>Ga0210388_10000001_pt1 | contig 1353183 bp, 1167 predicted proteins | sample IncBWC19OmetaG_FD_155485 | JGI IMG/M metagenome (GOLD analysis project Ga0210388, IMG submission 155485) | Forest soil microbial communities from Barre Woods Harvard Forest LTER site, Petersham, Massachusetts, United States - Inc-BW-C-19-O ... | reverse complement strand
CGCCTTCGTCGAATGCTGATTCGATTCCCGGCGTTCAGGATCTGGCGCGCCTCCTCTATTTCTCGGCAGGGATTACCAAAGAGCGTGCATATCCAGGTGGAGAAATCTACTTTCGCGCCGCAGCCTGCACTGGAGCTCTCTACGAGATCGAGTTGTACGTCGTGACTGAGGATCTTCCGGGCCTCGATGCCGGCGTCTATCACTTCAATCCGGCGGATGTATCGCTACAGCTTCTGCGAAAGGGTGATTTCCGCGGAAACCTGGCTCATGCGACGGCAATGGAAATCGCGGTGTCTCGCGCTCCCGTGACGATTATCTGTACTGGAACCTACTGGCGAAACGCCTGGAAGTACCAGGCGCGCACCTATCGCCATTTCGGTTGGGACAACGGCACTCTGCTGGCAAATATGCTGGCTGTTGCTGCGGCTTCGGGGCTGCCGGCCGAGGTGGTGCTCGGGTTCGTGGACGCCGAAGTGAATCGCCTGCTTGATCTCAACACGCAGCGTGAGGTTTCCTTGTGCCTCGTACCGATCGGGCGCACATCGAAGAGTTCGGTGCCGGCGCTGGGAGAAGTTCCGTCCCTTGGCCTGGAGACGATGCCACTTTCGCAGCGCGAGGTCGAATATCCCGCCATGCTTGAGATGCACGAGGCATCTTCGCTGATGTCCGCAGCGGAAGTATCGGGGTGGCGCGGAAAGCCACTGGTCCTTCCGTCTTCCGCTCCAACGGGCGAGGAAGTTCAACTGGAGCGGCTGCCGCAAGAAGAGCAACCGAAGGACACGATTGAGCAGGTGATTCTGCGCCGTGGCTCAAGCCGAGCGTTCGACAAGACGGCATCCATTACTTTGGCACAGCTCTCTACCATTCTCGAGTGCGCGACGCGAGGTCTTCCGGCTGACTTCCTTGAGCCTCCCGGCGCCCAGCTCAACGATCTTTACCTGATCGTGCATTCGGTGCAGGGGCTGAAGCCGGGTGCTTACTTCTTCCGGCGGGAGCAACACAGTGTGGAGCTTTTGAAGGAGGGAGGATTCCGCGCCGAGGCCCACCATCTTGGACTGGATCAGGAGTTGCCGGCCGATGCGTGCGTGGACATCTTCTTTCTCGCCGATTTGGAACGCATTCTAGAGCAATACGGGAACCGCGGCTACCGGGCCGTCCAGCTGGAAGCGGGGGTAATCGGCGGCAGGATGTACCTGGCTGCATATGCCCAGCGCTTGGGTGCGACCGGGCTGACGTTCTTCGACGATGACGTGATTAACTTCTTCTCGCCACGCGCGAAAGGCAAGAGTGCCATCTTCCTGCTCGCGATTGGCAACGCGCTGAAACCCAAATCACAGCAGGACCTCTAAAACGGCGAATCGGGTGCCCGGATCGATCCCCCAACCTGCGCCCGAAATAGATGGGTTTCGGACCTTTCTGGCTAGTCGCCTTTACACTTCTAAGCGGAATTGACTTCCGGTTTGCCTGTCACTCGCTCATAACAAACTCTTTCGATCCTCAGCTCATCGAGGTTTTCTTTAGGCAGCGACAATTGCCGACCATCACCTGATCTCCGATGACGACAACGAAATCGGCTGTTGGACTAGAACTTTCAAAACTGGAGGTTAGCGCACGTTTCCATGATTTTCCGTGGGTGGGGCGAAATTTTGCTTGACAATAAACATTTACTTATATAAGTATTACGTTATGCATAGTCTCGATGCTGCTTTCTCTGCCTTGGCCGACCCCACGCGTCGGGCGATTCTTGCCCGCCTTGCTAAGGGGGAGGCCACCGTCAATGAATTGGCAGAGCCGTTCGAGATGACGCAACCCGCAATCTCCCAGCACCTGAAGGTGCTCGAAGATGCGGGACTAATCGTTCGCCGAGTCGAGGGTACGAAGCGCCCTCGTCGGCTCGCAAAAGCGGGTATTGAAGCGATGGACCAATGGCTCGCAATGCTGCGAAAAGCCCTGGAGACAAACTACGAGCGGCTGGACGAAGTTCTGGCCGGGATGGAAAAACACAAGAAAGGGAAAAAGCGATGAGCAAGATGACGCTGAAGACCGAAGGAGATACTCACGTAATTGTGACCAGGCGCTTCGCTGCGCCTCCAGAAGCCGTGTACCGCGCCCATACCGAACCGATATTAATCCAGAAATGGTTGCTTGGCCCGGAAGGTTGGACGATGCCGGTCTGCATCAACGAGGCGAAGGCTGGCGGCAAGTTCCGATACGAATGGACGAATGGCAAGGGCGGTGGATTTCACATCACTGGCGAATACTTGGAGTTGGAGCCTTATAACAGGATCGTACATGTCGAGCGCATGCACCTGCCGGATCCCACGCCCGACAACCATATTGAAACGCGATTTGAAGCCGACGGCGCAGGAACGCTGATGACCATGCGAATGACGCTGCCCGATGGTAAGACGCGCGCGGCGATGCTGGCAACAGGTATGGAAGGTGGAATGGAAGCGAGCTACGTTCGGCTGGAAGGAATGCTCTAGCCCTTACCGGCCAGGGAGGAATGTCAAGACCGAATATGGGAGGTTCAGCATGATTTACAAAATATCGGGCAGTATCACATTGATGTTGGCCCTGTTGGTCCTCGGGGCATGGAACTTCCACACGACCGTCCGCACGGAACGTACCTTCAACGCCTCTGTAGCGGACGTATGGAGGGTTTGGAACGATGCGGACTCTATTAAGAAGTGGTGGGGGCCCAAGGGCTACACCGCACTCGTCGTCCGGAACGACGTGCGAGTGGGCGGCAGCTATCTTTGGGCGATGAAATCTGCGCAAGGAAGGATGTTTTGGAGCACCGGGACCTACAAGGAAGTCGTCCCAAACCAGAAAATCGTGTCAACGATGTCTTTCTCTAACGAGAACGGGAAAACAATTCCAGGCTCGCACGTATCGGTTCCTGGGCGGTGGCCTAACGAGGTCACCGTTATCGTTGAATTCAGCGAATCTGAGGGGAAGGCCAGAGTCAGTGTTGCAGAAGTAGGCATTCCCCTCATCGTGTACGCCCTGTCGAAGATTGGTTGGGCACAGCAGTTTGACAAGATTCAATTGTTGCTCTGAAGAAAGGTAACTCGTCTTTTGCCAACTCCCGGTTAGTCGTCTATTCGGAAAATGGTGCATTCGCGACGACATCGGCAAAGTTGGGGGATGTGTACCCCTCGACATATCGAACGCCGAAATCCCGAACGATATTGTCAAAGGTGGACTCCGGCTTCCGACGAGCGATGTTGCAAAGGCACTCTTTGAGTCCGTCTTTAAGTGCCAGGCGCGGAAATTCGGTTAGGATCGCGCCTTGTTGGGACGTAAGGTGTGCTGAATGAAGCGAGGCTCCACGAGAACCAGAACCAACCTCCTCTCGCTCAAAGTGCACTCGCAGCCCGGAAGAGCAAGTGTTTATCGACAACATCGTACGGCGGATCCGGCAAGCGAATCCTGACTTTCTCGCTCCCGAGCCTCCTCCAGATTCACCGAGCGAAGACCAGACCCCGTCCCCAGTTCAGCCCGATAAAGGAGACCTCTAATGCCATCCACCCTGCTGTCGGTCGAGGAATATCAATTCATTCTGCGTCATGACTTCACAAGCTTCATTGAACGCTCGTTCTACGAGCTCAATCCTCAGACCCCTCTGTTGCTCGGTCCGCACATCGAGGTGATCGCCACAAAGCTGGAGGCCTGTCGTCAGGGCAAGATCAATCGGCTCATCATCAATCTGCCACCGCGCCATCTCAAGTCCCATTGTGCCTCCATCGCCTTCGTTGCCTGGTGTCTCTGGCACCACCCCGCCTGGCACATCATCTGCGCCAGCTACGGCCAGGACCTAGCGGACAAACTGGCTCGAGATTGCCGCAACATCATGAAGAGTGGCTGGTACCAGCAGCTGTTCCGCACGCGTTTGGCCGACCGGCTAGCGGTTCATGACTTTATGACGATGGATCTTGGCACGCGCATGTCGACATCCGTGGGCGGCGTCCTGACCGGCCGCGGCGGCGATCTCATCATCATCGACGACCCCCTCAAGCCCGACGAAGCTCTTTCCGAATCAAGGCGGAAGGCGGTCAATGAGTGGTACGACAACACCCTGTTGAGCCGCCTCAACGACAAGGCCAAGGGCTGCATCATCCTTATCATGCAGCGCTTGCACCAGGAAGACCTGGTCGGCCACGTGCTGGAGCAATATTCTGGCGACGATACCGAAACTGCGAGTGATGGCGCAGAGCACAGTATTTCGGTATAAGGGCCGGGCCATCGACCCTCAAGCCATCGGTGGCGAGCTTAATGTCCGGGCCGTGCTCACCGGAAGAATAATACAAAGCGGCGGCTCTTTGCGCATTGGAGCCGAGTTGGTTGATGTACCGACAGGGTCTCAACTATGGGGCGCGCAATACAATCGCAAGCCGGGCGACATCTTTGCGGTCCAAGACGACATCTCCAACGAGATATCGGAGAAATTGCGACTACAGTTGACCCGGGCGGAAAAGAAGCGCCTCACCAGACACCACACGGAGAATGCCGAGGCGTACCGCCTTTACCTCAAAGGCCGTCACTACTGGAACCGGTGGACCGAAGAAGGATTCTACAAGGCGATCGAATACTTTCAGCAGGCGATCGAGAAGGATCCCAGCTACGCTCTTGCCTACACTGGCTTGGCCGATTCCTATGTGCTTCTGGGATGGAACAGCTATCTGCTACCCAAGGAAGCGTTCCCCAAGGGCAAAACAGCAGCCATGACCGCCCTGCGGCTCGACCCCGATCTCGCCGAGACCCACGCGCCATTGGCTGCTCTGTGGTGGCTTCACGATTGGCGGTGGGCGGAGGCTCAGACAGAATTTGAGCGCAGCCTCGAACTGGGGCCCACATATCCAACTGCCAACCATTGGTACGCCGAGTATGTGATGACCATGGGGAGACACGAAGAATCCTTGGCCAGAATCAAGAAAGGTCACGAGCTCGATCCATTGTCGCTCATTATTAATGTCGCAGTCGGATGGGCGTCCTACTTTGCCCGCCGATATGATGAAGCCATCGAACAACTCCGGCGAACCGTCGAACTGGACCCGAACTATCCTGTCACCTACTGGATTCTCGGCCTGTTGCTCAGGAAAACAGGTTGCTACGAACTGGCAATCACTGAGGGTCAGAAGGGAGTGAAGCTGTCAGGGGGCAGTCCACTGATGCGCGCCGCGCTTGCGCACACTTTCGGAACGGCCGGTAAAAGAACGGAAGCTATTCAGATGCTCGATGAGCTGACACAGCTTGCAAAGCAAAAGTATGTCGCACCTTACTTCTTCGCCGGAATTCATATCGGCTTGGGAGATAACGAGCGCGCGATTGAATACTTGGAGAAATCCTACGAAGAGCATTCCCACTGGCTTATCTACCTTCATATAGATCCGAGCATGGACGGGTTGCGGGATAACCCAGGCTTCCAAGACTTGTTGCGGCGTGTAGGTCTTCCCGCACCCACGACCGCGAACAGCAATCTGAAGCTAGCCAAGGCAGAGTAACGCGAAAGATTGCTAAAGTCAGTTCTAGCCGAACCTTCGAAACCGGACTGCGGATATGCCCTCTGGAGAAAATGGCTGCAAAGCCCGCTTGGGGAGTTCAGCAAAACACTCTCTCTAGTCCGGTTCGAGCGCAGGAATCGCGGAATTGCGGTATTTTTGAGCAATTCTTAGAAGAATGTAGCCAGGTTTCTCTGCAACCCGGACTGAATGGCGGAGGGAGAGGGATTCGAACCCCCGGTACCCTTTCAGGCACAGTGGTTTTCAAGACCACCCGTTTCAACCGCTCACGCATCCCTCCGCGCCAATAGTTTATCAGGGTCTAAATTGCTTTGTGTGCAATGAGTTGTGAGCATTCTCAAATGAGAGGAGCACGCTGTGCAAAACACCCCAAGAATCGTCGATTGTAATGTAATTGTAATGGTCTCCTCGTTAGTTGACGGCGATGGGTCGGTTCTTCAAGGTGTGCTCGTGTTCAGATGCATTGTTCCCAGGCTCACCTTCCCGAGCCAGAATGGGTAAGAATCTTGGGTGGCCGGGCAGGAGGCGTCAGCCAGATTGTGATGAAAATTGGAATTGTTCCACGATCAGAACGGATCATTTCCAAGCAGAATGGATCAGATCATGCGCTTGGTAAACCATTGACGAATGGAGTAGATTGGGAGGTTTTCATAACGCTACAAGGTTCAGGCTGGGTTCTCATAAACCGTACGTCGTGTGCGTTTCTGAAGACGCCCGGATCCGCCGATACTCTCAGCAGTCCACATCGTCGGGAAAGTGTAAGTTTTCTATTCCACGTTATCCGACAGGTTGCGCCGAGCTCCTCCCGGAGTCTTAAACAATGACGTTCGCACAGGCCGCGATTGCCTGACAGCTTTGGCCTCTGAAAATCAGATATGCATTCTGGTTGTTAGCTCCTCACTGCCGACCTCGCTCCGCTCGATAGGAGCTCTCTTCGGGATGACTCACACGCTAACGTAGATTGAAAGAATTCTCAACGGGCAGCCTCATGCGATTTCATTCCGCGTTCACCGATTCGTGAGGCGAGTATCAAGGACCGCAGGTCAGAAATGTTCCAGCATCATCACGTTGCTCTCGTAGGTTCTCTTCATATAGGCAAGGTAGTGCCCGTCGGGTGAAGCTACGGGATGACATAGCCACTCCCCGCTCTGAGGCGCCTCGGCCAACACTTGCAGGTTGCCGCGGAGATCAATAAGGAGGACCGCACTTGATATTTCGGTCCAAGCCGTGGCGAACAAATGGTTCCCGTCCGCCGACCAGGCTACGGATTGCAGTGTTCTCGACTTCAAATCCCTCAGTACTAAGGTCGCGATTTTGCGATCGGCTAAGGTTAGAATTCGTAGGTCGTCCCGGTTGTCCACGATAGCGATCTTGTCTCCATCGGGGAGAGAGACCAATCCAAATTCCCGCCGGAACCGGAACGCATCTCCACGCGTTCGATCTCTGCGCCCTTGCCCGTGATAGGATCAAGAATATGGAAGACGAGCTGCGGTCCCTTGGCCTCTGCCAAGACGCAGCGAGCCACCGGCACCGAACCGCAATGGTAGGTGTAATGTCCGGCCAACAGAACGGAGGGGACGCCTCCATTCACAGGCGTGCTCATGAGGCGCTCGGACGGGTCCTGACGGCTCGGTGTCGCTGACGCTGTGTATAGCAAACGATCGCCGATCGGACTGAATACGGGCCGTCGGTAACTCTCCACGCCAGAAAACAGGATTTCCGGGCTCTGCTGGTCAATTCGCTCCTTGAGAATGGTATACCTGTCGCTTCGTGTGGATTGAAAGAGAACTGCTTTACTGTCTCGCGTCCAATCAAATGGCCGGTTGTTCCATTCGTCCAACGTCAGGCGCCGCGGATTGAATTTTGCGGCACCGACTTCTAGATTGCCCAAATATATAGCATCGCCGCTACGGGACGAGATGTACGTGAACCGCTTGCCGTCAGTGCTCGCTCCGAAACCCAACGCCTCCCGTGCCCCGTTCGCGATAAGTGTCGGTGGACCCACCGGTCTCCCGCTCCCCGGATCTGTAGCGACAGCCCAAATGTTGAAATCGGAGGAAGCAAGCGGGTCAGGAAGACGATACAGGATGCGCCCATCACCGAGCCAGTACACTTCCGAGACTCCACGCTCCAACAATTTCGGTTCGGACAAGACCAGGGTTCGGTGACCTCCCTGAAGGTCGCAGGTCTCAATCAGGGCTCCGTTGTTGTCTGAAACGGCACGGGTGTAAACCAACCGACCTCCGCCGGGTGACCAGGCAAACGAGCCGACAGTATCGGGGCCGAGGTCTGTGATCCGATGAGGCGTCTCTCCATTTGCTCCCATCAACCATATTTCATTCGAGTCCATCTTCCGGTACGCAATCTGCGATCCATCCGGTGAGACGGCTACGAATGTAATAGTGTCGGCAAGTTTTCGTGAGGTGCCACCCTCTATCGATATCTTCCATAGCCCAGAATGCTGACCCTGGCCGAATACCAACAGTTGCTTCCCATCCGGGAACCAGTCGGTAGGAGCAAAGCCCGAGGAGGGAAGTTGGTGAAGGTCCCCACTGTCGATCTGCAGCAAGTACATCTTCCGTTCCTTGTCGCTGTAGGCCAGGTACTTGCCATCGCGGGAAATTGCCGCGTAGAGTATCGGCTCGCCGGGAGCGTTTGCGGTGAGCTGGCTGCGAACAACATTACGTTGCGGCCCCCCGCTTCGCCTGCTGACATCCCGACCCCGGACAATTGCCAGGCCCCCAAGCAGCACCAGAAAGATAAGAGCGCCCACAACCAACTCCTGATGCCGCCGAACAAACTTCGTTCCGCGATACACGATCGTGCTGGGCCGAGCCGCGATCGGCAGCCCTTCCAGATGCTTTTGTATGTCGTCCGACAACACGCCCACAGAAGCGTATCGCCGATGGGGTTCCTTCCTCAGCGCCGTCATTACAATCGCATCCAGGTCGCCCAGCAGGAGGGTGCGCATCCCCTTCGGCTCCGTATTTCGCGCGTGGCTGATCTCTTCCGGCGTGATCGGGTTGGCCGTATTGTCGACCACCGTCTGCTGTTCCGGCTGCATGACAGCGGTGCTGGGCTTGAGGGGTTCTTGTTCGCAGATCGCCTTCTCAATCTCGGCCGGCATGCGCGACTTGAACCGGTAGGGCCCATGTCCCGTGAGCAATTCGTAAAGCAGAACCCCCAGCGAATAAACGTCGCTAGCCGGAGTGATAGCCTCAGCTTTAATCTGTTCCGGGCTCGCGTATTCCGGTGTGAACACCCGAAACATGGTCTGAGTCTGCCTGACCGTTCCAGCCAAGACCCCGCTGTCCAGCATCTTTGCGATACCGAAATCCAACAACTTCGGCACGCCCTCTGGAGTGACGAGAATATTGGCGGGCTTGATATCGCGATGAATGATCTGGTGCTGGTGAGAGTATTCCAGCGCCGAACACACTTGCAGAAACAGCTCCAACCGCGCCCGGATTCCCAGCTTCTGCGAATCACAATACTTATCAATGGGCTGGCCTTCAACCAGCTCCATCACAAAATACGGCACACCCTCTTCCGTGGCACCGCCATCCATCAGCCGGGCAATGTTGGGATGGTCGAGGCTGGCCAGAATCTGCCGCTCATTCTTAAAGCGGCCCATGACCAAACCCGATTCTGCGCCCGCCCGCACCAGCTTAATCGCGACTTGTTTTTGGTACTGATCGTCGGCCCGGGCCGCCCGGTACACTTCGCCCATGCCGCCGCTGCCCAACTGCTCGACAACGCGGTATTGGGAGATCCTCTTGCCAATCATCCGAGATTCGGCGGAAGCGTGATCTTGCTCGGGGCCCGCGTCCCCAGCCAAAGCAGGTGCGACTACTTCCAGTGCTGATTCCTCAATGAATTTCTCGCTTCGCCTTCCAAAGGCAACCAGCGATTCGACCTCTCGTCGCAGCGCTTCGTCGCCTTCACACGCGCGGCTTAGAAAAGCGGCTCCCTGGTTTTCCTCACACTTCACCACGGCGTGATACAAGCGCTCGATGTTCTGCCATCGCTCAGCGTCCATCGCGCCATTCTCCATCCAATTCCCGCATCAGCCAGGCTTTGGCTAAGTTCCAGTCCCGCGTCACTGTGTCGGTAGAAATCTTTAGCACCGCCGCAGTCTCCTTTATCGACAGGCCGCCGAAGAATCTCAACTCGACTACGCTGCTCTTCCGCGAATCCATTTCGCCCAGTCTGCTCAATGCGCCTTCCAGGGCGACCAGATCTACAGAAGGTTCGGCAGATACCATCAAAGCCTCATCTAGGGTGACACGGCGTGCGTCTCCGCCGCGCTTTTGGTAGCTCCGTGAGCGTGCGTAATCGGTAAGAATGCGCCGCATAAGCCGCGCGCAAATGGCAAAAAAGTGGGCTCGGTCCTGCCAGCCGACGCCATCCAGATCCACCAATCGCAGGTAAACTTCGTTGATCAACGCGGTGGTTTGAAGGGTATGGCCATCCCGCTCTCTGGCCATCTGCCGCCTTGCTGCCTTGCGCAATTCGTCGTAGACAAGAGGGGTTAGTCGCTCCAGCGCCTGTTCATCCCCTCCGCCCCAGACCCGGAGCAGTTGGGTGATGTCGCGAGCTTGAGACGTCGCCATAAGACTTACCTCCGGCGGGTCGTGGGTCAACAGCCTACCATACCCCTCTACGTCCTCCAATACCTGCAAAAGCTATAAATTGCCGCTGTTTCCGCGAAAAGCTCTGACTATCTCGACTTGGGATTCGGCTGAGGTCTGCGGCATCTTCTCCCAATTTCCCGCTATTCGAGTATAGAGACGCCGTCGATTCGGACTGATTCCAACCCGACCGGCTACATCCGAGATGAAAAGACGATTCAAAGCTCTTCGTCGTGGGGTCATCATCCTGCTGTTCAGGCTGAGGCGTGCGGCATCTTCTCCCAATTTCCCGCTATTGAAGATAGGGCCGCCGTCGATCCGGACTGGTTTCAAACCGGGTTCGCTACTTCGGTCCCGAGAGAACAAACAATTTGAACCAAGCACTCAATTGAGAGATGGCGGACTTCGCACTAGACCCTATATCCCAGTAAAGGAGAAAAAGACATGATAAACATTGGTACAACCGCACGAAACCTAACGATAGCGGTAGCGACGGTTCTGGCTCTGGCGGTATCGGCTCTGGCGCTGGATTCGGAGAAAACTGTATTTACCTTTGGCGGGGGCAAATCCGGGGCCGTTGTAGGGACTAACCTGGTCGCTGACTCCGACGGAAATGTCTACGGTACGACCATTTCGGGGGGCAATAATTCCTCCGCTTGCGAAATTGAAACCGGCGTCCCCGGATGTGGCGTGGTCTTTAAGCTGACTCCACGTGCGCACGGCACCTGGGAAGAGACGGTGCTCTACGCCTTCACTGGTGGCAAGGACGGAGCCGGGCCCATTGGCGGCGTGGTTCTGGACTCCGCCGGAAATCTGTACGGTACCACCAATTATGGCGGCCGAACGACAGCTCCAGCTTGTCAGATTTCTGGATACGTCCCCGGATGTGGCGTGGTGTTTATGCTAACTCCCACCGCAAACGGCCCCTGGACAGAAACGTTGCTCCATAGCTTCACCGGGGGTAGCGACGGAGCTAAGCCGTTTTCCGGCGTGATACTCGACGCCAGTGGAAATGTCTATGGCGCCGCTGATTACGGCGGTGACACGGGCGGTTGCGACGCCCCACACGGCTGCGGCGTGGTCTTCGGGTTGAAGCACGGGACCTGGGAGGAGAAGGTACTGCACTCCTTCACCGGTGGCAGCGACGGTTTTAATCCTCTTAGCGGTGTGACGTTGGACTCCCAGGGAAATCTTTACGGCGTCACCTATCAGGGAGGCGACACGTCCGCTAGTTGCTTTGGAGTAGCAAACGGCGGCTGCGGTGTCGTCTACGAACTGACGCCAACTCGCCATGGCCCGTGGACTGAAACCGTGCTCTATGCCTTTACGGGCGGTGCGGACGGAGCTATGCCCCTCTTAGGGGTGACCCTTGACTCCCACGGCAATGTCTATGGCACTACCCTTTACGGGGGCGATACGACCGCGAGCAATTGCCTTGGAGGATACGGATTCGACGTTCCCCCCGGCTGCGGCTTGGTCTTTGGGCTAAGGCACGGGACCTGGGAGGAGACGGTGCTCTACTCATTCACCGGGGGCAACGACGGGGCGTTCAGCGGAAACCCCGTGGTTTTTGACTCAGCTGGGAATCTCTACGGCTCGACCGAAAACGGGGGTGACCTGTCCGCACCCTGTTCCTTAGGAACCGACACCAACCCCGGATGCGGTGTCGTCTTCAAACTGAGGCCCGCCGCCAACGGCCCATGGGACGAGACCGTCCTCTATGCCTTTACCGGAGGCGCTGACGGCAGTGAACCCGAAAGCAATTTGCTTCTCGGTCCCGACGGCAGCATCTTCGGCATCACTGAAGCCGGAGGCAATACCTCTGAGTGTACCGGAAACTTTTCCGGCGCTGGCTGCGGTGTCGTCTTCGGTATCAAGTAGAGTACGGAGACGTTTTGCGAAGAATCGGTTAGTGGTTCGCGTCGAAGGTCAGAGTGGCGTGTCACAAAGCCTGCGACTCGCCACTCTGTGTACATCCAGATATGGGACTGGCATGCAGGACGGGCCTGGAACACGTTTAAACGGACCCAGGCTCACCTTCCGAGGCAGATTGGGTAAAGCTCTTGGCTGGCCGGGCAGGCTGCGTCAGCTGGACTGTAATGAAATTGTAATGGTTCTACGATCCAAACGAATCATTTCCAAGTGGAATGGATCAAATCACGCGCTTGGTAAGCCGTTGAGGAATAGTGTAGAGTAGAAGGTTTTCATAACGAGTCAAAACCCTCCTGTGTATTTCAAGACCACCCGTTTCAACCGCTCACGCATCCCTCCGCGCTAGGCACAGTCTATCAGCAGCATGAAAAGTCTAAACTGTGCTACCGGTGATGCGTGGTCACTTTACAACTACCAGATTGTTGGTCACGGAGAACACTCCGGGCACTCCGTTGGCACGGATGTTGGCAACGTTCTTGTCCGCCTCGCTATCCACGACTCCTTCGAGCGCCACATGGCCGTTTTTCACGATGATGCGGATCGGTTTAATGGTCGGCAGGGCATATTTCTGCATCTGCGGGTAGCCATAGATCGCGCGAAAAAGCCTGCGCCGCAAGCCGTCGTCCATGGGGGAAACCGGTAACACTTCGATCTGATTGTCAACGCTTTCCACACCTTCGATCTTCTTGACTGCTTTTTCGGCATCAGACTTCACTGTTGGATTGGTGACTTGCCCGAACAGAGCAACTTTGTAGCCGTCGACCTTATAAGCGAGGTTGTCGAATACGTCGAGATACGGCAGCATGACCAGCTCGTGGCGCACTTCTTTTTGAATGCGTTCCACTGCTTTTGGGGAAACCTCGCGCTCCTGTGCGGAGACAGAGAGGGAAGCAATCGCCACAATCAGCAAAAACCAGCATTTGAGTCGCATCGCAGTATGCTCCTTATATATAGAGCTGACGTCCACAGCTATATGGGTGGTTCGCGCACCAGTATAGATCAATCTTTGTTGGTTGGAGTCGGGGGCTGTGGTCAAGAGAGCGGCTTCTCCAAGATCACGGAAGTAATGGTTACCAACTCGGAACAGTGCCTTCCCTTTGAATCACTTGCACTTGTTCAAAAGGCTGGTGCGGAGCATAAAATGGAAAGTAGAGACACTATTTTACAGGGAAATTACGCGAGTAACATGTAACGGCAAGCAACCCAGGGATTGTCAGGTAAATCCTAGTTGATGAACGCAACAAAAGGCAACGGGTCGGGTTAGGTACAACACAGGGGGTGACCTCTGTCAGTGGCGCGAATCAAAGGTGAGTCTTATGACAACTTCTAAGCAGCACGAGATGGCTCGCGGGTCGGCATGGGCGAAGGTTGCAGGCATCGCCCTCATAGCATTTGGGATTGGTTTACCTGCATTCGCGGCCTTGGGCGGCGACGCGAGTTCGGTTCAAACCGACCGGACGTACATGAAGGCCAGCATAAAAACAACTGCGGGCCAAGCCTACACTCTGCACGAGATCAAGACTCCCATGGGGACCACCGTGCGCGAGTTTGTGTCGGTCGACGGAAAGGTATTCGCCGTCGCCTGGCATGGCCCCTCCGTGCCCCCGATGCAACAGATTCTGGGCAGCTACTTCCAACAGTTTTCTGCCAACGTTCAAGCTCATCATGCAGGCCCGGTGCGCCACGGCCCCTTGAATATCCAAGAGGCGGGATTGGTGGTGCAAAGCAGCGGACATCCACGAGGATATTTCGGAAGAGCTTATGTGCCCGCGATGCTGCCGCAAGGTGTCACCCCGGACCAACTTCGATAGGTCACAGATCTTTAAGGAGGCAGTCGTGCGCACGTTCTTATTGTTGATCTCAGTTGTGAGCCTTGGATTGCTGGCGGGATGCGGAAGCGGAAGTGGTGGTTCAACTCCGAAAGGCGTTCCCACGGGTGGCACGGCGAACGTGCAGCCCATCGCGGTTGACGGTGGACCGGTGGCAGGGGCCATTTATCCCAACGGCGCCTTCACCACCGTAACCATCTGCAACCCCGGCACTACAACATGCCAGGCAATTGACGGAATTCTGGTTGACACCGGCTCGTTTGGTTTGCGAATTCTGTCTTCCGCCATAACGCTTAGCGGACTGCAGACACTCACTTCGGGCAACAGCATTCTCTACAATTGCATTAATTTCGCTGACTCGTCCTACCTTTGGGGTACGGCTGAAGTGGCCGATGTCCAAATGGCGAACGAACTGGCCAGCTCCGCGACCATTCAGGTAATTGCAGATCCGACGGGCTTCACCATCCCTACTGATTGTTCAAACGGCGGAATCGACGAGGATAATCAGGCGGCATTGGGAACTAATGGTATCCTCGGAGTCGGGCCCGAACCGGTGGATTGTGGACTGGCTTGCGATCCCAACGGGGGTAACCAGTTTCCTCCGACGCCGTTCTACTACCTGTGCTCCAGCGGCACGACCTGCACTCCTAGCTTCGTGACAGTGGCCCAGCAAGTGGTGAATCCTGTGGCATTATTCGCGACCGACAACAACGGGGTGATCCTTCAACTTCCGGCTCTCTCCGGAGCGGCAGCAACGGAGAGTGGGTCGTTGATTTTCGGTATTGGGACACAGACCAACAATCAGGTTGGCAGCGCAACTATATTTACGCTCGACTCGGAAGATACGTTTTCAGTTACTTACAAGGGTGTGACCTACAATAGCAGCAACAATACCCCAAGTTTCATCGACAGCGGATCGAATGGGTTTTTCTTCCCTGACACCACGATTCCGGTTTGCACGGACGTGACGTCCTTCTATTGTCCGAGCAGTCTTCTGAGTGAATCTGCCGTCAATCTTGGAACGAACAGTGCAACCAACACTGTCAATTTCAGCATTGATAACGCCGACAACTTGTTCGCCGAAGGGGGTGGCGCCGACGCCGCGTACAGTACTCTAGGCGGACCGAATACCGGGGGCGGATTCGACTATGGTCTGCCGTTCTTCTATGGCAGGAGTGTGTTTACTTCGATCGATGGACAAGCGGTTCCATCCAGTACTCCTGCGGCGCCTTGGTGGGCGTACTAGACTTCGCAATTTAACCGTTTTTCTAATTTGCCCACGGCTCACGCCGTGGGTTTTTCCTGTTTGGAGTAGTGTCGCTGGCCCTGAATTACACTATCTCGATGAAGAACTTTGACGCTCTTTCCGAACAGGAGATTCTGGCGCTGGCAATTTCTTTGGAAGAAGAACACGAGCGGGTCTACGCGGATTTTGCCGAAGGCTTGCGACAGGACTTTCCCGCATCCGCGACGGTGTTCGACGGCATGCGAGTGGAAGAGTCCGGGCATCGGCGGCGGCTGATCGAGCTGCACCGGCAGAAATTCGGAGAACATATCCCGCTAGTCCGGCGACAGGATGTCCGTGGCTTTGTGCAGCGAACGCCGGTCTGGCTGGTGCGACCGCTGGGACTGGACATGGTCCATAAGACCGCCGGCGCGATGGAGGTGGAAACCAGACGCTTTTACGAGAAGGCGGCTGCGCGCACGCGGGATGCCGGTATTCGCCAACTGCTCGACGACCTGGCACAGGAGGAACGGACGCATGAAGACCGGGCCCACGATCTGAAAGCAGAAGAACTGGGTCCGGATGTCCAGCAAGATGAGGAGCGAGCGCGGCGGCGATTGTTCGTACTGCAGATCGTGCAACCCGGCTTGGCTGGGTTGATGGATGGATCAGTGTCAACTCTGGCCCCGGTATTCGCCGCTGCTCTGGCCACCCGCAATAGCTGGGACGCTTTTTTGGTGGGTATGGCAGCTTCCATTGGCGCCGGCATCAGCATGGGTTTTGCCGAGGCGCTCTCTGATGACGGTAGTCTCACCGGTCGCGGACATCCCTGGGTGCGCGGTGCGATCTGTGGCATTATGACGGCTTTGGGCGGAGTCGGCCACACGCTGCCATTTCTGATCCCCAGTTTTCACGTTGCGCTCATCATCGCGTCAGTCGTAGTAATTGTCGAACTCGGGATCATCACCTGGATTCGTCATCGGTATATGGACACGCCTACGTTGTCGGCCGCCATGCAGGTGGCGTTGGGTGGGGCATTGGTGTTCGTGACCGGGGTTCTGATCGGCAGTTCGTAGCAGAATCAGGCAATGCTGCGCTTGAAGCGTGAGCCACGGCTGCGAGGTGGAGCGGCCATCTCGACTCGGTTACGCCCGGCTCGCTTGGCGCGATAGAGCGCTTTGTCGGCTGCTTGCACTACTTGTTCCACCTCCTTGGCGCCGGGGCTCGGCTCGGCAACGCCTATGCTGACTGTAACCGAGAATTCGTGCGGAGAAGGGTCGGCAAGCGCGCGGCGAAGTAGTTGAGAGCCTGCAACTCGCCGGTTGCGCGAGCTTCTACGATCTGTCCCGCGAGCGACACTGCGGCGCTCGGGCAGACCGCGGAGATGGAACACAGATTCTTGAATCGTCACGCGAAGAGCCTCGAGATGAGGCAAGACATCCTTCATCGACTTGTCCCGGAAGAGAATGCAGAACTCTTCACCGCCCACGCGATAGGCCTGACCGTTTCCAGTTACCTCGGCTAGGCGTGTGCCCACCATGCGCAGAACCTGGTCGCCAGTGTCATGTCCAAAGCTGTCGTTGAATTTCTTGAAATGGTCGATGTCGACCACCGCAATGGCGTAGGGCGCTTCGAGGCGGAGCAATGCATCATTGAAAGCGCGGCGCGAAGGCAGAGAGGTCAATTCATCGTGATAGGCGAGGAGGTAGGAATTCTCGATGATCGAGCTGAGCAGAATCAGAGCGGAAGTGGCGAAGTACGCGCTTCCAGCCCGTCCTACTCCCCCCATTTGCAGGCCGGTAAAGGCCGCCGCCAATGACCACAGCAGACCACTCTCCACCGGTTTGGGATGCATCACAAACCGGACCGTCAGGACCACGAGGCAGACAGCGAATGCCAACAAAGCAAGTTGCGGAATTGGCGTCCATGAAAACAAATTATGGTTCAAGATGGCGGCGTGGATGAACCAGGGGCTGGTGGTTTCTCCCGGCCGGCAGATGAGAGCAATGAAAACCGATTCGAAGAACAGGAGCGCGAGCCGGGAGGTGATCGCGGGGACTGCCCATCCGCGCTCACGAGCGAGCGAAAAGAGGACCAGGTTGATCGGCAACAAGAGCGCAATAGCTTCAAACGCGATGCGACCCGGGCCGGCCGAAACAATTCGAGCGTTAGAAAAGTACTCCAGAGCGCGGTGTGCCAGCAGCAGCGTAAGCAGTACAAACATCACCCGGCTGGAATGAAAACGCCAGGCCAACAGGAGAGCAGCTACGAAAACGGTGTAGTAATAGAAATCGATGGCCGGTGCCGGGATGGCCAACAATCCGCCGTGCAGCAACACTGCGGCCAAAAGCAGGAGTATGCCTCCGGGTACGCACAATTGCTGAAAAGCTTTTCTGGTCGTAAGCTCCACGCCGCGGGTCCTTATTAGATTATCCGCAACTGCGGGAGTCGCAAGTGAGTGGCAGAGCAGGTTCCCGCAAGAGCGCAACTTTCTGCCTATTTCCGAGCCCCGCCCAGTTCGTAGCCAACACCGCGGATGGTATGAATCAGGCGCAGTGCAAAGCCGTCATCCACCTTGCGTCGCAGGTACGGGCTGCGGGTACTCGAGGTACTCACTCCGGCAATAAGTGCGCTCCGAGGCGCAGCGTAGAATGCCGACCACAATGAACTGGATATCATTCTTCCGCAACTCCTGCGAGACCGCAGTTCCGCCATGCGGAGATATAGACTGTAGTTCCACCAGAAGGCTATGGCGTCGATTCCGCTGGCGTCACGGTACCATCTGTCTGCACGATTCGCTTTACTGTGCCCCAGCCTGTTTCGAATCTGCCGCTCGAGAGCAGTTTGCGAGGCTCTGCGCCGTCACCGTTCCCGCACCCGCAATGCGCCACCGCGTGCCGTTGGGTCTGCTGATGATTTCCCGCGGCCAGTTGACTAACCAGCAGTTGCGGTCGGCCTTGGAAGCGCAGCGAGGGAGCGGCCGGCAGCGTTTGGGGGAATGGTTGGAACAAATGGGGTTTGCCACCGAACATCAGGTCATAGCTGCGCTCGCGCAGCAGTGGGCTTGCCCGGTACTGGCTTCCAACGCAAGCTGCGACCCGGCCTGCCTCCGCTTGTTGCCCTACCACCTGCTGGAAACTTCCCGGATCTTGCCGGTGCAATTTGTGCCGTCGACGCGCATGTTCCACTTGGCGTTCTGTGACGGCCTCGATTACAGCGCGTTGTATGCTATTGAACAGATGCTCGATTGCCGCACCCAAGCCTGTCTCACCACTCACAGTGCGGTGGCTCAGGCTTTGGAGAGCATCGGGCATGAGCGCCATCCCCGAGAATTGCTGTTCGATGGCTGGCGAGATGCTTCCGAAATGGCCCGAATCACCTGTGGATACGTACTCAAACTAGGCGCGGAGGCGGTTCGGCTAGTGAGCTGCGGAGCCTTCATCTGGGCGCGTTTGTCCACCGGTCCCGATGTTGCCAATCTGCTCTTCCACCGCGCCGCCGAAACCTCACATGCGGCAGGGTTGGGTCTTGATGCTCCCGGCAATTCCTTGCCCATCACCGGATAGCGTTGCCGAGCAAAGTCTTTTGCGCGCCCCGATTGTGCCAAATATATCCCCTAAAGTCTGACAACAACACTCCCTGAACAATGAGTCACCCGTTTGGGAGCCGAGACTGTGGGCAAAGTTCGCGCGTCCTCACTTTTCGAACGCGATCGCAGTAGCGATTCGCTGCTTTACTAAGTCTCATGCTGAGTTCGGGCACTCTTTGCCTTTGTGCTCGATGCTTCCCGGCAAAACTTTCCCTCGCGAGCGCAACCGCCAAACTAAACCGTCTTCAAGAAGTTGAAATGCGTTGCTCCCAAAACCACTTATGCGTTTTTTTCGAACGAAACCGTTCTTGGCGCATAGCGTGCTTGAACCTCTGCGGAGAAGCAAAGTGGACAGCGGATACTACGCAGCTTGTGCGGGACTCAGTGCACAGACTCAAGCACTGGAACTGATCGCCAACAACGTCGCAAACCTGAACACGACCGGGTATCGCGGGCAGCAGCAGACGTTTCAATCGCTAGTGGCCAGCGCATCTGGAGAGTTCGCGAATCCACTGAACCGCGCCCTCAATAACTTCAATGTGCTGGGCGAAACCCGTACAGATTTGAGCAGCGGCACTTTGCAGGCGACCGGAAATGCTCCCGACTTGGGGATCGAAGGCGAAGGTTTCTTCGTCGTGCAAACTCAAGCCGGTCCGATCTACACCCGAAACGGCAATTTCCAGATCTCGACCGCCGGCCAACTGTTGACGCAGGCAGGTGACCCGGTTCTGGGGGATCAAGGGCCGATCACCATCCCCAGCGGACCGCTATCGATCAGCGCCGATGGCACCGTATCAGTGAACGGCGCGCTGGTTGACAAGATACGCCTGGTTGAACTTGTGCCCGGCGCTTCGCCGATCGCCGTGGGTGCCTCGTACTACTCGGTGCCTGACAATGCATTACATCCGGCCGCGCATTCGTCCGTCCGTCAGGGCATGCTTGAAGCCTCGAACGTAAATCCAGTTACGGCCGTCGTGGATCTGCTCGCGATACAGCGCCGTGCGGAAATGCTGGAACGCGCCATGGGAGCGTTCTATTCCACCTTTAACAAAGTCGCAGCCAACGATCTTCCACACGTGTAGGAGAAACCAATGTTACGAGCCTTGTATAGCGCGGCCAGCGGCATGAGTGCCCAGCAGAATAACCTGGACAATATCGCCAACAATCTGGCGAACTCGAGCACCGCCGGCTTTCGCGCGCGGCGCCTGCAGTTTCAGGATCTGATCTACCAAAACCTGGTGATGCCAGGCGCCGCAGCCACCGAGCAGACCACGCTGGTTGCGGGCTTGCAGATCGGGTTGGGAACCCGCACTGCTGCCTCCGAGGTAGTACAACTGCAGGGCGACTTGAGCGCTACTGGTAATCCCCTGGATCTGGCGATTCAAGGCAATGGATTCTTTCAAGTAACACTGCCGACTGGCGACACCGCTTATACGCGAAGCGGAGAATTTCATATGGATGCGCAGGGGAACGTGGTGACCGCCGACGGCAATCCTCTTACTCCGGGAATTACCATTCCGCCCGGTGTCACTTCCATCACGGTCGGTTCCGATGGTACGGTGAGCGTTACCCAGGCTGGCCAGCAAGCGGCGCAGCAAGTGGGGTCGATACAGCTCGCTCTCTTCCCCAATGCCGGAGGACTGAACAGCGTTGGCAGCAACCTTTTCCTTGCCACCACTGCTTCGGGCGATCCCATAGCCGGCACTCCCGGAGGCAGCGATGGATTGGGCTCAATTCAGCAAGGCTTCCTGGAACAGTCCAACGTGGATGTGGTGCAGGAATTTGTCAACATGATTGTGGCGCAACGATCCTACGAAGCCAGTTCACGGGTGGTGCAATCAGCCGATGAAATGCTGCAACAGCTCAACAATATCTCGCGCTAAGGATGCTTCATGGAGTTCGCGATTGACAACTCGTGGCTGAAGTGGACGCTGCTGGCGGTTCTGGCTTTTTCGGCTGAAGCTGGCACGGGCCAAACCGCAGTTCTGCTCCGCGCAGCCAGTGTGTCGCGCGACACGATTCGGCTCTCCGACCTCTTACCGCAGGACACTCCGAACCAGATGCGGAGTGCCGGCGAACAGATTGAACTCGGACGAACGCCACAGTGTCACACCGTCCGCGTCTTCGAGAGGGCTGAGATTGAAAAGGTGATTTCCTCGTCGCCAGGATTGCGTGGGCTCATGCTTTCGGGGCCAGTCTCCGTGCAGCGAACATGTTTTCCTATTCGCCGCGAGGCGGTGCAGCGAGTGGTTTCTGAGTTCGTACGACAAAAAACCAACGATGCAGACTTGGTGAACTCCCCAGTAGTCTGGCCGGAAACGATTTACGCATTGCAGGAAAACCCTGCTTTACGGGTCGAGCAAGCGCTTCCCGATCCAACCCGGCGAGTGTTGCAGATCCGCATGCGCTGTGTGGAGCGCGCAGTTTGCCCCAGCTTCTGGGTTGCCGTTCCCACAAGGCAACAGCCTCATCTTCTTTCCACGGCAACGCCGACGGTCGAATCCACGCCAAGCCCCGTTCTAGTCAGAATCGGCCAGCGCGTGATGCTGATTTTCGAGGATCCCCCGCTGCGTATGCAGTTGCTGGTCACATGCCTGCAGAGCGGTTCTCTGGGCAAGCAGGTTCGGGCCATGGATCCCTCCACTCATCGCGTGTTCCAGGCAGAAGTCACAGGCGCAGGAATCCTGAGGGCACACCTTTGATCCGACCCATGTTGAGAAACCTCTGGCTCGCAGGGATGCTCATTCTTCTTCCCGTCGCACCTTTCGCGCTAGGAAAAACAAAGAAGATTCAGCGCGAAGACTTGGCCGCCTATATCGAGCGCATGCAGCCTCAGGTGCCAGAGTTACCCTCCGGTAGTCCCGGCAGTCTTTGGACCGACAATGGCCGCCTGGCGTTTCTGACCGGAGACTTCAAAGCTGGAAGGGTCGGTGACTTGATCACCATCGTCGTAGTTCATGACACCACGGCCAACAACGCCAACAGTGTTTCCACCGCCCGAACTCTGGCGGCCAGTTCCGGCATAACTGCCTTGCCCGGGCAGTTGAAAACCACCGGCGTAGCGCAACTGTTTTCGCCCAACTCCTCGCAGGCGTTGACTGGAAAGTCGCAAGCTTCCACTACTTCCAGCCTGCAAACTACTCTAAGCGGACGGGTGGTCGCAGTGCTTTCGAGTGGTCTTCTGGTTATCGAAGCCGAGCGTCAGCTCACCATGAACAATGAAAATCAAATCGTTCTGGTTCGCGGTCTGGTGCGCAGAGCCGATATCGGGCCGGACAACACGGTCGCGTCCAATACCATTGGCGATCTCGAGCTGGAACTCAAAGGAAAAGGCGTGCTTAGCGACGGTACCCGGCCACCAAATATTGTGGTCCGCACCCTGTTGCGAATTCTTGGCTTCTGAAGATCTGAAATGAATCCTATTCTCAGTTCGTTGCTGTTGTTTCTGCTTCTGAGGCCTTCGCCGGCGAGGACGGAAGAAACACGGCAGTCGTTGATCCGCGATGTCACTTCCATCGAAGGCGTGCGCGACAACCATGTCCTCGGTTATGGGATGGTGGTGGGACTCAAAGGCACGGGTGACCGTCAGCAAACAATTTTCAGCGTTCAGACTCTGGCCAATATTCTCCAGCACATGGGAGTCCAGATTCCGCCCGCCACCGTGACCGTCAAGAATGTTGCCGCGGTATTTGTGACCGCCAACCTGCCGCCGTTCGCCACTCCAGGTACACGCATCGATGTCACCGTCGCCTCTGTGGGAGATGCCAGAAGCCTGGAGGGAGGTTTGCTCTTGCTTACGCCCCTCTACGCGGCGGATGGCAAGACTTACGCTGCTGCCCAGGGCCCGCTAACCTTGGGCGGTTACACCGCAGGACGCGGTGGCAACACCAAGCAGGTCAATCACCCCACCGTCGGACGCATTCCCGGCGGCGGCATTGTGGAGCGGGACAGTTCATTCGATCTGCACACTTTGACCAAGCTGTCCCTGATTCTTAACGAGCCGGATTTCAGCACGGCGGGGGAAGTGGCAGGCACCATCAACAAAGAATTTGGCAAATCAATCGCTTCCGTCGTCGACAGCCGGCGGGTTGATATCGACAACACGGGCGCTGGCTCGGGCAGCGTTCCCGCCCTGCTCGCTCGAGTGCAAAGCCTCACCGTAGAAGTGCATCATCGCGCGCGAGTGGTCGTCAACGAACGCACGGGTACGGTAGTCATGGGCAAGGATGTTCGGTTGGGCGCGGTTTCGATCCTGCATGGCAGTCTCTCGATCGTGGTCGCGACCGAGCTTGCGGTCTCGCAGCCCAACCCACTCTCCCGAGGCAAGACTGAGGTCGTACCGGAGCAGACCGTGAAGGCGGAAGAAGCCCCGGCCCGGCGCATCGAGCTGACCGAAGGCGCCAGCGTAGAGCAACTGGTCAACGGACTGCAAAGAATTGGAGCCACTGCAACCGACGTGATTGCGATCCTGCAGGCCATCAAAGCTGCAGGAGCTCTGGAAGCCGATTTGGATGTGATTTGATGAATATTTCACCAGTTGTGACTACCGCTCCCACGACCTCCACTCCTGCCCTCGATCAACAGGCGCGCAAGATTGCCAAGGCAGCCCACGATTTCGAAGCGGTATTACTCAATACCTTGCTGGGTCCTCTGGAAAAAACTTTCTCTTCTCTCCCCGGCAAAGAGAGTGACGCGGTGTCTGATAACTACCATTCTCTTGGCATGCAGGCGCTGGCCTCGAGTCTGGCTGCAAAAGGTGGAGTGGGTATTGCTGCGATGATCATCAAAAGTCTATCGAAGCGGGACAATGCAGGAGTTGCCACTCATGAGAAAAGCCTCGCGAGAGGTGCTTCTCTCGCGAGGCCTTTCTGAACTTCTGATCCGTACGAGAACTTTCTCGCCGGCTGTTAGTGCTTCTTTTTTTTCTTCGCAGCCTTTTTCTTGGTTGCCATGAAGTTATCCTCCGTGAGCTATTTTCCCTTGTGAAATTTCCAAACAAAAACTTGCTACGCGAGGTCGCCCTGCACTTCTAGTGCGAACGAAATCCTCACCCCAAGATATTGCGGAGTATTGTTTTGAATGTCAACACAATTCTGGAGGTGAGGTTTCACTTTCAGGCGACCCATCGTCTCCGTTGTCGTACACTTTCTTCCATTCATGGCCCGCGATCCCATCGAACTCGAGATCTTCAAGAACATTTTCCACTCCATCGCGGAAGAAATGGGCGCGGCTCTGCGCCGCACCGCGTTCTCTCCGAACATCAAGGAGCGCCGCGACTATTCCTGCGCTGTGTTCGATACTGACGGAGAAGTTTTGGCGATGGGCGACCACATGCCAGTGCACCTGGGCTCAATGCCCATGTCGGTTCGCGCCGTCTTGGAGAATCTCGAACTCAATCCCGGCGACGTCGCAATGCTGAACGATCCTTTTCGCGGTGGTACACATCTGCCAGATATCACAATGGTAGCGCCGGTCCATGTGCAGCCTCGCGGCGCGAAGGGTCGGCCCGACTTCTATGTAGCTTCGCGAGCTCACCACGCGGATGTTGGCGGCACTTACCCAGGCTCGATGGGTCTTTGCCGAGAAATCTATCAGGAAGGACTTCGCGTTCCTCCAGTGAAGCTGATGCATGCCGGGAAAGTGCAGTCCGACGTGCTTGCGCTTCTCTTGAACAATGTCCGTACACCGGAGGAACGTGAGGGCGACCTGGGAGCACAACTCGCGGCGTGTCACATTGGGGCAGAACGTCTGCGCGAAATCGGCAAGCGTTATGGCTTGCCGCGAACCAAACGGGCGGCGCAGGAATTACTCAACTATTCCGAGCAAATGATGAGGGCGTTTCTAGAAAATGTCCCTCGCGGGAACTATCGCGCTGAGGACTTTCTCGACAACGATGGTATCACCGAAAACCCAGTGAAGATTGCGGTCGAAGTTAAGGTGGCGCGTGAGCGCGGGCGTTCACGCAATTATGTCACGGTAGATTTCACCGGCAGCGATCCGCAGGTGGAAGGCAGTATAAATGCGGTAGAAGCCATTACCTTCTCTGCTTGCTTCTACGTATTCCGTTGTTTGCTAACCGAAGATGTTCCGGCGACGTCGGGCCTGATGCGTCCCATAACGGTTATTGCTCCGGAAGGGACGGTAGTGAATGCGCATCCACCGGCAGCGGTGGCGGGGGGCAATGTAGAAACCTCGCAGCGCATCGTCGATATGCTCCTGAAGGCTTTGGCACAAGCTTTGCCAGACCGGATTCCTGCGGCTGCATCGGGGACAATGAACAACTTGACCATCGGCGGGATTGATCCCCGTACTCACGAGCCGTTCGCCTACTACGAAACCATTGCCGGTGGGATGGGCGGACGTCCTGGCAAAGCCGGTGTTTCCGGCATTCACACCCACATGACCAATTCTCTCAACACACCAGCCGAGGCACTGGAATATGCTTACCCCTTGCGCGTTCGCACGTATTCTTTGCGGCCAGATAGCGGAGGCTCGGGGAAATATCGCGGCGGCGACGGCATCGTGCGAGAAATCGAAGTTCTTACCGATGCTGAGGTTACGCTATTAGCTGACAGGCGAACGCGGTCGCCTTATGGGCTGAACGGCGGAGCAAACGGAGTGGCGGGGAAAGCTACGGTCACTCGCACTGACGGCTCATCGCAAACGCTGCCCGGCAAATTCAGCTTGCGGCTACGTAAAGGAGAGAGAATCCGGGTTGAGTCACCTGGTGGCGGCGGTTGGGGAGAACCTTGATTAAGATGCAAGTTTGAAATTTACGAGGGTGCAAGTCCCATCCGCTACTCCTCAACCGCTGGCAGCATCTATTTAACTATGACCGACCTTGCCCAGCACTACCTCGAAGAAGCCCGCCGCCAGTTTCGCGGATACAAGCGTCTCGGCGAGGGCGCGCTTGCCCAATTAAAAGACGAAGAGTTGTTTGTGACCCTCGATCCCGAGTCGAATTCTGTGGCAATCATCGTGAAGCATGTGGCTGGCAACATGCGTTCGCGCTTCGTTGATTTTCTCACCAGCGACGGTGAGAAGCCCGACCGCCGCCGCGACCAGGAATTCGAGCTGTCTTCTGAAACGACCCGTGCCGATGTCACGCGCTGGTGGGAGTCAGGCTGGTCGTCTGTGTTCTCCGCAATCGAAGTGCTCCGTCCCGAAGATGTGCAGCGCACCGTCACCATTCGGGGCGAGCCGCATACCGTGCTGCAAGCCATCAACCGGCAGATCGCTCACTATGCTTATCACGTCGGCCAGATCGTATTTATCGCCAAGCATCTCCGGTCGAAGGATTGGAAGTCGCTGAGTATTCCACGCGGGCAGTCGGAAGAGTTCAATCGCAAGCCCGCGGCAGAACGCAAACCGGGTCCATCCGGTCCTCGAGCAGGACAATCCTAGCTTGCGCTCTCGGAGTGCTAGAATAGCCAGTTTACGATTTCGAACCTGAAGCCTACCGCATGACCCTTATGCCCAAGACCATGCTCGCCGTTGTAAAGCCAGAAGCCGCGCCCGGCGCGGAAATCCGCGAAGTCAAAGTTCCTGCCTTCGGACCGAACGACGTCCTGGTCAAGGTCAAAGTGGCGTCCATCTGTGGCACCGATCTCCATATTTATGAGTGGGACAAGTGGGCGCAGAACCGTATTCATCCGCCGCTGATCCCTGGGCACGAGTTTTGCGGCGAGGTTGTGGCTTTCGGCGACGAAGTCACCAGCGTCAAGGAAGGCGACTTTGTCTCAGCCGAAATGCACGTGGCCTGTGGCAAGTGTCTCCAATGCCGCACCGGCGATGCCCACATCTGCCAGAACGTAAAGATTATCGGCGTCGATGCCGACGGGGCGTTTGCCGAGTACGTGGTCATCCCCGAATCGAATATCTGGAAACTCGATCCCGCCATTCCGCCGGAATACGCGTCTATCCTCGACCCCTTGGGCAACGCTGTACACACCGTGCTGGCCGGCGAGATTGCGGCGAAGACTGTCGCCGTCACCGGTTGCGGCCCTATCGGACTTTTCTCTATCGCCGTGGCACGTGCAGTGGGAGCAGCGGAAGTCTATGCCATCGAGGTCAACGAACATCGGCGACGCATTGCCAAAGAAATGAAAGCCGACGTCGTGCTCGACCCATCCACGCAGGACGTGAACGCCATCGTTATGGAGCGCACCGGAGGCTTGGGTGTGGATGTGGTGCTGGAGATGGCTGGCCATCCCAACGCGATTCGTACCGCCTTCGATATCGTGCGCCGCGGCGGACGCATCTCCCTGTTAGGCCTCACTTCCAAACCGATTTCGCTCAACTTCTCCGAAGACATCATCTTTAAGGGGATCACCGTCCAGGGCATCAGCGGCCGACGCATGTATCAAACCTGGTACCAGATGACCGCTCTGCTCAAGCATGGCAAGCTTGACCTTCATCCCGTAATCACCGATCGCATCCCCATGAAGGATTTCTCCAAAGCCATGGACCGCTTGAAAACCGGCGAATCCAGCAAGATTCTGGTGTTTCCCAATGGGACGAAATGAATCCCTTCGCCATGGCGCGGACGGTTCGATGACAGGACTTAAATATGAAGTCTATGAACGCGGCCATCGACCGAAGTAATCTCCGTGTCCGCCCCAATTTCGTTTTTGCTTGCGTTGTTTTCCTGCTGGTTTTCTTCCTTCCGGACATAATTAGCGGCAAGCACGGCTTACAGAAGATTCTTCTACTCTTGGCAAGCGTCTCCATCGCGGTCGGTTGGTTCTTTCTCCTGAAGCCCCGCGAACCGAATAGTAAATTGCGAGCGTTGGTTGCGCTTGCCTCGTCGGTGTACTTGACAGCGTCCCTGCCTGCTTTTCTCTTCGAGCTGTCTCAGATCAAGTGGCTGATGCGCCATCCTCTTCATCACACGTTTGAGATGTACGTGTGGCCATGGGTTCATTGGGGATATCACGGATACGTCCCGGTCCTTTTGGGTGTTGCCGGGTCGTTCGCGGGACGAGGCCGGGCGCGTACTGCGTTCGTTGTCGGAAGCATCCTATTGCTGATTCTCCGGGAGTCGATGGGCACTTGGGTTCTTTAATATGGGCGAGGCGTCTATCGGCTGACTGAATCAGTTAGGGTTCCAGTCGGCCTGATCGGATACAATCCTGATTCAATGTTGCGTTACTTCACCGCCGGAGAATCGCATGGCGAAGCGCTGGTCGCGCTCCTTACCGGCATGCCTGCCGGATTGAAAGTCGACCAGGCATTTGTTGACCGCGAGCTCTGGCGGCGGCAGCAGGGCTACGGGCGCGGTGGCCGTATGAAGATCGAACGTGATACCGCGCACATACTTTCCGGCGTGCGGCAAGGAAAGACCATTGGTTCCCCTATCGCGGTTCTGCTGGAAAATAAAGATTGGAAGAACTGGCAGGAATCGCTCCCGGTGGAGGAGGGCGATTCGGATAAGCACAAAGCAGTCAAGTCGCCGCGCCCTGGGCACGCCGACCTGGCCGGAGCTTTGAAGTACAACTTTCCCGAAGCTCGTTATGTTCTGGAGCGGGCGTCGGCACGCGAGTCGGCGGCGCGCGTGGCTATCGGAGGCATCGCCAAACTGTTCCTTCGGGAGCTGGGAATGGATGTTCTCAGCCACGTCACCTCGGTTGGCGCTGCTGCGATCAAAGGCGCAATCTCGTGGGAGCAAATCGCTGCGCTCGTTCAACGAGAGGAAGTGCTGCTGAATTGTGCTGAACACGAAACTGAGCAGCACATGAAAGAAGAAGTCGATAAGGTCCTAAGGAGCGGAGATTCCGTTGGCGGTGTCTTCGAAGTGGTTGCACACAACGTCCCGCCCGGCTTGGGCACCTACGCGCAATGGGATGAACGCCTCGACGCGCGCCTGGCTGCGGCTGTAATGTCGCTGCAGGCGGTCAAAGCGGTTGAGATCGGCTCCGGAGTCACCGCAGCGGTTTCTCCTGGCTCCGCAGTGCATGATGAAATAGGCTATGGGGGCACGGATACGCTCTCAGGTTTTACTCGCAGCCGGAACAACGCTGGTGGAATTGAGGGCGGCGTCTCCAATGGAGAGGACATTCGAGTAAGCGGCTATCTGAAGCCAATCTCCACTCTGCGTCGTCCGTTGCAGTCGGTGGATTTCGCTACTCGCGAGCCGGTGAAAGCGGCTTACGAACGCTCGGATGTATGTGTCGTTCCGGCCGCGGGCGTTGCCGCTGAGGCCATGGTGGCCCTGACTCTTGCGGGCTGCGCGCTCGAGAAGTTCGGTGGCGACTCCATGACCGAAACCTTGCGCAATATTCAGGGCTACTGCCAACAACTGAAGAACTACTGAATGATCTATCCCATCGTAAAATTTGGCGACCCGGTCCTGGAAAGGCCCGCGGACCCGGTAACGGTTTTCGACGACGAACTGCGAAAACTGATCGACGATATGTTCGAGTCCATGTACGAAGCCCGTGGCGTCGGCCTGGCCGCGCCGCAGATCGGAATCTCCAAGCGGCTGGCGGTCATCGACATCACTTTTAAGGAAGATCCTGACGCCAAGCTGGTCCTGGCAAATCCGGAGATCCTCCACGCGGAAGGGAAGCACACCCAACCGGAAGGTTGCCTCAGCATTCCCGAGTTTCGTGAACCAGTAAAGCGTGCCCAGAAAGTCACGATTCGTGCCCAGGATGCGCATGGCAAGTGGTACGAGAAGACTGGCGAAGATCTGCTGGCTCGGGCGTTCCTTCACGAAACCGATCACTTGAATGGCAAGCTCTACATCAGCCACATCAGTGGGCTGAAGCGGGACTTGATGAAGCGCAAGATACGCAAGCTAATCAAGGCCGGGGAATGGTAGGAGTAAAGAATTGAATCATTGAGTGATTGAATCAATGACTCAACGACTCAATGGCTCAATCTCTCAATTTGGTTTTTTGCGGCACCCCTCGCTTCGCAGTCCAGACGCTGGAGCAGTTGCTCGCGGCAGGTTTGGCAGTCCCCCTGGTGGTCACCCAGCCGGACCGCCCCCGCGGACGAGGTATGGAACTCGCCCCCTCGCCGGTCAAGGCTCGCGCTATCGAGTTGGGATTGCCGATCGCGCAGCCGGAGAAGATCAAGAACAATCTCGAATTTCAGTCTCACCTCGCAAAAATCAATCCCGACGCCATCATCGTGGTCGGTTATGGGCGCATGATTCCGCAGTGGATGCTCGATCTCCCGCGCTATGGCAACATCAACCTGCATGCCTCGCTGTTACCGAAGTATCGCGGAGCCGCACCCATCCAGTGGGCCATTGCCCGCGGCGAGGTCGTCACGGGCGTGACTACTATGCGTATTGACTCCGGCCTGGACACGGGCGACATTCTGCTACAAAAGCAAGCCGCAATCGCACCTAAAGACAATGCAGAAACTCTGTCGCCACGTTTGGCTGCTATCGGCGCTGAGCTTATGGTCGAAACTCTGCGCGGTCTGCAAGCTGGAAAGGTTCATCCGCGCCCGCAGCACAATGCCACGGCGACTCTGGCGCCCATTCTTAAGAAAGAAGATGGTCGAATAGATTTTCATCGCAGCGCCTGGGAGATCTGCAATCGCCTTCGCGGGTTTCAGCCCTGGCCGGGGGCGTTCACGATGTTTCGAAGCAAGAACCTGCAGGTATGGACGGCAAAACCTGCGCCGAATGCGATTGCGCCCGGCGAGTTCGCGATCCAGGGTGACCGTCTGCTTGCCGGAAGCGGCGAGAACACTTCGCTGGAGCTGCTCGAAGTACAGCCCGAAGGCAAGAAACGTATGCTGGCGCGTGACTTTATTCATGGCTACCACCCTGCCACCGGCGAGAAGCTGGGCTAACGTCTTATGGCCATCTCTCCGGCCCGCATCGTTGCCTTCGACATTCTGCTTCGAGTTGATCGGCAAGATGCCTATGCTTCCGAACTTTTGCACGCCTCCGATTACGCAGAACTTTCCTCCCTGGACCACGGCCTGGCAACAGAATTAGTCCTGGGTGTGCTTCGCTGGCGGTCGTTGCTCGACGACCAGATCGCCGCGCGATCTTCGCTGAAATTGTCCAAGCTTGATCCCGAAGTACTAACTTGCCTGCGCTTGGCGGCTTATCAGTTGTTGTATTTGGACCGGGTTCCACAACACGCGGCGGTTCACGAGAGCGTGGAACTGGTGAAGCGTGCCCGGAAGCGGTCGGCCGTGCCTTTCGTCAACGCGGTGCTGCGAAAGTTCGCGGGTCGCACAGTGGGGTCACCGCCCACTGTTGGTGAGGCTGCTACAGAGGCAGAATTGGCCGCATCTTCGGCGCATCCGCAGTTGCTGGTGGAACGGTGGACGCGAACGTTCGGCTTGCCCACGGCGCAACAAATCTGTAACTACGATCAGCAAATTCCCGCGACCATGGTCAGCCTCCGTGACTCAGAGGTCGTAAGCGAGCTTGAAAGTCATAGCGTCAACCTTGCGCCAGGCAGCCTTTTGGTGTCGGCACGCCGAGTGATTACCGGTGATCTCACCAGAACCCAGGCATTTCGCGAAGGCCGGGTCGCGATTCAAGATGAGGCCTCGCAACTCGTAGCGCTGCTGGTGGGGAAAGGTTCGCGCATTCTCGACTGCTGTGCCGCCCCGGGAGGCAAGACGCGATTGCTGGCCGAGCGCAATCCGGAAGCGACAATCGTGGCTGTAGAACTTCATCCGCACCGCGCCCGGCTGCTTCACAAGCTCGTCCCTGCCAGGAATGTGCAAATCATCACTGCCGATATCTGCGCTTTACCCACCGTCGAGTTATTCGACCGCGTCCTGGTTGACGTGCCTTGCTCAGGCACCGGCACTCTCGCTCGTAATCCGGAGATCAAGTGGCGACTCAAACCTGAAGACCTTCTCGATCTCCGATCTCGTCAGCTTGCAATTCTGCAGGCTGCCATGCAGCGCGTAGCGCCGGGCGGACGACTTGTCTATTCGACGTGCTCTTTAGAGCCGGAGGAAAACCAGAACGTTGTGGAATCTGCACTTTCTGCGGATTCATCTTTTCGGCCGGTAGACAGTCGCGAAGAACTATGGCAACTGCATTCCCACGGAGAACTGGCAGTGAACGACATTGAATCGCTCACTTGGGGTTCGTATTTGCGGACCATTCCCGGCGTGCATCCTTGCGACGGTTTCTTCGCAGCCATCCTGCAAAAGGTATGATCACTTCCTCAACGGACTTCGAAGTTGACTGCGGAACCTGCAACCACCTTCGTGCCAGGACCAGGACTCTGCGAAACGATGATGCTGGCTGGCGACGACGATGTCGCCTGAATTGGAACCGGAGAAAGTGCGCTCGCTGATTCGGCGCGCGGAGCAGTCTCCGTGACCGTCCCAATCTTGAGTCCAGCGTCTTTCAAAGCTGCGTCCACGTTGCCCAAGGTCTGCCCCACGAAGCTCGGCATCACGAAAGCTTGAGGCGAAGGCGATTGCGCTGCCAGCAAGCTGATCTTTGGAACTGAGATGCTGCTGGCGCTCGGCGCTGGATCCTGAGCGATCACCTGATCAGCCTGCGCGCTGGACAACTGAATCTGAGCAACGGCACCCACATCCAATCCGCGGCGACGGATGTTAAGCTCTGCGGCTCGCTGGCTCTGTCCCAGCACGTTGGGAATCTCCATCCGCTGCGGTCCCATGCTCTGAGCTACGCGAATCTGCCAGCCCCGTCGAATTTTGGTCCCCGCAGGCGGAAGCTGCGACAAGATTCTCCCTTCCTGCATCCTCGGGCTGTAATACTGACGTTCGACCTCAAACTGAAAACCACTGGCATCAGCCACACGTCGCGCCTCTACTGGAGTCTTGCCCACCAGATCAGGCACCGCCACTTCGCGGCCGTGAATGGCAAACCGCATTGCCAGCAACCCAGAGACGAGCGCCACCATTAACAAAATCAGTGCCTGCAGCGCGTGCCGAAAAAAGGATTTCACTTTGTCAGGGTGATTATAGCTTTCCCTTTTTGGAGAGAACAGGCCCACGATTGTGTTATCCCGCAGAATGTCAGCAGCAACCACCCCTATACTGTTGTCATGCCCCCTGAAACTGAGCTTCTGAATTGGCTGCAACGCTACTGGGGCTACAGTTCATTTCGTCCTTTGCAACAAAACATTGTCGGGAGCTTGCTCGGCGGGCATGACACCTGCGTCGTCATGCCCACCGGTGGCGGAAAGTCGCTTTGCTACCAACTGCCGGCGCTGGTTTCAGGGAAGACTGCGGTTGTGGTCTCGCCGTTGATCTCGTTGATGCAGGACCAGGCGGCACAACTGGCGCAAATGGGCATTCCCGCGGCCGTACTGAATAGCTCGCAACCTGCCAGCCAACAATCTGTGGTCATGCGCAAAGCTAGCGAGGGCGAGTACAGGCTGCTGTACCTTTCCCCGGAGCGTCTGGCGCGGACGGATACCATAGGCTGGCTACAACGGGTCCCAGTCGCGTTCTTTGCGATTGATGAGGCACACTGTATCTCGGAATGGGGACACGAGTTCCGTCCCGAATACCGGCAGTTAAGTTCTTTGCGCGCCCACTTTCCCGACCGGCCTATTGCGGCCTTTACCGCCAGCGCCACCCGGCGGGTTCGTCACGACATTCTGCATCAGTTACAACTGCGCGATCCCCACAAATACATCGCGAGTTTTTACCGTTCCAACCTGCGATACCTCGTCAAAGAGTGTGAAGGCCGCGAGCAGCCGGGGCTTCTCTTGAGAGCCGTACGAAACTACTCCAACAGCAATGTCATTGTTTATGCACCGACCATCGCGCGTGTGGAAGAAACCGTCGACTACCTGGGTGAGCAGGGAATTTCCGCGGTCGCCTACCACGGGAAGATGGATGCGGACGCTCGCAGGCGAAACCAGGAAAGTTGGACGACAGACGAAGTGCGGGTTCTGGTGGGCACCATCGCTTTTGGTTTGGGCATCAATAAGGCTTCGGTGCGGGCAGTGATTCATCTCGCGCTGCCCAAATCGATCGAGCAGTATTACCAGGAAGCCGGACGCGCCGGACGCGATGGAAAGCCTGCGGATTGCATACTGCTCTGGCAGAAGCGGGACACGGCGCTGCTGGCGTACTTTATCGATCAGATCACCGACTCTGTCGAGAAAGAACGCGCCTGGGAGCGCTATCACGCCATTCGCGGTTTTGCAGATTCCAAGAGCTGCCGTCACCGCCAGATTTGTGTGCATTTCGGAGAAATACCGAAGTGGTCATCCTGCGAATCCTGCGATGCTTGCGGTTGCGAATCCGCGTGGCTGGCGAAGTCACTCGGCGCTGCAGACAAAGTTGTTGGCGTGGCGAAAGGCACGCCCGGTCGCGAGCCTGAAGGAAAACCTTCGGCCGCAGATGTAGACTCCGAACTGCGTGAGTACCTTCGTGAGTGGCGGCGATCCGCAGCCAAACAGCAGGGAGTCGCGGCATTCGTGGTTATGCACGACACTTCACTCGACGAATTGTGCCGAACGCGTCCCACCTCAGTGGCGGAACTGTTGCAAGTTCCCGGCTTCGGCCAACGCAAAGCTGCCACATATGGCCAGCAGATTTTTGACGCGTTGGAGCGGTTTCACGACGGCGACCGTGCCAGCGCGGTTGCCGCGAAGAAATCCAAACCCGCGGAGGAGGCCATGCGCTTGCTCGCCGAGGGACACACCCTCAACGAAATCGCAGCCATGCGCGGTCGCCAGCTTGGCAGCGTCGTTAGCCTGGTGACCGATTTGGTGGAAAAGGGAGAGTTGGAATTTCAGACCGCATGGGTGGACAAGGACAGGCAGGCGATCATCGAGGCTGCCTGCGCCCGGGTGGGTACTGAACGCCTCAAGCCGCTGAAAGATGTGCTCCCGCCTGAGATTACCTTTGAAGAGATACGTTTGGTGGTGGCCCGATTGCGGCGCAACCGGGCATGCGCTCCGACGTCCAGCGAGAATACGAAACGGGCCAGTTGATACGGATGCCCCCTATACCCTCAATGTGATTCTTCCGCGGCTGGCGCAGCATCCGGCGTGTCCACCTTCGCGACGCCAGTCGTAAGCGCGGGAGTTGGTGAGAATTCACCGGGGTCTTTCCCCGCCAACGCAACCTTCATGAAATCCATCCAGATGGGCAGCGCTGCGCGTGCTCCGCTCTCCTTTGCCCCCAAAGACTTCTTCTCGTCATAGCCGATCCAAACGCCAGTAGTCATCGCCGGCGAAAATCCTATAAACCAGGCATCCGTAAAGTCATTGGTGGTTCCAGTTTTCCCTCCCAGCGGATACTTCATGCTGGCCGCCGCAATCCCGGTACCGTGCTGCACTACTTCCTGCAACATCGAAGTCATGATGCGCGCCGTGCGGGCGTTGATCACATCCTTGACTTCGGGGAAATCTTCTTCCAGCACGCGGCCTTCGTAGTCGGTCACTTTGGTGATGTACCTTGGGATGATTCGAACTCCATCATTCGGAAAGACACTAAATGCCGACGTCTGCTCGAACAAAGTCACCTCGGCCGCGCCCAGCGCCACCGGCAGATACGGAGGCAGGTTCGACGTGATCCCGAAACGATGGGCATAGTCGATGACCGTCTTGATCCCAATTCGATCAGCGATCTTCAGCGCAGGAATGTTTCGTGACTGGGCCAACGCCCGCCGCAGTGTGATCGTACCTTCGAACTTCTCGTCGTAGTTGTGCGGACTATAGGGGCCGGATGCGGTTTCAAACGTCACTGGCGCGTCCAGGACAGTATCGTCGGGCTTCGCACCCTCGTCGATCGCGGCTGTGTAGACATACGGCTTGAAAGACGAACCCACCTGTCGCAGGGCCTGTGTGGCACGGTTGAACTTCGATTCCTCGAAGTCACGGCCGCCTACCATCGCTTTGATCGCGCCTGTCGCGTTGTCAATCGCCAACAATGCTCCTTGAGTCCCGGAGTCCTGCTCCAGGCTGACATGCGCTTTTCCATCTGCGCCGAGCGAAAGAATTTTCACATAAACAATGTCGCCGGGTTTCAGAATGTCAGGAAGTTTGTGCTGGGTCCAGGCTGCGTCAGCTTGCGAAAGGGTCGCGATGTAGCGGCCGAACCTCACCGCCGCTGCACCCGGCCCAGCCCCCAACACTAGGGCATGAACATATCCATTGACTTCGGGCTCATCGTCCCAATCGGAATGCTGGTAGCTGGCCAGCGTCACCTTCGCCGCCAAAACGTTGTCCAGATGATCCTTCCAGCCATGCCGGCGTTCGTACACGGCCAGACCATCGAGTACTGCATGATTCGCGGCACGCTGCAAGTCCATGTCGAGCGAGGTGTACACACGCAATCCGCCCTCATGGACCTGGTCAGTGCCATACTTGTTCTCCAGGTAACGGCGAATCTCCTCCACAAAATATGGCGCCAACGAGTTAGGGTCATGCTGCAATTTCAACTGAATCGGCTGGCTTCGGGCGTCATTGGCCTGTTGGTGGGTAATCTTGCCATCTTCCAGCATGGCGTTGATTACCAGGTTCCGCCTCTTAATGGCTCGGTCGGGGTGGTTGACGGGGGAATACAGCCCCGGAGCTTTCGGCAATCCAGCCAGTAGCGCCGCTTCGTCCAAGGTTAGTTGTTTGGCAGGCTTGCTGAAGTAATACTCCGAGGCAGCCTCGAAACCGTAGGCTCCGTGTCCCAGAAATATCTGGTTGGCGTATAGCGTGAAAATCTGTTCCTTGGTAAACCGGCGTTCGATCTGGATGGCTAGCAATGCCTCTTCGATCTTGCGATGAAACGACCGGTCGGGCGAGAGAAACAGATTGCGCGCCAACTGCATGGTGAGGGTAGAGGCACCCTGCACCTTGCCGCCCGACTCGATGTCGCGATACGCCGCTCCCGCGATACGCCATACGTTGACGCCCCAATGGTCGTAAAAATCCTTGTCTTCAATCGAAATCAGCGCCTCGCGCAACACCGGAGGAAAATCGTTGTAGTTGGCGACGACTCTCCGTTGCAGCGCAAACGATCCAATGATTCGCCCTTGATCGTCATAGAGTTCGGTAATTGAGCTGGGCCGGTAATGCTCCAGTTGCTCCACCTGAGGCAAATCGGTGGTATAGACGAGCAAGAGTCCAGCGGTAGCTCCGATCAGAGCCGAGAGCAGCACCAGCAGCCCAAACAAAACCCGGCCCACCAACTTGCGCGGAGCCACTTCGACTTCCACCGAGGGAAGGTCTTGGTAAATAACCTTCATGGGAGGTAAGCGTCAGAATAGCAGGGCGCGTGGCCGGGAGGACACGATTTCAATCGTGCCGTTACGTCCCACGGCATAGAGCCTCAGCCCAGCCCCGAGGCCGCCATGGGGTCAGCCCTGGCTCGACCGATATACGATCTTCCCACTGACGATTGTGGCCACGACTTTGCCGGTGAGTTGCCAGCCGTCGAAAGGTGAATTGTTCGACTTGGAGCGCGACTTAGCGGCTTCAAAGGTCCAGCGTTTCTTGGGATCGAAGATAGTGACGTCCGCGTGGCTGCCGCGCGCCAGCGTGCCGCGTCCACGCAATTCCACCACCCGCGCCGGTCCTGCAGTAAACAGTTCGACAATTCTCGCCAGTGGAATTCTGTGCTCACGATGCAAACGGGTAATGGCGAGCCCCAGCGCCGTTTCCAAGCCTGTGATCCCGAATGTCGCTTTCTCAAACTCGATGATCTTCTCGTGCGTAGCATGTGGTGCATGGTCGGTGGCGATGGCGTCCACGGTCCCGTCGGCGAGAGCCACGATGAGCGCCTCGCGGTCCGCAGCCGAACGCAACGGCGGATTCATCTTGCAATACGTGTTGTAGTCGCCGACATCCGCGTCGGTCAGCGTGAAATGGTGCGGCGTGACCTCGCAAGTGACGTGAGCCTTGCTACGCTTGCCCCGGCGCATTGCTTTGAGCGCGTCTGCCGTCGAGAGATGAGCTACGTGCAAGCGCGCCCCCGCGAACTGCTGCGCCAGTTGTATGTCGCGATCCACGATGGACGCTTCGGCGGCGACGGTCATGCCGCGCAGTCCCAGCCGGAACGAAGTAGTGCTCTCGTTCATGGAGCAATTTTCAGTAAGGCGTGTGTCCTCAGCGTGCTGAATCACCGGCAGATTAATTTCCGCTGCCAGGCGCAGCGTGTCCCGCATGGTGGTTTCATTCAGGATAGGTCTGCCGTCATCGGTGATGCCCACCGCCCCGGCACGTTGCAAGCCGCGAAAATCTGTAAGTACCGCACCCTTGCTGGCTTGAGTGGCTGCTGCAATGGGAAACACATTGACAACTGCCCCGCGCTGCGGCTGCTGAATCCAGGTCACCCACTCCACCGAGTCCACCACCGGCGAGGTATTCGGCATACAGCAAACCGAAGTGAATCCTCCCGCCGCTGCTGCCGCCGTGCCCGTGGCAATCGTCTCTTTGTAGCTCTGGCCCGGTTCGCGCAGGTGCACATGTAGATCGATCAAGCCAGGCGCAACCACCAAGCCGCGAGCGTTCAAGGTTTGATCGGCGCCGCCACGAACCTTGTTGGGGAGCGCGACCTCGGCTACCCGGCCATCATGCAGCAACACGTCCATCGGTCCGTCAATATGCGCTGCCGGGTCGATCACGTGACCGCCCTTGATCAGCAACCTGCCCGATTTGAGCTTGTCGTGTACCATCAGTTCAATCTGCTTTCAGGTCTGCGCAACCAGTCTTCATCACGCCTTCCCCACCGCCCGAGCCAGGATCGCCATGCGCACCGGCACGCCATTCGCGACTTCTTCGACGATGACCGACTGGGGGCAATCCGCAACTTCCCAAGTGATCTCGAGACCGCGAATGATGGGGCCGGGATGCATTACCAGAGCGTCGCGCTTGGCCAGCTTCATCCGCGCCATGGTCATCTGATAGCGTGCAATGTAGTCCTGTAAGCGGATCTTCATTCCCGCCAGTCGCTCCTTTTGCACGCGCAACACCATGACCACATCCGCACCGCGCAGCGCTTCTTCTGCGGTGCGGCTAATATGCAAATCGGGTGCCAAGGATGTCGCAATTTCAGGCAGCATCTCGGGCGGCCCACATAACGTGATACGCGCTCCGAACTTGCTCAGCAAATGGATCGCAGAGCGCGCCACCCGGCTGTGGTAAATGTCTCCCATGATGACGACCTGCAAGCCATTCAGCTTCTTCTTGTGACGCAGAATGGTGTAAGCGTCTAGCAGAGCCTGCGAAGGGTGTTCATGCATCCCGTCGCCGGCATTGATGACAGGAATCTTCAGATGCCGTGCCATCAATAACGGCGCTCCTGCTGCGGGGTGGCGCACCACCATGACATCCGCTCCCACCGCTTGCAGCGTGTAGGCAGTGTCGAGCAGCGACTCACCTTTCTCAATGCTCGAACCACTGGAGAGCACCAGTGTGGTCATCGCGCCCATCTCCTTGGCCGCGATTTCGAAGGAACTCCGGGTCCGTGTGGAGGCTTCGTAGAAGAGCAGCAGCACACGCTTGCCGCGCAGGAGGGGACGCGGCTTGAGCGGATTCATCCGCCGCGCCAATTGCAACAGGCCCGTGATCTCCTTCACGTCGAGATGTTCGATATCCAGCAGAGAACCGCGTGCAGTTTTCCTCATCCCATACCCAAGCCAACAACACAGGCGAGATGCCCGCTCAAATCTTTACCGACTCTTCTATTTCCTCTTGGTTCAACCCTGCTTCTCGACGAGAAGAACCTTTTCCTCGCCGTCGAGCTCCTGCAACTTGACCTCGATGATCTCTTGCAGCGTAGTTTGAACCTTGCGTCCCACAAAAGTCGCTTCAATCGGCAACTCACGATGGCCGCGATCGATCAGCACACACAGTTGCACTTGCCGGGGACGACCCTGGCGAAACAGCGCGTCCAGCGCAGCGCGTACCGTACGTCCGGTGTAAAGAACATCATCGGCCAGCACAATGTTCTTGCCAGCGATGGGAAATCCAATCTCGCCTTTCTGCACCACCGGTTGCGACCCCACTGTGGAAAGATCGTCGCGGTACAGGCTGATGTCGAGCGTACCCACGGGGACCGGAGTTTTTTCAATGCGCTGAATCATTCCTCCCAGGCGTTGCGCCAGAAACACCCCCCGACGCCGGATGCCGACGATCCCCAGGTCCACAGCGCCATTGTTCTTCTCGATGATCTCGTGGACTAGCCGGACCAGCGTGCGCTCGATTTCCGAGGCTGACATCAACTGTGCCTTCTCTTTCAGGTTGGCGGGACGGGTGGAAGGTCGTGGCGTCATGAACGCTGAATCATACGCGGGAAAAGCACTGCGGGGCAAGGTGGAGACGCACAGCGCCTACATCCGGTCTTTTCTTCGCATCATGGCCGCCCCCACCGCTCCTCCCAGGGTGGAAAGAATCAGAAACGCCACCAGCACGAACGCCAGCGAGAAGCCCATCATTAAGGCCAGTCCGGGTGGAGTTTTCAGGTATTCGAAGGCTTTCTGAACCTGCGGATCGGCACTGCGAGAGGCCGATTGCGCAATGGCCTCGAGCAGCGCAGCCCGCAACTCGCCGCCGCTATGAAAAACCAGCGTCCCCACCGCGCTAAAGATCGCAAAGATTCCGAAACCCATGGTTCCGCTGACCGCGCCCAATCGGGCTCCCATGGCGGGCGTAAGGTTGCTGACTGGGTTGCGGCGACGGTAAAAAAGCACGGAAAGAACTCCCGCGGCAATCATGCCCAACCCAAACGCACCCAGAGGAATGAACATGAGAAAGGCTGCAATCAGTCCCGCCAACCCCGCCGAAGGCAGGGCCTCCGACCATTGAATCGCGGTGCCGCCTTGATGGTCAGGTAGGGAGACGCCGGCCAGTTCTACGGGAGACAATGCCTCCGCGCTTGCTCCTCCAACCCGGATCTGCGGGGCATTGCACTGCGGGCAGAAGGGAACGCCATCTTCGACGTTCGAGCCACACTTATAACAGGGATGTTCCACTGGCCTTCAAGGTACCGCAGGGTAGAGCAGCGCGCAAGGAGAGGCGGTCCGACTTCGGTTGCAGATTGCCTGCTAAATCTCGCCTTGCTTGCCTCGCGTGTGTACATAAACCATCTCGATGGTCGATCCTTTTCCTTTTTCCGCCGGTTCGATGGCCACCACGTGCTGATCGTCTTCCGTGCCTACCTTCAGCTCGACCACGTTGCCGGTGTTGTCGCCCTCACATTTCAGCTCTTTCGACCGGTTCGAACTCTTATCGTCGTCATCAATGTTGACGTGACTATTGACATCTCCTCCGTGACGACTGCTGTGGCACTCCAGCACCTTGCCGTACTTCTTCATCTTCCCGCGATAGAAGTCGACGACCTTGCCGGCGTCGTCATCCGTGTCATAATGCGCCACCAGCAACTTCACCCCGAACGCCGATGTGAACAGAGCGAGATTGGCATTACTCCGGTCCTCGTCATGCGTACGAAGCCGCGCTCCGGGATAAGCTGGCAATCCGAGTTCGCGTAAGTCAACATCAGACCCTACATGCATGTCGCCTAGCGTGCTCTTGAGGTCAAAGTCCTTGTCTTTCCCGCTGTCGTCAGTAGTTTGTGCGCCAGCCATGGAAGCCGAGAATGTGAGCACTACGGCCAACCCCAACCCAAGCAAAGCCGAGGCCAAATTGTTTCTTCTGCCGCTGAAAATGTTCGAAATCATGCGCCCTCCAAGATGTTGGTTCGCGTGCATACTAGATCGTGCCTTCCTTGCCTCTGGTTTGGATGAACACCAACGCAAAATCCGACCCATTGCCCTGCGGCTCAACCGATACCAGGTGTTGATTATCTTCCGTCCCCACCTTCAACTCGACGACGTTCCCAGTGTTGTTGCCCTCGCAGCGAACTTCCCGCTTGCCGTTCGCCTCGCCCGCCTTCACCGAGAGATCGCCGCCATGGCTGCTGGTGTGGCACACCACAATGTGCCCGAATTTCTTCAACTGATCCTGATAGAACGCCTCCACCTTGCCGGGCGGATCGTCCGACTCATATTCGAGTGCTACCACTTTCACCCCAAAAAAGCTGCTTGAGATGTTTACGTTGGCGCTTTTGCTGTCTTTATCTGTCTTCTCTTTTCTTCGCGCACCCGGATAAATCGCCAGCCCAGTGTCCTTCACGTTGGCGTCTTCATCAACGTGAATGCCTCCCACCGGAGTCTGGATATCGACTTTGCTGTTGTTGCCGTCGTGGTCTTTCACATCGACCGTACAAGCCAGTACCGTCAGCCAGCCTGCGAACGCTACCGCAATCAGGGCTTTGGCCTTATTGTCCAGAACTTTGGGTATAACCATGTTAAGAAACTCCTTTCGCGGTCTGTGCGGGGCGTTCAATTCCAGCGCCGCGCTCGGCGATACCTGGGATCGTCACCGGAAGATGGCCGTGGATGGCAATCTCCCCAAACAACGCCTTCACCGCACTCACCTCGGCAATCGACACATTGGAAAAAGTACAAACATAATTCTGAATCATCGGAAAACTTTGCGCCACGTACGGGTTCCCCATCGCCAAAACCACAGTCTTGTCCGCTCCTGTATCCAGGATCTTCTGAAGCAGGGCCGCGTTGGCATCGGGAAGTGCGACAGAGTTGGTCAATCCATTTACTCCCTGCACAGCGCGTCCCGCCACCGGAACCGCATACACAGCGGCGATGACCTTTTGAGCCTCCTCCACCGCCTTCAACACTCCCACCGACATGCCATCCACAATCTTGGAATCGACGTAGATCACGTTGGCATCCGGAACACGCTCGCGAATCTGTCGCTCGAGTGTTCTTCCCGTATCCGTGCGCACGTCATCCACCAGAATCACCACGACCAGCCGGTTGTGCACTTCTTCCACTCTCTGATACGGCAACCCGGCCGGAGCGGTTCCCACTTCTTTGAAGGGTAGGAGCCTGCCATTGTCGCGTACTAGGGTGACGGCATCATCTGCAATGTGTTGGCCAACCGCTAGATTCGCTGGCTGTCCGACCAGATCGGAAAGGCTCTCCAAGCTTACCAATCGTCCCCTGTTTAGGCCCATTGAAGCTTTTGCTTTCAATATCTTAAGCACTGACGCATCGAGTTGGGACGTCGAAATCTCGCCGCTCCGAACCGCCTCCAGCATCGCCTCGTATGAGGCGCCCAAGTCCGCCGGAATGAGCAGCACATCATTGCCCGCTTTGAAAGCATCGACTGCCGCCCGCCCAATGTGACCTGCGTAGAGCCGAGTCAGGCCAGCCATATCCAGAGCGTCAGTTACCACAATTCCCTTGAAACCAAGCTGCTCTTTCAGCAGGTCCGTAACAATGGCGGCCGAGGTCGAAGCCACGTGGTCGGGTTGCGGATCGAGTGCTGGCACAGTGACATGCGCCACCATGACCGAATCCACCCCGGCCTCAATGGCCCAGCGGAACGGCGGTAGTTCAACCGCTTGTAGTCGCGCGATGTCGCCTGTGACTTGCGCCACACCGAGGTGAGAATCCGTAGAGGTGTCTCCGTGGCCGGGAAAGTGTTTGACTGTGGTCATCATCCCGTTAGCCCGTGCGCCGCGAATGTAGGCCGTTACCAAATCTCCGACTTGCTGCGGATCTTCGCCAAAAGAGCGGGTATTGATGATCGGGTTCGCAGGGTTGGAATTCACATCGGCAACCGGAAAGAAATTCCAATGCACGCCGATGGCGCGGGCTTCCTGGGCCGTGATCCGGCCAAACGCCTCGGCATACTCCTGCTTGCCCGCCGCACCGAACGCCATGGCATGAGGGAATTCGGTCGCTCCGTGAAGCCGCATGGATAACCCACGCTCGAAATCCGCTGCCACCAGCAAAGGCAGCTTCGAATCCTGCTGCAAATGATTGAGTAGCACCGCCGCCTCGTAGGGCTCGCTGCGATGAAGAAATGGCGGGTCCCAAGGCACCGTCATCGCGAATGAACCCACGTGATATTTGCGCATGGTGTCGCGCAGTTGCAGGTATTCCGGGCTGGCAACATTCAAAAACTCGGCCCGCACCCAGATCATGAAGAGCTGGCCAATTTTCTCTTCGAGTGAAAGCCGACGCAAAGTCTTCTCGGCCCATTTTTCTCCGTCACGGTCGAGGTGAACCGGGCCAACAGGCTGGTATTTGTCCTTGGCCAAAGCCGGGCAGACGAGAAACGCGGTCAGCAAAACAAGGGCAAGTTTCCGGGGCATGAGTCAGAAGATAGCACGGCGCGTATTTCGACTTCCTGTTGCTCCTTGAGTACTGGCCCGATTGGGCCATTCACAGAAGCCCTGGCCGCGGATACTCTGTGGTTGAGCAGTTTTCGGGGGAGGGCTGTTCGACCTAACGTCCCGCGACTCATTTATGAGTCTGGGACGTTTTGTTTTGTGCTTGGCATACGAGGTAGTGACTACGACCAGTCTCATAAACCCAGACTGACTGATCCATGGCTGCCTGTTCGCCTCCGGACATCACAGTCCGACTGTGGACACCTTTGAACGAGAGCAGCGTTCTCTTGTCTCTGTACTATCAGTGGTTTAGGCCCTGCACTATATTGGCAAAAGCATTGCACGCAACTTTGCAGCGGACGTGATCCGTTTTTGCCTTGTATTGGCCCGCTTAATCAGCTTGCCCAGGAGGGCGAACCGGAGATGACCGGCATCGCACAGGACATTCGCTACGCGCTGCGGCAGTTGCGTAAGAGCCCTAGCTTCACTACGGTCACGGTTCTCACTTTAGCCCTCGGTATCGGAGCGAATACCGCCATCTTTAGTGTCGTGAACGGAGTATTGCTGAACCCCTTACCGTTCCACGATGCCAACCGCATAGTGTCCATGTTTCAGGACAGCCCGAATTTTTTCAAAGGGTCGATCCCCTATCCCAACTTTCTTGATTGGCGGCGCGACAATCGTTCCTTTGAGGCAATGGCCGCATACCGCTCGACAGATGGCAGCATCACCGGCACTGGCCAAGCGGAGTATGTGCATGCGCAGCGCATTTCCGCGACCTTCTTCCCGATTCTTGGCGTGAAGCCCATTCTTGGGCGCAATTTCACTGCCGAGGAGGATCGGCGCGGCGCCAGCCCGACGGCCCTGATCTCGGAAGGGTTGTGGAAACGAAAGTTTGGTTCCGATCCCAATATTCTCGGCAAGCGAATCATTGTCGCGGGTGAGGGACGCACCATCATCGGCGTAATCCCCTCGTCCTTCCATCTGCACATCTGGAATTTCCGGACTGCCGACATTTATAAACCCATCGGCGAAGAATCCGACGCCGCGTTTTACATGCGAGATTCATTCTTTGGCATGGATGCTATTGGCTTGTTGAAGCCCGAGGTCACGCTTGCCCAGGCGGGTGACGATATGAAGCGAGTGAATGCCGGCCTCGCTGCTGCCTATCCCAACGTTGACGGCAATATCAAGGCCAACATCATCCCTTTGAAAGACAATATTGTTGGTGACATGCGGCCTGCGCTGCTAGTGCTGCTGGGGGCGGTGGGATTCGTCTTACTGATTGCCTGCGTGAATGTCGCCAATCTGCTGCTTGCCCGGTCAACGGCGCGCCAGCGCGAGTTCTCAGTGCGTGCCGCGCTCGGTGCGGGGCAGCTACGGATTCTGCGCCAACTGCTCACCGAAAGCGTTCTGCTGTCGGCGCTGGGTGGCGGGTTCGGACTGATTCTCGCGAAATGGGGAACCGTTGCGGCCCTTGCGGCTGTGCCGCAAACCGTTCCGCGTACCGAGGAAATCGGGATCGATTCACGGGTGCTGCTTTTCACCATTTTGGTTTCGGTGCTTACCGGAATCATGTTTGGTTTGCTGCCTGCCATAAGAATGTCGCGGACCGACATCAGTGGAAGCCTCAAGGACAGCGGTCGCGCCATCTCCGGTCCCCGGACACGCATGCAGTCTGCCTTGGTGATGGGCGAAATGGCTATGGCGCTGGTGCTGCTGGTGGGCGCGGGGCTGATGTGCCGCACGTTGGTGCAATTGTGGAAGGTCGATCCTGGCTTCGATCCGCACAATGTGTCGCTTTTTTTAGTGACGCCACCGCCTTCTTTAGTAAATCAATCTCCGGGTGCGATCCACGCTGCGCTTCGGCAAATCAGCGCGACGCTCCATAGTGTGCCGGGAGTTGAGGCTGTGTCCTTGCATGATGGCGCCGTTCTCATGGAATACGACAATGAGAGGGGTTTTTTGCTCGAAGGGCAGGCGCTGCCCACGCAGAGGACCGAGTATGTTCCTCAGACTCTGGAGTACAGGGTCGAACCCGAGTATCTGAAAACCATGCGCATTCCCCTCCTTCGAGGCCGCTTCCTAAGCGACGAGGACAATGAGAACGCTGCGCGCGTGGCGGTGATCGACGCGAGCTTCGCGCAACAATATTTCGCCGGCCGGGACCCGATCGGCAAACACATCCGCATTTTTGAATTCGACAGCGATTCCGGCAAAAACCTCCTCGTACCTCTGGTGATTGTTGGTGTGGTTGGGCATGTGAATCAGTGGGGACTCGCCGATGACGCCAGCCGTCCCCTGCAAGCGCAGATGTACCGGCCAATCATGCAAAATGGGGCCGTCGACACCAAGGGTCTCGCCCAGGGATTCAATGTGTTTGTTCGCTCCAAAACGCCGCTCGCCCCTGGAGTTTTTTTCGAGTCGATTCGCCAGAAACTCCTGGCGACCAACCGGGACATGATCGTTTACGACAACGAATCCGAGGAGGAAGTGGTCGCTCGCACCATCGCCAGCCAGCGTTTCTCTCTCATCCTGCTGGGCGCATTCGCAGGGCTGGCTCTGTTGTTGGCTGGCACTGGAATCTATGGTGTGCTGTCGTACCTGGTCGGGCAGCGTACACGGGAAATCGGTGTGCGCATTGCGCTGGGGGCGCAGCGGCTCGATGTACTGCGCATGGTGCTGCAAGACGGAGCGCGCATGGCGCTGGCCGGCACGGCGATTGGAATCGTCGCCGCCCTGGGATTGACGCGACTGATGGCGAGCATGCTGTTCGGTGTTAAGCCGACCGACCCGATTACATTCGGCTTGGTCGCGGTGGTCCTGTGCGGCATCGCCTTATTGGCCGGTTATGTGCCTGCGCGGCGCGCAGCGAATGTCGATCCGATGGTCGCGCTGCGATACGAGTAATCGCTCACATTTATGAGACCGATACTAGCCTTTTTCGATGCTGAGTGAATTCTGCACCAGTTCAACCGCCCTTTGCTGGATCGTCCCCTCGTCGCCAAATCCGGCCAGCCATTTGACATCTGGCTCCCGCCGGAACCACGTCATCTGCCGCTTGGCGTAGTTACGATGTGCCTGCTGCGCCGCCTGCAACGCCGCAGCCTCACCAATCTCCCCACCGATTAGCTGTACCGCCTGCCTGTACCCGAGCGAACCTAGTGGCCACGGTGCTTCTCCGTATTTCGCGACCAGCCCGCGAGTCTCTTCCACCAGTCCTAGCTCGAACATTTGCCGTGCGCGTTCATTGATGCGGCCATAAAGCGCTTCCCGCTCGGGATTCAAGCCAATCCTCAAAATACGGAAACCCTGGAGCGGATCCCGCCCTTGCTTCCACATCTCGCTCATCTTCCGTCTCGAACCCAGGCAAACTTCGATGGCGCGAATCAGTTTGGGCAGGTCGTTGGCATGGATCTTAGCCGATGCATCGGAATCCATCCTTCGTAACACCCGGTGCAAGTAGCTCGTGCCCTTGATCTCCGCCTTCTCACGGAGTCTTTCCCGCAACTCCTCCGACCGCTGTGGTCCCGGCGAAAGACCATCAAGCAACGCCCGCAGATATAATCCCGTTCCGCCCACCACCACCGGCAAACGCCCCCGCTGCTTGATCTCTTGCAAAACTTGCCGAGCCTTCCGCGAGTATTCTCCCGCTGTGATGTGGCCCGTCGGCTCCACAAAATCCAGCAGATGATGAGGCGCGCGCGCACGTTCCGCGGCATTGGGCTTGGCCGTGCCGATCTCAAATTCTCGATACATGGCGACCGAGTCGCAATTCACAATCTCGCCATGGAAGCGCTCAGCCAACGCCAACGAAAGCGCAGTTTTACCGCTCGCAGTCGGACCCAGCACTACCACCAACAAGGGTTCCGGCGGCACGGCTAGCGAGCACTCCAGGGGATGCGGTGCCAGTAACGAGCCAGGGTGAGAACCAGGATCAGAAGCGCAATCACCAGCAGGCCGGTAGCTTCCAGGGTATAAATCTGCGGCCTGCGTTGTTCGGCCGGGGGTGGCTCCGGCTGCCGTTTTGTTCCAGCGGCGGACACGAGACTATTGTAGTCCTTGCAACCGCCCGGTCACTCGAAAGATCCCTTAGTTTCCGGGAACCGGTTGACCAAGGTTGCGTAACATCGTCTAACCGCCGGGGGCGGGTACGTGTGCCCCTCGCCACAGGAGCAACTTATGCAAAGGCTCATATTCGTGTTATTAGGCTTGCTTCTGGCCATCAGCCCCTTGGCCCTGGCCGATGACTGGTCGAAGACTTACAACATCTCTGGTAAGCCCGACCTGCGGGTGGAAACCTCAGACGCCAACATCCGCGTCGACACTTGGGACAAGAACACTATAGATGTCCACATCACGAGTAACCGCTACAAGTTCGGCGAAAACGGCCTGCGCGTCATCGAGCACCAGAACGGCGATGCCGTGGAAATCGAGCTCCGCTTCCCGCATCATGTATTCACCGTACAGCTTGGCAGCTACAAGGTCGATATCGAAATCCACATGCCCCGCCAGGGCCGCTTGAATCTGCGCACCGGCGACGGCTCCATTGAACTGGCGAATTTCAAAGGCGACATGAACCTCGAAAGCGGCGACGGCCATGAGCAGATCGAATCGGTGGACGGCAACCTGCGCGCCCGCACCGGCGACGGACACATACGTGCCGCCGGCCGTTTTGACGCCCTTGACCTCAACACCGGCGATGGCCGCATCGAAGCCCGCATTCTGCCCGGCTCAACCATGGCCTCAAGTTGGAATGTTCACACCGGAGACGGCGGCGTCACCGTGGAACTGCCCGAGAGCTTTGCCGCCGACGTAGATCTTCACACCAACGACGGCCACATCAATGTCGAAATGCCGGTCACGGTCGATGGCCGAATCGGCGACAAGAATATACACGGGAAGATCAACGGCGGCGGAAACCTGCTGACCATCCACACCGGAGACGGTTCAATTCGCCTGGAGAAATCCTAAAAGCTCAGAAAGAGCTACTGCATTTCACTCTTGCTCGGGTTGTAGAGGAATTTAAAACGCAGCGCGAGGTACTGGCCGCCGAACTCGGGGGGGAGCGGCGGAAACGGATTCGACGCGGTAATTCCGCCCCAGGCGCCGCGGTCGAGGGCGGTATCTCCCGAAGTGTACACGAGCTTCATTCCCGCCACGCTTCCATCTTTGAGGATGGCGAATTCGATAGAGACATTGCCTTTCTTCATGATCGGCGCCTTTGCCGACTCGGGAATCAAGTTATACCAATTCATCTTCACGTCGTGCAGGACCCGCTCTAGGTAAGGTCCAAAATCGACACCCATAGTGTCGCTGAGAACATCCAGCGCGCCATACGCAGCGCCTTGCTTGCCCAGGCCCAAACCGAAATCGCCATTCTGTCCGCCACCGGCGCCACCCCGAGCGGAAGCTACTGCTCTGGCTGCCTGGTCAGTTGCCGATCCTACATACCTTGGGCCGGTAGCGAATGCGTCTTTCGCTGACAGCGCCGGAGTCTGCAGCTTGGCGCTGAGATTCTGATCTGGAGGCGGAGGAGGCGGTGCCGCCTGCTGTTGCGGCTGCGGCGCAGGTGCGGCCTGAGCCTGCGACGGAGCCGGAGCTTGCTGCGGCGCACCGCTTTGGCCAGGCGCACCGGGACGGCTGCTGTCCAGAATCTTCTTCAGTTCTTTGCGATCTATCTGCGGAGCTCTCGACGTCGCTATACGATTCTTGTCCGAAATGATTTTCGTGTCAGGAGGTTTGGCCGGCGGCGTTTGCTGGTCCGGCGGAAGCTCCAGATATGTGAGGTCCTTATCCTTCGCCAGATCATTCGGACTCAGGACTGTCGTTTGTCTCGGTACCAGTCCGGCAATTCTTCCCGAGTTCCAGAGCAGCAGCACCACCAGCAAATGCACCACGACTGAAAGCCAAAACGATTCCCGCCGCCGCGAGTGCGTAAGATCATCCTGAAGTTGGATGATTAAGGTGGGAGCCTCGTCAATGTCCCGATATGCCGACTCCCAATATCGTGCGTCGTACAAATCCCCGCCGTCAGGTTTTCGTGACGGAGGTGTCTCGGAGGTCGGCGTGGTCGGCGGAATTTGCGTGGTTGACATCGAACGGCTTACCCGTTGGTTAGACACGAGCCGCAGGATATTAGTTGTAGCAACAACAATCCCGCCGGGTTACCGTAACTATCGGTCTCACCCTTACATTTGTAGCGTCTACGGCCCAATGGCCTATTTTCGCATCTTTTTCGGTAATCCGCGACGGTCTGGAAGGGTAGGTACTTCAGACATCACTTGGCGTAGAGTTGACAATACTTTACAGAAAGGTCGGGCAGTCAGCGATGCAGTTGCTCCAGCCTGATCCTGCTGCCGTGATCGCCAATCGCGGCCACAATATCGAGGGCCACGGCCAGCGCGCGCCGGCCATCTTCTAGGTCAACCAGCGGCCGGGAGCGCCCTTGTACGGAATCCAGGAAGCTCTTCAGTTCCGCATGCAAAGGTTCTTCCTGCACCGTGGGAAGCTTGGCCATCTGGATCTGCGGATTCACCGATGGCGTTCCGGAGCCATCTCCACCTACAGAAAAAACCATCGCATCCTGCCGTCTGTAATCCAGTGAGACATATTGTTTCGGCTGAAAGAAGCGTAACTTGCGCACCAGTTCGGTCGAGACCCGGCTGGCAGTAAAGTTAGCCACGCAGCCGGAGTCGAACTCAATCCGCACGTTGGCAATATCCACTTTGCTCGAAAGGATGGGCAAGCCTACTGCTCGAATTTCCTTCACCGGAGATTTCACAAACGACAATACGATGTCCAGGTCGTGAATCATCAAGTCGAGCACTACATCGACATCGAGCGACCGGGGCGTGAACACGCTCAGCCGGTGGACCTCGAAAAACATCGGCTGGGTGATTACTGGCAGCGTGGCGCGAACAGCAGGATTGAACCGCTCCAAATGTCCCACTTGCGCGATGCGATTCTCCTGGCGTGCAATGCGAATCAGTTCATCCGCTTCCGCCATCGAGCCCGCTAGCGGTTTTTCGATCAGAACGTCAACTCCGGCTTCCATCAACTGCCGGGCCGTACCGAGATGATGAACCGTGGGAACGGCGACCGAAGCCGCTTCGACTTCACTGTGAGTGGTAAGTAACTGATCGACTGAGCCAAATCCCCGGCAGCCAAATTCTCTCGCTACCGCGTCGGCCCGGCTGGTGTCAGAATCGACCACGCCGACCAAGCGTACGGACGCTCCTTCTTTCGCCAGTTGCTGATAGACACGCGCGTGATTGCGTCCGAAGGCGCCAACGCCGACCACCGCAACGTGAATGAGATGATCGGGGTTCACCGGCTACTTCGCCTGCGCTTTCTTCAGCAGCGCAATCTGCCCCGCGTGATAAAGCTCGTGCTGCACAATCCCGCTGAACATATAGAAATGGTCGTAGTATTTTTCCGGCTTACCGGGCACCGGATCGAACAAACGCGAATCCGAGAAACCTGCTACCACTTTGATGAGTGCCTCGTGCTTTTGCTCGACCTGTTCCACTGCCTTTCGCCAGGCTATTTCGGTGGTATCGTGAACCGGCGGAAAGTTCTCTTCGTCGCTGAGCTTGACCGCCGTGCCTCCGGCCCGGCGCAGTACCGCATCGTCCCAGGCTGCAACGTGCAGCAGCAATTCCCAGATGCTGTGAGCGCCCTTGATAGGATGTGCCGCCGCCGTCTTGGCATCGACGTTAGCAAGCAGCTCGAGCATGGAATCGCCGTGCCAGGCTTCGCCCTCAAAAGCCCGGCGGATCTGGTCAGCCAGACGCGCGCTTTCAGACATACAAATCATCCTCTTTGCTTTATCGAAATGCAGACGGGCGTCCCGTCCGTCAGTCTAAATCTTGAAATGCCGTCGCCACGATCGCAATTCCCGCCGCATCCGCCGCCTTGAAAATCTCAGCTCCGTCCAGCAGCAGGCATTTCCCGGCATCCACCGCCAGACACGTCGCACCCACTTTTCGCATCACTTCAATCGTTCTGGAGCCGATCACCGGAACGTCGTAACGCATGTCCTGATTCGGCTTCGCTGCCTTGATCACTGTCAAAGCGCGGCTCAGTGTAGAGGCATCCGCTTCCAACGATGCCATGATCTGCCCGGCGCGTTCTATGGTCGCATCCGTCCCTTCCATAGCTTCGACGGCCACGCAGGCGGCTTCCGCCACCACTACCGTTTGCCCAATATCGAACTGCGCCAATTGCCTCGAAACGCCCCGTCCATACTCGACGTTCTTTTGCTCTTGTTCGTTCGGCGAGCGTCTGGTCAGCACGCCGGGCTTGGCGAGCAGCGGTTCGAGCAGCGCTGTCGAATTCTCTAACATGATGCCTTCATCCCCCAGCACTTTCGCCACAGCCCCGAGTAGGGCGTCTGTATTGCGTGTGCGCAGGTTCAACAACAACTTCGCCAATCGCCAATCCGGTCGAATGCTGGAGAAAATCTGCTTATGTTTAACCTGGCCGGCCATGACAGCTTTCGTCACACCCTCACGCTTGAAAGTTTCGATCAGTTTGGAAAGCTCTCCCAGCGAAAGCCAGTGAACCGCAGCCGCTCCGTGCGAGTCGATTTCGGGGAACGTCTCTTCTTTGATGGCGGCAACCACAACCTCGAACCCCTGCGCCCGCGCCGCGTCCAGCACTAGAAAAGGAAAGCGCCCATTGCCAGCAATGAGGCCGAGTTTCTGTTTGGCAGGGGGCACGCTTGAAAGTCTAGCACTGAGCCGTCAGCAATCAGCACTCAGCACTCGGCCAATGCAGCACTGGAAACCGCCACGGACCTTGCTGGCTAAATGCTGAATGCTGAGTGCTGACAGCTACTTAATCACTCCCCGCTCCGACTCCTCAATGAACTTGATCAGTCGTTCCACATCTTCGCCCCGGTCGGTCTCCGATTTCAATTTTTCCAACGCCTGCGAAGTATTGAGCTTCGACGCCAGCAGCACCTTGTAAGCATGATGGATCTTCGCGATCCGTTCTTTGCTGAAACCGCGCCGCTCGAGTCCCACGGCATTGATCCCGTAGGCATGGGTATCTCGCGCAGCAGCTGTCTTGGAAAACGGAAGCACGTCGCGGGTGATCGTGGTCCCGCCGCCGATGAATGCAAACTCCCCAATGCGCACAAAGTGATGCACCGGGCACAACGCTCCGACCTGTGCCCAGTCACCGACTGTTACATGTCCACCCAACGTCGCCGCGTTGGCCAGAATAACGTGGTCGCCTACCCGGCAGTCGTGCGCAATATGGGTATATGCCATGACCAGCGTGTGACTGCCCACCCGCGTCAGTCCGCCGCCTTTAATGGTGCCGCGGTTAATGGTGACAAACTCCCTGATGGTATTGTGATCGCCGATTTCCAGGCGCGTCGGCTCGCCTGCGTAAGTCAGATCCTGGGGTGCCAGCCCAATCGAGCAGAAAGGGAAGAAGCTATTGTGCGACCCGATCTTTGTGGGTCCCTCGATGGCGACATGCGATACCAGATGGCAGCCCTCGCCCAGTTCCACCTCTGACCCAATCACACAGTAAGGGCCAATCTTGCAACTGGGGTGAACCTTGGCGCGAGAATCTACGATGGCTGTGGGGTGAACGGTCATCTTCTAGACGGTTAAGGTGGTGATCCCAGGCTACTCGTTGTTCGCGGATGCTTCAGCACTGCCGCCGCGAGCCCGCGCAAGATCCACCACGCGGCAACTGATGGTCGCTTCCGCCGTGCGCTTGTCTCCAACGTAGGCCGTGCCTTCCATGCGTCCGGCATTGCCGCGCCAGGCCGTAACCGTCACTTCGAGGCGCAACTGATCGCCCGGTACCACCGGCCGCCGGAACTTGGCACGTTCAATCCCAGTGAACAAGACCAGCTTGTTCTGCCGGTCTTCGATCTCGGTGAGCAACAGCACTCCGCCCGCCTGTGCCATCGCTTCCACGATCAGTACGCCCGGCATGACCGGCGTACCCGGAAAATGGCCGGCGAAGAACGGCTCGTTGATCGTGACATTCTTAATGGCCACGATGCGTTCTTTCCGCGTAAGCTCCAGCACCCGGTCAATCAGCAGGAACGGAAACCGGTGTGGCAAAAGACGTGTAATCTCGTTGATGTCCAACCCTGTCTTGGCGGTTGGAGTTTCAGCTGCGGAATGAGCTGCGTCTGTCATACTGGTTTCGCCAAGAGCGAAGATTATACTTTATCGGGCCTGCGGAAGCCGCTTGCCGAAAATATCATTCATGACTGGGAAAGCCAAAAAGCAACCTCCCCACTCCACCCACGCCGAATCAACTCGCCGCCTCCGCTACCTCGAAGAGCGCGGACAACAGATTACGGAAACCGTTCGGCAATTGGTTGAAGTCGAATCCCCGAGTGACAACAAACAAGCCGTCGAGCGCCTGGGAGCGCTGCTGGCTGGGCGCTTCGAAGCCCTGGGAGGCCACGCCAAATTCCATCGTACCCAGAACTTTGGCGATCACTTGCAGGTGGATTTCTCCGGCAAGGCCTCCGGCAAACCGGTGCTCCTCTTAGGCCATCTGGACACGGTCTATCCCTTGGGCACACTGGCCACCATGCCCTGCCGCATATCCGGACAGAAGCTTTTTGGCCCCGGTAGCTTCGATATGAAGTCGGGTATCGCGATCATGCTTCATGCCATCGAGGCGCTGCGCAGTTGGCATGGCGACCAGCTACCACGCCCGGTGACCGTCTTGCTGGTCTCGGACGAAGAGGTCGGCAGCGACAGTTCCCGTAACATCACCGAAAATCTCGCCAAGAAATCCCAAGCCGTGTTGGTCCTCGAACCTTCTTACGGTCCGAAAGGCGCTGTCAAGACCGCCAGAAAAGGAGTCGGCGAGTACATTCTCAAAGTCACCGGCAAAGCCGCGCACTCGGGACTCGATTTCGAAAAGGGCGAGAGCGCGATCGTGGAACTTGCCCGTCAAATCATCGAGGTTTCAAAACTCGTCGACCTCAAACGTGGCATCACCCTCAACGCCGGAACAATTCAGGGAGGTACGCGCTCGAACGTGATTCCGGCCGAAGCCAGTGTCGTGCTCGACGTGCGCGTAGCCCGCATGAAAGATGCTGCCGTCATAGATAAGAAGCTGCGTGCGCTGAAGCCCTTCAATCGTAAGTGCAAGCTGCAAATCACCGGCGGAGTAAACCGTCCGCCCATGGAACGCACTCCATCTGTGGCAGCGCTATACAAAAAGGCATGCGAGATCGCCAAACAGTTGGGTTGGAAGCTCGACGAAGCCGCAGTCGGCGGCGGTTCGGACGGCAACTTCACCGCCGGCCTCGGAATTCCTACGCTCGACGGACTAGGCGGTGTGGGCGATGGCGCACATGCCAGCCACGAGTCCATCTTGATTTCTGAGCTGCCTCGCCGAACGGCGCTCCTGGCGGGGCTTATCGAGAGCTTATGAGTATCTTTCCGTGCTAAAATTAGCAGCCGCACGGTTGTTTCCAGATCTCCGGAGGGTTACGTGACAATCTACAAGGTGTCTCGCTTGGTAATCGTGGCTGCCATCACTTTGATACTGGTTACGCCTGCCGCAACTGCCCAAACGCCCGAGAGCGTACGTCATGTTTCGAGTCGTGTGCCAGTGCTGGGCTCACCTCACGAACTGGCCGCCGAGCGTCCCGTGAACTCTTCGTCTCCTCGTGGAGACGGCGCGATCGATTCTAAAGCGAATCCGTGGAAGCTTTTGGCCACATTACCGGGCGCCGTGGTGCACGATATTTCCTTCGCCACTCCCCAGATCGGCTACGCCGCCGCCGAACTCGGTCAAGTTTGGAAAACCACCGACGGCGGTGCAAGTTGGACCGAGATCATGAACCTGGGCTTCCCCTATTATTGGTACGGGGTGCATGCGGGCGGAGAGAACGACGTTATCATCTCGGGATTCATCGACAATAATTTCGAAAGCGTTATCCGTTATAGCCAGAATGGTGGCCAAACCTGGACCTCTGACATCGTTCTCAGCACCACCGGCTGGGGCGACCGCGTTCGTTACGTTAACTCCCAGGACGGGTTGGAGATGGATCAGTTAAATCTCGATGCGCCAAACGCGGCGCACTACACCACCGATGGCGGCGCGAATGCAACCGATTGGACCAGTGTGGTGCCCGATCCGAACGGTGGCTGGTTTGGGAACGAGTTCAGCTTGTTGCCGAACTTGCATGCTCGGGCTTCCGGCATAACCTATTGCACAAGCCTTAACCTCGGTGCCGATTGGAGTTGTGGTCCTTCTATTGACTCGGTTTTCGACGGCCCCACCTTCTTCTCAAATGACACTTTTGGCTGGGTAGGTGGAGGGGAGATTTCACCCAACCTCGAAGGCTGGGTACATCGCACTACAGACGGCGGCACAACCTGGAGCGGCCGTACCCTGGACATCGGATGGCCGATTCGTGAAATCCTCTTCCTCACGCCGAACATCGGCTGGGCCACAGGTGGGAACTATTCCTCCAACGTCGGCGGAATGTACTTCAGTAAAGATGGCGGCCAGACTTGGACGCTCGACAGCAGCACCGGCGCTGAAATGGGCTCCTGCGACAGCCAGCGTAAAGGCAATCACGTGCAGGTTTGGTGCGCCGGGTACGACAGTTCACTCAATGGCGTGATCTATTCGGTGCAGGGAACGCTGCCCTAACCGCACGATCCTGACTTTGACTCCGAGCACGGCGAAGCCTAGACTTTTCTAAGGAGGACTCCCATGGGCGGAAAACTAGGCTTGCCTGAGATTCTGATCATCCTGGCCATTGCGCTTCTGATCTTCGGCCCCAGCAAATTGGCTGATCTGGGCAAAGGGTTGGGCGAAGGCATCAAGAATTTCAAATCATCGATGAAGGACGGCGAAGAAGAGAAGAAGCCGTAGAGACGTAACTTGTTACGTCTCGCCCTGTGCCTCTTTCAGCATCCTCCACACCAGCGCCACCGGCAATCCCACCACATTGAAATAGTCTCCCTCGATGCGGGAAATCCATCGAGAAGCCCTTCCCTGAATCGCGTACGCTCCTGCTTTGTCCATCGGCTCACCGCTCGCGACGTAATCGCGAATGTCATCATCGCTAAGCGCGTTCATGACGACCACCGTGGACTCGCATCCCGTGATCTCCGTTTTCAGCTTTGGCCCAGCAACGTGAACTCCCGTCATGACTTCATGCTTGCGTCCCGACAGCAAACGCAACATTCGTATGGCATCAGCAGCATCGCGAGGTTTGCCGAGAATCTCAGCATCCACTACCACCACCGTGTCCGCACCGAGAATCAAATCATCCGGCCGCTGCGCGAACACTGCCAGAGCCTTCTCTCTAGCCATGCGCTCGGCAAACGATTGTGGCAACTCTCCAGCTCGCGGAATCTCTGGGACGTTGGCCGGATGCACAACAAACTCAATGCCCGCATTACGCAGAAGTTCCTGCCGGCGAGGCGAAGCGGAGGCCAGAACCAACATTACTTGCTTCCTACCAATCCGCGTGTCGATTCAATCAATTTGGCCGAGTCATAGCCGACGCCGTCCTTGAAGACGATTTCAACATTTTCAATGTCGCTGATTCTTTGTGACGGGTCTCCTTTGATAACCACCAGATCGGCCTGCTTGCCGGCCGCGATGGTTCCAATCCGATCGTCCTCGCCCAGATACTTTGCGCCGTTGAGGGTCGCGATGTGGATGGCTTCAAGCGGACTGAATCCAGCTTCGACCAGCAATTCCACTTCGCGCTGATCACCGAAGCCCGCAATCACTCCTCCGATGCCGGTTGGGTCGAGGCCAGCCAGCAGCAGGCCCCCAGCCTTCGCAAATTCATGCTCGAATTCCATTTCCTTCTTGAATGCCGCCGGTATTGGAGACTCCTCGGTCTGATAGCGTTTACGGATTGCCGCCGCGTCGCTGGCCTGCACTTTGAATTGCAGCACCGCAGTGCGTGCGTCCGGCGCCAGTGCATCCAGCACCCGCTGCTGGATCGGGGGCCTGCCGGGAACCGACATCTCAAATACTGGCAGCGTGGAAGTCACGGCGACATGATGTTCAATCAAATACGCGATCATCTCGTGTACCGCCCCGTGCTCAACGTCCAGCCCGCTCATCAACGGGTAGTCTTGTTTTTCCGGACAGTCCCCCGGCTTCTTCCACGGATAAAATTCCGTATCCACCAGCAGCCCGTGTTCCAGGTCATCGATTCCCAGGTCCGCGGCTTGCCGGAAGCCAACCGAGCATAGGTGCCCCGTCACTTTCGCGCCGCGTTTATGCGCCGCGGTAATCGCGGCGGAAAGTTCGTCAGGCGTAATGAACATGTAAGCTTTGAAGTTGTCCACGCCTTCATCTAGCCAGAAGTTGACGGTCCGCGTAGCATCGTCAGGCCCGTTTAGTTGGTGCATCTGTACCGCCCATGATCCCGCACCCTCGAGGTAAGGGCCAGTGACGTGCATCTTCGGCCCCGGCATCGCTCCGGAGTCGATCTTCTTCTTGACTTCAAGATCGGTATATGGCTCCAGCGAGCCAGTGGTACGGATCGTCGTCACCCCGCCCGCAAGGTAGAGCCGCGGAAAACTGTATGCCATTTCGCCGAACTCGCGGATATCTGCGCAACACGCCGGCCCCACGGGATAAAACATGTGGTCGTGCATTCCCACTAGACCGGGAATCACCGTGTAGCCATGCAGGTCGAGCACCTGCGCATCCTTGGGAACATCAACCGCACCAACCGCCTGAATCGTGCCTTTGGCCAGAACCACAATTTGATCATCGCGCGCGGGAGCTCCCGTGCCATCAATTACCCGCACATGAGTCAGCGCCACCACCGGCGCGTCCACTTTGACAAACTGTTTCACCTGTCCCCAGACGCATCCGCACAACACCAAACCTGCAATTAGATATTTGTGCATAGCCGGGAATTGTACCGGAAAGTTGGCTTACGAACTGCGAACCCGGAACTGAGAACTCTCTCCCAACCCTGTTAAAATCAAATCTAAGCATTCATCTCATGGACGCCGCTTTTCTTCGCAATTTTGCCATCATCGCGCACATCGACCACGGGAAATCCACGCTGGCCGACCGCCTGCTGGAACTCACCGGGTCGGTAACGGCGCGCGAGATGCAAGCCCAGGTGCTCGATTCCATGGACCTGGAACGCGAGCGCGGCATCACCATCAAAGCCCACGCCGTCAGAATGATGTACACCGCCCAGGACGGCCAAATCTACCAACTCAATCTGATCGACACTCCCGGCCACGTCGATTTCTCCTACGAAGTCTCGCGCTCGCTGGCATCTTGCGAAGGCGCTCTGCTGATCGTTGACGCCTCGCAAGGTGTCGAAGCCCAGACCCTTGCGAATTCTTATCTTGCCATCAACAACGGGCTCGAAATCATTCCTGTCATCAACAAGATCGATTTGCCCAGCGCCGATATTCCACGCACCAAGGAAATGATCGAAGGCGCCGTCGGCCTCGATGCTTCCGACGCCGTCCTGATCAGCGCCAAGACCGGCCAGGGCGTGCCCGATGTTCTCGAAGCCATCGTCAAGCGCATCCCGCCTCCGAAAGGCGACCCCGAGAAGCGGCTCCAGGCACTGATCTTCGACTCATGGTTCGACTCCTATCGCGGCGTGATCGTGCTGGTCCGCGTCTTTCAGGGCACGCTGCGCAAGGGACAAAAGATCCGCTTGATGTGGAATGGAAAGGTCCTGGATGTGGAGGCGCTGGGCGTCCAATGTCCCAAGCCAGTCGAGATTGATGAACTGAAGGCCGGCGAAGTCGGATTCCTTGTTGCCAATATCAAGACTGTGTCCGACGCGAAAATCGGAGACACCATCACCGACGATACCAACCCCGCCATCGAGCCTCTGCCCGGCTTTGAAGAAATCAAGCCCATGGTATTCGCAGGCTTGTATACCGTAGACGCGCACGAACACACTCAGCTACGCGAAGCTCTGGAGAAACTCAGGCTCAATGATTCTTCGTTCTTTTTCGAGCCGGAAAGCTCGGTTGCCCTCGGCTTTGGCTTCCGCTGCGGCTTTCTCGGCCTGCTCCACATGGAGATTATTCAAGAACGCCTGGAGCGCGAGTTCAACCTCTCGCTCATCACGACCGCCCCCGGCGTCCGTTACAAGATCTACAAAACCGACGGTGACATGGTCGAAGTAGATAATCCTTCTCGCTGGCTGAATCCGAGTGAGATTGCCAAGATCGAGGAGCCGGTAATTCTGGCCACCATCCTCACTCAGCCGGAATACGTTGGCGGAATCCTGGCGCTGGTCGAAGAGAAGCGTGGCCGCCAGAAGACTTTCGAGTACGTGACGTCGAATCGCGTCATGCTGCACTACGAACTGCCGCTGAACGAAATCGTTCTCGACTTTTACGATCGTCTCAAGTCTGTCTCACGCGGCTACGCCTCGCTCGACTACCATCTCGCGGACTACTGGGAATCGCCGATGGTCAAGCTGGATATCCTGGTGGCTGGCGAGCCGGTCGATGCGCTCTCCATCATCGTGCATCGCGACTTCGCCTACGAACGCGGCAAGGCTCTCGTGTCGAAAATGAGGGAACTGATTCCCCGGCAAATGTTTGAAGTGGCAATTCAGGCGTCAATCGGAGCCAAGATCATCGCCCGCGAAACCGTACACGCCATCCGCAAGAACGTAATCGCCAAGTGCTACGGGGGCGACATCAGCCGCAAACGTAAACTGCTGGAAAAGCAAAAAGAAGGCAAGCGCCGCATGAAGCGCATCGGTCGCGTAGACATTCCCCAGGAAGCTTTCTTGGCCGTACTTAAGGTCGGGGAAGACAGTAATTGAGCCCATGTGGGACGGACACTTTTGTCCGCCAATCCATGAATCATCACAACACACCTAAGGGCTGACGTCCTCGTCCGCCCAGCCGTGTGAGAACCCTACGGCCGGTAGATCCACGTCTGCGCGGTCGCCTGATCGTTGTCCGGATAGCCGTCGGCCAGCAGTACGCTGCCATCTCGCAACTTCGTCTCCGACTTGGGAACTTAAGACGTCCCAGCGAGCCACAGGATAGCCCATTCAGCAGCCCAACTAGCCAAACTAGTAGTGATTTTTCGCTCCAAATCGTAGCTGATCTACGAACCGGCATGCCCCCGGGAATGTGCAAATCCTCCCGGTTGCTCGAATGTTAAGATTATGTTAACGCTCTTCCTAACAGATCTTTACAAACCAGTAACGGCTGTTCTTGGTAGAGGTTAGGAGGCAGTTATCGACATCATCAAAACGACCGAACGGTCGGGGCGTTGACTCCCTCCAACCTAGCAACTTTACTTCCACAAGGTTTTCCACAGGGTTAGTCCGATTTGGGGGTGCACCGACCCATCACCCTTCCTGCTCAATTCCGCCCTCCATCAGCGACTCAAAGCGGGTCGAGTTCTTGATGAACGCCAGCTTGACCTTGCCGGTCGGCCCATTGCGCTGCTTGGCAATGATGAGTTCGGCTTTGCCCTGCAAGTCGGGATCATCCTGCTTGTAAACCTCTTCGCGGAAGATGAAAGCTACCACGTCGGCGTCCTGCTCAATCGACCCCGACTCACGCAGATCGGCAAGTTGCGGACGATGATCTCCGCCACGGCTCTCCGGCGCGCGGCTCAACTGAGAAAGCGCAATCACCGGCACGCTGAGTTCCTTGGCCAGCCCCTTCAAGCCGCGCGAAATCGCCGAAACTTCTTGGGTGCGGTTCTCATAGCGTTTGCCTCCGCCCGACATCAGCTGGAGGTAATCGACAATCAGCAAATCAAGCTTGCCTTGCGACTGTTTCAAGCGCCGTGCCTTGGCTCGCATCTCGCTCAGGACGATGCCCGCAGTGTCGTCGATAAAGATGGGAGCGTGGGCCAGTTCGTCCATCGCGCGCACAACTTTCGTCATGTCATCGCGCCACAGCGAGCCGGTGCGCATTTTGTGCGAGTCCACCCTCGCCCGCGAACACAGCAGACGCAGCAACAAAGCTTCGCGCGACATTTCCAGCGAAAACATGCCGACAACTTTCTGATCTTCGATGGCTGCATTTTCCGCGATATTCATGGCGAACGCCGTCTTGCCCATCGAAGGGCGGCCGGCAATGATGATCAAGTCGGAGCGCTGGAAGCCGCTGGTCATCTCATCGAGATCGGTGTAGTGAGTCGCGAGCCCGGTGATGCGCTGGCCCCGCTGCAACAGCGCATCCACCGAACCGAACGACTCTTTGACGATCTCCTGCACGCCCAGGAAGCCGCGTCCAATGCGCTTTTCGGAAAGCTGCATGATGGCAGCTTCAGCATCGTTGAGAACATCTTCCGCCGGATCGCTCTGATCCGAAGCCCGTGCAATAGCGGCGTTGGCAGCATGAATCAGTCCGCGCAACAGCGCCTTATCGCGAACGATCTTGATGTAGTGCTCAATGCTTGGCCGGTCGGGAACGCCGTCCAGCAGCCCGGAGACATAGCCAACGTCGCCAATCGCCTCCAACTCCTTACGCCGGTCGAGTTCTTCGATCAACGTAATCATGTCGATCGGACGAGACGACTCCGCCAGATCGACCATGCGGTTGTAGATGCGGCGATGAGAATCGAGCGAGAAATCTTCCGGCTTCAGGTGCTCGGCAGCCTGGTTGTAAGCGAAGTTGTCGAGCAGAATCGCGCCCAGAATCGAGCGTTCGGCCTCAACATTGGCCGGCAAAGTGTGCGCGAGACTATGTTCAGCGGTTGCCAAAGTTTTTATTTCTGTCTTTGAAATCTCAGACCAAGTGCGAACGCGATACTACTCACAAATCGCTTGTGGATGCCGCGCATTTGCTTCGGAAAACACGGACTAATAATTATTTCTCTTGGCCGCATACGTGCTGAAATTATTGTAGGGGAACAAAAAGCGAATAATCAATAAAGAACTTGCAGGTTGAGGGTTTTCTCCGTGACTCCGTGGTGGGGTTTGACCTATCAGTGTTGACCTGCGAAATCTGCGGCTGGAAATAGATGCGGCCCGGACCCAGCCAGCCCGAGCCGCATTGCTTGTGAAACGTCACCGCTTTCTCGCCGCGCAAAGCGGCCAGTCGCACGAGTCAGAACCGCGCTCACGAGGAGTGCTCGTTCCTTCCCGTACTCTGCGAACTTTGAATCACGAGTTTGATCCCGCGACCACGACTCGCATCGATCACTCAAGTTGACGACTCAGTCCTTCTGGTGAGGAGGACTTCTGAGGAGGCCGCAACGCCTGGATGCGGAAACGCGCCATGACCCATCTCCGTACCCTCCAGCAGTTCACCCTCGAGAACCGCCGGAAAACCGTCAACTCTTCAGCAATCCGCAGCGTGAAAACGTCTCACGTAAGCACTGGCGCATACTCTGCTTCAGACGCGGAAACGCCGCAACAGAAAAATCGCATTCCATTGTGCAGAAGCTGTGCAGGACCAAAATTCTTTGTGGAAAGATTAGGAAAACAAGGAGAAATTAACCACAAGAAAAGGCACGGCCGAAGCCGTGCCTTTGAAAATCAGCGTTGATCTGTGCAATCAGCGGCGAAAGACGTCAGTCTCTAACTCCATCCATAAAAGCCCGCAGCTTCCGCGAGCGCGATGGATGCCGCAACTTCCTAAGCGCTTTGGCTTCGATCTGTCGGATACGTTCGCGGGTCACCGCAAACGACTGGCCGACTTCTTCCAGCGTATGTTCGCTGCCATCTTCCAGGCCAAAGCGCATCTTGATGACTTTTTCTTCGCGTGGCGTCAAGGTGCGCAGCACCTGGCCAGTCTGGTCTTTCAGGTTTACGTTGATGACCGCCTCGGCCGGTGAAACCACTGCACGGTCTTCGATGAAGTCGCCCAAATGCGAATCTTCTTCTTCGCCAATCGGCGTCTCCAGCGAAATCGGTTCCTGCGCGATCTTCAGCACCTTGCGGACCTTCGCCACCGGGATATCCATGCGCTTGGCGATTTCTTCCGAGGTAGGTTCGCGCCCCAGTTCCTGCACCAGTTGCCGCGAGGTGCGGATCAGCTTGTTGATGGTCTCAATCATGTGGACCGGGATGCGAATCGTACGTGCCTGATCAGCAATTGCACGAGTAATCGCCTGCCGAATCCACCACGTGGCGTAGGTTGAGAACTTATAACCACGCCGGTATTCGAACTTGTCTACGGCCTTCATCAGGCCGATGTTGCCTTCCTGAATCAAATCCAGGAATTGCAGGCCGCGGTTGGTGTACTTTTTGGCAATCGAAACCACCAGGCGGAGGTTGGCCTCAATCAATTCCCGCTTGGCCTGCTCCGCATCCATGTCTCCCTGGATGATTTCGCGCTGGGTGCGCTTGAGTTCCTGAAACGACACCCCCGCTTCAACTTCGAGCTTTTCCAGTTCGGTGCGGATTGCCCGCGATTGGCGCCGGTACTCTTTGCGCTGCTCTTCGCTGCGGGTGGCGTCTGCCTTTTTCTCGAGGTTCTGCGACTGGCGGTCGAGCGAGCGCATAGTGTCGACCGTCTTGTTGACACGGTCGATCAGCCGCTTGCGTTCGTTATTGGTGAATCCCAGTTTGCGGACGCACAACGACACCGCCACAATGGCCCGTGCCAGAGCCACACGGTAGCGTCGATAATCCTTCGGCCGCTTCTTTTGTGAGACCGACGCGAACTTCTCGATGAGCAGGCTGGCCTTCTTGTAGGCCTTAGCCAGAGCGTCAATCTTGCCGGTGAATTCCTTCAGGCGGTTCTGCAGGATCTCATCGGTGATTTCTTCTTCATCAAAAGTGACCACTTCCTTGATGGAGCGGACACTCTTCTTGAGATCTTCGCCCAGCGCCAGCAGTTCGTTGATCACGATGGGGGAGCGGGAAAGCGCCTTCAAAACTCGGATTTGCCCACGCTCGATCCTCTTTGCGATTTCTACTTCGCCTTCACGCGTGAGCAACGGAACCGTTCCCATCTCACGCAAATACATACGGACGGGGTCGTTGGTTTTTTCAAGTGCGCCGGGGGTGAGGTCGAGTTCTACATCTTCGCCGGCTTCGTCCTCGTCGAACTTCTTGTCGAGCGCCGCCGAGGGAAGCTTCGGTCCCTCGAGCACATCGATGCCCTGCGTGCCAATGGTGGTCAGCAGATCGTCAAGGTCTTCGGGAGAGTGCACGTCGTGCGGTATGAGATCGTTGACCTGGTCGTAGGTCAAGTACCCTTTTTCCTTGCCGGTATCGATCAGCTTTTTAATATCGTCGTACTTGTCATCAAGAGCCAAGACGGATTTTCCTCAAGTCGCCCCAAAAGGAAGGACGCGAATAGTCGAATTTAGCGGTGGGAACGTGAGTTGGCGGAACCTAGCGCCGACACAAACTTTCAGAGTATAGCATGAGATTGGCTGAGAATCCCAGTGCCCGGGCAGAGTCGCCGCTCTATCTCCCTCGCCGCTAATAAGTTAGATGGTGGAACCTGCATTTAAGTTTCAAACCTCAGATCGGTTAAGCTGCCGGAGGAGCTGCGCCTTCTTCCATCAATCCCGCATCCATCAATGCTCGCTTCAGACGCATCTTTTCCTCGAGCAAAGCCTGCATACGGCCCGGTTCCTGGCTGCGTTTGGCAGCCAATTCCTGTTGAACCCTTTCCAGCTTGCGCCGGAGTTGGATCCGCCGCAGGGCTTTCACGGCCCCTTCAAGGCGATCCGCGGCAAGTTCTTCTGCCTCCTTCATGAGAATCGATGCCAGCAAACTGCGCTCGCCATCGGACAGTGCCAATGCCATAACATCGGCAGAATCGGGTGCGGCCAATAGGGCCTCCACCAAAGACTCTGTGGCCAATCCGTGATGCAGGGGTTCGTTCCGCAACACAAAATGCGCCTGCCGCGCGGGATCAAACTCCTCGTCCACGCCGTCTCGCGAGGAAACATGCTGCTCGGAAGTCATCTCCCGGGCGGAAGTCAGGGCGCGAACCAGTATCTTCTCCGCGTCCGTCACCTGGGATTCAACTGGCGATTTCAGCGCGGCGGCTGAGCGATTCGTGGCCGCGTGCTTCAACTCTTGTCGTAGGACAGCAGAATCAATATTTAACTTTTGTGCGATCTCGCGGGTCAGCTCATCGCGCACAATCCGGCTGGGAACCTGCTGGATGTGGGGTAGCAGATAGTTCACTGCTTTGACTTTGCCCTCTCCGCTGCGGATGGGGAACTGGGCGCGGGCGCGGTCGATCAGGTATGTAAAGTAGGGCTGAGAATTTCGCAGTGCTCCAGCATACGCGTCTTTACCCTTGCGGCGGATGAATAGATCGGGATCAAATCCAGTTTCCAGGGTCAGCACCTTGATCTGGAATTCCTCCTGCACCAGCAGACCGAGCGTGCGCTCAGTTGCCTTGGCCCCAGCGGTGTCAGGATCGAAATTGACGACCACATTCTTGCTGAAACGTCCCAGCAACCGCGCTTGCAGGTCGGTGAAAGCCGTGCCCGAGCTGGCGATCACATTGTGAAATCCCGCCGCATAAACCGAAATGCAGTCCATCTGACCTTCCACCAGGATGGCGTAATCCAGTTTGCGCGTGGCTTCCTTGGCGTGGTCGAGGTTGAACAAAACCTTTGACTTGGAGTAGATCGCCGTCTCGGGAGAGTTCAGATACTTTGGTCCGGCCTTTTCGTCGGTCGCGAGCGTGCGTCCGGTGAAAGCGATGACTCGTCCGCTCTCGTTGGCTATCGGAAACATTACGCGGTTGCGGAACTTGGAGTACATGGACGCCGTCGTCGTTGGTCGGTGGTCGCTGGTCGTTGGCTCCTGAGTGCTGATAGCTGATGGCTGAGAGCTTTCTTTCCACGAAAACAATCCGCTTTCTCGCAGCGCCTCCTCATCGAACTCGCTCTTGAGACGGTCTTTTATCAGGAACCCGGAGTCCGGCGCGTATCCGATGCGGAATTCGCGGATCATCTCCTCACTCAAGCCGCGCCCGGTGAGGTATTCGCGTGCTCTTGCTCCTTCGGGCCGCCGCAAACACTCCTGGAAGAACCCGCAGGCACGCTCGTGGATATCGAGCAGCACGGTGCGGAGCTTTGCGTCTCGAGCTTCCGCCGGACTGCTGTATTCCATCTTCGGCAGTGCGATCCCCAACTTCTGCGCCACTGCCCGGACAGCTTCCGGGAAAGTGACGTTCTCGATCTTCTGCACGAAGCTGAAGACATCGCCCGAGACGCCGCATCCGAAGCAGTGGAAGAACTGCCGCGTGGCATGAACCGAAAACGACGGCGTCTTCTCGTTATGAAATGGGCAGAGCCCGGAGTAGTTCTGCGCCCCGGCTTTCTTCAGCTTGACGTAGTCGCCGACGATGCGGACGATGTCCGCTTGCAGCTTGACGGTTTCCTTGAAATCGGCGGCTTCAGTCATGAGTGGAGGCGATCCCGCAGGAATTGTGGGCCAGAGAACGGCTAAAGGGAATATAGCAGCGAGTTTAGAGCTTGGAAATCCTGTGGATCGCGAGAAATTTCAGTTGAGGACGTCGGAAAACGGGGACGTGTTGGCTGTGTCGCCCTACATTCCCGGCCAAGGTGCGTCCGGATCAACCGCTCGGCGAATCATCTCAACAAGCTGCTTCATGCGAGTAGACGACAAGGCCCGGCGCTCGCGCTCGATCAAAGCTGTTTTCTCCAGCACCTGGATAAAATGGGCCTTCAAATAGGAAACACCGGGTAGCCCGGTTTCGCCGGGTGGAAGCTCCGCCACCGTGGGGCCGGGTCTGCCATAACTGCCGAACGGGACGACGAGGATGGAAGACGTGCGATCACTGAGGTTGCGTCTGTCGAGTGAAGCCACCACCACCCAGTGCCGCTGAACGGCATCGCCCAGCCGGGCTGTCCAAATCTCGCCGCGTCGCGGGTTAGGGTTCGCGGTCGACATCGAATTTCCGGGCGCTTGCCATCAGCGCAGATGCGAGACGGTTTTCTTCGGTCTCTTCTTCTTCGGTCATTCCATCGAAGTAGGCCGTGGTGTCATTTGCCAAGCGCTCGCGATTTTCAAATATGCGGAGGCGTCCGATTGCAATGTCAATTGCCTCGGCAAGGGTGGCGGCCTCGCCGCAATCGAGCAAGCCCTTCAAATAGACGATTGTGTCGGGCGCAACCGTGGTCGAGATTTTCTGGCGATTAAGTCGTGCCGTCGAGGCCATATCCGTCTCCTATTTGGGGGACAGTATATCACCTAGAGAAGACGACAGTTTACGCTACTTATTAAACTATTGAAATTAAAGGAAAAACATAGCATCCCGGCTTAGTCCTCACACCCGCAACTCCACCACCGTAGCCCCGCCCCCACCCTCATTCTGCGGAGGCTCGACCACCGACTCCACATGCGGATGCTTCTGCAAATACTGCCGCAGCGCTTTGCGCAGAATTCCCATGCCGCTGCCGTGAACTACTCGCACCCGCGGCAATCCTGCCAGGAATGCGCGGTCGACAAACTTTTCTACTTCGCGGGTCGCGTCATCGACGTTGTGTCCAATCACATTGATTTCAGATGGAACACTTTGATCCTCACTTTCTAACGAAACCGAAATCCCCCGAGCCCGCGCTGACTTCACGGGAGATTCAGCCGCCCGCAACAGCACTTCGGCAATATCATCGCGGGCGACTTTCATTTTCATCGACCCGACTTCGACTTCGAAGTGATTGTCGTCAATGCGGCGGGCTACGACTGCGGGTCGTCCCATGGATTTCAGCTTGACGGTGTCGCCTTCGGAGACGTGCTTCACGAGTTGCGGCGTAGCGTTGGGGTCGTCGCGGTCGGCTCCGCTAGTGTGGGCTACGATAGTGGAATCGAATTGCTCGCGGAATTCGCGGCGTAACTTCGAGATTCGCCGCTCGGCTTCTTTCGAAACCTTCTGCGCAGCAGCGCGGTCCTGAATGGCGTTGACCGATTCCCGCGCGTGATATTCGAAATCACGCAGCAGCGTAGCCAACTTCTGCTCCATCTCTTTTATTTTGACCTGCTGGTCTCGCTTGCCCTCGGTGAGAAGACGGCTTTTCTCGCGTTCGAGTTCTTCTTCTCTCGTCCGCAAGCGCAAACGCTCGGCTTCGGCTTCACGCAAGTCTGCATGCAGTTTATCCAGGAATTGACCCACGTCACGGGCCTGCGAACCTAGCTTGGCTCGCGCCGCTTCAATGATTGAGGAATTCAGCCCCAGGCGTTGAGCGATGTTGATCCCCGCCGAAGCGCCGGGCACGCCAATCTTCAATTCATAGGTCGGCTGAAGCGTAGCTTCGTCGAATCCGACCGATGCGTTAAGCACGCCTGCGGCGTTTGCCCCAAAGACTTTCAGCGAAGTATGGTGAGTGGAAATGATGGCGAGGCATCCGGTGCTCCGGAAATATTCGGCAATGGCTACGGCCAGGGCTGCGCCTTCCTCAGGGTCGGTGGCCGAGCCAAGTTCGTCCAGCAGCACCAGTGAATCCGCGGTCGCAGTGTGCGAAATGAAATCAATATTGGTGACGTGAGCGGAGAACGTCGAAAGATTCTGCTCGATCGATTGATAGTCGCCGATATCGGCCAGCACGGCATCGAACCGCGGCAACTCAGCGCGGTCGGCGGGTACCGGAATGCCGGACTGCGCCATCAGCGCCAGCAGTCCCACTGTCTTCAGGGCAACTGTCTTGCCGCCGGTGTTGGGGCCGGTGATCACTAATTCCCGCTTCTGATCGTCGAGCTCGAGGCTGATAGGGACCAGCCGTCCGCCCTTGGCCCTGAGGTTCCGCTCGAGCAAAGGATGCCGGGCCTTGTGGAGCAGAATGCCGTGGGCTTTGCTTAGCACCACCGCGACACAGTTGTAGTCCTCGGCAAAACGGGCTTTGGCAAATTGCAGTTCCAGTTCAGCGAGCACTTCTGACGCGGCTCGGATGTCGTCCGCATGCTCGCCGATGCGGCGCGTCATCTCCAGCAGAATGCGATGAATCTCGGCTTGTTCTTCATCGAGCAGCCGGACCAGCTCGTTGTTCTGTTCGATGGTTTCGAGCGGCTCGACAAAAACTGTTTGACCGCTGGAACTGGCTCCATGGACCACGCCCTGCACACGCCGCTTCTGCTCGACTTTTACCGGGATCACGAAACGCTCGCCGCGGATGGTGATCAGTTCGTCCTGCACCGTCCCGCCTTCGGCGAGCCGCCGTAAATAGCCGCGCAACGATTCCTGAATCACTCGGCGTTGTTTCTCCATTTCGCGGCGGATGCGCGCCAGCTCGGGAGAAGCTTTGTCGTCGAGCGTGCCGTCGGGAAGAATCTTGTTGCGGAAGCCGCGCAGAAAGTCGGTGAAATCCGTAATTCGCAAGGAAAGCTGAGCTACGGTCCGCCATTCCACCTTCATCGCGGCTGGCGGATTCAGGGAAATCTCTCGCCATTCTGAAGCGCGTTCAACCACCAATACCACGTCGCGAATGTCAGTGGTTTCAAGCGCTGCGCCGATGATCCGCGATTTCTGAAGGTGCGGGCTGATTTCTAGCAGGCCAGAGAAATCAAAACCGCCTCCTATGCGGCGAAACTCGCGAACTTCGGTGGTGAGCTGTTGCTGGTTCTCAATCCAATCGCGATCGCCCGATGGAGCCAATGCCGCGATGGCCCTTCGTCCGAGTGGGGACGACACATAGCCGCGCAATAGCTCCAGCAGGGCATCGAATTCCAGCACGCGGGCGCTGGTATGGGGAAGTGGCTGCGGCGGCATCAGAAATAATGTTACAGGAAGCAGGGAAGACTGAACGCCGTATCAATTGGGAGTTTGAGAATGAGCCTGAGCTGCTCTTAGTCTAGCTGACTGGCATCTCGGAGCCGGCGACGGGGAGACGGAGAATGAAGACAGCGCCACCCTCGGGCCGATTGTGACACCCAATCTGGCCACCATGGTCTTGCACAACGCCGTAGGTGGCACTCAATCCGAGCCCGGTGCCTTTGCCCACTGGCTTGGTGGTATAGAACGGGTCAAACACGCGCTCCGGTTCCCGAATTCCAGGGCCAGAGTCGGAGAATGTCAGCACCACGTTGTTGTCCTCGCACTTGGCGTTTACCCACAAAGTCCCGCCAGCGGTTTGTTGCTGCGCGTCCATTGAATTGCCGATGATCTCCAGACAACATTGCATGAGTTGGTTGGGATTGCCCCAAATGCGCGGCAAGTTGGGAGCAATCGTGCTGTGCACGCGGATGCCTTTGGTTTCCATTTGCAGCATCTTCATCTGCAACGCTCGTTGCAACATGGGGCCAACCTCCACCAGCATCTTCTCGGCTGGCGCCTGCTGGGCAAAGCTCAACAAGCCGGAGAGCAGATCACGGGTGCGTCGGGCCTGTTGCCCGATCTTCTGGGCCATGGTCACCTGCGCGGGATTCAGGTCCTGGTTTGAGGCCAGCAATTCTGAATAACCCAGAATTGCGGCGACCGGATTATTGATCTCGTGTGCCGCCCCAGAGACAAGTTGACCCAGTGATGCCAGCTTTTCTTTCTGCACCAACTGGGTTTGCAGGCGCTTAAGACTCTCCAGACTCAGACGTGATTCTTCCAGCAGCCGCATCAATTCACGATCCAGCACGTATTGCCGGAGGAACACGAACCCACCCAGAACCAGCATGGCAGCCAACGTTACCAGAAGACGGAAAAGGCGAATGAGGGGCGCCGATGGATCTCGAAACTGCGACCAAAACCCCATCACCGGTAAAGACAGAATGGCCAACATTGCTAATCGGGGTGATAGTGCCAGCCACTTGCTGCTGGGTGACGCAGACGTTTGCTGAACCGGCTTCAAATCGCGCGCCATCAGCCCGGCGAAGATCAGCCAGCACATCGAAGTGACGAGAGGAATGTCATACCAGCTGCCGGTGTAATACTGACCGCGCGTAATAGCTGCGTTAATCGACTCCGAACTCCAGGTATACAAGCCGGCAGCGATAAAAAAGTTCCAATAGACCTTCTTCCAGGGCCCCTGCACGTTCGTGGTCAATAGCCCGAGCACTACCAGCAGAACCAGGTTTTCAAAAAGGTACAACAGATCGTAGTTCTGATTGTAGGTCGTTGAATTTAGCACGACGTACTGGTTGGGGAAAACCGCGAAGGCATACAAGAACAACCACCAGATTAAAAGCATCAGAAAATTCAAGGTGCTGAAGTAGAGTTTCTTTTCCTCCGGTGGACGATGCGGACGCAGGGCTACCGCCGCCATGAATGGGACGATGTGAATAAACAGGATTACGTCCCCGAAAAAAGGCTCTGGCACTTCTCGCCTTCGCAACACTTCGAAGTAAGTCCAGGCTCCCAGACTGGTCGCCCACAAGCAACATCCGGCAGCCATCAGAAGCCAGAAACCACGGGTCTGGCCCTGGCTGCACACCGCGTTCGAGACCATCAATATCGCGGCAAACGCCACCAGGAGGAATTGAGTCACATCTCCAAAGGCGGTCAGAAAGTGGCCATGAGGAAAATTGAACGCCGCTGCTGTGCAGGTCAAAATCAGTCCGGCGGTAAACACTGCCCACGCGTGTTTCTTCCAAGTCATGGCTATGCAACATTCTATGGGGCTGGCGTTGCGCGCAGAAGTCCCTGGCGGTACACGCGGTTACGTTGGTACCGGCATCTTGTCTTCCAGGTAGTGAATGTGCGTCACGAGCACTCGTGGAGAGCCCGCGCGAACACCTCTGTTAGAATCATGCCGTGTGCGACTAGCGATTGGCTGGTCGGAAGTTGCCCCAATGGCTTTTCCTGTAACCCGTCTCCGTCGGCTCCGCCAAAGCGAGCCCTTGCGCGCCCTGGTGCGTGAAACCCAGCTTTCACCGGCTTCTTTGGTCTATCCCATGTTTGTGTGTCCGGGAGAAGGCGTGCGCAAAGAAGTCCGTTCCATGCCCGGGGTCTTCAATCTCTCCGTGGATGAGGCCGTCAAGGAAGCGCGACAGTCCCATGCTCTGGGAGTGCCGGCGGTCATTCTCTTTGGTTTGCCGGAGAAGAAAGACGACGTTGCCACCGGCGCTTGGGCGGAAGATGGAATCGTGCAGCAGGCAGCTCGCGCCATTAAACGCGAGGTTCGCGATCTGATCGTTATGGGGGATGTCTGCCTGTGCGAATACATGTCCCACGGACATTGCGGAGTGGTTCGCGCGGCTCACCCACAGTCTCTGGGTGCGGCAGTCGCCAAGCCGCCGGCAATCTCTGCGGAGTACGAGATCGTGAACGATGCCACGCTTGAACTTTTGGCGCGGACCTCGGTCTCGCTGGCTCGCGCCGGGGTGGATGTGATTGCGCCTTCCGACATGATGGATGGGCGAGTGGGTGCAATCCGTAAAGCACTGGATCAGGCAGGCATGATCAACACGCCGATTCTTTCTTATGCAGCCAAGTTTGCCTCCGGCTTTTACGGGCCGTTCCGTGAGGCTGCCGATTCCGTCCCGCAATTCGGCGACCGCCGCTCTTATCAAATGGATGGCGCCAATCTGCGCGAGGCCATGCGCGAGATTCAACTCGACATCGAAGAAGGCGCCGACATGATTATGGTGAAGCCGGCGATGCCCTATCTCGATGTGATTGCCGCCGCCCGCGCGCGCTTTGACCTGCCACTTGCCGCCTACCAGGTCTCCGGCGAATACGCGATGATCGAAGCCGCCGCTCGTAATAACTGGATCGATCGCGACCGCGTGATGATGGAGTCGTTGCAATCGATTCGTCGCGCCGGGGCGAGCATCATCCTTACTTACTACGCCAAGGAAGCGGCCAAGCTGCTGGCGTAAGTCGGAATCAGCGCGCCGCGAGCGGCACATCCTGTTTCAGCGCCCACACCAGGGCAATCACCCAGCCAATCGCCGTCCATCCCAGGAAGAAGTTCAGCATGAGGATGGAAACTGCATCGCGTTTGCTGCGAGCGAATGCGACAATTGAGGGGATAAAGTACAGCACAAACCCGAAGCCGAAGATGGGGAAGAAGAAAAGCGCCAAGAAGTGCATAGATGGCCTCCAGCTAGGGATAGTCTAGCACCGCACAAGTGCGCAGAGCGACCTACTGTAGGCAGTGACCCGGTTCCTGAATCCTCATCGCATGGCGTAGAATCAGCTATTTGTAGACTCATTCTTAATTCCTACAGGGAGCACTCCTTTGCCTGAAATCATCTATGACATTGCTATCATCGGCAGCGGCCCGGCGGGATACACCGCGGCCATTCGCGCCGGCCAATATGGCCTCAAGACCGCCCTTATCGAGAAAGACGGTTTTCTCGGCGGCACTTGCTTGCATGTAGGCTGCATCCCGACCAAAGCTCTGCTGTTCAACGCCGAGTTGTGGGACCACTTGAAAGAAGCCAAGGAATTCGGCATCGAAGGCGTGGACGCGCGCAAACTGAATTGGGCAGCCATCCAAGACCGCAAGTCGAAGATCGTCACCAAGCACGCTAAGGGACTCGAGTTCCTGATGCGCAAGAACAAAGTGGAAACCGTCAAGGGCTATGGCAAACTCACCGGCCCGGCGCAAAACGGCATTCTCACTGTCGAAGTTACCAACGACGGCAAGGCCAGCCAGTTGAAAACTAAAAACGTCATTCTGGCCACTGGCTCCGAGGCACGAATGATTCCCGGCCTCGAACCTGGCCCCAAGGTGCTTACCAACATCGAAATTCTTGGACTGAAAGAGCTTCCGAAGTCTCTGGTGGTGGTAGGCGGGGGCGCCGTTGGCGTGGAGTTCGCGTCAATCTACCGCTCGTTTGATGCAGAGGTCACGATTCTCGAGATGCTGCCGCGCCTGGTGCCGATTGAAGACGAAGAAGTCTCGAAAGAACTCGCCCGCGTCTACCGCAAGCGTGGCATCAATTTTCATACCGGCGCCAAGATGGAGAAAGTTGAACAGACCAAGTCAGGGGTTGCGGTCACGTTCAGTGCAGAGGGCAAACAGCAGACGATTGAAGCGGAGAAAATTCTCATCGCGGTAGGCCGCAGGCCACGAACCGAGAACATCGGCCTGGAAAAGACCCGCATTAAGCCCGACCGCGAATTCATCAAGACCGACAGCTGGATGCAGACCGCCGAACCCGGCGTCTACGCCATCGGCGATATTGTTCTGGGGACGCCGCAACTGGCACACGTCGGCGCCATGGAAGGCATTGTCGCGGTAACCAAGATTGCCGGTAAGAAGGGAAAGCCAATCAATCCCGAACACATCCCCAACGCAACCTATTGCCATCCCGAAATCGGCAGCGTCGGCCTCACCGAGACCAAAGCTCGCGAAGCCGGCTACAACCTCAAAGTCGGCAAGTTTCCCTTTACAGCCAACTCGCGAGCATCGATTGTGGGCCAGCATGAAGGCTTCATCAAAATTGTTTCCGACGCCGACTATGGCGAGATTCTCGGAGTTCACATTATCGGTCCGCAGGCAACGGAGCTGATCGCCGAGGCGGTTGCCGCTATGGAAGCAGAAGCCACTGTCGAAGATCTGATGTGGACGATACATGCCCATCCGACGCTGGCCGAGGCAATGCTCGATGCTTTCAATAGCGTGTACGGAATGGCGATCAACGCATGAGGATTTGATCTGCGTTCATCTGCGCAGATCAGCGGCGAAACAGACTTTGATCTCCGTCCTTCAACTCGGCACTGTCGATTACTCAACCGGCCTGCGCTTGCAACAACGGCTCGTCGAACTCCGCAAGGACGCCAAGATCGGCGACACGCTCCTGCTCCTCGAACATACGCCGGTCATTACGATGGGCCGGAATGCCAAGGCGGCCAATATCATCGCCTCGCGTGAGGAACTCTTGCGACGAGGCGTCGAAGTCTTCGAGTGCAATCGCGGTGGCGACGTCACCTTCCACGGTCCCGGACAGCTGGTTACATATCCCATCTTCGACTTGCGAGGCATGACTTCGACCGAAGGCAAACGCAAGACTCTCGGCGCCATCGAGTATGTCCGGCGGTTGGAAGAAGTGCTGATTCGCACTTGCGCCGACGACTTCAAGATTCCCACGAAGCGTGTGGCCGGCCTCACCGGCGTTTGGACCAGCGAAGGCGGAGAAGCCAAAATCGCCGCCATGGGCGTCCATATCTCACGCGCCGTCACCTCGCATGGTTTTGCACTGAACGTGAATACCAATCTCGATTACTTCAACCTCATCGTCCCCTGTGGAATCGCAGCGAAACCCGTCACTTCCATGGCGAAGGAATTGGGACGGGAATTGGGCCTGGAAGAAGTCGCGCATTCGGTGTCGCGCAATTTCGGCGCAGTGTTCCAGTCGCAAATGCTGTGGCTGGAGAGCCTGGACGATCTCATAGGTCCCTCGGTCGGTGTTCCGCTACGAACTCCTGGCGAACTGCGCAAACTTCACGGAGAGGAAGACACAACCTGGGCCTGATGCAGGGGGATTTGTCTGTCAAAGCGGTTTGTTCAAATCCCCTCTGGCAGGTTACATTCGTGTCTGACCAGCATGGCAAAGAAGAAGCCACAAAAGCCGGCACGACCGAGTGCCAAGCGAAACTCGGCGCAGCCTGTGAACCGCAATCAACGGACTTACGTCATCGCTGACCATCGTTTGGAACAGCCCGAATTCAGCGTCAGCCAAGTGCGGGTAGGCGACTCGATCCGCTACGAAGTCCAAGGCGACTTGAGCGCGCCGGTTCCTCCTATCCGCGACTCGAAATATCTTTCAAAGAACCGGTGCATCGAGATTTATCGCTGGATGTTGTTGAATCGCAAGATGGAGACGGCGCTCGAGAATCTTTACAAGCAAGGGAAAGTCGTCGGCGGTGTCTATTTCGGGCTCGGCCAAGAAGCCTGCTCCTGCGCTTCTGCCTACGCTCTTCGCAAAGAAGACTGGCTCGGCCCCATGATCCGCAACCAGGGATCGCTTCTGGTCCGCGGCTTTTCCGCGCGCGACATAATGATGCAGTACATGGCCAAGGCGGGCTCGCCGACCAAGGGCCGCGATGCTTCTTCACACTTCGGCGACATTCAAACACGCAATGTTGTCGCGCCCATCTCAACGCTGGGTGATCTCATCCCTGTGCTGGCTGGCGTTGCGCTGGGTGCGCGCCTGCAAGGACGCAACATCGCTGTCATGACCTACATCGGCGATGGCGGCCAGTCCACCGGAGTGACCTACGAAGGTCTGAACTTTGCAGCAGTGCAGGATCTCGGACTGGTTTTGTTCGTTGAAAACAACCTCTGGGGATACTCCACGCCCGCTGACATGCAGTTTCGCATAAAAGACCTGGCTGAGCGCGCAATTGCCTACGGAATTCCGGGAGTGATCGTAGACGGAACCGACGCTTGCCAGATCTATGACGCAGCCCACGAAGCCTGCGAGCGCGCCCGCCGCGGCGAAGGGCCAACGCTGATCGAAGCCAAAATGATGCGCATGAAAGGCCACGCCATCCACGATGCCGCCGCTTACGTCCCCAAGCCGCTGTTCGAGTATTGGCGCAAACGCGACTGCATCACGCGCTTCGAAAACTATCTGGTGAACGTCAAGAAATGGCTCACAAGCCAACAGAATGCCGCACTGATCTCGGATGTGGAGCGGGTATTGGATGAAGACCGCGAGTTCGCGGTGAATTCGCCGTTGCCGACGCCCGAATCAGCCGCCGGTGGCGTCTATTGCCAAGACGGCTGCCACGAGATCAAACCGAAGTACCAAATGCCGAAAGTTAGAAAGGGAACCGGGGCGTTCAAGCAGACGGAGGCAGCGGTACATTTTAAGTGAAGCTGTGGCCTTCCGAACGTTGCAATTGAGCCTTAGCTATGATTTGGGAGTCGAGCTATTGGAAGGACGACCTGCTGAGACAGGCCCAGATACTGCGCGCCGTGTCGCACAAAGGCGTTGGCCTGAGATCTCATTTGCGAAGGTAGAGCAGTGTTAAATGTCGAGTTTTTACGCTGTCAGGAAGCTCATTGAGGCCAAAAAGCTGTCGGAGAAAGTGACTTCCAGCAGTCTTCGGGTTACGAGGTTCCCCTCTACTGGAAAGCCCGTGCATCGCCTTGGCTGGCATCACCTTGAGCGCCTGTGCGATTTCCCCCGCGCTGTTCAAACGAATATCGGCTTACGCGACCTCTGCAATCAGTTCGTGCACGGCTATGTGTTCCAACTGATGTTCACCGAGCAAGGTGGTCTGGATGGAGTGCTCGTGACGTCCGACGATAACCGTAGGAGTTGTCTCTATCTCATAAATGTTCGACAGATAATAAACGTGTTTGAAGGGATTGGCCGAGATTATCCTGCGACAGCGACATATTCATATGATCGCAAGGCGGGTGACTATAGGATCAAGCTTACGTAACGCAAGAGGGACGCATGAGAGACTCCATGCCTCAACCCACCTGTCTTGAAGCATCCGCCAGAAGCGAAGTCGAGCTCACCGGTACACTTCCCGCCGATGGCCTACGGTCAGCACCAGAACCACCAAGATACCGCGCTTCACTTGATAGATGACTGGGTAATCACCCACTCGAACCCGCCAAGTGTCTGTTAACGCGGCGAGCTTTTTGCACCCCGCTGGAAAGGGATCATCGCGGAGGGCTTCAATCTTAAGCGCGATCCGATTCCGGATCGGTCGAGGAAGTTCTTCCAACTGCCGGACGGCCGATGGCTTGAACTGGATCGAGTAGGCCATTGGCCGTTCTCACAGGCGTAGTTTTTTCTTCACGGTTTCCCAGGGAATGGCGCCGGGCTCTTTCAATGCCTTGAGGGCAGCCTTGACGTCGAATTCGTCTTCAAGGCGCTCAATGAGATCCAAATCTTCGATCGGCACCACCGCCGCGACAGGTTTTTTCCCGCGGTGTACGATCACTCGTTCGCCGCCATACGCTGCCCGGTTTAGAATGTCAGAGAAGTTTTGGCGCGCTGCGCTGGCGGTGAGTTTGGCCGGCATAAACAAGACTCCGAGTACGAAACGTACATTAAGTATAATAGCGCATTTTGTACAAATTGTAAATCAGTGATTATTCGCGTTGATTAGCGGCCAAAAATATGCCTCAACTGACCTATCTCGAAGCCATCCGCCAGGGAATCTGGGAGGAAATGGAACGCGACCCCACTGTCTTCTGCATCGGCGAAGACATCGGCATCTACGGCGGCGCGTTCAAAGTGACCGACGGATTCATCGACCGCTTCGGTCCCGAACGGGTGATTGATACGCCCATCGCAGAGTCGGCCATAGTCGGGGCGGCTTTCGGGGCTTCGCTCACTGGAATGCGCCCTGTAGCCGAATTTCAGTTTATGGATTTCATCGGCTGCGCCTTCAACCAGATCGTCAACATGGTCGCCAAAGCTCACTACCGCTGGGGAGCACCCGCGCCTATGGTCATTCGCGGGCCGAGTGGCGGTAACGTTCACGGTGGGCCATTTCACTCGCAGAATCCCGAGATGTGGTTTGTTCACGCGCCCGGTTTGAAAGTGGTCTGCCCGGCGAGCGCTTACGACGCCAAAGGCCTGATCAAGGCCTCTATTCGCGATAACAACCCGGTCATTTTCTTCGAGCATAAGTATCTTTACCGCCGCATCAAAGAAGAAGTTCCGGAGGAAGACTACATCGTTCCGCTGGGCAAAGCTCGAACCGCGCGCGAGGGGCGCGACCTCAGCATCATTACTTATGCGGCCATGGTGCATGTGGCGCTGGAGGCGGCTGAGATTCTGGCTAAGGAAGGAATCGACCTGGAAGTCATTGACCTGCGTACGCTTTCACCTCTGGATCGCGAGGCCATCGCCGAAACCGTGCGCAAGACTAATAAAGTCATTCTGCTGCATGAAGACGTGCGTACCGGCGGCATTGCCGGCGAGATTGCTGCCATTATTAATGAAGAAGCCTTCGATGATCTAGACGGTCCCATCGTGCGCATAACCGGTCAGGATTCTCCTGTCCCGTTCTCTCCACGGCAGGAAGAATTCTTCTTGCCTAAGGTAGCCGACATAGTACGAGAAGCGCGCCGCCTGAAAGCATACTAGCCAAAACCTTTGCGTGCCCTTGTTAGAGTCTCGTTCCGCTAGGTAGACTTGATGTCGGAGCTTTATTGATCGGGAGGTGCAATGCGCGGTTTCATCATAGGAATTATCGCCACTCTGGCAGTGATCGCTGTGGCCGGGCTGGCGGTGGCCACTTTCGGGCTGTTTCCAACCAATGCGGATGCGGTTCCACCCAACATCGAGACGCGCATCGCCAGCAGCGCTCTGGATGCTTCCATGGAACGTCACGCCCCGCGTGTGAACAACCCGGTCCCTCCCACGGATGAGAATTTGATCGACGGCATGAAGGTCTACACTATGAATTGTGCGGTTTGCCATGGCACACTCGACAACAAGCCCAGTGCCCTCGAAAAGTCCCTCTATCCGCCGGCGCCGCAGCTCATCCTCGACCCGCTCGATGACCCCGAATGGCACATCTATTACGCTGTACGCACCGGAGTTCGCTATACCGGGATGCCGGCCTGGAATAAGGCGCTGAGCGATCAGGATATATGGAAGGTCACGGCCTTTCTTTCAAGGATCCAGAAACTGCCGCCCAAGGTGCAGGATTACTGGAAGAACGCTTACGGCGTGGGTCCGCCGGCGGCGGAAGGGCCAGAACACGAGCAAAGCCAACACAAAGACTAAACCTGCCCTGGCCTTGGATATAATTAAGGTTAGCCCGGCCCGAATTCCAGAACACAGTAAAAGGAAACTATGCCGACCGATATTGTCATGCCGCAGATGGGCGAGTCCATCTTTGAAGGGACCATCACCAAGTGGCTGAAAAAGCCCGGCGACAAGGTGCAGCGCGACGAGCCGCTGTTCGAGATCTCCACCGACAAAGTCGACGCCGAGATTCCCGCTCCCGCTTCGGGTGTGCTGCGCGACATCAAAGTCGGGGAGGGAAATACTGTCCAGGTGAATACTGTCGTGGGGACGATCGCCGGCGACGGCGAGACTGCAGCCGCACCGGCCCCGGCAGCTGCCAAGGCCGCGCCACAAGCTGTACCCGCTCCGTCGAAGCCGCAGGCGGCTTCGACCAAGGCGCAAACACCTGCTCCAGCGCCCGCTGCGCCTCCGCAAGAGCAAGAGGAAGCTGGCGACGACGAACACGCACGCTCGTCACCCTTGGTTCGCAAGATCGCACGCGAGAACAACGTCAACTTGTCGCAAGTGAGCGGCACCGGCCTGGGAGGACGCATCACCAAGCAGGACATCATGGCATTCCTGGATCGCCCGGAAGCTGCCTCGGCTCCGGTAGCCAGTGCTCCGTCGCCGGCTCGACCCTCCGCGCCTCCTGCTCCTGCCGCGATTCCAGCCGAATCTGTGCCCATGAGCAAGATGCGGCAGATCATTGCCCAGCGCATGATCGAATCTCGCCGCACCAGCGCTCACGTGCACGCCATGTTCGAAGTGGACATCACGAAAATTGTCCAGCTTCGCAACAAAACGAAGTCAGCCTTCGAACAGCGGCACGGCGCCCGACTCACTTTCATGCCGTTTTTCGTGCGCGCAGCAATTATTGCGCTGCAACAGTTCCCCATCGTGAACGCCTCGATTGAAGGCGAAACCATCCGCTACCATCGCCACGTCAACGTCGGAATTGCCGTCGCTCTCGATTGGGGATTGATCGTTCCCGTACTCAAGAACGCCGACGAATTGAATTTTCTGGGATTACAGCGCGGGATCAGCGACCTCGGCGAACGTTCGCGCAACAAGAAATTGAAACCTGACGAAGTCGAAGGCTCGACTTTCACCATCACCAACCCCGGCCAGTTTGGCGCCGTGTTCGGACTGCCCATCATCAATCAGCCGAATTCGGCCATTATGGGCGTCGGTGGCATCACAAAAGCTCCACTCGTGGTCACCGACGCCGACGGCAACGACTCCATCGCCATCCGCTCCGTCGTTCATTTGACTCTTGGATACGACCACCGCCTGATCGACGGCGCCGTCGCCGATCAGTTCATGGCCTTTGTAAAGAAGACGCTGGAGAACTGGGGCGAGGAAGTCGGATAGGTTATAAGAAGACGTAAGCTGTCCTCGTGGGATTGCTGAAGTATGTCTGCTAATCGCGAGGTGTGCAGCGCAGGCTCGGCTACTTTGCCTTCGCCCAGACGGAAGCGTTTAGGCACGCCACCGTCCCACCTATAATCTGCTCCAACCCGGCTTTGAAGCCGGCCTCATCCGCGATCTGCTTACTCGATACTGCCTCTGCCATGGAAAGCGCGGCCTGCAAGAACGACATGGCAGCATTCTGTTTATCAGCTCCGGACCGGTTCTTGAATAAACCTTCAATCCCACTAACAATCGTGGGCACAAACGCGATCGTCTGCATCAGCTTGGACAAGAAGTTCATAGTGTTGTTCCTTTCGATGTGTGAATTGTGTTGTGAAGCGTGAAGTGGCAGGCCCGGAACGCGGGCCTACCTGATTCTCAAATGGTCATGCCACGCAATTGCAGCGCTGATCCCGGTTGCGATCACTGCATTCAAGATGCGTTCGTAAAGTCCGTGTCGTACGTCACTACGCTCTAACGCCGTGACTCTGTTCTCTACCAAAGTCATCCTTCCCGGTTGCCCCGCTCCCATTAGCATTTCCATGCGGGCTTCGAGGCGAGCCAACTTCTCCAGTACCTCGCACTGGAAATCGTTGTCCGTCACTCGCATTACCAGAGGTTGTTTTCCTAAGCTTTGCGCGCGCCTGCTCTGCGACTGCTCATCCATTTCGCTCATAGTGGATATTCCTCGTCGAATAAAGTCGCGTTTTTCTTGATGAACGGAGTCTGCGACAGATAAAACCTGTAGGTCAGTCCGTCGCCGACGAAGTAGTCCTTCACATAAGGCTGCGGCTCAATTTGGCCAATCACCGTTACGTCGTTCACCAGGGCGTTGACCGGTTGCAGTTTCAACCCGTCAGGACTGAAATTGCTGTCGCTCTCATTGAGCGCGTAGACATTAGTGCCGATGGGCGAGAAGACCATGGCGCCATTCAGCAGGTAATAGCTTGCCCGCGCCTGGATCGCAATCTCGGCAGCCTCCTGCGCCCAGGTCTTCTGCGGATCAGAGGCCCACCACGCCAGCATGTCCAGTTCCTGCACCTGGCTGGTATTGAACACGCCGGGTAGCAGGTCCTGAGTGAGTTGCCGAAGCGCATTGCCGGCGCTACGCTCAACGAAAGGGCAACGTTCCGGAAGCCGCTTTTCGTCTAGCAGCGCTTCGTCACTCTGCGCAATTAGGTTGTATCGATACACTGGTCCCTGCTCACCCCACCCCAGATATTCAAAGACAGGCGGCTCCGTTAGGTAACCGGTGAAAATGTCTTGGCCATCACTTAGCCCTATGATGATTCGCGCTCCGGTTCCAGAGACCACGAAATCCGGACCGTCCGACACCAGACTCATTCGCAACTCTGTTGGCTGATTCAGTTTCCGAATCACCTGCGGTGGTGTGGAGCCGTCGATCGCTGCCGTATAGTCCACAAGTCCGAGCCCATCGTTGTTGTCGATCTGCAGCTTCATCTGGACCCTTCTTTGACGATGGCTCGAGATCCATCAGGTTAATGAAATTGTCGTTGAATGTTCGGCTTCGGCGACACGAGAGGACTGCTTCTTTCAGTAAACCGCCGCCATAAGCGCAGGGAAGTAACTTCGATAACACACGGCTATCTGGCCGTCGTTCTCATCGACGTGTGGCATCGCTTGAAACGCCGCATGCAACGCCAAGGCCGTGATAGGCTTCGCGATTTCGACCGCTTGCTCCCGTTGAAATGCCTTGACGCTGAGCTCCGCCGACGAAGCGCTCATTGCGATTGAGGTTTCGATCGCCGTCGTTGGACTGAGTCGCGGATAGTGCAAACACACTCGTCCACCCGACTCATCCTCTGCCACAAACAGTGCCGACCATTCCTGAAAGAACGTCCCTCCCTCGCGATCAACGAATGCAACTACCTGTTGCACTCCCGCATTGGAGGGAGGCGTCCCCCCCAGCAGCGACTGTGCCAACACCAGCGAGGTCGCAGTCGTTTGCGCTACTCGCCCCAGGTTAAACGTCACTCGCCGGATGTAATTGACGTCGCGGTTCACATCGAGAGGATCCTCTACGTACGCTGCCGAAATCCCCGTGCCCACATACCCGGTTTGCTGTGCGTAGTCGCTGTCGACCGCAATCATGTCTCCGACTGCAAATCCATCCACGACTCCGACCCCCACGACAATCTCATTGGCTGTCGATCCCGTCAGCACAGCCGCCGCAAGAATCGGAGTTCCGCCCGAGGGTTGAGGATTCGCGTTCGGATTCGAAGCCAGCACGTTCATGTGCTCCGATCCACCTGCCAACGCCATCTGCAATTTGCCCCACTCGCGGAAGTTGAACTCGAGCCGGGCGTCCAGTACGCCACGGAATTGCGAGACCGGGGCGCCGCGCTTGCCTGCCCGCACCGGTTGGGTCGGCACACCACAAAAGCGCTGAAAGTTGTCGATCCATCCCAGGTCGATCCAGGGTGAAGGCGGCTGATCCAATGGAAAGACGCCGTACTTGCCGGGATCGAAAAGCGTGGGTGCTTCCGTCGCCCGGTTCACCGGAGCAAAGTAAGCTCGAAAGCGCCGTGTGGTTGGGACCATAGCGGCGCGCAACGGCGAAGTGCTCATAAGAAATTCACCTCAGAGAAGAAAAGAACTTTCAAACTTGTGCTGCGTTCCAATCGCACTCCCTCGTTGCCCCGCGGCAGCCCTTCATTCCTTGGAGCCTCACTCCCGGCAACCTTTCCAAAGTTGGGCTGGGTCCAGGAGATATTCGTCCCCAGATCCACGCTGGGTGCCTGCGTGTAATCTCTTTTTGAAGTCCAGGGAGGCTGACAGATGGCAAGCAGTTCCATGTCCAGTGCCGCCAGACTCCGGCCACGGTCTACCCCACTCTCCACCGTGCCAAAGGTGTGGTAAGAGATGACGCAATCCAAGGACAGCAACGCCCTGCTCCCAGCCTGCAACAATTGTGTAGCGCCCCATTCGATGTAGAAAGCGTCCGGCAAAGGCACCACCGGCACTACTAATTCGTTCTCCGCCACCACCAGCGGCGGGCGCGTCGTCCCATTCAACGTAATGGTTTGTGCCGGATACTGCGCCACCAACCGCTCCAGCAGCGTCATGTAAAAACTATCTTTTGTGAATTGCATAGAATCAGCTCTTAAGCTTTTAGCTCTTTGCTCTTAGCATGGAACATCGATTTCGTCTCGAACGGTCGTGGCGCATGTCAGCGATTCAAGCCAAAGGCTAAGAGCCAATGGCCAAGAGCTCGTCTTCATTCCACTGCCGTCAACTTGTACAAATACGGTGTTCCCGCGAAATACTCGGTCGCTACGTCCTCGATGTGAAACAAGTCGTTGTCGAACATCACTCCCAGCGAGTTTTCGAACAGGGCCTCTGCTGTTGCCATATTTTGCGACGTCAAGGCGTCGTTCACCGCCGTGCTTGAAACCAGGAACTCCAGCTTTCGCCGCGGACCACTGCTCGGTGTCACCAGAGTTCGCACCACGACTGGCGAAAACGTAACTTGCTGTACCCCTGGATCTACTAACCCAAGCTGCACACTGGGATCATTTGGCATTTGCAGGAGCGGAAACAACAAGACGACTTCGTCTCCGCCCAATGTGTGCAACATCGCGTCCGCCGCGCGCACCACGGCCGCACCACTAATTCCTATCCCTGAATTTGACATGCCTCAGCCCACTTTCTGCGCAACGTAAAGTGCCAGCATGGCACTCACTGTTTGGTCGATCAGCGTATCCGCGAAGTACTGCAGGTACATGCGATCCAACCGCTCTGACTTTGCGTTGACCGCTGGTGTGGCCTGCGCATTGCGTACAATCTGGGCGCAGGCAAACTTCACCGGATCGGGGATGGTAGCGAAACCCGCGGTGTACACAATGTCCACTTCGCTGAACCACAACCCGACAATGTTCAACGGCAGCGTCAGTTCCCCCGTGTCAGCAAAGTAGTCGATCGCAGTAGGGTCAATCGCCGTCCATACCCCCGGCAAACCGAACATCAGCGCCACATCCAGCCGCAAGTCATCAAACGGCCACTCCCCGCGCCGCGGAATGCAGTAACGACCCTGCGCGGAAACTATAGGGATGGTTGCGGGCGCCACTGCCACCAGTGGAAGATAGGTCAACCGAACGGTATTGCGGTCGGGGGCCAGCCTGATCCGTTCCTCGTATTGCGCAGCCCCCAACGTCGCCCTTCGGCAGTGAGTGTCAATCAGTGTCGACGCCGCAGCTACTAAGGCCGCCGGAGTCGTGGCGTCCAGCCCGTAATTCAGATAATCAGAAGGCGCGAGATAATAGTTCATCGTAAGTATTCACTCTCTATACGCCAGTCATCAGTGGCCGTCGCGAGTCGGATGAGTCGCAACCGGCCACTGACAATTTGGCGCGGGGGTTAACGATCGACTTTGACTTCGTAGTGCGCGAACGCGGCGCCCTTCACCACCACCGCGCCGAACTTCACTACGACCATTTGCGAGGCCAGTGAACCCAGCAACCCCAGTTGGAAAACTCTGGGAGTCGGGTCCGTAAGCCAGTGATACTCGATCAAGTCCTCGGTGACGATGTAGCAAGGAAGCACTGCGTTCCCGCTACCTGGTGTCCCGGTGTAAGGCAATGCCCACTCCGGAATCAGCGGTAGGTTCCCAGCCTGTGTGGACAAAGTTTTCACCGTCAGGCCGCCTGTGATCTCGGCAGTCGAGAGCACAACGTTGAACTCCGTTTTCATTTCGCGATCAATCAGGTCCAGCAACACCGGATTTGCGTAGATCGCCGTGGGCCGGACCTGAAACGAAGTATTTGCCATCATCTGCGCGATGGCTCCTTTGATCCCGTCCACGATGCTCGCAGTCGTTGCGATGGTCGTGGTATTTCCGCCGGCCTCGATCTGACCGATCGCCCCGAAGTACTGCAATGTGGTCGGTGAACTGAGCGAAGTGTCAGTCCCGTTCCACAACGCCACATCGTGCGTGCGCAGCAACCCGTCCACTGAATCCGCCAGGTCCTTTGCCTGTAGGTAAGCAAACTGGCTCTGTTGAACTCCAACTTCCAGATCGAAGAGGTTGTAGTTGATCTGCGAGACCAAAGCTTTCAGCGGGACTGCGTACTCCACCCGCGTGGGCGCGCCGACTACGGCCTGGATGTTTCGCGGATCCACGAAGGCTTGCGCAGCGGTCGGCGAATTGATCGCTGTTTCTTCGAAGAAGCGTGAGGGTTGCCCGGTGGCGGGGACCTGCTTGATTCTCTGTCCAAACACTCCGCGTCGCCGAACGATGTCGAAAATCTCCGTCTGATATCGGTCGATCTCAATCGCACCCGGCCCCAGAAAATCTGCCGACGCATTCAGATCGATAAATTGTGCATTCATGTTTTCTCCTAAAGAAATAAATTGGTCCAAAAAGTAAAAGACGCGATTCGCATCGCGTCCTCTTCGTCGCTCATGCCAGTGCCGGAAACTAGTCGATCATTCCCGCCCGCGCCATCTCTGCTTTGACGGCGATCCGCTGCTCCACGCTCAGAGACTGCATAGTCTTATCCAGGGCCGCCGGATCCAGCCTGTCGCCAAGCTCGTTCCCGCCCTTACCGAGCAGCGCTGAAACCAACGGCGATAGAGTCTTTCGCGCCATCCGCGCCGCTTGCGCCTTGAGGTCGGTGTTCGCTTTTTCCAGTTCTGCAACCCGCTTTTCCAGCCGATCAGGCCGATCTCCTTCCGATACTCCGTGGTCGATCTCTCGTGCCGGGCGCTCCTCGACTGCCGCCACAATGCGGTCGACCTTCGCGTTCAACGCCTCCTGTTGTGCATCGAGTTTGTCCAGCACTCGATCCAGTGTCTCAGCCGCGCTCGCCAGCCGCGCCGCCGTTGCTACCACTTGTTGTGTCATTTCTTCGTTCATGCTGTCTCCTTAGTAATTGTTTTCTTACTCAAGCTCGATCCATGTTTCCGGATACGCGGCCCGGTCGCGACGCAAGATCGCTGCCCCGGTGAAGGTCACCCGAGTCAGCGTCCAAACCTTGGCGCGAATGTCCGCCACCCGTGCATCCGCAATTTCGTATGACATTCCCAAACTCCCACCCGGCTCCCGGCCGCTCTTTTCGATTTCCCGCACAATTTCCGGGAAGTCTTTCGCGAACAGGTATCCGCCCAGTTCCACTTTCCTCCCCGCGATGTCGGCCCGAGTAATGATGCCCACTTTTCGCCGGACGTCGTGCCGGTCAAGCGTGGGCGAGTAATCCAACGCCATCCCCAGCAAAGACGCCAGGCCCGCTTCCGCCGCCCCGCGCATCAGCACTACCCGGTGCCCGCGTGAACCCGAGGGTGCTCGTTCCGAAGCCACATCTACTAGTGTCAATACACCCCGAAAAGCCTCACGATTCGGATGCCCCGCCACTACAGGCATCTCGATCGCCATCGACTCGATGTCAATCGTCATCATTGCCCACTCTCTGAGAAACAAAACTGAGAACTAAATTGGAGAACTGGTCTTGAAAATCCGGAACCTCGCTTCTACAATGGTGGCAACCCTCTCATTCTTCGTACCTCGTTCACCGTCAGCACCCCGTTCTGCAACAGGAGCGTCTGAATCTGCGCGTCTTCCAGTTCGTCTCCGCTTGCATCCACGTCCGTGAACACGAACTCCAGGTCGTTCCACCCGAGTCTCTTGCTGATCGCACCCCGCGTCAGGTGTTCGGCCAGCAGTCGAGCCGTAGGCACAATCGCTTGCCGGAAAGCCTGATCACTCATTTCCGCGGAAGTCGAGCGGTTCACATCCCGCTCCAGTCCCAGGCTCTGGGGCGGAAGATCAAATGCGTCAGCGATAATGCGCAGCAAGAACTCCTGCCATTGCAATCGCAAATCCGCATCCGTCCCACCGCCGAAGCGCAGCACTTCCGGCTTGTTCTCCACTGACAGAATTGGAACCCTGCCCGTGCCTTCGATCTCATCCTGCCACCAGCGAATCAACCGCTCGTGATGATCTGGAGAAAGGTTTTGCAACCACAGTGCATATTCGACTACCGAGTTCGACGCCAGCTTGGTGGCATAGCGATGTGCTCCTAAAAACGCATTCACCGCTTCAAAAGCCACTTCCAGCCGCCCTAGACCGAACGGCGTAAACGTTCGCGGATTGAGACGGATATAAATTAGTTCGTCGTCATTCAAAACAATGTTGCCTTGCGGCCCTGTCTTGCCCGTCACCTGCTCATACCTCGGCGACCCCGGCAGTCCGTCCCAATCGGTCTTCATGCGGATCGTCGCGCCGTCGACCGGCCACAGCATTAACGGCTGCTGCGCATCACCCGTTTCATCGACCTCTATCGCCCCAAACCCGCCGACAATCACATCGTCGAGCACCTGTTCGCTCAGCGAGCGGAAAGAGTCGTCGGGATTGGGGCACGCGAAGTTGTTTGTCAGGATCCGAATCCGCAATTCACTGTCGGCTTCCACGGCTGCCAGCCCGGGTCGCGACTGAACTCGCCAGCGCATCCCCGCGATCTGGTCTTTGATAGCATTGATCGCCCGGCGTGCCACTGGCGTCTCCGAAAACCGCCGCAGGTTGATGGGTGTGGGCTTCGGCATGACATCGGGCCGCGGCCCATAGGTGGAAAGAATGGACGGTAAGGCCACTGTCTTGCGCTTGCCCTCGGCCTTCGCCGAAGACACTTCTGCAATTCGGCGCATAGCGCCGCGTAGCGTTTTTGTGATGTTCATGATTTTTCTTCTTTGTGTGTGGCGCGGGCGCCCTCGCCCGCGATGCAGACTAACTCACGACTTTACCTTCAGAGATAAGGCTAGGACCGAAGCCTCAGTTCGACGCTTCCCCTGCTCCAATCAATTCTTTCCTGGCCTGCTCCGCCAGCAAGGGCATTTCCGTAGATCCCGCAACTCTGATACGCGCATCCTCCAGCATCCCCAGGGCGAATTGTGCTTCCTCTTGTGTCCTGTCCAGATCATCTTCCGTGACCACCGTCAATAACGCCAACGCCTGAATATTCTTGCTGATGCCCTCCGCAATCGCCGGATACCGCGACCCCAGCAACACCGCCTGATCAATATTCGACTTCATCGACACCGCCTGGAAAACCTTGATCGTATTTCCCACCCGATACCCAAAGTCAAACTTGAACGGATCGCCCGCCTTTGTATAAGGCGCCACCGGTATTCCGCGCATGATCCACTTCCCAATTCCCGCATGTTCGAAACATCCATCAATGCTGTCATAAAGGCGCTTTCGTCCAGATCGCTCGCTTCGCCACGCTGGCTTGGGCCCTTCAAAATACAACTTTGCCAGCGTTTCCATCTCCTTGGCCGGATTTTCCGTCAAACACGCGCGAATCGCCGAGAGCTGAATCAGATTTGAAGAAGAATCTTTGAGCCTCCGAAGCAGCGCGTCCCGCGTCTGGCTCTCCTGCAGCTCGCGTTTCATGTCCTTCTCCAATGCCTCCAACATCTCAATGTCCGCCTGTGCATCCAGACACCGGACCCGCCGCCAGTCAGGTGTAAACTTCACATCCGCGAAAGCTCCTCCAGGTTCCAGCATGACCACTCCGACATTGACAAACTCGTCCTGTACCGCGTTCGGCACATACCGCAGCAGGAAGAATTCGAATTGCCGATTCTCAACCATCGAAATCCCTAGTTGTCCCTCCAACTTGGGAACGGATTCCTCGTCGAAGTGCGGAACGCCGTAATCAATCCTCTGACCATTGCCCGGCGATCCAACAGTAGCCTCATCAAGCTCTCCAGCGCGCCCCACTCGCTCTCATACCACTCCGGGGGAATCTCGTTCGCTGCTTTCCAGACCACATCTTCCTGCATGCCCTCGATCCTCGAGAGCCACGGCTCAAACGACTCCCACCCCTGCACTCCCAAGTACACCTCGTTGCGTGCATAAACCCCGCGCAGCGGCGAGTCCGGAAACGTCCACTCCCCTGCGTTGAAGCAGTACCCTTGATCGATAAACGCAGCCGTATACTTTCGCTCTCGCATTCTCCGCCAAAATGTTGCCTGCCTTCCGTTGGCATTGCCCGTCCACTTATCCATCGCCAGAATCCCGGCAAACGTCTCCAGGTTCCGCACTCGCTCCAGCGTTTCCATCGGCAGATAGTCGAACACCTGGCCTTCCAAGGGACTCACCACGTACCGGGACCCAAACTGCAATCCCGCCTGGCAGGGAATCGAGCTGCCCGCAAGTTGAATATTCAGGTCCGAAGTGTGCCCAATCATCCAGTCGCTGACCTCTACCACCTCCGTATGCGGCACCGGAAGATCCACTGCCTCAGCCAGTCGCGTTGCCAACAGTTCATTCGCCAACACCCGCAGGTGCTGCGGATTATTGCGAAACTTCACGACGTAGAAATTGCCGTCGGAGCAGCGCATCAGGTGCCCCTGTGCTCCGCCCCGCATTCGTCGCACGTGTTGCACTGCCATCAATGCCATCTTCTGAGAACTGAGAACTGGGAACCGAGAACTGCATTTCACCCAGCCTGCCGCACAATCCTATGCCAGATACACCCCCCTGGCTGTGACGAATGAACATCGTCCTGGCCCAGCCAAATCAATACCTTACCCGCAGACTCGCCATTTCGAGCCTGCTCTCAGTCGGCGGTTTCCCCGCCACCGTTGCGCGCGCCGCCAGCGCAATCGCGATCGCCATCACGCAGTCATCGTGCGTCCCAGCCGTTGCTCCCGAGTTGCCATCCCGGTGCCGCACGAATGTCCGGCATTCGCCCAGCAGCCGCCGGCTTCGGAACAGTACAGGGTCTGCCACTAGGGTAGACGCCAAAACTTCAATCATCGCCGGCCGAGTTACCGCTGACGTTAACCACCCCATTTGCTTTCCTGCACAATAAACATTGGCGTAGCCGGCGATCTGCAAATGAGCCAGTACGCCATACCCATGGTTGTTCCGTTCCACAACCAGCAGTCCGTGGTTGTAAAGATTGCCCAGCTCAACCAGCCTCCGCGCCAGCTCGCCCGGCGGAAAATGTCCGTGCAACTCAGCGCACTGCAGACCCGTCCTGCGTTCGATTACCTCGGCGCACGAATAATCTCCTTCCGACCCTCCTCCAGCTGGATCCACCCCTAGAATGTATTCCTTCCCCGGTTGCGGCGGGAACCACTGACACAGCCGTTCGTTGTCATGCGACTCCCAGGGTTCACCGCAAATCTGTAAAGCCTGTTCGATAGCCTCCAAATCGAAAACACACTCCCCTGATGTCCGGAAGCAGGAAACCGCATCCTCGGCATACTCCTGCACCGCTAATCCTCGGAGTTGGGCTCTCTTGATTCTCCGCCACGCGATCTGCGCTAGCGTCAAACCGTTTCGCGCCACTAACTGCTGTTCCTCCGGCGTGAGCTCTGCCGCATCGGCCTGATTGGACTCCACGCGGTATTCGTCCTCGTACCACCACGGGAAGAAATGCCGTCTGTAGCCAGTTTCGTCGGCTCTCTGCCACTCTTCATAGAAAGGACCACCTGCCCCGTTGGGTGTGGACTCGATCACCACCTCGCCCGACTGTGGAACTGCCGCTCGCAACGAAGTCAGCGTCTCCTCCGCATCATCCGGCCAGCGTGCCACCTCCGAACAATGCAAATGATGAATGGTCGTGCCTCGACCGGCACTGGCATCTGCTGCCGTCGCCACTCGATACTCGCTGTCCAAGCGCGGGAAGACCAACTGGCGCACGTTGGCGCGTGAGGTCCGCAACGCTCCTCCCCTCATCCCTTCGGGCAAGTTCTCCCAAAAGCGGTGCACGATCTTGAAAATGTCTTCCGCGGACTCCTGGTCGTGCGCAACTTGTACCGTCAACGTTCCCGGTTGCGTGATCGTCTGCACAAAGAATCGCGCGGCAATGTAAGTCGTAATTCCCACCTGCCGCGCTTTCAACACAATATTTCTCCGGTTGCACTGGTGCGAGTAGTCTCGCTGCGCCCGGTTCGGCGTCAAAGGAACCAGACCTCGGCCTTTACTTCTCACCTTCAGCAGAGTCTCAATAAGCAGATCCCGCACGGTCCGCCCCTGGCGGCCGTTTCTCGCTAGCGACGTCGGCACATCCAGGGCAGCTCCCAGCTGCTGCAGCAACCCCAAATCGTCAATCACAAATGTTTCCCACTGCTGCCTGCGTCACGGTGCGCCCATTGCTCGTCCCATGGACTCGGGCACGAAGGTCAGCGATCCAATTTCCCAGCCAGATCCGAATTGAGTCTGGTCAACGCCCATGAGGTCGTACTTGTATGCATCGTCTAGGGTCGCGCCCGCGTTCACCACCGGCGAGATCGATGTCGGCCTCACATCCATCGGTGCGCCCGAAGCCGAATCTGCATAGGACGTCGTCCCGAAATTCTGTTGCGTGCCGAGTAAGTAATTCACTAGTTGCGTGTTCGTCATCAAGGTTGCCCCTGAGAGTCTCAGCGTATCCAGCATTACTGCCACCTGCTCCGGCGATAATTCATTCACATGCCAGAAAATACCAAATGGAACTCCCCACACCCCCGACTTGAAAACGATCGCCCGAAACTTGTTCGCCAGTTGTGCGTCGCTCAGCCCCTGGAAGCCAGGCGCAACTCCTTCGCTCAAAATGTTCTGTATATCGATTCCGTTTGCTAAAACCGTTGCCGCGTTCGGCGACGGCTGCATCACACCCGATCCCCGTCCACCCACAAAACCCGCTCCCACCGCAATCGACTCCGTCGAACTATCCTCATAACTCCCCGGATAGACATACACCCGGTTCGCTGGCAATCCCGTCAGATTGGCGTTCATCCACGCCTTGGCCCACCCAATCTCATCCGTCATCAGCCGCGTCTTGTCCATCAGTAGCAGGTAGGGCGCGCTTTTGATGTCCTGCGAAACCACGTCCGCCAGATCTTCGCTCTTGACCGCTCCTTTCATATTCGGATCTGCCGTCACCGAAAAAACTCCGCGCTGGTTCAGCGTAGAAATCACTCCGCCCAGCGTGTCCAGCCCGCTCGTTACCATGTCTGTTCCTGACGAACTAAAATCCCAACTCACCTGCGCATTGACATCGCCCGGCGCCGTAATCGTAAATATCTTGTTTGAGATCGAGAGCGTCACACTCGATGCCGCCGTGCCTGTGTATCGAATCGTAAAAGCGTTCGGAAAAACAAAGTACTGATGCGACACCGAATGGCAATTCACATCCCAGCCCGCATCGATCCATGACTGAAAAGTCGAAATCAACTGCTGCGACAGGTCGTAGCCCGTTACCACCGCAATGCTCAACGGAATCCCCCGCGCCTGGATCATCGGCAGCAACGCTTCAATATATTGATGCGAGCCATCCACTAGCCCCGGATCGTCATACGTCACCGTGATCCGCGCCGGATACCGCATGAATCCCCGCACATTCGGAGGCGTATCTGCCGCCACATTATTTCCCCCGTTCACTGGTCCGGGTGCGCCTCCTACATCCGTCGAAACCCCAGTCGCCAGATTATTAGCGTAAAAATGACAGTAGGAGTAAGTCACCGCTCCCGTGTTGTCCACCAACCCATAAGTCCGATTCGCATAACCCCGGCAATTCTTCAACTCAATCGCCGCTGGCGTTCCGTCGAATCTGTACCCCACATAGTTCCGGTGAGCGTCTGTGTTGTAAATGTGAATGTCTCCCGGCGTCCCGCTGGCGTGCACATAGAATCCAATCGGCACCGTTCCATTCGGCACCTGGCTATCTGCAAGCATGTTCGCCAGCCAGATGTGGTCCGTCGCTCCCTGCACCTGCACCCCGTACCCATCGAACCAGTCCAGTTTGATGTGCTGAATCTCGATGTAACTCATTCCGTTTATATTGATCAGACTCTGTCCGCTGAGCACCATCGGCGTCACCGATCCATAATGCGCAACCGGGTTGCTGCTCGCCGACCATACATAAAGAACTTGCGTTCCCGGGTTGTAATACCAATCCCGGTCGTTTGCCAGCAGGTTCTGCGCGCTTTGTGAATTTCCCCAGAGCGTGCCGAATTGCACAAACTTCAACTGTGAAATCGCCTGAGTTGTGCTCAACGTAATTTGCCACACACTGCCGGCCGTGTTCGTCCATTGCCCCGAAGTCGTTGTATAGAAGCCGGTAAATTCCGGAGGCCGCCCATTCCCGTAGGCATCGAACGTGATCAAGTTCCCCGCCGCTCCACTCGATGGCGGCGTCAACCATTCATTCCACACCGCATCCCGCTTGAACAGCACCGCGTCTCCCGGCTGAAATGTCGAAATCCCCACCTTCAGCAACGTCCGCCACGCGGTCTGCGGAGAGAGTCCATCATTGCCGTTGCTGCCCGCCGGATCCACATAGTAAGTTGTCGCGGTCGCGCTCGTGACCATCAGTAATCCAATAGCCAATAACAACAAGGTTGTTTGCCTCATTGTGTCTGATCTCCTTTTGTGAGGATGCTTAGTTGAGTACGACCCAAGGCTGCGTAGGTGCGCTCCACGAGTCGCCCGGCGCGGAAATACTGGAAGGTAGAGCGCTGCCTGCCGGTGTAATCGCGAACGCGGAGTTATGAACAAATGTCGGAGCCGAATATCCGCCAATTTGAAGAACGGGGCTAGCCTCATTGCCGAAGAGTGCCAGATAGTAACGGCCTGGCGCGAGAGTGGTAGAGGCATTCCACGCCAGAGTCACATACCCAGTTCCGCCCCCATTAATCGCGCTCCCTGCCGTGGACCCGATATGCACCAGCAGGTTGTCCGTCCCGCTCGCCGTACCTTGATAGATGCCAATGTCATAGGTGTTCGAAGTATTATCTGCCGTTCCGACGTAGATAGTGACATGGCCCGTGGTGACTGCAACCGGAAGCGTAAATCCGAACAGGTTGCCGTGAGTAGTGTTGTCCCCCACCGTTACATTGGTTGACACGCTGTTCCCAATTTCTATAAACGTCGAGACGTACTGATTCACAAATGCATCGGTCGCCAGTTTGCTTGTGCTGTCTCCTGTGCTTTGCGTCGTCCCTGTCATGCCATTCGCAAACGCTCCAGCCGCCAGGTCTGAGGGAGCTACCGTGACGCTGCTCGACAGCGAGTGTCCGTTCACGGTTGTAGAAGTCGCCACATATCCCGGAACCGTCGGAGTCCCCGTAAAGGTTGGGGACGCTAACATCGCATACCCTTGTGTCTGCACATACGCCGTGGTTGCAACCGCCGTGGAATTGTCCGCAGTAGATGGAGTCGGAGCTTCTACCTTTCCTGTCCCTTGTGCTGTCAGGCTCAGGTTCACATTGGCATCCGTGCCCGCCGGCCCAACCGCCACCGTCGCCGGATTCCCCGTCGCCGCTCCCGTCACATTCAGGTAATCCACTCCGCTGCCCACATCCGTCAATTCCAGCACTTGCGTGTTGTAGTTAACTCCGTTCAATGCCTGAGTAGTCTGCTGTGGTGAGTAAAGTCCCGGCGTGGCGTTTGAGCCAGCCGCGCACAGCGGCCCAATCGCATCATCCTGAATCGCGCAGTCACCCGATTTCCCTCGGATCGCCTCAGCCACCGGATTGACGCGGTTATAGCCAAAGTGCGCAATGTTTACCGCTACCCGGTTCGTAGTCGAAGTTGTTTCAATGTGGTCAAGGTGCGCTTGCGCGTTGTCCACCTTCACCACATCCATCACTGCTTCTCCTGTGATATCGCGAATCGCTGTTGTGTTCTGTCCCAGGTTGGTCAGCGGATTTGTCAGGAAATACACGCCCGCAACGTCAAACCATTGTGTGCCCTGTAGTGACCCCACTGACAGGTTGTTCACTTCACGGAACGCGCCAACATCTTCGACCACCGCGCCGATAGAGTAGTCAGTGTTGGCGCCCGCAATGTGATTGCCATAGAACGTACCGTTCTGCGCTCCCGGCGTAGCTTCATAGATTCCCACGCCCGCGCAATCCTGTACCGTCGTGAAGAACGGACCACTCTGTTCTTCCGCCAAAAGATTCAGAACGCCAATACTGTAAGGCTTGAGGAAGTTCAGCGCCGGCCCGCACTCCACCGTGCCTCCGTCGATCCCGGCATCGTATTGTCCATTGGCCGCCTGGTTCTGAAGCGACATCTGGCCTCCCACGGTTACCATCGCATTGCTGCTTCCAAAGCGCAGTGGCTGCGGCTGCAAAGTTTGCACGCTGGTGATATGTGCATCTACTCCCAGCGCGCATATCGCTCCGTTCGAGAGGTTTGAAACATACTGACTCGCCGCGCCGTTCCCGCAATAGATTTGCAGGCCGTCAACCGGTTGAAGTTTTTCGCTCTGAGAAACCGTGCCGATTTCCGGCAACCATCCACTCGCGTCCGGCGGATAGTTCGCGGGATGCGTGAACGTGATTGCATCACCCGCGGTCACCGCTCCCGAAGTTTGTCCCTCAGTGAAAGGCGTGCTGGGTCCGGTCGGCGTCGCGAACACGTACTTGCCGTAATACACCGCGTTAGCCGTATTGCAGGAAAACCCCGTCGGGCACGAACCGGCGTCCGCCAGAACCGCCACCACCGACGACGGCAAAGCCGATCCAGTTCCCGTACCACTAAAACTCGCAGAATTAGCGTGTGAACAACCGCCGCCGCCGGGGTCAGTTGCAGGCTGTGAACAGGATGAAAACTGATAGGTCGACGACCCGCTCGCCGCCAACGCTACCGTCGGATTGCATTGTTTATTACTCGCCGCGCAAGTCGACGTGTACCACTGCAAGGACGGCTCAATGATTGAGTTATAAGGGCCAAGATTGATCCAGGTTGCAGTGTTATCCGTCGTCTGCTGCGCGAAGTTGCCGGCCCACGATGATGGCAAGCTGCTGCCACTGGTCCCTGGCGTGTAGAGAAGTTCGAGGTTCGCTCCGTCCCAGATTTCCGCCGGCGCGGTGTAGCTGTGACTCGCCTGCCAAAGCGGAGCATCAAAATCCGCAGTCCATATCACTCCGCCATCCGTCACCGTACAACTGGAAAGGCATCCATTGAAAGATATCTGCAGGCCGCTCGGAATCGCGGTCGCATCCAGCGTTCCTTGCGACTTGCCCGGGGTAGATACGTGATAAAACACCGCGCCGTTGCTGTTGGTCGTCGGCACCACAATGCGCTGTCCCGGATACCAGTAGACCCCACCCACCCATGAGTTGATCAACTGCGGCGGCCCCGGCGTCGCTACCTGAAACTGTCCATAAGAACCCGTGAACGCAGGACTGGTCACCGTTGGACTTAGCGAAATGATAGCGCCAGAATTCGGCCCTCCGTTTTCAATCATCGCGGCCTGTACCGACACCACATTCCCAGTCGTGCCCGCTCCGCCAGACTGCAACCGTCCCCACAAGTTGAAGTATGGGATCCCATTCGGACATCCAATATTCATCTGCAAAATGCTGGCCTTGCGGTTCATCAGGTGAATATGGGACGATCCCGGAATATTGATGAAACAACCGGAGAAATCTCCCGCGCCTAGATTCAGTTCCGTGTACGGCGCCAGCAATCCAACGTTCGCCGGCGGCAAGAGTTGTCCAAATTCGATGCAACTGCCTTGAATGTTCGGCTGCGTGTTAGCGTTATTCGGACAGCTTCCCGTTGTGCCCGTTGCCGCCGAAGTGTAGTTGTAGATGTGCGTCCCTGACCCGCTCGTCGGATTCAGCGCGGTCGCGCCACCCGACGTCATTTGAATCGTTGGCGTAAAGGGACTGCACGTGCTCGAACACTCTTCCGCACCTGTACTGAATTTCGTCCCGCCGGCAATCAAAGGAATATCGGACACCGTGTAGCAATTCGTCCCTGATCCCACCGAAACTGTTACGCTGGCAGACCAAACTAAGTTATCGGACGAGTCCCACTCCGCTTGAACCACCGTAAGGCTCTGGCTGGCCGAAAGAAAATGAGATACGCCTGTGCAGTTGCTCCCGGTATTCGCCAATATCGTGACCGTAGGAGTGCCAATCGACGCAGTGTTCGCCAGCGGATTGATGAACACTCCATTCGCAGTCTGCGGAAAATTAACTGTGCTCCCCGAGGCTGGATACCAGTCAATCGTTCCTCCCCGGTAGCCAGAAACCGCAAAGATCGATTGCGGGCTGGTATTCGTCGTGCCGTCGATAAAATATCTGCCGCTGACCGAGGCTGGGCTGATCGCCTGACCATTCACCGTACCGCCCGATGGACAGCCTGAATCCGTCGCATTTCCACTTCCGTCGTTGCAGAACAGAGCTCCCACAGTCGTCCCTACCGTCCCCGCGTCCAGCGCTGTGCCCGTCGTGCCATTCACACCCGTCAGCGCCCCACTCCCAAACACCACCCCCGTGCCCACGTACAGGTTGTGAACGCGAAGGGCTGACGAACCAACGTCCTTCAAGTTGTCGCTCCACGGTTTCAGGTTGAACGACGAATCGATCGCCCACCGCAACGATCCCTGCATCCAGAAACCCAGTCCGCGCTGCGCGCCCGTTCCCGCAGCATCTGCGCCTAAGAAAAAGTAACTGTCGGTCGCGTCGTAGCCCAGCCGCACGCGCTCATAGTCGGATGCATCGGTGCGCGTCCCATAGACGTTGAAGGCTTGCGCAGTCGTCCCGTTGTATTCCTCCAGTGTGTTCGCATCGCTGTTGAACACATTCACCAGCCCGAGTTGCACCGCCTGCCCGTTGTTATCAATCACTCGCGGCGTATGCGTTGCAGAATCAAACCAGAAGATTCCATAGTTCGGAACGCCACTAGGCGGCGTGGTTTCAGCCAACTCAACCACATCCGCCACGCTGCAGTTCGCATTTCCATTCGCCTGGATACCGGTCGCGAACGATCCACTACACTGCGCCGGCGCTCCTGCCAGCGCCAGTGCCGTGCTCGCCTGGCCCGAAATGTTTGACGTCGTCAGTGCGATCTGCTGGGTTACGCCGCTGATCGCGATCACCGGTAAGTTGGCTGTCGTGTCGAACCCCATCTCGCCGTTAGTCGCCGGCTCGAATCCCGCTCCGCTGGGAAGCTTCAGCCTGGCCGTGCTGAAGTCCTGCAGCCCGGTCGAGAATGCATTCCCTTGGTTGTTCAGTACCGTCTGACTTCCCAATGCAAACGAGGACGAGCCGCTCCCATATGGACACTCCAGGCTCACCGTGCCCGTCCCTCCCTGAAACGTGCAGTTAAGAAAGTTACTTTGCGGTCCAGGGGAAGCAGCGTTGAAGTTCGGATTGGCCACCAGTCCGCTGTTCACGTAAACCGATCCGCTTCCGCTGGATGAACAAGGTCCCCAGGTCTGATTGCCCAGCAGGCACGTCGCCGAGTTCGGCGTTCCTGATCCCAACTCTGTCGGCGGTACAAGTCCAGCGATAAGGTCAGCTTTCACCGCTGCCCATAGATCCGAATAATGCTTGGTTGCGGCCTGGTCAGGCGCTGTGGGATCGCCACTCAGCGTCAGCGCGCCGCTCATGGTCCCACCGGCCAGGCTTAGGAAGTTTCCGGATCCAACGTTCTGCACCGAATTGTCCACATACTGTTTGTTAGTCGCGTCCCCAGGATTCACTGGACTGGGCAATCCCGGCGCAACCGAAAATTGCTTGGTCCCGGTGATCGTTTCACCTCCACTCAAGTGGACAACTGCTGAGTCGTTCGCCTTGGTCGCTACTGCGGATGTCACAAATTGCTGCGTGGCGAACACCGCCGCGTTCTCGGAAGCTCCCAGCGTCGTTCGCACCTGCGCCAGAGTTGCTGGAGAAGTCGTGGGCACCAACCAATATTCCGTTTTGACGGTTCCATCGTCGAGTTGATAAACGACCGTATAAATGCTATTCGCGGGATTTGCATTGACGTTTGCAACCAGACCGACCGATAGCGCACCTCCCGCTCCCAACGTCACGCTATCGGTTCCAGCCGCCACTGCTTGCCCGCTGCTCGTGGTGAACTCCGGCCATGAAATCAACAGAGTTCCTTCAGCCGGCGACCCGTCCGCGCGATATACCACGTCACTAATTGTCGTTAATGGCGGCGACTGTCCCCAAGCCACCGACGCCGTCAGCAGCACCAATAAAAAAAGCCGCCTCCAAGGGCGGCACACGTCACGCATAAACTTTCACTCCTCGAATTACGAACTAATAACTGAGATCACGTCAGTGCAGCCGAAATCTCCGCACCAAGCTAAGAGCCAAAAGTCAAAAGCTACTTCTCCAAATACCGCCTCACGCTATCCACATACACCGGCGCGAAATCCACCACCGGGCGGCGATTCTCCATAACTTCCAGTGCCTTCCCCATCTGCCAACCCGTCGAGCACAATATCGCCAACGCCATCATCGGCGCCCGGTGAATTCCCGCGGCGCAATGGATGAAAAGCTTGCTTCCATCTTCGTCCAGTGCTTCCCCTGCGAACTCCACCCCACGCACAAAAACTTCCGGCGGTTTCGGCTGAAAGTCATCATCGATAGGATTCCACAGCACCCGGATCCCATACGGCGCCGCCAGCGCCGTATCGTCAAACTCAATCTGCATATCGATGATGTGGGTCACGCCGGCGCGTGCCACCTCCGCCATGTGCTCTGCTGTCCAAATACCACCCCCGACCGCAATCCGGTCGGTGATCCAGGTCATATCCATCCGTCGGCTCGATCTCCACCCGCGGCCCGCAGCAAATCTGGCTGCCAGCCTTCGCCGCTTCATTTTACGTGATTCGCTGGTCCTTCTTCGTCCGTCGTCTCATCCTGGATTCCCAGCCGGCTTAGCAACATCCCGGCCAGCGAATCTTCTTGCGGCACGTCCGGCACAGCCGTAGCTGGGAACAGTCCAATCATCTCAAACAGGTATTTCATCGCTTGGTACTGCCCTTTTTTTACACGATCGACGGTCGTACTCACCATTTCAACCGCATCAGCGCAAACCAGATTGCTGATGTGGCCTCGCAAACCTTCCATGTCCATCGGTTTTAGCACGACCAGCTTTGCTATTATCGGTCGAGGTCTCCGGCGGCGCTTCTGCTTCTTGGGTTTCTTCACCCTGATGACCCCTTTCTCAAAGAAACTCTCCCCAAAAGCGAAAGGCGCGCTGTCGTCAGCGCGCCTCGTAATGATTTTCTCTATCTAGATTCAGGATAGCAAATTCGAAGGGTAAGTGAGACACGATTTCCAAATTTATATTTGGCTTACTCTCAGCCACTTGCACGGATTTCGCTCCTTTCACCCCCTTGACAAGCTTCCGACACCACCGGCTTTTTTTTGGGAATACGCGACAATATTTCCCTATCTAGGAAAATCTCACTTAATTTGTCCAATGCGTCCCCATAACTTCGCACAATGGTACGACGCGTGCAACGCATCATCCGCGCGACTTCGTAGTGATGATGCTCATGCATCACAATCACCGCGATGAGTTCAATCTCGGCATTGTTCAGCAATCCCAGACAGCGCTCCACATCATGCACAAAAATTACCGTGTCTTCAAATGTCTGTGTATGGTACGACGTAACCCGCGTGCGAAAGAACTCCCTGCCCAGCAACGCCGGCAAACGGCCGACTTCCACCGCCAGTCGCAGATAACGCCTTAGAATTGCCGACGTCCGGTCCCGGTATAGCCAAAGATCTGGATCGGCAGGTGGAACTATCTCCTTCTCTTCCACCATGAGCGTCTCGTCCTCAGCCACCCCTTCCCGAGGCGTGTCCAGTGCCAACTCGTCGTTGCACCATGCTTCCCCGCCTGACTCCAGTCCCGATCTGTCCTTACCAGTAGGAAACGTTTCCGTGTTCGTCAGTCCATCCCCTTCGTCATCCATCATGCGCTTCCTCTTCCACCGCAAATTAGGAACCGCACTTCGCCGTCCTGGCTTTCAATTTCAATCTGCTCGTTCACCGGTAAGTGTGGCCGGCTCGGCCTCCGGCCGCAAAGTGGAAAGTTCGGTATTTCCGATGTGCACGCTTCGCAATACACTCTTCCCGTGCCTCGTTGCCGCAGCCACAACGCGCCGCAGCGCTCACAGTACTTGAGTTCCAACCGGGTGATCTCCAAATCTTCGATTTCCATCGCCGCCTCCATCTCGTTAAATCGTTATTGTGGCTTTGCCGCTGCAACTTCAGGCCTGTGCCCTGAACCCGCAGCTCAAAGAAAAAGGCCCTGGACCGATGCCTCGGTCACAGGGCCCGTTTCTCTTACGGATAACCTGCTTCTGCTATTTATTTGTCTGCCCGCCGCTAAGTCATCGGCTGCCGGAAGTAGCCCTCCTCATATCCGGATTTCAATACCCGTCCGTTCTGCACCACCACACTGAGCTTCCCGCTAAATTGCAGCGTTCGCAGCAGTTGTTCGATTGCAGCCGAAAGTACCTCAGCCGACCGAATCTTGCGGCGAAACTCTACAAAAGCCTTCTCGTCGTTTTCTCCCTGCCCGTTCCATGCCATGTTCTTGTCCTGCTTCTTACATGAGAAGTTATAAGTCACTTTGCATCGTATAGCTCGTCAATTTTTTAGGTCAAGGTCGTTTTGCCGGAACCGTCGGTGCGGATATCTGTGGAAAGCTGTGTGTTTTTGCGAGTCTCTGGGATGTTATCTGAATATTCACAATAGCATTGCGCTATAGACAACTGCTAGACTCCGAAAATGAAATTCAAAGCTCTTCAGGATAATCTCCGCAAGCTCCTATGGCAGCGCATCCACGCTGGAGAACTAACTGGCCTGGGGCTGGCTGCGCAAACCGGTTTTAGACAAGCTCATATCTCAAATTTCCTCAATCGCAAACGCGGCCTCAGCCTCGAAGGCATGGACCGAGTTCTCAAGCTCCAGCATCTCTCCGTCCTCGACCTTCTCGATCCTGCCGAAATCAACAAGCGCGCCAGCATCCTGCCCCCCGCTAAAGATGAATTTCAGGATGTTCTCTTAGTCGATGGCGATGTTGCCGCCACCGAACCCCTCATCATGAGCATGAATGTAAAAGGCATATTGAAGTTCAAAAAGGCCTTCCTGCGCAGCCTCCGCCCGAAAATGGAAACTGCCCGCGAGCGCTGGGAACGCTTTGTCCTCATCAAGATCGACGCCCGTGAGGGCATGAGTATGTATCCCCGTCTCCTGCCCGGAGCCACCCTGCTCATCGACCGTCACTACAACTCGCTCCAGCCCTATCGAAAAAGCGAGTCCAATATGTATGCTGTCAATAAAGACGGCGCTTGTACCGTCAAGTATGTCGAGGTGAGTGGTCGTCAACTGGTTTTGCGCCCACACAACCACGCCTACCCGGTGGACGTGCTGCCTGTGAACGACGGTAAGAAGCCAGCGGATTACCTGATCGGCCGCGTCTGTTATGTTGGCATCGAAACCTGACACGATTCCCAACAGAACTTGCTCGCCTTCATAAGCGAGGTCCCCCCGTACGACTTAATCTTGCCCTTCTGCTATCATCAACCTTCTGCCGGACTTTCCCAGATGGACGACGAAATTCCCAGCATTCGCATACCTACTACGGAGGCTTTCATGGACGAAGCAATTTCCAGCACTGCAGGCGCGCGCCGTAACGAAGACATCGCCCTCGACTTGATGAAATTTGTCGCTATGACCACCGGCTACGGCCGCACCACTTCGTCCGGCGTGGGCTTTCAGGGTACTGGCGCAGCCACCAAGCCTGATGAATATGCCAACCACCTGCTGGAACTTTACGGAAAGTGTTTAAACACCGTCCAGACGAAGAAGTAAACTGGCCGGAGTCAACTTCAAAAACCAAGGCCGCAGCGCCTGGCTGCGGCCCATCTGTTGCAGTTGAATTTCTCCTCAACGCCGTCGGCGCGCGGTCTTCTTGGCCTTCTTCTTTGCTGCTTTTTTCGCCGGCTTCTTCTTGGCGGTCTTTTTCTTCGCGGCCTTCCGGGCAGGTTTCTTCTTCGCGGCTTTCTTGACGGCCTTCTTTTTCGGAGCAGGCTTCTTCTTTGCCGCTTTCTTGGGGGCTGCTTTCCTGGGACTGCCTCCGCCGCCTCCGCCTGAAATCGGCATCGCAGGTGCCGGAGCTTCTGCCATCGGTTCCGGCTCCCTCATCGCCGGCACTTCGGCTTCTTCCTCCTCTTCCTCTTCTTCGTAGTCTTCTTCCAGCGACTCGCCATACGCGCCGCTGTCACCGAACTCGTCCATCTCGTCATCCCGTAGATAGAGGGTCTCGTAAAAAGTCATCTTCATCCTCCTGAATTTGTCCGGCTGCCCCGATGCCCGGATGCTACCACTGCCCGCACTAAGAAAAAGGAAACTGCATCACTTCATTTTGACGATGGGGCGCGATTATAGCACAGCAGTTTTTAGCCCGGCTGTAACAAAAATATCGAGCGCCTGCCAACTCCCCTGCATATTACACCGAACTCGGATTCTAGGGCGGCAGTGGAATGGAAAATCGACAGGTTCCGATGCTAACCGATTCTCAGATTGAAATTGCCTTACCTGGAAAGAAAAAATCGGAGCCTATCGCCCGCTTTGGATCAGCAAGATCATCCCCGGCTTCAGCGTGGCCAGGTTGCCATTCTGCTGTTTGAGCGCGGCTACTGTCGTGTTATGGGATTTGGCAATCGAATACAGAGTCTCCCCGGGTTCCACCGTATGTCGCACCGGGCTCTTCTTGTCGGCCGTACGTATCATCTTCTTGGGCTTCGACTTAGCGGAGTCCGCCGACTGTTTTTCATTGAAGCTCGGAGTCACAGGAAGCCGCACATACAACACTCGCCGTCCCCCTAAGCTGTCGCCCTTTAGGTGATTCCAACGCCGCACCATGGCGGGCGGGACGCCGAAATTGTCGGCCACACTCTCCACCGTGTCGCCCTTTCTCACCTTGTAGCGCGTGACGTGTCGTGCGTAAGCTGCTTCACCCTCGTTGGAAGGGTGTTTGCCCGGTGCTACCGGGATTATCAGCTTGCTCTCCGGCGTCAGCTTGTCTTCTTCGCCCAGCCCGTTTGCCTCCGCGATCGTCTTGCGGTTGCTGTGGTAAGCCTTGGCCACCGAGGCCAGCGTGTCCCCGGCAGCTACATTGTGGTAGCGCCACCACACTCGCATATCCGGTGGAATTGCCCGAATCGTGGTTAAATAGCGATCCTTACTACCCTCTGGCAAGTGCAGCTCGAACTCCCGGTCCTTCGGGGTTGTAAGGCGCAGCAAGCTGGGATTCAGCTCCTGCAACGTGCCCGCGGAAGCGTCCACACATTCCGCCACCAGCCTCAGATCCACCGGATAATCGATTTCCACCGTGTCGTATGGCTCCGGCTTCTCCGCCGCCACATCCTCCAACCCATACTGCTGTGGGTTTTTGGCCATGATAGTCACGGCAATAATGATGGGCACGTAGTTCCGTGTTTCTTTGGGCAACACGTTGCGCTTATACAGTTGCCAGAAATCCGCGTAGCCAGTCCGCTTCACCGCGCTTTGTACCGTTCCCGGCCCCGAGTTGTAAGCAGCCATCGCCAGGTACCAATCCCCAAACTGGTTGTACAAGTCCTTCAAGTGATGTGCCGCCGCCCGCGTGGACTTCTCTGGGTCTTGCCGGTCGTCCACCCACCAGTTGCGCTCCAAGCCGTACCCCTTAGCCCGGCTTCCCATGAACTGCCACATTCCACGCGCCCCTGCCCGGGAAACCGCTAACGGATGGAATCCCGATTCCGCTTGCGCCAGGTAAATCAGGTCCTGAGGCACACCCTCTTCCTTCAGGACCCTCCGAATCATGTCTTGGTAACGTCCACTTCGCGCCAGCGCCCGTTCCAGCGTTCCCCGTCCTCGCGTCGAAAAGTAGTTAATGTAGCCCGCCACCGGATCGGTCATCATCAGCGGCAGATCGGAATGTGTCTCCTTGATCTCCGCTTCCGCCTTCGCCTTGATATTGGGATCTACTGGATAGGTGACTTCATTCGCCTCATCGATCGGCGCCGGCTCCGACTTTTGCTCCGTGAATCCATCCCCTTGTTGCAACGCCTGCATCTCCAGGCCATTCACGCCGTCCAGTAAGCGATCGAACTCTTGCTGCAACCGCTCATCCGAACCTACATCCAGGGGGCTCTCCAACAGTAGGTTGAAGGCGCGGTCGAAATTCTCTTTTGCTGCATCGAGGTGTCCGGCCTGGTAGTTCGCTTGGCCAGCTTGATATTCCTTTTCCACCTGGGCAATTAGGTCTGCTGCGGGGTCAGTTTTGACTTCGGGCCGGGGCGGCACCGGCGAGGCAGCCGGTTTTGTCTCTGCTGGCCCCTGAGCCTGAACTGCGGGAGGCGCACTCATGGCAGGCGCGCTCGCCTGTTTCGCAGGCAATAGCGCTGTCGAATGCGGTCCAGTTTGGCAGGCGAGACTGCCCAACATCAAGGCAATTCCTCCGGCCATCTGCAGGTAGCGCTTCCCTATGCTCATATTTATCTGTTACTTACAGCGGCCACCCACAGTTTCCACAGGATCAGCTAATGCTACTATCATGGATTAGACGGGTCAATCCGCATTCGGGGTGGCCCAAGTTACCTTTGGAACCAGCCGGGAAGGTTACCACAGCCCCCTGAGACCCCCAAAACTGGGGGGACAACCGAGAACCGAGAGCTAGGTTTCGATAATCTAAGGCATCATGAAAGCCATCCAAATCTCCCAAACCGGCGGCCCTGAAGTCCTGCAGCTCGTCGATCTGCCCATCCCACAGCCCAAACCCAACGAAGCCGTCGTCAAGATCGCCGCCTGCGGCGTCAACTTCATTGACACCTATCAGCGCGAGGGACGTTACAAAGTCCCGCTGCCCTTCGTCCTCGGCCAGGAAGCCGCTGGCACGGTTTCCTCCGTCGGCTCCGAAATCACTTCGGTAAAGCCCGGCGATCATGTTGCCTGGACCGGCATCCTCGGCACCTACGCCGAGTACGCCGCCGTTCCCGCCGATCGCTTAGTGAACATTCCCCACGGTGTGACCGATCAGCAAGCCGCCGCCGCGCTATTACAAGGCATGACCGCCCACTATCTCATCCACGACACTTTCCCGCTGCGCCGAGGACAAACCGCTTTGATCCACGCCGCCGCCGGCGGAGTCGGCGCGCTACTCGTACAAATGGCCCACAACATAGGCGCACGCGTCATCGCCACCGTTTCCACCGAAGAAAAGGCCACGCTAGCCCGCCACGCCGGAGCCGACGAAGTAATTCTCTACTCTCACGCCGACTTCGAAACTGAAACCAAGCGCCTCACCAACAACAAAGGCGTCGACGTAGTCTACGACGGCGTGGGCAAAACCACTTTCGAGAAGGGACTGAATGTCCTCCGGCCCCGTGGCTACATGGTTCTCTTCGGAGGCGCAAGCGGTCCCGTTCCCCCCTTCGATCTCATCCAGCTCTCAACCAAAGGCTCCCTCTTTGTCACTCGCCCCACGCTCTATAACTACATCGCGACCACCCAAGAACTCCGCGCCCGCTCCAGCGCTGTCTTTCAAATGTTGGAAGATAGCAAACTCGAACTCCGCATCGCCCACGTCTACAAACTAGCCGACGCCCAACAAGCCCACCGCGACCTCGAGGCCCGCAAAACCACAGGGAAATTACTGCTGCTGCCCTGAACCAAGCAGGCTTTCTCTGTGAACCTCAGTGTCCTCTGTGGTAATTGCTTTGGGTTTTCCTTTGTGAACCTTTGTGTCCTTTGTGGTTGGCGCAGTTAGGTTTTCTCTGTGTCTCCGTGCCTCTGTGGTGAACGGTTTCTCGAATACCCCTTCGCATACTCCGGCGCCGCCCGCCCCGTCATCAACCTCGGATCATCCACCGGCTCACCCGCCACCATGCTCAACGGAATCACTCCCGCCCAAGTTGGAAACCCATAGTCTTCCTCATCATCAATCGGAGGTCCTTGCCTTACCTTCGCCGAGAACTCCGAGATCGGCAATCGCATCACCAGTGTCGCCTTGATTTCTTTCTCATTCGGCTGTCGCGACTCCATCCATCGTCCCGGCAAAATATGCTCCGACAACAGCCGCAATGCCTCCAGCTTTTCCCCCCGATCCTGCACCGCCACCGCCGTCCCCAACACCACCACCGAACGATAATTCATCGAGTGATTGAATATCGACCGCGCCAGCACCAGTCCATCCAGCAGCGTCACCGTCACACACACTGCCACTCCTTGATCTAGATTCCGCAACATGCGGCTCGCCGCTGAGCCGTGAATATAGAGGTCATCGCCTACCCGTCCATACCCGGTGGGAATCACAAATGGCTGGCCATCCACCGCGAACCCTACATGGCAGATGAACCCTTCATCCAGAATTTTGTAAGCAGCGGCGCGGTCGTAAACCCCGCGGTCAGCCTCGCGCACCAAACGCGTGCGCGCAGTAGGTGTGTAATTTTCGGACATACAGAGCAGGACTCCGGCAATCGCCAAGAATAACGATAACAACGCAAAGAGTGTAGCAGCAGGGCCGATTGGCAGGCGCGGGCGTCCGCGCCCGTGCGCTACAAATGTTTGCCTCTGTGTTCTCTGTGACCTCTGTGGTAAAGCTTTTCTAGGCGATCTCCGCGGTAGTCTTTTTGCCCTATCCGCGGAGATCCGCGGCAAACGTTACCGCGAAATCCCCGCGCTCTCCTGCTTCCCAGTCTTCACCGCCCAAGCCATGCGCGGCGTGTTATGCGCGATCCCAAATCTTCCCCGCGCATCCAGCAAAATCATCCCCCCATGCCCCTGCAGCCGCGACTCCAAATAATTGATCGCCTCCGCCGCCACCCATTCCGGCAAATTCCCCGATGCCACCCGGTCCGCCGCCCACTTCGCCAAAACCAGTTTCATGATCGGCTCGCCCCACCCCGTAGTAGAAGCCGCCGCCGTCTTGTTGTCCGCATAACACCCACACCCAATCAACGACGAATCTCCCAACCGCCCAGGCGCTTTGTTCAAAGTGCCGCCCGTCGAAGTCGCCGCCGCAATGTTGCCCGATCCATCCAGCGCCACCGCTCCCACCGTGTCATGCGAAAGCATCCCTGCAAATAAATCCGGCTTGTGTTCGCCCTGCGCTTGAAATTCCTGCAAACGTTTCACTTCCCGCGGAATGACCAAGTCTTCATTCTTGCAAAGCGCAATGCCATGCTCAGCCGCAAACCGTTCCGCACCTTCCGCCACAAAATACACATGCGGACTCTCGCTCAGAATCTTTCGCGCCGCCCGCACCGGATTCCGCAACCGCTCCACGCATCCCACGCCGCCCGCCCGCAACGTCGCTCCATCCATGATCAGCGCGTCCAGCTGCACCTTGCCATCGCGATTCAAAAAGCTGCCGCGCCCGGCGTCGAAAGTCTCGTCGTCTTCCATGACCACCACGGCTTCCTCGACCGCATCCAGCGCATCGCCGCCCGCCGCCAGCACCCGCCATCCCGCCGCCATGGCATTGCGAACTCCATTCAAATGCGCATCCACCATGTCGTCAGGAATCGCCCAAGCCCCGCCATGCACCAGAAGTACCGGATCCATCCCCACAAATCTTTCTCCTCTAAAGAAAAACGACCGAACAGTCTAGCAGGTCAGTGAAGATGCATGTGTGGTGCGGGCGCCCTCGCCCGCAGCTCTTGACCCTGCTCGTGTGGGGCGGACACTCTTGTCCGCCGCCTTTGACGTTGAATTTGACATTGACCTGTCACCCCACTTGGAAAACCTGCCCATCGATCACCACCTCACTACCACCCGTCCCCCAACGCCGCTGGCCCAATAAGTGCCAGGCATCTCTGTACATTTCATACCGATTCCTCTTCCTAGACGGAGTCAGACAGAGAGTCCGATTCCCCGTAGCCAGCGCCGCCTGCACCGGCACGATGTACCACAATTCCTTCGGCACAATGAAGATCGCGAAAAAGTCGATCTCGCTGCTCTTATAAGCCCGCGAGCAACCAATCCCGCAGCGGTAAGACAAGCCCTTATGCCACGACACCGACTTCACCTGCACCCGCCGATACTGTCCATTACTCTCAACTCCCACGTCATAGCGCTCCGAATCGCCCCAAGGTTTAGAACGCTGAGCCCATGTTCCGCCGCCGCAGCCATAAACCGCAGCTCAGCCCACTCCCCCCGCCGTTTCGGATTCTTGATGAGATTTACTACATCGCTCATGAGTTACCCCAAAAGAAAAAGGCGCAGCCGCAAGGCCGCGCCTTCGATTAAGTCCCTATACTTAAATTATACCGATTCGCGAGGGTAAGTGAGACACGAATTCGAACTTTATATTGTCCATGCTGCTAAGTGGATAGACCCGTTCGTGTAATTTCTCGGTAATTATCCCGTCAGGACAAGTAACTCTGCTAAGCTATTGAAACCGTGACAGGGCAGCCTCTTGATATTCACATCGGCTTCGCCTACTATTCGCTCAAGGGGAGTGTGTTTTTTATGACCGAACAAGACATGGATGCAGTAGTAGGTAAGGCGCGACGTGAATATCGAGAAGCCACCAAAGAGTTGGCTGCCGTGAGAGCACAGGCAAATCAGGCTAGTCAGTTTGCTATCAAACTTGAGAATGCCCTTAATGATCCGGCACGTATCAGGTTTCTAGAGAACACTCCAGGGCCGGGGGTCGTGATGCGTCTACCGGGGACGCCCCAGTATCACTACGTGACTTTCCGGGAGGGCGAATTTGAGCAGATTACACCAGAGGCCATCAAATCGCTCAGTGCGGAGTGCCAACGGCTTGAGCAGCGAGTAGAAGTCTTGCGGCAGCAAATTATCTCTCTCGAAGGAGAAGACCCACAAGTCGAGACTCCGGTGAGGCGAGCACAAAGCAGTCGCTATTAGGCTAGGTCTAGAGGCTAGGGATCATCCTGACCACGCTCCGGGATGATGTTGGTCAATGTTGCCTCTTTGTTTTCGTCGATCAGCTTCTTTAGCGCGGTTAATACTTCTCGATCAAAATACTTCGCAAACAGCGGCAGAGAGGAAAGCATGGTGCGAAGAGCGTACCGCACTTGTGCGCCTTTCACAAACAGTCGATTATCGAGATGTTTGAAAGTTTCATAGGCGATAAGATCAGCCGCTTGCAATCCAATAATGTGCTCCCATCTTCCCGGAGTGATGCCAGCGAATCGATCCCGTGACTGCCAACGAGGATCGTCAACCATCGAATTGTAAGCCTGGAGTGCTTCGTTATCCCAATTGCCGTGATCGTGAATAATAAGAATCTTGTGATCGGGAAGTTCGTCTAGAGCATGGCCAAGTTCAATCATCACCTGTTTCATGCAAAGGGCATACACGACTCCGGTATCGGTCTTAGGGTTATTCTCGTTGAATACTTCAAAGAAGTCGTCTATCCGTATTCCGCAACTGATCGCGACTAGATTCCGCCGCTGGATAATCTCTAATAGCTTCCCGGTGAGAAGCTTGCTGTCGTCTTTGCTCCAGTTCTTAAATTCGTGATCGTAGCAATTCAAATTGGCCGCATGGAATCGCGAGATACGCTTATTCTCCGGCATCACCTTGTTCTGGTGGTCAATTCGCTTTTTCCACTGATTCTCTAGCCGGGTCCATTCACTTGCGAGGGCCAACCATCCACCCACGCAAAGAGTGCGATTGTTGTAGCTTTCATCGAACTTAAAGGTAAGGACTACCACGATTCCTTTGCTGATTCCAGCGGCCTTCGCAATCTTTGCGATAGGAATGAATTGACTTTTGGCGCACAACACGGCATCCTCCCATATAGGGAGCTATGCCCACGCGACACCCAAAGCCTTCCGCCAAGAATACAGAGGGTGAGACGCGACCTTTTACACGCGCTGAGTTTGTGACGTTGGTTCGGAAGGCAGCAACAACGCAGGTTGTGAAGCCCTCTGAACCAAGAGCGGGAAGATCAAATTCCCGCAGTCGCGGTGATTGTATCGAAAAGCGTACTCGTTAAGATAGCTCTGCAAATACTTCTTGCTCACCGAGTGGTACACCCCACGAATTCCGTTTTGCACTAGCGACCAGAATCCTTCAATGGTCTGAGTGTGGACATTGCCTCTCACATACACGCCCTGACTGTGATTGATGCGGTGATGGGCATAGGTTTTGTCGAGGTCTGCGTAAGACTTATGTTCATCGGTAAATACTGTGGACTTCGGCAAAATGAATTCGTAGGCGAAGTCTTGCAGAGTTTTCTTGGTCGCATCGGGGACCACTCTGGCAATGACTTTACCCTTCCGAGCGACCACGCCAGCGACGACGGCTTTCTTGCTAGGCTCTAACCACTTCGGGCCGCCACGCTTCCCACGCGGTCGTCCGCCGATGTATACCTCATCCATCTCCACCGTTGACCCCTCCACTTGCAAATCCTCCGAGAGCAGCATACGAATCTGCTTGAACATGCGCCACGCGGTTTTGTAGGTGACGCCAGTCTCGCGTTGGATTTGCTTTGCGGAGATTCCGCAGCGGGTCGAACCCATGAGGTACATCGCCTGAAACCACACACGCAAGGGAGTGGTGGACTTTTGGAAGATGGTTCCCGCGAGCGGATAGATGTGATTCCCGCAGTGGTCACACGCATATGCAGTGCGGCCCTTGACGCGGTAGTGCTTGTGGTCTGCATTGCACTTCTCGCAACGAGCCACACCACCGGGCCAGCGTTGTTCCTTGAGGGTTTCTAGGCAAACGTCATCACTAGGAAACTCGCGGTCGAACTGCTGTCGGGTGTAGCGAAGGTGGGCGGGAATGGTCTGTCTGCGGTTCATAGCTTGCACAGATTACCATTTGTTCTACTTGTTGTCAAGGGATAATTACCAATTTCTCCATATTGACAAGATTTTCCACAGCCATTTCCTAAAACCGGAATAGGCCGAATAAGTCCCGGTTTGGGGATTTTCCCCGGTGTGGCACGTGCTTCAACCCTCTGTCATCCTGAGCGAAGTAAATGCTCCGCGAAGCGGGGCATTTACGCAGTCGAAGGAGCCCATACCCGCCAATCGCGGCACGAGCGTGTCAGGGAGTTCTCTCATCGGCCTGTAATTGCCTGCCCTGCAAACGCCATCCGCGCTCCGAACTTCTCCGCCAGATCTTCCCACCTGGGGTTCTTCGACTCGATCAAAGCAATCTTCCTGGCTCTAGTCCAGCCCTTCAACTGCTTCTCGCGCCCAATCGCTCTATAAACATCATCAAAACCCTCGTAGTAAACCAGGCGATCGCAGTGATATTTGCTGGCAAATCCTTCGATCTCTCTACTCTTGTGCTGCAAGGCACGACGATAGATGCTGTTCGTCATGCCGATATACAAAGTCCCCGACCGGCTGCAAACAATGTAGGTGAAATAGCGATGCTCCCTCATAACTCTGTCATCCTGAGCGGAGTCACTGCTTCGCCTTGCGAAGCAGTGACGCAGTCGAAGGACCCCATGCCCGCAGTAAGCACCGCGAGCGCCGCAAGGGATTCTCACTGTACTCCCTACAGGGCGCGGTGAGAATGCCTTGCTCTGCCGGTGCTGCTGTACGCGTACATGGGGTCCTTCGACTCGCAAGCCTCGCGCAAGCGCGAAGCTCGCTTCGCTCAGGATGACAGATGTTGGGTTCGTTTGACGGTCTACGATCAATGTTTTTTCTTGTGGCATTTCCCAAAATGCGCTTCGGGTCACGGTGTCTATTGCGCCAACGCGGACCACCACAGTCGCCTTTGCGCTGTGGCAAAGCGTCGCCGCTCACCGGCGTTGCATTTCGTCTAGCGGTCGATTCACAAAACCTGTCATCCTGAGCGGAGTAACTGCCGAGCGATGCGAAGCAGTTACGAAGTCGAAGGAGCCCATGCCCGCATGCGGCAGCACCGGCACTGCAAGGCGTTCCAACCCAACTCTGTACGAAGCACAGTGAGAACTCCTCGCCGTGTTCGTAGCGCTTATCACGGATACGGGTCGTGTGGGACGGGCACTCTTGTCCGTCGCCTTTGACGTTGAAGTTGCCTGTGTGGGACGGACACTCTTGTCCGTCGTTTTTGCAGTTGAGGTTGGTTTTGATGTTGATGTTGCCCGTGTGGGACGGACACTTCAGCCCGCCCCACGGCGAGAGCCCCCTTCGCCTCCCGGAGAAGTCTTGCGCTGGACCAAAGCCCTAACTTGCGAATATCCTGGGCTGCCATGCCTGCTTACTATCAAAAGGCACTGGCTGGATTCATCGCCGAGGATCCCGCGAGCGTCCTCTGGAAGCTCACACAGGCGAACGCCGTTGAAAGATTTCCGTTGACTCCCCAGGCGATAGAGGCGTGGGGGGCGCAACTCCCCGTTCTAGTGACAGGTATCACTCACCTGCTCGGCGTTTTCCCGGACGCCAAAAACTGGAGCGTTTTGCTTGAGTATCCAATTCCGATTGTGGGTAAGAGGATTGATGCTGTTCTCCTACTGCGCAACGTGATTGTGGTGATTGAGACAAAGACCGGTGCCAGCCCGACCTCAGCGGCACGCCAGGTGGACGACTATGCGTTGAATCTAGCATGTTTTCACGAATACAGCGCACACAGAACTATTGTGCCTTTGGTTGTTGCTGACGCACCTGTCGCCAAAGATGTCATTGGTGCCGAGTTCGAAAAACTGATCGAAAAATGTCGCATGAGTTCGACGAGCGACCTTGGCGAGGCGCTCGAAGTCGTCTGTCGCCAGTATGTGCGGGAGAAGGAATCGCCGATTGAGGCCGACCAGTGGAATCATGGCCGATTCAGGCCCATACCACCGATCATTGAGGCAGCCGTTGCTCTGTACTCCGACATGGACGTGTTTGAAATCGGACACGCGTGCGCTGCCCGAGAGGATCTGGACAAAACGACAAATGCCCTTGTCCAGGCAGTGCTTGATGCGCGGGCCAACAAACAAAAGGTCATATGTTTCACCACCGGCGTGCCCGGAGCCGGAAAGACCCTGGTGGGGCTCAACACAGTACACCGGCCGGAGGTCAAGGATTTTTCCTCGTTTTTGTCGGGCAATGGGCCATTGGTGAAAGTCATCCAAGAAGCGCTTGTTCGAGACGTTGTCAAACGTAGCCAGATGCACAGCGAGCCCGTGAGTCGAAGACTGGCTGAGCTGAAAGTGCAAGCGTTCGTTCACAACGTCCACAGGTTTGCCGATGAATACTATGGCGAAGGTCAGCGACAGCCGGTGCAAAAGGTGATTGTTTTTGACGAGGCGCAACGTGCTTGGGATGCCGAGCAGAATGCACGAGCGGGTCGTCCATCTGTTTCGGAGCCCGAGATGATGATTGAAGTGATGGATCGACATACCGATTGGGCTGTGATCGTCGCCTTGGTAGGAAGCGGTCAAGAGATCAATCGCGGTGAGGCGGGGCTTGCGGAATGGGGACGGGCTTTGGCTCGTTTTCCCAATTGGCGCGTGTATGCTCCACCGACTGCGTTCAGCCCGGATCAAAATGCCGATGGCCAGTGTCTCTTCGAGCTATCAGGCGACTCTCACCCCGAACGGATAATCGAGTCCGCTGCTCTACACTTGAAAATCTGCACGCGCTCCATTCGGGCCCAGAGGATTTCGGAATGGGTGGACGCAGTATTGTCTGGAAGACCCAATGAGGCTGTGCAGATCGCTGAAAGCCTCGACGCTAAGCCTGCGATTACAAGACGCCTCGAAACAACCAAAGCCTGGCTGGATGCTAATCGAAGAGGCCGAACCCGGGCAGGGTTGGTTGCATGTGCTTCGGCAGCCAGGCTTCGAGCGGATGGCCTAGAGCCGACTTTCGATTTTCATCAGAGATTCGATTGGGAACACTGGTTTCTTGACGTGCACGATTGCAGTGACCCTACTTGTGACCACAGATACTGCAATGACGTCAGGGCCTGTTCCAAGTTAGAAGTTGCCGCCACACAGTTTGAAATCCAAGGCCTGGAATTGGACTGGATCGGACTATGTTGGGGAGAAGACCTCACGTGGGACGGTGATGTCTGGGTGTGTCGTCGCTTTAACAACAAGAGGTGGAAGCCGCTCGCGTCGAAGGATGAGCGCAAACGGAACTACCTGATCAACGCTTATCGGGTTTTACTTACCCGTGCGCGCCAAGGTCTGGTGATCTACGTGCCGCGTCCGGATATAGAGGATACGAGTCGTTTGCATCAGGCCCTCAACAGTACGGCAGAATTCCTGATCAACTGTGGTGCGTTGGCACTGGACTAAATCCGAGGTCACCTGGGAACTGTGAACCCCTATCAAAGGGAAGAATCAGGACGTCGGTCGCTTAGCTCTGGCGTCTCGTACAGGAAAGTGACCTCGTCGAAGTCCGCCCCTTCATTCAGCATCCTCACGGCGCTTTCGATCGCCTCGGCCTCATCGTGGCCGATGGCTTGGATTGTCAACCTATACTCCCTGACCATTCTGTCCTCCTCCGAAACGCTACTGCTCCAATTGGACGCTACAATGGGGCCAGAAACACGAAAGCCCCGGTGACCATCCGGGGCTGATACTGGACGCCGTCTGCAATTATCATGATAGCGCGTCCGCCTGCTATGTCAAGCTTATTTACCTTAGTCGAGCGACGGGCGGAGGGCGAGGGACTCGAACCCTAGTGGCTGGTCAAGCCACTCGACCGTTTTACAGACGGCGTCCAGTACCCACTGGCAACACCCTCCAAACACCGTCTGCTGAATGGATTGTATGCGTCGGTGAGCGGCGTCCGGCGGAGATCAGAAGATTATTTTGGTTTTGGGTTCGGAATCGGGAACCCTTACGCCGCCTGCCCCTTCGCCCCAACCGGCGAATCTTGAGTCCGAGTCCAGGTGTAGCGCATGCGATGAATGACCGTAATCGTCGACAGCACGGCGATCAGCCACAGCACCGGCGCCATGCGGTTGAATAGTGCTCCGATGATCACCAGCACCAGGCGTTCCGGGCGCTCGAGAAATCCTACACGGCAGGAGCCGATCAGCGACTCGGCGCGGGCGCGGGTGTAGCTGACCATGATGGCGCTGACCATGACGAACGCCGCCAGCACTACGTACACAAAGCGTTCGCCGCGGGCATAGAACACCAGCAGTCCGAGGAACTGGGAAGCGTCACTGTAGCGGTCGATGACGGAATCGAAGAAGCCGCCAAAGCGGGTGACGCGGTTGGTGGCGCGGGCGACCTCGCCGTCGACGAGATCGAAAAAGCCGGAGCCGATGATGACCAGCCCGGCGTAGCGGAACAGGCGCGCTTGATTGTCGCCGTTGGCGTATCCGAAAAGAATGGCGGCGATGGTGTTGACCACCAGCCCCATGAAGGTCAGCACATTGGGATTGATTCGCGACAGCGCCAGCCAGCGCACAATAATATTCAGCAACTTGCCGCAAGCCCGGCCGAAAGCTGAGGTCCAGGTCATATTAGTAAGCCATGGCCATGTTAGAAAGCCCGTGCCATCAGACTTTGGCCTCGTCATGGATAGTGATCAAAGTCAGAATATCCAACTCGCGTTTGCCGTTAGGCGTAACCACGCTGGCCGTTTCTCCAACCTTCTTATTGAGAAGCGCACGGCCAATGGGCGAGCTGGTCGAGATCTTTCCAGTAGCAACGTCCGACTCTTCGCTGGTCACCAGCTTGTATTCCATTTCTTCATTCTTGGTATTGTCGTAAACCTTGACCGTCGAGCCGAGACCCACCCTGTCCTTGGGAATGTTGTCCATATTAATTAAGGACAGGTCGGCCATGCGTTTGCCAAGTTGGCGAAGCCGCGCCTTGACGAACTCCTGGCGCTGCTTGGCCATATGATATTCGGCGTTTTCGCTAAGGTCGCCAAGGGCAGCGGCCTTCTTGATCTCCTTGGGGAGATCGTGAATCAGCTCGTGTTCCAGGGCGTTCATCTCGTCCTGGAGTTTCCTTTTGATCAACTCAGTCATGCGTGGAGAATTATAAACCTCGGGGCGTTGAACCACAGAGGACACAGGGTTTCACAGAGGAACCCGTTTGCAATCAACCTCTGTGAACCCCTGTGCTCTCTGTGGTTAATGCCTTGTCTAGGCTTGAAATTCGGAAGCTTCCGGGAAGCGGAGGCCGTTCTTGCTGAGGGCTTTGCCGAGCAGCTCTTCGACCATCGGCTCTTCGCAATTCTTGGCCATGGCCAGTTCGCTGACCAGCAGGTAGCGGGCGCGCTCCAGCATCTTCTTTTCCCGAAATGAAAGAGCCTTCGCTTGGTTGAGTGCGATCAGACCCTTCAGCACCACCGCGACTTCCAGCAAAGATCCGGTGCGCATGCGCTCGGAGTTCTCTTTATAACGATATTTCCAGTCGGCGTTGCTGTCGGCCGAGCCATCCTGAAGAAAATCAACGATTTTCTGGATGTCCCCGTTCTTGATCACTCGCCGCAATCCCACCATGTTCACGTTGTGGAACGGAACCATGACCTTGAGGCTGCTGGCTTTGATCTTCAACAGATAAAACTGTTCCACGGTCTCACCAATAGTCCGGGAACTGATCTGCTCAATAACCCCAACCCCATGATTTGGATAAACTACTTTGTCGCCTATGTGGAAGTTGCCGTCGCTGCTTAACATGAGGAACCACCCTGGGAAGCACAGAACCTGAAGAACAGCACCTTCTTATGCTATCGAAAACAGGGGGGAAAGGCAATCGAGCCTTAAGGCTCCAAACCTTGGGAAAGGCCGAACCACGGGCATTTTGGGGGAGCGGCAGCTAACTCCCTAGCGCAGAATGGCTTGCCGCCTACTCTCCCAGCCAGGCGCCGTAGGGTTTCAAAGACTCCACATGGTCAAAAACGATCTTCATAGCGCCGGTTATGGGGATGGCTAGAAGCAATCCCATGGCCCCCCACAAACTGCCCCAAACTAACAAGCTCATGGTCACGGCTAATGGATTCAGTTGGAGCCGGTTCCCCAAAAACTTGGGATAGAGGACATTCAAGGCGATCATGTGTAGCCCTAAAACGGTAACGACGATGGTTAAGAGGTCGGTGACCTCGACGTGTCCGAGGCCGACAAAAACCGGGGGGACGATGGCGAGCAGCAGACCCATATAAGGAACGAGGCTGAGAAATCCGCTGATGAAGCCTACGAAATAGAAAAAGGGCAGGTGCAGAAGTCCGAATATTAAAGTGCTGACAGCGCCCAAAGCCAAACCGATCAGCACATTGCCCACCATGAAACTGCGAATCATGGCTGAGATCAATCCCAGGGTAACGTACACGGTATTGCGGCTCTCCAAGGGAAAGAGCATGACGGTGGCGGAGCGCACGTGCTGCTGCCAGGTCAGCATGAAAAAGGTCAGGAAGGGAACGAAAGAGCAAGCCAGGAGGAGGGTGCCGGCGGATCCGAAACCGCGTGTGAGCAAGTCGCTTGGTCCGGTCGCGGCGCGGACTTTGATCACGTCTTTCTCCTCGGACTCCTCTCCGAAAGTTTCCAGACTCTCGGCCTGCTTGCTGAAGCGCAAGACATCCTCGCGCAGGTGAGTGGTGTACTTGGGCAGGTCCTGAACGAGCACCACCGCCTTGTTATAGGAGTAGTAGACAATGGTCATGATCCCGGTCATCAAAAGCACGATGGCGACAAAGGCTCCCAAGCCGCGGGGCAGGTGCAGCCAGGAAAGAAAATCCACTACCGGGGCCAGCACAAAGGCCAAGAGCACGGAAATCAGCATGACCGCCAGAATGGCCTCGCCGTAATAGCAGAGCGCCAGGATGCCGGCGATTCCGATGATGTTCAGCGACCAGTGCAGGCGGCGTGGCTTCGCACGCGGTTCCGGTGCCGTCAGCGGGATGAGTTCCTCGGGCTCGAATTGTAGTTCGTCGTCTGCCATGGATGCACGCTCTGAAGACCAGAGCCAAGCCGCAAACATCGTAGACCAAAACGCGGCTTTCTGCCCGACATATAATCGCGAGGTGCCATCCCTACCAACCGACGCTGCCGGGCGGACATTGACCCGGGTACTGGGCTTGGACGTCGGTTCCAGGCGAATCGGGGTCGCCATATCGGACCTGCTGGGGATCACGGCGCAGGGGCTTGCGACGATTCAGCGCCGGAATAAGCGCACGGATCTGGCAGCGCTCGAAAAAGTCATCCTCGAACACAGCGTGTCTGAAATTGTGGTCGGGCTGCCTCTGCGGATGAGCGGGGTTGAGGGAATTCAAGCAGAGAAGATGAGGATCTTTGTCGAGGAATTGCGAAAGCGATTCAAGCTGCCGGTACATCTTTGGGACGAGCGGCTGACCTCGGCGCAGGCCAATCGATTACTCCGCGAGACCGAGATGTCCATTAAGCGAAGAGGGGAAGTAGTGGACCAGATGGCGGCGGTGCTGATTTTGGAGAACTGGATGGAGGCGAAAACCGGTCGTTAGTCGTTGGTCGTTCGTCGTTGGCGTAGACGCGTCTTAAAGTTATGTTCGTCGCCCAGGTTAGCGCCCCGAAAACGAGGGCGTTGGAGATGGAGGGTTCGGGCATGGGCGCGAACCTGGGGCACCGGCACGTGCGGACATCGGGCCGCCTCACTTCAACCGGATGCCGCCGACTTCTTCTTGCATGTCGACGCCGTTGCTGTCATCCATCCACGCAACCACGAAATAGTTCGGGCCGTCCCAGGTGTCACCGGTGTAGTTGCCCATACCGATGCTCGGGAAGGAAAACGCTGTCGTCAATTGAACGTTGGGCTGAAAACTCTTGCCACCGTCTGTAGAGATAGCGGCAAAAGCTTGGTAGTTAACATTCTTCGGATCGTTACGTCGATCCAGCCAACTTACCCCCACCAGCCCGGTGCGACTGACGGATAACCAGGGAAGGAATTGGTCGTGCGTGATCCCAGGGGCTACCGGGACTGGTTTCGACCAGGTATTGCCACCGTCGGTCGAAAGCACCACCTGCACTTGCATGAACGTGCCTGTCCAGTTGTACACGACGACGTATAGACTCCCGGCATAAGGTCCGTTACCGTTGTCGACACTGATCGCCGGATAGTTCGTGATGGAAACATTAGAATTGGGGATTCCCGAGAGCGATACGGTTCCCATCAAGACCGGAGTCGACCAAGTGTTGCCGCCGTCGTTTGATTTGGAGAACAACATATCGCCCTTGCCGCTGCTGCTGCTGCAAGAATTGCAATACATCCAGGTCACGTATACTGTTCCGTCGTTGCCCATGGTCGTAGCGGTATAAAAATCCTCTGCGGGGTACACCTTCGCGGGGGTGACCTTTACGCTGGTCCAAGTCTGGCCCCCGTCGTAGGAGTGGGCTACCACTACCTCGTACTTATTAGATTGTTGCGTTTCGTCCACGACGACGGCAGAAAGATACAAGCTGTTGACGTGGGGACTCTGCTTGCCCGTGTCCACTGCCATCCAACTATAGAACGGGTCGAGGGGCCCAGCGGCGCCCAGTGCGATTACGGGCTGAGTCCAATTGCCGCCGGTCAATCTCTTCTCGACGGCTACTAGTGTGTAACCCATCCCCTCGCTGTCTCCATAGCCGCTGGCAATGTACGCCGTGCCGTTCCGGTCATAGGCGACGTTGGGCTGGCCGCCAGGCACGTACGTGCGGCCGTGGAAATCATTGATGAGCGGCATGCAGTAGCTGGACCAGGTTGCACCGCCGTCGCTGGAAAGGTGGAATCCCGCGGCTCCAGGGGGTGGACAATTCCCGTCAAAGCTGCCCAGCAGCAGGTTCAAGGGATTGAGTGGGTCGGCCACGATTGGCGTGTCGGTGACCTCGTTGCCGCCTTCGGAAGCCTGGGTGGGTGGCAACACGCAGGGAGCGGGAGAACACGACAGGTTGTCTGGGCCGGAGTCGCGTAGGCTGGTTGTTTGTGCCGAGGCAACGACTGCCACGGAAACAAAAAACGCTGCCATCACGATCGCGCGATAAACAATTTTCATCTCAGATCTTTTGCAGTCGCACGTGCGGACATCGGGCCGCCTCACTTCAACCGGATGCCGCCAACCATATCCTGCACGTTCACCCCATTGCTGATGTCCATCCACGACGCTAGAAAGTAATTTGGGCCGTCCCAGGCGGCCCCATTGTAGCTAGCGTTGCCCAGATAGTAGGTGTTCGGGTTGGAAAATGCCTCCGTTAGTTGGACGTTCGGTTGAAAGGTTAAACCCCCGTCGGCCGAGATTCCGGCGAAGGCCTGATATTCGATGTTGGCTGGATCATTGCGGCGGTCGAGCCACATCACGCCGACCAGCCCCGTAGGGCTGACTGAAAGCCACGGGAAAAACTGATCGTGCGTTATTCCAGGTGCAACGGGAATCGGCTTTGACCATCTATCGCCGCCATTCGTTGAACGTGCTACCACCACCTGCATGAAGCTGCCCATCCAGTTGTACATCGCGACGTACAGATTTCCAGCGTATGGGCCGGTACTGTTGTCCACGCCAATCGCAGGCGTATTAGCAACAAAAGCGCCGGGCACGTTGGGCAGCGGGTAAATGAGATTCACCTGGGCGACGAGTTTCGGCTTGGACCAAGTATTGCCGCCGTCGCTTGACTTGGAAAACACCATGGAAACTGGCCCATTGAAGCAGTCACTTGAATCGCAATATTCCCAGGTTAGGTAGACGGTGCCGTCCGTGCCGACTGTCATGGAGTGGAAGAGGTCCTGTTCCGGCGCCACTTGTTGCGGCGCAACGTCTACCTGATGCCAGGTCTTGCCGCCATCGTTGGAGTGCGAAACCACCAACTGATTGTATTTTCCGCTCTGAATCGGGCCCACCATCACACAGAAGATGTAAACCGTGTCTAGGTAGGGGCTGCTGACGTTCGTGTCCACGGCGAGCCAGTCACAATTGGGACCGTAGTCGCTAAGATAGGCTGCTCGCGCGGGAAGGCTCCAATGGATGCCGTCACTGGATTTTTCGAACGCCTCAACAACAACGTTCGATCCACTATTACCATCCGCGTACCATCCGGCTATATACGCATTCCCCTTGAGATCGTACCCAAGGATCGGACCATCGCCGGCATCATAGGGTTGCCCGTTCACCAGTCGATTGGGCATACAGTACTGGTTCCAAGCGGAGCCAGCATCGAGCGAGATAAAGAAACCCAAGGTAGGCTCCCCCATAAATCCGCAGTTCCCATCATTGCTGCCGACCATGATATCGACTGGATTAGAGGGATTCACTGCAATCGGGGTGCTATTCACGGTGTCAGGCCCGGGGGACGCCTGCACCGGCGAAAGCACACAAGGCGCCGGCGAGCAGGAGATCCCGGCAGGGCCGCGTGCGTCCATGGCTGGACTCCACGCTTGGCCAGCGGCGAAAGCAGCCAACATGAGCAAAGCCAGGGCTCCGATCAGACGACCAACAGGGTTCAAGAGTCACCCTCCTCGCCGTACGCAAACAACCAAGGAGAGGATGCGGGCGACGTTCATTTAGGAACCTCAAACGAAGTGAAATTACTGCGAGAATCCCCAGGGGTGAACAGCGGAAAGATCGTACCCCGCGAGCGGGAGCGGGTCAATAGGAAAGATTGTAAATTTTGATGACTTGGGCTGGTGCCTAAGTTCGCGTGCCCGTTCTGAAGTGTAGCGCGGCAACGCCCTTGGTTTCTGGGGGCGAACCTGGGCCACCGCCCGTGACAAACAGCTTCCAAACCAACGCACATCATCCATGAAACTTTAGGGGTAAAATCCCATCCTATTGGGATAAGAGCTGTAAGCGGTAAGCCGTCGCAACGCAGGCCCTGGATAAACTCAACCGAGAGGACACTCTGATGACGACCTATCATCACGCGAACGTACGCGGCCGAAAGCTTTTCTATCGTGAAGCCGGATCCACGGACTCCCCTACCCTCGTGCTGCTGCACGGTTTTCCCAGTTCTTCGCACATGTTTCGCGACCTAATTCCTAAATTGGCGGACAAGGTGCACGTCATTGCTCCGGACTATGTGGGTTTCGGATACAGCGATGCACCCAGTGCCAAGGAGTTCGAGTACACCTTCGACAACCTGGCAGCGCACGTCGAGGAGTTGCTGTTCGAGAATCTGGGCTTGAAGCGCTTCAGCATATACGTGCAGGACTACGGCGCGCCGGTTGGCTACCGGATTGCCTTCAGACATCCAGATGCTATTCAAAGCATTGTCGTTCAGAACGGTAATGCATATGTGGAGGGTATTGGCCCGGCGTTCGACCCGATGAAGCCGTTCTGGGTGAACCGTAATGCCGACACCGAGAAGCCGGTCCGCAGTCTGCTGACGAAAGAAATGACCATGTTCCAGTACACGCATGGCGTGAGGGACAGCGGCCGAATCAGCCCGGATTCCTATACGCTGGACCAACACTTCCTTGATCGTCCGGGCAATGATGCAATCCAACTTGATCTTCTTTACAACTATCAGTCGAATGTCGCGCTCTATGACCGGTGGCATGAGTACTTCCGCAAACGACAACCAAGGATGTTAATTCTCTGGGGGAAGAACGATCCGTTCTTCACGGTGGAAGGGGCACAGGCTTACAGGCGGGACCTTCCAAAAGCGGAGATGCACCTGATTGACACAGGTCATTTCGCCCTTGAAGATTCCAGTGATTTCATCGCTGAGCACATTCGGGAATTTCTCAGCCGGGACTCGGTTGAGGCTGTGGCTTAAGCCTGAATAAGTAGAGAGGATCCGAGACATGGAATTTCCTGAGAACGCTACTGTAGTAGTGGTCCATGGAGCCTGGGCCGACGGTTCGAGCTGGAATGCCGTGATTCTCCCCCTTGAACGAAAAGGCCTGCGGGTGATCGCAGCACCGATCCCTCTGACCTCACTGGCTGACGACGTTGCCGCGGTGAAACGTACGCTTGCGCGCACGAACGGGCCGGTTGTACTGGCTGGCCATGCCTATGCAGGCGCCGTCATTGGCGCGGTGGATGACGAGCGTGTGAAGGCTCTGGTGTATATCGCGGCTTTGGCTCCCGACGAGGGCGAGACTGTCGCTCAGGTTTTCTATCGCGATGAACGTCATCCGCAGGCCCCTCAACTTGCGCCAGACGCTGACGGTCTTATCTGGATGCCGGAGGAAGGCTTTGGAAATGCCTTCGCGCAGCATACGACTGCGGAGCAGATCGCACTGTCGGCAGCGGTACAGAGGCCAATCGCGATGAAGTGTATCCAAGAGCCGGTTCCAAAACCGGCCTGGAAGTCCAAACCTTCATGGTTCCTGATTGCCGAAGAAGACCGCATGATCAACCCCAAGACACAGCACTTCATGGCCGAACGAATGGCGGCAACTGTCCGATCAACGCGGGCGGACCATACTCCGATGTACACAGCGGCGGATCTCGTGATCGACCTGATCCTGGAAGCAGCTCGAGTAACTCTTTCGCGATAAAAGCCCAACGAAGATGGAATCACAAGGGCTGCATTTCGGAATTCTTAAATTAAGGAGATAAGAAAATGAAAAAGTGGAAGATTGCTGTTCCCATTGCTGTCATTGCTTTGTTGGTTGCATGGTATGCATTTCGGCCGGAGCGTCTGGTCGTCAATCGCCAGGTGGACGAAGCCATGCCCGTGAGCCAAGCCGCATCGCCCGCGCGCGCCCTTGAGTCGGGAATCTTCTATGGCGTTATGCATCCTACGGAGGGTACAGCGACCATCTATCGCATGGGGGATGGCGCTCGGGTTCTTCGCTTCACGAACTTCAAAACCTCGAATGGCCCGGACGTTCACATCTATATGGTGGCCGCCGACGACGCTAAAGACAGCGCCAGCGTGCCGCGTGCGGGTTTCATCGATTTGGGGACCATGAAGGGGAACATCGGCGACCAAAACTATACGCTCGGTCCGGATGTGGACTTGTCGAAATATCGCGCGGTTTCGGTGTGGTGCAAGCGCTTCAGCGTAAATTTTGGTGCTGCCCCATTGAAGGCGGATGAGGCGGTCTCGCAGAATTAGCACGTCGAAAAAAGGCTTGAGTGGGGTAGTTTGGACGGTTGCATCGAAACTTCCGCAGAGTATCTATTAGGCTTTGGCGTCTCGCTGCTCGCAGATTTGGGGCAACCTTTTTCGTGGTGGTTCACGCGATCTGGAACATAGTTGGCTATCCAGAATGACGCGCACCCGTCCAACAAATATCTTGGCCTACTCTTCGTTGTAGAGTTCGAAGCTGTATAGACCAGGAAAACGTGCATCCAAGATAGAGCACGCGATTTGCGCCTGGCATCTACATGCACACAACCATTCTCGCCGTATTTTTGGAGTTCTCTCGCACTCCAGTCTCGATGTGCAGCGCCGGCATTCTGCTTTTCCTGATTGCCCTGTGGGCTGCCAGGGCCGATATCGAGCGGGCCCGCGGCCTAGATAAGGTCGTAGCCTTGAGCAATTTGTGTTTCGCCGCCCCCTTGGCGGTTTTCGGCGCCCTGCATCTCTCGGCCGCCCAGGGCCTCATGCCCATGGTGCCCTCGTATATGCCGTGGCGATTGTTTTGGGCATATTTCTTCGGCTTTGCCCTGCTGGCCGCGTCTCTGAGCATTGCCACAAAAATTCAGGTGCGCTGGTCCGGCCTGCTGTTCGGGATCGCGATGTTTCTTTTTGTGGCGATGTTGATGGTCCCGGGAGCCCTCGCCAGCCCCAGAGACAGGTTTGCGTGGACGTTTGTCTTCCGCGAGAGCTCATTCGGGGGCGGGGGCTGGATTCTTGCGGGAAACGCGATGCGCGGGCAAGGCGGCGGCCAAGTCGGAAGCAAGCTTATAACCGTGGGCCGCGTGTTGGTCGCGCTCGCAGCTATATTTTTTGGGGTCGAGAACTTTCTGCACACAGCGAACGTTCCCGGAGTCCCACTCGAAAAACTGATGCCGGTGTGGATTCCAGCGCACCTGCTTATCGGCTGGCTGACAGGTGTAATTCTGGTGGTTGCCGGGGTATGCATTCTGCTGGACAAGAAGACGCGCATGGCGGCAACGTATCTCGGTACCTGGCTTGTGTTGCTGGTTTTGTTTGTCTATGGGCCGATTTTGATCGCGGCGCTGGCCGACCCGAGCACCGACGTCATAGTTGAGGGGATCGACTACTTCTTCGACACGCTGCTGTTTGCCGGAGCGATTCTCGCGCTCGCCAGCGCGACGCCGGGCAGGGATGCTGCGGGCATTTAGCTGGTTAGCATTCAGCACTCAGCACTCAGCATTTAGCACTCAGTTCGCATCGACCAAAGTCCAACGACTAACGACACATCCCGGTAGGCAGAATTCATCTAAACTTTAGGCAGCGTGCGTGCCCTCTTCACATTTCTGCTAATCGCAGCCCTTGCCGCCGGCGGATGGCTGGCCTGGGCCTGGTATTCGCCGGTGACGCCGGCTGCGCAGACGTTTGTGCTGCTGCATCCCGGCTACTCCACTCGCCGCATCGCAGCTGAACTGAGAGCTGCGGGCGTTATTCGCAGCACTTCGGCTTTCATTGTCTGGCATCGCTTACATCAAAAGCACTCGCTCAAGGCCGGAGAGTATCTGTTCGAGAAAACGGCTACGTCGGTCAACATCCACGAGCGCCTGGTGCGTGGAGATGTTTACGTTCACACCGTGGTCATCCCGGAAGGCTTCAACATGTTCGAGGTGGCGCAAGCGATTCAGGATGCGGGCTTGGGATCGAGCCAGGATTTCCTGAAGGTCGCCACTTCCGACACCGCATTGATCGCGGACCTTGCTCCGGATGCCACTACCCTCGAAGGCTACTTGTTTCCCAATACCTACGAGTTCACACGCACCCAGACCATGGAAGATATGGCGGCGGCGATGGTCAAACAGTTTCGCCAAGTGGCGCGTGAAATCGGCCTCACTGCCGACGTTCAGAAGACCGTCATTCTGGCCTCCATCATCGAAAAAGAAACGGCTGCTCCCGAAGAGCGACCCATGGTGGCCAGCGTCTATGGGAACCGGCTGGCGAAGAACATTCCGCTCCAGGCCGATCCCAGCGTCATTTACGCCGAGCAGTTGCAAGGGGCTTACACCGGGGCGTTACACCATCAGGACATGCAATTTCCCTCCGCTTACAACACCTACGTTCATGCCGGACTGCCGCCAGGACCGATTGGCAATCCGGGAAAGATATCGATTGAAGCCGCCATGCATCCCGCCGATACGCCCTATCTCTACTTTGTGAGTGATGGAAGCACTCACCACCGTTTTGCCCGCAGCCTGGAAGAACATAACCACAACGTGGCAGAGTATCGAAAAGCGGTTGCCCGGCGTTGAAAGGTGCCGGCTTAACGCAGGGGCTGGAGCACTATCCGACGAGACCTTAACTACAGAGGCATAGAGGATCACAGGGCTAGTACCTGGGTGGGGACGGAGACCGGAATCGGCGTATTGCTTGCCGTCGCTTATACTCATCTGATTGAGGTTTCACTCACCGTCTCGAATGTTTGTTCCCTGCCGACATCGCGCTGCTTTGTTCTTACTGGTTTTGCTGATTGAACTGCCGCTCACGGGCTGTTTATTCCGCTCGCGCAAAGTCCAGCCTCCTATTGCAGCGGGCCCGGTCAAGAGCGCCACGCAGCAGGAACTGATCGCCTACATTAATACTCAGGCCGCCGGCGTCCATACCATTCAAGCGACGGTTGATATTGATACCACGGTGGGTGGAGTCAAAAAGGGCCAGATCACCGACTACCAGCAGATTCGCGGATATGTCATCGTGCGCAAGCCCGCAATGTTGCGGATGGTAGGGTTGGCGCCCATTGTTCGTACGACTGCTTTCGACATGGTGAGCGATGGCAAGGACTTCAAGCTCTCGATTCCCCCGAAGAACCGCTTTATAGTCGGCCGCAATGACATTGAGACCCCCAATCCCACTCAGCCACTGGAGAACCTCCGCCCCAGACACATTTACGACGCGCTGCTGATCCGGGAAATCGCAGCAAGCGAGATTGCGGTCATGGAGACTCAAACTGAAACCGTGGCCGTCGGGAGAAAACGACGACGGGAGCAGCCCGAATACGTCATCGATGTGATCCATCAGGTTGGCCAAGGGTGGGTGCTTGGCCGAAAGATCGTATTCAACCGCAGTGACCTGCTTCCGCATCGGCAAATTCTCTATGACGACCAAGGGGAGATCGCCACGGATGCGGTCTATCAGGACTATAGGGATCAGAATGGCGTAAGCTTCCCTTGGCAGATCGAAATCTCGCGTCCCAAGGAAGAGTACGACATCACGCTGACCATGTTAAAACTGGAACTCAATGCGCCCCTAGGGGATGACAAGTTCGTGTTGCAGCAGCCGCCCGGCGCCGAGGTAGTGCATTTGGACAAAGCAGGTTCCGGTGCGGCAGCGAGCCCGCCGAATAGCCGATAGCAGCCTTTGACGAACGAGCAACGACTGGACTCATGATGAATAAAATGATTGTCGCCAATTTGGCGCACCGGCCGGTGCGGTCGTTGATTAGCATTGTTGCCATCGCCCTCGAAGTCACGCTGATTTTGTTGATTGTGGGTTTGTGTCTGGGATTGTTGAATGACTCGCGCCAGCGGCAGGCCGGTATTGGCGCCGATGTGGTGGTGATGCCGGCAGGCTCGTCATTCATTGTCGGGCTGACTGGTTCGCCCATGTCGATCAAGGTTGGCACCCTGCTGGCGAAGATTCCGCATGTAATTACTGTGGCCCCCGTGGTTCAAAGTGTGTCGACGCAGGGCGCGATCGAAGTAATCGCGGGTATCGATCCCGAGTCTTATCAAAAGCTGTCCGGCCCATTCCGCTACTTGCAGGGAGGGCCGTTCCAGAGTCCCAACGACTGCCTGGTGGATGAAATCTTTGCCCGCTCTCACCATGTAAAGGCGGGTGACACCATTGAGATCCTCAACAACAAGTTTCGGGTAGCGGGGATCGTTGAGCCGGGCAAAGGCGCACGCAAGTTTCTCGAGATTGGCGTCATGCAGGATTTGATCGGGGCGCAGGGCAAAGCCACTCTCTTTTATTTAAAACTCGACAACCCCGGCAATGCCGATCAGGTGGTGGATGAGATCAAGCAAGCGGGCATGGACCGCTATGTGGTGACTTCCATGGCCTACTATCTTTCGATGATGACCACCAGCAATTATCCGGGGGTCTCGAAGTTCATCGATTTTGTGATCGGGATTTCGGTAATCATCGGATTCATTGTGATTTTCCAGGCCATGTATACGGCGGTAATGGAACGCACTCGCGAGATCGGGATCTTGAAGTCGCTGGGGGCGTCGAAGTTTTACATTGTGAATGTGATCCTGCGGGAGACGGTGCTGTTGGCCATCTGCGGCATCGTTGTGGGGATCATTTTCAGCCTGACGGTACGGGCGGGAATCGATCGCCGGTCCACTTTGCGGGTGATTGTGACCGGGGGCTGGATACTGAAGGCCGCTGCGATTGCCATTGTGGGGGCCATTCTCGGGGCGTTGTATCCGGCGTACAAAGCGGCCCAGAAGGACCCGATTGACGCGCTGGCGTATGAATGAAGCAGGCGCCTGTTTTCGGTCGAGGGGGTTACGGCCAACCGTAATCACGGTTTCGTTGACAATAACCGCTGCCCTACGTTATCTTTAAGTCTTTAGCAGTCCTGCGGTTGCCCGCCTGCTGACCCTGCGCGTTCAGCGCTTGCTTGGGTACTGAGCGGTTTTCATTTTGGTTTTTATTTTTCTGGGAGATTTTCATGTCTACTTATTTCCCCAAAGCGGGGGAAATTGTGCGCAAGTGGTATGTCGTCGATGCTTCCGGGCAAACGCTCGGACGGCTGGCGTCACAGGTTGCCCGCATTTTGATGGGCAAGGAAAACCCGAGGTACACAACGTTCCTCGACACCGGCGATCACGTGGTCGTGATCAACGCTGACAAGGTGAAGACCACGGGCGTGAAGTCGGAACAGAAGGTGTATCAGCATTACACCGGCTACCCCGGCGGGCTGCGCACCGAAGAGTTTAATAAGCGGATGGCGCGCAAGCCTGAGTTGATCATCGAGCAGGCGGTGTTGCGAATGCTGCCGAAGTCGAAACTCGGTAAGCAGATGATCAGCAAGTTGAACGTATATCGTGGCGAGAAGCATCCGCACCAGGCCCAGAAACCGCAGGCCCGGGCGCTGGAAGTGAGAGCGTAGTTTTCAAATTTCGGAAAGGTGCACCGGGTTGGCTGAAAGCTGACGCTGAGTGCTGAGAGTTCAAGAAATGGCAGAATTAGTTCAATATTACGGTACAGGACGCCGCAAGCGGGCAATCGCGCGTGTCTATCTGCGTCCGGGCAGCGGGGATTTTAAGGTCAACGGGCGTCCCTTTGAGCAGTATTTCGTCACCGAATCACAGCGTGTAAGTGCCAAGCAGCCTTTGGTCTCGACCGAATCATCGGCCGCGTTTAACGTAGTCGCCCGAGTCACCGGCGGCGGCGTGAACGGACAGGCTGATGCAGTGAAGCTCGGCATTGCTCGCGCTCTTATGATCTTTAATATTGAGTTGCGCAAGAAGCTCAAGGCGGAAGGCATGGTCAGCCGCGACTCGCGCTCCAAGGAACGCAAGAAGTATGGCCAAAAGGGCGCCAGGAAGCGCTTCCAGTACAGCAAGCGCTAAAGGTTTAGCTAAGCCAGAAGTTAATGGCTAGAAGCTGGTTTTATGTGTTCAATTCTTCCCGTGCCGCTTAGCGCGGGGACGGGAATGGCAATCGGCGGCAGCGGTAAAGCTGCCGATGCAGACCAAACGAGGAGGTTGATTGGCTAACATCACCATGAAGGAGTTGCTCGAAGCGGGCGTCCACTTCGGGCACCAGACCAAGCGCTGGAATCCCAAGATGAAGGAATTCATCTTTGGAGAGCGCAACGGGATCTACATCATCGACTTGCAGAAGACACTGAAGATGTTCAAAGAGGCGTCGAAGTTCGTGCAGGACCTGGCCGCCGAGGGGAAGATCATCCTCTTCGTGGGGACCAAACGCCAGGCACAGGATGCCATTGCCGAGGAAGCGACGCGCTGCGGCGGGTTCTATGTGAACCAGCGCTGGCTGGGCGGGCTGCTTACCAACTGGGTGACGGTGCAGAAGTCGGTGAAGCGCCTGAAAGAACTCGACGAGATGGCCACCGATGGCCGTTACGAGTTGCTGCCCAAGAAGGAAGTCATCAAACTGGAGCGCGAACGCAAGCACTTGCAGGCCAACCTGGCCGGCATCAAGAACATGACGCGGCTGCCCGATGCGGTGTTTGTCATCGACTCCAATAAAGAGCAGATTGCGGTGCGCGAATCGCGCAAGCTGGGGATTCCGGTGGTGGCCGTGGTTGACACCAACTGCGATCCCAGCGAAGTGGATTATGTAATTCCAGGCAACGACGATGCTTTGCGGGCGATCCGGCTGTTTGCCTCCAAGATCGCCGATTCGGTCGCGGAAGGCGCGCAATACATGACCGACAAGCAGGTTGCCGATCTGTCAGCCGCCGCGGATGCGGCCCAGCAAGCTGCCGCCGCTGCGGAGATTCCGGTTGAAGGGATGGCGGACATTTCCGCCGTGGCAGATGGCGAAGGCGAGGACATCAGCATGGAGGATGTTCTCGGAGCCCCAGCCCGCAAGCAGCCCACTGGAACCAAAGAAGCCGCTGCCGACCCGGTCGAGATCGAACACCAGACTTTCTAGGACGTGGTTGGTCCTTCGTTTCGGATTCCAGACCCGCGCGGGCTGTCCGGCGCGGGTCAAAATTTGTGGAGACCTTGCTGTCAGCGTCTCCCAAGAAGGGTTTTTCATAGCAATGAGCACATCTACTTTGAATATTTCCGCAACCCAGGTAAAAGAACTCCGCGAGAAGACCGGCGCGCCCATGATGGACTGCAAGCAAGCCCTGACCGAGGCCAAGGGCGACATGGAGCAGGCGGTGGTGGTTCTGCGCAAGAAGGGTGTTTCCGTGGCGGCCAAGAAATCTGCCCGGGTCACCAGCGAAGGCTCGGTCACCAGCTATATTCATGCCGGCGGCAAGATCGGAGTGTTGCTCGAAGTCAATTGCGAAAGCGACTTCGTGGCGCGCACGGACGACTTCAAGGAGTTGGTGCATGACATCGCCATGCACATCGCGGCCAGCGATCCCAAGTACATCCGCAAGGAAGACGTTACCGCGGAAGACTTCGCCCGCGAGAAAGACATCGCGCTTGCCCGCGCCATCGCCAGTGGCAAGCCGGCAAATATCGCGGAAAAAATGGTTGCCGGCAAAATGGAGAAGTTCTACGAGGAAGTCTGCCTCTATGAGCAGCCGTTCATCAAAGACCAGACGGTCAGCATCTCGCAGTTGATCGCCACCAAGATCGGCAAGCTCGGCGAGAATATCGCGGTCCGCCGCTTCGCGCGTTTCAAAGTCGGCGATGCGGGCGAGACCATCGCTATCAGCCGGCCGGAACAAAAAGCCGAGTAACTCAAGGGCGCCGATGGCGCCCTTTTTTAATAGCTTAGAATTGAATTATGACTGCCCCCGTCTTCAAACGCATTCTGCTCAAGCTCTCCGGCGAAGCTCTTGCCGCGAACCAGGGTTTTGGTGTGGATTCTCCTCGCATTCACGAAATCGCGGCCGAACTAGCCGACGTTCAATCGCTGGGCATTCAGATCGCGATCGTCGTGGGCGGTGGCAACTTCTTTCGCGGCGTGGCGGAACAAGCCAAAGAGATGGACCGGGTGTCCGCCGATCACATGGGAATGCTGGCCACGGTGATCAACGCGCTTGCCTTGCAGGACGCGCTGGAGAAGCAGGGAGTGTATACACGGGTGCAGTCGGCCATCGAGATGAACCAGGTGGCGGAGCCTTTCATCCGCCGCCGCGCCATTCGCCATCTGGAAAAAGGGCGCGTGGTGATTTTTGCCGGCGGCACTGGCAATCCTTATTTTTCGACCGACACCGCGGCTTCGCTGCGTGCCATGGAGATCAAGGCCGAAGCCATTCTGAAAGCCACCAAAGTAGATGGTATCTACGACGCCGACCCCATGGTGGTCAAAAACGCCAAGAAGTTCACCCAGATCACCTATCTCGATGTGCTGAAAAAAGGCCTGAAAGTGATGGACTCGACCGCCATCTCGCTCTGCCAGGACAACAATCTGCCCATTATCATCTTCAACCTCAATCAACACGGGAACATCAAGAAGGTTGTGACCGGCGAAAAGGTGGGCTCGTTGGTTTGCGCGTAAACTTTTCCGCCGCAGATTAACGCAGAACAACGCAGATCAATCTTTTGCTAAACCAGAATCTGCGAGTATCGTTGTAAATCCGTGGCCTGCTTTTGTTTCCAAGGTTTATAATTCAACGTCTTGATCATTACTTCCTGGGGACCTGACCAATGGCTCAAGCTGGCATGGCTGCAATTCCTGGCCTCAAAGATACATACATTCAACTCAAAACCCGCATGGACAAGGCGGTCGAGGATTTCCGCAAGGCCATGGCGGCCACTCGCACCGGGCGCGCCAACGTCCATATGGTGGATGCGGTCAGTGTGGATTACTACGGCTCGCAGATGCCGCTGAACCAGATCGCGCAGGTACACGCTCCGGAGCCGCAGCTGATTACCATTCAGCCTTTCGATCCTACGGCGCTGGCTGCGATTGAAAAGGCCATCCGGTCCGCAGATCTGGGTTTAAATCCCATGAACGATGGCAAGATTGTCCGCGTGCCGGTGCCGGCGCTTACCGAGGAACGCCGCAAAGACATGGTTAAACACCTGCACAAGGTACTCGAGGAGCACCGCACCGCCGTCCGCAACATTCGCCGCGACGGCAACGACGGCATCAAGAAGGCAATGAAGGATAAGAAAATCTCCGAAGACGACGAGAAGCGGGCCATGGAAGAGATTCAGAAGCTCACCGATGACGAAATCAAGAAGATGGAAGAGATGAGCAAAGGCAAAGAAAAGGAAGTGATGGAGATCAAGTGACGGCGTTTTGCGGGCCCGTTCGACCACTTCGCTTCGCTCAGTTGCTCAGGGCAGGCTAATGAGCCCGCAGCCGCCATCCCGAGCAAAGCGAGGGATCTGTAGTTTGGCATCCGGTGACGCCGGATGCCTTTGCTATTTATGGCAGCAGTGAAACAGAGCTTCGACGTAATAATCCTCGGAGGCGGCGCTGCCGGCCTGATGTGCGCCATCGAAGCCGGCAAGCGCGGACGCCGCGTCGCCGTGCTCGAACATTCCGACCGCTGCGGCAAGAAAATTCTTATCTCGGGCGGAGGACGCTGCAACTTCACCAATCTGCATTGCCGTCCGGAGAACTTCATTTCGGCCAATCCACATTTCGCCAAGTCTGCGCTGGCCCGCTATACCCCTGAGGACTTCATCGCCTTGGTCGAGAAACATGGTATTCGCTATCACGAGAAGACTCTCGGCCAGCTTTTCTGCGATGGTTCTGCCCACGAAATCTTGCAGATGCTGGAAACTGCGTGTAAAACGGCAAATGTTGAAATCTTTGTTAGCACTCAAGTCTTGGAAGTCGCCAGGACCACTGAATTCATCATTCGAACCGCGCGTACGGAATTTCGTTCGCCGGTTTTGGTAGTCGCGACCGGCGGCCTCTCCATCCCCAAGATGGGCGCAACCAGTTTCGGGTATGATCTGGCGCGGCAATTCGGGCTCAGGATTCGAGAACCTTGGCCGGCCCTGGTTCCGCTACTGCTCTCTGCGGAGGATCGTAGCCACTACTGCGATCTCGCCGGCGTATCCACAGAAGTGGTCGCCTCGTGCGAGGGTGCGCAGTTCAAAGAAAAGATGCTGATCACGCATCGTGGGCTGAGTGGCCCGGCTATCCTGCAAATTTCTTCCTACTGGAAACATCCGTCATCGGTTGTCATCGACCTGGTGCCTGGCGGAGATGTGACTGCTGCATTCAGCAATGCTAAGACGCCGCGCAACCTCAAGACCTTGAATTCTGCGCTCCGCGAGTTTCTGCCTCAAAGGCTGGCTGATCGTTGGCTCGAGCTCAACGCTACATCATCATTCACCAATCAGGCACTCGCCGACTTGGAACGCCGAGCTCATCACTGGGAAATCCATCCTGCGGGAACTGAGGGATACGAAAAGGCAGAAGTCACTGCTGGAGGAGTCGCTACCGACGAACTTTCCGCCAAGACCATGGAGAGCCGCCGAGTCCCAGGACTGTTCTTCATTGGGGAAGTCGTCGACGTCACCGGCCACCTCGGCGGCTTCAACTTTCAGTGGGCGTGGGCGTCAGGTGTTTGTGCCGGCCGCGCGGTTTGAGCGAGTTGAGGTAGAGACGTAGACACATCTCTACCGGGCAAGTCCCCGTATAATTGGAGCAGTGAAACGCACCGTCCACGCGGCTTGTCCCCACGATTGTCCCGACGCCTGTGGCGTCCTGATCACCGTCGACGATGGTCGTGCCACCCGGATTCAGGGGGATCCCTCTCATCCCGTAACGCGAGGATTTCTGTGCGCGAAAGTCGCCAAGTATCTCGACCGTGTGTACTCGCCTGACCGCGTGCTGTATCCCATGCGCAGGGTCGCACCCAAAGGGCCTGCGCGGAGCTTCGCTCCTGCACGGCCGGGGGCGGCCGTCCCCACACAAGTAGGGGAGGGCTTTCAGCGCATCTCCTGGGATGAAGCTCTCGACGAAATCGCTTCGCGGTTCAAGCGCATCTCCGCCGAATTTGGCAGCGAGGCTATTCTGCCTTACTCCTACGGTGGCACGGTCGCTGTGTTGAACGGGGCTTCCATGGATCGCCGGTTCTTTCATCGCTTGGGGGCTTCGCAACTCGATCGAACGATCTGTGCGGCGGCGGGTGAAGCTGGGTTGAAATCGGTGCTGGGCGTCAAACTTGGCACTGAACCGGAGCAGTTCGTGCATTCCCGTTACATTATTGCGTGGGCATCGAACATTCTCGGCAACAATGTGCACTTGTGGCCGTTTATCGTTGAAGCCCGCCGTAAGGGCGCGAAGCTGGTCGTCATCGATCCTTACCGCACCCGTACCGCCGCCTGCGCCGACTGGTATTTGCCGATCAATCCCGGAACTGATGCTGCTCTCGCGCTTAGCTTGATGCACGTCATCATCAACGAAAATTTACATGACGCCGATTACGTCGAGCGCCACACGGTTGGTTTCGAGCAACTCCGCGAGAAAGTTCAGGAGTACGACCCGGAGCGGGTAGCGAAATGGACTGGTATTTCCGCCTCTGACATCACAAAGTTGGCTAGGGAATATGCGACGGTGCGGCCTTCCGTCATTCGCGTGAATGATGGCGTGCAGCGTTCCGAAGGCGGCGGCATGGCGATGCGGGCGATTGTGATGTTGCCCTGCATCACAGGATCGTGGAAGGAAGTGGGTGGCGGCCTGCAGTACGCTACCAGCGGAGCATTCGCGCTCGCACTCGATAAAGAGAGCTTGGCGCGTGCCGACTTGATGGACGTGGCATTGGGCCGTCCGGCTCGCGTCGTCAACATGGTTGAATTGGGCAAAGCTCTGAACACGCTTGACGATCCGCCCGTGAAGGCGCTACTGGTTTACAACTCCAATCCTGCGGCGGTTTGTCCCGATCTAAATGAAGTGACCCGCGGGTTGCGGCGTCCCGACTTGTTTACAGTGGTTCACGAACAGTTCTTCACCGATACCACCGATTACGCCGATATTGTTCTTCCCGCGACCACATTTTTTGAGCATAAGGACCTGCAAGGCGCTTATGGCCATTACTTTCTGCAAATGTCGGAGCCGGCGATTGAGCCGTTGGGGGAATGCCGGTCGAATGTGGATATGTTCCGGGCTTTGGCCGAGCGTATGGGATTCGACGATGACTGCTTCCGTGAATCGGTTGATCAGATGATCGACGTTGCGCTCGCCACCAAGAATCCCTGGCTGGATGGGATCGACCGTCAGCGACTGGAAGCTGAAGGACACATCCGGCTGAATTTTCATACCGACCTCAGGGGAGAGCCGTTCCTTCCCTTCGCTCAAGGAAACTTCGGGACCACGAGTGGCAAAGCCGAGCTGTATAGTGAGGCGTTGAAGTCCCAAGGCCTTAATCCCGTGGCGCACTTCACGCCGCCGGAGGAATCACGTCATGGTCAGCAAGCCAGGACCTTTCCTCTGGAGTTGCTGGCACGGAAAGCCGAAAATTTCCTCAATTCCACTTTTTCGAATCTGCCTTCGATCCAGCAGATGGAAGAACCCGGCTTGCTCGAGCTAAGCGCAGGCGATGCCCGAAGCCGGGGCATTGCTGAAGGTGACACTGTGCGTGTGTTCAACCATCGTGGCGACATCCATCTGACTGCGAAGATCAATGGCGCTGTGCAAACCGGCGTAGTGTGTGCGAAACTTGCGTGGGCCAAACTTTCTCCAAGCGGACAGAACATTAACGTGCTTACATCACAAAAACTTACGGACTTGGGCAACTCCGCCACGTTTTATTCCGTCTTGGTTGAGGTGGAGCTTTTCAAGCCGGCGGCTGCGAGCAACTGAGGCCTGGTTCTTGGACGCTCTCCATCGCACTACCGTATAATTGCGGTTTTCCATACTCCCAGTCGCTGAGGTAGAGGAGATTCTGCGCTCTCATCAGGATGGCCCTGTAATCACCCAGGGCAAGCATAGCCGCGCACCCCGGGGTCTCGCTTTATGCCTCGAGCCATCTCCTTCATTTCTAAAGTGTTGGAGTCGATGCCGTGGTTCGCTCATGGGCTTCTTGTTGGTGGTTTTCCTGAGCTCGCTGGCTCCGGCGCAGCAGGAACTGGTGGCTGGGATCGAAGTCCACGGTAACCGGCGTATTCCCGCTGAAACTATCCGCGCCCGCATCTTCACTCGTCCGGGGGACGTTTACGACGAGGCCGCTTTGGAGCGTGACTTCAACTCGCTGTGGAACACCGGGTATTTTGAGGATCTCCGTTTTGAGCGCGAGAACACTCCTAAAGGCCCGGTCATCGAGATCTATGTAAAAGAACGGTCTACGATTCGCGAGATTAATTACGAAGGCCTGAACTCGGTTACCAAGAGTGATGTATTGGACCGTTTCAAGGAACGTAAAGTGGGGCTTTCGGTCGAAAGCCAGTACGACCCTACCAAGGTGAAACACGCGGAGGTGGCGATCAAGGAGCTGCTCTCCGAGCATGGCCGGCAGTTCTCCACGATTCGTACCGAGATTCGGCCTATTCCTCCGGCTGCCTTGAGCCTTACTTTTGTGATCAAAGAGGGTCCAAAGGTCAAGGTGGGCAAGATTATTTTTACCGGCAATCAGCATGTGAGTAACCGCATCCTGCGCGGGTCCATGAAGAACCTGAGGCCCATCGGCATTCCCCACTCCATCTTTCTGGAAAACCTGTTTGCCCGCACCTACGACGCCACCAAGCTCGATGAAGACATCGAACGGGCTCGTGCCGAATTTCAAAATCGCGGCTACTTTAAGGCCACGATCAACGAGCCCAAAACCAACATCCACGACAGCGGCCACAAGGGTTTTCACGTTCCGTTCCTGCAACCAGGCGCGGGCAAAGAAGTGGACATTACCATGGCCATCGACGAAGGTGAGAAATACACTCTGGGTGAAATCACCTTCAAGGGGAACAAAGCAGTGACCAATACCAAAGCCCTGCGGGCTTTATTCCCCATCAAGGATGGTGACGTGTTTGACCGCAGCAAGATTGCCAAGGGTCTCGACAATCTGGGGAAGGCCTATGGTCAACAGGGATATATCAACTTCACTTCGGTCCCCGGCACTACCTTCGATGAAGAGAAGAAACAGATTTTCATCGATATCGATGTGGACGAGGGCAAGCCGTTTGTGGTCCGCCGCATCGAGTTCCAGGGCAACACCACTACCCGCGACAAAGTCATCCGCCGCGAAATCCTGCTGGAAGAGGGCCAGGTTTACAGTTCGCAACTCTGGGAAGTCAGCCTGCAGCGTCTGAATCAGTTGGGTTTCTTCGATGTGCTCAAGGCCGACGACCCCAGCACTACTGAACGCCATCTCGACGAAAAAGCCGGCACCGTCGACCTGCTGCTCAAAGTGCACGAGAAAGGGAAAAACAGTATCGGATTGACCGGAGGCGTGAGCGGCCTGGCCGGATCCTTTATCGGACTTAGTTACAGCACCAACAATTTCCTGGGTAAGGGTGAAACCCTGACCGTTCAAGCCAACCTCGGCAACCTTGAGCGCGACCTGATGTTTGGCTTCACCGAACCTTATTTATTCGATCGCCCGCTGCAATTCGGATTCACGGTTTATGGACGCAGATTCATTTACGACCAGGCGCGTCAGGCCGCCATTCTGACCGGCCAGGCGGTGAACCTACCCACGGCGTTGGAGCAAAATCTGCAGAACTACACTCAGTCCAGCAAGGGTTTCACACTTAATTTGTCCTATCCCTTGCGCCATCACTCGTTCAAACGGATCGGTATCAGCTATCAGCTCGATGACTCCTCCATCGTGGCCCTGACCACCGCTTCCAAGACCCTGTTCGATTTCCTTTCCTTCCGTGGGATTAGCGGCCCCAACTCTCTTGACGGCATTATTACCAGCAAGATCGTTCCCAGCATATCCAAGAACTCTTTGGATCGTGCGCTCTTCCCACACAAAGGCAGTAGCTTCTACGTCGCCACGGAATTTGCCGGAATCGGCGGGAACGTCAGGACCATCCGGCCCATCGCCGAGTTCAAGCACTTCAAGCCGGTGCAAAACGGGCGCAACACGGTCGGCTTCCGTTTGACCGGATCGTTCCTCACCGGCTACGGCGGACTGGTGCCGCCACCATTCCAGCGCTTTTATGACGGCGGCGAGAATGACTTGCGCGGCTTCGATATTCGCTCTATATCGCCGGTGGCTTTCCTGCCCACCACCACCACGGTACAGCTGCGCAACCCGGATGGCTCGATTGTGCCCAAGAATCCCGCCAATCCCCTACAGGGGGCTTACACCATTCCCGTTCCTGTATCCCAGATCGTATTTCCCGGCGGAGATCTGAGTCTCGTTGGAAACTTGGAATACCGCATCACCATCGCCGGACCAGTAAGTGTTGCGCCTTTCATGGACGTCGGAGTCGAACCTATATTGCGCGATTCCCAACTGAAAATTTCCAGCCAGGAACTGGAACTCCTCAACAGCACTGTATTTGGCTGTCCAAAGCTTGATATCGCCCTGAACTGCACTGGCGGCAGCCAGAATACCTTTTCTCAGTTCCTCACTCCTTTGAGCAGTACCAATTGGACTCCCCGGATGTCCACCGGACTCGAGTTCCAGGTCTTCCTGCCGGTGATCAACGCTCCCTTCCGCGTGTACTGGGCCTACAATCCCCTGCGCCTCGATACCACCACCAATTCACCGATTCCGATCACTCGCAGCATGTTCCCCGCCGGCGCCGCCGGTGACTACACTTTCCAGCTCACCAAGAATGCGTTTGCTCCACAGTATCTGTTGCGCGAGCCGCGAAAAACCTTCCGCTTCACTGTGGCCACTACGTTCTGATCTGAAGCGCATCAAAGCATGGCCGCAAAGAACGGTGAGGGCGGCTATAATCTTTTTGGATCGCTGATGAGTGTGCGACAGCGAAGGAGGCATGAATATGGCTGGAGCTAATCCGGAGAAGTCCGGAGCAATCCCGGAGAAATATCGTGATTTGTTCAACAAACGCGCGTTTGCCAACTTGAGCACGCTTATGCCGGACGGACGTCCCCAGGTGACCCCGGTCTGGTGCGATCTGGAAGGCAACCTGGTGATTTTCAATTCCGCCAAGGGGCGGCAGAAGGATAAGAACGTCCGCCGCGATCCGCGAGTGGCGCTGGCGATCGTGGATCCCGAGAATCCTTACCGGTATCTGGAGATCCGCGGCAAAGTGGTGGAGATCACCGAGCGCGGCGCCGACGAACACATAGACAAGATGGCGAAGAAGTATTTGGACGTGGACAAGTATCCCTACCGACAGGCGGGCGAGGTCAGGGTCATCTACAAGATCCAGCCCGAGCACACAACCATGATGGGCTGACCACGCTGTACCGCCCGGCATCTGGCCAGCTGTGCCGAGGGCATTGCCCTCGGAGCTCTTCTGGAGACCACCATTCGTACCTATAATCTCTGCCTGCTCGGGTTTGGCAACGTCAATCGCGCGCTGCTTGGCTTGCTGCGCAAGAAAGAGAAGGAACTGAGGAAGTTGGGGATTGGGTGGCAAGTTACCGGAGTAGCGACGCGGCGGATGGGATGGATTGCGGATGCGGGCGGGGTGGACTTTGGGGAGCTCGTCGAGGGAAGCGAAGAAAGTCAAAAGCGGCGGACAAGAGTGTCCGCCCCACACGAGTGGTTACGGGCGGCGCGGGCGGATGTGTTGTTTGAAGCAACGTCTTTGAACGTCGCGGATGGTCAGCCCGCGATTGATCATATACGCGCGGCGTTGGAGAGCGGCGCTCATGCCATCACCGCGAACAAGGGACCGGTGGTGCATGCTTACCGGGAGCTGAGTTCACTGGCAGCCACGAAGGGGAAGAAATTCTTCTTTGAATCCACGGTGATGGACGGCGTGCCGATCTTCTCGTTGTTTCGCGACAGCCTGCCAACGGTTGAGTTGCGTGGTTTTCACGGCATTCTCAACTCGACAACCAATGTAATCCTCGGTGGAATGGAACAGGGGTTGAGTTTTGAGGAGTCGCTGAAGAAAGCGCAACAGATGGGAGTTGCTGAGACTGATCCCACTCACGACATTGACGGCCGGGATGCGGCGGTGAAAGTCGCGGCTCTGGTGACGGTGCTGATGAAGGTGCCGGCGCGGCTTGATGAGATCGAGCGCGAGGGAATTGGGAAGTTGAGTGGAGAGGCAGTGCGAGCGGCGCGGGCGGCTGGCAGTCCCTACAAATTGGTGTGCAGGGCGCAGCGCGATGGCACACGGGTAAAGGCGAGTGTTCGACCCGAGCAGGTGCCGTTGAGCGATCCGATGGCTTCGGTCGCGGGGACGTCGTCCATCATATATTTTGAGACTGACATTTTTCCGGGGCTGGTTTTCACGGAGAACGATCCCGGCCTCGAAGCCACGGCGTATGGAATGCTGGCGGACTTTGTGAAGGTGGTGGAATCGGACGTCGCCGGTCGTTAGTCGTGGGGCGTTGGTCTTGGCGCCGGAAAATCCAAGTTTTGAGGAGAAAGCATTTTGTCTACGATGCAAACTGAATTGAAGACTGCTCTCGACATTGCATGGGTTCGAGCGCAGTTTCCTTCGCTTTCGCAGAAAGTGAATGGGCAGCCGGCGGTTTTTCTGGACGGGCCGGGCGGGACGCAGGTTCCGCAGCGGGTCATTGCTGCCATCTCCGATTACCTGAAGTGCAACAATGCGAATACCGGCGGAGCCTATGCGACCAGCCGCAATACCGACGCGATGATTGCGGGCGCGCGGGCCGCGATGGCGGATTTTCTGGGATGCGACGCCGATGAAGTGGTGTTCGGCGCGAACATGACGGCGCTGACTTATGCCTTGAGCCGCGCGATCGGCAAAGGACTTCGTGCCGGCGATGAGATTGTGCTCACGCATCTTGATCACGATGCCAATGTTTCGACCTGGCGGGCGCTCGAGGAGCGCGGTGTCGTCGTTCGCATGGCCGAGATCCATGAAGAAGACTGCACGCTCGACATGGATGACCTTGCTGCACGAATCAACCCCAAGACCAAACTTGTGGCGGTGGGTTATGCATCGAACGCGGTAGGGACGATCAACGACGTGAAAGAGATTGTGCGGTTGGCGCATCAGCGGGGAGCGATGGCTTTTATTGATGCCGTCCACTATGCACCGCATGGAGCGATTGATGTCCGTGCCCTCGATTGCGATTTCCTGGTGTGTTCGACTTATAAGTTCTTCGGGCCGCACATGGGCGTGCTCTATGGTAAACGTGAGCATCTGGAGAGACTTCATCCTTATAAGGTGCGGGCGAACAGCAATGCGATTCCCAACCGCTGGGAGTGGGGCACGCTGAACCACGAATGCATTGCAGGAATTGCAGCCTGCGTGGAATATCTTGCGGATTTGGGGCGGAGCATGAATCCGGCGCTGGGCACGCGGCGCGCGGCTTTACTGGCTGCGTTCGAGACGATTCACAAACATGAACGCGAACTGATGGAGACGATGATTCGCGGGTTGTTGGAGATTCCGGGGCTGAAGTTGTATGGCATTAATGATCCTAAACAGTTTGCCCGACGGTGCCCGACGATGGCAGTACGGATCAAAGGGCACACGCCATTGCAGCTTGCGACCAAGCTGGGAGAACGCGGGTTCTTTACCTGGGATGGAAATTACTACGCGCTGGATCTTACGGAACGACTGGATGTGGAGAAGGACGGAGGATTCTTGCGCATCGGGCTGGCGCATTACAACACGCTAGAGGAAGTGGAGCGGTTGTTGGCGGCGGTGAGGGAGATCGTCGGGTAGGTGCATCTCGCGAGTTCCACCAGCGGCTGAAGCCGTGCCCTTCCCGGTTTGCCCCAAGCCTTACTTCCTGCGGAATTCCTGGATCTGATCACCGCTCGCGATTAGCACAATACTAGCCATCCCGATGAACAGGCCGTGCTCGACTATGCCGGGCATGTCGCTCAAAATCCGCGCGAGCAGGGGTGGATCGGCAATTTGGCCGAAATGGCAATCCAGGATGTGATGGCCTTCGTCGGTGATGTAAGGCCTGCCGTCGGCAGATTGGCGGCGTTGAACCCTTGCTCCCAACGCCACGATCTTCTTGGCGACTAGCGCTTCAGCGAAAGGAATCACTTCGACCGGCAGCGGAAACTTTCCCAGGATCGCAACCTGCTTGCTGGAATCGGCAATAATCACCAATTGCTTTGACGCTGACGCGATGATCTTTTCGCGCAGGAGCGCACCACCGCCGCCTTTGATGAGATTCAGTTGAGGGTCGAATTCGTCGGTGCCGTCGATGGTGACATCGATTTGTTGGAATTCATCGAGGGTGGTGAGCGCGATGCCGGCGGCGAGCGCGAGGGTCTTTGTCCCCGTAGAGGTGGGGATGCCGCGAATTTTTAGTCCAGCGCGCACCCGCTCGCCGAGCAAACGCACCGCGTGGGCGGCGGTTGAGCCGGTGCCGAGGCCGACGATGTTGCCGTCTTGCACGAATTGCAAGCTGGCGCGGGCAGCAACTTCTTTTTCGTTATCGTTGTTCATGAAGGCCGAGACGTTGGAATCTTCGATGGTAGGCGCGGTTGAGAGCTCTCGTCAATGAGGCGGGTCAATCGGATGCCGATTGTCGCGATCGCGAAATCCACATTGGTGCGATTCTGTATCCAATTATTCAACGAACATTCAACTGCGGGTCATCACTCCGTCACCGCCAAGAGGCAAGGTGGAAGGGTCTTGGAATAAAACCCCACACCAAGACCAATTCGGAGGATCCATGAAGCAGTTTGGAAATCTGTGTCGAGCTGCCTGCCGCTATACCGGGCTAGGCGCGGCCCTCACCTCAAGCATAGTGAATCTGTTGGCACCGTCGGCTTTTGCAGCTGAAAGCAAAAAGCCCACTACCACATCTCCCATCCAACACGTCATTGTGATCATCGGTGAGAACCGGACGTTCGATCACGTGTACGCCACCTATGTCCCCAAAAAAGGACAGACGGTCCTGAATCTGCTCTCCCGTGGCATCGTCAAGGCTGACGGAACTCCCGGGGCCAAAGCTGCTCTAGCATTTCAGAACAGCGCGGTAGATACCAGCACCTACGAAATCAGCCCGTCGGGACAGTCCGTATATCCCAACATCCCGGCACCGGAAACCGGTGGTGCTCCAACCGCTCCTAGCGACACCGATCCGGCTCCGTTTCAGACTCTGGGGGTTGCCGAACTCGCCGAACCGGACTTGCCGGCCCAGTACAACAAGTTGCTGCTCACTGGCGCGACCGGCCTGGGGCACGACATACCCGACACCCGCATCCCGAACGTGAACAATCTGGGCTCGGGCGTGTTCCAGCTAACGTCCGCTACACTCCCGTATGATGCCTATGCCGCCAGCCCGGTGCATCGCTTCTACCAGATGTGGCAGCAGACGGACTGCAGCTTGGCTACCGCAACCAAGGCCAATCCCAGCGGTTGCATCAGCGACCTCTTTCCCTGGGTGGAAGTCACGATCGGCGCTGGAAGCAACGGCAATGGGCCGCCAAATCCTCTCAATACCGGAGAAGGATCCACTTCGATGGCCTTCTTCAACGTTCAAAAGGGAGATGCTCCGTACTTCAAATACCTCGCGGATCACTACACTCTGAACGACAACATGCATCAGTCGGTGATGGGTGGCACAGGAGCCAACCACATTCTGTTTGGCTATGCCGACGATATTTTCTATAGCGATGGCAACGGAAACCCGCTGACGCCGCCGACCAATGAAATCGAGAACCCCAATCCGCTGGCCGGGACCAACAACTGGTACGACCAGGATGGCTACTCGGGTGGAAGCTACAGCAACTGTAACGACATTAGTCAGCCCGGCGTGCCTGCCGTGGTCAACTATTTGCAATCGCTGGCAACCCCCATCAACCCGAACTGCGCTCCCAACTCCTACTATCTGTTGAACAATTACAACCCTGGCTATCTCGGCAACGGGAACCTGAATACCTCCACCTTCACCATTCCGCCGACCGGCGTGCGGCACATTGGCGATTCTCTTTCCGCGGCGGGTGTCTCTTACACCTACTTCGGCGAGGGCTGGAATCTTTATGTGTCCGACCCTAACGGAACGAACCCGTACGATCGCTATTGCAACATCTGCAACCCTTTCCAGTACGCCAGCGACATCATGACCAGCCAGAGCCAGATTGAAGCCCACATCCAGGACACAACCTCACTGTATGAGGACATCGATCTTGGCACTCTACCCGCTGTCTCCATCGTGAAGCCTAGTGGGTTCCTTGATGGCCATCCGTCGTCCTCGAAGCTCGATCTGTTTGAGGCCTTCGTTCTGCGGATCGTCAATCAAGTGCAAGCGAATCCCACGCTGTGGGCCAGCACCGCCATCTTCGTCACCTTCGATGAAGGCGGCGGCTACTATGACAGCGGGTACATTCAGCCCGTCGACTTCTTCGGAGACGGAACCCGCATTCCGCTGCTGATTGTGTCGCCGTATTCCACTGGTGGCAACATCAACCATAGTTATGCTGACCATGTTTCCATCATCAAGTTCATTGAGCGCAACTGGGGGCTGTCGCCGATTACAACCCGCAGCCGCGACAATGACCCGAACCCAATCACGGTCAAGGGCAATCCATATGTCCCCACGAACAGCCCGGCTCTAGACGATCTGTTCGATGCATTCAACTTCAACAAGTAGTAGGCCGCACCCAGACGGGGCGATCGGGGCCAACCCGGTCGCCCTGTTTCTTGGCATATCGTGCACAAACCGGCTTTGTAGCGGAAAGCTTTTTCATCAAACTTTCATCGTTCTGCCACGTTCCAGTCGTCCACCCGATGCGAGAATTCAGAAAACTAGTGCGAGGCTGCGTGTGAAACGACATTCTTTGCTCTTTCTCTTATGTGTTCTGGTTTCATTGACTTCGGTGGTTGCGGCTGCAGAAAAGAGTTCCGGAACAGATCAAACGGCGAACCTGGCCGGCAACTGGCAGCTTCAATGGGAGGCTCGCATTGCCACCGAAAAAGGTCCAGTCCGCTTCCAACAAACCGGAGCCAAACTGACAGGCGTTTATAGTGGCCCGGCCGGCACGGCCGCAGTTTCAGGCACGGTTGACGGAAAGAAAGTTTCCTTCACTCTTGAATTCCCTGGGAAATATTCCTACAGCCTGGTGTTCACTGGTCTAGTGGAAGACGACAAGATGAGCGGTAAATTCGCAGTTGGAAATATGAAGGACGGATACGATTCTCACGGTGAAAACGCGAGGCCGACGGACTATTCCTGGAAGGCGATGCGCAGCGCTGGCCAGGGCGGGCAGACAGCAAAATCGGAGACGCAAGCCACGGACACTTCGGGCAGCCGCTAACTTCGTGGAACCTTCAACCAACCTTGCCCAGTCCTTTCTGAATCAACTGAGGAGCGACAATCGGAAATGAACCGACGCGAGTTGCTGCGGATGAGTCTTTACGCGGGCGCTGGGCTATTCGCTACCGGGAAGACAATGCTGGGGCGGAACTCAGCGAAGAGTCCAGCCGCCGGCAGTTCACAGGCGGTTGGCCCTTCAAACATCGTTAAGAACGATCGGAAGCCGGTGAATTTGGCGAGCTATGTTGATCCCCTGACTGTTCCCGCTGTCATTCGTTCGTTGCAGCACGCCGAAACTGTTCACATCAAAATGCATCCGTTGCAGCACAAGGTTCACCGCGACCTTCCGCCCACCAACTTGTGGGGCTACAACGGTACCTGGCCTGGACCGACGATCGAAGTGCGCAAAGGCCAACCGCTGTCGGTGAAGTGGGCGAACGCTTTGCCAACCAAGCATTTTCTACCTATCGACACAACCATTCACGGCACTGAAGAGGGGGTTCCGCAGGTTCGTACGGTTGTACATGTGCACGGCGCGCGAGTATTGCCAGAGAACGACGGCTACCCTGACGCTTGGGTCACTTCCAACGGTAAGACGGGCCCGGTTGCAGTTGCGGCCATCAGCCATTATCCGAATGATCAGCGGGCAACGACTCTCTGGTATCACGACCACGCAATCGGATCTACACGCTTGAACATTTACGCCGGCCTGGCTGGTTTTTACGTGATTCGCGACGAGGAAGAAGAGGCATTGAATCTTCCCAGCGGCGAGTTCGAGATTCCACTGATGATTCAAGACCGCAGTTTCAACGCGGATGGATCGTTGCTTTATCCTGCCGCTCACAATGGCACGCATCCCGTGTGGATCCAGGAATTCTTTGGCAACACGATCTGTGTCAATGGCAAAGCGACGCCGTTCCTCGAAGTCGAGCCGCGGAAATATCGCTTCCGTATGGTGAACGCTTCCAATTCCCGGTTCTATCATTTGACCCTCGCTCCCGCCGACGAAAACGGTAAACCCGCCCGGAAGCCTGGAGATGCTCCGGCGTTTCATCAGATCGGATCAGACGGCGGCCTGTTCCCGGCTCCAGTCGCCCTTCACTTTCTGATTGTCGCCCCAGGGGAACGCTTCGATGTCGTCATCGATTTCTCGGAACTGAAGGGCGCGCATATCGCCATGATCAACGACGCGCCAGCTCCCTACACGCGCGGCGGCGAGATTGTTCCCTCGGACGTGATGTTGTTCAAGGTAAAAAAGCCGCTGTCAGGGAAAGACACGAGTTCGCTGCCCGACACGCTGGTTCCGATGACCGTGCTGGATCCAGCGGACGCGGTCCAGGAACGCGTGTTGGCTTTGACGGAGATGGACCGGCCCTCGGATGGTTACACGATGATCGGATTGCTGGGGCAAAAGCATTGGGATGATCCCATCACCGAGGACCCGAAGGTGGGCTCGACGGAAATCTGGTCGTTTGCGAATACGACTGGCGATGTACATCCCATTCACTTGCACCTGGTGCAGTTTCAAGTGATCAATCGGCAGCCGTTTGATACCAGGGCATACCTGCAGACCGGGAAGCTGGTCACGACCGGCCGACCGATGCCGCCGGAGCGAAACGAGCGACCGGGATGGAAGGACACAGTGAAGACATACCCGGGGTATGTCACGCGGGTGATCACCAAGTTCGATCTACCCGCGGGGACTCCCGTCTCGCCTGGACAGGAGTTTCGCTACGTTTGGCATTGCCACATTCTGGAACATGAAGACAACGAGATGATGCGGCCGTATAAAGTAGTCGGCTAGGAGATTAAGGCTGGACTTTTTCGAGATGACGCGTGAACCGCAACACAAAAGCGCTAGCGGCGAAGCTCAAAAGCGTGGTCACAACCGAAACGGCGAGGAAGACAGCAGGCAGGATAAAACGGCGCCCCAGAGCCATTTCGGCATATCCGCCGGGTATTTGCGAAAAGACAACGGCCCCGGCCTGCGACATCGGTGTGACCACTCCAAATGCTGTTGCAGCTGCCCGGGACTCCCGTCGCGTGTAATGTCTTTGGAGCTTTCGATACATCCACCAAGCTGCGAGTCCGGCTGGTAACAGCGCTCCTGCTACCCCGAGCGTTCCTTGCTCCGCAGGTGTCCCCGCAAGCTTGAACCCTATGAGGATCAATGCGCAGTAGCCAGTCACTGTCATGAGGGTTGCCTTTCCGACGACGATGAACAATGTGAATTTGTCTCGCATTGGCGGTTGATTGGCTGTCAGCTCATTTTACTCTTCAACCCTGAATCTGACAGCAAGGCCACGCATCCATTATCCTATTAGTAGACCTATGGCAGCGCGATCCAAGACAGCTACAAACGGCACGACTACGGCAGTGCTCGATGCTCCGAACGGCGAGCGCGAGCGTGTGTTTGAAGTTTTTCGCCGCTGGGGATATCTGGAGGCGGACCTCGATCCCCTCGGGTTCTTTCATCCTCCAGCCCAGCCTGAACTGCAAATCGACAGCGAATTCGCGCGTGCGGCGCGGCGGGTGTATTGCGGGACGGTGGGGGTGGAGTTCATGCACATCCCCGAACCGGAGCGCCGGCGGTGGATTCAGGAGCACATGGAAGCGCCGCCCAGCGAAGTCGATCAGCAAAGAGTGCTCGACCTACTCACTCGCGCCGACATGTTCGAGCAGGTGTTGCAGCAGCGTTACCTCGGAACCAAGCGGTTTTCGCTCGAAGGCGTGACCGCGCTGATCCCGTTGGTGGACGAGATTCTGGATGCAGCTGGGCAGCGCGGAGCCACCGAGTTAGTGATGGGCATGAGCCATCGTGGGCGCCTGACAGTGATTGTGCAGGTGGTGAAGCGTTCGCTGGAAGATGTTTTCGCCCGCTTTGAGGATGTTGACCCGCGGAGCACGCTGGGCAGCGGCGATGTGAAATACCACATGGGCGCGACCGGCGATTACGTTACCCGCAGCGGGGCCACGGTTCACATCCATCTGGTTTCGAATCCCAGTCATTTGGAAGCTGTCGATCCAGTGACTATCGGGCGGACGCGCGCCAAGCAGGACCGCGCAGGAGACGGCGGAAGAGAAAAGTATCTACCGTTACTGGTTCATGGGGATGCGGCATTTGCTGGTCAAGGCATCGTGGCGGAAACGCTGAACTATTCCGACCTGCCGGGCTACACCGTGGGTGGGACCGTCCACATCATCGCCAATAATCTGATTGGCTTCACTACGTCTTGCCGGGAGTCGCACTCGTCGGTGTTTTCGGCGCAAATCGCACGGCGGCAATCGATTCCTATCTTCCATGTGAACGCAGAAGATGTAGACGCGGTGGTTCGTATGGGGAGGATTGCGTTGGAGTATCGCTACCAGTTCGGAACCGACGTAGTCGTAGATATTATTGGCTACCGCCGCCAGGGCCACAGCGAGATCGACGATCCCACCATCACTCAGCCGCTCTTGTATAAGGCGATCAAAGACCATCCACCGCTGTGGGAGATTTATGCTGAGGACACGGGAATTGAAGACGCTCAAGCCCGGGCCCAGCAAATCCGCACAGAACTTGAAACCGCCCAGGAACAGGCAGGGTCGATCAGCAAGAAGCCTACTCTGCGCGAGTTGCCGAAATACTGGGATGGCTACAAAGGCGGACGCTACAAACCAGAATATGGGGTTGAGACCGGGTTGTCGCGGGAAGAGTTGAGCGCGATCACGGAACGGCTGACGACTTACCCCGAAGGGTTTCACATTCATCCCAAGATCAAGAAACTGCTGGAACAGCGGGCGGAAATGGGGAATGGCACCCGGCCGGTGGATTACGGCATGGGCGAGGCGTTGGCGTTTGGCAGCCTGGTGAAGGCGGGCGTACCGGTGCGCATGACGGGACAAGACAGCCGCCGGGGCACATTCAATCAGAGGCATTCGGTGCTGGTGGATATTGAGAACGAGCTGGAGTATGTGCCGCTGCAAAATATTGCCGCAGACCAGGCGCGGTGCGAGATTTATAACTCGACTTTGTCCGAAGCCGGTGTAATGGGTTTCGAGTACGGCTACAGCCGCGATTATCCGGAAACGCTGGTGATGTGGGAAGCGCAGTTTGGCGACTTTGCCAACGTAGCGCAGGCGGTGATCGATCAGTTTGTAAGCGCAGGTGAGGACAAGTGGGGCCTTCTCTCAGGACTGGTGTTGTTGCTGCCGCACGGGCATGAAGGCCAGGGGCCGGAACATTCCAGCGCGCGCATTGAACGCTTTCTACAATTGGCGGCGCGGGACAATTTCCAAATCTGCCAGCCGTCGAACGGCGCGCAATACTTTCATTTATTGCGGCGGCAGGCTTTGTCGTCGTGGCGAAAGCCGCTGGTGGTGTTCACGCCGAAAAGCATGTTGCGGCATCCGGACGCGGCCTCGCCGATTGAAGATCTCACGCGGCCACACTTTCTTGGAGTTGTTCCCGACCATGAAGTCAGCGAGGCCAAGCGGGTCCTGCTGTGTACCGGGAAGATCGGACATGAATTGCGGGCGGAACGCCGAAGAAGAAAAGACACTTCGACGGCGATCGTGTTTGTCGATCAGCTATATCCGTTCCCGGAGGCCGAACTAGTGGCGGAACTAGAGCGGCATACCGGCGCGCGTGAAATCGTCTGGGTACAGGAAGAACCTGCCAACATGGGCGCATTGTTCTACATGCTGCCGCGCCTGCGAAATCTGGCCGGAGAACGGTCAGTGCTTTCAGTGAAGCGATCAGCCAGCCCGAGTCCGGCGACGGGGTCGGCAAAAGCCCACGAATTGGAACAGAAGACGCTGCTGTCGCTGGCGTTCGCTACCAGCGAGTAAGTTTTCACCTACCAGGCCGACATCCCCTCGCAACGTAGTGTCGTCCGCTGCAGTATTCGATGTTAACCTAGCCTTCCAGTTCAACCCATGGCGCGACGCACACAACCGCTTTGCATTGCTATTGACACAGGTGGCACGTTCACCGACTGCGTGTGGATCGAGGGCGGGCGCATCCGCATGCTGAAGGTCTTCTCTACGCCGGACGATCCGTCGCTGGCGATTGCGGAGGCACTGAAGAAAATCGGAGCGCGAGGTTCGCTCACACTGCTGCACGGCACCACCGTCGGGACGAATACACTACTGCAGCGCAAAGGTGCACGTGTGGCGCTGGTGACTACAGCCGGGTTTGAGGACGTCATCGAGATCGGGCGGCAGGCGCGGCCGAAACTGTATGACTTCTTTTTTGATCGCGTGGAGCCGCTGGTTCCCCGCGATTTGCGTTTTGGAGTCAACGAACGCGTGAGCAGCGATGGCGAAGCGCTGCAGGAGCCGTCAGCGGGTCAGTTGCGGGAATTGGCGGGGAAGATCGCAGCGAAGAAGCCAGAGGCGGTTGCGGTTTCGTTGCTGTTTTCGTTTGCGAATCACAAGCATGAGAATGCGGTAGCGGCTGTGTTGAGTCGGTTGGGAGTGCCGCTGTCGATTTCGCATCAGATATTGCCTGAGTTTCGGGAGTATGAGCGCGCGAGCACGGTTGTGGTGAACGCGTATTTGCAGCCGGTGATGGAGCGATATTTGGGGAAGCTTGAGCAACGATTGCGGAAGGCTCATGTGTTCGTGATGCAGTCGAACGGCGGGATCACAGCTCTAAGTTCCGCTGCCCGTGAGCCGGTGCGGACGGTGCTTTCAGGGCCGGCGGGCGGAGTGATTGGAGCGGCTGCGATGGCGCGGCGCAGCGGATTCGAGCGAATCATCTCGTTCGACATGGGTGGCACATCGACGGACGTGGCGTTGGTGGAGGGTAGAGCGCGAGTCAGCGGGCAGTCGGAAATTGCCGGGCTTCCGGTGGGAGTGCCGATGCTCGACATTCACACTGTGGGAGCCGGTGGAGGCTCGATTGCCCGCTTCGACGCGGCTGGCGCACTGCGGGTGGGACCAGAGTCGGCGGGGGCTGATCCAGGGCCGATCTGCTATGGACGAGGGATGCGGCCGACGGTGACAGATGCCAACTTGATCCTGGGACGCTTACAGGCCGGCCATTTTCTGGGTGGAGATTTCGAGCTAGATTTGGAACGCACGCGCCGAGTGATCGCGGAATGGCTGAAGAAACAAGGTTCCAAACTCTCCGTAGAGCGATTTGCCGTCGGAGTTGTCCGCGTTGTCAATGCGACCATGGAAAAGGCGATTCGCGTGGTCTCGATCGAACGTGGTTACGACCCGCGCGAATTTGCGCTGGTCGCTTTCGGCGGGGCAGGAGGCCTGCACGCCTGCGATTTGGCCGAAGGATTGAGCATTCCGCGAGTGATCGTTCCGGCGCTGCCCGGAGCTTTGTCGGCGTATGGAATCCTGGTCAGCGATGTGGTGAGAGATTACTCGCGTACGGTGCTCTGGCGAGCTTTGGACAAATTGCCGGGCAAGCGGCTGGATGCGGAGTTTTCCACCTTGCAGCGGAAGGCAAACGAGGATCTTCGGCACGAAGGATGGAAAGACAAGATCGCCTTCGATTTGAGTGTGGACGTTCGCTACCGTGGCCAGGGTTATGAATTGAATGTGGCGTACACGCGGGGAATGATTGAGGCGTTTCGTCGCGAACATCAGCGGCGTTACGGATATAGTTATGCGCAGCGCGAGCTGGAGCTAGTTACGCTGCGGCTGCGGGCGCGGATAAAGGCTCGAAATTTAGGGATGATGAGCATCAGGACGCGTAAGTCCCACACTGCGTTGCATAAGGTGCCGGTGATCTTTACTGACAAGAAGGTCGCGGCTGTCGTGTACGAGCGGGACGGATTAGGGCCTGGACGGAGGTTTCGCGGGCCGGCGGTTGTGACCGAATACAGCGCCACCACAGTGGTGCCTCCGGGAAAAAGATTCTGGATTGATCGGCCGGGAAACCTGGTGATTGAGATTTGAGCTGCACCCTACACCCTGCCCAATTGTTTCAATCAGGTTACAAAACGATGAAATTGGCGCACACCCGGCTACAATACGCTTGTGAAGCCAAGCATCTTTGTGGTGGAGGACGATCCCGACATTTCTCGGCTGGTGCGGCATCATCTGGAGGGAGCCGGGTTTAGCGTAAAGCTGTTTCCCACTGGAAATGCGGTGATGCCGGAGGCGGAGCGGCAGCGGCCGACGCTGTTCATTCTCGACATCATGGTGCCTGGAAAGGACGGCCTGGAACTGTGTCGCCAGATTCGTCAGACATCGGCACTGGCGTCAATTCCGGTCATTTTCCTGACCGCCAAGAGCGGCGAGGCCGACCGCATTCTGGGACTCGAACTGGGAGCGGACGACTATATCCCCAAGCCTTTCAGTCCCAGGGAACTGGTGGCCCGTGTCAAAGCAGTGCTGCGGCGTTTTGAGCGGCCGCTTTCGCAATCGCCGTTGCGCATCGGCGAGATCGAGATTGATCCCAGTGCCATGACGCTCACCGTGCGCGGCCAGCCGGTGACCACGACTGCAACCGAGTTCCGACTGTTGGACTACTTTGCGCGGCACTTGGGACGCGTGTTTACGCGCGACCAGCTTCTCGATTCGGTGTGGCGCGACACTGCCTACGTGACCCCGCGGTCGGTGGATGTGTACGTGCGCCGCATTCGGGAGAAGATCGAGCCCGACCCGGAAAATCCGCGCTATTTGAAGACGGTGCGGGGGGCCGGTTATCGCTTTGAGGCCGCCAAGTGAGGAACCGGATTTTCTTTAAGCTGCTGGGCGGATTTGTGCTGATGATTGCCGCCGCCGCAGTCGCGTTCAATATTTCCCTGGTGCCCGCCAGGCCAATCCTGCTGAGCTCAATGGCAGCGTTGGTGGTGGCGATTCTGATTTCGAGAGTCGTGGCACAATCTTTGTCGCGACGGCTACAAAAGATCGTGCAGTTTGCTGAACGCATCGCCGCCGGCGACCTGTCAGCCCGGATCGAAGAAAGTTCAAACGACGAACTCGGACGGCTGACGGCTAGTCTCGATAAGACGGCACGACATCTGCAAAAAGAATTTTCCGCGCTCCGCACCAGCCAGCACGAACTGGAGACTTTGTTGAATAGCATGGAGGATGCAGTTATTGCCATTGGGGCGGACGATCGGGTGCAGTGGGCGAACCACAGCATGGACGCGTTGGTCCCTCAGGGTACGCGACTGGGTGCCCCAGTGGTGGAAACGGTGCGCGACCCGGATTTTCTGCGTGCAGCCCGCGGAGCCGGCCCGGCCCATAGCGTCCTTACATCACGGGCCACGTCGATTCTTCCCGGTCGTACTTTTGAAGTAACGGCGGCCCCCCTGCCGGGAGGCGGCGCCGTGGCCGTGCTGCGAGACCTGACCGAGACCGAGCGGGTAGAGAAGACGCGCCGCGACTTCATCGCCAACGTGTCCCACGAACTGCGAACCCCTCTCACATCGATTCAGGGCTATGCTGAGACCCTGCTCGACGGATCGCCGGAGAACAATCATTCCCGTGAGTTTCTCGACATCATCCGCAAGAATGCCAGCCGCATGTCGCGGCTCACGGAGGACCTGCTGACCCTGGCCCGGGTGGAATCCGGCGAGCAGCGGTTTGACGTACAGCCTGTCGTGCCCGGAGAGCTGTTGCATGAAGCCATCGAGAGCTTCGAAAAGCTGGCGCGCGCAAACGGGGTTGAGCTGCGCGTGGAAGACTCCGCGCCCGAGCCGGTGAACGCCGATCGCGAGGCGATTCATCAGGTGTTCTCGAACCTGATTGACAATGCGCTGAAATACTCGGCTTCCGGCGGGCAACTGGTACTGGGAGCGCGTCCGGCAGAGCGCGGGGTGGAGTTCTATGTCCGCGACTTTGGGGGCGGCATTCCTTCGGAACATCTGCCACGGCTGTTCGAGCGTTTTTACCGGGTGGATAAGGCGCGTTCGCGGGAGTCGGGTGGGACCGGACTTGGGCTGGCCATAGCCAAGCACATTGTGCTGGCGCATGAGGGCACCATCCGGGCGGAGAGCGAACTGAACCACGGATCGGTGTTCCTGTTCACCTTGCCGTTGGCGGGCGCGGAAGAGTCCCGGCCATCGTGATTTGGCTTGAATCTCCCGTTAAAATTCACATATTGTTAACAACTGCTGCGGAAGAACATCCTATGCTTGGTTTGTGCTCTCCACTCCAAGCCGGCGGCCCAGAAAGTCTGGACTTGCGCCCCCGCCGTTGCCAGTTCAGAGGGATTCTCGTATGAGTGCCGCGCCCGCCAATAATCGCTTGCCGGAATACGCATATTCGCATCTGGTGACGCGCACGATTGAGGCATGCCAAGTGGCGCAGGACGCGGCCGCCACCGCGGCAGAAGGCATTGCGACCGGGTCTTCTTCGTTGCTGAACTCGCTTCGAGAAAAAGAAAAACAACTCGACACTTTGGACCGGGAGATCGACGATGGCGTGACCATGGCCATCACCACGGTGACCGAACCGCAAGCCCGTGAGCTGCTGGCTTGTATGAAATTCATGATCGGGCTGGAGCGTATTGGCGACCTACTGTTGAGTTTTGGCAGCAGCGCGCAGGCCGCGGGCGGACGCGTCGATCCCCAGGACACACGCGACTTGACGCACATGGCGACCGTGCTCGAGAAAATGCTGGCGGACGTGGGTTTGGCGTTTTCTACTCGAGACGTAAAGAAAGCAGTGGAAGTGCTGCGCGCCGATACCGAGATGGACCGGGTGCGCAATCTGCTGTTCCTCCGGCATATCGAGAACCCGGAAGGATTGCAACGCCAGGCCAGCCTGCAAGTCATTTTCATGACCCAGTCGCTCGAGCGCGCCGGAGACCACGCCAAGAACCTGGCAGAAGAAGTCTGTCATTTCGTGAGCGGTCACACCATCCGCCACGTGATGATGGGTTACGACAAGCCGCTGGAACAGATGTTTATCGAGTGGCTGCGGCGGCGCGACGAAAAGCAGTAGTTCGAAGTTGTTCTCCCCTCTCTGCCTGCATGGTACATTTCCTTTCATGCGATTCCAAACGGCAGTGTTAGCAGGAGTTCTCCTGGGTACGGTGGCTTGGGCACAGAATGTTGTGAAATATCAAGCCACCATCAACAATGTGAAGTACGTTTACGCATCGGCGCCGCCAGTCGCACGATTGAAAGCAGGCGACATCCTCGATACCAATACGCTGGATTGTTTTGGCAACGCCATCCAAAAGCCGGGCGACACGCTCAGCATGTCGAAAGGCGACAATCCGCTGACTGGGCCGTTTTACATTGAAGGAGCCGAGCCGGGTGACACGCTTGCAGTGAAGATTCTCGACTTGCAGGTGGACAGTAATCAAGGTGTGGGAGGCTTCGCGCCGGGGTTTGGTGCGATCAACCCAACCAACTACACTCCGATGCTCGCTCCTGCTTTGCCGGAGAAGATCTGGTTTTATCCCATCGACCACGCCACCAATACCGCGACATTTCAAGCGCTCGATTCCAAATTTTCCACGAAGATCCCGCTGCATCCATTCTTCGGCTGCATCGGAGTTGCGCCGGCTGGGGGTGAGGCACGCAGTTCGATTGTACCGGCGGAGTTTGGCGGCAACATGGATTCTCCAGAGGCCAGCGTGGGCAACACTGCATATTTTCCGGTCAATGTTGCCGGGGCGTTGCTTTACATGGGCGACGGACATGCCGCCATGGGGGATGGCGAAATCGCGGGTACTGCGATCGAAGTGCCGTTACACGCGCGGGTGCAGGTGGATGTGATCAAGGGCCAAAAGATCAACTGGCCAAGGTTCGAAAATAACAACGCGATCATGACTGTGGGCGCGTATCGTCCGCTCGACGATTGTCTGCGTATTGCCTTCACCGAACTGGTGTCATGGATTCATCAGGATTACGGATTGTCGGAACTGGACGCCTATGAACTGCTGTCTGAAGTCGGAAAGATTCATTTGAACGAGATGGTTGATCCCAACTATGTCATCGTGGCTTCCATCGAAAAGAAGTACTTGCCGCCCCGGAAGAAATAGGGCGGATTCCAACACTTTAGTTTTGCTGACTTGGTTCCAGGGTCAGGCTTCTGCTTGACTCGGGGTGCGCGGGGAGCGAAACTCCAGCCATAGCCCGTTTTCATGGACAAATACACTATTTTTGACCAGGGGGGAACTGCCAGTGCCGTGGCCCCTGCGCGTGACGGCAACTCGTTGGTGGTTGTGGCGCAGCGTGATCTGGAAGCCGCGCTGCAGTTGCTGGCGGAGCGCGCGCAGTATGTTACGGGTGCATCCGGGGCGTCGATCGCTTTGCGCGAAGGCGGCGCAATGGTATGCCGGGCCAGCGCCGGACCGGCGGCGCCTGAAGCGGGAGTGGAAATCGAGACCGGCTCGGGATTGATGGCGGAGAGCATTCGCACATGCAAGCTTGTGCGATGTGAACGCGCGGAAGGCGATCCCCGGGTCAATCGCGAGAGCTGCCTGGAACTGGAAGTAGAGTCGGCGATGGTGATGCCGCTGCTTCGCGAGCAAGAAGTTGTCGGAGTTTTCGAGCTGGTCGCCGACCGGAAATCCGCCTTCGACGAAGGCGATGTGGCAGCATTGGCACGCTTGGCCGACATGGCCATCACGGCCATCGAGCACGCCGCTGCCGCCCAGCGGGCACTGCCGGAAGTCTCACAGGCAGAACGTGAGCAGGCATTGTCCGAAAAGCTTGCCCCAGTCGAGCCAGCCAGGCCTATCGAGGAAGATCAAGAGTTGTCTCCCACGACCGCGGAACCGCCGGCATCCGTCTCGGCAGAAGTTGCCCAGATCGGAAGTTGCGAATCGTGCGGGTTTCCGGTTTCGCAGGGCAGAACATTGTGTGTGGATTGTGAACAAGCAGGACCGTCCACAGAAGACAAGCCAGCCCTCTTCTCTCTAACCGCAGGGAAAGAAGAAAGCTGGTTCCAGGCCCACAGCTATACCATCGGCACGCTGGTGATCGCGGCGCTTACTATTGCTTTGCTGGCCCTCAAGCTGCGCTAGCGTTCTCGGGCTTACTCTCCATTTATTCAGGCCCTCAAAAGGTTCCCGGTTACTGTGGTCTCACTTCCTTCCGTAAAAAAACCTTCCTGGAATGGCACAGGAAATTACTTTCCGCTATGAGTCTGTTCTCCCTTAATGCTCCAGCGACTGCGCTCCGATGTAGCAGGTAGGGGGAGCGGGCGAGCATGAGCGGAACGACCACGAGCAGCAACGAAAACAGCGGCAAGCGACTGCATATTTTGCTGGCAGGGGAGGGGCAAGCGGACCTCACTGACCTGCGCGATCTGCTGCTGCGCGCCGGAACAGAGCAGCTCATGATCGATTGTGTCCACACCCGGGAAGAAACTCGTTCCCAGTTGAAAAAGTCGAAGTATGACCTGTTGTTGGTGGACTACCCCGAAGACGATGGAGGAGCGCGACACTGGTTGCGTGATACGGACAGAACTGAGATCGGCATTCCCGCGGTTTTTCTGGGTGAGTACTTCAACCATGGCGGGATGGAAGCTGCGATTCAGGCTGCGACCTGTAAGCTGCCTCAGGGATGTAGCCGCACTGCTCCGTGCCTGGCTCTCTACATTCTGAGCGGAATTGAAACCCACCTTAAAGAGCGGCAACACCGCACGTCGGAAGAGACACTGCAAAAACTAAGGCGCAGTGTGGAACAATCACCTGACCTCGTGATGATCACTAACAGCGCGGGGGTTTTGGAATACGTAAACCCGGCCTTTGAAAAACTGACCGGATACACGAGTGACGAAGTGATCGGGCAGACCCTGGGAATCCTCAAATCCGACCAACAGGCGGGAGAGCTTTATGAAGAAATGTGGAACACGGTGCTTTCGGGAAAAGTGTTTCACGGGACGGTGATGAACCGGAAGAAAAATGGTGAGACCTTCATCATTGAGAAGGCGATCACGCCGATGCGAAATCCGGCGGGGCAAATCACCCACTTCATCTCTACCGGACGGGACATTACCGACCAGAGGAAGCTGGAATCACAGCTTCAACAGTCACAAAAGATGGATGCCATCGGCCTGCTGGCGGGTGGTGTGGCCCACGACTTCAACAATCTGCTGCTGGTGATCAGCGCGTACGCTGAGCTGGTGCTGGATTCGCTCGACGCAGAGGATCCATCCCGAAGGAAGATGGACGAGATCATCACCGCCACGCGGCGTGCGGCGGAACTGACGCGCCAACTGCTGGCCTTCGGGCGTAAACAGATGCAATCCCTGCGAGTGCTCGACTTGAACACGGTGCTCGGAGAAATTACGCATATGCTGCCACGCTTGATCGGCGAAGATATCCAGATGGTTTTCGTTCCCGGGCGGGACCTCAAGAAGGTGAAAGCAGATCCTTCGCAGATCGAGCAGGTGGTGATGAATCTGGCGACCAATGCACGAGATGCAATGCCGCGTGGCGGCAAATTGACCATCGAAACCTCGAACGTCACCCTCGACCAGGCCTACGTACAAGAACACGTGATCGTTCCGCCGGGAGAGTATGTGCTGCTGGCAGTTTCAGATTCCGGCGAGGGGATTCCGGCTGAACACTTAAATCACATATTTGAACCCTTCTACACCACCAAAGAAGCGGGAAAAGGTACCGGGCTGGGGCTGGCGACCGCGTATGGAATCGTGAAGCAAAGCGAGGGGTTCATTTGGGTCTACAGTGAACCCGGACTCGGCACCACATTCAAGATCTACCTTCCACGGATGCACCGGGTGAGCGAAGCAGAACTCCATCCGCAGCCCGGCAAGAGCTCTCCCCATGGGCAGGAGACCGTGCTGTTGGTGGAAGACGAAGCCGCAATTCGGGCATCCACCAGTGAATTCCTGGTTCGCTGTGGATACACTGTGGTCACGGCTGAAAACGGTGTGGACGCGTTACGTGTCTCTCGGGACTATATCGGGCTGATCCACTTAATGATTACTGACGTCGTGATGCCGAAAATGAGCGGCCCCCAAGTAGCCATGCAACTAGCTGCTGAGCGGCCAGACATGAAGACCTTGTTTGTCTCGGGTTACGCAGAAAATACAGTTTTGCAACACGGCAACATTGACGTCACCGCGTGTTTCCTCTCAAAGCCATTCAGCTTGAGTACCCTGGCCAACAAGATTCGGGAAGTCCTGGAAGCCTCGGCAACTCTGATTTGCGTTGCTGGTTCCTCATAGCGATCCTTGCTTCACCAATTTGCCATTATTCAGCTTAAACAGCTCCCCTCGCCATGAAACCGTGTGCCCCGCAAAACTCATCAGCCAAACCATCATGGCGATAGCATCGCGGAGCGGAATCAACGCGAGCCAGCGCATCACGTAACGATCACGCAGCACTCGCCCACCGACATAGATGGCCATTGCGAAACGCATGACCACAGTTACGCCCAGTAATTCCCAGGTCCAACCAGCACCACCAGCAATCATCAGTGTCAGCAGCGCCCACACCAGGCCGAAGCTGATACCCAGGCCGAGGTAGCCCCAGAAGCGCGAATCGCGGACGGCACGCGCCCAGCGTAATTGGTGGGTGAGAAATTCGCCCATAGCGTAGCGAGGCAGATAGGTCTCGACCACTACGTCAGAGAGTTCAACCTTCAATCCCAAAGCCGCGATGCGCTGGCCGAGATGATAGTCGTCAGCCAGGTAATCGGCGAGGCCCTCGAAGCCGCCGATGGCGGCGAGATCCCTGCGGCGGAACGCCATCGTGGAACCAAGCGCAAACTTGATATCTTCCAGTTGCAGCGCCACCAGCACACCGGGACAAAAGTCAGTGCTAATCCCCAGCGCTTCCAGTCGAGAGCCGAGGGTTGAATTGGCCACACCGCGATAGGGACAGGTCACAAGACCAATTCGTGAATCTGCCAAGGGAGCCTGCACGCGCCGCAGGTAGTCTGGCTCGATTCGAATGTCGCTGTCATTCACAATGAGGTGGTCATAGCGCGCCTGAGGCAGCATCTGAGCTAGATTGCTGACTTTAATATTGGTGCCAAGCTGCTTGGGGCAAACTATCAACCGAATGGCCCGCTGTGGAAATTCGGATTTCAGTTGCTCGACAAGCTTGATTGCGGGATCGTCAGCCTCGCTGACCCCGAAAATGATTTCGTACTCCGGATAATCCTGCACACAATGGCTGCGGAAGTTTTCATACATTGCCGGATCAGTGCCTTTGAGGGGCTTGAGGATAGAGACAGAGGGGTTGGGTCGTGTGGGGCGGACACTCTTGTCTGCCAATTTTGTCCGCGAAAAGCTGGCTGCGCTCCAGAGACAGAGAGTGTAGTAGGCGAGGCTCCCCACCGTGGCTAGCGCCGTCACAATTTCCAAAGCCTGAACAGTTTGATGAATCATTGAGGCAGATTTACGGCACGGCTGAGGCCGCGCCCCTTAGAAGCATTGATGGTCAGGAGCCTATTCGTAGCGCAGCGACTCGATGGGGTCCAGATTCGCCGCCTTCCAAGCGGGATAAATGCCGAAGACCAGACCCTCCACTGCCGCGGACCCGATACCAAAGATCGTCCAGAAGAGCGACATCTGCGCAGGCAGCGAACTCCAGATCGCCGGGATCGTCCAGGTAATGATTGCGCCCAGCAGTACCCCGAGAATTCCACCCATCGCAGTCAGCGTAATGGCTTCGAGCGTGAACTGTAAAAGGATATCCCGTTTGCGAGCGCCAATTGCCTTGCGCACACCGATCTCCCGCGTGCGTTCGGTGACGGAAACCAGCATGATGTTCATCACGCCAACGCCGCCGACAATGAGCCCCACGCTGGACACGGCAAACATGAAAATAAATACCGCTCCAGTGATCTGGTTCCAGACGTCAGAAAGCGAGTCCTGCGTAAATATGTTGAAGTTGTCGGGCGCGTTGGGCGCCACTTTGCGGCGGCGGCGCAAGAGTTCCCGCATCTCGTCAATGGCCTTCGGCATGTCGTCGTGGGTCGTGGCCTTGACGGTGATCCAGTACTGCTTCAATTCCGGATGCAGTTTGAGGAAAGTTTCCAGCGGGAAATAAACGATATTGTCGTTCGGATTGCTACCGCTGTTGAACACATTCTTCTGCGGTTGCACCACCCCAATCACGGTAAACACCTGGCCTTCGATGTTGATTTCTTTGCCCAATGCTTCGCTCTTAGGAAACAGCGCCGCCGCAGTTTCAGATCCCAGAAGAATGACAGCGGAGTGATGCTCGTCATCGGTTTCGTTGAACCAGCGGCCGGAGGACAGCGCAAGATCGTAGACATCTTTCAACGACCCGGAATCGCCTTCGAGAATGGTGTTCTTGGCGCGGCGGTCACCGTATTTCACCACATAGGTGCCCTGGCCAAACTCCAGCTGAATGTATTGCAGAGTAGCGTCCACGGCCTTGACGTGGGGCAGGTCTTTCATCGCCATGGCATCGTCGAAGGTCAGCTCCCGGCGCTTGCGGATTTCTTCCGTGGGCCGTCCGAAGGCAAGAGGCTGGTGAAAGGCAAAAATAATGTTGGAGCCGAAACTGGTGATGGCCTGTTGGAACTGATCGTTCATGCCACGCACAATGGACGAAATTCCAATGACCACAGCCACACCGATGACGATGCCGAGAACCGTCAGGGCAGAGCGCAGCTTGTTGCTGCGAATGGTGTCGAGCGCCATCCGTACTATTTCGCCGTAATCGCCTCTGCGCATCATAAGAATTCAGTAGCTCAGGAGTCTCAAATTGCTCAATCACTAAATCACGCAATTGCTCAATCTTCTATAGTTCAAACCTCAGCGCCGCAATCGGATCCAGCCGCGCCGCCCGCTTCGCAGGATAGACGCCGAAGAACACGCCAACGCTGGTCGATACCAGCAGTCCCGCGGCCACGGCCCAAAGCTCGATCGACGAGGGCATCCCAATCAGCGCGGTAATGCCTTTGGCAAATGCAATTCCGAAAATCACGCCCAGCATACCTCCCACCAGGGCCATCGTCCCGGATTCGATCAGGAATTGCAGCAGCACGTCCTGACTACGCGCTCCCATAGCTTTGCGAATGCCAATCTCACGCGTGCGCTCGGTCACCGAAACCAGCATGATGTTCATGATGACAATGCCGCCAACTACCAGCGAGATGGCAGCGATGGCGACCATAGCGATAAAAAAAGTGCTGCTAAGGCTCGACCAGATGCTTAAGAAACCCTGGTTGGTTTCGGCCGCGAAGCTGTCGGGTTTGCCGGGAAGGTCGTGACGGCGCGCGCGCACAATCACACGTGCTTCGTCCATGGCTGACTCGAGCTGAGAGCCGACTCCGTTCGCTTTACCAAATATGCGGATGTTGCTGTGCGTGCCGAATTGTTTCAGATAGGTGGTGAGCGGAATAGCAACGTAGTTATCGCGGCTCTGACCGAGCGTCTTGCCTTGCTTCTTGCCCACTCCAATGACGGTATAAATCCCGCCTTCGACCCGGATTTCCTGGTTAATAGGGTCTGAGCCGGGAAAGAGATTGTCGACAACGTCAGTGCCGATGACGGCTACGTTCGAGCGGTTATTGTCGTCGTTGTCGTTCACCATACGGCCAGCGGTGAGATCAAGATCGAGAATCGCCGCCATGGACGGGGTAAAGCCGCGAATCCAGCAGTCGCTGACCGACTGCTCCCCGCGCTTCACGTGCCCGTCGGTCTTGATTGTGGAGGCCCCGACCAGCGCACACTGCCGGCAAGAATCGCGCACCGCTTCGAAATCTTCCACGGTGAGGTCTTTGCGTTTCTGGCTATCGAGAAACTGGTCAATATTGGTAATGACCGCGCTGGATTTGCTGACAACAAAAACATCGGCCCCGAGATTGAATATCTTCTCGGCTACGTAGCCGTTGATTCCGTTGACGAAGGTTACGACAGCAATGACCGCAGCCACTCCAATTACGACGCCCAGCAGCGTGAGCACGGAGCGAAGCTTGTTCGCCCACAGCGACTGCAACGCGATACGAAGGGCTTCAAGGGTGGTCATAAAACGGTCGTTGGTCGTTCGTCTTTGGTCGTTGGCCTACCGACCCCTAGAGTCTAACAAAGAAGATACGCAGCAGGCGGTTCGCAGGTTTCAAGGACCCACGACGGCGGCATCCCATATAATGAAAAGCGTTGGCAGCTGGACCGGACGGTCGCTTTCGCCGCTTTCGGGCGACGGGAGAGGAAAGTCCGAACTCCGCAGAGCAGTGTGCCGGATAACGTCCGGGAGGGTGGGTTCAAGCCCATTCGACGGCTAGTGCCACAGAAAACATACCGCCTGGTGCATCTTCGGATGCGCGGGGTAAGGGTGAAAAGGTGCGGTAAGAGCGCACCGCCGCCGCAGTAATGCGGCGGGCAGGGCAAACCCCACACGGAGCAAGACCAAATAGGGAGGGAGTCTCGGGTTCGCCTGGGATACGTGCCGGCTCGGCGCGTCCGAACCTCCGGGTAGGTCGCTAGAGCCGCGCAGTAATGCGCGGCCCAGAGGAATGACCGTCCTGCGGGAGCAATCCCGCAGACAAAATTCGGCTTACAGGTCCGGCTGCCACAAAGTTTATTTTCAACATTCTAATACTGGGTAAAGCCCGTTCTGACCCAGTGTGACGCGCTTGGACGACGGTAGCAATGTCCCCGATATAATGCCCGCATGTACACGCCTCAGGCTGGAATCTTTGCTCTTGGAACGTCCTCTCATGCGTACCTGGAGTTCGACATTCTGGACGCGACGAAACGCAAAGAGTTTGCCTCTACAATCTCCGCTATTCGTGAACCACGGACTACCACGGGCGGAGTGAACTTCGTCATCGGCTTTCGGCCTGAGCTTTGGCGCGATATTGTTCCAGACGACGCTCCTTCGGGCATCGCGGGCTTTAACAACCCGATCAAAGGCACAGAAGGATTCGTCATGCCAGGCACGCAACATGATGCGGTGGTATGGCTCTCCGGCAGTGCTTATGACGTTATCTTCGATATGGCTCGCTCGGTCATCCATGACCTCGCAGGCCAAGCCTCACTAGGGGAAGAAACCTCGAGTTGGTCTTACTGGCACGATCGCGATCTTACCGGCTTCATCGATGGCTCGGAGAATCCGACGCTGCTCGACGCTCCCATCGCAGCTCTCTTGCCCGAGGGAGTTCCCGGTGCTGCCGGCACAGTCTTGTTGCTGCAAAAGTGGAAGCACAAGGCAGCTGAGTGGGAAGCTCTACCGATCCACCAGCAGGAACTCATCATGGGACGTACCAAGCTCGACAGCATCGAACTCGAGAACAAGCCAGCGGACTCGCATGTCGCTCGTACGGATCAGGACGAGTTTGGGAACATCTTTCGCCGCAACATGCCCTACGGAAAAGTCGACGACCATGGGACCATGTTTGTTGGATTCAGCGCTGACCAGAAGCGGCTTTCCAGAATGCTCGATAGTATGGCAGGTCTAATCACCGGCAAGCGCGATGCGCTCACCCGCTTTACCCAACCGTTGACCGGCTCCTATTATTTCGTGCCTTCCGTCGAAAGTCTGCGGCGCTTACGGTAATACGACCACGCAGCGGACGATTCCACCCCCTGCTGAAGTCCAGGTTCGCTACTCCGGGATCAATCGAACCCCTCCAACCAACGGCTCGTCGGACTCGTCAAATAACAGCGGGACGATTGCCCAGCGGGTGCGGCGTGCGGAGCGACTGAAGAAATAAATCACGCAGAGAGCGGCGGAGCACGCCAACAGGATAAGTGGCCGAAGCAATCGGGCTTCGAAAAAGGTGATGGTCGGGATCAGGATTGCGAACAGGAGCAGATAGATTCCCATGGTCTGCCAGAAGTTGCGGCGCCCCGGCACGTAAGAGCAGGTGAAAGGAATCTTGTGCCACTCGATCAATCGCAATTCAATAAGTAGCAGCAGCAAAACCGCCACCAGTTCCAGGTGAGCAAAGGCCAAGATCCAACCCAGAGCGAAAACTTCGAGCGGAGCCGTGAGCAGCAATACCGGCACGATACCGCACACCACCAGCAGAGATTCAACGCTGGCGAGCAGGTCTCGCCGACCTGCGTTCTCAGCCATACGAAACACCCAGGCGGCCCGCGCCTCCGATGGCAACTGGAAAACATAACAAAGAGCAGAAATCAGCACTGCGCCCATTACCAATGGGGCAGCTAGAATGGGTTCCAACTCGCCTATGCTCCAACTTTCGTGGGAGCGAAAATGCGCCACACTGCTGGGAACGACCGCTGGCAGCGCCAACAGCAGCGCGAGGGCGAAGCAGAACCCAATCACGAATTTATGCTGCCGGCTTCTCCGCAAAGTTTGAATTGCGAACACAAACACCGCCTGCTCAGGGAACGGTTTCAGCACAATCCGCAACAGTCTGGCCATGGATCTTTCAACCGGCGATGCTCCGCTCGACTTAGGCAACGCTTGCTCCAACACTCGGCTGGCGTGCCGGCGATAACACAGAAAATACGTCGCCAACGCAATAAACATGGCCGCCGTGGTCGCCATGAGTGCGATTTCTCGTAACTGCACAAAGTACTTATCCGGCGCTCCTAGCAAAGTCTCGTACAAACCCAGAAACCAAGCGGGTGGGAACAATGTCATCCAGTGCGGCCGCGCGGCAATGGTCGCGTACCAGTTCGGTATGTCGAGCACATAGGGCACAACGGCTAGAAATGTCATTGCGAGCACCGCCTGGATCAACACTGAGAAGCGCTCGAACATCCGTGTCGGCAGAATATTCATCAGTACGCCCTGCAGAACGCCGACGGCGAAGAATGCGAACAGTCCTGCGCTGAACGTTGCTACGCCGTGAGCGAGGACGTATCGAATGCCGAAGGATGGCGATTGCCATCTGCCCGAAGTGAGGAGCGGGAACAAAACACTGGTCGCAAGATTCAGGTCGGCGATGACCACCATCAGAATCACAAAAGCAGATAGGAATCGCGCGGCAAAGATTTGATAGAACCGAACTGGCAATGGCTTTAACGCAAGATAATCCTGCCGGCTGGGAAACAGACTTTGCCACTGGATGACGGTCACCAAACCAGCCACAATCATGGAAAGGGAAATGAAGAACAGCCGGTCGGCGCGAACCGCCGCCAGATACAGATCCCCGGTATCGAGTTCCTGGAGGTAGGTGTATTTCGGTCGATAAAGGCGAACGATGAGAGGTCCAACGCAACCCAGAACAGCGAGCACGGTGATGACGAGCCTGCGGACTTGATCAGAAGAGACCAGATCATTCGCCAATTGCTCGGACAGAAAGTGGCGCACCAACTCGAACTGCGGGCTGTGGGTTTCCGCGAGCCATAAGCGAAACTTTGAGCGCGCCGTCACCTACTGGACCTTCATAATGGCAATCACCCGTTCGGCGATGGCAGAGGTATCTTCGGGAACAGCCAATTGCGCGAAGACCGCCTCCAGCGAAGGACTCGCCTGCAATTCCCGCAACCGCTCGATGGTGTCATAGGCGACGATCTTTCCTTTGTACAGGATTACCACTTCGGAACAGACCTTCTCGACGACCTCCAGTACATGGGAACTGTACAGAACTACTTTGCCTTCGCGGGCAAGAGCCTTCAGGAGATTGCGCAAAACCAGAGCTGCGCTAACGTCGAGACCGGAAAACGGCTCATCCAGAATAAGCACTTCCGGGTTGTGCAGTAACGCTGCGGACAGCAGAATCTTTTGTCGCATTCCTTTCGAGTAGTTCAAGAGCAGCTCGTAGCGCGCGTCGCTCAGGGAAAACAAATCGATGAAGGCGTCGATCTTCTGTTCGAGCGGACGGTGTGGAATGGAGTGCAACCGTCCCACCAGCCGCAGATATTCCGCGCCCGTCAAATGCGAGTACAGATGCGGCTCTTCGGGGACATAACCGAGATGGCGTGAAAAGAAGGGATTGCCGCTGCGGACTCTCACCCCATCGAACAGGATTTGTCCGGCAGACGACTCAATTAGGCCGGTAAGCATCTTCACCGTGGTGCTTTTTCCGGAGCCATTCGGCCCCAGGTAACCGAGAATTTGGCCACGACGAACCTGGAAGCTGACGTCCTGGACAGCAGGAATGCTGCTATAGCGTTTTGTCAGGCCCACTACTTCCAGCATCTCGATACTCCAGCAAATTTCAGCGGTGCCCGAAGGTGGCCCAAAAGAAACTACACAAAAGCCCCAGCGCGGTCAGGCCGGAGACGAAAGAAATGCCAATGATTTGCAGATGGCTGGACAAGGCCGTGCGAAGCGCCTCTCCGCCCACACAGCGCCAAACGCCGATGCCACCGACCCATCCGCCGGTTTCGCAGGCGTCGTGCATTTGGTCGGCGAACACTTCGACCATTTCTTCTCCGAACTGGCGGCGCAGCGTCGCGGGATAGAGAAGCAACAGGGCAGCATAGACTCGGCAGTTCCAGCGGATCGATGGTGCCATAAGATTCACGCTTCCTCACTCAGCAGTCGCCTGTGCTGGAGCGCAAGTCTGACCACTGTGTCCATCCGGCTGACCTCGGCCTTAAAGACCAGTTTTCCGGTTCGAGTCAGGCGATAGCAGCGCCGGCGGCCGCCCGAGCCGGCATCGATCTCTTCAATCAAGGTAAGTTCGAGTAGACGCTGAATGGTGGTGTACAGCGTACCCGGCCCCATGCGGAATTTGCCGTCGGAAAGGACGGAAACTTCCTGCATGATGGCGTAGCCGTGCTTTTCACCCTCAGCCAGTGCAAAGAGGATAAAGAACACCGCCGGCGTTAGGGGAAACAAGTGCTGCAGATCATCGGGAACGCTGCTGGTCTTCACCGCCATTCTTGATCCTCCGTGTCCATATATCCATTACCGATATATCATTCACTGATGTATGTGTCAAGAGGTGTCTGGCAGGCGTTTCAAGTGCCACGCCGTTAACCGCCGTCTTGACAACAATCGTTATAACGAGTATATTCAGAACTCGATGAAGACAACTAAGCCAGATAACGGCGGTCGGCGCATCGGTAGTCCCGAGGAGGCGGCATTTCTGGAGCTCATGCGTACTACAGACATGCTGTCCCGGGGGATGGTCGGCATTCTCAAGAGCGAAGACCTTTCCCCAACCCAGTACAATGTGCTCCGCATCCTGCGTGGCGCACTCGAGGGACTGCCTTGTGGAGAAATCGCCAGCCGAATGATTACCCGAGACCCGGATGTTACTCGCCTGCTCGACCGGCTCGAAAAACGCAAGCTGATCGCGCGCTGCCGCGAGACCAAAGACCGGAGAACGGTGATGGTCCGCATAACCCCGGAGGGCCTTAAGGTCCTGGCTAGCCTCGATGAGCCGGTACAGGCCGGCCATCGCAAACAATTAGGCCACCTGGGGCGCGAGCGCCTGCGTGCCTTGACCGACCTGTTGCAGGTTGCGCGCATCCAAGTGACCTGATTTATTGACTTTAACAGTTGTTGCAACGATTATCGGTGTAACGCATCAAATCTCCTGGAGAGGAAAGGAAAACTACTATGAGCGCATTGGCAACTCCGCAAACTGCCGTCTCAACCTGGAACATCGACCCGGTCCACACTGCGGCCGAGTTCAAAGTCAAGCACATGATGGTTTCCAACGTGAAGGGGCACTTCACAGCCGTCAAAGGCGTCCTGACGCTGGATACGAATGCTTTAACCAACTCTCGTGTGGAGGCGTCGATCGATGCCGCTTCCATCAACACTCGCGATCCTCAACGTGACACGCATCTCAAGAGCGCGGACTTTTTCGACGTGGAGAAGTTTCCCACACTGGCCTTCAAGTCAACGCAAATCGATCGCATTAGTGATGGAGAACTGGCTGTGGCCGGTGACTTAACGATTCATGGTGTCACCCGCGACGTGGTATTCACGGTGGAAGGCCCGACGCCGCCATCCAAGGATCCCTGGGGAAACACCCGTATGGGGCTGTCGGCGACCACGAAGATCAACCGCAAAGACTTTGGCCTGGTCTACAACGCGGCGCTCGAGACCGGTGGCATTCTCATCGGCGAAGAGGTCACCATCACTTTGGAAGTCGAGTTCGTAAAAGCCTAAATAAACTGCCACGCAGCCGAGATGAAACGCCTGCGTGGCGCAGAGAAGGGAAATATTATGTCACTCCGACCCGTAAAGCAGATTATTCAACCCAAGCCGACAATCGAAGGCGCTGGCGTAAAGCTACAGCGCGCTTTTGGTTTCGGCAAGACCAAGGAATTCGATCCATTCTTATTGCTGGATGATTTCCGTAACGACAAGCCGGACGATTATGTCGCGGGATTTCCCTGGCATCCGCATCGCGGCATCGAGACCATCACGTACGTGCTTGCCGGCTCGGTCGAGCACGGTGACAGTCTGGGCAACAAGGGCAAAATGACTGCCGGCGATGTGCAATGGATGACCGCGGGCAGCGGCATTATGCACCAGGAAATGCCCAAAGGTGATAAGCACGGCCACATGCACGGCTTTCAACTGTGGGCGAACCTGCCGTCGGCGCTAAAGATGACCGATCCGCGCTACCAGGATATTCCGTCCAGCGCGATTCCGGAGGTCACCGACGATGACGGTACCCGCGTCCGCGTGGTCTGCGGAGAATTCTGGGGTAAGAAGGGACCAGTAGAAGGCGTTGCCGCTGACCCAAACTACCTTGATATCTCCGTCCCACCCGGCCAGAAGAAGCGTCTCAAGGTCGAGACTACTCGCAATGCTTTCGCCTACGTGTTCGCAGGCTCCGGCACATTCCGCGATTCTTCGGATCCCCGTGCCGTGCTGACGGAACAAGCCGCAGACCCCAATGCGCCTGCCAGGTACGACGTCGGCAATCACTCGCTGGTGCTGTTCGACCGTGGCGATGAGATCGTGGTGCAGGCGGGCGACGAGGGAATCCGCTTCTTGTTAGTGTCGGGCAAGCCGATCGAGGAGCCTGTGGCTTGGTATGGCCCAATCGTGATGAACACACAGGAGCAGTTGCGCCAGGCAGTCTCTGAGCTACAGACTGGCAGCTTCATTAAGCACCGCTAAATCCCTCGACGGCGCACAAAACCAAAGATTCTTGCGTCTCGCCTATTCCCTTGACAGGGCGGGTTACGGGACGCAAGAATCACCATAACTCTAAGTAAATGAAGGCAACTCTCTCGACCGTGCCGGACGCGCATGCAGCCCAGGCGGCAGAGAGTCTCAAACATGATAAACACAGGGACATCCGCGCAGCCAGCCGCAGTGGCAACCGCGCTGGTCATTTCCGACGATGAGGCCACCGTCCGGCAACTGACCGAGGGTATGAAGCAGTTCGCGATCTCCGCTGAAATATGCCGCGACGCCGGCATTGCCTTGCAGTCGCTGGGCCGACGTCATTTCGAGGCCGTGGTGGTTGACCTGAAAATGTACCAAGCCAAAGAGATCATGGAGCGGGTGCGTCTTGCCCCTTCCAACCAGACGGCCACCACTTTCGCCATCACCGAAGGACCCGGAGCGGCGTCGGTGTTCAGCGCGGGCGCGAATTTTGTGTTGGAGAGACCGGTTTCGGAGGAATCCCTGAGCCGCAGTTTAAGGGCGGCGTATGGAATCATCATGCGTGAACGCCGCCGCTACTTCCGTTGCCCGGTGGCGATTCCTGTAGTGGTGCGAAATCCAGAAGGCCGGGAAACTCAATACGAGACTATCAATATCAGCGAAAGTGGAATCGCCATTCGCATTCCTGCCCATGTGAACTCCGGGACGGAAGTGGGGGTGCGGTTCCGCCTTCCCCAGAATCAAACCCGCTTCGTGGTCCAGTCGAAGATTTGCTGGAGTGACGGAACCGGCCGCACTGGCCTCCAGTTCTTGAATCTGCCGTTACCGCAAAAGTCTGAACTTCAGGGATGGCTGTCCCACCGCTTGGAAGAAGTGCTGCCCGAGGCGGTAGCCAGCAAGTTCCAGAAAAACGCCCAGTCGTAAGCAATGTTATTGCGCGCCGATCAATAGAACATTTGCGGCCAGCCTGCTACCAATTATTTACTAAAATCGTCTACCTCTTCGAGTCTTGATACGAGCGCGAACAAGACAAGGGGCACAGCGCGGATGATCACCCGACGAGAAGTGGTTCGCTTGGCGGTTTCGGCCCCGGCCGGAGTATGGCTTGCCGCGGCGCACATGGGGCTGAACTTCTCGTTTGCACCGAGTGCCTTCGCTGCAAAGAGTGATTCCACCCCTCCGCTCGCGCCCGGAACTCCGATGTCTCCCGAGAGGCTGGCTCTAATTGAAGCATTCAAGAAGCAATCCGATGGGTTAGAAAAGAAGTTCGAAGCGCGCACTCACAAAAGCGACTGGGTGATGCCCTATCGCCTGTTCCGGCCGGAGACAACCGGAAAACTGCCGTTAGTTGTCTACCTGCACGGCAGCGGCGGGTTGGGTGACGACAACCTGAAACAGCTTGGCTTCGGCAACATTTTCGGTACGCGCGTATGGTTGCTTCCAGAGAATCGGAAGAATTTTCCCTGCTATGTTCTCGTCCCTCAGACCGACCGCGGCTGGTGCCGCTACGATCTTTCACAAAAGGATCCGGGACCGGCGAAAGTTCTCCCTGGCTTGGGCGATGGCTCGCGGCTGGCGCTCGAAGTCGTCGACGCAGTCCGCCGCGAGTTTGCCATCGATGACCGCCGTATCTATGTCATGGGGCAATCCATGGGAGGCGCGGGCACGTGGAATGTGATCACGAATCGCCCCCGGTTTTTCGCGGCAGCGGTAATTTGCTGCGGAAGCGCCTCCTCCGAGGATGGTACCGGCGCGATCGAAACGCCTCTATGGAACTTCCACGGCGAATCCGACCAAGCCGTTCCCGTGTCCCTGTCACGTGACCGTATGGCAGCAAGACGGAAAGCGGGCGGACACCCGCTCTACACCGAGTACGCCGGGGTTGACCACAATGTCTATGAATGGGCTTTCACCGAACCGGAACTGCCACAGTGGCTGTTCGCGCAACGGCGTAGCTAACGCTCGTTGTGACTTATAAGTTACAATGAATTCGGCAGCTGTTCCGGCGACAAGAGGTGGAGCCTTTGCGCGATCCCCACCCAACGTCTATGATGAATGAGGTCATTCAAGCCATTCATCAGGAGTTATCTATGTCCGCACCCAGCCGAAGGCCGGAGATTCGCCGCCGCCGCACTCGCAAGGAAAAGATCGTCCAGTTGCGTAAACGCCTCGCTGCCGCTACCGCGGAACCCGACCGCAAGCGCATTGAGCAAAAACTGCATCGCCAGGGATTGGTCTCACCCGGAACTCCGCTCATCAAGAGTGCGTGAACGCTCCGCGTAGTCTTGTTCAACTGGCGATGGTTTCGGCAGGTTGCCGCCGATCAGTAGTGCTGTGCGGCGCAGCCGCAACTTCCGCATAGATTTCTAGAATGCGGCGGACTGAGGCGTCCCATGAAAACCTCTTGGCTTGTTCATAGCAACGTTTCTTCATTTCATCGCGGACCGGTTGGTCGAGCAGCAAATGAAGCAGCGCCCGCATGATCTCAAAGACATTCTCCGGATTCACCAGCACAGCGGCGTTACCCACCACCTCTGGCAGCGACGAGGTATTGGAAGTGACTACCGGAGTGCCGTGCGCCATGGCTTCCAAAGGCGGCAGGCCGAAACCTTCGTACAGTGACGGAAAAACGAAGATTTTGGCGGCGTCGTAAAAGACCCGCAGCATTTCGATGGGAATGAAGCCGAGGAAGCGTACATCGTTCTGCACCCCGCTGCGGATCACGGTGCGCCGCAGGTCTGGATGCTTCGAAAGTTCATCGCCAATGATGATCAACTTCAGGTCAGGAAATTTTCCTTCCTTTTCCAATTCCGCTTTCAGGGCGGAAAAAGCTTCAATGATCCTCACCACATTCTTGTGTGGACTAATACGGCCCGCATAAAGCAGGAACGGATACTTGATCAAGTAGCGCTCGGCCAGGACTTGGCGGTCGGCGTCCGTCGCATGTCCGCTTAAGAAGCGCTCGTCGATAGCGTTGTAAACCACTTCAATGTGAGAAGCCGGAATGCCAAAAATGTTCTCGATTTCGCTCTTGGTGAAATTCGAGACGGCAAGAATTCTGCCCGCGCCCTTCAGCACCCTCCGCGTGAAATACAAATGCAATGATCGCCGCAGGCTCGATCGCGCTCGCGCACTGTACATGTGCTCTAACAGATCGTGCACGGTCATCACATAAGGACAGGGTAAGGTACGAGGCATCCAGTAAAGGTGCGGAATGTGGACGAGATCGCACTGCAGGCGCTTGAGAATTGCACGAAACTCGAAATAACCCTTGGCGCTGGTTCCGTCGTCCATCAGAGGGACGGCATGGAAGCTCCCAGGCAGTGGGCCGATTTCCTTGACCTTTTGTGGCGAGCCGATCAGGAAATATTGATTGGTACGATCCAAGCGACTGAGGGCGCGAACCACGTTGCGAGTATAGGTGCCGACCCCGAACTCGGTAATCCGCCGGATGTCGATGGCGACCTTCACCAAAGGATTTAACCACAGGGAACACTGAGTTCACAGCGAAATTCTGGTATTTGTAACCTAAGGATGGGGTGGATAAGGCGCGATGTTCTCTGCGTTCTCCGCCTAGGTCTCTGCGATAAGCTCTTTCGCGACCGCCAAGGCTCAAACCCGAGCTTCCGCCTGCGCCTTGGCTCGGCGCTCGGGATAGAGCGGGAAAGCGTCAGCCATCCCCAGCACTTGCTTACGGATTTTCCCCAGTACGGAAGCGTCAGTGCGATGCAGCAAAGCCTCCGATATCCAGCGGCCGACTTGCTTCATCTCCCCTTCTTTCATGCCTCGCGTGGTCAGAGCGGGCGTGCCAATGCGAATGCCGCTCGGCTTCATGGGCGGATTGGTATCGAATGGAATCGCATTCTTGTTCACGGTGATGCCGGCATCTCCTAATGCCGTCTCGGCCTCGCTGCCCAACATGCCTTTGGCGAAGACGTCGACCAGCATCAGATGAGTGTCGGTGCCGCCGGAAATAATACGGAAGCCCTCGGCGGCGAGAGTCGCGGCCAGCACTTTGGCGTTGGCGACGACTTGTCCCGCATAGTCGCGGAACGAAGGCTGCATAGCCTCGAGGAAACAGACCGCTTTGGCGGCTACAATGTGCACCAGCGGCCCGCCTTGCATGCCGGGGAACACGACCTTGTCGATGGCCGCGCCGAATTCCTGTTTAGCGAGAATCATCCCGGCGCGCGGCCCCCGCAATGTTTTATGAGTCGTCGAAGTAACGATGTGAGCGTGTGGCACCGGCGATGGGTGCGCCCCGCCCGCTACTAGTCCAGCAAAGTGGGCCATATCCACCAGGAAGAGTGCGCCCACCTTGTCGGCGATCTTGCGCATGCGAGCGAAATCGATAATGCGGGGATAGGCGCTGCCTCCGCCGATGATGAGCTTGGGGTGCTCTTTTTCCGCCAGCTTTTCCAGATCGTCGTAATCGATGGTTTCGGTCTCTTTGGTAACGCCGTAGGGCACAATGCGATAAGTCTTGCCGGAGAAATTCAGAGGATGGCCGTGGGTGAGGTGTCCGCCATGGGCCAGATTCAGGCCGAGAATCGTATCGCCGGGCTGGATGACTGCGCTGTACGCCTCCATGTTGGCCTGCGATCCAGCGTGTGGCTGCACGTTGGCGTACTCCGCCCCAAACAGTTTCTTGGCGCGGTCGCGGGCCAGGTTCTCCACAACGTCGGCATATTCACAGCCGCCGTAGTAACGCTTGCCGGGATACCCCTCGGCATACTTATTGGTAAACACCGATCCCATGGCCTCAAGCACGGCTTCGCTGACGAAGTTCTCAGAGGCGATCAGTTCCAGACCTTCATGCTGGCGGCGGACTTCGTTGTCAATCGCGGCGGCAATTTCGGGATCAACTTCCAGCAGCGGAAGCGACATTGGATTCGGCTTGTTCATTTCACTTCTCCAGAAGAGCTTGTTTCTTGGTATACATTCGGATTATGCAATTCCATGAAGTTCCCCGGCTTTTTCAGGGGTGTAAATCCGAATTGCGCATAAAGCGGTTGAGCATCGCGAGTAGCCAGAGTCCAGCGCCGCAAACCCTGTAACTGTGGGTGTTTCACGATCGCTTCCATCATCCACTTTCCCAAACCATGCCCGCGGAACGATTCCAGCACAAACACATCGGCGATGTAAGCATATGTCGCAAAATCGGAGATCACCCGCGCAAATCCAACCTGCTGCCCTTGGTTGTAGACTCCGAAACACAACGAATTCTCGATGGAACGGGCCACAAGCTCGCTCGGAATCCCTTCCGCCCAGTAGCTCGCAGTCAGAAAGCCGTGGATCACATTCAAGTCGAGCCGATCGCGGTCAGTGCTTAATAGAAACTCTCCGCTGCGTTCTTCGACAGTGTTTTCCGTTCGGCAAGCCATAAGTCGCAGGTTAATTGTAACCCGCAGGATGGCCTGAGCAGGACCTGTCAAATGCTGTCAAACGACCGGCGCAGAAACGACGCAATCTGCCAGCCGTCCATAAACTTGAACGGCGTTTCGCCAGTTGTGTAATGCCCGCAGGGCAAAACCACAACCTTGTGATCCAATCCACGTCTTTGAAACTCGTTGACGGCATTACGGGAAAACTCAGGAAGGAAAGTCAGATCGTAGTTGGCATAAATAATGAGCGACTTCTTGGGCCAACGTGCGAACTGATCAAAGTACGACATAGGGCTGACTGCGCTCCACAACTGACGCAGCCGCTCGAGATCGATCTGCGATTCGATGCCTTCGCGGATATGGCGCGTGGATTGACCGTGCCAGACCACGTCCGCCACATACGTTGAAGCGTGATTGAAAGCGGCCACCCGGATGCGAGGCTCGTGAGCAGCCGCGAGAAAGGCATAGCAGGAACCAAGGCTCGTGCCTACGATCCCAAGACGGTTGTAACCCTGCGATTCGAGCCAATCGAAACAGCAGCGGGCATCGATTACACCCTGCCGGCAGGCGTCCAGCGTGCGTCCGATGTTAGCGGAGACAGCATAGTCGGCGCGCTTGGTCTCGGCGGGCATGCGAATGTCGTGATAAGGCATGGTCAGCCGCAACACCGAAATCCCAATCAAATTCAGCGCCTGGCACAGGCTGGTGTAGGCGAGAGCATCGGCATTCCAATGCGGCATTAACACAATCGCTCGTTTACCCCGCGCCGGAAACCAGCGCGCATTCACCAGATTGTTTTCCGTAAATGGCGAGCGTACTGGCGAAGTAAAGCGCAGGAAGTCGGCATGAGTGCCTCGAACTTTCTCCTCCAGTTTTTGGTCGGGAACTTCGCGGGTGCTGAAGACCTGAACTTCCCGCCGCTCCAGGCGAAAGTCGATGGGCTTCACGTAAGCATAGAACTCATCGCTTGAAGCTACAATCCGCCGGTTGAAGTTGCGCAGAAACTGCTCCCCATCCACTGCCACGTGCCCAGGAGCGAAACCATTTCGGCAAGGCCAGTCGCGCGCCCACTCCACACCCCACTCCAACGGCCGCACCACGCGGTTGTTGTCCACCGAAGTGAGCCGGTGTTCCCAGTCATACATCCATTGGGCATAGCGCGAGGGCATAACTCTTTAGCATAGCAAACGGGTATGCAGACAATCAGCCTTGGGACAGTGAAGCGCAACAACAAACATTGGACGGTCGTGCAGTGGATGTGGAAGTGATGATCCCATCCGAGAGACGCGCCCAGGCCGGTGTCAGAGTCTTCGGCAACCAGCTCTGCCGCCCATTTTGAAACCGTTGGACTTTTTTCTTTGAAAAACGAACACTTCCGCACTCCAACTTCTGCTGAGTCGTGACAACCTCTAATCAAGTTTGAAGCACCGGCTGGCTTGCATGTAGCTACAATTGGAGTTACAATGACTTTCGAATGGGACGAGAGCAAGAACCGGGCTAACGTCAGAAAACATGGTCTTGATTTTGCGGACGCGGAAGAAATGTTTCGCGGCCTTCTTCTTATTCGGCCCGACACAGACGAAGACTACGACGAAGAACGATGGCTGGGCATCGGGATGATTCGGGGACGCGTCGCCTTCGCAGCCTTTGTGGAACGTCCGCCAGATGCGATCCGGATCATCTCACTGAGAAAGGCAGATCATGAAGAACGGAAACAATACGAAAGGGCGATCCAGGACGGACTGGAAACGAATTGATGCGATGCAAGATGAAGATATCGACTTCTCCGACATTCCCAAGCAGGGGGCAGACTTCTTCGCACACGCCATCCTCTGGCCGGGCCCAAAGAAGCAGATCACTCTGCGAATCGACCCCGACGTACTCGCCTTCTTTCGTAAGCACGGCAGAGGCTATCAGACGACTATCAACGCCGTCCTGCGCAAATATGTGGAGGCCCAGAAAGGCCGTTCAGGTTAAATGGAAGCGAATCCAGATTTCTTTTTGTCGGCAGCCGGCGAAATGCGAGGAGATCTTGCCACCATCCGCGCCTGTTGGTCAAAAGGACGCTTAAGGGATAGTGTTCGCGACGATTACATGCTCATCGAAGTTGAGCCTCCGGTGATTGGACAAAGGTATGGACTCGGTGACCAGGACATCACGGAGCTGATAATCTCGACGCATTTTAGCGGTTTTACTCTCTTCCCCGTCACGGAGTGGCCATCCCACGTCTATGTGGGTCGAATGCTGGATCCAGCAGTTGCCCAGACCCTGGTCTTCACCGCAAGCCAGGTCGAACTCATCGGTTGGGGCATGATATTTCCTACACGCGCTGAGGCGGAAGCGGAAGTCGCAAAGTTTGATGACTCACGTGGTGCCTAACTGATGTGCCGTCGCGGCACGCGCTTCGAAATTCCGCAAAGAATCTCATAAAGCACCGTATTCGCCAGCGCCGCATGTTCGCGTGCATCCACGCTGAGGCCTTCGGAGGATCCCAGCAGAATAGCCTCGTCTCCCACTTCAATTCCTGGCAAGCCGGTAACGTCAACCAAAGTGAGGTCCATCGAAATGCGTCCCACGATGGGGGCATAGTGCTCGCGCACAATGACGCGGCCACGCGAAGACAGAGCTCGATTGAAGCCGTCGGCGTAGCCCACGGGCAGCACCGCGATGCGCGCCGGAGCCTTCGTAACATAGATGCCACCGTATCCCAGCGCCTGGTTGGCGCGCACGTCACGCAGAGAAAGGATGCGCGTCTTCCAGGTGAGAACGGGTTTGACCCCAAGCCGCAAACCGCTGCCGCTCACTTCACGTCCCGCCCGCTCAAATGGCAGAAAGTAACCGTACAGCGCGATGCCGGGCCGCACCATGGTGTTCCATGACTCGCGCCGCGAGATGACAGCGCCAGTGTTGGCGGCATGAATCAGCGGTGGATCGACGCCTTCATTGCGCAAGAATTGCCGCACCTGTTCGAACGACTGCAACTGCTCGGCGACGGAAGGTGCATCGAGAATTTCTGAAGAAGCCAAGTGAGTCGAGAGCCCTTCGACCACCAGATGTGGAGCCGCCTTGAGCGCGGCGACGATGTGCCGCAAATCCTGTGGCGAGGCGCCGAGCCGCCCCATGCCGGTATCGACTTTGAGATGAACCGAATGTTTCGCAGACAGACGCGCCGCGGCCTTTTCGAATAACTCGATCTGCCCCGGCTCCCACACGGTTGGCGTCAAGTTGAGGCGGACAATCTCTTCTTCTTCGCCGCGCCAAAAACCCGTCAATAGCAGAATGCGGCCGCGAATCCCCGCTTCGCGAAGTGGAATCGCCTCATCAAGCGAAGTGACGCCAAACCAGCGCGCGCCTTCTTCTTCCAGGGCGCGAGAACATTCGACCGCACCGTGACCATAAGCGTCAGCTTTCACGATGGCGCAAACTGTGACCCCGGCCCCAATGTGCTTCTGTACGACACGGAAATTCTGCCGCAGCGCAGTCAGCGATACCTCGGCCCATGTGGGACGGGTTGCAACTCGTTTCGCAAGTTCGATAGTGGCCACTGGGTCGATTATAGCGGTCAGGAGCCGTGGAATCAGGTTACCGGCGTACCAATCAAAGGACCCGCGCCGGACACCAGGCTCGCAGGTAGATACAAAGTCCTACTTGTAAGCCTTTATGGCGTTATCTCGAAGACAACACCATGACCGTGAGCGCCACCGTACTGCGTAACACCGATGAAGTTCGTTCCATCAGAGATCAAGTCGCTGTTTGGAGCGGCGCCGTCTGCGCAATTTGCCTGATTACAGAAATTGTAAATAATGCTCTCCACATTTTGATTGATCTTGAAAAGCGTACCTGAATCGAACGCTCCGCCCGACTGGGTCGTCCCGTATGCGCTATAACCATTGATGTACAGCCCGCCTGCGGGAGCGCAACCATTGCCTTTCTCAAATGGCATGTTATTTTCTTCACGACCTTCACCAGATAGGTTCAACCTGAAGATACCGCCGCAACTACCCGCCCCACCTTCGCTCATGGTGCCGTAAAGGTATCCCCGTTTATCAAAGCTGACACTGGAAAGAGGATGCCAACCACCCCAATAGGTGAATTTATAAAGTGTTTCTCCTTCCCACGATTGCGATCGCACAAGCTCTATCACAGCGCCTTGGCCCGGTTGTTTACCGCCCTTTGTGAAATATAGATTTCCTGAATGAAAAATTACTTCCGAGAATGGCTCTGCGTACCCATCATTCACGCCATACAGGATGTTTTCCGTCCACTGATCCTGACCTTGAGGAGGAGGGACTAACTGAAACACTCCGTTCAAACAGAAATTCGTGGTGCCATAAAGGTTCCCTGCAGAATCGAACGTCAGGCGGGCTGCGGGCTTGCATCCATCGCCATGCTGAAAATCGGAAAAGCTCCACAAAACTGTCTCAGTCCAACTGCCGCCCGGAGCCAACGGTGGCGACAGCATGAACACCGTTCCATTTTCATACATGCCACCCCGGCTGGTGGTTCCATAGAGATTGCCGGCCGAGTCGAAAATGAGGCCAGCCATCGGAAATTGGCCGTCATGGCAGTCGGCCTGTGAGCAAAAGTTGTAAACAAGGGTATGAGTCCAACTGCCGTCCGAGTTCGGAGAAAGCTCGTAGACAGTGCCACAGCCGCCGATTCCAAGACACTTCTCCCCGCCCGCCGAGGTAGTACCGTATAAGTTCCCGGCGTGATCGGGGACTACGCTCCCTGCGGGTGGTCCACCATCGCTACAATCCTGAGCTGCACAAAAGCTATACAGGACTTTCTCCTGCGTCTGCCCGAGGGACAGCACACAACCCAGAATCATAAAGCTCAACCAAAGAAGTGTTGTTTTCATAATCATCTCTTGGAGGAGCGAAAGTATACATCTATGCTGCGATGTAAGGTAGAGTCAAACGACCCACAAGAATCGGAAGTTGATCCTCGTCCGCCCGCAGGACTCGGACGAACGGTACGAAAGGCATCGCAATTTGTTGACGTAAGAAATCTGCTTCCTACCCGCCCGACAAGCTGAACTTTACCGTCACCAGAGTTTCGACCTCGACTGCCTGCTCATTCAAATAGTAGGGCCGGTAGCGCCATTGGCGGACTGCGTTGATGGCGGCTTGCACCAGTAGGGGATGGCCGATGATCACTTGAAGATCCTGGATTGTCCCTTCGCGGTCGATCACCGCTCGCAGTACAACCGTTCCCTGGATGCGGGCCTGCTTTGCCAAGGCCGGATACTCCGGCTGCACGCGGCGAATCAGATTACCCTCCATCATGTGAGAAACTCGAGGCGGACGCAACGAGGGAGCAACCGGGATGGCCGGTCGCATGCCGCTTCCGATCGTTGCAATCACATCTTTTCCGCCCGGATCATCGCCGACGATGCCCACCACTCCCGGTCCTGCGAGAAGCTCTGGAACAGAGGCATCGCCATCGTTTGAGGCGGGAATCGTGCCTGGTATCCGAGCCGGAGCCAGCAAGACATGTCCCACTACGTCGCTGACGACATGGTTTCGCGCTGCTCTCGCAGTCCCAGGTGCGGGCGGCGGCACAGGAGCAACTACCGATCCCAGCAACGCCAACCGCGGCATTGCCTGAGTGTAAAAGAAGGGAAGAACCAGCAATCCCGCGATAGCCAGGGCCTGTGCGGCGAACGAAGCCAACGCAGTCCAGCCGCGATGAGAGCGGTTCGCCCAAGCGTTGTCGGAGATGTAGTCAGCGAACATGGTGGCCTCCTCAATCCGTGTCTTTTTATAAAGACACCGGGAGACCACCCAACGGAAGAAACTTCAAGAAAGAAAAAAGGCCGCACCTTATGCGGCCTTTTGGGAACTTTCTTGACGGTTTAAGTGTCGTCGACTACTTCGGCGGCGCAGTGGTTTGCGGTTTAGCTTGGGCCGGCTTGGCGCCAGTTCCGGTGCCAGACTTCTGCAGCGGAGCGGCAGCCTTGGCTGGAGCGGGCACACCCGACTTGCTGTTGTAGGCCTCAACCACCGATCGCGTGATATCCATGGAAGGCAAAGCCCAGAGTATGGGACCTTGCGGCCAGGGATTCGATGTATCCACGATCATGCCAAAGCCGGCGGTCTGGGCATAGTTCACAATCACCGGTGCCATTTTCTGCAGGATGCGCTGGGCAATCTCATTCTGCTGGGCCTGGGCATCGTCGCGGGCATCTTGCACCGACCGTTCCAGAGATTTTTGTTTCTGTTCAATCTGCTTTACCAGGTTGCCGCGCGCGTCTTCGCTGAGCTTGCTGCCGCCGTCGCTGAGCTGCTTCTTCAGGCTCTCGACTTCGTCATTCAGATTCTTCAATTCGGTCTGTTTGGGCTCCAGCTTCTTGCTCAAGGCCTCGAAGTCGCGCTGGCCCTCATTACTGGCAAAAATTGCCTGCTCAATGTTGATGGTGCCCACCCGGCCGCTACCAGTCGCCGTAGGGTCCGCTGCAGCCGCGGCGGGCGGAGTGGAAGAGCTCGGCGCTGCCGGCAAAGTTGTGTCCGGCTTGCTGGCTTGGGCCAGGCTCATAGCGGATAAGGCAAACACTGCGGCCAGAAGAAAACACGTGAACTTGCTTTTCATGGGGTTAGTTTTGAACTCCTTGGAGCTTTCCGGGAATTTTGCTCAGATTTTATTCTTTTCTGACCGCGGGGCCGACCACCGGTGATCCCGCCTCGCCATTGCCGGCGATAAGGCAGGCCGACTCCCAGCCGCTCACGTCGAATGCACGAACGTGACGACCACCCCGCACAATTCATTTTCAGGGCGCGAAGCTAACATTATAGGTAGACAGCCGCCTTAGCGTCAAACCTTCGCTCTGACACCTCCTCGTTCATTACGAAGCTCATTACGAAATTTAGGATGTATTTTGGTCGTTTACAATGCTTTACTCATTAGCAATCAAGTGTGAAAGTCTTCGCTGACCATGCCGCCAGCGCCAGACGGAAACTATCGAATGCGAACTCGACTAGCCAAACCGATCGCTCTCCTGATTTTGCTGACGGCCGTCGCCTTAGGCAGCGACCGCTCGCCCCGTCCCACCATCGTCTTTATGACCGACTTCGGCGTCGTCGACGATTCCGTTGCCCTCTGCAAAGGTGTCATGTATTCCATCGCTCCCGACGTTCGCATCGTCGATCTCACTCACCAGGTCACGCCTTTCTCCATCCTCGACGGCGCTCGCTTCCTGTATGGCGCGACTGCATACTTTCCTTCGGGAACAATCTTCGTTGTGGTCATCGATCCAGGTGTGGGCAGCACACGAAAGGCCGTCGTGGTGAAGTCCAAGCGCGGCCAGTACTTCGTTCTACCCGACAACGGACTGATGACTTTGGTGCAGGATCGCGATGGCCTCGAATCCGCGCGCGAAATCACCAATCCCGCCTGGATGATCGGGGCTGCTCTCTCCTCCACTTTCCACGGCCGCGATATCTTTTCTCCCGCTGGCGCGCATCTGGCCCGCGGTGATAATTGGACCCAGGTCGGCCCCGAAGTGAACGTTACCAAACTCGTTCGCCTCGACATCGCCCCCGCAAAACTCGATGATCGCGGCCTCACCGCCCAGGTCATCGCCACCGACGGTCCTTTCGGAAACCTGGTGACCACCATCAGCGGCGAAGACTTCCTCAAGCTCGGTTACAGTCGCGGTCAAACCGTCCCCGTGACCATCGGCCAGACTCAACTGAAGCTGCCCTTTGTCCGCACCTTTAGCGACGTCCCCCTAAACACTCCACTGTTGTATATCGATTCTCGTGGGCACGTGGGATTTGCAGTCAATCAAGGAAGTTTCGCATCCATATACGGAATTAAGCCGCCGCAACCAATCTCCATTCCTCGCGCGGCCAAGTAGCAGGCGACACAAGGAGGATTTTCATGAGCACCCAACGATTCGCTTCTGGAAAGTCTTTAGTGGTGATCCTGACCATTCTGCTCATGCCCGCTCTTCTTTTTGCCCAGAGCTTTCGCGGCTCCATCCGCGGCCAGGTAGTCGATCCCAATGGCAAGTTAATCGTCGGAGCCAAGATCTCTGCCAGGAGCCCGGCCACCGGCCTGGTTCGTGACACCATCACGGGCGACGACGGCGCTTACGTCCTGGCAGAGCTTCCCGTCGGCCTGTACACAGTGACGGCAGAATCCGGAGGATTCTCTCCTGTTGCCCAGAACATCGTGGTCAATGTCGGCCTCGACACCACCGCCAATTTCGATCTCACCACCCTCGCCCATCGCACTGAGCAAGTAACCATCGCAGGCAATGCCCCGGTCATCGAACAAACCCGTGACGTTCTCGGCCAGGCCGTCGATCGCAAACTGGTCGATGAACTTCCGCTCAACGGCCGCGACTTCGGCAAACTTGTCGCTCTGGTTCCAGGCGTAACCGTCGAACCCGCCGGAGTGGCCGGAACCGAATTCGGTTTCGGTCAGTTCAACATCAACGGCAACCGTGATCGCTCCAACAACTACACCCTGGATGGCACCGACAACAACGATCCTTACTTCAACAACTCCGCGCTCAACCAGGTCGGCATCACCGGCGCACCTGCGACTCTGCTGCCGATTGATGCCATTCAGGAATTCAATCTGCAATCCCAGTTCGCCGCCGAATACGGACGCAACTCCGGCTCCGTGGTCAACATCATCACTCGCTCCGGTACCAACAAGTTCCACGGCTCGGCGTTCGAGTTTCTGCGCAACAGCGCCCTCGACGCCCGCAACTACTTCAACACCGAAGCCCGCAAGTCGGAGTTTCAGAACAACCAGTTTGGCGGATCGCTCGGCGGTCCTATCGTGAAAGACAAGACCTTCTTCTTCCTCGCCTATGAGGGACAACGGGAGAACGTAGGATCCGACTTCTTGCTCAACGTGCCCACGGCAGCTCAGATTACCGAGGCACAAACCGTGGCTCTGGCGACCGGACAAATCACTGCCATCAACCCCGCGCTCACCAGCATTTTGGGTTTCTATCCCCAGAGCAGTACCGGACAAATCGCCTCGGTGGTCCACGACAAGAACGACCTCGACAACTTCATCGCTAAGATCGACGAAAACCTCACCAACACCGAACAACTCACCGGACGCTACGCCTTCGGACAGAGTGACCAAACTTTTCCCTTGGGCAACAACGGCGGTTTCGGCAAAGGCTCGCGTCTGCCGCAGTTCGCCCAGACTTCGCCCACTCGCGTGCAGGTGGTCTCCCTCAGCCTGCTCTCCACCTTGAGTTCAACTCGCATCAATGAAGTCCGCTTCGGCTACAGCCGCTATCGCACTTCGTTCAGCTCGCTCGATGCCAACTTCGATCCCGCTAGCATCGGTCTCGACCTGGGCACCGGCAAGCTGGGCCTGCCCGAATTCGATTTCTCCATCCCGCAACTGGAAAACCTCGGCGCTCAGGGATTCAGCGTTCCTCGCGGTCGTACCAGCCAGACCTACCAGATCCTCGACAATTTCACCTGGCTGCACGGCAAACACACCTTCAAATTCGGTGGCGAATTCCATCGCGCCAAGGTCAGCAATTTCAACGACAATCTCGAGCGTGGAATCTTTTCCTTTGAGCCCACCGGCCTTGCCACCGACCCGGTTGTCGACACCCTCGCCAACTTCTATATCGGCAACGGCTTCGTCGAAGCTGATACCGGCAATACCCAACGCACTACCTATAACAATGGCCTGAGTTTCTTCGCGCAGGACGACTTCCGCGCATTTTCCACCCTTACCCTCAATTTAGGTCTGCGCTGGGAATATTTTGGTCCGCTCAGCGAGGCGAATAATTTGCTCTCCAACCTCGCGCCCGATGGCACTCTGGCTATGGTCGGCACCCACGGTCTCAATGGAGTCTACAACCGCGATCTCAAGAACTTTGCTCCTCGTCTCGGCCTTGCCTGGACTCCCATCCCTAACACCGTCGTCCGCATGGGTTACGGCATTTACCACGACTATGTCCCGCAAGACTTATTCATCGCCAACTTCACCACCTCCGCCGGAGTCGCCACCAATCCCATCGGCCCCAAGCCGGTCTTTGAGATGAACTTCAATCCGGATGCATTCAACGGAAACACTCCCGGCGTCCCCATCTTGACTCCCATCACCACCGGCCCTTTCACCATTTTCGCCACGCCGCGCAATTTTCCCACTCCCTACAGCCAGAACTGGAACTTCAATATTCAGCACAAACTCGCGGAAAACACTTCGCTGGAAGTCGGCTACGTGGGCAGCAAGGGAACGCACCTGGTGCGATTGTTTGACGCCAATCAGCCCGACGAAAATTTCAACTTCCCCAATCCCAACTTCGGCAGCATCGATGTCTTGGCGCCCATCAGTTCCTCCGTCTTTCACTCGCTCCAGACCACCTTCCGGATTCAGGGTTCGCATGGCTGGTCAGGTTTTGCCACCTACAACTATTCGAAATCTATCGACGACGCCTCCGACGGCATCGATTTCACCCCCGGCGCAGCCTTTCCGCAGAATTCAAACGACCTCGCCGCCGAACGCGGCCCTTCGACCTTCGATACTCGCCACCGCTTCACCGGAGCAGCGAACTACGACGTGCCCTACTGGCACGTCCTGCCCAAGGCGCTCGGCACCGGCTGGGCCCTGAACTGGATTGCCAGCTTCCAGAGCGGTCGCCCCATTCCCATCGTTACCGAAGACGACACCACCGGCCGTTTCTACTTTAACCAGCGGCCCAACGTCGTGCCCGGCGTTAACCCCATTCTGCCCCACTGGAATCCCTTCACCGGATACCTCAACGCCGCTGCCTTCTCCCAACCCGCTTTCGGAACCTTCGGCGATCTCGGCCGCGATTCGGTCTATGGTCCTGGCTATTCCAACCTCGATTTCTCCGTGACCAAGAACACGAAAATCTACGAACGCCTGAACCTGCAACTGCGCGCCGAGTTCTTCAACATCTTCAACCACCCCAACTTCGCTTTGCCCGCGGGAAGCATCAACCCCGGCGTCGCCCCCGCCGGCCTGATCTCGCAGACTCCAGACGTAGCCCAAGGCAACCCCGGCCTCGGCGGCGGCGGCCCGCGTGTGGTTCAATTGGCCGCCAAGTTCACGTTCTAAAAAACTAGCCACGGATCTGCATCGATTCTCAAGATCATGAAAAAACTTGATCCGTGAGAATCCGTGTAAATCCGTGACCGGTTTACTCTTGAGCGTCCTTCGCCACTTCCACCAGTACCGCCCGCAGCAACCCCACAAAATCCCCCTTGACTCGCTCAGCCGTATCCAGCACTTCCTGATGATTCAACGGCTGATCCAGAATCCCCGCCGCCATGTTAGTCACACAGGAAATTCCAAGCACCTTCATACCCATGTGCCGTGCTGTAATCACTTCCGGAATCGTCGACATCCCCACCAGATCCGCTCCAATCGCCCGCAAATACCGAATCTCCGCCGGCGTCTCATAGCTTGGCCCCAGCAATCCGGCATACACGCCTTCATGCACCGTCTTCCCCAGCTTCCGCGCGGCCTTCAGCGCCATCTCGCGATACGGCTTCCAGTACGCCTGCGTCATGTCCGGAAAGCGAGGGCCAAAGCGCTCGTCATTCAATCCCACCAGCGGATTCTGCCCCTGCAAATTGATGTGATCCGAAATCACCACCAGCGCCCCCTGCTTGTATTCCGTATTAATTCCTCCTGCCGCATTGGTGACGATCAGCGCTTGTACTCCCATTCCCCCCAGCACCCGCACCGGAAACGCCACCTGCTCCGCCGAATATCCCTCGTAAAGATGCACTCGCCCCTGCATCACCGCGACCGGAATGTCTCCCGCTTTCCCAATCACCATCTGCCCCGCGTGTCCAATGGCAGTCGACCGCGGAAACGAAGGAATCTGCGAGTAGGGAACGCGCACTGCATCGCCGAGTTCATCAGCAAACGCACCGAGTCCTGACCCCAACACGAGACCGATCTTCGGCCGTAGCGCTGTCTGCTCCAGCAGAAACGTCGCGGCGTATTCAGCACGAGAAAAAGTGTCAGTCATGAAGCACTTAGCATTTAGCGCTTAGCATTAGGGAATCATGGTCCTGAGAAGGTTACCACCAGCCCTAATGGCTAAGCACCAACTGCTAGTTGCTGAGTGCTGAATGCCGAGTGCTGATTGCTCTTTCAAACCCTTCCAACTCCCCTTCCAACTTCCACTGCTCCCGCGCCCGCTCACTGCCATCAAGAAACTTCTGACACGCCGCCGAAGTCTTCCCGCCCAGCGAACCTGCGCACGCTCCCACCACTCGAAAACTCTTCGTATCACCCCACAAACTCGCTCCCGGCAAAAAACTGTGCTCCAGCGAAAGCCTCGCCATGCGCTTCAATTCTTTATATGAAATCGCGTACTCTTCCAGCGCACGCAAGTATTCATGCGTCATATCCGACCGCGAAACCCCTTCATCATCTGTCGCCAGCGCCACCGGCACTCCATACTTTATATACACCGGCAAAGGATGATCATCGCCCTTCACTCCCAAGATCACATCATTCGACGTCAAACAAATCTCCACCAGCACATTGCGTTGCGCCATCTCCCGCAACAACCCCACCGGGTCACGCTCGTTCATCACATCCACGCCATGCCCAATCCGCTCCGCATGTCCCCGCTCCACCGAATCACGCACATGAAAAGTCAGCCCTTCCGGAGGCACCAAACCCATCGCCAATTCGCCGGCGTGCAAGCTGATATGCACCTTGGGATAAATCTCATGCAGGTAATTAAGCATCTTCATGTGCAACTCAAAATCGTGCATCGGGACGTACCAGTCTTCCGGCATCACCAGATTCAATCCCACAAACCGCGGGTCCGTGGAAGCCAACTCAAATCCGAGTAAGATCTGCGCAAATACCTGCTCTCGTGGCAACCCGCGCAGCACCTGATACAGATAGCGCACGGTGATCTCGCATCCCGGCTCTGCTTCGCGCGTGCCGCACTTAAGCTTGGTACGCATCTTGGCCTCGTCCTCTGTGAGCTTTCTGCTGGTGGCAGCGGCAATTTCTGTTAATCCGCCAGCCAGCAACTCGTCCCGCAGCTTCGCCAAATCATCGTCCCATCCGATCTTTGCTCCCAGTTGTGCCGCCTGCGCTCCATCCGCTGTATGCATCAACTCCAGAAACTGTAAGTGATCCGCCGCTGCCTGAGACGCTGCTTCCGCGATCATGTCAGCTGTGTGGTTTTGTGAGGCCAGGCTGAACTTATCGAACGTTGCAAAAAAGTGATCGTGCCCCGACTCCTCACCCTGAATCCAGTTCCGCATCGACCAGCCGTCAATCATCGTGTTGTACAGAATATGATCGCCATAAGCGCAACTCACCGCCGGCTTGCTCGTGAACTTGTCGCACGACGCATCGCAAGGCGGTGCGATCAACACCGCCGTGGTGCGATCCACGCACAGCCCATCATCCACCGCAAAATCAATGAAGTTCTCGGCGTAAACGCTGCCGCTCAAATGATTGTGCAGATCACCGCCCTTCGGCATCTCTCGCAGAAAAGCCAGCGCCAGCAAGGGTTGGCCCCGGACGGATTGCAGATACGCCGCCGTCCGCTCTTCGGCTGAAGCCTTGGATTGCGCCACGGTCGCCGGGAACGAGAACGACGCCACCAAGACGACGAAGACAATCTTGCATAAACCAATCCGCGCCACGCCAGACTCCTTGTAATGGAATCGCATTGTATCGTAGAGACGCACCTTGCTACGGTAAGCGTTCCCCGAGGCCGGGCCGAACAAGCCTTGCTCATTCGGACTATACTTTCGGTTGTGCATGCCGGGCTGCCGGAGCCCCGTGACCTTAAATGCCGCAGGCACACTTATATGTTCGAGCGCTACGTCGAAAATGCGAGAAGGACAATCCATTTCTCCAGATACGAGGCTGCCCAGCGCGGATCTTCGAATATTAGCCCCGAACACATCCTGCTTGGTCTGCTGAGGGACGCTCCGACCCCGCTAAGAGGGATAGTCGGCGTCTCCGAGCAACAGGTCCAAAACGAGATTTCGGCTTACCTTCCGCAGCACGAAAAGCACACGACCCCCACCGACATATGTCTAAGTCAAGAGTCGCAACACGTATTAGCGGTCGCGGAGGCGGAGGCCGACAGACTCGCCCATCGCCGGATAGACAACTATCACCTATTGCTGGGTCTGTGCATGGATACTGGTTTTGCGTCCCAAGTGCTTCGACGTAATGGGGTTTCGGCCGAATCCATTCGAGAGCAACTGTTGACTCTCCACAAGGCAACAGAGGAACCTGCGCCTTCGCCAGCAAATTCTGCAGACCTGTCCCCTGCTGACCGTGCGCAGCATGAATTGCAGGTGCGCGTGATCGGGCTGCTAAAAGTGAAGGATTATCAAGGCGCGCTCAAAGTCGTAGATGACACCATTGCCGACCCAAGCCTCGACAGGAACAGGACAACGCGAGGGCTGGCTCAAATTGCCTCCACGATTGCGAGGATAGTCGGGGACTTCGACCGAGCCAGACGCTACTGCGAACTACGTGTGGCTTGTGATCCCGAAGATGCCATGGCGCTCTACGTCCTAGCCGACTGCCTCGACCACCAAGGGGAGGCCGACCAGGCGATGAAGATCGCGCGCAAGTCGTACGAACTGAGCTTGGCGCGAAGGGGGGCGCAAGGCGAAGGTCTTGTGGAGTTGATTGAAACTCGTTTTCCCCGGGTCACTCTTGGAGCTTAGAAATCTCACTCGGCGGGCGACTAGGCCCGTCCATAGCGGTTTCTTCCGGATTTTGAACAATCCGTCGCAATCCCCATCTGACTTTCAATTCGCGTCTCGTTCCCATTCTTCCCCGTCAAGTCTACTTTCGTAGGCATTGCCCGGCCATAACTGCACAAACCTCGCTGCACCCCCCTGTGAACTGCCTGCACTCCACTGAATTCCAAGCACATGCAAGACCGCATTTTCTATTGACTGCAAAAATAGAAAGAGTAAAACAGACTCGTTCTTTGACAACTTCTAAAGTTTTTCCGGTTGGTGCGGCGTCCGGGGCTCGAGCCAAGTCACTCTCTGCATCGCAAGGTGACGGAGAGAAGGCAGGCAAGGGTCTATAGCAAAGTGCTGGTCGAGGAGAACAGGAAGATCTGTCGAAGGCAAGATAGAGTCCCGAGGCGTTGGGTTGATTTGTCCAGTTGGCGGTAAGCCCGGAGCCCGAGCTAATGATCGCGCATCGCAACCCGCAAGGGATGCCGTGAGAGCAGGTCAGGCAAGGGTCTAAAGCGAGCTACTGGCTGAGAGGAATGATCCCAACACCACCTCGGGACTCTTAATTTTTGTTCGCCACTTACGGTCCCGTCACCACCGTGAATCTTTCCTTCGGCACCAATCGCGCCCGGTAGATCGTCGCTGGCGCAGACTCCCCCACTCCATCTACATTCACCTGATAACTATCCGGAGGCAGATTTTCGCCAAACGGAATCTCCTGCGCAGTCGTATTTTTCTTTACCGGAAAGTGCTGATACCCGAGCGCCGTCGCCCGCCCGTCTTCATTCACCGCCACCACAATCACCGTCAAATCAAATTCTCCATCGGTTTGATTCGAAACCAGGACCGACCCCTCGATCCGTCCCCCGTTTACCACGGGATATTTCCCCCACTCCAGGAACAGCGGCGTCACCACCGTCAGCGTTAACTGTTGTTGTCGTTGATAAGCTGGGTTTCCACTGTCGCTGACAGTCACTGTGAACGGGAATTCGCCCACCTGTCGGGGAACTCCCGTGAGAACACCCTCCAGATGCAAACTCACGCCCGTTGGTAGCGAGCCTGCGCTAACCACCCACTTCAGAGGGGTAATTCCACCTTGCGCCAACATTTGTGCCTCGTAGGGCTGTCCCACAAATCCCTTGGGGATGCTCGTGGTTTGAACCGTTATCGGAGTTCCCGTCGCCCCGCCCTGTTGCGCGGCGCACATCCCGCAGAGCGCCAGCCCCAGCAAGCCAATCCAAAAATGTCGTTTCATATCTTCTACCTTACTCCGCTTCCCAAAAACTCATCCACCGCCTTGATGAACATCCCCGTCTGGTCCACAAACGTCATATGCCCCGAATTCGGCAGCACCACCATCTTCGACCCCGCAATCTTCTCACGCATCGCCTGTGACAACGCCGGCTCGCACTCATCATGCTCGCCCACCACCATCAACGTCGGTACTTTGATGCCCGCCAGCCGCTCGGTGTACTCCACCGACTTCAAATTCCCATCAATGATGAACTCCCCGTGCTCGCCCCACATCTCGCGATACAAGTCCCACGCCTCACCCAGCGCTGTCGGATCATAATTCGGATCCGGCCGGTTGTGATACACATATGGAAAATATCCCTCGCCCCACGCCGCGATCATGTATTCATTGCTATAACGGTTCTTCTCGTAAGGTTTGCCCTGTCCGAACAATCCCTGTGCTTCCAGCCGGTCAATTCGCTCCCGCAACTCCGGTGCCATGTTCTGCTTCATACGCACGAAGACTTCGTTCAATGCCGCCGAACTCGACCACGTACTCGCCAGGATCAAGTGATTAAGATTCCGCTGATATTTCAACGCATAAGCCTGTGCCAGCGCTCCACCATAAGAATGTCCAAGTAGAGCGATCTTGCCCAATCCCAACCCCTGCCGCACTGCCTCCACGTCCTCCACCATATTTTCGATGGTGTAAGCCGAACGGTATTCGAGCTTTTGCGATTTCCCAGAGCCGCGCTCATCAATAAAGATGACTTTATGACGACGCGCCAGCGGCAGCAAATAAGGCAGGAAATAATCGTGCGATGATCCCGGCCCGCCATGCAGAATCAAAAGCGGCTCCCCGCGCCCCATCATCGTGTAATAAATCATGACTCCGTTCGCATCCACGAAGCCATCTTGCACGGGATAAACATGATCCGTCTGAGCGGCCGAACCAATCGCACCCAGGACCAGCACTACTGAGAAGATTAGAGTTTTCATGATCTCGCCATCCTAGCCTGTAAGGCCGAGGCGAGCAATCGGAAGTGACTGGGTAAAGCATTTTGAGAAGAGCACGGCTCCAGCCGTGCTGAACCGATCTGAACAACGAAGAATTGAGAAATTGAGAATTGAGTGGTTAAGCCAGAAGCTAGCAGCCAAATGCTGAATGTTAAACCAACACCGCCTGATACTCCTCATAAGCACCCTTGAAATCCGTAATCTTATGATCTCCCTCGAAGTGCCAAACTCGCGTGGCCACTTCGTCGACCAAGTCCTCATCATGCGATACCAAGAACACCGTTCCCTGATAGCGCTGTAGAGCAATGTTAAGCGCATTGATCGATTCCAGATCAAGATGGTTCGTAGGCTCATCGAGCACCAGCACATTCGGTCTTAGCAGCATCAGCTTGCAGAACAGCAACCGCGCCGCTTCGCCGCCGGAAAGAACGTCAGTTTTCTTGTCGCCATCATCGCGTGGAAACAACATCTGTCCCAGCAACCCGCGAATCTCCTCATGAGCCGCCGCCGGATTCCACTGATGTAGCCACTCGAAAGCCGTCATTCCCGGTTGAATCAGCGCACGATGGTCCTGCGCAAAATATCCCACGGAAGCCTCATGCCCCCAAACCACTTTTCCTTTACTTAAAAAAGCCCCATCGTAGCCGCTCGTCTTGCGCAGTTCCGCCTCAGGCACAGTCGGAGAATTCGCCAACAGCGCATTCACTAATGTCGTCTTGCCTGCGCCGTTGCGCCCCATCAGCGCAATCTTCTCTCCGCGTAGCACGCTCGCGGTAAACTCGTTGATCACTTTCTTCTTCCCGTAGGACTTAGTCACACCTTCCAGTTCCAGAATGTGTTTCCCCGAAGGCCGCTTCTGCTCAAATTTCAAATACGGCCGCTGAATATTCGACCTCGCCAGCTCAGTCACCTGCAAGCGCTCAACTTCTTTGCGCCGCGATTGCACCTGGCTCGACCGCGTGCCCGCCGAGAATCTCGCAATAAACTCATTCAGCTGTGCGATCTTCTTGCTCTTCTGCGCATTCTGACTCTCAATCTGTGAACGTACCTGCGTCTTCGCTACCACCATATCGTCGTAAGTGCCGGTATAAGTGATGATGGTTTCGTAATCGATGTCGGCAATGTGCGTGCAAATGCTGTTCAGGAAATGCCGGTCGTGCGAGATCACAATCAGCACACCGTCATACTGATTCAAGAAAGTCTTCAGCCAGTGGATCGAATCCAAGTCCAGGTTGTTCGTAGGTTCGTCCAGCAGCAGCGCCTGCGGATGCCCAAACAAAGCCTGCGCCAGCAGCACCCGCACTTTCTGTCCGCCCTGCAACTCGCCCATCTTCTTGCCCTGCAACTCTTCAGGAATATCGAGTCCTTGCAGCAACACCGCCGCGTCGCTCTCGGCGGTATAACCATCTTCTTCGCCAACCACGCCTTCCAACTCACCCAGCTTCATGCCGTCGGCGTCGGACATTTCCGGCTTGGCGTAGATTGCATCGCGCTCTTCCAGAGCTGCCCACAGCGGCTTATTGCCCATAATCACCGTGTCGAGCACGCGATATTTGTCGAAGGCAAACTGGTCCTGGCTCAACACCCCAATCTTCTTGGGACGCACCACCGTCCCCTTTTGCGGCTCGACCTCTCCACTCAACAACGCCATGAACGTAGACTTGCCCGCCCCATTCGGCCCCGTCAGGCCGTAGCGCTTGCCCTCTGTAAAGCCGGTGGACACTTCGTCAAACAAAATCTTGGCGCCGAAGCGCATCGACACGTTGCTAACTGAGATCATGATTTTCCAACGAAACTGCGGGGAATTGCCCTAAGGCGGGAGCGCAGCTACCTCTTTAAGAATACCATGACCGCCGCGAGACTACCCACACGTCCACACCGCGGTAAGCGGCGCAGATTGTCTGCCAGCAAACTCGTGAATGATCAGTTTCGGACACCGAGTCCCAGCCGTGGACGCAACATCGGATGTTGGCCTCATCATGCCCTTCGCAAGTCAACAGGTTGCGCGCTGTGATTTTGGCAGCGCTCGTGCTTAATAGTCACTGCCCCACGAGAGCATACTTCCATGACTCCAATCCACAACTTGCGAATAGGTTTGATTGCCAACATCGCGGACAAAGTCCTACGTCTGCCCCCCGCCACCGCTTTGAGGTTTGCTTTCGCCTTCCTCATCATCCTCGGAACTCTGCAACCCGGGTTCGCACGCGAAAGAGGTCCCCGCGTCGAAGTGGTTTGCCCGTCTCAGCCAATTCCGGTCAGGCAGGGGGAACAGCAGGTATTGGTCTACGAACTACACATTACCAACTTCGACCTGGTCCCGATGACTCTAAAACACCTGGAGATTTTCGCCGCCGAGGACAACAGCCAGCCCCTCAAGGTGTTCTCGGACGACGCTTTGTCTGCCACCATGGTTCAGACAGGTTCAATAGGCGGTGCCAAAGACTCGCGCACTATAGATCCCGGAAGTCGCGCCGTCGTCTTTCTCTGGATCGGCCTGCGGCTGGATCAACCAGTACCCTCTAGTTTGCGGCAGCGGTTGGTCTTCGTGGCCGGCGGCACGGGGAATACTACAGCCGAATCTGTTCTCGAGGATTTCCCGGTCTTAGTTAGCCACGATGCAGTGCCACTGCTCAGTCCCCCGTTCGCTGGCGGCGTATGGCTTGCCGGGGATTTCGGGAACGGTTCGGGTCATCGCCGCAGCTTTATGGCAATTGATGGACATGTCCACGAGCCGGAGCGGTTTGCAATTGACTGGGTAAAAGTTGGCCCCAACGGCGACACCCATCATGACGGAACCACTCGCAACGAAAATTGGTGGGGCTTCGGAGAGCCGATTCTGGCAGTGGCCGATGGCGAAGTCACCCAGGTCGTCGACGGAATAGCCGAAAACACTCCGCGCGTTTTGCCTCGGACCGTCACTCTCGATAATATAGCCGGTAACTACCTGATCCTTCGCATCGCCTCCAATCGCTACGCCACCTATGCTCACCTGCAAACCGGAAGCATCAAAGTTCGCCCCCACGATCATGTCCGCCGAGGCGACGTCCTGGCTCGGCTGGGAAACACCGGCAACGCAACTGGTGCGCACCTGCACTTTCAGGTGACCGATGGAAACTCGGTTCTGCAATCAGAAGGAGTTCCTTTCATCTTCGATCACTTCACCTACCTTGGGCCCGGATCCGAATACGAAATTGACAAACATCCTTCCACCCCCTGGACGCACTCCATTCCTGGAGACGAGGGGGTAATCGAATTCACCTCTGCCAACAAGTAAAGGCACGGATTCTGTCCGGAACTCGGTCTTCTTAGCGTCCTTCGCGAAACCTTAGCGCTCTTTGCGGTAAAGAGCTTTAGTCGTGAAGAAAAGAAGATCTCAGGTTATCCTCTATCCATGCCCTGCGCCTCGTTGCCCTCCGGAGACCAGAAGCTGATCCAAATCGTGAACGCCGCCCTGGCCGACACTGTCGAGCGCAGCGGCAAATGGCTCGCTTGCCGTCCCGGCTGTTCGCATTGTTGCGTCGGCGTATTTGCCATCAATCAGCTCGACGCGCTCCGCCTCCGCAACGGTCTCGCTGAAACGGAAAAGACCGATCCCGATCGCGCCGCCCGCATCCGCAAACGCGCTCTCGATACCGTCGCCCGCCTCTCGCCCGAATACCCTGGCGATCCCGCCACCGGCCTGCTTGATGAAGCCGACGATGATGAAGATTGCAAACGTTGGGATGAGTTTGCCAACGACGAGCCTTGCCCCGTGCTTGACCCTGCCACCGGGACCTGCGAACTCTATGAATTTCGTCCCGTGATCTGCCGAACTTTCGGGCCACCGCTGATGTCGGAAGGTGAACTAGGAGTGTGCGATCTTTGCTTCGACGGCGCCACCGAAGCCGAAATCACCGCCTGCGAAATGAAGCCCGATCCAGACAAGCTGGAACCCGCCCTGCTCGAAGAACTGGAAAAGACCACCGGCGCCACCGGCGAAACCATCATCGCCTTCGCCCTGGTCCGCTAAGAATAGTACGTGGGAAAGGCACGGCTTTCAGCCGTGCCGATTAGATCCAAAATGCGACTGGCTTCAGCCGCTGAGGGGAAGCTGTAACGGGTACGACCGCCGGGTATTCGACCCGGCGATCGCCCGAGATCCAGAACTACATCACTACATTCACCACGATCCGAACTCCCGGATGCACGGGACTAATCAGGTAGTACGCGCCGTCGATGAAGTCAACATAAACCATGTCGGTGTAAGCCCAACCCACCGGCCACGGATCGACCATCACAAACGAATAGCCGCCATACGAGAATTGCGGCCGCCCAGCCACAATCACCGGATGCCCGATGCGAAACCTGTGTGCACTGCCAAAATGAGCGCGGAACTTGTCATCCGGAATGCGTTGCGCTTCCACCCGATGCTGATCCACTGCCTCATGATGTTCGTTCTGCTCCACCTTCTCATCGTGACGCACTTCTTTGTCATCACGCCGCACTTCCTGATCTTTCTTCTCGTCCTGCTTTACGGCCTTGTCTTCCTGCCTGGCCTTCTCGTCTTGTTTTGCTTTTTCTTCCTCTTGCGGCCGGGCGTCATCACGCTGATCCTGTGCGTAGACTGAAATGCCTGTTCCCATTAGCAAGAACAAGAGCGCCGTACCAACCACTCCGAATATCTTCATAGATCCTGCCTCCTTAAGATGTATCGCGCCGTCGAACCGCTCGGACGCGCCACGCCGACTGAAGCTGCCCCACGTCCCCACCCAGTTTCAGCCAGGGTGTCCTAAACGGCCTCTCTAGGATGGCAGGGCAAGCTACAGGGATGGCTGATCAATCACAAATATAAGTGAATTCATGTAGAGCATTCGGGCCTTTACCGAACCGGCACCGTAGGCACGTAGAATGCTGGAACGCGCGCAGTTCGCCTCGCGGGTGGACGAGGAACTGGTGCTGAATTGCTTCCCTGGGGCAAACTCCACGGCGGACGCGGCACGTACCGGCTCATTGCCCACTGCACCGGTTCAGGTCTCGACTCCTTTACTGGCGCTCCGCTCGCCGCAGGCTGTCTCGCCCCGGTGCGACCAGCCTTCGTGGCCATGTTCGGTGTCTTGAAGACCTGCGAAGGTCGAGGTTCCGAGGGCGGCGGGAGCGCAGCTACCGAGTCGAAAGGTATCCCCGCAGAAGGCTTGGTCGCCGTCGTTTCCCAAACACCATCTCCCGGACCTTGTATCTTGTGCCGCGTTGTCGCCGGCTTATTCGGATCCGTCGCGCTCAGCGCATCGGACGCCGTCTGGCTTTCTGGCTTACGCAGCGCTGCTTCTTGTGGTCCCTCAACCGCAGGTGACGCTGCCGGCGGATTCACTCCGCTAACCTTCGCCGGTGCCACCGCCTCGGCTCGAAGGCTGCCGGTCGCGGACTCATCTCCACCGCGCTTACCTACGCTGCTCCCGGCAACCGCTTGAGCACTGCCAGAAACCGCACCTGAGCTCTCGCCTGCGGCAACCAAGTCATGCGCATCCGTGTTCCTCGAAACACCCGGCTTCGAGTCTGTCTTTCGCGTCGAAGCAGACCACTGATTTCGCGAAGCCGCTTTCACATAATGAAGGAAACGCGGTTGTCCCCGCCCCTGCCAATAAGGCGAATTATAAAATTCCACCCCGCGTCCCGAGCGCATCGCACTGAAGAAGGAGTGCTGTGACGGACTAATCACGATTCCCACATGCCCGCGCCACACCACTAAATCGCCCGGCTGCGGATGCATCACTCGCCGGAACTCTTTGATCCCTTGGTAAAGCTCGGAGGAATTCGCGTAGGAGTAAATAAAGCCAGCCCGCACGTAGATTTCGTGCACCAGGTTCGAGCAATCGGCATTGGCATCCGTGTGCCGAGACTCCAGCGCGGCCCCAATGATCGCCAAACCCTGGTCTGAGTTCACCAGCCAGGCTGCACTAGCCTCAGAAGGTCCGCGAACTGTCGTGTGAGCTACATTCGAACTTTCAGCGTTTGGTTGCGTAGCCGACGCACCTGGAACCACTGCGCACAGCACAAGAAGTGACCCTACTCTCGCGCAACTTCGGCAATGGACACTGATGGTCATGACAAAGCTAAGGTCTAGTTCGCCATAGCACCATCCAACCCCTGCCGCTCGCAATAGTTTCGCTTATATTTTTTCGCATTTGCTACTTCCATTTTTCGATTCTCGTGCTACACTTCCCGTCCAACCACGGGTCCTTTGGATATGGGGTGTGCTCCTCACGAAGTCACTTAGGAGTCGCCATGCCCCGCAAATCCCTTGCACTAACGTTCATGCTTCTGGCCGTCTCGGTCGCAGCCCATGCTGTTATCCGCGACATCATTCCCGCAGGCACCATTCTGCAATGCACGCTGAATGAGCCTAACTTCTCGTCGAAGACCGCCATGGTCGGCGACCCTGTCCTTTGTCACCTCGGACCTCTCGGCGCTTTCGGCCACTCCGTCTTCCCGCGCGGCGCCATGCTGGGCGGACATTTACAGGAGTACAAAGATCCCGGCCGCCTCGTCGGCAAAGGATCTCTCGGGCTGGAATTCGATCGCCTGGTCTTGCCCGGAGCGGAGATCTTGCCCTTATCTGCAAAGGTAATTTCCACTCCTCAAATGAAGGCTGATCGCCAAGGCGACATTCAAGGCAAGGGACACGCCAAGCGCGACGTGGCTGAGTGGATGATCCCCGTCCTCTGGCCGATCAAGGTCATTACTCTCCCATTCCGCGGCCCCTACCCCACGCTGAAAGGAGAAACTCGACTCTCGCTCCGCCTGATGGAAGATGTCGAAGTGCCGTTCCCGGTCGCTGGGAACATCGTCCCCGCCCCGCCCTGGGCCAGCCCTGGCCGCTATCGCGGTTCCTACGACGGGTCGCGCAATAGCGCCACGCGGCCTGCCTCGTTCACCTCGCGAACTCAGCCTGCCACTCTGAAAACCGCTGCTTACGTTGAGAGCAGCCTACCGGCCGCGCAGATCTCTACGCAGCCGAACCCTGAGCCGCCGGTGACCATCATCGCGTTGAAGAGTGGCGCTGCCATTGTCGCCAGCCAATACTGGCTGCAAGCCGGAGCCATGCACTGTATTTCCGCCAGCGGTGAACAAAAGCTGCCGCTGGAGCAAGTAGACCTCTACCGCACCACGAGCTTGAACCATGAGCGCAACGTCGAATTCGTCCTGCAATCCCGGGACCCGGTAGAGCAGTAAAGTCGTTAACAGATGCGGTGTCCCACCCTCGTCGCGCTCCTGCGGCAGGGTGGGGATGTTCCGAGAGTGCCCAACGTCTCGCGCTTCTCGCGACGCAAGATACACGTGTGGGGCGGACGCCCTCGTCCGCCAATCGCCACAAATCACGCAGGTCCGCCGCCCTAGCCTGCCCTTAGCGAAGCCGAAGGGTCTGGGCAGTTGAGCGAAGCTCAACAGGACTTTCGCCGCCAGAGAACAGCAGCATCCCAGGTGCACGCAGTCCACCTCACACCCTTCTCTCACTCCCCAAAACTTCCCTAACCTTCCGCGACAGCATTTGCAAAGTAAACGGCTTTTGCAGAAACGCCGTTCCCGGCTCCAGCACACCTTCATGCACAATGGCGTCTTCGGTATATCCAGAGAGATAAAGCACCTTGGTCTGCGGATGCGTCGCACACAACCGCGCCGAAAGCTCGCGTCCACTCATCCCGGGCATCACCACATCGGTAATCAGCATGTGGATCGGCTCCGCATGATGCGTCACAATCTGCAAGGCCGCTTCGCCGTTCTCAGCTTCCAACACGTTGTATCCCTTTAATTCCAGGGTCTCGCGCACCAATTGCCGCACCGACTCTTCATCTTCCACCAGCAATACCGTTTCCGATCCTCCATGCTGTGGCTGGCTGATCCGCACCATACCCACCGGATCCGCCGATTCTTCCACTCGCGGCAGATAGATGCGAAATGTCGTTCCATGCCCCGGTTCGCTCTGCACCAACACATACCCGCCACTCTGCTTGATGATTCCGTAAACCGTCGAGAGCCCCAGCCCCGTGCCTTTCCCTTTTTCCTTCGTGGTAAAGAACGGCTCGAAGATGCGGGCCTGTGTTTCCTTATCCATCCCATGCCCGTTATCGCTGACCGAAAGCATCACGTAAGCTCCGGGTTGGATATAGCTATACTCCCGCCTGAAATCGTCTCCTCCAAGGTTGGCATTCGAGGTTTGAATGCTGAGCTTGCCGCCCTCGAGCATCGCGTCCTTCGAGTTCACCACCAGGTTCATAATGACTTGCTCAATCTGCCCGGCATCGGCGCGTGTGCGGCCGAGGTCAGCCGCCGGCACGGTTTCCAGCTCAATTCTCTCGCCGATCAGCGGCCGCAACAGCCGTTCCATATCCGCCACGATCACATTCAAATCCACCACTTTCAGTTCCAGCAATTGCTTGCGGCTGAAGGCCAACAGTTGCCGCGTCAGCGTAGCAGCGCGTTCGGTGGCGTGATGAATAGCCTCAATCTTCGGATACAACGCATTGCTCTTGCCGGTGTGTTCCAGCAACTGCTCGGTATATCCGCCGATCACCATGAGTAGATTGTTAAAGTCGTGCGCCACTCCACCCGCCAGCCGCCCCACTGCTTCCATCTTCTGCGCCTGGCGAAACTGGTTTTCCAGCACTCGTTGCTCGGTCACGTCCTCGGCAATCATTTCCAGAACTTCCGCGCTTTCCTCCGGACGCCGCACCATCTGCCCGCTAAGCCTTACCGTAATCACTTTCCCGTCCTGCCGTTTCCAGCGAACTTCAATATTCCCCGGCCCCGTGCCATCGCGGAACTGGCGCATCAGCCGCGATAACTCTCCCGCCTCCACGAACACTTCGCGCTTCGGATCCAGCCCCAGCACCTCTGCCGCGGAACCGTATCCCAACATCGTGATCAATGCCGGATTCACATCCAGAAACTTGCCTTCCAGACTCGATCGATAAATTCCATAAACCGCGCTCTGCACCACCGATCGATATCTCGCCTCCGACCGCCGCAGCGCCTCTTCGTTGCGTTTGTGTTCAACCGCGCTTGCCACCTGCTGCGACACGAACGTCAAAATGTCTTTCTCCTTTTCCCCAAAGCGCACGTTTCCGCTATAGCTCTGCACCACCAGCGCGCCGAACGCGTTCCCTCCAACTTTCAGCGGAACTCCTAACCAGTCAAGCGACGGCGCTCCAATCAGCTCCACCTCCCCACGCTCCACCAGTTTCTCGAACACCTCAGGAGTGCATAGCAGCGGCTCTCCCGTCCGCAACACATGTTCCGTAAGCCCTTTTCCCAGTTTCTTACGCGACGGCCGCGGATCCTCATCATCCACAAAATAAGGAAAGCTCAACGATTGCGTCTCGGCGTCATACAGCGCCACATAGAAATTACGCGCATACATCAGCTCAGCCACAATGCTATGCATCGCGCCATAGAACTGCTGCAAGTCATCCGGTGAACTCGCTTTCTCTGCGATCCGCAACAGCGCCGAGCTCAATGCCTCCGCTCGTTTCTGCTCCGAGATATCACGATACAGCGCGCACACTCCCACATGCTCCCCCGAAATTACCACCGGCGCGCTTGAGATCAGAACATCCACCAGACTGCCATCCTTCCGTTGCCGCTTGGTCTCCAGCACCACCTTCTTACCCTTCGCCAGCTCTTCCTGAATCCATCGCGTTTCCGAACTCCGATCCGGTGGAACGATCATCTCCTCCAGCCGCTGCCCCAGCGCCTCTTCCGGACGAAATCCGAAAATCCTGCTGAACTCTCCATTCAACCGGGTGATGCGCATCTCCGTATCCAGAATGCTGATCGCTTCCGGGGCGCACTCCACTAATTGTTCGAGATAGGCCCCTTGCAGCTCAGCACTCTCAGGGACGAGGTGGGAACTTTCAGAAACTACGCCAGATCCGGGCGCCGAAAGCGCCGCCGCATTATGGTGCAGCGCCTCTCGTAAAAATCGCACACGTACGTGGTCAGCCGACACCGTCGGCCGGGTGATTTTGTCACCCATCTAACTCCTCCCCATTGCAAACCAGAGCTAAATCAAGATGTTAGATGGCTATCCGCGCTGCTAAAAGTTACCGAAGTAATTCGACAGAAGCAATTTCACAGAGGCAATCTACTGTTCACTTTCCAGCATTCCGCATACCCGATGCAGCAACTCCCGCTGCTCCTCATTCAGGGCCAGAAATTCAAAACCATGCCGCAAGCCATCGCGGTACCTCGCCAACGCCCGCAACCGCAACGGAACCGACGCCACTGGCAGCGACAGTTCCAAGGACACTACTTCCCCCGGCTCTATCTCTCCTGTTAACGTCGCCCCAATCCCGTCTTCTCCCAACTCCGTTGATCGCCCCCACATCGCCGCCGAGCCGCCCGGCCGAAACACTTCGACCGAAACTCGAATATCTGCGGGATAACGTCGGTACCGCCGCGGACTCGGAGCGGCACTCGGGTTGGAGGCACAATCGTCCATGCCGCTAGTTTCCGTGTAGTGCGTAGCCCGGCTCCAATGGCAGCTTGCCGCCTACCTTCACTACCGTTACCCCACCGGTGATGGCGTAAACATCCACCAGGCCCACCGCGCCCGGACTCGATTCCACCTTCTTCACCACCGCTTCGTCGGAATCCACCACCACAATCGCCGGATGGTTCACTCGCGCATGGTTGGCAGCCGTAATCAGCGTCAGCACTTCTTCCTTCGGGATCCCGTAAATCTTTTCCAGCACCATCCGCATCTCCGGCGATCCCGGATCGCGCATCACTACACTGACCGCCTTGCCGTCCGGCCAGCGCTCCATCTGGCCTTTGCATATCTTCACCAACTCCGCCATTGAGACCGCTTCCACGTGATTCGTCTTGCTGGATACCAATGCGAAATCCTTGGCCGCAGCCACCGCTGTCCAGCCCAGGAATATCAACACCATCGCAAAAATCCGTGATCGCGGCAACCGCCCTCCCCAAACCCGTCTGACTGATGATTCTCCGCTATGCAGCTCGCAGGCTCAATGACCAGAAGGATGATGTACCACTAGAAGCAACAGCGTTGCGCTAGGGGCGGCCTGATCTGCGTATTCCGCGAAATCTGCGGCTCGGAAGCTGCCGATGCATTCCTGTGTGTTCTCTGTGCCCTCTGTGGTTAGGCCTTGGCTTATCAGTGAAAATCCGTGGCTGGCTTTCTTTGGGGTCTTTAATCTGCGTATTCGGCGAAATCTGCGGCCGCCATCTGCCGATGCATCCTCGATACCAGTACAATCATCTGTAACCCAGGAGGAAAATCATGCCCCACGAACTTCCATCATTGCCCTATGACTACTCGGCTTTGGAGCCTGTCATCGATACCCAAACCATGAAGCTTCACCATGACATGCATCACGCGGCCTACGTGAAGAACCTAAATGCCGCCCTCGAAAAATATCCCAACCTGCAATCCAAGAAAGTCGAAGAACTGCTGCGCGACCTGAACGCGGTTCCCGAGGACATTCGCCCTGCCGTCCGCAACAATGCCGGCGGCCACATGAACCACAGCATGTTCTGGAAAATCATGAAGGCCAATGCCGGGGGCGAACCCACCGGCCCCATCGCCAAGCTGATTCAACAGACCTTCGGCAACTTCAATGACTTCAAAACCAAGTTCAACGAAGCCGGCGTCAAGCAATTTGGCAGCGGCTGGGTCTGGCTGGCAGGCAAGCCCGATGGCAGTGTTCAAATCCTGACCACACCCAACCAGGACAATCCGATTTCCCAAGGCCTGTTTCCGATTCTGGGCAACGACGTGTGGGAACACGCCTACTACCTGAAATATAACAACCGCCGTCCCGAATATCTGGCGGCCTGGTGGAACCTGGCAAACTGGGAAGAAATCAACAAGCGCCTCGAGACCTTCCAGTCTCACCGCGAACCCGCAATGGCATCAAGATAAGAAGTGCATCGATCCAAGTAGGGGCAGGTGTCCTAACCTGCCCCTATTTTTTAATCTGCGTATTCTACGAAATCTGCGGCCGTGCTCCTCTGTGCCCTCTGTGGTTGGGTGTTGCTTCTTGATCCGCGTGATCCGCGAGAATCCACGGCGGGTTCTTGATAAGAAGCGCGCCGGTCCTAGTTCTTTTATCAGCGTATTCTGCGAAATCTGCGGCTGCATCGTTCCTCCGTGCTCCTCTGTGCCCTCTGTGGTTGGGTATTTGCTTTTGATCCGCGTGATCCGCAAAAATCCGCGGCGGATCTTGCTTCTGCATTTCCTGTGCGTGATGTGTGGAAATTGCGGCGTGAAGTCTTCTCGCTTCCCGAGATGTCAACCTTCGCAGCGTCCCGAAAAGCCCACCAGGCCGAGGTTTAGATAAATTTCTACCTGCGTCTTCTGCGAAAATCTGCGGCTTATTCTGCACCAATTTTTTGGAATTGACCCCACCCCATCTCGCGAGTAGATTCTCTTCACCGTTAAATGAAATCTCGGCCAGCCTGCATCCACAAAACTTATTCTCCCTCCCCCAAGGGTGAACGCACGTGAGGAAACCGTCTACAGAATGGAACATCTATCGCACCCGCTTCTTAATCAAGGCAAAACAACTCACTCAACCTTTCGCGTTCATCGACACGCTCGGTCGCGAACACAGTGGCCAGACGGGTGACTACCTGGTCGAGTCCTCCGACGGCAGTCGCCGCATCGCTCCACGCCAGATCTTCGAGGATATCTACGTGACAATGGGCCCGGCGGCGGTAGAAGAATGGCCTCTGATTAGTTCCGATTTGGGTGGGAAATCACCCTTTGTGGATAACCGGGGCGCAAATGGGCATCTACGCCGTTAATTACTTTGAGATACAATATATAGTGATTAACTCTTGACAGCCACTACCGGCGGGAGTACTGTTTCCATCCCATAGGCAGTAATTAATGGGTAGAGAACAGGGGCGGAGAGCATGGCCGAGGTGACCCGTGCTCCCCCGCCAAACCAGTGAATTTGTGTGCGGTGGCCGTTCCCCGGTCTCCCCCTCGGGGAACGACAACTTTTGACAACGCAACTGTGGAAGATGCCTCGACCGGAGGGTACGGATTCCTTTCGCTTCAAGGCAGGAAATTCGAGGATTCGATGGTCGAACTTATCCAGTTGGTGGATGAATCATTAGCCCGCCACGGTTTTGCATCGCTGCTGCAGACTGAGCGAGATGTCCGTCTCGAATCAAGCTTGGGATCCAGGCTCTTGGCAGAAACCGCAGAAACTACCAAAGATCCGAGCGCCCCAAATTGGGCAAAAGCGCTGGGTGCCGGCAAGACCAGTTTGCCCCCGAGTCGCAGTTAGATCGATAGAATTGAGCTAGACAATTAAGAAAGAACGGAGCCCCCGATGGCCGAAATTACTGAGAAGAGAGCCTCTAATGCCGCCGAGACCACTGCTGCATCTGTGAACCCGACGACCGCCGCCACCAAGAAATCTCCCGGCCTAACCTTCCGCCGCCTCTTCACCAAGCTCGGCGTTTCGCCCTACGACGAAATCGAATGGGAGTTCCGCACCGCCGCCATCACTGACGCCCAAGGCGGCATCCTCTTCGAACAAAAAGATGTCGAAATTCCTAAAGACTGGTCAATGACCGCCACCAACATTGTGGCTTCGAAATATCTGCACGGCACCGTCGGCACCCCCGAGCGTGAAACCGGCGTGCGCCAACTCGTCTCCCGCGTCGCCGAGACCATCCGCGACTGGGGACTATCCCAGGGCTACTTCAAAACTCCCGAGGACGGCGCCACCTTCCACGACGAGCTGGCTCACATCCTTCTCCGTCAATATGCAGCCTTCAACTCGCCCGTCTGGTTCAACGTTGGCTGCGATCGCATTGAGCCTAACTCCGACGCCACCAACTGGCACTGGAATCCGGCTCTGGGCCGCATCGAGTTCGGCGTCACCGGCTACAGTAAGCCGCAATGCTCCGCCTGCTTCATCAACTCGGTGAAAGATTCGCTCGACTCAATCCTCACTCTGGCCAAGACCGAGGGCATGCTCTTCAAGTGGGGATCAGGCACCGGCACCAATCTCTCCACGCTACGTTCCTCCACCGAAGGCCTCAGCGGCGGCGGCACCGCCAGCGGTCCGCTCAGCTTCATGAAAGGTTTCGACGCCTTCGCCGGCGTCATCAAGTCCGGCGGCAAGACTCGCCGCGCCGCCAAGATGGTCATCCTCAACATCGACCATCCTGACATCATCGATTTCATCGAGTGCAAGTCGAAGGAAGAAGCCAAGGCTCACGCTCTCGTCGCCATGGGATACGATGGTTCCCATCCCGACTCCGACGCCTACTCCTCCATCTTCTTTCAGAACGCCAACAACTCCGTCCGCGTAAACGACGACTTCATGTACGCCGTTCTCCGCGACGCCGACTTCTCCACCCGCGCCGTCAAAGACGGCCGGCCCATGCAAACTTTCAAAGCCAAAGAACTGATGTTCCGACTCTCCGACGCCACTTGGCGCTGCGGCGATCCCGGCATGCAATTCGATACCACCGTCAACCGCTGGCACACTTCGAAGAACACCGCGAGGATCAACGCCTCGAACCCATGCTCCGAATACATGTTCCTCGATGATTCCGCCTGCAACCTCGCCAGCCTGAACCTGCTGAAGTTCGCGCCCAACGGCACTTTCGACGTGGAAGCTTATCGCCATGCCGTAGATGTCCTAATCACCGCCCAGGAAATCATCGTCGACAACGCCGGCTACCCCACCGAAATGATCGGACGCAACTCGCACGACTATCGTCCACTAGGTCTAGGCTACGCAAATCTCGGCGCATTACTAATGGCCGCCGGCCTACCCTACGACTCCGACGCCGGTCGCGACTACGCCGCCTGCGTAACCGCAATCATGTGCGGCCAAGCATACTTGCAGTCGTCAAGAATCGCCGAACTCTGCCCGCCTCTGGTTCCCGCGACCGAGCCTACCCAAAAAGGCCTGGCCGAAACCAACCTAGGCTCCAACGCCATGCCCGGAGGAGCCTGCCCCGGCTGGTACATAAACCGCGAACCATTCTTAGACGTAATAAGAATGCACCGCGCCTCGGTCAACAACATCAACAAAACCAACGTCCCCACCGCACTATTCGAAGCCTCAAAAGCCGCCTGGGACGAAGCCCTAGCCAACGGCGAAAAACACGGCTACCGCAACTCCCAGGTAACGGTTCTAGCTCCCACCGGCACAATAGGCTTCATGATGGACTGCGACACAACTGGAGTGGAGCCTGATCTGGCGCTTGTGAAGTACAAGAAGCTGGTCGGCGGCGGCATGATTAAGATTGTCAACAACACCGTGCCTACTGCGCTCTTCAAGCTTGGCTACTCGCACGATGAGGCCGACAAAATCGTCAGCTACATTGATGCTACTGGCACCATTGAGGGGGCGCCTCACATTAAGGACGAGCATCTGGCGGTGTTTGATTGTTCTTTCAAGCCGGCTAAGGGGACTCGGTCGATTTCTTATCTGGGGCATATCAAGATGATGGCTGCTGCGCAGCCTTTCATATCCGGCGCTATATCGAAGACGGTCAATCTGCCGGAGAATGCTTCTGTCGAAGACATCATGGAGGCTTACATCCAGTCGTGGAAGCTGGGTGTCAAGGCGGTGGCTATCTATCGCGATGGCTGCAAGAAGTCGCAACCGCTAAGCGCCGCTGGAACGAAGACTGCCGAAGCTTCGGGCAAGCTCGTGGCGCCAGCCGTCGTCGAGAAAGAAGACTTGAATGCGCCGCCGCGTGCCGTCCGCAACCGGCTGCCGGAAGAACGCGCTTCGATCACCCACAAATTCAAAGTTGGCGATCACGAGGGCTACATCACCGTCGGGCTTTATCCTGACGGCGAGCCGGGCGAGATTTTCATCACCATGGCCAAAGAAGGCTCGACGGTCAGCGGCCTGATGGACAGCTTCGCCTGCGCGGTTTCCATCGCGCTGCAACACGGAGTGCCGCTGAAACTGTTGTGCGAGAAATTCGCCCACACCCGCTTCGAGCCCAGCGGCTGGAGCGGCAACGGCGAGATCGGCTTTGCCAAGTCGATCATGGACTACATCTTCCGCTGGCTCCAGTTGCGCTTCCTCACCGGACAGCAGCAGTTGCTGTTCGAGAATCTGCGACTGAAGCCGTCAGCACTCAGCACTCAGCCTTCAGCCATTGGCGATTTGACCAGCTCTTCGCCAACCACCAGCGACGTGCGGCCTGCGACGGGAAGCGTCCATGCAGCTGACAACCTTGCCAGCCTCGTCGACCTGGGCGATGCGCCAACGTGCAGCTTCTGCGGATCGATCATGACCAGAAATGGAAGCTGCTATCGGTGCATGAGTTGTGGGAGTACGAGCGGGTGCAGCTAGCGGCTATGGCCTGTCCTCATTGCGGCGAGCACATGATGGTTACTGCTCATGACCGAGCGGGGAGACCTATTGCGTGGTGGTGTTGGTGGGACGGGCTGCGGTTGGCAGCTCCTGTAACACACCGCTCAACTTCGGCCTATGTTCGCAGGCGGTAGATTCCCGGAGATAGAAAACTAATCAGGCCGACGTCCCGAAGAACCTGAAGTTGCTGGCGTATCTTGGGACGCACGTTTTGGTTTCGGGGGTGGAGCGACTTCAGTTCCGATTCGAAGCCGTACAGCTCTTGCAGTGAAAAGCCAGGTTTCCCGAGACGCCTGATCGCCCCAAGGACGTCTAGGGTCCAGCCCCGTAGCGACGGAGGAACCTCTGCCAACTGCTTGACGCGCGAGAATTCCTCTCTGACCTGCTTTTTCAGGACCGGTACGCCGTCGGAAATAACCACGATTTTCCCATCTGAAGGTATTTCGCTTAGGAGGATGTTACATCCTACCCATCCTGCGCGCCGGGCGTGCGAGGCTAGTGGTTTTCGCTTCTCGATGACGCTCTCTGAAAAGAACATCTTCGGAATGAGTAGCAAGTCTTGCACGAGCCACGTATGGGAGTAGTGAAGGATCAGCAGGTTTGGTGTCATGTCAGCACGAATCGCGCGGAGCATCGCTTCGTAACCCGCATCCACGACTTTCTTCGGATTCCAGTGGCTGAGACTCTTAAGCTGGAATGGTTGTTGACATTTCGCACATGTAAAGTCCACCGCTGGATTATTCGGTTTTGATCCCGTCAATCGGTTTGAATCACAGGCGGGACAGTAAAGCTCGCGCGTGCACCACTCCTCGCTCAGTACGCGGGCGATCTGCGATCCCGCTTTGTACTTCGCAGCAAGCTCGATCCTGCATTGCAGATTCATCTGGGCGAAAGCTTAAGACAGAACGGGTATATCCTCACTAAAGTATGGCTCAATCTCTCGGTCACAAACCGGACACCTGTCGTTGCATGTGCAATGCCAGTCATCCCTCCACTTCGTCCCATCATAAGGGCATTGGTAGTAATTCCGAAATGCGAACGGCGTTCCTGGCTCCGCCGGAACCATGTTTATAGTTTTCCTGATTACCGTAACGCCTCGCTCGCTCACTTGTGCCTCCGTGGACTTGATAAGCAATTGCATGGCCAGATCATCCTAAAGTCTTCTCAGCGCGTCTCGATAACCAACACGCGCAACGAAGCTTCCGCTGCCAAGCGGAAGTATACATATGGCGTGCCCCTTGTCGTCGTGGGGTCGAGAGAAAGCCTATGCAAAACCACTGTGGAGAGAGTATAAAGTTATCGACTCTGAGGGGGGCCACGGCGTGAGCCATGGCCCCTTTCACTTTTAACGCGTAGCTCGGGGGTGGACGTGTCCGATGCCTTATACGAAGACTACCGTTTGTTTGGCCAATTCAAGAAAAATTAACGGTCGCTGTGTCGCTGGCCGGGTTTGGGATGGTCGAGTCTTCGGCGATTGGGTTCGTCCAGTGAGCGCCCTTAAGAAGGGTGAGCTGTATGGCGAGCGACTTTGCTCTGGAAACCACGACCCCCACCTATTGGAGATCGTCGAGGTGCCCCTGCTGGGGCATCAACCGGTGGGCTGCCAGACTGAGAACCACTTGGTAGATGCTTCACGGCACTGGATGTGCCGGGGAAGCATCACGAACGTACAGGCTCTCGCCGCCGTTCAACGCGTTAATGGACCGCTTTGGATCAACGCCGGTTCAACTCGGAACGGCAAGAACGATGAGATTCCCGCGCGTATTGCGGCAGGCTTACCGAACTCGCTAATGTTAATACGGCCCCCGTGGCTCAAGATGGTTGTGGGTACGGAGGGCCAGGGCTACCGCCCACGGCAAAGGATTCGTGGCCACTTTTCATTGGGGGGATGCGACTACGCATTCGCGGTCACTGATCCTGTGGTTGAAGGTGTGTTGCTAGGGCAACCGGACGGATTCACGCGTGAATTGGGAAACCCGGTACTATGTATCAGCATTAGCGAGGTTTTTGAGAAGCAGAATGCGTGTTACAAATTGATTGCTGGCGTGATTGAGGCCGATATCTAGCATGAGGGAAACAGTTTTCACAATTGGACACTCCAATCGAACTCTACAGGAGTTTCTGGCTCTCCTCGTTGAGAACGAGTTGACAGCTGTTGCAGATGTGCGCTCCCAGCCATACAGCCGGATGAACCCCCAGTTCAATAGAGAATCACTCGCTGAATTCCTCGGGAAGCACGAAATAGCATACGTGTTTCTTGGAGAGGAACTTGGGGCGCGGTCGCGTGACCCAGCTTGCTATGTGGACGGCAAGGTCCAATATGACGCGCTGGCTCGGACGAAGTTGTTTGAACACGGTCTAGATCGCCTTGAAAAAGGAACGCTCCGATACCGGTTAGCGCTGATGTGTGCTGAGAAAGAGCCTCTCGCTTGCCACCGTTTCATTCTGGTTGCGCGGCATCTGGCGCGGCGTGGCTTTCTGCTCAGGCACATAATCGACCCAGGCGTGGTCGAGGACCACGAGGCTTCCATCACCAGGCTTCTTGTGGAATTGCAAATGGATAGTATGCACCTGTTTGGCACTCAAGACGACCTGGTTGAGTTGGCCTACGAGAGGCAGGCGACAAGGATTGCATTCTCGCAAGGGGAAACAGTTGAGGCTGCGAAAAGAGAGTCTGCTTAGATGAGGGTTTTTACCATCGGCTTTACGAAGAAGTCGGCGGAGACGTTTTTTGGCAAACTACGCGATGCAGGTGTTCGGCGACTTGTAGATGTTCGACTGAACAATGTATCGCAGTTGGCGGGTTTCTCGAAACGTGATGATCTGAAGTACTTTCTGAAGACGATTTGTGGGATCGACTACGTGCACGTGGCTGAATTAGCGCCCACGCAGTCCATGCTTGACGAATACAAAAAGCGTAGCCACGATTGGTCCGAGTATGAAAAACAGTTTTTGGCTTTGATGGCCGAGCGACGCGTTGATGAAACAGTTCCCAGGGACCTCTTAGAAGACGCTTGCCTGCTGTGCAGTGAAGAAAAGCCAGTTCACTGCCACCGGAGGCTTGTCGCGGAATATCTGAATAGCAAGTGGGGTGGGATCGAGACAGTTCATCTGTAGTGATCTCTCGTTGCCAGGCGTGGGAAAGCAGATTCCTCGTCGCGGTGCTCCTCGGAATGACAAGGGATTATTGGGTCTCCGTTAGGTAGATCAGTCGCGCATTTTGACGACCCGACGCATCCGCTCGGCGTTTCTTCGTTGACCTTCCGCAGCGTGCGAGCTTATGGTGTCGGCACTGTGGACACATCCAATTCAAGCGCAGGCATGGTGACTTACCGCGGGGCGACGTATCCGTGGGAATGCGATCAGATCGGGCACATGAACATTACCTGGTACGTGAGCAAGTTCGACCAGGCGAACTGGAACCTGTTTGCTGCGGTGGGAATTACGCCGTCGTACCTGCGGGAAGGAAAGTTCGGCGTGGCCGGGGTGCAGCAAAATATTAGCTACAAGCGCGAGCTGATGGCGGGCGACGTGATTGAAGTGCGATCGCGGATTCTGGAAATCCGCGAGAAAGTGATTCGCTTTCTACACGAGATGATGAACGTCGAAACCCAGGAGATTGCCGCGACCTGCGAAATTACAGCGGTGCATTTGGATAGGAGAACGCGGAAGTCGTGTCCGTTTCCGGAGGCGGTACGGAAGGCGGCTGGGGAGCGGATCGGGTGAGAGAAATCCTGGTTTGGGAGCTTTCTGTTCCACTTCGGAACTGGGCGACACTTTTGCCCGTTTTGGCTCGATCCTCAAAAACGCTTGTCAATAGCGAGATAGTAAATGATTCCTTGCATGCTGCTGTATCCAATCCAAATATAAAGTTTGGAATCGTGTCTCACTTAGCTGCTCAATTTGCTAGTCTGGAAGTAGGGACATAATTCAAGATCAAAAGCAGATTCCTCGGGCCTAACGGCCCTTGGAATGACTAGTTAATGACAGGAGCGCGGCCTACGGGCCGCTTTTTTATTGGAGCCTCATGAACAATCCCGGACTCAACATCAAGGATCAAAAACGACGTGGCGAATGGGCAGAGATGCGCTTTCTCGCCCGCGTCTCCGAACTCGGCATGACCGTCACCCGCCCTTGGGGCGACTCCTTACATTACGACATGGTTGTCGAATCAGAGAGTGGCTGGCTGCGCGTCCAGGTCAAGTCAAGTACCTGCAAAAGAAACAACAGCTATTTCATCAATCTTCACGGATCGAGCCACTACTACACCAAAGACGACTTCGATTTCATCGCAGCCTACATCATCCCCATAAATCTCTGGTACATCATCCCCGCCGAAGCCGCCCTTCGCGGCAGAGACAAACTGTGCATGACTCCAGACTCACCCAAAACCCGCTATGCCCCGTACCAGGAGGCCTGGCATCTGCTCTTGGAAAAGTGCCGCCCTCAAGACTGCACGAACCAATCTCAGTTAGCTCCAACCTGAGATTCCGGCGGTGCGGCGGGCATCGCTCCATTCTGTCTCTAGACCCAGGTCAAGAATCCATTTCTCGAGATAGGAGCGATCTAACGACTCCCTGCGCAGCTTCAAGATTCCTGCGACGTCCTCGATGTGCCTTCGCGATTGGGCGAGCTTTGCCCATTCGAGCTTGGAAACGATTGCATCCTCGACACTCGCAACGAAGAGAGGGATATCGCTCATGGCAACGAGCTGGCGACGTTGGAACTCCTCTTGGCTGAAGGCACGAGACTTGCGGAAGATCAGGTCGATCTTCCAACCTGTGGCCAGATCAATCACGTTGAATAGAGATTGTCGCTGGTGGGCTTCCAAAGCCGCATTCAGGTCTGCGTAGTACTCGTCGCTCGGCAGATTGTCGATAAATGTTTTTAGCTGCGCCGGAGTGGCGGCGATAACCAGATCGATATCTTGAGTTGAACGTGGGGCACCGTAGTAGGCGCTGGCGAACGATCCTGAGAGCATGTAGGCGATGCCGGCGTGATCGAGCGCCGCGGTGATTCTTTGGAAGACTTCTGTGACGCTCATCGCAGCGGTGCTGGCATTGGCGCCGGCAGAAATGCCAGCCTCAAGAGTTCTTGCCCGATCTGCGCTTCGGACCACGCTGGATGTTCTCGCCGGATGCATTCGCGTGTCAATTTTCTGGCAAACAGACTCATCTCAAATGCCATGATGAGGCGCTGTTCTCCTGTCATTGCACGCTGGATTTGCAACTGAAGAGCCTGCGCCGAAAGGCTTGTGTCAGTGATGGGCACAAGCAGATGGTATCACGGAGTTTCTCGCTCAGCGCTTAGGCGGCGTCTTCTTCGATCTTGATGCGCAGGGATTTTAGGAACTTGAGGTCCTGATCGCTGATTTTGAATTCGGGATTGCTGCTGAGGGTGGTGACGAGCGATGTCTTGTCGGGGGATTTGTCGCCGGGCTTGCTGACGCCGATGGTAGCTTCGAGCACCAGGAAAATGTCGTAGCCGCCTTCTTTGATGCGAGAGACGACTTCGGCGATCTGATCGGAGTCGGCGAGCGACTCGTTGATGGCTTCCCCCAGTTCCTTCATGAGCTGCTTGAGTTCCTGGTCCACGCGATCCCCCTAGTTGCCTGGCTTTACTACTTCTTTAGATGCAGCCGCGCCGCCGCGGGCTCATGCCGAAAACTACCCGCGCCGCGTTATTGTAACCCGGAAGCTTGATAAAATCGATGACGATGTCGCCTCTCTCTACAGGCAGGAAATTGGGAATTGCGGTCCGGGTTGCCGGGCAGCAAGTGCGCAAAACACGGACATTTGGCGCGGTCATGCATGCGGGCCGGATGACGGCGTCACGCTGGGCTGGGGCGCTGGGACAGTTGTGGCTTGAGGTCACGGGATTTGTTTTCTTGGCGTTAGCCGCGGTGGGCGCACTGGCATTCTGGCGGGAGTGGGTGAGACACAGCGGCGCCGGGCGGCTGTTTTTGGCAGCAGCTTTTACAGTTTTATTTGGCTGGTTTGGAGTGAGCTCGTTCTGGCGGATCGGGAAGCGACACTGAGTCTTTGGACTCTGGTGAGGAAGGGAAGATGGTCACAAAACCGAAGGATGCGTCGGCTGATCCGCAGACGGCGTCGCATATTCCGGTGCGGCAGGTTTACGGGCCAGCCGATCTTGAAGGTTGGGACTACGACGGCGAGGTCGGGTATCCGGGGGAATATCCATATACGCGCGGCGTGCAGCCAACGATGTTCCGCGGCAGACTCTGGACGATGCGGCAATATGCCGGGATGGGGGATGCTGAGGAGTCGAATAGGCGCTACAAGTATTTGTTGGCGAATGGGACTACCGGGTTGTCGGTCGCGTTCGATTTGCCGACGCAGATTGGGATGGATTCCGACAGCGCGCTGGCGATGGGGGAAGTGGGGAAAGTTGGGGTGGCGATCGATTCGATTGAAGACATGCAGCGGCTGTTCGATGGCATTGATCTGACGAAGATATCGACATCGATGACGATCAATGCTACGGCTTCGATTCTGCTGGCGCTTTATGTGGCGGTGGCACGGCGGCAGGGAGCTGACATTCGCAAGCTTTCCGGCACGGTGCAGAATGATGTTTTAAAAGAATATATCGCCAGGGGGACGTACATTTTTCCAGTGACGCAGGCGATGCGGATCATTACTGACATGTTTGCGTGGACGAATGACAACGTTCCTGAGTGGAACACGATTTCGATCTCGGGATATCACATGCGGGAAGCGGGATCGACGGCGGTGCAGGAGATTGCGTTTACGTTGGGCAATGGAATTGCATACGTGCAGGCTGCCGTCGACGCCGGGCTTGATGTCGATAAGTTTGCGCCTCGGCTGTCGTTCTTCTTTAATGCGCATAACGATTTTCTGGAGGAAGTCGCCAAGTTTCGGGCGGCGCGGCGGATGTGGGCGCGGATCATGCGGGAACGTTTCAAGGCGAAGAATCCGAAGTCGTGGATGCTGCGTTTTCATACGCAGACGGCTGGGTCTACGCTTACGGCGCAGCAACCGGAGAATAATATTGTCCGCACGGCGCTGCAGGCCATGGCGGCGGTGCTGGGCGGTACGCAGTCGCTGCATACGAATTCCTTCGACGAAGCTCTGGCGTTGCCTACCGAGCAGGCGGCGCGGATCGCGCTGCGGACGCAGCAGATTGTGGCTTACGAGTCAGGCGTGCCGCAGACTGTCGATCCGCTGGCGGGGTCTTATTACATTGAGGCGTTGACGAATGAGGTCGAGAAGCGGGCGACCGAATATCTGGAGAAGATTGCCGGGCTGGGTGGAATGTTGAAGGCGATTGAGCGGGGATTTGTGCAGCAGGAAATTCAGAATGCCGCTTATGAGTATCAGCAAGCAGTGGATCGCGCCGAGGCGGTGGTGGTGGGGGTGAACCGGTTCAAGCAAGAAGATGAGAAGCCAGTGATGCTGCAGAAGATTGATGAATCGCTGGAGCGCAAGCAGGTGGAACGGTTGCGGGCCTTACGTGCGCGGCGGGATGCCAAGCCCTGGTCAGAGTCGTTGAGGAAGGTCGAGGATGCCGCGCGTTCGGGCGCGAACTTGATGCCGTGCATTGTTGGTGCGGTGGAGACTTATGCGACGGTCGGGGAAATCTCGGACACTCTGCGGAAAGTGTTTGGAGAGTATAAGGAAGCGGTGGTGGTGTGAAAGTCGTCGCAGAATGTCCGCATTGGGTTGGAGAGTCAAAATCTTAAAACGCAGAGATCGCAGAGAAAATCGAAGATCGCAAAGAAAATCAGACAGCAGACCGACCGATTCGCGGGTCCCAGTGGTGAATCGCTATAGCGGGTAGAGATCCAGTTCCGGCATGGGAAAATCTTTGCGGTTATCGGTCATGAGCGCGCAGCCCCGCTCAAGAGCAATCGCGGCGACGATGGCATCCGCGATCGCGATGGTGCTACCCTTCCTGGCCCACTGGTTCTTAAGGCGCCCAGCCATTCGTCCGGTGTGTGCGGTTAGGTCATAGCAGTTCAGGACGGCCAATAGAGCTTCAGTTTGTTGCTCTTCTTCGCTACGCATTCCGGCATATACATCAGCGACGTTCACGGCGGTGGTCGAGAGGGTGTGTCCGTCCCGCACCAACTGGGCGAGGAGTTCGTGTCGTCCCCGACGAAAACGCAGAGCGTCGATGAGGACCGTAGTGTCGAGCAGCAGGCGCATTAACGCTTTCTACGGCCGCGGGTTTCATTCTCTTTCCGCAGTTTTCGTACCCAGCTGGCGGAGCCGTTGGCCAGCTCAGGGTGGTCTTCGTCCTTCCATGCCGGAGTCTCGCCCTCCAGATACTGAAGCAGTTTGCGACGTCGCACTTCGTTGCGGGCAGTTTCTACCAGGAAACTGCTGCGTCCGCGGGGACCGACCAGCGCATCGATTTCCTGGAGTAAGTCGTCGGGTAGCAAGATGTGGGCTCGGTGTGTGGACATAGTGTGTGCATATCTAGTGTGCCATCGATGTGGGCTTAGGTCAACCCCCTTGTTGCTAGGTATATATTTATGGTATATATCAGTTTATGACTGGCACTGGGATTGCCAAATTGTTTCGCAATGGACGCAGCCAGGCGGTGCGGCTGCCGCGAGAGTTTCGCTTTGAGGGGAGCCAGGTGCGAGTGCGGCAGGTGGCGGAGGGAGTTTTGCTGGAACCCTTAATTTCTGATCCTGCCAAGTGGTTTGCTGAATTGGACCGTCTAAACTCCGAAGAGTTCAAACTCCAAAATCGCAACCAGCCTAAGACTCCACGCCGCAAAGTCTTTGAGTGATGTATCTGCTTGATACTAACGCCTGCATCGCGGTGATTAACGGCAAACCGCAGCCGGTTCGAGTCAGATTGCAGCGGGAATTCGAAGCGCAGGCGAGAGTGTTTGTGCCGGCCGTGGTTGCTTTTGAGCTTTGGTATGGAGTGGCCAAGAGCGCTCGGGCAGCTGCGAATGCGCAACTGCTGACAACCTTTCTTGCCGGGCCCCTTGAGCTATTAGCTTTCGATGATGAGGATGCGAAGATTGCGGGTGCGGTGCGGGCTAGCCTAGAGGCCGCCGGGAAACCGATTGGGGCTTATGATCTGCTGATTGCTGGACAAGCTTTGAGACACAAGCTGACCCTGGTTACAGCGAACTCACGGGAGTTTGGGCGGGTCAAGGGTTTGGAGTGGGAGGATTGGGGGTAGGGGTAGTTGCGCAGTCCTGCCCTCAGCGACTAAGGCCGGGGGCTAAAGCCCGGAGGTGTTTTGGCCCTGCGGCACGGCTGAAGCCGTGCCCTGATACGGATCGCGAGGCGGTTGAAGCCGTGCCCTGATACGGATCGCGAGTCGGCTGAAGCCGTGCCCTGATACGGATCGCCATGCGGCTGAAGCCGTGCCCTATACGGATCGCGAGTCGGCCGAGGCCGTGCCTGTGCGGTTCGCGAATCCTGCCTAAAGTACGGACGGGCGGGGACGCCCGTCTCTCCATTATTGATTTATCAGTTGATGTCGAACTGTTCCTGGTGTAGTGCGGGATCGCTTTTGATGATCACCGTCTTTTTGGTTAGCTCTTCCATTTCTGTTAGCAGGCGGGCGCTGTTTGCTTTTAGCGCTTTGGCTACTTCGGGATTTACTCGCAGCATTACGTCGCTGTGGTCCAAGTGGCTGGCCATCTTGCGCATCTCGACGTAAATGTCGTTGCAGACTGTAGTCACCGATTTCACGTAGCCGGTGGATTGGCAGTAGGGACAGGGTGATCCGATGGTGCGTTCCAACGACTGCTTGACGCGCTTGCGAGTGATAGCCACGAGGCCGAAGTCGTTAAATTGGAGAACCTTCGAAGGGGCGCGGTCGGCGCGCAGAGCCTCTTCGAGGGCCTGCATGACTTTCTGGCGGTTGCGGCGTTCGTCCATGTCAATGAAATCGATGATGATGATGCCGCCGAGGTCGCGCAGGCGGATCTGGCGCACGATTTCTTTGATGGCATCGACGTTGGTCTTGACGATGGTATCTTCGAGGCGCGCGGTCTTGCCGACGTACTTGCCGGTGTTCACGTCGATGGCCACCAGCGCTTCGGTCTGGTTGATGACGATGTAGCCGCCGCTCTTGAGCCAGACTTTCGACTTGAGAGCTTTGTTGATTTCTTCGTTGAGGCCGAATTGATCGAACAGCGGAGTCTCTTTGCTGTAGAGCTTGACGCGCCTTACGAGGCCGGGCTGGAAGCGGTTGGCGAAACGCAAGACGCGTTCGTATTCCTGCTCGGTGTCGACCCAGATGGCGGAGAAGTCGGAAGTGACCTGGTCACGCAGGACGCGTTCGACAACATTGAGGTCGTGATAGATCAACGCGGGTGACTTGTCGCTCTCGGCGCGGTTCTTGATCTCGGCCCAGAGACCTTTGAGAAAGCGAATGTCGGCGCGGAGTTCGTCTTCGGAGGCTCCTTGTGCGGCGGTGCGAACGATGAAACCGCCGTGGCCGTTTTCGCGCTCGCTGATGATGATGCGCTTCAGGCGCTGGCGTTCTTCTTCGGACGCGATCTTGCGCGACACGCCAGTGTGGTTCACGGTCGGCATGTAAACCAGAAAGCGGCCGGGAAGCGCGATGTGGCTGGTGATGCGGGCGCCTTTCTTGGCGATGGGTTCCTTGGCAATCTGGACAAGAATTTCCTGGCCTTCCTTGAGCAGATCGCTGATCAGCGGCAGGTTTTGAGGTTCGCGGCGTTTGAAGCGCCGGCCACCTCCACCGCGGCGGCCGCCGCGACCGGGACGCCGGTCGTAACCGGGACGCGGAGCGCGTTGGGTGAGAGCTGCGGTCTCAGATGGGGCGCGGACCTCGGCGCGGGCTTCCATGGGCACGCCGCCGGATTCGGATGCGAGTAACGCTTCGGCTTCGGCCTGAGCTACTTCCAGTTCCGCGTCTTCTGCGTCTTCATCTAATTCTTCGACTTCTTCCTGTAGGGCTGCACCGTTCACGATTTCTCCGGCGGCAGCGGCTTCGCTGGACACAATTTCTTCCGGATTCGCGCTGGATGCGGCGATTTCAGGCTGCACATCGTGGTAGTCCCCGGCGTGCTGAGTCTCCTCTTCCATTTCTTCGAAGGCGTCGTCGTCCTCGAGGTCCTGAATGTAGGAATTAAGATCCGCCTCTTCTTCTTCGATTTCTTGCTCTTCGACGGTGCCGGCGTGGGTAGAGGATAGCGGGGCATGGTCGTAGTGCTCGGTCACGACCGTGGCCTTGTCATCGCCGTCATCGTCTATGGTTGGCTGGGGTGCTCCGAAGACAGATGCGGCATTGATCTGGTGCTGCTGGAGTTGATCGCGGTCCCACTCGGGAGATGCGACCTCGGCGTTGGCGGCGGCGCTGCGAGCGCGGGGTGCTGCATGCGAGGCCTCGGCGCGCTCGGCGGTGAACAAGGGCTCATCTTCTGGAAAAGCAGAGGCGATGGGTGTGCCAGGCAAAGGAGCCGCCAGTGCTTCGGTACGCAGCTGGGCGGGAGGTTGCGCCTGGTTCATACGGGAATATTTCGAGATCGACTCGCCGGGAAGCAGGATGGGCTGGTATCCGGGGGGCGGGCCGTAGTCGGAGCGGTCGGTACGTTCGTGGCGCCCGGTGCGATCGTTTCGGTCGTTTCGGTCTTTACGTTCTGGGCGCTCGCTGCGTGGTGCACGTTCATTGTTTTCGATGGGTTCGTTGTGGACAGGCTCTGCGGCGGGGCGGGCGAAGCGGCTTTCCGGCATGCGTTCGCCGCGGCGTCCACGGCCGCGACGACCTCTGCGGAACTCGCCACGTCCTTCACGATGTTCTCCGCCGCTAAACCTTCCGCGATTGTCTGAAGGTTGCTGCTCGGACACTTCAGGGGGAAGTGTTTCCGCTGCCGGCGCCAGGTTCTCGGTTACCGGCTGAGCTTCTGCCTGGGAGTGATAGGGTTGCGCGGGTGCCATTCCGCGGTCGGCTGGGATTTCTTCAAGGTCGTCTTCTTCGGGCAGCTCCATGAAATCGGAGACATACAGGAAGGCGTCGCGTTCGAGTCCGATGTCGACGAATGCGGACTGCATGCCGGGAAGCACGCGGGTGACCCGGCCTTTGTAGATGGAGCCTGCTAAGGTGTATTCGTTTTCGCGCTCGAGGTAGATTTCCGCGAGCAGATCGTCTTCGACCATCCCCACTCGGGTTTCATGTGGAGTGGATGAGACGTACAATTCTCTAGTTGTCATGCTAACTCCGGTCCCGCGCCATTTCAGGGCGTCAGGAAATCACCGGAAACTAGGCAGCAAACGAACGGGAGGATTGAGCATCGCGATGGCCGGCCCGGGTAGAGCACGGCGCTGACTACCGGCTTTTGCCGGTGGCCGAATTAGCTGTGCAAACTTAGAAATCTTTATCACTTATCGCATTGCTCTCGCCGGGGTTGTGACCGCTCTCTCACATCTGAGGGGGCCGTTACCCGCCCGGCAGTAAATTTGCTTCAATCCTGCCCGGTCGTTGACTGCCCGTCGTGACCGGTGGTGTGCCCTCTTTACGCGAGGGCGATCGTAATCTTGTTTTGCGCCGCACGAATGCGGCTCACACTTCCTACCGTCTTCCTTCAGTTCACGAAACGGCGCATTCGAACGTTCATCACAATACCCAGCGCCAGGAACATGAACAAAACGGAAGATCCGCCATAACTCATTAAAGGTAGCGGGATTCCCGTGACCGGCATAAAGCCGACCACCATGCCGATGTTGACCAGAATGTGAAAGCTAAGCACAGCCACCACACCCATTACGACAAATGTACCAGCGCGGTCAGGCGCTGTCTGCGCATTCTGGGTCAGGCGCATCAACACAATAAAGTATAACAGCATGACGCTGAGAGCGCCCACGAATCCATGTTCCTCGGCGAAGGCGGCGAAAATGAAGTCAGTCTGAGGCACGGGGAGAAAGGAAAGATGGGTTTGCGATCCGGCGCTGCTGCCCCAGATTCCGCCGGAGCCTACGGCTATAAGTGATTGAATTACTTGGTACCCGGAGCCTTGACTGTCGGCTTCGGGTTCCATGAAGCTGGTTAACCGCTCGCGCTGATAGGGCTTTAGAACGTGCCAAGCCACTGGCATCATGAGTCCGGCCAAGATTACTACCGTAAGTGCCTGCTTGGCGCGCAGGCCTCCCAGGAATAACCCCATGACGGCGATAGGGATATAGGTGAGGGCAGTGCCGAGGTCGGGTTGGGTTAGGACCATCAGCATGGGGACGCCGACGATTGCGCCGGCTTTGATGAAGTCGGTCCAGGTGAGTTCTCGCTGGTGGAGGTCGTTGAAGTATTTGGCGACGGCAAGAATAAGGATGAGTTTGACCCACTCGGAGGGCTGGAAGTGCCAGCCGCCGGGCATTTTTACCCAGCGCTTGGCGCCGAGGTAGCGGTGGCCGAAGATTATGACCATCATTAAAGAGGCGATGGCGGCAATGTACATCCAGTGCACGCGTTCGAGGAGGAGTTGGTAGTTGACCATACTCACCAGGAACATGGAGGCTATGCCGGCGGCGATCCAGTAGATTTGGCGGATGTGGGCGCCGGCGAATTTGGTGTGGACAGTGGCGCTGCGAATCTCGGTGACGCCCAGGGCGCAGACCATGAGCACGAAGATGAAGAGTATCCAGTCGAAATCGCGGAATGAGATGTAGCGTGCCATGGGTCAGTCGTTGGTCTTTGGTCGTTCGTCGTTGGCCATTAATTCACACCCGGTGCGGCCGCGGCTAGCGGCGCGTGATCTTTGGCTAGGTCGATCATCAGGCGTCCGGCTCGCAGGGAATCGTTGTTATCGCCGTCGGGGTCGGGGGCGTTCCAGACCGCGCCGATTTCGACTGGCTTTTCTTTTTGCGCCACTTTGCTGGGCGTACGCCGTTCTTTTTCTACAAACGCTTTGATTACTTGTGCTGCGGTGCGGGCGGCGAGGTATCCATGCTCGCCTTCTTCTAATAGAGCGCAGACCACGATTTCAGGATTGCGGCGGGGCTCGACGCCTACGAACCATCCGTTGTCTTTGAAATTGGCTTTGCCTGCGGCACCGAGTTTGGCTTTTAGAGCGTTGCTGATGGTTTGGGCGCTGCCGGTTTTTCCGGCGAAGTCGATGCCTTGCAAATGCGAGAGACCTGCCGTGCCTCCGGGGTTCACCACCGCCGCCATAGCGTCGGTAATGATTTGCCAATTTTGTGGATCGAGCGGGATCTTTACTTCGTCGGGTCCGGTGGCGGCGGGAATCACGCCGGGGGGAAGATCTTGCGGATTAGTGACGTGAGGACGCACTAACAAACCGCCGCTGGCGATGGCGCCAATGGCGCGCGCCATTTGTATCGGCGTGGCGGTGACTGCGCCCTGGCCGATGCCTACAGAGATAGTTTCACCGGCGTACCACTTTTGTTTGTAGTTGCGAATCTTCCATTCTTCGGAGGGCATAATACCGCTGACTTCCTGTGGCAGATCGATGCCGGTGCGCTGGCCTAATCCAAACATGGTTGCGTATTTCGCAATGCGGCCGATGCCCAGCTTTTCCGCGAGCGTGTAGAAGAAGACGTCGCAGGATTGGAAGATGGCCTTGTCGATGCCGACGACGCCGTGGGTGCGGTGCTCGGCTACGACCCAGCACTTGAAATAGCGTCCGTAGAAAGTGGCGCCGCCGTTGCAGGTTACGTGCATGTCCTGGGCGATGCCTTCCTGGAGACCGGCGGTGGCCATGATGATTTTGAAAGTCGAGCCGGGAGCGAGTTGGGCCTGGATGGCTTTGTCGAGCAGGGGGTGGTCGTCGTCGTTGACCAGCTTCGACCATTGATCACGCGAGACGCGGACGGCGAAATCGTTGGGATTGAAGGTTGGCCGGCTGACCAGGGCCAGGATTTCTCCGTTGCGTGGATCCATGGCGATGATGGCGCCGTTTCGGCCTTCGAGAGCTTGCTCGGCGGCGATTTGGAGGTCGAGATCGACGGTGAGCTTGAGGGGATGGCCGGGCTGGGCGGGAGTGTCGTCGAGCGTCTGAACTTCTTTGCCGTGACTGTTAACCACCGCGCGGCGCGATCCGTTCTTGCCCATCAAGATGGTGTTGTATTGGAGCTCGACGCCGGATTTGCCTACGACGTCGCCGGGGTTGTAGAGCTCGAATTGCGGCTGGTTCAGCATTTCTTCGCTGACTTCGCCGACATAGCCGATTAGATGGGCCATGAATCCGTTGCGCGGATAAAGGCGGCGATGGGCCATGATGGTATCGAGTTCCGGCAGTTCGTTGCGGTGAGATTCGATGAAAGCCAGTTCGTCGGGCGTGATGTCGTCTTTCAAATAGATGGGTTGATACTGCGGAGATCCGGCGAAATGGCGGATGCGGTCTTTGACGTCTTTGGGATCGAGGTGCAGGCCTTGGGCAATCAGATCGGCGTCGGCGGTTAGGTCGCGGGAGGAATCGCGCAAGAGAAGCGCGGTAAACGAAGGATAGTTGTCGACGATAGTGCGGCCTTCGCGATCTAGAATGCGGCCGCGAGGCGCGAGAATGGGGACGTTGCGGATGCGGTTTTTTTCGGCGAGGGTGGCGTAGAAATCGCTTTGCACTACCTGGAGGCGCCAGAGGCCGTAGGCGAGGATCAAGAAAATGCCCAGCACGATGTACTGCACCGCGGTTAAGCGCATGGGCGATACTTTTTCGTCGCGGCCGAACATCTGGGTTCAGGCGGAAGGAGTTGGAGGCCACGCGGCGGCCTTGATTCCCACTGCCGGAAAGCTGTCCTTTCGGGAAGTTGTCTTTATTGTAACGCCTGGTTTGGGAGTGGGGGTTGCAAAGAGAGGTGACGGAAGGGCATAGAACCTTGCGGGCGGGATTTGACCGCTTCATGCAGAAAAAGCATTAACCACAGAGGGCACAGAGGAACCACAGAGGAACCACAGAGGAACCACAGAGGAACACAGAGGAACACAGAGGAATGCCGGGAAGATGGCAGGATGCCGAGGAATCGACCTGCGGCATCCTGCGCAGCCGTAACCGACACGGATCGGTTACATCCCTAGGAAAAATCGATGGCGATGGACCGGCTTGCCCGGGGTTCGGAGGTTTCGTCATCTGGCAGGCGGGAGGCTCCGGCTACGACGTGAAACCAGCGAAAGATCAGCGCCAATGCGAGTATCCACCACAGGGGCCAGGTGCTTTCGATGAATTGCAGCATATTCTTGTCCTCAGGTTCTGCCAGAGTGGGCGAGGTTCTGGCTCCAATGCGTTGTGCTGACGGTTGTAAAGTTTGACGACCGAATAGAGGTGGTTCCGCCGGTCCCGGCCGCACAACTGTGAGCGGCGAACCAGCGTTGGGCGTAGCTTTGCTGAACTTCCACCGAGACCTCGGGTGTGACGGGTTGTTGAACGTGAAACACCCAATCGCAGTCGCTGCAGCGAAACTGGTTGATGGAAGCCTGGTTGAGTTGAGCGATCATGCGGCGCATGGTGGTCAGTGCGTCCCCTCGATTAAAGACTACTATAACGATAGACATACTTGCAAGAGATATTTTGGGGCCAATGGCGGTCGGGAAGTGGGGGCGGGACGGCCCCGCGACAGCCGGCGTGCACCCTTCGACTTCGCTCAGGGCAGGCTGCGCTACTGGGCGCGGTGTTGGTTGACCATCGGACCGTCCGAGAGGATAATGGCTGGCATCTCTCGGCAGGCCGCAGCGCACTCCCCCTTGCGGCTCGGCAGAGGTGAGCCCCGTTTTTCTCGCGTGAGTTGGGCCGCGATTCGCGAATTTTCGTATCAGTGGAGGATTGTGATGGCAAGACTTAGTGCGTGGAAAGTGGCTGGAGTAGTCTTCGTGCTCTTTGCCGCGACGGCGATTGGCGCACAGGCGCAGACCTTTACAACCCTCGTGGACTTCGACGGAAATGATGGCGCTGAGCCCCTTGCCGCTCTGGTACAGGGTGCCGACGGAAATCTTTACGGCACGACGTCTATGGGCGGTATTTCAAATTCTCAATGTTTTGGCAGTTGCGGGACAGCGTTCAAGATCACAGTAGCAGGTTCGCTCACGACGATGTATGAGTTCTGCGCACAGCCTGACTGCACCGACGGTTACGACCCTATCGGAGGCCTCGTTCTTGGAACTGACGGCAACTTCTACGGGACCACGGAGTATGGCGGTACTACAATCGCTGCCGGGACGGTTTTCAAAATCAGTCGCAACGGGACACTCATCACGCTGTACAACTTTTGTTCTAAGCTCTACTGCGCCGACGGCGAAAACTCTACCGCCCCGCTTTTTGAAGCCGCAAACGGCCATTTTTATGGGACAACTCAGCTCGGCGGCGTCTATGGAACCTTTGGTACCGCGTTTGAAATCACCCCAACGGGTAATCTGACGACTGTTTTCAGCTTTGATAAGAAAGATGGTGAGTCTCCGTACGGCGGATTGATTCAGGGCTCTGATGGAAACTTCTACGGAACGACTTTCGATGGTGGCAAGGGTCAAGGTTGCTTCCCTGACCAAGGAGGCTGCGGCACAGCGTTCAGACTCACGCCAGGTGGCAAGTTGACAACCGTGCACAGCTTCTGCCCCAGTCCCACTAACTGTTCTGATGGCGCCCAGCCCCAAGCCGGTCTCATTCAGGCGACTGACGGAAATCTTTACGGTGTAACTTCTAACGGCGCGACCCACGGTTATGCAGGCACGATATTCCGGATCGCGCCAACAGGCACGACGACTACTTTTTACAACTTCTGTGCACAGCCCAACTGTGCCGATGGAGGTGAGCCCGCGGCACCACTAATCCAGGGGAGCGACGGCAACCTCTACGGGACAACTTTGTTGGGCGGCGATATTAATTGCAATCTTGGCTATGGCTATGGCTGCGGTACCGTCTTCAGGATCACTCCGCAAGGCTCTCTGACAACATTGCATACCTTCGAATCGAGTGACGGCGCTTTCCCTTTGAGCTTAGTCCAAGCGACGAACGGAACGTTTTACGGGGTAACAAACAATGGTGGCACGTTTAATTCCTCCTGTAGTGAAGGGTGTGGAACGATCTTCAGTCTCGACGTGAGCCTAGGCCCTTTCGTGACCTTCGTCCGCGCCGCCGGCAAGGTCGGCCAGACCGGCGGCATTCTGGGGCAGGGGTTCACTGGTACTACAAGCGTTTCGCTCAATGGAATTGCGGCGAACTTTACCGTCGTTTCCGACACGTTCATAAAAGCCACGGTTCCGGCGGGAGCGACGACTGGGTATGTCACGGTTGCTACTCCGAGTGGGACGCTGACCAGCAATTTGCCGTTTCGGGTACTGCCTTAGCGGTTTGCAGACGGTGTTGGTAGTGAGCTTTGGAGGGCGAGACGCCCCGGTGCGGATCCTTCAACTTCGCTCAGCGCAGGCTGCGCTACTGGGCGCGGTGTTGGTTGACCCTTGGGGCGTCCGAGAGGATAATGGCTGGCATCTCGGCAGGCCGCAGCGTACTCCCCCTTGCGGTTTGCAGAGGTGAGCCCCGTTTTTCTCGCGTGAGTTGGGCCGCGACTCGCGAAGTTTGCAGCACGGAGGTTCTCCGATGACGAAGCTCACTACATGGAAAATGGTCTGCATCGTCTTTGGGCTCTGTGCCGCGACGGCGATTGCCTCACCGGCACAGATATTTACCAGTCTGCCGGTGTTCAACGGCCCCAACGGTTCCACTCCCGAGTACATGTCTCTTGTTCAGGGCTTCGACGGTAACTTCTACGGGACAACCATCTCAGGAGGGGGTGGGTCCTGCTCATCCGGCTGCGGAGAAGTCTTCAGGGTCACGCCGAAGGGGACCCTAACTGTGCTGTACAGTTTTTGCAAGCAGACCGATTGCTTCGACGGAGATGGACCCAGCGCCGGCCTAGTTCTAGGCACGGACGGCTATTTCTACGGGACAACAAATGTGGGCGGGGCGCGACAAGGTGGCACGGTCTTCAAAATCAGTCCCGGCGGCGCGGTGACGACACTTTATGACTTCTGCCCGCCGCATTGCGCTGGCGCGCCCCCGGCTTTTCCGCAAGCTCCATTGGTTCGAGCCATCAATGGAAGTTTGTACGGGGCCACTCCTAGCGGCGGTTATGTGACATGCAAGCCGATCGGCTGCGGCACGCTGTTTGAAATTACGTCGCAGGGAGCACTGGCTGGGGTCTATCGCTTCTGTGCCAAGGCGAACTGCCCCGACGGCTACTTTCCGTACGCTGGGCTGGTGCAGGGCGCGGATGAAAGTTTTTATGGTACGACGTTCGTCGGTGGCGCGAACAACGCGGGCACCGTCTTCAAGGTTACGCCGAATGGCAGTTTGACCACGCTTTACAGCTTTTGTTCCCTGCCAAACTGCGCTGATGGGAGCGGCCCTTTATCAGGTCTAGTTCAGGCCACCGACGGGAACTTTTACGGAACAGCCTTTGAAGGTGGCAACAGCAACTGCGGGGGTATCGGTTGCGGGACCGTCTTCAAAATCACGCCGACGGGCGCCCTGACGACCCTTTACACATTCTGCTCCCAGCTCAATTGCGTTGACGGATCCGCCCCGTATGCATATCTGTCTCAAGCCACAGATGGGAACTTTTATGGGACAACCTCCAGCGGGGGAACTGATCGTGTTGACTGCCCGGGTCAATTTGCTGGCTGCGGCACGGTATTCCAAATCACTCAGGGGGGAACCCTGACCACATTACACAGCTTCTCTATTTCAGACGGGGCGAACCCCCGCGGTGGCTTGATGCAAGCCACCAACGGGACTTTGTACGGGACAACCAGCTACGGCGGTCAGCCGAATTGTCTGGGTATTCCCGGCAACAGCTGTGGTACGGTTTTCAGTTTGGACATGGGCCTCGGTCCATTTGTGGGTCTGGTTTCCACTGCCGGCAAAGTCGGGCAGACGGGCGGCATTCTTGGGCAAGGATTCACCGGGACGACTAGCGTCTCGCTGAACGGGATTCCGGCGAGCTTTACCGTCGTTTCCGATACGTTCATAAACGCCACGGTACCTGCGGGAGCGACTACGGGATATGTCACGGTTGCTACTCCTAGCGGTACGTTGACCAGCAATGTGCCGTTTCGGGTGCTGCCTTAGCGGTGCGCAGCTGGCGCGGACCCTTCGACTTCGCTCAGGGCAGGCTGGCTATTGGGCGCCGTGTTGATTGACCCTCGGACGTTCCGAGAGGATAATGGCTGGCATCTCGGTGGGCCGCAGCGCACTCCCCCTTGCGGCTTGGCGGAGGTGAGCCCCGTTTCTCTCGCGTGAGTTGGGCCGCGATTCGTGAATTTTGCAGCATGGAGGATCTTCGATGACAAGACCACATGGACAGAAAATAGTTCAGTTTGTGCTACTGCTATGCTTTGCGACGACTGCCACGTACGCGCAGACGTTCGCGCGTCGTACTTTCCATGGTAAGAATGGCGCCTTCCCAGCTTATGCGTCCCTAGTCCAAGGGCCCGATGGGAATTTCTATGGAACAACGTCGGCTGGCGGGTCGAAAAGGGGTGGGACGGTTTTCGAGGTCACATCAACGGGCGAACTGAAGACACTTCACAGTTTCTGCTCGAAGGATCCCGATTGTGCGGACGGTGAAGGGCCGCAAGCCGGGCTGGTTCTGGCTACCGATGGGAACTTCTACGGAACCACCGCAACCGGAGGAAGCCACGTCGGTCCGAACATGCCGGGCGGCACGGTTTTCAAGATCACTCCGTCGGGTCAACTGACAACGCTTTACAGCTTTTGCTCCGAGCCTAACTGCACCGACGGAACCCGTCCGTGGTCAAAGCTGTTCCAAGCAACGGATGGTAACTTCTATGGAACCACCAGTTCCGGAGGAGTTGGCATTTGTACTCCTGATTGTGGGACAGTTTTCAAGATGACACCGTCCGGCACATTGACGACGCTTTATAGTTTTTGCTCCGCCTTTGGCTGCGCTGATGGCTCAACGCCACTCGCGGGGATGGTCCAGGGCATCGACGGAGACCTTTACGGGACTGCCAGTTCGGGCGGTACGCGCGGTTGCGACGACGGCTGTGGCACGCTCTTCAGAATCACATTGGAGGGCAAGTTAACGCAGATATACGACTTCAGCTTGAGTCAGGGCGGTGGTCCGGTCGCAGGGGTTGTTCAGGGCATTGATGGAAACTTCTACGGCACCGCGTCTGGTGGAGGAGCGGGTGATGCGGGTACGGTTTATGAGATTACGCCCGCAGGTGAACTGACGATCCTTCACAGCTTCGACGAATACACCGACGGGGTAGACCCAACGGGCACGCTGATTCAAGCTAACGATGGGAACTTTTATGGGACAACACTGGGTGGCGGTTCTGAAAACGGATGGGGAACGGCTTTCAGCATTACCCCAACGGGCACACTAACCACACTCCACACTTTCTGCCTTCAACAAGGTTGTCCGGACGGCACCAACCTATTCGGTGGCCTGCTTCAGGCCACGAACGGAGCGTTCTTTGGTACGGCGTCGAACGGTGGTTCCTACTGCCACGGGTTTGGATGCGGCACAATCTTTAATATAGATATAGGGCTTGGCCCGTTTGTGACGTTTGTTCAGCCGTTCGGCAGAGTCGGGAAGACCGGCGGCATTCTCGGGCAAGGATTCACCGGAACTACGAACGTCTCGCTCAATGGAGTTCCGGCGAGCTTCACGGTTGTTTCCGACACGTTCATAAACGCCACGGTTCCGGCGGGGGCTACGACTGGGTATGTCACGGTTGCTACTCCGAGCGGTACGCTGACCAGCAATGTGCCGTTCCATGTGATTCCGTAATATAGAGAAGTGACGCCTCCGGCAAAGCGTGCGGTTCGGATTGTGAAGCACATTGGGATGGTACCTTGCGTAGCGGCTTGCACGGCTTGCGGGCGGCAATTTCAGGCTCCGACGCCTTCGCTGCGCAGTGTCAAGGATGCTACGGAGAATCTTCAGAAGCAGTTTGACGCGCACAGATGCGAGGAAAGTGCGCGTGTGGAAGCCGTCTGAGGCCTCTCTCGCCGCTCCGCGGCTGGGTCATTTCTGCTTCGCACCCACGGCTTTCGCCGTGGGCTTTATTCTTACGCCGCTTCGCGGCTCAAGATCGCCACGAGCTATAATTGCGCACACGGATGGCCCTCACCTCTGGGACGAAACTCGGCCCGTATGAGATCCAGTCTCCGCTGGGAGCGGGCGGAATGGGTGAAGTTTACCGTGCCCGCGATACTCGTTTGGACCGCATCGTTGCGATCAAGGTGCTGGCTTCTCATCTTTCTTCTTCTCCAGAATTGAAGCAGCGCATGGAGCGTGAAGCCCGCGCGATTTCTTCGCTGAATCATCCCCACATCTGCCATCTGTATGACATCGGTTCGCAGGATGGAACCGATTTCCTGGTGATGGAGTTTCTGGAAGGGGAAACTCTGGCCGACCGGCTGCGCAAAGGCGCGATGCCGCTGAGCGAGATTCTCAAGATCGGGATTGCGGTTGCGGAGGCGCTGGCGATAGCGCACCGGCAAGGCATTGTACATCGCGATCTGAAGCCGGGAAACATCATGTTGACGCAGGGTGGCGCGAAGCTGATGGATTTTGGACTGGCGAAGCCTCTGGGCGTGACAACTGTTGCATCAGGGACGGTGCCTTCGTTCACAGCTTTGCCGACGATGAGCGGGCCGAGTCCGATGACTCCGTTGACCACTGCGGGCAGCATCGTGGGGACGATCCAGTACATGTCGCCGGAGCAGATCGAGGGAAAAGAAGCGGATGCGCGGTCGGATATTTTTGCGTTTGGCGCGGTGCTTTATGAGATGGCGGCGGGAAAGCGGCCTTTCGAGGGCAAGAGTCAGATTTCGCTGGCGTCTTCTATTTTAGAAAAGGAGCCGGAGCCGATCAGCGTGCTGAAGCCGCAGACTCCAACTGCTTTTGAACATGTGGTGACGACATGTTTGCAGAAGAATCCAGAAGAGCGTTATCAGACGGCGCATGACATCAAGCTGGAACTGCAGTGGATTGCCAAGGAACGGCCTGACCCTGCGGCGGTTGTTACGGAACCAGCACCTGCGCGTAGCCCATTGGGATGGGCGGCGGCAGTGGCGTTGGCGTTATTGCTAGGATCTGTGGCTGGATTTCTGTTGCACCGGTCAAATTCGTCCGCGACGAGTATTCGCACGGTCATTGATCCTCCGCCGGGCTCCGCGTTTCGCCTGACTGACGACGCCGGTGGGCCACCGGTGGTCTCACCCGACGGCAGCACTCTGGCGTTCAGCGCCATCGACCAACAGGGGAAAAACGGGCTTTGGGTGCGGCCCATGAATTCGGTGGAAGCGCGCGCACTCGCTGGCACGGACGACGCGATATTTCCTTTCTGGTCGCCAGATAGCCGTTCCCTGGGATTCTTCGTGGACGGGAAGTTGAAGACGATTGATGTGAATGGCGGGTCTCCGGTCGTGGTTTGCGACGCGCTACTGGGGCGCGGAGGCGCCTGGGCTGCGAGTGGGGTGATTGTTTTTTCTCCGGGGCCGATAGGGCCACTGGTGCGGGTCAATGCCAGCGGAGGCAACCCGGTGGAGGCCACCAAAATTGATACGCAGCAGCATTCATCGCATCGCTGGCCGTTCTTTCTGCCTGACGGAAAACATTTTCTGTATTTGGCGCTCAATCATGATCGCGCGCAAAGCGGCAATGACGCGATTTACTACGCGTCACTGGATGGGCGGGAAAACAAAGTGTTGTTGCGCACGCAATCCAGCGCGGTGTATGCGGGCGGATTTCTTCTTTTTGCCCGCGGCGACCAACTCATGGCGCAGGTATTCGATCCGGCAAATGGGACCTTGAGCGGCGATCCGCAGGGCGTGGCGAAAGGAGTGATCAGCGACGCGACCACGTGGCACACTGACGCTTCGGCCGCGGACAATGGCCTGCTGGTTTTCGGCAGCGGAGGCAGCGGGGATGTGCAGTTGGTGTGGCTTGACCGCAAGGGGAACCAGATTGGGGTGGCAGCGGACAAGTTCACGAGTTTGCGATACGCGCAGATATCGCCACAAGGCGACCGCGTGGCGCTTCAGATCGATAGCGGAACGAATGATGTCTGGGTACTGGACCCGGCGCGTGGGGTGCGCACGCGACTGACCTTCGGGCCGGTGTCGAACAATTTTCCAATGTGGTCGGCGGATGGCAAGTGGATCACCTATTTTTCGCTGCGGGATGGGAAATCGACGATTTATCGCAAGCCATCCGATGGCAGCGGCGTGGAAGAGCTTCTGGTGACCGATGAGCGTGGCGTGATTCCCTCCGATTGGTCGCGGGACGGCAAGACACTGATTTATCAGCGTGGTCCGCTAGGCGGGCCTTTCGATATGTGGTTGTTGCCACTTGAGGGCGAACGTAAACCACGCATGCTGCTGGCACACGCCGGGGACGGACGGCTTTCGCCGGATGGCCATTGGCTGGCGTACGATTCCATCGAATCGGGATCACCTGAAGTTTATGTGGTGCCGTTTGGCGGTGGGGAGGGCAAGTGGCAGGTTTCGCCGAGCGGAGGAAACACCCCGCTGTGGAGCGGTGACGGCAAAGAGCTTTACTACATGGATGGGACTTCGTCGATTCAGGCGGTGCCGGTGAAGCAGACGGGAGGGGCATTGCAGTTCGGCGCTCCGCAAACTCTGGTCAGCCGATTGACGATTTTGAGCGTCCCGTTCTTCAGTGTTACGCCCGACGGCAAAAAGATTCTGGTGGCGCACGTGGCTCAGCAGGTCAGCCCCTCGGTCACGGTGGTGACCAATTTCACCGAGGGATTGAAGAAGTAGGAAGAGGACGATGCATTCGCGGCGAAGATTGATTGCGAGAGCCGGAGTTCGTTGACTCGCGGAAGCTGCGTTCGTAAGATGAAGCGACCCGAAAGCTGGAGCGCTTTGGAATGATTGGGCAAACCATTTCGCACTACCGCATTGTCGAGAAACTTGGCGGCGGCGGTATGGGAGTCGTATACCGGGCCGAGGACACGAAACTGGGCCGTTTCGTCGCGCTTAAGTTTCTACCCGAAGATCTCGCCAAGGATCGTCAAGCTTTAGACCGCTTTCAGCGGGAAGCGCGTGCTGCGTCGGCGCTAAACCATCCCAACATCTGCACCATTCATGAGATTGACGAGGAAAATGGCCAGGCTTTCATCGTCATGGAGTTTCTCGAAGGCCTGACCCTGAAACACCGCATCGCAGGACGTCCGCTGGACACGGAAACCCTGCTGCAACTGGCGATTGAGATTGCCGACGGCCTGGACGCCGCGCATTCCAAAGGAATCATTCATCGCGATATCAAGCCAGCGAACATTTTCGTGACCAAGCGCGGACAGGCCAAGATCCTGGACTTCGGTCTTGCGAAGCTGGCTCCGGGAAACCGGGGAGGCTCGGAATCCGGGCTGAACACGGCCACCGAAGGCGCCATGATGACGACTCCCGGCGCAACCGTGGGCACGGTTGCCTATATGTCGCCGGAGCAGGTTCGTGCCGAAGAGCTCGACACGCGCACCGACTTGTTTGCTTTCGGGTCAGTATTGTACGAGATGGCCACGGGAGGGTTGGCGTTTTCTGGAGGCAGCAGCGGAGTAATTTCCGAGGCCATTCTGAACCGCACGCCGCCGGCGCCATCGAGTGCGAATCCGGCCTTGCCGCCTAAGCTCGAGGAGGTAATTTTCAAGGCGCTGGAGAAGGAGCGCGAGTTTCGCTACCAGACGGCCGCCGAGCTACGGGGAGACTTGAAGCGCATCAAGCGGGCGCTGGATACGTCACGCTCGGGTAGCGCGGTCACGTCCGCTTCGTCACGAACCGCAGTGACTCCGGTCGCTGCAGCTGCGGCACCGAGAAGTCGCGTGCTGGTTACGGCATTGGCGGCCGCTGCAATCGCGCTGATCGGCGGCCTCGCAATGGGAAGATTTTTGCTGCAACGCCCGGTGGTGGCTTCACTACCGGTCTATCATCCGCTGACATTCCGGCGAGGGATGGTCCATGCCGCACGTTTTGCGCCGGATGGGAAGACCATCATTTACAGTGCAGCGTGGGAAGGGAAATCCTTACAGCTGTTCACAACGCGGCCGGAAAGCCCAGAGTCGCATGAGTTGGAGCCGGCGGGAGCTGACGTGCTGGCGGTTTCATCATCGGGTGAAATGGCACTTTCATTGGCAAGCCATCCCAAAGCTGGGTTCCTCTATTCCGGTACGTTGGCGCGCGTGCCTTTGGTGGGCGGGGCTCCACGGGAGATTCTGGAAGGTGTTGAATGGGCTGATTGGTCTCCGGATGGAAGCAGTTTGGCGATTGTGCGGCAAGAGCAGGGCAGGCACCGTCTGGAGTTCCCTCTGGGCAAGGTGCTCTATCAGGCCGATGGATGGATCGGTCATCTGCGCATTGCTCCGAAAGGAGACATGATTGCTTTTATTGACCATCCCCAACTGGGGGATGACGGCGGCGCGGTTGTGGTGGTTGATATGGCAGGGAAGAAGACAACTCTTTCGAACGGCTGGGACAGCATTCAGGGAGTGGCATGGTCGCCCAGCGGCGAGGAGATTTGGTTTACCGCTACCCGCACCGGTGGCGACCGCTCGCTTTACGCGACCGACCTTTCGGGAACGGTAAGATTGCTGGCGCGGGTTCCTGGAGAATTGACGTTGCTCGATGTTGGCCGGGATGGGAATGTGCTCTTGACTCGCGGCAACGACCGGGCCGGCATGATTGGCCTGGCACCGGGCGAAGCCAAGGAGCATGACTTGTCCTGGCTCGATTGGTCGGTGCCCAACGACCTGACGGTCGATGGCAGAACAGTGCTGTTCACGGAATCAGGCGAAGGCGGCGGACCCAAGTATGCGGTCTACCTGCGCAAAATGGATGGTTCTCCGGCGATTCGTCTCAGCGAGGGAGCTGGGATGGCGTTGTCTCCTGACGGGAAATGGGCGGTCGCACGATCTACTACCACTCCCGCCCCGATGTTTCTGCTACCGACCGGAGTTGGCGAAGCCACGCCCCTCAGCCACGACTCGATCAACCACCTTAACGGGAGTTGGCTTCCCGATGGAAAACAGTTGGTGTTCTCAGGTAACGAGGCGGGACACGGATTCCGTCTCTATGTGGAATCTCCGGGGGAAGCCAAGCCGCGCCCGATCAGTCCGGAAGGTGTGAACCCGGCGGTTGTGCTTTCGGCGAAGGGTGACTTTGCCGCCAGCGTCGGCCCCGATCACAAGATCTACCTTTATCCCGTCGCTGGAGGAGAACCCGTGCCTGTCTCTGGATCGGAACCGGATGAGGCGCCGACCGGTTGGTCCGCGGATGGCCGATCACTCTACGTTTTCCGTTTTGGACAGATTCCAGCCAAAGTATTTGAGATCGAGTTGTCCACGGGAAAAAGAAAGCTATGGAAGGAATTGGTGCCTGCTGATGCAGCGGGAATCGACACCATCCGGGGAGTGGAGATAACTCCCGATGCCAGGGCGTACGTTTACGGCTATATCCGGACTCTCTCCGATCTCTACCTCGTCGAAGGTTTGAAGTAACGGTAATTCGCACTCAGCCGTCAGCTCTCAGCTCTCAGCTCTCAGCACTCAGTAAATCCCGGTAGGCGAGAGTTGTGGTTCCACCATCCAGTGCGAGAGGATTTAACGCCGGGGTGCAGACTTCTTTTTCTTCTTCTTTGTATTCTTTTCTACTCTGAGCTTCCATGCAGTGCGGAGAGCACCCGCCAGGACGTCTTCGGTAGCTTTCGCCAGGCGAATGTGGGTCATTCCCATTCTTCCCCATCCGCCATGAATAGGTAGAAAAACATCTGGCAGTTCGCGTACGAAGTCGGATTGCTGCTCGGGTGTGAGCATCAAGTTACCGTACCCCTCGTCTTGCGAGGCGAGAGTGGCGAAGATCCTGCCTCGCACACGGAAGTCAGGCGCTCCCATGTGCGAGCCTTCTTCTGCACCTTCGAGGCTGAGAGCAATCCGGCGGAAGTCGGCTGCGTTCATCGTGCATCTCAATCGGCGGATGATAAGGATACCCTCGCTTGGGAGCTAAGGGGCGATGCTGAATACCACCCCCTGATTATAAGCGCCTGCATGCTGAGTCACGCCGTAGATCTGCCCACTGTTGAGGGTTATTCCGTCTGGCGTGTCTCCGTCCGTGCAGTTCGATCGAGAACAAAACTTGTAGAGGACAGTCTCGCTCCCTCCGCCCGTAATCCTGTAGACCGTACCGTATCCCTTGCCGCCCTTCGATGTAGTTCCATAGACGGAGGAACCATCTACAACCAATCCCACAAGAGGGTTGCCCCCGTTCTGCCCCGAGAACAAGAATTTTCTTTCGGTCCAACCTCCTCCGCGATTGGGAGTCAGCCGAAATGCTCCGCCACAAGCGATCGAATATGGCGGATACATCTCTTTATTGCAGGTGGGGCCGCTCAAACCGCCAGAGTAGACAGTTCCATATAAGTTCCCTGCGGTGTCGAAGCTGAGTCCAGCCTCAGGAATCCCGCCATTGCTTGCGTCAAACTCGTGCAGTACGCTTTGCGTCCAAGCACCCCCAGGATGCGGTGAGAGCTCGTAGACTAAGCCCCATACTTTTTGGACAGCGCCATTTGTCGTAGTACCGTACAGGTTGCCCAAGCCGTCCAGCACCACCCCTACGTTTGGATATGCTCCGTCGGAGCATTCTGAGGTCCTCCGACCTGGCAGAAGTCATACAGGATGCTCTCCGTCCAGCTACCGCCGGGAAGCGATGGCGGACTCAACTCAAAAACTGTGCCGAACCCGTTGGTACCGCCTCTGTATGTAGTCCCGTACAGATTTCCCTCGGCGTCGAAGATCACAGGCGCAGTAGGATCCACCCCGTCGGGTGGCCCTGCGAAGCTGTAGAGTATAGATTCCATCCAGGTACCGTCTAGCGCAGGGCTCAACTCGAAAACGGTTCCGCAATCGGGAGCTTGGCAACTGTCGCTACCAGTTCCCGCTGTTGTTCCATATAGATTCCCCTGAGCGTCGAAAACCAAACTACCCGAAGGATGAAGCCCGTCTTGGCTGTCCGCGAACGAATGCAGCAGGCTCTCGGTCCAACCGCCTCCAGCAACGGGCAAAACCTCAAATACGGTGCCGCACCCGTCGGGGCAAAGGCTGCTAGTGTTCCCACCACCAAAGTAAGTTGTGCCGTACATATTGCCGAGACCATCAAATACCGGCCCGCCGTTTGGGGACCAACCGTCATTGGCTCCGCCGTTCGTACCGAAGGTATACACAATGTTGTACTTCGCTTGGGCACGGGCGAAAACGCCACCCATGCTGAGCACGGCACATAAGATCCAGAATCTCGCCGAACGCATAATACCTCCAATACCGAATGCCCGCGCCTACATTAATCCGTTAAGGGCATTGCACCGTCTTCTGCTGGACGCAGCCTGCGGGGTTGGTGAGCAGCAAAGTATTCGAGCCTTGTCCCTGAACCGAAAGCATCGCACGCTTTTTTACAATGGGCAGGGTGTGGTCGATGGAGTTGACTTCCAGAGTGAGTGAATTGCCGTCGTTGATCAAGCCGTTGAGCGTGATATCGATGTTGAGATTCCCATTCACGCACTTGGCTGAAGCGCTATGCAACGCGGAGCACTGAATCGGCAGATAGCCGAGTGAACAATCGTTGTTGACGTTTTGCAAATAGATGTTGCCGTCCCCGGTGATGCGATCGTCCTGCCACACCACCGCGGACAGGCCCGAAGGGCCGATGCCGGCCTGAGGGCGTGATTTGCCCGAAACGACGGTCGAGATCGGCGTGATGGGGCAAGTGAGATTTCCGGAACCATCGAGACGTGCCGCGTTCATGGTATCGGAGTCGAAACTCGGCTCGTCAACCCAGAAAATTTGCGCTCCGGTGCCGATTTGAACTGTCTGTACGAATAATTGCTGATCATTGCCCAGAGGAACGATGGTCAAACCATTCGATCCCCACTCCTGCGCGCCGGTGCTGTTGAATTTCTGACCGGAGACGCCGGACATGTCTTGCAGGGAATCTTGTTCTTCCCAGAACAAGAATGTTTCGCCGGTGTTGGCGAGATAGGCGACCGTAGGCGAGACGTGAACGTTATTGATGTTGTTGGACCCGACCGAACCGTTGTGCGGAAAAGCTTCGGTGCCGTTGGCAAGAATGTGCTGGGCATAGACTTGCAGCGTGGGCGAGTTGCTGTACCAGGAAAATACCGCGCCGCCGCTGCCGTCGAGAATGAAATACGGGAACTCGCCAAACTGGAGCGATCCGCCGTCGAATACATGCACCGTTCCCCACAGCGGTGCGCCCGTGTTCGAAAGTTTAGTGGCCAGCAGAATTTGGGGCGAACCGAATCCGGTGCCGCTTACCCAGGAGACGATCACGGAACCGTTGTCAGCGGCATGCAGATCGGCCAGCACAAAGTTCTGGCCGGAAGCGCTAAGCACCACTCCTGTTCCCCATAGAGGGACGCCGTTGGGGTCGAGCTTCTGCAGGACGACGTTGCTGTTGCTGGACCATCCCACCACTGCGTCGCCATCGCTGGTGCCGGCAATCTTAGGATCGTTGTTGGAGTTCTGATCGTTAGTGAGCTGTATGCCCATCGCTCCCCAGAGCATCTGCCCTTTCGGGCTGATCTTGGAGGCTGTGACTTGTATGTTGGAGCCTTCACGGTCGTCGAGGAATGCGACCAATTCATTGCCTGCGGTGTCGACGCTGAGGCCGTAATCCTCGGTGGAACTGAGTCCAAGTTTTGCCACCCGCAGGCCATTGTGCGGAGCCAAGGGCACACCGCCGGGATCGAGGCCCTGGACGTACACGCCGTAGCCGTGAGCCGGATTATCGAACCAGCTTAGATACCATCCACCATTTTGTAGAGGCAGGAGTTTAGGTTGCACCTGATCGCCGATGCCGTCGGCTAAGTCCAGGTTGAGCGCGGGATTCGATGGCCACTGTGCCCATGCGGTTGATGTAAGAGCGATACCAGCGATAAGAGCGAAGCAGAAACGGATGGTGCGGTTTTTCATGGAAGTCTCCTTAGAAGCATCGCCCTGGATCGGTCTAAGCTGGCGCGGTGGAATTATACCTTGTTAAGGGAAACGCGGCTTCTGTGGCGGGAAGTGGGGCACGTCAGCGTGTCGTCGATAGTCTTTGACCGCAAAGGACGCAAAGGAATCGCAAAGTCGCGAAGACGAGCTGGGCCTTGAAGTCCAGACGGTGCCCGGTTCTAGGCGCGTTGTTTGAACTTATCGAGGAGCGCGAATAGCGGGACGGCTATGATCGCGTTGGCCAGGGCGGAGCCTAGTTCGTGAGGCCAGCTCCATTGCAGGGTCAGGCCTACCAAGCCGCGGGCGACGGCGAAGTAGATGACTTCATGGACTACATAAAAGAAGAGGGTAACCAGGAAGCGCGAGCCGGCGTTCTCGACGTCGAGCTTCACACCGAGTGATGAGGCACCGTGGCCGACTACGGTCATGGCGATGCCGTAAATTCCGATGGGCTGGTGGGTCAGTGAATCTTGTAGCAGGCCGACTGCCGCGCCAGTGAGCATTCCGGAAATCTGGCTGCGGCGCGCCAGCGAGAAGAAGATCACGACTAACAGCGGCAGGTCGAAGATGGAAAAGAAGTGCAGCCGTAATGGAATAAATGCTTGCAGGAAGACCGCGATCAGCGGAATGAGAATGGCGGCGGCAGTGTTAAACCGGTAGACCTCAACCTGCTCTCTCGATGTGTAGGTAATGGGCACGCTAGTGAGGAGTATCCTGCGAGGCCGGAGATTGATTGGCCGGCGGTTCGGGCTGGGGTGAGTCAGTGGTGGATGGAGGGTTGGCTGCCGCGTCATTCGCGGTGTGCGGGGACGTTTGTTCCTGAGTAGCTGGTAGCTTGGAAGTGTTCTCGGAAGCTGGAGCGACAGCAGGATTATGTTTCGATGCTGAGGTATTCACGACCTTGGCCGGATTTCCTCCGACTGGCTTTGCCGCCTGAGGCTGGATTGAGGCTCCGGTCGCAGGCTTGGCGCCAGGAGTTGCGGTTCCCGTGGTTGGGGATGTTTTGCCGGGATCAACGACGGGTTTCGGCGGAACCTTGGGCAGGCGTTCGGCAAGAATATCCGCGGCCCGCAACGGAGCTGTTGTCTCCGATACGACCGGTTCCTTTTCTTCCTGTTGCGTAATCACCAGTACTTCTTCCAGACGGCTGAGGTCGGCACTCGGTTTCACGTGAATGTTGAGGAAGAGTTCCGAGCCGGTTGAAATCTTGGTGACAGTTCCGACCGGGAGGCCTTTGGGAAAAATCTGATCACCGCCACTGGTCAGCACCTTGTCGCCGGGCTGGACGGGTTGATCGGACATGACTTTTTCGAGGACGATCTCTCCCGCCGGAGTACCGCGTAATATGCCCTGTAGCCGTGACTTTTCGAGGACGGCGCCGACACCGCTGGTCTGGTCGTTGACCAGGAGAACTTGTGAGGTGCTCTGGAACACGCGCAAGATCTTGCCGACGACTCCGTCGCCGGTGATGACGGCCATGTCCGGTTTCAGTCCGGCGTTTGCACCCTTGTCGATGTAAACGGAACGGGATTGCTCGCTACCACTCGATCCGATTACCTGCGCGGCCACAGTTTGTGCGATGAATTGCTCTTTGAAACCCAGAAGAGCCTGGAGACGGCGCGCCTGGTTGGCATCTTCGCTCAGGCGCACGCGCTCGATTTCCATTTGCTGGATCTGCTGCCTGAGGTCGCGGTTTTCCTGGCGTACACCGCGGAGGTAGAAATAGTTATGCCAGAGATTGCCGCTGCCGTGCTGCACCCACACGATTCCTTTTTCGAAAGGAGTAACCGCATTGACCGCCCACACGCGAATCAGCCGGCTGGATTCATTTTCGGAAGAGCGCTTGACCTGGATGGCGAGGCCGAGCACCTGGAGAAAGAGGATTCCTACCAGGATGGTGAGGTTGCGATAGCGGCCGAGGACCGATTCCATGAGAACAGTTTCAAGTTTCTGGTTGCAAGTTGCAAGTTTCGGGACGCAGATAAGGAAGCGAGCCAGACGCGCGATTTATCGGGTCGCACAGAACGCGACCCGTTCGCACGGCTCGCCCAGATCCCATTCGACTCCTCCTCGTTAACACTCGGAGTTCGCTCAGGGCAGGCTCTTCGCGGCGCAAAGAACGCTTGCTCAGGATGACAATCAAACTGGAAACCGCTTCTTCTACTCGATCGAAATCTTGCGGAGCAGCTTGAAGTCGCTCAGCATTTTGCCGGTTCCGAGCACGACGCTGCACAGAGGATCGTCGGCGATAGAAACCGGAAGGCCGGTTTCTTCGCGGATGCGCTTGTCCAGATTCTTGAGTAGCGCACCGCCGCCGGTGAGCACGATGCCGCGGTCGCTGATGTCGGCGGAAAGCTCGGGCGGTGTGCGTTCCAGGGCCACGCGAATCGCGTTCATGATGGTGGAGACGCACTCGCTCAGGGCTTCGCGAATCTCGCTGTCATCCACGGTGATGGTCTTGGGCACGCCTTCGATCAGGTTGCGGCCCTTGATTTCCATGGTCAGCGGTTTGTCGAGTGGGTACGCGGAGCCAATTTCCATCTTGATCTGTTCGGCGGTGCGCTCGCCAACCAGCAGGTTATATTTCCGTTTGAGGTAGTTCATGATGGCCTCATCCATCTGGTTACCGGCCATGCGCACCGAACGCGAGTAAACGATGCCGCTCAGAGAAATGACGGCGATGTCGGTGGTGCCGCCACCGATGTCGACGACCATGTTGCCGCTGGGTTCGGTGATGGGCAGGCCCGCGCCGATGGCCGCGACCATGGCTTGTTCGACGAGATGCACTTCGCTGGCCTTGGCGCGGTAGGCGGAGTCCATGACGGCGCGCTTTTCCACCTGGGTAATTTCCGAAGGCACACCGATCACAATGCGGGGATGCACCAGCATCTTGCGGTTGTGCGCTTTCTGGATGAAATAGTTCAGCATTTTCTCGGTGACTTTGAAATCGGCGATGACGCCGTCTTTCATGGGCTTGATAGCGACAATATTGCCCGGCGTCCGGCCCAGCATTTCTTTCGCTTCTTTGCCGACGGCCTCCACTTCGCCGGTGTTCTTGTTGATGGCGACGATGGAAGGCTCATTGACCACGATGCCTTTGCCGCGCGCGTAGACCAGCGTGTTGGCAGTGCCAAGGTCGATGGCGAGATCGCTGGAGAAAATACTGAACAGCGACCGCAGGTTATGAATGTGCGATGATCCGGAATGAAAGCCGTTGCCTGACATACGCGCGAGTGTTCTCTCTCTGTCTAGATGTTTCCCAAGTTTTGCACAGCGACCTTCGTAACCGGGACGCCATCCTTATTCTATGGGAGGTTGCCCGTTCTCTGCCTAACACGAAAGTTCTTGCCCTCAGGGGGTCGCTGTCCCGAGGTCGCAAAAACCTACTGAAGTACCACTTTCTTCTGAAGCGTATTTACCCCACCCTTGGCGTTCTGCGCCGTAATGGTGATAGCACTCTCTCCCGCAGGCAAGGGTGGCGTGAAGTAATGGAAACCGCCGTCGGTACCCACGACCGGCACTTCACGGCCGTTTACCATCACCCGCGCACCGACTTCCGTCTTGCCGGTCATTTCGATGACATGGCCGTGCTGAATGAAGGGATCAATGTCGAGAGTGATGGCTTCCGAGTCCTGACCTTTGGGAATGATAGTAAACCGATTCTTCTCGCTTTCCACGGATTCTTTTCCGGCAGCGTCCTGAGAGAGCACCAGCCAGTAGTAGGCGCCTTGGCCGAGGCCTGAGACCATCACATCCGCAGTCTTCACCGAGCGGTCGACAATGGTCGAGGAGAAGTATGGATTTTTGGAGATGCGCAGCCGATATCCCTTGGCGTTAGCCATGGGCGTCCAGGAGAATTCAACCGGCTTGGGATCCTGAGACACGAAAAGCGGCATCATGTTCGCGGGTGAAATGGGCGTCGGGGGCCCAATTTCTTTTCCCTTTTCCATGGCGGCAGACTGGTCATGAAAATTGACCTTTTCCCAATCCGCCAAGCGGACGGTCTGGCCGTTACGTTCGATGTCTCCGGTACCCTTTTTGACCAAGATTTCGTGCTGATCGGCTTTGGGGTCGTTATGCACCATGGCCGCGCTCTCCGGGGCCAGTGAGGCGGTTGCGCCCGCTACAATGACTTGCGACTTCGAACCTTGCACATAAGTTGCGGTCGCGAGATCGACGGTACCAGTGCTGACGGCGACCGCTACGCTGGTTTGCTGCTGGTCGTTGGTAGAGTTCTCTTCGATCACAATCAGTGAATCCTGTTTCACGGTGTAGTTGGTGCCATCGTCGAAGACGATTTTGGCCATGCCCTCGGAACTGGTCTGGATCACATCGCCTTTGTCGAGCGGCACACTGTAGTCGGCTGTGACCCAACTGCTGGCGTTCGCTTTCTTGACACGTACTGTGCCGTCGAGAGCGGTGAAGTGTGCCTGCTGGGAATTCAGCGAACCTGGCTTCGGTGCAGCCCCAGCCACCGCCTCAAGAGCCTTCATGCCCAGACCATTCACTACCTTGAGTCCGTTGTCAGTGAATTGCGGGAAGGTCAGGCGCATGCCGAGGAAAAACACGACGAGGCACAGTAGCACCAACAGCGCCACGCTGCGGTAGGTGACTGTTTTCCACGCAATGTGGATTCCCGGCTTGCGATTCGGAGACACCAAGGCCACGGTTCGACCCACTCAAATCATCAGAATACGGAGTAGTTTTGAGACTACCACAGGCACAATATGCCTAGAACCAAGGAATGAAACGGGGAAGTTACCTTGGTGCATGGACTGAGCGATGGCTCGCTCAGTCCATACCAAGAATTGCGCTTCGCGTCCTATTCCACCTCAAAATCCGCCGAGCTGGGCTTAGTCGAGTTGCCGGCGGAATCGAGGGCCGTGACTTCAACCCGGTAGGATCCTGCAGGCAGTGAGCCGACCGGCAGCTTCATCCCCAGCGGGACAACGGGATTGCCGGCGCTGATGGCGGATGCGGTGTTAGTGAAACCAGCGTCGATTTTCTGTGTCCCACTCTTGCGGTCTACCACTTTCAACTCCAGCCCAAGTTTGGGAGGATTGGGTGCGGTCAGAAGCGGCTCGTAGACTTCCACATAAATCGCCGCAGTGTCGGTGGTCTTGAAGTGATTAGTTGCGGAAGGAGTGATTTGCATTCCCTGCGCGACCAGCGGGCGCTTGTCTTCCAGCAGTTCGGCATCAAGCCCGGAACCCATTTCAGAGACCCGATGCAGTTGGCTGCTGAGTGCCAGGGCGCTGAGGCTGAATTGTTTATTGGTGTAGGGGCCAATGACGAGCGGGGTCTGGAGCTTGCCGAAACTTTCGTTTCCTGAACTGAAGGCCACCTTCAGGTTGTACTGGCCGGACGCCATCTCGAATTGATTTTCATAATGGAAGGGATGCGACTGGAACTCCTGCAATTCTTTCTTGTCGTCGAAATCGAGGTCCACGGTGTCGCTGAAACGCGCAGCTACGGTGGCGTCGGGATTGTAGGCGATGCCGAGCACGTTGATTGAGGAATGCTGCTTACCCTTCACCTTCTCGAACTTCAGTGCGCTGGTCGGAATGTCGATCACCAAGTCGACCCGGGCGGTGTTGCTCGAAGTGTAGAAGAAGGGGACTTGCATGCTTGCGTTGATGTTGCCAGCTGCGTTTCCAGTCACCCGGCTCTCCAGATCTTTTTCGACGGGACTTCCGGCCAGTGAGTCTTGTGGCTTGACTCTGCAATAGCCGCTGCGGGAACGGACGGTGGTGCCGCTGCGTTCCACCTTTACCTTTAACGTGTGGCAGCTTCCCTCGGCTGCGTTCGAAGGGGTATAGCCGAGAACGTAGTATTGCGATTGATCTTTTGCGATCTTTTGCAGGCCCGCCAGTACGTCATTGCTATTAAGAATGACGAACCCTCCGGTGCCGTCAGCGAGTTGATACAGCACTTGCTGATTGGTGGTGGCGCTGGGAGGGAACTGGGGAACGATCTCGCGCGGCTGGTAGTTCTGATTGTAGTAATTGGACATTGCCTGGGGACTTGTGTTCCCGGTGTTGGAAGTGCCGCGATTTCCGGTGTTGCCCGCGCCTCCGCCTCCGGGCGCGCCTCCGTGGCTGCCGCCACCGCCGGTTCCACCGCCCGTGCCGCCACCGGTACCGCCGCCGTGACCACCACCGCCTCCTCCTCCGACCCCGCCACCACCGCCTCCGCCATGCTGGACTAGAAGCAAGCGAGTTTGTGAAACAGTGCTGGTGTTTAGAGTAGTGAAGACCAGGTGACCGGAATTCGTTTTGCTAGCTTGCCTGACTCCGGAGCTCGCAGGCATTCGCAGCTCGCCCAGTGCCGGCCCCTCTAAACCGCGAACGTCGATGGGATATACAGCTACGTTGGCCTTGTTGCAGGCGTCGATGGCGGCGGTCAACTCCGATTGCAGTTCAAAGTTCATCGTGAAACCCGAGGTTAGCATCACCAGCGTCTTACGTCCCGGGACGGTGGAGAGATTCTTGGCCAGGCTTCGCAAAGCCAATAACACACTGCGAGCGCCGAAATCGGCTTCGGAGTTACCCAGCGAGGGGGAGCCAGGCGGCAAACTGGTGGGCATCCCGAGAGATGCAATCTGAACCGGAGGCGGAGAATTTGGCGCAACCGAAGAACCCTTGACCGTGGCCACGACTTGCTTCAAGCGCTCGACGTCCGCCGTGAAGTTCTGGGAAACATGCACGGTGCCGCCGAAATCAATCACTGCGATGAGTCGGTTCGGGCCAGCGTTCGAATCGATGAACTGTGCTGCCGCTTTCCGGGCTCTGCCCTGGTCGCCGGCATCCATGGTCGAGTTGTCAAAGAACAGGACCAGATATTGCTTTTGCGCCCGCGTGGGCGAGGCTGCGTCGTCTTCAAATGAGAAGCTGCTAATAGTCTGTTCCTTGTTGTCTTCCCAGACTTTGAAATCTTTCATGGTAAGGTCGCGAAGGTAGTTGCCCTGCTTGTCGGTGACGACGGTGTCGACCAGAACCACACGCGTTTCCACCTTGATGGTCGGAAGGTTGGGGGGCGCGGCGTCGGCGGTGGTTTGCTGTTGAGCCTGGGATGAGCCTAGGGAGAACGACAATCCCGAAACCAGGCAGCCGACGGCGATCAGAACATTTACGAGCGAGAGCTTGAATCTGTGAAATCGCATGCGGGACCTCTCTTGTATCTTGTAGTTCGAAATCTGCTTACGAAATCTTCGCCGGGTCACGGAATCTCGACCGCGCCGCTTTGTGCCGACATCATCCGGTCTTCGGCGTCGCGCACCACCAGCCGGACCAGGTAGCCGCCCGGCTTTACGTCAAAACTGGTGCGCATGCTGATGCCCGATCCTAGCTTGTGCTCCAGAGTGTCGTCTTTCAAACGCATTTCCAGGATCTTCTTGCTTCCCTGAATGAAATCGCCGTTGCGGTTGAACAACCCCGAAACAATGGTCAAATCGTCGCGGTTGCGTCCGTCGACTTTGCGGAAATGCAAGCCCTTCACATCCACGTGGGCCACGACTGTGAGCTTGGCATTGTCGCTGCTGGATTTGAAAAACTGGGTGTGCAATTCGATCGGAATATCGTGCAATTCGTCGTGTGAAAAAAGAGCTTCTTCGATTTCCTGCTTTTCCTGCTCGGCAGGATCCAGAATGTGCTTGGGCGCATAGTATCCGCGGCGCGCCTGGATGGTGAAGTTCTGCGGATCTCTGAGCGAGAGCTTGAGCTTATGGTAGTGGCCGTCCAATTTGAGGTTCTGGGGCGAGAAACCGATGACGTAAGAATACTCAGGCACGGAAGCAACGCGGCGAAAGCCTTCGTCAAGGTCGTTGTTGTTGTGGAAATAAATGCCGCCGGTGGCGTCGGCAAGTTCACTCAACACCAGCTGGTTGGAGGTGTCACTCGAGGTTGCGTACATGAATTCCTGTTGCAGTAATAGAGGATTGGCGGCGCCCTGCTGGCTGATTTCGTCCACGGCGTCAAGGGTGTAGAGCCCGCGAGCATCGAGTGCGCTGATGGTAACGTTGTTACGCACAGCTTTTTCAATGATGTCGCTTACCTTGTCTTCCAACGTCGGGGTTATGAACCCGGGCGAGACAAGCACGAGGGTGCGGAGCCCGGGAGTGACCGAAATTCTTCTCACGGTATCCTTCAAAGCCTCCAATACCAGGCGACTTTCAGCATCTCCCAAGCTATAGGCCTGCTGAGCTGCTGACGACGCCTGCTGTATTGCGGCTTGTTGCATCGCGGCTTGTTCCGAAGCAGCTGCCAATTGAGGAGCCGCCGTACTCAATCCGCCGCAGTTGACCGTATCTTGCGCCGCCACGTTCAATATGTCTTGATCATGCAGATTTATGATCTGGTCGGCCATGTAATACGTCATGTAAGGACACTGCGCGGTTCCAAGATTCAGGATGGGCCGCGGCTGGATGCGCATTAAAGCCTCGTGCAGCTTGGCGCGATCGTCCGTGAAATCGAGATTGCCCTGCCCAGAAGTGGCAAAAACGGCGGCTCGGTCGGTAGGACGCAAGGTTGCCAGGTGACGCTCGGCCGCAGCCCGCGCCGGCAGCAGATCCTTTGATTGCAAATGCACATCGTCAAACAAGTAGATGACAAAACGATCCGGGACTTGCGGCGGCGGGACTACGGTGGCGGTTGCGGTTTGACCCGGCTGAGTAGGGGATTCCGGTGGTTTCGCTGGCGTACTAGACTGCTCCACGGCAAAATGTTTGATGACTTGAGGCTTGCCATTGTCGTAAAGCTGGAAATCGTCTTTTCCAAAAGTGCCGATGGCCCGACCATTTGCGTCACGAACTACAGCACGCATCAACACCAGCCTGACGCTCACTTTGAAAGCGGTCGGAGCATCATGGGAAGCCACTTCGGCAGAGTTCTTATCCGTGGGGGCCACGGAGGCAGTATTCGACGGAGGAGATTGCTGAGGCGCGGAAGCCGGGTTGGCATCGGACTGGGCGAAGGCCACGCAAAGACATACCAGAAAGATCGCGGCTGCCTTGCCCGCAAGCGGCGTGATACCGAGTCTCGGTTTCGTTCGGCTGGTCACTGCTGAAGCCCCCAGGCGAGCCTTACCTCGCGCTGGAGACGGTAGAAGCATACTCCATTTTTGCGGCCTTCGCCGAGAATAATGGACGGCATATGGTTTCGAGGGCCCTTGTGGGCCGGGCTTCCCTTGTCACTCTATGCGTTACGGAATCTCGACCGCGCCGCTTTGTGCCGACATCATCCTGTCTTCGGCATCGCGCACCACCAGCCGGACCAGGTAGCCGCCCGGTTTTACGTCAAAACTTGTCCTCATGGTGATGCCCGATCCCAGCTTGTGCTCCAGGGTGTCGTCTTTCAAACGCATTTCGAGAATCTTCTTACTTCCCTGAATGAAGTCCCCGTTGCGGTTGAACACAGCCGAAACAATGGTCAGATCGTCGCGGTTGCGGCCATCGACTTTGCGGAAGTGCAGGCCTTTCACGTCGATGTGGGCCAGCACAGTCAGCTTGGCATTGTCGCCGCTCGACTTGAAAAACTGGGTATGCAATTCGATCGGAATATCGTGCAATTCGTCCTGGGAAAAGAGCGCTTCTTCGATTTCCTGCTTATCCTGTTCGGCGGGATCGGCAACATGTTTGGGAGCGTAGTATCCGCGGCGCGCCTGAAGGGTAAATTTCTGCTGGTCTTTGAGCGCAACCTTTAGTTTGTGATAACGACCGTCCAGCTTGAGGTTCTGGGGGGAGAAGCCGAGGACATAATAGAACTCTGGAGCTGAGGCGATACGGCGAAAGCCTTCTTCGAGGTCGTTGTTGTTGTGGAAGTAGGCGCCGCCAGTGCCGTCGGCGAATTCTCCCAGCACCATCTGGTTGGAGGTCTCACTTTGGCTTTCATACAAGAACATCTGTTGCATGAAAGCCGGGTTGGGCGAACCGGGACGGCTGATGTCACCGGCGGGGTCAATGGTGTAGAGGCCGCGCGCGTCGAGTGAACTAATGATGATGTTGGCGCGAACCGCCCGTTCGATAATCTCGGTAACCTGGTCTTCCAATTGCGGAGTCAGGAATCCGGGCGAGATGAAGACGATCGTGCGCTGTCCCGGAGCCGCTGCAATCCTTCGTACAGCGTTTTTCAACGATTCCATCACCAGGCGGCTTTCTGCGTCCCCCACGCCCAAGGCGCGCCGCGCCGCGGTCTCCGCCAGAGCAAGGGCAACCGTTTGACTCCCCACCAGTTCGCACGCATTCAAGTCCTGTGCCACCAGATTTAGCGCATCCTGGTCCCGCATATTTACGATTTGGTCCGCGATGTAGTGGGTCATATAAGGACACTCCGCGGCCCCGGTGTCCAGGAGCGATCGCGGCTGGAGCCTCATCAAGGCGTCATGCAATTTGGCACGATCGTCGGTAAAGTCGAGATTGTTTTGACCCGAAGTAGTGAAGATGGCGGCGCGGTCGGTGGGCCGTAAGGTCACCAGATGGTGTTCGGCGGCGATCCGCGCCGGTATCAAATACTTGTTTTGCAAATGGACATCGTCGAAGAGATAGATGACGAAGCGGTCAGGAACTTGCGGAACGGCAGGAGCGGCTTCGCCGGCTTGGGTTTTGCCAGGATCCTGTGCGGTCGCGCCCGCGCCGCCCGGCCGCTCCACGGCAAATTGTTTGATGACTTGGGGTTTGCCATTGTCGAAGAGCTGAAAGTCGTCTTTCTCAAGGGTGCCGATGGCCTTACCTTGAGCATCGCGAACTACAGTGCGTACCAGTACCAGCCGGACGTTCACCTTAAATTCAGCCGGAGCGTCGTGCGAAGCCATCTCGTCTGGGTTCTTGTCAGCCGCGGAGTTGGAGGCCGGCGGAGAAGATTGCTGCGAGGAAGGAGCAGCGCTGACGCCGGACTGGGCAAGCGCGACACACAAACAGATCAGGCAAACCGCGGCGATCTTGCCTGCCAAAATCCCAATGCCGATTATCGTTCTGGTTCGGCTAGTCACTGCTGAAGTCTTCTGGCGAGTCTTCCTAGCTCTGAAAACCACAAAAGCATACGCCATTTCTTGCGAAATTGGCCGAAAATTAGTGATTACTTGCCGGTTCCGAGGATCTCCCGCCGGCTGGGCCCTCCCTTGCCCCTGTCCCCGTTTGGCCTGTAGCATAGATGTATCATCAGTTTTCCAGCTATCTTCTTTTCCGCGCTCCCAGGAGGCTTTTATGGCGACTGACGTTTTGACCAATCCCACCATTATGGGGACGGCCACCCGCACCAAGGTTTACAAGAATTTTATCGATGGCGAATGGGTCGAAAGCGCAACCGGTGAGACCTTTGAAAACCGTAATCCCGCCGACACTCGCGACGTGGTTGGCATTTTCCAGAAGTCCGGCCCGGCTGACGTGGAGACTGCCGTCCAAGCCGCCAAACATGCCTTCAAGAAGTGGCGGCTGGTACCTGCTCCCCGGCGGGCCGAGATCGTCTATCGTGCCGCGGAAATCCTGCTAGGCAGCAAGGAGGAATTTGCGCGTGACATGACCCGCGAAATGGGTAAAGTTCTGGACGAAACTCGCGGCGACGTGCAGGAGGCTGTGGACACCGCCTACTATATGGCTGGTGAAGGCCGCCGCATGTTCGGCCCTACCACACCCTCGGAGCTTCCCAGCAAGTTTGCCATGGCGGTCCGCCAGCCGCTGGGTGTTTGCGGCATGATCACTCCGTGGAATTTCCCTATGGCGATTCCTTCATGGAAGCTACTGCCTGCTATTGTCTGCGGCAACACTTGCGTCATCAAGCCGGCGCAGGACACCCCGCTTTCCACTTTCAACCTGGTGCGCACGTTGGTTGACGCTGGCCTGCCCAAGGGCGTGATCAACATTGTCACGGGATTTGGTCCAGAAGTCGGCGGGCCGCTAGCCGAGCATCCTGATGTGAAGGCAGTTTCGCTGACGGGATCGAGCGCAGTGGGACGCATCGTAGGGCAGGTTGCCGCCAAGCGCTTCAAACATTGTTCGCTGGAACTCGGCGGGAAGAATCCGATGATCGTGCTCGATGACGCAAACCTCGATCTCGCCATTGAAGGCGGCTTGTGGGGAGGATTCGGAACCACCGGCCAGCGTTGCACTGCGACCAGTCGAATTATTGTTCAGAAGGGCGTTTATAGCGAGTTCGTGGAGCGCTATGTCGAACGCGCGCAGCGTCTGAAAGTCGGGAATGGAATGGATGAAACCACCGAGATGGGCCCGGCGATCAATGAAAATCAGCTCAATACTGACTTGAAGTACGTGGACATCGGCAAGGCCGAGGGCGCGCGCCTGAAGTGCGGTGGCAATCGGCTGACCAGCGGCGATTATCAGTATGGATATTTCATGGAGCCGACTGTGTTTGCCGATGTCGATCCGAAGATGCGGATTGCTCAGGAAGAGATTTTCGGGCCGGTGGTTTCGATTATTCCTTGCGAAGACCTGGCGGATGCTGTCGAGATCGCGAATGGCATTGAGTATGGATTGTCGTCGTCGCTCTACACGAAAGATGTAAACAAAGCTTTCAGGGCCATGCGCGACTTGGAGGCCGGAATTACCTACATCAACGCTCCGACGATTGGGGCGGAAGTGCATCTTCCGTTCGGGGGAGTGAAGTCCACGGGCAATGGGCATCGCGAAGGCGGTGTCGGCGCCATCGACTTCTTCAGCCAATGGAAAGCGATTTACGTGGATTACTCGGACACGCTGCAGCGAGCGCAGATCGATAGAGGAGAGTAGGGTTTTTTCACCGCCGAGAACGCAGAGCGCGCCGAGATTTGCTTCTGGCTAATCATCCCAATTTCTTCGGTCTCCCGCCGAGTTTGCCGTTCGCTCGTGCAGCAGCACGCTTGGCGGGACTCTTGGCCGTGCCTCCGGTTTGACCTAGCCTTGCCGCCATCCACTTCTTCGTGCCGAGGAACCCGTCAAGAAGAGCTGGGAGGTAGAGGTCGGCGTCGAGTTTGGGGAAATGGATGCCGAACCCGGATGGGCTGATCTCGACTTGATCGAGCTGCGAAGGCTTCGCATGTTCCAGTCCCTGCGCGTCGCGGGGTGAGAAACTGACATCCAGCCGAGAACTGAGATGAATCACGATGCGGCGGCCGGCCCGGTCGTAGCGAGCGCCAACGGCTCTCGGCATTGAGGATTCCAGTTCCTTCGCTCGTCGATTCGCCAGTTCGAAATGGTTAGATGCTGCCATGAACTCTTTCCCACTCGCAACAAAGCGCAGCCAGATGCTTTATCAACACGCGTTCGATATGCGTGACTTCCGCGCGAGCAAAGCTGTAGTTCTCCCGGACCTCCGCAGGTCCTCCCGGGCAGTGCAAGTTGAACACCGCTTCACAACCCCGACCAATCACATGGACATGTGCCGGCCTGTGATCGTTGGGATAAATCACAACCCGCAGTCCCTCGAACCTGAGAACTGTCGGCATTCGCTATTATATCCTAAGCGCTTGGGTTTATAGAATACCGAATCCTGGAGGCCTTGGATCACTCAATTCCTTAGCGTTTTCCCCGTCTTCAACGTGTACTGAATCCGCTCCTGGCTCCTCTTTTCTCCGCACAAGGATTTGAAGCCTTCGCGCTCGAGGTCGAGGATGTATTGTTCGCTAACCAGGGTGGCGGGTGAGACGTTGCCGCCGCAGAGCACTTCGGCGATCTTGGTCGCGAGCTTCACTTCGTATTCGGTGATGTAATCGCCTTGGCGCATGATGTGGACGCCCAGCCTCAGCGCCGCCAGGATGTTTTCGCCGGGGGCGGGGATGTCCGTGCGCGGCTGTGGCGGCTCGTATCCCGCACGCACCAACTCGAGCGCCCGCTCTTTCGCGTCGGTAAGCACACGGTCTCGGTTCATGGTGATGCGGTCGGAATCGCGCAGGAATCCCAGGCCGCGAGCTTCATGCGCCGAGGTTGCCACTTTCGCTGTCGCGATGGTCTCGAAAGCTTTCTTCATGGCCTCCATCAATTCGACTGACTCGCCACGGCCTCCGGGACGAATCGAGGCGGCGCTGTCCACCGCACGCAGCAACATTTCTTTGCAACCACCGCCGCCGGGTAACAGGCCCACGCCGACTTCGACCAGTCCGATGTAAAGCTCGGCGTGCGGTTGCAGAGCGGGCGCGTGCATGGAGATTTCCGTGCCGCCTCCCAGACAAAGTCCGAACGGGGCTGCCACTACCGGTTTTGGCGAGAACTTGATGGCCTGGGTCATGCCCTGGAATTGGCGGATGATGAGGTCGATGTCATCCCATTCTTCTTCCTGGATCGACATCAGCAGCAGCATGAGGTTGGCGCCAACGGAAAAATTGGTGGCGTCGTTGGTCATGACGAAGGCGTCGAAGGCATCGCCTAGGCCTCCGGGCTTGAGGGTCTGGCTGATGAGCGAAATAATGTCGGCGCCGAGCGAGTTCATCTTGGAATGGAACTCGATGCAGCCCACGCCATCTCCGAGATCGACCAGCGATGCGCCAGAATTCTTCTTGACGACGCCTTTGGACTTCTTGACCACCTCGACCGACCAGACACCCGGCGAAACCAGAACCGGCTTGGAGCTCGCGCTTGCGAGGTCGAAATACGCGCGCCCTGAAGCCGCCGCAGGATCGTCTGCGTACCAGGATGTTTTGCCGGAGGCCAGAAGCTTTTCTGCATTTGCTGCGACCGGACGTTTTTCTTTCTTCAGGCGGGCGACGGTGGCTTCGACTCCGGCCGCGTCCCAGAGTTCAAAGGGACCGAGTTCCCAATTGAAACCGAGGCGCATGGCGCGGTCGATTTCGACGATGGAATCGGAGATTTCCGGCACGCGGTTGGCGGAGTAAGTCCAGAGATCGGACAGCGCCGACCAGAGGAACGCGCCGGCTTTGTCGTTTTTCTGCGGTGCGCTGCCGTCGAGGCCGAGCAACATTTTCACCCGCGGGCCCGTCTGCTCGACGTTCTTGGCCATGTCGAGAGCTGGGAACTTCGGCTTGTGCCGGGGATGGTATTCGAGGGTTTTCCAGTCGAGCGCGAGTCGCTCGCCGTCTTTATCTTTCTTATAAAAACCGCCTTTGGTCTTGTCGCCAAGCAGTTTGCGCTCGAGCATCTGGCGGACGAAGTCAGGAACTTTCAAATCGCTGCGCTCGTCGTGAACATTCTGGGTCATATTGGCTACGACATGTCCCAGGATGTCGAGGCCGACAAGATCGATGGTGCGAAAGGTTGCGGACTTCGGCCAGCCGACGGCTTGACCGGTGAGCGCGTCGATGTCTTCGATGGTGAAATCCATCTCCTGCATCAGGCGTATTACGTTGAGTACGGAGAATGTCCCAATGCGATTGCCGATGAAATTCGGCGTGTCTTTCGCGAAGACCACTCCTTTGCCGAGGCGCGTATCGCAGAAGTGCGCAATGGCGTCGATGGCCGCGCGATCGGCTTCAGGAGTGGGAATTAGCTCAAGCAGCCGCATGTAGCGGGGAGGATTGAAAAAGTGGGTGCCGAACCACGCCCGGCGAAAATCGTCGGAGAATCCTTCGGCGATCTTGCCCACGGGCAAGCCGCTGGTGTTGGTGGTGATGATCGTCCCAGGCTTGCGAATGGCTTCGACCTTTTTTAGCAACGAGCGCTTGATCTCGAGATTCTCGACCACCGCCTCGATGATCCAGTCGGCCTCAGCCAGTTTCTTTAGGTCGTCTTCGAAGTTGCCGACGGTGACCAGGCGTGCCAGGCTGGCTTCCATGAACGCGGCGGGCTTGGCCTTCTTGGCGGCTTCGAAGCCGGCGGCGGCGATCTGGTTACGCGCCGATCCCTGGGCGCCGGGCGGAACGATATCGAGGAGATAGCTGGGCACGCCGGCGTTGGCAAAGTGGGCGGCGATGCGGGCGCCCATGGTTCCGGCGCCCAGCACTGCGACTTTGTGGATCATTTTCATGAGGACATAGCTCCGGTGTTTTCAACTGCCGGGGACGCCGACATCACAGAGGATTTCCAGTTCCGATAAGGCAGTTTATCTGCGCGAGGTGAACTCCGCCAGTCCCGATGACGTCACCGTTACGAAAATTCGGGGTGCTTATGCACGTATTCCTGAGCACGCCCCACCATGTCCTTTTCACCTTTGTATGCGAGTTTGCTCTCGGCACCCCCGAGGGGAATCCACAGCGCCCGCTTCACCTCGATGCGCATGTCGTCCGCGATCTCGTCAATCGTTCCCGACTCATAGCGAAACAGATAAAAACTGACAATCTTGAACACCCGCTGCTGATCTCCCCAGGAACGCACGTATGCATACTTGATGTCGCCGAGTTTAGCCACCAGCGCCGCAGTCAACCCGGTTTCTTCCGCGACTTCGCGGATTGCAGTCTGTTCTGGTTTTTCGCCTGCGTCTACTAGCCCCTTGGGTAACGCGAGTAACATTTTTTGCCATCTTTTTGCGCTGCCGGTTGCCGCCGAAGGTTCTTTTCGCGGCTCAATAACTGCCAGTTCCCAGCCTTTCACCGTGGGTCGCACGACCACGCCGCCTGCTGAGATCTCGCGCTCCATGCGCCAAGTTAACAGGAACAAAGGAGGTTAGTCACGTTGCTTGGGAGCTAGAAAAGGTAACCTGCGGGAGGTGACTCGATCTGTTTCGCATTGTTACCTGTTTCTGTCTACTGGCATCTAATTTGCTGGATATACGTCTGGAATACTAGGTCGAGCACGGTTGGGCATGGGGTCATCCGTGAAGAGCTTAGGCAAGATAATCCGGTCTGTACAAGCGTTTGGCCGCGAACTCTCCGGCCATTCCGCGCCGGCTGCATCCACTCAGGGCGAGGTTGGCATCGGTCTGGCTTTGGGCGGTGGATTCGCCCGCGGCTTGGCCCACGTCGGTGTGCTCAAGGTTCTCGAAGAGGAGAACATTCCGATCCGCTTCATTGCGGGTACGAGTGTGGGCGCGCTCATCGGCGCCGCTTACTGTAGCGGACTCTCAATCGCGGAATTGGAGCAGCTCGCCGCCCATGTCCGCTTCAAACACTTTGCGCGCTGGACCCTGTCCCGCTACGGCTTCGCCAGCAACCAGCGCATGATCGGATTCCTTAATAGCGTGCTGAAGGTCAAGACATTTGAGGAATTGCGTATTCCGCTTGCCGTTACTGCCACTGATTTTTCCACCGGTGAAGGGGTAGTTTTTCATTCCGGACCGCTGGTTGATCCGGTGCGCGCCAGTTGCGCTTATCCGGGAATGTTTTTGCCGGTAAAGATTCGTGGACGCCTGTTGATCGATGGCATGCTCTCGTACACCGTTCCGACGATCCCTTTGCGGCAGATGGGAGCGGAGCGGGTGCTGGCAGTGCATCTAAAGGGGAGATGGATCGGTGGCGACGGTCCAAGACATTTATTTGACGTCATCGGCCAATGCTTTGCGATTGCTCAGGAGATGAACAGCACGCAGTGGAAAGAAGCTGCCGACCTGACGATTGAGCCGGATGTGAATGGCTACAAGTACGACGCTTTCGAGCACAGCGCCAGCCTGATCCGCGCGGGAGAGATCGTGACCCGGACCGCGCTGCCCGAAATTCGCCGTTGGATGGAACAGCACGAACGGGCACACGTCCCAGAGCGCCGGCGGCCGCCAGTGGTGAACCCGGCGACCATAACGGCCGATTAGTGCGAATCTAAGGCCGAAGTAACCGTACCCACCTCGAAATCTCACCACCAGAGTTAAGGCCAAACGGAGTTCCGCGGCGGCGTTGACCACAGCGGGAACAAAGCGCATAATCGCTTCGCTTTTTCCCCGGGGATCACGACCTACCCTAAAGGTAGTAGCAAAATCATTGAAGAAGGAGAGGTGTGAAATGGCCACTAAGCAGGTTTTCGGCGCATTTAACCAGGGTGCAGTTCCTACCATCGCTTGTTTTAACAAGGCAACCGTCGCGCTCGGGGTCGACTTTGATGCCCTAATCGCGGCGATGCAGGTGTATATCGACACGTATGTCGTCCCGGTATGGGGAACCCCTGCGAAACTGATCAAGACCACGGATTTTCAACCTGGGGCATGGGCAATGGTGTTTCTCGACAACGCCGACCAGCCCGGTGCCCTCGCCTATCATGACCTGACTCCTGATGGCTTGCCGCAGGCGCTGGTCTTTGTTAAGACCACGCTCGACGATAAACAATTGGTGAGCGTGTCGGCATCTCACGAACTGGTTGAGATGCTGGTCGACCCGGCCATCAACATGATGACCACGGGCCCCGACCGAAAACTAATCTACGCCTACGAGAGCGCTGACCCGGTGGAAGAATTGAGCTTTGCAGTGAACGGCATCGAGATGAGTGACTTTGTATACCCATCGTTTTTCGAGGCTTTCCGCAAGCCTGGCTCGGCACAATTCGATCAGCTGAATAAGGTCAGCAAGCCGTTTCAAATCCTTTCCGGGGGGTATCAGATCATCTTCAAGAACGGGAAGGAGACCCAGGTTTTTGGTTCCGCGGCTAAGAAGCGCAGATTTGAACAGGAAGACCGGCGGCTGCATCGGAGCGAACAACGCAAGAAAAAGAAGCTGGAGCGCGCGGAGTGGGCGAAGATAAAGCGGCTCGAGGCCAAGCGCGCTGCATAAACCTTAAGGAACAGCCGAAATGCGAGCGGCCATTGCGGAGCTTTGCTAGGGGCGGCCCGTCATGGGTACCGCTCCCGCATAAACTCCGCGATGGCCGCATAGGCTTTCGACAGCGTTTTTTCATCCGGCAGGAACACGATGCGGAAATGCTTGGTGCCGGGTTTTTGGCCAAAGCCGGAGCCGTGCACGACCATCACGTGCTTTTGCAGGATCAGCTCCTTGACGAAAACATCGTCGCCTTCGGGAATGTCGATTCGCGGATAGGCATAGAATGCGCCGCGCGGTGAAACGCAACTCATGCGCGGAATCGAGTTGCAGGTGTTGACTGTGAGATCGCGCCGACTGCGTAGCTTTTGGCAGACTACGGGCAAGTGGTCTTGCGGGCCTTCGAGCGCTGGCCTGATGGCGTACTGCTCAGGGTGGTTTGCGCACAGGCGCGCGCGCAGCAGGCGATGAATGCCTTCGCAGTAAGGTTTCACGGCGGCTGCATCTCCGCTCACAATGCCCCAACCGATGCGCCAGCCGGGAGCAAGGTAGTTTTTCGAGAGTCCGCCGAAAGTCACGGTTGGGACATCAGGTGCGACGGAGGCGAAAGCGATGTGCTCGTCGTCATCGAGAATCAGCTTGTCGTATATTTCGTCGGCAAATACGACGAGGTTGTGGCGCCGTGCCAGTTCAGCAACTTCTTCCAGCATCTTTCGCGTGCAGACCGAGCCAGTGGGATTGTTGGGATTGATGAGTACAATGCCGCGAGTGTGCGGCGTGATCTTCTTCTTGATATCGGCCAGTTCGGGTTGCCAGGCGTCTTCTTCGCTCAAGTAATACGCATTCAGCGGAATGCCGAGCTTGGCCAGCACCGCGGAATACATGGGATAATCCGGGCACGGCGTCAGCAAATCTTCCCCGGGATTGAGCAACGCGGTCAGGCAGAGATCGACCGTCTCGCTCACGCCGGTGGTAACGAAGACATCCTGCACGCTCGAAATTCCCTTGCGGACGGCCTCGCCGCGAATCGAGTCCAGTGCCTCTTTGATTCCCTGCGAGGGCGCATAGCCGTTCTTGTTGTCGCGCATGGCCTTGTACACGGCCTCGATCAGGTGAGCGGGAGTTTCAAAACCAAACACATTGGGATCGCCAACGTTGAGCGGGAGAACTTTGTGTCCTTGCTTGATGACTTCGTCGGCAATGCAGGCGAGGTCGCGGATGGCGTAGCGAACGTTCTCAAGGCGGCGGGCGGCGGAGATTTCGCGAGTTTGAGTGATGGGCATGGTGCAGCTCCCAAGACACGAGAATACCGCAATGGACGCCGTAAGCGGAGAGAAAACAAATCTTTCACCACAGAGGACACAGAGAGCACAGGGAAAACCAAATTGGGCTTCGTTTGTTCCTTCTGGGCCTCAGTAATTGGACTAGCTTTGTCCCTGCTACAATTTCCTGATGCAAAGACTTCTATTTTCTCACCTCGCACTGGTCTCCCTCATTTTTGGAACCGCACTGGCAAATGCCCAAACCAAAGATTCTCCGCCGCAAGTCCCGGACGCGATTCAGGCTCCCGCAGGCGTGGAAGTTGTGCTACTGGCCCACGCCTCGGGATCGCAGATCTATACCTGCATAGCTGGCGCGGACGGCAAATTCGGCTGGATCCTGAAGGCGCCAGAGGCGGAACTTCGCGATCGAAATGATCAGGTTATCGGCGAGCATTCTGCCGGGCCAACCTGGAAGCTACGAGATGGCAGCGCGATCACGGGCAAAGCGGCGGCGCATGTGGATTCGCCCGATCCTGATTCCATCCCGTGGCTGTTGGTCAACGTGGTTAGTCATGCCGGAAAAGGCATGCTCGACAATGTGACGACGATTCAGCGCGTTCACACCCACGGTGGCAAGGCACCGGCCGAGGGCTGCGACGCATCTCACCGCGACGCTGAGACCAAGAGCAGTTACACCGCGGACTATTATTTTTACGCGCCAACGCACTGAGCGAGGAATTGCTATGCGTGAAGTCGTCATCGCTTCTTCGGTTCGCACGCCGGTTGGCCGCGCCTTCAAGGGCACGCTGCGCGCCACACGTCCCGATGAACTGGCCGCTGTTGCCATCAAAGGCGCGCTGGAGCGAGTGCCGCAACTCGACCTCAAAGAGATTGAAGACGTCATACTGGGCTGCGCTATGCCTGAAGCCGAACAGGGGATGAACGTGGCTCGAATTGCTTCGCTGAGGGCTGGGCTGCCGGTTGAGGTTTCGGCATTGACCATCAATCGCTTCTGCTCGTCTGGATTACAGGCGATCGCTTTGGCGGCTGAGCGCATCGGGAGCGGCGGCGCCGAAGTGATGATTGCGGGCGGAACGGAATCGATGTCCATGATCCCCATGGGAGGTCACAAAATTTCGCCCAACCCCTGGCTGGTGGACCATTATCCTGACGCCTATCTTTCGATGGGTCTGACGGCCGAGCGGGTCGCGCAGCGCTTTGGAATCACGCGCGAGCAAGCCGACGAGTTTTCCTATCAGAGCCATCGAAAAGCGCTGGCCGCGATCCAGGGGGGAAAGTTTGCGGACGAGACGGTTTCGGTGCCGGTGAGCTTTACCACTCCCAACGGCTCGAAGCCCAAGCGGCAGGAAATCACTTTTACAGTTGACGAAGGCCCGCGTGCCGATACTTCACTCGAAGCGTTGCTTGCGCTTAAACCAGCGTTTCACCTCAAGGGCACGGTGACGGCGGGTAATTCGTCGCAGATGTCAGACGGGGCGGCGGTGGCGGTGGTCATGTCCGCGGAGCGCGCCAAGGCTCTGGGCATCAAACCGCTGGCGCGCTACGTTTCCTTTGCTACTGCTGGATACAAGCCAGAAGAAATGGGCCTCGGCCCCGTGTTCGCCATCCCGAAGGCGCTGAAGCTGGCGGGACTCAAACTTTCAGATATTGACGTGATTGAATTGAATGAAGCTTTCGCGGCGCAATCGCTAGGCGTGATCAAAGAAGCCGGGCTTGATCCGGCCCGGGTGAATGTCAACGGCGGGGCGATTGCGTTGGGGCATCCGCTGGGGTGTACTGGGGCCAAGCTTACGGCGACTGTCATTCGCGAAATCCAGCGCCGTAAGGCTCGCTACGGCATGGTGACCATGTGCGTGGGCGGGGGCATGGGAGCCGCAGGGATCTTCGAGCACCTTTCGTAACCAGCAAAACACGCGAGAAATACACGAAAGGACAGTCACTTCAATTCACCACCGAGACACCGAGGCGCAGAGATTTATTGCCTCTCCGGCTATAGAATTGAAGACAGTCCCCCGATCCTTTTGTCCTACGTGGGTTAAGAAAGGGTTCCGCAAATGGCCACAACTTCTACGGCTCCAGTCATCAAGATCTCCGGTGGCAGTTTTCTGCTCGAAGATCGGCGACCGGACGACGTTTTCACACCTGAAGACTTCACTGAGCAGCATCAACTGATCGGCCAGACCGCGGAAGAGTTTGCCGTCAATGAGATCCTTCCCAACGCAGAGAAGATCGAACACAAGGACTTTTCCGTCACCCGCGATCTACTCAAGAAAGCTGGAGAACTTGGCCTGAGTTCGGCGGAGATTCCGGAGGCCTATGGTGGCCTCGAAATGGACAAAGTTACCGCCGCGGTGATTGCCGACCACATCGCCAAATACGCCGGCTTCGCAACTACCTGGGGTGGACACACCGGCATCGGAACTTTGCCCATCGTCTATTTCGGGACCGAAGCCCAGAAAAAGAAATATCTGCCGCGACTTGGGGCAGGAGAAATCATAGGCGCTTACGCGTTGTCGGAAGCGTCGTCGGGATCGGATGCGCTGAATTGCCGCGCCCGTGCCCAGCTATCCAAAGACGGCAAGTTCTACACTCTGAATGGCGAGAAAATGTGGATTACGAACGCCGGCTTCGCCGACCTGTTTACGGTTTTTGCGAAAGTCGATGGCGAGAAATTTACGGCGTTTCTCGTGGAGAAGACTTTCCCAGGATTCTCCATCGGCGCTGAAGAGCACAAAATGGGCATTCGGGGATCGTCCACTTGTCCCGTCATTCTGAACGATTGCAAAGTCCCCGCGGAAAATGTGCTGGGTGAAATCGGCAAGGGGCATGTGATCGCGTTCAATATTTTGAACGTCGGCCGTTTCAAGTTGGGTGCGATGTGCGTGGGCGGCGCGCGGATATCGATCGCAAATGCCATCGGCTACGCCAAACAGCGGAAGGCATTCGGCAAAGTCATTGCCGATTTCGGCTTGGTCCGCGAAAAACTGGCCAACATGGCGACTTTGCTCTACGTCGGCGAATCGCTGGTCTATCGTACCGTGGGCATGATGGATGTCGCCCTCAACGAGGTCGATAAGTCCGGCTCCGACGCGATGAAAGAGACCCGCAAAGCGATTGAAGAATATGCGGTGGAGTGTTCGATCATCAAAGTCTGGGGTTCGGAGATGATCGACTACGTGGTCGACGAAACAGTCCAGATTTACGGCGGGTATGGTTTTGTCGAGGAGTACCCGGCGGAGCGCGCCTATCGCGATGCCCGCATCAACCGCATCTTCGAAGGCACCAACGAAATCAATCGGCTGATCATCACCGGCTTTCTGTTGAAGCGGGCGATGAGTGGCCAGTTGCCGCTGATGCCGGCGATCAAGAAGCTGATGGACGAAGTGCTTTCTGGTCCTTCAATGGGTGAGGACCTAGAAGGCCCGCTTGCTGAGGAACGCAAGCTGGTGGCAAGCGCCAAGAAACTCGGACTGTTCGCCTCTGGCGCGGCCACGCAGAAGTACATGCAGGCCATCCAAGACCAGCAGGAGGTCATGGGCGCCATCGCGGACATGGTGATTGAAACTTACGCCATGGAGTCGGCGGTGCTGCGGGCGCAAAAGCTCGTCAAGCATGGTGGGGAAGCTGCGGCTGTGTTGCCAATTGCGATGACGCGGGTATATCTATCGCAGGCGATGGAGAAGATTGAAGCCGCAGCCAAAAAAGTTATCGCCGCTGTCGCAGAAGGGGACATGCTTCGAACCCAGCTTGCTATCCTGCGCCGTCTGGCTAAGCATGAGCCGTTCAACACCATTGAATTGCGGCAGCAGATTGCGCAGAAGATGATTGAGCGGGGGAAGTATTCGCTCACATAAATCCTAAGCTTAACCACAGAAGAACAGAGCTTCTGTGTGACTCTGTGCCCTCTGTGGTTAAGCCTTGCTCTTCAGTCCTTCCATCACACTCTGAATCAACTCTTTTGCGTCGGTCAAATTCTTCATGACCATCTGGATGTCCATCACCGGCTTGCCCGGCCAGCGGGTGCTTTGACAATAGACGCCATGCTGGCCGACCAGGGCCATGGCGTCGGTGATCATGTCCATGGTGACGGCGAGGCGTCCGCGCGGCACTCCCATCATGGTTTCGTAGTGTTCCAATTCTTCGTGCTTTTCGTCGAATACGGGCATAAGGAGATTGTACCCTCCAAACATTCGGCATTCGGCAATCTGCATTCAGGCTAAGTTGGGTGGTTTGCTATCCTGCAAGGGCCTCCGATAGTCTAAGCACCTGCCCTCAATGTCCAGGTAGTGGAGCTAGCGTCCCGCTGGCTGAATGCTGAGTGCTGACTGCTGATTGCCCAAAGGAGACTTTTATGTTCAAGCAAGTCGCTATTGTCTGTTTATCCGTACTCGGTCTCGCCACCATCGCTTGTGCCCAGAAACCCAGCCCGGCGGCGCAGGCGCAATGCAAGTTTTCGGACGGCAAAACTATCACTGTGGATTACTCCAGCCCGCGCATGAAAGGCCGTAAGATCTTTGGCGATCTAGTGCCTTATGGCGAAGTTTGGCGCACTGGAGCCAACGAAGCTACCACGTTTGTCACGACGGCGAATGTCAATGTCGGTGGCAAGAGTGTTCCGGCGGGCAGCTACACCATTTTCACCGTCCCTAATAAAGACAAGTGGACATTGATCGTCAACAAGAAAACCGGCGAGTGGGGTATTCCCTACAAGTACGAAGCGGATGAACTTGGACGCGTGGACATGACGGTTTCGCAGACCATGTCAGGCGTGGAGGATTTCACCATCGCTCTGGACTCAAACGACCGCGGTTGCGCACTGAGCATGAGCTGGGAAAACACCAAGGCGTCGGTGCAAGTCACAGAGAGTAAATAGCTGAAGCCCTACTTGGCCATTAAGCTTTCTGCCGTCTTCTGAAGTTCGTCGAAATTCTCCGAGAGCCGCCGGGCTTGTTCCATGGCGGCTCTTGCTGCTTCTGGCTGCCCGTTTTGTTCCAAGGCGCGCCCCATCAGGAAATATCCCAGATCCCAGCGTTGGATCGCTAAGACCTGAGCATAGTCCTTGATGGCCTCGGCGTAGTTGCCCGATTTCTGCTCGGACAGTCCGAGACCGAGCCATGCGCGCAGAGTGCGAGGTCTCAAGTTCACGGCCGCCCGGAAGCTGGCCTTCGCATGTCCTGAGTCCCCGAGGTCGCGCAAGGCATAGCCCATGTCACTAAACGCTGTGGCTCGCAGTCTGGGATCGCGCGTCATGGTCAACACTTCGGCGTATTGATCGATGGCTTCTTGCGGATGGCCTTGCCGCTGCGCGTACGCCGCGAGATTCAACCGGCTCATGGGATCGGCAGGATTGAGCGCAGCGGCGGCGCGGAAGTGCGGCATAGCTTCTTCCTCTTTGCCTTCACTTAACAATGCTCCGCCGAGATTGTTTTGTGCGATGAAACTGCCGGGAGTCACCGCGACTGCATGCGACCACAAGGTCAGGTTGTCGTTCCAATAACCGATCTGGCGGAAGGCCACAATCGATAGTGCTGCGAGCGCGATGCAGCTGGCCACAACTAAAGCAATTTTCGAAGCCGTCTTCTCGCCAGCCAAGTCAGCGAGACCCCAGCAAACCACGATGAAAAGCCCCACGAAAGGCAGATAAGCATAGCGATCAGCCATGGCCTGGCTGCCCACTTGGACCAGCCCAATCATCGGCACCAGCGTGCCCAAAAACCACAACCATCCTACTGCCAGATAGCGGCGTTGCGTTCCCGCGGCGCAAACCAGAACGGTTATGGCCAACAATAGGATCGCGGCGCCAATCGCTTGCCATATCAGTACGCCTTCTGGGTAGGGATACTGTGGTGACAGCGCCGATGGCCACAACGCTTTTCCCAAATACCGCACATAGGAGATGGCGGCATTCTCGATGCGCACGGAAAGTGGATACTGCACCATGCTCCCAATGGCTTCTCCGGCTCGCTGGGCTTTTACTGTGATTACTGCGCTGGCTGCCGAGAGCGCCAGCAGCGGGATTTTTTCCAAAGCCAGCTTCGCAAAGCTCTGTGTCCGTTGCAGCGGCCAGTAGTCCCAGAGCAAAAGCAGAAAGGGAAAGGTGATGACCATGGGCTTGGCCATCAGCCCACAGGCAAAGAGTGCCGCGACGACCGCGGTGTAGCGGCCGATGGAAGGCTTTTTCGCATACGAGCCATAAGCCGCGAGCGCCAACAGCAGAAACAACATGCTGAGAACGGTTTTTCGTTCCGCGACCCAGGCTACCGATTCCACGTTGATGGGATGAAGCGCAAACAGCGCGGCCACCATCCAACTGCGGCCGGTCGAACCGGTTGCCCGCCACAGCACCCAGAACAGCAGAACCGCATTCAGCACATGGAGCAGCACGTTGATGTAGTGATGTCCGGCAGGATTCAGCCCGAAGAGTTGGCAATCAAGAGCGTGCGAGAGCCACGTCAGCGGATGCCAATTAGCCTCGTCGAAGCTGGTGAACGCCCACTTTATCGTGTCCCAGTGCAGCCCGGCGCGAACGTGGATGTTGTCGGTAACGTAGCGGTCGTCGTCGAAATTGACAAAGGGATGGTGGACGACGGGGTTGTAGAGCGCGAGAGTTGCGACTACGAGCAGAAGAGCGAGAACGAGGTTGCGCTTTTCGGGAGAAGAGAAAAGACTGTCGGTCTGGGCCGATGGGCTGACGCGCGTTGTCGCGGGAGATGCCAACAGTTGAATTTAACCACAGAGAGCACAGAGGACACAGAGGGCATGGCGAAACCAAGGTAATTTGGGTGTGGCAGTTGCTCCCGGGTCAATTATGTTACGTCAACTACCCAAACGCGTCTTGATTGCATCATCAATGCACGTGGCGGCGTAGTCCGCAAAGTCGCCAATTGGCTTTTCTGCAAAGTTCCTGATGGCATTCATCAGGCCGAGGTTGCCCTCCTGAATCAAGTCCAACATCGGCACGCCTGAGGTGGAGTGTTTTTGTGCAATGCTCACCACTTGAGCAAGATGACCTTCGATTAATCTTCTCTCGACAATTTCCCGCCCTTGATCCCAAACGCCCGGACGACCTGCCAGTTCTCGAAATAGCTTTGTCTCCTCATCGTTGGTAAGAGGCTCTACATTGCTAATTTCTTTGACGTACAACGCTAACGCGTCATCAGGATTATGAGTTTCCATGCTGAGGGGAGCTTACGCCTAACTGTTGTGACCAGACGATTTCACTCATTGACCAAGCCGCCTAGCTCGGCTTCCAGCGCAGCACGGGTTTCCGCGCCGCCCCCACTTCATCCAGCCGAGACACCCGCGTGGTATGTGGTGCGGCCAGCACCATCTCGGGATCTTCTTCCACTTCTTCCGCGATCGACTTCATGGCGTCGATGAACAAATCCATTTCTTCTTTCGACTCACTCTCCGTCGGCTCGATCATGAGCGCGCCCGGAACGATAAGCGGAAACGCCGTGGTGTAGGGATGAAAGCCGTAGTCGATGAGCCGTTTGGCGATGTCCATAGTGCGTACGCCTTTTTTCGCCTGGAGTTTGTCGCTGAAGACGACCTCATGCATCGACGGCGTCGCGTAGGGTAGATCGTATGCGCCTTCGAGGCCTTTGCGAATGTAGTTGGCGTTGAGCACGGCATCTTCTGTGGTTTGGCGCAGACCGTCGGGGCCGTTGGCCAGCGTGTAGGCCAGCGCCCGAACGAACATGCCAAAGTTGCCGTAGAACGCACGCACCCGTCCTACTGATTGCGGACGGTTGTATTCGAAGCCCAGCGTTCCGTCGGGCCTCGTGATCACGACCGGCGTGGGTAGATATGGCTCCAGAATCTTCTTTACTGCAACGGGGCCGGAACCCGGTCCGCCGCCGCCATGGGGAGTGGAAAAAGTCTTGTGCAGATTCAGGTGCATCAAGTCGACGCCGAAGTCGCCCGGCCGCACTTTGCCAACCAGCGCGTTCATGTTGGCGCCGTCCATGTAGAGCAGTCCGCCCTTGGCATGCATGATGTCAGCAATCTTGTGAATCTCCTGCTCGAACACGCCCAGCGTATTGGGATTGGTGAGCATGAGCGCAGCGACTTCTTCGTTCATTTGCGATGCCAACGCAGCTACATCCACCATGCCTTGCGAGTTCGACTTCAGATTCTCGACTGCATATCCTACGGTGGCGGCGGTGGCTGGATTAGTGCCGTGGGCAGAGTCGGGGATGAGGATTTTCTTGCGCGCGTGCCCCTTGGATTGATGGTGAGCCCGCACCAGCAGCAGCCCGGTGAACTCGCCATGCGCGCCGGCTGCCGGTTGCAGAGTGATGGCGTCCATGCCGGTGATGTCGATCAGGCAATCGCTTAGTGTCTTGAGAATGCGCAACGCGCCTTGGGAAACTTTCTCGGGCTGATAAGGATGGCCGTTGGCAAGGCCGTCGAGGCGAGAAACAACTTCATTCACCCGCGGGTTGTACTTCATGGTGCAGGAACCCAGCGGATACATCCCCAGATCAATGGCGTAATTCCACGTGGACATGCGGGTAAAGTGGCGGATGATTTCAATCTCACTCACTTCCGGCATATGTCCCAGGTCTTTCCTTTCGGACGAACCCAGCAGCTTGGCGGCGTCGACTTCCGGAACGTCAAGTGGCGGCAATCTCCAGGCACCCTTGCCCGCCGAGGACTTCTCGAAGATCAGGCCTTCATTCTGATTGACGTGGCGAGTGGCTTTGCGGATCACGGGCTTCATCGCGTCACCTCCGCTACTTCGCCAGAAGGTTCTGCCGAACCTTGGCTCTCCCCAACCGTACCTGCCGCGGTGTCAATCGCGGCGCGAGTAGTTAGCTCGGTGCAACACCACAGAGCTGCATTGCCCAGCTCCGGATAGAACTTCTTCAGGGGAAGGCCGCCGATGATCTTGTTTCCCACAAGCCGGCTATTGATGGCCAAAGGATCTTCGCTGGTTTGCACCACAAACTCGTTGAATCGCGGAGCGGCGGAGAACAGCACTTTGGCGTGCTTGCCGAATTGCTGGGCGGCGTAAGCGGTCTTCGCAAGATTCTGTTTAGCCAGCTCTTTCAAGCCTACCTTGCCGTAAACCGTCATAAAAATATTGGCCATCAACGCGACCAGCGCCTGGTTAGTGCAAATGTTGGATGTGGCTTTCTCGCGCCGAATATGCTGTTCGCGGGTGGCGAGCGTGAGTACAAATCCGCGTTTGCCGTTGCTGTCGGTCGTCTGGCCGACAAGACGGCCGGGCATCTGCCGTACATATTTTTCGCGGGTTGCGATCACGCCGCAGTATGGTCCGCCGAATCCCAGAGGCACACCGAAGGATTGTGCTTCCATGGCTACGATGTCAGCCTGCCGCGGAGGTTCCACAATACCCAGCGACACGGCTTCAGAGATTGAAACTACCAGCATGGCTCCGTTCTTGTGGGCGATTTCAGCGACGGCGTTCACATCTTCAATGGTGCCGAAGAAATTAGGCGACTGGATGAGGACGCAGGCGGTGTCTTGATTGACCGACTTTTCCAGTTCTTTGAGATCGATCCGTCCGCTCTCCGTGAATCCCACGGTCGCCACGGGATGGTCCTGATGTGTGGCGTAGGTTGCGAGAACTTCCCGGTATTCCGGGTGCACGCTGCGGGCTACGACGATCGTGCGGCGTCCTGTCAGCCGTATTGCCATCATTACGGCTTCGGTGGCTGCGGTGGAACCGTCGTACATGGAGGCGTTGGCCACTTCCATGCCGGTCAACTCGCAGATCATGCTCTGAAATTCGAAAATCGATTGCAGCGTGCCCTGGGAAATTTCCGCCTGATAAGGCGTGTAAGCGGTGAGAAACTCGCCGCGCGAAATCAGCGAATCAATAATGACCGGGCGATAGTGATAGTAAGCACCCGCCCCCAGAAACATTGCGTAACTGTCACCGTTTTCTCGCGAGCGTTCGCGGAACCAATCAACAATTTCAGATTCCGCCATCTGGCGCGGAACTTTGAGGTCGCGATTCAGCCTGTACTCGGCGGGAATGGGCGCAAACAGATCGTCAATCGAGCGCGCGCCAATGGCTTTGAGGATGGCTTCGCGGTCGGCAGGAGATTTGGGCAAATAGCGCATAGGACTTAAATTAGATGTAGCCAAAACTGACAGGACTCAGGGCCAGGGACACTCGATAAATCAAACTGTCTTCCGCCCGGTCGGAACGAACGAAAGCGCAATGATACCGATCAGAACGCAAAGGAACACACTGAGCGTCCATTGCGGCCTAGAGCCCATTACGACCGCCCCGGCAATTACCAACAGCAGTTGCAACGTCCGCACGCCAATCCGATGTCCGCGGGCTTCAGCCCGAAACTTGACCCAAAGGGCCAACTGAAGAGCAATTACGACAGCCATCAGAACGGCGACTGCGTACATCTTCATAACGCGTTGCCCTCAGTGTCCACCCTCTTCCGCGACAAATTTCTCGTAATCGGCGGCGGACAGCAGTCCGTTCAACTCGCCGGGATTCTTCAGGGTCACTTTCATCATCCATGATCCGTGAGCATCTTTATTGATCTTCTCTGGAGCCGTCGCCAACTCACCATTCACTTCGGTTACGGTTCCCGAGGCCGGCGCGTACAGATCCGAGACTGCCTTCACCGACTCTACCGAGCCAAACGTCTTGCCCGCGGTGATCTCGGCGCCGGGCTTGGGCAGATCGACGAAGACGATGTCGCCCAACGACCCCTGCGCGTAATCGGTGATGCCGATAGTCGCGGTCTTGCCATCGGACTTGATCCATTCGTGTTCTTTGGTGTATTTGAAGTCTGCTGGATAAGACATGCTTGGCTCCTAGCTTCTGGCTTCTAGCTAACTCTGTGTTCCTCAGTGCCCTCTGTGGTTAAAGTCTTCTTCGGCCGCTTGTAAAACGGCGTCGGCACCACTTGTGCTTTCACACCCTGGCCGCGGATTTCTACTTTTACGGTTGATCCAATGTTCCCGAACTCGGGCGGCACGTATGCCAGCGCAATGTTCTTCTTCAAGAACGGCGCATATGATCCGCTGGTAACGTAGCCGATCTCGCGACCGCCTTCATCCAGCACTTTGTAGCCATCGCGTGCAATGCCGCGTTCGACCATCTCCAGACCTACTAAAGTCCGCTTAACGCCTGCGGACTTTGCCTTCTCCAATGAGGCCCGGCCGATGAACTCCGGCTTCTCCATTTTGCAGAAGCGGTCGAGACCGGCTTCCCAGACATTTATCGTATCGGAAATTTCGTGTCCGTAGAGTGGCAGCTTGCCTTCCAGGCGAAGTGTATTGCGCGAGCCCAGGCCGCACGGGACTACTCCGAACTCTTTGCCTGCTTCCAGCACTTGGTTCCAGACCATGGCGCTGGTGGCTTCGTCGGATGGGACGTAGATTTCAAAACCATCTTCTGCGGTGTAGCCGGTACGGGCAATCAGAATATTCTTCAGTCCGCAAACCGTTCCTCGCGTCACCCAATAAAACTTCACTGCCGAGAGATTCGCGTCAGTGAGTTTCTGGAGCAAATCCACACCTTTCGGCCCCTGAATGGCAATCTGGGTAAAATCATCCGAAAGATTCTCGACTTTGCACTTGAACTGGCGAGTATTGTCGCGGACCCAGTTGAAGTCTTTCTCGCGAGTGCCGGCGTTGATGACCAGCAGATAATCATCTTCGCCCAGGCGATGCACAATCACATCATCGACGAACGCCCCTTGCGGATAGAGCATTGCCGAATACTGCGCCTGGCCGATTGCCAGCCGCGAGGCATCGTTCATGGAAATGTGTTGGACGGCCGCAAGCGCCTCGGGCCCGTGCAGCCGAATGTCGCCCATGTGACTGACGTCGAAAATTCCCACGCCGTTGCGCACTGCGTTGTGCTCGGCAATAATGCCGCCCGCCGAAGGATATTCGACAGGCATATCCCAGCCGTTGAATTCCACCATCTTGGCGCCCATTTTGCGATGGACGGCGTTCAGGGCGGTCTTACGGATGACCGGCGTGGTGGTTTCAGCGGCGGACAATTTCTCCTCAATCAAAAGCAGTGGCTTGGGCTGCTGGGATGGCGAGACTCATTACCCTAACATGCTGGTGGCGAAGGCGGCAACCGAGCGTCAGCCTCACCCGCAGGGGCGGTTACCAACGGTACTTTCCCCACAACCGTACCGGCGCTACAGTTCCCCCATGTCCACTACTACCACGAAAAACAAGTATCGTTGCATGCAGTGCGAGATGACCGAAGACCGTTGCCAGTGCGAGCGATACTGCTGCCTTTGCCAGGCACAGATGGACATTCGGTTGTGCCGGGATGGCCTTTTTTACTGCCTGCCCTGCCGCGAAGCCTGCGACTACAAAGTCGCCGACTAAACCGACCGGCGATTTTCGAGCCACTTTTCGCAACCATACGTCTAACCTGCGTAGCAAAAAAGGGCAGCGCCCGAGGCTTCGCCGTATATACTTCCAGTTTTAAGGTGTGACTGCGATGGCATCCTCCACACTTTCTTCGCCGACTGGTGTTTCCAGCACTACTTCTCTGGGGGCTGGACGCCTGGCCTCGCTCGATATCATGCGCGGGTTAGTGATGGTCATCATGGCAATCGACCACACTCGGGATTTCTTTACTAATGTGCCGTTTGCGCCTGAAAACCTGAAATTCACTTATTACAGCCTGTTCTTTACCCGCTGGATCACCCACTTTTGCGCGCCTCTGTTCTTTTTTCTGGCTGGAACCGGGGCGTATTTCTATGGCCGGCGCAGAACTCCCCAGGCGTTGAGTCACTTTCTTTGGACGCGCGGGCTGTGGCTGATCGTTCTCGAATTCACCGTTATCGGATTCGCCTGGACATTCCAGGTCACCGGAGGATTCTTCGGCGTTATCTGGGCGTTAGGAGCCTCAATGGTCCTGATGGCGCTGGTGGTGAGGCTTCCGTTTCGCTGGATTGTGGTTTTGTCTACGGTGATGATTGCGACCCACGACCTGCTGGATCGAGTTCGGCCGCGGCAATTTGGCTCCTTTGCGTGGCTTTGGACGCTGCTCCACGTACGCGGCGTCGCGATGCTGCCGTTCGGGATTCCTAAATTTGTTCTTTTTCAAATTGTCCCATGGGTGGGAGTCATGGCTGCGGGCTATGCGTTAGGCAGGCTCTATGACCTCGAAAGCAGTCGCCGCAACCGCATACTGGTCCAACTGGGAATGGCTCTAACCCTGGCCTTCATTCTTCTACGGGCAACGAATCTCTATGGCAACCCGCCGGTTGGCTTGGGAGGCGTTTCACAGGGCGATTGGTATATCCAGCCTACTGTCGAAAAGACGGTCATCTTATTTTTGGATGTCGAAAAGTACCCGCCATCTTTGCAGTTCTTGCTTATGACGCTGGGGCCCTCGCTGCTGCTGCTGGCCTGGCTGGAGAGATCAAACTTGCCGCGCTGGACTTCGCCGCTGGTCACTTTCGGCCGGGTGCCGCTGTTCTTTTATGTGCTGCATCTCTACCTGATTCATCTGCTCGCGGTCGCGGTTGCGCCATTGTTCCACCAACCGGTGGCTTGGCTGTTCCACGGCGCGTTTTTTGGTGGTACTCCGGACGATTACGGCCATGGGCTGCCATTCGTCTACTTGATGTGGATTGTCGTCATCGTGATTTTGTACTTCCCCTGCCGCTGGTTTGCCGCGCTCAAGCGACGGCGCAAGGATTGGTGGCTTAGCTACCTGTGAAGAGCCAGAGGTTGAGGTTGTTAACGGCCGCCCGTAGCCCCCGCAACCTTCTCGTCCGGCAAAAGCGCTTGTTGCACCCGGGCGGTGCAATCGTAGAGTTTCTGGAGAGATGCCTGGAGATCCTCGGATTGGACGCCGCCTTCGGTTTCAGCGGATACCAGCACGCGTTTCACGTTCTCCCGGACACTACGCTCAATTTCCAGCAAGACCACCAGCGCATCGGCGTGCAGTCTCCACAGCGACGGCGAATTCTGTGTCCGCTGTAGTTCTTCCAGTTCCGTAGTCATACGCGCGCCGACCGTGACTACGCGCAACAACGCGTGCGTCATCTGCGCTTGCAGGTTCTTCTGGTCACGCGTGTCAGCACAAAACGCGGCCACCTCCGCGGGCGTGAGGATCAGGTTGAAATAACGCATGGGCACCACATGGCGGAATCTGGCGTCTGCGACGCGCACGAAGACGCGAACGGACTCCTCGACCTTGGATAGCTTGCCCTCTTCGCTGGAAATCTGCTGCGGAGTCACAGCCGCCCGCATGGCCTCCAGATCAGGTAAGCGGAGTGGAGTATCCGCCTTCGCAATTGCTCTTATGGGAATTGGCGGTACCCGCCGCACCGGGGGATGCTCTTGTAAGGTCTTTCGCAACCTGGAGACGCGGCGGAATTTCTCCAACGCCGTGCCGTAGTCGATTCGCAGCAGTTCACTTTCCTGTAACGCCGACACGTGCTCCACGGTGATGTCCATGCCATCGACATTGCCCAGGATGCTGCCACCCTGCGCTTCGAGTTCACGGGCGAAACTCTTGATCTCCATGGTTGCCCTTAAGAAAAGCTCGTCGAATCGCCGTCCGAAAGCAGTGTTGTAGGGCGCAATCGTGGCCAGCACGCTGGGGTGGTAAAACGACGCATCGAATAACTGCTTGATTTCGCGGACGCGCACGATCACTCCCGAGTCGAGCAATGCATTCAGGTCGCGAAACTTTCCCGCTTCCTCTTGTAGCCGGTCGAATTGACGCAGCAGGTGCATCTGCTCCTCGGACAGCGACGGAACATCGGCATCCGCAAGAATTTCAAGCATTGCAATCTCGAAGGGAGCGAGCGGGAGTGAGCCATCCAGGCCGTAGCCACGGCGTTCCCACTGGCCGGAAACCCGTGGGTGACGATATAGAAATGTGGCTACCAGATCGGTTTTGTCACGATTGGCGTCGCTGGTGTCTTTGTTGCGGGTGAAATAGCGGAGCATGGCCTCGGCGATTTCCGCGTCGGTCTCAGGCGTAAACGCCCGGCGCAACATGGCGGGAGTGATAGCCAGGTCGAGCAAGCGTAGCCAGCGGTGCATGCTCGACAAAGTGGCGTGGATATCGCCATCGCTCTGTAGCGAGATGGCTTCCAGGCCGGCGGGGACAGGTACTTCGCCGCCCAGATGCTCCTGCAACAATTTCTCGTAAAAACCCTGGACCGTGGCCAGGATGGCCAGCTCCCACTTTGGATCTTCGACCAATGCTCAGTCCCCCGCGACCGTCCCCCGACGAAAGCAAGTCCTGTCTAGTTAAAACCAAGCTTCGCCTGAGCACAAGACGCTTGGCAGGTTCGGGTGGTCATGGCCTAATGGCCACGCGTTAATAGATGCTTCCTCCCAGTTGAGTGGAGTGAATCACTCCCTGTTCGACCGACAGCGAGTAGCTGACGCCACCCTCGCCGCTCCACTTGGAAATATCGAAGCGCGCTCCGGCTGGGGCCCGGTATACGGTAATGTTACGAAATGTGAGCGGAGTTTTCGGTTGGCCGACCTCAGGAGCCTGGGTGGGGCGCAGGAAGTAAGCACCTTTGCCGGGACCGATGACCGTTGCCCGGCCATCTGCTTCCAGCAGCACAGCGGACCCTTCGTCGATGGCAATTTCGCGTAGAGTGCTTGACCAGCCGTCCTGCATGATTCGCGCCAGAAAGCCAAGGCTGCGGCCCATGCGATCGCGTTGAGCGAAATGACTGTCGGTCAAGACGCCCGACAAGCTTGGATTCGCGAGCAAGCCTCGCACTAGCGTTACCCTCCGGAAATAGGGATCGCGCAGAACCTCGCTTGAGGACAAATCTTCGTCGTCGGGGGCATCGCCGAGCGCGCCGTAAGCAAATTCGCCTAGCACTGCCAGACCGGCGCTGGTCCCACCGATAGGCTTGCCCGCAGCAAGGCCAGCATTGATCGCATCCTGTACCGGCGTTCCCCGCCAGAAGTTGACATAGCGAGACTGGTCGCCGCCGGCGATGAACAGTGCTTCGGCGTGGCGGATGATCTCTGCGACAGCGGGATCCTGCGCGGCGTCGCGATCGGGAATGATCAGGGTCGCAACCGAATTCAGTTTGCAGAGACCGTTGATGTAGGGGTTGTAGTCGTCGTCACCGCGCGCCCGCAAAACCAGAAAGTCGCCACCGTCGGCCTTCTTGCACAACCAGCGGAATGCCTCATCCAGATCGCTGCCGCCACCCATCATGGCGATTCCAGGCAAGGGGTGAGTGTGCGCGTCGGCTTTCTGGCCGAGCCGGATGTATTGGTAAGAAGCGGCGTAGCTGGGAAGAGCACAGCAAAAGACCAAAGTGATCAGAAGGAGTTGAGGCCAGGAACGATGCACGTGGTCAATATATAACAACGGGGTCGGGCTGCATTCCGTTCGAGTCGTCAAGCTGAACGAAACGAGCCGGGAGTCTAATGCTGGTCGTAACGTTTCCAGCCATTGGGCAATTCTGATGCACGGCAAACGAACAGGGGAATCTTTTCCTTTTGGCAGAGGACCTTGATATCTTCGAGTAGCGCTTTTTCGGAGTCTGAATAAGCGTCGGGGTGACTGACGACAATCCACACTCCGTTCTCCTGCACGTGCGTATCCTGCTTCCGAACAAACGCTAGAAGCTCCTTTGGTGTCTGCAGAACCGGCTGTTGGGATTCCGGTTTGAGATCGTCGGTATAGTCCACGCTAAGACCCCATCTTTGTCCGCTGACATCGGCTACACGTTTCGGAAGCATGTGCACAGACATGCCTTTCGCCCGTTCGGGAGCAGCCTGCACCGATTGTGCAAAGAGCCCGAGACACAAGATGAAGACAACGAGCTTGCAGGCTTGATTCATGGCTGAGGCTCTCGTATCGGCCACTCGAGGTGAAAGCGGCTATCTCGCTGGCTCAACGAACACCGCTGTCCCGTAAGCCAGGACCTCAGTCACACCCTGCATGACCTCGGTCGCATCATAACGAGCGCCGACTACCGCATTTCCACCCAATTCGGCGGCATGTTGCAGCATTAAGTCGAAGGCCTCAGAGCGCGTCTTCTCACAAAGATTGGTCAGCAGCGTGATATTCCCGCCGAGGATGGTCTGCAAACCGGCGCCGATGGTGCCAAAGATCGAGCGCGAACGCACAACGATCCCGCGCACCACTCCCAGAGTACGGGTCACGCGGAAGCCATCCAGTTCGAACTGTGTCGTGACCATGTTGTGTGCGACCATACGACCGGGGCCAACATAGTTGGTGCTCATGGCTTTCTCCTCCCAGTAAGCTTCGTTGCCTTCCGCAATACGCTATTCCAATTCGGCAGTAATCACAAACTCCTGCTGTGCAGAATCGTACTCGACCCGCAGCAAGTTGGGTTTGCAACAGACCTGGCAGTCTTCTACATAAGACTGGGTGCGGCCAGCGGAGTCGTCCACTGTAGTTGTGTTCCACTCGCCGCAGCCGGCGCATTGGAAGCCAGATTCCATGAAAACATCTTACCTTTCAAAAACAGACACTATAATGTCCGGGCAATGACCGCTTGGGGAGCCAATGATCTCTAGACGCCGTTTCTTGCAAGCCGGCAGCGCAGCCGGGGCAACTCTCGCCGCAGGCCCGCTGGCACAAGCCGCCAGTAAAGATTCTTGTCCACCGCTGCCACCGTCCATCGCCAGCTTGAAATCCTGGAAAGACCAGGCCGTTCCCATCACCCAGGAAGAACGCCTTGCACGCCAGGTCAATGCCTGCCGCTTGATGGAAGCCAATCATCTCGACGCCATCGTTCTGATGGAAGGAACGTCTCTCGAATATTTCAGCGGCATTCGCTGGTGGGGAGGTGAGCGCTTCTTCGCCATGGTGCTGCCTGCGAAAGGCGAAGCCTTTTATGTCTGCCCGGCTTTCGAAGAAGCGCGAGCCCGTGAGCAAATGGTGAACGCGCCGGACAGCAGACATGCCGATCTACGCGTCTGGCAGGAAGATGAAAATCCTTATCAACGAGTGGCCCAGGGATTCAAAGATCGCGGCATCGCAACCGGAACGGTGGGCCTCGACGAGACCGTCCGATTTGTCTTTGAAGACGGAATTGCCAAAGCTGTGCCGCAAGTGAAGCTGACCAGCGCCACTCCGGTCACAGCCGGTTGCCGCCGGGTAAAAAGCGATCACGAAATTGCCCTCATGCGTGTGGCCTCCAAAGTCACTCTCACCGTGTACGAAGCTGCATACCGCGCGATAAAGGAAGGCATGACCAGAGACGAACTCCAGGAATTGATCTCGACCGCGTACGATCGAATCGGCTTTCCTGGCGAGGCGACCGCTCAGGTGGGCCAGTTCACTGCCGTTCCTCATGGATCGGTTACCCCCCAAATCATTAGCGAAGGCTCCATCATTCTTGTTGATGACGGCTGCCGCGTCGAGGGCTACGTTTCCGACATCACGCGCACATTCGTCTTGGGCAAAGCTACCGACAAAATGAAAGCAGTGTTCGACATTGTTCACCGCGCTCAGACTGCTGCCCTGAAAACCGCCCGGCCGGGCATTGAATGTCAAGCCGTTGACGCGGCCGCGCGCAAGGTGATTACCGACGCCGGCTACCGGCCCGACTACAAATTCTTCCCGCATCGTCTCGGACATGGCATGGGCATGGACGGCCATGAATGGCCTTATCTGGTGCGCGGCAACACTACGCTGCTCGCGCCGAACATGACCTTCAGCGACGAGCCAGGGATCTATATTCCCGGAGAATTCGGTATCCGCCTCGAAGATGACATGCACGTCACGGAATCGGGCGCGGAGCTGTTCACCCCGCAGAGTCCGTCGCTCGAAGACCCTTTTGGAGCGTCATGATCCGCCACATCGCAATCGCGTGGCTGGTGTTCGCATGCGCGCTCAACTGCTTCGCCATCGATCCGCCTTCTCCCCCCACCTACGGAGTGCGCATGGAGAACCAATGGATTCCGATGAAAGACGGCGTCCGCCTCGCCGTCACTTTATACATGCCTGACGGCGCCAAGCCGGGAGAGACGTTTCCCGCCATACTCGAATACCATCCTTATCGCAAAGACGATGCCACGGCGGAAGGTGATTACGGCTTATATGCATACTTCACACGCCGAGGCTACGTATGCGCCCGTGTGGACATTCGCGGCTTCGGCACCAGCGAAGGCGTTCCCACCGACCGCGAATACTCCCAGCAGGAGCAGGCCGACGGTTTGCAAATTATCACCTGGTTGGCGCATCAGTCATGGTCGAGCGGCAACGTTGGCATGATGGGCATTTCGTGGAGCGGATTCAATTCACTGCAGATGGCCATGTTGCATCCGCCGGAACTGAAGGCGATCCTCGCTGCCGCTGCCACCGACGAACTTTTTCATGATGACATTCACTTCGTCGATGGCATGGTGCACATCGACGAATTTGAATTGAACATGGACATGGCTCCCGGCATGACCGGCGCGCCCGATTACACGCTCGACGAAAAAGTCCTTGGCCCGCGTTTCGATGCGCCACCGTGGTCGCTCCTCTACCTCAAGCATCAGCACGACGGCCCGTTCTGGCGCAGTCCGGTGCAGCCGCTGAGCGAAATCAGAATCCCCAGTTTCCTGATCGGTGGAATGATGGACGGTTACCGCGACAGCATTCCCGCCATGCTGGAACAGACCAAGGCGCCAATCAAGGCCATCGTTGGTCCCTGGAACCATAGCTATCCGTCTGAAGGCGATTTCGGTCCGCAATTCGAATGGCGCGCCGAAGCCGTACGTTGGTGGGACTACTGGCTAAAAGGCCGCGACACCGGTGTGTTGCAGGATCCCAAGCTGGTGGTCTACATGCGGCATTGGTACCCGCCCGACATGAATCTCGAGACCATCCCCGGAGAATGGCGGCACGAAGATGCGTGGCCGCCTCCCGACGCGAAGAACACAACATTGTTTCTGCGAGGCGATCACACGCTGGCCGCATCGCCCCCGGAAAGTGCCACGCACCAGCTTGCTTATGTTCCTTCGGTAGGGGTCGAGGCTGGCTTCTGGTGGGGCGAATTGCTGCCGGATGTGCGTCCCATGGACGCGTTCAGCCTGGTCTATGATTCCGCGCCGCTGGAAGAAGATTTGGCGATTCTCGGGCGTCCACACGCCTTGTTGCAGGCTTCGGCCACAGCGCCTTTGGCGAATTGGTTCGCGCGTTTATCAGATGTGGCTCCCGACGGCGCAGTCACGCAGATCACCGGCGCTGGCATAAGTGCGGCGCAGCGCGATTCGATGACCGAGCCTCGCGATCTCGAACCCGGCAAGACTTACGCGCTCGATATTTCCATGCACCTTACGTCCTGGGTGTTCCCCAAAGGGCATCGCATCCGAGTGGCCATCTCCAACGCGTTGTGGCCGATGATTCTGCCAACTCCATATTCGATGACCACGTCGCTAGAACTTGGCGGCAATCGCGGCTCACAGTTGATGCTTCCAGTTGTGCCGCTGCATTCTCCGCCGGTCTCACCTTTCCAGCCGCCCCAACCCTCAGACCAGCGCAGCGACATGCGCAGCCAGGGTGCAATATTGCCCGGGAAATGGTCAGTGACCCACGAACTGAAAGAGCGTACGACGACGGCATATTGGAACGGTAAATCGGAAGAGTGGTATTCCTGGGGCAAGGAGACCGATTACGAGAACCTAACCTACACAGCCGACGACAACCACCCCGAAATCTGCGCCGTGCAGGGCGAGGCCAGGACTGTTTTCGAATTGAAGGGGAGAGTGCTGATCTGGCAGGGACATTTGTCACTGACCACCGACCGCGCGAATTTCTACTACAAGTACACGCGGGAAGTGTTGAAAGACGGCCAGATGATCAAGACCAAAACTTGGCAAGAAACGATCCCGAGGGATCACCAGTAGGCTTAATCCGCCGCCGCCGCGGTTCCCACTCCCACCTTCAAATCCGCGGCCAGCAGGCGATGGAACAAATGCTCACCTGCCTCCCGCCGCACTGAGAGCCGGCCCGCGCCATACGCCCGCGACTTCAGCCCGCGCTGCACGGCTTCGCAGATTCCCAGGTCTTCCTCTTGAACGCGAGCACCCACAGCCACGCTCTGCTGGTTGTATTCGCGAGCAGCATCGCTCACGTCGGCAAAATAGAAGTCGAAAATTACGCGGCAATGGTCTACATCAATCGGCAGTACCAAGTTGGTGTCCATGTAGCCTTCGTAGCAATTGATCATTAGGTTGGGATACTGCCAGAAATACCAGGCGCGGTCACCCTTCCGCGTAGCGCCGGTCGCTTTGTCTTCGTTGGAAGACACCATCGGACTGGACTGCAAGCAATAGCGGTCTTCGTTTTCGATGGTGTATTCCTTATAGTCCAGCACGGAATTCAGACCCTTGTGCAGATGCGGAACGTGGTAGCCGCCGTCGAGGTAGTTATCCACGAAGACTTTCCAGTTGCAGGCGATGTCATAAACGCGCGTGTCGAAGTAATGCAGCTTGCTGACGCCCAGTGGGGCTACTCGCTTGACCAGGCCACCGAGAAAGTCGCGCAGCGACGGCGCCTTCAAATCAAGATTCACGAATACGAACTTTTCCCAGGCTTCCGCCCGGGCCGGCAGCAAACCATTCTTCTGCCGGTCGAAGTCTTGCACTCCGTCGAACTCCGGCATGCCTTTCAGCGAACCATCCAGCCCATAATTCCAGCCATGATAAGGACAATGCAGAATCGTCGCCTGCCCGCAAGGCTCCGTGACTACTGCCGCTGCATGGTGACGGCAAACGTTGTACATCGCGCGCAAGATGTGGTCATTGCCGCGCACCACGACAATCGGTTCTCCAGCGATGGTGGTAGTGATGAACTGGCCTGGCTTCTCCACTTGCTCGGCTCGGCCGACTAGTTGCCATGTATTGCTGAACACGGTTTTCGCTTCCAAGTCCGCGATGCGCGGGTCTACGTACCAGGGCGCAGGAATGGTGGAAGCTTCGGCAAGCGGAGCTTTGTCGTTATAAATCGCGAGGATGTCTTTCACGGAGGACATGCCGGTGGCTTACTTAAGCGGGCCAGCCGCCAATTGCTCGCTTCAACACATCCAGAAACTGCGTGATGCGGGCCTCCTTTTTCTCGGCGGGGCCTCCCTGGCGGCGAAAAAGTCCGGGATCGAGTTCTTCGGTTAACAATGCATCCTGGAACCGTTCGATGGTCCAGTCGAGAATCGAAACTGCCATCTCCTGATCGAGATCGCTGCGCACTTCTCCGCGTTGTAGGCCAAAACGTACGAAGGCCACCGTGCCGTACGGGTCCTCAGCCTGCATGAAGCGATTGATTTCGCGTTTCAAGGCGAGGTTGGTGCCGTAGTTTCCCAACAGCGAAACCCGGTAAGGAATCCAATCTTCATGCACCAAGTGCTCGGTGCGCGCCAGCCAGTATCGCAGCACCTCGAAGAATCCGCGATCGCAAACCTCAGCCGGCGCATCCAGGTAGCGCGGAAACGAACGCGTAGCCTTCTTGTAAACCTCCAGGAACAGGCCGTCCTTGCTGCCGAAATGTTGAAAGATGGATCCTTTGGCAATGCCCAACATCGCAGCCAGGTCACCAACGCGCGCGGCATCATAGCCGAGCTCGGCGAAATGACGCATGGCGGCATCAACGATTCGAGTCCGTTTGCCCTCCGAACGGGGCCGGGCAGGCAGTTGACGATAGTTTGGGGAAGAAACCACACCGCTACCACTAGCGCTCATAGTTTGACCTCAAGTCACGGAACTGTACCGGAAAAGCCCTCCGATTTCAATTCTGTTTTTTGAGACCGCAAGGTAATGTAGCCTACTCCCTGACCGGGCCGCTTCTGACTTCCGGTCATGGCAGATTAAAAATGCCTGCCGCATTCGCCAAGCCGTATGACGCCATCGTAATTGGGGCCGGCCATAACGGACTCACTGCCGCCGCCTATCTAGCGCGTGCCGGACTCTCGACGCTGGTGCTCGAGCGCCGCGAAATTGTCGGCGGCTGCTGCGTGACCGAAGAAATAATGCCGGGGTGCCGCGTCTCGACTACTTCCTACATTGCGAGCATGCTGCGGCCCGAGGTGATCCAGGATCTGAAGCTTGCCGAATACGGACTGCGCATGATCCCGTGCGATCCAGCGATTCAAGTTCCATTTCCTGATGGCCAAGTCGTGCCCTGGTGGGTGGATCGCGAACGGGCGAAGGCGGAATTCCGCAAGCTTTCAGTCAAAGATGCGGAAACCTTCGTTCGCGTAGACGAACAACTCAAGAAGCTGGCGCGTTACTTGCAACCATTTTTCCTCGAACCTCCGCCGGCAATCGATACCACGAGTCTGAGCGGATGGATGGATCTTTTCCGCGCGGGCAAGCGGTTCCGCGGAATCTCCAGCAGTGAAATCTCTCAACTCGTTTCGTTCCTCACCGGAAGCCTGGGCGAATTTCTCGACAATCACTATGAATCGGAAAAGATGAAGACCATGTTTCTTGCCAATAACGTTTATGGCAAGCATGGTGGGCCTTACCAGCCGGGGACAGCCATCGGCCTGCTCTTTCATCTGCTGAGTGGCGGCGAGCACGAACTACAAGGGTTCTACGGACACGTCATCGGCGGCATGGGATCGATCACACAAGCGCTGGCGGCTTCGGGACGAAAACTTGGAGTCGAAATTCGCACCTCAGCGCCGGTCGCCCAGATTGAGGTGCGTGACGGCAAGGCTCACGGTGTCGTTTTAGAAGATGGCACCGAGATTCGCTCGCGCATTGTTCTCTCGAATGCCGATCCGAAGCGCACCTTCCTGAAAATGGTCGCGTCGAGTGAGCTGCCAGAGGATTTCGTGCAATCCGTGCGCAACATCAAAATGGATGGTCCCTGCGCCAAAGTAAATATGGTGCTCGCCGAGGAGCCGCGTTTCACTGGAACTCCTGTCAACGCCACGCCGCTGGAACGGACTTTCTTTACTCTTGTTCCTTCCCTTGATTTCGCTGAACGCTGCTACGACATTGCTAAGTTTGGAGACATTCCGGAAGAACTTTGGGTCGACTGCGTGGTCTCCTCGAACGCCGACGATTCGCTGGCGCCCAGAGGCAAGCACATCCTGACATGTTTCGTGCAGTACGTACCGTATCGTCTGCGCGAAGGCACATGGGACGAGAACAGGGAACTGCTCGGCGATCGCGTCGTCGGGAAAATTGCGGAGTACGCTCCCAACGTTCCGGGGGCGATCCTCGCTCGCCAGGTATTGACACCGCTCGATCTCGAGCGCACCTACGGTTTGACCGAAGGCAATATCTTCCACGGCGACCTGAGGCTGGAACAGCTTTTCTTTATGCGTCCAGTGCCAGGATGGTCGCAATACCGCACCCCGATTGCCGGTCTTTATCTGTGCGGCGCGGGTGCCCACCCCGGCGGAGGAGTGACCGGAGCTCCCGGCCACAATGCGGCACACCAGGTTTTGCGGGATTGGAGGAGAGGACAGCTATAATACGAACTCCGATGAAAGTCCGCGCCATCTTGCTCTTGTTGGGTTCTTCGTTCGTGCTGGCGATGGCGGCCCATACCCAAGATTCGGTTCCGGCCGAACTGCCCACAGCGCCGTCGGCGGCGAAGCAGGAGGCACAGCCTAAGCCGGCGCCGCCTCCGCCTCAGGCCGCAGCCGAGCAGCAGCCGGCCACGCAGACCGCCCCGCCCACCCCACCACCAGAAGACAACAGCGCTCCTACCATCGTCACCCGAGTCAACGAAGTCAACGTGGTTTTCACCGTGACCGATAAGCACGGTCGCTATGTCAGAGACCTCAAGAAAAACGACTTCAAGATCATTGACGACGGCAAGCCTGCACTTGAGATTCGCAGCTTTCGCGCCGAAACCGATCTACCTCTCGAAGCCGGACTTCTGATCGACGCCAGTAATTCCATCCGCGATCGTTTCAAGTTCGAGCAGGAGGCCGCCATTGAGTTTCTCAACCAAACCCTGCGCCGAAAATATGACCGGGCCTTCGTGGTCGGCTTCGATGCCACTCCCGAAGTTACCCAGGACTTCACCGACAGCACCGAAGCACTCTCCATCGGGATCCGGGCACTGCGGCCGGGTGGAGGCACGGCCCTGTTCGACGCCCTGTACTTTGCCTGCCGTGACAAACTGCTGAAGAGTTCCCCCAATGGCGCGGTCCGCCGGGCCATCATCCTGCTGAGCGATGGCGATGACAACCAGAGCCACGTTACCCGCGAGGAGGCCATCGAAATGGCGGAGCGGGCCGAAGTGGTGGTTTACACCATCAGCACCAACCTCATGGGAAGCGGCGGCCACCACGGTGACAAAATTCTCGAACGCATTGCCGAGGCCACCGGCGGTCGCTCCTACGTTCCTTTCCAACTTACCGAAGTGGCCAATGCCTTCGCCTCTATTCAAGAAGAGCTGCGCAGTCAATATGCCGTTTCCTACAAACCCGCAGACTTCAGGCCCGACGGCCGCTTCCGCACCATTGAAATCTCCGCCAAGCAGAAAGGTCTGCACGTTCGCAGCCGACGTGGCTACTACGCCCCGGTGCAATAAGGAATCTCATGGCGGGATACTCCGGCACGCCACTGCCCAGGAAGCTTGGGATCAAAGAGAAGTTTCAGGTGTTGCTGCTCGATATTCCTGCTGATGTGAAAGCAGAACTAAAAGACGCTCTGGCAACTTGCCAGCTCGCGAAAGACGGCCGCAAACCGCTGGATTTCGCCATGATCTTCGTCAAAGAGGCTGCCGACCTGAAGAAGAAATTCTCTCAGGTTGCGAAGATACTGGCGCCCGCCGGAATGATCTGGGTAAGCTGGCCGAAAAAGGCCTCCGGCGTTGCGACTGATCTTACCGAAAACGACGTTCGCAACATCGGATTGCAGGCCGGGCTGGTCGATGTCAAAGTCTGCGCAGTGAATGAAGTCTGGTCAGGGCTGAAGTTCGTGATCCGAGTGAAAGACCGGCCGGCACGCGCCGTCAAGTCTGCGAAACCGTAACCCAGCGTCTAATCTCAAGACCGGATTCTATTCGCGACCTTTGCAAAACCTTTGCGCCCTTTGCGGTGAAAGTGTTTAAGCACCGAAGAGCCCTAATCCGCCCTGGGTACCGCGTAATATCCGGCTCGCGATTGAATCTTGTAGTCTTTGTCGCTGGTGCGAATCTCGATTTTGCGGAACGTCCCATCGAGTTTGGGATTGGTCGGAGTGTAGCCCAGGTTGTACTGACTGCGTAGTTCGTGGGCGATCTGGTCAAACGCCTCTTTCAGCTTGTCGAACTTGTTTCCTACCTCAATGACTCGGCCTCCGGTTTCCTTGCTGAGTTTATTCATCTCGCCGCCGCCGAAGCCGCCCCACATCCCTCCACGGTCCGCGATCAAAAGTACATAACAGATGGCGTCTGACTTTTGCGCTGCCTCAATCGCATCCTGGATCTTCACCTTGCTGCCTTCATCCTCACCATCGGTGAGCAGGATCATGGCTTTTCTTCCCACCTGCTGCGCCAGTTGATCGTGGCCTGCCAGGTACACGGCGTCATACAGCATGGTGCAACAGCCATGACTCAGCGTCGGGACTGGACCGCCTCCCGGACCACTCGCACCCCCTCCTCCACCAATGCGTGCGTTGTTCATTGCCTTCTTCAGCAGGCGAGTGGAATTGGTGAAGTCCTGCAACAAATCCACGTCGGCATCGAAGCCCATGACAAAAGCCAGGTCCTTATCGCGCAGGATTTCGTCCAGGAACTGGCCGCCCACCAGCTTCTCCATGTCGAGCACACGGGCCTGGCTCGGGCTGGTATCGAACAGAATGCCCAGCGTCAGCGGCAGATTCGATTCGGCGGCAAAATACTTAATGGTCTGCGGTTTGCCGTCCTCAGAAATCTGAAACTGGTCTTTGGTCAGGTTTGGGATCAGCCCGCCCTTCTTGTCCTTGACGTTGAAGAACAGTTGCACCACATTGACGTTGACCTTGAGGGTCTCGGAGGATTGATCCGAATCCTGCGCCGGGTCGGGAGATTGCGGCTGTTGGGCGTGCGAGGCGATGGCCATACCGGCCAAAACTAACAACAGCACACTGCTTCGAGCTAAAGGCTTATTGGTTTTTGGCATCAAGGTATACTCAGAGCAATTTTTGTTAGTCTATTCCGAATGGTTAGATGCAACAAATTGCCGGATTCAGCATTCTCAACCCGAAGTAGGCCAAAAAGCGGAGGCGTGTCCGTGGGGCGATTGATGCCTATACTGCGAATTGCTGGTGGGCTGGCAATCCTGTTGTTTTTTCTGGCGTTAGGGCCGGTGATGGCGCAACAGCAACCCGACCAGAAACCCGGCATTCCGGATGCGCCCTCAACCTCCCAGCCACCACTACCCGCAGCCCCGGAGCTTAAGGCTGCTCCGCCTGGCACAAATCCCGCGAATCCGCCGAACCAGCCTCCGCCGGATTCGGGCGATGCTCCGCCCGGCCCGCCGCCACCCATGAAGATCAATACCGTTCCGCCGGGCAGCGTTCCCAAGTCGGCTCCTGCCGCACAGGACCAACTCTTCCAGTTGCGGGTCAATGTCAACCAGGTCGTAGTGCCGGTGCGAGTCACTGACGAGTCGGGACATTTGGTCAGCGGGCTATTGTCCACGGACTTTTCGGTGTATGAAGACGGCAAGAAGCAAAACCTGAACTTCTTTACCAGCGATCCTTTTGGGCTCTCGGTTGCCGTGGTCATTGACCTCGGCATGCCGGACATTGCCGTACAGAAAGTGAACGAAACGTTTTCCACTCTGAGCGGCTCGTTCGCCGCCTTCGACGAAATCGCAATCTACACCTACAGCACCAGCGTGTCGCAACTGGCCGATTTTAGCGCCGTCGGCCGCAAGCTGGAAGGAGTGTTAAACGGACTCAAAACGAAACACGGAGAAGTCAGCGGAGTGCCTATCACCGATGGGCCTTTGGGGCCGCAGGGACCGTCGGTCAACGGCGTTCCCATTGATTCTCCTACCACGCCGGTGAGCACTCCCTCCAAGCAGTCCCACGTTTTGAATGATGCCATTCTGATGGCCGCGCGAGATCTGGGCAAGCGTCCCAAGAATCGGCGCAAGATTATATTCGTGATCAGCGATGGCCGTGAGTATCGCAGCGACGCCAATTACAGTACGGTTTTGCAGGTGCTGCTTTCGAACGAGGTCTTGTTGTACGGTATCGCCGTGGAAAGCGCCGCGATCCCCGGTTACAACAAGCTGGAGAAATTACGCATTCCCGGCCAGGGATACAGCAACATCCTGCCGAAGTACGCTAACGCCACCGGCGGTGAGGTGCTGGCTGAATATTCACGCACCGCCATTGAAGACGTTTACCACCGGCTGGTCGGCGATGCCCGCAACCAGTACACGCTTGGGTACATGACCCGTGCCACTCCCAGCGATACCCGCCGCGAGATCGACATCCGGGTCAACCGGCCGGGTTGTAAGTCATCCGACCTGCGTCCCTGCGTCGAGGTGTTCGCCAAGGAAGGCTACTACCCGCTGCCCGCGCGCTAGTCGAGAACTGGGTACTGAGACAGCCTCATTAACACCCACTCGGCTGTGCTCCCTAACCGACGGAACTCGGAGTTCTTAAGTCCGTTCAGCCCACTTCTCAAATTGCTTATCCACAACCCGGGTCAATGAGTGTAATCGCGATTTATCGCCAATTGACGCCACAACGTTAGACGAAGAGGATGTGAGTGCTCTAGCGGAGGTTAGCTCTCGATTTCGGCTAGCCGGAGTGTCGGCGACTCGGTTCGGCAGCAAACCGGTGCAGTGCTACCCAAATGCCTTGAGCGTTAGAATGGCGCGCGGAGAGTCAGGTTACAGCAATGGCATTAGCGAGACTAAACATGCGCCTGCGCAAGGCCGTCGCGACCGACGTGCCTCGACTGCAGGAGGTGATTGAAGCATCGGTGCGGGGATTGCATGCTGCGGACTATTCTCCGGCCCAGATTGAAGGGGCGCTGAACAGTGTGTACGGCGTCGACAGCCAGCTCATTGCGGACGCAACCTATTTCGTTGCGGAGATTGCGGAACCCAATACAGGCCAAATGCACATTGTTGCCTGCGGCGGCTGGAGCAAGCGCAAGACGCTCTACGGAGGCGATCAATACGCTGGGCGGGAAGATTCGCTGCTCGCTCCCTCGCGCGATGCTGCCAAAATCCGGGCGTTTTTTGTTCATCCCGACTGGGCGCGGCAAGGAATCGGCACGATGATCCTCGAGGCGTGTGAGAACGCCGCGACTGATGCCGGTTTTAGGCGCCTTGAGATGGGCGCGACCTTGAGCGGAGTGCCTTTCTATCGGTCGAGGGGCTATGCCGAAGTCGAGAATCAGTTGGCACCGCTCAGCAACGGCGAAGTGCTACCCATCGTGAGGATGGTGAAAGAAGTCGATAAGAGAGCTTAGACGCGGGGGAATGCGGAGCCAGGAAACGCCTGTTGCAGATTGCGACGCCACAAATTCACAAATCTGGAAATCTTCAATCTGCAATGCTGTCGGGCTGTCCTGTTCGCTGACGTAACATGGCACGTCGCCATCTTATGCGGGACACGAGTTGGGCGGCTTAACCCCGCTGCGCGGATTTTGAGTGTAATCGCGATTTTCATCAATTGACCGACGGCTTCCTGGTCTCGGGGTCGCCGACGAATCGGGAGGCATCATGCGGTATTCTAACCATTACGATAATTCAAAAGGACACAACCCATGCGCCCCTAATTCATTGCTTCTCTGCTAGTGCGCGATCTGAAATACAACGCCGGTGTTGTATGTACCGCCGCCATCCGCAATTCCGTAGAGAGCTCCTTTGCCGCTTTCGAGAAGGGATCCGCCCGGTTGAGCGCCATCTCCTTTGCCGGTAAAATCGTACAGTGTAGTTCTCGTCCACTTGCTGAGGGTGGTTTTTCCCAGTGCGAAGACCGTTCCCCAGTTATTAGTGCCACCCTCGGACGTTGTGCCCAACAAAAGTGTATCGCCGCGCATCGTTAACCCCGCCCAAGGATAGATCCCATCACCGCTCGACGTTGTACCGAAACTGTACAGCAGTTGTTCTGAATAACCGGTTGGCGTACGAAGTAGTTCCCAGATTGATCCCGTTTGATTGGCACCACCATTCTCCGTCGTGCCGTAAAGATTTCCGGCCCGATCAACAGTAACGGCGACCCATGCCGGATAAGCGCCATCGAAACCCTTGAAGCTGTGAAGCACCTTTAACCCGTCACTGTTAAGTTGATAAACACTTCCATAATCATAGGCTCCGCCCTGCGCAGTTGTGCCATTAAGATTTCCTTCTTTGTCGTATACGACCGGCCCCTCGGGGTGGCTACCATCAGGGTTGCCCATGAATGTGTGTAGAGTGGTGAGCGCCCAGGTTCCAGCTTTGTCAGAGAGTTTGTAAACAGTACCCAGGTTGTTGGTGCCGCCGCCTCCGTAGGTTGTGCCATACAAACTGCCATCGCCATCTATGATTAGCGTGGAGTACGGATAGTTCCCATCTGCACCTCCCGCAAACCGGTAGAGTACGGTCTCCGTCCATCCACTAGCACTGGGAATCAGTTCGAACACAGTGCCACATCCGTTGTTACACGCGGTGCTGCCGCCCCCAAAATAGGTTGCTCCAAACAGGTTCCCCCACTTGTCACGCGCTAGACCACCCAGAGGATTGCTACCGTCACTTCCGTTACTCGGCTGGAAGGCGTAAAGCAGGGTTTCACTCCATCCGCCATCGCCACCAGGGGACAACTCAAATACCGTGCCGCAACCATTGAGACAACCTGCTGTGTTACCGCCTTCCCATGTGACGCCGTAGAAATTAACACCATCAGAAATTAGGTTGTTGGCGAATGGGTTCCCCGCGTTTCCGTTGTTTGCATCGAGGTTCCACAAAACCGTCTCATTGTCGGAGAGGCAATTGGCCCCACCCCTACGTGTTCTCCCGCAAAAGTTTCCGTTGGCGCCTTGAATCAAAGCCATATATAGCAGGCTCGTGCCGTTAGATTCATCAAAACTCACCAGATTCGTGACCGTCTGCGCAGACGCTCCACTCACCGCGGCCGCGCAGAGCATCAGTGCGACACAATCCATCTTCCATCCATTTACTTTCGTCATTGGATCTCCATGGGGATGAAACTATTCGCGGCCTACTCGCGCGCGAGACAGGGGATCCTGCTCGGCTAATCCTCAGGTTGGGGGAACTTGCGGCTGGCCTAGGTGCCAGAATTATCCGTCTTTGCGGCGGCGTGGTCAAGACTGAGTTTTGTAAATGTTGTGAACAGGCGTTATTACCAACCGAGAATTGCTGGGAAATCCAGACGGGTAGCTATTTTGAAGCAAAAGTCCCAGCACCCAAGCGTCCTTATTCATAGAGACGTCCGTCTCTAGAACTTCCGTCTACTTCGCCGATTACAAGATTCCAAAGTATAATCACGACTAATATGATGGACATTATGATGTACATCGAACTTGTCAAGCGCGCGGAGCTCTTGCCATGATCAATCCACATCATCCCGACTCCACCGCATCCCACTATTCCGTCCTGATTGTTGGCGGTGGATTCAGCGGCGCCGTGCTGGCAGCCCATCTGGCGTGGCATGCAGACGAAGCAGTGTCCGTTCTGGTCCTCGATCGTAATCCGGCCCGTGGACGAGGCGTCGCCTATGGCACCCAGTGTGGCGGTCACCTGCTCAACGTTCCGGCGGGGAACATGAGCGCTTTCTGCGACGATCCCGAGCATTTCCTGCGCTGGGCACAGGCCCACTACGACCGGGCGGTGACTGCCGGCAGGTTTCTTCCGCGTCGTATTTACGGGCAGTACATTGACTGGGTTTTGGCCTACGCTGCGGGCCGGCATCCGGGAACCATCACCTGGAAGAATGATGAGGTCGAGTCGGTAAGCGCGACCGGCGAAGTCGCCAGAATCAAATTGCGGAGCGGCAAGGTAGTCACTGCCGACAAAGTTGTGCTGGCGCAGGGAAACTTTCCTCCAGCTTCTTCCAGTTTGCCGGAAGCAGTCCGGAAAAGCTCAGGTTACGTGGGCAATCCCTGGGCTCCCGGCGCATTGGATGGCACCGAGTGGGATGGCCCCGAAAAAGATGGCAGCGTTCTGTTGGTTGGTGCCGGGCTCACCGGTGTCGACATGGCGATTGCGCTGCGCGCTCGCGGATTCAAAGGCATTATTCATTTGCTTTCGCGCCACGGGTTGCTGCCGGAAAAACACAAAGCAAGGCAATCGTGGCCGGCATTCTGGACCCCGGCTGCTCCACGCACGATTCGCGGACTGATGCGCTTGGTTCGCGAACAAGTCGAGGCCGCGGAGCGAAATGGCACTGACTGGCGTGCCGTGATCGATTCACTGCGCGGTTCTACTCCAGCCATTTGGCAGTCGTTGTCAATAAAGGAGAAGCAGCGATTCCTGCGTCATGTGCGGCCCTATTGGGAGGTGCATCGCCACCGGGTCGCACCCGAGATCGGTTGCTTGCTCGAGCAGCAAATCGCGTCTGGGGAAATCGAAACCCATGCCGGGCGGATTGTGGATTGTCGCGAACAAGAGGACAAAACCCGAGTGACTTTTCGCGACCGCAAAACCGGAGACTACAGGCATTTAATGGTTGACCGTGTAGTCAACTGCACTGGCCCGGAGACCGATTGCCGAAAGCTCAATGATGTTCTAGTGCGGAACTTGTTAAAACAAGGGCTGGCGCGGCCCGACGCGTTGTCTCTGGGGCTTGATGCCGCAGAAGACGGAGCGTTGATCGATGCGCGGGGCCTCGCATCGAACGTCATTTATGTTGTGGGGCCGGCACGCAAGGGCCGGCTCTGGGAGACCACGGCAGTGCCCGAGATTCGACAGCAGATTGCCGAGTTAGTGCCGATGCTGGCTCCAGGGCGCAACCGGGTAGAGATCGCCGCGACCGAAACGCTTTTCGCAGCGGATTAAACATTTTCCCCAGGCCTTAGCCCATCTTTACATCCTTGATGTGGGTCGCAATGTACCACTGGTTGCCGAATGCGTCTTTTATCCCGCCGCTACGATCGCCGTACGGGTGGTCCACTGGCTCGGAAATCGAAGTCGCTCCAGCTTCGATTGCTCGCCGATAGACGGCATCGCAATCCGGCACATAAAGGTAGAACATCGACGACAGCGGCTGATAAGGTCCGTGTGCTTCGCCCAGCTCCACCACCGAGGAGCCCACGCGAATCTCGGCGTGATGAATGATGCCATCGGGCGAGGCGTGCTTCCCCAACTCTTGCGCCCCGAAAGCCCGCTTCAAGAAACTGATGACCGGCTCGCCCCGCCACGGATGCATGTACACATTCACATTGTGCAAGCCCTCGGGTATATAAGTGGGTCCCTTGTGCGTGGCGATATACCAGTAATTACCGGCAAAATCTTTTACTCCAGCCGAACGTTCGCCATACTCCTGGTCGGCGGGTCCGCTAATGGAAGTTGCGCCAGCTGCCAGAGCCTTCTGATAGACCGCGTCCGTGTCTTCCACGTAGACATGCAGGGCGGTAGTGTTCGCGGTCGAGCGGAACTCGCGTCCCGGGATGCCGCCGCCCATCATCAGCATCGAATCACCGATCCTGACCTCTGCGTGCAGCCCGCCCGCCCCGCCAGTCCCACGGAACTTCTCCTCCGCTCCGAATGCCTGCTTGGCAAACTCCACCAGCGCCGGCCCGTCCTGCGCGACCAGATACGGCGTCACCGTGTGGTATCCCTTGGGAATAGGATCGACCGCCGGCTTCTTTAACATCTGCTGCTTCATCGGCTCAAACCTCCGGTGCATCTCCTCGACCCTTGTCCTAACTTTATAAACGATTCGCCACCGAAAAGGTTACGGAGGAAATCATGGGCAGCGCGCCGGGATTCAAATCGGCCCTGGAAAACCACTGGGGCCTTTCAGACTCGCACGAGGGGGTGGCTCGAATGAAAGGCCCCATCTTGGGGGAGCACCCTTTTACAATGGTTTTGCCCCGGCCCAACATCGCCCTCGGTTTTGTTACGAATTCCGAACAAAGAGAACCCAGGGTCAACAAACGCAGCCCCGGCCTGCCCAACCGCATTGAAGACACACGACTTACCAAAGGCCCCGCCAGCCCTAAAGTAAGCCGTGTGGGACGGACACTCCTGTCCGCCGCCGTTGAAGTTGATTTTCTATCGTCCGGTCGATGGTGGTGGACTTCAGATGCCAGTTGGGAGTCCCTGCGACTCAGCCAGCGCTCGCGATAGCTGTAGTCTTTGCTGATCACGAGAAGTATAAATCACCCCAACCGCTGTCATCCTGAGCGAAGCGAAGGACCCCATGCCCGCCGTAAGCGCCAAGAACGCCGCAAGGCATTCTCACGGTACTCAATACAGCGCGCAAGAGAACGCTTGCGGCTCTACGGTCCCAGTACATTTGATGTAAGATGTTTCCCTTCTTCCAAGAACGTCACGCATGGCAGAACTCATTTGGGACGGCAAGTACGACGAGACCACAACAAGCGTGCTCCCGTTCGTATCGAGCTGCCTTTTCAAACCGTCGAAACTGTCAACGAGAGCGTCCAGGACCGCCAGCGCACGCTAGAGTTGTCTTCTTCCGGCCACGACGCGGAGTGGCGCAACCGCCTGATCTGGGGCGATAAGAAGTATGTCCTGCCCTCGCTCCTGCCCGAGTTCGCTGGCAAAGTGGATCTGATCTATATTGATCCGCCGTTTGATACCGGCGCGGATTTCTCGTTCACTGCGATGCTACCAAACGACCCATCGGATGGTTCGGACGAAATTGTGTCTTTTGTTAAGGAGGCATCGATTTTGGAGCAGAAGGCCTACCGAGATACGTGGGCAGCCGGCTTGGACTCTTACCTACAATGGTTCCATGAGTGCGTGACTCGCCTGCGCGAACTCCTGGCGGAGTCTGGAAGCATATACGTCCATCTTGACTGGCATGTCGTTCACTATGTAAAGGCAGCCCTCGATGAGGTGTTCGGAGAGGGAAACTTCAGGAACGAAATCGTTTGGAAAAGGAAAGGTGGCAGCGCGAATCCTCAAAACCGCTTAGGCGTGGTGACGGATTCCATTCTCTGGTACTCCAAGACAGACAAAATCAACTTTAATCCTCAATTCACTAGAGACAGCGACGAATCCAAGAAATATGTCGAAGAGAGATTCATCAGAGTCGATGAGAGGACTGGGCGGCCCTTCATGGACTCGCCACTTATCAGTCCGAATCCTAGGCCAAATCTGACATACGAATACAAGGGCTATTCGCCCCCGCCGAATGGCTGGTCAATTTCCCGTGAGGTAATGGAACGATGGGATAAGGAGGGTCGCCTGCTATTCCCACCTGATAAGTCAAAGCGGATCAGACGAAAGATCTTCCTAGATGAGTACGTTGGACAACCAGTCCAGAATTTGTGGAACGATGTCTTTGTGATTAATTCCCAATCCAATGAATTCGTTGGTTATGACACACAGAAGCCCGAGGCTCTTCTTGATCGTGTCCTCAAGGCCTCCTCCAATGAAAACGACCTCGTTCTCGACTGCTTCTGCGGTTCTGGCACCGCGGCCGCCGTCGCTGAAAAGCTCAATCGCCGCTGGATTGCCTGCGACCTCGGACGGTTCGCCATCCACACTACTCGCAAACGCCTGCTCGGTGTCTCGGACGTAAAGCCTTTCATTGTCCAAAACTTGGGTAAGTATGAACGCCAGCAATGGCAGGTCGCCGAGTTTCCCTCGAATGGCAAAGACAGACTCGAAGAACAGAGAGAACGCGAAGCCGCCTACCGCAAGTTCATCCTTGAGCTTTATCACGCCACACCGGTCAGCGGCCACGTCTGGCTGCACGGCGTCAAAGGCGGTCGCATGGTGCACGTGGGCGCGGTAGACGCGCCGGTGACCCGAGCCGACGTGAACGCCATCGCCGCCGAAGTGTGGAAAGCCAGCGGCAAAGGCCCCAACTCCCCGCAAAAGCCCGCCGTTGACATCCTCGGCTGGGAGTTCGCCCTAGAACTCAACGAAACCGCCAAAGAGATCGCAGCCCAAGCCCGTGTGGACGCCGCCTTTAAGAAGATTCCACGCGAAGTGTTGGAGAAGAAAGCTGTCGAGCAGGGCGACGTTCACTTCTTCGAGCTAGGCGCTTTGAAGGTTGACGCAAAAACCAAGAAGCGCGAACTAACGCTGACGCTCTCTGACTTCGTCATTCCTCTCGACGATGTCCCCGAAGAAGTCCGCAGCGCCATCAAGCATTGGAGCCAGATGGTGGACTACTGGGCGGTGGACTGGGACTTCAAAGATGACACGTTTCACAACCAGTGGCAGTCGTACCGCACCCGCAAGAATCCGAAGCTGGAGCTTGCCATCAAGCATGACTATGCCAAGCCGGGACAGTACACGATAGTAGTGAAAGTAATCGACATTTTGGGAAACGACACAACAAAAACACTGACCGTAGACGTGAAATGACCCCAAAACCTGTCATCCTGAGCGAAGCAGGCGTCGCGCTTGCGCGACGCCCGCGAGTCGAAGGACCCCATGCCCGTCGTAAGCGCCACGAACGCCGCAAGGCATTCTCTCGATGCTGCGTGCAGCGTGTGGTGACAAGCGGCACCGTTGACAGGAGTTATGAGAGAACATCGCTACTACGTTTATATCGTTGCCAGCCGAACCGGAACGCTTTACATCGGCATGACGAACAGCCTCGACCGGCGGGTGTCGCAGCACAAGGCTGGCGAGATCGAAGGATTTGCCAGCAACTATCATTGTGATCGGCTGGTTTACTACGAGGGCTTTGACGACGTTCACCGGGCCATCGGACGAGAGAAGCAACTGAAGGGCTGGACGAGGGCGAAGAAGATTGCTTTGATCGAGTCCCAGAATCCGCGGTGGGCCGACTTAGGTGAGAAAATCGGGGCGAAGATGGCGTTTGCAGGGGAATCAATCAAAGGCCGATGAGAGAACTCCCTGACGAGTTGCTGCCACAGCTGGCGGGTATGGGGTCCTTCGACTGCGTGAATGCCCCGCTTCGCGGAGCATTCACTTCGCTCAGGATGACAGAAAGTTGAACCCAAGTGCCACGCCGCAAGAAATCCGCTGACGAAACGCCCAGCTTACTTGATATCACGGCCAAGCTTCGTTCCGGCCCTTGCGTCCCGCCGCTGCGGGAAGCGCTGAAGGCATGGAAGGCTGGCGGTTGCAAAGGCATCACCGATACAACCCGCACTCTGCTCAACTACTGGTTCGCGAGCGACCACAAGCTGAAGACGGGGAGACCGTTCAAGTATCACGCCTCCCAGCAGGAAGCGATTGAGACTCTCATCTACGTGTGGGAGGTCGAAAAGATCCGCACCCGCAAGGACTTGCTCGAAAAGTACGCTCAAAGCATTCCTGACATGCGACTGCCGCCGGATGACGGCTTTGCCCGCTACTGCACCAAGATGGCCACCGGCAGCGGAAAGACCAAGGTTATGGCGCTCGCAATCGCCTGGCAATACTTCAATGCCCGGCGGGAGCAGGACGAGATTGCCAAGGACTACGCTAAGACTTTCCTGATCATCGCGCCTAACGTCATTGTGCTGGAGCGTCTTAAGCAAGACTTCGCCAATGGAAATATTTTCCGCGAAGACCCGATCCGCCCGAAAGAGTTTGGCATCTTTTGGGATTTCGACTGCGTGATGCGTGGTGAGGGCGAACGTGCGCACTCCGAAGGCGTATTGTTCCTCACGAACATCCAGCAGTTCTACGAGCGTCCTGACCGGGGGAAGGATGACGAGCCGGATGCGATGACAGCGATTCTGGGTCCAAAGCCCCCAGCACAGAAGCAGGAACAGTCGGATTTCGCCGAACGAATAGCACGGCGAGCCGGCAATCTGTTGGTTATCAACGACGAGGCGCACCACACCCACGACGAAGGCAGCGAATGGAATGCTGTCATCCAGAAGCTGCATGAGAGAACACCGCTGACCGCACAACTCGACTTCTCTGCCACGCCACGCTTCCAGAAAGGCGCAATTTTCCCTTGGACGATTTCAGACTACCCGCTCAAGCAAGCCATCCTCGACGGCATTGTGAAGCGGCCAGTCAAAGGCGTTGCTAAGATTCCGGAGACGCGGTCGGACTCGGCCAGCATCCAGTACAGCGGCTATCTCACTGCCGCAGTCGAGCGTTGGAAAGAGTACCGCGGCCAACTCAAACCGTTAAGCAAGAAACCGGTGCTATTCATCATGATGAACAGCACTGAGGAGGCGGACGACGTCGCCGACTGGATCGCCAAAGCCTATCCGGCCGAGTTCGGCGGCGGCAAGACACAGATCATTCACACTGACAAGTCTGGCGAAGTTAGCAAGAAAGACCTGGACTTAGCCCGTACGGCCGTGCGGGGAGTGGACAATCCGCTGAACCCAATTCACGCCATCGTCAGCGTCTTAATGCTGCGCGAGGGCTGGGACGTGCAAAACGTAACCGTCGTTGTTGGCCTGCGCCCCTATACGGCCAAAGCCAATATTCTTCCCGAGCAAGCCATCGGGCGCGGTCTCCGCCTGATGTTCCGCGACCTCACGACGGACTATACCGAGAGAGTCGACATCATCGGCAACCAGAAATTTCTGGAATTTGTGGATGACCTTGAAAAGCTGGAAGAACTCACCTTTGACACGTTCGAGATCGGAAAAGACAAACTTCGTATTCTCACCATTATGCCTTTGGAGAATCGTAAGGAGTTCGATATCGGACTGCCCGTCCTGACGCCCACACTGGTACGGAAGAAAGACTCTGGCAGAGGAGATTGCAGCGTTGGACGTAATGTCATTTCAAACCATGCTCTTGCCTCTGACCGCCGAGGATCCGAATAACAAAACGTTCCGGTACGAAGGACACGACATCATCACATTACAGAAGATTGTGGAACGCGATTACAAAGTTCCGGAACCTCAGACAGCCCAGGAACTGATTGGGTATTACGCACGCCGTATAGCCGAAGCCGTTAAGCTGCCGTCACAATTCTCGTTGTTGGCTCCCAAGGTTCGTGAATTCTTTGAGAACAAGGCGTTTGGCCGTTGGGTGGACTTGAATGACCACGTCACCATCAGGGCGATGGCCACTCCAGTCGCTTCGTATGTGTGCACAGAAGAATTCAAGAGGGTTCTTAAGGGGCTCAGCATTGCAGAGCAGGAACCGCAATTGCTGGAGCCGGCACGGCTGTTGTCTACCTGCCAGCCCTTCCCCTGGTCGCGCAAAGTGTACGAGGCGGATCATTGCGTCTTCAACATGGTTCCCTGCGACAACGATTTCGAGAAAGCTTTTGCGCATTTCCTCGACGACGCCGAGGACATTCGCGCCTTTGCCAAGCTCCCGCAACCGTTCGGGTTTTCGATTGACTACGTGGACCTCGGCATGAACCTACGCTCCTACTACCCCGATTTCGTGGCGCTCGATTCAGCCGGCCAGCACTGGTTAATCGAAACCAAAGGGATGGAATCGTCAGAGGTCTCGCAGAAAGATGCGGCGGCAGCGAACTGGTGCGAGAATGCCTCGGCTCTCACCAAGGTTCCATGGCGATACGTGAAAGTTCCGCAGAAGGGCTTTGAAGTCCTGCAGCCTCGTCGGTTCGCAGACCTAGCGGCGTTAATTTCCGTGCAGACGAAGCTGTAGCAACGCCAGAGCCTCAAGATCGCTTCTCCCGCAGCAAATGCCAGGCTTCGCGGTAGCGGGCATGTTTGGAAGTCGGGAGATGTGGTGACAGGATGATCACGCAGTGGTTGTTTACCGCTACCCCCGCCGGGACGATGTACCAGACGTCCAGTGGGACGATATAGGCCGCCAGGAAATCGATCTGGTTCTCCACGTACCTCGCCCCGTCGCCCGTATTAACATGGCAGGAATAGCTTTCATAAATCTTTAGACTTGTGCTTTTGACCTGCACCCGGTTGAAGTTGCCGTCATACTCCGAGGCAAAGTCATAACATGACGAATCACCCCAGGGCTTGCTAACCGTAATCCCGTGTTCCGCGGCCCGCACCATGAAACGCATCTCCGCCCACTCGCCGCGCTTCTTTGGGTGCCTGAGGTTCATACGACTGCTTGGCATTTCTATCCTCCAATAAAAAAGCGGCCCGCAGGCCGCTGTTCTTCTCTCTAAAGTTTTGTCATTCCGAGGGCCGTAAGGCCCTAGGAATCTGCTTTCGATCTTGAATTATGTCCCTACTTTCAGATTAACAAATTGCATAGGCAAGTGAGACACGGTTTTCAACTTTATATTTGGAATGGATCGAGCAGCATGGAAGGAATTGCATCGTTTTCGGGCCTTGACAAGGTTTTTTAGGAGTCGAGCCAAACCGGGAAAAAGGGGTCTCGGAGTTCGGAATTGAGACAGTTGTCCCAACCCTTGTCCCAAAACGGCACCCGCGCGGGGCGGCCACTCTTGTCCGCCGACTCCATCCCTCACCACAACTCTCGGGTGCCCCACGTCTCGTTGTTTTTGCAGACGTGGGATTCCACTGCCGCTTGCACCATCAACTCTCAAAAGGCTGCGGATAAAAGTGTCACCACACATGAGCATTTCTACGAGGCGCATGAGGGGGACGCTCGCGCCTACATCCTCTTTTTCCCTGTGCTAGTATGAGCGGTTCGTGGGCTTGCCGAGAATTCTGTTCTGACAACGGCGCGCCCACGAACGTCATCCAAGCGGAAAACCCATGAAAGACACGCTCGGAGTCTTGTTGGCGGGAGGAGCCGGAGAACGGCTCTATCCGCTGACCCGCGACCGGGCCAAGCCGGCCGTCACCTTCGGCGGCATCTACCGCATCATCGACGTCACCCTCTCGAATTGCGTCAACTCCGATCTGCGCCGGGTTTACATTCTCACTCAGTACAAAGCGCTCTCGCTCAACCGGCACGTGCGCGAAGGTTGGGGAAACATTGTGGGCCGCGAGCTGGGCGAGTTTATCGAAGTGCTGCCGCCGATGAAGCGAGTCAGCGAAGAGTGGTACCAGGGCACGGCTGACGCCGTCTACCAGAACATTTATTCCATCGGCTCCGAGCAGCCGAGACACGTTCTCATTTTGTCCGGCGACCATATTTACAAGATGAACTATGGCCGCATGATGAAACAGCATCAGGATTCGGCTGCCGATGTCACCCTGGCCACCATTCAGATCGATCCCATCGAGGTGTATCGCTTCGGCGTAGTGGATGTGGACAGCGACCATCGCGTGAATGGGTTCGAGGAAAAGCCGCAAGAGACGACGCTGCGCTCGCCTTACAATCCGGATAAAGTTGCGGCATCGATGGGCATCTATATTTTCAACACCGATGTGCTGATCCCGGTGCTGCTGAAAGATGCCGAGGACCCCAACTCCAGCCACGACTTTGGCAAAGACATTTTGCCCAAGATGGTGGACGAGTATCGCGTCTACTCCTTTGACTTCGTGGATGAGAATAAGAAAGAAGCCCTCTACTGGCGCGATGTGGGAACCCTCGAGGCCTACTACGAAGCCAACATGGACATCGTGTCGGTTTCGCCGGTGTTTAACCTCTACGATTCGGAGTGGCCGATCCGCACCCACCAGCGGCAGTATCCTCCGGCCAAGTTTGTGTTCGCCGAAGCCGGACGCACCGGAACCGCACTCGATTCTATCGTCTCGATGGGCTGCATCGTGTCAGGCAGCTCGGTGAAGAACAGCGTCCTGTCACCGGACGTGCGGGTAAATTCCTACAGTGAGATCGAAGACTGCATCCTGTTTACACACGTGAATGTGGGACGCCACTGCCGCCTGCGAAAAGCCATTATCGACCGCGATGTGCACATCCCCGAAGGCACAACCATCGGATACGACCCCGAAGCCGACCGCCAGCGCTATTTTGTAACCGAAAGCGGAATCACAGTGGTAACGCGGGACTACTCGTTATTCGAAAACCCCGTAGCCGTGAATTATTTCACCTCGGAGTAGGTTGCTTTCGAGCTTTCCCTATTTTCGCGGACACCGCGCCAGACGTCTGTTGTAGAATGTTCGCGCTTGGAGAAGTTCAAGCGATCGGAGGCGAATCTCATGCCTGTCTGCCGCCCTGTTTTGGCGCTTGCTGTATCGCTTCTGTTGACTTCTGCTGTTCTCGGCCAAAACCGTCCTCCGGTCGCGCCATTACCCAGCGATCCGCTTGAATTGGCGACTGGTCCCACGAAAGTTCTGGATACGCCGCAATTGCGGGCGCTGGTTTTGGGTCTACTTGAACAAGCCCGCCAAAATAATGGCATGCACACCGCGGGCAGCGCGCCTTTCGACATGAGAGTTTCGTTCACTTCCCTGGGACAGAATCGCTACACGGGTGCTGGCGATGTGGAAGAGACCTGGATGTCAGGGAAGGTTTGGCGCTGGTCGGCGCATTTGGGCGATTATTCGATCGACCGCATTTTCTATAAAGGATATGCATTCGACGAAAAGCCCGCGGCACCAATGCCGCTGCGAGTGCGGATGGCGCGGGCCGCGGTGTTCTGGCCGATCAATGGCAACTTCGCGCCGGCTTACCTGCGAGTTGCGACCGCGAAATGGGATGGCGATGAGGTGATGTGCATTCTGCGTTCCCGCGGCCCAAGCGATGAAGAGTTGGACACAGCGGAAGATGCAGACTCGGCCAACAATCTGGGCCGGAAATGGGGAGAACGGGAATATTGCATCGACCCGAAGAGCGGCTTGTTGCGGACTTACTCGGAGGCGCCTGGAGTTTATGCCGTCTATGACTACAACGACGTCACCATCCACTTTCATGGCCGGACCCTGGCCCGGCAACTCAGCGTAGTGGAGGGTGGCAGCACAGTTCTGAAGATTCATATCGACAGCATTGAAGATCCCCATGTGACGGATGCGAACTTCTTTACTCCGACGGCGCAGATGCTGGCGGCGGGGCCACAAGAAGTGGCGAGCGGTGTGCTTCACTTCTCGCAAGTCGCTCCTGCTGCCGGGCGCACGGGCGTGATTCAGCCAATCGTCGTAATTGCCACCATCAGCCACAAAGGCAAAGTGGAGGAAGCAGAAACGCCACCCAATTCAGACGCAAGCCTGAGCGAAGCGGCACTGTCGCTGGTAAAGCACACGACCTATGCGCACGCGAGCGAAGGCGTACATCAAAGATTGGTCTATATCAATGTGAAGTTTGTTCCGGGAGGGTAAGGGGTCGGTGGGCCGAATGGAAAACTGGTGAACGCTCCGTCTGTCCCCACATTCTTTCGCGGACGATGATTCGCGTTGTCATCGACACCAACGTTTTAGTTTCAGCACTGTTGACGAGCGGCGGCTTACCGGAGGCCGTCATCAATCTTGCCATTTCCGGCGAGGTGCAATGGTTCGCCTCCGAATCGGTTCTCGCCGAATACGAGGAAGTGCTGAAACGTCCTCGGCTCGCAATCGATTCTGGCAAGGCCGCAGACGCAATAGCCAGGATCCGGGCCATTGTCTCTGTGGTCTCACCGGCAGTACGCGTCGCAGCAGCCGGCGACGCTGACGATAATCAGTTCCTCGAATGCGCCGAGGCCGCGCAAGCCGATTACCTCGTGACCGGGAATATTCGCCACTTCCCAGAAGTCTGGAAAGAGACTCGAGTTGTGACGCCTCGCGAGTTCATTGACGCCTGGACGACGGCTCCCGACGACTTGCTCTAGGCCCGGGCCACCCGGCCACTGTATCAAACGGCGGACCGTGATCTATCCAGCGTAGGGACACGCTCTTTCGTGATCTTATCTCGATTCGCGCCCGCAACAACAATGGAACAGGTCTTCCTTCGGCGCCGGTAGTGTGTCTAACGGCTTGCTGATCAACATAGGAACCATTCTTACCCTGTTCTGGAGGTCTCGCGATGTTCCTGTCTTTCTTAAAGTCATCTGTGCTCCGGCGAGCGGTTTTGCTGGCGATGCTGATCACCCTCGGCCTGCTTCGGCCCGCGTTTCTTGTCGCCCAAACTGCGGATGGACAGGGAGGCCTCTCGGCGCAACCGCGGGATCGCATCACCGGCTACATTGATGACGAGCACAGGATCGTGCTGCACGGCAACCGGCATCCTCTGGCGACGGCAGCCAACGATGCTGGCGTGGTCCCGGAGGACTACCGCATGGAGCGGATGATTTTAACTCTCAGGCCGGATGCCGCCCAACGAACCGCGCTCGAGTCGTTGATCGCTGCACAGAACGATCCCGCGTCGCCTTCCTATCACCGGTGGCTAACACCGGAGGAATATGGTGAGCGCTTCGGAGTATCGGAAAACGATCTGGAGCAGATCGTGGATTGGCTGGGAAGCCATGGCCTGGATTCGGTGGAAATCGGGCCCAGCCGCAGTTCGATTGTCTTCGGCGGGGCGGCGGCGCAGGTAGAGGAGGCGTTTCACACGCAGATTCATGCTTATCGGGTGGCCGGGGAGTTGCATCATGCCAACGCCAGCGATCCGGAAATTCCTGATGCTTTGTCGGACGTGGTGGCGGGAATCGTTTCGCTGCACGACTTCCGCAGTGAGCCGATGCATACAGCGCTTCAGACGCCGGTGACCGAGTTTTCCGCCGGCAACACACACTACATGGCTCCGGCGGACTTTGCGACGATTTACGATATTGCGCCGCTCTATCAGCAAGGGATCGACGGTAGCGGGCAGAGTATAGCCATCGTGGGGCGTTCCAATATCAAGATCGCCGACGTGCGGCAATTCCGCAGTACGTTCGGGCTGCCGGTCAACGATCCGCAGATCATTGTGAATGGCGTCAATCCAGGGGTTCTTGGTTCTAGTGAGGAATCGGAGGCTGATCTCGACGTGGAGTGGTCGGGGGCAGTGGCGAAGAAGGCGACGATCAAGTTCGTGGTGTCGGCTTCCACGAATTCGAGCGACGGCGCTTACCTGTCGGCACAATACATCGTCAATCACAACCTGGCGCCGGTGATGAGCATGAGCTTTGGATTATGCGAAGCGGCGCTGGGAGCGTCGGGAAACAGCTTCATCAACAGTTTGTGGCAACAGGCGGCGGCGCAGGGGATCAGCGTGTTTGTTTCTTCGGGCGATAGCGGGGCAGCAGGGTGCGATTCTGCTTCGGCCTCTCGCGCCGTGGCTGGGCGCGCGGTGAATGGGTTGTGCTCCAGTCCCTATAGCGTTTGTGTGGGCGGGACGGAATTTATGGACAGCAGTTACAGCCTCTACTGGTCGGCGTCGAACACCACGACCATGGGCTCGGCGTTGGGCTACATTCCGGAGGCGGTTTGGAATGCGAGCGCAGTGTCGGGCTTGTGGGCAGGCGGCGGCGGAGCTAGCGTTGTCTATGCCAAACCTTCGTGGCAGAACGGCGTAGGCGTTCCGGCGGATGGCAAGCGGGATGTGCCGGATGTTTCGTTGAGTGCGGCGGTACACGATGGATACTTGATCTTCATGAATGGCAGCAATTTGGTTTCGGGAGGCACCTCGGCCGCTTCGCCCTCGTTTGCCGGGCTGATGGCGCTGGTTGTCGAAAGCCGGGGGGCACGGCAGGGCAATGCCAACCCTGTGCTCTATTCGCTGGCCAACAATCAGAGATATGGAGGCGCGGCGGTGTTTCACGATGTTAAGACGGGCAATAATTCAGTGCCCGGCGTTACCGGATTCACTGCGGTGGCTGGATACGACCAGGCCACGGGGTTGGGTTCGGTGGATGCCGATGTTCTGGTGAACCACTGGAAAGATGCGGCGGGAGCGGCGACATTTCATTTGAGCCTGGCGTCGAACGAAGTTTCCATTACGCGAGGAGCTAGTGCAAAACTGAGCGCGCGAGTTAGCTTAAGTGGCGGGTTCAATGCACCAGTTGCGCTCAGGGTTATGGGACTGCCGGCGGGTGTTTCGGCAACTCTCGCTCCGGCGGCTTTGGTGGCGCCTGGGGCGGGGACTGCGGTATTGACGCTGACTTCCACGGCAAAGGCTGGGCCGGGACGGTATACAGCGACGGTGTCGGCTGTGGGCGGGTCTGGGGTTGCGCAGAATGCGGTGGTTAGTTTGACGGTGAATTAGGGGGGCGGAAGACACACTCTAAACCAGGCTGATCTTTCGCCCCTTCCGGGGCTCGATCCTCCACCACTTTGCACCCAGGGCTTGCGCCCTGGGCTTTATTCTTGCGCCGCTTCGCGGCTGATGCATCTCGAACGTTCCACTTTCCTGGGCCAAGTTGAGTTTCCCTGCCTGTTACAATGCCTTGTTTCCCGGCATTCTGAGAACTTCTGCGGCCACCATAACGTATCGGTTATGTGGTGTTGAGCCCGGATGCTGTCGAGTCGATGTCCGGGAGGTCGTCCTAGGATTGCTCAGGAGTGCCGGTTGGAAGACGCTCAAGTTGCTGCGCTGCTCGTCCGTCGCTGCATAGCCGGCGATGCGGTGGCGTGGGAGGAAATCGTGCAGCGCTATAACCGGCGCATTTACAACATCTGTTATCGTTTCGCGGGATCGGCCGACGACGCGCAGGACCTGACGCAGGAAGTCTTCATCAAAATGTACCGGACGTTGAAAACCTACGACGTCGAGCGTGGCGCGTTCATGACCTGGGTGACGACTATCACGCGCAACCTGTTGGTGGATCATTTTCGCAAGACCAAGCAGGATCGGATGACGGAATCTTTGGATGGGTCTTCTTCTGAAAATGAGGACGCCATGCCGTTAAGTGAGCGGATTCCGGATCAAGCTCCGACGCCGGATACGCGGGCTCAAAGCCAGCAAGTGGGGGAAGTGGTCCAACGGGCGCTGACGAAGCTGTCGCCGGATCTGCGGGAAGCAGTGATTTTAAGGGACTTACACGATATGGACTATCGTGACATTGCCACGGTACTAAAGGTACCGGAGGGAACCGTCAAATCGAGAATTAACCGCGGGCGAGCGGAACTTGCGCGCCTGCTCCAACGTACATATAAACAGGTGATGTAATGGCAGCAGAACACCATAACGACATGCAGTGCAACGAGTTTGATGCCCTGCTCAGCGACGCCATCGACAAGATGCTGACCGGGCCGAAGGCGGAAGCCTTTCTGGCCCACGGTAAGACTTGTGCGGTGTGCGGGCCGTTGTTGGCAGAGGCGGAGATCGGCAAGCACTGGCTGGAACAGTTGGTCGAGGTCGAACCTCCGGCCATGCTGATGCACAATATTCTGGCGGCCACGGTCGGCATTGATACGGCGCGTATGGCAGCGACCTCACCGGTTCGCGCCTCGTGGATCGAACGAATGATCGAGCGGGCGCGAATGGTGGTCAGTCCCATCGGCGCCGTTGCCCGGCAGCCGCGTTTTGCCATGTCATTCGGCATGGCATTTTTCTCGCTGTCGATTTCGCTCAGTCTGTTTGGAGTGAAATTGAGCGATGTACGTCACGCCGACCTGCGACCGAGCGCCATCAAACACAGTTATTACGAGACCAGCGGCCGGGTGGTGAAGTATTACGAGAACATCCGGTTTGTGTATGAGATTGAATCGCGTGTGCGCGAGTTCAAACGCGCCACGACCCCTGCGGAACCCGCTCCGCAGAAGAAGGAAAAGAACGACAACACCAGTGGACAACCCGATGAAAAGCAGCAACGCAACTACAGTCAGGGAGAGACGCAAGTAATGCTGGCGGCCCTCCCTGATAACCCGCCTGTAGTGGAGTTCGCAAATCTGGCCACACTCAGGAGGATTTCATGAATTGCGCCAACCACCCCGATATTGCCGCCGTGGCTTATTGCCGCACTTGCGGAAAACCATTGTGCGCATCTTGCACGCGTGACGTGAAAGGCGTGATCTATTGCGAGAACTGCCTGGCTGAGCGGTTGGCGGGAGTGCAGCCGACGGTCACTCCGGTGTTGCCGGGAGTGGTTTCCTCGGCGCCGGTGGTGCCGAGTTCGGGGCCGAATCCGGCAGTAGCTGGCATTCTTGCGGGATTCTTTCCCTTCGGTGTGGGCGCAGTGTATTGCGGCCAGTATGCCAAGGGCCTGGCCCATCTGCTGATTTTCTTCGGGCTGATTTATGGGGCGAGCAACTCCGACAGCCTGGACTGGCTTTTCGGAATCGGTATTGCGTTCTTCTACGTATGGCAGATCATTGATTCGGTGCGAACGGCACACGCGGTCTCTGCCGGGCAGCCTGCGCCTGATCCGCTCGGCCTGGGCCAAGCGTTCGGCGCTGGAGAAAAAGTTGATGCTTCCAAGATTCCAGTAGGAGCGGTCGTACTCATTGGTCTCGGCATACTCTTCTTGTTGCAGAACATGGGTGTGTTTGAGTTCAGCGTGGGCCGGATTGCGCCGTTCTTGTGTATCGCGCTGGGACTGTGGTTGTTTGCCAAGCGCTGGGGCTGGATTTCTTCCAGTCGAGTCTATGACTACAGGAACCGTTATCGCGGGTTGACTGGCCCGGTAGTGCTGATCACGCTGGGAGTGCTTTCGCTGATCGAGGACATGGGCGGCCCGCGCTGGCACCGCACCTGGCCAATCTTGCTGCTGGCGATTGGCATCATCAAGTTGCTGGAGCGGCAGGGGCCGAATCTGCCTCCGCCGGCGATGCCCGGCTCCATGGGCACCACAAGCGGTAGCGAAGTTCAGCCGCCCGTCAGTGAGGTGCACAATGGCTAGCCCAACTCAAGTTCCTCCGATTCGCCACCGGCGCTCGTTGTCCGGGCCGATCATTCTGATCACGATCGGCGGCGTGTTTCTCCTGGGCACAATGGGCCTGTTGAATTGGGGGAGTCTCGCACACTGGTTTGCCCATTACTGGCCGGTGATCCTGATTGTGGCCGGCATCATCAAGCTGATTGAGTATCAGGCGGCGCAGCGAGAAGGCACGCGGGTTTCGGGCATTGGCGCAGGCGGCGTTTTTCTTATCATCATGGTGGTCTTTTTGGGCTTGCTGGCGACGCAGGCGTCGCGTTTCAACTGGGGCGAGTTGCGCGACCACATGGATATTGACGACAGCGACTTCACCTTCTTCGGGCAGAAATACACTTATGAAGACCGGCTGGCGGAGGCTTTCCCGGCGGGCAGCGCTTTGCATGTGAACGATATTCGGGGCGCGGTAAGCGTGAGCGCCGGGGACGACGATCAGATTCATGTTTCGGTGCACAAGCGTATTAACGCAGAAAGCTCGTCGGAAGCCGACAAATGGAATGCCGGCACCAAGCCGCAGATCAGCGTGAGCGGAGGAGTGGTGACGCTCAATGCCAACAATCAAGCGGCGGGCGATCACGGCATCGCGACCGACCTCGATATTACGATCCCGCGGAAGGCGGCGGTGACAATTTCCACGCGCAACGGCGATGTAAGCGTAGTGGGCCGGGACGGCGATGTGCAGATTTCGGCGCAACACGATGATGTGACTGCGACTGACATCAACGGCAAAGTCAGTCTGACGCTGGAGCGCAGTTCGGCGCGGATATCGCAGATCTCTTCCGACGTTTCGATCGAAGGACGGGCCAACGATGTGTCCGTGGAAGACATCAAGGGTGCGGTGCACCTGGATGGCGAGTTTATGGAGAGCGTGAAGCTGTCGCGACTCGCGCAAGGAGTGACCTTCCACTCCTCGCGTACTGACCTGCAATTCTTCCGCCTCAATGGCGATCTGGACTTGGATTCGGGAGATCTTCAAGCTTCGGATGTGGTTGGTCCGGTGCGTTTGAGCACTCGCGCCAAGGACGTTCGCTTGACTGGGGTAGCTGGCGACGTGCGCCTACAGGATGAAAACGGCTCGGTCGAGCTGCACTTGAGCAAGCTGGGCAGCGTGCAGGTGGAAAACCGCAAAGGGGATGTGCAGATTTATGTTCCTGACAAAGCCGGGTTCCAGGTGGATGCACGGTCACGTGGCGGTGACGTGGAAACTGACTTCGATGGATTGAAAGTAGACAACCGGGAAGATCAGGCGACGGCGACTGGAACGGTCGGCAGTGGCGGGCCGCACCTGGTTGTGACCAATGAGCACGGAACCATCGAGATTCGAAAGGGATCGACGGTGGCGGAGGCTCCGGCAGTTCCGCCGGTGCCAGCTTCACCTAAAGCGCCACGGGCGCGACCGGCGTCGCCGAGTGCTCCGCCGGTGACTGAGAACTAAGGCCGCAGCGTCAGTGTGAAGATCTCTCTTTCGCGCTCCGCGGCTCAAACCCCATACCTCTTCGTAAGACCTTGCCGGGAGCTTCCTAATCTTTCTGCCAGCGCTGCCGATGTCTACGGCGTGGCTACTCCCGCATCTTCCCCTGCTCCCAAACCGGGCACCCGGTTTGTGGCTCGCCAGCCGATTTTGACCAGCGATGAAAAAGTCTTTGGCTACGAACTGCTGTTTCGGGATGGGCTGGATGATTACTTCCGCCACGCCGATCCCGATGCGGCCTCACGCAGCACCGTTAGCACGTCGATGTTGATAGGTCTGGATGTGCTGTGTGACGGGCGCCGGGCGTTCGTTAACGTCACCCGCGACGTGCTGCTCAAGGACTACATCACCCTGTTGCCGTCGTGCCAAGCCGTGGTGGAGATTCTGGAAACCGTTCCGGCGGATGACCTGGTCCGGGCAGCTTGTCAGCGCTTGAAGGAAGCCGGATATCTGATCGCGCTAGACGACTTCACGGTTGACGATCCCCGTGAATCGCTTACTGATCTGGCCGACATTATCAAGATCGATTTGAGAGCCATGCCCCTGGAGCATGCGGCGGAGTTAGTGAAACGTCATGGGCCTTGGCGCTGCCGCATGTTGGCGGAAAAAGTGGAAACGCGGGAAGAATTTCTGGCAGCGAAGAAGGCAGGATTTGTCTATTTCCAGGGATATTTCTTCCGCAGGCCGGAGATGTTGAGTACACATGAGATCCCGGCGAACCAGCTCAACTACCTGCGCATGTGGCAGGCGGTGGCCCGGCCGGAGCTGGATATTCGTGAAGTGGAGCAAGTGATCAAAGGCGAGGCTTCGCTCTGCTATCGGTTGCTACGGTACTTGAATTCCGCGGCATTTGGATTTGGCACTGAGATTCACTCCATCCGGCACGCGCTTTCTCTGCTGGGAGAGCGGGAAGTGAGGCGCTGGATTCGGCTGGTGGCCACACTAGGCGCCGGGCAGAATAAATCCAGCGACCTGGTGCTGTCGGCTCTGGTACGGGGGCGTTTCTGCGAACTGCTTTCCCCCCGCGTCGCGGCCGGGGACTCGGACTTGTTTTTGATGGGATTGCTGTCGTTGATGGATGCAATTCTCGAAATTCCCATGGCCCGGGTGCTCGAAAACGTCTCCGTCGATCAGGAGACCAAGGCGCTGCTGCTGGGCGGAGCCAGCCGGTTGCGTCCTTTCTATCAGCTCATGCTGGCGCAGGAGTCTGGGGAGTGGGAAACTGCCCGCGAACTGGCGCGACAGTTGCACCTCAGCGAAAGCGACGTTGCGGAGAAACATTGGGAAGCGATGCAGTGGGCGCGGCAAGTGAGCGGAGGGTGAACCGTTTCTCCTCACCTTTGCACCCCCATCTTGAGAGAAGTTGAGCTTCACCCGTTGGCCCGGAGTGGGCCTCCAGTTACTTCTGTGCAAAATATCGTCGTTTTGGCCCTTGCGCAGAAACGGCTGTGAAGGATACCATTTAGTTGTTCCCTAGTGGCTGCGCTTCCTAGCGAGCCTCCTGCGCCGTTTAGCTCCAGGCGCCTGAAACGGACAAAGATCATTCACCAAAGAAGTTTGCAGTGGCGGGTTTCTACACATGTCCCGTGCACAAGCGCACGAGGCCAATTACTACCCCGGAAGTGCGAGTCTGACGCCCAGGATAAAAGGCAGCACAATACAACGCAGCACAATACAACGCAGCACACAAACTTAAAGAGAAAATGATTATGAATGCTGGACCCGGAGGTCCCTCCGGCGGCGGAGGGAGAGGTAGACGGCGGCGCGGACGGCGCCCCTCGAATCAAAGCGCCCCCCTTGGTGGTCGTGACCGCCAGCAACACAGCGGCATCTACACCGCCCCCATGGATCATAGTTACAGAGCGGGCATGGGCAGCAATAATAACAATAATAAGGGGCCGAGAGGCCGGGGACGCCCCGGCTTTGGACCATCGTATTCGCCGGTGGAACCGGAGCCGCTGCCTATCAACGAAGACGCCACCTCGCGCATCTTTGCTTTCGTGGACGATCTGTTCTTCCAGGCGAAGATTCAGGAGACCGCGCGCAAGCTCAACGTCAAGATGGAATTCGTCAAGAGCGACAAGGAACTGGCGGAGAAGATGAAGCAGAATGGGGAAGAAAAGCCCTCGTTGATCATCTTCGATCTGAACAGCGTCAGCGCCAAACCTCTAATCCTGATTCCGAAACTCAAGGCCAAGCTGAAGAAGGGGACTTCGATTATTGGGTTTCTTTCCCATGTGCAGGGCGATTTGAAGCAAAAGGCGCACGAAGTCGGATGCGACATGGTATTGCCGCGTTCGGCCTTTTCGCAAAACTTGCCGCAGTTGTTGCGGCGGCATGGGGCTCCCGAGGGGGAAGCTGCGAGCTAGCGGGGCAGCGACAATCGTGCGGTTAGCCCTGGGTTGCGTGGACAGGGGGAAGAGCTTTTCACCGCTAAGATCGCAAAGAAGGTCGCGAAGAAGATCCGCTTCACTCTAGGTGAAGGACTCCAGCCTATCCTGGAGGCCATTGCAGACCGCGGCCTCCGATCAAATGCACATGTAAGTGGAAGACTGACTGACCGGCTCGCGGACCCACGTTGAGCACGGTGCGGTAGCCATCCTCGATATTGCGCTGGCGGGCGATGTTGGCGGCAGCGAGATGGCAGTAACCGATGAGTTGGCTGTCCTCGCTACGAGCTTCCTTCAATCCGCGAATGTGTTTCTTGGGAACTACCAACACATGCGTAGGCGCCTGCGGGTTGATGTCTTCAAACGCGTAAGTATGTTCGTCTTCGTAAACTTTCTTGGAGGGGATTTCGCCGTTGATGATGCGGCAGAACAGACAATCGTTCATGGCACGTCCAAGCTTTGAATTTTGACCGTAAACTCGGAGCCGACAATGGGGGAAGGACGCTGACTACTATACCCGAACAGGACTATGTGCAAGCGCGACTGCTAAATATGTCACTGCTCAACTAAACGCACACAGCATAGCACCGAATCGAACGTTTGTGCACACTGGGAACCGTCAATCCAGTTGGACTAGTCAACCGGACTAATCTAATCGGACTAGTCCAGGCGAGCTAATCCAGCCGGACCAGGAAGATGTCCCCTTCCGAAGTGTGGGTATTGTGGGCAACTTCCTCGGCACGTTTGCGGTCATCGTCCTGCACCCGCACGCGCACCCACCAATCCCCGACTGGACTGCCGAAGCATTGGACTTTGGCAGTTTGATAGCGGTGGGATAAGTGGTCCTTAAGCTTATTGGCAGCGTGTTCTTTGTCGAAGGCGCCTATCTGCACCGCCCAGCGCCCGCCATGGTTAAGAGGTGTGGGAGTGTGCAGCACCTCGATGCGTACCCTGGCGACTCCTGCTCCCCAGACATCCACCTTCTTTGCGGCCGCCTGTGAAAGATCGATGATGCGCCCGGACACGAACGGTCCGCGATCGGTAATCTCCACCACGGCGGAATGTCCGGTTTTCAGATTGGTTACGCGAACGGTCGAGCCCAGCGGCAAAGTCAGATGGGCCGCAGTCATGGCATGCATATTGTAGACTTCGCCGTTCGAACTGCGGCGGTGGTTATAAGGGGCGCCATACCAACTCGCGAAGCCGGTCTCGACGAAGAGAGGCTTGTCCTTGCTCACCGGGGTTTCACGAACTTCCTCTTCACGGGAAGTTGGAGGTGAAGCTTCGTGCGAGTCAGTGGTCGATTCAATGGCAGGTTCGTTCGCAGCAATGGCGGGTGGAGGCGGCACATCGATCTTGGCCTGTTTAGGTCCGCCACAAGCGGTCAACAAGGAAGACGAAACACAGAGGACGGCGCACACGCAGAACGAAGTGAGGGGCCGGCTCACTTTGACTCCGGATGAGTCTCCATGTAATCGGCCAGCCGCGCCAGCTTTTCGGCTGCGATGCGCAGGGCCTTGGTGGAGTGCTGGCGGACCGCCGGAACCACTTCCCGGTTCACGTAGTCGACCAGTTCCGCGGTTTCTTTCTCCAGAGTAGTAGCCATCTCGTTGATGGACTGGTTGAGGCGCGCTGAAGCCTCTTCCACCTTGCGGTTGAAGTCGTTCATGGCGATTCCTCGTGAGGGCGAAAACGGCCACTCTTGATTTGCGGACACCAAGCTAGGCTATTATTTCGCGCTGCCGACCGAGGGTCAATGGGGAGCATCCTCGCGTACACTCTGCCGGGCGGATTGGGACGGGCCGTTCGCACAGTACAATGCCGGAAGGTTATGAGTCACGCATCAAACCGCTTGCCGCCAGGGGCGACTTTCGATCGGGTCAGGTTTCGGAAGAACTTGCTGGGGTGGTTTGACGGGCATAAGCGAGATTTGCCCTGGCGGCGGGACCGCGATCCGTATCGGATCTGGCTGTCGGAAGTCATGCTGCAACAGACGCGTGTGGCGGCGGTGATAGATCACTACGAGAGATTTCTGCGGCGGTTTCCCAACATAGAAAAGCTAGCCAGGGCACGAGAAGCTTCCGTGCTGGCCGCGTGGAGTGGGCTTGGCTACTATCGGCGGGCGCGCATGCTGCATGCGGCGGCAAAGAGAGTTGTAGAGGACTCAGGCAGGTTTCCCTCCACGGCTGCGCAGCTGCGCGAGCTTCCAGGAGTCGGCCGCTATACTGCCGCTGCGATTGCCAGCATCGCGTTTAACGAGCCGGTTGCGGTGGTAGATGGAAACGTGGAGCGCGTTTTGCAGCGGCTGTTGGGAAAGCGAATCGTGGGCGAATCATTGTGGCTTGCTGCACAAGAGGCGTTGAGTCCCGACCGGCCTGGCGACTTCAATCAGGCCATGATGGAGTTGGGCGCGACTGTGTGCCTGCCCCGGCAACCGAAATGTCCTTTGTGTCCAGTTTCACGAATGTGTGTTGCGCAGGGGGAATTGCCGGCTCACTCGCGCGGAGCTCGTCAGAAGAAAAAGGAAATCAACTACGCGCTTGATCGCCGCAACGGTTCGATATTTCTGGTGAAGCGCCCAGCCACGGCGTCTTTAATGCCGGGCATGTGGGAGTTGCCCGAGATAAAGGCGAAATCCCGGCCTAGTTTGACCCTGCGCCATTCGATCACGGTAACCGATTACCACGTTGGCGTAGTGGAAACCGCGGCGCCCGATGGGACCGCTGGCCGCTGGGTAGCGAAATCCGGGATCTCGAAGTTACCCTTGACGGGGCTCGCCCGGAAAATCCTGCGTGCCACTAAAGTCATCTAGAATAAATAGTTCTCATGGCAGCACAATGAAGAAGTGGCTTGGCGACATATTCGGAGGGAAACGTATGGCTGCATTGACGGTGGGGACTACGGCACCAGATTTCACGCTGCCCACCATGGATGGAAAGCAATTCTCTTTGAAAGAAGCGCTGGCCCGGGGTCCGGTGTTGGCGGCGTTCTTTAAGATCTCCTGTCCGGTCTGTCAATTTGCGTTTCCCTATCTTGAGCGCATTTTCAAGGCCTACGGCAACCGGAACGTGACCATGGTTGGAATCTCGCAGAACGGGAAAAAAGACACGGCGGCGTTCATCAAGGAATATCGTGTCACGTTCCCGGTGCTGCTGGATGATACCAACTCTTATCCGGCATCGAACGCTTACGGCTTGACGAATGTGCCGTCGCTGTTTTGGATCTCGCCCGATGGGAAGATTGAGATTTCGAGTGTGGGTTGGAATCGCAAAGAGATTGACGAGATCAACCAGAAGGCGGGCGAAACTTCCGGGAAAAAGCTGCCTAGCATATTTAGCCCAAGCGAAAATGTGCCCGAGTTCCGCGCTGGTTGAGGGTCCAAGAATTGACCCGCGGTCGCGGGTTGAGCAGCCCCAACAGCTGATAAACAGCAAACATTCTGAACCACAAAGGACACGAAGGTGCACAAAGGAAATCCGCATCTGGCGTCGCTGGTCTTATGCGCAGTGCTGGTGAGTTCGAGCTTGATGGGAGGTCAGGTGCATAAACCACCGAGCGGCGATGGCGTATCCACGCGATTGCCGGGCACAGCGATTGCCGCGATGCAGCGGATTAATCCGGAGCGCATTCGCGCGCATGTTCGCTACCTGTCGCACGATCTGCTAGAGGGCCGCGGAACCGGGGCTCGTGGCGGCGACATTGCCGCGGAATATATTGGCACCCAGTTCGCACTGGACGGACTCAAGCCAGCAGGCGACAACGGTACTTACATGCAGAAAGTGCCGATGGTGGGCATCACACCGGATCCGCAAACGACCTTTTCCCTGGTTCCGGCCAACCATGCTGCGATCAACCTGAAGGCACTCGATCAGTATGTTGCCTACGACCAGACCCAGCAGCCGCAGTCGGAAGTTGATGCGCAAATCGTCTATGTCGGTTATGGCATCGAAGCGCCGGAATACAAATGGGACGACTACAAAGGCGTCGACGTGCGCGGCAAGGTACTGCTGATGCTGGTGAACGAGCCGCCGTCCGACGACGTGAAATTCTTCAAGGGCAAAGCGCTGACCTACTACGGCCGCTGGACCTACAAGTATGAGGAGGCAGCTCGTAAAGGCGCGGTAGGCGCGATTCTCATCCACCAGGCCGAGATGGCGAGTTATCCCTGGGAAGTGGTGCGCAATTCGAATTCCGGCGAGAAGGCGTTCCTGAAGCTCGAAGGCGCGCCGGTATTGAAGGTGGCTTCATGGATTCATTTCGATGCGGCAAGAATTCTGGCTGGAAACGCAGGCTTGGATCTGGCCCAAATGCTGGCCGATGCGCGCTCGCCAGACTTTCATCCGGTGCCGCTTTCCGTAAAACTGAAGGCACATATGGTGAGCCGGGTGCGTCCGTTTGAATCGAACAATGTGATTGGCATGCTGCCGGGGAGTGATCGCAAACTCAAGACTGAAGCGGTCATGTACACCGCGCATTATGATCACCTGGGCATTCGACCTGACATGCCGGGCGACAACATTTATAACGGGGCGAAAGACAATGCCACGGGATGCGGCATTTTGTTGGAGGTCGCGCGAGCGTATGCGGAAGCGATGCAGCGGCCGGCACGGTCAATCCTTTTTGCTTCGGTCACTGCGGAAGAGCAGGGATTGCTGGGCTCAGAATATCTGGGCAAACATCCTCCGATTCCGGCAGGCAAGATCAGCATCGACATGAATTACGACGACGTGCCGCCGCTGGGCGCGCCCGAGGAAGTCGAGGTTTCTGGCGCGGAGCGGACGACGTTCTATCCCGTTGTCACGGTGATGGCCAAGACGTTCAGATTGGCGATCCGCCCCGATTCGCGGCCCGAAGCCGGGCACTACTATCGTTCCGACCATTTCAGCCTGGCGCGGGTGGGGATTCCCGCCTTTTCCATCAATGAAGGGGTAAAGTACAAAGGTCATGATGTCGCGTGGGGCCAGGCTCAAGCCGACGAATACACCGCGAAACATTACCATCAACCGAGCGACGAATATAGTCCTGACATGGACTTCATTGGCGACGCGGTAATGGCACGCTTTGGCTTCGCGCTGGGGTGGATGGCAGCGACTCAGTTGAAAGAAGTCGGCTGGCAAAAGGGTGATGAGTTCGAGGCGGCGCGGTTGAAGAGCGCAGGCGAGTAGCTAGAACGAACCTGAACCACAGAGGACACAGAGAAGCACAGAGGGAGAATCGCCGACGTGGTCAGCCTTCCATCACTTTCAGACCCGGACTGACGATCAATCGGGCTTCGGTCGCTTTCTGAACATCTTCCGCTGTTAGTCCGGGCGCGGTTTCCTCGAGCAGCAAACCCTTCGGCGTCACCTGAATCACAGCCATATCGGTGACAATGGTGTTCACTACGCCGACCCCCGTCAGCGGCAGCGTGCACTTCTTCAGAATCTTCGGCTCGCCTTCGCGCGTGGTGTGCTCCATGGCGATAATCACACGGCGCGCCCCGGCGACCAGGTCCATAGCGCCGCCCATGCCCTTCACCATTTTTCCGGGAATCATCCAGTTGGCGAGATTGCCCTTCTCATCCACTTCCATGGCGCCGAGCACGCTGAGGTCAATGTGCCCCCCACGAATCATGGCGAAGGAATCGGCGCTGGAAAAATAAGCGGTGCCTGGCAGTTCGCTCACGGTTTCCTTGCCGGCGTTGATGAGGTCGGAGTCTTCCTGGCCTTCGAGGGGATAGGGTCCGATACCTAACATGCCGTTTTCGCTTTGCAGGATCACGTCCATGCCTGGGGGGACGTAATTTGCCACCAGCGTTGGCATTCCGATGCCCAAGTTCACGTAGAATCCGTCGCACAGTTCGCGGGCGATGCGCTTGACGATGCGCTCGCGCTTGTCGATATCTTTGCCGGGTTTGTTCATGAGTTAGCGACCAGCGGCGGTTCGCACTGTTCTCTTCTCAATCCGCTTCTCGAACAGTTCTCCCTTGAAAATACGCTTCACGTAGACGCTGGGAGTGTGCACGAGGTCCGGTTCAAGTTCGCCGGGTTCCACCAGATGCTCAACCTCTGCAATCGTGACTTTGGCCGCGGTTGCCATCATGGGATTGAAATTGCGAGCCGTCTTGCGGTAAACCAGATTGCCCCACTTGTCGCCTTTCCAGGCTTTTACCAAGGCGAAATCGGCTTTCAGGGCATGCTCCATCACATAAGTGCGGCCGTCGAACTCGCGCGTTTCTTTCTTTTCGGCAACGATTGTGCCCACGCCTGTGGGAGTGAAGAATGCCGGGATACCCGCGCCGCCGGCGCGAATGCGCTCGGAAAATGTGCCCTGCGGGACCAAATCCAGGTCGATCTTGCCTTGCAGAACCATCTGCTCCAGGAGCTTGTTCTCGCCGACGTATGTCCCGATATGCCGGCGAATCTGTCCCGCGGAAAGCAGCAGACCCATGCCCAAGCCGTCGACGCCGACATTGTTGCTGATGGTGGTGAGGTTCTTTACACCTTTGCGCACCAGGGCGCGAATCAGGTTTTCGGGAATACCGCACAAGCCGAATCCGCCGACCATAATGACGGCACCGTCGAACACGTCGCGTACGGCTTCATCGGCATTGGCGACGACTTTGTGCACAAGGAAAGATTCTAAACGAAAAGCTCACACAGAAATAAGGAAGCGAGCCAAACGCGCATTTGTTTGGGTCGCAGAGAACGCGCCCATCGCGCGGCTCGCCCAGATCCTTCACTGCGCAGAAAACGCTTGTTCAGGATGACAATCGCACCTCAGGTCTTGGGAGCTTTCCGCAATTCGCGGGCGCGCTCGAACTCCATCGCCAGATCTCGCGTGTCGAGATTCTCCCGGATGTGGGCCAGCCGCTGCTCGAGCTTGGAGATCGCGCCCGAAAGGTGCTTTTTGTTGGTGAGGGCAATGTCACGCCACATCGAGTATGGGCTGCTGGCGGTGCGAGTCATTTCTCTCAGAGCGCGCCCGCCGGCTTCGAGCAGCGGAGCCTCCTGGCCGTATTCATCCACCAGAGTAGCTGCCAGCGCCGTCGCAATCATTTGCGGTAGATGACTGATCCAGGCGCAGAGTTGGTCATGCTCATCGGCGTCGAGGCTGGCGATGCGAGCCCCGATTCTATCCACCCAATCCAGAAATTCTCCGCTCAAACCTTCGTAGATTTTCTGGCCCCGGACGGGAGTCACAAACCAGGCGGCTTGCTGGAACAGGTCAGCATCGGCAAACTCAATGCCGGATTGTTCTTTCCCCGCCATGGGGTGTCCGGCGAGAAAACGGAGGCCGGCGTTCTTGCCGAACACCGCTTTGGCCTCCTTCAACACCTCGCCCTTGGTGCTGCCGACATCCGTCAGCAGAGTTTTCTGCGGAAGCGCTGGACCGATGCGATGAATGAGGTCGATGATTGCGAGCACGGGCGTGGCCAGCACGACTACCTGGCTGCCCCGCGTCGCCTCAAAAGGATGCGAGAAGCCTTCGTCGATTGCGCCTCGAATGAGGGCGCGATCCAGCACTGCGGCGCGATCGCAGCCGACGATGCGGCCGGTGAAGCCCTGTTTGCGAAGCGCAAGAGAAAACGATCCACCGATCAGGCCGACGCCGACGATGGTGATTTGACGGATCGCCATCAGGCAATCCTGCGGCCGACCGCCGGAGCGATGATGCGCAATTGATCCATGAGCTCGGAGAACTGCGCGGGATATAGCGATTGCGCGCCGTCGGACCGCGCATGATCGGGGTCATTATGCACTTCAATCAGCAGCGCATCAGCTCCGGCGGCGACAGAGGCCCGTGCCATGGGAGCGACTTTGTCCCGGATTCCGATGCCGTGGGAGGGGTCGGATGCCATGGGCAGATGCGAAAGTTTGTGGATGACGGGGATCGCCGAAATGTCGAGCGTATTGCGAGTGTAGGTTTCAAAAGTGCGGATGCCGCGCTCGCACAGGATTACGTTGTAGTTTCCTCCGGCCATAATGTATTCGGCGGAGAGCAGCAATTCTTCCAGAGTGGCCGCAATGCCACGTTTGAGCAGAACCGGCTTTTTGATGAGTCCCAGTTCGCGCAGCAGATTGAAGTTCTGCATGTTGCGCGCGCCTACTTGAAAAATATCCACGTAAGGCAACATGAGGGCAATCTGGGAGATTTCCATCACTTCGCTGATCACAAGCAATCCGAATTTGTCGCCAGCTTCGCGCAGGAGCTTCAAAGCAGCGAGGCCAAGTCCTTGAAAAGAGTAAGGAGAGCTGCGGGGCTTGAAAGCACCGCCGCGAAGCGCGCGCGCACCGGCCTTGGCCACTTGCTCAGCCACGGTAAATAGCTGCTCACGCGATTCCACGGAACAAGGTCCGGCCATGACCACTACATCTTCGCCGCCGATTCGCACACCATTGGAAAACTCCACCACGGTGCCCTGGGGCCGGAAACTCTTTCCCGCCAGCTTGTAGGGAGCGCTGATGCGGTGAACGTGTTCAACTCCGGCGAGAACCTCGAGGTTGCGAATGTCGAAGTCGACACGGTCACCGACCGCAGCCACCACGGTCTGCCGTGCACCCGTCGAGCGGTGAACGGAAAAACCCAGGCCAACCAGGTACTGGATGACCTGCTGGATCTGCTCCTCCGCCGCGGATTCTTGCATGGCAACGATCATAGGAAAAGGCCTTTAGCTTTTAGCCCTTAGCTCTTAGCGTGACGCTCCGTGTAGAGGCCAAAAGCCAAGAGCTAAGAGCCAAAGGCTAAACTTCAATCATTCACTTCTGCATCCAACTCGGTCCCATCTGACGATGAGGCCACAGGGGATTGGGGGGCAATTTCTTGCTGCTGGATCTGGCGCATGATGTCCATGATGCGTTCGTAGATGTTGAGCAGGTCATGGTCAGGCAGCGGTCCCGGATTCGCACGGCGCACGTTCTCGAACACCGCCTGTTCACGATCCGGTTCGTAAATAGGCATACCGGCGACGCGTTTCAATTTGCCGATCTCGTGAGCAGCCTGCGCTCGCTGGCTCAGCAGTTCGACCAGCTTGCGGTCGAGATCATCGATTCGTTTGCGCCACTCGGAGATGTCCATAAACCGGTCCTTAGTCGTTTGTCATTCGTCGTCGGTCTTTTTGCGGCCAACGACTAACGACCATCGACCAACAGCTGTCTTATGAATTCTGCCACAGACTTGGCCTCATTGCCGGGATTGTTCTCAATTGTCTGCACAATGGCGCTTCCTACCACCACTGCGTCCGCGTACTCTCCCACTGCGGCAAACTGGGCCGCCGTAGAGATGCCGAATCCCAGGGCAACCGGCAGCTTTGTGTACTTGCGCAGGCGACGAACCAGCTTTTGCGCATCTTGTGCCATTTCCTGGCGGGCGCCGGTCACGCCAGTTCTGGAGACGGCGTATACGAATCCGCTAGAGACATCGGCGATCCGCTTCAGACGCTCGTCGGTGCTAGTAGGGGCGGCAAGGAAAATCGTGGCCAGGTTACGTTGTCGCATCTGGCGCACATAATCGTCAGCTTCTTCCACCGGCAGGTCGGTGACGAGAGCACCGTCGACGCCCGCGTCTTGCAGGGCGGCGGTGAACTTCTCGTAACCCATGCGCAGGATTGGATTCAGGTAGGAAAAGATGATCAGTCCTGCTTGCGATTGGCGCCGGATTTGTTTGCCAAGCTCGATCACCTGGGTCAGCGAAGTACCGTGCAGAAGAGCGCGCTGGCTGGCCCGTTGAATGACTGGACCGTCGGCCAAGGGATCGCTGAAGGGCACACCCAGCTCAATCACGCTGGCGCCGGAATCGATCGCGGCGAGAGCGATGTCGCGGCTGGTGGCAAGGTCGGGATCGCCGCAGGTGATGTAGGCGACGAGAGCGGGGCGGGATTGGAAAGAAATCGGCATCTTGGCGGCAGCGGCGGAGTCTTCAATCCAACTTCAGGTTCTCCCTCAAAATGCCCATGTCCTTATCACCGCGGCCGGAAATATTCACGATCAGCAGCTCTGACTTCTTCATTCTGGGCGCGCGCTTTATTGCCTCCGCCACGGCGTGGGCCGACTCCAGCGCAGGAATAATACCTTCGGTGCGGGCTAGAAACGTGCAGGCTTCGAGAGCGTGCTCGTCCGATGCGGATACATATTCGGCGCGGCCGGAATCCTTCAGCCAGGCGTGTTCTGGACCGATTGAGGGATAGTCGAGTCCGGCGGAGATGGAATGCGTATTGGCAATCTGACCGTTCTGATCTTGCAACAGGTATGAAAAAGTCCCTTGCAACACGCCGGGCGATCCTCCCGCAAAACGGGCAGCGTGATCGCCGAGAGCACGACCGCGCCCGCCGGCTTCTACTCCGACCAGCTTGACTCGCTTGTCTTTGATGAAATCATAGAAGATGCCGATCGAGTTGGACCCGCCGCCGACGCAGGCGATGATGGCCGCCGGCAGCTTGCCTTCGGCTTTGAGAATCTGGGCTCGTGCTTCGCGGCCAATTACTCGGTGAAAATCACGCACCATGGTGGGATACGGGTGCGCGCCGAGAACGCTGCCCAGCAGATAATGCGTGGTGCGGACGTTGGTAACCCAATCGCGCATGGCTTCGTTGATGGCATCTTTCAGCGTGCGCGAACCCGAGTCCACGCCACGCACCTCTGCTCCCAACAGGCGCATGCGAAAAACGTTGAGTTCTTGCCGGCGCATGTCTTCCGTGCCCATGTACACGACGCATTCGAAGCCGAACAGCGCGCAGACGGTGGCCGTGGCTACTCCATGTTGGCCGGCGCCCGTCTCGGCGATGATTCGCTGCTTGCCCATTCGTTTGGCCAGGAGCGCTTGACCCAGACAGTTGTTGATTTTGTGTGCGCCAGTGTGAAGGAGGTCTTCGCGCTTAAGATAGATCTTCGCGCCGCGGAGTTTTTCAGTGAGACGGCGGGCAAAGAATAGTGGCGTGGGGCGTCCGGCGTAGGTTTTCAGAAGCTCCCGGAGGCGCTGTTGGAACTTGGGGTCGCGCTTCGCTTCATCGTATGCGCGCTCCAGTTCATCGAGCGCGGCCATCAGGGTCTCGGGAACGTAGCGGCCGCCATAGGCGCCGAAGCGGCCCGGTTGTTTTCGTCTTGTGATAGTCGCGGTCGCCATTACGCTTCCTGGTCGGCGTGTCGCACAGCAGCGATGAAGTCACGGACTTTCTTCGGATCTTTCCTGCCCGGACGCGCTTCTACGCCGGTTGAAACATCCACGCCCCAAGGTTTCAGTATAACCATGGCTTCGGAAACATTTGTCGGCGTGAGGCCGCCCGCGACCACGATGCGGAAGTCTGGCTGGAGTAGACGGACAGTTGACGCTGCGTTCGCCCAATCAAAGGTCCTTCCTGTCCCACCGGGTTGTGTTTCGGTGCCGGCATCCAGAAAAATCGCTCCGACATTTTTCTTCACATCCTGATACCACGGGAGACTCGTAAAACGCCCCTGATCACCCAACAGTTCGTTCGCACGCAGAACCATGTACTTCGTCGTCCTGGAGTCCAGCGCAGCGCATTGGGAATGTGGGAACCGCACATGCAACTGGACCCCGGTCAGGCCGACTGTTTCGGCCACTCGGTCCATTTCATCGAGGCTCTCCTCTACGAAGACCCCAACCTTTTCTATTTTTGCCGGCAATTGGCGCACGATGTCGCGTACGGCTTGGTGAGCGACGTTTCTCGGACTCTTTTCGTAAAACACAAATCCCAGGGCGTCAGCGCCCGCATCTACTGCGGTTAGCGCGTCCTCCAAATTCGTGATTCCGCAAATCTTGACCCAAGTCATAAAAATCCAGCTTTCAGCTCTCAGCCTGTGCGACGAGAGTCCGGAGCGCATCTGCCGGAGACAGTGCTTTCATCAATGATTCCCCGATCAGGAACGCGTGGTAGCCTGCCGTCCTGAGACGCGCAATGTCTTTACCGCTCTGGATACCGCTTTCGGCGACGCGCAGGACGTTCTTCGGCATCACGCTGGCTAGACGAAAAGCGGTTTGAAGATCGACTGTGAAAGTTCGTAGATTCCGGCTGTTCACGCCGATCAGGTCGAATCCAACGTCGAGGGCGCGTTCCAGTTCCTTCTCGTCGTGGACTTCGCAGAGCACATCTAGGCTGCGGCCCTTCGCCTTCGTGGCCAGGGTTTCCAGTTCTGCTGGTGACAATGCCGCCACAATTAGCAATATCGCGTCAGCATGGTTGGCGCGGGCTTCCAGCAGTTGGAATTCGTCCACGATGAAGTCTTTTCGCAGACAGGGAAGTTTGGTGGCGGCGGAGGCCTGTAGCAGGTTCCGTAATGAGCCTTGAAAAAACTCGGTGTCGGTAAGGACCGAAAGCGCTGCGGCTCCGGCGGCTTCGAGTTCTGTTGCGAGGCTTGCCGGATCGAAATCGGCGCGAATCAGGCCGCGAGAGGGAGACGCTTTCTTCAGCTCTGCAATGATGGCCGGCCCACTACGGCTTCGCTTCTCCAGCGCCCGCCTAAAACCGCGCGGGACATGCTGCTCGGCTTGCCTCTCAAGCTCCCGCACATCAGCCAAACGTAGAGCTTCGGATACCCTTCTCCGGGTAGCAGTAACAATCTGGTCGAGGCTGGCGGGCATAGTGGGTCCCAAACTGCGGTCATTTTAATTGAGTGGTGCCATCGAAGGGACTCGAACCCCCACACCCTTGCGGGTACATGGACCTGAACCATGCGCGTCTGCCAATTCCGCCACGATGGCAAAAATACTGGGCGATGGCCCTCGCGGGCCATCCGTCAGGAAGAACTACCATTCTACAGGCTGCCGCAGGCTGTTACCAAGTCTAGCCTTCGAGCGGTAGTGGCTCAATTCGAAATCTTATGGAGGAAGTATCCTATGAAACAAGCACCGATAAGATAATCGAGGGCGACTTCCCACCAAAACCACCCCGGTTCCTTAGCGCGGTAGACCCAGCCATTAAGACGGACCCACACTTTCCCGGTACATGTAAATATCACAGCCGCGAAAAGTGAGATGACGCCGAGTATCAGAAAAATATATGGCGGCCTTAGCAAATTGAGCCACTACCCTTCCAGCTTGGCGGTCATGGTGATGTTGGCCTTCAGCACCTTCGATACCGGACATCCGCTTTTGGCGTTGTCGGCGGCCTTCTGGAACGCAGCCTGATCCGCTCCCGGCACGCGGCCGACAACATCGAGATGGCTGGCGGTGATGGTCCAGCCGCTGTCGAGTTTCTCAAAGGTGAGAGTGGCAGAAGTCTCAATGCTCGAAGGCGTGAGGTTTGCCGTGCCCAACTGGACGGAAAGCGCCATCGAGAAGCATGCGGCATGTGCAGCTGCAATCAACTCCTCGGGATTGGTCCCGGGAGTGTTTTCAAAGCGTGTGGTGAAAGAATAAGGGGTGTTGGCCAGTACGCCGCTGGCGGAGGAAACCGATCCCTTGCCGTCCTTGAGCCCGCCCTTCCAGATAGCACTTGCCTTGCGTTGCATTCGAATCTCCTGTTGTACGGAAGTTTGATGACTTAACTATTGTAGATGGAAGTGGCGGATGTGTCAGGAGAGCGGCAATTGGCATCTAGCATCTAGCCATGCGTATTTGTTGGCAGATCGTGGAACCTTGGTGGCTAAATGCCAGGTGCTAAATGCCAAGTGTGGGTTTTAGTAGAAGTCCGAGCAACTCAGGTAAAAGCCGCAGCGTGGGCAGCTCAGCTTGCAGCGGTGTTCTTTCAGTTGCGCGGCGCAGTTGGGACAAAAGCTGGAAGCCGTCAGAGTTGCGAGCTTCGGAGCTTCGGGCAGAGTGTTTCTCAAGTTTGTTGCCGGAGGTCGGAGCTCGCTCATGACGGAAAACCTACCATTACGGTCTAGTCGACGCAATGACAATTCCGGTGCGGGTCTGTGAGCCGGCTGCATGAGTCTGAAATTCCAGAGTCTAAAGGCCCTTTTCGTGGGTATTTGTGAGTGCGCAACATTAGTCTAAAATCGATGCGGGAGCAATGAATGTTCTTCGAGCAGTTTTATCTGGGTTGTCTGGCCCACGCGTCCTACATGCTGGCGTCTGAAGGCGAGGCGGTAGTAGTCGATCCCCAGCGCGATGTGGATATTTATCTGAAGGCCGCGGAAGAGCAACAAGTAAAGATCCGCCATATTTTTGAAACCCATCTTCACGCCGACTTCGTTTCTGGACACAACGAGCTGGCGGCACGAACCGGAGCGACCATCTATATGGGCGCCAGTGCCGGCGCAGCGTTTCCTCATGTGGACGTACGTGACGGTTTTGATCTGCGGGTGGGTAAAGCCCGCATCTCCGTGCTGGAAACTCCGGGGCATACGCTGGAAAGTGTTTGTCTAGTGATTGTGGACGAAGAGAAGTCTTCCAAACCCTGGGCGGTGCTGACGGGAGATACACTCTTCCTGGGTGATGTCGGGCGCCCCGATCTTTCGAAGACCCATACGCCGAAGCAACTGGCGGGCTTGTTGTATGACAGCCTTCACAACAAGCTTCTGAAGCTATCGGATGACGTACTGGTGTATCCGGCACATGGCGCGGGATCGCTCTGCGGGCGCAATATGCGCGCCGAGCGTTCCTCGACCATAGGAACCGAGCGGTTGACTAACTATGCGTTGCAGATCGAGAGCAGGGAAGAGTTCGTCCGGCAGTTGACGGAGAACCTGCCGACGCGTCCTGAGTATTTCTTGCAGGATGCGGAGATCAATCGCGCGGGCGCTACATCGCTCTCCGAGCTGCCAGCGTTAGCGCCGATTATGGCGATTGAACTGAAAGCCCTTCTCGATGATGGAGTAATCGCTCTTGATGTACGTCCTGGCGATCAGTTTGCAGCTGGTCATGTACCGGGCGCGATTAATATCGCACTGTCTGGCCAGTTTGCTACTTGGGCAGGGACGGTAATGGGCTTGTCGGCGCGGCCGGTGCTGATTGCGGAATCGCCAGAGCAGTTATCCGAAGCTCACTTGCGGCTGGCTCGTGTGGGAATCGAAGATGCGCGTGGATACTTGAAAGACGGAATCGCCGGCTGGAAGCAGGCAGGTCTCCCGCTCGCTGATACGCCGCAGATTTCGGTAAAAGATCTCCAGCGCCGGTTGCTGGCTGATCAATCACGCGTGCTCGATGTTCGCAGAGAGCCGGAATGGCAGGGCGGACACATCGAAGAAGCGGCCTGGTGGCCGCTGGACAATTTCAAAGTCGCCGCGCCGGAAATCGATCGCGATGCTCCGGTCGCGGTTCACTGCAAGAGCGGCTATCGCAGCATGATTGCGTGCAGCCTGCTGCAACGCGCCGGATTTCGCAACGTCACCAACGTTGTCGGCGGGTTCGACGCCTGGCTGCTGGCGGGATTGCCGGTTGAGCGCGAGAAGCCGGTGGTCGCATGATCGCTTCAAGGTAGGGTCCCCAACGGTTTCGCTACGATTCACGCTATGCTAACCTTGTGACTGCTAGTTCTTCAGCCGGGATGGCGGAATTGGCAGACGCAGCGGACTCAAAATCCGCCGGGCTTCGGCCCTTGGGGGTTCAAGTCCCCCTCCCGGCACCAGCGCCATATCCTCAACAATTCGCTCCCTTGCAGATGTGGTGCATACTAACCTGAACGTATTTAGGAGACTTTCAATGGCTCTACTCAAGACTTCCAATCCAGCGTTGTCCGGCGACGCATTTCGCGTCGGCGGTGCAGTGCTTGGCGACACGATGACTGTCTCCGGTACGGTTAACAAGACTGGCATTTTGTTGATCTGCGCGGTGGCTACCGCGGCCTGGAGTTGGAATCTGTTCACGCGCTCTCCTGAGGCTGCGCTGCCGCTTCTCGTCGTCGGAGGCATTGGCGGTTTCATCGCCGCACTAGTAACCATATTTAAGAAAGCCTGGTCTCCGGTGACCGCGCCTATGTATGCACTGCTGGAAGGATTGGTACTGGGCAGCGCCTCGGCCATGTTGGAGGTGCGTTTTCCCGGGATCGCCATGCAGGCCGTTGGCTTGACGTTTGGCACGCTGGTGGCAATGCTACTCGCCTACCAGTCCGGGATCATACGCGCCACCGAGAAATTCAAAATAGGGGTGGTGGCGGCTACGGGCGGAATTGCCGTCTTCTATCTGATCCAGTTCGTGCTCGGGTTCTTCGGCGTTCATTTCGCGGCCATCAACGGCTCGGGCGCGCTCGGGATCGGTTTCAGTGTGGTGGTGGTGATCGTTGCAGCCCTCAACCTGGTGCTGGATTTCGATCTTATCGAGAGTGGAGCCCGTGCCGGCGCCCCTAAGTTTATGGAATGGTACGGCGGCTTTGCGTTGATGGTCACTCTCATTTGGCTTTACTTTGAAATACTGCGACTGCTCTCCAAGCTCCGCAGCCGAAACTAGGTAGAAACCTGTGGGATAGTGGCCGGTCTCCATTCCACAATGCCCTATTTGCCTCCATGTTCCCGAGATTCGATCCCCAACTCACCTATGAAGTTGCTTGTGGTTGCACTGCTTTTGCCGGCGATAACATTGCGTCATGCCCAAAACAATGATGCAGTCTGTAGTCGGTCAACTCCAGAAAGAGCGCACCCGGCTGCAGAATGAATTGCACCGCGTAACCGCTGCCTTGACCGCCTTCGGGAAGGTCTACTTGAAAGGGAATAATCCGGCACATGCAACCACCCGGAAGAAGCGAACCATTTCGGCTGCAGGACGCAAGAAGATCGCAGCGGCGCAGAGGGCGCGATGGGCGAAGGTTAGAGCGGCGGCTAAGAAATCAGGTTCACGTCCGTCTTAGAAGACTTAGCTACAACCTAACAACATGCGGGCTGATCAGGGTCCGTAACCACTCGGCTGCTAGAGCGGTAGATGCGCTGGCGTTATACGTTACCGAGTCGGCCCCTAAGCGTAGGTTTCGCACCAAAATTTCTTGCTTTATCGGCACCCAAATGGCGCTATAATTTATCCATGTACCGCTGGCTGGCAGTTGCGGCTCTGGGCGTGGCTTTGGTGGCGATCCCAGTTTTGGGACAACGGCGCGGCGGCGGCAGTGGGAGCTTCGGTGGCCATGCCGGTTTTGCTTCCCACGGGTCATTTGCAGGCGGCGGAATGACGGGCAGCCGCGGATTTGGGTTTTCAGGCTCTTCTCGAAGTCCTCACTTCGGTAGCGGATTTAATCGGCCATTCTTCAATCATCCTCACTTCGTCACGCGTCGGTCCCATTTCGGGTACGGCGGATATTACGGATATCCCTACTACGGCTACCCCTACGATTACGACGATAGTGGCTACTACCCCTCTGACAATTATGTGGATTACGGAGCGTATGCGCCGGATCAGGGAGATCAACAGCAGCAACAGGCGGAAATCAATCGTCTAGAAGACGAAGTTGCGCGGCTTCGGCAAGAGCGCTCATCGAGTGTGAGATCTCAGGCTTCGTCTATACCCGATCCGCAATCGTTGACCGAACTGGTTTTCCGGGACAAGCACACGCAGGAAGTACAGAACTACGCCATCGTCGGGCAGACATTTTGGATTTTCGACAGCCAGCAGCCCAAGAAAGTCTCTCTTTCTGAGCTCGACGTCCCGGCGACGATCAAAGCGAATGATGCTCGCGGCGTAGATTTCCAGTTGCCCCGGTAGTGTCTTGTCTCCTTAACCGCTCAAGGCGGAGCGGTAGATACCCTGGAGAAATACGTTGCTGATTTCGCGCGCCACCGTGGCTGCATCGCCGTCCACCTGCGGGTTATACCAAGTGTGCAAGCAGTTAATACCTCCGAACAGACCCATGCCGGTCCGGAGAAAATCGAAGAACCTTGATCCCTCTTCCTACAGATTTTAACGCTGCTACATATTTCGTGGATCGCAATGTCCGCGAAGGCAGAGGCGTCAAAACTGCATTGGAATGCGGCGCGGAGCGAGTGAGTTACCGGCAACTGCTGGAGCGCACTAACCAGTCCGGCAATATGTTGCGGCAACTCGAGGTGCGGCCGGGGGAACGAGTAGTGCTCATTCTGCCGGATGCGCCCGAATTCCTCTATTGCTTCTTCGGGGCCATCAAGATCGGCGCAGTCGCAATTCCAACCAACACGCTTCTGAAACCGGCCGAGTACGAATACGTCCTCAACGATACTGAGGCGCGAGTGGTGCTAATCAGTGATGCCTTGCTTCCCCAACTAACAGCGATTCCGCGAGAGCGTCTCCGGTATTTGAAGGAGATTGTCGTGTGCGGTGAGATGTATCAACCGCATCTCTCGTTTCACGAACTGGCGAGCAGCACGTCTCCGGATATGGAAGTACAACCTACCTGCAAGGATGATGCTGCCTTTTGGCTCTACTCTTCGGGCAGTACTGGATCGCCGAAAGGCTGCGTGCATCGTCATCGGGACATGGTTGTCTGCTCGGAGTTGTACGCCAAGGGGATTCTACGGATGAACGACCGCGACCGCTGTTACAGCGTGGCGCGACTGTTTTTTGCCTATGGGCTGGGGAATGCCGGCTACTTTCCTTTGTCTTGTGGTGCTACTTCAATTCTATCTCCGGCGCGGCCGACTCCAGCCGGCATCTATGCGGACATCGAACGCTACCGTCCGACTTTGTTTTTTTCGGTACCCTCGAATTACGCTGCGCTGCTAGCTCATCAGCGGGAACCGGGAAGCGATTTTGATCTTTCCAGTGTGCGTCACGCAATTTCCGCCGGCGAAGCTCTTCCAGCGCCCCTGTTCGAGCGCTTCAAACAACGTTTCGGAGTGGAGATTCTCGACGCCTGGGGATCGACTGAAACCTTGCAAATGGCGCTCTCGAATCGTCCCGGAGAGGCCCGTCCAGGATCCAGCGGCAAAGTGATCCCTGGCTACGAGGCCAAGCTGGTCGACGAGCATGGCGAAGAAGTTCCATGCGGTGAAATCGGGAGTCTATTTATCAAAGGTGACTCCACCTGTGCTGGCTATTGGAACCAGCCGGAGAAAACTTCAGAGACTTTTCACGGAGACTGGTTTCGCACCGGCGACAAATATCAGCAAGATGAGGAAGGCTACTTCTGGTATGCCGGGCGCGCGGACGACATGTTCAAAGTGAATGGCCGCTGGCTGAGTCCCACCGAAGTGGAAAGTGCGCTGATCGCTCATCCAGCGGTGCGCGAGGCGGCTGTTGTCGCCCGTGAGGATGAGCACGGCCTGATCAAACCCGCTGCCTGTGTAGTGGTGAATCCTGACGTCAAGGCCGACGACGCGCTGGCCAATGATCTGCAAGATTGGGTGACGCAGCGCATCGGCGCCTACAAACGGCCGCGCTGGATCAGTTTCCTTTCGGATCTCCCCAAGACTGCCACGGGAAAAGTGCAAAGGTTCAAACTACGTGAGTTGCAGGCGGAGCAAGCCCAGAGCCGTTTCCCGACGGAGCAGCTATAGGATTGTACAGGCGTTGATCGCGCATCGTATTTCGCTATGTGGCCACCCTTGCTATTCTGCACCACCTCGTTCCCGCAACAGCGTGACCGCCTTGTTTTCATTGCCGGGAAACAGCAATGCGTATCCCAGAGGCGTGCACTCCACTACTTCGCCGGGCCGCTGATAGTGGCCGGGAAGTTTCACGCGAACCGATAAGTCCGCGCCGCGGTCCAACAATAATTGCGCAACGGGTAGTCCCCAGTCGCCATATTGCGTCACTGCGTGAAAGATGGGTGTCTGCCCGCCCACTCCGGCTTCATCGACCAGCGCGCGGGAGTTGACGTCAGCGCCGCGATCAAGAAGCAACGTCGCGGCCTCAGGGATCCCGTACTCAGCGGCGACGTGTAGCAATGTCGCTCCGCGAAGCGAGAGGCGGCGCGCGCCGGTAATGCCGATGTCAAGATCGGGGAATCGCATGTTCACCAGCGTAGGATCGGAATCAAGATGCTTGGCTAAGAGATCGATTCGGCCACGGAGTAAGTCGAGCACCGGAGGCACGGCGTATTTGGTAACACCACCGGCGTCGAGCAGAATATCGATGCAGGCACCGAGTTGGGTTGAACGCCCGTAGCTGAGGATGACTTGATCGAGCGCCGTGCCAGGATACTTACGGTCCGGCTTGGCGCAGTTTGGATTGGCGCCATGATCCAGCAGCCATTGGATGGGCGCTGGCTCTACGGTCTCGCACGGAGCGAAGAGGATCGGGAAATATCCATTCCATTCGGCGTTCACATCTGCGCCGCGTGAGACGAGAAGTTCCATCATCGGAATGCGATGACCAAACAATGCAGCTCGCATCAGCGGGCCATCGCCACCCTGCTGTACATCGGAACCGTTATCGATCATCCACTTTGCGATCGCGAGTCTTGCCGGACCAGGCGGCTCCCATGGCACGCGGCATTCGGCAACCCAGGTCAGCGGGCCGTTCTTGTTGTAGCCTAGCGGAGCGCCGTGCAGGGCAGGGTTACGAGTCATGAGAGTCTTGACGTGCTCGAAATCGTTGGTGTCGATGGCGCGCTTAAGTTCCCCGGTCTCCTCGAGTGAATCGACGTAGGTTTTGAGTTTGGGCCAACTGGCAAATCCATAAAGACGGGCGACCTTGAACTGGGCGTCGGTGAGCGACTCGGCGCCTCCGGCCTCGAGCAGGTCTTTGGCCTGATCTTTCAAGTGGCGGAGATTAGGACGGTCGGGAAGCGGGCGAGGCACTTCTGGAGAATTGGTCGACATGGCGACCTCCTTTCATTTTTAGCGCCCGTTGTCCGCAGGTCGGGCTGAAAGAAGGATCGCTAAAGCATGGTACTGAGAGGTGGGCTTCTACCCTTTCCGCGGACCGGATGCGTCCCTTAACGCTGGGAGGAATGCTACCACAGAGGACGCTTTGTTCTGAATTCGTAACAAATCGAAGATTTTCGTTTCTAGCGGTGAAATCCGGTTGATGATGACAGAAATTCGTAGAATCCACGCGCCAGTTCGCTCTGCCTTATGCTCGGTCGCCTAAGTGACACCCCCACACCGAAGCGCCTGTGTGAGCAGCCGTTGGGGCCGTCACAGGGACTCCGAGAGTCCCTACAGAGAAAGGTGCTGAAAATGAAAACACTCTTCGTGTGTCTCGTAGCAGTTCTGTTCTTCGAGGTTACATCCCTGGCGCAAGTATCGCCAATTACTGGTTCCAACGAGGTCCTAAGCGGCTTGGGAGCGGCCACGCCGTCCGAGAGTTTTATTGATGCTTCCACTGACACCGCGGACTTCCCCGATATCTGCAAGCAAATCAATGTTACCCTTGCGGCGTTTCAAAGCCAAACTCCCGCCCCGGCAACGCCCGCGGTGACGGTCGACGCCCGCGGCATTTACGGAACAACCGCGAACCCTCTGTCGTGCAGCATTAACCCGTTCAATAACATATCGGGCCTGACCGGCAGATTGTTATTGGGCGGAGGCGTGATTCCGACAAAAGCCCAATGGGTGGTGCCAAACCGCTTTTGGATTGAGGGCATTGGCCTGAGTGGCTCGGGCACGCTTATGAATACTGTCATACAGGCTTCTGGTACCTGGTGTCCGAGCGGGGCCATTTCAATGACCATCTATAACGGCTCTTCAAGCACTGGCTGCCCTGTCGTTTACATCGGCAACAACACCCAGGACATTTTTGCCGCTGGCATCAAGAACCTCACCATCGATTGCAATTCTGTGACAAATTGCATCGGCGTTGGTTCCGGTTCTGTGCAGGAAGGCAGTGGCATTGATAGCGTGGCTTTTATCAATCAGGAACTGGCGTGCATCGACTTTGACAGCTTGCTTTCGACTGCCGGCATCTCCAACCCATTCATTCGCAACGCGAACTGCACTTTCGTTGCGTCTGCCGCTGTGGCCAGCGCAATCGGAATTCAAGTGTACGCCGGGGATGGACCGGCGGAGATCAGTAACGTCACTGTTTCAGTCCCCAACGACAGCAGCGGGTACATCATCCAAGACTGCCTGTTTCTCCGGGCGGCAATCGCCACGGATGTCAATTTTCTGCATTGCGAACATGCAGAGTATGGGATCCAAATCGGCGACAGCAATTTGGCATCCGGAGCGTTGCCTACGGTTGGGGTCAACATTCACGGGTTCACGTCGGCAAATTTAGGGAACCCAAGCAGCCACGCCGGCGCAGGAATCTTGATTGAAAACAACACGAATAGTGCAAGTCTGGTTCCGGAATACATCTCCATTGAGGGTGTGGCGATGGACCCGGTGCCGAGCGCGGGCGAAACTATCGACGACCAGGTGAATAACATCTTGGTCACGGATCAGGTCGTCGGGCAGTACGACATAGGCACTTCGACCGGTCCCCTGATCAGCACCAGTTCAAACTTTCCATTAATTCTCGCGCGGGTCACACACTCCGCTCTGACTTCGGCTCCTCTGAGCAGTGCACCTCTGGGGTCGGTTCTTTATTGCAAGGACTGTACGTCTCCTAGTTCGCCGTGCAGCGGTAGTTCAACCGGCGCATTCGCGGTGCGTCAAAACAGTAGTTCACCTGCCTGGGTATGCAAGTGAAGGCAAGTCAGCGATAGCTGGGTAGGATGGGAATGTTTTTCCGTCCCGCCCGGCTTCGCGGGCGCTCTGTCGGTTAGGGCGACAGAAAGATGGCGCTCAAGACCTAGTGTCTTGTGCCGTTGCTGATTGGTGGCAGGAAGCGTTCGTCTTGCAGCGCTTTGGTCTCGCGAGTTTCTAACTCCGCCTGACGAAGCTGGGTGGCTTGTTCGGGACTGGTTCCAGGTTTGAGTTCCGTCTTTTCGCAGAAATAACGCCAGCCTGCCTGACGGTCTTCCATAGTCTGACCGCTCTCGTACTGCTTCGCGGTGGTTTCCGCGTTCTGCTTGCCTTTGATCACGGCCGCGACCCCACCCGATTCATAGGTGCGAACGTTGTGGCGAATAATCGCGTAGGAAGTTTTGAGATCTTCGCTGATCAAACAGACTCCAGTCTGCGGTAGGGGAAGTACGATAACGCGTGCCGGCCCAGGTTCGGTCACCGGCACGCTCGCTGTGAAAGTTACCGCTTAGAGCGGTCGGACGTTTTCAGCTTGCCAGCCTTTTGGCCCCTTGGTTACATCGAACTCCACGGTCTGGCCTTCCTGCAGGCTCTTGAAACCGCCCGCCTGGATCGCCGAGAAATGGACAAATACATCTTCGCCAGTCTGACGGCTGATGAAGCCGTAGCCCTTGGCATCGTTAAACCACTTTACTGTTCCTTGTTCTGCCATATTGTTTTGTTACGGATGTTCCTTTCGATCAGTTTACGCTGAAATGACTCGGAAGTACGAAGGGCAGGTCCTAGCTGGTTGGCAAGAAGTTGCTCTACAACCGATTCTAATCAAACGCATATATAGGATAGCAGAGAAGCCGGGGAATTAGCAAAATGCAGGAGGTCGGGTTTGCAGCCCCAATCTCAATTTAGTGATCCTTCTTGCACTTCGCGGTTACGAGTTTCCGACCGTCAAGGGTGCGAAGTGTTTGCAGAGATCGCGAGGATGATCTGGAATCAGCGCCTTGCGGCACGTTAGTAATCTCCCCGAGGTTACAGTCGTGACAGGAAACCCTCGAAGGTGCCATTGCTGTAGGGTCTTGTAAGGAGGCAAGCTATGAGCTGGCGCGAAGCCCTAGTACGCGCCGGGGAGAGGGAAGATGAGAGAGTTTCTGGGCAGACTTTGGTCGCAAGAGGAGGGCCAGGATGTTGCTGAATATGCCGTTATGCTAGCCGTGATCCTGGTGATCGTTGTGGGCACGGTCAAGTTGATCGGCGCGAATTCCAACAACGTGTTTTCCAGTGTAGCGAGCTCGATTGGGAGTTAGGCGCGATTTGCTGTCTCCGCGCAATCTACCGCCGAGTGCGCGGAGGCCCGCAGCGAACAAACTTAAACACCTGCACGCCTTGAGCCCAGTGTCCGGCAGTGCTGATGTATGCTGAGTCACGCAGTCACTCTTGACGGACGGCTCGGCATACATGTCCCAAAATTACTTCTGGCAGGTCTCTCCACTCGAAGAACAACAAGCACAATCCGGTAAGGCGTATCTGGAATTTTTGCGTGTGCCGGCCATGAGTGCCGGCCTTTACGTATTGCCTGCGGGCGGGCGCGATCCTCAATCTCCGCATCAGGAGGACGAGATGTATTACGTGGTCCGGGGAAAGGCGCAGATGAAAGTTGGGGCTGAGAGTCAGCCGGTGGGTGCGGGCAGCGTTATTTTTGTCGAAAAGCGAGTCGAGCACCGCTTTTACAATGTCACGGAAGAGTTGGTGGTATTAGTGTTCTTCGCGCCGGCGGAAACGACTTAGGGGTAACGTCTTGGGTGACCATGAACTTCCACATCAACCCCATGGCAAACGAAGACTGGCCCGCGGTGCGGGACATCTACGCCGAGGGTATCACTACGGGAAATGCCACATTCGAGACTGATGTTCCCGATTGGACAAAGTGGGATAGCGGGCATCATGAAGAATGCCGCCTCCTGGCGAAAAACGACGAAGAGATTCTCGGTTGGGCAGCTCTCAGTCTGGTGTCGACTCGCCACGTTTATAGAGGTGTGGCCGAGGTCTCAATCTACGTTGCACGATCGGCGCGTGCACGCGGAGTTGGCAAGGCACTTCTCATGGCGCTGATCGAAGCTTCCGAACGCCGCGGAATATGGACACTGCAAGCCGGCATCTTTCCGGAAAACGTTGCCAGCATTCAGTTACACAAGTTGTGCGGTTTCCGCGAAGTCGGCTTGCGGCATCGGGTGGGCCAGTTGGCCGGGGTTTGGAGAGACGTTTGCCTGCTGGAGCGCCGCAGCGGCATCGTCGGAGTTTGAGTCTGGACGCTCGAATTAGACCGTCGCTTGCTGCATGAGCTCGCACAATGCCGAAACAGAAGACCCTTGCCGCTGTCGTCAAAGCCCTGCAGAAGTTTTATGGCCAGCCCAAGCCGCCGAAGATCACAGACCCTCTAGACCTGATCTTGTGGGAGAACGTTGCCTACCTCGTGGATGACGAGAAACGTGGCAAGGCATTTGCCTTGCTCAAGAAGAAGGTCGGAACCCGAGCACCGCAAATCCTCAAAGCCTCGGATGCTCAACTGGAAGAAGCCACTAGATTGGGAGGGATGCTTCCCGAGGTGCGGGCGCAGCGGCTGCGGCAAATTGCCGAACTGGCCCACTGGGTATTCAAGGATGACTTGAAATCAGTCCTACAAAAACCTTTGGCAGAGGCTAAGAAAGCGCTCAAGAAATTTCCCTCTGTCGGCGACCCTGGAGCGGAGAAGATACTCATGCTGACTCGCAGCTATCCCGTGCTGGCGCTGGAGTCGAATGGGCTGAGGGTGCTGCTACGGTTGGGGTTTGCCGAGGAAAAGAAAAGCTATTCAGCCAGTTATCGTGGGGTGCAGGAAGCGCTGAGGGAGCAACTTCCGTCCGATTTCGACAGTGTCATTGCCGCGCACCAGTTGCTGCGTCAACACGGGCAGGAGGTGTGCAAGCGGTCGCAACCGTTGTGTGAGGGCTGTCCGCTGAAACAGCAGTGTGACTACTTTCAAACCACCTACTGACCGTTCTTACACAGCTACTTTCCATATACCAGCACCACAAAACTGTCGGGCAGAATGGTGCGCCGCGGGTGCGGGTTGTCCTCAGTGGGCGCGGGAGGTGGCCCGAACTTCGCGGTAACGAAGTAGACATTGTGAGATTTTTCGTCGAGTGCCATGGTGCGCGCCCCCGGCTGCGTTGGCACATTCCCCACAACGCTGAACTTCGCCGGTGAATCTTCGTGGACCACGGTGAGAACGCCCTCTCCACAGGAAGCAAAGGCCAGCCCGGTCCCGTGATCAAAGGCATTGGCATCAACGCCCTCGCCGATCGGAGGCGTGGCGATCACCTTGCCCGTGTCGGCATCGACGACCGCCATCATCTTGTTGTCGCAGCCGGCAAACAGGCGGCGGTTCTTGCGGTCGATGGCCAGACCACTCGGCTCCTCACAGGGCGCGAGCGGCCAGCTTGCTTTAACCTCTAGCTTCGCCGGATCGATGGCGTCGATCTGGCTCTTATCTTCGATGTTCACGAAGATCTCGCCCTTCGCGTCGCTGACCGCAAACTCTGGCTTTCCTTCGAGCTTAATTGTGCCCAGCACCGTGCCAGCAACGGCGTCGATGGCCGTGGCGTCATGACTTCGCCCGTTGAAAGCAAAAACACGTTTGGTCGCTGGGTCGTAGAGAATGGCGTCCGGGTTTTCCCCGGCTTTGACCTTGGTGATCGCCTTTAGCGTCTTCAAGTCAAAAATCGTGACCGTGTTCTCGCGCCCGTTACTGATAAAGCCGCGGCCCAACTCCGGCGCGAGCGCGATGCCATGGACGCCGGGCGTATCAGGAATGTCTCCCACTGGCTTGCCCGAGTCGGCATCGATCACGATGACGTGTGTGGCGCGGGAGATGTATACACGCCGCGCAGAACTGTCGAGGGCAAGATAATCCCAGCCACCGTCGCCACCGAGCGGGTAGGTGTTGATGAGGTGGTAATTCGGAGCGGCTGCCATGGTGAATGTGGCCGCAAGCAACACCGACAAAACGAAGCCAAAGAACTTACTTCTTGTGAGCATGATGTGTCTCAATGTCCGGGTTATTTGCTGATCACGCCGCAAGCAATGCGGTCGCCGGAGTTGCCGGAAGGATCAGTCTTATTGTCATCGGCTTTGGCGTGAATCACCAGCGCAGTTCCGCCGTTCGAGAACAGCGAATGATTGTCAGTGCCGAAATTTACGCCAGGAATGTCGGAGGTAAATGAGGCCTTGCCTTTCGCGTCCACGGTGAAGTTCTTCAGGTCGCCGGCATGGTGGCCGTCCGGATTATCCCAGCCGTGCTTCTTGCCGTCAGGATTGAAGTGTGGGCCCGCTGATTTGAAGTCCGGCGGATCACATTTGGCATTCTGGTGAATGTGAATCGCATGCTCGCCGGGCGGCAGTCCGTGGAGGCTGGCCTTGATCTCCACCGCACCTTGCTTGTCCCAAAGAATAGCCGTGCCAACGCTGTTGCCCTGTGCGTCCTTCAGTTCAACGTGCGTCTTGGCGGTCGCAGGAAGTGAGAAGGCCAGTACTGCAAGTGAGAGCGCCGGGTAAAGGAGTATGCGTGGCATGGGGAAATTATAGCTCACCTTTTCCGGGCATGGATTCGTGGGTACCCAATGAACGCGCTTGTCCACAAGCTGGTGGAGTATACTGCGATGAAGTTTTCAATTTCTTCAGGGAAGAATTGCAATTATGTCCGTGAGAGTGGCTGAAGAGGTATCCCCGCAGGTTTCCGCCGACGATTTCCAGGCGCTGGAACAAAAGGTCTATCGCACCATTGAGCTCTATAAGGCAGCGCGCGAAGCCCGGACCGTGGCCGAACGCGACGTCAACCGATTACGGGAGCAATTGGAAGAGCGCGAGGAGGAAGTCGAAACCTTGCGCCGCCAAATGGTGCAATTGCGCCGCGAACGCGAGGAAATTCGCGGCCGTGTGGAGAAAATGCTACAGCACATCGAAACGGTTGAAGAACAGCCGGCTGCGAGTTGATTGATTTTGCTTTCCCGCGGCCGTTGGGAGGAGCAAAATAGGCTATGGCAATCGCGACCAAACCAGCGCCGGGCAAGGATGCTGCCAGCAGCGTGCGGGTGGAGATCTTTGACCAGGCCTATAATCTGCGCGGTTCCGATCCTGAATACATCCTCAAGCTAGCCGAATATGTGGACGGCAAAATGCGTGCTGTGGCCGAGCAGACTCACACGGTCGATACCGTGCGCCTGGCGGTGCTGGCCGCGCTGAATATCGCCGACGAATATCACCTGCTCAAACGCAATCAGGACAGCGGGACGATCGATTACCTGAAGCGGGCGAATAATCTGGCAAACGCGCTGGATGAAGTGCTCGAGGAAAAGCGTAAGGCTGGATAGCGTGCCGCCTGCCAAGTCTTTTGTTGCCTTTGTGTCTCTCTTTCTCGTTAGTACTGCGTTCGCTCAAGAAGCAACCATCCGCAGTCAATCCAACGTGGTTCTCGTACCGGCGCTGGTGAAAGATGCGCATGGGCACGCAGTCTATGGGCTGCAGGCCCAGGACTTCATCGTGGAAGATAGCGGTGTGGCGCAGGCTGTGCATCTGGATGAAGCAGCCGAAGCTGAGCCGATATCACTGGTCATTGCCATTCAGAATGGGCGCGAAGCTTACCGAGAATTTCCCCGGATCAGAGGTTTGAGTACCATGATCCAGCCGATACTGGATCAAGAAGGAACGCTGGCGGCTGTGGTTTCATTCGACAGCAAAATCGAACTTTCGCAGGATTTCACCGACGACCAACGCCTGGTTGGCAACACGCTAAAGACTTTGCAGCCCGGCGACGGTGGCGCGGCGATTCTTGATGCGGTGAAGTACTCGCTTAACTTGTTGGATAAGCAGCCTGCGGGACGGCAACGCGTGCTTTTGTTGGTCAGTGAAACCCGCGACCATGGAAGTCGCTTTGCCAAGATCGACGACGTGGTGACCGCGATTGGGGAGACTAATACGACGGTTTACACTCTGGCATTTTCGCCGGCGCGGTCGAATGTGCTTGATACCGTACGCGGCAACAACAAAGACGAGATGAATGCGGGACCTGATCTGCTTGCGCCGTTAAGGCTAATCCGAGAGGCGATGCGGAAGAACACGCCTAAGGCAATCTCGTCGATGACCGGCGGCGAGCACGCCTCGTTTGAATCCCAAAATGGCTTCGAGACGCGGTTGCTTGATTTCACCAATCACTTGCACAGCCGATATCTGCTAAGTTTTCAGCCTCAAGATCCACATCCTGGCCTGCACGAGTTGCGGGTACGGTTGAGGGATACAGGGAAAGGCGAAGTTCTGGCCAGGGGCAGTTATTGGGCAAATGGCCCATCGCAATGAGCTGTTTTGTCTGCTTACTAAAGTCGCTGGCAAACGGAGTGCCAACTTTTTGTGCCCGTCCCCTTGCTAATCTCCGCCGACTTGCCTAGGATGCAAAATTGAAAGCCGACCTGCAAGGTTGGTGATGGTGGTCACCGAATTTTTGAACCAATACTGAATGAACGGGGGCCTGACTCGCATTAAGATCCGGTGTGCAATGCTCCGCCACGCGGAGATGCCTAAAGGGTCTCGGCGGGCTCCCAGCGTCTACCGACGGGTTCATTCTCGGCCCACCACACGGCAGGTGCGGGTCGGCTTTTAATTCTGGTCGTTCGTCTTTGGTCGTTGGCCAACGCTTGGTTTGCAACATTCTTTCGACAACGACCTTCTGCTAAACTTCAGGTAGCATTCACGCATTGGAACGCATCTAACTAACTGTGCTGCCCCGACTCTTTCATCTTGGCAATTTCAGCCTGCCCACCTACGGGCTTCTGGTTTCTATTGGGGTGCTGGTCGGGTTGTGGATCAGCGTGCGCAATTCCGAAAAGCAAGGCATCGATCCCGAGCTTGCCTGGAATCTCGGTATTCTGGTGGTGTTATGTGGAATCGTCGGCGCCAAGCTTCTCTACATTGTGAATGACTGGAGTTACTACACAGCTCACCCTGGGGAGATTTTCAGCTTCGCCACATTGCAGGCCGGTGGGGTTTTCTCGGGCGGGTTTATTGGGGCTGCCGTGGCCGCAGCGTGGTATATACGCAAACATCACATGCCTGCTCTGGCCACATGGGATGCCTTCGTGCCAGGGTTGGCTTTGGGTCACGCCATCGGACGGGTAGGTTGTTTTGCCGCTGGTTGCTGCTACGGCAAGCCCACGAGCCATTTCTGGGGAGTGACGTTCAAGAATCCTCTGGCACAAACTTGGGTGGGGACGCCGTTGGGAACCCCGCTGGAGCCGACACAGCTTTTCGAATCCGCCGTCGAGCTGGCGAATTTCTTCATTCTGATGTGGCTGTTCAAGCGCAAGAAATTTGACGGGCAGGTGCTCGGCGCTTACTTGTTCCTGTATGGCGTCGCGCGATTCTTTCTGGAGTTTCTCCGCGACGATCCAGGCCGGGGATCAGTGTTTGGCGGCGTGATGACGGGTACACAATTGATCGCAATCGGGCTGGTTATCACGGGCGGCTTTATATGGTGGCTGCGGCCCGGGATGAAAGCTGTGCCGGCGCACGCCACGCGCTAACGGCCCCAGATTATGCTGAGAAACGCAGATTAACCCAACCGGACCAGTCATTCCCCATCTTTTTGATGCTCATCCGCGATATTCTTCTCCTGCGACAACCAATCAATGGAAGATTTCCCAAAGACCTTTTTTGCCTCGCCTGAGGATGCAGGTAAACGCCTGGACCAGTTTCTGGCTGGCCAGCTAGCCGAGACCAGCCGGGCGCGAGTACAGCAGCTCATTAGCGAGGAGAAAGTTCTAGTCAACGATGCGGTTGCCAAAGCATCGTTGCGAATACGCGGGGGGGAAACCATTCAGGTTCTGGGTTCACCAACGCTTCCACCGCTGCGGGCCATTGCCGAAGACATTGCTCTCGACATTGTTTACGAGGATGAAGATTTGGCGGTCGTCAACAAAGCTGCGGGCATGATGGTCCATGCGGGAGCGGGCGCGACCGAAGACGAGCGCAATCGGGGAACTCTGGTCAATGCGTTGTTGCATCATTTTGGCAAACTTTCCACGGTGGGAGGCGAGTTGCGCCCTGGAATTGTGCATCGCCTGGACAAAGCCACCAGCGGTCTGATCGTGGTTGCGAAAAATGATGAAGCGCATCGCAAGCTGGCCGCACAGTTCGCGCGGCGAAAGGTCAAGAAAACTTATCTTGCATTGGTTCATGGTTTGGTCAAGCCAGACCGCGGGACGATCAGCAGCAGCATCAGCCGCGACCGGGTGCGGCGAACCCGGATGACGACTCGGCGCGCGGGGGGACGCGAGGCGATCACGCATTATCTCGTGCAGAAGCGGATTGAATCGAAGTACGGAAAGTTCACGCTACTGGAGTTGCGAATCGATACCGGCCGCACGCATCAGATTCGCGTTCATTTGGCATCGTTGCGGCATCCTGTGGTGGGGGATGTGCTGTACGGCGCGCCCCGTGAATCTAAAGCGAAGGACGCCACAATTTCACTTCCCAGAAACTTCTTGCATTCGGCAGAGTTGCAGTTTCAGCATCCAAGAACCGATGAGTTGATGAAATTTTCGAGGCCCTTGCCGGCGGAGTTGGATACGTTCCTCAAAATTGTCTCGACGCAGTAAACGGATAATCGTTCGCGATATGACTTGCGGTCACTAGAGTCGATGTGGATCTTCATCGATATCCCAAAAACATCTTGACGAATAGCGTATTACAGGAGAAACAATGTGCATTAACCATAAATGACCTGAGGATCAAGTATGAATAAGAAAGGCATACTGGAGCGATTACGTGAGGGGCCAGTCCTGGGGGACGGCGGTTATCTGCTGGAACTGGAGAAGCGAGGGTGGGTGCGCGCGGGACCATTTACTCCTGAAGTGGCGCTCACGCATCCGGACGCGCTGCGCGAACTTCACATTGAGTTTCGAGAAGCCGGCGCCGAGGTGTTGCAGGCACTCACGTTTTATGCCAGCCGCGACAAGCTGGCCACGGTCGGCCTGGAGAACCGGCTGGAGGAACTCAACCGCGCCGCAGTCAAGATTGCACGCGATGTTGCCGGCGACAAGTGCCTGGTGGCGGGCAACCTCAGCCTAACCTGGATGTACGAGCCCAACAGCCCCTCCTCCGCGGATCACGTGCGCAAGACTTTCGACGAGCAGCTAGCAGTGCAAGTGGATGAAGGTGTGGACTTCATTATCGGAGAAACGTTTTCCTGGCTCGGCGAAGCGTTGCTCGCGGTCGAGCGTGCGAAGAAAACAGGCTTGCCGGTAATGGTCACCATCTGCTTTGAGAACCAGGACGAAACCGCTGATGGAAAGACTGCCGCTGAATCCGCCAAGGCTTTGCTCGATGCCGGCGCTGATATCGTAGGCATGAATTGTCTGCGCCCCCCGGAGCACATCCTTGGTTCCATGGAAGCCATGCGCAAGGCTGTGGATGGCTATCTAGCCTGCCAGCCGGTGGCGTATCACACGCCGAAGCAGCAGCCGGATTTTTCCAGTTTGCCGGAGTTTCCTCTTGCGCTCGACCCGTTGCAACTTACGCGCAAAGAGATGGCCGACTACGCGCTTCGCGCCCGCGAGCTGGGAATCAACTACATCGGCGCCTGTTGTGGCACGGTGGCGATGCACATCCGCGAAATGGCGCGGGTGTTGGGGAAAGTTGGCGAAGAACAGCGGGTTTGGAAAAAGGGCGGTGAGAAGCCGATGTCAGCGTACGAATATTATGACCATGATAATCTGGCCAACAGTCGAATTAAATCATAGGACGAAAGGAATCATATGAGCGTAACGCTAGCGGATGCCAGACGTGTGATTGCGGCGGCGGAGAAGAAATCGACGGAAATTGGTCAGCCGATGAACATCGCGGTGGCTGATGAAGGCGGGAACCTGGTGGCGCACGTGCGCATGGACGGAGCATGGCTTGGCAGTATTGATGTTTCCATCAAGAAGGCATATACGTCTCGTGCGTTCGACATTGCCACCAAGGATCTGGCGACGCATTCGCAATCCGGCGGACAGTTTTTTGGGATTCACGCTTCGAACGACGGCAAGATCATGATCTTTGCCGGTGGTATTCCCTTGAAGCGGGGCGGCAAAGTAGTAGGAGCCATTGGTGTGAGCGGCGGATCCGGCGATCAGGACCATGGAGTCGCTGAGGCGGGCGCGGCGGCGTTCTAGAACTCGTCGCTTCCGGTGGTTTTATTATCGAAGTCCCGGGACTTCTCGCCGGGAACGGGCCAGCAGCGGATCGCCCGTCCACGTTTGTTGTGATCCTACTCACCGCAGATGCCGCAGTTGTCACCAAAACTTCACGCAATTGTAATTTTTTTGTTTACAGACACAGAGTGTGGTCGTCAGGGATGCCCGTAAGCCGGAGTGTCCGGGGTGGGTGGCGCATAGTCGCGACCATACATGTTCTTGTGTTCCTCGGGCACGGTAGTGGGCAACTGAAATAGGCCCAAGGTGGAGGTGCTTTCAGAGACTGTGACCTCGCGGGCCATGGCATTCAACCTTTCTGGCAGCGTGGCTTCATACCAAATCCTGAGGGTATAACGGCCCGGCGCGACGGCGGGTATTATGACCTGGCCTTGACGGTCAGAGATTCCGTAGTAGGGAGTGTTCAACGCCAGCACCACCGCGCTCATTTCGGGATGGATATTGCAGAAGATGTAAGAAATGCCGGGCTTATCAAAGAGCACGTTCCGCGTAGTACCAGCCTCATAAAGACCGAGATCGAAACGTTTTCCTTCGTACAGCGAGAATACGTTGTGAAAGAAAGGATCGCGGTTGGGGAATTCCACCAGCGATCCCACCCGCACAACCAGCACGTGAGGCTCGAAACTCTTATTCCTCTGAACCAGGCGTGGCAGGGGGAACGACTGTGGAACCGGTGCGGTAGCGACTACAGCGCCGTCGGACGGTGTCAGCCAAACCACCACATTGCTGGCATCGCGGGTCTTACTCTTCTTGGCGTCGCCCACCAGCGTCACTCTGGCGGTGACGGTGTTTTCCTGGGCGCGCGCCGGACCGCCGGCAAAAAGCGCTACCAATAGACAGCCGATGCCGAAAGCTTGTGTCTTCAGAACAGGACCCCCATCATGATATTGATTTGATCGGCGGCGTTGTTGGAACTCGATACCGGGAATGATTGCAAGTACCGGTACTCGGTGGAAAATAGCAAATTGGAACGGGGGCGGAAAATAAAGTTGAACATACCGCCACGGTTCTGAACCAACAGCGGTCCGACATAGGCTTGACTACCGGAAGCTGCCCGCACCTCGGTCCCAGTGGGGTTGTCCAAGCCAAACGCAGCGTTGAATTCCAGGCGGCTGTTGGCTTTGAATTTCAACTGTGTCCAGCCTCCGATATCGTCCAATCCGTGGATCGCCGTGTATGGGAGGCCGGGGTTGCCATCGAAAACGACGCTGTTGCTAATACCACCGCCGATGCCGCCGATGGAACGTCCGCGGTAGAATTCGCCGGACAAACTCAAGCGAGAAACAATGGGGATTTCCCAATCGGTCATGCCGGACCAGCCATCAGCATAGTGGTCGAAGGACCAATCCTGGCGGCTGTAGTAGCCCGCAGCCCCGAGGGTGACGGTACGGCCAAGAATGTTGGATGTCCATGCGGTACGAAAACCAAAAGCAGGCTGGCTTGATTTCTCGCCCGGGCCTGGGGATCGAAAATAGGAGTTTGATGGGAACTCCCCGGCGAGATTGTCCATTATTCCGCCCTGCACCGTGATGTGATTGTCGCCGGATAAGTCAAAGCGATGTTCGATCCGCACCTGAGGCGTCCACGCCCACAGATTACCGGCATAGTTCAGAGCCGGGACGGCAAGAGAGGCAAACGAAGTGGGCGAGAGCGGAGAAACAAAGAGATCGTCCTGGCCCACGACAATAGAAGTTTTTTGCCAATCCATGCGCAGACGGGCAATGCGCAGGCGGAACAATCCCGAGTTCACTCCATTCCAGGTGTCGGCAAAGCCACCGGCAAAGTCCGCTTGCAGGCTGGCTGAGATCTTGGCGCCTGCGAGGGTGGGTCCGAATGCCTCCAACCCGATCTCGGACTGGCGTAGAGTAGCGCCGAAACTTCCACCCTGGTTAGGGCCGGTCACGAAACTAGGGAAGTCGGTGTTATCGGTTTGTCCGCGGTTGCTGAACAGATTCAACAAGACGATGCCGGAAAGCCGGACGCGATACTTCGAGGCGCTCTCGATCTTCGATTGATATTGGTCGTCCAGCTTACTGTTCAGCAGCTGCGTGGTTTCCTCAAGCGCGGCCACACGATCGGGCAAAGGCTCCGCCGGCGCCGCCGGGCGCGGGGAAGCTTCGGACGGATTGCCGGCCTCCGTGTTGGCCAGGGCGTAGGAATTGGACGCAGGCAACTCTCCCGGCCCAGGCTGAGCGTGCACGGCTTTCAATTCCCGGCGCAACTCCGCGGTTTCGGCCCGGTACTGCGCCGCTTCAGACCGGATTTCCGCCACGGCGGCGCGCAATTCGCTGACCTGCTGTTGCAGATCGTGAACGGCGGTGGCTACTCCGTCATTCGCTGAAGGCGGAGATGCAACCGGCCCCTGTGCCCACGCCGAGACACTGCCGCTCAGAGCAAGCAGCCCGACCCAACTGAACGTCCCGACCCAATCAAGAAAAGCATTCCTCTGCTTCACAAAGCGCCTCCCGAAGAAGACTGTGGAAGTAACAGAACGAATTGCGGCAACCTGAGACGGTCGCTAAACTGGAATGAACTGCAAACATGCATCGACCAGACGCTGCATGGCGAGCCTGGAATCAGTCCGGTGAGCGTGTCCGATGGCGCGCAACCCAGACTCGAATCCTACTCCACCGGCGTTTTTCTTGTCGATGCCAGTGATGAAAATGTCAGCTTTCGTTCGCCATCTCCATCGCCCATCGATTCCGACCCGAGCGGGAGCGTGAGCCGAAAAACAGTTCCCTCGATGGAGGTCTTTTCCACGATTACATCGCCCCCATGATCCTGGACAATTTTCTGTACCACGGTGAGCCCGAGGCCGGTTCCATTCTCCTTGCCAGAGCTGACAAACGGTTCAAACAGCTTGTCCCGAACTGATTCCGGGATACCGCGGCCATTGTCCACAACCCGCACCTGCACCCCATCCGGGATCTGGGTCAATTCAACTGTTATCCGTCCGCTATCTCCTGGAGTGGCCTCACAGGCGTTAAGCAATAGATTGTAGAATGCCCGCTCCAGTTTTTTGGTGTCGAACCACCCTTTGCAATTTCCGTCTTGGAGAACGCTGATCCAGACTGGGTGAAAACGAGGATGAGTACGAATGATCTGCACTACGCGATCGACCGAGTCCTTCACGTTTCCGAAAGTCAGGCGCAAAGACTCTCGCGTACGCGAGAACTCCAACAACGAATCGATGAGCTCGGTCATTTGATTCACGCCAATCCGGACCTCCTGGTAGAGCTCCTCTCGCTGCTCACTCGAAAGCCTGCTCTCCAGCAGGAACTCAGCATTGGCGACGATAGCGGCCAGGGAGTGCCGCAGGTCGTGGGAAATGGAACTGGCCATTCGTCCAATGGTGGCCAGCCGCTCTGCTTCCAGCAACTCTTGCTGGGTTTTCCGCAAGCTGGCTCGCATGCGGTTGAAAGCGCCAGTGACCTCTGCGACCTCATCGCCCCCCTGCGCGTCAAGCTTGTAATAAAAGTCTCCGCCCTCCAGGGCGCGCACTCCAGCGACCAGATTTCTTAAAGGCCGGGTAAAAGTGTCCGAAATGAAGAACACCAGGGCGCTGCCGGCGCCCAGTGCCGCCAGGCCGAGCGCGAGTAGTAAGCGGTTTAAGCTATCGAGGGAAGCCGTAGCCTGATCGTAGGATTTCAGCACGCTCAACCGAACCGAGGCGTTGCTGCCAGGAGCAAGTTCCAGCGAGGTTCCGAGGAAGTGTTCATCTCCTAGCCGTACTTCTTCGGGCTCGGCAGTCGCTGGGTTGGAGCGCACCACGGGATGCTGTGCAAGTTCCGCTTCGTGAGCGGGATCGAGGGTACTTCTTACGATGGTGTCCCCGTAATAAAACGCCACTTGGCTGGCGGCGATCCGGCTGACTTGTGAGGCCACGACATCGTCGATCTCGTAACCGATGACCAGAAAACCCAACAGCCGGTTTTCCGCGGCTGGACCGAAATAGATGGGCTTGAGAAATACCTGATAAAGGTGCTGCGCTCCGAACCACCATTGCCCGGAAGCCTCAGTGTTCAGGGGCGAGCCCAGGGCCTGCTGCGCCATCTCACGCGTGAAGCCCGGCGAGGTAGTATGCAAAGCAGCGACTTTGCCCTCGCGGTCTGCCAGAACAAACAGATCGCTCCCTGCCAAGCGCCACAAATCCGTCGAGGCATCCTGGATGGTAGCTTCATGGCTGGTAGTCATGAGGGCACGCAGGTTAGGCAGGTCTGCCAGCAGTTCGGCGGAGTGGGTGAGCGTAAGTTCCCGTTCCCTTTGAAAGTTCTGGAAGGTGCCGACAGAGTTGTGCAGGTCGGCAAAAATGCCTTTTCGAATCTGCTGCTGGACGCTGTGACGGACCAGCCAGAGACTGGTCCATGTCAATCCTGCTGAAATCACCAGCATGGAGAGGAGAAACTTGGTGCGCATCTTAAGTTTCATCGCGCTTCCTCATCTCCGTACAGTCGGCTGTCTGCATCTCGATCATCAAAGCTACTTTACGAACTTGTATCCCACTCCGTGAACCGTGCGGAAATGCGTAGGGTTTGAGGGATCCCTCTCCAGCTTCTGGCGCAACTTCAAGATGTGATTGTCCACGGTGCGGGTTGAAGGATAGTTCTGATAGCCCCAGACCTCATTCAGCAACTCGTCGCGCGAGATGACCCGTTCCGGGTTCTGGGCCAGGAATTTCAAAGTCTTGAACTCCTGTGCGGTCAGGAAAATTGGCTCTCCGTCCCGAGTCACTTCCATCTTGGTGAAGTCGGCGGAAATTCCATCAAATGCGATGATTTCGCCGCTGTCCTTACGAACGGTGCGGCGCAAAGCTGCGCGCACTCGCGCCAACAGTTCACGCGGACTGAAGGGTTTGGTAACGTAATCATCGGCGCCGAGTTCCAGCAGCAATACTTTGTCGGAAACGTCGCTGGCCGCACTCAACACAATGATCGGAACGGCGGGAGATTGCTGTTTGATCTCGCGGCAAACGTCGCGACCCGACATCTGGGGCAGGCGCAGATCAAGCACAATGGCCGAGGGAGTCGTTCGGCGGAATGCTTCCAGCGCGGATTTGCCGTCAGAACTTATCTCAATCTCGAATCCTTCGGTCTCGAATAGGCGTTTGAGCGCCTTCTGCACCGCATGGTCATCTTCCACCACCAGTATCCGCTCGGTCGTGTTCCCTGGCCCAGTTCGCGGTGAGGATTCTTTGGACAGCGTGATAGGTGGCCGTTGGAACTCCGGTTCCCGGTTAATTTCCACTCGCATGATGCTTGCTCCTCGATGATTCGCAATTCAAGCAAATACCGTACTAGATTACTACCAGGAAACAACTTAGATGGCATCCGAGACGAAATGTTGACAATGTTTTGACAATCCGGAGACAAGAAGACCGATTCTATGGCCGATCGTCTCTAGCTCTTAAGGCTGCCCCCCAGAACGCCTCTTTGGCGACTCTGCCCGAGGCTTTCCAGAGCTTCATAATCTCGAAGACAATTGTCGTCCCGTAGGTGACCGCCATCCAAACGAATACCGCTTCAATGGGAAGTCCAAACCAGGCTCCGATGAACAAACCCATCATCTGCCTGGACTGGTAACCCCACCAATCATAAGGCACGGCCAGAGTGGCCTCCCACAGCAGACTTACCAGAAGAATCAGGAACAGGGTCAGGCTGAATGCCCGCCAGTTGATGAAGGGACGGACTGTCGGGAAAAAGCTGACCGATGGCACGAGTCCGCCCAATACCAGGACGATGAAATAGGCCGGGAAGCCCGCCGGGCTTGGCGAGCACCATTTCTTGTAAGCGAAAGCGGCCGCGATCAGCACGACGCCGAGAACCGCGGAGGTGGGATGAAATTGGAGCAGACGTGGAATCTTCCTCGACTCTCCGGGATAGTCAGCCACGTTATAGGCCACCAACCAAAATTCATCCAGCCAGATGTAGATCAGGAGGATCGCGACAAATCCAGTGAAGTAGAAGAAGTACTCCTCTGCGGGAACACATCCGCCTAAAGCTGGGGCCCCGATCCCCAGGGTGGCACCCCGGTTGGGAAAAATGAAGAAATAGTGAGCAAAGAAGAAGTCCAGAGCACAACCGACGGGAACCAAAATGGCGAGCGTCCGCCAGAAGGCCCGCTGCGGGATGTCCAAGCCTTCACTGGGAATAAACCAGAGCCCGATCGTCAGGATGGGGACGACAAACAGCAACAGACTCCAGGTATAGCCGTGAGGACTCGGATTACGAGCGGAAATCTGCAACGTGCCCGGGATGTGAACCGTGTGCAGGGCGATGGCTGCCGGGAACGCGATCATCGCCAGCATTACAAATACGATCCACGCGCTCAGGCGGGGTGTAGGAGGGGTGGGAGATGGGCGCATGGGAATATCCTCCGAATTCGGGGGAATTCTACTCCACGCCAGGAAGGTTTCAACTTCTCGTGCTCTAGTTTTCGGATTTTGGAACGGCGAGACTGGTTACAAATCGAAACTCCTACCGTCTTCGGCGATCTCCCATCCGGCGTCGCGAACCTCGCGATACTGGGGACTAGACTCATCCAGCATGGGATTGGTGTTGTTGATGTGGATGAACACTTTGCGTGGCCGGTGCAGACCGGCCAGTTTTTTCAACGATCCTTCGGCCCCCGACGCAGGAATGTGCCCCATTTCACGCGCTGTCGCACCGCTTCCCTGGACACGAATCAGTTCGTCGTCGCTCCAGAAGGTTCCATCGAACAGGAGCAAATCGGCCGATTCCAGGCGCTGCAGCAACGTCTCTTCGATCTCCGGCACAGCTGGCATGTAAGCCAGCCGTTTCCCCGAAGGCGATTGCAGGACAACTCCGAGCAAGGCCTCTTCCGGTCTTAAACTGGCGGATCGCTGCACCGAAACGTACGCGGGATAGTGGGTCGCTAATGAGAACCCTTCGCAACGGATTCCCGAGTCGGCTCCCGCCGAATCGAGCAGAGAGAAGCTTCGTCCAGGTGTAATCTCGTGCCACGAAACCTGGTTGGGCACGCGGTTGAGCATAGCGAAGACGGAGTTGTCCTCGCCCAGGATTCGACGAATCGAAGTAGTGGAGTAGATGTGAAAAGGCTGCAACTCACGCAGCGACAATAATCCGGCAACCTGATCGATGTCGCCACTAGTGAGCAAAACACCGGCAATAGGGGAATCTCGTTGGCTACGGCGGGGATGAAGATGCGGTGTAGCCTCAATCTGCAGGCGCAGATCAGGCGACGCGTTCAGGAGAAAGTAATGCTGGTGGTCGTTGGTAACTGCGACCTGGGTTTGAGTACGGGCCTTGCCCTGGAAAGTCCCGGCGCGCAAGGACTGGCAGTTACGGCAGTTGCAATTCCACTGCGGAAACCCGCCCCCTGCGGCCGAGCCCAGGATTTCGATGCGCACAGTTACATTGCAGCGCTAGCGTAGGAATTGATCTCGCAATTCAGCGCGATCTCTTCAAACTGCGGTGACGTCCATTCCATGATTCTCACCTCTAAGAATTATTACCGGGCGCTAGATTAACACAATCCCGTGCCAAGTCTTAGGTCGATCTTAAATCGCCGGGAGAAATAAATCCAGGCGGTCTTTACTACCTGGTACTTTCGACTCCGCTGGCGGGTCTTGTCAATCGCCCGAGATTTCCACAACTTTTCCGCAAGCGGCTGCAATTACTTACGAGGAAGTCAACAGAATCGCGCGCAGCGAATCTCTTTCGTAAACGCAACTGCTTGTGGTCACCTGATCAGTTAGCCACAACTTCTCGTAGTTTCACCAAGGGGCGATTAATCCCTCCATATACCCATAACTTTGTTATTGACAACAAACAGCTTAGGCGTAAGATGTGGACAAAAGTGGTAAGAAGTGGTTGGATAAGTAGAGGTCGTGGGCAGAAGTGAAATAGCGAGAGGCGCCAGTGGACTTTGAAGCTGACACCCCGATAAACAGCCCGAACGAACCGCAACCGACTGACATTTTTATCGCTTTTACCTCCCTTGCTGTGGCAGTTGCAGCCAAAAGGTTTTCCGCTCCGCTGAGGGGCAGAACACATGTTTCGCGGCAATCACCCAACTCGCGTCGACGAAAAGGGACGGCTGAAGGTCCCCGCGGAATTCAAGCGGGTGATCGACGAGAAGTACAGCAGCCAATTTTACATCACGAGTCTGGATGGAAAGGTTGCACAACTGTATCCCTTCGAGGAGTGGGAACGGATCGAGCAGAAGCTGGCGGCGCTTTCCACCTACAACCCAACCAAGAAGAAGTTTCTGGCCCGGGTAAATTACTGGGGGCAAACGGTGGAGATGGACGGCCAGGGCCGTCTGCTAATGCCGCAACTGCTGCGCGATTCGGCACAGATCAAGGGCGAGGTCGCGGTCACCGGCAACCTGACGTATTTGGAAGTTCGTAACCTCGAAGCGTACCGGCTGGAGATGGAGACGGAGAAGTTCACGCCTGAGGATGAGAAGACGCTCGACGAGCTGGGCATCTAGTGGCGGAGGGTTACACAGACACCCCCGAGCGGGGTGGGCATGGGCAAGTGGGCCATGTCCCGGTTCTTTTAAAAGAAGCGATCGACTTTTTAGCCGTCCGGCGTGGCGGGATCTATCTCGACGCCACGGTGGGCCTTGGCGGGCACAGTTACGAAATCGCAAAACGCCTCGGCGCACCGGGTCATTTGATTGGGCTCGATAAGGATCCTGCAGCGCTCGGAATCGCACGGGAAAGGCTGGTCGTTAGTCGTTCGTCGTTGGTAGTTGGCGAAAAGGCCGACTGGCCGACAGTGGAGTTGCAACATACATCATTCGCAGATTTTGCGAACGACCAACAGCCTGCCCTGAGCCGCATGGCGAAGGGACCGACGACGTACGACGGGATCCTCGCCGATGTCGGAGTCAGCAGTTTGCAATTCGACAATCCGGCGCGAGGCTTTAGTTTTCAGGCGGAAGGACGGCTCGACATGCGAATGAATCCGCATGCCGAGCTGACCGCCGAACAAGTGGTAAACCACAGCGACGAGCGTGAGCTTGCCGATGTGATTTACGAATTCGGTGAGGAAAGGAGGTCGCGGAGAATCGCCAGAGCCATTGTCCGGTCGCGGCCGATCCGTACGACTGTGCAGCTTGCAGACGTCGTATCAGCCGCGGCCCGGCCAATGAAACATGAGCGCATTCATCCCGCGACGCGGACCTTTCAAGCTCTCCGAATCTTCGTAAACCGTGAACTGGACGAACTGCGGGGACTGCTGAATGCGGCCCCGCAAATGCTGAAACCGGGTGGGCGGGTGGTGATCATCAGCTTTCACTCGCTGGAAGACCGCATCGTGAAAGATGCCTTCCGCGAGGGAGTGAAGCAGGGTCACTACCGGTTAATGACGAAGAAGCCAGTGACCCCCGGTGAGGAAGAGATTGATCGCAATCCGCGGGCACGCAGCGCGAAATTGCGGGCGGCGGAAAAAGTTTAGAAACGAAGACCCAAGGTCTGGTAGGCAGGAGAAGAACATGTATAGCGGAACACTGATTGACGATCTGATCAAAACCGTGGAACGAACCGAAAGACTCGCCACGGAAACATCCCAGCCGGAAAAGATGAAGTACTGGCAGGCCATCTCACAGAACGAAATCGCGCAATTCGAATCATCCTTGGCTGGGGTGGCATAAATGGCAGCAGCGGCGGCGGTAAATCCGGGAACCATTGGCAGCCGGCGAAAACCGTGCTGGGTTGGAACTCCGGAGATCTATTTCCCCAAGGCGATCGACAACTCACGCCTGGTCAAGATCGAGGATCCCAAACGCAGCCGCGAAATGCGCCAGTTTGGCATCGCACTGACCTGCCTTTTTCTACTGGTGATGACTTATACCTGGCAGCATTTCAAGGCGATTGAGTATGGCTACAAAGTGGAATCGCTACGTAGCCAGCGTGATGGCCTGCTGGAGATGAATCGCGCGCTGCGCCTGGAAGAAGCTTCGCTGCGCTCACCCGACCGCATTGATAAACTGGCGCGCGAGTACGGCATGCTGCCGCCACGAGCCGGGCAGGTGATTCGTATGGACTCCACATTGCCCGATGCTGGAACGCCGGTAATAGCGAGCGTGGCTTCGGTGTCGGTGATTTCGGTGCCGTAGTCAGGTTGATGAAACCGCAGGCCACGGATCTGCACGGATGAGCACGGATCAGGAAAGCTGAGCATTATCCGTGACAATCCGCGTAAATCCGTGGCCCGTTTTTTGTCTGGAAGGTCGATTTGATGGCAGCCGGTTCTGCGCGCAACTCCACCAACGTCAGGCTCTACCTGTTGGCCGCCATACTCTTTTTGTGGGGCGGGGCCATTTGTCTGCGCCTGGTTTACCTGCAAATTTTCCGCTATGGAAGTTTTGAGCTGCGCGCACAACATCAGCAACAGCACACAACCGAGGTCTCTGCTCGCCGCGGAATTATCTATGACCGTGCCGGTCATGAGCTGGCCATGTCGATTGCGGTGGATTCAGTCTTCGCTGTGCCTACGGAGATGCCAGATCTGGCAGGGACTGTCTCCCTCATCTCGCGCATCACTCACTCCGATCCGCGCGAACTCCTGGCCAAGTGCCAAGCTGGTCGCACCTTCTGCTGGCTAGCTCGCAAAGCGGATGCCGAAACCGCGGACCGCATCCGATCACTTAATCTGCGCGGCATTTACTTCCAAAAAGAGTCCAAGCGGTTTTACCCCAAGCGCGAACTGGCGGCCCAGGTGATCGGCTATGTAGGAACCGACGACGAGGGTCTAAGCGGCATTGAGCGCGAATTCGACGACCAGCTCCACGGCAAGCCAGGAGAAATGTTGGTTTCCGTCGATGCCCGGCGGAAATGGTTCGGTAGCGTGGAAAAGCAGCCCGAGCCGGGGCAGAACGTCGTCCTCACAATTGACCAGCAGATCCAATACATCGCTGAGCGCGAACTGCAAACCGCCATGCAGCAGACGCACGCCGAAGCTGGCACGGTGATTGTGGAGAATCCACATACCGGTGAGATTCTGGCGCTGGCTAACCAGCCCACGTTCAACCCCAATCTAACCCGGGAGATCACTCCTGCGAAGCTTAAGAACCACGCGGTCAGTGACGTCTACGAACCCGGGTCGACGTTCAAAGTGGTCACCATCTCAGCCGCACTCGAAGAAAAGCTGACCACTCCGCAGGAAGTCTTTGACTGTCAGATGGGGTCCATCGTTATTAATGGCATGAGAATCCACGACAGCAGGCCACATGGTCTGCTATCGGTTTCGGATGTTCTCGCCGAGTCTAGCGACGTCGGTTCCATTAAGATTGGCATGCGCCTGGGTGATGATCGCTTCTACAAATACATTCGCGGCTTCGGCTTTGGCCAGCAGACGGGAATCGAGCTGCCGGGTGAGACTCGCGGCCTAACCAAACCGACGAGTCGCTGGTCCAAGGTCTCTTTCGCTGCTATTTCGATGGGCCAGGAAATTGGAATTACGCCGCTGCAACTGGTCGGACTCGTCTCCACCATGGCTAACGATGGCGTCTGGGTGGCGCCCCGGATTGTAGCCGCCACCAATGCCCCGCAAAGCACACCGCAAACGATTGCGTTTCATCCCGTCGAGCCGCGACGCGTCATTTCAGCTCTCACCGCCGCCCAGATGCGGCAAATGATGGAGGGCGTGGTGCTGCATGGTACGGGAACAAAGGCACTGCTCGAAGGCTACACCGCTGCCGGCAAGACCGGGACGGCGCAGAAGGTCGATCCCGCCACTCACGCATACTCACACTCGAAATATGTAGCCTCGTTCGCCGGCTTTGCCCCCATCAATAACCCGGTCATTACGGTGGCAGTGATTCTCGATTCGGCGGTCGGACTCCACCAGGGCGGTCAAATCTCGGCGCCGGTATTCCAGCGAGTAACGCAGCAGGTTCTGGAGTATCTGCACACCCCGCATGATGTTGAGTTGCCTCCGAACCGGCAATTGCTGGCCTCGCGTAAGGTGAAGGATCGTGAGGTAGAGGAAGGTTCGCCAGATCATTTGGGCGATCCGCTGGAGGTCGCCGAGGCGGCAGCGCCTCCGCCTCCCGCGCCACGTGCTCCGGGAAAGAACGTCGAAGCAGCTGGGCCTGGAGTCGTTACGGCCGCACTAAAGCAGTCTGAAACCGTGCGGCCGGAGGATCCGAAAGCGATTGCAACCATTTTGGAGTCCCAACCGCAGGAAGCAGCGCCAAAAGAGCATCTGCCAGTAAACGGGACGGTGATTCTGGATCTTGAACAGAATGCCACAGTGGTGCCTTCGTTTGTCGGCAAGAGCGTTCGCGCCGCCATCGAGATGGCGCAAGAAAACGAATTGGATCTGAATGCTGTCGGAAGCGGTTTGGCGAGAGACCAGTCACCGGCTGCCGGATCGCACGTGCCTAGCGGGTCGAAGGTGACGGTGAGATTTGGGCGGTAGGTTGGTCAACCAGAGAGTGCACAGAGGAACACAGAGAAGACCGACCCCTAGCTTCTTGCCGGTGCAGTCTGGATGTGCCCGTATAATTCACTCCAATGACGTTTGAACAGCTGCTGCAAGGGGCGGAGGTGCTCAGCCGGACTGGGAATCCGCCGGTGAGCGGCCTGGAGTACGACTCGCGCCGGGTGAAGCAGGGAGATTTATTCGTCGCCATGCGCGGTGAATCCAGCGATGGCAATCAATTCATCGACAAGGCAATTGGTGCGGGCGCAGTGGCGATCGTCACTGACTCTGCCGCCGAGCAGCCGCGCGCCAGCGTGGCGTGGGCGCAGGTTGCGCATGGACGCCGAGCCCTAGCGCGTCTGAGCGCCAACCTCTACCAGCGGCCAGCGGAACGCCTCGCAATTACTGGAATCACCGGTACCAACGGCAAGAGCACGGTGGCTTTCCTGGTGGAATCGATTCTTGCGGCTGCTGATCGCAAGAGCGCACTGGTAGGGACCATCGAATATCACGTCGCCGGGAAAGTCCTGCCTGCGCCCCACACTACGCCCGAGGCGCTGGACCTGAACCGCATCCTATCGGAAGCTATTGGTAGCGGCGCGACCGAAGCCGTGATGGAAGTGTCCTCTCATGCACTCGCCCAACAGCGCGTGTATGGAATTCCTTTCGACGCGGCAGTCTTTACCAATCTGACCCGCGATCACCTTGACTACCACCACACCATGGAGGAGTATTTTGCGGCTAAGCAGATGCTATTTGAGGGCTGCGGCACCGACGCTCCCCGCGCGGCGGTCATCAACATTGAGGATGATTATGGGCAGAGGCTGCTCGAGATCAGCCGCAAACGTAGCGCGGAAGTTTTGACTTATGGGCTGTCGCAGGGTGACTTTCACGCAGAGAAAACTGAAATTACTTCCCGAGGCACGCGCTTCGATCTCATAACCCCAGACGGGACAATTCCGATTTTTGCTGCCCTGATTGGCCGCGTAAACGTATTCAACATAATCGCGGCGGCGGCAGTTGGTTACGAGCGGGGCTGCAAGCAGGGAGCGATTATTAAGGGCATTGAGATCCTGCGCCGTGTCCCGGGCCGCTTCGAGCGCGTTGACTGCAATCAGCCCTTCACCGTGGTTGTTGATTATGCCCACACCGACGATGCGCTGCGCAACCTGACCGCGCTGGCGCGCGAGTTTGTGCGACAAGCCGGTCATGGCAGCCGGGTAATCACAGTTTTCGGATGCGGCGGCGATCGCGACCGTGCCAAGCGTCCGCTGATGGGCGAAGCCGCCGGCCGGGGCAGCGACTTTGTTGTTCTTACTTCTGATAATCCCCGCAGTGAGGATCCGCTGGCCATCATTAATGACGCAATGGTTGGCCTGCAACGGGCTGGAGCCAAGTACACCGTGGAACCGGATCGCCGCGCCGCCATCGCGATGGCCGTTGCCGAAGCTGGGCCGGGGGACATTGTGCTCATCGCTGGCAAAGGCCATGAGAAGGTGCAAGTCACGCGCGAGGGCTCACGTCCCTTCGACGATGTAGAGGTCGCTCGGCAGGCTTTGCACGCGGCGGGCTACAGTTGCGAGGCGGCGAATGCGGCCGCAGGGAAACATGCATGAAGCTGCCGATCTCTAGAATCGCGGAATTTCTTAGTGCCAGCGGTGAGTTTGATCACAAAGCTGTGGCACAGGGATATTCGATCGACTCGCGCACCGTCCAGACCGGAGAACTGTTCTTCGCAGTGAAGGGCGAGCGCATGGATGGTCACGACTTCGTCGCTCAGGCGCTGGGTAGGGGCGCGGTAGCTGCAGTGGTGCGTAAAGACCAGCTTGCACGCTATTCAGCTATTACTGATTTGCTGGCGGTGGACGACACTCTGACGGCACTGCAGACGTTGGGAACCGCTGTCCGCCGTTTGTGGGGAAAACCGCTGGTGGGAGTTACGGGCTCGGTTGGAAAAACCACCACTAAGGACGCCATCGCCCATGTTTTGTCGCAACGTTTTCGAGTGCTGAAGTCGGAAGGGAATTTCAACAATCATTTCGGCCTGCCGCTGATGCTGCTCAAACTGGAGCCCGAACATGACCTTGCCGTGATCGAGATGGGGATGTCTCACGCAGGCGAGATCGCGGCGCTCGCGAAGATGGCGCAGCCTGAAATTGGCGTCGTGACCAACGTCGCTCCGGTGCATCTGGAGTTTTTTAATTCGGTCGCGGATATCGCACGGGCGAAGTATGAACTGATCGTATCCCTGCCGGCGGGTGGCACTGCCATATTGAACGCTGACGATGAATATGTCTCGCAGTTTGGACGCGATTTTCACGGCAGGGTTGTGCTTTACGGGATGGGAGCGTCGGCGGATGTGCGAGCGGAAAATGTCGAGTCTCGCGGTGCGGCAGGGTCGGTGTTTGAGATTGTGGCCGGAAGCTGCCGAGAGCGCGTTACGCTGTCGTTGGTCGGCACTCACAACATCTACAACGCACTGGCAGCTGTAGCCGTGGGGTTAGAACGAGGCTTGACGCCTTCCGAAGCAGTAAACGCAATGGCAAATCTGGCTCCAGCGGACAAGCGCGGAGAGGTCGTCCAAGTCGGCAACATCACGGTCATCAACGATTGCTACAATTCCAATCCAAAGGCCCTCGACGCAATGGTTGATACTCTGGCTGCGATGCAAGCCAAGCGCCGTATCGTGGTTGCGGGTGAAATGCTGGAATTGGGCCCGGCGGGTGAAGAGTTGCATCGCGGTTCCGGCCGCCATATGGCCGTTCAGAAGATTGATTGGCTGGTGGGAGTGCGAGGGCAAGCGAAGCAGATGGTCGAGGCCGCCCGCGAGGCCGGCATTCGGGCGGAGTTCGTGGCCACGCCGGAAGAGGCAGGGGAATGGCTGATCCGGGAAACGCGTGACGGTGATGTAGTGTTGCTGAAAGCGTCGCGAGGCGTGAAGCTGGAGCGAGCGCTGGAGAAGTGGTCGCAGGGCGTTGGAACGTTGGCCGGCCGACGGCCAGCCACCAACAAGTAAATGGAGGCGGATTGCTCTACTGGCTGCTGTACCTGAAGCTGTTCCATTACTTTCCTCCGTTCCGCATTTTTCGTTACCTCACGTTCCGTACTGCCTTTGCGAGCCTCACAGCCCTGTTTACCGGGCTGATCGTCGGCCCACTGGTCATCAATCGCTTACGCGAATTTCAGATCGGTCAGTACATTCGCGAGGAAGGGCCGAAGGAGCATCAGAAGAAAGCCGGCACGCCCACTATGGGTGGGCTGCTGATTGCGATCTCCATCATAGTTCCAACTCTACTATGGGCTGATCTGAGCAATCGCTTTGTCTGGATTGCCATTCTCGCCACGGCAGCCTTCGCCGCTATCGGCTTCGCCGACGATTACACCAAGGTCGTTCATCGCCGGAACCTGGGGCTGACCGGCAAGGCCAAGATAGGACTGCAAATCGCAACCAGCGTTCTCATCGCGGTGGCGCTGATCGCCATGCAGACTCGCGGACTCTATTCCACCAAGCTGGTGGTTCCGTTCATAAAACAGTTCCGTCCCGACCTGGTGATTACTTCGCTTGAGCATAGCCCTCACCTGTGGCCACTGGCGTTTCTGCCATTTGTGGCCTTTACGGCTCTGGTGATCGTGGGCTCGAGCAACGCCGTGAACCTCACCGATGGCCTGGACGGTCTGGCAATTGGCTGCACAGTAATTGCCGCCGGAGCACTGGCAGTCCTGACGTATGTAAGTGGGCACGCTACGTTTGCGTCTTATCTTGAACTGCAACGCATGCCGCAAGTGGGTGAATTGACAATTTTCTGCGGAGCGATGGTCGGGGCGTCAATTGGATTCCTTTGGTATAACGCGCATCCGGCCGAGGTGTTCATGGGCGATGTGGGTTCGCTGGCGCTTGGAGGCGCAATTGGCACGGTTGCGGTCATGATCAAGCAGGAGTTGCTGTTACCGTTCATCGGCGGAGTTTTCGTGATCGAGGCGGTCTCGGTGATCTTGCAGGTGGCGTCTTACAAGCTGCGTAAGAAACGTATCTTCAAGATGGCTCCCATTCATCATCATTTTGAGTTGATGGGCTGGTCGGAGTCGAAGATCATCGTGCGCTTCTGGATCGCGTCGCTGGTGTTTGCACTGTTCGCGCTGACGACGTTGAAATTGAGGTAATCTTTTCACCACAGAGTCACAGAGTCACAGAGACACAGAGAAATCTGGGGCAAGAACAATTTCTTCGAGATGTTTCTCTGTGACTATGTGTCTCTGTGGTGATATGAAGTTCTCATGGACGTAACCAACAAACGCGTGCTGGTTGTGGGACTCGGCAAATCTGGCGTGGCCTCGGCGCTCTTTCTGAAAACTCACGGCGCCAGCGTTACCGTCTCCGACACGAAACCGCCCGATGAACTCAAGGATGAGATTCCCGTGCTGCTCGACCAGGGAATTGCGGTCGAGACCGGCGGGCATGGGGAGCGCACATTTCGCGGACAAGACCTGATCGTGGTCAGTCCGGGGGTGCCAGTGGACTCGCCACCACTGGTCCAGGCACGGGCACTGGGCGAAAAGGTCATTGGAGAAATCGAGCTGGCGGCGGAGTTCTTTCCGGGAGAGATCGTTGCCATCACCGGCTCGAATGGAAAGACCACCACGACAACTTTGGCGGGGGAGATCCTGACGGCGGGCGGACTTTCAACCGTTGTGGGAGGCAACATCGGCACTCCCGCGATTTCCCTGGTAGAGCGGGCATCGGACGAGACCATTGCGGTCCTCGAAGTTTCCAGCTTTCAGCTGGAGACTATTCGGACGTTCCGGCCCCGGATTTCGGTAGTGCTCAACGTAACCCCGGACCATCTCGACCGGCATCGAACCTTTGCCGCCTACACCGACGCCAAAGCCCGCATCTTTGAGAATCAACGTTCGGAAGACTTTGCAGTGCTTAACGCTGACGATCCAACCTGCGTCGGGATGGCAACGAGGACCAAAGCAGGAGTGTTCTGGTTCAGCCGGATGAAGGAAGTGAAGCAGGGGGTCTACGTTCGCGAAGGTCAGATTCTGTTTCGTGACTCCAAGGGCCAGCGGGAAATCATGCTGTTGTCTGAAATTCCGCTGAAGGGCGCCCACAACGTCGAAAATGTCCTGGCGGCGGTTTGCGTCGGCGCGCTAAGCGCCGTCGATCCTGGGCGGATTCGCAAAGCTGTTGCCAACTTTAAAGCCGTCGAACACCGTCTCGAGTACGTGGCGACTGTTCGCGGCGTGGAATATTACAACGATTCCAAAGCCACCAACGTCGATGCTACCATCAAGGCGCTGGAATCGTTTCCGTCAAACATTCATTTGATTCTCGGCGGCAAGGACAAAGGCAGCGACTACAGCGTCCTCAACGATTTGCTGCGGCAGCGGGTGAAGCGGGTGTACACCATTGGCGCGGCAGCCGCAAAAATCGAGTCCCAGATCAAAGGCGCGGCAGAGATTGTTCATGCCGAGACCCTTGAGAACGCCATCAAGCGGGCTTCGGAGTCCGCCCAGCCGGGGGATATCGTACTGCTGGCTCCCGCTTGCGCCAGCTTTGATCAATTCCGCAGCTACGAGCACCGGGGCAAAGTGTTCAAAGAAGTGGTAAAGGCGTTGTCAGCGGGGGGCAAAGCCTAGTCCGCAGAGCGTCGGCGACCGTTCGTGGTGTCTTTCCACAATTTCCTCGAAATCAACAGCTGCCCCGAACCAACTCCGGCAACAGACTTCATCCGTCCCTCGTGGTGCAATGAAACCTCATGGCAAAGCGCGTCAGCGTCGATGGTTGGCTGTTCGCCGTGACCCTGTTCCTGATCTTTGTGGGTCTGGTGATGGTGTTCAGCGCCTCCGCGGTCATGGCCAAGGAGCGCTACGGCTCAGCCTACGTGTTTCTGTTCAAGCAACTCGGCTGGGCGGCCGCCGGGCTTCTGCTTATGGTTCTGGGGATGAAGATCGACTACCGCCGCTACAAGCATCCGGCGGTGGTTTTTTCGCTGTTGGGCATCACGACCTTGATGCTAATTTCAGTCTTCTTTCTCGACCGTGCCCACCATACGCATCGCTGGATGCATTGGGGTCCGTTGTCCTTCCAGCCTTCCGAAATGGCCAAGCCCGCGCTCATCTTGTTTCTGGCTTTCTTTCTCGCAGACCGTACCAAGTCGATCATCGACTGGCGCAACACCATTTTGCCCGCGGTGGTGCCAACTCTCATCTTCATTGGCCTAATCGTCGCCCAGCCTGACTTGGGTACCGCCATAGCCTGCGCTGCGATTACGGGTTGCGTACTGTTTGTGGCCGGCATGGAGATGCGGTATCTCGGTTACGGTTTTCTGGCATCGCTGCTGCCGCTGTATTTCCTGATTTTCCACGTGGCCTGGCGCCGTGATCGCATTCTCGCGTTTCTGAATCCTTATTCTGATCCACAGGGCCGCGGCTTCCATATCATCCAGTCACTGATTGCGGTCAGCACCGGCGGCATCACCGGCGTCGGTTTGATGGAAGGGAAACAGAAGCTTTTTTATCTGCCGGAGCCTCACACTGACTTCATCTTTGCGGTGACGGCAGAAGAATTGGGGTTGGTGGGATCGCTGGTGATCGTAATGTTGTTTGCCGTGTTCCTATGGCGCGGCACCCGCACCGCTCTGCGTACAAAAGACAATTTCGGACGCTTCCTGGCAGTGGGCATCACCAGCATGGTTGTCGTCCAGGCCTTCATCAATATCAGCGTGGTTCTGGGACTAATGCCGACCAAGGGAATCCCGCTGCCCTTCGTTTCCTACGGCGGGTCTTCGCTATTGTTTGCGTTGGCGAGCGTGGGCGTGCTGCTGAATATCTCCAAGCAGGCGGAATAAGACGCCCGCTCCTGAAGTGTCAACTTGGCTCAGCCCACACCTCCTGGCATCCGGTTTATAGTCACTGCATGCGGGCCATTCTGGCGGGAGGCGGGACCGGTGGACATGTGATCCCCGCGCTTGCCATCGCCCAGCAACTTCAGAAACAGTACAACTCTGAGATTCTGTTCATCGGTACGGCACGCGGGATCGAGAACCGCCTGGTCCCGGCTGCCGGATTTCCCCTGCGATTGGTGCAGGTGGGCGCGCTTAAGAACGTCAGCCTGGCCACGCGGCTTCGGACTTTCTCTGATTTGCCGCGGTCGATCTGGGAATCGCGGCGGATCTTCCGCGAGTTTCGTCCTGACGTCGTCATCGGTGTGGGTGGATACGCCTCCGGGCCGGGAATGCTGGCTGCGGTCCTCATGCGTATTCCGACATTGGTGTTCGAGCCGAATTTCGTTCCTGGCTTCGCCAATCGAATCGTGGCGCGCTTCGTTTCAGCGGCGGCGGTCCACTTTGAAGAAACTGGGAGGTACTTCCGCCACTGCGAAGTTACCGGAGTGCCAGTGCGGGAAGCGTTCTTTCAAATCCCCGGCGAGCCGGCTGCTCCTACTGTTCTCGTCTTTGGCGGGAGTCAGGGAGCCCACGCCATCAACTTGATAGTGAAGGAATCTGCCGCAGAATTACTTTCGCGTACTCCCGGGCTGCGAATCATCCATCAAACCGGCGAACGCGATTTCGCTGATGTGCAAGCTGCCTATGCAAAGCTGGGCGGAGCGGTCGAAGCTCATCGTTTCATTGACGACATGCCCGGAGCTTTTGCGCGGGCCAGCCTGTTGATTTGCCGCTCCGGTGCCAGCACGGTCGCGGAAGCGACGGCGGCAGGGAAGCCTGCGGTATTCGTTCCTTTTCCCCGCGCCGCCGATGATCATCAGAAACGCAATGCTGAGGCTCTCAAACGTGCGGGGGCTGCGGTCATGTTAGAGGAGCAGAAGCTCATTCGCGAGACTCTAGTCGAAACTGTATCTGCCCTTCTGGCGGACCCCTCAAGGCTGAGAAGAATGCGGGAAGCAGCCCGCAAGCTGTCGCATCCGAACGCTGCTCGCGATATCGCATCCATAGCGGCGAAGCTGGCGGTCGCTTCTCAAAGAGCCAAACCCTAAACCACAGAGGACACAGAGGGTCACGGGGGAACCCAATCCAAGTTCTCTTTTGCTCGACCCGATGTCCTCTCTGGTTTGAGTTCTTTCCCGATCTTCTTCAAATTGCACTTTCCGTGAGACGATGAAGCAGCCCATGATTCAGCTCTCTGCCGCCGGAAAACGCTATGGCCACAAGCTCCTGTTTGAGGGCGTCGACTGGCTGATCACCAACCACGACCGTGTCGGTCTGGTGGGGGCCAACGGCACAGGGAAATCCACCCTGCTAAAGATCCTTGCCGAGATGGAAACGCTCGACTACGGCTCCCTCAGTACAGCCAAAGGCATCAGCGCGGGCTACCTTCCGCAGGACGGCCTCGCGCTCTCCGGCCGCTCGGTATTTGCCGAGTGCATGTCAGTGTTCTCCAAACTGCGTGCCATGGAACAGGAAATGGAAGACCTGACCGGGCGCATGTCGGAGTTGGACCACGCGTCTACTGATTACGCCCAGGTGGCCGAGCGCTATCAGCGGATTGAGCACGAATTCCGCACTCGTGATGGCTATGCCATCGAAGCCCAGGTCGGCAGCGTTCTTATGGGGTTAGGTTTCCAGAAAAACGACTGGCACCGTCAGACTGAAGAATTCTCCGGCGGCTGGCAGATGCGCATCGCGTTGGCCAAACTGCTGCTGCAAAAGCCGAACTTGTTATTGCTCGATGAGCCCACGAACCATCTTGATCTCGAAGCCCGCAACTGGCTGGAAGAGTATCTGACAAGCTATCCCTATACCTTTATTTTGATCTCGCACGACCGTTATTTCCTCGACGTTACCGTCAACAAGATCGTCGAAATCTGGAACAAGCGGATTTATTTTTATCCCGGCAATTATGAAAAGTATCTGTCTCAGAAGACGCAGCGCCGGGAACAACTCGACGCAGCCTACCGCAATCAGCGGGAGCGGATTGAGCAGCTGGAAGTGTTCATCAACCGCTTTCGCTATCAGGCGACCAAGGCCAAACAGGTTCAAAGCCGTATCAAGGAGCTGGAAAAGATAGAGCGAATTGAGCTGCCGGAGGAAGAGAAAACCATTCATTTTTCGTTTCCGCAGCCGAAGGCAAGCGGCCGGATCGTGGCGGAGTTTGCCGGCGTCGCGAAGTCATACGGCGAGAAGGATGTTTTTCGTGATGTCAGTTTCATGATCGAGCGTGGCGACCGCATCGCGCTGGTGGGAGTAAATGGCGCCGGGAAATCCACTCTGATCAAGCTGCTGGCAAACGAAGAAGATCTGACGCAAGGGGAATACAAGCTGGGCCACAACGTTCAGGCGGATTACTTCGCGCAGGATCAGTACAAAGAGCTGGACCAGGATTCGCGAATTCTCGATGACCTGGGCCGAGTTTCTCCGCAATCACGGGAGACTGAACTGCGCAGTCTCTTGGGGTGCTTCTTGTTTTCCGGGGAAGACGTTTTCAAGCGTATCGGGGTGCTTTCGGGCGGCGAGCGCAATCGTTATGCGCTGTTGCGCATGCTGCTGCATCCGGCAAACTTCTTGCTGCTCGATGAGCCGACAAACCACTTAGATATGCGGGCCAAGGACGTTCTGCTGGAAGCGCTCTCGAAGTATACCGGCACAGTGGTGTTCGTTTCCCATGATCGCTACTTCATCGATAACCTGGCCACACGTGTGTTTGAGATCGGCGAAGGGCGGGTTGAAGTCTATCCCGGCAATTACGAAGACTATCGCTGGCGTAAGGAGGGCGGTGCTGCCCGCTTGCAGGAGAGTACGCAACTGGCGGTAACCTCGGTCCCTGCGAACGGAAACAAGCCGGCTAGTTCAGACCCGGCCGAGGCGAAGGTTAAACGCTTGAATCCCATCAAGCGCAAACAAATGGAAGAGCGAGTCCGCGAACTTGAGCAAGAGATCAATCGCACCGAAACTGCGATCGCACATCACGAGACCGCGCTGCAAAGCTTTGTCAGCGCCGATGAAACCGCGCGCCTCACCCAGGAACTGGAAACCCATCGCGCCACACTGCAAGAGAGCTTAACCGAATGGGAAGAGCTGACAGCATCGTTGCAAGGCTAGCGCGTTGGCGGGGGTCTAGTTGAGAAACAAGCTCAATGATCGCTCGTTCTACGGCTTCCGTAACCTCCTCTTATTCTCCTGCGCGTGCAATAGTCAACTCACAAATCCACTGACCCGCAGGCGTTGACCCTCCCTCCAAAGCCATGCGGAATAAGGAACCCCGATGTTGCAGCCAGCGCAATCCAATACCCAGAAGTTTCCTCCGACCGCAATCCCAACCTACAACCCCGTAAAAACCACAACCGCTCCCTTAGAGCAAGCCACCATTGGACGCTCCGTTGTCATTAAAGGTGAAATCAGTGGCGCTGAGCCGCTCTTCATCGACGGCCAGGTTGAGGGCAGTATCACACTGATCGACCATCGCGTCACCATCGGGCGCAATGGCAGCGTTACCGCGAACATCAATGCCAAAGAAGTTGTCGTTATGGGCAAAGTCACTGGCAACGTCGAATGCAGTGACCGCCTGGACATCCGCGGCGAAGGCACGCTGATCGGCGACGTGGTGACCCAACGCATCAGCGTGGAAGATGGCGCCGTGATGAGCGGCAAGGTGCAGGTCCGCGCGCAGGAAAAAGAGAAGGCCAAGGCGGCCGCAGCCGGCGCTGACGCGTAGCGTTTATTTCTTAGGTTCTTCCGGCTTGAGATCGAGCGAAGCCGAATTCATGCAATAGCGCAAGCCTGTCGGCTTGGGACCGTCGGGAAAGACATGCCCCAGGTGCGCGTCGCATTTGGCACAGCGCGCCTCGGTTCTCTTCATGCCGTAGCTAACATCAGTGTGCTCTGCCACGGCCGTTGCATCGACCGGCTTGTAGAAGCTGGGCCAGCCGGTGCCGGAGTTGAACTTCGTATCGGACTCAAACAGTGGCGTGCCACAACAGACGCAGTTGTAGGTGCCTTTTTCCTTCGTATCCCAGTATTTTCCGGTGAATGCAGGCTCAGTCCCGGCTTTGCGGGCCACGTGGAACTGCTCTGGAGATAACTGCTGCTTCCATTCCTCTTCGGACTTGGTGATCTTAGGCGTGGTTTGCTCGGTAAGTTTTGTCATAGCAATGTATGAGATTATCTCAAACGCGAAAAGTTTCTTTCCCTCTTGACTTCGCTTTATATTCGCCTACAATTCTAGCATGGCGATCACCAGACGACAGCGTGAACTCTACGACTTCATCTCTGAATTCGTGCAAAAGCACAGTTATTCTCCCTCGTTCGATGAAATTCGCGAAGGCATGGGGCTGAATTCCCTGGCCACGGTCCACAAGCACGTCACCAATCTGGAGAAAAAAGGTCTGCTCACGCGCGACTACAATCGCAGCCGCTCCATCGATCTGGTGCCGCCGAAAGGCCGCCTCAAGCAGGCCATGAGCGTGAACACTACGATGGTGCTGCCGCTCCTGGGCAGAATCGCCGCCGGCCAGCCGATTGAGGCAGTAGAAAATCCCGAAACCATCTCGCTTGCCGATTTCGTGCGCTCGAAGGAAGTGTTCGTTCTCGAAGTACGCGGCGACTCCATGCAGGACGAACACATTCTCAGCGGTGACTACGTGCTGGTCGAAAAAGCCAAGACCGCTCACAACGGAGAAATTGTGGTCGCGCTAGTCGATGGCACGGACGCCACCCTGAAGCGCTTTTACCGAGAGGGCGACACCATCCGTTTGCAGCCTTCGAATGTAAGTATGAAGCCGATCATCGTACCGGCTGCGTCAGTTGCCTTGCAGGGCAGGGTGATTGGAGTGCTGCGGAAGTACTAGAAGCAGCACTCAGCACTTACCATTCAGCCCAATGGGCTGCGTCGAACTCTCTCGTTGTTAGCCCCCAAAACAGCAGAAATGCCCGCGATACTCAACGGGCATTTCAAAGCGGGCTGAGTGCTGAGACTGCCTTACCCTACGTGCTTCTTAAGGGCCTCGGCGATGGCTTCTTTCGGCTTGTAGCCTACGAGTTGTTCCACCACCTGACCGCCCTTGAATACCAACAGAGTAGGAATGCCGGTCACTTTGTAACGCATGGGAGTGGCGCCATTGCGGTCCACGTCCATCTTCCCGACCTTCAACTTGCCCTGGTAGTCCTTGGCCAGTTCGTCGACGATAGGGGCGAGGGCGCGGCAAGGTCCGCACCACGTTGCCCAAAAGTCCACTAAAACCGGCGTGTCGGACTTCAGCACATCCTGATCAAAATTCGAATCCGTTACTTCCATGATGCCATTTGCAGCCATTACTTCCTCCCTTGGCGCGCCCGGAAAACTTCCTCCGGGTCAAACCGTGTCAAGACCAACTCAGCAAGGAACTAACTATCCTAGCATTTTTATTAGATGCGCAGCGGCATCAGAGGACGCAGATTGCAGCACCGTGAGCGGGTCCAGCTACCAAAACCGAAGTCAGTCCGTCTGACCCAAAGTCAAATATAGCTCTTGCTATAAGATGCATTCATCCAACGGCCCATTATGAGCTAGGAGGCTCGATGTCGAAATTCCTGACCCTGACTTTACTTTGCGCGCTGATTTGTCCCCTTTTGGCGAACGCGCAGTCCTCCCCCAACCTCGAATCACGCCGCAAGACGCTCAACGATCTGCTGGCGGAACAGTGGGAATACACCATGCGTACCAGCCCCCTGTACGCTTCGATTCTGGGAGACAAGCGCTGGAACGACAAACTGGACGATTTTTCGCAGCAAGCCATCGACAACGATTTGCGCCAAAGCCAGAAATTCCTGGACCGTTTTGAAGCCATCGACACCGCCGGGTTTCCGGAGCAGGAAGTGTTAAACAAGAAGCTGATGGTGCGTGACCTTAAAATGAAGCTGGACGAAGCGCGTTTCAAGCCCTGGGAAATGCCGGTCGCGCAAAATCGCGGAATCCATCTCGATGCCCCCCAACTGGTCAGCGTCTTGTCGTTCGAGAGCGTGAAGGACTACGAAGACTACATCTCGCGGCTGCGGCAATTGCCCGTGCTTTTCGATCAGAACGTGGTGCAGATGCGCAAGGGAATGGCGGAAGGACTCATGCCACCACGTTTTCTGCTGGAAAAAGTCGTCGTCCAGGCCAATGGCATCGGCACGCAACCGCCGGATAAATCACCGTTCGCTCAACCCTTTGAGAAATTTCCCAAGGCTATTTCTGAAGCTGACCAGAAGCGGCTCCGCGAACAAGGGCTAGCTGCGATTCACGATTCGGTCTTGCCCGCCTACGTCAAGTTCGCGAAGTTTGTAAACGATGAATACGCTCCCAAAGGACGGACTGAGGTTGGAATTTGGTCCCTTCCAGACGGCGATGCACGTTACGCCTTCCGCGTAAAAGACAGCACCACTACTGATCTCACGCCGGAAGAAATTCACCAGCTGGGGTTGGCGCAGGTAAAAGAGATTGAAGGCCGAATGCTGGCAGTGGCCAATCAATTGGGCTACAAGGATGTGAAGAGTTTCAACGCCGCCATTGCCAAAGATCCCAAACTGCACGCGCACTCCCGCCAGGAGATCCTTGATCTTTATCGGAAGTACACCGACCAGATGTATCCCAAGCTGCCGGGGCTCTTCGGCCGGCTGCCCAAGGCCAAGCTTGAGATCATGCCAGTCGAGGAATTCCGCGAAAAGGAAGCTTCGGGCGCGCAATACGTGCAAGGCACGCCGGACGGCTCACGCCCCGGCCACGTGATGGTGAACACCGGAGACTTCGCTCAACGCAGCTTGCTCAACATCGAAACTACGGCCTACCACGAGGGCGTTCCCGGACATCACATGCAAATCTCCATCGCCCAGGAATTGCCTGCGCTGCCGCCGTTCCGTCAGCAAGAGTATTACACCGCCTATACCGAAGGCTGGGCGCTATATTCCGAGCGGTTGGGAAAGGAGCTTGGCTTTTACCAGGATCCCTACAGTTATTACGGCCACCTTTCGGACGACATGCTGCGCGCCATTCGCCTGGTGGTTGACACCGGCATCCATTACAAGCATTGGACACGACAGCAGGTAGTGGATTACTTCCACGAGCACTCAGCCTCGGATGAACCCGAAGTTCAGAGCGAAACCGACCGCTACATCTCCTGGCCGGGGCAGGCCCTGGGCTATAAGATCGGACAGTTGGAGATCCTCAAACTGCGGCAATACGCAAAGGATCAACTTGGCGACAAGTTCGATATTCGTGGCTTCCATGATCAGGTGCTAGGGGCTGGCGCTCTGCCGATGGACGTATTGGGTGATCGCATCCATGAATGGGTAGCACAGCAGAAGCAGAATGCTGGTGTGGCGTCAGCGGCAGTCGCGAGCGGCAACTAGGATCGCGTTTTGGGGTGTCGAGGGGCTTGCTTTTCGGTACCGTCGTCCAAAATAAAAAGCGCCCTAAACTTTTCAGTTCAGGACGCCTGGCAGCCCTCCCCCAGAACTGCCAAACCACGACTGGATAGTAGCGTGGCCCTGTTTTTGTGTAAACGTCACTTTGGTAATCCGCTATTTTCCCGCGAGTAATGGGCTTTCAAGCGTTGGCAGGATAAGAAGTTGAATCAGAGACGAATGGGAATTACTGCTTGAGCCAGATTTGTCCGCCATCTTCAGTCGTCCAAATTTCCTTGCTGGCAGTGGTCAACTTGCCGTGCAACGAATCGGGGAATTCAACTCCGACGATGTCATCACTAAGTGTCTGGCCCGCGGCAACGGGTTGTACTTGAGCCCAGTGCTGGCCAGCATCGGTCGAGTGATAGAGCGCGCCCTTCGAGCCTCCGACCCAGATGTCTTTTCCGCTGGCAGCTAACGCTCGGAAACTGGTTTGACTGGCTACCTGTACAGTCTGCCAGGATCTCCCCAAATCGAGTGAACGCTGCAGCATGCCTTCGGATGTAACTGTCCAGCGAGGTGCGACCACGGGCATGAACATCTGCGGATGGGGTGGCATCGCTGTCGCGGAACCCAGCGCCGCGCTCATATCCGAGGCCGGCGCGGCAGCCGCATCCTTGGCCCTGCCCGGCACAACCTGACCGGCTTCGACGCCAACCGCCACCGACTGCGCAGTTGCTTCCACCGTCGTTGTCTTATCGAGTTCATCCCTGTGGTCGTTGGCACCTTTGGCGTTCGCTATTTCTGACTTCTGTGCCAGCATCGGCGAAGCTGCTACTCGTGAACTCTGTTTCTTGAGCTCATCCGGGCGCTTGTCTTCAGCATCGGCCGTCGTGACGCTGGTTACAACCGGCGGAACCGGAGCGATGTTCGTCTCTGGGGCCATTTTCCGCTTTTCTTCCGGGATCGAAACTGACGCAGCTTTTTCCTTCGCGATTGGGGCATCCGTCATCTGAATCGCGCCAGGCGATGTTGAGACACCGCCCGATTGGTGATGCAGACTGACGGCAGCGACCACGACCACCACCGCGGCCACAGCCGCACCCCAGCGCAACACCGGCCACGTCAGCCATCTCGATGGCGCAGATGCCGCTGCCGGAAGGGTTGCCGCCTGCTCCGGTGCTGAGAGAAACACTACCTCACGGCAATCGCCACACTGTGCCAAGTGCCGCATGACCTGATCCCGCGAGTCATCGGCAAGAGAGTTCTCAGCGAACGCACTAATCAAGTTGGGATCAGGGTGGATCTCCGCCGTTGCGCTTTTCTGATGCAGCCGCTGCATCGCGATTTTGGGTAAGTCTGGCATTTGTTGCTTTGACCGCTCGAGATCTAGCAAGCTACGTTTCTAACCGAAGTTCTATCCCGACCCTCCGGCCTTCTTTTCTGAGAACGCCGGAGGCGCACCTTCTTGCACTAATCGGTTGCGGAGATTCACCCGAAGGTCTCGAACATCGACTTCCATCGCCTCCTCGGCCTGGCGACGGCTCATCCCCTGCCTGCCGAGAGCAGCCAAGATCCGCCTGCGCAATGACTTGGCGAGTTTGTCCACTTTACGGCTGATGGTCGATTCGTGCACCTTCAGGGCGCGGGCAATCTCTGCCAGGGTACGCGAATCGAGAAAGTAGGAGGCCAGAACGAATTTGTCTTCGGGGGACAGTTCAGCGAGGGCCTCATCAGTTGCGGTTTCCACCCGGGAATCGACAGCAATTGTCAGTTCCGGACTGGCGGCGGCGAACTGCGTCCCCTCTTCACTTTCTTCGTCGAGACTGACCGTGCGGCGCTGGCGGCGGTAGCGGTTCACGAATTCTTGCGCCATCACCGTACGCAGCCAGCCTTCTAAAGAACCTCGCCCGGTATAAGAGGCCAGTTTGGAGTTGCGCTTTCCTTCGCGCGTCGTAGTGCCGTACAAATCGGCATAAATCGAGTCCGCCAATTCCCGGGCTGTGGAACTTTCCTTCGCAATGTATCCCGCGATGTTGTAGAGCTTTTCGCGGTAGCGAGTGAGAAACACTTCCCACGCGCGTTCTTGGCCGGCAGCGCAGGCGCGAGCCAAGGCTAACTCTTCGATGCGCAGGCTGCCGCAAAGCTCGTCAACGCCGGTGCGTGGAGCGTTAGCAGGCAGGTATTTGGCGATCACCTCTAGCACGACCTGCTCGAAGGCTTCGACCGTCAGCCCAAATTCTGCGCCTCTGCTCTTCTGATAAAGCTCGTTCACGAGAGTTCTCAACCCGGAAGGACGTTCTGCTACTTCGGATTGAACACCGCGGTCGGGCATAAGTGGCGCAGCCTGTCTCGATGCTATCAACTTTTAGACGCAAGAATTGGGATTTTTGCCGTTCGAAAAGTAGCGAGGGACCGACACATCGCCTCAAGGGGTGGCACATACGCCGCCCCTAACGAGGTGTCTCTCGGAATCGGCAGGCTCGATGTCCGCTACAACAACATGAGGCCCTGCTCGATGTTGGGATAAGCGAGGACAGGCAACAGTTCGCGCTTCATCCGCGAGGTATCAGCGACACAGGAAGTCATGCCTGCACGGACGATATCGCGGTTGAGTAGCGCCGGCATATGAAACAGAAGAGATGCCGCCTCACAGCTCACGCCTGCGAAACGGAACATCCACGCGGGCAGTCTCCAAGGTTTAGAAAGCTGCCAATGATCCGCCAGCCGATCCAGAAAGTCCTGAATCGTGACGGGAGTGTCGTCGCAAACCTGGTAGATTCCGTCGGCATTTTCTAACTCAATGGCGGCCTGAAGCGCCGACAGGAAATCCGGCAAGGCGATCAAGTGCGCCCACGTCGGCTTTCGCCAAACGGCCAATAGATGACGGCGTAGCATCCAGCGTGCGCTCTCGATCAGTTTTATTCCCTTGCCATAGACGATTCCGGCACGAAATACGACCGCGATCATAGATCCGTTTCTTGTGGCCTCGATGAGGACGCGCTCAGCTTCCAGACGCGTTCGAAAATGAATCACGCGTGGAGCAGCATCTAGGCGGCCGACAGCCGGATGATCGGGAGTTGTTTCGCCCTCAACATGAGGAAAGCTCGCGAGAATGAATTTCCGCACCCCCGCCGCCTTAGCGGCCGCGACCAGGTCCCTAACGTAGCCGACGTTCGTCTTGGGCAGGAATCGCTCCGGCAAAGGGGCGAAGAGAACTCCGGCCAGATGCACGATGCAGTCAACGCCGGTGCACGCTTGCGGCAATGTTTCAGGACGCGCAAGGTCAATGTGGCGAATTGAAACGTTGGCATGATCGACGAGGTCGGACGACAGCGGAGTTTTGTGAACCGCGAGATAAAGACGGTGCGGCCCCGACATCAAATGACGTGCCACCTGCGAACCTAGGTTGCCCGACGCTCCAGTAATGAGGATGTTCACGCCATCTTCCGGAGGCGGGCCATGAACTCGCGGAAGTAAATCATCCCGCCAATGTCGAAGAGTCCGTGAGCGATCATGGGGACCAGGAGATTCCTCGACCACGCGAAAAATAATCCCAGGTATAAGGCTTGAAATATTGACCACTGGCTGACGACGCGGATCTCCCTGCCGCCGAAATGCGCGAGCATGAAGAGTAGCGATGCCGCAATGACGCCGAAGCGTTGCTGCAAGAGGCCACGAAAGAACAACTCTTCACCGCAAGCCGCGGTGATGCCTCCGAAAATGATCTGCGCTACGCCCGCGCCAACGTATACCCTGGCGAGAGAAGCGGTCAGGTCCTGTGCGTACGCCCGTCCTTTGGCGATTGAATATCCGGACTGCACCAGCAGGGTCCAAACTGCTAGCCACAGGGAGCCAGCGATGCCCAGCCCGATCGCTCGCGGAGTTATGTCGAGCACGAAGGGAAGGTGATAACGCCGAATTCCCCAATACCCCAGCCCACCGAGCAGCAGAGTGACAACGATCTCAAGACTCAAAAACCGCTTGATGTAGAAAAGCATTCGGCACCTAGGGCGTTTTCAATCGCCGCAGCCGGCGCGCAGCTTCATCGAGCGTCTCGTCTCGTTTGCAGAAGGCAAACCGCACCTGTTGCGCGCCGTCGCGCGGATCATTGTAGAAGCTTGATCCCGGCACCGCAGCCACGCCAATTTCCTTCACCAGATACTTGGTGAACTCAACATCGTTGGCAAACCTGAAGTTGAGGATATCGGTCATCACGTAATACGCCCGCGCGGCCGGAAACAGCGGAAGCCAGCCTCTGCCAGAGCCGGCATCAGACGATCGCGCCGCGCCCAGTAATTCTTCGCTAATCCTTGATAGTAGTTGCCCGGCAGCGCCAGCGCGGCCGCACCCGCTTCCTGCAACGGAGCAGGCGCTCCCACGGTAAGAAAGTCGTGGACTTTGCGGATCGCATTAGTGACCTCCGGCGGCCCTACCGCCCAACCCACACGCCAGCCGGTCACGCTATAGCTTTTCGACAAGCCGTTAATGGTGACGGTGCGTTCCTGCATACCGTCCAGACTCGCAATAGAAATGTGCTGGGTTCCGTCGTAGATGATGTGCTCATAGATTTCATCGGTGATCGCGAGCACGTTGAACTCCACGCAAAGGTCGCGAATCAGTTCCAGCTCGGTTCGAGTGAAAACTTTGCCGGTGGGATTGTTCGGAGTATTAAGGATGATGGCTTTGGTGTGAGAGCGGAAAGCCGCGCGCAGTTCATGCTCGTCAAATGTCCACTCGCCGTCGGCGCTTTGCGGCGGGCGCAGCTTTACGAACACCGGCTTCGCCCCCGACAACACGGCATCCGGGCCGTAATTCTCATAGAAGGGTTCGAAGACCACGACTTCATCGCCACGATTGCATACTGCCAGCAGGGTCGAAATCATGGCCTCGGTCGAGCCGCAGCAAACTGTGATCTGGGTTTCCGGATCGACGGAAATACCTTGCCACGCATTCATTTGCCGGGCGATGGCTTGGCGCAGGTTCTTTGCGCCCCAGGTGATGGCGTACTGATTTACGTCCGCCGCGACCGCGTCTTGGGCGGCTCGTTTGATCTCCGCCGGGGCAGGGAAGTCAGGAAAACCCTGTGCCAGATTGACCGCGCCATGGAGCAGAGCCTGGCGCGTCATTTCCCGAATCACTGACTCGGTGAAATGTTCGACTTTGTCACTTAGGAAGTGTTTGGATTGGACGCCCGCATCGGTCATAATCCGGTCAGACTAGCACACGTCAGCCCACGTCACCACGACGACGGCGGCTGAGCCATAATGTTCCCCAAGGAACCAAGGCCCTGCCGCACGACGCCTATGTGGCTTCGCAAACCTTACTGTTCGGAGACGATGTGACGCTTAGATTGCGGCTCGATCTATGCCGCTTTTTTCTGCGCTGCTTTCCACTTCGCCCAGCGTACTCTTTGGGCGGCAGCGATTCTTCTTCGCGCAGCGAGGGACATACGGCTGCGCGGCCGCGCAGAAAGGCTGCCTGTGTTGTTATTCAGGCCCCGTATAACCCCGATTGCGTGATCCAACTTACCCACTTCCTTCAACATCTTTTGACGTTCTGCTTGCAGCTGACTTAGTACTCCCGTAAGACTCGGCATGTGTATTCCCCTCGGTGCATGATATTAGCAGAGACCTGACTTCGGCGCGAGGGGCGTTAGGACGTTCTCAGCACTCCGCCCAATCCTTCGAGCGCGTTGACAACCTGTGCCGACCAACGGGCTATTTCATCCTCACGCAATGTTCGTTCATTAGATTGAAACGTCGCGCGTAGCAGCAGAGAATACTTGGCCACCGGAACCGCGCCGCCGCGAAATATCTCTGCCGGAACAAAACTGCGCATTTCGTCCAGATGCAACCCGGTCACGGCTTTGCGAATTTGATCGAAGACGACTGTATCCGCGAAGACGAACGAGAAATCCCGCTCCACCGCGGGAAATCGGGGCAATGCCTCGAAACGTACTTCGCGCAGACCGCGTTTATACAACCGGTCTAAATAAAACTCGGCGATGAACACGTCCTGCTTGAACTTTCGCTTGGCTGCCGTCTCCGGATGAAGCTGCCCAAACTGCGCCACGGTAGCGCCATCCATCACTGCACGCGCCGACCGCGCAGGATGGTAGTACTCAGCGGTACGGGCATCGAACCCAACAACATCGTGCTGGAACAGTTGCAGGAGGGTCTCAACATCTCCCTTCAGATCGAAGAACGAGAACGGTCGCGACGGCTGATGAACATTGGGACTAACCGCGCTGCCACTGGCGCCCATGCAGATCCGTTTCAACTCGGCAGCGGCCCCGTTTTCCGCCTCAAACACGCTTCCTGCCTCGAACAAACGAACATTGTGGCTGCCGCGGTTGAGGTTGTAAGCCAGCATGTCCAACATTGCCGGTGCCAACGACGTGCGCATCACCGAAGCTTCGTCGCTCAGTGGATTGGCAATTTCAATGACCGGCACCGCGCAAAAGTCCTGAGCGTCTTGGTGTGAAATAAAAGTCAGCGAGACGGCCTCGTCATAACCCAGCGCCAGCAGGGAATTGCGCAGCTTCTGGTCCTTGGCCGCGTCCGGAGTTTCAATCACCGATCCGGAAAACGCAGGCAAGGTATTTTCAAACTTGTCGTATCCATGAAGACGCGCGATCTCTTCGATCAAGTCGATTTCACGTTCAATATCGAGCCGCCAGCTCGGGACGCGCACCGTGAACTCGGGGTCCCGGTCGGGTTCTGGCAGCACTTCGAATCCCAGCCGTTGAAGAATGCTAACCACGCGATTGGTGTCCAGGCTGCCGCCCAAAATGCGATGAACCTCGGCCATGCGCAAGCCTACCGGCGCCTGATCGAGCCAGCGCGCCACCACCTCAACCGGTTCGCCGTCGAGCTCGCCCCCGCCCGATTGCAGAATCAGTTCAGCCACGCGATCACATGAAGGCAAAGTGGACTCGAAGTCGGCGCCGCGTTCGAAGCGGTGCGATGCATCGGTGTGCAGCCCGTGGCGTCGCGCCATCTTGCGCACCGTCACCGGGTCCCACCACGCTGATTCAATCAGAATGTTCCTGGTTTTATCGGTGATCATGGTGCCGAACCCGCCCATGGTGCCGGCCAGCCCGACCGGCTTCACCGCGTCGGCGACTACCAGGTCTTCCGTCGTCAGTTTGCGTTCCACGCCATCAAGAGTTTTGAGTTTCTCGCCGTCGCGCGCCCGCCGCACTATGATCTTGCCGCCTTCGAGCAAATCAAGATCGAAAACGTGTGTAGGTTTGCCCATCTCCCACAGCGTGTAGTTGGTGGCGTCGGCGGCGTTGTTGATGGCCCGCTGATCGAGCAGGGCCAGCCGCTCGATGATCTTCGCTGGTGACGGCTTGACCGATACATTGCGAAGGATGCGTGCGGTGAATCGCGCGCAGCCCTGCGGGTCTTTGATCTCCACGGGGAAGGCAGGCACGGTGGGATGCTGAGCAAGTGAACTCTTCGCCTCAGAGGACCTAGATCCTGACAGCTTCGCCTGAATCGGCCTCAGCGGCAGACCATAGATCGCTGCGGCTTCACGCGCAACGCCGTAATGATTCATGGCATCGGGGCGATTAGTGCCAATCTCCATTTCGAAGACCGTCTTTTTTCCCTCGCCACTGATGCCTTCCACCGCGATGCCGGCGTTAGTCAAGTCGTCGGCAAGGTGGCGGTCATCCACCGTCAAGTCAACGAAGTCGCGAATCCATTGTGGAGAGAGTTTCATTTTTAGCTTTTTGCTTCTAGCTCCTAGCCGCCCCGCCTTAAGCTAGGAGCTAGCAGTTAGAAGCTTTCACGCAAATTGCCGCAAGAACCTGACATCACCCTGAAAGAACAACTGAATGTCATCGACACCATATTTCAGCAGCGCGACCCGGTCCGCGCCCATTCCGAAAGCGAATCCAGAAACCTTTCTAGGATCGTATCCGTTGTCCTTCACGAACTCGAACACATTGGGATCGACCATGCCGCAGCCCAGAATTTCGATCCATCCTGTGCGCTTACAGGGACGGCAAGGCTCACTGCCGCGCTGCCCGCTGCCGCCACAGATGAAGCAACTCACCATCATCTCGGCGCTGGGTTCAGTGAAGGGAAAAAACGACGGCCGGAAGTGGGTTTTCACACTCGATCCGAAAAGTGCCTTCATGGCATGATCCAGCGTGCCCTTCAGATCTCCAAATGTAATGTTGGTATCGACGGCCAGGCCTTCAATCTGATGAAACATCGGCGAGTGACTGGCGTCGGGCGGATCGTTGCGGTGAACTTTGCCGGGAATCACGATACGGAGCGGTGGCTTGATCTTCTCCATGGTGCGAATCTGCACCGGCGAAGTGTGGGTCCGCAGCAACAATCTCTCCCGCTGCGGTCGCGATTCCTGGTTGGCGATGAAGAGGGTGTCTTGCGTGTCGCGTGCTGGATGGTTCGGTGGAAAGTTCAGCGCTTCGAAGTTGTAATAGTCGGTCTCAATGACCGGCCCTTCTTGCACCGAGTAACCGAGATTACGGAACACGGAGACGATTTCGTTCATCGTCTTGGTAACAGGATGCTCGGCGCCGATGGGGCGCTGAATGCCGGGGAGGGTGATGTCGAGGCGATCGGATTCCAGCCGCGATGATGACGCAGCGCTCTTTGGTTCCTGCTCTGCCGTGTCGATGGCTTGCTCGACTCGCTTCTTGAGTTCGTTGACTTGTTGCCCGACTTCGCGTTTCGCATCTTTCGGCGCCGCTTTGAGCCACAGGTCATTTACCTGGGTGAGCACGCCGTTCTTGCGCGCCATCCAGCGATCACGGAAGTCTTTCCGGTCAGCCTCGGTCTTGACTTCCGCGGCTTCTTCGTCCAGGGCAGCGAGGAGTTTCTTTGTGGCCTTCTCGAGCGCCGCAGCGGAAAAATCCTTCAATTTGGGGACGGTGTATGCCACAGTGCTTTCGGAACTTCATATCTTCAATTCCGAATGCGCATCAGCCCATGAGGAATCTACTGTTTTTGCCGTTGTCCACAAGCAGGTTCCTCGCAGCTAAAGCTGCCCGGAATGACAATTCCTTAAAGAGTAGTCGCAGCGGCACGGCCGAAGCCGTGCCCTCCCGATTACGCCTAAAAGCGAAGTGCTAAATGCCAAAGGCCGGTTCTCTACGCTCCCAGAGCGCCCTTGGCCTGCGCGGCCAGGCTCTTAAAGCCATCCGGATCGTTCACCGCCAGATCGGCGAGAATCTTGCGATCCAGTTCCACGCCTGCGGTTTTCAATCCGTGGATGAACTGGCTATAACTCAGGCCGTGCAGCTTGGCGGCCGCGCCGATGCGCACAATCCATAGCGAGCGGAACTGGCGTTTGCGTTGCTTGCGTCCGGAGTAGGCGAACTTCAGCCCACGTTCGACCGCCTCTTTGGCGGCGCGGTAGAGTTTGGACTTGGTTAGGAAGTAGCCGCTTGCGCGTTCAAGAATTCTCTTGCGCTTGGCGCGGCGTTTTGTCCCACGTTTTACACGAGGCATGATTGGCTCCTTTTTCTGCTTTCGATTTACGGCGGCTGGAGGCAGGAGACGAACATCGTCATGACCTCTTCACACGCCGGCAGCAGCCCTAACCTGGCCACCGCTGGTTGTCGCTTAAACACGACAACGATCTTAGTACGGAATCATCCGCTTGACTTTGGGCGTATCCGCGGGACTTACCAGAACGGATTGGCCCAGTTTCTTTTTGCGTTTATGCGGCTTGGAGGTCAGCATATGGCGCAAATGCGAATGATGACGCTTCACCTTCCCGGTCGCAGTCTTCTTGAAGCGCTTGGCAGCGCCCTTGTGCGTTTTTAATTTAGGCATAAGTCCTCAAAACCAGCATTCAGCAGTTAACATATAGCACTCAGCATTCAGTAGAGCGGATCGTGCACAATCTCAATGGGCTGAATGCTGAGTGCTGATCGCTGCTTTACTACGCCTGCTTCACGCGCTCCGCAGCGGGCGGGGCCACTGGCGGCTTATGGCCCGCATCTTTTTTGGGAGCCAGGATGGCATGGAGCGTGTTGCCTTCCTGCCGCGGCCGAAATTCCACAATACTCTTGTCTTCCACGTCCTTGATCAACCGTTCCAGAATCTGGCGGCCAAGATTAGTGCGCGTCATTTCGCGTCCGCGAAAGAAAATGGTCGCCTTGACCTTGTCTCCCTCGTCCAAAAACCGCAGCACGTGGTTCTTCTTGGTCTCGTAATCGTGGTCATCCACATTTATCCGGAATTTCACTTCTTTGACGGTGATGACTTTCTGGTGCTTCTTAGCTTCGCGTTCTTTTTTCTCCTGCTGGTACAGGAATTTCCCATAGTCCATGATGCGGCATACGGGAGGTACGGCGCTGGGGGAAATCTCCACCAGATCCAGGTTCTGTTCGCGGGCCTTCTTTAGCGCTTCGAAGGGCGGCATAACGCCGATTTGCTCACCTTCATTCCCGATCACGCGGATTTCCCGCGCTCGAATGCGCTCATTAGTGCGGATAAAACGTTTGTCGATACAATCCTCCGACCGTTAAGAGCTAGGTAAGAGAAAAATTATATCATGCCTATCGCGGACCCTGGATCGAAGCCTGGTCGGCAGTGAAAAGTCGAACCGGGCATTTTGCTGGGAAACAATTCCGCTTGTATTCTGAGTTGGCAAATTTAACAGAAGCTTCGGATTCCATTTCAACGAAAAGTTAATGACAATGTCACCGGCCTGCCCGACGATGCACGTCGTTACCGGGATCAATTTTTCGGCCCCATGCTCGACGAAATGACTGCCAATGGAGAAGAAAGTCTCTCTCGTTACATACTTTCTCCCTTCATCAGAATCCGTAATTGCGCAGTTGTTTTTTCCAGACATGCAAGTCTTTGCAGTTTGTTTAGACACATCACAATTCTTTCGCTGTAGTAGCCAGATTTCGCTTGACATTGCCCAGAAGCAAATTAAGATGCGTATCCGCAGGCCACTGGCAAGCTTTTCCAGAAGGTCGGCAAGTTCGCCGGTTTCTTGATGAGACCTACCAACACTTCAGTCAAATCCACTAGGAGGACATTCGTGAAAAAAGTTCTGTGTGTAGTGATGTTCATCGCATTGTTTAGCTTCTTTGCCTTGGCGCAAGGGGTTGCGCCGGTGTCGAACGCGCGTGCAACCGGGAAAGCAATCGGCCACCACGCCAACTTCCACACCCCCGGCGCTCCTGCGCTTTGCCATGGCAAGTGCCCGTTCTACGGCGGCGACATCGATGTTAACGATCCGAACGCCAACGCCTTTGCCAACGCCAACACCATCCTCGTCCCTCTGACCTACACTTACTCGGCTCTGCAGCTGCCCGTAAACGCCATGCTCACAGGAATGTTGATCAACAACCTTCCCACGGTCAATGGTGGCACACAATACGATCCGGCTACCGGAATCTATGATGTGCGCACCGGCGTCTCCAGCGGCAACGGCGGCACCGATGTGGGCGGCGGTTCGAACACCCTGTACGAAGAAGCCACGGGACGTTCGCCCTTTGGCTACACTGAAGAATCAGTTGCGTCTTTGTTCACCTCGCCGATTCCGGTCAGCGCGGGAACGACTTACTGGCTCAACTACCTTCCACAGTGCACCAACTCCGGCAACTCCGACTGCGAAGACGACATTTACTACTTCGAGTCGAACACCGATGGTCTGAACAACGTCAACGGCAAATTCCAGCCGAGCTACCAGGCTTTCTTTGAATCCGCTTTCTTCGGCGTCAACTGGGAAAACTGGTGCGATTACCTCGGAAGTGGCGACACGACCGAGTGCCAGGGCATGTCTTACGCTCTCGCTGGCAACAAGTAGCCTGAGGTTGGACTGCATTGAGCTAGGTTGAATGTAATTGAACTAAGGGGAAGCCAGTACGACCGGGCTTCTCCTTAGTTTTTTTGTGCCCGGCACAACCAAGGCTTGTTGGGCGTGTGCTATGCTTTTTCTTTAAAACTTGTGTTCCCTGGAGGAATTTTACTGATGGCCCGCTATGGCTTGCTATGTCTGTTGATGGCTTCTCTTGTGTGGGGAGGGTCTGCGTCAGCCCAGCAAGCGGAACCCAGCCGGCCGCCGGTTGGAACTAATGCCGCGCCCGCTCCAGAAAATGGGGCGAAGGATTCACCTGCCGTGGCGGCAGTTCCGCCAGATGCGCCGGTCATTACCATCCCGGGGTTGTGTGACCACCCCTCTGGCGAACCAGCGCCGCCGAATTGCACGACAGTGGTTACGCGTGTTGAGTTCGAGAAAGCGATGGACTTGCTGCACCCTGGTTCTCACAAGCCGGCGCTCAAGTTCTTTGCCGATAAGTACGCGAATTACCTCATCACTGCCTACCGTGCCCAGGAAATGGGGTTGGATAAGATGCCGGATTTTGACGCCAAGATGGAAGTCGACCGAATGGCTCTCGGCCGGAGAGTATTGGAAGAGAAATTCGCCACCGAAGAGAAGTCAAAAGTCACCGACAAAGAAATCGAGAGTTACTATCAAAACCACGTCGATGACTTCGTGGAAGTGGACGTGGATCGTATTTTCGTTCCCAAGCTGCCGCGCGCACAGGATTCAGATCCAAAGTTGAGCGAAGCAGAACAACAGAAACGCCGGCAGGCGTGGTTCGAGGACCTTCGGAAGGAAGCAGACAAGTTGCGGGTGCGAGCCTTGGCTGGCGAAGATTTCCTCAAACTGCAAGTCGAAGCCTGCCTTTACGCGGGCCTCACCGAGAAAGATGCCGACCCATCGATGATTACCTTGCGAGGGGTTCGGCGCAGTATGTTCTCCGAAGGCCAGCGTCCAGTGATGGACGTCAAGGTAGGGGAGATTTCGTCAGTTCTTACCGACAACAACGGGTATTCCATCTTCCGGGTCAAAACCAAGACCACACGACCGTTTGAGAAAGCGAGCGGAGAGATTCGTCGCACTCTGCGTACGGAACATTCTAAGCAGGACATGGATGCCCTCCTGCGTTCTGCCACTGTTACGTACAGTGACGACTACTTCGGTCCGGTAAAAGAGAAAAAGAGCGATACCACGGCCTCCAATCCTGGCGCTCCTCAAAGCAATCCATAGTCACTGTTGTAGCAACGCCAGGCGACGGTCGTCATTTACCAAAATAAGTCTCGTTGAAGCTGGGAGTAGCCGACTTACGGATGGCTTCCAGTCGAGCTTGCCGCCGTTGCTCTGCCAGTTTCTTGCGGATGTCTTCCCGCACGTCAGCTAGAGGGACGACCCGTTTTTCTCCAACTTTGTAAAGGTAATATCCGTTCTTATCGACAAACAGCTGCGAAAACTCCCCGGTCTTCAGATCCATCACAGATAGCTGGTCGGTAGGCATATCTTCGCCGCGGACTTTTCCCATAACAGTGCTCGGGGGCGCATCCTCAACTAGAGCCAGGTGAGTTGCCTCCGCCTGGAGCTTGGCGAAGTCTTCTCCAGCCATGGCGCGTGAGCGCACCTTGTCGGCTTCTGCCTTCATGATGGCCTCTGACTCCTGGTCGCGCTTGTCGGCTGCTTCATCGCTCAGTTCTTCCTTGGGCTCCGGCAGCCGCTGAATGCCGGGAATGAAAATCCGGGTCAGGTCCGCTTCCACAAAGCGGGCGGGTATCTGATGGTAATATTCTTCGATTTGCTGGTCCGTAACCTGTGCGAAGCTTGTCTGCCCAAGCGTCCGACCCAGCTCTTGATTCAGGAGTTGTTCCCGTGCGATCTTCATGCGGGCGGTGGCATCGGCCCCCTGATCCAGGCCCATTTCGTGGGCTCTTTGTTGCATGATCAGCGCCTCCGCATAGCGACTCGCGAAATCGCGGCGGCCATCCGGGGCGAGCGTTGGCTGCACTGCTTGTATCATCGATTCGAATTCGGCGCGGGTGATCACCTTCTTGCAGCTTGCCGCCGGCTTGTCGGCAGAGGGGTGGTCGCACACTCCGTTTATCGTGATCACCGGCGCATCAGGAGCCACCTTCGAGACTGCTGCTGGCGAGGAGTTTACCGGGCTGCCTGAGTGCTGAGCCGGTGCGGCCGGTGGCGCGAATTGGCCACTTGCCAGCCCTGCAAACAATAGACACACAAGTACGTACTTGGGCATAAGTAGGATTCCTTTACAAAGAATATCTCAAGACAGTCAGCCAAAATGTTAACACAGTGATCACGGCCCGCGGAACAACCCTCCCCGCCCACACCCGGTACGGAATTCGACTAAGAATGGACGTGGCGCGCACGTTTTTCAACAGAAACGAGATGCGAGCGGTTTTGGGCGACAATACGATTGCAGTATCCTGACGCAAGACCGACCGGGGGAAACGTGAGAACCACACTTGCAGGCGTTATCGTAACATTGCTTTGTCTATTTGCTACGGGAGGACAGGGTCAGGTACCGGCTTCCGCGGCAGCGGCCGCTCCGGCCCAGAGCGGGAACGCGGCGCCGCCGGCTGCCGCGCTGAATCAGTCTGTCGATACTGTGCCGCGCAAGTATGTCGATCTGTGGAATACCGGTGATTTCGATCAGTTCAAGCCGTTTTTTTCCCCATTCTTCATGACTTCTCATGGACCCAGGGTCATGGTGAACCCAGCCATGCTGATGCACGTGATTACCGCATGGCGTAAATCCATGCCCGACCTTACCTTCAAGATCGAGGATACCGTCATTCAGGGCGACAAAGTCGCGATGCGTCTGACTTTGACGGCAACCTACAAGAACGTCCTTTTCCCCTTCACCACCCAGCCGGCCCCGAATGATCCCCCGCGCACCATTCGCGCCGCGGAGATGTTGTTCTTCCGCCTCAAGGACGGAAAGATTGCCGAAATCTGGGAGCAATACGACGAGTTGGTGATGCGCCAGCAGATGGGTGGAAGCTGGCAGCTAGCAACCAAGTCGATGACATCCTCGCCGGCGTCCCCAATAACCGGGCCAGCTTCCAAACCCTGAATTCAGGTCCCGGACCCATGCACCCGGCTGCGGGCCTCGTGTGGGACTCCCGCATAGAGTCTTCTTTCTCTCTTGCATCCGAACCGCATGAATTATAGGATTTCCTCCGGTTCGCGGGCCTAGGCAGGACAACCTCTCGGAAGCTCCCCCCTCTGAGAAACTTGAAGGAGAACACGCAGATGAGGAAAGGCTTGGTATTGCTTGCGCTGGTCGCAATGCTTGCTCTTTGTGCCACCAGCTTCGCGGCAGTACCGCTCCCAGTTGTTTTGGCGAACGATGACAACCCTAATGCTGGGGCCAATAGCGCGACTGCGTTTCACCTCAATACCAGCGACGGCACGATGGCGTCCATTAAGGTTCTGGAGACTGGCGGGACTGGTTTGGGGTACGGATTCTTCGCTTATACCGGGAGTGCAATTGCATCCAACGGCAATTGCGTGTTCGTCATTAACACTGCGTCGGACACCATCAGTTCCTTTGCCGCACCCAGCTATGCCAAGACCGGTGATGCCGGCTTCACCGGAATGTTCAGTGGCGAACTTTCCGGGGGTGGCGTTGCGCTGTCCCCGAACGGCAAGCTACTGGCCAGCGCGAACAGCGGTACGCTCAACGTCTCCACCTGGGCGGTGGGAACAAAGTGCACACTAACCCACATCGCCGACTACACTCCTTTGATCGGTGCGGACACTTTCGTCACGCTTGCCTTTGCTCCTAACGGCAAGGCCCTCATCGTGCCAGCTGTGGATTTCCAAGGCGTGGAGATTTTCCAAGTCAATGCCAACGGTACGCTCACTGACGGTGGCAGCGTTAGCTGGGCAAACCTCACGGACTGTCAGACCGCTGGTTGTTACCCCACCGGCTTGGACATTACGACTGACAGCAAAGTTGCGGTCTTTGGCAACGCCAGCGGCAGCCAGAACAGCGTTTTGTCCGTCAACATTGGCCCCAAAGGTTTGAGCAATCCGCAGAACTGGCCCATTACCGCTTGTCCCTCGGGGTGCGGGAATCCTAACGTTCCCTGGTTTAGCCAGAACGGGGCAAAAGGCAACGGCGAACTCTACGTTGGAATGTCTGGTTACAGCATTAATAGCATTCCGAGCGGTGAAGTGACCATGAACTTCACGGAGAGCCCGCTGAGCATCACCGAAGAAGGCGGTGGCACGTTGATTCCTACGCCGGATGAGGCCTTGGGCGCGATTCGCTCGGTTGGGGCCACTGGGAATGGGACGGGCGGCGGGATGCTGGTCTATGCCATTTACCCGAACCAAATCCAAACCGCCACGGTCGATGCCGGTGGCGCAATCACACTGGGACCGGTCACCACCGATCCCAATGGGCAGGGTCTGCTCTCGATCAGTGTCTACCCCAACACCCGCTAGGCCGGCGTAGCGATTTCATAAGCTTTCACGGGGTACGCTCTCTAGTCCTATCCTAATATTGTCCCGGCTACTTTCTCCCGTGTGCGTTACGTTAGTGACGTACCGCGGGTGACCCAGCCTGAGTAACAATAATCAGCCATGAGGGTTGTACGCCTACTCGCATTGGCGTGGCTGGTGAGCGTCCCGTGCATCGTCCAGGCAAAGCAACTGGCGATTGTCACGGACACGGCCAATACCACGACTAACCTCACCGCTTCCGACCTGGCGAAGATGTTCAATGCTCATACCCGCAGCTGGCCGGATGGCAGGCCAATCACGATTGTGCTGCGCGACCCGTCCTCGGCTGACATGCAATTGGTGCTGCGCAAGCTGTTCGGCATGCCGCAGGAACAGGCGCACGCTTTCATACAAGCCCACAAGGGCTCCATCATGATTGTGGATTCCGACGACGAGGTGCTTCACTTCGTCTCGTCCAATCGTGGTGCAGTGGGTGTCATTGACCTGTATTCGCTGACCAAAGATGTGAACGTCTTGAAGATCGACGGCAAGTTGCCGGTTGAACAAGGTTATCTCTTGAGGGGAAATTAGCCATGCTCTTTACACACGCGATCTTGAAGACTTCGATTCGAAGTGCAACTCTTTTTCTTGCAGTCTTCGCCCTGCTGTTCGCATCTGTTGCCTCCGGTCAACAGTCCACTCCGGTGCAGCCTGATTCTCCATGGACCACGCTGCCACTTACTTCCAAGTCTCCCGAGGCTCAACGTCTGGTGGTGGAGGCCATGCGCGTGGGTCTCGATCTGGTGGAGCAGGAGCAGTCTGACGTAATGCTCCGCCAAGCCATCAAGCTCGATCCCGATTTCGCCATGGCGCACGAGCTGCTCTCGCAGAACAGCCTTGATCCCGCCGAGCAAGTCGCTGAAAATGCCAAAGCCCTGGCCCTCAAGAGCCACGCTTCGCCCGCCGAGCAGCTGGTGATGGAGTGGTGGCAGGCCGCCACGGACCACAAGCTGATCTCCGCCATTACTAAGATGAACGACGTCCTCAGCCTGTACCCCCACGACAAATGGGTCATCTTCATGGCCACCAACTGGCTGACCACGCAAACTCAGTACGAGCGTGCCATCGCGGTGTACGAGCGCTCGGGCATCACAGATTCTCCGGGCCTGATGAACAATATGGGCTACTGCTATGCCTATATGCGCGAGTTCGACAAAGCTTTAACCCTGATGGACAAGTATGTGTCCGCGATGCCAAAAGACGCCAACCCGCAAGATTCCTATGCGGAGGTTTTGCGCATGGCGGGTAGCTTCAACAAGTCGCTGGAACACTATCGCGCCGCGCTGGCCATCGATCCGCAATTTTATTCCTCACAGTTCGGCATCGCCGACACTTACTCACTGATGGGCGACCAAGTCCGTGCCCGCGAAGAGTACGAAATCGGGTTTCAGAAGTTTCCCATGCCCGAACTGCATCTGGTGCAATGGCAGACTCGGGAAGCGGAGACCTTTATCCGCGAAGGCGACCTGAAAGGCGCCGATCATGCTTTCCAGGCCATCGCCGACGATGCGCACTCCAAGCACATGAGTCAGCTGGAAGCCGACACCTACCGCCAGATGGCAATGTATCAGCCCGATCCCAAGCAAGCGCTCGCGTTCGTCAGCAAAGCCGAAGTTGCTCTGAAAGATGGCAAGAACGCCATGCCCGCTTCGATTCATCAGGAACAGGCGCAGATCTTGCGGGTGCGTGTAGAGATTGCTGTGAAGACAGGCAACCGTCAGACTGTCAACACTGTTCTCGCTCGTCTGGACGAGATGTCATCCAAGTCCACCGACCGCTTGATTGATACCGCATATCATGGAGCCGCGGGTGCAGCGTTATTTTCCCAACACAAGTACGACGAGGCCATCTCGCACCTGGAAGAGGACAAGAACAACCCACTGTCGCTGAAACTGCTGGCGTCGGCTTATCAAAAGATCCGCTACAGCGCTGGCGCGAAACGCACCAGCGATACTCTGGCGAACTTGAACGATCCCACGCTGGAGCAGGCGTTGGTCGTGCTCCCATTCCGCAAATGCTATGAAGATCCATCGTGCAGCGGCAGCGTGAAGGCGGTTTCGTTGAAGAAATAAGATTCCGGCCCTTCGCTGATCGCTCATCCTTGAGAAGCTGTACTGTCCACACTGGTAGCGTTGTGTCCTCGGTTCACTTTACTGTCACTCCCACCCCCTACCCCTCGGCCTCTTGGAATCATCGCCGTAGGGGAAAATTCCCGCCAAATCCTTGCCGAGAAAAGGGTTGGCGGCAAGATGTCAGAAACAAACGAGTTAGAGCATCGAAAAGACATTGGTTGATTCAGAGATATATTTTCAGATCGTCTTGCATGGCTGGAAGCGATGTCTAGGAAATACGAAGAAAGTTTTGGGTGAGAGTGCAGGAATGGGAATTATGGTTTTGAATCTCCGGCAGGCCACGATCACTTCAGGCGAATGCCGCCGACGTAGTCTTGTGTGTTTACACCATTGCTCTCGTCCATCCATGCGGACACGAAGTAATTCGGACCGTCCCAAGTGGCGCCGTCGTAGTTGCCCAGTGGTCCGGCGCCGCCGACGCTCGGGTTGGAGAACTGCGTGGTGAGTTGGACGTTCGGCTGGAAGCTCAAACCGCCGTTCGCAGAGATTCCAGCGTAGGCCTGGTAGTCTATGTCTTTCGGGTCGTTGCGGCGATCCAGCCAACTTACGCCCACCAGCCCGGTCGGACTGACGGATATCCAGGGAAGGAACTGATCGTGGGTAATTCCCGGGGCTACTGGAACTGGCTTCGACCAGTTGTCAGCCGTCAGTTGAGCGCGCTACTTCCACCTGCATGAAGGTACCCGTCCAGTTATACATCACTACATAGAGGTAGCCGGAATGCGGCCCGTCGCTGTTGTCGACCGCGATCGCCGGAACGTCCGCGACATAGATGTTCACGGTGTTGGGCAGCGGATAAATCAGCGTCACCGGCGCAACCAGCTTCGGTTTCGACCAGGTATTGCCGCCGTCGCTGGATTTGGAGAACACCATATAGCCCTGGTTGTCGCACGCCTGGGGAGCTGTGTTGCAGTACAGCCACGTAACGTACACGGCGCCATCGTTCCCCACGGCCATGGCCGTGTAAAAGTCCTGGTCCGGCGCGTTCTGAACCGGTGCGACATTCGCCAGTTGCCAGGTTGCGCCACCATCGTTCGAATGCGAAACCACAACCTGGTTCCGGGTGTTCTGTGCGAGCGGCCCGACCATCACACACGAAATATACACCGAATCCACGTACGGGCTGCTGGCACCGGTATCGACGGCCATCCAGCAGTAAAGAGGAGCGTAATTCGGACGGACGACCGCGGCAACGGGTGTGCTCCAGTGAATGCCGTCGCTGGATTTTTCAATCCCTTGGCCGTTCCCTGCACAGTCGCTGCAGAGGTAGTATCCGCCTATGTACGCCGTGCCGTGACGGTCGTAGCCAAGAATCGGCATTTGATTGGGAATATACGACTCGCCCTCAAAGAAGAGCGAGGACATGCATACCTGGCTCCAGGCCGAACCTCCATCGAGGGACACGAAGAACCCCAGGCTCTCATATGGAAGGCAGTTGTAGTCGTTGCTTCCCACGATCAGATTTCTTGGGTTCGAAGGGTCGGCAGCAATGGGCGCGGAGTTGTCGTCCTTTGGCCCCAGCGATGCCTGGGTGGGCGGCAGGACGCAGGGAGCGGGCGAGCACGACAGGTTGTCTGGGCCGGAGTCGCGTAGGCTGGTTGTTTGCGCCGAGGCAACGACTGCCACGGAAACAAAAACCGCTGCCATCATGATCGTGCGATAAACAATTTTCATCTCAGATCTTTTGCAGTCGCGCGGGCGGACATCGGGCCGCTTCACTTCAGCCGGATGCCGCCGACTTCGTCATGCAGCTCGCTGCCGTTACTGTTATCCATCCATCCAGCGACGAAATAGTTCGGGCCATCCCAGGTGTCACCTGTGTAATTGCCCATGCCGAGGATCGGGGTGGAAAATGCCGTCGTCAATTGAACGTTGGGCTGAAAACTCTTGCCTCCGTCTTTAGAAATAGCGGCAAATGCCTGGTAGTTAACATTCTTCGGATCGTTACGCCGATCCAGCCAACTTACCCCCACCAGCCCGGTCGGACTGACGGATATCCAGGGAAGGAATTGGTCGTGGGTAATTCCCGGGGCTACCGGGACCGGCTTCGACCAGGTGTTGCCACCGTCGGTCGAGCGCAATACCTGTACTTGCATGAATGTGCCCGTCCAGTTGTACATGACGACGTAGAGGTTCCCGGCATAAGGTCCGTTACTATTGTCGACACTGATCGCCGGATAGTTCTGGACGGGAACATTAGAATTGGGGATTTCCGATTGCAATATGGTTCCCATCAGAACCGGAGTCGACCAAGTATTACCGCCGTCGTTTGATTTAGAGAACATCATGTCGCCCTTGCCGCTGCTGCTGCTGCAAGAATTGCAGTACATCCAGGTCACGTACACCGTTCCGTCGTTGCCCACGCTCGTAGCGGTATAAAAATCCTCTGCGGGGTACACCTGCACGGAGGCGACCTTTACGCTTATCCAGGTCTTGCCCCCGTCGTAGGAATGGGCTACCACAACCCCGTACTTATATTGTTGCGATTCGTCTACAACGACGGCAGACATATAGAGGCTATTGACGTGGGGGCTTTGCGTGCCCGTGTCCACTGCCATCCAACTATAGAACGGGTCGAGGGACCCACCGGCGCCCAATGCGATTACGGGCTGAGTCCAGTTGCCATCGCTCAATCTCTTTTGGACGGCCATTAGTGTGTAACCCATCCCCTCGCTGTCTCCATAGCCGCTGGCAATGTACGCGGTGCCATTTCGATCGTAGCCGACCATGGGGTCGCCGCCAGGCACGTACGTGCGGCCGTGGAAATCATTGATGAGCGGCATGCAGTAGCGGGACCAGGTCGCGCCGCCGTCGCTGGAAAGGTGGAATCCCGCGATTCCGGGTGGTGGGCAATTCGCGTCAAAGCTGCCCAGCAGCAGGTTCAAGGGATTGAGCGGGTCGGCCACGATGGGTGCGTCGCTGACCTCGGCGCCACCTTCTGACGCCTGGGTGGGTGGCAACACGCAGGGAGCGGGAGAACACGAGGTCGAGTGGGGATCGCGATCCGTGGCGGTGTACTGCTCTGACCGGGGCGAGCCTGTTCGTGGCCGTGCGGCAACTTTTTGCAGGGCCTGGCTGGGCAAAGAAGTGCTCGTAAGCATGAGCGAGGCCAAGATCAGGCCGTGTTTGACAAGTTTCATCCTTCCTCCTATCAGTCTGCCCGACAAGCCTGGCCCTAGTTTGTGAAGCAGGCTGGGTACGTGCCGCCACAAATTCCGAACACGTCGACCTCGCTCTGAGTGCCAATGTACACTTTGCCGTTAAAGACTGCCGGCGTTGAAAACTTCGTAAAAGAGCCGACTGTCGTCGTAAGCGCACTGCTGTTGTACAACTCGGTGCTTATGTTCGACGCATCGTAGGCATGCAGAACCGTTTGGCCGGTAGAGCCTTGGCAGTTCGGTGGCTTATCCTCGTAGGCCCAAACGATCCCAGTCCCCACGACTCCGCTATAGGCAGCGCTGGTGCTGGAGGAGACTGAAGGCGAGCCGCCATGAACGCAGAACGCGGTAGTGGTTGAGTAATTCGGCACAGTTGGGATAAGGGGCCCGGGCGTCGTTCCCGGATCGAGGATGTACATGTTCATCGGCAGGGGAGGGTTGTTTAGGTTGGGATATTCAGTCGTAGCATCCACGGAGTAGTAAATGGCTCGGGTCGTAGAACTTTGAGTAGTCCACTTCCAGTATGCCGGGCTTCCCCAGTATCCTTGTCCCACCTCTTCCGGCGCTCCGCCCGTCCCCTGCGGGGTCAGGAGTTCCTGCACAATCGTGTCTCCTGAGGGGTTATAACCCGTTAGGTTGTCGCGGTCTATGACGTAGAATTTCGACTGCTTATCTGCTGCTATCATGAGGTTCGGATGTCCTGTCAGCAACGAGTCCGGAAACGGCATGACCCCGCCCGAACCGAGGTCTTCGTCGTTGGGGCAAAGCCCCACTCCGTTGCCGTTGCCCCCCATGAAGCTGAAGACGTTGGCTGGGGTAAAGTCATCAACCTCGGCCAACGACGATGTTCCCGAAACATATGGGGTCAGCTTGATCACGCTGTCGCCGTAATCAATACTTGGGGTCGTCACTGCAGAAGTTGCATCGAAGGTCCCGTTGGCCACGGAGAGATAGATGTACGTGCCGCCGGACTCCGACGCTGCCGCTGGTCCGGCGCCGCTCATCCAGATGCCACCGCCGGTGCCATAGGGAGTGGTGACGAACGCATCATCAAGATGGGGGCCCACGCTAGAGCTGTAGCTAAATGCCATAAGCCAGCCGTTCTCCTTTTCCGCGTCCGCGGGAGCAAACGCGACGTAGACTTCCCCGTTGAGAAGCAGTAGTCCTGCGCGCTGGTAGTGATCCGTCGGATCAAAAGAGACTCCTGTTCCGCTGCCTGTCGCTGTGCCGCATTTTGTGGTCGGGGCCTGGATCGTAGCCGTCGCGAGGATTTGTTGGGGGCTGTAGCTCATTTCCCCACCGGTCTTATAGTTGACGGCATGGATCCAGTATTGTACGGCGCCGTTTGAGGTAATGACTATGGATACGACGTAGAGGATGCCTGTCGAGGTGTCTATTACGGGCGTTCCCGTAACCCCCATGTAGGGTTTAATGGCGCCGCAGGGTGGCGGGTTATTCCCAGAGCAGGTAATGTAGGTCGTCCCTGTCGGGGCGAGGTTAAGGCTCCAGAGCGGGGTTGGAGTCGGCGTCGTGGTGTAGTCGGCGTTAAAGGCGTACAGCATATCCTGCTCGGTCGCGACGAACACCATGTTGCAGGGCTGAGTTAGTCCGCTGGGACAGTAGGAAGACGAAACCTGGTAGGCCGCAAGCGGCTGGGCATAGACCGCTACTCCTTGCACGTTGTACTGCATGATCTTCCCGAAATGGCCAGGCGGATTGAATGTTGCCGTATTGAGGATCGTCTCATTCTGCTGCCAGCCGGTGCGGCAGTTATCGTAGTGCCAGGTAGTGACACTGGGATCGCTTGAGTTGCTCGGGCACGGCGGATTACTTTGGGCTTGTACTGCCGAAGCAAGCAACAACACGCTTGCCACGCAAACTACGAAGGAGGGAACGAAGCGGGCGACGTTCATCGGGAGCCTCAAAACGAAGTGAAATTTACTGCGAGAATCCCCGGAGTAAACAGCGGTGACATAGTATCCCGGGAGCGGGTCAATGGGAAAGATTGTAAATTTTGATGACGTGGGCCGGAAAACTCGGGGCAGACGGGACGTTCACCGATTGTCGCCAGCTACACGCTAGCGCCGGTTCGATGTCATAATTTAAGAGCATATCCTTGATGATCGTAGGAACCCTCCATGCCTGGCACAAACGACACCGCGACCCCTCTATCCTCCGAAGAGCTGCGAAAAATGGATTCCTATTGGCGAGCCTGCAACTTCTTGTCGGCGGGAATGATCTATCTCCGCGCGAATCCTCTGCTTCGCGAACCGCTCAAACCGGAGCACATCAAGAATCGATTGCTGGGCCACTGGGGCTCGGATCCCGGGCAATCGCTGGTCTGGGTGCACCTGAATCGCCTCATCAAGAAATACGATTTGAATATGATCTACATTTCCGGTCCCGGTCATGGCGCGCCGGCCACGCTGGCCAACTGCTATCTCGAAGGCCACTACTCGGAGATCTATCCGGATAAGAGCCGCGACGAAGCTGGCCTGCTCAAATTCTTCCGGCAGTTTTCGTTCCCAGGAGGAATCGGTTCGCACTGTACGCCGGAAACTCCCGGCTCGATTCATGAAGGCGGTGAACTCGGCTATTCGATTTCGCACGGTTACGGCGCGGCGTTCGATAACCCTGATCTGATCGTCACCGTCGTGGTGGGAGACGGCGAGGCGGAGACCGGGCCGCTCGCGACCTCATGGCATTCGAACAAGTTTCTGAATCCCATCCGCGATGGGGCTGTCCTGCCGATCCTGCATCTCAACGGCTACAAGATCGCAAACCCCACCATCCTGGCGCGCATCCCGCATGAGGAATTGGAAGCGCTGCTCACCGGATACGGCCACAAACCATACTTCGTTGAAGGCAACGACCCGTTGGCGATGCATCAGAAAATGGCGTCAACGTTGGAGCACTGCATCCTCGAGATTCGTTCGATCCAGCAACATGCCCGCTCAACAGGTGACACGGCACGTCCGCGCTGGCCTATGGTTGTGCTTCGTTCACCCAAAGGTTGGACCGGGCCAAAGGAAGTAGATGGCCACAAGGTAGAAGACTTTTGGCGGGCGCACCAGGTCCCAGTGCTCGACCCAGTTACCAACAAGCGCAATCTGAAAGTCGTTGAAGACTGGATGCGCAGCTACAAACCGGAAGAACTATTTGACGCCAACGGAACCCTTATTCCCGAATTGCAGGAGCTTGCGCCATCGGGCACGCGCCGCATCTCCGCCAATCCGCACGCCAATGGCGGTCTGTTGCGCAAGGAACTCGAACTGCCGGACTTCCGCAACTATGCCGTCAAGATGAAGGCGCCAGGTTCGATCTATGCCCCGCCAACCGATGTGCTGGGACACTTTCTTGCGGAAGTGATGCGCCGCAACATGAGTTCCTTTCGCGTCTTCGGCCCGGATGAAACCGCCTCCAACCGGCTAACGGCTATCTATGCCGCGTCGAAAAAGACATGGCTCGCCGAGTACAAGCCGGAGGACGCTGACGGCGGCGAACTCGACGTCTCCGGTCGGGTTATGGAGATGCTCAGCGAGCACACGCTAGAGGGCTGGTTCGAAGGCTATGTTCTCACTGGCCGCCACGGTCTTTTCTCAACCTACGAAGCCTTCGTCCACATCATCGATTCCATGTTCAACCAGCATGCCAAGTGGCTGGAGAAGTCGAAGAAGGAACTCGACTGGCGCGCTCCGATCCCGTCCATCAACATCCTCATTACATCTTTGGTCTGGCGGCAGGACCATAACGGCTTCACTCATCAGGATCCCGGATTCCTCGACGTAGTGACCAACAAGAGCGCCGACGTGGTCCGCATCTATTTACCGCCCGACGCAAATTGTCTGCTCAGCGTGGCCGACCATTGCCTGCGCTCACGCGACTACGTCAATGTCATCGTCGCGGATAAGCAGGACCACCTGCAATACCTGACCATGGATGAGGCCGTAACTCACTGCACCAAAGGCATTGGGATCTGGGATTGGGCTTCCACCGACGACGGCGCCGAGCCCGACGTCGTCCTCGCATGTGCGGGTGACATCGCAACCATGGAGTCGCTGGCTGCGGTTGCGATTCTGAAAAAGCATTTTGCCGATTTGAAAATCCGTTTCGTCAATGTTGTCGATTTATTCCGCCTCATGCCGGGGACCGAACATTCGCACGGGCTATCCGACCGCGACTTCGATTCGCTTTTTACGCTGGACAAGCCGGTGATTTTCAACTTCCATTCCTATGCCGCTCTGATCCATAAGCTCAGCTACCGCCGCAATAATCATGACAACATTCATGTGCGCGGATACAAGGAAAAGGGCAACATCAACACGCCGCTGGAACTCGCCATTCTCAACCAGGTTGACCGCTTTGACCTGGCCATCGATGTCATCGATCGAGTTCCGCGACTGCGCTCAATCGGGGCGCACGTCAAGGAATGGCTGAAGGACCAAATTATCGACAGCATCAATTACGCTCATGCCGAAGGCATCGATAAAGAAGAGATTCGCAATTGGAAATGGCCGGGGTAGGCATGGCGGAGACGCTGACTGGAAGAGATGATCTGATTCTTGTTCTCAACAGCGGTTCCTCTTCGCTCAAGTTTGGCATGTATTACCGCGATGCGAGCGATAGCGACGAAGCGCCCTTGCTGACCGGAAGCGCGGAAGGGGTTGGACGAGGCAGCGGCGAGTTGCACATTCGTTCTGCGGACGGGAAGCCGTTGATCGCTCGCGAGAGTATTCTCGAGTCGCAGAGTGGTGCACTCGCCGCGCTCGCCAAAGCGATTCGGGAACACATTCACACTGCGCCCGTGGCTGTGGGTCATCGCGTGGTGCACGGAGGGCCCAATCTCCGCGACCACCAGCTGATTACTCCACACCTTCTGGACCAACTTCGCGCGGCTACACATTTCGCGCCGCTGCATATCCCGCAGGCGCTGGCGCTTATTGCTTCCGCGCAGTCGATCTTTCCTTCGGCCAAGCACTACGCCTGCTTTGACGATGCTTTTCATCGCACCATGCCGGAAGTGGCCTCGCATTTGCCGCTGCCGCAGTGCTACTTTGACGCTGGGATCCGACGTTATGGTTTCCACGGTCTCTCATACGAGTCGCTGGTACATCACTTCGGGGCGCAGCTTCCCAGGCGAGCCATATTCGCGCATCTCGGGAACGGTACCAGCCTGTGTGCCCTCCGGGACGGCGTATCGATCGACACCACCATGGGCTTCACCCCCACGGGTGGCATTCCGATGGGTACGCGCTCCGGCGACCTCGATCCCGGCGTATTCCTATATCTCTTGCGCAATGAAAAGCTAAGTGCCGATGAGCTTGAGTCCTTGCTCAACCATCAGAGTGGCCTCTTCGCGCTCTCTTCGGGCGAAAGCGATGTAAAGGCGCTCGAAGAGAGCGCTCGCGCCAACGATCCGCGCGCGGCGCTCGCGTTGAATGTATTTGCCGTTTCTGTCCGAAAGGCGATTGGGGCGTACATTGCACTCCTCGGTGGCATCGACCTTCTGGTCTTTACCGGAGGCATCGGGGAGCACAGCGAACAGATTCGTTCCGCAGCTGCGGACGGACTGGAATCTCTTGGTCTGACTGCTGAGAAGATCAAAATTGTACCCGCCCAGGAAGAAAAACAGATAGCGCGCCACTGCCGCGCCATGATGACGGGGTCGTCATAGCCAGGCAGGTGCCCAGGACCTGATTTTCTGATTGGCGCTCCTTTCCTTTCTTCTTACCTCCACCCCCCTCCCCCTCGGTCTCTTGGAATCATCGCTGTAGCGGAAAATTCCCGCCAAATCTTTGCCGAGAAACGGGTTAGCGGCAAAATATCAGAAACAAACGAGTTAGAACGTCGAGAAAGCATTTGTTGCCTCAGAGATATATCTACAATCGTCTTGCATAGCCGGAAGCGATGTCAAGGAAATACGAAGAAGTTTTGGGTTAGGAGTGCAGGAATGGGAAAGCTGCCCTTCGCCTTTTGGTGATCAACCTAAACGAGGGCGGCCTAGCCTGCGGGCAAGAACCTGAGAGTGTCCCCGTTGTTCCCGCGTTTCTCCAAGTGCAGGCTTTTGCATATTGACATTTCCTCTGTGCCGGACGACAATTTCCGCGCTGCAGTAGTGGGTGCCCCGTGACGTTCCCGGATCCGGTTGTCTGATTTCAAAATCGGAGTTATTCCATGCGACGAAAAGATTTCTGGATCGCCACCAGTTGCATTCTGGTTGTGGCGGCCCTGCTGCCGAGGCTGCTTCCTGCCCGCTCTTCGGGCGCAACTCCCGCCAGCACGGAAAAAGTGATTCACTCATTCACCGGCGGCAGCGATGGAGAGGGTCCATCTTCGGACTTGACTCTCGATTCGGAAGGTAACATCTACGGGACGACTGGGACTGGCGGTGAGTCCTACTGCAAGTTCCAGGGCGAAACCTGGCCAGGCTGCGGCACAGTTTTTGAACTGAAGCGTACTGCGGACGGCTGGCAGGAACAAATATTGTACAGGTTCAATAACAATAACAATGAAAACGGCGGAGCCCTGCCTGAAGCAGGCGTGATCTTCGACAGCTCGGGCAACCTTTATGGCACGACTGAAGGATTACCGAATGATTGCGGACAGGGCAATGTCTTCAAGCTAGTGCCAGATTCCCACGGTGGCTGGGCTGAAACTGTCCTGTACAGCTTCACCTGTGGGAGCGGTGGCTACAACCCCCACGCAGATCTAGTCTTTGACGACAAAGGAGATTTGTTTAGCACAGCAGGCAGCATAGCGTTCGAATTGGTGCCCCAACCCGACGGCCCTGGAAGGAAGTAACGCTCCACGAGTTCAACGGCCCACCCGACGGTACGAATCCTTCTGCGCTGGCTCTGGATTCGTTCGGCAATGTCTATGGCACAACCCAGTATGGCGGCACGGGAAACTGCGACTACGGCTGCGGCACTGTTTACGAACTCTCGCCGGGTTTGGATGGAAGCTGGACGGAGACCGTGATCTATAACTTTGCCCGCGGAGGCGGGTTTGCGGTGAACCCGTCGAGCGGATTGATTTTAGACCATCCAGGCCATCTGTTTATCACGACCGTAGCGGGCGGCGACGGCCTGGGGACGGTAGTTGAGCTTACAAAGTCACAAAGAGGCTGGGAGCAACGCGTGCTGTATCGCTTCTACGGGAGCCCGGACGGGCATATGCCGGGCAAAGTGGAGATCAATGCCGGTGTCGGCTTCGGGGTAACCCTCTACGGTGGAACGGACGGGGTGGGAACGGTATTCGGGTTGGAGCACTCCGCATTGAACGGCTGGAAGGAGAGAGTCCTTCACAGTTTTGCAGGTGGCAGCGATGGAAGTGGTCCCGCGGCAGGGCTAGTTTCCGACTCGCACGGGCATCTTTATGGCACAACCCTGAACGGCGGGAGCGGAACAGGATGTGGCAACGGTGAAAACGGATGCGGCACGGTGTACGAGATTACGCCTTGACGGTCGTCGAATAGAGGAGAAGAGCATGATCGTACGAGGATCAAAACGCAGAGCCTTAAGCAACGTGCGAAAAACGATTCGGCTTGCCCCGGGATTGGAAAGGTCATTGTCGGCGTACGCGAGCGCAGCGGTTGCGGCAGGAGTAAGCCTGCTGGCGATGACAAAGTCCGTCGAAGCCGAGGTAGTGTACACCCCGGCAAATATCAGTATCCCTGTCAACGGAAGCGCGGTTCTGGTCGACCTGAACCACGACGGCATTGCCGATTTCGCCTTTTGGAATCTACGGTTCGCCAGCGACTCAACCTTCCGTTCTAGTGGCAGGAGTGCTCTAAATCTCTACGCAGGCTGCGCTCCCGTTGGTAGCACTTGCCGATATCCGGGGAATGAAATTTGGGGCAGGGGAGTCGGCAGCCGATACGGCAGGTTTGCCTCCGCCCTGCCTGCAGGTGTCCATGTGGGTCCTGACAAGTCATACTTCCAGCAAGGACCAAAATCAAAGAACGGCTTGGTGTCTAGCCCTGTCGCGAAGCTGGCCAACCTAGGAATCTTCTATAGCTACCAGGGTTATCTCGCCGGCAGCTACACCTACGGCCAATGGATATATACCCAGCATCGTTATTTGGGTTTGCAGTTCGTAATTGGTGGCGACGTCCACTACGGCTGGGCGCGAGTTGCTGTGACCGTAGATCGAACCCAGCGGAACAATAAGATTGTTGCCACACTCACCGGCTATGCTTACGAGACCATACCTGGCAAGCCAATCATCACAGGCCAGACCAAGGGGCCGGACGCCGTCACTCTTGAACCAGCCAGCCTCGGTCATCTGGCACAAGGCGCAGCCGGAATTTCGGCTTGGCGGGAAAGCAAATAGATTCTAAGTCGCTGCTACGACCGAGAGGAAGCGCATCATGGTAAAACTCAACTGCTGGAAAGCACTGTTCATGACGTTGACGACTTGCGCTTCGATTGCGGTTGCCGCGCGTGGGCAGACGCTGACGACTTTAGTCGTGTTCGAAGGACCAAATGGTTTATACCCTTATGGCTCCTTTACGCAAGGACGCGACGGAAACCTCTACGGAACAACCTCCAACGGCGGTCCAGACAACTCCGGGAATCCGAGCGATGGTGTGATCTTCGACGTCACGCCGGCGGGTGCGTTCCGAGCGGTTTATAGCTTTTGCGGGGCGAAGCACTGCCGTGGCGGTGCTCTTCCCTACGCGGGCCTAGTTCTGGGAACCGACGGGAGCTTCTACGGGACGACCGCCTACGGCGGACCGAAGTACGGCGCCGGCGCAATATTTAAAGTCACTTCCTTTGGCGAACTCACGTTCCTGCACCTCTTCGATCGCAGCGATGGTGTCTTTCCCACTGCTGCTTTGATTCAAGCGTCCGATGGGAACTTGTACGGGACGACGGTAGGAGGGGGAAGCGACTATCACGGCGGCACGATCTTCCGAGTCAGCACCCGTGGGGTATTCGAAACTCTTCACGATTTCACGGGCATTGACGGAGAGGACCCGTTAGGGCTCGTACAGGGTGCCGATGGCAACCTCTATGGCACGACGGGTTCAGGGGGGATAGGTTGCTTTGGAGGAGATGGCTGTGGCACGGTCTTCAAAATTACTCTGGCTGGCGAGCTGACCACGCTGCTTCAATTTGGCGTTTCTGACCCGTTTCCCTCTGGGCTAATTCTAGGTTCTGACGGAAACCTGTACGGCACAACATATGGCGGTGATGGAACCGTCTTCAAGATAACTCCGCAGGGTATCCTGACTACGCTGTGTAACCTCAGCAGCGCCGACGGCTCAGGCCCTGAAGGGAACTTGGTTGAAGGCAGCGATGGGAACTTGTACGGGGTTACTCAATATGGCGGCACCGCCCAGTTGGGCAATATCTTTATGGTTACACCTACCGGCACGGCAACGGAGTTGTACAGCTTCAGTGGCCCGGACGGCGCGGATCCTCTAAGCGGACTGTTTCAAGCAACGAACGGCACTTTCTACGGAATGACGAATGGAGGCGGGGATGACGCATGCTATCCGTACAACCGCGGGTGCGGTGTAGCGTTCAGTCTTTCCACCGGCCTTCGCCCGTTCGTCGCATTTGTGCATAGCTACGGCAGAGTCGGCCATACCGTGGGTATCTTGGGGCAAGGTTTCGTCGGCACAACCAGCGTCGAATTCAACGGCACGGCGGCAAGTTTTACAGTTGTGTCCGATTCATACCTAACAGCGACGGTGCCTGCCGGCGCTACAACTGGCTATCTGACCGCGGCCACGCCCTCCGGTACTTTGACGAGCAACGTGCCGTTCCAGGTGATCCGCTGAAACCGATTGTCACGAACGCTGAGGAGACTGAGATGATAGTGCGAGAATTAAAACCCGGGAGCCCAAGTCGCCGTCGACAGTCGGTGACGCTCGGCTCAGGTTTGGAAAATTCATTGTCGGCATATGTTAGCACTGCGATCGCTGCCGGTGTGGGTCTGCTGGCCATGACCGCGCCGTCTGAAGCCGAAGTGGTTTACACGCCGGCGCACACGAACATCCCCGTGAACAACAATGGATTCGTTCCCTTAGACCTGAACCACGACGGCGTCGTCGATTTCGCTTTCTGGAACTTGCGCAGCACCTACAAGTCTTCCGGCGGCGACCGTTCAACCCACACCGTTCGGCTCAACTTGTACGCCGGATGTGCTCCTAGCGGTGTCAGTTGTCGATATCGAGGGAATGAAATTTGGGGCACGGCCGTAGGTGGCGCACGAAGGCTTGCCTTCCCTCTGCCAACGGGCTTTAGTGTGGGTGCTAACAAACGTCACTTTCAGCAGTTCCCGGAAGGACAGGGGTATGTCCTTAACCCGGTGGCACTCATGGGTAAGGTTAATCTGTACTATGAATACGACGGCAGCTTCACCGGCAGCTCCAATTCCGGCTCATGGCGAAGCGCCAAAGATCGCTATGTGGGCTTGCAGTTCGCGATCGGCGGGCAGGTCCACTACGGGTGGGCACGACTTACTGTAGATATAAGTGGAAGGAATGGAATTGTGGCTACGCTAACGGGCTACGCTTATGAGACCATACCCGGCAAGCCGATCATGACCAATGGGCCGACCCTTAAACCGGCCACTCTGGGTCATCTGGCACAAGGCGCAGCCGGAATTTCGGCTTGGCGGAAACGGAAATAAATTCTCTCAGTCGCTACTACGACCGGCCTGGCGAAGTCATTTGTAGCTCCTGTCGACAAGGGTTAAGCTAATATTCTTCCGGATAAGGAGAAGCTCATGGCACGTCGACAATTCCTGTCACGATTGGCGCAATTGGCGGCTCTACCTTTCGTTATGGCTAGTGGTTCTCTCCAGGGGCAGGCCACGCACAAGTCGCTCAAGATCTTGATGAAGAGCGCATGGGGTTCCGACGATCCAACCAAGGCGGCGTTTCCCTTCTCGCATGGGCTCGCACTCGCGGAAGCCGGACACGAAGTGCAGATTTACTTGCTGGGGGAAGCGGTTGTACTGATGCGAAAGACACTCGCCAACTCGGTCTCGCCGGTGGGATGGCCGCCCGTAGGCGAAACGCTGGATAAGCTCGTCTCCAGGCATGTTCAAATCTACGCCTGTGGCGCGTGCTCCCGCGCCAGGGGTGTGACCGAAGCGGATCTTAACAACTATGGAGCGAAGTTTGGCAACCCGCCAATATTCGTGTCGCTGATTGAATGGGCCGACCACGTGATCACCGAGTAGTACTATTTCTTGGCCGGTCAGCGCTTGCCCTTGACCACATCCTTTTCCACCACACCGTCCTTGATATGAATCACACGGTGGGCGTATTCGGCGATGTCGTGTTCGTGGGTTACCAGCACAATTGTGTTCCCCTGCGCTTGTAGACGATCGAGCAATGCCATGATGTCGTTTCCGGTTTGTGAATCAAGGTTTCCGGTAGGTTCGTCGGCAAGGATGATCGAAGGCCGGTTTACCAGCGCACGGGCGATCGCTACTCTTTGGCGCTGTCCGCCGGAGAGTTCGTTGGGTTTGTGCATCATGCGTTCCGCCATGCCTACCGAGGTCAATGCGGCTTTCGCACGCTCTGAGCGTTCCTCGGCCGGAACGCCGGCGTAGATCAGCGGCAGTTCGACGTTGTGCAACGCCGTGGCCCGGGCCAGCAGGTTGAAGGTCTGGAAAACGAATCCAATTTCTTTGTTGCGGATGCGCGCCAGTTCGTCGTCATCGAGTTCGCTCACCAGTTGGCTATTCAGCCAGTACTGGCCTTTGCTGGGCGTGTCGAGACAGCCGATCAGGTTCATCAGTGTCGATTTCCCCGACCCCGACGGCCCCATGATGGCAACGTATTCGTTGCGCTGGATGGTCAGATTGACCCCGCGCAGGGCGTGCACCTGCTCCGATCCCATGTCATAGGTCTTCCATAGATCGACGGTATTGATCATGTAGGTCTCGGGGGGCGCTGACACTACGGGTTGGGAAAAATTCAGTACTTCAGCGGTTGCCATTCTTTTCTCCTGGTCCTCTGGGGACACTAACGGCTCTCCGATCTGGTGTCATACGCGGCCTGGCTCTCCATTGGACGAACCACAGCCGCGAAAGTTATGTTTCTTCCTCTTCCTTCTTAGGCGCCGAGTTATCGACTTTCACGCTGCTGCCCGGGCGGAGCGTCCGCAAGACCTTGTAGCTACCGGTAATGATCTCGTCGCCATCGTTAAGCCCTTTTAATACTTCAATATCCGTGGTTCCTGCGATGCCCGATTCGACCGCCACGAACTCCGCCTTATGGTTTCGAAGGACGAAGACGCCCTGAATCTCTTCTTTTTTGTCTTTGTCATTAGACACAGTTTTGGGCGGCGCGGCGGCCTCGACTGAACCTTTTTCACTTTTCGTAACCAGGTCTTCCCGCCGCCGTACGGTCAAGGCCTGGATGGGGATGGTCATCGCGTTGGTCCGGGTTGCCGTGGTGATTTTGGCGGTTGCGGAAAGTCCCGGCCGCAAGTCTTCCGGCGGATCCTGGAGCGTTACCACCACTTTGAAGTCTTTCGCTTCCTGGCTGCTGCCGGCTTGCTGGGAAGTGGAAACGCCAGTGGAACGTACGATGGCATTGTCGCCAATCTGCGTTACCACGGCTTTAAAAATCTTCTTGGGAATGGCGTCAATCGTCACCTGGGCAGGTTGTCCCAGTTGCACGTTCACGATGTCAGTTTCATCCACCTGGACCTCGGCGGTTATGATCGACATATCGGCGAGCGTCATCAATGTGCTGCCGGGAGCGTTCTGAATTCCCATGACCACGGTCTCGCCTTCGCGCACCGGCAAATTGGTGATCACTCCGTCGTACGGAGCCTCGTAGGTGGTCTTCTTTAAGACGTCGCTTGCATGGGTGAGATTGGCGACAGCTTGCGTGACCCGTCGATCAGCCGAGTCCTTCTGCGCCTTAGCTTGCGCCAGCCGGGCTTCGGCTTGTGCCAGCCCTGACACAGCAGTCTGGTGAGCCGCCTTTTGACTGTCGAAATCAGACTTCGAAATTAGGGCGTCTTTGTATAAACCCTGAGCGCGGGTCCAATCGAGCTCGGAACGTTCCGCATCCGAATGGGCGCGGTTGAGGTCGGCTTGTGCAGTATTGCTCGCCGCATCGGCGGCCAGAGCATCGGTGCGGGCGGCTTCGAGCGAAGCCTGCATGGCATCCATGTCGGCTCCGGCCTGAACGTTTTCCAGTTGCGCCAGCATCTGTCCCCGCTTTACCCGCTCGCCTTCCTTTACATATAGCTTGATGATCTTGCCAAAGGCGTTGGCGCCGATGTTCACGTAAGTCTTCGGCTTGACCTCTCCCGAAGCGCTCACTACGGCCGCCAAATCTTGCCGCTGCACTTTACCGGTCTGCACCGTGACCACGTTCTTATGGCTCTGGTAAACGGTAAAGCCGACGATGGCGGACAACAGTATGATGGCGGCCACGCCGATCGCAATTTTCTTCCAAGTGCTCATTGCTTCCCCACATGCGTCCCTGAGCCGCGCCCCGTCGTCGACTCGTAAACCTGGCTGGTCCCGCCTCCGCTGGGGACAGCGGGGTGCACACTCTCAGATACGGCTACCCTCGCGCAAAAGTTCCCATGGTTGGAACGACTGGAACTGCCAGAAATTGCGGAATTACCCGCCAAGCCTTGAATTATAACGTGTTCGGCAATAGGCAGAATGGTGCCGGGATTCGATGCGTTATCAGTTCTGGCTAGAGTTTCTTCAGAAAGAGCGGGGCGGGAAGGTAGCAATCGACAGCAGCCCTGGGCTGTTCGGATCCGCCACCGGCGACCCTGGAGCTTCGGACATGGAACATTTTCCATTCGATACATTGACTCTGATCTCCGCGATTGAAGAAGGCGAGCTAAACTCCGCGACATAGACTCCCTGGCCATTTCCCGTGGGGCTAGCCAATGCCAGGCCCCCAAGATACGACCATGCCGATGAATATCCCTTCAGCAGGTTCGACACGCAGCCCTTGGTCAGGGTTCCGTTCTGGGCGTTAAAGAAAGCCGCCGTGATGCGGTCTCCCTGGGTGTTAGTGATGTAGAGAAGCGTCTCGTCCGGGCTCAGCATGATGTTGCTGGAATTTATGCTGGCGAGCGATTGGTAAACCACGGTCTGGGTCAGCTTGCCGGAGGAAATGTCCGACACTTCTACGATCGTCGAAGTCGAAGTATCTCCGAAGAGTGCGAAGCGTCCGTCCTGGGTGAAGTCCACTGCGCTGGGATAGCTATTCCCGCCGCGGGAGCCGGTCGAATTCTGCTGGTCACCATTCGAGATCGGCATCACGGATGCCAGACTGAATGATTCAATCGAACCATCACCATAGGTGGCCACGAGCGTGTCGCCGTGCACCGCCATTCCGTCGATGATACCGCCTTGCAGTCCGCCAACCTTGACGTCGCCCACGAAGCTCAGTCCGCAACTCGGCTCAATCTGAAATGTGCCGATGGTGCTGGAATCGCTAAAGCTTGCATACAGGTATTGCGCGTTCAGCGCGATACCTACTCCATTCGACAGCCCAGTATCGCCCGACGATCCATTTGCATGCCCGAGCAAGGTCAATGTATTCACATCCACGCCATCGATTTCGCCGGTCGCTCCATCGGACGCGAACACGCATTGATTGCCGGTGGCGTTGAGCACCGCCACACGATTCGCCGGGAAATATCCGCCTTGCGCTCCCGTGATTCCGATCATTACCTGCTGCTTAAGAGTCAGCTGACCGTTGGCTTCGATGGTGTAAAACGTAAGGCTATTAGGGAAAAAATTGGCGCTAGCGTCGTCATTGGTTATCAGATAGTGAGGAGGATTGGCTGCCATCGCTGCTGCACAGAGTAAACAAAGACGGATCAGCATCGCGCCACAGAACATCCGTCTTAAAAATGAGACTGGCACTTCTTCCCCGAGAGTTTGGCGGTCAGATCCGCAGATCTTTCAATCCGGCACGAAGGCACCGCGCCCGTCCGGATTTTCCGGACGGGCGTGGTGGATAGTTAGTTGACAGTAACGCTTACGGCAACCGACGGAATGCCGTTCGCCACTACCACTAGCGAACTTGCTCCCGTTTCCATTCCCGTAGGCACGTCGAAGTTCGTGGACACCGGAGTGCTTCCAGTGGCCACACCCATGCTGCTGTGATCGTGAGTGGTGGCGTAGAAAACATGCCCAGTGGCGTTGTTCGTGATGCGTACCAGTGGGTAGTTGGTTGCGGTTTGATACTCGTCTCCGAACGCACTGGCCTGCGACAAACCATTGAACTGGGTTCCGGAGATCTGGTAAGTGCTTCCCCGGGTCACGCTGGATGGAGAATTGGTGATAGTCGGAGCCCATGCCGGATTGTAGGTTCCGGAAGCATTGTAGACCGCTGTACCACCAATAAGGATTTGGCCGGTCGGCAGCACCATCAGGCTGTTGCCGCCAGCGGACAATCCGGCGGTAAAGTTAGTTCCGTCCCAGGTGTACAAGGTCCCGGAATCGCCCTCTACCAGCACATTTCCATTGGTTAGTAATGCAGCGAATGAATCGCCGGCGTTATCACCGTTCGGAAAATCCGGACCTACGGTCCAAGTACCGGGATCCATCAACTGAGAACCGGGTGTATAGATCGCGGTGTGTCCCGGGCCGCCGGTGATGGTGTAGGAGCCGGTTGCAAAAACCGTGCCATCGGGACGCAGAATCGCCGGACCGATTTCTCCAGGCGGGTAATAGCAGTATTTGCCGTTCGGCCCGAACTGCAAGCAGCCAAACGGGGATGGCGAGTGCAAGTCGACGATGGTACTGCCCGCAGTCTCCCATTTTCTGAGGGTGGGGAAGAATCTCTCAGAATTGGGAGCGTTCTTCACATCGGCCGTAAGGACCGTGCCATCCGGCATGAGTGTCCATCCCTCTTCGGCGTTGAAATCACTCTTGCCGGGCGCAACGCCCTGTATCCACTTCATGGTCTTGGGATTGAGCGCGGCGACATTCTTGACCAGCTTGTTTCCGATGAAAAACGTGCCGTTGGGCAAGACCAACGAAGGTGAATCCCCGATGTAGGACCAATTCGGTGGCGGCGTGAGCGGAGTCCAAACGTTGGTTTTCGGATTGTAGACTGCGCCCAGGTTGGTTAGCGTAAAGTTGCCAAAATTATATTCCCCGCCTTCGATGAGGAGCCGGCCATCGGCGAGTACGGCAGAGGCTTCGGCATCCGGCGAGTAATTGGACGCGAGGCTGGCAAGTTGCGTCCAGGTTCCGTTCACATAACTTCCTGTCTTGTCGGGAGTGAGCCTCCACCAATCGGAATCGTTGTAGCCTTGAGCCATTACCGTTCCGTCGGTCAACTGATAAGTTAGCTGGGCGCCGTCCGGGGCCTGGTGAGTGAGCGTCTGAAGCGACTGCGCCTGCGAAACGCAGGTGAGTGCGAGCACAAATAAGGGAATCGCAAGAAGAGAGAGTTTTCGCAAAATAGGTCACCTTTCCTGAGAGCTACGGAAGAACAAGTTCTGCCCGGGGGAGAACCGGCAGGGCCGCAATCTTAGCAAAAAACCGTGCTCCAGGCAAAGCATTCTCGCTACCCTTCTACTGGTCTAGATAGTTGATATGCAGGCCGTTACGGCCTGCCGAATTTTCCGGTTGAGCTTGGCCGGACGCCATCACCATCGCTCAGCGAAATCCAAAAGCGGCCATATCAGCTCCCGACAATCGGCAGGTTCAGTCTGGGCACCTCTGCGGGAATTGCTTGCATCCTACAATTTGTTTAGAACCTGATGGTTAACCTTGCTTTCCGGTTGACAAGGACCTAAAATGAGTTGCACTAGAGTGTCCACGGCGAGGAGTGTCCCGTCTATGTTCCGGGTAGGGTTACGTTGGCACCTTTTCTGCATATTCCTGTCGCTGCTTGTTTTGAGCGGTGTGCCCGCCCCTGCCCAAACCCCAAATCCGGGAAGTCCGGATCAGGCTCCGGCTGGGACTCCTTCCGCACAGCCCGCTCCATCAGTTGATCCCTTAAAGCGGCCCATCAGCGATAAGCAAAAGAAGGAGAACGCCAAGTCGCTCAAGGTGGAACTGGGCAAGACCTACAAAAAGTGGTTGGACGAGGATGTGGCCTGGATCATCACCGACGAAGAGCGCCGGGCCTTCAAGCAGCTCTCTAACGACGAGGAGCGTGACCAGTTCATCGAGGCTTTCTGGCAACGTCGTGATCCCACGCCAGACACCGAAGAAAACGAATTCAAGGAAGAACACTACCGCCGCATCGAGTACGCCAATGAACACTTCGCGGCTGGGATTGCGGGATGGCGGACGGATCGCGGCCGCATCTACATTATGTATGGAGCGCCCGACGAGATTGACGCTCATCCCTCCGGCGGAGCCTACGACCGTCCCATCGAAGAGGGTGGCGGCTCAACTTCCACCTATCCCTTTGAAGACTGGCGGTACCGCTATTTGGAAGGAATAGGCCAGGAAGTCATCATCGAGTTTGTCGACAAGTGCATGTGTGGCGAATATCACATAACTCTTGACCGCGGTGAGAAGGACGCGTTGCTCTACACTCCGAACGCCGGTCTCACGCTTTACGAGGGCATGGGTTTGACCTCCAAGACCAGCCGTCTGGATCAGGGAGGTCTGGAAACGCTTGGGGTCGGACCTTCGACTGCCTCTCAGAACGCGAAGGAGTTTGACCGTCTGACGCAATACGCCAAACTTCAGGCTCCTCCGCCGGTCAAGTTCAAGGACCTGGAAGAAGTGGTCAGCCACAAGATCAGCGTCAACCTTATGCCCTTCGATGTGCTGGCAGACTTTGTGAGGGTCACCAGCGATACGGTATTGGTTCCAGTGACCATCCAGATTAAAAACCGCGATATCACTTTCGTCAACAAGGACGGAGTGCAGCGTGGGACAGTGAATATTTTTGGCCGTGTTTCTACGCTGACCGGACGGGTCGCGCAGACTTTTGAGGACACCGTGCAGGCGGACATTCCTGCGGAACTACTGGCCAAGGCAGCAGAGAATTCGCAAGTCTATTGGAAGGCGCTTCCATTACGCCCCGGACGTTACCGCTTCGACATCGTGGTAAAAGACGTCAATGGGGATCGTGTGGGTAGCTGGAGCAAAGGCATTCAGGTGCCGGATTTCGCGGATGATCGTCTGGTAACTTCGTCGCTCATCGTGGCTGATCTAATGGAGCCAGTGGCGGCGAAGAATGTGGGGACGGGAAGTTTCGTGATTGGCGCCACCAAAGTTCGTCCCCGAGTACCGCCTTCCGACGGCAAACCGATGACTTTCAAACGCGGACAAAAGTTGAATTTCTGGATGCAGGTATATAACCTGACCGTGGATGAGAAGACGCACAAGCCTTCGGCGACGGTGGAGTACAACGTGACCAACGCCGCGACCAACGCAAGTGTGGTTCATACCGTCGAATCCACGGAGCAGATGGGCAATGTTGGCGAGCAAGTGACCCTACAGAAGAGCTTGTCGGCTGCCAACCTTAACCCAGGCGTTTATAGAATCCAGATTAAGGTGAACGACAACATTTCCAAGCAGACGGTCGACCCCACGGCCACGTTTGCCGTAGAGTGACCGCGGAGCGCTTGGACGACCCGCGAGGTGGTAGGTGATGTTTCGTAGGCTCGGGTTACTGTTGATCGCGTGTGGCTTGGCGCTTCCGCTGTGGTCCGCGGACCGTCCAGGTTCCATTTCCGGCTATGTGCGCAGCGCCAGTGGTGTGCCCCAGATGGGTGCCGTCGTCGAAGTGCTGGGCGTGGCCTCCCAGGCGGTCGATGTGTTCTCAGATGAAAACGGATACTTCTCCGCGGCTGGTCTTGTACCCGGGGTCTACAACATCAAAGTATCGGCAGCCTCTTTTCTTCCCACGCTTAAAGAAGGTGTAGGTCTCCGGCCTGGAGCTCGAGTTCTGGTGAACGTGACGCTCAACACCCTGTTTGAAGCCATCAAGATGGCACCCGTAAGAGGTCCGGCAGAAGCGGACGATTGGAAATGGGTGCTGCGTTCGGTGTCTAACCGGCCTATCCTGCGCCTGATTGACGACCAGTCCGCCAAGTTGGGAGGGGGAGAACAAAAGAGTGACCACGACATGAGAGGCAGCTTGTCATTGGTTGCAGGTTCTTTGGCGGAAGGTTTCGGCAGCGCTACTGATTCCGGCACCGGCTTTTCGCTGGAGCGTTCGATTTTCTCTTCCGATACGATTGGATTGCAGGGCAATATTGGATACAGCGGCGATTCTCCTGCCTCGGTTCTGCGCGCCTCGTTCAGCCACAAGATGGACAACGGCACCGAGCCCTCGTTTGCCTTGACCATGCGGAACCTGCCCGCACCCGACCTCGGTTTGCACAGCAGTTCGTTTCAGGCATTTTCACTGACTACTGCTGACAGTTTTGCCTTGGGCGACGTGGTCGAACTCCACTTTGGCAGCGAACTACAGACCATACAGTTTTTGGGTCATGTGACCGCGTTTCGGCCCTTCGGGTCGGTGGATGTCCATCTTTCGCCGGACACGGTGGTGGAATACCGCTACGCCACTTCCGAACCGAATGATCGTTTGGACAAAGGCTTCGACACCGCGCCCGCAGACCTGAGCGAGTCGGGCCCGCGCGTGAGCATGGTCGGCTACGCTTCTGCGCTGGAGCATCCGCACCACCATGAGATTTCGCTTTCCCATCGTATGGGGCGGACCAACCTCCAGGCGGCAGTTTTCTATGATCGCGTAGTGGATCCGGCTTTGACCGGCGTGGGCGAGTTCGCCACCGACGATGGCTCGATACTGCCTGATGTCTATTCCGGAACTTTCACTTATCAGGGTAGTGATCTCAAGACCGAAGGCGTGCGCTTCGTGGTGCAGCGCAAATTGACGGATGACATCACTGCAACCGTGGACTTTGAATACGGCGGCGTCCTGGACCTTGAGAAGCCGGGAGTTCGTCTCGACGATGCCCAGCAATGGATCGGGACTCGCGACCGCCAAAGTGTTGCCGGGAAGATCAGTGGTGTAATTCCCAAGACCAAGACCCGCTGGATCGCGTCCTACCGTTGGATCGACCAACAGGCGCTCACGCCGGTGGATATGTTCAATGCCTCGGCCGGACGCGCCGATCCTTATCTGAATCTCTTCTTCCGCCAGCCTATACCCGGAACCAGTTCACTTCCCGGCCATTTAGAAGCCGTGATCGATCTGCGCAATCTTCTCGCAGAAGGTTACGTACCTGTGGTCGGACCCGACGGACACACCGTGTATCTGGTGCAGTCGGCACGGGCGGTACGCGGCGGACTAAATTTCACCTTCTAGAGATTTCAGCTTGGTGTCCGGTTCTGTTGACTTTTCGCATTCCCTTCCGTTCCACCCCGCCTACACTTCGGGGTCGTGTGACCTTCGTCACTGAGAGGGCGAAGTACGCTACCTTGAATTCTGCGATGTCCTGAGAAACTGAAGCCTGCTGATTCAAGTTGTGACTGTGGTTCTGTCTTTTGCCCACTTCGGCCGGGCCAGAGTCTGAGAAAGGAATCCTCATTCGTGAGTGTTGGGACTAGTCCCGCAGTCGCGGCAGTGTCATCATCGACCGCATTTGAGATGGCGCCAACGCGCGTGTCTCGCGGCATGGGGTGGTACTTCGTTCTTTTTGTGGGCTCCGGTTTCTGCAGTATTCTCTACGAACTGGTTTGGCTGCGGCTCGCCATGGCACAGTTTGGTGTCACCACTGCGCTGGTTTCAATGGTTTTGTCGATGTTCATGGCCGGCCTGGGGCTTGGTTCCTGGGTTTCCGGCCGCCTCATCCGCGGGCTTGGCGGTCACTCGCGGCTTGCTCCCTTGCGCCTCTACGCCCTGCTTGAACTGTCCATTGCCGGCTCTGCTGTAGCGGTTCCGCTCGAGTTACGCTGGGGCCGGAGCCTGCTGGAACAGCTGGGAAACCGGCTGCCGCTGTCGTCCTCCGGCTATTATCTTGCCGCGGGGATCGGATTGGCATTCACGCTCATACCTTGGTGCGCATGTATGGGCGCCACCATACCGGTTGCGATGTCCGCAATCCGTAATGATCATGGCCTGAAATCGCAGCGCTCGTTTAGTTTTCTCTATCTGGCGAACGTGCTCGGCGCCATCGCTGGAGCAACGCTACCTTTATTGCTGATCGAGATTTGGGGATTCAAAGCAACATTGCAATCTGGAATGCTGGTAAATCTGACGCTATTCGTCTGTGCTCTTGCACTGAGTATCCAGCCGGCGGGAGTGCTTGGCGGCAATGTTCTCAACATTCCAAGGACCAGCCTTGCCGGTCAGACGCGCAACCCGCGGGTTGAGTGTCTTGCGTTGCTGTTTGCCACCGGCATGAGCAGTATGGGAATGGAAGTGGTATGGACGCGGCAATTCACGCCGTACCTCGGAACCTTTGTCTATTCCTTTGCTCTCATTCTTGCTCTCTATCTAGGTGCCACTTTTCTAGGGTCGAGCATTTATCGCGCTTGGAGCCGGCGACATAGCCGGGAAGACGGCCTAGTGTGGTTCGCGCTCTGGCTGGTTGCGCTGTTTCCCTTATTTACCGCGGACCCCGAAACTGGCCTCTCCAACTTTGTTCGCGTGCTCGCTATCGTGCCTTTCAGCGGTCTGATGGGTTTTGTGACTCCCATGCTGGTTGACCGATGGTCGGAGGGCGATCCGGACCAGGCTGGCAGCGGTTATGCGGTCAACATCGCCGGGTGCATTGTGGGCCCTCTAGTGGCGGGTTTCGTGCTGCTACCGCTGATGGGAGAGCACCGAGGTTTGCAAGTGCTGGCGGCTCCCTGGCTGGTGGTGGGACTTATTTCGATGTCACGCGCCGGATCATCGCGAGTCCGTGAGTCTCTGAAGTGGCGAATCGCATGCTACCTCCTCTGTCTCGCGGCCGTCGTCGTGATCTTCGACACTCACAGCTTCGAACAGCAATATCCGCGGGGACATGTGTTGCGAGACAGTACCGCAACCGTATTGGCCGATGGAGAAGGAATGGACAAACGACTCTTTGTGAATGGTGTCAGCATCACTTTCCTGACGCCGGCCACAAAGATGATGTCGGCGCTCCCGTTGGCGTTGCTCGATCATTCTCCCCAGAACGCTTTGGTGGTGTGCTTCGGTATGGGGACCACCCATCGCTCCATGCTTTCATGGGGCATCGATTCCACAGCGGTTGAGCTGGATCCCAGCGTGCCTTCGCTCTTCTGGTTTTTCCATGACGATGGTAATGAGTTGTTGCGCTCCCCGCGATCGCACGTTGTGATTGATGATGGCCGTCGTTTTCTGGAGCGAACCGCCGTGCAGTATGACGTGATTGCCATCGACCCTCCACCGCCGACCCAGGCGGCAGCTTCCAGCCTGCTGTATTCGCGGGAATTCTACTCGGTTGTTAAGCAGCGGCTGCGGCCCCATGGAATTTTCCAACAATGGGTTGCCAACGATGGCGACATTGCCGCTCAGGCTGCGATGGCACGATCTCTGAAAGAGTCTTTTCTCTACGTTCGCGCCTTCGGTTCGGTTCCGAAATACGGCTACCACCTCATTGCCAGCGACCACCCGATTCCCAATCGCAGTGCCGCCGAGTTGGCCCGGCGTCTGCCCGCGGCTGCGGCTGCCGATCTGGTGGAGTGGGGTCCTTACGCGAACGCTGAACAACAATTTGCCGAAGTTCTGAAGCAGGAAGTTTTGCTGGACGAGATCATCGCAAAAGCTCCGGGTGTCCCCGCTCTGCGTGACGATCTACCGGTCAATGAGTATTACCTGTTGCGCCAGTTGCACCTGTCGGCGTATTAGCGCAGTTACCCCTCTCGAAGCAGTCCCAACTCGCGCAACAACCCTTTCGTCGTGTACCACTGGATTCCGGCGTCTTCAAAATCGTTGTCGTTGGACCAGAGAGGAATCCTCCTCTGAAGCGCCAGTGCCAAAATCTCAACATCGTCAGGGTCGCGCCGCGCGATTCGTTTCTTGGCCTCGGCCAGGCTGCTTCCATAGGATGCCGGTTCCACGATGGTTACGGGGAGAGTTGCCACCGCCAGTAGCAGAATATCCGCGGAAAGATTTCTCTTCTTGGCGAGCACGACTGCGTATTCCCGCACTTCAGCAAGGATGCTTTCCGTGGTGAGGATTTCATCGATTCGCGAGCTTTCCAGGATTAGACGGGCTCGCCCTCCGAGGATTGCCGACAGCAGGACGTTAGCGTCGGCTGCGACTCGCATGGCGTGCCTTTCGCCAACGTTCAAAGTCCGCTATCACATCCGATTCCGAAACCCCTTTGCGCTTCATCTGCCGGGCGATCTCGGTGGTGAGCATGGCAAACAGGTCGTGCTTCAGTTCGATGGGTAAGGCACCCTTTTGCCAAGGAAAAAACACGCCTGCCAGACGTCCGCGGCGTGTCACTAAAATCGGGTCCTTCGAACGCAGCAAGCCTGTGGCCTTATCGCGAAATTCTCGAACGGTAGTTATCTTCATGTGGTCACTTATGTGACCATTTTATTTGTTCTTGGCTCGCGTTTCAACACAAAAAGCCAAAGCCGCAGCGGGCTGCGGCTTTGGCTCCAACCGGAAAGCTTGATGCCACCTAGTTGTGCTTGTCTTTGTAGATGCTCTTGCTGACGTGGTTCTGCTGGCGGTTGATCTTGTTCTGTTCCGCCTTGGTCAGGTGGCCATTGTTTTTCGCCATATCCCTCTTTTCTTCGTTCTGGATATGGTTTTCTCGCTTTTCCAGGTTCTCGGTTTCCTTCGGACTAAGCGAGCCGTTCTTGACGCCGTTCGCAATTCTTTGCTGCTGATTCTCTTCGCGGCCGTTTACCTGATTCACACGCGGATGGCCAGGATCATCCACTCCCGGGCCGGCGCCTGAAGTTGTGCTGTTTGCGGTTTGAGCAGCCGCTGCTCCTACAAACAACGCTCCGGCTGCCAGAACTAACAGAGACTTGGTGAATTGGTTTCGCATGCTGACTTAAACCCCCGTCCTAGAGAATAGTTGCATCGTTTCGAATGAGATAGTTACGAAAGGTATGAGCCATAATTTTCAATTATTTAGGGAAAGCTTTTCTTCCGACGTGCCGTGGGGATCTCGTTTTTACAATTCGCTAACTTGCGTTTACTCCGCTCGTCTATGGCAATAACGAGGAAGCAACCTAGGCTATTGAACAGGCGTGGGTTGCGCTCATTTGTATTGTCTGAGGAGTGGATCGATGTCGCTGACTGCGGTGCTGGTTCCATGTAAAATCGGGGTGCTCAATACTTGGCGTCCTATGCGCATGGTGCTCGACATTCTGGGGCAGATTTTCCGCACCTTATGGTCACACAAATTGCGCTCGTTTCTCACCATGTTTGGCATCGCCTGGGGAGTGGGATCGCTGCTGCTGCTGGTTGGCTTGGGCGAAGGCTTCCGATCCGGCAACAAACGCGGCATGAACGAATATGGAGAGAACATTATCTTTCTCTTTCCGGGAAGGGCGCCGGCCGTAGCTGGGAGTATGAATTCGGCGCGCTTCTACCGGCTTACCTATCAGGACTATGTTGATATTCGCCGCGAATCTCCCCACGTGCTGGCGGTGACCCCGGTGCTTACCAGCAGCGATGTGCGCGCGGTGAGTGAGTTCGCCAGCGCCAACGGCGAAATCACCGGCATAGAGCCCCAATACAAGGGGATCCGCTATCTACCGATGAAGCAGGGACGCTGGCTCAACTGGCTGGATGAGACCCAGCGGCGGAACGTAATCGTGCTCGGTGATGAGATGACCAAGAACCTCTTCCCCGGGCGGCCTGCGGTCGGGGCGACGGTGTTGCTCAACGGAATCAGCTTCGAAGTGGTAGGCACTATCGAAAGAGTGGGGCGGGGCGACGATAACTCAACTAACATGCGCGGCTACATTCCTTACCAGACCATGAGCACGTATTTCCGTCTCAAGGGAGAATCCGAGCAAAACGCCATTTCGTTTATCAACTTTCAACCGCTTAGCGCGGCAGATCACTTATTGGCGGTTGAAGAGACGCATAAGGTTGTTGCCCGCAATCACGGTTTTGACTACCGTGACGAAGACGCCTTTGAAGGCTGGGACACGGTAAAGCAGGCCGAAATGATGGGTACGATTTTCGACGCCATGAACATGTTTCTAGGAACCGTCGGAATGGTAACGCTGGCGTTGGGCGCGATCGGTGTCATTAATATCATGCTGGTCTCGGTCTCAGAGCGCACGCGGGAGATTGGATTGCGGAAAGCATTGGGCGCCACCAACCGCAGCATTCTGTTCCAGTTCTTTCTGGAAGGAGTCCTGCTTACTTTGCTGAGCGGGTTGATCGGTTTGGTGGGCGCAGGAGGATTCATGGCAGCATTGGGCGCGGTGCAAGGGCCGGCGGGATTTGATCCACCGCGATTGGTACCTTCCACCGCAACGCTGGCAATTTGTTGTCTCACCTTGGCCGGCGTGGTCGCCGGACTCTATCCTGCGCGCAAAGCCGCCCGCCTGCAGCCGGTAGAAGCGTTGCGGCAGGAATAAGCTATGTTACGAGATTTGCTCCATGAAGCTTATGGTGCCATGCAGCATAATCGCCGCCGCACCGGCTTGACCATGCTGGGCATGGCATGGGGCATCGCGACCGTAGTGATGTTGCTTTCCTACGGCAACGGCTTCGGGGAGGCTTGCGCCAACATCTTCGCCAACTTCGGTACCAAGCTGATGATCCTCGTCCCCGGGCGCTCCTCGATGCAAGTCGGAGGACAGAAGGCCGGCGCGGAGTTGCGTCTTACTCTCGAAGATGTGGACCTGCTGGTCGCGGACATTCCGCAGATCATGCACATTACGCCGGAAGTCGGCAAAGACGCCAACTTCCAATACGAAAATCGCACCTATACCTTCAATGTGACGGGCAACTATCCCAATGTGATTTCGGTGCGAGCCCTCACCGTGGGTCAGGGGCGCTTCTACAATTTGCAGGACGAGACACAGCGGGCGCACGTAGTGGTCTTGGGTTCCGAAGCCAAAGACAAACTGTTTTCGGGCAGGAACGCGCTTCATGAGCGGGTGCGGATCGACGGACTGAGTTTCGAAGTGATCGGCGTGCTGGCTCCCAAGATGCAGGCTGGGAACAGCGACATCAATAAGGTGAACTTCGTGCCGTTCACCACTATGAGTGACCTGAAAGACACGCACTATCTCGATTCGGTGTGGTTCAACTACGAGACTACGGAGTATCTGAGGCTGGAGCAGGCGGTGCGTTCCGTGCTGGCGACGCAGCACCAGTTCGATCCCGCCGACCGGCGGGCACTGGTCGTGTTCAACCTGATGGAGCAGGTGAAGCAGTTTGAATTGATTACGCTAGGTTTGAAGATTCTGCTGGGTTTCATCGGCACGCTTACCTTGGGGATCGGGGGCGTAGGCCTGATGAACATCATGCTGGTTTCGGTGACGCAGCGCACCCGGGAAATCGGAATGGAAAAATCTCTAGGCGCTCGCAGCCGCGACATCTTTCTACAATTCCTGGCGGAGGCACTGACCATCAGCTTTGCGGGAGGTCTGCTGGGAATCATCCTGGCCTATGTCGTCTCACTGACTGTGGGACGGCTAACTCTGTATAGCGCCATGGCCCAACATGCCGAAGCTGGCGATATCCGGCTGGTGCTCGATCCGGTGACCCTGCTGGTTTCCACCGTGATTCTCGCTCTGGTGGGCTTGGTGAGCGGGATGTTGCCAGCGATCCGGGCGTCGCGGCTGGATCCAATTGAGGCCCTGCGCTACGAGTAAGGCCGCCTACTTCGCCAGCACAATGTCGAAGGTAATTTCGACCACGTCTTTCACCTTCACGCTTCCGCCGACCAAACTGATGGGAGTGATTCCGAAGTCGGTCTGCTTCACGTTCACCGATCCCGTGTAATGGCCGTTCCGCAACGAAACCGCAAGCACCAGCGGATGAGTCACGCCGTGCAGGGTCAAATCCCCCTCCACTGCGTACGTATTTTCTCCCGCCACCTTGACGTTGCGCGAGACGAAGACGATTTCCGTGAAATGGCCGGCGTCCAGGACCTTGTCGCTCAGCATGGTCTCCTGGATCTTGGCGCGGTCGCTGACGGAAGCGTCCGGATCCAGCACCTTGAGTTTTCGGGTATCGAAATGGACTTCGACCGAAGGCGCGGCAGGATCGACGATTCCGGAGGACAACGGCGCGGCAATCTGGTGATCGTGAGCGAAGCCAGAGAACAATCCTTTCTTAAACACCTGGACGGTAAGCGTGGAATGCTCTACGTCCACCGGCGAGGATGTGGCGAGGCAGCGGCCGGCAAGAACCCACAAGAAGGTAGCGCTGAGAAGGAAGACGCGTGCTTTCCGCATGGAGAGTCTCATTGTCACTGTAGCGCGAGGCGTTTCGAGCCGCAAACAAGACTGCCGAATGAGGCAGGAATCCACCAAAAGTATGTTCCCCGGGCTCCTTACTCATGTTTATACTGACCCGGCCAGGACTACTTCAATCTTCGGGGTGTTTCCATGACCCAGCTCAAGCTCCCGCGTCTCCAACTCAGCTTGGCGTTATTTGCCGCCGTTGTCATTCTAGCTGCGGCGGATACTTCTTCTCCGCAGCCTGCGCCGCCGGTAGCCAAGAAAGTACCGAAAATCACTGAACTCCACGGCCATAAGCTGGTGGATAACTATTTCTGGCTGCGCGACAAGAAGAACCCCGAGGTGAGGGCGTACCTGGAGGCTGAAAACGCCTACACCGAGGCGGTGATGAAACCCACCGAGCCGCTGCAAAAGAAACTTTACACCGAAATGTTAAGCCGCGTTAAAGAGACGGATGTCGAGGTTCCTTACAAAGAAGGAGCCTACTTCTACTACTCGCGCACCGAGGCGGGCAAGCAGTATTCGATCCATTGCCGGAAGCGGGGCAGCCTGGACGCGCCGGAGGAGATCGTGCTCGACATTAACGAACTGGCCAAAGGCCAGGCGTTTGTACGGGTGGCAGCTTACGACGTGAGCGAAGACGGAAATTTGCTGGCCTACTCAACGGACAACACCGGCTTCCGGCAATACGTTCTGGCGGTGAAAGACCTACGTACCGGGAAACTGCTCGTGGATCACGCGGAGAAGGTGGGTTCGGTGGTTTGGGCGAATGACAACAAGACCCTGTTTTACACGGTCGAAGACCCTGCAAAACGCCAATACCGTCTTTATCGGCACAAGGTTGGCACCGCAGGACACGATGAGCTGGTTTATGAAGAGAAGGACGAGCGATTCAATGTGTATGCCATGAAGACTCGCAGCAAAGCCTACATCTTCCTGATCTCCGCCAGCCATACCACGAGCGAGGTGCAGTATATTTCAGCTGACCAGCCGGCGGCAGCGTGGAAGATCATGGAGCCGCGCAAACAGGGCGTCGAGTACTACCCTGACCATAATGGGGACTTCTTCTACATCCGGGTAAACGATACCGGCCGGAATTTCCGCTTGGTGAAAGCGCCGGTGACCGATCCTGGTGGCCAGAACTGGCAGGAAGTAATTGCCGAACGCGCCAGCGTGATGCTGGAAGACACCGATTTCTTTAAGAACTACTACGTGCTGTATGAACGCGAAAATGGCCTGCCGCAGATTCGCGTCACGGATCTGCGCAACGGACAATCACGAGGAATCGAGTTTCCTGAACCGGCCTACGATACAGGGAACGACATCAACCGGGAATACGACACCAGCAAGTTCCGCTACGGGTATGAGTCCTTCGTCACACCGCACTCGGTTTTCGAATATGACATGGATAGTGGGACTTCGACATTGCTGAAGCAGAAGGAAATCCCGGGGGGCTATGACCGCACTCGCTACCAGGTGGAGCAGATTCAGGCCACTGCTTCGGACGGCGTGAAAGTCCCGGTTTCGGTGGTGCATTTGAAAGGAGCAAAGCTGGATGGCAAAGGGCCTCTGTATCTTTACGCCTACGGATCCTATGGAGCGTCGATGGATATCGACTTCGACTCGGAGATCTTCAGTCTGGTGGATCGCGGGGTGGTGTATGCCATTGCACATATTCGTGGCGGAGGAGAAATGGGGAAGGCGTGGCACGACGATGGCCGCATGCTTCACAAGAAGAACACCTTCACCGATTTCATCGCCTGTGCCGAGTATTTGACGGCGCAAGGCTACGGGTCGAAGGATAAGTTGGTGATCGAAGGAGCCAGCGCGGGAGGCTTGCTAATGGGTGCGGTCCTCAATATGCGTCCCGATTTGTTTCACGCCGCTATCGTCGGCGTCCCCTTCGTTGATGTGATCAACACCATGCTCGACGAGTCCATTCCGCTGACCGTTCCCGAGTTCGAAGAGTGGGGCAATCCCAAGAAGCAAGCGGAGTTCGATTACATGATCACGTATTCGCCCTACGACAATATCGCGGCCCAGGCGTATCCCAACATGCTGGTTCGCACTTCGTTTAACGACAGCCATGTAATGTACTGGGAGCCGACCAAATATGTGGCCAAAATGCGAGCGTTGCGGACCGACCACAATATTCTGATGCTCAAGACCAATTTAAGTCCGGCCGGGCACGGAGGCCTTTCCGGACGCTATGATCGACTTCACGACTCCGCTTTCAACTACGCCTACATCTTGACGCAAATGGGGATGGAGAACTGACCGGACGCCTGGCGGCGAGACCACAAGAGTAAAGGGGGAACCGTCTTCGCACTTGCTTTGTGACCACCGTGCGCTACAATTTCCGGTTAGTTCGGCCAAGGCGTTGGGAGCTTCGCGTTTCTGACGGCAGATGAAAGCGAAAGTGTGAAGAGTTTATCTTTAATGACTCTGGGATTGAGGAGAAAGATCATGAGATCAACGCTGGTTCTGGTAGCGGTGCTGATAACGGCAACTGTTGTCTTCGCCCAGACGTTCCGCGGAACAGTTCTAGGTACGGTGACCGACCAAAGTGGCGCCGTGATCGCCGGCGCTAAGGTGTCGGTGAAGAATACCAACACCGGCTTGGAGCGCACCACACAGACCAGTGCGGATGGCAGTTACGCGGTCCCTGAATTGCCCATTGGCAGCTATAGCGTGACCGTTTCGCAGACTGGATTTCAGACGTCCTCCATCACTGCCATCGCGGTTGACGTAGCCCAGGATCGCCGCGTGGATGTTGCACTCAAGCCCGGCCAGGTGTCGCAACAAGTGGAAGTTTCGGCTGAGACGTTGCCAATGGTGGAAACCACCGCCAATACGTTGGGCGGGGTAATCACTCAGGAAACCATGAAGGACCTCGCCATCAACGGACGTGACTATACCAAGCTGATCTTCCTGACTCCAGGTGTTACCGGTTCTCCCGATCAGATTACCGACTCTCCAGGTTCGTTTGGTGAGTTCAGTATGAACGGCGCCCGCGGCCGGTCGAATAACTACCTGCTCGACGGAACCGATATGAACGACGGCTACCGCAACGACCCGGCGATCAACCAGGCCGGCGTATTCGGAACTCCGTCAGCGATTCTGCCGATCGACGCCATCTCCGATATGAATGTGCTCTCCAACTTCATGCCCGAGTATGGACGCAACGGGGGCGCCATCGTCAACATCGTGACCAAGAGCGGAACTAACGCGTTACACGGTGGTTTCTTTGAATATTTCCGCAACGATGCGTTAGACGCGCGCAATTATTTCGATCCGACTACATCCCCCAAAGCGCCTTTTCACAACAACCAGTTCGGCGGTTCGCTGGGCGGGCCCATCATCAAGGACCGCACCTTCTTCTATGTGGATTATGAAGGCCAGCGCGAGAACGTTGGCGTCGTGTCGCTGGCTTGTGTGCCGACGCTCGGTCAGATTCAACAGGCAACCACCAGCGTATTGAACGCCGGCGGCGCGGTGAGCCCGGTGGGTACGGCGATCCTGGGCTTCTTCCCACATAACCCTGCGAACTACATTCCCGGAACCACTTCGACCGATCACGGCTGCATCAATGCCAGCGGAAATTTTGCACCCGACTACACCGCGATTGCTCCGTCGTTCAACAACTTGAGCAGCTTCATTGCCAAGATCGATCACAGCTTCAACCAAAAGAACAACATCAGTGGCCGTTACTTCTTCGGCGACAGCACGCAGCAGTTTCCGCTGGCGCTGAACGCCAGTGGTGGCCAACTTCCCGGCTTCGACACCGTGACCCCGACCCGGGTTCAGTTGGTGTCAATCTCGTACGTCACTGTGATCTCGCCTACCAAAGTGAATGAAATTCGCTATGGGTGGAATCGTTTCGCGGAAGGGTTTTTCCCGCAAGACAAGAGTTTCAATCCCGGTTCGATCGGGTTCTGCAATGTCCCGACCACCTTTGGCACCTGCAACTCTGAAGGGCTTCCCATCATTCTTCTCGTACCAAACGCAACCGGAGGCGCAGCATTCTTTTCCCAGATAGGCGCCACCTCGGGCGATCCCCGGCAACGAGTCGATACCAACAACCAGTTGATCGAGAACTTTTCCTGGAAAATGAATAAGCACGACTTCAAGTTCGGGGCCGAGTATCACCGCACCAGTATTGAGCAGAGTTTCGACAAATACTCTCGCGGCAGGATCCGGTTTGACGATTTGGAGAGCTTGCTGGAGATGGCCCCTCAGTCGGACTCGGACTTCGGACTGTTCAACTACTCCGGTTATACCCGTCGCCACACCAGCCAGAACGGCATCGGGTTTTACGCGCAGGACGCGTTCCGCATTACTCCCCGGCTTACGTTGAACTACGGTTTGCGTTGGGACTACTATGCGCCGGTTAAGGAAAAAAACAACCTGTTCTCCGATTTCATTCCCACTTCAGCCACGACGGGCAGCCTCGAACGAGTTGGCCCCGGAGGGCTGTCGAACGTTTACCAACCCGACTACAGGAATTTCTCCCCCAGAGTCGCCTTGGCCTGGGACGTTTTCGGAACGGGTAAGACCGTCGTTCGCACCGGTTACGGACTTTTCTTTGACGCCTTCTCGCAGGATATGCTCCTCGGCCACCTGCCGTATCCGACGTTTTACGCGCCTGGGCCAGCCTATAACAACATCGGCCCGGGTTCCGTTATGATGGCGAACGCCAATCCTGCCGCATTCGGCCCCAATGGCGATGCAGGTAGGGAGCCAGTGTACATTCCAAATACGCCCATTTACGGGACTCCGGGTTGCGCGGTTGAATGCGACACTTTTTCATTCGACCAGCATATTAAGACGCCTTACATCGAAAACTACAATCTGAATATCCAGCAACAATTCGGGCGCAACGTTGCTTTGCAGGTGGGGTATGTGGGATCGCAAGGGCACCGGCTGTTCCGCTTCTTTGATATCAACCAGCCGAGCCAGGCGACCATCACCGCGACTGATCTCGGCTGTGCCTGCATCGACGACTTTGGCGTGCCGCGACCCTATGCTTCCCCGGCTGGCGGCCTTAACACCGCCGCGGGCTCAACCTATGTTTTTCAGGAGAACTCCACCGGCAAGTCGAATTACAACTCGCTGCAAGCCAGCTTGCGGGTTAACAACTACCACGGTTTCATGTCGATTGTGAATTATGTGTGGTCGCGCTCTCTGGATAATTCCAGCGACGGCGAAGACTTCGTGGTCAATGCTGCTCAGCCGCAGGACAGCAACAATCCGCAAAAAGAATACGGCCCTTCGAACTTCAACGTTCCCAACCGGTTTGTTTGGGTGGCCGGCTACGCACTGCCCAATATGAGTGGCGGGTGGTCACGGCTGCGCAACGGTTGGGGCGTCGACAGCACCACTACGCTCCAGAGCGGCCAACCATTCACCCTGAACTATAACTTTGAAGACGATTACAGCGGCGGCGGCGACGGCTTCGACCGGCCAGACGTAGTGGGACCGATTGTTTACAACAAAAGCAATCCCGCTAACTACATCCAGCTCAGTTCGTTCGCCATGCCCTGCACGGTAAATGTGACCCAGGCAACTTTGTCGGGCTTCGCCGGAGATTGCGTGCCCGGCACGCGGCACTACGGTGATCTGGGCCGGAATTCGCTGGTGGGTCCAACCTACAAACAGTGGGATTTGGCGATTTATAAGAACACTCCCATCACCGAGCGCTTGTCCTTACAGTTGCGCGCGGATTTCTTTAATATCCTGAACCACCCGAACTTTGCCAATCCGGTGCTTCCAGCATTTATTGCTGATCCGGCCACCAACATACAGACGTGCGGGACCTCATTCTGCGGTTTTCATGTCAACGGCAACCGCGAAGTCGGCAACGGAGGCTACCAGATTGCTGCTACGGGTGACGTAGGCGTCGGCAATCCCTTCCTGGGCGGCGGCGCGCCACGCGGTATTCAGTTGGCGGCGAAGTTCACGTTCTAACTAGCAGATGTCTTCCAAGCTCCTCCTGCACGATCGGGAGGAGCTTTTCTTTTGATCGCATAGCGAGGGAAGATGGCTACTGCTGTACTTCGCCGAGCGGGGTGATTTTGGTAGTCGTGCGAAACTTCTTGTAATCGCTGTCGGCCACATCGACCTCGACGTTGAAGTTTTTCAACAAAGCCACTCGCACATCGATTTTGACGGCAACGTGCTGCTGTAGCCATACCTCGTCGTTTACCCGGATGTTCTCGACTACCACGCGTGACCCTTTGTGAATGCGAGCCAGGAACAGGCCGTATGAAACCGTATCAATGAACAGCACATCCAGCTTCTTCATTTGCCGGTCGTCTTTGTCAATCCATACCCGGCCGCGGGCCTTGGACAGAAACTTGGCTTCCTTCATGTGGGGTTCGTATCCTGGCCTGGGATCGCAGTCGATCACATAGTTGTCGCGCCCGTCGAGCGTTTCGATGCCCGCAAGCTTGAAGTTATAGGCGTCGGCAATCTCCTTAACGAATTGGCGGCCCTGCTCCCGTTCTTTCTCTTCTTTCTCCAGACGCTTTTTGCGATCGTCGTCCGATTCATTCCTGCGCTTGTCGATCAGCTTCTGGATCTTCTCATCTTCTTTCCTGGCGTCTTTTTCGGACAATGGTTTGTCATCTTTGGCGGTCAGCTTCTGCACCTGCTCGCCGTAGATTTCCATCACGTCATAGGTCTTTACTTCGATAGATTTCACTTGTCCCTTGCCGTCAAGCCGCCGCTCCTCGACGCGCTCCACATAGGTGTAGTTGCGTTGCATCTTGTCATTCTCGAGATCGTTGTCGGCGGACTGGCGAATCAGATCGCGGATCTGGTCCTCGGAAAGGGTAACCGGCGCAGGCTCCTTGGGCTGCACCGGAATCGGGCGCGGCGGAGCCGGCTCTTGACCTACCGCGGCGACAGACAGCGCGAGGCCGAGCGCGAAACAGAGCAAACGCATGGGCATGGTTACGTTCATAGAACACGCCAGGTTCCACGGAGTTGCCTGGAATCTCTGCGCTAGGGTTTTGGCTTCTCGGCTCGTCCCAGGCACCCCGCCCGAAACGAACGGTCGTCGAGGCGATGCAGCTTCTTGATCATAGCCGGCGTGAGCAGGCGGTAATGATGGATAGTAAACAGATACTCAGCCACATACCACAGATCTTCTTCAGAAGTCAGCCAGCCGAGGGGATCGAAACGGGTCATATTTACTGGCCGCGAAAAGGTGCGCAGCGTTCGCTCGCCGCGCAGGTTGAAGTACACGTCAAAATAGCTCAGCGCCAGTTCGCGCAAGGATCGGTAGACGGGTTCGCGATAGCGGCATCCGGTGTAGTTGGACTTGGCCAGCGCTCCCCAATGACCGTTGATGCGATAGATGGCGATCACATGGTCGGTATCGTGGTCGGCTTCGAGATCGAGGATGAACGGGGGATAGCCATTGGCGCGCAACGCGGCCGCCGCGAATAACGCGCCCTCAAAGCAGTGGGAAGTATTTTCCCGCAGCACCCGGCGAGGCGACCAGGCAGTATCGGCCAGGTGATAAGGCATGTCATCCAGCAAGCGCTGGATGCCGTGGGGGTCTTTCAGGCTGCGAAGTTTGCGGAGTTCGGCCGGGGAGAATGCGTTGGTTGGGTTACCCATTTATAAACTCAGTTTAGTCGAAGGCGGCCAGAAGAACGTTAACCAGGGAGGCCCAATCTGGCGTGGGTGCCAGTTTCACCCCACTACGGACTCCGCTCCTGTAGCCGATTGCCGGACAGGCCGGAGAAACGAACAATGACAAGATATTTACAAATTCTTGACCTGGAAGGCTGGAGAGGCAGGTATACTGCTGACCGCGATTTGTGGAAAGAGAGTCTCTAATCCGAAAACTATGGGGCACAATCTATGTTAAGAAAAGATTCTCGTATGGACGTAAGAATTTTGTTGCTGTCGACGGTTCTGCTCATGCTGGCTGGCAGTGCGTCGTCCGCTAACACCGGCAAATTGTTGCACGACTTTGCCGGGGCCCCGGACGGCGGCTATCCTCAATCCGACCTGATCTTAGACGCCCACGGGAACATATTCGGTACAACTTATTCGGGAGGAACGGGCGGAGGCTGCTTGGGGGGGTGTGGAACGGTTTTTGAGCTTAGGCCCGATGCAGGTGGTGGCTACACAGAACGCGTGATTTATAGCTTTCAAGGTTCACCCGTCGACGGGCAAAACCCGCAGGCACCCCTGATTTTCGACTCTGGCGGCAATCTGTATGGCACGACGGTCAGTGGCGGAATTGGTTTCGCTGGATCCGGCACTGTTTTCAAACTGTCGCCCGGCGCGAATGGCACCTGGACGGAAACCGTCCTCTACAGCTTCACCGGCAGCCAGGATGGCGGCAATCCCCAGGGCGGTCTGATCCTCGACAATAAGGGCAATCTATACGGCACGGCGGCTGGTGGGGGCACCGGCATCGGGTGCGCCGGCGGAATCCTCGGCTGTGGCCTCGTGTTTGAGTTGACTTCCTCCAATGGCGGTTGGGAAGAAACTGTCCTCCACGACTTTACCAACAACCATAGTGACGGATGGAATCCCGAGGCCGGTCTAATTTCTGACGGCGCGGGCAATCTCTATAGCACGACCTACTATGGCGGGTCCGAACCGATGGGCGGAGGCACGGTCTTCAAGCTGACCTCGACATCTGACGGTTGGCAGGAAAGTGTGCTCTACAGCTTTGCCTGCCAAGCCGATGGGTGCAGTCCATATTCCAGCCTGGCCCTCGACCCTGCCGGCAATCTATATGGTGCCACCGTCGGTGGCGGCGCGGCGGATGGGTTCGGAGTGGTTTTCAAACTAACGCCCGGCTCGAACGGAAGTTACAACCAGAGTGTGATCCATACCTTTGGCGGGGGAAACGACGGCAGGTATGCCTACGGCAATCTCATGCTGGACAGCGCGGGCAATCTCTACGGAACCACCGACTTCGGCGGAGGGGGCACCAACACGGTATGCTCCAACGGTTGCGGAACGGTCTACAAGCTGACGCCTGGCGCTGGGGGCAACTATACCGAGACCATCCTGGCTCGGGCCGGCAATGGCAGCGCTGGAGGTGGGCCGCTGGCTGGACTGGCAATAGATGGCAAACATGCCGCTTTGTTTGGCACTCTCGACTTTGGTGGCCCGGGCGGAGTCGGAACGCTGTTTGAACTCGTGCCGTAGGGTCGCTCAAGCGCGTGCGACGATCAAACGCAGGTTAACGCTGGGGCAGTTGTTTCGGGGGCAAGAATTCGTTCGTGACAAGGCGTTTTCAGGTAGCCTTGGTCTTTCTGGTTCCGGTTCCACCGCCGCGTATGGCATCGATCGCGATCGGTCCGGCGCCAAAAAGAATCAGGGCAAACGCAACGGTCGCGAGGGTCAGGGGTAATTCGAACCCGCCCTTACCGAACATGCCGTTCTTCCAGTGAATCTTCCAGATGGCGACCGCCATATCGATCATGACGGCGATGGAGACAAAGCGAGTCAGCAAACCCGCGACGAGCAGTATTCCTCCGAAGAACTCGGTAAACGCGGAACAATAGCCCAGCCACGACGGTAGTCCCATGCTGCCGATGTGCTGCACAAATGGCCCGAGGCCGCCATGGAAGACTTTGCCGTAGCCGTGGTCGATCATGATGGCACCTAGAATTAGTCGGAGCGCCAAAAGGGCGAGCGGTTGCAAACGATCGAGAAAGCGCACAGATTTCCTCCCTAGAAGATCAACAGATTACCGCACTCGAGGGCGATTGCAGAAGTAGGCAGGGAGATATCCGATATTTCAGGCGCAATCACCCTGAAATCAAAGGCCTTCGCCGCACGTCCCGCGACCTTCGTACCGTCTGTAGTACTTTAGTTACGATTCCGGCTTGCGACCCCGATCCGGCGGTCAAATGGCACTAGCTGTAGTGTTTAAATGACGAGCGAATACAGCCTATAGACACGTTCTGCAACTGCGTTTTGGTTACTTTCCAGAAAACGGGCATAAAACTCAACAAAGCTCGGAGACCTAAGCAGATTCGCGGTTGGGATATGCTCAACACACCTGAATTCACTCGTAGGCATTTTATTCGAGGAATTCTCTCTCCCAATTCTGCTCGTAGGCACGTAGGACAAGCCGTAAACGGGCTTCAGGTCTGTGGACAAGGGAACGAAACTATGGCCGACTCGCGCGAAGTCATGAATGTTCGCCAGGCGTCGCAATACCTGGGAGTGAGTCCGGACACGCTGTACAAGTACGTCGGGGAAGAAAAGATCCCCGCCTTCAAATTGGGAAACCGCTGGCGCTTCAAGAAGTCGAGGCTGGACCAGTGGATGGAAGAGAAGTCCACCCAAATGGAGATCAGAGGCAAGAAGAAAACGAAGGTGGCTGCCAAAGCCGCCGGACAAACATAAAGGCGGGAACATGTTTGGATTCGGATCGAAAGCGATAGTTGGTCTGGATGTGGGCTCCTCGAGCATCAAGGCGGTGGAGCTTCGCAAGGGGCGCAACGGTCTGGAAGTTGTGCACTTGGGAGTGGAACCGCTGGGGCCAGATATCGTGGTGGATTCCATGATCGTGGACTCGGGCACGGTTTCAAGCGCGATCTCGAAGTTGTTTACCGAAAATCAGATCAAGACCAAAGCCGTGGCCACCGCGGTCAGCGGGCACTCGGTGATCGTGAAGAAGATCTCGCTGCCCTCGATGAGCGACCAGGAACTGGCTGAGACCATCCAGAAAGAAGCGGCACAGCACATTCCCTTCGATCTTGCGGACGTGAACCTCGATTACCAGATTCTTTCCGAAGACGCCGGCAGTCCGCAGATGGATGTTTTACTGGTGGCGGTCAAGAAGGACAAGATTCTCAACTACACCAACGTACTCTCGATGGCGGGCAAAACTCCGGCTATCGTGGACATCGATGCCCTCGCCCTACAGAACTGTTACGAGTATAACTATGAGCCCGCGCCGGGCCAGGTGGTGGCACTTTTGAACCTGGGCGCGAGCGTCATGAACATCAACATCGTAAAGGGCACGACTCCGCTGTTCCCGCGCGACGTCAGCGTGGGCGGGCACCAGTACACGGACTCTTTGCAAAAGGAACTCGATCTGAGTTTCGACGATGCCGAAAGCCTCAAGCTGGGTAACAAGGTGGGGACGGTCAGCGAAGACGCGAAGACGCCGATTCTGCAACAGGTGACCGAGATCATCGTGCTGGAAATTCAGAAGACATTCGACTTCTTCCGCGCCAGCGCGGCGGGTGAGCATATCGAGAAGATTTATCTGGCGGGTGGTTCTTCGCGGGTTCCGGGTCTGATCGAGGCCCTGCGCCAGGAGTTCTCTTTGCCGGTGGAGATCTTCAATCCTTTCCAGAAGATTGCGCCCCCGGCGGAGGGGCCGGGAGTCGACCTGATTGAGAAGAACGCCGGCCAGTTGGCGGTTGCGGTGGGTTTGGCGTTAAGGAGTTTTGAAAACTTATGATCCGAATCAACCTGCTAGGAACACCGAAAGCGAAGGGTAAGCGGGCGGCAGCATCGGCTGTGGCGGTGCTGGAATCCGGCGATAGCGGTTCACCGATGCTCAAGGTCGCCATTGCACTGGTGCTGGCCGTGGGCTTCAACGGTTGGACCTGGCACCATCTGGACAAAGAGGCGACCACCATCGCCAAGAACATGCAGGTGGCGGAGCAGAAGAACCGTGAGTTGGCCGAGGTCAAGGCCAAGTATCTGGAGCGGCAGCGCCAGGCGGACAACTACAAACGCCGGGTCGATGTAATCGACCAGCTGCGCGCCAATCAGTCCGGGCCGGTCGAATTGTTGAACACGATCGGTGACACCATCAACAACACGGAAGCGGTTTGGCTCAGCACCATGAAGGACCAGGGTAACAGCGTAGACATCGAAGGCATGGCGCTTAGCACGGATGCTGTGGCCTCGCTGATTGAGAACCTGCAGAAGACCGGTCACTTCAAGAACATCGAGATTAAAGAGACCTATCAGGACGACACCTACAAAGAAATGCAGGCGTTTCAGTTCACGCTGACCTGCGAAAAGGCAAAGTCCTAAGAGGGCGGGAGACTATGGGGAACTTCGGCGAATTATCGGGGATCAAGCAGTGGGCAGCCCTGATGCTGGTGGCGGCTCTGCTGAGCGTCGGACTGCATTACACGCTGTTCAAGTCCAAGCGCGAAGCCAACGACCAGGCGCAACAGAGCCTGCAGACCAAGCTGCGCGAGAACGCGGAACTGGAATCCTACCGGCCCAAGCTCAAGGACATGGACCGTCAAGTCGCCAATCTCAAACAACAGCTGGAGATTGAGCGTCGCATCGTGCCGGATGACAAAGAAGTCGACAACTTCATCAAGGCGTTGGATGCCGAGGCGCTGAAGACGGGAATCGAAATCCGACGCTATACGGCCCGTCCGGTCGCCAGCCGCGAGTTCTACACCGAGGTGCCCTTTGATCTGGAAATCGACGGGCCGTATTACTCGGTACTCAACTTTTTTGACAGGGTGGGCAAGCTGGAGCGCATCGTCAACATCTCCAATGTGCTGATCGCGAGTGTGAAGAAGCCCAACGAGGCCAAGACGAAGCACACATATCAGTACGCTCCGAATGAGAGCATCGTGGCCACCTGCCAAGCGTCAACATTTTTCAGTCATGACATAACGCCGCCCGCGAGTATGCCGGCCAGGGCCAAGGGAGCTTTATGAAACTGACCACTGCAATTCTGATGTTGGGGCTGAGTCTGGGCGCTGCCTGGGCCCAGAACCCGGATGTTATCGACAACACCCGCAACACCCTGCAAAACGTGCAGAAGAAGCAGGCGATTGACCAGAATGCCGCCTTGGTGGCGTCCGGCCAGGGACAAAGCAGCGCTCCCGCTACGTCGACTGCTGCGGTGACGGCACCGGCGAAGTCGGCCCAGAACAAGGCCGCCGTCGTAGTCGTAGTTCCAGCCAACAGCCCAAAAACTGCGGCTTCCAAAGGCAAGAAGAAATCAACTGCCATCGCGGTGACGGCGCCGGTGGAGACCAAGCAAACGGTTGCGGTGGAGGACAAGAAGAATCCGGTCGAGCCCAAGAAGGAAGAAGAGCCCAAGAACTACAGCGCAAACGGACGGCGCGATCCCTTTGTCAGCCCGGTGATCAGCCGAACCATGACGGGCTCGGGGTGCAGCACCGGCAAACGCTGCCTGGAGGTCGACCAGATCAACCTGCAGGGAATCGTGAAGTCGGACGCGGGCATGATCGCGGTGGTGGTCAATGCGCTGAACAAGGCATATTTCCTGCGCGAAAATGATCCGGTGTTCAACGGGTACGTGGTGAAGATCACGGGCGACTCGATCATCTTCAAAGAGACCATCCAGGACAAGATGGGCAAGCCGTTCGAGCGGGAAGTTACCAAGAGGATTTCGACCCCGGCCGTGTAGTTACGGCGGGGGACGCCCGCGGAAACGGGCACGCAAGAGAATTTCAGGAAGAGATCACGAGGCGAGCCAGACGGCGAGCCTGTGGGGAGATAGCGAAATGCGAAAGCAACTGCTGGTTGTTCTGTTACCACTGCTGGTCTTGAGCGCGATCGGGGAAACCCCAAGCGCGGCCACCGACACCACGAAGCGCGCCACCCTGCAAAGGGTGGACGTGATCCGCGGGAACGACGGGATCAGTGTGGAGATAACTTCCCGCGGGCAAATCACGCCCACGGTCAGCACGCTGGAATCGCCGACTCGGGTTGTGGTGAGTCTGCCTAACACCGTGGCGGCCACGGCGCAGAACCATCTGAGCGTGGACAGCAATGGCGTTAAGGGCGTGCGCATTGGAACGGATGGCCGTACGCCTCCGACCACCAGCGTCGTGATCGACTTGCTCAACGCCTGCAGCTACGAATTGTTGCCGGGCAGCGACGGCAAGGTCATCGTCAAGTTGCACCCAGCGGCGAGTTCAGCAAAGACGGACAAGCCAGTCGCGGCGCCGCATGCTGTGATCGCGCCAGTGTCGATGCATCGCACGGCCTTGACCCAGTCCGCGGCCACCACGCCAGTTGCGGCCAGCACACCGGCACCCGCCCTCGACCAGAAGCCGGCCCCGCAGGCTGCTTCTGCCCAGGACTTTGTGTTTGTGGAGCCTTCTTATCAGGCCAAGCCGGCCGTCCAAGGCAGCGAGTCTGCAGTGGCAGCGCCGCCAGTCAAGGTGGTAGAAGCGGCGGCAAAGTTTGTAGACAAGCCGGAAGGCAGCTTACTGCCTACGCCCAGCGCAGCCATGCAGCAGACTTCGCAGGCGGCGAATGCCACCACTATGCAACCTGCGGTGAATCTGGCGGCGGAGCAGAAGATCCAGTCGACGCAAATCGTGTCGGCTCCGGAGCCGAAGTATACCGGTGAACCGATTTCGGTCAACCTCAAGGATGTAGACCTGAAAGATTTCTTCCGCCTGATCCACGAGATCAGCGGTCTGAACGTGGTGTTGGATCCCAATGTGAAGGGATCCTTGACCATCGTGTTGGACGATGTGCCGTGGGACCAGGCTCTCGACATCGTTCTCAAGAACAACGATCTGGCGCGCCAACTGGATGGCAACGTGTTGAGGATCGCCACCGTGGACACGTTGCGTCATGAGGCCGAATCCCGTCGCGCCCAACATGATGCAGAGGCGCTGGCAGTCGACAAAATCACCTTTACGCGCTTCCTCAGCTATGCTCACGCCAAGGATCTGGTGATTACCTGCAAAAAGTTTATTTCATCGCGTGGCGATGTGATTGCCGATGAACGGACCAATGCCGTCATCGTGACCGACGTTCCTTCCGTAGTTCCTGCGATCGACAAACTGCTCACTCAGCTGGATCGCAAGACCCAGCAAGTGGAAATCGAAGCCCGCGTAGTAGCCGCAACCCGAAGTTTCGCCCGCGACCTGGGCACACAACTCGGTTTCGGATGGGGCAACAGCACTACCGGAATAGGCGGCGCCAGTGCGGTCGGCACGACGCCTACAGCGACCTTCGGAATTACGCCGCTGTATCCCATTATTGGATCCTCAACGCCGACTTCAACCACCGGCGTCCAGATCCCGCTGTTCTCTAACTTGGGTTCAACCAGCCCGACCAGCGGCATCAATATCACGAGTGCCACCGCCAACGTGCGTCTCGATGCGGTTCTCACTATGGCTGAGTCACGCGGTCTGGTAAAGATTCTGTCTCGTCCGCGTGTGGTCACCCAGAACAACATTCAGGCACTGGTCCGGCAGGGTGTGCGCGTGCCCATCGTGACCCAGGCGCAGTTAGGCGGTCCGCCCACCGTGACCTACGTGGATGCGTTCCTGCGGTTGACCGTAGTTCCGCAGATCACTTCGGAAGGTACCATCTTCCTGAACGTGGACGTGGAAAATACCACGCCCGACTTCGGCCAGTCCATTCAGGGCAACCCCACGTTGATTACGCAACAGGCCACTACGCAGGTGCTGGTCACCGATGGCGGCACGGTCGTGATCGGCGGCGTCATCCAGACCAACAACTCAGTGCAGGTGAGCCAGGTACCGCTGCTGGGCAACATCCCATACCTGGGCAACTTGTTCAAACATACGCAGGTCAGCACTTCGAACCAGGAGCTGATTTTCTTCATCACTCCGCGGATCATCCAGACCTAGCCAACTAGTTAGAAGTAAAGACAGCCGCCGGCGCCCGCACAAGGCACCGGCGGTTTTGTCTTGGAGGTGAATCCTGCGAGCAGCTACTTTGGATTCCTCCTGCTAAACTTCCGCAATGGATCACAAAGGACGACAACGCAGGCTACAGAACTTGCTGGCGACACACGGCCTCGATGCTCTTCTCCTCACACATCCCGCTAATGTGCGATATCTTTGCGGGTTTACTGGCAGTGCGGGTGCGGTTGTCATCAGCGAAAGCAAAAGCGTCTTTTTTACAGATGGTCGTTACAAGGAGCAAGCCAGTCTCGAAGTTCAAGGCTCTCGGATCGTTGTAACCCGCAAGTCGCCGCTGGCGGCCGCTGCCGAATGGCTCATGAGGAACGCCAAGAAGCTGGGCTTGAAGGCCCTGGGCATCGAGGCGGAACACTTGACTGTGGCTGAGCGTTCGCGGTTGGTCAAGGCCATGCCATCTAGTCTGCGATTGCGCGAGGCGCCGGTCCTGGTCGAGCAAGCTCGCATGATCAAGGATGCGGAAGAAATCGAGCGGCTGCGCACGGCTGTTCTCTTGGGATCCCGTTTGTTTGACGTGGTGCTAAAGGCAATTCGTCCTGGAGTAAAGGAGACCGAAGTCGCCGCCGAACTTGAATACGCGGCACGGCAGGCCGGTGCGGATGCCATGTCGTTTGACACCATCATCGCATCCGGAACTCGGTCGGCGCTTCCTCATGGTCGCGCATCAGGGTCCGTGATTCCCGCTAATGGGTTCGTGGTCTGCGACTTTGGTGTTATACTCGCGGGCTACTGTTCTGACATGACGCGAACCGTCCACGTTGGGCAGCCGAATGCGGAAATGCGGCGCATTTACGCGGCTGTACGCGATGCGCAGCAGGCGGCGCTTGAAATGGTCAGCGCAGGCGTAAGCACGGGCGAGGTTGATCAGTCAGCCCGTAAGGTGCTGCGAAATAAAGGTTTAGCGAAGCATTTTACGCACTCGACGGGACACGGAGTGGGTTTGGAAATCCACGAAGCTCCGCGCTTGGCGGCTGGACAGAAAGACGCCCTGCAAGCGGGGATGGTTATTACGATTGAGCCCGGAGCCTACATTCCCGGAGTCGGGGGTGTTCGCATCGAAGACATGGTATTAGTTACGGACAACGGGTGCCAGATTCTGACGCCCACTGGAAAAGAACTGATAACGATTTGAAGTTATAACAATCTCCTGTGCCACTGGCTGCCCGGGGGAAGCAGGCGCAGTCCCACCGTCAACAATGAATCAAAAAGAGCTGAAGGAACTCATTGAGTTCTTAATCGAAAAGGACATTGCCGAGTTCGAGTTGGAACGCGGAGATGTTAAAGTGCGCATCAAGCGCGCCGGCGAGCACATGGTCTCGGTCGCGGCGCCTCATTTCGCGGTGCATCCGGCGCCGGCTGCCGCACCTGCCATTGGCATTGCCCCGGTCCCCGCCACGCAAGCCGCTACAAAAGAGATCGCGCCGCCCGTAGAAGAGGGATTGCACTCGGTGCGGTCACCGATTGTGGGGACATTCTATGAGTCGCCGTCGCCTGGCTCACCGCCATTTGTGAAGGCTGGCGATACGGTCGAGGCGGGCCAGGTGCTGTGCATCGTGGAAGCCATGAAGTTGATGAACGAGATTGAATCGGACGTGGCCGGGGAAATTGTGAAGAAACTGGTCGCCAATGGTCAGCCCATCGAGTATGGGCAGGAACTGTTCGTGGTTCGGCGAAAGTAAGCAGTTCGAGGTCCTCCACAAGATTTCTGAATGTTCAATAAGATCCTGATTGCCAATCGCGGAGAAATCGCCCTGCGGGTGATTTGTGCCTGCAAGGAGTTGGGCATCCGCACGGTTGCCATCTACAGCGAAGCCGATCGCCATTCTCTGCATGTGCGCTTTGCCGATGAAGCCATTTGCATCGGGCCTCCGCAACTGGCGCAGAGTTACCTGAACATTCCTTCGGTGATCAGCGCGGCGGAAATCAGCAATGTTGACGCCATTCATCCCGGCTACGGGCTACTGGCCGAGAATGCGAATTTCGCCGAGGTTGCTGAGACCAGCAACATCAAGTTCATCGGACCGCCGCCGGAAGTCACGCGCCTGATGGGCGAAAAGGAAAAGGCCCGGGCGGAGATGAAGAGGCATGGCGTGCCGATTCTGCCGGGTTCGGAAGGCATCCTGGCCAGCGATGGTGAGGCTTTGGAATGGGCGCGGCAGGTCGGGTTTCCCGTCATCATCAAAGCCTCCGCTGGCGGCGGCGGGCGCGGCATGCGTATCGTGCGCAGCGAAGAAGAGTTGCCGGCGCTGTTCAAGGCCGCACAATCGGAGGCGGCCGCCGCCTTCGGCAACGGCGATCTCTACATGGAGAAGTTCATCGAGCGGCCGCGGCACATTGAGTTCCAGATTCTCGCGGACCAGTATGGCAACGTCGTCAGCCTGGGCGAACGGGAATGCTCGATCCAGCGACGCCACCAAAAGCTGTTGGAAGAGTCGCCCTCGACCCAGGTGACACCGGAGCTGCGCAAGAAGATCGGGGACATACTCGAGAAAACGCTTTCCGCCATCGGCTATGTGAATGCCGGCACCATCGAATTTTTGATGGATGAAGACAAAAGTCTGCACTTCATCGAGATGAACACCCGCATCCAGGTGGAGCATCCGGTGACGGAGATGGTGACCGACGTGGATTTGGTGAAGAGCCAGATTCGACTGGCCGCGGGCGAGCGCCTGGAAGATGTGTTGCACGGGCCGATCCTGCATCGCGGACACGCCATCGAGTGCCGCATTAACGCTGAACATCCGGAGAAATTCACGCCCTCGGCAGGTAAGATTACGGCGTTTAACCCGCCGGGCGGGACAGGAGTGCGGATCGATACAGCGGCATATGCGGAAGGCGTGATTCCCCCTTATTACGATTCGCTGATTGCCAAGCTGGTGGTGCGCGGCAAAGACCGCGATGAAGCCTGCTCACGAATGGCACGGGCGCTAGAGATGTTCATCGTGGAGGGAATCTTTACCACGATTCCGCTGCATCGCCGGATTCTGGCGGACCCGGATTTCAAGGCAGGGAAGTTTGATACCACGTTCATTGAGCGGTTCCTGGCGAAGGGCGGGAAAGAAAAGCATTGAAGGCGGTGGGCCCCTCTTTCGGGCGGCTAGCTTCGTTTTGCCCATGATTCTCATTCCAAGGCTCTACGCTATCCTTGATCCATCCACGTTTCGAGAAAACCAAACTATGTTTCGGGCGGCCGAGGACTTGGCGGCTGCCGGCGTGAGCTTGATCCAATACCGCAACAAGACAGGGAATGCGCGCCAGATGCTGGATCACGCCCGCGAACTGAAACTTCGGCTGGGGAATTCCGTCAAACTCATCATGAATGACCGCGCAGACCTGGCTCTGGTAGCGGGTTTTGAGGGAGTGCATTTGGGACAGGACGATTTGTCTCCCGAAGGCGCGAGGAAGGTGATCGGCGACAAGCTCTGGTTGGGAGTCTCGACGCATAATCCTGAGCAGGTAAGAGAGGCTGACCAGACTTCCGCCGACTACATCGCCGTAGGGCCGGTGTTTGCCACTGGGAGCAAGGCCAATCCTGACCCGGTTATCGGACTGGAAGGAGTGCACAGGGCGCGCGAGTTGACCCGGAAACCCCTGGTAGCGATTGGAGGAATTACCCGTGCCAACTGCCGTTCCGTAATCGAGGCCGGAGCGGACTCGGTTGCGGTGATATCTGACTTGTCACGGGAGCCGGGCAAATCAGCAGAGGCATTCTTGCGTCTCTTAGGGTAGAGTCTTGATTGCTGGGGGTCGCCCGGCCGGACAGCCAAGAGCGGCTGTCCCCACGTGAGCATGCAAAGCACCGAAAGCAAAATTCCGGCCGCAGGTGGCATCACCAGCGACTGGGATCTCCACACTCGTCAGGATAAAGAACTGGTCAAGGGTCTCGGCCTGACCAGTTCGACGATGCTGGTCATGGGGTCGATGATCGGCTCGGGCATCTTCATTGTGTCGGCAGAGATTGCGCGTGAAGTAAATTCTCCGGCCTTGCTGATCGGCGCCTGGTTGGTGACGGGCTTCATGACCATCGTGGGCGCTCTGAGCTATGGCGAACTGGCTGCCATGATGCCGAGAGCGGGTGGCCAATATGTTTATCTACGTGAAGCTCTGGGTCCGCTGTGGGGATTTCTCTACGGCTGGACCTTATTTCTGGTGATTCAGACCGGAACCATCGCTGCCGTGGGCGTAGCGTTCGGCAAGTTTCTCGGTGTCTTCTTTCCCTCGATTTCTTCCTCGAACTGGATTGTGCACTTATGGAGGGTTCCGTCCATTCACATTGGCCCCATGGTTCTGGGCAACATGGACGTCGGCCTGAGCACGCAAAATCTGACTGCTATTCTTCTGGTTGTGGCGCTCTCGGTCATTAATATTTTCGGCATCAAGACTGGCGCTATCATTCAGAACGTCTTTACTGCTGCCAAAATTTCAGCGCTGTTTGGCTTGGTGCTGCTGGGGATTTTTCTGGGACGGAATGCACAGGCACTGGCAGCGAATTTTCATGGAAACTTCTGGCACAACGCTGGCCTCGGTACGATGCATGATATTGGCGGCGGAGTGTTGGTCAGCACCCTGACCGTGTTGGCGGTCGCCCAGGTGGGATCTCTATTTTCGGCGGATGCCTGGAACAACGTCACTTTCACTGCGGCGGAGGTGAAGAATCCAAGCCGCAATCTGCCGCTTTCGCTGGCCATGGGAACGGGCGTCGTGATCGCGCTCTACATCGGTTGCAATTTTATCTATCTCAACGTGCTGCCGCTGGACGGGATCCGCAACGGTGCGACAATTTTGGAGCGCGGCATCAAATACGCCACCGAGGATCGCGTGGCCACCGCGGTCATGACCCAGATGTTCGGAAACGTGGGCGGTCTGTTGATGGCAGTTGCCATTATGCTTTCGGGCTTCGGGTGCAATAACGGCCTGATTCTGGCGGGGGCGCGTGTGTATTACGCCATGGCCAAGGACGGACTTTTCTTTCGCAGCGTGGCCAAGCTGAATCCGACCTACAAGACGCCCGTGGTTTCGCTGATGGTGCAAATGGTCTGGACCTGTGTACTGTGCGTTTCAGGAAGCTATGGACAATTGCTCGACTACATCATCTTTGCCGTGCTGGTGTTTTACATACTTACCATCATCGGCCTATTCGTATTGCGGCGTACGCATCCCAATGCCGAGCGGCCGTATCGCGCGATTGGGTATCCGGTGCTCCCGGCGATTTATATTGTGATGGCATTGTTCATTGATGTCGTACTATTACGCTACAAACCGCAGTTCACGTGGCCGGGGCTGATTATTGTGCTGCTGGGCATTCCGGTGTACTTTGCGTGGTCGCGGGCTTCGCGTCAGTCAAACGCAAGCGTGTCAACTTAAGCTGAGGAGAAACCAAAGGGATGGCAAATCTGCTGGCTACAAAGCCGCTGCACTTGCTGATGGAGGAGACTCGGGAAACGGGCGATCACAGCCTGAAGCGCACTCTAGGGGTGTTTCAACTGACCGCGCTGGGAGTGGGCGCCATCATCGGCGCGGGAATTTTTGTGATGGTCGGACTAGGAGCGCACTATGCCGGTCCGGGACTCACGCTGTCGTTCGTTTTGTCCGGGCTGGGATGTGCCTTCGCGGGCTTGTGCTATGCGGAGTTTGCGGCGATGATTCCTCTGGCGGGCAGCGCTTACACCTATGCTTACGCCACGCTGGGTGAATTGCTGGCATGGATCATTGGCTGGGATCTTACCCTCGAATATGCGATGGGTGCCAGCACCGTGTCTTCGGGATGGTCAAACCACTTCATCGAGCTGCTGAATATCTTCCACGTCAAGATGCCCTTATGGCTGGCCTATGATCACTGGACGGCTCTAAAGACCGCAGAGACAGTTATCGCGCGGCAGATGGCATCGGCCTCTGACTCCACCCTGGTGCCAGGCACGCAGTCATATCTCGACAAAGTTTCAGCCATCATAAGCGCGCAGTCTCCCGAGTTGTTGCAGCGGGCGCATGATTTCATGGGCGCACCGCATTTGTTCGGCTGGGAAGTAGGGTTCAACCTGCCTGCTTTTATCATCGCTCTGGTAATCACCGCTGTTTTGGTGGTCGGAATCAAAGAGAGCGCTGAGTTCAATACTGCAATCGTTGTGGTCAAGGTGTCAGTGGTGCTGTTCGTGATTGCCCTCGGCTCTCAATACATCAATCGTGCCAACTGGGGCATGGATTGGAGTTCGTTTGCCCCCCATGGTTTCGCTGGGATTGGGGCGGGGGCAGCTTACATATTCTTCGCGTACATCGGATTCGATGCAGTCTCGACCACAGCCCAGGAAGCCAAGAATCCGCAACGGGATTTGCCCATTGGCATGATCGCTTCTCTGGCAATCTGCACGGTCTTGTATATTGCCGTGGCGGGAGTGCTGACTGGGATGGTGCATTGGCAGCAAATCAACATTGAAGCCCCAGTGGCGCGCGCATTCCTGGATCGTGGTTTGACTACGGCGTCCCACATCATCACCCTGGGCGCTTTGGCGGGGCTGACGAGCGTGATGCTGGTGATGCTCCTTGGGCAGACGCGCGTACTCTATGCCATGGCCAACGATGGGTTGCTGCCGAAGAAATTCTTTGCCGATGTGCATCCCAAGTTCCGCACTCCCTGGAAAAATACGATTCTGGTGGGTCTATTAGCGGCGATTGTAGGCAGCGTGACGCCCATCGACCAACTGGGGAAAATGGTGAACATTGGGACTTTGCTGGCTTTTGTGATTGTGTCGATTGCCGTGGTGGTGTTGCGGCATACCAATCCCGACCAGCCGCGGCCGTTCCGCACTCCCTGGGTCCCCTTGATTCCATTCCTTGGAGTGATTGCGAACGGCTACATGATGATCAAGTTAGGAATGTGGAACTGGATTCGACTGGTTGGCTGGTTGTTGATTGGACTCGTCGTGTATTTCGCATACAGCGTCAAGCACAGTAGAGTGCAGGCTCTGGAGGCCGGCAAGAAGTAAGAATGGCGTAATAAGTCCATCCGGAGTTTATGGTGCGGCCTTCCGCATACGCGGAGGGCCGTTTTGTTTTATAGTCGGTTCGTAGACTGCCACATGAAGATTCTTACTGCTGCCCAGATGCGCGAGACCGATCGCGTGACCAGCGAGCGCTTCGGTGTGTCCTCCCACGATTTGATGGAGAATGCCGGAGGCGCGGTCGCCGATTTCGTGCGGTCTCGGTATCCTTCGGCCAATCGCATTGGTGTAATTTGCGGCAAGGGCAACAACGGTGGTGATGGGTTTGTAGCCGCGCGCAAACTGCATGAGGCTGGCAAGGCAGTGCGAGTTGTGTTGCTTGCAGAGGCCAAGGAGTTGCGCGGCGATGCCGCGGCGATGTTCGCCAAGCTTCCGGTTACCGCGATTCTGGCGCAGTCGTTGGCTGAGCTAAAACAGGAGCCGGCACGAACGGTCTTCGATTCTGATCTTCTGATTGATGCCATCCTGGGAACTGGGTTTCGTCCTCCCATTAGTGGACTCTACGCAGGCGCGATCGCCGCGTTGAACGCCAGTTCTGCCATGGTGGTCGCGGTCGATATTCCTTCCGGCGCTGATGCCGATATGATGGGCGAGCAGGTGGGCAGCGTGGCCCGTGCCGATGCCATTGTGACCTTTACTGCACCGCGTCCGGCTCATGTTTTCGGCGGTCTAACGCAGGGAACGACTTCGATTTCGCCGATCGGTTCGCCCCACGAGGCTGTTGTTTCTTCTTTGCGATTGAATCTAATCACGCCTGGCGAGATTGCGCCCCTGATTGGCCCGCGACCGGCGGCTTCAAACAAAGGCAATTTCGGGCACGTGATGGTGGTCGGTGGCTCATTGGGAAAAGCTGGGGCTGCGGCGATGGCGGGTATGGCTATATTGCGCAGCGGCGCGGGGCTTTCGACGGTGGCGGTCCCGAAGTCGATTCTGTCCACGGTTGCGGGGTTTCATCCCGAGCTCATGACCGAGCCGTTGGCGGAGACCAAGGCTGGCAGCATTTCCTTGCGCGCTCTTAATGGTTTGGGGAAACTGGCGAAGAGCATGACGGTGTTGGCTATCGGTCCGGGGATTTCTCGTGTTCCGGAGACGTCAAAGTTGGTGCGTGCCCTGGTCAAGAAGCAGGACCTTCCTATCATTCTCGATGCCGACGGCCTGAACGCTTTCGCAGGCCATCCCACCGAGTTAAATGGCAAAGCTAGATCGCTGGTGATCACGCCCCACCCCGGCGAGATGGCACGGCTGCTGGGTTCGACGGTCGCTGCAGTACAACGCGATCGCATCGACGTCGCCCGCAAATTCGCGAAAGACCATCAGATTATTGTGGTGTTGAAGGGTCATCGGACTCTGATCGCCGACCCTAGCGGAGAAGTCTGGGTGAATACCACGGGAAATCCGGGCATGGCGACCGGCGGAACGGGGGACATCCTGACTGGGATGACAGCGGGAATGGTGGCACAAAATCCCAAGCGCGTACTGGAGGCCGTGATCGCCGCCGTCTATCTCCATGGGCTGGCGGGCGATGTGGCGCGGGAACAAATGGGAGAGCATTCGCTGGTTGCCACCGACCTATTGCAGGCGCTCCCTGAGGCTTTTCGGCGCGTGCAACAGGCTGCGCAGAAGACGTCCGTGGAGTTTATTGGTTAGTTAACCCCCTGTACCTTCGGACATTTCCTGGTCGGCGGATGGTGCTGCGTCCTTGTTCTTGGGCGTTCAGACCGACAGGCCTTATGTAATCTCCCTGAGCTTACGGCTGCGTGTCATATTTGGAATCGCTATGACCCATTTTCCCCAACCGCATCCGCAGCAGCGTGCAACTCGAGTCAAAATGGAGGCCACAGCCTCCGCCCTGGTGAAGCTGGAAGACGGTCAGCGCGCCAAGGCCAGAATTCAGACCGTTTCGGTGACCGGGGGACTTCTTCGGCTGGCGCGAGCCTTGGAGGAGGGCGGTTTTGTCGAAGTCGCTTTCCAGACGCAATCGGGCCCGGTTCACGGGATGGCGGAAATGCTGCATCCCCGGCGGATCTCAGCCGACGGAATCCTGCAACCATTCCGCTTTGTCGCGCTCGACGACGATGACCACAAGACGTTGAGCTTTGCTGTAACTTCGACCGCGGAACGGAACTTCCTGCTCGGTCCCAACAAAGTTTCAACTCGAAAAATGTAGTCGTCGACCCGCAAGTGCCGGTGAACTCTCGCTATACTGATCTCGCGATGGATCAGCGAGAGTTCATCACGCATTCGCCGGAGGAGACGATCGCGCTGGGGAAGACGCTCGTGAGCCTGCTTACTCCTCCGAAGATTGTGCTGTTGCGCGGCGATCTGGGCGCCGGCAAGACCACGCTGGTGAAGGGAATCGCAGCCGGGTTCGGGGCGGCGGCGGAAGATGACGTCACCAGTCCGACGTTTACTCTGGTTCATGAATACCGCGGGCCGGGGGCGAATCTTTATCATATTGATTTGTACCGGGTGGATACGCCACGCCAGCTCGAGACCCTGGGGTTGGATGATTTGATCTCGGAAAGAAGCGTGCTGTTGATTGAGTGGGGAGAGAAGTTCCCGCGATTCGTTCGTGAGCGGGATGTGGAGATTGCGTTGGAGCAGGTCGGGGAGAACGCAAGAAAAGTCAGGATGAGTTCCTAGCAGGCGTTTCTTTGCGAACTTTGCAAAGCCTTTGCGTGCTTTGCGTTCAAGAGCTTTTAATCGCCAAGCGCGCAAAGTAAGCGCAAAGGACGCAAAGAACACCACCTCAGAACCCCATGATGTTATAGCCGCAGTCCACGTAAATCACTTCGCCCGTAATACCCGAACTAGCGTCGGATGCCAGAAATACACCTGTAGCGCCAACTTCATTCACATCGACATTACGCCCTAAAGGTGCGCGCTCGGCGTGGGTCTTGTGCATATCGCTGAAGCCGGCGATGCCACGCGCCGCCAAGGTCTTGATTGGGCCGGCGGAGATGGCATTCACGCGAATGTTCTTCTTGCCGAGTTCAAAGGCTAAATAGCGCACCGTGCATTCCAGGCCAGCTTTGGCTACGGCCATCACGTTGTAACGGGGCACGACTTTTTCCGAGGCGTAGTAGGTCATCGTCATGATCGATCCGCCATCCTCCATGAGCGGCGCGGCGGCGCGGGAGACAGCGATAAGCGAATAGACGCTCACGTCGAGCGCTACGCGGAAACCCTCGCGAGTGGTGTTCACAAAGTCTCCCTTGAGTTCGTCTGCCGGGGCGAACGCGACACTGTGGACCAGCGTGTGCAGTTTGCCGTAGCGGTCTTTGAGCTTCGCGAACAGGCGATCGATCGCGGCGTCGTCGGAGACATCGCACATGAAGGCTTCGGCGCCGGGGAGGGATAGGATCAGGTCTTTCGCTTCCAGCTCCAACCGTTCGTTCTGGTAGGTGATGGCCAGCTTGGCGCCAGCGTTGTGCAGTCCCTGGGCGATGGACCAGGCAATGCTGCGCTTGTTAGCGACTCCGAAGACGACGGCATTGCGGCCTGCAAGATCAAATGACATGAGGATCTCCTGAAAATAGAAACTGTAAGGATAGCAGTCCGCAGTAAGGCTTTACCACAGAGACACAGAGTCACAGAGGAAGACCTTAGGTTCTTACTTCAAGGTATTGATGTTCTCTGTGTCTCGGTGGCTCTGTGGTGGGTTTTGGCCTTCCACCGTGGTGACATCGCCAGCCGGTACCGCAGCCTTGACCGGCCAGATCGCGCTGACCATCCCGACGGCGTAGACCATCCCTATGATTGAAAACCCTGCAACCAGGTTAGCTTGCGCTACGGCGCCGACCAGCAGAGCCAGCACGATCTGCAATGACGTGCCGACGAAGTAAAAAGTGTTCTGTACTCGTCCCATGAAGTGGGGCGGCACTTGCTCCATGAGGCTGGTGTTCATGGCAATGCTATTGATGCCGCGGGCCCATCCCATGATTGCGTAGACCGAGACCGCCAGGGCGAGCACTGGCGCGAACGGGACGCAGGTCATGCAGAGCGCGAGTAGTCCCATGGAAACCGCAACCGACCGCCGTGCTCCTAGTGCGGCGATGATCTGGGGAGCGATCAATGCGCTCAGAAAAGCTCCTGTACCCCAGCCGCCATTGAACCAGCCGTAGCCCACGGCTCCGGCGTGAAAGACCTGATCACTGAGTGGCGCCGTCACTACTACGGCGGTCATCATCGCGCCCAGGAAGAGCGCCCAGGTGAGTCCCAGCAGCATCAGGTTGGGTCTGACGCGAAGAAACTGCAAGCCCTCGCGAAGCTCGCGTACAAAGCGATCGAGCGCGGATTCCGCTGCCACCAGATCGGCGTGCAACTCAGCTGGGCGCGGGACCACGTGGCGTCCCTTGCGTACGCCGAAATAACAGAGGAATGAGACGATGTACGTGGAGCAATCGATCAGCAAGACTCCGCCCAGCCCGATGTGGTTATAGACGAATCCGACGATTGCGCCGGCGATCAGCCAGCCTCCTTGAATTCCCGCGAGCAGGAAAGTATTGGCGTGGACGAACTCTTCACCGGGGGTCAGTTCTTGAATCAGCGCGGTGATCGTGGGCCAGAACATCCAGAAACCAGCGGCCACAAGTGTGTTCATCAGATAGAGCTGCCACAGGTGCACGCGATGCTGGAACGCGAGAATCGCGACCGTGAGAATGATCAAGCCACGAAGGGCATCGAGCCACATGACCAGCCGACGGCGGTCTTCCCGGTCGATGAGGACGCCGGTGAAAGGCAGCATGAGCATGGCCGGGATCGTCTGTAGGACAGCGAAGGTTCCCAGCGCGACTTCGGAATGAGTGGCCTGGAGGATGTACCAAGCCACCGCAGCGGCGTTCATGCCGCTGCCCAGCATGGAAATAACGTTGGCGCCGAAGACGAAGCGCAGCGCCTTCTTCTGGAAAATAGACCGCACAGTCCAATTTAAATGATTGCCGGAAAGTGGGCCAGCCGAAGCGGAGGCAAATCCCTGCTTGCAAGCGTTCGCAATCGGAGCTACGATTCCGGCGCGAAGCTTGGAGGTGGCTATGAAACGCGCTAAATGGTGCGCATTGGAAGTAGTTTTCTTACAAGCATTCTGTCTTTTCGGATCCGCGCAGGTCGACAAGATCGTGATCCCGGCAGGAACGCCGGAGGATCAGGCGTTAACGGCGATCACCAATGAGCCGGACGCCCAGAAGCGGCTGGCGATGTACCAGGATTTCGTGCAGAAGTTCGCGGCGAACCCCGCAGCTGTGGCTTATGGCGACTGGCAGATTTCGCAGGCCTATCAAGCGACAGGGGACTTGCCGAAAGCGATGGAGTTTGGAGAAAAAGCGCTGGCGGGCTCGCCGCATAACCTGGACATCATCGTCTCGCAGGCCAACTTCGCGCAGCAAATGAAAAATAACGCCAAGGTAATGCAATACGCCGTTCTGGGAGGCGAGGTCTTCAACTCGATTACCAAGCAGCCCAAGCCCGAGGGCGTGACCGATCAGGAGTTCGCCACCCAAATCGACGAAGAGAAAAAAGCGTCCCAAAGTTCCTACGAATTTCTGGAAGCCGCAGCGTTCAACTCGATTGCGGAAGAAAACAATGCCAAGACTCGCATGGCTGATATTGAGCGCTTCACGCCGGCATTTCCGGATTCCCGCTTTCACGAGTCGATTGACACCTACGCGATGATGTCGTTGTCTGAATTGAAAGACACGGCGCGGGCGATTGCTTACGGTGAGAAAATCCTGACGACGAATCCCAACAGTTTGTCGACTCTATTGCTCCTGGCGAACACCTATTCCGAGGACCCCAGGCCGGGCAGTGTCGCCAAGGCCGCGACTTATGCGCAGAAGGCAATCGACGTGGCCAAAGCCGACGCCCCGGATGCGGACCGTTCTCGCAAGGTGTCGGCCGGCGTGGCGTACTCCACGCTGGGCTATGCGCTCATGAAGCAGGACAAGACGGCCGCGTCCATTCCAGCTCTGAAGTCTGCGGTTTCTCTGCTGAAGGGCCAGGACGAACAGTCGTATGCGGTGGCGGGCTACCGTCTGGGTTATGCGTATGCAAAACTCAGCAAGGTTAGCGAGGCACGAGAGGTGTTAACGGAAGTCGTCAAGATTGCCGGCCCCGTACAACAACCAGCGAAAGATCTCCTTCTGAAGGTAAATGCTGCGCGGGCCAAGGGCAAGTAGGCGAGGGAGGCGTTTCAGTGTTTCACCAAATCTGCTGAGAGCATTCTGGCTTTGTTCGCGAGCGTGTACGCCCGTTGCAGGTCTCCGTTCTTGGTTGCATCCTCAGAGTCCTCCACATACCTCTTGACCTGATGCACCGTGTCCTGTTGGGCGGGATTGAGCGGGCGGCTGGCGAGGATCTTTAGATTTTCGTCCGTCTTTCCGAGTAGCCAGGTCGTTCTGCCGCGTTGCTGCTGGGCTTGCTGTGGGCTCATGTCGGGAGAAATGGCCGACGAGGTATCACTAGCACCGCCATCGCGTACAACCTTCCTGGTTGGCCCAGATGCCGGAACTGCATCCGCGGTTGGGCTTCCTTTACCCTTCTTGCTCTTGCTGGCTGGTTTGCAGTCTGGTGGGGGAGACGATTGCCCAGGTAAAACGGCAGGGCAGGGTTTCGGAGCGACGGGCGCCGGGGATATTGGCGCCGCGGCAGGCGCGGGCGTCGTGTTCGGCTGCGATGCTTGCTGGGCTGGAGCAGTTTGGGCGAATGCGACATTCGACACCAGGCCCGGGGCTCCAGATGTGAGCAACCCCGCGACCATTAAGACGATTGTGGCCGAAGTCATTTCGCTATCCAATGTCATCACGAAACGGCTCGTGGACGGAGTTTATCTCCGGCCACCACTTGCGCCTCGCCGTTGATGTCGGTGTGTGTTTCGTTCAGCGGCAGGATCAGGCGGAACGTTGTTCCGTGTCCCTCAACGGATACGAAGTCCACCGAGCCATAGTGCCACTGCATGACCTGGTAAGTCTGCGCCAGGCCGATACCGCTGCCACCTTGTTTGGTGGTGAAATACAGCTCGAAAATCTTCTCCTGAATTTCCGGAGGAATGCCGCTGCCCTCGTCTCGAATCTCAGTGACCACCTGATCTTCCTCGCGGCGGGCAGAGATGGTTAGCGTACCGCCCTGGGGCATAGCCTGCACCCCGTTGAGTACAACGTTCAGGATTGCCTGCTTCATGAAATCCAAGTCCACGTTGACGCCCAACGGCGCGGGTGCCAGATCGCGGACGATGGTGACGCCGTGCTGTTCGGCGTCGGGAGTAGCCAGCATCAGTACGTCCTCCAACACTCGCTTCAGATCAATCTCTTCGATACGCAGGTCGCGTGGCCGGGTGAAGTCCACCAAGATCTGCACTACCCGGTCAAGGCGGTGAATTTCGTTTCCGATGACGTCCATGTGGCGGCGGGTGTCGGGATCAACCTGTTGAAGTTTGTTCTGCAAAAGTTGCAGGTGCAGCACGATGGCATTGATGGGATTCTTTACTTCATGGGCCACACCACGAGTAAGCCGGCCACTGGCTGACATGCGGCGCGACATTTCGATTTCATCTCCGATTTGCCGGACCGACTCGGCGTCACGCAGAGTCAGCAGCGCACCGATCGGAGTGCCGCGTTCCTGGATGAAGTCGAGCGAGATCTGCACCCGCTTTCCGTTGGGTGATTCCAGTTCTTCCTGGGCGATCGGGCGCTGTAGTCGAAACCCGTCCAATATTAGTCCGCTTAGTCCTGAGCCGGGTGTAAAAATCTCCGAAGCCGTGCGGCCCAACAGCTCTCGCCGTGGCCTTCCCAGAAACCGCTCCACCGAGGCGCTGACCAGCACCACCCGTGAATCCCGGGTGAACAGCATCAGGCCATCCTGCAGATTAGCCATAATCTGGTCAACGTTGTCTTTCAGAGCGGAGAAGATTTCCTTGGCGTCGCGCATTTGTCGCCCAAGGTGGGCGATCTTCAGCGTGACCAGACCATATTCGTCACTGCCCGGTTCCTCGTCGGGTATGGGCTCTTCGTTGCCCTCCGTAACACTGTCGAGACTGCGGCTGATTTTCTCCAAGGGGCCAAGGGCAAGGTTGGAGAGGCCGGCCGCCAGTATTAGCGACGAGAAGATGGCGATTCCAGAAAGAAGGAGCGCATGGCCCACCCGCGATGTTAGTTCGCCTTCCAGGTACACAGTGGAGATGCCCACGCGCACACTGCCGAAGGGAGCGCCGTTTAGCAGCAAAGGCAATTGCACTTCGTAAACCGTGGGGAGATGGTAGCGGATACGAAAGGGATGGTACAGCCTACGGAATTGATCCTGGAAGCGGGACTCCTGCAAGAGTTGAAAATAGGGCCGCTGGTTCACTGGTTTATCGATCAATTTGGGATCGGAGTGCAAGATGGCATTGTCGTTAGCGTCCACTATGGCAGCGTCGTTGATTGTTGGCCAATTGCCCTCTATGGATTCCAGCAATGTATTGAGGTCGCGGTCCTCGGAAAGATACTCAGCGATGGCGCCGCTTACCGCTTTCGGGTCGTTGGTATCGACTTTCGTGCTTGTCAGGTCCGGGATCGCGTAGTTGGCCAGGAATGCAATTTGCGAGGCCAGGTGGTCGGCAGTGTCGCGAGTATTAAGAATCTCCTGACGCAGGATCTGTGAGATGTAGATGTAGGAGGAGCAAGCCACCACCACGGTCACCATAAAAGTGACGGCCACCACGAGCTGGGTTTTTCGACGCATACTTCACACACGGGTGGTGGTCTGGCCCTCTAGACCGGCAAGTCGTCCTTATCGGCCACCGCGCTGCCATACTCCTTCAGCTTATTATGCAAGGTTTTCAGGCTAATGCCGAGAATCTCCGCGGCCCGGGTCTTATTGTTGCTGGTGGACTCCAGGGTCTTCAGGATCAGCAACTTCTCAGCTTCTTCCACGGTCGTGCCCACGACCAGACGTACCGCATCTGAATTATCCGAGGAGTTACGAAGTGTGGTCTGACCGAAGCCAGGTGGCAGGTGTTTGGTCTCAATCACAGCACCGTCGCAGACGATCACCGCGCGCTCCAGGGCGTTCCGCAACTCACGCACATTTCCAGGCCAGGAGTAATGCTGGAACGAGGTCAAAACCGCGTCACTGACCGCTTTCACCGTGCGTCCGTGCTTGGCGTTCATATCTTTCAACAGACTTTCCACTAGCGCGGGAAGGTCATCCTTGTGGTCACGCAACGCCGGCATGTGGATGTTGAACACATTCAGCCGATAGTAAAGGTCGTTGCGTAGTTCCCCGCGAGCAACCGCTTCTTCCGGCACCTTGTTAGTGGCAGCAAGAACGCGAACATCAACCGTAGTCTCCACCTTGCTGCCCAAACGCCGCAGCTTATGGTCCTCCAGCACCCGCAGGAGTTTGGCCTGAGTCGCGACTGGCATTTCGCCAATTTCGTCGAGGAGCAAGGTGCCGCCCTCTGCCAGTTCGAAGCAGCCGGTGCGGCGCTCCAGAGCGCCGGTGAACGCACCCTTTTCATGCCCGAAGATCTCGCTCTCAATCAGAGTCTCGGGAATGGCGGCACAGTTGATGGCGACGAAGGCTTTGGTGCGGCGAGGGCTCAGATCGTGGATGGTGCGCGCCACCAGTTCCTTGCCGGTGCCGCTGGCTCCAGTGATCAGTACCGATGCGGTGCTGGGGGCGACCAGCTCCGTCAAGCGGAAGATTTCCTGCATTTTCTTGGATGAGCCGACGAGTTGGCCGAGAGCTCCTTTGTCGCGTAACGCCCGCCGGGTTATCTCCAGTTCGTTACGGGCGCCGAGCAGCCTGGCCGCGTTCTCCAGGATGGAGCGCAGGCGGGCGGTATCGATAGGCTTCTCGATATAGTCGTAAACGCCCAAGCGCCCGGCGTGAAAGGCGCTATCGATCGTCTTCTGCGCTGTGACTACAACCACGGCGATGTTCTGGGAGAGCTCTGCGATGCGCTCCACCAGTTCCAACCCGCCCATGCGAGGCATCTTGAGGTCGGTAACCACGATGGCAGGCGACCAACGGGTGACTTTCTCCAGACCCTCCACTCCGTCGCGTGCGGTCTCGGCGCTGTATCCCCAATCCGAGACCACCTCGGCCAAGCCGGTGCGCTCGTTTTCCTCGTCTTCGACAATGAGTACTTTTTCAGAGTTCATATCCACATTCATTATTGGGGCTGGGTGTCATGTCCTGCAAGCGTCCTTCATCGGTGAGCTGAATGCGAAACTTGCTAAGGTATCAATATGAGACTATAACGCGATTTCAAGTAGACGAAATTGTGGTGCCGAGTTATGATGTCGTCTCCATATTTATTTGAATTTTCTGTAATCTCCGGGATCGTTCCCGGCGATCTGGCATCTTAAGAGTTCCGCGTGCGGAGCCCCAAATTATCACTTCCTAAATACACGCACGTGGAAGACGAACTTGTCGGCCGGAGGAAGTTTGTGGGCTCGGCGGACACTGGTCAACGGAAATTCGTGCTTAAATCTCAATTGAAAAGGATCACGAGAATGCGTAAACCCCTGGTTCTAGCAGGATTGTTCTTACTTATGGCCGGCGCCGCCCTGGCTCAGGATGGGACGTTTCCAAAGGTTGAATTGGCGCCAACGTTCATGTACGTCCACACTCCTATCGCAGGTCAGGACTTCAACTGCGTTGGCGGCTCGGGTGCGCTTGCCTATAACTTTACTTCCAGGATCGGTATTGCGGCCGATCTGGGTGGCTGCCATTATCTCAATGACACGGTTGCCGGCGACAAGGTTGATGGGAATGTATTTACCTTTTTGTTCGGGCCGCGATTTACCTTCCGAAACCACACCCGTTTCACTCCCTTCTTAGACGTCAACTTCGGCGGGGCGCGGCTCTCGCTCGACAATAACACCACTGCCACCTCATTTACGAAGACCGCTTTTGCTTTGACCGCAGGCGGCGGTTTTGACATCAAGCTGACCAAGAGATTTTCATGGCGCGCAGTCCAGGCGGATTATCTGTACACCCGCTTTAATGGCGACTGCCCGGTTGCCACTTGCACCAATAACAACAACTACCAGAACAACCTTCGACTGGAGAGCGGGATCGTCATAGGCTGGGGAGGCGCCGCCCCTGTGGCCCCGACTGCTAATTGCTCCGTGCAGCCGAGTGAAGTGATGGTGGGAGAGCCGGTTACAGCGACCGCAACGGGTGGCAATTTCAATCCCAAGCACACCCTGACCTACACCTGGGATAGCAACGGCGGAAAAGCCGCGGGGAAGGGTAACACCGCCAGCATCGACACCAACGGGGTTGCGGGGGGCAGCTACGTTGTCACTGCCCACATTTCCGATCCCAAGATGAAAAAGGGTGGGAGCGTAAGTTGCTCCGCAAACTACACGGTTAAAGAACCGCCAAAGAACCCGCCCACGATGTCGTGCTCGGCGAGTCCATCAACCTTGCAGGCCGGCGGCAGTTCAACGATCACTTGCAGTTGCACCAGCCCTGACAATGTTCCGGTCAGCGTGAGCAACTGGACTGCGAGCGGAGGCAGCATTTCCGGCAGCGGATCAACCGCATCGCTCAACACCGCAGGCGCATCGGCCGGCTCGATTACCGTGACTGCTACTTGCACGGATTCGCGCGGTCTCAATACGCAGGCTTCGACACAGGCGAATGTGGAGAACGCTCCAGCGCCGGCACCGCCGCAAGCTCAGAAGTTGAGCCAGTGCGACTTCCCCAACAAGGTGAAGCCGTGGCGCGTGGACAACACCTGTAAGGCTATCCTGGATGATGTTGCCAAGAACTTGCAGCAGAACGCAGACGCCCGGGTCGTCATCGTCGGTAACGCCGATGCGGGAGAGAAACGCCCGAATCTGGCGGCCGAACGTGCCGTCAATTCGAAGGCCTATCTCACCAGCGGCGAAGCGCAGTTGGGAATTGATCCCAGCCGCGTCGAGACGCGTACCGGTAGTGCCGGCACCATGACTGCCGAATACTGGATCGTTCCGGCTGGTGGAACCTACTCCGGTGAAGGCACACAGGCGGTGGATGAATCCCAAGTAAAGGCCGTACCGGATCATCCCGCGAAGAAGAAGGCAAAAGCGAAGATGCAAGCGCAGCCGCAGTAATAGAAGCTTGCTGCTGAGCTAGTTACGCTATCCGGTCGGGCCATGGGGCTCGACCGGTTTTTTATTCGTGGAGACGCCCCTGAAGATTCGGATAGCCACGGGCTGAGATATGGCTTAGCCTGGGCACCGTTTTTGAAGGTGCACAGTAGGCCAGATCAACCTGCCAAGGTGTCGTTTCCCTTCGGTAACTTGCCCGGGCCGTGTTACCCTGTCACGCTGTGCCTCTGTGGGAATTCCATCCATTAGGGGCGATGAGTCTATGACTTTGGAAACAAGCAGCTTCGTCAATCGTAAGCTATTGATTGCTATGACACTTATCCTGCTCTGCGCCAGCGCCTGGGCGGGTCAATGGACGGCCCTGGGCCCGGACGGCGGCGATGTCCGTAGTTTGGCTTATGATCCGCACAATCCTGATCACATCTTTCTCGGAACCAGCACTGGGACGATTTTCCAGTCGACCAACGGCGGCCAGGACTGGTCGCGCGTTGTCCATCTGGGTAGCGGCGATGACTATGTGATCGACCACATTGCGCTCGATCCGCAGAACTCCGACACAATGTATGCGGCCGTATGGAGTGTGGAAAACCAGCAAGCCGGCGATCTGTTTTATTCGCACAATAGCGGCAAGACTTGGGAAACCGTCCCGGCCATGCACGGCAAATCGATCCGTGCCATGTCGGTAGCTGCCTCGGACTCCAACGTTCTGACCGTGGGCACGCTGGAAGGTGTGTTTCGCAGCAGCAACGCCGGCAAGAACTGGGAAAAGATTTCCTCCAGCAATTCCGAAATCAAGAACATTGAATCCATCGCAGTTGATCCGAAGGATCCGAGCGTGGTGTATGCCGGTACCTGGCACCTGGCCTGGAAAACCTCAGATGGCGGGGCCAATTGGCAGCACATCAATAAAGGCATGATCGATGACTCCGACGTGTTCTCCATCATCGTGGACGCGTCGAATACTTCGGTTGTGTTCGCCAGCGCCTGCTCGGGCATTTACAAGAGCCAGACCGCAGGTGATCAGTTCCAGAAGATCCAAGGCATTCCGTTTTCGGCGCGCCGCACCCGCGTGCTGAAACAGGACCCCAGCAATCCCGCTGTGGTTTATGCAGGAACGACTGAAGGTCTGTGGAAGACTGCCGATTCAGGCAAGACCTGGAAGCAAGTGACCAATCCTGCAATCGTCGTTAACGACGTCATGGTTGATCCTCGCAACTCGCAACGCGTGCTGTTGGCGACCGATCGCGCTGGGGTATTGGCCAGCGACAACGGCGCCCAGAGCTTTGCGGCTTCCAATCACGGTTATACCCATCGCTACGTCACCACCATTCTCGCGGATGCGAAGAGTCCTGACACCATCTATGTGGGCGTGGTCAATGACCGCGAACAAGGCGGCGTCTTTACTTCTCGCGATGGCGGACAGCACTGGACGCAGAAGAGCGCGGGCCTGGATGGCAGAGACGTATTTGTTCTGAAGCAGGCCAGCGACGGAGATATCATCGCGGGCACCAATCGCGGCATGTTCGAACTGCGCCGCAATGCTTCCACCTGGACCCCGATCAACAACATTGTTGAAGAGAAGGGATCCAGAAAGACAAAGACTGCGGTGCGCTCGGTGCTGACTGCCAAGGTTAGCGACATCGAGATCACCCCCAAACACTGGCTGGCGGCGACTGCAGCCGGACTGTACGTCAGCTCGAATGATGGTCAGAGCTGGAATGGCGGGCCAGTCAAAGGGCAAAAGGACTTTGTCTCGGTGCGGGCCGATGGCGAACTGATTGCCGTGGCGACGCGCAGCAGCGTGTTGACTTCCACTAACGGCGGCGCCAGTTGGCAGGAGTCAGATACGTTGGCTCCATTCGTCAGCAGCATTCGTAGCCTGACCATTACTCCCGACAAGCAGATCATGATTGCTTCCCGCGAAGGCGCTTTCCGCAGTCCGAATGCGGGCGGCGGCTGGGAACACATGCAGAATGGCTTGCCCGACAAGAACATCAGCTCGATTACTTATGACCAGAGCAGCAATCAGCTCCTGGCTACCAGCAGCGAAACCGGCGTTGTCTTCGAAAGTCAGGACAATGGCCAAAGCTGGCAGCGTGGGCCGGACACGGGATATCCGCTGCGCCGCATCAGCGTGGTGCACGGACATTTCGTAGCCGCAACTCCGTTTGATGGCGTGGTGGTTCAGCCGGATGGCGACCGTAGCGCGTCGGTGGACGTGGGAAGTTCGACTAACTAGTTCGGCGATTCTTTGAACAACGATAAGGGGCGGCGTTAGCCGCCCCTTTTTGTTGGTCTCACTTCAGCTTCGCGCACCCGGCTTGGCTTCTTTCAGGACGGGGGATATTGAGGGGCGTCTTTCCAGAGGGTTAGGTAACCTGGACACATGTTATGGCCTTGACTCTTCCAGCAGCACAACATCGGAATCTTCGTGGAAGCGGACCACCGCCAGTTTGCTGCCGTCGAAAGACCAGTGGAAGGCAGCGATGTATTCCGACTTGAAGTTGGTGATCTGTTGCCCAGGCGAACCGTCAAGGGGCTGGAGCCAGAGGTTATTAGCACCCTGGTCATCGAACGGATAAGCAACAGCTTTGCCATCATGGGTGAAGTGGACAGTTTCTTGCGTGGGTGGCCGTTGCGGGTCGAGAAATTTCACATTCTTTGGAGAATCAACTGGGATCAATGCCAGGCGGGTTTGGGGGTCGCCGGGAGACACAAACGTTACAAGAACTGCCAGCTTGCCGTCGGTAGATATGTCGAACCCGTATCCCGGGGACTCGGAGAGTCTTTCCGCCTTTCCCCCTTCCAGTGGCACCCTGGTTAGCTTCGCGCCGTCGGATGCATCGGAGTAATAAACCCATTTCCCATCGGGGGAGCAGAGTGGCCTTATATCCAATTTGCCCTCGCTAAGCTGTTTGAGCTTCCCGCCGCCAGTATCCAAGAGCCAGATTGTGCTGCTGACCGCGCCGCCATGGGTGTAAACAGCAAACACAATGTAACGGCCATTGGCGCACGCGGAGGGCTGGAACGCATAGCCGTCTTGTTGGGGCGACGTAAGCGGTGTCTGGCTGTGGGTTGCAACGTTGAAAAGGCTTAACCTGAAATCCTGAATCAGAATCATTTGCCCGTCAGGCGTCCAGGAAAAACCCCACTGGCCGGCAATGGAGGTGAGTTCCTCGGTCTGGCCATTTGCCAAGGCCGATGAGGGAGCCACGAAAAGCGCATAGTGGCTTTCCCCGAGGATGGTTGCCAAGGTGCGTCCATCCCCGGAAAGGCTGAGGTCAGAATAGTCGCTAACGTCGTGGGTTACGGCTGTGGCAATTCCGTCCGGATATGAAATCTCTACGATGCGAGTGCGGATGAAGTGGGTCTCTTCGTCCGAGGACAAGACAAGCAAACCCTTGCCGCTGGGCAACCACACCGGCTCACGCAGATTTGCCATTTTTGCGTCATAGAAAAGACTTTGTTTGCCGGTACGTGGATCTATGGTCACTAGTCCACTGGGAGAATCTCCTGCTTGGGTGGCGACGCAGACGATGGCCTTGCCATCCGGCGACCAGGTTGGATCTCGCAAGATTTTATTCGAAGTACCGGTGACCAGGGTTTTTCCCTCGCCGGTCTGTAGGGAATAAACTACCAGCCGGAACTTGCCGGGCTCTGGGTTGTTATCCACGGCGTACGCCAGGCTGCGACCGTCGGGAGAGAAAGAAATGTTGGTATCTATGTCGGTGATGAGTTTTTGCGGAGTACCTCCAAGGACTGGCGCCCGATAAAGATACTTCAGTGATGCCTCTCGCTCCTCGCGGACAAAGTACAGATAATTTCCATCCGGAGAGAACCGCACGCCGGTGTATCGCAACGGCTCAGGGGGCATGACTTGAGCATTGCTGCTGCTCGGAACGTTGCGCAGCCAAAGGCTCTGCAGTCCTTTGTCGTCCACTACATTCAAGATGTATTTACCGTCGGGAGAGATGGCGACCAGCGTGGCCCTGCCAGTCTCCGTAATCTTGTTGACGGAAGCATTTTGAAACGCAACAGGCCGAGTGCGGAAAAAGAAGGCATAAACGCCATATGCGGCTGCGGCCATCAGTAAAACGATGATTGCGCTGATCACGCCGATACCCAATTTGTTCTGCCGCACAGCAGCCGCCACGGCGGAACTGCTAGTGGTACGCGCAGCTTGGGCAACTGCGGCTCCAGACTCTGCACTGACCGACTGAACTTGCCGGCTGGAATCGGTGTCGCGCCTTAACCGTTGCAGGTCGGCGCGCATCTCCGCGGCGCCCTGATAACGTAGATTGCGGTCTTTCTCCAGTGCCTTGCCAATGATGTCTTCCAATTTGGCCGGCAGGTCGGGATTTATCCGCAGGGCAGGAACAGGGGCGCGGTTCAGGATCGCCTCGAAGATGGTAGCTGTACTATCGCCACGAAAGGGCAACTGCCCGGTGGCCATCTCATAGAGGACGACCCCAAACGAGAACAGGTCCGTCCGGGCATCCAGTTCTTTCGCTCGCGCCTGCTCCGGAGACATATAGGCGATAGTGCCGAGCGTAGAACCGGGACTGGTCAGATGATCGGGGTCCATTGAACCCGTCTGCGTGTTGAGGGACGCGATCTTGCTGGAAGAACCGCTCGCAAGATTGACCTTCGCCAGACCAAAATCAAGAATCTTGGCGTGTCCGCGCTTGGTGACAAAAATGTTCGCGGGCTTGATGTCGCGGTGAACGATGCCTTCAGCATGAGCTGCATCGAGTGCGTCCGCAATCTCGATGGCGAGAGACAGAATCAGCTCGGTTTCCAGCGGTCGGCCGGCAATGCGATGCTTCAGAGTCAGCCCGTCCAAAAACTCCATGGCTATGTAGGACTGCTCGCCACTCTTTCCGATGTCATAAATGGTGCAGATGTTGGGATGGTTGAGAGCGGAGGCGGCACGCGCTTCCCGTCGAAAACGTTCCAATGCCTGTGGGTCCTGAGACACGTCATCGGGCAGGAACTTGAGCGCAACGAAACGACCCAGCTCGGTGTCCTCAGCCTTGTAAACCACACCCATGCCGCCACCACCGAGCTTCTCAACGATGCGATAGCGCGAAATGGTCTCCCCGATCACTGGCAGGAATGCTATGAGGTGCGGTCAGGTATGTCAACGCACGAGCTTACTGCAGGTTTTCCTAGCTGTCACGATTGGCCAACACCGAGGTCTCGCGAACTTTCATGAGCCGCTCGTCAGCAGTCACCAGGGTCAACTCAAAAACTTTGGCGGTAGCCACCAGGAAGCGATCGGCAGGGTCGCGGTGAGCCAGCCGCAGGCGCGCTACTTCGCGCGCCACCTCGTAGGTAATGGTGGCCTCTTGCAGAGGCAAAGCTCTCAGCGCCTGAGGAATCCAGGTTTCGATGTCTTCGCCGGGGAGAACTCGCTTTTTCTGCCACAGCACGATCAATTCCCAGACGCTGATCGGCGACAGCCAGAGTTCGTTGTCCGGATCCCGGATTGCGCTCGAGACTCGCGGCGAAAGACGTTCGGGCTCGAGCTCACTCCACAGCCAGATGTGGGTATCGAGCAGCAGCTTCATGAGCGCAGCACTTCCCAATCATCTTCATCGCCGACTGGGGAAACAATATCGCCCACGATGCGGGCGGTGCCGCGCATTGAGCCCAGTTCGCGATGAGGGCGGCTGGTAACGGGCGGCGGACCAACCTCGGCCACAGGCTCGCCAAAACGCGTGACCAGCACCGGTTTGCCCGTCTTCCGGACTCGTTCTAGCACTGCCAGGCAGGTAGCTTTGAACTTCGAGATGGCGATCTGTTCCACTCTGCGGAGTCTACCATGGTCACAGACCATGGTCAATACATTTCATGCAGTCTTCATTTAACCGCCGCCGGGGGTGGGCTATCGTATCGGGAGACAATTTGTCTTGGAGGATGCCCGATGACCCAAATCAACCAGTCATGCCCAGACTGCACTCGCAGGAGCATACTAAAGGCTGGCGTTTTGGCCGCGTTGCCGTTCGCAGCTCCGACGGCACTCTTCGCCGACCAACAAGAACTCACCACAGCGAACGGCGGCAGCGATCCTTATCCAATTCCGTGGCTGGATAAGAATGGCAGTCACAATCAGCCAGCAGGAACGAATTTGGAGCCTTCCCACATTTACCATTTCAAAGGTCAAGTGGCTCGTTGCAGCACTTTCACCGGCATGGGCACGGACAATAAAGGGAACCGAATCGCTTTTGGCAGTCCGACACCGATTACGGAGTCATGCAAGGCGAGTACTGGAGCGCCCGCACCACACAGCAAGGTACTTTCACCCACATTTGACTTACGCTGTTCCAGGGACAGGTTGTCCCTGCCAATCAGATCCACGACTTTCACCCGCCGATTGCGCCCTCCGGACTTTACTGGGTGGTTCCAGTTCCAAAGGGCGGTCTGAATATCAGTCCTGACGGGAACACATTCGCATTGGAGATGCAGAACGTCGCCGTAGTCGACCAGCCGCGGTGGCCGGCGCTGGACTCGATCGCCACGCCCGCGCGGATGAATTTCAAGATGGTCTGGAAATCAACTGGCGAGCCGGTGAAGTATGACGACGCCTCCAGGCATTTCCGCTTTACCGGCGCCCGGGCAACGTGCCAGCTTGAAGCGGAAATTGAGGTTCCATTGATCGGATTCTCGTGGAAATCCGACCCGCTGAATACGTCGAAGGCCGGCTTTGCCATCGTGGGCGAAGAGGTCAATGGCCGTTACTACGACAGTTGACGGCGGCGTGCGGGACCATGTTAGGGGCTAAGAGCGTCAATGACAGATCACCGTGAATAAATTTCCATTTGCCCGAATTCTGATGCTCGTATCTGATTGATCTCTCAGACCGGCACGATGGCATCTGCCGTGCGACTTGTTCCCGAGCTGGTTGGCAGGCAGGATCAAGTCATCAGGCAGGATCAAGTCATGAAGCGGGCGGGGCGATCAGTATGGATGTTTGTGGGGTTGGCGTCGCTCCTCCTCCCGGCGTGCTCCCGTCAACCGGTTTCGGTGCCGCCGAAGGAGAACACCCAGAGCGTGCCGTTCGGCAATTCTCCCCAAAGCGACGGAATCTCGCCCACACAGGCCTTTGCTTCTGCTTTTACTCCCGCCGGAACTGCCATTGTGATCCAGTTGCAGGCTTCCTTGTCCAGTGCCGAGTCTCATTCAGGAGACCAGTTTCAGGCCATTTTGGATGAGCCGATCGTAGTTCAGGGACAAACGCTGGCTCCGAGAGGGACCGCGATCACGGGTAGAGTCCTGGCGGCTAAAGCCTCCGAGAAGCACTCACCAGGTTTTCTGCGTTTGACACTCTCTTCAATGCTCTTAAACGGCAAGAGTCTTGACGTGCATACTTCCAGCCTCTTTTATAAGGGTGGGCTACGGGAATATTCCAAGTCAGGATCGCGCCGCGTGAACGATGTCCAGTTTTCCACTGGTCGGCGACTCAGCTTTCGTCTGATCCAAGCATTGTCCCTCCAGGGATGAGCGGCTGCGCGGCTTCGCTTTTCCATTGAAAAAGCTAGAGATAGGTTGCCATCGACGACACCCACCGGCGCGGAAAGTCCCAGTTTGGTCGTCACTTCTGACCTGTGACAACAGTCCTAATCTCTCGCGACCGCTGCGGGCTAGACTTCCCGAATAGGGAGCTTGCTGAAACAGCTAGCAATGGTGTGCGACCGGTTCGGGAACCGTTCTGTTCTTGCACGCTCCACTCGAAAGTTTCTAGCGCCCGATGAACGCACTGGCCCAAATTCAGCCCAAACTGGAATCAGCGGAAGCCACCGCTGAACAGTTGGGAAATGCGCAAAAGATGGAGGCCATCGGCCGTCTGGTGAGCGGGGTGGCGCATGACTTCAACAACCTGCTCACGGGAGTTGTGTTGTGTTCCGACTTGCTGCTCGCAGGTCTGGAGAAACGGAGCCGGTTGCGGCGTTACGCCCAGGAGATCCGCATGGCTGCGGGGCACGGCACCAAGTTGATCCAGCAGCTGTTGGCCGTGGCCCGGGAAGACACAGTAGCGGCGAGTTTACTATCGCTCAATGAAGCCATCGCTGGTCTGCGTTACCTGCTGGAGCGTCTGATTGGGGAGGATATCGAGCTGGTTACGAATCTGGCCGACGACTTGGCCATGGTGAAGATAGATCCGGCGCACTCTCAGCAAATCATTATGAACCTGTTATTGAATGCCCGCGACGCCATGCCCGATGGTGGTCGCATCACTCTTATTACTCGCAACTATCGCCCGGCAGTCACGGACTTAGGGCCGGAGTCGACTTCACTTACGTACGTGGAATTCGAAGTTAGTGATAGCGGTTGCGGTATGGATGAGGAAACCCGCGCCCGTGCTTTCCAGCCTTTCTTTACCACCAAGAAACCCGGGGCCGGCAGCGGGCTCGGGCTGGCCACGGTCTCCAGCATCGTCAAAGAATGCGGGGGAACTGTCGTAGTGCAGAGCGCACCTGGGAAGGGGACGCGGGTAATAGTGCGCCTGCCGTCGCAATTCATACCACCCACCCTCAAGGAAGTAGGCGGCAAGTTCGGTCCGGCTCCAGCACCAGATCCTCAGACTCAAAGACAAGGAAAACAAGTATGAGTACTGCCACCGCGCCTGCCATCTATCCGCTAAAGTCCGAAACTACGAATTTTCTGAACCTGGTGATCGTTGACGACGATCGCACGGTACGCGAAGCTTGCCGCGAAGTTGCTCGCAACCTGGGCTACAATGCTCTGGCGGCCGATTCGGCTGAGCATATCTATCGCCTGCTGGAGTCGCACGCCATCGACGTGGTGTTGCTCGACCTGAAGCTTACGGGAACGGGAGGGATGGAGGCTCTGCACAAAATCAAGCAGCAGCGGCCGGACACCGAGGTCATTGTAGTGACTGGTTTCGGCACCGTGCAGTCAGCGGTGCAGGCCATGAAGAACGGCGCCTATGACTACGTAACCAAACCGTTCACCATGGACGAATTGCGCAGTCTGCTGGAACGAGTGTCGAGCCACCTGAAACTTAAAAGTGAAAATCGGATCCTGCGCGAGAGAATCAAATCGAAGCAGGGATTTTGCGGCATCGTGGGCACGGCGCCAGATATGGAACGGCTGTACCGCATGATCGCCAAGGCGGCGCAGAGCCATCACCCGGTGTTGATCCTGGGCGAAAGCGGTACTGGCAAAGAACTCGTGGCTCGGTCCATTCATTACTCCGGCCCTTTTCGCGACAAGCCTTTTCTTCCGGTGGACTGTGGCTCGTTGGTGCCCACGCTGATCGAAAGCGAATTGTTCGGTTATGTGAAAGGAGCTTTTACCGGGGCGGTGCAAGCCAAGGACGGACTGTTGAGCATGGCCGAGGGCGGCACCGTGTTCTTCGATGAAATCGGCGAGATGCCAGTCGACCTTCAGGCCAAGTTGTTGCGCGCGATTCAGGAAAAAGAAATCCGGCCGGTGGGCAGCACCAAGCGCCTCGCCATCAATGTAAGAATTCTGGCGGCCACCAACCGTGACCTGGAGCAAGCCGTTGCCCAGGGCACATTCCGCCGGGATTTGTATTTCCGGCTGAATGTGCTGAGCCTGAAGATTCCTGCCTTGCGGGAGCGGCGGCAGGACATCCCACTGCTGGCGGGACGCTTCCTCGACCGTGTGGCCCACGATGCGGGACGGCAATGTACTCTGAGCGACGGCGCTATGAAAGCCCTGATGGCCCACGACTGGCCGGGGAATGTGCGCGAGTTGGAGAACTGCCTGGAACGAGCCTGTGCCCTGAATAGCGGCCCGGAAATCCAGTTGACCGATCTGCCCAGTGGAATGAGCGGAGGTAACGGGCATGTGACCATCGACCAGAACGGCTCGGCTAAGATTATTCCGATGTCGGAACTGGAAAAGCAGACCATCCTGGGCACCATCCTGCAACTCAACGGCGATAAACTGCTGGCGGCGCGCCTGCTGGGGATCGGCAAGACTACTCTCTACCGCAAGCTAAAAGAATATGGTTCCCTGGAGTGTTAGCTCGGGCCGCGTATTCCCGCAGCGGGACGAGCGGAGTCTAGTCTCCGAGCGAAGCCTTGCATTTTCAATGGCATTTTTGTGGCAGATGACGTGCTATCTGTTCTGCCATGATCTTGCTGATTACCTGTGTAGCAAAAGCTCAGGAATGCGCTCAGGCGCTGCAAACCGCGACCACCGAGCCGGTCATTGTGTGTGCCGGCCTCCAGGAGGCAGTCCTCCAATTGAAGGAAAAAGAGTTCTCGGCGGTGGTCCTGGATCTGCTTTTGCTGGATGCGCAACCTGATGAACACGAAACCGTGCTCAAGTACCTGGGATCTGCGGCGCCAGTTTATCTTAATTTCGCAATCACTGGAATTGCCCGCGCAGCGCGGGAAGTGCGCTGGGCGTTGCTACGGCGCAAGCGCGAAGTGCTGGCGGCGAGGAACGAAGCTGAGCTGGGTTACGCCACGAATTGAACGATACTCTGACCGCGCTGCTGCTTTCTTGCCAGATGGCAATGCAAGTTCCAGAGCTCCCCGCACAGGCGGAAACCAAGATGCAGACGGTGGAGGCTTTAGCCAAGGAGGTGAGCGCCAAGCTGGGAAGGGCGGTTTAGGGAGTGGTGTCATTTTTGAGCCGCGGAGCGGCGCAAGAATAAAGCCCACGGCGTAAGCCGTGGGAAGAGTGCGCGACGAATGAGTCGCGGAGCGGCGAAAGAAGAATTCCGCGCGAAGGCGCTTCTGTCGCTCGCGCGATCATGAGCCGTACTCAAATGGCTTGGCACTCGGGCGGGAACTCGCCTCAACGGGTTTGGCGCCCGTTCGACCGCGCCGGGGCGACGCTAGACGGCAACTTCGCTGACTTCCAGCATCTCGCTCAGTATCTCTTCCGGCTTTTCGTTGAGCATGAAGGCCAATACTTCTTGCGGCACAGGATTGCTCCACACCGGAGCAAATGACTGGCGGTGTAAGGGAGACGGCCCGTGCTCACGCAGTGCCGCCAGATGATGAGGAGTGCTGTAGCCTTTATTCGACGCTAGGCGGTACGCGGGAAATACCGGGTCCCACTCGCGGATCATGCGGTCGCGCTCGACTTTGGCCAATATCGACGCGGCGGCGATGGAGGCTGACAGCGCGTCGCCGTGGATGATGGCTTGCTGCGGCAAATCACAATCCAAACGCATGGCGTCGATCAGTAAGTGATTCGCGCCCGGCTGCAACTTCATGACGGCTTCGCGCATGGCTACCCGCGAAGCCTGGTAAATATTGATTTGATCGATGCGGGCAGCGTCCACGGCGGCGATGGCCCAGGCGACGGCATGTTCGCGAATGCGTTCCGCCAGAACTTCGCGGCGTTCGGCGGGCAATAGCTTTGAATCGCGCAGACCGCGAATGCGATAGGCCGGATCAAGAATAACGGCGGCGGCCACCACTGGCCCGAACAGCGATCCGCGGCCGACTTCGTCCACGCCGGCCACTAGCTGCGCGCCCGAATCCCACGCCCGCTTTTCGAATTTCAATGTACACCGCAGACGTTTTAGCAAGCGCAGCTTGGCCGCAGCGGGTGAAAGATTCTTCTCGCAAGCGAGTTTGAGTTTGCTAGCCACAGCAGCGTTAGGGAGATGAGAGCATCTTCGCTGAGGTTGGGCCTGTGGAGCAAGGGGAAAAATGGGAACCTGCAGAAGGGGCACCGACAGGACACTGCCTCTGTTACGCCTATCGTTTTAAAGTGTTGCCGCGAGCAGTGATTCAGAGAATCGCTGTTCCAGCGGATTCCGCAATCTAAGAGCGTTCGGCTGGCGTTCGGCTTGAGCTGCGCCTTGTGTGACTTAGCAGCATTCGAATTCTTGGCTAAGGGCGTTGGGTGTGGAGGTGTGGTTACTTCTTCTTTGGGTCGCTCTCCGGTTTCTTTTCTGTAGGCGTTTTCGCTTCTATGATGTAGGACCCCTGGGGGCTCTGGACAACAAAGTCGGGTTCGACCACCCAGTTGGTTATGAGGTTGGGATGTGTGGTCTGGAGGACATTGATCGGCCGAGTGCCGCCGCCGGCCCACATCACGGGCATTTCCAGGCTCGACAGCCTTGCCGAGATGTTTGAGATGCCCTCCACGGCTTGTTTAAGGAGCAGCAGTTGCGGTGTGTCGTCGGTCGTCCGGCGCATGATGTTCGCGAGTTTAATGGGGGTTTCTCCCCACTTCCCGGACATCGCCTGGTCGGCCTGTCTCTTCACTTGCTCTACTGCACCCTCGATGCTGTCTGGGTCTGTCAGGTCGAACTCGACGGTGCGAAAGCCAGCTATGTCGAAGGGGATTTTCGAGAGCCGTGGTTCGATGACATGGATAACGGGTTTCTCGACGGCGTGACGCACTGCCAGCTCATACAGGACGTTGGGGTTGTGCGTGGTAAGGTCGGCAACGACGAGGTCCGATTCTTGCACTGCCCGGAGGACCTGGGTCGTGATCATTCCCGGTTCGTCGATCTCGTCGCCCCGGGTGACTTTGAACTTGTCGTCTAGTGCCTTTCTGAAGATGTGCTTCAGTACCTTGTCGGACCGCTTCCTGATCTCGGTGTCCTTTCCACCGATCGGGGCGATGACGAAGCAGGATCGCTTTTCGTTGTCGGGCATGGCGTCCAGAAAATTGTAGCGGTGCCTGCGAGTTTGTGCTAGTCGTATCGAGGGCCGGACTGGACGGGCTGGGGTGACGAGCCTACACTTGGGCGGTGAATGATCAGCAGGAGTCCCAGAATAGTACGTCCAGCGAGCCTAACAAGGTAGATACAGCTGCGTCTGCTGCATGCGTGCGGTCAGGGGCTTTTGCATTACTATTATCTCTCGCGCTGCTGTTGCTAATTCCCTATTGGAAAGATCAGCCACGGTACGCTGCGCTCCGTGCTTATGTCGCGTATAGATTCAACTTAACTTCCGCGATAGAGGGCCTAGACGACGATGTAAACTGGCAAATTTACAAAACTTCTAACATCGCGGCAGAATCGATATCAATCGCCCAACTCCAAGATCTCAAAGTTGACATAACTGTTCCGGGTGAGACTCGCGAGCAAGCGCGGCCAAAAAATACGACGCCGGCCGGAAATCACCCGAAAGCTAGCGTTGCCAAACCTGCGTCTCCTGTGCCTCCTTCGGGGCTTCATGCCAGCTTTTTCGGGCAGATAATCGCTGCGTCTCGGATTGCGGAGACACTTAACAGGTTGAACGATTCCGACGTTCTCACTAAAACTCGACAAGTATCTAATTTCTTCAACTTTTCCGTAGCTAGGTGGAGTAACAAGCGGGGTGCTTTGATATACAAGAACGCCCTGGCCCGGGTCTGCAATGCCAAGCAACTGGAAATACCTTATGAGAAGCAAGGACCTCCTGAGTTCGTTCCAGCCCTGGACAAGGAAGCATTATTAGCATGCCTAACGGTGCATGATGTACGAGAATTGGCGCAACTTGAGCAACCGACGGTTTCGAATGCCATGGAACTCGGGGGGCGTATTGGACCATTCATCGAGATCGCACCGGGTTCCCTCCCGCGAGGAACCGTTGATTCGTACGCTGCAACTATTGCAGTGCAGATTCTTCTATTTTTCGTAATTGTGTACTTTGGGGCCTTCGCTCGTGAAGCAGCGGCCTCTCGCTCCTTTCCAGCGCCTGGAACGCTATTTGGCGCTTTTAGTAAATCGCGCTGGACACTGCTGGTGCTATTTCTCGCCCTGTGGACTCCGCCAGTTACATCTCTCGCTGTGGCTATTGTCTCTCACAAATGGATTCTGTCTGTGTGCGTTCTATTAGTTAGTTTGGCCGTGATGTCGGTTCAATTCGTACTTCAAAGCCGATCGTATTTCCACGCGATCGATCCACGAGTTTTCCTCAGAGGGAACAGACCTATACAGAATGCGTCCCCTGCGGCGTCTGCCGACTAGGGTGTCCGTTAAGGTGTCCCGTCACTCGCAAATGGGTTGCATTTACATACAGTGGGTGTAGTCCACAACTGAAATTGCTTCGGGTTACATGGGATGCTTTCCCTGTCAAGAATTCGTGATCGACAATTCAACGCTGTTTGCGAGCCCGATTCTCCTGCGGCAACAGGCTGGCATAGACATAATCCATCGCCGGTGTCGGCACTCCAGTCTCTTCACCGAAGCGAACTACGGCGCCGATGATGGCTTCTAATTCCGACGGCTTTCCGGCCGCTAAGTCTCGCTGCATCGATGCGGTGCCGTCGGCGGGGCTGCTGTCTACAAAGGCTAGCGTTTGCTTGACGACATCTTCCGCGAGACGAATGCCGCGGCTGCGGGCGACGGCGGCTACTTCTTCCATCAACTGCCGCAGAAGTTCGCGAGTGGGCGGGCAGGTGCGAACTTCGCCGATGGTCGATCGTGTTACCGCGCCAGTGCCGCTTAGGGCGGCGATGAATATCAGCTTTTCCCACAGAGCTGCGTGAATGTCCGGAGGCGTCTGAACGGTGACGCCTGCGGCTTTGAGGGCATCCGCCAACGCCAGCGCATTTCCGGACAAGGCCGAACCATCCGGCTCCCCGAGCGCAACCGTAGGATCCAGCCCGCCGTGGCGAATGCAGCCTGGGGAGACCACGAAAGCAACGATCCGGCAAAGGCCCATCAGCGAATGCTTGGGGCCAAGAACCTGCTGCACCTGCGCGGTCGCTTCTACTCCGTTTTCCAGCGGGAGCACCCTGGTCGTCGGCGTCAAGAGAGGTCGCATCGTACTCGCGGCTTCGGTGACTTGCCAGGCCTTGACCGCAAGAATGACGGCGTCCACCGGGCCGAGATCTTCTGGCTTGTCGCTGGCTTGCTCGACCTTAGTCGTGAAATCGCCCTTGGAGCTCAGGATCCGCAGGCCGTCCCGGCGGATGGCCTCAAGCTGTGCCCCGCGAGCTACCACAGAAACCGGATAGCCGGCCCGCGCCAGGACGGCGGCGAAGTACCCGCCAACGCCTCCAGCGCCTACAATCGCAAATGATTTCTTGCTCATAGAAAATGAATGAGCGGGCCCGGCTTTTATGTCTTCGAGGATGGGGCCCAGCGCTTGATATCGTTTGATATAGCGGCGAAGTCGGCGCGGTTCATGATCTTGTCGTTGCCGGCTTCTTTGCGGATATCGTCCAGCAGGCGGAGCGACTGATGATAGTGGTCCAGTGCCAGCGAATTGCTCCCACTAAGACGTGACACCGTTGCCAGCAGATATTCCGCCCGCGCCTGCAACGAGCGCAGTCCCAGCTTTTCGCTCCGGGTTAGCGCCCGCTCCAGCTCTACTCGCGCCTGGGGCACGGCTTTGGTGTTGATGAGAGCTTCGCCCAGATCCAAAGAACACTGCACTGCTTCGTACTTGAGTCCCTGGCTTTCGGCTTGCTGAGACAAATCCTTCAACGTTGATATGGCTGCCGCCGATCGTCCCTGCTGGAGATCGTTGCGTGCCAGTGCAAGCTTGCTCAGCAGAGTGTTCTCAGCATCTTTGGCGCGAGTTGCCGACTGTAGTGACTGTTCATAGAGCTCACGCGCCGCTTTATAATCGCCGCCATAAGCTGCGTTGTCTCCCTGGAAGCGCAAGAGCTGAGAAGCCAAACTCTCGTTCTTCAGTTCGCGCGCCAGTGCCAGGCCTTCGTCGAGACTTGCTTTCGCTTCATCCCCCCGGCCGGCTTGCACCAACGACTCTCCGTAGCCGCTCAGAATTTCGCCCATCCAGTAACTGCGATCCTGTAAATCGCGAAACGTCTTTAGCGCTTCCTGACGCGCGTTTAAGGCAGCACCGTAGCGGCCCTGATAGGCGAATACACTTCCCATGTCGTAAGAGGTTACGGCGGCGCCACGTTTGTCGCCAGTGCTCCGGCGCAAATCCAACGCCTTCAGATATTGCGATAAGGCTTCGTCGTACTGGCCGAGCTTGGTGTCGGTGGCGGCCAGGTTGCGAATGGTTTCCGCAATATCGTCCGGCACCTTCAATTTCTCGCGAAGTTGTAAGGCTTGCTGATAGTAAGTCAGCGCATCCTGATATTGTCCCTTGGAAAGATACGACGTGCCGATGTTGTTGAGGATCATGGCCTGGCCCGATTCATCAGCCAGATCGCGATTGGACTGTAGCGCTTCTTTATATAGCTTGAGTGCCTCGTCGGGCTGCGCTGCATCCTGATAGAAGTTGGCCAGGTCGTTCAGCGTGTCTGCCACGCCACGTTTGTCGCCGATCTCGCGCCGGATCTGGAGCGCCTCTTTGTAACTGGCGAGGGCCGCATCGCGCTGACCCAGCATCACCTGCGCCTGCGCACTCTCATTCAGGCTGACGGCGATGCCCCGTTTGTCGCCAATCTGTTTCTTGATCGCCATCGACTCTTGATAATTTCGCAACGCTTCCTGAGGTTTGTCGGTTAGCCGGTAGGCGACGCCAATGGCTTGCAGGATGGCCGCTTTTTCTTCCTGGTTGTCGAGTTGAATGGCCAGAGTCAGGGCGCGGTTGAGAAAGTCCAAACCATTTTGCGGATTGCCGCTCTTGATCTCGACCCGGCCACTGGCCAGTAGCGCATCCACATACTTCGGGTCTTGCTCCAGTACGGTCGCCAAATGCAGGCGGGCATTGTCGAAGTCGTTGGCATCCTCATAGAGCGAAGCCAGGGTAAATTGAATGTCAGGGTCCTCGGGCGCGACCTTCACAATGTTCTGATATGCCGCGATGGCTTTCTGCGTGTCGTTCTGAATGCGGGCGTTGCTGGCTTCGATGAGATATCTCTCCGATGTGGGCAAGGATGCGCTCAGTTCCACCGCACGGCGCGAATAGCGCTCCGCTTCGTTGTCATAGCCCAGGTTCGAGTAGGTTTGCGCCAGCCGGGAAAACGCCAGAGCAAAGTCGGAATCTTCTTGAGTTGCGGAGTCAAACTTTTTTTGTGCCTCCAGATTATTCCCTTGGCGGACCAGCTCAATTCCCTGGTTGTAGTCCCGCAACGCCTCGGTGGACTTCGATGACGGGCGGAAGGCCTGCGCCTGCAGTTCTTTGACGATTTCCGGGGAGAGCGCGAGATTTTCACGGATGGACTGGGAGAGGCGGTCCACGGCGGCCAGCAAATCTTTTTCTGACTGCGCTTCCACCTTCAGACTCGAAGTGCGTTGGCGTTTTAAGTCCTGCAACGTGGCATCGATACGAATCTGATCGCCGACTTTTACGTATTGCCCCCACACCAGCGTCTGCGCGTTACTGAATTCACCCAACTGCTTTAGCATTTGCGGGTCAAGCTGTGAACTCGGATTGAGATGCAGGTCTCTCAGCACCTGGTGCAGGCGGTCGGAAGAGACCATGCGCAGGCTGGCTGATTGCCCCACATCCGTGCTCAACATTTCGGCGAGACTGGAGCCTAGCCAGTCGAGACTGGCGTCTCCGGAAGCGTTGCGAAAAGGCAGAATGGCGAGCGATGCCACGGGCCCGTGAGCGCTTTTGCCGGCAGCGGGGATAAGCCGGCCGCGCAACATCCATCCTGCAACCGCGATCACGATTGCAAGCACCGCCGTTGCCCACTGCCACACCGGCAAAGCTTTTTTCGAAGTTGGAAAGGGCGCAGAGATCAGTGACGCCGAAACCGGGCGCTTGCCCTGAAAGGCATCGAGATCGTTAAGGATCTCCTGCACGGTCTGGTAGCGCTGATCCACTTCACGCTCCAGACACTTGGCCACGATGTCGCTCAATCCCTTGGGAATCGAGGGATCCATATCCACTGCGGGGATGGCGCGTTCCTGGTTGCGTTTGAGCAGGCTGGCGATCGCGGTATCCGCCTTATATGGAGTATTGCCGGTGAGTAATTCGAAGAACACGAGCCCGAGCGCGAAAATATCGGACCGCTGATCCAGTTCCTTGCCGACGGCCTGCTCGGGGGACATGTACTCCATGGTTCCGACGAGGGCGCCGGTATTCGTCATGCCGTCCGAGTCCACCGAACGTGCCAGGCCGAAGTCCATCACCAGGGTACGTCCTTGCATATCCCGCATGATGTTCTGCGGCTTCAGATCGCGGTGAATCACGCCTACACTGTGGGCTGCATAGAGTGCAAAACAAGTTTCACGAATTGTTTCTACTGCTTCTTCCGGAGTGTACTTGCCGCGCTCCATGAGCAGACGCCGCAGGTCGGCTCCCTCGATGAACTCCATGGTGATGAACTTGACGCCATCGGCATCAGCCAGATCGTAGATGCGGATCACGTTCTTGTGAGTCACCTGATGGGACAGCAGAAGCTCCTGCTTGAAGCGGGCGACAATCGCGGCATTTGAGGCCAGGTCGCGGCGAATTACTTTCAACGCGACAAAGCGGTCCAGTTCGCGGTCTTTCGCCTTATACACCGCGCCCATCCCGCCTTCACCTAGAAGCTGCAAGACTTCATAACGTCCACCCAGCACATCGCCCAGTTGGAGTATGGCTGCGCTGACGAAAAGGTTCGACAGACTTCGTGGGGCCGGAGGTGGCGTCCGAACCACGTCGATCAAGGTGGCGTCGAGATCTACCATGGTGGCGTTGGGATCGAATGGAAGGGGGCTTCGAGGATCGGGGTTTAGCGGGGTACCGCTGGAGGAACTTTCGCCCTTGACCGGTGCGCGCAGGCCTCGCGAATTTGCGTCGGGAGCGTCATCGCGCGGGGTTTTCGGCCCATCCATGTAGTTAACCCATCAGGCGTGCATACTGCGCAAATCAAGGTACTTCACCAGCCAAGCTCATGCTTCTAAAGCTGAAAGTATATACCTGTGGGCTGGCTCTAACGAGGGGAGAAACTCATTGTACAAGCGCTTGGGGCGCTTGGCTACGACGAAAATGGCAAGCCGGGTAGGCGAATTTGAGTGGTTCACAGCCAACAACGTGCGGACTGCGCGGCATTTACCCGGATAACCATCGGGACGCGGTCGGGATGTAAAATCAGGAGGATGTCATCAACCGCGGGCGCGTAGCTCAAACGGATAGAGCATCGGATTTCTAATCCGAGGGTTGCAGGTTCAATTCCTGCCGCGCCTACCATTCTTTTGTGCAGCTTGCGGGCGGTCCCCACTGAAAGTCATTGCAAGTTTACTGCAAGCTGGGACAAACTCGCGCGGAGAATGGCGCGTGCCCCAGTCGGCGGAGCACTCTTGGGACGGAAGAGAGGGTGTCAATGCGATAGGGGATAGGAGTTATTGCGATCTGAAAGGGCACCCCCTTTGCGAAGCGAAACGTGCAGGCAGATTGAATGTCGAACTCGCAAGTCTGGCCAACGCCATCCTCGCCTACCAGAAAAAACTGCTCGCTCAGGTCGAACTTTACGCTGCGGTCCAGGCAGCGGGAGCGGAGGTTCCCCGCGACCCCGAGGCATTTCGGCTATGGTTGCACCGCGCTAGAAAACAGGGCTTGGTCACACGGTCCCGTGGCGGTCAGAGCAAGGCTTAGAGTGCGGTATGGATGCGCAGCGGCGGAGAACTGCCCCACTCAAGCCAAAACCGGGCTTGAATGGGCCACTCGCGTCTATCAGCATCCATTGCGGACCAAGGTTCAATTCGGTTGCCGAAGATCGTCCAGTGCCTTTTGTGCTTGGAACCATTTGAACACGAAAAATGCATGGACGCCGAATGCCCACAACGAAAATGTGGCCATTAGAGCGATCATGTCAACGGCATAAATAGCGATCCCGGCCAGGAATGCCCAACGATGACCGCTGCGCCCCGCAAATCCCAGCCCTAGCATAACAAGCAGCCACAAAACTGCCGCGCAGTACACCGCTAAAGGGTAAAGAGGGCCTAGCGGCCTGCCATAGAGCGTCAGAAGGTCAACTGTGCCAACGTTGACAAGAAGATTCAGTCGCAGCGGAAGGAGGCCCGTGCCGAGCGCAGACAGACCTGCGGCCCAAAAGAAGGAATTCGCATCGCTTCGGCTTTCGTCACGTAAATCGGCACGCCGCTGCTCATCAGTCGCCTTGTGCTCTTCGTCCGTTCGACCGGCCCCAACATTCAATGTCTGCATAAGTCAACGATAACGGCTTACCAAGTTAACTTTGAGCCCAATAGTTCGCGCAGGGCCCGAACCCAGAAAGCGTTTCTCCTTTAGCCGCCCCTTCGTTTTCATCGAGGAGGACTTGCCTTGGGATCGTGTTGCTCGTCATGCCGCAAGAAGGACACCATTCCAATTGTTCCAACGATCAACGCACCAACATGGTGGCCAAAAATTGATCGCTCTGGAAAAATAACCGAATGCAGAAAAAAAATCAGAAAATACGTAAGGCTTGCCGCAATTCCCCAGCCCTTCGCGGAAGGCCTTCCCTTCCACACGGTCCACCAAGCTACTCCGAAGATGATGGCCGCAACCCAGAAGAACGTGACGCTGAGTAAAGTAGACGGAATCAGAATTGTGTAGTGCCGATACATCCGGTACGCTATGCGCCAAAGAGGGACCAAGAAGTGCAGCAGAGATGTGAAAGCGAAACACCAGCCCAGAATCCTCCTTAACTCGTGAATACTAAGATCATTCATGTTTTGATACCTGTCTTTCCCGAGGGCTGCCCCTCCATTAGGGTGCGACAATTCCGGGAGGCTCTGGGTCACAAGGATTGCAGCCCGGCTCTGGGGGCCAATTGGGGTTGTGTTCCTCCGGTGGTTGACCTCCAAAGCTATAGTCTAGGAGTTCACCCAATAGGCTTCCGATTAACGTCGTGACAATGGCCTGGGTGACCGTTATTCCCGTTCCGGCCGCTACCACAGGTGAGGAGACTATTGCAGTGGCAGCACCAAGGTCATTCACCGTTGACGACGCACTCTTCCAAAGTTGTTGATGGCCTTGAAACACTGCTCCGTTCAAGGGCACATCGCAAGCGGACCCGATATACACGCAGATCATGCTCGCTGGAAGGCCGTCACCGGCGTTGCCTAGTTCCGTCGAAACCCAGTGTGTCGGATAGCAGTTGGCATTGGAAAGGCTTCCGTCGCATTGAAAGATATCTGGATTTTGGGGGTCCGGATTGGAGGCATACCCTAACTGTCCAACGTAGCCATTCGTCGTGATCGTCACATTCGTGCAGTTGTTGTTTGGGCAGATACCTACTGCTCCAGCCGACAACAACTCCGCGATGAAAGTGCTCGCCCAAGATTCATAAGCAGCTCCCCCCGTCATGGCGTACAACATGCCGGGATTGATGTCTACCAACCCCGAGGGATCGTTGTAGGTGGTGGGGTTGTTCCCGACGTAGGCATAACGGTTCCAGGTCTGCGGATTCCTAGGATTCACCGCCGCCAGCCCCGCCGGGTCGGGTGCCATCCAGCGGCCCTGCGTCTGGCTTAATTGCCGAAAGGGAGTGTGAAACACGCCGCCGTCATCATGCAGATCGCCGGTGAAGCCGAGGTTACTCTGAAACCCAGTGCTCGTCCACTCCCCAAACGGCAGATTGGTCTGAGCGCTTGAGTTGGTGTTCCCGGTCGGGTCAGTCTCCATGCGCTCCGAACCCAAATGGTCGGCATGGCTGAAGTAGGTCGATCCGTCGGCGTAAGTGCTCATGTGCATCCCGCCCAGATAAAGCTCACTCCAATTCCACCCCGCGAAGCCCGCTGTACCCTGGGTGTTTTCCTTGCCCTGATTATCGAACACGTAATCGTAGGTTGCGCCGCTGACCGTCCGTTCCACCCGTTGGCCTGCGGCATCGTGGGTGTAGGTGGCGGTTTCCGAAGAACCCTCGTATTCGAAAACCCGGCCTTCCCCATCATGCGCCCAGTTTCCGCCCAAGCCATCATATTCCAGGTTGCCCGCAGCGTCGTAGCAGAAGTTGCCCGGTCCGCTGGTACAGTTGGTGGGCGTAAGGTGGTTGTTGCTGTCGAAGCTGTAGGACGGTTGCGGCCCTGGACCGCTGCCCGGAACGTGCCATCGCCTATGCATCCCGAATAGAGGCGAGCTTGTTCAAAGTCTTCCCCACGGGGTTGGAACGCGAGGGGTATGAACTGGACAGGATGATTAAGTTTGCCAGAGAGCCAGGGGCGGCGGGAGTCCCCTTGAGTAGGTTCACGAACGAATTCAAGAACGTGGATGCTGGCCTGCGTTTCAAACGCCTGGGAACGCTATTGGAGGGTAAGGACCTTTATCGCTTCTCCAGAACCACGCTAGGAAGGACGGCCCAAATCTTAGTCCACAAAGATTATCTTGAGGCCTACAAGAAGGAACACCCGGCTGACACCGAGAAGCCTTGGGAAACGCGGTAAATCTGCAAAATGCCTTCTTTCCTTCTGGGACACCCGTGCGTAATTAGAGGGTCGGCTATTTTCCCTGAGGGGCCACAGGGACAGGATAGGAAGGAAAGAAGTAACAAGAAGAAGTTAATACAAAAACAACACACACCGGTTCACTGGCATATATGGCGCGAACGCTCCTAGAAATGACTTCAACTCCCCCTTCGCTAGATCCGCGAATTTGTCGAGGTTACGGCACTTGGTGAGGGTTTTTGGCGCGAAATCGCCAATCTCCCAGTCCCCCAGTCCCCGATTCCCCCGACTCTCGTGACAGCTGCAAGGAGGAGCAAATCTCATCGAATGCGACGTTCACGGCGCGTCCAACCCCGCGCGTTTGGCTGGTGCGGGCACTTGCGGGATTCTTGAACATTCGCGTAGATAAGCGACTTGCGGGGCAGGCGTAACCAGGAATGTGCACTCTGTCGCGGGTTAGACCCGCTTGCTATCTTGGCTGTGGTTCCTTCTGGCTCGAATCATGCCAGCACCAAGTAGGGCGCTCGCGACGCCCAGACAGATTGCTCCAGCGGCGCTGCTCACAGAAAGCAGGAAGAGACCGACGACGATCCCTAGCACTGGAAGGACCCACCATCCGCTAGGAGCTGGCGCATTAGGACGAGCTGATTCTCGAAAAACCTCAGTGAGGTTTGAAGGCTCAGATATTTTCTTAAGCTCTTTCGCGAACCTTGGGGGTATTTGACCGGATTGGAGCAACCGCTCCATTTTTTGGTTCGTCAGACGGTTTTGCATTATTTGGAGGGCTAACGCAGATTGCCAAGGGAACCACTCTTCCGTGGCAGACGGGTCGCACCAGCGTTGCGTTCCCATCACATGCTGGGACGGTTCTCCTTTCCAGCCATAGTGAGAAAGAAACTTGGCCACTTCGACAGGAGGATTAGGTTCGTCTGCTGAAAGGCCTACGATCCTGTCTAGCAATTCATCGTAGGTCGGCTCGGGCTGCCCAGGTTGCTCCACTGCGTTTTCATAGAGCAACCGCCTTGCCTGGTAGAAGGACCCGGTAGTCTTGCAAGCCTCGAAATAGGAATAAAGCGAGGGAGATACATCGAGCAAGGCCATTGCTGTTTCAAGGGAAGGAAATTTAACGAACCGTGTCAAAGCCGAGCCAAGATCATCCCGGTAGACGATCTCTTCACTTCTTGAGGCGTCGTCGTCGCGATGTATCTCCAACATGTCCCGGATTTCGCCAGCGGCCATGTCGAAGTCGCAGTCTCTTAGCAGCGCCCGCCAGTCTTTGCTTGCCGTCATGTCCGAGGGGTGTCGGCACCAGCCGATAGGTAGGCAACAGCCTACAACGGACAATCGCAGGGTGTCCAGCGCTATCGCGGCAAGGTTTGGCCAGAGAATTCGGAGGTTACGGATCAAGCGGGGTCTGTCTCAAGTGGAAATGGCGCATCTCTTTGGCATAGATCGTGGGCACATCTCAGAGGTCGAAACTGGAAAGAAAAATGTTTGCCTGCCGATGTTGGAGGTTCTCTCCAAGGGATTCGGAATTAGTGTTTCAGAGTTGATGAGGGGTGTATAACCTTGATCAGCATTTTGGAACTCAGGGCTTCTTCTTGCAGCCGTTTTTAATAATATCCATACACTGCTGGACCGTAGATGCTGCGTCTTTGGTCATGGCGTCTTGCGCCACTAAGAAACGCGCATACATATCGAAAGCAGTTTCGGAGACTGTATAAAGCAACGTATTGGTGTCCGTGCACGTTTGGGCAGTGTGGAGAAGGCGATGTGCGGTTACGAAATCTCCAGCCTCGGCGTCAGTGGTCGCCTTCGTAACGATCTGTACGGTGCAGAGTGCCATATTTCGACCCGCATCATCCAGATTTCCAACGAGAAGAAATCCGACCGGGCTATTAAAACCGTGGGGATGTTTTTGCAATCCATTGAGAACTTCGCGTGCACGATTCAAAAGTTCGTGATCGTTCTTTACGGACGCAGCCTCGTCGGGACCCGCTTGTTCCTCTTGCTTTAAGGCTAACTCGTATTGTGTGAACGCACGATCTGATTGGGTAAGTAGAAGCTTAATTTCGTCCTCGTTTGGGAAGGGAGGACTATCTCTTGTTTGAGCAGCGCAGAATTGCGAGAGCAAGAAGAGCGCCACGGTGAACAATGGCTTCATGAATCACCTCGTTAGCGACGGCGCGAAGTATAGCAGAGGCCGTAGGCCGGAGTTTCCTGGCGGATGTCGAGCGGGGAAAGCGGAATGTCTCGATCCTGAACCTTGAACTGATCGCCCAGGGATTTAAGATCTCGCTCTCCACTGTTTTCTAGGCTCTAGGGCTCCGAGGGATCAGCGTCTCGGAGTTGACGAGGGGAGTTTAGAAGTGGGGGAGATGTTGTGCCTCATTCCTCGCATAGAACGGGGTTCACACACTAGCGGAGAGAATTCTCAGACTCAGGCCGGTTGAATGTCGAACTCGCGAGTCTGGCCAACGCCATCCTCGCCTACCAGAAAAAACCGCTCACTCAGGTCGAGCTTTACGCCGCGCTTCAGGCAGCCAGAGCGGAACTTCCCCGCGACCCGGAAGCATTTCGGCTATGGCTGCACCGCGCTTTGGTGTCAGTCCCGTCTGTCCGGATTTCTCACTGCCTGTCCGCAAGTTGACGCCCGCTCAACTCCGTCGTTTCTCGGATCACCGTAAGTGAGGACACCTACGACTACAAACGGAGCATGCACCTTTATCTGTAATCCACGAACTTCAGCAAATTCGGCAGCGGATGAACAGTCGCCGAACAACCCGAATTCGTTCAGGGCGCTGCCGAAAAGATACCGCAATTTCGACCATGTCGGCTCAGAGTATCCGCAACCCTTTAGACCACTAATCAATCCATCTAGATCTACTACATCGAAACCTCGAAGTTGCCATTCATCCGAAAGGAGAGTTTCTTCAGTGGGCCGATCCTCAAAATGTCCAAGTCCAAATCGTCCAACAAGCGCGACAATGTTCGTCTCAGAAGTAGTGAGGCAGACTCGCGACCAACTTGCTTCTGAAATTCCTCGCTTCTCATAAGCCGCAAGGAGCAAGTTAATGTCCTTCGCGAGGTGGAGTGGGTTCGCGAAGTCCGGCAGGATTCCGTCGTGGAACAAATCAACCCCTTCCGGCCATAGCCAAATCGCTGGGTCTGCACTGATCGGGCTGTGAAGCCTCGGTACAAGGCGTTGATCCTTCGGAGGCAAATCTTCGGTTTGAAGTTCGGGTTTTATGCGCAGGTCAAATCCAAGGCTAACGCGTTTCATTTCACCTCAATTAGTTGGCCAACTTGAATAAGTGCTGCAGCTTCGCATTCCTGGTGGGGGGAATTGAGTCGTACCTTGTGTTCCTCCACCCCTGTTCCAGAAACACTGGCCCGTAGCCGGAACCTGATTTTGAGTCCAGATGTGGTAGTGGGGATCCCATCCGTTGTGTGGATGTCCTGATTGACCTTCATAACATTGCGTCCCGGCTGGTGGATCGCACGGTAGGTTGGACACTGTAGGGGGGTGCGTCAAAATATACCAAGTCGTAAGCAATGCTGTTTGAAGTGTCAACCATATCGTTTGCACCGTTGAGCCCCTTGGGCACGCGCACGTGTCGCCGCATCCGCAACTGACAAATCCCGCGCCGTCGTCGCATACTCCAAAATCACAGATGCCAATCAAGTTCGGTGACACCTGCGCGACCCCCGGCGGAAGAGCGCCGGGTTCTCCCGAGGTTAGGGGAGAACTTGGTATACCGCCACCGCTCGGAGGTGCGCCTACTCCTCCACCGCCGCCTCCACCTGTACCGCCGCCTCCACCTGTACCGCCGCCTCCACCTGTACCGCCGCCTCCACCACCGCCGTCACAAAAAATATCACAACCGTCAATGCAGCTTGGATCAAAGGGGTCGCAATATCCGCCGCCACCATCTACGCCTCCGCCTGGACTGCTGTAACAGTCAAACGGCAAGCATGGTAAGTTGATCGGTACATCCAAACCAGACGGGTCGTTGTAGGTGGTTGGGTTGTTCATCGTGTAGGCATATCTATTCCAAGTCTGCGGGTTCCGGGGATTCACCGCCGCCATCCCAGCCGGGTCGGGAATCATCCAGCGGCCTTGCGTCTGGCTCAATTGCCGGTTCGGAGTGTGAAACACGCCGCCGTCATCATGCAGATCGCCGGTGAAGCCGAGGTTACTCTGAAACCCAGTGCTCGTCCACTCCCCAAACGGCAGATTGGTCTGAGCGCTTGAGTTGGTGTTCCCGGTCGGATCAGTCTCCATGCGCTCCGATCCTAGATGGTCGGCATGGCTGAAGTAGGTCGATCCGTCGGCGTAAGTGTTCACGTGCATCCCACCCAGATAAAGCTCACTCCAATTCCATCCCGCGAAACCCGCTGAACCCTGGGTGTTCTCCTTGCCCTGATTGTCGAATACATAATCGTAGGTTGCGCCGCTGACCGTCCGTTCCACCCGTTGGCCTGCGGCATCGTGAGTGTAGGTGGCGGTTTCCGAAGAACCCTCATATTCGAAAACCCGGCCTTCCCCATCATGCGCCCAGTTTCCGCCCAAGCCATCATATTCCAGGTTGCCCGCAGCGTCGTAGCAGAAGTTGCCCGGTCCGCTAGTACAGTTGGTGGGCGTAAGGTGGTTGTTGCTGTCGAAGCTGTAGGACGGTTGCGGCCCTGGACCGCTGCCCGATGCCAATGTCTGCGTCCAACGGTTGCCGTACTCATCGTAGGCGTAGGTATAGCCCTCGGCATTGGTTCCATCGGGACAGTTCGCACTGCACCAACTTCCCTTCAGCCGACCGAAGTCGTCATAGGTGAACGAACTCCAATTTCCATTGACCGAGTCATTGGCGGAAGCTACCTGCCCGTTGAGGTAGGTAAGCGTCAGCGAGTACGCGGAACCACCTGTTACAGCATCATTGATTGTCAACAATCGCCCGCGATTATCGAAGGTCGCAGTGTGCGCCGTAGCGGTCGTGCCCGATCCATTGGCACCGTACGTTCCTGAAGTAATCTCGCCCAAGGGATTGTAGGCATTCACCGAATACAGCGTCGGGGGATGAGTCGAGTTGGACAGACTTGAAGTCAGGCTGGTTGGCCGGGCAGCACCGTCGTAAGTAGTGCTGTAGACATGGCCCCAGATGTCGGTCATCGAGGTCTGCCGGTCGAGGTAGTTGTAGCCATAGTACGAATTAGCGTTCGATCCGATATTCGAGGGCGTCCATGAACCCTTGGCAATAACGTTTCCATCCATGTCGTAGAGATAGGCTTCGCCCGCGCAACTGGGACAGGTTGAGGTGCCGATGTATTGACTCGCCAAGCGACCCTTCGGGTAGTTTGTGGGGGCACCCGACCCCCAAGACGCCGTATCCCAACTGAAATATGCAGTTGGCGTGTAGGGGTCGCTGTAGGTCATCTGAGTGAGGCGATGGAGCAGGTCGTAGGTGTACGTAGTTGTAGACGGGACCCACCCTGTATGGTTGGGTTCTGCTGATGTGCGCGTGTAGAGGTCGCCGCCGGTCACCGTGTCGTAAGCGTAAGTTTTTGCCTGTGTCCCGTTTGCGATTTCTGGATTGGTCTCGGACGTGAGCCGGGAAAGGCCGTCGTAGACGAAGGTGCGGGTTTGAGAGGTATAACCAGGGTTGTTAGAATCCTGCGTGACCGAGGTGATGTTGTTCAGCACATCGTAGGCATAGGTGGTTTGAAAGGCCTTATAGCTGGGATAATCGGAATTGCACCCGCTCTGCATCGGAATATCGCCATTTTGTTGCCCTCCCGTACCGGTCAAAATTCGTTCACAGACTGAAGTCAACCTTCCCAAACCATCCACCTGGAAGAATTTGGCAGTTGCGTTGCCTTCGCCGAACCAGTCAATCGTGTTGTTCGTGTAATTGCTAGTTACTATGTCGCCGTCTGGAAAAGTGGTCTGATAAGGTCTGCTCAGCCCATCGTACGTGTAGAAGGTGGTGCCGTCTGTCGGAGATGAGCCGGAACGATGCTGATTCGACACCGAGTAGACCCGGCCCAGCGCGTCATAGGTTGTGTCAACGTAGTCCGTGCCCTCGGGATCGGAGGTCAACTGGGTTTGGATTGTGCGGCCCAAACCGTCGAGCACGGTGTCGGTCGTGACATTGATTGTGGCGGTCTGCTGGGAGCTAGTTGCGATGCTCCAAGGCAGAGATGCGGTGTTATATGTGTAGGTCGTACTGCCGGTAGTACCCGGCTTGACCATCTTCGACAATCGCCAGTAGTTTGGGTCGGTAAACTGGTAGGTGGTGGTGTTCCCATTCACGTCCTCGGACGATGTCATCACTGCACCGACGCAAGTGTTGCTGTTGTCCCATCCGAAGTATTCGTTGAGGGCGGTGGTGATGACTGGTAGCTGAATCTCCGTCACGAAGGAATTTCCGCAAGCCCCGTAGGTATACGTCGTCGAGGCCCCGTTAACGTCAGTTGCGACCTTCACGTTGCCGGTGTCGTAGTAGGTGAAGGTCTTGCTCAGCGTCGAACTTCCCGAGGTCAAGCTCGCAATAGTGACCGCGTTACCGCGAGACCCAGGGGGAGACGTGTGTTGGGGCGTTCCCGAGGTGCCCGTAACCGTGTCGGAATAGGTATAGGTGGTTTGTGCTTTGATGGTGCCGCTCTTGTCCTTGACGGTGACTTGATACGGATGATCGAGAATGTCGGTCAACGCCTGGTAGGTGATAGTGGTATCTTTCAGAAGGTACGTGCTGGAAGGTGCGCCTCCAGTCGAAACCCCGAAGTCGTAATTCTTTACCTCTGTAACTCGCCCGCCGTTGGTCGTGTCAAACTTGGTTTCTGTTGCAGCGTTCTTGGTTCCCAGGTTTACGTACTGGTCGATCTGCGAAAACGGAAGAGTCAGCGTAGCGGATGTACAACCGGAATAGACGGCGTTGTAGCAGGTGAGGACCGTCTTGCCCGCGCCGGTGTGGTTGCGCTCGTAGTAGGTGTAGGTGGACTGGGAAGCCGAACCACCTGTGGTAGTGGACGTAACTTGATACATGTTGTAGGTCGTAACGGTGCCGACTGGATCGGTAACCGTGGTTGTCCAATTCGGGCTTGTGCCCGAGCGAGAATATTGCCAGGGAGTCGAACTGTCCGGTGTCGTGCGCTCGAAACCCATTGTGGTGCCATCCGAGCAATTGATTCCGCCGTTGCTTCCGGTGTAGGTGTAGGAAATTGTGCCGCCTGTTGGAAAGGTGACGGAAGCGATTCTGCCGGTGACGTTGGAGCTTCCCGTTGTTGTCGGCTCGTAGGTGAACTGATAGAAGGAGCCGTCAGGATAGGTGATCTTATCTACCAAGTTGTTGTGGATCGGCGATGACACGCCATAGTCGGTGACGCCTGAGCATTGGAAGTGCGTTTGCACAGGGTAACTTTTGTATGACACCACCACGCTCACCGGCGTACCCGTTCCTGCCGAACCTGGAGCTGTATACGTGTAATTGACTGGGGACGTGCCTGTCACCGTCAGGACCGGTGTCGTGGAACTCAAAGTGTCGAAGAACTGCCCGGTCGAAGTGTTAACCGTAATCTCGTTGCCGTTGGAATCGGTTGCCAAAGTGGCAGTACCCTGGCCGATAGGTACAGTGATTGCTTTTCCCCCTTTTGAGACGAGCGAGGCCGTGCCGACTGATCCATGCAATATCGAGATGGAGTAGCCTGATCCGTCATCGGTGGCCGAACTGGCGTCAGTCGAGGAGTTGCCCCCGCAGGCGGCGGGTGCCGAGACCACGGTGGTCATAAGACTTGGGACGTGGTGCATCGTGCCGTGGACATCGATGTAGCCGGGGTAAATCCGCCACGTTGTAGTTTCCATTTGGCTGGGGGCGCAAAGCGTACTGGCCGTGTACACAACCGGCGACGGAACATAGCCTACAGCACTCACTGGAATGGGCCAGCCCCAACCCGGTTGCGGTGTCCACGTGGTACTACTGCCGGTCGTCACGGGCAACCAAACCAACGAGCTGTCATACGTCAGATCGTAGACGAATGGAATCCCCCGGCCTTGCCTTTGGAGGATGGGAATGACGAGATTGACATCCAGGTTCCCTAAATTGATGGTGTCAGGACCACCGCTAAAGCTGCCGAACGCCTGAGTTCCAGTTGCATTCTGTTGGGCTTGAGAACACACACCGCCCAGAATCATCAATCCGACTACGCACAGCCAATTCAATCTTGCGGCCATAGCTTGCGCTCCTTCGGCAGTTATTGGGGAACCGTGAACGTCGAAAGCGGAATGCCTGTATTGATCGCCACTGACGTAATTGTCACGTCAAGTTGCAGGGTGCCGTTGATGTACTCCTGAATGTGTTGGGGACTCGCCACACCCTGCGTGGATTGATAGCTCAAGAACATCACTTGCACCGGAATGGCCGTGCCATTGCCCGCAAAGGTGTTGAAGTTCTCCGCTGCGGGAAGGAACGTCGTGGCGTCCAGATAATAGTCAATGGTGCTGTTTGTTTGAAGCTGGGCTTCCGAGTTCTGATCGAGGCCCGATTGATAGTAATAACTTTGAACATGTTGGACGGACTCACCGCCGAGGTTCGCCGGTCCCAGATAGTTCAGCACGATGCCTTGATTGGGAGCTACGGCCATCGCGGAGTTCAGCGGGTAGAACCATGCCGCATCGGTCACGCAATTCTGGTACGAGTATTGTGTCCCGGTTCCGGTCGTGATCGACTCCCCTTGCGATACACCCGTCGATGCATCTCGAATCTGGGATATTGCGCCACTCAGAGCGAGTTGCATATCCATGCGGCTCTCGCCATAACCCTTGACCTTTAGCGTCACCGTGCCGGTGTCGGTTGTTGACCCGGCCATCCAGGTGTTGACCGTTCCGGTCAGTGTCACATCGGAAACAGTGTTGTTCCCCGCCATGGCAGCAACAGATTGCGCGGCATAGGAAATTGCCGTGGAATTGCTGGGCGGTTGCTGTCCAAATGCGAAGGCTGACAAGATCAAAATGGAAACACCGAACGTTCCAAGAGATTTCATGGAGTGTTTTCCTTTAGTTATTTCCCGTGGCTCAGGTTGATGATTGGAGCGTTGAAAAACTGCCGAGGATTGCGCGTGAAGATGGTTTACTTTTTGCGAGGCGACCGACAGATCGGGGAACAACCCAACCGCAAAGCGAGCCATAGGCTCCTCCTTGGGACGGCTCAGTTTCCCCCTCGAAAAACTGTGGGCGCGATTCTCCGCCATGACTTCCGCTGAAGTCAAGTATTTTTTCTAACAATTGCGACCAGCAGTTCCCGATTTTTGCGATGTGGCCTTACGTGGACCGTGCTTTGATGAGCATCCTTCGACGTTGCCGCCCGTGCCCTTCGGATCGCAAAGCACAGGAGTCCTGCTCCTTCGGTCGCCATGTGGGGACCCTGTGCGAGGTGGTTGGCGTCACCAGGCTCGCATGTGCGCGTCGAAGTGGCGCCGAAAGATTGTCCATAACGGCGCTTGCGGGGGCGCGAACGGGAACGGGCGCCGTGGTAACTGATACCATCCCCACATGCCCAAAACACTGATGCAGTCCGTGGCTGATCAACTCCAGAAGGAACGTGTGCGACTTGCGAACGAATTGCACGCCGTGACAGCGGCACTCAAGGCGTTCGGGAAGGTCTACGTTAGTGGACCTACAGCGACCCGTAAGAAGCGAACGATGTCGGCTGCAGCGCGGAAAAAGATAGCGACAGCGCAGAGGGCCCGATGGGCAAAGGTTAGGGCGGGCAAGAAGCATTAGGAAGGCCGCTTGACGCCAGTCAGGCCGGGGAAGATAATCCTTCACGGCTCGGTGTTTTCGCAGCGTACTCCCCCGCGACCCGTCAGCCGGGCACGCTTCTCTCGCGTGCGTAGGCCGCGATTCGTCAATTTCGCAGCATGGAGGTTTCCCGATGACAAAGATCAGCGCGTGTAAAATGGCAGCTGCTTTTTTCCTGCTCTGCGTAGCAACGGCGGTTGACTCGCCTGCGCAGACATTCACTAATCTGTTCACTTTCGACCGGACCAATGGTTGGGAACCGGTCGCGCCTTTGACCCAAGGTATAGACGGGAATTTCTATGGCGTAACTGCCGAAGGCGGTTCTGGCTCCAATCCGGTTGGGACAGTCTTCAAAGTGACTCCGGCGGGTCACCTGACTTCGTTGTACAACTTCTGCAGCCAATCCAACTGCGCCGACGGAGCGTCGCCCGAGTCCGCTCTGCTACTGGCTACGGACGGGAACTTCTACGGAACCGCGTCCGAGGCCGGAGGAAATATTGTTGGCGGTACGGTGTACAAGATCACTTCCTTGGGGAAACTAACTACCCTCTATAGCTTCTGCGCTGAGGACAATTGCACGGATGGTGCCAGCCCCCAGGGCGGTGTGGTGGAAGGAGTGGACGGGAATTTCTACGGAACGACTCGGGATGGGGGCAATGGGCCCTTGTGTATTTCAAACGGCTACTGCGGCAACGTGTTCAAGATGACTCCATCCGGTGCAGTGACCACGATCTACAATTTTTGCAGCTTGCCCAACTGCACTGACGGTCTGCTGCCAACGACGCCGCTGGTTCAAGGAACGGATGGGAACCTTTACGGCGCGACCAGTCAGTTCGATACCTTCCCCGCTACGATCTTCAAGATTACGACCAGCGGGAAGCTAACGACCCTCTACACCTTTTGTGAGCAGCAGGGCTGCACCAACGGAGACGCCGCAAACGCACTGCTCCTCGGCACGGATGGCAATTTCTATGGAATCACCAGTCGCGGTGGGGCTAGCGGTCCGAACGGGTTAGGCACTGTCTTTAAGATGACGCCAGGTGGCACGCTGACCACCCTTTACAGCTTTTGTTCGCTCCCGAGTTGTCTTGACGGCGCCGACCCCGGCGGGGGTTTGGTGGAAGGCACTGACGGAAACTTCTATGGGACCACCTCCGAGGGTGGGCAATACGGCAGTGGGACGCTGGGCGGCACCATCTTCAAAATCACGCCCCAGGGTACCATCACCACGCTTTACAGCTTTTGCGCGCAGCAACCGAACTGCGCCGACGGTACCGACCCTTTCGGGCCTCCGACTCAGGGCACTGATGGAAATTTCTATGGCACCACGAGTGGAGGGAATGTCGGCAGTGGAACGATTTACAAGTTGGCCACGGGCCTTGGCCCCTTTATAAGGTTCCTACCGGCCGGCGGCAAGGTGGGATCGGAAGTCGGAATCCTCGGGACCAATTTGACTGGGGCGACCAGCGTTATGTTTAACGGTAGTTCGGCCAAGTTCAGCGTTCCCTTACCTACGCTCATTTTGACTCATGTGCCAACGGGCGCGAAGTCAGGCATGATCAAGGTGACCACGCCCAGCGGTACATTGACCAGCAATGTGCCGTTTCACGTGATCCCATAGATCGCACTTTGGTCTGCCGCGTTTCTGACGCCAGACCGATGAGTGCTGTCGGTGAAATTGTGATTCTGCGCAAACAGTCTTTTGAGGTGTTCACAACTCCACGGCTTTCATTGACTTGCCCCCTTTGCAGACGTAAGATTCGCGCCAGTGATCGGCCAAACCATCTCGCACTACCGCATCGTCGAGAAGTTGGGCGGTGGCGGGATGGGTGTTGTTTACAAGGCTGAAGACACCCGCCTGCATCGTTTTGTAGCCCTCAAGTTTTTGCCCGAAGACGTCGCCCGCGACCCGCACGCGCTCGCCCGTTTTCAACGAGAAGCTCAGGCTGCGTCCGCACTGAATCATCCCAATATCTGCACCATTTACGACATCGGCGAGCAAGACGGCCACGCCTTCATCGCCATGGAGTTTCTGGAGGGAATGACACTGAAGCACCGTATTGCGGGCCGCGCGCTGGAGAATGAAATCCTGTTGTCTCTCGGAATCGAGATCGCCGACGCGCTCGATGCCGCCCACGCCAAAGGCATCGTGCATCGCGACATCAAGCCCGGCAACATCTTCGTCACCACTCGGGGAACGGCTAAGGTACTCGACTTCGGTTTGGCGAAAGTCTCGGGCAAGCCAGGCACCAGCACCGACGCCACCGCGGCCACGATCGATTCGCAAGCCCATCTCACCAGTCCGGGCTCCGCTCTGGGCACCGTCGCTTACATGTCCCCTGAGCAAGTCAAGGGAAAGGAACTCGATGCCCGCACTGACCTGTTCTCCTTTGGGGCGGTGCTGTATGAGATGGTGACCGGAACTCTGCCGTTTCGAGGTGACACTACCGGCGTGATCTTCAAGGCCATTCTCGACGGGACGCCGACGCCGCCGGTGCGTTTAAATCCTGATCTGCCTGGTGAATTGGAGCGGATCATCGCTAAATGTCTGGAGAAAGATCGTGAGCTGCGTTATCAGCACGCTTCCGACATTCGTACCGACCTGCAGCGGTTGAAACGCGATACGGTGTCAGGCACGGCGGCTGCCCATGTTCCGGTCCTACAGAAATCGTCGCGACACCACCGGCTGCTCTATGGTTCTGCTCTAGTGATTGTGCTTCTTGCGCTTGGTTTTGGATTTCGATGGTTCGAAGGCCAACAGACCAGCCCTCCCAAGTCGTTAACCGAGCGACAACTGACCTATAACCCTCCCGAGAACCGGACCTTCGGGAGTGCCATCTCGCCCGACGGAAAGTTGTTGGCCTCGGCGGACACTCGTGGCCTCCACTTGATCTCGGTGGACACTGGTGAGACACATGACATCGCTCTCCCGGATGAAATGCGGACAAATCTTTGGGAAGTCGCCTGGTTTCCCGATGGTCAGAAATTGCTGCTGAGTACTCGATCCGATGTAGAGGAGAACGTGATTTCCAAGATCTCACTATTCGGAGGCGCTCCGCACAAGCTGTGGTCGCGGAGTTATGCGCCGACGATTTCTTCCAAGGATTCCTCCATCGCTTACGTCACTGGAGCCGGTCACGAACTGTGGAGGGCTGGGCCAGACGGCGAGAACCCCCGGAAACTCATAGAGAGCACGGACGAGGTTTATGACTGTTTGACTTGGTCCCCAACGGGTGACCTGATCGCCTACTGGAAGGGAACAGAACACGGAGGAGATGTCGGAACCATCTCAGCGAACGGAGGTGTGCCCACTACTGTCATTTCCGACCCTGGATTGGCCTTCGGCCCTCCCTTCCTTTCCGCCATGCTGTGGCTTCGGGATGGCCGCCTGCTTATCCCAATGCCAGAGCCAGGCACCGAATTCTCCAACCTCTGGCAAATGCCAGTAGGTCCTGGCACAGGTGCGATCAAGGGGAAACTAGCCAGAGTGACCAATTGGCGTGGCGAAGGGCCCCTCTGGCCGAGCGCCAGCAGCGACGGCCTTCGATTGGGTGTCGTCAAATTCCGCAGTTGGGTGGACATTTACTCCGTCGAGCTGAAAGGTAACAATTCTTCTTTGACTCCACAACCTCTTTCACTGACTCGAAGTGTCGACCACGTATCCGGTTGGGCGCATGATGGCAAGGCTGTTCTTTTTGATTCCACTCGCACCGGCAAGAGCCAGATATTCCGGCAAGAAGTGGGACAAGAAACCCCCGAGCGGCTGATCCCCGGTGGCGATGAACAAAAGAGCCCCCAGCTAAGTCCAGACGGCGATTGGATCATCTATTGGTCCACCGTGAGCGGTGGCAGTGCGCAACCCACGACTAAGCAATTACTGCGAATCCCTTCATCGGGGGGCCCGCCCGTCAAAGTCCTGGATGAACCAGTCGACGGCGGTGCAGAGTTTAATTGTCCATACTCGCCCTCGAGTGTTTGCGTGCTGGCCCGCAAGGAACACGACCGTCTGGTTTTTTATCATCTGGATCCCATGCTCGGGTTAAAGCAACAAGTCGGCGTATTCAATGCCGCGGCGGCCAGCGCCCCCTCCTGGAGTGTTTCTCCTGACGGCCTGCGGCTCGCGGTGACGGATTCGCGCAGATTCGCGGGGCAAGTGCACATCCTGGATTTGAGCAATTCCACGGATCACGAAATTGCGCTCGTTCCTAGTTGGCGCGTCTGGGACGTCGCCTGGGCGGCAGACGGCAAATCCCTTTTCGCTGCTGGGTCGCGAGAACCTGATGTCTTCGTTCTGCAAATTGACTTGAACGGGCGAACACACATCCTGCTGAACCGGGGGAAGGATCATCTGGTTACACTTATCCGCCCTTCGCCCGAGGGTCGCCATCTCGCTTTCGGCCAACTGACCTGGGAAAGCAATGCCTGGCTGCTGGAGAACTTCTGACCCCACCCTGGTCCCCGGCGATGACCGAGCGAAAGCGAATCCGTGCGGGCAGGCGGACAGCCAGGCCGCCCTCGAACAGCTTTTCTTGGCCCATTTCAACCATGTGCATCTCCGAGAAGATGTTCCCCAATTTTCGGTCCAAAGTTACTGAGTACGATTCGCCACCCGCGTGGGTCTTGTCTGATTCTGAAGTGACCCGAGCGCGAGACCTGTCGATGTGGAGTCGGCAAGTGCAACCGGCGTGCGCACCCAGCGGCACGCTGACCAGCAATGTGCCGTTCCACGTGATTCCGTAGAGAAGCAGCATTCTGACGGAGTGGAAGTCAACTGGCGCGGTTACACTCACCTTGCTGGGGCTGTCAGTACCTGAAGGCCTAAGCCTTTCCGCGCCTGCCCAATCGCCTCATCAAATGCCTGATCGAGCTTCGGGTTAACGCCCCGGCACCCGGCCACCACTCGCTCGCTCCACGTCAGATACTCGCGACGACGCTCTAGAGTTTTCGCTAGAGTGAATCGTATCGCGCATCCCAGGTTGGGAACCCTTAGTTTCAGTGCCGGAAATGGTGAGACAGGACTACGGCGCAGAATGTGGCGAAGCCAAGGAGAATCAGACCAAGGAGGGTGTTGATGAGGCGGAAGAAGATCGGGCCGATGCGCTGGGGGATGAAGCGAACGACGACAATCAGCGCAGTGAACCAGGTTATCAGGCCGGCGGCGGCCATCAGGATTCCCCACCCGGGGGCACTATATCCCAACACTGAATGGGCGAAGGGGAGCCAGTTGGAGGTGACACCAACCCAGTAAACTACGGTTAAGGGATTAAAGACGGTAAGGGCGGTACAGTCGGCCACCTCGGCGACCAGATGCGCGGGGACAGTGCTCTCGTCCCAGTGTCGGCGAGCTCTGGCGTAGGCCCGCATGGGCTCCTTGACGGCTCGAACAAGGAAGTAGATCCCCAGCGGGAGCAAGACGATTACGCCGATGGCCGCGAGGACGCTCTGGAGCGTCGGGTTAGACAGATCGGAAAAGAGGTAGTGCCCCCCGAGGAGGACCACAGAGAAGAGGATCAGATCGCCGGTGACGGAGCCGATTCCGCAGGCGAGGGTATGGCGCCAACCGCCGACCACGCCGCGGCGGATGGCCAGCATGTTAACAGGGCCCATCGGTGCGGCCGCCGCCAATCCCATCAAGAATGCGGCCGAAAGCACGTGGATGTAGGAGACGAACACCATGTGGCGGCAGATAATTAGGATAAGCTCGAAATTCCACTCGGGCAATTCACATCCAATGGGAACTTGACGACCGTCAAGCTAGGCGTCCGCAGGTAACGCGCACGAATCTCACTAAAGTCCGCAATGCCTCGGATGCGCGGCGTCGGCCGTGCACGGAGGTCGGGAACGTGTGGGTTTCCGACCCAGGCGGGGCAGCAGCGTATCCTAATCGCTATGAGCGAAACTTCCAGACAGAGCCAGTCGCACATCGACTCGATTGTAAAGCAGGAAGAAGAAGAGCTGGAGCGAAGGTCCAGCTCAGAGCGTCTCGCCGATGAGGTGGGCGCCTTTGCAGGAAGCCTTCGCTTCGTGGTGCTTCACCTGGCGCTCCTGATTGCGTGGCTGCTGGTGAATAGCGGGAAGATCCCCGGCGCACGGCCGTTCGACCGCTACCCGTTCCAATTGCTCGGTGTGATTGTCGCCGTGGAGGCCGTCATTCTCTCCAGCTTCATCCTTATGCGGCAAAACCGCATGATGCGCCGAGGGGAGCGTCGAGACCATCTGAATCTGCAAATTGACTTGTTGGCCGAGAAAGAGATCACGAAGCTGTTACAGATGGTGCGCGCAATTTGTGGACACATGGGACTTCAGAACATTATGAAGGATAAGGAGATTCGGGAGCTTAGTCAAAACACCTCGATTGAGTCGCTCAGTCAGACGCTGGAGGATCGGCTGCCGGGGACATAGGGCAAGGCGTTGCGTTCGCTATTGCCCCGCATGGTCGCTGCCTAAAGACTTAAGACCTTCTGCGCCTCCCCAAGCGCCTCATCAAAGGCCTGATCCAGCTTCGGGTTTGACCCCTCGGCACCCGGCCGCCACTCGCTCGCTCCACGTCAGGTACTCGCGACGACGCTCTAGCGACCAGTCAGCAGGCGGGCTGACTGCAATGTCGCGCACGGTGCAAATTTTGTCGGAGATCTTCACCTGCTTGGCTCGCGGAGAAGAGTCTCTCGCGTGTTCGACCTGAAGCCGCTTCCGCTCGTCCTTTTCGAGAGACTTATCGTCGGTCAACTCGCGCACTAGGCTCGTCACCTCGGGCCCGAAGTGTTCCTGTAGCTCTGCGAAGGTGGTCTGCGTGTCCTCGACCGTATCGTGCAAGACGGCGGCGAGAAGCGTCGCTGCATCGTCTATGTCACCCTCAACCGCGAGGACGGTCGCGACGGCGATGGGATGGTTGATGTAGGGAGACTCGTCGGCGTCCTTCCGTCGCTGCCGACGATGCTTGTCGGCAGCGAAGGCGATTGCCTTTAGAAGGTGAGCAGCGTTCAAAGTTCTCGGGCCTCTCTTTCGGGACAGTATAGCCCGGTCGATCTCACGCCACCGACTTCACGGTGCCGATCTTTTTCCAGGCCGCGAGGTAAAAACTAACCACGCGCTCAGGCGTCTGCTTCGTCGTCAACTTGCCCTTGACCTGGCCCGCGATCTCGGCTGCCGTGGCGGGTCCGAGCTTCTTCATCGCATCGCGGATCAAGAGTTGCTGCGGGCTCTTGGTATCCGAGAGCTCTCCCGCGAGTTGGTATTTTGCGGACTGGCGCACGCGCTTTGCCGGCGCCTTCTTCTTGCTGGTTTTCTTCTTCGTCATCTGTGTTCTCCTTAAAAGTAGTTACTGGATCATCGAACTCAATTTGCCCTCCAACCGAGACATCGCGTCGACCGACTGCTCGGGAAGGCTGCGAATATAAGCACGCCTCGTGGTTTCCAAGCTTGAATGGCGGAGGATTTTTTGAATCGTCAGATCCTCAACGCCCAGCGAAAATAAATTTGTTGCAAGTCCTCTTCTGAACGCATGCCATGCCTTCCAGTCGGGGCGCGAGTCATCGCGTTCATACTTGTGACCGACGTGCGGCTTGCTTTCGGGTTTCCCACAGTGAACGCAGCGGCGCAGCGTCGGAAGAATCGCATCGTTGAGCAGATTATTCATGGACACAGGAGTGCCGTTGCGAGTAGGAAAGATCGGGCCGGTGGAGGGATTGCCTGAACGCAACCTGTGGGCTTCGAGAATGATTTTCAACGCAGGAATGAGCGGGACGAGACCCTTCGATGCTAGGGTTTTTGTCTCATACACCTTACCGTTCCACACGGAGCACTCGACTCTGATCGCGTCAGGGAGAACGTGTTCCCAGCGCAGACCCTCGATCTCCCCACGGCGAAGGCCAGTAAAACTCGCGATGGCAACTGCCGTCCTGGAGGGTTCGGGCAGCACTGCAAGCAAGTTCCTGACCTCCGCCAATAAATAGTGCGGCATGATCTTCGACGGCTGGCCGGCGCCGATCTCGGCCAAGGAAACTGGGTTCGGTGCGTTGCAGAATCCTTGGTTTACGGCGTGCCGAAAAACCGCCGACATCAAACTCTTGAGTCGAAACAAAGTTTGCCGGGCCAGCTTCGGATTGTCGCGGCCAATCCAGTCGAGGGTTCGCTGTGCGTCCACGGTCGTGAAGTCGGCCACATGGATGTCACCGATTCGGGGCGCGAGATGTTTATCCCAATTCGTCAGCTGGCAATAGCAAGTCGAGCGTTTGCGGCGTTGTGCCATGTGAGGCAGGAAAACTTCCGTGAAAAAGGTGCGCAGGGGGATATGACGCTCAGGCGTAGCATCATGTCGGTTTAGCTGGGCGACGAACTCCTCCTGCATCCGCTCCACGTATTCGGGCGGCCTTTTCAGACGCTTGTGCTCGGGCAGAATTCGGCATAGCTTCTTGGCGCGCTGTTTTCGAACGACCTTGCCGTCCTGGACCCGCGATTCGAAGAATCTCAGCCACCAAAATTCTCCAGCTCGAAAAACATAACCCTTCTGATTGCTCATTTTTCCCTCATTTATCTATCCATAATCGTAAAGTGCTGGTACCAGAAAGGCCATTTTTGCTACCTGCGAACGGCCTTCCGGCGGGCCAGCCAGGCGGCCAGTTCAGGGCTTTGCGGGTCGATGCGGACGTAACGGCCAAGCCTGTAGCAGGGAAGGGGGTCACTACTACAGCGCGTGCGGGTGTGCTCTTTTAGCCATGAGAGGGGCACATCCCAGAGTTCAGCAAGATCCTTCAAGGTGCATAGTTTCTTCGGTTGCCCCGAGTCGTGAGGGACTGGTTGTTGGGGCACGGTCAAACCTCACTCTCTTCATCGGGTTGAAAAGGAATTGGGGCCTGCGGAGTACGCAGCCGAATCAAGACCTTGCTGCCCTTTCCGAATCCTTCCGTGCGCCAGGCGACCTTCAATATTTGCCGCGCGCGCGTAAGAGTGCGCGGCGAAATCCCGCACTCCTTCGCGTGCTTCTCAACCTCCTTGGTGGGCCGTTCTCCCCTTGCCAGGGCGTGCCGCAGGAACTCTACTGCGTCGGCCTGCCTGGTACCAGCGTCGGGCTTATCATCTGCGACAAGGTCGGCCGCCGAAACATCGACGGGGCCAGTCCACCGAAACACTCCTGTGTCCCCGGCATCTTGAATCTCATAGCCAAGAGAAGGCGCGGGGGGGCCAACGTTCGATTTGACGGACACCAGGGCGCGGCTGGAAGGAAGGTCGGGCACAATGCCAGCTAACAATTCGGTGCGGACGGCGCCGGTAAAATCGATAGAACCCAATCCGCGATACATCGCACGACCGGCGGATGCCTTGGTCAGATGACGCAGGAGAAGAATTCCGCAATCGAACTGATCAGCGAGCTTGGCTAGAACGTCCAAGACCGGTCGTGTCTCGTTGGCCCGGTGAGTATCAATACCGGCAAGGTAAGACTGAATGGGGTCGACAACAACCAGCTTGGCGCGTGTTTGCTGCAGCGCTCCTTCCAGCACCTCGACATCGTCCAGGCGGATGCCCCCGCGCTCCTCGCCACATTCATAACCACGAAGCAGGTGAAACCTCCCCGGGTCACCCTCCAAGACATCCAATCGCGGACGGATGACACAGTCTGGAACGTTCTCCACGCTCAGATACAACACATCGACGGGCTCGATCTGCTCGCCCGAGAAGGGAACTCGCCCTCGGGTGAAAGCGGCGATGATGGCAAGGGCCAGCCACGTCTTGCCGCAGCCCGGATCTCCGCTAATCATCGACAGCATCTTTCGGGGTATGTAGTCCCGCCAGAGCCAGCTAACGGCTTTCGGTTCCACGTCCGCCAGACACAGCAAATCAGGACCACGTGTCGCAACACGCTCAGGCACCGCGGAGCCAGCTTTGTACTTGATAACGGATTGGTAGATTTTTTCGACCTGAGCCTCGGCCATTGGCGGTACGCAGTGGTTCAGGTTGAAGGTCGTGATGGCAGCGCGGATAACATCTGGTGGATAGCCCCTTCGCCTGAGCCCGGCCGCCATCTTGTGAACAACGGAGTCGCGGCTGCCCTCGGGTAACCGATCCGGTATCTCGAAACCGCTGGGATTCGCGTGCTGGCTTTCACCGGCTGGTTTGGTCGTCCCGAGCTTCTCAAGAAGCCACGGAGGCGCAGGCAGGATAGGAGCGTCTACACCATTCAGAAATTGATAAGGTTTCCCCGAGGGGTGAATGCTGGGAGGAAGAATGCCATATCCATTCTCACCACGGATGTCGATTCCTGGCGCTATTTTCTTGGCGGAGTTGTGAATCTGCACCTCCGATGGCCACGCGGCGTAGTATTGGGAACCATTCCCGGTCTCCACGGCGAGGGTTGTCTTGAACCACTCGTCACTGTGAAGATTGGTCCACTCCGCAACCGTGATCCTTCCGGCCTCGCCGTCCGCGTCCACAATGAAACACCCGGGCGTGCTGCCGGTGGTGCCTCCCCAGTTGCAGCGTTCGTGTTTTTCATACCAACTAAGCACTTGATCGAGCTCACAACTCGCGTGCTTTTGCCACGCCTTCAGCAGTGGGGGAAACTTTTCCCCCGCCTTGACGGGAATAAGTCTGAGTCCTCTCTTGGCTAGGCGGAGTACCGTGCGCAGTGCCTCGTTCGTCACGAGGCAGCAGTGTTTGTATTTGTCACCTGAGCCGCAGGGGCAAGGGTCGTTTCTTCCGCTCTTGGCACTCGCTTCGGTCCTCATCTAAGCGCTTCACCTCGAAAGATCAAACCAACAATCAAACGTTTCTCGCTCTAGTGTCGACAATCGAAGCTACCGACTGTTCTACGCGGAGAAAAAGTCTACGACGGACAACTTTTCCAAACCGTATTGCAGGTTTACAATGCTGGCTGTACCCTTTGCAACTGGTGCTGCGGATACACGCGCGGATACATGCAGTAGAGTGCCGATGCCTCGGACCGTCGATAACAATTCGAGAGCTACGAAATGATTGAGCTGGGCTATGCTCTGGATCTCGGGCCGTCTTTGAAGACTGTCATCAACGTCGAGCTTTCTGTCTTAGGCCCAATGTTCCCCTCCTTCCTAAGCAGTGGTGGAAAAACTAGAGACGCCCGGCTTCCCAACGATTCCGAAGGTATGAGGCAATATTGGAAAGGGGTACAGCCTCGGCTAATGCGTCGAGACTGGCGTAAGATTCGAGAACGTCTGATTGACCTTGACCTCCAGAAGAAGGAAGAAGTTGTGGTGTGGCTTGAAGACGCAGGCTACGTCCCGAAGATTCTGGCGACGGCCAAATGGAATCCAAGAGATGTGTCCGTCGAAATCGCCGACTGGCTGCGCTATCGGCGCGACGTTTTGGCGCTGTTGCTCAGACTAGATAGGGATGATTTCCGACGGCTAATCGGCTTAGTGGAAGAGTATGTTAACGACTTGACGCGTACACTGGAAGACGTTTTCAAGCAAGATGCAGAAGATCCAGACCAGATTGCAGAAGGGTTCCCCCACACCCAAACAGACCTAAGATTTAAGCGCCGACTTGGGGCATTGAAAAGCGTTGATTCAGATGATCTCAAGAAAGTTGATCTCGACATTTTGGTGGAGTTCACAAATCAGTATCGGGACCTACGCGCGAGTTTTTTCTGGAACCGGGATGGTGATGCTTTCGTCGGGGTCTCCGCCAAAGACCCCATGGAAGCGCTGATCATCTCTACGCACATTGACCGGAATTTTTCCGTTAGGCGCCTGATCGACTGCAAGAATCAGAACAGTAAAACGTGCAAGAAAAAACGCTTTGAGCAGGGGCGCCGATCCGGCCGATTTTGTAGCGCGAAGTGCCGCACGTACTACAAAACCAACATGCGGCGTGAAAAGATCAGACAGATACGCTCTTTTAATATCGCGTGGAAAAAACTTCCACGAGAAAAAAAGATAAGGCAAAAACGGTTGGAATGGATTCGACGCCGAGCCGAGAGGGCGCTTAGGGTGCAATATTCAGAGGAGGAAAATAAAAAACTGCTAAAGATACCACTGCAGTGGCCGGCGCTAATAAAGCTCGTACGGTAGCTCAACCTCACCGCTGGGTGGTGAAGAGTCTGAGCCCAAAGACCCTTGGCACAGTGGCACAGTGTGGTCTAAGTACAACAAACTAAAATTCAAAGTACTGGACCATCTCATGGCACAGAGTGTTGGCACAGTATCCGACGTATGGCACAGCGTGTCACTCCCACACACTGTGCCAATGATGCACACTGTGCCAAGCTGCTGTGCCAAGGTCTAAATACATTGTTTCTAAATGCTTAACCCACGCTGTGCCACTGTGCCAAGGTATTTGGGCCGAAAATCGTTTTGAGAGAAATCCCAAACAGCAATGTGAGAATCGACTTCTTGCAAGGTCCAGCAGATTCTCGGTGCACAGTGACCCCGAGGGGAGCAGCTCCGGCCCGGCTCGTATGGGGGTACATCATTTTGGCCGATCAGAGGCCCCTCGCTGCCCCACAAAAGGATGATGAAGTCCGACTTCAGTCCTCACGTGGAGCACCTCGGAAACTGTGCCCCTTTCGCCAAGAAACATGAGCCTCTCATGCCTCGTTGACGCTAGAGGGACAGCTAATGGCTCCGGACATGCTTCGCGCAAGCGTGGCCGTTTGGTTAAGAGTGGGCAAGCGAGGCCCCTGCGGCGGGTGCACAGGTTCGAGATCGGGGATCTACCCTGGACACTGCCGGGCCGGCGCGGCCCACTGTCCCTACTGAGTCGTCGTTTTTGGCGGCACGGTAGGCCGTCCGTCCCAATGGTAGATGCGGCCCGGATCGTAGACATGAGCCTCGATCTTAAAATCAAGGAACTGAACTCTTTCGCTCACGCTGAGCACGTGACACATCCCGCACACTAGCAGGCCGGATTGAGTTACCTCTTTGGAGATTCGGGCCACCCAGACGTTCTCACGTTGTCGATGCACGGATAAGTCTAGGAAAGTATCGTACATTCTCGTCAATTGATCTTCTGGCACCAGCTCTCGCTGCTCCTTGCTCAAGTCAACATTCACCCATCGAATTTTGAGTTCATCTGCCAGGACTTCAACGCAGGACTTCGGCGGAAGTCCGCTAGCCTCCTCAAGTATCACGTCCACGTTGTGATTCTGAATGAGTTCACGGAGGTGCTGATCATAGGCAGAATCCATCAGAGGGTCGCATTGAAACTGATGGTGACTGGCAAAGATGCAGAGCTTGCGCATGTCCACTCCTAATTAGCAATTTCCTTTTCGCCGGGCATGGGTTCTGGAGCCTCAGATACCTTATCCGATGTTCCGCGCAAGTAGTTGATTCCGTATACCCGAAATCGGCCTGTTGCAAGGAAATTGCAAGTAGTAGGCAACTGCGGCTATCAAAATGGCCGGGCCACTGACGGCGAGGACGAGAGCGTGGCTTCGCCAGCCCCAAGTTCAGGAAGCGCGCTCCGCCCCGGACTCCTTCTTGACATCGTAGCGTTGCCGCAACCAAACGCCTTTCTTCTTGGCAAGAATCACAAGGACGGGCGGGGAGGGCTGCCTTCTGGGTTCTGATTGCCCTGCGGCAGGAGGCCGATTCTCCGGGGACGCAGAGATGATTTTTCCGTTCGCAAGCCTCGCCGTGAAGAGTCGCACTTTCGTTGCCGGTACTGCAATGGTCGGATCAGTGATCGTCTGATTATCATCAGTCTGAATGCTCACCAACTTGGCTCTGCCTTTTCCTTCCAAGTGATACGACTTGCCCACGCAATACGTTTCAGCGGGGTCACCTGGCACGAAAATCGTTTTCTTTGTGAACTTGCCACCGTAAAGAGAATCTCTCAGAGATTGCGTCATCCTAAAGGAGATTGTACTGTGCGGTGGAGCGTACGAAAAGTCTTGAAGGGGTTCGCGAGGTGGCCCTTGGACCGCCCTACAATTTAAGATGAATGGGCATGGCCGACTCCTACGAAGCTTGGCTCACCCAGGTTCAGGAAGCGCTCCGCTCCATCAACATGGACCTGGATGACTGGCAGAGCATTTGGCCGTTCGACTTTCAGGCTGAGCACAAGTCAGGTACGACGGCCACCGGCGCCGCGATGAGAGCCAACCGCTATTGGTGGCAGCACCAGAACAAGTCACTTGGGAAGGACTGCCAGCAGACCACGGACTGCTGGCTGCCACAGGATCACCAAGGGCCGTGCGAGCCGGTTTGAAAGAGAGATCGAATGTCAGCCTACGAACCCGGTGACTACGTGAAGGTCGAGTTCCCCGATGAGGCCACGGGCATCGGCGAATGGATGTGGGTCCGTGTCAGCCGCTGCGACGACCAGAGGCGGCTGATCTTCGGGACGCTCGACAACGAGCCGCTCGGAGATTATAGGGTAAGGGTCGTGCTAAAGGGATGGCGGGATTTGTTCATCGGATAAAGTCTTCAAAATGACGACGGAGGATTTGGTACCGATTTCTGATGCTCGACGCGTCATTACTAGTGCGGGCCATCAGTTCGAAATCATCCAGTTCTGGATTTCGCGGTCCATCAGTCTCTCTGGCTGCTTTGTTTGCTCTTCTCTCCTGATCAAATTGGACCAGAAACATTCGCATCTTTCCCAATGTTTCCGGATCGACTTCCCTTATGAGCCAATAGATCGGCACAATTTGAGCCTGCTGGGCTAGGAGTGGATCCTTTTCGACGAAGATTCCCGACATCTTTTCCAGCACCTTGGTCACTCGTTCTGCAGACCGACGCACGTTTGGATTCTCAGAATCAGACACCGTCTCATCCAGAGTTTCTTCTACCTGTTTTAGTTCCTGCTCTGCCTCCTCGACTAGCGCGTCAAGATGGGACTTCTTGGTATCCATAAGCGCTCCTCGATGCTCCACCAGCAACAGTTTGGCTGCAGTATTCCTGTCCTCGGACCGATTCATCGAAAATGCTACTCGCCTGGTGAAGAAATCGTGATCCGCAATAGAACGGATTAACTGCGGAACTTCTCCTTGCATAGCGTTTCGTAATTCAGAACCACTGAGGGGTTTGCTCGTGTTGAGACGAACAAACATGTCATTGATCTTCGACTCGTCGTCGGTGATGACACTCATCACTGTCAGTGAGGCATTGTCAAACTTCCGTGCAATTTTAGGATAATTCTGGACGAGATCCTGGTAGGCTAGCCCTCCCAAGCGCAAAGAAGGCTCCTCAATATATTCAAAGTCTTTCGCGAGTGTCAACGGCCCATCGAAAAAATTGTAGATGGCCAAGAGTCTTTGTTTTCCATCAATCACGGCATATTTTTTTCGAGATTGGTTCAGGCCACTATTGAGAAAAGTGAAGTCGGCAACGTAAATTTTCGGTATGTCAAACCCGTTCAAGATCGAGTCGATGAGGTATTGTTGTTGTGTCTCAGGCCAAATGTGGCCCTTCCGCTGGTAGACGGGAGAAAAATCGACGTCATCCCTCTCATCTCTCCACCAGGAAAGAGTGCGGGGCGGCATTGGCATTACACTAAAGGTCACCAGGATCTCCTAGAATCTTAAGCGGTATCTAATTTCGCGGCCCAAACCATCAAGGTCGGGATAAACCACCGAGTCTGTGACGCCCGTTGCAAACAGCGCGTCTCGTATAGCCTTCTTGAGTGTTCGGTTAATTACGAGTTTATGGAGCAACCCAGGGATCGTAGTCAGAGCTGGCTCAGAGTTCATCGCAACCGCATTTGTTCCAAACAGCACGAACGCGCCTCGCTGTGCCACAATTCTTGGGCTGTTGTGGACTCCATCTAGGGCGACTGGTAACTTTCCCGAATTCTTAACACGATCGCTGGGTTCATACGCATGCAGTAATTCGTCCTCAATGGAAAAAATACGTTCGGCGTTGTGATTCGAAAGCGCCGTCTTGTTGAGCAGAATAGGGTCTAAGACCCAAACCGCCGCGTCGACGGCACTCGCAGTGTTCTCAACGGCAGCATTTTCCAATGCAAAGAAAAGAGCGATGTGAGGGTTTTCCGTCCAATCCAGCAACCGTGTTGGAACGCCATGATGCTGCATTAGAAACAACAACTCGAAATCGCCCTTTGGCAGTTCCCTTAGAAACGGGGGAGCGCGATGCCGAAACATCGACATCAAATCCAATTCCAGTTGCCTCAGTGCAGCCCCATTGGCGGTTGGATGACGGTACAGACTCGGGAGTAATGTGTGGTTTGCTGAATCACGAACGCCGCGAAACCAGAGTGGCTTTTCGAAGAATGTCCGATCTTTTAGGAAACCACTAAGATCATTCAAGGAAGCAATGGCAGTTTCGCAAACCGGAGGGACTGCCAAGGTGGCGGCTGTCACGACGCCACCTCTTTATCTTTGAGCGTTCCCAACTTACTTCCGAGTGAACGCTTAATCCGTTCATCCACATGGTATCGGGGCAGCACCGCAGCGGTGAGTGCTTCTTCCGACCAGAGTTCCTCAACTTCCTGTTCGCTCCAGTTGCCAGACCTTCGGAGAGCGAGCGCCCCCAGAACGGTCTCAACCAGTTGCTGTTGAAACCACTCCTTCACGATCGCTTCTACGACCGGTTCGGCTGATGGAATATGAGAATAGAACTTGCGCCAACGGGCGGTCATGTCCGTGAACACGCGGAAATCCGCATTCGCTTGGATCGTATTCACCTGTGGCAGATACTTGGCTGCCCGATCTTCGAGAAAGTCAATCGTGCGTGTTTTGTCCCGCATCGATACCCACCGGACCTGCGGATCGGAGAAGCCGCCAACTTCCTCTGCCGGCGTGTTTCCCACGTCTGCGAACAACGCGTAGATGTCGCCCGCCCGCCCTCCGTTCCGCTTGCGCCCCGCAGCGCCGCCTCCGCTTGATTGGCCTGTCGAACTCGCAGCCGCTGCAGAGTTGCCCCCGGTGTTGGTGAAGTCATCTCTTATCATGTGCTTACCGTCAGGCGTTGGGCGATAGCGACTAAACTTGAAAAGCTCACGAATCTGCTTCAAACGTTCCCGAATTGAAGAGGCGTTCTCAGTGTTTGCCGAGCCGGCTGCGACCTGGTCCATCAATTTTGCTATCGGCTCAGGCATCTGCTCGCGGAATTCCGCAGCCCACTCGGTCCACGGGAGCGGCTGGCCGTCAACCAGCAAATTTGTGCGTGCCGTGTTCGCTGTGAGGCCCCCGTTCTGGTCCTGAATTGGTTCGACGTAAATCACCACCCGGCTGTAGCCGAAGATCACTCCAAAAGATTGAAGTCTTGCCACACCGGTTCGCCCGACGACCAGTTCATAAAGCTCGTCGTCGTATAGGGCAGCCATGTGACCGCCGGAAAAATGCGTGCCGGAGTCATCAACAGCGTCCTTCAGAATCCACCACCGAGCCGTAGCCTGCTTCAGCGCGAGCATACCTGATTCACTCGAGTTGGCTTTCAACCATGCCTCCTGACCAACGACTTTCCGGAGCATGTTATGGCGATCGTCGCGCGGTAGAGTCCAGTTCTCACGCGCCTTCACCGTCACGTTCTGCGGGAAACGGAAGTATCGGCTATTTAGGTAGCGCACGATCCAGCGAGATGGAATTGAACCCTCGGGTGGTGCGTCCATCGTGCTCTGGCCAGTCTTACTTCCAAGAAGGACGACAACCGTGCCGTGATCTTTGATCGGTTCGGGCTTTATGTAGTCAGCGATCGGCAACCAGAACTCCCCATTCTGGTGGCGGCGAAGCCCGTACGTCTCGGAATCGGGGTCCTTCCACAGGTGTATCATCGACCCGTGCCCGTCCTTCCAGCTGAGGTAGACCAGACCGAGAGTGTTACGCGGAGCTGCTGCTATCTTTGCTCCCATTCCGAAGTTTCCGTGCTTCGACTGTTGGTGCATGGAGGACGAGAGCTGATTGATATAGCTCACCATCTCGGGGCCGGTCATTCCGATGCCTGTGTCGATGGCCGCCAACTTGAAGCCTTCTTTCGGTTCAAGATCGAAGCGCGTCCAGTCGACATCCCAGCGAATCTCGCCGGACTGGTTGGGCGAGGCCATTATGCTGTCGATCGCGTTTTCAGTAAGTTCTCGGACGAACTGGAGCGGCGCGCAATCTTGGGAAAGTCGTTCCAACATGAAAGTCATGTTCGCGACTTTCATTTCTAAGGTGAGGTCAGTTGCTTTAAGTGGGGTGCGCTGCGCAGAATTGGACATCGATTCCTCCGTTTTGAGGTAGGTAAGCGACCTCAAAATCAAAAGTGTCTGTTCAGCAAGCGACTGAGGAGGAAAGCGAATTCGCAATCGGCCTCTATCGCTTAGCCTTTGCAAGACCTACTGAGAAGATAACGGATGAGCATCCAGCGTGTCAAACGCCATGACCCTCTTAATCCGAATCAGCGCTCTGCGCAGATGGCGAAGGTTCGAGGCAAGAAAAACAGGTCAACGGAAATGCGCGTGGCCGCATACCTGATCCGTCGTGGTGTACGAGGATGGACGCGTCACGCAGCGGACGTTCTCGGCCGCCCGGATTTCTATTTTGTGAACGAGCGTGTCGCGCTCTTCGTTGACGGCTGCTTCTGGCACGGATGCCGGTACTGCTGTCGCAACGTGCCACACTCGCGACGAGATTTCTGGAGCGAGAAGATTGAGTCGAACCGCCGACGAGACAGGAGGATCGAAAGGTTACTGCGCTCCCAAGGATACGCGGTCGTTCGGATCTGGGAGCACTCACTTGGTACCGAGCGCTGGATGACACGGTTACGCTCAGCACTGCAGAGGGCGGCGGAGGTCAGTCATCTTCTTAGATAGTGCTGTTGCCAGCGGTGCTGCAACCAGTTGGCTCAGAGTGACCGGAACCGCGTTTCCAATTTGTCGCATACTGTTGCACCACGAACCCTCGAAAGCCCAATCGTCGGGGAAAGATTGGAGCCGAGCGCACTCACGAACGGAGAAGTAACGTGCGCTGCCATCATCCAAACAAACTACGTTCTCGCCGCCCGACACTCCGTGGTAACCGGCCTTGATGGTTTTCGCCGGAGCATCTAGCCTGCTTCCTTCATGCCCTTTGTAGGTTCGGGCACCGGGATTGAAGAAGTGATTCAACACGATGTGTGACCTTCGCCCTGGGCCGACATTGGGCAGATCGCCGACCGCGTCTCGTACGGTTCGCCAAGGAGCTAATCTGTGAACCTGCCGGGACAGTTCGCTTACCCGGGCTGCCGCAACCGGAATGCTCTGCCGGCGCGTTCGCGGTACGCCGTGACGCTCCCAGTAGGAGCCGCTGACCCACTGATCAAACAAGAGGCCGTCCCGCGAGTGAGTCGGAATGGGGAAGCTGTATTCAATCCCTAGGTCTGCACGTACTCCGACAACAAACACACGTTCCCTGCTTTGGGCGACACCGTAGTTTGCCGCGTTCAGGATCTGCCAGATCACCCGGTATTGAGTATCCTCGACCTTCCCACCGGTGTAGAGGCGTTCCAGCCGAGCGCGATGTTCGGTCCACTTCTCGCTCTTTCTCCGCAAAACCTGAGGGAAGCGTAGCTGGTATATGACGTAATTGAAGTAGTTAACGAACGAACGGTGGAGCATTCCCTTTACGTTCTCGATCAGGAACGCCCTCGGCTGGCAGTCTCGCACCGCGCGGATGAATTCTGGGAACATGTCACGTGAATCAGACCTACCGTGGTGCTTCCCGCCTTGAGAGAACGGTTGACACGGCGGACCGCCGCTCAACAAATCCACGTCAGCGTATTTCGAGAAATCAACCTTTCTCACGTCGCTTTCCAAGATTTCCCAATCGCGAACGTGAGCGACCTTCTTCTGCTTGTTGTATCGGAGGGTTTCGCAAGACTGGTGGTCAGAATCGAGAACCGCGGAGGCGTGGAATCCGGCGAGCGCGGTGCCTAGCGCGAGTCCGCCGGCCCCAACGAAGAGGTCCACTGAGCGCAATCGGTCAGAAATCGGCATTATGGTGAGCAAGGTTCCTCATGCAAAGTCGATTCTATAGTAGTGCTGAAGCGATAAGTTACTGAAAAAACGGGGTCTTCCATCGTACGGACGCAATTCTAACATAGGAGAACAAATAGCGAAAATAATGATACGCACGAAGGCCGCAAGCGCGTGCTGCTGATCGCCGCCTCGATCCTCGCAGCTAGGAAGCTGTCGCAGTATGACGCCGGCACTCGGGTTCCGACCACCGTCGCCGCCATCTCTGACGGCATCCACTGGGCCGAGCAGATTATGGCGAAGATTGACGAGAGGTGGCCGGCGAGGTGAATGGTGGCATGGTCTCTCTGGCGGACCGCGAAGAGTGTCTGAAATCTGCGTGGGGAGTCGTAAAGCGCAGCATACTTTAGTGATCGCCGCACACTTCATTTGCATAGCCTGCCTGCCCAACGACATCTCCGCCTTAGAAAGCTTCATATCAGCCCTAGAGGGAGTGCTAGCTGCCCTGGATAGTTCTTTGCTGCTTTGGGAAATATTAGCGTGTGTTTTTACAGGCATGGTTGTAAATAGGTGTTGCGATAGAAATCCGCGCTGCGAATACCAGGAGTTAGTAGCGGGGGTGTTTGGGTATTTATGACTAGATTGGTAGATGGAATCCCGACCTGAATGACGATGGCACCGAAGATTTACCGTGACTGATCCTGCTTTGAAATCTTCGCAATTTCGTGAGCGACTATTGTCGCATTATCAATGATCCGCGTCCCGGTAAAAACCCCTTCGGAAGTGGCAGGAACTTGGATGTTTCTATCGACATTTACGAAATCATCCTCCAGCTTGAATCCATCGGCATCCTGAAATTCCACCGATCCGTAAAACACGGCGGGGAATGCGGACTCATTTTTGACCGTGAGCTTCCACGAATATGTTTTGTACTGACTATTGGCATCAATGATGCGGGTCTCTAGCGACACTACATGCCAGTCTTCTGCCGGAGGCGCAGTGGCGATGATTGCTGGAGAAGATGATGGCTCTGCCTGGACCGGCTCCGTCGGTCGAATCTGTGGCGGCGATACTGTTGTTGACTCTGGTTGATTATCCACGATCACGACTCGATAGGGAATCAACATCGCATATATATCGAGATTGCGACGCGCGTATAGGCTTAATTGCCGTTCGATTTCAGGGACGCCAACAATATCTCTGAGACTGCGCCCGAGTTCTGTTGCAGCATTCGGCCCCTTCATGGTTACGATATCAGTGAGCCAGTCAACGGAAACATCGCCGTGGATTGGCAGACAAAGAAGATGCCATCCACCGATGAGCACGATGAGGAGAACGATCAGTCCCAGTTGAGTACGGATAGTCATTGGGCGCGCACGATATCTACCCGTCGGCTGGGGAGTTCATGGGCTGAAATTATACGCCTAGCCTTGACAAGAGCCCACCATTTCACCATGGCAATGCTGTGCGTAACTCTGCCCGTAGCGTCGAATCCATATCCATCTCTGCGCTTAGCGCCTCTTCGAGCCGCGCACCCGCGCCATCCTCATGCGGGCATCTTCCGCCGTGCCGCGCCCTGGCTATGTTGCAGTTATAGCAAAGCAAGCGGTAGCGGTCCTTCGGCCAGCCCAGTTTCACGCGGCCAAGATAATGGCACTCGTGTCGAGAAGGCGAGGCTAGGGGTGTCACCCTATCCCGTCCTGGCAATGATCGCGTCTAATGCTGCTTGGCAATCTCCCGTTCCATCAGCCTCAGCAACTCCGACGGCTTCATCCCGAAGCTGCCGGCGAAGTCAAACAGGGCGTTCAGGGAAGGGCTCTTCTCGCCGCGTTCCAGCTGCCCGACGTAGTTCCGGTGGTAGCCGGTTTGGTGGGCGAAGGAATCTTGCGACAACCCCTTGTTCTGCCGGAGCCTTCTGAGCACCACACCGAAGGCGGCTTGGGGACTGGAAGACCTTCGGCGCCGGGTTGTTGAGCGAGGCACGCCCAAGACTTTGGGCTATTGCACACAATTGTGCGACCCACCTATAGTGTGTAATCAGATGGACACTCAGCTGGTCGAAATGCTCGGGCGGCACCGCCTGATTGCGGAACTCCTCCGGGCTAACCTGGAGGTTGCGACCCCGGCTCGCGACCGGGGCATCGACCTGATTGCCTACGCCGACCTCGGCACCCAGGTCACTCGCTTCTCCGCCTGTCCGATCCAGCTCAAGGCAGCCATCGACGGGTCGTTCTCGGTGGACCGCAAGTACGAAAAGTTCCCGAACCTGCTGATGGCCTACGTGTGGTACCTGGAAGATCCAGCCAAAACGGTCACGTATGCGACTACGTACTCGGAAGCTATAGCCGTGGCTGACGCGATGGGCTACACGCAGACGCCTTCATGGGAGAAAGGCCTGTACGTGACCACGAGGCCCAGCCCGCACCTGGTGGCGCAGCTCGAACCCTTCAGGATGACGGCAGAGAAGTGGTGGGAGAAGGTTACCAGCAGTAGGGAATTGCCGTCAGAGCCTCCGGCGGATCGCTGACACACCTGAACACCGCTTTCGCGGCTTCCTTGATTACCAACACGTGAAGGTATTAAATGCTTAACGTGAAGCCTTTTCTCGCTTTCGCGGTGATTTGCGTTCCGATAATGCTTATCGCCAACACTTCCTTCGCCAAAGAGAAGCAACGCGAGTGGCAGACAGGTAAGGTGGTGGACACTAACCGTGACAGGACGTATGCAGGGAGTGTGGGCAATGCATCGGGAACCGCCACGACTTCAGGCGGCACAACATACGGCAATGCAAGTGGCAGTTCAGCCGCTGTGTATCGGGTGTACGAAACCTACACCATCGAGGCTGGAGATTACGTTTATGTGTGCGAAGAGCGCATCAAGTGGAGATGGTCCAAGCCCGCTGTTCTTACGGTGAACGGGCCTGTACAATTTGCAATGGAGAAGGACCGCATCTACATAAAGAGCGAGGATGGTAGCGAGCACGAAACCAAAATCGTCAAGAAAATTCTGAAAGCTCAACAACTCCCCGCCAACCAGGCAAGTCCCAAGAACTGAAGCCCCGCGATTTAGTTCTGTAGAAAGTGCCGCCCAGCCGGGCGACGCTCAGCCCGCCACTGGCAACAGATCGAGGCTGGTCGTCCGATCACCCTAACTACGCTGTTAAGGATCTGCGAGGCGCTTGACGTGAGGTTGACCACGATGCCGGCGGGGATGGAGCGGTAGCATTCAGCCGCTTGCATTTGTGCGCGATGAATTGTTTCTGGATGTGGGCGTGTGCATCCTTAGGTCGACTTATAGTCTCGGGATCTGCCGCGAATTCGGCATTGCAATATTCACACACGCCAAGCACCGGAATATTAGTCTCTCGTTGGGCGATCCTAAACTTGCGTTGCGCCATGCCCAAGTTTCCTAGTGAGCGGACCCTGTTGCTATCCTGTGGAACTACAATCCCGTGGAGCGAACGAGTGAGCCAAGGTATCGGGAATGGTCAAGTGTGTCTTGGCGACAACGCGGGTAACAATGTCTTCCGCGTAATCGCGGTACAGGGTGTGTAACGTGCTGCGCCAGCCTATCAGTTCGCCACGCACAAACTCAGTATTCCGCCCTGCGGGGTCTTTCTCGTTCTCAAGATAGAAGGTCTTCAGAAGCAATTCGCCCTGTTCTACCAGGCGATTGATAGTTTCGGCGTTTTGCAATGCTAGGTGCATGGCTGCCCTCCTCGGCGCGAATCGAGTGCATGCTGGTTGGTGGCACGAGAAGGCAGACGTAACTCCTCCTTCTCGTGCCCAGCCAACTCAGAGTGGCTTTACGCGGCCACGAGTTCGTGCTGCTGGAGGGTCGAGGTGACAACGTCAAAGGTGTGAACCTGGGGCGTTCCCTCGATAAATCTTGCCAGCATCTTCAACACTTGCGGATAGGTATTGGTGTTGTAGTTGTCGGCATCTTTCTTGTTTTCCCACAGACTGATCGCGGTCACATCAACTCCGCCGGGACCGGCGAAAGTGATTTCGTCCTTAAACCCATTCTGCTTACGAAGCAAAGGCAGAACGTCTTTTTCAAACGCGCGCGTATAATCGGACAGCATATTCGACTTCAAATGGAAAGAGACATTGCGTGCAAACATATCAACCTCCTATAAGGTCGTAGTCGCTAACGCTAAGAGGAGAGAACTTCAGATGGGCTGACTTAGTTTCAGGGAACCTGAAAGAGGTGGAAGCCACCTCACCTTTAAGCCTAGCCCTCTGAAACACTATTGTCAAACTGCCGAACCTCAGAAAAACAGCAGGGCCGGGGACCGAAACCGCCGACTTGACCACAGTGGGTGCTTTGGAAGTTGACGGCGGATCATCATTCCAAGGAGGGCGTCTATTTGCCGGAGGTGTCAACTCCCGCTCAACCTCGGTCGGGAAAGCGATTCTAGGCACGTTTTTCAACAGCGCATTCATTGCAAGTTTCACTGCAAGTTTCATTGCAAGTTTGGACCCACCTGAGAGCGGTTCTGCCCACTTCAGAGCCCCCAGCGGACTTCATGGCGCCGCTAGCGATCTTCGACAGCGGGACATTACTTACGGATAGCCCGTCACTCTGGCACAATCGCGCCAAGGGCGCCGGTTGATCAAGGAGGGCGCTCATAAAGTAAAGCCGACTAAGCACGAACCCAGGTGCTTCGGCCATTGACCTTTCGTGAAAAACAAGTGATCCGGGGAATGCTACGATCACGCCAGCCTAACTCAGTGGGCCGAATAAGGGGTTCTAATGGGCGCAGATCATCGCCCGCTCGTCCTGTTAACGGGAGGGTCAGGCTACATCGGGGGGCGCCTACTCAAGGAGTTGGAGAAAGCGGGCTGGCCGGTTCGCTGCCTGGCTCGGCGACCTGATTTTCTCAGATCAAAAGTTGCCGCTTCCACGGAGGTCATTAAAGCAGATTGCCTGGATCGCAGTTCACTAGTGCCGGCGATGGCAGGAGTGCAGACGGCGTATTACCTCGTCCACTCCATGGGGTCTTCGGGTAAGTTCGAACAGGAAGACCGCGGAGCCGCCCAAAATTTCGCCGATGTAGCGCGCGATTCTGGAGTACGACGCATTGTCTATCTGGGTGGTTTGGGGAACCAGGACCAAGCGCTCTCCGCTCATTTGCGCAGTCGTCACGAGGTTGCAGACATCCTGCGAAGCTCAGAGATCCCCACCATCGAATTTCGTGCATCCATCGTGATCGGTTCCGGCAGTCTTTCATTTGAAATGATTCGCGCGCTGGTACAGCGGTTGCCGGTGATGATCTGTCCGCGGTGGGTTGCCGTCAAAGCCCAGCCGATCGCGGTCGAAGATGTGGTTGCGTACCTGATGGCCGCGCTGGTGTTGCCGGTGGAGCAGTGCGGAGTTTTCGAAATCGGGGGCACCGACCAAGTCAGCTACGGCCAAATCATGCAGGAGTATGCCCGCCAATGCGGCCTCCGCCGGTGGATGATCCCGGTTCCGATCCTGACGCCTCGTCTCTCAAGTTTGTGGTTGGGCTTAATCACGCCTGTTTATGCCCGCATTGGCCGAAAGCTCATCGATAGTATGCGCAACCCAACTCTGGTGCACGACAACTCCGCTTTGACCGCCTTTGACATCAGGCCGAAAAGTTTGGGAGAAGCGATGGAGAGAGCTCTTCACCATGAAGACCAGGAATTTGCCCTGACTAATTGGTGCGACGCTCTTTCCTCGGCGGGGAAGACGCCGTCTTGGGGCGGAGTAAAGTTTGGCACCAGGCTCGTCGATTCTCGGACCGTGCAAGTATCGGTTCCGCCAGCGGCAGCTTTTGCTCCGATTCAGAGCATCGGAGGTCTGAATGGCTGGTACTTTGCCAATGTTCTTTGGCGGTTTCGGGGCCTCTTAGATCTCGTTGTAGGGGGCGTGGGGCTGCGCCGGGGCCGTCGCGATCCTCACACACTTTCCGCAGGCGACGCTCTGGATTTCTGGCGAGTGGAAACCTTTGTGCCGGACCACGAACTCGGTCTGGTCGCTGAAATGAAAGTGCCGGGCCGCGCGTGGTTGCAGTTCGAGGTGGAAGCAAATAGCCGAGGCTCCGTCATTCGGCAGACCGCTATTTTTGATCCTGCCGGATTAGCGGGGCTTCTCTATTGGTACATGCTTTATCCTGTGCATCGCTGGATTTTCGGCGGCATGCTCAACGAGATTGCAGCTGTCGCAGGACGCAGCACAGGTGCTTCTTCCCTTGGGGCATGACGGTCTGTTTCCACAGAGTCAGCTATAGAATTAACACCGTGAAGGTCACCCGCAGAAGAGGTGGTTCGCGACCCGAGCCATCGTATACAAGTCCAGTTTGTCGGCCAACAGGAAGTAATCCCGGCTCTCGGCTCAAAAGAGCTCCCCCAAAACACCGTCCTCAATTCATTGCAAGTTTCACTGCAAGTTCTGACCCACTTGAAGTGCCTCGTTCGGCTTGTCCCCCGTCGCTGGCACCAAATCTAGGCTGGGCGTCCGATCACGCTGACCATGCTGCTGAGAATCTACTTGTACAACTATTGTCGCCAAGAGTGTGCAACTTTGACCAGCCTTGGCCGAACACATCGTCCATGATCGCGTAGGGGAGAACAAGTAGTGCTGGATTACCCAGGACGCGAGACGATTCTGTGCATCGACGATGATGACGGCATGCTGCGCTACCAAAGAGCGCTGCTCGAAAGACGTGGGTATAAGGTGCTCACCGCCACCTCCGCTCTAGAGGGCTTGCAAATGGCGGCAGTCTGCGCGGTCGCTGCCGTGATCGTCGATTACCACATGCCCGAGATGAATGGGGATGTGGTCGCGACCGAAATAAAGCGCCTCAGGCCACAAGTTCCAATCATTATGGTTTCCAGTGACGATGAGATTCCAGAACCCGCATTGAGTGTGGTGGATGCCTTTGTCTCCAAGAACGAAGGACTCAGCCGCTTGTTGCCGGTGATCACTCGAATCTGCGGTGAAACCCCCTCCGGATTCCAAGGGAGCAGAATAACGGCCTGAGAATATGTTAGAGCTTCCCGTGGTTTTCGAGAGTACTGCTTCTCATGCGCTTAAGCTTTTCTTCACCCCCGAGTTTTGGCAACCTTTTAGCGAATTGTCGGTTGCAACTATCTGCCTTGCTCTTTCGGGCGATGGTGTTAAGGTCTGCTTATTATGATCATGGTGTTCAGCCACAACAAAGAAGTGGATTCGGCCCTTGTGGCGAACGTGACGTTTTATCACGCAGACGGTCGAATTAGCCTGCAGATGAAGAACGGAAGCTTGGTCGGTATTGAGCACGCCACTGATAATGATCGCGCTCAACTGCGAAGAAGCGGAGTTGCGATATCCAGAAAGGAAACGTCAGGATTCGAACCCGTGTAACTGACCTGGAATTGAGTAGAGCTTTGACGTGGCAAAGATTGCTTCCCCCGAACTCCCGAGATGTGGCAGCGTTAAACCGTTTGAAGCCTACTCGGGCGACAACCTCACGTTCACATTGAAGTCAGGGTTGTCGTGCGAGACTCCAATTGCCTCCGTTTCGTCACTCCAGACGTTCGATTCCGCCTCCCGAATAAGGGGCTCGTTCCAAAAAAGGGGAGACGCGCAAAAGCATGTGCACCGAGGGCTGGGAATAAAACTCAACCGGCGCGTTCCTTTCGGACCTTGATACTAGTTGTGAATTCTTCCTTGGTCACCGTCACGTTGTCGAACACAAAGAATTCCTTTGCGCAGTGCCCACAGATAAACCGACCGGCATAGACCCGGCTGAACTCGGGGGCGAAAGGATACGTCGTCTGCTCTCCACAATGGGGGCAAGTTAGCATGAACCCCCTCCGATCACTATCTGGACGACGGCGCGTAATCTAAGATGCCTGCAATATACGCGCACGCCCAGTGGTCAAGCAAGCTGTGGTTTATTGCCCAGTCAGGGAGCCGGACGGCATCGGCTGGCCCGATTCAGCGAGCTGGTGATTCCGCTGGATTCTGAGAAGTCTTCCCAAGTACAAGTCAACCCGAGTTCGAACGTTCGCTGCGAATTCGAAAGAGAAGGTAAACCACGACCGCAATGTTAAGGATGAGCACCAGAACTTTGATAGGACTTGGATGGCGGTGTATTTCGTAAAGCTCGATGGGGACTAGCGAACTGGTGATGATCACGGTAAACCACTCAGCCCAGTGTTTCATCAGCCAAAGGCCGATCCCCTCGGTGAGGAACAGGCCGGCGTAAACAAAGCTGCCAACTCCAAGACTTTTTATCTTGCCTGGAGTAAAGTTACCTGCTTTCTGAATCGCTCTATCGACGTAATGGTTGCCAGGATCTAGGCCAAGCGTTTCCACCCAATGTTCCAGAACACTTGCCACGTCTTTGTGAAGCAGGTTGAGAGCGCCCACGCCGACCGCGATCAGAAGAACCGCCTTCAGCAATTTGAACATTGCGATCAACCGCAACAGCTTGCTATCGGAGGATTTCATCTGACGCAACCATCGTACTCGAATGCGGATGCACGAGGCGGCTGGGCTATGGCAGAAATTACTCCCCCCCGCCACTGGCAACAGATCGAGGCGGGGCGCCCAATCAGGCTGACCACGCTGTTGAGGATCTGCGAGGCGCTGGACGTGAGGGTGACCAAGATGGTGGAGGGGATGGATCGGGGATCAAGACCTGATTTCATTTGAATCCCAGAGGCAGAGTTCGGCCCAGCAAGCCCCGCAGAGCTATGAGATTGCCTTTTGTGCTCGCTTTCCGCCAAACGTACACGCGGGAACCCATACTCGGCGCTGCCAGGCTTGACTAGGCGACCCTATCGAAACAACAAGTTGCACGCTGGATGCGGAGGGCCACTTAAATGCACCAGTGAGGCGGAGTGAGCATTCTTCTCCTCTTTCAGGTTCCCTGAAACTAAGTCAGCCCATCTGAAGTTCTCCCTCATCTTAGCGATCCACAACCTTAAGGAGGTTGACATGTTTGCACGCAACGTTTCCTTTCATTTGAAATCCAATATGCTTTCCGACTACACGCGCACTTTCGAAAAGGACATTCTTCCTTTACTTCGCAAGCAGAACGGCTTTAAGGACGAGATTACGTTCTGCGGCCCTGGCGGAATCGATGTGACTGCCATCAGTTTGTGGGACAACAAAGCCAGCGCAGAAAACTACAACACCAATTCGTACCCCGAAGTGTTGAAGACGATGGCAAGATTTATCGAGGGAACGCCGAAGGTTCAGACCTCTGACGTTGTCAACTCGACCTTCCATAAGATCGCTGTTCCTATAGCAGCGTAGAACAGTGAGTTTTTCACCGGTCGGGAAGGCGGCTAACGCCGCCTTCTCGGACGACTAAAGGGTATCTGAAGGTGATTGGTTCTTGTGACTCGAAGGCGTCATTGGAGAGGGTGATATGACAAACGTATTTGTTGGAAATCTTGGCTCAAACAGAACACCAGATGAGCTTCGTGCGCTGTTTCAAACCTACGGACCAGTCGAAGACGTTAAGATCATGATCGATCCTGAAACTCGATATTCACGTGGATTTGCGTTTGTAGAAATGACCAACGACCTTGAAGCCAAGAAGGCTATATCACACTTGAACGGCGTCATGGTGGGGGGTAAGCCGATTCGAGTGGAAGAGTCTCGGCCCAGCCTCGCAGCATAGGGCAAGACGCACCGTTAAGAACGGCGCGACGCGCTTGACGTGAGGCTGACGACGATGCTGGCGGAGCTGGAGCAGCGATCAATAGGAAAAGCTAGGTGAGGAAAGGGTTTTTGGATTCTGACCTCACAAGTGAAACGTTAGAAGTGCGGCCTCAATGAGGGTAATCGCGACGATAGCGGAAACGTTTGACTTTCGACACCAAGGGTGAAATCATTATTTTCGTCGGGCGGAATCGCAGCTTTGCCCGCACACTTGACGCTGTTCTCGCCCTTCTTGCGCATTTATTCTTCCTTCATATAGGGAGTTGCCTTCTGCGCATTCGGAACTCTTGAGAGGGGGCCAATTATGCCACTCGTGGCAGCACCCAAGAAACCTAGCCAATTCGATCCCAAGACATTCCTTTCGACCATCGACGGCGGTAGGAAGATCGCGGCTTTTCCCAAAAAGCAGCCGATCTTTGTTCAAGGCGATACGTCCGATGCTGTTTTTTATATACAGAAAGGAAAGGTAAAACTGTCGGTTGTGTCAACGAACGGAAAGGAGGCCACCATAGGCATTCTGAACGAGGGTGATTTCTTCGGAGAAGGTTGCCTTACGCGGCAGTCTTTTCGCCTGTGCTCTGCAACCGCAATGAGCGATTGCTCTGTGATGCGAATCGACAAGAAATCCATGATGGCAGTGCTTCACCGGGAACACGCGTTTTCCGATATGTTCGTGGCATATTTGCTGACCCGGAACATCCGATACGAAGAGGACTTGGTTGACCAGCTTTTCAATTCCAGTGAAAAAAGACTGGCCCGGATATTGCTATTAATGGCGCATTTCGGCAAGGAAGGTACGCCCGTGACTGTAATCCCCAAGATCAGCCAAGAAACTCTGGCTGAGATGATCGGCACCACTCGTTCGCGGGTTAGCTTTTTCATGAACCGGTTCAGGAAATTGGGGTTCATTGATTATCACGCGAGCGATGCATTTCAAGTTCACAGTTCACTGCTCAACATCGTTCTCCACGACTAGAAAACGGAACTCTACTCTCTTGCAGACGTAGCCACCCTCGGCTTCGCCATTTCCTTGACGACTTCGGCGAGTGTCGCTTTGGCCGATTGCTTTTTGGTTTTTCTCTTACCCATAGACCCATGATTTCACGAGTCCGGGGGCGTCTACTGGTCACTTTGGATCATGTATTCTTGGTCGAAGCGGGCATAGCGCCATTCGGTCGCGCTGAAGCACCTCACGAAGTGTGGACACCTATATTCCGAAACCTGAGCAATTTTGAGCAGTCACCAACGAGGCCACCGTTTTAATCTCTTTAGCAGATATGAAGGAACTGTGCGGCCCACGGTCGTTTTGTTCCTCTGGTTGGCGCAGCCGTATATTCGTATACAGGAAAGCTAGCTCATCCACCCGCTGCGCCACATCTTTGTGGAACCATGCCAAGAGTTCTAATGATCCATAAGATTTGGATTCACCGAAACCTCCCGGCATCAAACTCGGTGAGGTAGTGCGAACTGAAAGGTGAAGTCGAGATACTAAGAAGTTGGTCTTGACGAATTCCTTATTGAATGGTGGAAAATTCATGAGGGGAGCTACGGTCGGTGCAGGTTGTTCCAGGTAAGCCGAAAGCGGCTGCACCTTGTCGCCGGACTGGACCTTCTTCACAGTGTCCATATCGTTGGGGCCAAAAAGCTGGGTGCGAAAAGCAGTCATTTGGAAAACTTGTTGCTCGACCAAAACGCCTTCCAAGAACTGCACCTTGACCAGGCTTGACGCTCGCCTCGATGGAGTGTAATCGTGGCCCGGCGTTAGTCAACCAGCCTAAGGGAACAGGAGCTGCGAATGTCCGGAATCAATGGCGACAAATCGAGATTTCACCGGGAACGAAAGCAGAGGATTGCTAAGAGAAACCGGAACCGGGGACTAATGAACCGATTGACGGAGGCACACAAGCTGGCAACCCCAGCTTCCGGGTCGAGACCAAAGACGGTGTCGGCGTGATTACGCCTATGCTCGCGCCGCCGCTTTCCGGGCGATACCCACTCCGAATCGGCGGTCTTGGATGAGAAGTTAGGCTCATTCAGCGTGCACTGCAGAATGGTGCCAGTGGGAATGATGTCGCGGATGACAGCATGGGTTGCGGCCGAGAGAACCTCCACTACGAGCAACCCAGCGCCTCCGCCCAGCGGCCCATAAGTTTGAAGAGCCGTTCCGTTGTAGCTCCAGGAGAACGCGAATGCCGCGATAAAAATTCTCCTTGTGGTAGGCAATTTCCCAACGTTTCAAGACTACGCGCAATTCCTTCTGCGCGTTCCGAATGGCGGCTCGTGCCCGCGGCCGATTCTTCGTCAACCGCATGAACGATTGAAACGCTGCTGCAATCTCCGGCTCCACGCGCTTCCGCGAGGTTCGCGCATTTCCTATCCACCGAGGCGGGATGTTCGCTCGGAATTTGAGAAAGCCGCGGACGCCCGAGCCAGCGCTCGCGGCAAACAGTTTAGCTTCTCTCGGCATGCGATCTCCTCCTTGCCCTGGCAGAGGCTCGCCCGCGCCCTTAGTCCCGGCAGGCCGCAACATTCACAATCTTCTAATGCTTCTTGCCTGCCCTAATCTTGGCCCATCGCGCCTTTTGCGCTGCTACTATTCTCTTGCGTCCTGCGGCGGAAATCGTTCGCTTCTTGCGAGTAGGTCTCGTCTTGGTGCCGTTTACGTAGACCTTCCCGAAGGCCGTCAGCGCCGCCGTTACGCGGTGCAGCTCATTGGCAAGCCGCGATCGTTCCTTTTGGAGTTGACCGACTACGGACTGCATCAGTGTTTTGCGCATGAGGTGATGGTATCACTCGAAATTTGGACACTATGACGGTTCCTGCCGGAGGGCTTCCCCAACTGTCGTAGAATCACCATTTCGCCGGTCTGAGGCAGCCACCGATGAACAACCGCGAAATTCAGGCGGCTTGGACGTATCACGATGGCACGAAGCACTCCTACTGGAGTATTCGTAATCATCCGCACTTCCTGGACTGGGCGAATCGGCCGTTGCCTTTCAAAATCTATCCGAGGATAAAGCCTCTTCCATTGCTGCGGGATTTGCCGCAAACCGGGGTAGCCGCACTCTCCGCAATCTCAGAACCAGCGCCTTCGTCGAATGCTGATTCGATTCCCGGCGTTCAGGATCTGGCGCGCCTCCTCTATTTCTCGGCAGGGATTACCAAAGAGCGTGCATATCCAGGTGGAGAAATCTACTTTCGCGCCGCAGCCTGTACCGGAGCTCTCTACGAGATCGAGTTGTACGTCGTGACTGAGGATCTTCCGGGCCTCGATGCCGGCGTGTATCACTTCAATCCTGCGGACGTATCGCTACAGCTTCTGCGAAAGGGTGATTTCCGGGGAAACCTGGCTCATGCGACGGCAATGGAAATCGCGGTGCCTCGCGCGTCCGCAACGATTATCTGTACCGGAACATACTGGCGAAACGCCTGGAAGTACCAGGCGCGCACCTATCGCCATTTCGGTTGGGACAACGGCACCCTGCTGGCAAATATGCTGGCCGTTGCCGCGGCTTCGGGGCTGCCAGCCGAGGTGGTGCTCGGGTTCGTGGACGCCGAAGTGAATCGCCTGCTTGATCTCAACACGCAGCGTGAGGTTTCCTTGTGCCTCGTACCGATTCTCGCCACGCACGAAAGGCAAGAGTGCCATCTTCCTGCTCGCGATTGGCAAGGCGCTGAAACCCAAATCACAGCAGGATCTCTAAACAGAGAATCGGCTGCCCGGATCGATCCCCCAAGCCGCGCCACGATTCTTCTCAGCCGCGCGATGAAGAACTGCAGGAGGTTGAAGAAGAAACGAAGGAGCTACGGACGAACAAGGCGTTGACCCTAGCCTTTTTTGGGTAAAGACAATGAGGCCCAAATGATCTTCATCGTTGGGCCTTTCGGTTTATTTAGACGTTCGCCCAGTTTTGTTTGCACTTCGCGTGGCCGCTGGCGTTGTGGTCATGATTCTTGCTCGTTTCATGAGGTTGCATCCATATATTGAATCGCAAACTGCTTTTGCGTCACTGCAAGCTTCCAGTAGTGGTCGGGACTGGGTTGCCGATGGCATCGCCGGACACGAGAAGTTCCACTCGGCGATTCTGCCGCCTGCCGGCGGAGTTATCGTTGGTGGCTACGGGCATAGTGTTGCCGTAGCCTGTGGCGCTGACGGAACCGGTCGCCACGCCCTGATTCACGAGGTAATCGCGGACCGAGTCGGCACGATTTTCCGACAGGGTTTGATTCATGGCATCGCCGCCGACGTTGTCGGTGTAGCCACCGACTGCAATGTTGAGGCCTGGGTACGCCAGCAGGATTCCGGCAACTTTCGCCAACTTCTCGCGCGCTCCGGGCTTCAATGAATACTGGCCAGTATCAAACAAAACGTCGGACATGCTGACGATGAGGCCACGGGCGCTGTCGCGAGTCTGGAGAACGGAGTTCAACTGTTCGGACAAGCGGGTGCGCATGGCGGTTTTGTCGTCTTCGGCTTGTTGCTGGCCCTGCTGGGCTTGCTGAGCGGCCAAGCGGGACTGGTCGGCATCGGATTGGGCCGCGGCGACTGCGGAAGCGGACGCAGCCTGGCTGGCAGCCATGTCAGATTGCGCTTTGGCAGCTTCGGCCTGAGCTTGTTCCTTCTGCCGGGTGGCCTCATCGGTCTGAGCCTGGGATTGAGTTTGGGCGTCGGTCGAGGCCTGGCGTTCATCGGCCTGGCGCTGCTCGTCCATCTTCTTGACTGCGATGGCGCGCGCATCTTCAGCTGTCTGCACGGTCTCGCGGGCAAGGGCGATCATCGGCTTTCTTTCGTAGTGTTTTTGTGTTGCTAACTCGTCGGTGCTATTCATTAACTGGACAGCGTGCTGATAGCTGTCGCCAGCGTACGTCTCGGCTCCCTCGGATTGAGCGATGCGCAATGCGTTCCGCGCTTCAAAGAATTCCAACGGCAACTTGCTATTCAGGACCACTGGGTCGAACTTGTAGCCGGTGGGAATGTAGCCGCCCCGCTCCATGAGTTCATACTTGGCATCGACTACTTCGGAAGTTCCTTTGGTGTCGGCACGAACCACGTTTTCCAGCACCACCACGTTGCTGGGCTGGCGAACGGCATAATAAGGTTCGGCGGTGACGACCAGGGCGAAGGCTTGAAGGTCAGTGGTGACGCTCAGCTTGCTGCGATGGTTATCGCCCAGTAACACTTCGCCAAGGTTCACTGCGCGGCCTTCGGGTGAAATTGCCCACAGGACGTAGGTCAGATATTCAGTGCCAAAAGTGGTGGGCGTTTGCAGATCGCCAAACTCCACTACGATCTCGATGGATCCACGTTTGCTGTTCACTTTGGCCTGACCATTGGCTGAAGGCATCAGGTCAGTGCCTGCGAAATCCAACTTGCTGGCTCCGCTACGGTGCTGATAGTTGACGGCCTGCACACTGCGGCTGACTACGGTCACTCGGAAGGTGGGCGTCGGACTAATGGGTTCGAGAGCCATATTGGGCTGAGAATTGGTCTGGGCGACGGCGCTCAAACTCACTGCGGCTGCAACTGTCAGGAATATCCTAGTTTTCACAAATGTCTCCTTGTGTACATTCACGCTACGCGGTATTCCGATCGGTGTATGGTCAGAAACGACCACTCTGGACAAGGTGTGCGCAACCGGTGGCGCGGGTGTCAATTGACCCAATGTCGCGATTTCACTCATCGACCAGAATTCCTGCGCTGTTCCGGGTTAGAAAACTACCTATTCCTAACGTCGAGCGCAGGACTCATGGATTTCAATCTTGGAGGCTTTCGCAAGGGCCATTTCCGGGCAGATTTTCTAACACCTAATTCACTGCAAGTTTCATTGCAAGTTCTGACCCACTTGACCCCTTCTGCCCACCTGAGGGCCCCGAGCGGACTTCATGCCGGCGCTAGCGTTTCTTCAGGGCGCAGCATAACGTCCGGTTTGCCCGTCATCCAGGCGCAATCCGCAGTCACTAGGCTCATTGCGCTCCTGGTCCATCCGTGGGCGTAATTATAGCCCGTGCAGTCACGTTGCACGCCGGAGGCGAGGATTCCGGGTGTGTAGTCGGCAAACCTTCCCAAATCTGCAAGGTAAGGGTTGCTCGTGATGCTTCCGCAGCGGGCAACGGCAAACAGAGAAGGCAAGGAGCGCTGACAGAAAGCCGCACGACTATTGCGGAAGACCCGTTTTATAGAGGATGGCTTTGTGGCGCGGGTCAGGGCTGTAGGGGTCGTATGACGGAGGGCCTTTACATCGATAACTGCTTGCCTTTAACAGTGGAATTATTTTATCAGGTTGCTTTTTTTCATTCTGAGCTGCAAGCCCATCTCGTATTGCCGCTTCAAGCGTGTCGATGTTTATGTCCTTTAGAGCTTTAAACCGAATGCAATATCCGGTCACGCTCGCCTTGCCTAGTTTTTTTTCATACGTCTTGGCTAAGTACTTCTTATCTTTGAGACCAAGAATATAGACAGAGATTCCGGTCCTGTTTCCGCTCACACCAATTCGAAAAAACTCTCTACTTTTTCCATCGGCATATGTTATTTTGTGAAATCCATATCCAATCGTGGGGTTGGAAACAGTATGATTTTTGCCCTCTTTACCATCGAAGAACCATAATTTGCATTCTGGTGACACTTGAAGTGTGAGCCGATGCAACTCTCGCATGTCACTGCGTTTTGGCTCCGGTTGGCTGGTAATATACTTCTTGATTTGTTCTTGTACGTTCATACGTTCATACGTTCTGCCGCCTAGTTGCGCACGAGATTATACGACCTTTAATCTTTCTCCCCCTTGCAAGGGCGGGCGGCCCTGACCGTTGAGGTCACTCCACCGCGAGGGCCGCCCCACAAGCCGTTGTTGCGTGGGGGCTTTTCAGAATTCCCAAAGGCTTAAGTGCGTGGAGCAGCCGAAAAGCGGGTAGAGGGGCTGGACTACATGCACCCTAAGACGAGTCCACATTCCGGACGTGCTGTCGGCTACCCGAAAGTAATCCGCCGTCCGCTCGGGAAGCACCCCCCCTTGTTTATTGCAAGTTTCACTGCAAGTTCGAACCCACCTGAGAGCCCTCCTGCCCACTAGATTCAGAAACTTCGCTTACCGAACGCTGATCTGTCACTCACACTTCCAAGGCATTACAGCAGGAGGCTCTTGGGCAGGTTATTATCTGCATTCATAGATCAAGGTCAACAACGCCGGGTGATTACGGAAGCAAATCAGCAAACACAAAGCCATCACGTTCGACAACTTCGCCTGTTCGTACCTCGAGGGGGCGAGAGAACACCGGCGCATCGTAGACGAAGGTGTGAAATTCCCCGTTTTCGCCGCACGGGTCAATTCCGGGGGGCAGCGCCTGCAGTAAACGCAGGTCGTACTCACGACCGGCAAACGACTTCGCAAGCTTCGAGGGGTCAACGCAAGTAATCTTTGCTTTCACGCCCGCTGCGATCATCTCTCGACCTAGTTGATCGGTCGGGATGTGCCAGGCCGGAAACATCGGTTCGAGTCCGCTCCCCTGCAATTGCCGCACTCGGTAGTCGCGAATCTCCTGAAGAAACAGGTCTCCGAAGGCGACGGCGGTGATTCCATCAGCCCTTGCACGCTTACACACGCCGCGCATCCGTTCTTCATATTCCAGGTTTGAGCACGGCGAGGGCAGTTCCACCGACCACAACGGGAGCCCGGCTCGGTCGGCCTGCGCTTCCACTAATGCACGCCGCACCGCATGCATCGCGACGCGGCTCGCTTCCGAGTTGAAGGTCGTAATCAGGGCTACGACCTCGATGTCGAGTCGTTCTCGCAGCAAGTGCAGCGTCCAAGCGCTGTCTTTACCGCTGCTCCACGATAAGGCGACCTTCGTCAAGTTTGGTTCACATGGTGATAGTGCTTGAATGAGCCGGCCACTCTTCCGGAAACCCCGGCGGATGACTGTTCTTAGTGACCTACTCCGGTCACCGTCTTCGTCGATGATATTCCCCACCACCAAGTCCGCCGAGGTCAATCACAACGGTGACAATCAGAATCAGCAAATTAACGCCAGCTATAGGCTGGCGTGTATTCGCCATCCACGCATACACTAACGTGGTTAGGGGTAAGAACAGAAATCCCAACAAGGGCGGTAAAAGGCCGTGGTACGCTCGTTCTAAATAATTCGAGTAAAAGAACAACAATGCGAGTGCGATTCGAGGAAACGCCAGAAAGATAACGAGGAAGAGGCAACCCACAAGAATTCTCCTCGCGCATCGTACTCTTTCCCTGCACTCGATTCAACGAAGTTGCCTGCGTGTGAAAGTGACGCAGGAATGGACGACCTCATTACTTGCAAGCTGTCGAATCCGACGAGCTAACCATGGCGAAGAAGAAAATTGCTAATGTCCTACCGAAACTCACTGAGGTCGAACAAGACCTACTTTGGCACATCCTCGGGAGCATTCTTCGTCGTCGTTCGGATGGGCGTCTACGTCGAACTTAGTTGAGTGATTGGAAGCTCGGGGTGCTCCACTGGTGCTGGCGTGCCGAGAGCGCGAGTGGTTCATCTGATGGAACGCCTTCCAGTTCTGGTGCGATGCCGCGCCCAATTGCTGCGAAAGCGCGGGAGCCGTTGTGAACGGCCATGTGCTTCAGGATGTCCGTCGTCGATTGAATCGGATTCTCACAAATCTTGTCCATGCTCACTGCGTGTCCGCAATCTTTGCATGTCATAAACGTCCCGCCTGCGATGTTTCTGGTCGTTGTGTACATGCTTTGAGATTACGCTTCATTGATGGGCGGTGCGAGGGCATTGGTACAGCGACCTCGGACTTCAGGCCGCTGCCCTGTCTTTGTACCGATCCAGCGGAGTTCGCTTAACGCTTCCGAGGCACCAAGCTGGATGATCGTCGTCAGTCTTCATCCGGCCCTTAACCACCATGCCGATGGTCGCAGCCTACTCTGAGTCTTTGCGGAACTTTTTTCGAGCACGCTTTCGCGCCACGGCTTGCTTCACTCGGCGCTTCTCGCCCGGCTTCAGATAGAAGGAGTGACGCTTCACTTCCTTAATGATGTCCTCGGTTTGAACCTTGCGCTTGAACCGACGCAGGGCATTTTCTATTGACTCACCTTCTTGCAGTCGAATTTCTGCCAAACTCGTCACCCCCGAACCAGTCCCAACCAGACATCTCAGAGATTACTCTGTTCACGTCACTCCGAGTAGCCTTGGTCCTCATCATCGCCATCTTCTCTCTTGGTCGCCACGACGCGAAGCAATGCGAACTTGCGCGTGCTCCCAACGGAAATTCCATAGGTCTTGTCGAGCGGGTTTAATGTCGGGTTCCTTCAGTCCTGTGTCGTGGCCAATCTGATACCACTTGTAAGCGGCGTCCAAGTCACCGGAGTCGAGGCAGACGCGTGCCGTCTCGTCCGCAGTCTCTCCTTGCTGAAAAGAAGTTCTTCGCGCTGCCGTGGAAATCGAAAACCTGTTGTTGGTACTCAACTGTCTCCTTGCAATTCCCCTCGAAGGCATATGAGATCGCCATCGCTCTCTGAGCGGACGCCTTGTTCTCGGGCGAGTCTGCCACGTTGATTGCCTTCGTGAAATACTTCCGAGCTTCCTCGCCGTTCCCCATCCAGTCAAGTACGCTCCCGGCGGCGATGTCGGCGGGAACTGAATTCGGCGAGGTCTGGAGAGTCTGGCGATATAACGCCAACGCTTCTTGCATCTTTCCGTCGCGCATCAACTGTTGGCCTTGTTTGATGAACTCGGGTTGTTGCGCTAACCGTAAGGCCCGTCACGGCTCAAGTCTCCGCCCGTCTGTGTTTAGCGAGATGGCAACTTCCCGACCCTTCTAAGTCGCCAGGATGCTAGTCCCTCGGCGCCCTGAGCTAAACGTCCCAAACTTGCAGAGCCGGGAGATGGAGTTACTCGGTGCTCGCCAGTCTGCGTGCCGGGATTTTCCTTTGATTCGTCCCCAAACGCTTGCCCCGTGAAAATCGGCGCACCGGGCGTTGTTTCGTATGCGTAGCCCGTCAAAATAGCTGAGACACTTTTGCCTGTATCCGTGACGTTGAAGCGGGCCCAACCATAATGGATCTCTCCGTTGATAGAAAACTGGAGTCCTAGGTAACGGTCATCTGTGTTGGCAAACGGACCGAGGATCTCGTAATCGGGAGGATGAGAGGTTGAACGGCAGAAACCCCACCTGATATCGTTCCAGCCAGCGATGAACCCTCGCCCTCCTCCTTGCTTAAATTTTTCAGCGTTTTGTCCGACAAGGATCGAACTAGGGAGCGCGGAGGCATAACCCCTCACAGCGTTGCTTTTCACCGCCGGCACAATATACAGACCATAAAAATTTGCGATCGCGCAACTCGTGTGGCTACTGTAAACCTGTGCTCGGAATTCAAAATCAACAACTCCATCGTTGTTGAGATCGAGGACTCCCCCGTTGGCCCATATGCTCTGATTCGTAGGCGTGTATACGACTTCGGCCTGACTAGGCTCTACCAACGCCAAAACAGTTACGCCGGACGCCGTAGCAGCTAGCACGTATCCCAGAAGACGCTTCTCCAGGGCGTCCTCCAGCGGCACATTCCGTTTTCTCAGTTGCTTAGCCTTCTCCATCGGGGCTGACTCCTTCCGGAAAGTCTTGCATCTCGTTCGCGAAGGGTAGTCCTGAGCTTTGGGGATTCCCACCTTTCGCTGCACGGAGAGCAGATGTCATTTCAGTTTCTTAACCGTATTAATTCGCCACTTCGCGAGACCTTGTGCACCCTGGGCTAAGCGTCCCAAAGTAGCAGGGTTTGCATGTGGAATTACAGGCCGTTCTGCATCCTGCTTCAGGGGCTGAGGACTCTCTTTCAATTCGTTTCCAAATTCATTCCCTGTGAAAATCGGGGCGCCCGGAGTTGTCTCGTAGGCGTAGCCCGTCAAAATAGCTGAAACACTCCCTCCGTTATCAGTCACGTTGAACCGTGCCCAACCATAGTGGAGTTCGCCACTGATAGAAAACTGAAGCCCGAGGTAGCGGTTCCGTGTGTTGGCAAATTGGCCAATAATCTCGACGTCCGGGGAGCGAGAGGAGGTGCACAGAAACCTGACGTAGTCCCCGCCGGCCATGAGCTCCCGTGCGTCCCCGAACTTTTGAGGGTTTCTTCCAACGAGGATCGAACTCGGGAGAGCAGAAGCAGAGAGTACACCTCCCCTAATACCATTACCTTCCGTCGGGATGATGTACACGCCATAGAAAACAGCGAACGCACAAGTCGAGTGGCTAGAATATCTCAGTGGGACGAATCGAAAATCAACAATTCCGTCATTGTTAAGATCAAGGTATCCGCCATTGTCCCATATGCTCTGATTCGCAGGTGTGTAGACAACTTCAGCCCTGCTCGGCTTTGCCAAAGCCAAAACGGCTACGCTGGACGCCGTGGCAGTCAGTACGTAGCTTCGAATCCGCTTCTCTAAGGCGGCATCCAGCTGGACGCTCTGCTTTCTCTGTTGCTTAGCTTTCTCTATCACGAGTGACACCTTCCGGAGAGCCTTCCTGCATCTTCACATTTCGCGGGCATGTGCGCTGCATTCGTCTGTGCCGTTATCAGAACCTTCCTTTAGTCGAAAAGATAGTTTTTTCATTGCGGTTTCTTAACCATATTAATTCGCCACGTCGCAAGCCCTTGCGCGCCTTGAGCCAAGCGTCCCAAAGTAGCAGGGCGAGCGGGTGGGCGAGGCTTAGGAATCTCTCTTAATTCGTTCCCAAATTCATTTCCTGTGAAAATCGGAGCGCCCGGAGTTGTCTCGTAAGCGTAGCCCGTCAAAATAGCCGAGATTTGTCTCCCGGGATCAACCGTTACGTTGAAACGCGCCCAGCCATAATAGGTTTCCCCGTTGACAGAAAACTGGAGTCCGAGGTAACGGTCGGTTGTATCGGCAAAAGGGCCAAAAGTAGAGAAGTGCGACTTTCTATGAGTTTGGGAGCTGCAGTTGTACCCGACGTGTCCCCAACCGGCCATGAAGGCCTTTTGAGTAAATTTCTTAGCGTTTTGTCCGACCAGAATTGAACTCGGTAGAGCTGAGGAGGGGCCTCTTATAGCGTTGCCTCTCACCGCCGATGCGATGTACAAGTCAGTAAAGACAGCTCTAGCACAACTAGTGTGGTCGCTGGTCCTCAGGTAACCGAATTGGAAGTCAACAATTCCATCATTGTTGAGATCGAGAACTCCCCCATTGGCCCATATGCTCTGGTTTGCAGGCGTATACACAACCTCGGCCCGGCTAGGCTCTGCCAAGGCCAAAACCGCGACACCGGATGCCGCTGCGGTCAATGCGTAGCTCAGACACTGCTTTTCTAAGGCGTCACTGAGCTGGCTGATGGGCTTTTTCCGTCGCGTAGCTTCGTTGATCACTACTGGCCTCCTTCGGACGCCTTTCCAATATCTTAATCTTTCGAAAGAGAATGCGATCCATTGTTTGTTTCGTCGAACCGCTGCGTTCAAGGAGCAATCTTGAATATCGTTCCATAAGTTGCTCCACCTTCAGAAGTCGTGCCATACAAATTGCCTTTCGCGTCTTGTACTAACGGTGCATGAGGATATTGCCCGTCCGAACCACCTTCGAAACTGTGCAGTACGGTCTCATTGCCAAGCTGGTCCAACTTGAAAACCGTTCCAAAGCTCGAAACGCCCCCATAGACGGTCGTTCCGTAAAGGTTGCCAGCTGCATCCTCCAGTACTCCTGCTTCTGGTTGGCTACCGTCAGCTCCTCCAGTGAAGCTGTACAACACAGTTTCGATGCCCTTAGCATCGAGTTCGAATACGGTTCCGTTACCGAACGCTCCGCCAGCCTTGGTCGTGCCATAGAGATTGCCAGCGTTGTCCCTATGCAACCCTGTTTTTGGGTGCCCACCATCCAAACCGCCGGTGAAGCTGTAGAGTGTCGAATAATTTCCGGCTGCACTGATCTTGAACACCGTCCCCCAGGCTGAAGAGCCACCGCTGCCAGTTGTTCCGTAGAAATTCCCACTCGGGTCAGCATTCAATCCGTAGTACGGATATGCGCCGTCGTACTCCCCACCCGAGAAGGCGTGCAAAACAGTCTCAGAACCACTTGCACTTATCTCGAAGACAGTCCCCATATTGTGAGAACCTCCGAGGACGGTCGTTCCGTAAAGATTGCCAGCAGAATCAAGGGACAGGGCCGATTGTGGTTGGTCTCCGTCGGATCCGCCGTAGAAGCTGTACAGTACGGTCTCATTGCCTTTTGTATCCAGCTTGATGACCGTGCCGCACCCCCCGTTTCCACCCATCGCGTTCGTGGTGTAAAGGTTGCCTGCCGTGTCCCGCGTCACACCGCTTAGGGGATACGATCCACCTGATCCCGTGAAGCTATAAATCGTCTGCTGCTTGCTGCTCAACGTGAACAGAGTCCCGTAGCCGTTGGCTCCGCCGTCCATTGCGGTTCCATAACCATGGCCAGTTGTATCGAGAGTCAATCGTCCCTGAGGAAATTCGCCGTCCTGCCCAGAGAACCGATGGAGAACGCTGTAGGTCTGTGCGCGTGCTGAGGGTGTGATAGTCGCGGACAGAATCAGAAACGCTAACATCAGAACAACAGTCCCAATTTGGAAAGTTGGTTCGGTCGATTGCAACTGTTTCATAGGTTCCATGGAGGCTCCAGTTATTCAAATATTGCCGTATCTTTAAGTATGCGTTTGGTACAGCAGTCTGCGCATTTTCTCGATTCACCAGGCACCGGCGTATCGCTCATGGGTCTCGGGCCGCTTCACAGCATTACTCTCATAAAATCCCCGACGTTCCCCTCGTGCCGTCCACGGCACTGTGATAGCACCGCCATACGCTCGCTACGAATATTTCTTTCCATTTAGAGCACCATGGCCAGCTGCACGTTGTCGCTTCACGGTGTACCCGTCCCCGTCAATGGAACCAGTTGTGGGCTCCCCCCACCGTCATCGCTGACGGAGACGGTCGCGGTTCGCTTGCCCTCCTGTGTCGGGGTAAAGGTGACCTTGATGCGGCAGTTGCCGCCCGATGGCACGCTAGTGCCACAGTTGTTAGTCTCGGCAAAATCTCCCGCATTCGCTCCTGTGATACTTATTCCGGTGCCGGTGAAATTTACTGTCGAGCTACCTTTGTTAACCAGCGTGATGTATTTGGGAACGCTCGTAGTGTTAATCGGCTGCGTTCCGAAGTTCACGGTGGTCGGACTCAGTTGCACGTAGGTGCCGACACCAGTAAGCGGCAATTTCTGCGGACTGCCGGGAGCATTGTCGGTGACGGAGACATCTCCATTCAATGTCCCTTTCGTCGTCGGTTTAAATGTCACACTGATGGTGCAGCTTCCACCGGGATCGAGGACCTTCCCGCAGGTGGTCGTCGCGCCAAACTCCCCGGATATTCCGCCGTTAGTGATCATCAAAGTCCCGAGACCTGAGTTTGTCAGCGTGACTTTTTGAGCAGGACTGGTTGTGTAGATGAGCTGCGTCGTAAAGGTCAGGCTGGTTGGGGAGAAAGTCACGGCAGGCAACACACCGACGCCAGTAAGTGGAAGTAATTGCGGGCTATTGGGCGCATTGTCCACAATCTTCACGGCGGCATTCTGGGTGCCAGCTGCCGATGGCGTGAACGTGACGGTAATCGTACAAGTGCCGCCCACCGGGATGGATGTGCCACAGTTATTAGTCTCGGCAAATTCGCTACTGTCGGATCCAATGGACATAATTGTCAACGTACTATTACCGTTGTTCGTCAATGTTGACACTTGTGGAGTGCTGGTTGTATTAACCGTCTGGTTGCCGAAATTCAGGTTTGGAGGAGATAGCGTCACAGCGGGTGCTATGCCAACCCCGGTCAGCGGAACCGACTGGGGACTGCCGGGAGCGCTATCACCGACCAGGATGGTGCCATACTGCATGCCGTCCGCAGTCGGACTAAAGGTGACGGCAATCGTGCAGTTGGAACCCGCCGCCAAGACTCCGCCAATTGGACATGAGTTGGTCTCTGAAAATTCACCAGTAGCCACGATGCTGCTGATTTTCACGGCTGCATTCCCAGAATTGGTCAGCGTAAGATTCTGGGGGGTGCTGCTCGTGCCGACGGTCTGGTTACCAAAATTGAGGCTGGCAGGAAAAAGGGTTACGAAAGGAGAGGGTGAGATCGTCGCTACAAACGCGTCAGAGGTTTGATAGCAGCCCCCTCCGCACGTGGTCTGAAATGCTCGTGGGGTGATTGGAAAGTTGTAAGAGAAAGTAGTGCCCGAGAGATAGGCATTACCCGAGCTGCCAACGGCTATGCTGAAGCCTTGATCGGACTCGCTGCCTCCAAGGTACGTGGAATAAGCCAGGGCCGAGCCTGAGGCATTGAGCGCGGCGACAAAGGCATCTAAGGCGCCACCTCCGTAAGTTGCCTGCACAGGATTCTGAATCGGAAAGTCTAATGATTCTGTCCCTCCTGTGACATAAGCATAGCCCGAGCTATCCACCGCGATGCCGTCGCCTGTGTCGTTTTCGCTTCCGCCGAGGTATGTGGAGTACAGCAACGCTGACCCGGTGGGATTGATTTTGGCCACGAAGGCGTCGCTGCCACCGTTTAAATTCGGCTGGAAGGGGTTCACGGTGGGAAAATCGTACGAGGAGGTAGTCCCGGTAACGTAAGCATTACCAGAGCTGTCCGTCACGATGCCGTTGCCACCGTCTACATAGCTACCGCCGAGGTAGGTTGAGTACACCAAAGCTGAGCCAGTCGGATTCAATTCTGTAACAAAACCGTCCCCATAGTCGTTACAGTTGCTGCCACCGTTGCATACCGTTTGAAAGGCTCCAGGGGTTGTGGGAAAGTCGATTGAGTAGGTTGTCCCCGTGACATAAGCGTCACCCGAAGGGTCCACTGCGATGCCGTTACCAGCGTCTCGGTAGCTGCCGCCGAGGTATGTGGAGTAAACAAGCGCGGAACCTGCAGGATTGAGTTTGGCCACGAAGGCATCGCTTGGGGCGCCACCAAAGGTCGGCTGGAATGGATTCATCGTCGGAAAATCGGTTGAATCCGTCAATCCGGTGACATAAGCATCGCCCGAGAGGTCTACCGTGATGCCATTGCCATTCTCAGCGCCGCTGCCACCAAGATATGTGGAGTACACCAAAGCCGAGCCAGTGGGGTTCAGTTCGGTCACAAAAGCGTCCCCGGAAGTGCTACAGTTGCTGCCGCCGTTGCAGACCGTTTGGAAAGATCCTGCCGTAGTGGGAAAGTCGGTTGAGTAGGTAGTCCCCGTGACGTAGACATCGCCCGAGCTGTCGACCGCAATGCTTTGGCCATTGTCCAGCCCGCTGCCGCCAAGATATGTTGAGTACACCAGAGCTGTGCCGCTGGGATTCAGTTTCGCGACGAAAGCATCATCGGTGCTGTTACTGCAGCCACCACCACACGTCGTCTGGAAAGATCCTGCCGTTGTCGGAAAGTCGGTTGAGTATGTAGTGCCGGTGACATAGGCATTGCCCAAGCTGTCGACGGAGATGCCGACGCCAGAGTCATTTCCGCTGCCGCCGAGATAGGTCGAATAAATCAGCGGGTCGATGAAAAGCGGCCGTCGTAAATCGTAGTCCGCAACCTCAAATCCCACCCTGTTCCGACGGGTCACGACGTAATGCGATGGAATCTCTTGCCGCACTCCGTCCTTTTCCTGATAGACGACAGGTTTCGCCCAGCGAAGCTCGCCTTCTCCGATCTGGAGCGCGAGATCTCCCGACTCGTCCCGCCTGATCCTCTTGGCCCCACGAACGTCAATTTGAATACGATGTGGATTTGCACCCGGCGCGACTACAAAGTCATACTCAAGTTGTCGCTGATTTCCGTAGTAGACCAAGTCGATTCCGGGATAAATGTTTTCATACCGTACCTTCGCGTAAGTCGGGACGTTACTACGCCACTTCTTTGGATTGTTGCCGATAAAGTAGTTGCTCCTACCGGGCAGTTGATCCGCGCCAGTCACCCTGGCCGAATGGTTCGCATATAGGAACTTCATTCGCAAATCCACACTTGTCGTCGGTGTGATCGCCTCCGCATGCATGCCGCCGAAAGGGGACGTGTTGACCTTCGTCTCCCTCTCGTGTAACGAGAAGACGGCCTCATCAGGAGTCAAAAAAAGCGTGTATCCGCTACCTTGGGAGAAAAACTTGACCTCATCATCGGTCTGGCCTTGATTCGCCTCAAAGCTCAGCGGCAACTTTCCGTAACTCTCAACAATCTTTCCGCGGGGCGTCGAATCGGCCTGCGACAAGACACTGGGCAAGATGACTTCCGGCTCATTCACGATCGGTGCCAACTTGGACTGCGCCAGCACTATTCCGCTGATGAAAACGACGAGTGGGCAAACGAAGCGGACTGGCTTCATAGCATTCCTTTCCTTTGAGTCTGAGACGGGGCCCAGTACTGCCTAATGAGACGGGTTCGGGGGAGGACGCAGAAATTCTGCTCCTTGGCAGCCAGCCTGTCAAGCACGGTATTAACAATATGGATGTCCAATGATAAAAATGGGGGGCTATTTCCGCCTTTTAGGCCCCTGCCGCACCGGTAGAACCATGATTGCCTCCTTTGCGCTTGTTCTATTTTCGTAACGGAAGAGTGTGGAAACTAGCCAGTGTTCCCTACCCCAACCCTCGCTTCTTCGAGTTCAAATCAATTCTTGTCCGGGTTTCGTAACAGTCGAAGCTCCGTCGGGGTTAGTCTCGGCGCAGGGTCTCAGAAGTTTTCCATCATCCACATGTTGGCTGTGACCTTCCAGTCGTAAATGGCAACATGACGGCCGTCGGGAGATGCGAGGGCGAAACATCGATCGCTGTCACACTTCCGCAAGACGCTGGCGTTGCCCTCCAAGTCCACGTGCAAGATCTCACTACCAGCGTTGGACGTGTTGGTCATAAGGAAGTTCTTTCCGTCTGCCGCCCAGAACAATTGCCTCATTCTGGCTAAAGCCTTAGGACGAATGGCCTGGGTTGAGCCGTCGATCAAAGAACGAACTTGTATTGGGCCTTGCCGGCCAGGTGCGGCGGCAACACGTGTACCATCGGGAGAAAGGCTCCAAAGGAAATGGTCCAGATCATCTGCTGGGTCGAGGTCAAAACGGGTCAGTTCACGACCTCGACCTTTTACCGGGTCGAATGCGGTGACTATCATCTGTTTGTGATCTTCGCTTGGCTCGGCAACAGCACACCAATTAGACGGAGGCCGAGCACAGAAAGTCGAGCTCCCTTCAGGGATTGTGAAGATCAACTCGGGCGCTCCGCCAGCGATGGGAACGCGCATGAGATTCACGGCAGGGTCATTCGTGATCGGCCAAACTTGGGCGATGACCCACCTGCCGTCGGGACTCATCCAAGCCGCTTCTATCAGACCGCCTGGCGCCGAGGCTATGATTGTTTCCCTCTCCTCGCCGTTCAATGACTGCTTATAAAGACTGTAGTGGTCACCACGATTCAAAGAGAGAATGACGGTTTTGCTGTCAGCCATCCAGTCAGAGACATAATCGTCGCCGCCTTCTTCCACAGTCACGCGTCTTGAATTTATGAGCCGCATCCCCCCGGCTTCGAGATCCGCTATATAGCTTGTGCCCCGCCCTGACGATTCGAGGAATGCGATGCGCGTGCCATCGGCAGTCGCACTGGGATTGCTCATCCATGATCCGGCGCGGTTGGTCAGTTGCCTAGGCTTTTCGATGAGCGCACCGGTGCGCGTGTCCAGGCGCTCCATCCAATAGTTGCAGGGAGTGTTAAATGCAACGATGATGCCAACGCACAGATCCGAATAGAGTAACTGTCCGTCAGACAGCCAGATACTGTCCCCTATTTTGCTCATTGCGGAAGGCGGAAGTAACGTGGCGACAGGGCCGCCGTTCAGGTCACGGGCTACGAGGGTAGCCCCAGCTTCGTTGCTCGCCAGGTAAGAAACTCTTTGGCCATCGGGAAAGAAATAGAAGCAGCAAATTGCTTGTGTTTCGTCCACTTCATAAAGTTTGCGCGCCTGTTCTCCGTTGGCTTCCATCAACCAGAGTTCGCGGTCGCCGACCTTTCCCTTGTTTGTGCCAAAGGAGATCGAAGAGCCGTCCGGAGAAACCGACCAGGCGAAGGCGTTGTCGCGAAGCTTGCGCGGAGCGCCACCCAAGACGGAAACGATCCAGACACTGCTGCCCTGCGACGACCAATCGCGCTGGCTCAATCCGTCCTGGCTATAGGCGGTTGCCCGGTAGGCATTGGCGAGGAAATGTTTGCTATCGGGGAACCAGGCCGTTGAGAGGATCTCCCAGTTTACTTTGTCACTTTTGAGGGTATCGGGCATGGCAAGCGACACGGTCTCATCCCCGCCTGTGAGCTTGATGTGTACTCCCTTCAAATCGGAGTAAGCGAGATATTTTCCGTCTGGGGAGATTGCCCCGCTCGCCACGGGGCTTTCGGAGGAATTAATTGTGAGTTGCCGAAGTGTCGGCGGAGTTTGGGAGGGAGAGCGGGACTTATCAAGCCAGAGAATCGCACCCAGCAGCAAGAGAACCGTGGCAGTTGCGGGGGCTGCCGCCCACCAACGAGGGCGATGTCTCGGATCGGTTTTTCGTTTGAGCAACTCGATGTCAGCGCCCATTTCCGCCACCGACTGGTACCGCTCGTCGCAATCTTTTTCGAGCGCTCGGTGAATAATCGCTTCAAGCTTCGGGGGAAGTCGGGGATTCAGCTGGCGTGCCGGGGTCGGTACCTGAGCGAGGATGGCTGTCTGAAGGGCAGCTTGGGTGTCTGCCGCGAAGGCGCGTTGGCCGGTCGCCATTTCATACAGCACCAATCCGAATGAGAATAGATCCGTCCGGGCATCCAGCTTTTCGCCTCTGGCCTGCTCCGGTGACATGTAGCCTGCGGTTCCCACCGCTACTCCGGTTCGGCTGAGGAACAATTCCGCATCCACCGGAGAGGGGATCTTCTGCTGCGTTTCCCGCAGCTGGTCCTGGTGGCTCCGTCCGGGAGCAGGGCCAGCATCGGCGGCGGGCACGAGCTTCGCCAGGCCAAAATCCAGGATTTTGGCTTCTCCACGTTCCGTAACGAAGATGTTGGTCGGCTTGATGTCGCGATGGATGATGTTCTTGCGATGGGCGGCGTCCAATCCGTTGGCGATTTGAATGGCGATCTCAAGCAGCGCGCAGGCCGGCAAGGGCGCCTCGCGGGCGATACGCTCCCGCAAGGTTTCTCCTTCCAGCAACTGCATCACGAGGAAAGGTTGGCCTTGGTGCTCGCCGAATTCGAAAACCGAACAGATGTTAGGGTGATCCAGAGCGGAGGCAGCCCGTGCCTCGCGCTCGAATCGCTCCACAGCCGTCTCGTCATTTCCTAGTTCCTCGGGTAGAAACTTCAGCGCCACCTGTCGGCCCAGCTTCAAGTCTTCCGCTTTATAAACTACACCCATCCCGCCACCGCCAACGATTCCCAACACGCGATAGTGAGAAACCTTCTTGCCGATCAAATTCGTCATCGAGACTGACTGCACCTGCGGGGCAGTTTCGGCGTGCGTCACTTCACTAACGGGTGCGATAAACCGATAGCCGCGCTTGGGCACAGTTTCTATGTAATCTCGTCCGCCTTCCCATTCGCCCAAGGTCCTACGCAAGAAAAAGATGTTCTTGTTGAGGTTTCCCTCTTCAACAAAGGCGTCGGGCCAGACCCTCTTGATCAGCACTTCTTTCTCGACAAGTCGCCCGGCATGCTCGACCAGCATCAGCAGGATTTCAACGGCTTTCGGGGCTAGAGGAACGGGTGTTCGATCGCGCACTAGGACGCGCTTCCCGGAGTCCAAGCGAAATGGACCGAAGGAGTAGAAGTGCATGGTTTGCGGTGACATAGGGTCTGCCAGAAATTTGCCGGAATTTTGGAAGGACTTCAAAACCGCAACCGCGCTATGGTGCGTCGCGAATTGGACTGGGGGGTGCGATCCAGAGCCGTCCGGCTGCCAATTCTAGCCCGGCAAGGTGTTCCAAGCAACGCCGAATGTTGTAAGTGGTTCCGCGGGCAGATATGGGATAGCTGCACTGCCGCGAGGAAGGCGAAGGAGCACTTATGAAATTACAAGGAGAAAGGCAATGAGTTCCGAGAGATGGACGCGTACGATCGCACTGATTCTGTTCGCCGCGCTGACGGTGCCGGTTCGACTGACCGCACAAGAGAGACAAGACCACCACTACAGGCACCATCACTACCAACTCGTCGATTTGGGAAGCACATTTGGGGGAGGGAACAGTTATTTCGATCCCGGAAGTGGGAACGACTTTGCGCCGTTCACTTCGGTCTTAAATCAACAAGGGGTGGTTGCAGGCTTTGCGGAGACATCCCTTGCCGATCCCTTTTCACCCTATTGCTTTTGGAACTGCGTCGCCACGAACGCATTCCTGGCGCATAGAAACGGCGTCCTAACCGACCTGGGAACACTGCCCGGCGGAGTGAACAGCGCCCCCCTCTGGATCAATGGAGATGGGCTCATCGCTGGAGTCTCTGAGAATGGTGAGACAGATCCCTTGTACCCGGGATTGGGCGAGCTTCACGCAGTCCTCTGGACAGATGGCAAGATTACTGATTTGGGGACGTTGGAAGATGGGTATGAGAGTGAAGCCAACGCTGTAAACCGCGCGGGCCAAGTGGCGGGGTCAGCCTTGAATACGGTTCCTGACCCGAATTCCATGCAACCGGGCACCTTTTGGCTGTGGGGCGGTATCCAGCCGCCTTATCTATACCAAACCCGCGCATTTCTTTGGGACAAGCAGAGAGGGATGCAAGACCTTGGCACCCTTCCCGGTGGCACCAATGCCCAAGCGATCTCGATCAATGATTGGGGACAAGTTATTGGAAACTCCTATACCAGTTCGGCTCCAAGTGCACTGTGCGCCAACGCCGGCTTTGCCCTAACCACAGGATCATTCATCTGGGATCGGCAGCGAGGAATGCGGGACCTTGGCAACCTTGGCGGAACCTGCACTCTGGCCACGGACCTCAATAGCCAAGGTCAAGTTATCGGTGTATCAAGCCCCGCGGGGGACCAATTCCAGCATGCCTTCATCTGGCAAAACGGTTCACTTCACGATTTGGGTGGTTCGCTCGGAGGAAACAACACCGGGGCCTTTGTGATGAATGACTATGGGCAGGCTGTGGGCTTTGCAACTTTTCCGGGAGAGACTACGTTCCACGCGACTCTCTGGAGACGAGTTGGGGATATGACTGATCTTGGAGTCGTAGGCGACGATGAATGCAGCTACGCGACCGGGATTAATGCGGAAGGGCAGGTCGTTGGAGGGTCAATAACGGACTGTAGTGAAGAATTTCGTGCATTTCTTTGGGAAGGCGGATCGATCGTCGACTTGAATACGCTGATTCCACCGGACTCCGCGGTGTATTTGCAGCAAGTAGAGACGATCAATGATCGTGGGGAGATCGCCGGCCAAGGAGTGGATGGTAGCGGCGACGAACATGCCTTCCTGCTGATTCCGTGCGACGAGAATCATCCGGGTATTGAGAGTTGCGACTACAGCGTGGTGGATGCGAGTGAAATCGCTGCGGTCGCTCCTGTGCACTTTGCGGCGCCCGTGCTGTCGCGTCAGCGACGCCTTCGTCTTCCGACCCTCCTCGAGAGCGCTACGCGCGGGAAACGGCGGTACTCCTCAACGCAAGCGGCTGCGAAGTCTGTCAGTGATGCGCAGTCTTCTTCGACCAACGTTGCTGGCGACCGCAATGCGGGCTTCCCGCACGACTCGCTGACTTCGCCATCCTTACAGGGTCGCGGATACTGTCTTGTAGACCCCCACACAGACAAATTGACTGGGGGTTGCCATGTGGGAACTCCTTGGTTCTGCTGGGAGGGCCGTTCCTCCGCCTGTCCGGCCGGTTCCAAGGCACTAAAGCCGGAAAAAACCGGGTGTGGCGTCAACAACGATTCACTGGTCACCGATCTCGAACGGGCGTGTAGTTTTTGAGAATTTCGCTGCGGCGCATTGCAAAGAGCATTCAGGAGTATGGCCCTTAAGGAGGCACAATATATGAAAGGCTTTGCCAATGCGGTGCATCGAAAATCCATCGCCGTGCTGTTATTGCCTCTGTTCATTGCGACAGGCTGGGCGCAGAATGGGGATCCGCTGGTGGGGACCTGGAACCTGAAGGGAAAACAGGATGGGACGGTCATCACCATCGCCGTGATGACCTTCAATGCCGAAGGCACTACCGTCGAATTTGACACTGCAGGTACGAACTCATCCGCATCACCCGGTGAAAGCATCGACTTGGGAGTGTGGAAGAAGACGGGGAGCCAGACTTACAGCTTCAAAGAAGAGAACGCCATATACGATTCTTCCGGGAACTTGAGTGAGCAGGCCGTAGGCGTTTGCAAGCTCAGTATGGCTGCGGATCAGAAGAGTTTCAAAGGTGGCTGCATTCTCAACTTCTATAGCTGTAGCCTGGCCCAGTGTCCCGGACCGCTAGTGGCCGGTCCGGTGGTCTATGAGATCGCCGCAAAACGTTTTTAGTCGTCTGGATAACAAGAACCGTGTCCACGAATGAGGTCGGCACCGTTTCTCGGATTCATGCCGATAAACTCGCTAGTGTTAACGAATGGAGGACTTTTCCGGTTGGTTGGAAGCCGGAGATCCCCATCCTTAAATTCATTGCAAGTTTCACTGCAAGTTCGGACCCACTTGAGAGCCCTTCTGCCCACTTCAGGGCCTCGAGCGTGATCCTATACTGTTGAAAACTATCGAGCCCACCTGCTTAGCAACTGATTTCTAATCCGAGGGTTGCAGGTTCAATTCCTGCCGCGCCTACCATTCCGCCCAAATTTCAGCGTCAAGGTGCATAACGAGTAAAGACCAGGTCGGTCGCTTTGGCCTTCTCGTGGCAGGGGAAGCAGCTTTTCATAAAAGCCGCGTCGCCAGGTTTGCCATTCGCGAAGTGAGCGAATCCCCAGCCGCCGGTTGCGGCGTATTTGGTTGAGTCCTTGACCATAAACTGAATGTTCGTGGGGGCCCCGGGAACGAAAGATTGGGGCTGGCCAAAGACTTTGTTGTTTTCCTCCGACGCGACGTTACGGTAATGCAAAGCAGCAATAATCGCGCCATCCGGATACGGAAGCTTCCCATCCCTAAAGGCATTGAACGCTACATCGTTGCCCAGGACGGCGCCTAAACTATTGAGGTTGCCTGCTTCATGCGCCGAGGAAATCCACTTCCAGTCGCGGTACCCCTGAGGGATTTCGGTAACGAAGGGCGCGGCGGGTTGCCCATCCGCGTGGCCTGGGGCCGGGGCAATGAGGGTGACAAGGCCGGCCATTGTTGCAACTGCAACCAAGAAGTATGTGAAGCGTTTCATAATGGTTCCTCCATCCAACATGCCTTAAAGTTGATTTCGATGCCTAGTCAAAGCGGATTCACGGGCAACAACAATACAGTAAAAACTGTATTGCCGACATGATAGTTTTTTAGCGATGGTCAGCATCGGAAGCAGCGACGAAAAGCGAAGGCCGTTCTGAGCTGCAAAACGATGCTCGTTGAGTACGCCAGCGCATTGACAGTACAAGGCGCAACGTGGCAGTATTTTTTTCTTTAGCGACAGTGTTGTCCTGAATAACGAGGAGACCCCATGCCTACCCTTCAGGAACAGTACGGTGAGAGAGAAGCGCCTTCAACCTTCCGCCTGGATGTTCAACTTCACGACCTACTGACAAAAGCTCCGGCTCCCAGGCCGCAGCTACTACCCAACACTGGCGAGGATAAGTTTCCCGAGCCGGTTTTTCCCCAACACCCCGATCTGCTGGCGCAGGACGACAACTACGAAGTAAACCTGGCGGCTGCCAAGGCAGGAAAACGTCACTGGGACGCGCCTATGGTTTATCGCGCGATGAACGGCTGGTTGTTCCCCTACATGAAGTCTCGGGTTTTGCCGGGACCATTTCATCCCATCATTGCGTATCTGTTTACGGAGTGGAAGTGCAACCTCGACTGCCATTACTGCTGGGCTTTCGACAACAGCGTGAAGGGCATGACCGAGGAAGTGGCCAAGCGCTCGATCGATTGGCTGCATTCTACGACCTGCCGAGTGCTGGCGTTCATGGGCGGCGAGCCGCTGCTACGTCCGCAGTTGGTGCATAAGGCCAGCTATTACGCGGCCAAGAAGGGCTTTTGGATCTACATGCCCACGAACGCGCGCCTGTTGCGGCCGGATGTCATCGATCGTTTGGCGGATGCCGGCGTGGCGATCTTTAACTTCGCCGTCGATGCGGTCGACGAGAAGCCTGGACTGGCCAAGGCGCTGACTCCGGTACGGAAGTACTTCGATTACCTCATTCGCAAGCAATACAAATACGGCTACGCGGTGTTCTTCAACATCAACATTTGCCGTAACAACCTCGAGGATGTGAAGGAATTGACGGAGATCGCTCGCGATCACGGCATCGCCACCGATTACCATCTCAATGAATCTCCCATGATCGAACAGAACCACTTCAAGCATTATGAAGAAAATGACACGTTCATCCACCCCGAGGATTTCCCGAAAGTCGATGCACTGGTGGACTGGCTGATCGAGAAAAACAAGTCGGGCTACAAAATGGTGAACTCAGTCAAACGCCTTCAGGACATGAAGGACTTCATGCGCGGCAAGGTGGAACCCTGGAATTGCCGCGCCGGGCAGAACTCCATCATTATCCGGGTAGACGGTACGCTGGCGCCCTGCTTCCCGATGTACTCGGCGACCCACGACTGGGGTGTTATTGAAAATCATAAGTTTGAAGTTCCACAGCTCAATGCGATGAAGAAGTCGTGCCAGACGCATTGCTTCTCCACCTTGAACCACAATCTTGGCTTCTGCTACAACGACACCAGAGTTTTAAAATGGGTCATGAAGCAGGCCGCGCACGGCTTCCAGGGAGTCAGTGGAAGTTTTGCGTAGAATTTTGTAATGGGGTATTTAAATCCGAAGGGCTTTTCGGGTTAGAATACCGGAAAATTATTAGTTTTGGTGTCGGCTAAATACGGCGCCTCGGGAATCGTGTCCGAGCGATTCTCGAAGGCGTAAAACATCGAACCTCCTTAGAACGAGTGGGTAGGAGTTTTTGATGGGCTCTAATCGCCGGATGAATGGCCTCGAATCCCGTTCGAGGGTGCAGCCGCGATATCCCTGCGTGTTTTTCAACAGGAAGTTCTTGCTGAGGGTCTTCCGACCTTCTGTTTCTCACATCTCAGTTTCATCAACACACAGTACGGCGGAGGAAGAAAATGGCCACACACCTGGTTCAAATTGAAGACGACGTAGAAATCAAACAGCGACTGGCTGCCGAACGCGCGCGCCTGCGCAAGATCGCAGGCCTGGACGCGCCCGACCATTTTCACCGACCAGTGGAGCGGGCTTTTACCGCCGACGAGCGCAGCAAGGTCACTATTCTTTTCGGCGGCTTTACCTGGAAGCACGAGGATCTGATTCGCGCCGTCTTCCAAGGCTGTGGCTACCGCTGCGAGAAGCTGCCGGTGCCGGACGTGCCTGCCTTCCAGATCGGCAAGGAGTACGGAAACAACGGCCAATGCAATCCGACCTACTTCACCGTGGGCAACCTTGTGCAGTACCTCCAGTTCCTGGAGAAGGAAGGCATTCCGCGCCAAAAGATTCTCGACAACTACGTTTTTTTCACGGCTGGCTCATGCGGGCCCTGCCGCTTCGGTATGTATGAAGCCGAGTATCGTTTCGCGCTAAAGAACGCCGGCTTCGATGGCTTCCGCGTGTTGCTGTTCAAAGACAGCGACGGCATCAAGGCTGCCTCGGGCGAGCCTGGGTTGAAGTTCACGATCGATTTCGGGTTTGGCATGTTGAATGCGATGCATCTGGGCGATGTGTTCAACGACATGATCTATCAGATCCGTCCCTATGAAGTGAATAAGGGCGAAACTGATCGCGTCTTCCATGAGGTGGTGGACGGCTTGTGCGAGGACCTGCGCAATCGCAAGAGCTTCGAGATCGAAGAGCGGGCGCCGAACTGGGCCAAGCCCAAGTTCAAGAGCAACAAGATTCTTCGCAACACCGCCAATGTGTTCGGAAAATGGCACGAGAACATGTGGGGTAAGGACTATCTGGGCGCGCTGGATACTGCCCGCAAGCGCATGGACTCGATCGAAGTGGACCGCACCAAGGTGAAGCCGATGGTGAAGATCACCGGCGAGTTCTGGGCGCAGATCACCGAGGGCGATGGCAATTTCCACATGTTCGATTTCCTGGAGCGCGAAGGCGCGCAGGTCATCGTCGAGCCGATCGCCACCTGGGTCGCGTATTTGATGTATCAGGCGAAGGCTCACGCCATCGCCAAGTGGCCTGTGAACCGGCCGCACCGCAATACCGAGTGGTATGAAGTGAAGAAGAACTTTGCCAACTACATCGGTTTGCACAAGAAGCTGTGGGGCATTGGCTTTGGCGAGAAGGCATGGCGGTTCTTCTATCACCGCACCATCAAGCACTTGGGCGGGATCACGCACGAATTGGTTCCGCAAAAGGACCTTGCTGATCTGGCGAATCCCTTCTACAACCAGTTCGCGCGCGGTGGCGAGGGTCACCTCGAAGTCGGCAAGAACGTTTACTACACCATCCACAAGCTGTGCCACATGGTTCTGGCGCTAAAACCCTTCGGGTGTATGCCGTCCTCGCAGTCGGATGGAGTGCAATCGGCAGTGATCAACAAATTCAAAGACATGATTTTCCTGCCGATTGAAACTTCCGGCGAAGGCGAAGTGAACGCCCACAGCCGGGTTCAGATGGCGCTGGGCGAAGCCAAAGTGAAGGCTAAGACCGAGTTCGAACAATGCTTGAAATCAACCGGTCGAAGTATGGAACAGATTCGCGAGTACATCGCGGAGCATCCCGAGTTGCGGCGGCCGTTCTACCATGTGCCGCACCGCGAAGGCGTTGCTGGGACCGCTGCCCAGTTCATTTTGCACGTAAACGATCGCATCAAGAAAGATACGCATCTTTGGAAGCGCTCGCGCGTGCCGGGCATCGCAGTGCCGGCGGCGGCAAGCGGAGACTGAGAACTGAGAACTAGCGACTGAGAACTGTCTGCTGGTTTCAGTTCAAGCTGGCATCAGAACTCCCAGCGATGGGTGAAGGGAACGGAATGCACGATCATTCAGGGCAAACCAAGAAGCCGGATCTTCTTCAGATAGGTCCTGCACCTCGCCAGAGACCACACGACCACCACACCGAGTTCCTGGTCGGGTTGGATGTTGGCTCGACCACGGTCAAAGCGACCGTGGTTGACGCCGCGACCGACAAGGTTTTGTGGCAGGACTATCAGCGTCACGAGACCAAGCAGCCGGAGAAGACGCTGGAATTTCTGCGCCGCATGGAGAAAGAAGTCGGCATCAACGCCCACAACACGCGCATGTTCATGACCGGCTCGGGCGGCGGAGGGATCGCCGACCAGATCGGCGCCAAGTTTGTGCAGGAAGTGACCGCTGTTTCGCTGGCTGTCGAGAAGATGCACCCCGAGGTGTATTCAGTCATCGAACTTGGTGGTCAGGATGCCAAGATCATCGTGTTCAAGGATGACGATGAGACCGGCCGCAAGAAGAAAATTCCTTCGATGAACGACAAGTGCGCCGGTGGCACGGGCGCAGTCATCGATAAGATCAACGCCAAGCTCAAGATTCCGACGGCCGAGCTTGCGCTTCAAGGATACAACGGGATCAAGCTCCATAAAGTTGCCGGCAAATGCGGCGTGTTCGCAGAGACCGACATCAACAGCCTGCAAAAAGTGGGCACGCCTGGTGACGAACTGATGGCTTCGCTGTTCGAGGCCATTGTTCTGCAAAACCTGAGCGTTCTAACCCGGGGCCATACCCTTCGTCCCCACGTACTTTTGCTAGGCGGACCGAACAGCTTCATCAAGGGCATGCGCGAAGCTTGGCAGGCGAACATCCCACGCATGTGGCAAGAGCGCAAAGTTCAGATTCCGGATGGCGCCAAGCCCGAGGATCTGATCAAGGTTCCACAAAACGCGCAGTACTTCGCAGCCATGGGCGCGATTGAATTTGGCAAAAGCGAGGAAGACTGTGTCGGCTGCTATCACGGTTATGAAAAGCTGCTGCACTACATCGAGTTCGGGCGTCAGGAAGAAAAAGCTAAGGCGGGCGCCAAAGGCCTGACCACCAGCGACCACGAGCTCGAGGGATTCAGAGAGATCTATCGCCGCAAGAAGTTTATTCCGGCGACATTCAGCATCAACCAGACGGTCGGTGGCTTTATCGGCATTGACGGCGGTTCGACTTCAACCAAGGCTGTGCTGCTGAACGAGAACGGCGACATCCTTTGCAAGTCTTACCAATTGTCGAACGGGAATCCGATCCAAGACACCGTCGAAATGTTCGAGAACCTGCGCGGCCAGGTAGAAGCGCAGAAAGCAAAACTCGAAGTCTTGGGAGTCGCGACGACCGGCTATGCGAAAGACATCTTGAAAGATGTGCTGCACGCCGATGTGGCGCTGGTTGAGACCGTAGCGCACACTGAGTCGGCACTCAAATTTTATGAGGATCCGCACGTCATTGTCGATGTGGGCGGGCAGGACATCAAGATCATCATCCTGCACAACGGCCGAGTGAAGGATTTCAAGCTGAATACCCAGTGCTCGGCGGGCAACGGCTACTTCTTGCAATCCACGGCGGAGGGTTTCGGATTAGGCGTCGAGCAATATGCCGATCTGGCATTTTCGGCGCAATCGATGCCGGTGTTTGGTTACGGATGCGCGGTCTTCATGCAATCGGATATTGTGAACTTCCAGCGCCAGGGCTGGCGGGCAGAGGAAATCCTCGCGGGTCTGGCGGCCGTGCTTCCCAAGAACGTTTTCCTATACGTGGCCAGCATTCCTAACCTCGCGGCCTTGGGCACGCGCTTCGTTCTGCAAGGGGGCACGCAGAACAATATGGCAGTGGTGAAAGCTGAAGTGGACTTCATCAATAGCAGCTTCCGCGCGGCTGGCAAGAAGCCGGAAATCATTGTCCACGAATTCTGCGGCGAGTCGGGGGCAATCGGCGCTGCGGTTGAGTCGGTCCGCCTTTGGAAGAACGGCCAACAGACGACTTTCGTCGGTCTCGACGCCGTCCGCAAGATCGAATACCGCACCACCCGCAACGAATCTACGCGTTGCAATTTCTGCAAGAACAATTGCCTGCGCACGTTCATCGACATCCGCACTGTCCCCAAGGATGAGAAGAGTTTCATACCGATTCAGAAGGTCACCAAAGTCCCGCTGATGCACGGGGAACAGCGGCTGATCATCGCCACCTGCGAAAAGGGCTTGGTGGAAGATGTCAACGACATGAAGGACATCAAAGCTGGCCTCGACGAGATTAAAGAGAAATATCTTAATTTCGTGGACATTGCTGCCCATGAAGTCTTCCGCTCAGTAAGCCCCGAGAGTGTGGCCGATCCCGTGCCGGTGGTGAAGTTCTGGAACAAAGAGGCCAAGACGCGCATCCCACTGATGGAGAAGCGCAAAAAATTGCGCGTGGGCATACCACGCGTGCTGAACATCTACAGCTACGCGCCCCTTTTCAACGGATATCTAGAGAGCCTCGGCGTGCAGCCGGAGAACATCATCTACTCCGACTATACGAGTTCCGACCTCTACCGTGCAGGCGCGAGCCGCGGGGCGATTGATCCTTGCTTCCCGGCGAAGATCGGCATTTCGCACGTTTACAACTTGATTCAGGAGAAACACCGCAAGAAACCGCTCGACGTGATCTTCTTCCCCATGTATGACGTGCTCACTTCGCCGCTGGTGAAGATCGTTGGCGCCAATGCGTGCCCAACCGTGACCGCGACGCCTGAAACGGTGAAGGCGGCATTTACAAAAGAGAACGACGTTTTTGCCGAACACAACGTTAAGTATGTGGATCCGGTTCTGAATTTTGCCGACCGCAAGCTGTTCGCACATCAGATGCTGCAGGCATGGCAGCCTATCCTGGGTCTGTCGCAGGAAGAGAATGACCGCGCTGTTGAAGTCGGCTACAAGGCGCTGGCAGACTACGAGGCCAGCATTCGCAAACGCGCTCGGCAAGTGATGGACCAGCTCGAGCGCGAAGACCGCATCGGCATCGTCATGCTGGGTCGGCCATATCACCACGATCCCGGTCTGAACCACGAAATAATGGAAGAGTTTCAGAAACTGGGCTACCCCATCTTCTCGCAGAACACGTTACCTCTCGATGAAGATCTGCTGGAACGTCTGTTCGGAGACGAAGTTCGTGCCGGAGTGATCACTCACCCGCTCGACATCACCGATGCCTGGAAGAACTCGTATTCTTGTAGCACCAACCACAAAGTCTGGGCGGCAAAGTTCACCGCGCGCCATCCCAACCTGGTGGCACTCGAAATCTCCAGCTTCAAGTGTGGCCACGATGCCCCTATCTATGGCGTAGTTGAGGGCATCATCGAGCAATCGGGCACGCCGTACTTCTGCTTCAAGGATCTCGACGAGAACAAGCCCACCGGCTCGATCAGAATTCGCGTCGAAACCATCGATTATTTCCTGCGGCGCTATCGCGAAGAGGTCATCCGCAAGCGTAAGGCCAACCAGGAAATCGAAGCCCAGCTGGCTGCGCTGGAAGCGGAGATGCGCGGGCAAGCCGTGTCCGAAACTGCCGAGTTCGAGCCACCACAACTCGAACCGGAAGCGGAGAGCATGGCAGCGGACTAAGTCATTTGGGTATAGAATCGGGCCACCAAACTTGGTGTTGGAGACTCTTGGTATCCGAAAGCTCTCCCTAAGGTTTCGCATTCCCGTGTTGTGGTGAGAAACTGGGTACGCCCCGTCTGTCATTCAGGTTTCTAGCCCTCTCAAGGTCACAGAAAAAAGATTTTGCTTGACACTATTCCCTATCGTTTTATAATTGTTATCATCCGATAATTATGCACCTCACCCATGAACAGTTCCGCGAGCTGGCCGCGAAGCACGGTTTGGCGGTCACGCACCAGCGTCAAGTGGTCTACGAGGCCGTCATCGCTTCCCACGGGCACCATTCTCCAGAAAACATTTACGCCGCGGTCCGACGTCGTATTCCGTCCATCTCTGTCGCTACGGTCTACAACAATCTGCGGCTTTTTATCGAGTGTGGATTGCTGCGAGAGGTCACTCCTCATGCGACCACGCTGCGCGTGGACGGCAATCTCGAACCTCATCACCACCTGGTCTGCTCGCGCTGCAAATCGGTGCAGGACATTGAAGGAGAGTTTATTGATTTCAAACGGCTATCCCGGCATCTGCCGGATGGCTTTGATCTGACGCAGCCGTTGGTCGAGGTCTTTGGCCTCTGCCGACGGTGCAGCGCCCAGAAATAGTTTTTTCACGCAATACATAAATCACTATTCGAAGGACGGAAACATATGGAAAATACACTCGCGAATTCATCGGGAACTGTTGTCCCCGAAGCTAAAGAAAAAAACACCGCAACCGAATCGAAGTGCCCAGTAGCGCACGGCGTTCGCAAATCCTACACGAATGCTGATTGGTGGCCGAATCAAGTAAACGTGAACATCCTGCACCAGCATTCGCCGCTGTCTGACCCGATGGGTAAGGAGTTCAATTACGCGGAAGAGTTCAAGACGCTCGACCTGAATGCCGTGATCAAGGACCTGCATGCCTTGATGACGGATTCGCAGGAGTGGTGGCCGGCCGACTTTGGCCACTATGGACCGCTTTTTATTCGTATGGCGTGGCACAGCGCGGGCACGTACCGCATCGGCGACGGCCGTGGCGGTGCCGGCGCCGGGCAGCAGCGCTTCGCGCCACTGAACAGCTGGCCGGACAACGTGAACCTCGACAAAGCCCGCCGGCTGCTGTGGCCGATCAAGCAGAAGTATGGGCGGAAAATCTCCTGGGCTGATCTCATGATTCTGGCCGGCAACGTCGCCCTGGACTCGATGGGATTCAAGACCTTCGGTTTTGGCGGCGGACGCGAGGACGTGTGGGAGCCCGAAGAGGTGAACTGGGGTCCCGAGGGTACATGGTTAGCCGACGAGCGTTACAGCGGCGATCGTGATCTTCAGAATCCTCTCGGCGCGGTGCAGATGGGGCTGATCTACGTGAATCCGGAAGGGCCGAATGGAAAGCCGGATCCGCTGGCCGCGGCACGCGATATCCGTGAGACTTTTGCCCGCATGGCGATGAATGACGAGGAGACGGTTGCGCTCATTGCCGGCGGACATTCATTCGGTAAAACCCACGGCGCTGGCATTCCCGCTCAATATGTAGGCGCCGACCCGGAAGCTGCCAACATTGAGGATCAAGGCCTAGGGTGGAAGAATAAACTTGGCAAAGGTCATGGTGGTGACACCATCGGCAGCGGCCTGGAAGTCATTTGGACAACGACACCTACAAAGTGGAGCAACAACTTCTTTACCAACCTGTTCAGCTATGAATGGGAACTGACGAAGAGTCCGGCCGGTGCGCATCAGTGGACGCCAAAGAATGGCGCAGGCAACGGAAAGGTGCCAGATGCGCACGATCCCGCAAAGCGTCACGCGCCATCCATGCTGACCACTGACCTCGCCTTGCGGTTCGACCCTGCTTACGAAAAGATTTCACGGCGTTTCTACGAGCATCCAGATCAGCTCGCCGACGCGTTTGCGCGGGCGTGGTTCAAGCTGACACACCGCGACATGGGGCCGATCTCGCGATACCTAGGCCCGCTGGTTCCAAAGGAGACCTTGGTGTGGCAAGACCCGGTTCCCGCCGTGGATCATAAATTGATCGGCGAGAAGGACATTGCTGCTCTAGAGGCGAAGATCCTTGCATCCGGACTGTCAATCTCCCAGCTGGTTACGACAGCCTGGGCATCGGCGTCGTCGTTCCGCGGATCCGACAAGCGTGGTGGAGCGAACGGGGCGCGCATTCGCCTCACGCCACAAAAAGACTGGGAAGTAAACCAACCGGCCGCGCTGGCGAAAGTTCTCAAGAAGCTAGAGGCGATCCAGAAGGAATTCAACGGCCCGCAGTCAAACGGAAACAAAGGCAAGCAGGTCTCGCTGGCTGACCTGATCGTTCTGGGCGGCTGCGCAGCCGTCGAGGAAGCTGCGAAAAAGGCCGGGCACAAAGTGAAGGTTCCCTTCTCGCCGGGGCGCACCGATGCTTCGCAAGAGCAGACCGATGTGCACTCATTTGCCGTAATGGAGCCGGTTGCGGACGGGTTCCGTAACTATCTCCGCAGCGGACAGAAGCTGTCAGCCGAGGAGTTGCTGGTCGATCGGGCGCAGTTGCTGAAGCTGACTGCCCCCGAGATGACGGTTCTCATAGGCGGCCTGCGTGCCCTGAGTGCGAACTTCGGGCAGGCGAAGCACGGAGTCTTCACCAAGCGGCCCGAGACATTGACGAATGATTTCTTCGTCAACCTGCTCGACATGAATACGAAGTGGCAGGCTTCTTCTACATCCGATGGCGTGTTTGAGGGGCGTGATCGCGCGACGGACGAAGTCAAGTGGACCGGCACGCGCGTCGATCTCCTCTTCGGTTCGAACTCCCAGCTTCGGGCACTTGCAGAAGTCTATGCGTCTGATGACTCGAAGGCGGCGTTTGTGAAGGACTTCGTGGCGGCGTGGAACAAGGTAATGAACCTTGATCGCTACGATATTGCCTGAGGTTGGCGAAAACGGATCTCTGCCAGTTCGTCATAGCATTAGGTTTCATGCTACATCTTGCTTCGTCTCGCTTCGATGCGTTGAGACAGGCGTCTTCAACGGGAGATTCGCGTAAACTCTCGTACCGGAACCGTTGGATTCGATTACCAAATCACCGTGAAAATGGCGGACGCGCTCGCGCATCCCTCTGATTCCCACTCCCGTACCTCCGGATTGAATCTCAGCTAGTCGTTCCGGAGACATTCCGCCCCCTTGGTCTTGAACATCTACACGGACACTGCTTTCTTCGTGCTCAATTCGGATCAGCGCGGTCTTGCTTCCCGAGTGACGGTGAATGTTCGTCAAGCATTCCTGTACAAGCCGAAATATGAGGAGTTCCATTTCGGACGGGAGTCTTCCGAAGTTATCGGAAATCTTCAGGTCAATCGCCAAACCGCTACGCTCAGAAAGACCTCGCACGTACCAGCTCAGTGCGGACGAAATACCAGTTTCATCCAACAGCGGTGGATGTAGAAGATACGAGGTTGTGCGTAGTTCTCGTGCCAAGTGCTGGACTAACTCTTCGGCGTTCTGCATCTCTTTGGCAATAGCAGGGTTTTCCTTTGCCGATTCGCTGATTCGCGCAAGCTGCAAGTCGAGCGCGGTTAATGTCTGTCCGGCACTATCGTGCAATTCTCGCGCTATGTGCCGCCGCTCGGCATCCTGAGACTCCAAGAGCCGCCCCGAAAGGTCACGCAAGTCCGAGTTTCTTCTCTCAAGTTCCTGAGTACGGAACTGCACTTGGGTGTCGAGCGCATCCGCCAAGGTTCGATAACGGTCTTCACTCTCACGTAACGCTCGCTCAACCTGTTTCCGTTGGGTGATGTCCCGGGCAATCTTCGATGCTCCGATAATCTTTCCGCTGGCATCCCGGACAGGCGAAATTGTTAGCGAAATATCGAGCGGCGTCTTGTCCTTACGTACACGAACGGTGTCGAAGTGTTCGATTCTTTCCCCTTGCTTGATTCGTTCGATGATGACCGTTTCTTCGTCCCGACGCTCGCTAGGGATGACCAACGAAATATGCTGGCCTACCGCTTCGCTGGCGGTGTAGCCAAACACCCGCTCCGCACTTGTGTTCCAACTGGTTATGATGCCTTCCAGTGTCTTGCTGACGATGGCATCCTCCGATGAGTCTACGATTGCGGCCAGCAAGCCAATTGCTTTATCTGCCTTTAGCCGTAGGGCCGGCAACTCATCCAGGAGCGACTGGCTGATAGTGTCCCTAGCTTCCGGGTCATTGAGGATGCAATCCGCCAGTGCTTCATGTGTCGCCAGTAGTTTATTGATGTCACCTTCAAGGGCGATTTCGGGATGGGTTTCAGTCCAATAGTGTGCTGCCCTGACAAACGCTAAGAACAACAGCAAATACTGAAGGCGAGCAGGACCAAGTAGCCGCGCGAGTGCGTCAAGGTATTGCAGATAGTCAGAAGTCTTCAAGAACACATGTCCCGCTAACGCTAAGATGGCATCTTCCATTTGCGTGTCGGCCATCGGCATTTCAACAATGGGTGCGGGGCAGGATGCGCACAGTGATAGACGAGACTGAAGTTCTTGTCCGCGTGGAAACGGCCGTTGAAGGAGTCTCACAACGTCTGTAACGCTTTGCGTATGCGCACTTGGGTCGCCAGCGGGATGGCCAAGCCCCACCAAGAAACCAGCATGACGAGCAATGCAATAGCGGACTGCGCAAAAGCGGGATAGGTTGACGAAAAGACGTTCCTTGAAAACGGACGGAAGAGGATTGTCGAGGTAGGCGGCTTGTGCGAATCCCCACAGTTTCTCAATGATCTCGGGTGTCTCAGGTGCGAGGCGGAAGAAGTTGGGAAGTATGCCGAATCGCTGCTCTACGCGATTCTCAAGGTCGGATGCTGCATTTCCCACCGGTTCACCACCTTTTGCAGACAGGAGAGAGCGTCGGACGACATAAGCTCACTATACCACTACGCGAATTGCAAACACCAATCTAGGCTCTGCGGGTAGTGGTGCCCAAACGGCACCACTACCGCTCTGTGCCCAATATCCCAACCGCGCGGGTTACCGTAATTGCGGATTTTGCCCGACGCAATCACCCATCTAAGCCGGACAGACGTTCATCACGCGCAAGAACATTCTCGTAGCGGATGACGATCCGGTCATCAGAAAAGCGACCATCCGATTTCTTCGTCAGCAGGCCTGCATCTTCCTTGGTGTGGCTTTCATCCAAAACAGAGTGCATTTACCTTATAGTCGGCGTTACCTAGCCGGGCGAGGAGTGATGGATGTTTGAGAGCATTCTCTGCCAGGTAACGGAATATGATCCTGATGTTCTTGAGTCCCTGATTGGGCTCGCAGTCGAAATCGCTCGCGAGGGTCGGGAGGGAAGACGCGTCGGCACGATATTTACACTCGGCGATGAGAATGCCGTGCTTGCGAGATCCAGATCCTTGATTTTGGATCCGTTATCGGGGCATCCCGAGTCTTCACTGCACGTCACCAATCTGAATCTTCGCGGCACTATCAAGGAATTGGCGCAATTGGACGGTGGATTCGTGGTGAGTCGCGAGGGAATTGTCCTTTCCGCATGCCGCTACCTTGATGCCGTGGCCGCACAAGTGGACGTGCCGTTGGGACTCGGCAGCCGGCACATTGCCGCTGCCAATATGAGCGCTGTTACGAAGGCGGTGGGTATTGTGGTTTCGGAGAGTTCGGTGGTGCGACTTTTCTGTCATGGACACCTGGTTGGCGAAATCATTCCCGAGATCTGGATGATGGATCATGCCCAACTCGGGGGTACCGTTAAGAAGGAGCAGGTCGGCGAACTGACCATCCTGACACCTAGTCTGCCATAAATCGCGAAGTGACCATGACTGAATTCATGGAACAGAGAGAATGACAACGGTGAATATGAGCAGATTGTCCAATAAAGTGGCAGTAGTGACGGGCGCGTCCAAAGGCATAGGCGCTGGGATTGCAACGGCCTTGGCGGCTGAGGGCGCGCGCGTCGCCGTGAACTATTCCTCCGATCGGGAAGGCGCCGAACGTGTCGCTCAGGCGATCATCGACAGCGGAGGCGAGGCGATCTCCGCGGGGGCCGACGTGTCCAAGGCCGCAGATGTGGCGCGGTTATTCAAAGAAGTGGATTCTGCGTTCGGAAGACTGGACGTTTTGGTCAACAACGCCGGAGTATTCCGCTTCGGCACCGTCGCGGAGATTACGGAACAGAGCTTTCACCTCCACTACGACATCAACGTTCTCGGTGCGATTCTCACGGTGCAAGAGGCGATCAAGCGGTTCGGGGCCGACGGCGGTAGCATCATCAACCTCAGCTCGATCGTCGGATCGCATCCGGTGCCGGGAGCCCTGTTGTACGCTTCCACGAAAGGCGCCATCGAAACGCTGACCAGAGGATTGGCGCTCGAACTAGCACCGCGCAAGATCCGGGTTAACGCCATCTCTCCCGGTCATACAGAAACCGAAGGCAATGTGGCTGCGGGGACCTTTGCGGGTGGTGCCGGCGCGGTTCTGGCTGGGAAGACGCCGCTCGGCCGACTCGGTCGCGTCACGGATATCGCCCCGCTGGCGGTGTTCCTGGCATCAGACGAATCATCCTGGATCACCGGGGAGGTCATTCGTGCCGCAGGCGGTCTCGTTGTGGCCACCTGAGGACATAGTGCTAACTATAACAACGCAGCAATGACAACACAGAGAGGAGAATACGATGCAACTTCAAGATAACTATTTTGCCGCTTATCACAACCTAAAGCTGACGCGAGATGCCAACGGTGTGCTGGTTGCTGAATTCCACAGCAATGGCGGGCCGTGCATTATGACCGCGCACGCTCACACGGAATTTGTCGATGCCTTCTACCGGATTTCGCAAGATCGAGCGAACAAGATCGTGATCCTGACGGGCGCAGGCGGGGAGTTCATTACTGATGTCGATTGGTCATCTTTTGGCAATGCTGCCGATCCCGGCGTTTGGAGCCAGGTTCACGACGAAGGTGTTCAGGTGTTGGAAAATATCGCAAACATCCGCGTGCCAGTGATCGCGGCAATCGAAGGACGAGCCCATGTGCACTCCGACTACGCGCTGCTTGCGAGCGTAATTGTGGCAGGAGAGGGTGCGACCTTCCAGGATGTGGCCCACTTCTCCCAGGGCGTTGCGCCCGGCGACGGAATCTTCACCACCTGGAGTTATCGCGCCGGAGCGGGACGAGCGGAGGCGTTCCTGCTCAATCCACAGCCACTATCGGCGCGTATGGCGCACGAATGGGGAGTGGTTGCCGAGGTTGTACCGAACGGGAAGGCGCTCAGCCGGGCGCGCGAATTGGCCCAGTTGTACTTGAAGGCTCCCGAAGTCACGCGCCGCAATACGCGCGTACATTTCATTCAACCGTTGAAAGAGCGCATTGTCCGGGAAGTCGGCTATGGATTGTCGCTCGAGGGAGCGTCCGCGGCTGACCTCGTCAAATCAATGCAAGCCAAGAGTGAACCTGTTGCTCAGAAAGGAAAAGTCGCATGAAGCGCACCGAGACCTCTCCATCCGCCCATGGTCTTAATCCAGTGTTGGGTAGAAATAACAACGCCCCGTCCTTCCGCATTCTCCGGGAAGAACGGGGCGATCACAAATGCTAGTTTACTGTGATGGATTTTCCAGCCGACGGAATACCGTTGGCCACAACGTAGATCGTGCTGGCGCCGGTTTCGATGCCTGCAGGAACAGCGAATGTGGCGGAAACGGTGGTATTGCCTGTGGCAATGCCCATCGTGCTGAAGTTAGTGGTGCGGGCGAAGAAGAAGTGTTTCGTCGCCTTGTTTCGAATCACCACCAGCGGGAAATTGGTGGCCATCTGCCCGTCGTCACCATAGGCAGCGCCGGCGGAGAAGCCATTGAACTGGTTACCCGTGATGGTGTACGAGTTGCCATGGGTAACCGTGGTCGGACCACCGGTGATCTTTGGCCTCCACGCGTTTTGCGGCCCACCCGCGTTGCTGGTGTAAAGTTCAACATCGATGGTCCCACCATCCGCCGGAATGTACATCACCTGGCCGGTCGGTAGTGTCAGCAGTCGGGCTTCCCAGGATTCCAGGGAGCCGCCGCTCGCGGTGTTTGGAGCCTCGGTAAAGGTATCGGTGGTGGAAAACTCATAAAACGTTCCAGTTCCGTTGAAGACGCCAGGGCTGGTGTAAACCAGGATGTTGCCGTTGGGCAACAGGGCTCCTGGGCCGTCAGCGATGTCATCTCCATTGGGGTACTGAGGACCTGCGGTCCACTTGCCAGTGGAGGTGTTGAAGATGGACGTGTTGGTGGTAGCACCAAAGGCGACAACTGTGCCGTCGGGACGTTGCACGAGCGGACCCATTTCCGGAACGATCCCCAGTCCACCACTGTTCGGCAGAGTAACAATCGTGCTGCCAGCGGTGGTCCATGTGTTGTTTGAGGGATTGAATGTCTCAGAATTTGTTCCGTCTTCACAATCCACGGTAAGGACGGTGCCTTGCGGTGTTAGAGCAAAACCCTCTTCGGAAAATCCGTCAGCCTTTCCAGTGCCGACGGAGGTCCAAGTCAAATTGCTGGCGTTGAACTCTACCTGCAGTTTGGATGGTTGTCCTCCCTGGCCCAACATGAATATGCCGTTGGGTAGCACGACGCCCGGAGAGTCGCCGATGGTGCGCCATCCGCTGGGCGGGTTCACGGTGGTCCATTGGTTAGCAACCGGATCGTAAATGTCACCCAGGTTGGTCTCGGTTCCCTGCAGGTTGTTGTACTCTCCACCTTCGACGAGGACCCGGCCGTCAGGCAGCACGGCAGAAGCAAAGTAGAGAGGTGCATAGCCCGACTGCATCGAGGCCAACTGCGTCCAGGTACCGTTCACATAGCTCCCCTGTAAGGTGGGCGTGAGCTTCCACCAGGTTCCGCTGTTGTACTGGTGCATCATGACGGTGCCATCGGTAAGCAAAAGTGCTGTGTCAGTTTGAAAGGTTGGTTGATTCTTGAGCTTAGCCCAGGTTCCGGTTGCCGCCGGTTCCTGAGAGCTGGCAATACCTGACGCGATTAATACCATTGATGCGATTGCGAGCAATCGCAACATTTTGACGCCTTGGTTCTGCATTCTGCGATCTCCTTTGGAGGATGTGGGTTTTACACGCGGAGTCGTTGATTCATCGACCACAGAATTGGGAGGGAAAAGCTGTGGCAAGCCCCAAGCTCCGTCGGGGTCGCATTATACTTCGAATTGGTGAAGAATTTATGGATTCTAGAAAAAATTGACAAATAAATTTCGGTGCGTCGCGTTCGACCCCTAGATACATCGATTAGCGCGGGAAAATGAAAGGTTTTCAACCGTAGCGTCGCTGTGAAGTGCAAAGTTATGCACACTTATGTGATTCTGTTTGTCCCGGAAACAAGCGTCGGGTGGGCTGACTGCCCCGCCCGAGCCATATCAATCGGTCATGGTGAAGGACCCCGATCCACTGCAACCGGCCCCAGTTCCGGTCAGCGTCCAGTTACCTGTAATGGAGCTGCCGGTTAGTGTTCCCACCAGCGTGAGCTCGTTCGTCCCGTTGGTGTTCGACGTTCCTGACGTTATCGTCATTTGAAAATTGCCAGTCGTTACGCCGCCCGAAGTGCCAGTAACAGTGAATGCGCCGGTCGCGGTCGTTCCCAAAGCAAAGCAGGAAGACGAGGTTGTGAAACTAAGGTTGGTAATATTCAATGCGCTGCCATTCCCTGCCAGCGTTACGGTGAAGGCGAGAGCTGCGGATCCGTCCGGATTAGTTAGCGTCGCTGTCCAGTCCCCGTTAATGCTGTTGCTGCCGCTGGAATTTCCGCAGCCGGACAACGCCAGCGCCATAGAAAGTATGATCGCAATACCAAAGTGCTTCATAGAATCCTCCACGAAGAGTGAGAGTTAGGATCCCGGTTCGTTGTCTCGACGATCCCAGCTTCCTTTCGTGAAACACCGGCCGCATCCGGAAGTTCCGATCAGAGTTCGACGCTGGGATGAAAGAATCAAACACGAGTTCCTTTTTGGCATGAATTACGAAACCACTTCCAAGTCACGTACAGATAGTTTTCCCGGTTCTGTCCCTGTAAGTGGTTTATTTTGTGTTTTTACGGATTGGGTCTCTAACCATCAGCGATGCTAGCCCAGGATCGACTGCCCAAGAAAAACGCAAAAACCAATCCCAAATCCGTTGTTATGTTTCGATGTAACAGTGTAGTTGAAAAGATGCCAGTTTGTGGAGGCCGCAATGGTAAAGATTTGTATACCAAGAGTTTGCCGGTTACCTGCGAACCTCTAATTCACGGCGCTTGGAGCCTGCGCGGATGCCTGCTAAGATCGTTGATCTCTCCCGGGGGGAGGGTCATGGAGGATCCCACAGTCCCGCGAAAACTGGCCGGCCGCTACGAAGTAAGACAAGTGTTGGGCCAAGGCGGCATGGGACTGGTGTACCGCGCGTACGATACCGTGGTTCGCCGCGAAGTGGCGGTTAAAACCATCCTTGATCTCCCCGATCCTGCGTCACTGCAGCTCTTTTACAAAGAATGTGATGTGCTCGCCTCCATGAGCCATCCCAACATTGTCGAGATATTCGACATTGGCGAGTTTGAAGAAGACGGCAAGAACAAACCCTACTTCGTGATGCCGCTGCTGCCGGGAACGACCCTGGATACATTCATCCGCAAGTCGAGCCACCGGCTGACGGTGGAACGAACGGTCGAAATCATTTCCCAGACATGCCGCGGATTGCAGGCGGCGCACGAGCGCGGCCTGGTGCACCGCGATCTGAAACCGAGCAACATCTTCGTCATGGAAGATGACTCGGTGAAGATCATCGATTTCGGTGTGGCACACATGACCGACACTCACACTCGGGGACAAAAAGGGACGTTGGTGTACATGTCCCCGGAGCAGATCGAGATGAAGCCGCTAACGGCTGCGTCCGACATCTTTTCACTGAGTGTGGTGTGCTACGAAGCGCTCACCGGCCGGCAACCCTTCCAGCGAGCCCGGGCAGACGAGATTGTTGAAGCTATCCGCAAACAGATTCCACCGCCGGCTTCGGAAATCAATTCGGCGGTAAGCCAATCCATTGGCCGCGTCGTGCACAAGGGCATGGCCAAGCAGCCGTGGCACCGCTTCTCGAGTGCGCGCGAGTTCGGTGACGTCCTGAACAAAGCGCTGCGCAACGAGCCGATCGAATTCTTCGATCCCGCACGCACCCGGCCACGTCTGGAGCGCGCCACCAAGGCGCTCGAAACCGGGGACTACCAGTTTGCCGGAGAGATTCTGGGGGAACTGGAAGCGGAAGGCCATATCGACAGTTCGATCAGCGGGTTGCGTACTCAGCTCGACAGCACCGTGAGGCGTAAGACGATTGCTCAGCTCATGGAAGCAGCCAAGGCCCGCTTCGAAGAGGCGGAAGATCCGCTGGCGCTCCAGAAACTCCAAGACATACTGGAGATGGAACCTGACAATGCGCAGGCTTTGTCGCTGAAGAGCCAAATCGAAAACCGGCGAAGCGAAAAGCAGATCGAGAACTGGTACCGCCTGGCGCGCCAGCACATGGACAATCACGCCTACCCGCATGCGCGTGAAGCCCTGCAAAATGTGTTGCAGCTTCGGCCCAAGGAAGGCCGGGCGTTGCAACTTATCGCTGAGGTGGATCGCGAAGAGCACGAATATAACAAGCTGCGTCAGGAAAAAGTACAAATTCACCGTGCGGCTATGGACGCATGGCAGAAGGGAGATGTCAGCAGCGCGCTCAGTAAGCTGGCGGTGGTTCTGGAACTGGACCGGCGGGCGCCCGATGCTTCGGCTCCGGAGCGTGGCGCCACCTACCAGAGCTTTTACAACGAAGTCCGTTCCGAGCATGACGCGATGAACACCGCTTATGTCGAGGCCAAGAAGCACCTCGGAGAGCGTAACTTCGGCAAAGCCCTCGCCACCTGTGAAGGCTACCTGGCAAAGTATCCCAACCACGCGCTGTTTCAGGCGCTCAAGTATGACATTGAAGAGCAGCAGCGGCAGCAACTCTCGGCATTCATAGCTGCCATCGACCGGCAAGTGGAAGCCGAGGCTGACCTCGACAAAAAGGTGAACATCCTGAAGGAGGCCCTGGAGCAGAACCCAGGGGAAACGCACTTCGAACGCGCGCTACGGTTGGTGAAAGACAAGCGCGACCTGGTGAATTCGATCGTTGCGCGCGCCCACCATCATGAAGAGGAAGGCGCGTACGTAGATGCGGTCAACGATTGGGAGATTCTACGCACCATCTACAGCCAGTATCCTGGCTTGAAGTTTGAAGTGGAGCGGCTGCAGAAACGCCGCGAGCAGCAAAGCCGCATCGAGTCAAAGACGCGGGTGGTGGAGCAGATCGATGCCTGCATGCATTCCAGTGACTATGGGCGCGCTCTGGACTTGTTGCAGCAAGCGAAGGCGGAATTCCCCAACGAGGCTGAACTGGCGGAACTGGAGAAGCTGGCCAACGACGGAATTCGGCGTTCGACGGAGGCGCATCGCCTGATGGCAGAAGGCCAGGAGCTGTGCGGGCAAAACAAAGCCGCGGAAGGAATCAAGCTTCTGCGTGACGCCTACGAACTAGATGAGCATAATGCGCTGACCCGCGCGGTGCTTTCTAATGCGCTGGTTGAGCAGGCGCGGCTGATCGCGCAGAGTAATTGGCAGGAAGCCGACCGCCTGGCGCGGCAGGCGGATGATTTGAACCCCGGTCATCCGCTGGCTAAGACGGTGCGCACGCTGATTTCCGACCAGAAGCGGGAACAGTTGGTGAGTGAATGCGTTTCCCAGGCCCGCAAATTGCAATCCGCGGGGGATTTAGCAGGGGCGGTGACGCGGATCGAAGAAGTGCTGGCGACTTATCCCCGTGAGCCCCGGCTAATTCAGATTCAAGACACGCTACGGCGGGAACTCCAAACGCAGCGTCGTCAGGCCAGACGCCGCGATCTCGAAGAACTGCGGCGCATGGAGCAGGAAGCTGAAACACTCGCCGATGCCAAGACCAAGCAGAGTTTAGGCGAGCGCGTGCGGGCATTGGCCAATCGCTATGTAGAAGATGAGGAAGTTTTGTCCTCCGCGAATGGTCTTCTGAAACGCTTAGACGTACCCACCGTGAGCGGAAAGAAGCCGAGTCAGGATGGGGAAAAAGCCAAGTCGGATCAGCCGAAGAAGGTTGTCAGTTCGCCACCGCCTGATGCCGGCCAAAACACCATGTCGGTTTACATTCCGCCAACCATGGATGTGAAACCGGCGGCCAAGAGTCCGGAGACTCCAACGCCTAAGGCGGCTAAGCCAGTGCCAGCGGTCCCGGCAAAGCTTGCAGCCAAACCTGTGCCTGTCAAACCGCAGTCCGTGACGACCGGTCCAACGCGACTAAAGCTGAAACTTTCTCGCGGCCAGATGATTGCCGGTGGGGCGGCGGTGGTGGCCGTCGTACTGATGTTCGCGCTGCTGTCGGGAAATCGTAAACATACGAATGGGACGCAACCGGTCACGGCGGTCAGCGTGAAGGTTCACACCACACCAACTGGAGCAACGATACGCGTCAACAAGGAAGCCCGCGGAGTGTCGGATCTACAACTCGACTTGCCGGCGGGAGCTTATGAGATTGAAGCGGATTTGGATGGTTACCAGCCCAAGACCACAACCTTCGATGCCAAGACTGGTGCAGCAAACTCGCTAGAACTTACCTTGGAGCCGGCGCTGCCGATAGTGAAGTTATCGTCGGACACCGGGGCCGGGAAAATTTCCTTCGATGATCAACCGCCCAGCGATCTTGAAGGCGCGCAATGGACGCTGGATAAAGTTGTGCCTGGAGACCACAAACTCAAGTTCGACGGTCCGCAAGGCAATGCATCGTTTACGTTCGCGACCGCGGCGGGCGCAGTGCCGGTAGTCAAAGGGTCTGTCACGGCTAAGGGCGTGCTCGCGGTAGTGGTTAGCAACCTTGGTGGCCGCTTGCAAGTACTTACCAGTGATCCCGCGGTCAAACTTAGCCTGGATGGACAACCTCCCGCTGATAGCAGTAAGGATGGCTGGCAGCTTACGCAAATAACGCCCGGCACGCATGAGCTTACGCTGACCCAGGGCGGCAGCCAATACAAGCTTGATGTTGAAGCCGGCCCCATGCCGTCTCTCACCACTTTTCTGGAGTCGGGCCGGAATGTTGGCACCCTGGTGGTGGTGACCAACGAAGACAAGGCCCGCGTTTTCCTCAATGGCCAGCCCCAGAAAGACACCACCCATGAGGGCGAGTTGCGAATTTCTGACCTGGATCCGAAAGATTACACCGTCAAGGTCACCAAGAATGGATTTCTGGATCTTCCCGAGCAGAAGGTTCGAATTCGCAAGGGTGAAGAGCGCAGGCTGGCTTTCAATCTGCAGCCATTTCCGCATTTTGGGACGTTGTCAATCCAAGGAGGGCCACCCGGAGCGCAGGTTGTGATCGACCAGGCGCCCGCAGGAATCGTGCAACCGGATGGAAGTTTTACTGCGGCAAACATCACTCCCGGCGACCACGTGGTGGAACTGCGCAAGGACCGTTTCAAACCTAAGCGATTGCAGAAGCGATTCGTAGCGGGAACGAATGTGGCCCTCACACCGGCAGAGGCTGCGCTGGAAGCCGCAACTGGTGCGGTAAAGATCACATTCACGCCGGCGGATGCGGCCGTAACTTTGACTAAGACAGGAGAGACTCCGATCAAGGTGACCTCGGGCAGTGCACTCAACCTGCCCCCGGGGACCTACACGTTGAGTGCGCGCACGGCGGACAATCTAACTCGCACCTCCACGGTTGAAGTCGTTGTGGGTCAGTCCAAGGTTGTGGACCTGCCTTTGGGGCCAAGCGGAATGTCCCTGTGGGACGACCCCGCGGGATGGAAGCAGGACCAGGGAAGCTTCGTGCATAAGGGTGGGGATTTTGTGCTCTACAGCGCATCTCCCACCTCTGGGACATTTGTTTTTTCCGTCATGCTGCGGAAAGGTCACCGCCTGCAATGGGCAGTGAATTACATTGACGCCCAGAATTACATTCTCTTCCAGATGGACGAAAACAACTTCTACCGCAGCGTGCTCCACAACGGTCAGAAGACGGACGAAGCCAAGTTCCCATTCAAGAGCGACAAAAAGAGTTTCCACACCATTCAGATCCGCATTTCATCCACGGAAATTGATCATCAGATAAAAAATGGCGAAAGCTGGGTGGCTCTGGACAAGTGGAGCGGACCGAATCTCTCTGGCGGCAAGTTTGGTTTCTACATTCCGGGTAGTGACCAGGTAGCCCTGTCCAGCTTCAATCGCTATGCAGACCTGGGCGCGCACTAACCGGCTGCTAAACAATCTTTGCACTGCAAATAAGCGGAATCTCTAATTCGCATAACGGCGGAAGAAGCTGTCTGGCTCCCACTGCGGGCGATGCTCGTCATTGGCGATGCTGATGAGCAAAGCTCTGACGATCTCCTCGTATTTCGCAGCCGCGGCCAGGTCCACCGGTTGGTTCACGTCGTCCGAGGGCGCGTGATAACGATAGGTCAGCCAGTCTTTGAATAGTTTCTTCTGCTCGGGCGAGTCGGGATCGGGGGCGACACCCATGGCCACTGACGGCACACCGTGGCGGATGAAGTTGTACTGATCGCTGCGGACGAAAAGATTCCGCAGCGGCTCGGGATCGGGCTGAATTTTCACATCGAGCGATTCTGCAACCTCGCGTGCGCGATTCCCCAGGTCTGATTCGTTGAGACCCTCCACCGTCAGAAGCTTCAGCGGCACGATGGGTAAGAACATGTCGACGTTGACATCGGCAACCATGGATTTCGGCGGGACCGTGGGATGCGCGCTGAAGTACTTTGAGCCGAGCAGGCCCTTTTCCTCGCCAGTAACCAGGATCAGCAGGATGGAGCGGCGTAAGGTTTCGGGATTCTTCTTGAAGCTGGCGGCCATGTCGAGGAGCAAGGCGCTGCCGGACCCGTTGTCCATAGCTCCGTTATAAATGCGGTCGCCATTGACGGGTTCACCGATTCCGACATGATCAAGATGCGCGGAGAGTACCACGTATTCGTCTTTCAGTTTGGGATCGCTGCCGGGGATTTTGGCCACCAAGTTGGCCGATCTTAGCTTGGTGACCTCCACTTTTGTTTTCGCTTCGAGCGAAACTGCGAGCGGAAACTGTGGCAGCGGCTTGCGATCTTTACCTAGCGTCGCGATTTCTGCGAAGCTGTGGCCGGAGCCGGCAAAGAGTTTCTCGGCACTGGCGGGATTGACGGTAGCCGTGAACTTGGCGCCTTCGGTTTCGTGGAACTCAGGATAGTCCAGATCCATGCTGGGATGGGCGCGGTTAAGCGCGATGCGGGACCACGGGATGTCCATGGAAGCGGGATTGATCAAGGAAACCGTTCCGATGGCGCCTGCGGCGCGCAGCACTTTCCAGCGCTCGGCCGCGGTCTGGTAATGTGCAGCCAGCGCAGCCGGAATCTCGGACGGCGATCCGGAGAAAATAACAACAATCTTGCCGCGGACATCGAGGCCTGCAAAGTCATCGTAATTCTTCTCCGGAACTTTGAGACCATAGCCGACGAAAACCAGCTGCGCCTCTACCTTGCGGGCCGGCAACACGCGGGTGCCGATGATGGCATCTTGCCCAAGCGTGAGCGGTTCGCGTTTGCCGTCGCGAATGAGAGCAAGGCTACAATCCTTTTCCACGATCTGGCGGACGACGAACTTGACAGGCTGGTAGAAACCATTAGTGCCTGCAGGTTCTGCGCCCGCACTCTTGAGCTGCTCGACCGCGTAGGCTTGGGCTGCGCGCTCACCACTACTCCCAGTATCGCGGCCTTCGAGTTTGTCATCGGCCAGGACTTTGATGTGATCCCACCAGCTCTGACCATCGAAATGAGAAGTCGTCTGAGCTGCGGCCGAAATCGCGAATACCAACACGAGCAGTAAAGCGAATGACTTGATTTTCATAATCGATCCCCAGTGTGAAGGTTTCTAGGATAGCAGGAACAGCAATCCCCTAGAGTCTTTCTACCTACAGAAAAAGGGCTGGGATCAGGGAAGTAAAAACGACACAAGTAGTAGGCCGTCGGTTGATGTATATTGGTCGCGGTTGTGATGCCGGAATATCTGCTGCCCGAGTTTGGCGACGGAAGCGGTATCGCCACTGGCGCCATCTTCCGCAAGACGTTCGCTCCCAGCGTTCTGAGTGCGGCGGTTGAAGTGATTCGCACCTCACCCACGGTGGCTGTACGGAAAGACACTCTCTCAAGTCCGAGGAAAGAATCATGACGAGTGCTACGGGCAAGTCCTGGTTATCGCGGGTCGCGGTAGTGTTGGTTGGAGTTTGTGTCTTGAATGGCATGGCCGCTGCGGCAAACGGCGGTTACGTGATCACGAATGACGACTCGCCACAGGGGAACCTGCAATTCATTACCAACAGCGTTTCTTTTTACTCAATCGGAGCGAATGGTCTGCTCACCCTGCAGCAATCGGTACAGACCGGTGGCTATGGTATTGGAGGGGGCTACTTCGGCGCGAACCGCCTTGCTGTGCTCAACGGCGGTGGCCAGGAGTGCGTCTTTGCTTCTGATGCTGCAACCGCGGACATTGCAGGAATCATCGTAAGCACCTTCTCGCTGGGCGGTAACGCGATGGGCTCCGCGAACGACACTGGCGCCTCCAACGGCATTGGGTTAGCAACGAACGGCCAATATCTGTATGCGAGCTTCACCGACTCGAGCAACATTGGAACCTTCCAAATTCAACCGAATTGCAATCTCACCTTTATTGGGGATATCACCGTGACGGGGTTGCAGGGCGGCTTCGTCGACGCAATGGCGTTGCAGGGTAACATGCTGGTTGTGACTTACGGCGATGGTTCCATCGAGTCTTTCAACATCTCGGGAGTCACACCGGTATCGAATGGGGATAAGCAGAACTCCACCCAAGCTCTCAGTTCGCTTGGCGCCACATATCCAAGTGCTGTGTTGCTCACGCAAGATGGGCACTATGCGATCTTCGGGGACACCGCTACGGCAGCATATGTGGAAGTGTCCGATGTTTCCTCGGGAAAGTTGACAGCGACGGTTCCGTATCGTTCCGGGGCTACCATCAGTTCCAGCAATATTTTGTTCAGCCCCGATGAGAGCATTCTTTACATCAGCGACACCCAAGGCGACCGGGTTAGTGCCGCTTTTTTCGATAAGACCACTGGGAAGATTATGCCTGCCTGCGATTCGAACCTCCTTAAGGGGTACTCGTCGAGTTTCTCTTATTTGGGAGGACTGGCGGTGGCTAGCGGAACTGGCACGGGCGGAGGCCTGTACGTAGGCGAGTATGGCGCGCCCGCAATCGCGATGATTGAGGTTACTGTGAAGAACGGAAAATGTACGATGAAAGAAGCGCCAGGTTCTCCGGTTACTGATCCGAATGGTTCGGGATTGATATCGATTGGGAATTTTATGCCCTAGCATTTTAGCGAGTTCGTGGAAACGTAAGTCCGAGTGGGAGTCATTCCAGGGAGATACATTAAGGAGAGTTGGATATGCGTCCTGTGTTCAGGTGCTTGCTGGCAATCGTGGTTTGCGGTTTTTCCGTTCATCCGACTTGGGCTCAGGTTTCATGTCCCGCTCGGCCGGCCCCGGGCTCGATAGTACTGGACACTCCGAGTCTTACCTCGACGAACGGGGTATTGGCGGCGGAGTTCGTCATGGGGCACTCGGTGGATCAGTTCGGCTATACCCATTATTGCTACAACTACAAGTCTGCTACCGGGGACATAGAAGCTCCGACGCTACGCGTCAATCAAGGCGACACTCTGGAACTGGAAGTCCTAGACCGCATCGGAGGCGATGATGCGGGAATGAAGATGCCCGCTCCTGCTGGTAAAATTTGCGGAGATAGCGGCGCGATGACCCTACAATCCACAAATGTTCACTTTCACGGTCTGAATGTTTCTCCTAACTGCCATCAGGATGATGTACTCACTACGCTGATTCAGCCAGGTTCACCGGGCTTTGATTTCAAGATTCCGATTCCAGCGGACGAACCTCCCGGCCTCTATTGGTATCACCCGCATGTGCACGGGTTCGTTGAGTTTCAGGTGAATGGCGGGGCCGCCGGGGCGTTGGTTGTGGAAGGAATGAACAAGGTGCGTCCGGAAGTCGATGGGCTGACCGAGCGCGTTTTCACCATTCGGCAGCAATATCTGGTTCCTTGGATTCCGGGACCGTATCAGTTGTCGATCAACTTCCAGGTTTCCGCTTTCCCGTTGCCCCACCCGATCATACAAATGAAGCCAGGTGAAAAGCAGTTCTGGCGGGTTGCGAATGCCACCCTCCAGGATTTCATGCCGCTGCAGGTTCAGGTGAATGGCGTAGCTCAGAAAATGGAGTTGATCGCTCTCGACGGTTATCCCCTGGCCAAGCCACGAGTCGAGACCACGATTTTGGTGCCTCCAGCGGGACGAGCAGAGTTTATTGTGGAAGCTCCTCCGGCGGACACAGTTACGAATTTCGTGACATTGAATTATTCCACCGGCCCTACGGGTAACACTGATCTACCGCAGACGATCGCCACCGTTCAGCTTAGCAATAATGGGGTTCAAGCGCCCTCGGCGAAGGCCAACAACTCCCCGCTTCATTTGCAGGACCTCAAGTTTGCCGATGTGGCCAAGCAGGTCCCAACCGCACAGCGCAAACTCTTCTTCTCCGAAGAATTCGGCGGAACGAATGGTCCAATCCAATTCATGATCACGGTCGATGGACAGGAGCAAAGGATCTTCGAACAGAACGAGAAGCCAGCGATTACCACCAAAGTAGGAGCGGTGGAAGACTGGACCATCGAAAACCGGGCGTTGGAAACCCATGCCTTTCACATGCACCAGATTCACTTCCTGGTTATGGAGGTGGATGGGAAGCCGGTGACCAACGATTACCGCGACACTATGGAGATTCCTTTCTGGGAGGGGCCGGGACATCCTTATCACAGCATCAAGGTGCGCATGGATTTCCGCGACCCGACGATTGCGGGCACCTTTGTGTTTCACTGTCATATCCTGCTGCATGAGGATCTCGGCATGATGCATAAGATCCTGGTCGAGAAGTAGCGGGAGGCGCTGTCACTAACCACAACGAAAGGTGCAACAGAGATGCGTAAGCGAGGTTTACTCGTCTTAGGTAGTTTGCTATTGCTAGTTGCCGGATACGTGGCGGGAAGCCGAAAATCGACGGTCGCGTACGCGGCCCAGCCAGCCCAGGTATCGTCCGCAGCCGAGCCGACTCAGGGCGTGGTTCCGCGATCGTATGGCCGTCTGGTGGCGGGAATTGCCGACCAAATCGGCACCGGCCTGGTTTTCGAAGACGCTGATGGCGTGATTCGCTTCGTCAGCGTGAACGGCATGAAAGAGGGCGAACTCGCTCGCTACGACAAGACCCCAACCCACGGCGGCATCCCCAAGTCGTATGGTCATTTAGTTACCGCTGTGGTGAACCCGGAAGGCACGGCACTGGTGTTCGAAGACAGTGCGGGCACCATTCGTTTCGTCACGATAACCGGCGTCAAAGAAAGCGAACTTACACGCGACTAGACGGCAGAAAGTTCGCAGTTGTCCAATTTTCCCGGAAGTCAATGACATGCAACAACTTGCATACTTAAGGAATGCTGCTGCGCAATAGCTAGTGGCAGATGCCAAATCTTCTTTCAAGACCTAACAATAGACTCTAGCGTAACTGCTTCGCCCTCCGCTAGAATCCCCCCACGATTCGGGTGATCCAGGTTCGTACTTTGTAATTGTGGAACGGCGGCGCAGCCGACTAATGAACCATCAGTGGTTTGTGTTTCTTGTCCGGCAGCAGTCGATCCCAGGAGGCTACTTTGAACTATTCAATCATGCACCGAAACTATGCGCTGCTCATTTTCGGAGTGGCCATCGTACTTGGCCTGACGGGGCTGAGTTTTGCTACTCCCACCGTTTCGCTCTCTCCCTCGTTAGCTTCGCCGCAACCAGTAGGCACGGTGATTACATGGACGGCGACCGCAAGCGACAACGACCCCGGAACGCTGATGTATTCGTTCAGCGTGGGAACTAAGGCAAGCCTCGCGTTGGTACGCGATTTCGGCTACCTTAACAGCTTTCCTTCCGATCCACCGCTGGAGGAAGGAACCTATCAGGTCCAGGTCATCGTCCGAAACAACAGCACCGGAAAAACAGCGACGGCGAACCAGTCGATTGTCGCCACCGCTATCGCGAACAGCAACAACCCAGTGGTAATTTCCCCCACAGCCAATCCCCTGGTGGCACTATTCAGCGCTGCACCATGCTCGGCGCCGGATAGCATGCAAGTGGGATTTAAGAGTGCGACGGGTGCTGTCCAATTCACTCCCTTGAAGCCCTGTAATAAAGGGAGCTTGAATTTCTACATTGCCGGCATGCTTCCTAAGACACAGTATTCCATGCAGGGGATATTGGTGAATTCCGGCCAGCAAGTAGGCAAGACTAAGATCGTGAATTTCACTACCGGTGCGCTCAGCATACCTGTACCGACAATAACCGTCACCAGTCCCGCCCCCGCCGAGGCGGCAAATGAACCCATCTTAGTTCACTCCTACGTCACGCCGTTTCCGATCGCAACCGATCTTAGCGGTAACGTAGTCTGGTACTACGACCCGTACGATGGTCTAGGCGGACTGTTGACCCGGGCGGTGGCCGGCGGATTCTTCTGGTTTTACGGCAACGGGAACAGCGACCCCTACCTGCAGCCGTTTCGCAAGATTGATGTGGCCGGCAACACCGTTGTTGAGACGAATATTGGCCGTATCAATGAGCAACTGATTGCTGCGGGTCAAATGCCACTCACCGACATTGACCACGAAGTACGAACCATGCCCAATGGAAATATTCTGATGATCGGTTCGCTGGATGAGGTCCTTGGTCCGGGCATTCAAGGTGGGGCGGACGTCATCTTTAACGAATTAGTAGTCTTGAATCCGCAGCTTCAGTTGGTATGGTCCTGGAACGCGATCACTTGCGGGAATTGTGCCACCATGCTGCCCACGAGCCGCGCAGCGATCCTTGGGGAGACTTGCACGGTTGGTCAAGGCGGGTGCCCACCCTTAACCCCTCCCAACACTATCGCCAATGACTGGTTGCATGGCAACTGTGCGCAGCTGGCGACTGATGGCAGTATTTTGATGTCACTCCGTCACCAGGACTGGGTTCTCAAGATCGATTACGGCAACGGTAAGGGAACTGGCAACATTCTGTGGCGCTTGGGGCTCGATGGAGACTTCAGTATCGTCGGCGATCCCAACGACAACTATCCATGGTTCTCCCATCAGCATGATGCAGAATGGCAGTTTGGCTCCGACTATATTGCGCTGTTTGATAATGGCAATACACGCTTCCAACGGAACAATGGTGGGAATAGCCGGGGACAGGTGTTGCAAATTAATCAGGGCACTATGGTAGCAACCTTGGTGGAAAACATCGATCAAGGTGTCCAATCTACTGCTTTGGGCACCTCTCAGTTGTTACTTGACAAGAATGGGGAGGTGAATGGTCTTCATAACGAGGCCGGTTTTGTTAACTTCACCACGAGTCAGACGTCATCGTTTTATGCAAGTGGTACGTTAGTCATGACAAGTTCGGTCTCTACTTACCGTTCGCTTCAGATGCACGACCTGTACACTCCGGATGTCCAACACTAATCGATGATGGAGTCGCTGCAGACTGCGGCGGCTCCAGTTTTTCTCTGCTTCCACTGCGTTGCCATGGGCACGCGGCTTTGGTCCGGCTTCTCCGTGGCTGGCTACAACTTCTTCATCCTGTGCTCGCAGTTCTGGGTGTTGATGCACGAGTCCTTCATCATCAGCCGCTCGACGGGTTTTCCACCGACGATGTGAGCATCGATAATCTCATCCACATCTTCGGCCTTTACTCCGCCATACCAGACAGCGTCGGGATACACCACCAGATTCGGACCGTGCTCGCATTGGTCGAGGCAGCCCGCCTGGTTGGCTCGGACTTTGCCTTTCAGACCCCGTTCCGCCAGCTTCTGCTTGAAGAGCTTCTGTAGCTGCGCTTGGCCGGCAGGATCGCAACAGCCGCGGGGATGGCCGTCTGGCCGCTGGTTCCCACAGACAAAAATGTGCTTCTCAAACTTGGGCATGAAAAGAATGTACAGGATTTCGACGTTCTGGTGAGCAGGGAGGGTGCTAGTCTTTCAGCGGCACCATGGCCCTATCACCTCGGCAGAAAGTAGCCACGCGCTGTAGGCCGCCCATGGGCTGCTTCATGAGCTTGACTGGGCCGTAGCAGAAGACGGCATGGCCGGTGTCTGCAAGATACCATTGGCCGTGGTTGGCGGATTGGCGGGAAGTGAGAGGATCGACGGACGGGCGCAAGGGCGGCGCCAGGCGGGTACCGGGGAGAGTCAACGCAAACAGCAACGTCGCCAGGATTTTCATGGGGACTACTTCCTGGCCCGAAATTCAGATGAGCATTACGCTTCTGCGCCCATCTTCCATGGTGGCAGTGTCCGTGGGCGGCTTTGGAAGTTTCGGGAGCTTGCCGGCGCTAGGGTCATTCTTTGCCTGGGCTCGCGCTTTGTCCTGGGTCGACGGATTCTGCCCCTGGGAGTGGGCTTTTGCCGCAGCCTGGGCCTGGGCTTGGGCTTGTTGGTTCCTAACCCTCAACTGGGCTAGTTTCGAGCTGTCATCGAAGAGCGACTGGATCAAAGAACGTTGATTGTCAATCGTGCGGCCCTGCTCCACGACCAGCAGGGTCATCAGGCCATAGGAGACCAGGAACAACACGACGAACACCGGAAGCATGGAATGCTTGGCTTTGGGCTTTTGGGTAGGTACCAGAAGCGCGTTATCTGACGTCCAGCTCAACAATGGCCACCCCGATCTGCGCCCCCTCTAGAAGCAAGAAGGCGCATCCGCAAGTGCAGCTAAGACGCCAATGAGTGGGAAGTTTTTAAGTCGTTACAGCTAAATGACTTAGGCTCGGTTTGGCAGGTCTTTGTAGAGGGCCGAGGTGCAAGCGGCTGCACAATAAAGGTAACCAGCATGTGTTACGAAGGTGACATGTGGGCGATTTGGTCACGCCGCCTGTGAGCATCTGGTCTTGGGTTGACTTTTCGGGACCAGCAGATAGGATTTAAGGCAGACAGTATTGAGGGAGAAAATGAACATCGAGATTCACGACCCGGCCCTTCAGGCTAGAATCCAGAGACAACTTCGAGCCACCGATTCCAGCAGTGTAGAGGAAGTTTTGCTCCACCTGCTGGAAACCCAGGAGGAGCAGGATCGGTGGCTTTCGGAAAACCGGGAAGCGAGCAGTGCGAAGATCCGCCGCGGCATTGAGCAACTCGACCGTGGTGAGGGGATTACGGAAGATCGGCTCGACTCTTATTTGGCGGAATTGAAAGCCAAGCCTGAATGAAGGTGCGCTATGTCCTTGCGCCTGAGGCCGCGCTCGATCTTGTTCAAATCTGGCGCTACATCAAGAAACAAAGCAGCATTGCTATGGCAGATCGCGTTGAATCGGTAATCCGGGACAGGATTATCTTCTTGGCAAAGACGTCAAGCGCTGGACATCCTCGCAAGGATTTGACAGACGAGGCAGTGAAGTTCTTTCCAATCTACTCTTACCTAATCGTCTATCGGCCAGGGACAAAGCCCTTGCAGGTCGTTTCGATTCTTCACGGTCGTCGGGATGTAAGGGGAATTCTTGAAGATCGTCGGTAAGTGATGTTGTGTGTGGGATGATTCTCATTGGCGTTCCTAGCCTCAGCAAATCACCATGTTACTTTCCTCCCATCACCAGCTTCGCAATCGTTGCCAACTGCATGTTGGATGTGCCCTCGTAGATTTTGCCGATCTTGGCGTCGCGCCAGTACTTTTCGACGGGATAATCCTTGGTGAAGCCGTATCCGCCGTAGATTTCGACCGCCAAGGACGTCACACGCTCGGCTACTTGTGAGCAGAACAGTTTGGTCATAGCCGCCTCTCTTACGAACGGAACACCGGCGTCCTTCATTCGGGCGGCGTTGTAAACCATCAGACGCGCAGCTTCAATCTCCGTGGCCATCTGTGCGATTTGAAACTGGATGCCCTGAAAATCGGCGATCGGTTTGCCAAATTGCTTGCGCTCTTGCGCGTACTTCGCGGCGTATTCCCAGGCACCCCGAGCCACACCTGCCATCTGGGCGCCAATTCCGATACGGCCTTCGTTCAAGGTTTCAATCGCAATCTTGTAACCCTTGCCCACTTCTCCAAGCACGTTCGACTTGGGCACGCGGCAGTCTTCGAGGATCAACTCGCAAGTCGAAGAAGCGCGAATGCCCAGCTTGTCTTCTTTCTTGCCGACGGTAAATCCGGGAAATTCTTTTTCAATGATGAAAGCGGTGATGCCTTTATACCCGGCGGCGGGATCGACAGTTGCAAACAGAATGAAGACACCGGCTTCCTTGCCGTTGGTGATCCAGAGCTTACGGCCGTTCAGGACGTAGTCGCTGCCTTTGAGTTCTGCTTTGGTTTGCAGTCCAAACGCGTCGGATCCGGAGCCGGCTTCGCTGAGCGCGTAGGCTCCACAAGTGTCGGCTGCCATGCGCGGCAGATAGCGCTTTTTCTGGTCTTCCGTGGTCCAACGCATCAGCGCGTTATTGACCAGCGTATTCTGAACGTCGACAACGACACCCGCCGAAGCGTCCACTCGTGAAAGCTCCTCCACCGCAAGGATCGCCTCGAAGAATTTCGCTCCGCTGCCGCCGTATTGCTCGGGAATCTCGATGCCCATCAGTCCCAGCTGGAAAAATTGATGGATGAGGTCTTTCTCAAACACACCCTTTTCATCCATTTCCTTCACCAGGGGACGCACCTTGTCTTCGGCGAACTGGCGAATGTTGTCGCGAAAGAGAATTTCGTCTTCAGTGAACGTGGTCAGGGGCGAGGGAGCGGCGGTTTGCAGCATGGTTTCCGGCATATAGAAAGCACCTTCGAAGGAAGTAGCAACCTAGGATTTTAGCACCTTGGGGGGATGGATCTGCCCAAAGGCTGACGGAAAGATCGGCAGGAGGGGCGCTTAGATGGGCTTGTTCCGTCCGGGATTCAGGTCCACTCCGCCCATGCCGACATTCATCTCAATCGATCCCTTGCCCGTACCCTCGAACGACCGGGCGACGATGAAGTGGTGGTTCTGTCCATCCTTGCGATTGTCGTGCAGGCTTCCCAATCCTATGTTCACGTTCATGGACTCGTAGGCGTCAGCATTCCCTTGGAAATTCACATGGCCGTAGCCGACATTGATTTTCCGCTCGCCACCGACTGTGTCTGCTACCAGGGTCAGGTCACCGCGGCCCAAGTTGAGAGTAAGCTCCGGCGTCGCGGCGGGAAGCTCTATCGTTACTTTTGCATGGAGCGCGTGCATCAGGTGCAACTGCAGTTTGACGTGACTGGGCGTGATGTCGAGTTTCTGCAGATAATCGGCGGCGGTGTGCTGCTGTGACGGACTCTCCAGATCCACCGTAACCCGAAGCATGTTGTTGTCGCTTCCGGTAAGGGTGACATCGGCGGCGCAGATGTCGAGATCGAATTCTGCTCCGGCCTCGATCTTGCGGATGAGTTGCAGATGGCTGGCGCCGTTTTGATCGCCCGCGGCCAGGGTCACATGATTGGCTAAAAGGGTACCCGGGCAGTTCATCGAATCGTTGTCTGCGAATGCGCTTTCAGCGAGCAGGAGGCCGGTCGCTATGAGGCAGTAAAGCAGAATAGCCGATTTTTGACACGGTAACGTCTTCATGGCAAATAGTACGCAAACAGCGGTAACTGGGTTCCCTGAAAATTGACAGCGGGAAGCAGAAAGCTAGTTGGCGCGCACCAGTTTCAGCCCATCGGCTTGCAGGATGCGCTTGATCTGGTTGCGGGCATGGACCGCCCAGGGGCCAACCGTATCGAGCCTCACATAGGCGCGCCAATGCGACAGCGCCTTACGAGGTTGTTTGATTTTCTCGTAGGCCAGGGCCACGTTGTAATGCGCATCGCCGTAAGTCGGCGCGAGCTGCAACGCGGTATTGTAGGCCTGGATTGCTTCCATCACCCGCCCAGTCTCGTCCAGCACATTGCCCAAGTCGAAGTAGGCGAGGGCATAGCGGGGATCAATCCCAATGGCGACGCGATAATGCTTCTCCGCAAGAGCGTAGTCCTGACGGTTGTAATAGAGCGTACCCAGATTAATGTTGGCGGCGGCGTGCTCGGGATCCTTATCCAGCACCGCCTGATAAACCGCAATCGCCTGAGTCTGCGTAGTAGGGTCCTCTTCCAGGGCAATTCCGCGGGCGAACAACTCGGTCACATCTCTTGGCTCAGCGGCCGGTTTGACCGTGGCAATCGAGTTCCGTGTAACCAGGTTGTCGCGGGGAGCAAAATCAAACATGAACTGTCGGGAGATAGGCTCGAAAACCTTGCCTTCATGACGAAACGCTACGCGGCGCCCGGCATCGAACGACCCGGCCTCGAGCAGTGGATTCTCCATTCCTGCCGCTTGTTTCTGCATGGCCGCCAGCGATTCCCGGATGACTGCGGGGCGAACTTTGTGAGCACACAGATCCCGCACTTTCTTGATTTGCAGAAGATCGAAGAAAGAATAGCTCTCGGCGGCGGCGACCAGTTCAGCCTTTTCCCATGCTGCCAACTGCCGCGCCGTGAGCCTTAAAATCCGGAGCAGATCTGCTCGACTGTATCTCACGATTAAGAATTACTCAATGCATTATCCCTAACCTTGAATCGGGTATGCAAGTGCAAATCCGGGCTTCAAGAACCTGAAACGGCAACTTGCATAGTGGCTGGTGCAAGTTTTTGCAGTTAGAAGGGAGCAGTCGGAGTTTGGCATTCACCAACTTTTAATAATCCTTGTCGCTGAAAAACACCGGCTTGGGGACTATCATTTGCTCATGATGACCGCAGCCCGGCGCAAGGCCGTCCGCGACCACGATTCCACCAAGGAGATGACGGCACTCATCGAACAGTCCTGCCTGGTGGCCAAGGACGCCGCTTTTAACCTGCGCGACTTTCTGGAGAACTCGTCCAGTATGGCCTCCATCGCGGTGAAGGACTGCGAAAAAGAACTGGATCGCATGGAGCGTACCATCGACGAACGCATCACCAGCGCGATCACGCAGGTCACCGAACCCGAGGCTCGCGAGCTGCTTGCCTGCCTGAAATTCATCATTGACCTGGAACGCATCGGCGACCTTACCTGGTCGATTGCCATGCGCTTGCAGCATTTGTCGTCGCGGTTGCAGAAGGATGACCGTCGCGACCTGATCGCAATGGCCGATGTGTTGGAGAAAATGCTGGAGAACGTCTATCAGGGGTTCGTAAAACGAAACCTTGATTCGGCCAACTGGGTGATGAAAACCGACTCGCAGATTGACCACGTCTGCCACGCCGTGTTTCGCCGCCACTTGGAGAGTAAGGATCGACGTCGCGACTACAGCACCAACCTGCTATTCATGGCGCAGGCCTTCGAGCGCGCCGGCGACCACGCCAAGAACCTGGGCGAAGAGTTGTTCCATCTAGTGGAAGGGCGCAGCCTGCGACACGAACCCAAGCGCCCGAAAATCTCCCGCAGCAGCGGATAAGTCGGAAGTACATTGCAGAAGACGGTAGTGTCTGAATTACATTTCAGACACTACCCAGAAGACTTTGCGCTTGACAATTTTTCTCAGCGGTACTACGCTTCGTGCAATTTTGCCGGTCCTACAGCAGCGATCGGATTCCGCGCCCTTTGTTCTGGTTTCGCCAAGTTGAGCGTTAGGGTATGCCTGCCTATCCAGGCGTAAACGACTCCGCCACGCGAAATGATCCGCGCACACTTAGTCGGGAACAGCCAAAAATTTAGCCGGAGCGTGCTCAATGATCACAAGTTGAACACGGGACGTGTCGTCCATTTAATGGGCCTTGATTCGGTGTGCTTTAGCGGACCTACTCTTTTAGGTCCGAGCAACGAATCTTCCCGCATGCGCATGCGGCGGTCACACTAAGGAACAAGCAGCGAGCGGGTCGCAATGCCACGGGACAGCGGCGGTCGGAGTAGTGTCCCCCGTGAATGTCGGCCTCAAAAGCGTTTCCACCAGGGCTCGAAGCAAGGCCCATATGAGAACAAGGAGGAATCGTGACCAAGATAGGCAAACTCACCTTAGTTTCAACGTTGGCGGTTTTTCTCGCCGGGCCGGCATTTGCACAAACTGATCCTGGAGTTCAGAGTGGCAACCGCGGAACCGGCGTGGCGCTCCCTTCAGTATTGGAGAACGACAACCCCGGGATCCTGGCCTTCTTCAATGACGGTCTCGCGCGCTTCCAGGAGGTGGAGTCCGTTTCTGGTGGCGCGAACAACGGTCTGGGGCCGCGGTTTAATTCGAATCAGTGTAGTTCATGTCACGCACAACCGGCGGTTGGCGGAACGGGCGCTGCCGTCAATCCCCAATTCTTGTTCACCAGCAATGGGGTAGCGCCGGGCAGCACGACTCCGTACTTCCTCTCAGCCAATGGCCCCACGGTTGAAGCCCGGTTCCCGTTTTTCTTCAACTCGAATGGTTCACCCAACTACAATGCGCCAAACGGAGGAGTGGAAGATTTGTTTACGGTTACCGGCCGCTCCGATGCCGGCAGTTGCAGCTTGCCGCAGCCAAGTTTCACTACCGCGGGGCAGTACAACAACATCATCTTCCGGATTCCAACGCCGACCTTCGGAGCCGGCTTGATCGAGAATCTTGACGACTCAACCCTGTTGAACAACCAAGCCAAGAACCTTAATAACAGCTTCGGTGTTTCCGGCACCTTCAACCACAATGGCAATGATGGCACCATCAGCCGTTTTGGCTGGAAGGCCCAGAACAAATCGCTGCACATATTTGCCGGCGAGGCCTACAACGTCGAGATGGGTATCTCCAACCTGCTGTTCACGCAAGACCGTCCACTACCTGGGGAAGACCAGCAAGGAACTGGACTGCCGGCGAACTGTTTAAACCTTAGCGGGAGCGGCTACCCGGAAGACACATCCAATCCGGCCGCCTCGCCGAATGCCGCGGTGCTTGACGATGTCTCCGCATTTGCCAACTTCATGCGGACGCTGGCTCCGCCTCCACCTGGTGGCGTCGTGCTCAATGGGCAACAGGTCAGCTCTCAGAATATTGCTGCGGGCGCGGCCTTATTTAGCTCTATCGGGTGCACTGCCTGCCACAATCCGACAGTAGGCAACACGCAGAAGTCGACTATTACGGGCTCTTTGAGCAATGCGGCAGTGAGCGCATACTCGGACATTGAAATTCACCACATGGGTTCCGGCTTGGCGGACAACGTCTCCCAAGGCAGCGCCGGCGGCGACCAGTTCCGCACGGCTCCCTTGTGGGGTCTGGGTCAGCGCATCTTCCTTTTGCATGATGGCCGCACTACCAATCTGAACGCGGCGATTCAAGCCCACGCGAGCCATGGCAGCGAAGCCACCACGGTCGAGGGGAACTTCGGTGTCCTCAGTACCCAACAAAAGCAAGAGGTGCTGGACTTCCTGCGTTCGTTGTAAATCGCATTCACGACACTCCTCCTGGCGAGACACGAGTTGTCTCGCCAGCTTTTTGCAGAGACCAGCTTTTGCAAGAAACGACGCGCCGCTGACCTGCCGTGTCCACGGCCCTAGAACTGCCGAGATTCGAAGGGGAAAATATGTATTCTGGATTCTCGCGTGTACTGATCGTTGTCACCCTGTCCATACAGTTGCTCGCGTGGGGGCAAAGCGCAACCAAGAGTGGCGGCGACTTTTCCAACAACACGCAAGTCGATCCGAATGCGAAGGTGCCAGCGGGAGTGATCCTGGTGAAGGGCGCCTGGCCGAGCGCCAGTGACTCCGTGACTCCCCTGCCGGAAGGCGGTAGCGTGAGTAACAATGTCTTCCGCAACCAGTATTTTGGATGGACCTACGCTCTGCCTAAGGATTGGATCCAGAAATACGAAGGGCCGCCGCCATCGGATAGCGGCCGCTACGTGCTTGCACAGCTTCGGCCCGCGGACACTTACCAAGGATCAATTCGAGGAACGGTCTTAATCACCGCGCAGGATATGTTCTTCACTCCGCTGCCTGCGACCAACGCGTTCCAGTTCGTCAATTATGCGAAGGACAATCTACAGGCTGATTACAAAGTGGAAATGGCGCCGACCCCGACCAAGATCGCGGGCCGTCCTTTCATATTCTTTGCGTATTGGTCTCCGGTGGCGGAGTTGCATTGGTATGTTTTGGCCACCGAAATCCGCTGCCACACGGTGGAACTGGTGCTGACCAGCCGCGACACGAAGCTATTGGAAACTCTGGTCCTTGATCTCAACAAGATGGAACTACCTGCGGAAGCCAGTCCTACAGCGGGGACGGGCGGGGGCGCCGTTCCGGTTTGCATCAAGGATTACGCGAGAGACGAAAACGTTATTGCGCGGGTTGATCCGATATTCACCGAACGGTCATTCAATCCAGTTCCGGTGCGAATCATTATCGATGCGAGAGGCAAGGTAAAGCACATTCACTTTCTCAGCGCATTTCCCGATCAGGCGAAAGTTATCACCGACGCCCTGAAGCGATGGAAATTCAAACCGTACCTGCGGAACGGGCAGCCAGTAGAAGTCGAGACCGGAATCATGTTTGGACGCGCGCTACATCCGGCAGGACAGCTAGCGGGAAATGCCCCGACCGAGTGATTCTCGGAAGATTCAGCGGAAAATGGAGCCGACGAGCGGAGTTGAACCGCTGACCTGCCGATTACGAATCGGCTGCTCTACCAACTGAGCTACGTCGGCCTCGTGTTGATTCCACTTAGTTTAACAGACGTTGAGCAGCCGTTTCCGACGTTTTTAGCGCGCGGTCTGGGCACAAAACGCTTTCGAGTTGCGTCATTGCTGCCACGGATTGTTTGGGCAATGCACAAACTTCCGGAGGGTTTGGGTAGGATTTCGCGGGGGAAGTGTTGCGACTCAGATTAAACTTCTACAATGGCTTCGATGTTCGCGGGTTTGATCAACGGGACTATTCAGTTCCTTCGGTCTTTGATGGGAAAGGATCGACGCTGGACAATCACAGTCCCAAAGGAGAAATTTGAACAGCTAAAGAGCGATCCTGAGTTCTGTGCCACTTTAGCGTTGGGGAGGGCTGTCAATGCGCTGCATTTTGTCCACACCCCACTATTAGATGCGCAGGATGGTACGCCTAGGGCTACGCGTGACCGTTTCAACTCCCTGCTCTTTACGTGTGCGCTCTTTGCTGAAGCAATTCTGTTGGTGGAGAAGCTGGAAGAGAAATACTTTCTAAATCACCCCGAATTCCAGCAGGTGAGGAACATTATTGGGAGCGCAGAAACGAAGGCGCTGAGGAAGCAGTTATTTATTGTGCGGGACAAGCTCGTGTTTCATTTCGACCCGAAGCAAGTGCAAGAGCAGATGGCCGACATTGACCTTGAATATGACCCTATCATCGTCAGCGGGCTTGGCAAGCAAAAAATGAATACTTACCAAGAATTAATTGATCTGGTTGCCTTGCGCTCCTTTTTTGGATCGAGTTTCCCAAAAGACATCGCAAAAATGAAGCCTTCGCTTCAAGCGGTAAGTCACTTGGTTGTTTCTTTTCTCGAAGCAGCCGAGGAGTTCATGGTCGCCATGATCAACAAACGAGGATGGGCAGAAATGAATTTCCTGCCCTAGAAATTATTTGGAAGAAGTTAGTCAGGATTGAGCCGCTTCCCGATGCCTCTCAAGATTCCTGAGCCAATCAGACCGCCATAATTTACGGCCAACGGAATCCACGTACCCCAATGAACCAAGGCGTACCATGGAGCGGCGGCGAACGTCACCGGGAACAAGAAAAAAGCGATGGCAAAGCCCCAGAAGTTTGTGACCTGATTAACGATGGCAAGCGAAAGGATAAATCCGCCAAGTCCGAACACGACGTAGCAAAGACCCCCGAGTCCAGAAAGGATTTTCCCGATGAGTGGCATTTCGTCCTCCGAGAATTCAGCGCACAAACCCGCCACTTGGCGCAGGGACAGGGGTTTAGCTTACTTCAGAAGATGCACCAGAAGTTCCCACAGGGCCGCCGCAGCTACCGCAACCAAAAAATGCAAAAACCAGTATCCGGCGCCGTGTTTCGCCATGAACGTCTGATAGCTTGATGAGGATTGCGCGGCGTTCTGATCTCCGCCTATGTTCGATCCAAAGTTGAGGTTCTGAACGGCTATATGTATATCGCCTGCTGGCGGGACTTGGGGCGGATTAGCCATTGCTGATCTCCTGCACGCCTCTGATCACATAGAACCCCTGCCGTGTCGATGATTTTTCGATTGACCACTTAATGACGGCGTAAGGAGCTGCCCGCGGTTTAACGAATTCGAGCAGATTGCGTGCAGCGTCTTCACGCATAGCTGTCGCGTCTTCTTCCCGAAACACGAACTGCAAGACTTGAGTCGTCTCGCCGGTTGTCGTATTGATCAGAATATTTGCGCCAATCCAAAGGTTGTTGGTCATTTGGCGGGGATTCTACCACTAATTGCAAGCCTCGATCATGATTCGCTATGGGTTTACGGAAAACGAAAAAACAGCGCACAATCCGGCGCTCAGAAAACGCCGAATCACGGACGTATGCCCGAATTGTGCGCTGTATTTCGATTGTAAGTAATTGATCCAATTGGGGAGAAGAACCGAAAGCGATTTACGAATCGGCTGCTCTACCAACTGAGCTATCTCGCCTTTGGGTATAATTTCAAATGACAAACTATATGGAACACTTCACACATAAGTCAGCCTCGCAATCGGAGGACGAGATATTCCGCCTTGAGCAGCTGTGCGCTCAGATCAGGGGACACCTCGCAGACGTGGGCGTTACGGCGTCGGACGTCATGGCAACGCTTCCAGAGGCTCGCGAACGCATCTACGCACGCCGCTACGCTTCCTGACGCATCGCGGCTCCCGCCACCTTCTTTTTCGGACGCTCTCCATGCTCTTCAAGTGATCCGTATAATTTCCCTATGCCCATTTCTCCGTAAGGTCAACGTCCCAGAAATTCAGCTAACCGACCTTAAAGAGCGTTTAACCCGCACACGCTTTCCGGATGACATCGTCGATTCCGGCTGGACTTACGGCTTTGACAGCAAATACCTGCATTCTCTCCGTGACTACTGGCTGGACCGATTCGACTGGCGAAAAGAAGAACAAGAATGGGGCGGGTTGCCGCACTTCCAGGCGGAAATCCAGGGACTCAAGATTCACTTCATTCATATGAGTGGATCAGGGAAGCGGGCGCTGCCCATCATCATCACGCATGGCTGGCCGGGGTCGTTTCTGGAAATACTTAAACTCATCCCGCTGCTGGCGAATCCCCAGCAGTTTGGTGGGAACGCCGACGACGCATTCGACGTGATTGTGCCGTCGCTTCCCGGCTTCGGCTTGTCTAGCAGACCCAGTACGCCGGGCTGGAACACGTTCAAGATCGCCGAGGTCTGGGCCGAACTCATGCGGCAACTGGGATACGAGAAGTTTGTGGCGCAAGGCGGAGACTTCGGCGCCAATGTGTCCACGGTGCTGGCGTGGAAATATCCGCAGCGGGTTATGGCATTTCATTTGAACTACATTCCGGGATCGTATTTTCCGTTCGTGGATGCTTCGTCGCCGACGAACGAGGAAGAGAAGGCTTTCCTGGCGTCCGCCGAGCGTTGGGTCGACGAAAAGGGTGCCTACTGGCATGTGCAGCGCATTCAGCCACAGACCATCGCTGCCGCCCTCAACGATTCGCCCATGGGGCTGGCGGCGTGGCTGATCGATAAGTATCGCGATTGGGCGGATTGCGATGGGAACGTCGAATGCCGATTCACCAAAGACGAGTTGCTGGCGCACGTCACATTGTATTGGCTTACGGAGACGATAGGCTCGTCGATGCGGCTCTATGTTGAGAGTTCGAAAGCTCCGCTGCATTTCGCGAAGGGGGAACGAGTTGAGGTTCCATGTGGCGTCGCCCGGTTTCCCAAAGAAGACCCCATGCCACCGCGCTGCTGGGCGGAGCGTGTCTACAACATTCAGCGCTGGACCGAGATGCCGCGCGGCGGACACTTCGCGGCGTGGGAAGAACCGGAACTGTTGGCCCAGGATTTGCGAGAGTTCTTTCGTCCGTTTCGGACACTACGGACCGCGTAGACGCTCACGCCACCTGAATCTCGCGTGCCTGTTGGTGATACTCCGCATCCGACTCCGCCGGCAGCAGCACCCATAAAGTGTAGATACCGAGAGCAGTTCCGAATGGGACGTGGAACAACGCCAGGAAGGCAAGAACGATGGTAAGCATGCGAGCCCAAGGTTCGCGCTGCAATAATCCCCATCCGGTTGCGAATCCAAGCGCTGCTTTCGCGGCGACAATCAACGCAATTACGCCGATGAAGGGACGCAACCAGGTTGCAGCTGCTTCCGGACCACCGACGTCAGCCATGTGACGGAATAAAGTGTTGGCAAGCACATAGAGGATGACTGCGGCGATGGCATCAAACGCGGAGGCTGCCAGCCAGAGAATACCCAGCAAGCGAATGTGTTCGCGCACCCGGTTAGGCCGTGGAAATCCGGCGCCAGTTCCACCCGCGAATTCTCTTCCGCACTTGCCACAGAAACGCTGGTCGGGTTGTAGCGCGCTGCCGCATTTGTCGCAGAACATGGTTGCTCCTTCCGCACACACTTCTACTACCAAGAGATACGAACTACAAGCGAGGAACGTTCCCGCGAAAGCGCGAGCGGGCGAACCGGGCCTCGAAAGGCCAAGCAAAACGAAAAGGCCACCCGGCAAAAGGCGGCCTTTTCTTTCAAGGGAGAATAGTTCAAACGGAGAGTAAACCGTCAAAACTTTCTGGCGAAATCTTATGAGCCGAAAAAGGGGAGTGTCAAGCGATTTCTGCGAAATAAATGGCTTTAGTTTCAATCACTTAGAAAATAGGTTAACAGGTATTTCCACTGCCTCATTGTGAGACGAAAAATGGATTTGGGAGTCTAAACTGCTTCAATTGATGTACTTAGACCTACTGTCGAGGATCTCAGATGGCTTTTCCGAGAGCTGAAGCGAGATGAAATCGATCTGTTCTTCACGATGAAAGACCTTTTCAGGAATGATGCGTTGCACCAGCACTCTGAGCCCGCCGAAGGCGATACCAACGACTAGTGCGAAAGCCATCAGGATGCCGCAGAGCACCAATGCGTTCCATACCAGGTTGCCCATGTTGTTTCTTTTATCGAAGTAGGTGTTCTGGTTCCAGGTGACGTTAGCTTCGTAGTTCACCGAAGCCAGCAGCGACTTCGCTTCGCTCTGCGATAGAGTGCCGCCGACTACAACCACGATTGGACCGGTCCGCCGTGAGCAGACGGAGGCGGGCGCTGCGGTCTGCGACTGGGCGGCCTCGATTTTCCGCAACTGATTGCCGGCGATTTGCGGCGTGGGATAAGAAATCAACATCAAAGTCGCTTCGCCGCTCGAACTCGAATATTTGCCCAGCATAACTTCGGCGCCGGTGTCGAAGCCGGTCAACTGCGACGAAATGGGAGCATCGAGTTTATCGAGCGCCAACGGCCCCAATACATATTTGGCGGAATTCTGTACGAAGGCTTGAGAAGGCAGATAAGCCGGCAATCCCGGCATCCCCTGAGCGCTTCCGGTGGCTATGGGTAGACCGCCGGCCAATTCTCGTAACTCGGCGGCTGACATCGCAGATAGCCGCTGGAAGACGGCGTCAATCAGGATGTTGCCGTGGTAAAACAACACTCGTTCATTGAGAGAAGCCGCTTGATCGCCGATCTTTTCCACTAGCATGGGCGGCGTCTTGTAGAAGGTGAATGCGCCATAGGCGCCGCTGGTGTCGGCAAAGCGAGCGGCTTTGAGCATCAGTTTCCGGCCATCGTCACGAATGTATGTGGCCGACTCAAAATCGTTGAAGCCGTATTCCTTAAGCACAGCCGCATTTGCCGGGTCGGCGACGGCGGGATCGCTGCTGGTGCTGGCTACGCCGGAAATCTTCCATCCTCCGAACTGCGGGAGCAGGAGTGGTGCGGCGGGGGCTTTGCTATCCGCAAACAGCGCAGAACAGAGAACGATCGAGAGTACGAAATGGAGCTTGAGAAGCCGCATGGAGGCGTACTTGCCCTATGGGGTTAGACTACCGGGGAACGGGGAAAGTTTCCAGGTCCAGGGAAGCCAGATTCGACACTCGCTATCCCTACTCCGCGCTGTTCTTATTGCTCCGTGCTCTTGTCGATCTTGCTGGCGACCTTTACTCCACTCAAACCGCTGCAATACTTGGCAATCCCGCGATAGAGCGATTCGGCGATGCGCTGGCGGTAGTCGGAAGTGCGAAGTCTGCGCTCGTCGCCAGGGTTGCTAACGAAGGAAATCTCCGCCAGAATCGACGGCATGTTGGCTCCGATCAAAACGATAAATGGAGCCTTCTTGACCCCACGGTCCCGGAGACCTGGGTTCTTGACCGCTAGGCCGTCGTGGAGTGAACTCTCCACATCGCCGGCGAACTCCTGCGATTCTTCGATCTTTTCCTTCAAAGCGATCTTTTTCACCAGATCTTGAAGCTCGTGGATCGACTTTTCCGAGACCGCGTTCTCGCGGGCAGCAACTTCAAGCGCGTCCGGCGAGGAGGTGAAATTGAGATAGTAGGTTTCTACGCCGCGAGCGTCGGGATCACGGCTGGAATTGGCATGGACAGAAACGAACAGGTCCGCGCCCTCCTGGTTGGCGATAGCGGTACGGGTTTCGAGTGGAATGAAAGTGTCGTCGCTGCGGGTGTAGACCACTTCTGCACCCAGGCGTGTGGTTAGCAGTTTGCCCAGGCGGCGGCTGACGTCAAGTACCAGATCCTTTTCCTCGAGGCCTTTGGGACCGATGGTCCCAGTGTCGTGGCCACCGTGGCCAGGGTCAATGACGATCTTGCCAATTTTTAAGCCAAGCGCGCGAGTTAGAGAACGATCGCCACTTGCCGTAGGCTGGGCTTCACGGGCCACGACGTCATCCGATGGCATCGGTCGCTTGCCTTTCTTGCCAGCCAGTTCTGGGGACGCCACCGGCGGTGATATCTTGCGGGCCGGCTTGATCTCCGGCGGGTCGAGCTTGGCTATGGTCTTGGCCGGCGGCGTGTCATCATCGTCTGCATCGATGATCGTCTTCTTGATGCCAGTGCTGCTTACCACGACCGTCTTCTGCGCCGGTTTGTCTTCGCGTGCGGTGCAGTTATCCGAGTCTGAATCAGCATTACGGCAAGGACTTGGTGGGTTTACCTGCGGCTCTGCTTTGGTCGCGCCCCTTGCAAGTGCAGTAGCTCGAGCGACGGTGCCATCGTCAGTGGATGTGGAATGTGCATCTTCCTTGGATGACGCGGCCTTCGCCCCGTTGTGCACATCAATGACCAGCCGGGGCGGGTCCGATTTCAAGGAGGCCTGGAAGCCGGAAACGTCGTTCACTTCCAGCACTACGCGAGTGCGCCCGGGCTGGAATTGAGAAATGCGGATCTTCTTCAGGAAGCTGTCGTCAACCTCGAAAGTCTTGGTGAGAACCTGGGGATCGAGCCGCGTATTCAATAAATCGAAAAAGATGCGGTCGGGTCCGTCAATACGCTGCGATTCGAACTTCACGCCCCCGTCCAGATCGACGGCAATACGGCTGTAGTCAGGCGTTGACCAATGCCGGATTCCGGTGACCCGGACGGGTTTTCCAGTCTGGGGCTCAGCCCTAGTCCCTGCGTCCTGGTCAGCATCGTTGTCAATGGCCGTGCGATCGTCGTCCGCATCGTCTGTGACTTTGGGCGCGGGTGCGGCAGGCTTTTTCAATACTGTTCTGATGCTTGCTTTCTCGACCGGTTCCGCCAGCGCCTTGCGCGCTTGTTCGGCGAACTGGTTGCGCGGATAGCATTGCAGAAACTCTCGGAAAACCGCATTTGCGCGCGCGTCGTCGTGCAAGTCGTCTTTGTAGATTTCGCCGATGCGGAACAATGCCCTGAAACGAGCCTTGCTGCCGGGATACTGGCGACGCAAGAATTCGTACTGTTCGATGGCTGAGCGCAGAATGTCGTCATCTTCAAACCGCCGGCCCATTTCTTCCTTCAATTGGGCGACGGCGACGACGCTGGGATCGGCCCGGGTCGAGGAAGGAGCTTCGAAGTAGACCAAGTGATAGGAATTGATTACGCGCTCGTAGTCGGCGCGGGTGAGTTGCTGGGCGGGTCGTGCTTCGAGCGATTGGTGCAAACGCTGTGCCGCGGCAAATTGAGATCGGGCCCAGGCCTCGGACTTGTAAGATCGGGCGTAGGAAGGCAATAGCAGCAGCAACACCGCTACCGGTGCAGCCGCGAAACTCAGCCGCCCACATCTGCCTGAAGATTTCTTTATCAACCTACCAGCCCGTAATCGTCGTTCCGAACCTGGTCTTGCTGTGAGATGTGTCCGTTCTTATTCCGTGTTGCTAATGTGCAATACGCCCCGGGAGTCTCGCTGCACCTGGATGGGCTCGTGAAACCCACTGCCCAGGATGCGGTCCTCTGTCGAATCCGTCCCGTTGTAATAGAGCTGCGTAATCCGTTTCACGTATTGGCGAGTTTCCGCGTAGTGTGGCACTCCTGCGCTACGGGCCACCGCCCCCGGCCCGGCGTTGTAAGCCGCTAGCGTGAGCTTGACATCGCCGCCGTAGTTCTCCATCAACTGCTTCAGTTGACGGACGCCGGCGTCCACGTTCTGCTCGGGATCGAAAGGATTCGAGACGTTCAGCTGACGCGCGGTTTGTGGCATCAATTGCATCAGTCCCATCGCACCCTTGCGTGAGACCGCATTGGGATTGAAATTCGACTCCACTTTGATCACTGCCCGCACCAAATTCGGATCCACGTTGTGCAGCGACGCAGCCTGGTCTATGGCGGCGTCGATCTCCTGCTGCGAGAATGCCCGGCCTCGAATCGGGCGCGCAGCCGGAGCCAGCCCTTCGGTAGACGCCAATAGGTGGTTCACTTCCTCCGCTGCCGAGCGGGCTGCGCGGACGTTAGCGGAAGGAACCGGCTTCCAGCGATGTTCGGTCGAACTCCAGAACACCAGAGAACTTTGCCGGGCTGGGGTCTGGGATCGCTTGCTGGCTACAGGCAGAGACTCATTCACGTAGACAGTCCGGCCGTCGTTATCGGTAGTGGAAGTGATCACGGCATTGTCGGCGCCGGTTTCGGCACGCACCCATGGAGTGAGAGAAAGGAAGGCCGCGATTACGGGCGCCATCAGGACGAGTTGCAGGTGCTTTCGCATAGTCGGTATCGACATCGGCGCGTGGACACACCACTATCCCTCGCGCCTACCTGCCCAGAGCCTGACGAAGAACCCTATACCAGAGTAGGTCGATTATAGGCTGTAGGGAGGGGCGGAGCAATCTATCGAAGGGGCATAGAACCACGGTGGTAATCTAGGTAAGATGTTGAAATATAATGTCTTAGGCCATTAGTAACCTGGTTTCCGATTCGGCCCGATCCCTGTGCTCGACATTTGCAGGCGAGCCGATCGCCCTCCCACGATTGTGTTACGCTGCCGTCTTAACTATGACGGAATTGGAGAACCTGCGCCAACCCCCCGACTCCCAGATGCTCTTCGGTTTCTGGTATCGGGCAATGGCCAGCGGCGCACTTACCCGCAACCGCCTGCACAAGGCGATGCTGCTCGAAACTCCCCTGGTTCTCGGCCGTGATCGTCAAGGCAAGGTCTTCGCCCTGCGCGACGCTTGTCCGCACCGCGGCATGCCGCTTTCCCACGGCCACTTCGACGGCCAACAGCTCGAATGCAGCTACCACGGCTGGGCGTTCGATGCCCATAGCGGACAGTGCCAACTCATCCCCTCGCTCACCGCCGACCAGGACCTCAAGGTCGACCGCATTTATGCAGGGGCGTATGCCTGCGAAGAGCATGACAACTATGTTTGGGTGTTTATTCCCGAGCCGCCTCCGCCAGGCGCGGGATTCACCAAAGCTGTTGCGCCACCCATGGCTGTGCCACGAGTCCCGAGTTTCAGCCGCGTGTACAATATCGCCCACTTGACTGCCGAACTGCCCTGTAGTGTGGACCACGGCATCATCGGCCTCATGGATCCGGCGCACGGACCATTTGTTCACCAGGCGTGGTGGTGGCGGAGCCGCCACAGCATCCACGAGAAGCAAAAGAACTTTGAGCCGATCCCCATGGGTTTCCGCATGAGCGCGCATACGCCCAGTTCCAACAGCGCGCCTTACAAACTGCTACGGATGTATGCCGATGCCGAGGCCATCACTACCACCATCGACTTTGTCCTTCCCAACCAACGCTATGAAACCATCCAGGCTGGGAAGTACTGGTTCGCCAGCTTGACCACGGTTACGCCCATTACGCGCAATCACTGCCGCATCGACGTAGTCGCCTGCTGGAACCTGTTTCGCTGGGTGCCGTTCGGAACGCGATTGCTGAAGTTCGTGTTCGCCAAATTTGTGGAACAAGACCGGCAGACCATGGAGAAACAGTCGGAGGGGTTGAAGCACAATCCACATTTGATGCTGATCGACGATGCGGACCGTCCGGCGAAGTGGTATTTCGCGCTGAAGGCATCGCATCTCGAGGCCAAGCGCACAGGGACAGAAATGAAGCATCCCATGGCTGGGCCGGTCACTCTAAAGTGGCGAAGCTAGCTTAATAGAAATCGGAGACTTGCTTGATTGAACAGTCCGTCGTCATACCAACGCCCGATGGCTCAACCGAGGGCACGCTTTTTATTCCTGGCACCAACAAGCGCGACCCTGGGGTTCTATACTTCGTCGACATCGCCGGGGTACGCCCAGCAAACCTCAGCATGGCTGGCCGTCTGGCAGAGCAAGGATATGCCGTATTGATCCCGAACCTGTTTTACCGTACCAGCAAACTTCCAGTCTTCGATTTTCCGCTCCAATTCGGGGATGACCGTACCACCAAGCGGCTCGCCGAACTATCCGCGCCGCTGACTCCGGATGCAATGGAGCGCGATGCATCCGCCTACGTGGACTTTCTCTCGGCTAATGGCGCGGGACCGGGCGCGATGGGAGTAGTCGGCTTCTGTTTCTCTGGAAGTATGGCCATGCGCGCCGCCGCTGCCCGTCCCGACCGCATTGCCGCCGTTGCTTCGTTCCATGGAGGCCGACTCTGCACCGACCAGCCGACCAGTCCACATCGCGAACTGCCGCGCATCAAGGCTCGCCTTTATTTCGGTCACGCCGTCGATGACAAAAGTATGCCCGCCAATCAGATCTCAAGATTCGATGAAGCACTGAAAGCTTGGGGAGGCAGGTATGAGAGCGAAACCTACGAAGGCGCTCTGCACGGCTGGACCGTACCCGGCGGCCATGTCTACAACCATCCGCAGGCGGAACGCGCCTTCGAAAAGCTCACTCAGTTGTTGGCGGAGACATTGAAGTAGTCGAACCAGGTTATGTTTTCGCTACTCTTTTACCAGCCAGTCCAGCGCCTCTTTTTTTGTCTTGAATGTCGGCAGGTCGCGCTGCGAAAAGTTCTTGAGGTGCTCGTAGAACACATGGGGCAAGGTATCGGTTCCGAACCAAGCCGAACGCTTCAGGTAGGGACGGTCGAGAACCGTGTCTTGCTTCATTCGTTCTATAGCGTTCCGGTCGAACTTGGCCCCCGTGAAATCTGCCAGCAGGAGTAGAGAACCCTTGGGCTCAGCGCTTACATAGCTGGGTACCAGTTGGGACATTTTCTCCAACTCGTCAGGGGTGCAGTGCGAACAATCAACGAAGAGGACACGCTTGCCCTGATGGGTGATGAATTGGATGCGATCTTCCATCGGATGCTCCTTACTGGGAACGTGGGAGTGAGTTAACTTCCCAACAGTCCTTCCACCACACCATACACTTCGCCTAACGCTGCATCTAGTGCTGCGGGATCTTTGCCTCCGGCCTCAGCTAGATCTGGCCTGCCGCCGCCTTTACCGCCGACTTTCTGTGCCACCGGGCCAATGACTTTGCCAGCTTGAATGCGGCTGGTTAAGTCCTTGGTGACGCCGACAATCAAAGAGACGTTACCGTTCGTCGTCGAACCTAGCACGACAACGCCCGATCCGAGCTTATCGCGTAATTGATCGACCAGAGTGCGCATTTGAGCGCGTTCGAGGTTGTCCACTCGATGAGCGAGGACTTTGACGCCACGCACTTCTTTGATCTTGTCGTTGACTGAACCTACAGAAGACGATGCCGACTTCATGCGGGCCTGATCGAGTTCGCGGACGAGGCGTTTGATCTCTGCGTCTTTCTTGTCGAGTTCGAACTTGAGGGCTTCTGCGGGCGATGTCGTTTCTGCATGTGTGGCAAGCGCGGCGACTACACCTTCCAGTTGATGATCTTTACGGAAGTGCTGCAGAGATCCTTCGCCGGTGACAGCTTCCACTCGCCGCACGCCTGACGAAACGCTGCCTTCTTTCAGAATCTTGATCAGGCCGATTTCTCCGGTGGCAAGGGTGTGAGTGCCGCCGCAGAGTTCGGTCGAAAAGTCGCCAATCTTGATGACGCGCACATGGTCACCATATTTCTCGCCGAACAACGCCATCGCATGATACTCGTTGACGGCGACATCGATCGGGACATTCTCGATGACTTCGACTTTCTCGTTACGCAGCACTTCTTTGTTGATAATGTCTTCGATGTCCTGTAGTTCTTCGTCTTCGACCGCGGTGAAATGCGAGAAGTCAAAGCGCAGGTGATTCGGTGCGACGAGTGACCCGGCCTGTTTCACATGCTTGCCCAGCACTTCGCGCAGCCCGGCTTGCAGCAAGTGCGTGGCCGTGTGATTGCGCATGGTGGCGAGACGGATGTCGGTGTTGACCACGGCATCGACTTTGTCGCCTACCCGAATCGGTTGTTTGGCAATGACCTGATGAGCGCGTACCCCTTGAATCGGGGAGTAGCAGCCTTTCACTTCGGCGACGACGGTATTGTGATCGTCCGAGTAGAACCATCCCCGGTCGCCGACTTGGCCGCCGGATTCTGCATAGAAGGGCGTGTGATCGAGAATGACCTCGCCTTCGTCGCCGGGCTTGAGTTCCTGAGCACCCTGTCCGTTCTTGATGAGGGCCAGGACTTCGCAGTTGTCGGATCGGGTTTGGCGATAGCCTTCGAAAGTGGATTTCGGAAGCTGCTGGTAGGCGGGATTGGCGGTTTGTTTGGCTGCGCCCTTCCATGAAGCGCGAGCGCGGGACTTTTGTTCCTCCATCGCTTTGTCAAAACCAACTTGATCGAATTCGATCCCTTGGTCGCGCGCCGCGTCTTGGATGAAATCCAAAGGCATGCCGAACGTATCGTAAAGTTGAAAAGCTTTATCTCCTGAAAGTGCTAAGGCCGTCTCAGTTCCGTAGGTATTGCTTAACTGCAGTAGTTCTTCCAACTTGAGAAGTCCAATGTCGAGGGTATGCGCGAATCGTTGTTCCTCTGACAGCACAATTTTGGAGACACGGTTGGAGCTATCCACCAGTTCCGGATATGCGTCCTGCATCAGATCGCGCACTGCAAAAACCATTTCATAAAGAAACGGCTTGTTCTGCCCAAGCAAGCGCCCATGTGTAATCGCCCGTCGGATGATCTTGCGCAGCACATATCCGCGACCCTCGTTGAAGGGCAGTACACCATCGCTAATCAGAAATGTTGCCGCACGGGCGTGGTCGGCGATGATGCGCAGGCTGGCGCTGCCTACAAGCCTCGCCAAATTCCCTCGCTCCATGGGCCCCGCTAGGACCTTCGACGAGCTTGCGAAGGTCCTTGCTAATTTCACCGTCTCCGCTGTCTTTGCTAGCCCCGCTAACCCCGCAAGCTCCGCCGCCCGCTCAATCAGCGGCGTAAATAAATCCGTACCGTAATTCGAAATCACGCCTTGCAGAACTGCCGCCAGCCGCTCCAATCCCATCCCAGTATCAATCGACGGCTTGGGCAGCGGGTTCAGCTTGCCGCTCGCATCGCGGTCGAACTGCATGAAGACCAGATTCCAAATCTCGACATAGCGCCCGCAATCGCATGTAAACGCGCAATCAGTGTGACCATGTTCTGACGCAGCCGGACCCATGTCGTAGTGAATCTCGCTGCACGGGCCGCAGGGGCCAGTGTCGCCCATCTGCCAGAAGTTGTCTTTCAGGCCCATCTCGAAGATGCGATCTTTCGCTACGCCCTGCGCGGCCCACAATTCATGCGCTTCGGTGTCGCGTGGCACACCGCCTTCGCCATTGAAGACGGTCACATACAGCTTCTCCTTCGGAATCCCGAACCACTGCGGCGAAGTAATCAGCTCCCAGGCGTAGGCAATCGCATCTTTCTTGAAGTAGTCGCCAAAACTAAAATTCCCCAGCATCTCAAAAAACGTGTGATGGCGATTGGTGAAGCCGACATTTTCGAGATCGTTGTGCTTGCCGCCGGCACGCACGCATTTCTGCGATGTAGTGGCCTTGTTGTAATCGCGCTTTTCCAGGCCCAGGAAGACGTCCTTGAACTGGTTCATGCCTGCATTGGTGAACAGCAGCGTGGGGTCATTGGCGGGAACGAGCGACGACGAATGCACCTCGCGGTGTCCCTTCTGGACAAAGAAGTCCAGAAACTTCCGCCGAATTTCGGAGCCGGTGAGCATGAGAAATCAATTCTAAACCACAGAGGACACAGAGATCACAGAGTAAGCCAAATCCTTCGGCTCTCCGTGATTGCTGTGTCCTCTTTTGTTCGATATTGGCGGTGCTTACTTCACTGCGTCGGCAGTTGAGGTTGCGCCTTTCTTTACGCCGTGCCCAACCGCTTTTCCGGCTTTCTTAACGCCATGGGCGGTGTCATGGGCAACATCGTCGGTGCCTTTCGCTGTATCTTTGGCTCCGACCTTGGTGCCGTGGGCGGTGTCTTTGGCTGCGACTTTGGTGGCATGACCGGTGTCTTTTGCGGCGTCCTTAGTATCTGTTGCCGCGTCCTGCGCGTACACGAAAGCTGAAGAGGCCAGCAATGCTAATGCCAAGGCTCTCCCGATAATGAGTCTCATAGTGTTTCTCCTGTGGGTTGGATTGGGACACTAAGTATGGCCGATTTCAGTCGCGATTTCAACTTCTATGCATTCATGCTTATTCGATTTCGCTCTCCAGCGCACTCAGAGTGTCATCATCCACATCCCATTGTTTAAGGATCGCAAAGATCGTCTTGGCTCCGAACCCGGCGCGCATGAGTTGACGAAAGATTCGCGCGCTCTGCTTTTTGTCCTGGGGTTTCACCAGCCGTTTGCGTTTCAAATACTCTCTCGCCAGATGCTCATCGTTCACATCGCCATAAACCGATTCAACTGCTTTCTCGATGACTTCTGCATGAACCCCTTTGATCTTCAGATCGGTGATCACGCGACGACGCCCGAACTTCTCATTCTCCCGGCGAAACGAAGAGTAGGCAGCGGCGTAGCGGGCATCGTTCAAATAACCTTGATCCTTGAGTCGCCGGATCACCAACTCGACGAGCGTCTGCCCGTACTCGGTCTCCGCTTCCACGCGCGGTCGCAGCAGGCGTTTCAACTCTGCCACTGATCGCATGCGCCGCCCCAACGCACCTACGGCATACTCGTAGAGTTCATCTTCCGAGTCAGTCTTCTTGGGACGTGGAAAGGACATAGTCGAAAGACTCCGAAACCCGATCCGATCTCATTGAGCAGCCACACCTTATTGTGCACTAAAGCTGTCGAACAAATAGTTCCGCTGCTTTTACTTCTTTTTACATCCTTTTTGGTGACAGCGGGAACTTTTGCTCGTCTATTCTCGTAGTAACAATTGAGATTGAGAGGTAACCAGTCATGCTGACCATCGATGTTGAAAAAACCGGCGATGTAGCGGTCGTAAGATGCAACGGGCGAATCGTGCGCGGCGAAGAGGTCCGCACTCTGCGGAGCGCAGTGGTGTCAGAGAAAGACAGCCGCATTGTGGTGCTGGACTTGTCGGAAGTGGAGTCGCTCGATGCCGGCGGCCTAACTACATTGCTTTCGCTGCATCAGTGGGCGCGCAGCCGCGGCGTGCAGCTCAAGCTGGTGAATCCGTCGCACTTTGTGCGCGAGGTTCTGACCCGCACCCGGCTGGACCATGTGTTCGACATCTCTGCGCTCGACCACGCCTTGTTCGTGTTACGCGGGGCGCAATCTTGTCACACCCGGTTGGCAGCCATTTGTTGAATCGGTCTATGTACGGTCTTCAGGTAAGGGCCAGAAGATTCTTTCCATTTTGTGTCTAAGGATATTCTGGCCCTCCCTCCAAATTAAAAGGCGCGCTGAAGAGCGCGTCTTTTGTGTTTCTGAAGCGAAAGCTAGTTGCCGTAGCCGGAAGTCTGCATGGCATTCTTCGAAATGTCGCTGGTGGAAGAGATACCCTGCATGCGCAGTTTGAAGTCATCGGCGTTGGAAGCATTCTCCAGGGCGGTTTCGTAGTTGATGAGGCCAGCCTGGAAAAGGTCCCACAGCGATTGGTCGAAAGTCTGCATGCCATATTGTGAAGTTCCTGCGGAAATGGCATCGCGGATGGCGCGGGTCTTTTCGGGCACCAAAATACATTCCCGGATATACGCCGTGTTGATCATGATTTCGACTGCCGGCACGCGGCCTTCGCCGTCACAACGTCTCACCAGTCGCTGGCTGACCACCGCACGCAACACCGCCGCAAGCTGTAGCCGAATCTGCTTCTGCTCGGGCGGCGGGAATACGGCAATGATGCGGTTGATGGTTTCGACCGCGTCCAAAGTGTGTAAGGTAGAGAACACCATGTGGCCGGTTTCTGCGGCATGCAGCGCCGTGCCGATGGTCTCGATGTCGCGCATTTCGCCCACCAGAATTACGTCAGGATCCTGACGCAACGAAGCGCGCAATGCGGCACCGAATGACGGCGTGTCTACTTCGATTTCGCGCTGGTTGACGTAACCCTTCTTGTCACGGTGCAGGAATTCGATGGGGTCTTCAATGGTGATGATGTGTTCGGCGCGCGTGGAATTGATGCGGTCCACCATAGCGGCCAGAGTTGTAGATTTACCGGAACCGGTGACGCCAGTGACCAGAATCAGGCCCCGCGGCAAGTCGCAGATCTGTTCCACTACCTTGGGCAAATACAGTTCATCCAAAGCTCGAATCTTGGTAGGAATGACGCGCAGCACCAGTCCCACATTGCCGCGCTGCTGGAATACGTTCACACGGAAGCGGCCCAGTCCGGCCACGCCGTAGGCCATGTCGATTTCTGTGCTCTCTTTGAACTTCTGCTTCTGCCGCGCCGACATCATGCTGAAAGCCATGGTGAGCATATCTTCCGCGCTGATGCGAGGCTGATCGGTCAGCGGAACCAGTTCGCCATCGATGCGCAGGTGCGGATAGTTGCCGACCTTCAGATGCAAGTCGGAGGCGCGCCGCTCCATGGCGATGCGAAGCAGGTCATCAATGTTCATGCGAGAGGTCCCTTGAGGCTTCTCGTATCATCGCCTGAAAACGTGGTTCTCCCAAGATGACCTAAGTAATGGGTCGCGTATCGAGCTTTGGAGTGGCGGGAAGTTAAAGAGTGCAATGGCGGTTTATCAACGCCATGGCCACCAATGTGAGCTAACATACAGGCGACCGCAAATACGGAGGCTGTGGTGATGACATCGCGTAGGGTCGGAGCAATAATGTTCTTAGTCGTTGCAGGTCTTGGCGGGTGCAGAGTTAGCAAACCGCCTGCAACGGTACCATCGGCTCAAGGGGCACCTCAGCTCGCTCCAATTTTGAGCACGCGCGACGTCCCGTTCCGGGTAATCAATCTTACCAGCAACGGAAACCTTCTATGGATTTGTGGGAGTAACGAATCTATAGCTGTTTCCCACGATAACGGAACCCACTGGGAAGTCAAACACGTTAAGACCGCAAGCGAACGTACGCTGTTGGAAATCGACTTTGCGAGCGAGAATTTCGGCTACACAACGGGAACTGGCGGGCTGTTGCTGACGACCACGGACGGTGGCGAAACATGGATCGACCACAATTTTACGGACCAAACAATCGCGCAGGCGTCTTTTTCTGATGAGAACCATGGCGTCGTCCGGGCGGCCGATTCCGTTCTATTTACAGTTGATGGCGAATTGCACTGGGCAAGCGTATCGGAAGGGCAGAATGCAGAAATCATGCATCATTTTCGCCATGTGTTTTCGGTCGTCGCCCTTGACGACAGCCGCATGGGTGTGATGTTGAAGGAGGGAGGAGCTCAATACTTCTCTCAAGCGTTTTTGTTCACACAAGATTTGGGGAAATCTTGGATCGCGTCGAGTATTCCGAATGTAACCCTGTATAGCTTCTTGCGCCGCGAAGGTCTGTATTGGGCCGTAGGCACCGAAGTAATTCACAAAGATCAACCAGGTGGCGGGTATGCCGTCCCCGTGGCTTTGTATTCCTCTGATGGGGAGAGTTGGAAGCATTCCAATGCTGACCTGTCGGCCTGCCAGCTGCGAATGTGTACGGTGTGCAATACGCAGGGCTGTCTGTACGCAAATGGAGGAATTGCCCGGTTTTTTTCCGGAACGACGACGCTTTTTGAGTTTCCTCCCAACAAGGAGCTCACCACGAGGTGGGCATCCACGGGCTCCGCCTTTTGTTTTGTGCACTCGGGGAAGGTCGAATGTACCGCTTTGAAAAGCGCACAAACACCCAACCCATCCGATTTCCCGGTGCCTCCCGTTGTTGTGCCTTGATGCCCGTATTACATTTTGTTAGTAGTTGACTTAGTCCACAGACTTAGTCCATAATCGCTCAATGGAAGTCAATATCCATAAGGCCAAAACGCATTTCTCAAAGCTTCTTCAGCGAGTTGAGAACGGAGAGGAGATCACGATCGCACGCGCGGGCAAAGCAATCGCGACTATCATTCCCAAGAAACCCCAATCCGGTGTTCGCCCGATGGGAATGGATCGGGGCAGAATCTGGGTGGCGGACGACTTCGATGCTCCTGATCCTGAGATCGAGGCTTTGTTCTACGATGCCCCGTTCACAACGAATGAGGCTGAGGCCAAACCCGTCAGGAAGAAAAAGAGGAAATGAAATACCTGCTCGACACGGGCGTTTGGCTGTGGACTCTCTTCGAGCCCGATCGGCTTTCTTCGAAGGCGAGAGAAGTAATCGCTGGAACCGAGCAGGAAGTCTTTTTGTCGGCCGCGTCTGCCTGGGAAATCGCGATCAAATCGAGTTCCGGAAAACTGCGCTTGCCAGAACCGGCAGTAACCTTCGTGCCGCGTCGAATGGCGGAGCAGGGCGTGCGTCCGTTGGAGGTTTCGCACCAGCACGCCCTGTCGGTCTCCCAATTACACCCTCATCATCGTGATCCGTTTGATCGCTTGCTGGCGGCGCAGGCAAATTTCGAAAATATGGTTCTTGTCAGCTCAGACCGGGTGTTTATCAACTATCCCGTGGAATTGCTGTGGGCAGGCCGCTAATCAAGAAAGCCGCCCCACAGGGCGGCTTCTGTTTCCTTACGCGCGTCACACTCCGACCGGCTGTTTGCTCTTGACCGGCACTGGAGTCAGCCAGTTAAAGCGATCAGGCTTTTCGCCGCGAATGATTCCGAAGAACTCCTTTTGGACAGCTCGCGTAATCGGTCCGGTCACGCCTTTACCTACGCTGATCTTGTCCACGGAGCGAATGGGTGTTATTTCGGCTGCGGTGCCGGTGAAGAAAGCTTCATCCGCGAGATAGAGTAGTTCTCGCGGGATGCCCTGCTCGACCACTGGAATTCCTAACTCCTGCGCGATCTTCAGAACTGAATCTCGCGTGATGCCTGGCAGAACTGAGTTTCCGAGTGGCGCCGTCTGTAGCGTGCCGTGGCGCACCACAAAAACGTTTTCGCCCGAGCCCTCGCTGACGTAGCCGTTCACGTCCAATGCAATGCCCTCGACATAGCCGTTCAAAATCGCTTCCATCTTGATGAGCTGTGAGTTCATGTAGTTGGCGCCGGACTTCGCCATCGCGGGCAGCGTGTTCGGTGCGATGCGCGTCCACGATGAAACGCAGATGTCGACGCCCTGTTCAGCGTCGGAGCCGAGATACTTTCCCCAAGGATAGTTGCAGATGTAAACCTCGGTAGGAGAGTTGAACGGGTTGACCCCGGCCTCGCCGTAGCCGCGAAGCACAATCGGGCGCACATAACATGGCCAAACGCCGTTGTTCTTGATCAGTTCTACCAGGGCCCCGATCAATTCTTCGCGGGTGTAATCGACGTCAATACGATAGACCTTGGCCGAATCCAGCAGGCGCTGCATGTGTTCCTGGGCACGAAAAATCGCCGGCCCCGAAGGCAGCGAGTAACAGCGGATTCCCTCAAACACCGAGGAGCCGTAGTTCACCACGTGCGACATTACGTGAAGCTGCGCCTCGTTCCAGGGGATGAACTTGCCGTTATGCCAGATTTTCTCGGTCTGTTGAATCGCCATGGGCACTCCTGAACTTAGGATTCACTGGTACGGCTGAGGGATGCGTTATTTGCCAAATTTATCTGCCGTGGGCGGATCGCTTGTTGGCAGGCAAGCGGCGCGGCGCCTAAAGGACGAACCAGATTATAACTGACTTGAGAAAGATGCAGGGCGTTTTTCGTCCACTTTGTGGGCTTGCACAAAACCGGGGTCTTTCGTCTATAGCAGGCGGAATCGTAAAACGCTTTAAGGCCAGTTGGGTAGGAAGCCAAGTGGCACCGGCTGCGTTTTTCGCTCCAGTTCGCCAAACTTGGTTTTGTTCCGCAATCGACCGCGCGTGAAGGGTAGGCGCATGGTCACCGTCTCAATTCCGCCACCGGACACAGTCACGAAAATGCAATCCTCGGAAGGCTTGCTTTCATTCGCGTAATAATAATCTGCTCCCGCGACGGTAATAATCGCCTTTGCCGTTTTCTCCTTGGCCATCGTGACCACCCGCCGGAGGGCAGAATGCCTGTTCTCGTCAGTGAAAGCCAAGCCCACCAAATCATAAGCGGGACAATGGTTCTCTTCACACACCACTACGGCTAGCGGAGTAATTTCCTTGCCTTTCGCGACTTGCCGCCGGGCTTGCTCCAAGAGGACGTAAGCCGCCTCTTCCGGAGTGCGCGCGATGGCCAATTTGGCGGTTGGAGTCATGGTCAACTAGGGGACTGTGGGAGGCCGCCGCGGTGGCGCGTTTTCGTCACCCAAACTGGCTTGCACGCTGGCTGGTATTTCATCCCCGCGAAAGTATTTTCCCTTGGCCGCCCGCATTTCCGGCATGGCCGTATACGGCTTGCTGTAATCGTTGGCGGCATTCCAGAACAAGAAGCCGATCCCGCCTTTGTCTTTCGCGGTCTGCACCTGCACTTCAATGTACTGTGGAGAGTATGTCTTGGTCCGCCAGTGGAAAGCCTGCAGCCAGGGACGAATCACCACCCCGCTGCTCTTGGTGATCAGTATGAAGCGGTCCATGGAGGTGCCGATGAAGTGCTCCGGCGCGTCCCCGGGATGGGCGATCCCGTCCATGCCAAAGAAATGCGAGGGATAAATCATCGGCGAGAGCACGTCACAATGCTGAGCCATTCCGACAATGTCCTGGCCAGTGTGTGCGAGGTCCACAGGCCGCTGCCAGGCCATCACGCCAAATACGTCGAGCGAAAGCAGAACGCCCGTTGGATGTAGCTCGGCATAGGCCTGCTTTAGGAAGTCTGTAATCACATCGGTACGATGCCAGTCCGCGTGCTCCGTCTGAAAGACGAAGCTCGCGTCTTTCTGATCACCTTCAGCAGGGAAGCGCACGTAGTCAAACTGCACTTCATCTACGCCAGACTGTGCTGCCTTCATAGCCAGGGCGATGTTGTATGCCTGAACTTTGGGCTGCGAGGGATCTGTCCATACCAGCTTCCCGTTCTCTTGCCATGGCTGGCCAGTGCGATGCGACTTCACGGCTAGCTCCGGGTGTTCCACCACGAGTCGCTGATCGCGAAATATTGCCACGCGCGCAATGGCATGCATGTTCTGCGAATGCAGAAATCTGACAAACTTGGGAAGATCCGGAAGCGGAGTGTGGTGCTTGCCGAGCAGCGGATGTTCGAAAGGAATATTCACGCTGCCGTCGCTGTCTTTGATGTCGAAAACAACCGCATTTCCGCCCACTTCACGCCAGTGACGGATGATGCGTACTCCGTGATCGCTGCCAGCCATGAGGCCGGTCAGATAAATGGCACGAACCTCGAAATCTCGAGCCACAGGAACTGTCTTTTCGACGATCGGCGCCTCTAGAATTCCCGGGACAACTACCTGCTCACCCGTCTTAAGGAAAGTTTTCTGCTCCAGATCAACATTCGCTTTGCGAATTGCCTCGGCTACTTCACTCGAGGTAAGAAACGAAGTCTGCGACAAAAAGTGATGCGCAACCGAGGAGACGGTGTCTCCACGCTTGGCTAGGTACAAAGTGCTGCCGGGAGGAACGACCGGAGCCGCAAGCGACGAGTTCGTAACCGGTGGCTTGGGTGTAGCCGGAAGCGAGCCGACCGTTCGCACCAACGCCGCCGATTGCCCCGATTGCGCCGCCGCCACGGGCAGATGGCGAAAGAAAATTCCCAAGCATAGAACCGCAGCCACCACTGCTAGAATCAAGCCAAATCGTCGCACAATTGATCTCCCAGAAACATAATCCCGAGGCTAATTGGGCAGGCTTTTGGGAGCTAGTTACGTCGGGTCAGAGCCGTGTGCGGCGCCACTCCCCGGTAGCAGAAATCTCCCTGCATGCGCAAAGTATTTCCTCTACTGGGTCGAGTCCCACAAGGAATGGCAGCTTGGGGGAGGGGCTAAGGCGTCCCAATTCTGGCAAAAACCTCAGCCACAAGCAGTTCCACCCGATGGCGAATCATTTGCAGTGGAGGTAAAGCGATAGGCATTAAGCCTATCACGGGCCGCCTGGGAGTGACAGATTTTGTCAGCCAACCAGGTTACGCCCAGCTAAGGAAAACAAGGGCCGTCACCCTATGAAGAACGCTCTGAACACAGTCCTCGATCCCACCCTACGGAGTAACGATGCGCGGGATTTCGAAACCGCGTTGCGACGCAAGATCGTCGGCCAGGAAGCTGCCGTCGAGAAGGTGGTCGAAATCTACCAGATGTTCCTGGCGGGGTTGAATCCTCCGGGGCGTCCCGTCGGCAACCTGCTCTTTCTCGGCCCCACTGGCTCGGGGAAGACGCGAGTAGTCGAAGCTATGTCAGAGGGCTTGTTTGGTGACGCGCGCGCCTGCATCAAGATCGATTGCGCCGAGTTCCAGCATTCGCACGAAATCGCCAAGCTGATTGGTTCGCCGCCAGGATATCTCGGCCACCGTGAAACCCATCCTTTGCTCACGCAGGAAGCTCTGAATCAGTGGCACACCGACCGGCTCAAACTTTCAGTGCTGCTGTTCGACGAAATTGAAAAGGCGTCGGATGCGCTCTGGCAGTTGCTGCTCGGCATTCTCGATAAGGCCACGCTCACGCTCGGCGACAACCGCCGCGTGGATCTTTCACAGTGCATCATCATCATGACCTCGAACCTTGGGTCGAGCGAAATGAGCAATCTGGTGGATGGTGGATTGGGGTTTGCCCAGAAGGCTAAGCAGGTGGATTCGAGCTTGGACGACAAAATCGACCGCACCGCGGTCGATGCCGCCCGCCGCAAGTTCACTCCCGAGTTCATGAACCGCATCGACAAAGTGGTCGTGTTCAAAACCCTGCGATCACAGCATCTGGAGCAGATTCTGGAAATCGAATTGGGGATGGTGCAACAACGTGTTTTGATGGCATCCGCCGCCAACCAGTTCGTCTTTAACTGCACCAATCGGGTGAAGGGTTTCCTGCTACAGGAAGGAACTGACTCCAAGTACGGAGCCCGGCATCTGAAGCGGGCGATCGAGCGTCATTTGGTGTTTCCACTGGCCAACCTGGTGGCAACCGGACAGGTCAAGTTGGGAGATTTTGTGAGGGTGGACCTGAACAGCGATAACTCTTTGACCTTCGTTAAGGAAGCCGAAAACGCCATGGTTCCGTTGCTGATGGAACGTTACGGCGCCGCCGCCGCTGTACCACCGGCTGCCGCCCGTGCCGCTCGTCCCATTGTTCGTCGCGAGTTCGGAGCCAGTCCCAACGGCGAAAACAAATAATTTTACGTAAGTCTGCAGACGGAAAGCGCCGGCCAACCAGCCGGCGTTTTTTGGTGTGGGCCACGAATACTCACGGCTGCTACTCGTACAATTCGTCCCTTCCCCAGCGGCCGATCATAAGTACTTTTTGAGAACGGAGCCGCCGGAGTAGGGATGCCCGGCCGCGGGAGGGTGGCACCCACTTCGACGTGCTCGGCGTGATGCGTGCGACGGGCTGGCCACGGTTGGTCACCAAGTAGCTTCTGCCCGCCTTGACGCCGCGCAGCAGTTGTCCGAATCGTCGTGTCGCATTAGAAACGGAAATGGACTTGTCCATAGCTTACCCAAGCACACTTGTTAGATCGTCAACTCACACGACCCCTTCAAGTCCGCCAACGACGAACGACCAACGACGGACGATCAGTATCTACCAAACATCACATCTCTTGCCCTCAGGCCGCACCATCGCTGCGTCCGCCTTGCAACTGAATGCCTGCTGAAATTCCGGCAGATTCGACAGCGGTCCGTTCACCCGGTATTTCCCGATGGGATGCGGGTCGGATTGCATCATGACCCGCTGTTCTTCAATGCGGATGGCATCGCCACGCCATTGTCCCCAGGCAATGAAGAACTGCTGTTCGGCGGTGAAGCCGTCAATGTCCGCCGGACGCGGCTTGCCTTCAAGCGATTTCTGAAATGCCAGAAATGCGACCTTCGCGCCGCCCAGGTCGCCGATGCTCTCGCCCAGGACCATTTTGCCGTTGTGGTGGACACCCGGCTCGATGAAGTAATTGTCAAACTGATCCACTACGCAAGCGCCGCGCGCCTTGAATTGCTTCAGGTCATCGTCGGTCCACCAATTTCGCAGCCGGCCTAGATAGTCGTATTGCGCGCCTTGGTCGTCGAAGCCATGCGAAATTTCATGGCCAATGACAACTCCGACGGAGCCGTAGTTCACGGCATCCGTCGCATTGTTATCAAAGCCCGGAGGCTGCAAGATTCCCGCGGGGAAAACAATCTCATTCCACAGCGGATTGTAGTAAGCATTCGACGTTGGCGGCGTCATTCCCCAACGGCTGCGGTCGACCGGCTTGCCGACGGTTGCGAGATCGTCGTGCATCACGAAGCGGCGACCAGCCACGTAGTCTTCAAAGAAGGCATCGCGCTGGATATCAACTTTGCTGTAATCCTTCCAATGGTCGGGATATCCGATCTTCGGATTAAACGTGGCGATCTTGGCCATCGCCCGCTCCTTGGTTTCGTCGCTCATCCAGGGCCGGGTGAGAATGTCGTCCCGCATCGCCAAAAGCAGGTTCCGCACCATTTCCTGTGCCCGTGCCTTGGCCTCCGGCGGGAAGTATTTTTCGGCATACTTTTTCCCCAATGCCTCGCCTAGAAGCTGGTCGGTGGATTCCACGCAACGCTTCCAGCGCGGCTTGATCTCTGCCTGGCCTCGGAGATATTTTCCGAAGAAGGCAAAGTCCTCTTCGACGATGGGAGCCGAAAGAGCTTCCGCCGAGGAGTTCAGCACTTGCCACTTGAGATACACCTTCCAATCCGCGAGTGATGTCTCTTGCAATTGGCGGTCGAACTCCTGCATGTACTTAGGCTGGTCAACGTTCAGGTCCACGTCTTGCGCCAGTTGCTTGTGCTTGAAGTAACCGGCCCAGTCGAAATGAGGAGTCATGGCCTGCAACTGAGCGAAGGTGCTGTTATGGTCGGTCGCGCTTGGGTCGCGAAGCGTGACATTGTCGAGCGCCGCTTCCGCGTACTTGGTTTCCATGGTCATCACGGACTGAGCTCCCGCCGCCGCGGACTTCTCGTCCCAACCCACCAGCGTGAACATCTTGGCGACGTGCACCACGTACTTCTCGCGGGCTTCTTTGAAGCGCGCGTCGGGCTTGAGATAGTAATCGCGATCCGGCAAGGCATAACCGCTGGCGCCGACGTCGGCAAGCACCCAGGTTGGCTTGTGGGGGTCGGTTGAACTCGAGAGATTAAACGGCACAGTCACCAGGATGTCGTGCATGTCGGCCACCACCGGCTCCAGGCCGGCAGTGTCTTTCACCGTATCAATCTCGGCAAACCACTTTTTCAGCGGTTCGATGCCGCGCGCGTTTACCCGCGCCTCGTCGGTGCAAGCGCCGTAATAGTCGCCAATGATTTGGTCGGTGCTGCCCTTGGCGGCGGTCTTGTCCTGCTGCGCGGTCTCAAGGACGTCTTTCAATTTGTCTTTCGCAGTTTCGCCGGACTCCCAGCGCTTGCTCCAGCGCAGCATGGTCGAAGGGATGGGATGATTCGCCCGCCAGGTGCCATTGGCAAACTCGTAGAAATCGGTGCAAGGATCGACCTTGCGGTCGAGATCAGTGACGTCGATTCCATGAAGGGATGAAGATTGCGAGAACACGAGAGACGAAAACCATAAGACCACTACCAAGGCTCTAAGAACACGCATGTGCTTTTTCTCCGAATGCCTGATCAAGATAAAGGAATATGCCGGCGGCAAGCCATTCTAGACGAGGAGAGCGGGTATTGTCTGGCCGACTGTATAGAGAAACTGACGGATGGGCGAAAGCTCCCCGGTTCTCCGCGAAGGGCAGGCGCTAGCGACAATAGAAGGCGGCGAGCCCGGCGGGTCGCGGCCAAAAGAGGCGTAAGCACCGAACTGAAGCGGCTACGGCAGGTCAGCGACCCCCGTGACTTCGCCGGAATCGTTAATTGCGGCAGCGACACTGCTTGGGCCGCCCAACGTGCCCAAATCTTGCATGCCACCAACCGAATCCCAAATGAAGGCGTGGTAGTTCCCATCTGCCAAGTCCGATTCGCCAACCACCTGACCCTGGTTATTGATGGCGTACGCCTGGCTATCTGAGCCTCCGGGTAGCGTACCCAGATCCTGCATGCCTCCCGATTCCGTCCAAAGGAAAGCGTGGGACGCGCCATCGGGGGTCTCGGCGACGCCCACCACCTGCCCTGACTTGTTGACGCCGTTCGCTGAACTTCCCGCCATCCCGGTGCCACCGAGATCGCCTAGGCTCTTCCCATGACCGTTCTTCCAGACGAAGGCATCGAGTCGCCCTCCCTGGTGGTGGCCTAGCTGTCCCACAATTACGCCGGAGTCGTTAATCGCGTTCGCTATGCTCTCGCAGCCGGAGCACGCACGGTGTGTGAGGCTCATAAGGTCCTGCATTCCACTCTCCTGCGTCCAAAGGAACGCATGATTCATACCTGTTGCCGTCTCGGAAGATCCAATCACCTGCCCGCTGTTATTGATCGCGGAGGCATAACTGGTGGATCCGCCCAACGTGCCGAGATCCTGTGCGCCGCCATCCCGGGTCCATAGAAATGCATGGATCTCGCCGCTCGCGGTTGTGGCCTGGCCGACCACCTGCCCCCTGTCATTGACGGCGGTAGCGGAGCTATTGTCCTTGCTCAGCCCTGGAATGTAGTGCATTCCTATACCTGCCTGCCAACCTATAGCGGCGTTGACATAACCTTCGCCCTGGACCTTAGTCACCTCGCCGACAATCACACCTGCCTGGTTTATCCCGTAGCCGCCGCTGTACTGCCAGCCGGCCATTACACCAAGATCCTGCATCCCGCCTGTCGCAGTCCATAGAAAGGCATCCGTCTGGGAGAACGCCACCTGGGCACACAGAATAGTCGAAAGAATCAGCGCAAGCCGCAGTGAGTGCCTCATTCAACCACCTCCAAAACCGGACAGAATCATACATCGGGAGTAGGAAATAATAGAAGAAGGGATTTAGGCGGGCACACCCCCCTGGCGGCGGCCACCAAGCCAAGGTTACTGCGACGCAGCTTACCTTAAACTAGGTGGCCGCTAGGACCCCTGCTTCAATTCCACCAGCACCTGGCGGGCGATCTCTTTCAGGGTTTCGAACACGCCGTTGCCTTTGAAGGCAATGGCTTCGATGATTGGCTCGTCTTTTCTTTTTAGCTCGGTTGCCAGTTTGTCCACGGGAAGAATATTCGGCAGGTCGCGTTTGTTGAGTTGCAGCACGTAGGGGATCTTCTTGAAGTCGTAGCCGTGTTCCTTGAGATTGTCCATCAAGTTGTCGAGCGCTTCATGGTTGGCATCCATGCGCTCCTGTTGGGAGTCGGCTACGAACACGATGCCATCCACGCCGCGCAAGATTAGTTTACGGCTGGCATCGTAGAAAACCTGTCCGGGGACGGTATAGAGGTGAATGCGAGTCTTGAAGCCGCGTACCGAGCCCAGGTCAAGGGGCAGAAAGTCGAAGAACAGCGTACGGTCGGTCTCCGTCGCCAGCGAGATCATCTTCCCCTTCTGCTGTTCCGCAGTTTTCTGGTAGATGAACTGGAGATTCGTGGTCTTTCCACCCAGCCCGGCGCCGTAGTAGACGATCTTGCAATTAATTTCCCGGGCTGCAAAGTTGATGAAACTCAAGGACCTTCCTCAAGACCCACGGCAGACGCTGACGCTAGGCCAGTTCGCCGCTTTAAGTTTTTTTGGCTTGGTACTGCTGGTTTTATATCACACCGCTGCGATCACCCGCAGGTTACCCAGGTTACTGAGGGGAGAAGCAGGCGAGCCAGGCCGTACTGGCCCGGAAACTAAGCTGGCAGTTGCGGAGCTTCCGGAGCTCGCAGGAGCAGCATTCCGCCCGCCAGGCAGCAGATCAGCATCACTGTTAGCCCGGCGGAGAAGCTGCCGGTGCGAGTGTTCAGGTATCCGAAGGCATAAGGGCCCGCAAATCCGGCCACGCTGCCTACTGCATTGATAAACCCCACCGCTGTCGCAGCTGCGGACTCTCCGAGAATCTCCGTGGGCAGCGCCCAAAACGGGGCGAGAAACGAATGAATCACACCCAGCATGCTGAACAGCACCATGGTGAGCCAGAGAGATCGGGGTAGGGCGAGGAGGCCGAACAAGCCGGTCGCCCCAATGAACAGGGGAATGGCCGAGTGTACCCGCCGTTCGCTCCGTTTGTCGGAGTGCCATCCATTGATCAGCATCGCCACCAGGCAGGCTAGATATGGGACGGTGCCCAGTATTCCGATGCGTGCGTTTGAGAGTCCGGAAAGGCGTTTCAGTATCGTGGGAAACCAGAAGGCCATGGTGTAGAAGACAAAGTATTCGAGGAAGGCGGCTGCTGCGAGTATCAGAACCGCACGAGACCTTAGCGCCCGCCACATGCTGGCGCGGTCGGCTCTAGCCGGTTTTTCCTGCTCCAGGGTACGCGTAATCCAATCGCGCTGTGGCGGACGAAGCCAACCCGCTTCCGCGGGCCAATCCGTCAGATAGAAGAATGCAACCACTCCCAGCAAGACCGCCGGCATTCCTTCCATCACGAAGAGCCAGCGCCACCCTTCGAGACCCAGCCAGTGATGACCCAGAATCCATCCTGCCACTGGCGACCCAATAATGAACGACAAGGGAATCGCCGCCATGAAGTTGCCGGTGGCTTTTGCCCGGTCTTCACGAATGAACCAGTGGCTCAAGTACACCACCACGCCGGGGAAGAATCCGGCTTCGGCCGCTCCCAGGGCGAAACGCGCGAAATAGAGTTGCCCGGAGCTATGCACAAGGGCGGTCAGGACTGTCAGCGATCCCCACGCCACCATGATGATGGTGATGCATCGGCGGGCGCTCCAACGTTCTACCAGCAGTGCGCCCGGAATCTGCAAGGCCACATATCCTACGAAGAAGATGCCTGCTCCGAGACCGAACACGCGATCGCTGAAGCCCAGATCGTGAGACATCTCCAGCGCTGCGTATGCGACATTGGTGCGGTCAAGATAGTTGGTCACGTAGAGAACAAACAGGAAAGGAAGCAACCGCAGCGCGATCTGGCGGCGGGTGTGGGTCGCGGCTGCATCGGCCCCAGTACTCGGTCCACCGCGGGTTGCCGGCATGTATGAACGCCTCTTTTTTAGACCGAGTACGGGATCTCGCCAAAACGGAGGGTCAGTATACCGGAACTGGCCGGAATCACTGGCGGCTAAGTGCTCGCCAGCGGAAGCAATCCGTCAGATGATCATTCACCATGCCCGTAGCCTGCATGAAGGCATAACAAATCGTGGTGCCGACGAAGGTAAAGCCGCGTTTCTTCAGATCTTTGCTCATGGCGTCCGATTCCGGTGTGAATGCGGGCACTTGGCTGGACGAGCGCCGTGAATTCTGTTTCGGTTTGCCGCCAACGAATTGCCAGATGTAGCGATCGAAGCTGCCGAACTCTTCCTGCAGCTTGAGAAATGCCTGTGCATTCTTCACCGTGGATGCGATCTTCAGCCGATTGCGCACGATGCCGGGATCGCGTAAAAGAGCCTGCACCTTGCGGCGATCATAGCGGGCGACTTTTGCGGGGTGGAAGCTATCGAAAGCGGCTCGATAGTTTTCACGTTTCTTGAGAATGGTGTCCCAGCTAAGACCAGCCTGAGCGCCTTCGAGCACGAGAAACTCGAAGAGCTTACCGTCGTCGTGTGTTGGCATGCCCCACTCTTCATCGTGATAGCGGATGGAGAGTTCATTGCTTGCCCAGGCACATCGAATAAGGGGTTTGTTGGTTTTGTCTGACATGAGAAGAAGCGAGGCGGGCAAGAATACCCGCCCCAAATACCTGGACCAATTACTTCAGCGACTTTGGATCGGAACGGTTTTTCGGGCTCTTGCTGTTCAATAGCGCCACCAACTCCGATGCGCACTCGGGCGTCTTCACCTTGCCGCGGCGAATAATGTCGCGAGCACTCAGCTTCTGTCCATAGAGCTTCTCGTTGGCACTGCCGTCGGAACGCAAAGTCGAGCCTTCCAGCGAGACGCCGGCAAACAATCCCTTGTTGCGCGAGTAGGAAAGAATCTCGGCCGTCATGACCACGTCGGTTGCGCCTTCCGCAGTGCGGCCCTTGGGACCTGCGGCGGCGGATGCGTCCGCACCCAGCCGGACTTTGCTGCTCAGCAGAGACCGCGCTCCCGCCGGGTTCATCACCAGCAACACGAAGTCGGTCGCCTGTCCGCCGATCTGGAAGCCAATGCTGGCGCCTTCCAGCGCATACATCGCGGGTGCCCCCCAGGGTCCGGTGTAACTGATGCCACTGCGGCAAATCATCACTCCACGGCCGTAGCTGGCGCCAACCCCGAAAGCAGCTTTCTTTACCGAAGGCAGCACAATCACGCACTCGGCCTTGTCTAGCAAGTCCTGGGGAATGTCTTCCGGAATATTCAGAATTTCTTTGAGAACATGGCCCGCGTCCTCTACCCGGTCTTGCTCAGTGTCGCTGTTCGCGGCGAAGGCCGGTGTCAGCAGGACGCACATAAGCAGCGCTGCCAGAATTAGTTTCATGGAACCTCCTTAAGTTTGTTGTAGGGGCATTTTACTCTGTCTGTTGAGCATGCGTTTTTCCATGACCAATCGGGTGCTCCTTTTGTAACTTGGCACTTACCCAGGCCTCTCCTAAAGTCAAAGCAGCCAAGGGATACAGACTTTCGGCCCCTGACGTGCATCTTAGGTTCCGGGCTATTATGCGGCAGGGGTTTGCTGGCTCCCGCCCATTTGGACGTGGAATGAAGTACACGAAGTTGTATTTTTTTCTCGTAGCGTTCACGCTGGCCATCACTGCTTTCGCGGCGCTGGCTCAGGTGAGCTACCTTGCGCCCAATCATTCTGTGCTTTCGCCACCCCCCGCTGTCACTGAGGATTCTGCTCCGTCCGATCAATCTGTTCTGACCATCAAAAAGCGGGTCAACGAAGTCAATTTGCTTTTCATCGCCACTGATAAGCATGGCAAGTTCGTCCGTAACCTGGACGAGAATGATTTCTCCATTCTCGACGACCACAAGCCGCCGCAGTCGATCGTGAACTTCAGACGTGAGACCGATCTGCCCCTGCGGCTAGGGCTTTTGATTGACACCAGCGGTTCGGTGCGTACCCGCTTTGCTTTCGAGCAGGAAGCGGCCGTCAGCTTTTTGCAACAAACCCTGCGCCGCAACTTTGACGAGGCCTTTGTGATGGGCTTCAATACACACAGCCTGGTCACGCAGGACTTTACCGATGATCCCGCGCTGCTGGCCGCGGGGGTGCAGCGCTTGCAGAATGGCGGAGGCACCGCGCTCTACGATGCCATCTATCACGCTTGCCAGAGCAAACTGGCCAAAGAACAGGAGAACCACCCGCAGCGGCGGGCCATCATCGTAGTCAGCGATGGGGAAGACAACCAGAGCGAAGTCACGGCTATGCAGGCCATTGAAATGGCGGAGCGTGCCGAGGTCATTATTTACGCCATCTCGACCGATGATAGTGGTCTGATTCTTCGTGGCGACAAGGCTTTACAGCAGCTAGCGGACTGGACCGGGGGCCGGGCATTTTTCCCCTTTAAGACCAAGGACGTCAAGAACTCATTCGCCGCCATCGAGGATGAACTGCGCAGCCAGTACGCCATCTCCTATCATCCGGCTGACTTTGAGGCTGATGGACGCTACCGCCCCATCGAGATCACATCGTTCAAAAAGGATACGCAGGTGCGGGCCCGCAAAGGCTACTACGCCCCTCGGCAATAGCTGGAAGGCCCACGCCCAACGCCCACATCCATTACTTTTTCATGCATTCTGGACTAGGGGACGATGCTACAATTTTAAGGGGACGAAGGGCGCAAGGTCGGTCGATCCAAGCGTTCCTTTAATGGCAGGAGTCAGAATGCAGCTTCGATATCTGGTGATCGCGGTAATGACTTGCCTTTTGGCAGGTCCATGCCGGGCGGACCAACCTAAGGCCAAGGTCCGTCGCGCCCCGGTGCCTGTCGCCGCCACGCCTCAACCGGCAGCGCCTGCCATGCCGTTGCGACCGGAGCAAATGCCAGCCACACCGCCGCAGGTCAATTTCAGCAACGGACAGTTGACCATCACCGCGCAGAATTCCACTTTAGGGGACATCTTGCGCGCGGTGCGTAATCAGACCGGTGCTACCGTGGACGTCCCCGCCAATGCCACCGAGCGCGTTGTCGGCAATTTTGGCCCAGGCCCGGCACGGGATGTGTTGTCCTCCATGCTGAACGGATCTCATTTCGATTATGTTTTATTGGGGTCAGCCACCAATCCCGATGCGCTTGAGCATGTGATCCTCATCGTCAAATCAAGCACCACCGAACCGGCTGCTGCAGCGCCAGAAACCGCGTCCGCCAAACCACCTGTCCCCGTGGAAAATTCCGATATGGCCGCTGAGGATCAGGCTCCGGAAGAAGGCAATATATTCGCTGAGGACCCGGCAACGCCGGCCGATGACCAGGCCCAGAATCCTTTCAGCCAGCCGCCCACGCGGACTCCGGAGCAGATGTTGCAGGACATGCAGCATCAACAGGATGTGCAGCAACAAATCCAGCAGCGACAGCAGCAGCTAGGCATTCCCCCGGGCATGCAGGGTCCGCGCGGACTGCCCATGCCAGTGCCTGGCAATCCAGCGCCTCAGCCCCAGTAAGGTCGTTGCCGCCCCTCGAGAAAAGCTTATGGATTGTGTCGTTTAATCACCGCCGGCGTGTGCAGCACGGGTCTGCCCCGTAGCGACGGCCGAGGACTCACTAGTACGCGCGAAGGATCGCGGAGCAAGAGCGTGCAGAATGCCAATAACGGCGGCATACGCTGCCAGAATTCCAGTCGCTACCACCAACAGCACTGTGAAAAACAGCACAAAAGCACTTAACAAGCCGCCCAAGTTCATCCCACTTTCTTATGAATGAGTTGCCGCAGCCGCAATTTCTGACTCTGCGGCCGGTTTTCCGGCAGCGCGCTTTCCCAATCTACCCGCGTTGACGCTGGCTGCTGTTAGCAAATAAGATACGTGAGTAGAGTTGCGCACCCTCACTTTCCAACATTTCTGCTGACCCGTCCACGTTACGGAAGGGCATTACTCTCGGGCTTATGGCAATCACGAAGATTTCGGTGCGCGGGGCACGCCAGCACAATCTCAAGAACATCGATGTAGACATCCCCCGCAATGCTCTGACTGTGATTACTGGTCTGAGCGGTTCGGGCAAGTCTTCGCTGGCGTTTGACACCATCTATGCCGAAGGCCAACGACGTTATGTGGAGACACTCTCTGCCTATGCTCGTCAATTCCTGGACCAGATGGAGCGTCCCGACGTTGATGCCATTGATGGGCTGAGCCCCTCGATTTCCATCGAACAGAAAACCACCAGCCGTAGCCCGCGATCCACCGTCGGGACCATCACCGAAATCTACGATTATCTTCGCCTTCTTTTTGCCTCCATCGGATCGCCGCATTGCCCCAAGTGCGGCCGCGCCATCGCCCGGCAATCGGCCGAACAGATTGTGCAGCGGGTCATGGCGCTTACACCCGAGGATCGCGTTATGGTTCTGGCGCCCATCGTACGCGGCCGCAAAGGCGAGTTCAAAAAGGAGATGGAGAAGCTGGTGCAGCACGGCTTTACTCGCGCCCGCATTGACGGCGAGTTGCTGAATCTGGAAGATGACATTCCGCTCGACAAGCGCAAGAACCACACTATCGAAGTCGTCGTTGACCGTCTGCTAGTGAAACCGGGAATTGAGCATCGCCTTGAACTTTCCGTAGGGCTGGCCATGAAGCTGGCTGGTGGATTGGTACAAGTCGCGGTGGTCGGTGGTGAGGAGCAACTTTACTCGGAAAAACTGGCTTGTCCGGATTGCGGCATCAGCGTACCCCAACTTGAGCCGCGGTCGTTTTCGTTCAATAGCGCCTACGGTGCTTGCCCCGAATGCCACGGTCTAGGCAGCCGTTACGATTTCGATCCCGGCAAAGTCATTACCGATTGGTCCAAGCCTCTGCTCGATGGTGGGCTGGGCCCGGGTTCCGCCTCGCACAACCTGGTTCACATGCTGCAAATCACGGCTGCGGCGCACGGTTTCGACCTGAGTACGCCCTTCGAGAAGTTTCCCGAGAAGATTCAGAACCTGCTGCTAAACGGTGAGGCAGGCAAGAGCGGCAAGACTGGATTCGTAGGCATTCTCGCCTATCTAAAGCGCGCCCTCGAGGAGTCGACCTCCGACGGCTATCGCGATTTCCTGCTCGATTACATGTCTGCCACGGACTGCCCATTTTGCCATGGCCAGCGGCTGCGTCCAGAAAGCCTCGCGGTCAAGGTCAACGGCATGTCTATTGCCGAATTCACCGGTCTCCCGGTAGCGCGTGCGTTGGAAGCGGCGAGAAAAATCAAACTCACGGGAAGGGAAGCGCTCATCGCCAGCCGCATCGTGCATGAAATCGTGGAGCGTTTGCAATTCCTGGATGCAGTCGGATTGGGCTACATTTCTCTCGACCGTTCGGCGGCAACGTTGTCCGGCGGCGAGGGGCAACGCATCCGCTTGGCCACGCAGATTGGATCAAAACTGCGTGGCGTTCTCTATGTGCTCGACGAGCCTTCCATCGGCCTTCATCATCGTGACAACAACCGCCTGCTGCGCGCTCTCGAAGAACTGCGCGATTTGGGCAACACGGTCCTGGTCGTAGAGCATGACGAAGAGACCATCAATCGTGCCGATTACGTCATTGACCTCGGCCCGGGCGCTGGGCGGCACGGCGGCGAGTTGGTTGCCCACGGCACTCCGCAGGAAATCATGAATGCGCCCGCGTCGCTCACCGGAGCGTACATCTCGGGCCGGACGCAAATCGAAATGCGGACGCAACGCCGCCGCACCAACGGTGCCGGTGTCACCATTCTGGGAGCTCGTCAAAATAATCTTAAGAATCTCGATGTCACTTTCCCCTTGGGCGTGATGACCGTGGTGACCGGCGTCTCCGGTTCCGGCAAGTCCACGCTGGTAAATGACATTCTGTATCGCGCGCTGGCCAAGGCGCTCTACCGCTCCCGCGAAGAGCCCGGAGCGCACAAAGCCATTTCTGGGGCGGAAAACGTGGACAAAGTCATCCGCATCGACCAGTCGCCCATCGGACGCACGCCGCGCTCGAATCCTGCGACCTACACCGGAGTCTTCGCCCAAATTCGGGATCTTTACGCCATGTTGCCTGAATCGCGCGAACGAGGCTATAAGCCGGGACGGTTCTCCTTCAACGTCTCTGGTGGCCGTTGCGAAGCCTGTCAGGGCGAAGGTCAGCGCCGCATCGAGATGAATTTTCTTCCCGACGTCTATGTGCTGTGCGAAGTCTGCGGCGGCAAACGCTATAACCACGAGACTCTAGCTGTGAAGTACAAAGGATATTCAATTGCCGATCTTCTGGAGAGTCCGGTTGCCGACGCTCTGCCAATCCTCGAAAACATTCCGCAAGTGAAACAGAAACTGCAAACCCTGGTAGACGTTGGATTGGGATATATTCACCTCGGGCAGTCGGCGGTGACGCTTTCCGGCGGCGAAGCCCAACGCATCAAGCTGGCGCGGGAGTTGAGCAAGCGCCAAACCGGAAAAACTTTATATCTGCTCGATGAGCCTACCACCGGGCTGCATTTTGACGACGTTAAGAAATTGCTGGATGTGCTGCACCGCCTCACCGACCTCGGCAACACCATCATTATCATCGAACACAATCTCGATGTAATCCGGAACGCCGACTGGATCATCGACCTTGGCCCCGAAGGCGGCGAAGACGGCGGACGAATTGTGGCTCAAGGCCCGCCCGAGCAGGTGGCAAGAAACAAGAAGTCATACACCGGGCAAGCGTTGGCGCAGTACTTTGTTCGAAACGCCGAAAAGAATCTTTCGACTGCATAATCGGCCTTCGAAGCCCTGTTTTTCTTTGCGCTCTTCGCGGCACTGCTTGGCGATCTTTGCGGTGAAGTTTTCCCCCGCTCAGCATCAGCTCTTCTTTTCGTGTAAATTCGAGATGTCCCACTCCGTGTCTTCTTTTCAAAATCCGTGGCCCGAGCCTGGCACTCCATCGTTTCCGGAATCTCCCCTTCCGTTGAAACCCGAACCCTCTGAAGACCCCGTGTGGAGCGGCTGGGACGTGCTCCAGATCGCTCTGCTGACCGTCGCTTCCATCGTCATATTTCTGTTGCTCTCTACCGTCGCCGCGCAAAGGATCCTTTATCCGCAAACCGCTTTCATGGATGTAGCGCAATTCCCCTTGGTCACAGTCGCGGCCCAGTTGCTCGCCTATGTGCTGGTTCTGGCCTTTATGGTCGCCATGGTCAAGCGTGTTCCCGGCCGCGAGTTCTGGCGCGAACTGCGCTGGCAATGGCCTCGGAACTGGCCGCTGTATCTGATGGCTGGGTTCGTGTTATCGGTGGCACTTCAGGCCTTCGCGCATCTGTTGCCCATGCCCAAAGAACTGCCCATGGATCGCTTCTTCCGCACCGCGCAGGAGGCTTGGGCGCTATCGCTTTTTGGCTCGGCCGTAGCTCCGCTGATGGAGGAATTGTTCTTCCGCGGCTTTCTTTATCCGGTGCTGGCGCGTCGCCTGGGAACCGTAACCGCAATCGTTCTCACTTCCGTCAGTTTTGGCCTCATTCACGCCCCCCAACTAGGACACGCCTGGGGGCCGGTGCTGGTGGTGTTTCTGGTCGGATTGACGTTGACCATCACTCGTGCGGCAACCAAGTCTGTCGCTCCCGGCTTCCTCATCCACGTCGCTTACAACAGCACGCTTTCTGTAGCGCTCTACGTCGGTACCGACGGCTTCCGCCATCTGGAACGGTTGAGCCAATAGTGCCCGCCCGCCACTAGCCACTAGCCGCTGGCCGCTGTTATCTTAAGAATTCATGTCTACTGCTCGCCTGGAACTGTTGCGCCTGTTGGCCAAGAAGTCTTTTCGCCTCGGGGAGTTCAAGCTGTCTTCGGGCGGCACCAGCGATTACTACGTGGATTGCCGCACCACGACGCTCGACGCACGCGGCGCACAGCTTACCGGCAAAGTCTTTTTGCAAGAGATCAAGAAGCAGAAATGGAACCCGAAAGCCATCGGTGGCCTGACCATGGGCGCGGACCCAATCGTCACTGCCGTGGCCGTGACCAGCGGAAAGATCAACGGCTTTCTGGTGAGGAAGGGCGAGAAGCAGCACGGAACCGGTCAGCGGATCGAAGGCTTTCGCGAAGACGGCGCGCGCGTGGTAATTGTGGATGACGTTTGCACCACCGGGGCTTCGACGGTCCAAGCGATTGAATCCGCGCGCGAGTTCGGATTCAAAGTTATCGGCGTGATGTGCCTGGTGGAACGCGAAGAAGCCAACGGCCGCCCGAGCGTGGAGCAGGCTGCATCGCCGGCGCCGTTTGTGGCGATCTTCACCGCGAACGATGTGAGAAAAGTGCATAAGCCGGTTAAGGGTGTCGCCGCTTCGCCAACTTTCGCGGTGGCTGCGGCGTGTGAAGTGTGCGGCCGGCAAGCCGTCAGCAACATGCCAAGAAACCGCTGCGCCGCGCACAGGATGTAGTGGCCAACGACCAACGACGAACGACCAACGACTGAATCATGATTCAAACTCTCGAATGGACCGAATCCGGCGTACGCTTCATCGATCAGACGAAGCTTCCGATGGAAGAAACCTACGTCACCTGCCGCACGTGTGATCAGGTCGCCGATGTCATCCGCAACATGGTGGTGCGCGGCGCGCCTGCGATCGGCGTGGCTGCGGCCATGGGCATCGCGTTGGGGGTCAAGAACTCGAAAGCAAAAACAGTAGGCGAATTGAAGCCCGAGTTCGAGCGTTGTTGTGAAGCAATCGGTAAGACCCGGCCCACCGCAGTCAATCTTTTCTGGGCCATACGCCGCATGCGCGAGAAGTTCGAAGCCCTCAGAGTCCGTCCGCTGCCGGAAATCAAGAAAGCCATCGTCGAAGAGGCCCAGCGCATGCACGCCGAAGACATTGCCGCCAACCAGGCCATGGGACGCTTCGGCGCCATGCTCATGCCCGCCAGCGGCGGCGTGCTCACCCATTGCAATGCTGGCGCTCTGGCGACTTGTGGTTACGGAACCGCGCTAGGCGTGATTCGCGCAGCCGTCGAGCAAGGAAAGAAAATTCACGTCTATGCCGATGAGACCCGGCCGTTCCTACAAGGTTCCCGCCTGACCGCATGGGAACTGATGAAAGACGGAATCCCCACGACCGTGATTTCCGACAACATGGCTGGCGCCATGATGAAGCAAGGAAAGATCGCGGCGATTGTCGTGGGCGCCGACCGCATAGCGGCCAACGGTGATGTCGCCAACAAGATTGGAACCTACACCGTTGCGGTGCTCGCCAAGGAACATGACATTCCGTTCTACGTGGCGGCTCCATTCTCAACAATAGATATGGAAATGCCCGACGGCACGAAGGTTCCCATTGAGCAGCGCAACACCAAGGAAGTGACCCACATCGCCGGCAAGCAGATGGTGCCCGATGGAGTGACAGTTGAGAATCCTGCATTCGATGTCACTCCGGCCAAGTACATAACCGCCATCGTCACCGAGCGCGGCATTGCCCGAGCGCCGTACGGCGAGACGCTGGCGAGATTGGCGGCGCAGGCGGTAGCAACCAGCAGTTAGCAATTGGCACTTAGCATTTAGCCAGACATCGTTCGTGATGACGCCGGCAAGAGCCTCGATGACCAAATGCGAAGTGCCAATTGCCAAGCGCTGAATCTTATGTTCTCCCAATCCGAACTCGTCTTCGACAGCGGCGGGAAAAGCATTCGCCTCGACTGTTTTCTGCCTTCAGCCAACAGCCAGCGCTTTCCCGCGATTATCGGGCTACACGGCTCCGGTGGCGGACACACCAGCATGGCCGAACCCGCCGGCCTTTTGGCCGCTCAGGGATATGCGGTCTATGTCCTGCACTACTTCGAGCGCACCGGCACTACACAGATCGACGGACTGCCAACGATTGCGCGCAACTTTCCTGCCTGGATGAAGACTCTCTGGGATGCGGTCAGCTTTGTGGCCCGCCAGCCGTCCGTCGATCCCGAGCGCATCGGCCTGCTAGGGTTTTCTCTCGGAGCCTATCTCGCGCTTTCAACTGCCGCCATCGATTCCCGCGTCAAGATTGTCGTGGATTACTTCGGCGGCTTTCCCAAAGAGATGAAGCTGTTCATGCGCCGCTTCTGTCCAGTCTTGATATTGCATGGCGAGCAGGATACAACCGTCCCCGTCGCCGAGGCCTATCATCTACAGCAAATACTAGAGAAGAAACAGATTCCGTACGAAATAAAGATCTATCCCGGCGTAGGCCACGGCTTCAGCGGAGAAATCTGGCGCGATTCCGGCCTGCGGACCCTGGCGTTTCTCAACCAGCACTTAGCCGCGTGATGTTCCTCTGTGTTCTCTGTGCCCTCTGTGGTGAAGGGGTTAGCGCGCGGAACTTTTCCCCTACCTTCTGCGTAAAATAAATCAGAAGACAAAGAGGTCCGTCATGGCTGCTTTCTTTCTGTGGTGCATCCTGTTTCTGATCTGCTGGCCGCTAGCCCTGCTCGCGCTAGTCCTATATCCGCTAGTGTGGCTGTTTCTGCTGCCATTTCGCCTGGTCGGGATTGCGGTCGAGGGAGCTTTGAAGCTGGTGTGGGCCGTGGTCACCCTGCCGGCTCGGCTCCTGGCCGCGCCGTTTAGGGTGTGATTCGCCCGGATGCGGCACGCTAATACAGCTTAAATTCCATCGTGACGATAATCACCGCGGCGACTGGCTGCCCGTCGAGCGTCGCAGGTTTGAAGCTCCACTTCTCGACAGCTTTGATCGATGCCTCAGAGAATTCCGGTCTTGGAGTTACGTCGACTGTTGGAAAAAGTACGGCTCCCCGTTCATCCACCACAATGTGCATCAATACTTGGCCCTGCGCACCTGATTTCTTGAGGCCAGGTGGATAATCAGGCTCGTGCGTATATATTGCTTTGGGTGGTCTTATGGCCTTTGTGACCACATAGATTTTGTGCGCTTCATCGGATTGACTGATCACAACCGGCTCCGTAAGTTCCGAAGCCTTCTTCCATTCCTGAGTCCCCCTCTGGCGCACCTGGAAGTTGCCGTCAACGATCTTAATCTCGAAGTTAGACGAGGCCGTCGAGAGAGCTTGAATTCTAGAATCGCTGCTGCCGATTGTCGGCAGCGGTCGCGCATCGACGTACCTGCAGAATGAAATGATGCAAAGGGATGAAAAGGCGAATGCAAGTACGAGTCGCCCCAGGTTCCGAGTCATTTGTCCCTCTCGATCATGCGAGGCGTTTAGCAACAAAATAGCCTTACCCTAAAATAGCCCTACCCTAAAATAGCCCTACCCTAAAATAGCCCTACCCTAAAATAGCCCTACCCTAAAATAGCCCTACCCTTACTCCACGCCCTTAGCCGGTACCGCCAGCCCCAGTTCCTTCATCACCATCTGCAAATCTTTCCAGGTTTCTTTTTTCTGTCGCGGGTCGCGCAACAAAAACGCCGGGTGATAGGTGACTGCCAGCTTCGTCCCGCGGAAGTTGTACCAGTGGCCTCGAAACTCGGACATGGGCGCATTGATCGCCAAGAGCGTCTTCGCGGCCACCGCTCCCAGGGCGACAATCGCCTTAGGTTTAATCGCGCCGATCTGCCGCATGAGAAATGGCGAGCAGGTGTCGCACTCATCGCGCTCCGGCGTGCGGTTTCCCGGAGGACGGCACTTGATGATGTTGGCGATATAGACATCTTCGCGCTTGATCCCCATCGCTTTGATCATGTTGTTGAGCAACTGCCCGGCCCGCCCGACGAACGGTTCACCTTGCTGATCTTCATCTGCCCCCGGCGCTTCGCCAATGAACATCAACTCAGCCCGCGGATTGCCCACACCAAAGACGATCTGTTTTCGTCCCTGTTTGTGCAGAGGGCAGCGGGTGCAGTCTCCCAAATCTTCACGGATCAGTCGCAGCGCCACGGCCGGGTCAGTCGTTCCTGCCTCGGGTTTAGGCACAACAAACAAACTATCTTCTGTGCTGGATACCGCGACGGCTATAGCAGCTTTGCTTTTGGGAGTCATTTCGTCTCGTGATTCCGGCTGGAGTTCCTGGGAAGATCCCGCCTCAGCGACTGGCCGCCGATAAAAGTCGTAAATCCCCAATTCGCGGTAGTAGCGGACACGTTCAGTAAGATCGCGTTTGAGCTGGGGATCGAGTGTTCGTGGCATGCGAGAACGAGACTATCAGGAAAGCAAGTGGAAAGGCAGGCCATGGAACAAGCTAGCTTTTCAACGCCGGTTTCCGTTCACGAAGCCGCACCATCTGGTCAAGCACGCGCTGGGCCACTTCCCACTTGGTAGTCTCAGGCACTTCGACCACTTCGTGTTGCGTGATGATAGTCACAGCATTGCGGTCCGAGTCGAAGCCGACGCCTTCGCGCGAGACGTCGTTGACGACGATAGCATCCAGCGATTTCGAGGCCAGCTTTTTGCGGGCATTCTCAAGAGCATTCTGGGTCTCGGCGGCGAAGCCGACCACGATCTGCGACTGTTTGTGGCGCGCCACTTCGCCGAGTATATCGGCGGTCGGCTCAAGCTCGAGCGACATGGGCCCGGTGCGTTTGATTTTCTGTGAGGCTGTTGATTTCGGCCGATAGTCGGCAACCGCGGCGGTTTTAATCACGATGCTAGCTTCCGGCAAGAGCCTAAGCACCGCCTGGCGCATATCTTCCGCAGATTCCACGCGCGTGACTTCCGCCGCGCCTGGTGGCGTTAGTGCCGTGGACCCGCTTACCAGCAACACCCGGGCTCCACGGCGAAGTGCAGCTTCCGCCAGAGCATATCCCATGCGCCCGCTGGAGCGATTGGTCAGATAGCGCACCGGATCAATTTTCTCCCGCGTAGGCCCGGCAGTAATCAAGACCGTCTCCCCTGCCAGTTCCTGCGAGGCACCCAGAGCCTCGAGTGTCGCTGCGACAACGAGTTCATTTTCCGCTAACCGCCCCGACCCAGTCATGCCGCACGCCAGATATCCTTCGCCAGGTTCCACCACCCGCACTCCGCGTTTCTTCAGGATCTCGAGATTCGCCTGGGTCGCCGGATGGTTCCACATGTTCACATTCATGGCAGGAGCAACCACCACGGGAGCGGTAGTAGCTAGATACAGCGTGGAAAGAAAGTCGGAGGAAATTCCCTGCGCGAAGCGGGCCAGCACATCGGCTGTTGCCGGCGCCACCAGAAGCGCATCAATCGATTGCGCTACCGCAATGTGTTCCACAGCGGAATCGATGTTGGGCTGTTCGTTCCCTGCTGCAAACATGTCGGTAATGACTTTTTCGCCGGAAAGAGCCGCAAAGGTGAGAGGCCGGACAAACTCCTGCGCGGCTCGCGTCATGATGACCTGCACCCGGATGCCGCGTTCCTGCAGCAGGCGCACAATCTCCGCTGCCTTATATGCCGCAATCCCGCCGCTGACACCGAGCGCCACCTTCATAGATAACGCCTACTCCTGCCCCAGCACCTTTTCTAAGGTTTCGTTGGCAATCTCCGCCGGTGACTTGGGTGTCTCCGGAATGAGCCACTTCACCTTGCCGGCGCGGATTTCATCCTGCGCAATGCGGCAGGGTTTGCGGGAACTGGTATCAATCACCGGCGGCGCTCCGCCCTGCAATTGTCTGGCTCTGCGAGCCGCCACCAAAATGTAGCGATAGTTACTGTCAAATCCCTCTATCAACTTCATGGTGTTCTCCCTTGTTGCTAACGTCCACCGGGGGTTGCGGTTGCTACAAACGAGGCCAAGATCGGCTGCAGGCGATCCCGCACGTTGTTTAAACGGCACCGCTCAGCTTTGGCCAACAACTCTTTGTCGGCAACCGATAACTGCGCTCCTGAACCTCTTAACCGTTCTCCCAGAAGAATCGCTTTCAGAGTCTCGACCGATTCTTCCAGACGGTCATTAACCAGAATATAGTCGTATTTCATGTAATTCTCAATCTCACGGCTGGCCGTGGCCAATCGGTGTTGAATCACCTTTTCCGCATCCAGACTGCGATTGCGCAGGCGTGACTCCAGCGTCTTACGGTCCGGCGGCAGAATAAAGATGCTTACCGCGGCCGGGAGTTTGCCCTTGATCTGTGCCGCTCCCTGCACATCGATGTCGAGGAGCAAGTCATGTCGATTCTTCGTGGCATTCACCAGAACTTGTTTGGCAGTGCCGTAGTAATTGCCGAAAACCTCGGCATACTCGAGAAACTCATCCTTTTCGATCATTTCCTCGAATTGCTCGCGCGTGATGAAAAAATACTCCCGTCCGTTCTTCTCATTTCCACGCGGCGAACGGGTGGTATAGGAAATGGAGAAATCCAAGCCGGGAACGATCTGTCGCACTTTGTCCACGAGGGTGGATTTGCCCGATCCCGAGGGAGCTGAAATGATGTAGACCTTAGTCATTCGAGGTTCTGCACCTGTTCCCGGGCTTTTTCGATATCGGCCTTCATCGAGAGCCCAGACTCGGTGATCTTCAAAGCTTCGCCCGCCAGGCCCGAGGTCTTCGACAGTAGCGTGTTGGCTTCGCGATTCATCTCCTGCAAAAGGAAATCAAGTTTCTTGCCCACCTCACCACCCTCATCGAGCAAGCCAAGGAAATGCTTAACGTGTGCATCCAGGCGGACTAATTCCTCCTGGATATCGCTGCGGTCCACTAACAGCGCTGCTTCCTGCAGAATTCGTTCCGGCTCTATCTGCGAGCCAATCAGTTCCTGCAACCGCGTTTTCAGCTTGTCCGCGTAGGTACGCAAGGTGGCGTGGCGATGTTTTTCGACTTCTTCTCTGGCCCGTTGCACGCCAGCCATACGCTGCCGCAGTTCGCGCTCGGTGCCCCGCCCTTCTTCTTCGCGCATCTGGTTCAGGCGAGCAAGGGCATCCTCCATTTTCGCGAGTACCACCGGTTCCACTTCACCGTCGGCTGGCAGTACCGTAGACTCCAGCGCGCCGGGGATGCGCAGAACAACATTGAGGTCCGGATCCGCTGCCAGTCCGAATTCAGCCGCTGCGGCACGGAACGCCTGAATGTATCCGCCGACCAGTTCACGATTGAGCGAGAAGTTTTCGGTTGCGCCGCGTTCCAGGCTCAGAGTTAACTCGACATGGCCGCGCGCCAGTTTTTCCTTCAGGCGGCGGCGAAGTTTCATTTCCAAGTCGTCGCTGTCCGACGGCATACGGAAGTGCAAGTCCAGAAAACGGTGATTCACCGACTTGAGTGACAATGTGAAGCTGAGTTGGCCGTTGATTTGTCCATTTACTTGGGCAAAGCCGGTCATGGAGCGGATGGTCATTTCAGTCGTTGCCCACCGGAACCGTACTCTGTCTTGCCGGCTCCACATCCAGGAATTGTAGATCGTACAAGCGCCGGTAAGTGCCGAGCTTTTTCATCAGATCCTCGTGAGAGCCAATATCCGCGATGGTGCCATTCTCCAGCACCACAATGCGGTCTGCCCTCCGCACTGTAGACAAGCGGTGAGCGATCACGACCACCGTGCGTCCGGCCATAAGGTTGTGCAGAGCGGATTGCACCAGCGACTCCGATTCGCTGTCCAGTGCGGAAGTGGCTTCGTCAAGAATCAATATCGGGGCATTCTTCAGCAAGGCGCGAGCGATGGCAAGCCGCTGCCGCTCGCCGCCAGAAAGCCGCACCCCACGCTCTCCGATCACACTGTCATAACCTGATGGCAGTCCCAGAATGAAATCGTGTGCCAAGGCAGCCTTGGCCGCGGCCTCAACCATCTTCTGTGGAACATCCGGCTGTCCGTAAGCAATGTTGTTGCGCACGGTGTCGTTGAAAAGGACGGTGTCCTGGGAGACGACGCCAATTTGCGACCGCAGCGAAGCCAGAGTGGTGTCGCGGACGTCGCGGCCATCGATCAGCAACCGGCCCGAGCTAACGTCAAAGAAGCGGGGAATCAGATGGACTAGCGTAGTCTTGCCTGCGCCACTCGATCCGACAACCGCGAGAACCTCGCCGGCGTTGACTTCCAAATCGATGTCGCGCAGAATCTCTCGACTCTCCTCGCCGTCCCCGTCGTAGGAGAAGCATACATTTTCAAAACGAATGCTGCGCGAGAACGGGGGCAATGGTTTGGCACCTGGTCTTTCACGAATTTCGTCCTGAGAGTCCATGAACTTGAAGATTTCGGACGAAGCACCCAGGGCCTGCTGGAAGTTGTTGTTGAAAAGCGCAAACTTGCGTACTGGGTTATACAGGCTAAACACAACCGCGATAAATGCAGCAAATGCCCCCAGGGTGAATTCGTTATGGATGATCTTCTGGCGGCCCAACAGCAGCAGCAGGGCAATCGCGATGGCCCCAAAGATGTCCATCAACGGCGAACTAATTGCAGCTGCGGCAACCGAGCGCAGATTGGCGCGGAACAGTCGCCCAGCGGCGTTGCGGAAGCGCGCAATCTCCCAAGATTCCATACTGAAGGCCTTCACGATGCGGTTGCCAGTGATGGTCTCATGCAGAATATTCTGGATATCGGCCAGCTTATCCTGGCCCCGCCGCGTGGTGTGACGGACACGCCGGCCGATTTTGACTGCCGAGAAGATGATGAAGGGAATAAATAACAACAGCACCCACGCGAGATTGCGCCCCAAGAAAACCACGGCCACGGCGGTGAACAAAAAGGTGAAGAACTGCTGCAAGAATTCCGCCAGCACGCTGGACATAGCGTACTGCACCCGTTCAATGTCGTTAATGATGGTCGAAATCAGTGTCCCGGTGGTGTGCTTCTGAAAAAAGGCTGCCGACCGCCGCAGTACGGAATCGTAAAGATCATTGCGCAAATCGGTGATCATGCCGAAACCGGCATGATTCACCAAATAAGTGCCGGCGTAGTCGAAAATGCCCTTCAGGACGGTTGAGGCCACTAATGCATAAGCCACAATCGTCCAGGCATTGTGCAAGTGCGACGGAACAAACTGTTGCAGATAAACAACGTGATTGGTGCGAGGGATAGTGAAGAGTTGAATATTCTCGGAGCCGGAAGATGGGTTTAGCACCCGGTCCAGGATGGGCTTGACCAGCACCAGCCGGAATGCTTCCAGGAAACCGACCCCAGCCAACAGGAGCACGCCGGGCACCAACTGCAGCAGATAGGGCAGCACATAGCGGACGAGTCGTGTCAGTTGCCGCATCGGGGGCTCCCCATGCGCAGCCAGGCGCGGCCTGCAGCGAATGGAATCAGCATGCGTAGCAAGGTCTCATTCTACTTGAGTCGTTGGTCGATCGTCGTTGGTCTTTAGGAATGACCGTCAAACCACGACTTTTCCTACACTGGACTATCTCGATGAACTACCTTCACCCGATAGCCTGCCTTTCGCAGCCGTTTGCTTACGTCTTCAGCGATCATCACGGACCGGTGTTGGCCGCCGGTGCAGCCGAAGGAGATAGTCAAATAGCTCTTGCCTTCCCGAATGTAGTGCGGTAGCAGATAGACAAGCAGACCCGAAATCCGCTTGATGAACTCCCGAGTCTGGGGAAACGAGCGAATGTATTTCGCAACCTTCGGATCGCGCCCGGTTAGCGGCCGGAATTCCGGTACAAAATGCGGGTTCGGTAGGAAACGCACATCGAACACCAGATCCGCATCTTCCGGAACGCCATGCCGAAAACCGAAACTTACGCAAGAAGCCAGAATGTTCTTATCTGACTCGCGTTCCTGAAAACGCTCCGTAATGTGGGCGCGAAGTTCGTGGACGTTGAACTTGGAGGTGTCAATGACCAAGTCAGCCATCGCCCGAATTGCACGCAAATGCCGGCGTTCCGCGGCCAGAGACGTCTTGACCGGGGAATCCCTCCCCAAGGGATGCGGGCGGCGAGTCTCGCTGAAGCGGCGTACCAATATGGCGTCCGCTGCTTCCAGGAAAATCATTTTGGTCGGTAGCATGCGCTTGACCGACTTCACAATTTCCGGCAAGTCCTCCAGTTGAGCGCCCTCGCGAACATCCACCACCAGGGCGGTGCTCTTGATTTCCGAAGACTGGCCTACCAACTCGGCAAAGCGCGGAATCAACCCCACCGGTAGATTGTCCACGCAGTAGTAACCCAGATCCTCGAAAGCCTTCAGCACCGAGGCTTTCCCCGATCCGCTCATGCCAGTGATGATTACCAGTTCAGCCGGCGTACGTCTCTGGTGCGGAACTTGGGCGCTTACCGCCTTTCGGACTTTACTTCTTCTGGTGGGTTTGCGAGCGGGCATCTAGACGGATGTTAGCAGGCGAATGTCACGTCTCGCTAGTGCAAGGTCAGGTGGGGGACGTTCGGCACGGTCCCGAGCGATGTCGTCCGGCAAATGCGAAGCCGGACACCGTCGCGAGGTACGGCCGGGTGTCCGGCTTCGCTGTACATTCAACCGTTAGGCCAGTCCGAACTACTGGACCGCAATGACACCGAAAGCGCCGTCCACATTGTTAAGTGGACCTGCCGCCCAGAAGAGTTGGTTGGTCTGCCCGTTCAATGGCGTCCCCCCCCCGAACTCGATTCCCCAAATTTGGTCGATGTGGATGGGTTTGCCATTGGACGAAGTCACCGTCCCAACGAATTTCCCGGTCTTGATGTCAAAACCATTAATGTCGCCGACGCTGTTGAGATTGTTGGATACCAGCAAAGTGTTACTGAGCGGGCCGAAATTGCTGGGTGCAAGCGCCATGCCCCAAGGCTGATTCAGCGGGGCGCCGTGGGCAAAATGCTTCACGAACACACCGTCTTCCGTGAAAACGTCAATGACCCCATTCGGGCCACCGGATATATCACAGTAAGCCACCAGGAGATTGCCCTTAATGTCCTGAATGCCGAAAGGTGTTGCATTCTTCGGCAGGCTGGTATCCGTAAAGGATTTCACGAAGTTGAAATTGGCATCGTAAATATCAACCTTTTGGTTCGCAGTATCGGCGGCGTAAATCATGTTTCCGGAAGGCCGATTCGTGATCGCCAGGCCGGTATAGCTGGCTCCCGTGCTGGAATTATTGATAACCAGGATAGCGTTGTCGAGGTTTGCGATCGGGGACCAGCCGCTGATAGTTCCATCCAGAGTCGCAAAGATAAACATCGAAGGCTGTCCTTTTACCAGAAACTCATTCGCAGAATTGGCTACGATGCCGGTGGGAGAGCCTGGCGAAGTACCGTTCGCCGAGGGAATCTTCACTTGCAAGGTTTGCGGGTTTCCACTGCCGTCGTAAAGCGTAGACCAGCCACTGCCGGCGTCAGCGACCCAGAACGCTTGATCCGGGAGATAGGCCAATCCCCAGCCATTTACCAGCAGGGGGTCAAGTTGCCCGTGGCCGGGCACGTTTGAATCCAGCACGGTGTTGGTGTACTGCGCCAGGGCCGTACCGGAAAAAATAAGAACAAGCCCGAGCGATACGGCTAGCGTGAGATTGCGATTGAAACTTCGTTGCATGTTGAGCCTCCTTAAATCGACAAATCGACGAGAAGTTAGGAATCGGCTTGGTCGCCCGAGGACTACATTGGCGCGAAAACGTATACGCACGACCCACTACTACGCGGAATCGTAGGACTGATGGCAGCCGAACTTGTCAGCAAAACGTCACGGGTTTGTAAAATTTATGTCTTCTCAGAGGGACTGGCCGCCGCTGTTAGCATGATTGGGAACAAATACGTGGGATGCCCCAGGCTTTTACGAGTAAGCGGTACCGTTCCCAGTTAATACTATGTCTGAATTCTGCGACGTCGTCGTATCCGGTCCTTTTGATATGGCGTTTACCTACCTTGTCCCGGAGGGAACGCAGCCGGTGGTGGGCGGGCGAGTGTTGGTTCCGTTCCGCCAACAGCGCGTCTCCGGCGTGGTCACGGAGCTTCACGGACGCGCACCCAAGGTCCAGGCAAAGAACATCATTAGTGTGCTGGACATCGCACCCGTACTCGATGATCAGCTCATGCGCCTCGGCAAATGGATTGCCGACTACTATCTCGCACCCTTGGGTGAGGTCTTCCGCAGCATGCTTCCGCTGGGGGCGGAGTTCAAGCGGACGATTGGATACCGCATCACCGATGCAGGCCGGACCGCGCTGCATCTGGCGGGAATGTCCGGGGCATCGGCCCGTGCCCGCAGGACACCCCATGAGCAGTTGGCCGAGTTTCGCGTGCTCGACTACCTTGGCCAACGCGAAATGGCGCGCGAAGAAACTCTGCGCGCTGCCACCCGCATCTCGAAACCCGTCTTAGGTGGCATGGTACGCAAGAAATGGATTGCCCGCGAAGACCTGTCCGATGCCCGCGATGCACAACGCATCGTCAAAGTCGCATTGCTGAAGAGTGCTGAGGGCAAACTCAATGCCAATCAGCGGCGGTTGGTGGATACACTCGCCGCCACTGGGGGTAGGGTCGCAGTAGAGACGCTGCACGCGCTGGAAGTTCCTCATACGACACTCGCGACGCTGGTGAAGCGAGGGCTGGTGGAAATCGTCACCGAGCCAGCGGAGTTCGCAGTGTCAGCAGTGAAGGCGACGCCATTGCCTCTTACCTTTCAGTTCAATGCTGCACAGGAAAAAGTGCTGGCGCGGATTCGCGGCGAGCTTGCCACTGGAAAATTCTCCGGCATGTTACTGCACGGGGTCACGGGATCCGGTAAGACCGCCGTCTATCAGGCTGCTATGCGGTCGGTGCTCGAAGCCGGGCGTTCGGCCATCATGCTGGTTCCGGAGATCGGACTCACTCCGGCGGCGGTTGCCAATCTTCATCAGGTCTTTGGGGATGAAGTCGCGCTCTTGCACTCCGCGCTCTCGGATCAGGAACGGGCTGAGCAGTGGCATCGCATCAAGCGCGGCGACGCCCGCATCGTGGTGGCGACACGTTCCGGCGTGTTTGCTCCAGTATCAGATTTGGCGTTGGTAATCGTCGACGAAGAACAGGATTCTTCTTACAAACAGGAAGAAACTCCGCGCTACCATGCCCGCGACGTAGCCGTGATGCGGGCTAAAATGGCCAATGCGGCGGTCGTTCTCGGATCCGCTACACCTTCGCTCGAGTCATATTTCAATGCCACGAAACACAAATATACATTGCTCGAATTACCCGATCGTGTGGAGAAACGGCCGCTGCCCGAAGTTGAAATCATCGACATGCGGCAGGAGTTTCAGGAGACCGGGCACGAACAAGTAATCTCCCGCAAGTTGACCGAAGAGATCAGGCAGCGCCTCGACCGTAAAGAACAGGTGATGGTGCTGCTGAACCGCCGGGGATACTCCCCGCTGGTGCTGTGCCGCGCGTGTGGCAGTCATCTGGAATGCAGAAACTGCGCCGTCGCCATGACCCACCATAAACGTTCGCATCGCATGGTCTGCCACTACTGCGGGTACATGACGCCGGTGCCGAAGGCCTGCGGCGAATGTGGCAGCGAGTATGTACAGTTTCTCGGTACTGGGTCGGAGAAGCTGGAAGAATTGCTGCACGGCTTGTTTCCGCAAGCGCGCATTGGACGCCTGGATCGCGACACGGTTCGCGGACGCGATGATTTCGAGCGCGCACTCAACGCGCTGAATCATGGCGAACTCGACCTGCTGGTGGGAACTCAGATGATCGCCAAAGGCCATGACATTCACGGCGTGACCTTGGTCGGCGTAGTAGGAGCCGACGCCGCGTTAGGATTCCCTGACTTCCGCGCTGCCGAACGAACCTTTCAACTTCTAACTCAAGTGGCCGGACGCGCCGGGCGCGGGCAGACTCCGGGCAAAGTCGTATTGCAGACTTTCTTTCCCGACCACTACGCTGTGCAATATGCCGCGCAACACGACTTCGCCGGCTTCTACGAAAAGGAACTCCGCTTCCGCAGTTGGATGCACTATCCACCGTATAGCTCGCTAGCGAACGTCCTGGTCAGGAGCGACAAACTGGATGAAGCTCTGAATTGGTCCGGCATTCTGGGCAAATGGTTTGAGAAAATACGGCACGAAGGGATTCGTGTGCTCGGCCCGGCCGCAGCGCCTATTGTGCGGTTGAAGCGCGACTACCGTTACCACTTCGTTTTGAAGTCCGCCAGTAGAGAAAAGCTCAACGGGCTGTTAAGAACGATGCTGGCTTACGCGGCACAGCAGAAGATTCCTCGCACTCAGGTGACTGTGGATGTGGATGCGCTGTGGCTGATGTGAAGTGACGCGGTCGATGCTAGTCTGTCAACCTACAGTCCCTTGCCGCGCCTGAACGCCCGCACCACATCCTTCACATCCCGATGCTCCCCGTCCACGGCATAGTTCAGCCGCCGCATGTCGTCATCGGAGATTTTGCCTGCCAGCGCATCTAACGCCTGTCCCACTTCAGGATGTCGAGTAAGCGCATCTTGCCGAACGATGGGGACAGCCTCATACGGAGGAAAGTAGTGACGATCGTCTTCGAGAACCAACAGATCAAGCGCGGGGATCAGGCCATCCGTCATGTTGCCGGCAATCAAATCCACCTGTTTGTTGTTCAGAGCGCGCGCGATTAAGCCAAGATCCATGATTCGCGGAGGCTCAGCAAAGCGCAGCCCGTAAATTGCTGCCAGCCCTTTGTAGCCATCCGGACGCTCCATGAATTCATAGCCGAATCCCGCGCGCCACTTCGGGGTGTAGGCAGCGGCTTGTGAGATGGTCTTTACCCCGAGCCGCCGCGCATCTTCGCCACGAATCTCAATCGCGAAAGTATCGTCAAAACCGAGAGTTGAACCAACGCTAAGGGCAAACCGTTTGGCGTATTCATTCTTCACCTGCTGATAGACGCTTTCACGGCCACCTTCCGGCGTCTGCTTGAGGACCGCCGTCAACGCCGTGCCCGTGTATTCGGGATAGACGTCGATCCGTCCCGCAAGAACCGCCTGCTGGCAGATGTAGGTTCCGGCGAGATAGAAACGCCGTTCGACCGGCAGCCGCGTCTTGCTCTCGATTTGCTGCGCGATGATTTCACCAAGGATCAACTGCTCAGTAAAATTCTTGGAACCGACGACAATGCGATCCTCGCGGGAGGGCCCGCAGGAGACAAGTAGCGCAGCGCAAAGCAGAATTGAGATGTTCCGAAGCACTATTCCTGTTCACATGAAGAAAGAATTGAACGCCAGTTCTCAGTTCTCAATGAGGGTCGAGCTTTCGCTCCAGCCATCCCAGCCCCACGTCAGCCGTCAGGGCCATCAGCGCAGCTGGAATTGCGCCTGCCAGAATCACAGAATTGTTTACCATGGCCAGGCCGCGAAAGATGTATTCGCCCAATCCGCCGGCGCCGATGGCTGCGGCAATGGTCGCGAGGCCCACTGAAATCACGGTCGCAACCCGAACCCCCGCGATGATCACTCCTAGCGCCAGCGGCAGTTGGACTTGAAAAAGCAATTGCCAGTCGGTCAATCCCATGCCACGCCCGGCCTCGACCACTGCGGGATCAACCCCCTTGATGCCGGCGTAGGTGTTGCGAATCAATGGCAGCAACGCGTACAGCATAAGCGCGAGGATGGCCAGTCGGTCGGCCCGAGCGCCAATCCATGGCGCAGGCAGCAGAAAGCCGAACAGCGCCAGGCTCGGAATGGTTTGGATAATGTTTGCGCTTCCCAAGATTGGTTTGTTGAGCCACGGCCGGCGAGTGATCAAAATGCCCAGAGGGATTCCGACCAGCACCGCCAGTCCAGTTGAGATCGCGACCAGCCATAAATGCTCAAGTGTGAGTTCGATGACTTCCACGTGGTTTTGCAACATGAATTGCCAGAGGTTCATATTGGTTCTCCCTGAGTATTGAGGCCACCGAACGCTTTCTTGTAAGCCATCGCCAACGGATTCTCTGAAGCCAGGAATTCGTGTTTGGTTTGGATCGTTACCAAACGGCCCGCTTCCATCAATGCGATCCGCGAACCGAGCAGCAACGCCTCACGCAGATCGTGAGTCACAAACACCACCGTCTTTTGTAGCCGCGCTTGCAGAGCCAAGAATTCGTGTTGCAATTCTGCGCGGGTCAGTGGGTCAAGGGCGCCGAAGGGTTCGTCCATCAGCAGGAAGGGAGGATCAACCGCCAGCGCCCGTGCCACCCCAACTCTCTGCCGCTGTCCGCCGGAGAGTTCGCGGGGATAACGCGATGCCATCTGCGGTTCCAGTCCCACAAGTTGCAGCAGTTCCTGTACCCGCTGGCGAATGCGGCCCGGCAGCCAGCCCTCGATCTTGGGAACCAGGCCGATGTTGCGTTCCACAGTGTAGTGAGGAAAGAGCCCAGCTTCCTGGATAACGTAACCGATCATGCGCCGGAGGCGGATCACGTCCCACTCGCGCAGCGGTCGTCCATCCACACTGATTTCGCCCTCGGTTGCCGTAAGCAAATGATTGATCAGCTTCAGCGTGGTGGTTTTCCCGGAGCCGCTGCGTCCCAACAGCACCAGAGTTTCGCCGCGGCGAATCTCCAGATTCAGATTATGGAGTACCTCAGAGCCGCCGTTCAGGCCATAGGAAACGTTGCGGAGTTCGATAGCGAGGCTGCTTGAGGAAGTATCCATTGCCGATTGAGCCTGCGAGGATTGTATCCACAAGGACACGAAAGCGCAGAGGAAGTTAGCGCTCAGTGTAAGCTGAGGGCGGAAGCCCGGTAATGCGAATCCCAGAGTGCCCTTTGTGACGGATATTCAACCCAATCTGCAACGCCGTAATCTGCTCGAGAATGCGGGCGTTTTCCAGTTTCCCCCCGTCAATAGCACGAACTCCAGGAATCTTGGCAGCCAGTGTACGAACTGTCTCGTTGGCTTCCGCATCGTCACTGCAGACAATCACATCGCAATCCACAGGCCCCTTAGCATTCAGCGTTTCTGCGCCTACATTTTGGAACGCGGCTACGACGAAAACGCCGCCAGGAACAAGTTCCGCGGTCTCTTGTGCGGCTGAGCCTTGCCAGACGCCGAGAGTGCGGCTGGCACGTCCGCCAACGCTGGCGGCCAAAGGAACCGTGGCGTCCACCACGATGGTTCCCGGTCGGAACGTTGGCTTCAGTTGCTTGAGAAGAGCTGCATGGCCTTCGAAAGGAATCGTGAGCACCAACAAGTCTGCGTCAGCGGAAGCGGCGGCGTTTTCCATCCCGGACACGTTCGCGGTTATGCCAGCTTGCTGCTTGATCCTGTCGGCAGCTTCCTGCGCGCGCTTGGCGTCGCGGGAACCTATAATTACCGTCTCGCCCGCCTGCGCCCAGCGCAAAGCCAGACCGAAGCCTTCCGCTCCGGTTCCTCCGAGAACCGCGATCGTACGGCTCATGCAAACTCCGCTTCCGGGGCTGGCTCGGCCACCAGCTCTTCCAGCGGCATCTTGATGTTGATTTTGGTGTAGGTTGTGTTGCGCTCGGCAGGAATTCGCCCAGCCTCGAGAATCAGGGATTGGAAGTCTTCCGGACTGGTGTACTGGCCAGCTGTGGCCCCAGCTTCGCGGGAGATGTTTTCTTCCATCAGCGTTCCGCCATAATCATTGGCTCCGGCGTGCAGGCAGAGTTGCGACAGGCCACGGTTCAGCTTTACCCACGACACTTGAATGTTGTTGATGGCATCCGCCAGCAACAATCGCGATAATGCGTGAATCTTCAGATGTTCAGCCAGGGTTGGGCCGGATCGGGCAATTCCCTGATGAAACAGCAGAGTGTTCTGGTGCACGAAACCCAGCGGCACAAACTCGGTGAAACCACCGGTTTCTCGCTGGATCTGCCGCAACAACAACAGTTGATTTACCCAATGCTCAGGTGTTTCGACGTGCCCATACATCAACGTCGATGTGCTGCGAATGCCACAGCCGTGAGCTGTACGAATTACTTCCTTCCATTGTTCAGTCGTAAGCTTATTGCGGGAAAGAACGAAACGCACCTCATCGTCAAGGATCTCAGCTGCCGTGCCGGGCAGCGTATCGAGCCCATTGTCACGCAGCATAAGGAGATAATCGCGTAGCGGCATGCTGGTCAGTTCGATGCCGTACATGATCTCCATCGGCGAAAAGGCGTGGATGTGCATCCGCGGCGTGACTTTCTTCACCGCGCGCAGAATGTCACGATAGTAGAACGGAGGGAGGCCATGGGGCAGGCCACCTTGAATACAAACTTCGGTGGCGCCGATTTCCCATGCCTCGAGCGCTTTTTTTCCCACCTGCTCCGGAGTTAGAAAATACGTGTCCGACTCGCGCGGGCCACGGCTGAACGCGCAAAACTTGCAGCCCACAAAGCAGACGTTGGTGAAGTTGATATTGCGATTTACGACGTAGGTCACCAGATTGCCGGAGATTTCACGCCGCAAATGATTGGCCGCCACCAGCAGGCCGAGCAGATCGTCACCCTCCACGTTCCCCAGCAGCAGGCTCTGTTCGCGCGTGAGCACACCACCATCCAGTGTTTCCATCACTCGTTCAATGGCAACCCGCACACCGGTGCTAAGGCGGGGAGCAACATCGGACCACTCCAGCGCCGGGAAACCTTCGAGTTCAGACTGCGCCAACAATCGAGTCACAAGTTCTCCTTCACAAGCTTAACGAAACAAGTCGGTCGTCGCCGGGCGAATCAAATCACGGGCCTGTCCCCGCGCGGGCCGGTATTTGAAGCCGCGCACAATGCATGCCGGTGTGCGAGCCAGCTTGCCGCAAACCAATCCCGCGGCGCAAGCCAGTTCGTCAGCTACCGCTTCAATACTAACCCGCAAAAGATAGCCGGAGGGGTCGCGATCGCCACGGTAATCGTGCGCTGCTTCCATTCCGGCCACACCAATGGCAACCTCAGTGAGCCCTTCGCGCCACGGCCGCCCAAAAGAATCCGTAACGATCACGGGAATCGACAGGCGCAATCGTTTCTTGATCTCGCGATGCAACCGTGCCGCCGAAGCGTCGGGATCTTTAGGCAGCAAAAGCACGTGACGGCCACCATCGACGTTCGAAACATCGACCCCACTGTTCGCGCAGATCAGGCCGTGGTGGGTTTCTGTAATCAGCACACCGCGCTTGCGGCGTACCACTCGGCGGCTCTGGGTCAGCGCCAACTCAATGACCCTGGCATCAACTTTGTAGCGGCGCGCCCAGGCTCGCGAACTGGCGGAAGGCTTGACCTTTTCCAGTTCCACCGCCTGGCCTTCAGCTTTCGACACAATCTTATGCTTTACGATCAAAATGTCCCCGGCCTTTAGCGACAACCTGTTGCTTTTCAAAGCTTCTAGAAGTTTCTCTACGAGATGGGCGCCAGGGCGAATTTCTCCGGAGAAGCGAACGGGCACAATCTGCAACCCTCGAAGCGGAGATGACTGCGTCATTTATTCGTTCGCTGCCCGAGGCAAATCCGCCAAATCGAAGTTTCGCACCATGCGCTGCGAGCGAGTCTCACCGGGCGAATCCGCCAGTCGGCGCAGGTCAGCAGGACTGTCAATGTCCAGAGCAATGCCGGGAAGCGGAAGCACCACCACCGGCTTCCCGGTGGCGCGCGCCGCTGCCAGATGTGGTTGGAAGCTGTCGTCGCCAAATCGCATAGGAAAGAGTCCTGCCGGGCGGCGAAAGGCTGCGTTGGTGCCCCGACCGTCGGCTGCTGGCGACAGCACCGATCCTTCTCCTGGCGCAGCTTGCAGAATCTTTTCCAACTCCCAGGCTTGAATCAACGGAATATCTCCGGGAATCACTAATGTGAAATCTACTGCGCTCGCCTCGCAAACTTGGGTAGCCATTTCAATCGCAGCCGTTTCGCTGCGATTAGCAGAATCGTGAATCACTTCAAACGTGAAGCACCGCGCCAAATCGCACGCGAAAGGATCACTCGTGACGATCGCGACTTCGGGCCGGCACGCCCACGAAGCCAATGTCTCAAGCACGTCGAGCAGCATAGTCCGCGCAAGCTCCGTACGGGCGGCCTGATCCAGTAGCGAGGCCAGCCGTTGCTTTGCACTGGACAGATTCTTCACCGGAACCAGAATCATGAACGCTCCGCTCCCGCATTGGCCGCACTTTCCGCCGTTAATAGGGCAAGCACGGTTCTCGCCAGCTTGGCTTTGTCGTCGGAATTTCGCATGATGGTGTTGGTACAGTGCACACGCAGTCCCGGACGCGTGAGTTGCTTGGCCGCTTCAGCGTCTCGCAGGTCCGCGATTAGAATGTCAAGGAAATCCCCGTAAACCTGCGCCACTCCGGTGATCGAAACTGGGAAACCCTGCGCCGCCATCAGAACCCCAGCCGGACCGGACACCGCTGCGTCTCCCACAATCGGACTGATTGCGGCCACGGTCGCTTCCGTTTTTCGGAGTGCATCCCGAATGCCGGGCACGGAAAGAATTGGACCTATGCTCGTGCTCGGATTACTGGGCGCAAGAATTATCGCGCTAGCGGACATGATCGCTTCCACCACACCGGGCGCCGGCTCGGCTTCGGTCGCTCCCGCAAATCGCACCGCCTTCACCGGATCCTGATACCAACGCTGCACAAAATATTCCTGAAAGCTGAGTTCACCTAAAGGCGTGTCAATTCTGGTCTCGACCCGCGAATTGCTCATGGGCAGGATGCGTCCCTGCACGCCCAGTTTGGCGCAAATTTCCGTGGTGGCTTGGGTCAGAGTTTTTCCCTCAGCCAGCATCTTTGAGCGCAGCAGGTGCACCGCGAGGTCGCGGTCGCCAACGTGGAACCACGTCGGTTCGGCCAATTCGCCCATCGCCTGGTGGCAGTAGAAAGTGTCGCCCTTCACTCCCCAACCCCTTTCCCGGCTAAGCAAACCCGATACCGCGTAGGTGATCGAGTCCAGGTCCGGAGATACGTAAAGACCCCACCATTGCAGGTCATCGCCAGTATTGACCACAAATGTAAGGTGCTCGACGGCAGCCACTTGCCGCAAGCCTTCTACGAATTTCGCGCCTCCCGTGCCGCCGGTGAGTACAACGATCATGCTGCTCTCCTCGCGTAGCACTGGGGATCGGAGACTGCACGCACTCTGTCCGTGAGCAGGCCGGGACGCGAAGTCACTGCCGACAAGAATTCTGGATAGACCGGAAGCCTCTGCCGCAGAACGAATCCTTTCGATTCGGTTCGCCGTTGCAGTTCATCGAGATGCGGCCAGGGTCTTTCCGGATTGATGAAATCCGGCGTAAGCGGCGAAACTCCCCCCCAATCGTTGATTCCAGCGTCCAGCAAGTCTTCGTAATTGGGCGCGGAGAGATTCGGGGGAGCTTGTAGATTGACCTCTGGCATCAACAGGCGCGCGACTGCAATGGTTCTCTGCATCTCCCCGTGCGTCGGCTCTGGCCAATCCCGCATGGGGATATCGGGTTTCACACAGAAATTCTGGATGATCACTTCCTGGATGTGACCATAGCGCTGATGTAGCTCGCGAATCGCGAGCAACGAGTCGACTCGATCTTCTGGTGACTCTCCGATTCCAATCAGCAGGCCGGTGGTAAAAGGAACTCCTTGTTTGCCCGCTTCTTCAATAGTACGCAGTCGCTTCGCAGGCAGCTTGTCGGGAGCATTGTCATGAGCGGCTCCGGCGGCTAGCAGCGAGGCATTGGTGGTTTCAAGCATCAAACCCATGCTCGGAGAAACCGCCGCCAGGCGCGCGATCCACTCCGCGCTCAACAATCCAGGATTGGGATGTGGCAGCAATGTAGTCTCCCGCAGCACCAATTCGCACATCGCTTCGAGATAATGCAAAGTCGAGTTGTACCCCAGCCGCCGCAAAGTCTCGCGCATTTCCGGGAATGCGAGCTCGGGTTTATCCCCTAGGCTGAACAGGGCTTCCCTGCAGCCCATCTTCTCTCCGGCGCGCGCCACTTCCATTACCTCTTCTGGTGTCATGGTATGCGCGCCAGGTTGGCCCGGGTCGCGCCGGAAGATGCAGTAGCCACAATAGTCGCGGCACAGGTTGGTCAGCGGAAGGAAAACTTTGCGCGAATAGGTGATGACTCGCGGCTTGAATCTTTCTTTGGCTTCGACCGCCGCCGCCAGGAGTTCGGGAAGTTCCTGGTCCGGACAGCGAATCAGCCGGCAAGCTGCTTCCCGGGACAGAGGCAAACTGGTCCCGTCAAGGCTCTTCCCCGAAGCCTCGACCCGATTTGTGATTCCAGTCGCCATGTTCCTGTCTTCGGTTGATTCTAATGGATTACCATCTTGCGTGGAGTGATTGGCGCTCGTAATTGATGGTGAAAATGACTGCAGCGCTGGCAGGCCATCGGCCAATTGCATGTACAGGTTGGAGTCCTGTAGTCGCGATGTCCCGACTTTGTTAAGCTTGTGGGCCACACTGGTTTCGTCCCACGGGCCCAGGTGGATTCCGGTCACTCGAATGTATCCGCGAGCCTTTCACTATCACCGTGCTGCATCGTTGAAGGAAGCTACGACCATGCTGTCGGAGTTTGGGGACGATGCCAAGCTATTGGCGGGCGGCCAAAGCCTTATCCCCCTGATGAAGCTGCGCTTCGCCAATCCCGCGCATCTGGTGGACCTGAACTTTATCTCCGGAACTTCCTATATCAAAGAGGACGCCGGCGCACTGCGTTTCGGGCCACTGACCCGTCATGCGGAAATCGAGAACTCGGCGACCGTAGCCCAAGTTCCCATCCTGCACGACTGCGCTGCTGGCATTGCCGACGTGCAGGTGCGCAATCGCGGCACTATCGGCGGGTCGCTGGCCGAAGCCGATCCCAGTGGCGACTGGGCGGTGGTACTCAGCACTCTTGCCACGCAGGTTCGATGTCTGGGGAGAAATGGCGAACGCACCGTTGATCTTAAAGATTTCATCCAAGACGCCTACACTACCTCGCTAGCTCACGACGAACTGGTCAGCGAAATTGCCGTCAAGATTCCGCCAAAGGGAAGCGGCGGTGCCTATCTCGCATTCAAGCGCGCAGCTCCGGTGTATCCCACGGCCAGCGCGGCGGTGCAACTCACAATGGATGGAAACGTGTGCATAGAAGTGGCCATTGCGCTGGGATGCGTCGGTTTGACTGCCATCAAAGCGAAGGAGGCCGAAGCGGCCCTGCGCGGCCAGCCAATTTCCGAAAAGACGCTTTCCGCGGCAGCTGAAGCTGCCCGTGCCGCTGCCGATCCGCAATCGGACATGCGCGGCTCTGCCGACTACAAACGCACGCTGGTTGGCGCGCTGGTTAGGCGATCGATCGACATCGCTGTCCGACGAGCCCGCGGGGAACACGTCGAGGTGAGCCATCTCTATGCCTGATGCGATTGCGAAAGTCCCGGTGAAAGTTAAGGTAAACGGCAAGCTACATTCGCTCGACGTCGAACCCCGCATGCTGTTGGTGGAAATGCTGCGCGAACAGCTCGATCTGACCGGAACCCACGTAGGCTGTGACACAACCTATTGCGGAGCCTGCACCGTCTTGATGAACGGTGCGGCAGTGAAGTCCTGCACAATGTTTGCCGTGCAAGGCGACGGTACCGAGATTACGACCGTCGAAGGCCTCGAAAAAAATGGCCAGTTGCATCCCATTCAAAAAGCCTTCGGCGACGCATACGGCCTGCAATGCGGATATTGCACGCCTGGCCTGATGCTCTCAACTCTACAATTGCTTTCAAAGAACCGGCAGCCTGACGAGAAAGACATGCGCAAAGCTATTGCTGGGAACACTTGTCGCTGTACCGGCTACCAGAATGTGCTGAAGGCGATGCAATTCGCGGCGCAGAACATGAAGGGAGCCTGAGCGAATGGCCATCAAGCTGGGCGGCGAATTCCAGGTCAAGCGCTCGCCGGAAGACGTCTACGACTTTCTTACTAACCCCGAGAAGTTCGCCCCGTTGCTGCCTGAGTTTCAGAGTATGTCAGTACAGGACGCGACGCACTTCACCGTAAAAGTGAATGTTGGCATTTCCTACATCAAAGGCGCGGCGGACGTTAAGCTCGAACTGAAGCAGGCTGACCGCCCCCAGCGCGCGCAATACAAGGGCCAGGGCAGCGTCGCCGGAGGCAATGTATCGTTCACCGCGGGCTTTGATTTGTCGACAGCGGACAGCGGCACGAAAGTTGTCTGGCAAGGCGAGGCCCAGATTTTCGGAGGCCTGGCTTCGGTGGCGGGTGGACTGCTGGAGCCGCTGGGCAAGAAAAATGTGCAGAAGCTGATCGATGGATTGCAAGCGGCATTGAGTTGAGGGATGTTCTTGCGGCCTTTGCGGATGTTTCTTTGCGCCCTTTGCGGTTTAGGACTTGTAACTCCGTGACCGCAAAGTTCGCAAAGCACAGCCGCGAAGATCGCAAAGGCTTTTCGGGTGGAGATCAAAGCGTGAGTAGTTCAAACGGCAAAGATGCGAAGAACTGGGTCGGCCAGGCGCTTCCGCGCAAGGAAGAAAACCGCCTGCTGCGCGGACGCGGGCGCTTCTCCGACGACATCAAGCTGCGCGAGATGCTCTACTTGCGTTTCATTCGCTCACCTTATGCCCACGCGAAAATCGTCAGTGTCGACACCTCAGCCGCCGAGAAATTACCTGGCGTTGCCTGTGCGTTCACCGGCGCCGAGATCGTTTCGCAGACCCAGCCCTTCATCGAAATCGGTCCCGATCCCTTTGCCAGGATCAAAGACTATCCTCTAGCTGCGGCCAAAGTCCGCTACCAGGGCGAACCTGTAGCGGCGGTGGTCGCCGAATCACCAGCCCTGGCTGACGATGCCGCCGAACTCGTGCAAGTCGAATATGACGCACTCGACCCTGTCATCGACGCAGAACAGGCCCTGCAAAACAAAAGTCTGCTCCACGACGAAGCTGGCACCAACCAGGTCTGGAATGGAGTCTTCGAATACGGAGACGTCGCCAAGGCTTTCAAAGAAGCGGCCAACGTCGTGACCATCGACCGCATGCACTTTCATCGCTTCTCCAGCACACCGCTCGAGAACAACGTCGTCATCGCCCGTTGGGACCCAAAAGATGAGCGCATCTATTATCGGTGCAACAATTCTTTTCCATCGTTTGCCATCCAGTTTCTGGCGGCGCATCTGCAAGTACACATCGACCGCATACGGGTTGAGACTTCCGATATCGGCGGCAGCTTCGGTATCAAGATCACCAGCTATCCTCAGATGGCCGTCTGTGCCCTGGCCTCGAAGAAAGCTGGCGGACGCCCGGTAAAGTGGGTTGAGACGCGGTCGGAGCATATTACTTCGAGTGCACATGGTAATGAACGCACTTTCCGCGACACCCGTGTCGCCCTCGACAAAGATGGCGTGATCACCGCCATCACTTCTCGCCATATTGACGATTGCGGCGCCTACCCTCGTTATGAGCCGCTGGGCTGCGTCATCTGGTCACAGGTATTTCCCGGCGTCTATCGCTTCAAGAACGCCCGTATTGATTTCTCTCAGGCGGTCACCAACAAGTGCCCGGTCGGCCCCAACCGCGGCTACTCTCGGATGCAGCATTTATGGTTTCTGGAGCGTGTGGTGGACATCTGCGCCCACAAGTTGGAAATTGCGTCCGATGAGATGCGACTGCGCAACTATGTTCTCCCGGAAGAATTTCCCTACACCACGCCCAATGGATGCATATACGACTCAGGGAACTATCCCAAGATGCTTGAGCTCGCGAAACAGAAGATCGGATGGCATGATTGGAGAAAGAAGCAAGCGACTGCGCGTAAAGAAGGCCGCCTGATCGGTATTGGCATTGGCACCACGCTCGATTCCGGCACCAACAATTTCGGCCAGTCACAGATCGTCAATCCCGGTCTGCCGTACTCAGGCAATTCCCAGGGCGCGAACTGCAAACTCGATATCTACGGCGAAGTCGTAGTCGCGGTCGGTTCCTGCCCGCAAGGCCAGGGACACGAAACCACCGCCGCGCAGGTGGTCGCCGATGTCTTGAACATTCATCCCGACATGGTCACAGTGCGCACCGGCTTTGACACTGAGCGCAATGTGCACACTGGATTTTCCGGCACCTATGCCAGCCAGTTCGCGGTTTCCGGACTCTCTGCTGTCCACGGCGCAGCCCAGAAACTGAAAGCCGAGATGAAGCGCCTCGGCGCATTTGTGTTGCAGACCAAAGAAAACGACGTTGAGTTCGGCACCGGCGCGCAAGGCCCGGAGCTGAGCGCCAAGAGCAGCGGCAAATCGATCAACTACTGGGGTCTTGCCAACATCGTCAACGCCAACAGCGCGACGTTGCCCGAAGAGCTTTACGAAGTTACACTCAACTGCCGCTACATCTGGCGCGCGCCCTTCAAGGTTCCCGACAAACAGAAGAAGTACGGCAATCTGACCATGACCTACGCGTCACAGCTGCATATCGCAGTTGTCGAAGTTGAGCGCGATACTTTTATTCCCCGGATTCTTGACTACGTTGCGATCGATGATTGCGGCACCGTCATCAATCCGCCCATCGTGGAGGGCCAGGTCTATGGTGCGACCGCGCACGGGATCGGCGCCGCGTTGATGGAAAATTGCGTTTACGATGCCGTCGGCAATATGCTGACCAGCACTTTCAGCGACTACACGCCCATCACTGCCATGAATATGCCAAACGTCAAATACGGCCATATTTCCACGCCTTCGCCGCACAGCTACAGCGGGGCAAAGGGCATGGGGGAAGGCGGAGCCGCCCCGGTGCACACGATTTCGGCGGCCTTGCAGGATGCATTGTTTACTGAGGGTGTCTTCATCGACGATTCCTTCAACAATGCCGACAGCTTGTTCCGTGCTCTGGTGGGAAAAGAGATAAGTCAGATGGAGAAGTTGGTGAAGGTGGAGAAACGTGGCTAGCACCGATCGCCACCTCGCATGAAGACAGTTTGCATCGTCGGCTGCGGGGCGATCGGCAGTCTTTACGCGGCGCATCTGGCGCGTGTGGCCGAAGTTTGGGCGTTCGTCCGCCGTGAAGACCATGCACAGGCGCTGACCCGCGATGGGCTGCGAGTCTCGGGCAAGCATGAATTCCATGCCTCGCTCAAGGCCACGACGAAGGTGGACGAGCTTCCCGACTGCGATCTCGCCATCGTCGCGACCAAAGCTACGCAGGTCGTAGGTTCGATGGCGCTGGTCGGTTCTCGCTTTGATCGCGGCGCGGTGCTATCCGCGCAGAACGGGTTGGGCAGCGAAGAGATTATTGCCGATCACACTCGCGGCCAGGTGATTCGGGGGACAACTTTTATGAGCGGGACCAAACACAGTGACACTCAGGTTCAGTTGGAACTCGATACCGCCACTTGGATCGGGCCGTTCGAACCTCGCAACACGCCGTTCGCTGTAGTAAAGGAAGCTGCGGATCTGATCAAGTCGGCAGGTCTGAAGGCCGAGGCGCTACAAGATGCGCGGCCTGCGCAGTGGTCAAAACTGATTTTCAACGCCTCGGTAAATGGGGCGTCGGCGCTCACCGGTCTTCCGCACTCGCCGCAATTTTCCGACGAATCACAGCTTTCCAGTCTAGGTCACCTGCTGCACGAGCTGATCGATGAAGGCAAGCGCATTGCGGATGCGGTTGGGGTTAAATTAACAGAAGACCCTTGGGAGATGAACAAAATTGGCGCCCTGACCAATCATCCTCCGTCTATGCTGTACGACGTGCGTCACCAGTTGCCGACGGAGGTGGATTTTCTCAGCGGTGCCATCGCGCGAGAAGCGCAAGTCCATGGAGTCAAGGCGCCGCTGCACACCGCGGTGTACCGCCTCATCAAAGGGAAAGAGGCGTCGTGGAATTTCAAAGATGAGAATCGTGGGGTTGCAGGGTAGAGACGTTGCTTACAACGTCTTCAGCAAACTATGTCGTGGCCAATCGACAAATCGAAATTAGATCGTGTTCGCTCCCTGATGAAAGATCAGGAACTCTCCGCGCTAGTCGTGCGCGCCCCGGACAATCTCGTCTATCTCACGAATTACTGGTGCATGAAGGGTTACGATATCGCCATTTTTCCGCGCGAAGGCGAGCCCACCCTGATCGCTCTGGAGCCGCAGATCGCCGACGCGCAACGCAATTCTTGGACGAAAGACATTCGCCTGTTCAAGGGCTATCACCCAAGTGATCCTCGCCCGCCGCAATATCGCGCATTGGATCTGGCGCTGGATGTCCTGAAAGAACGCAGCCTCACCGACAAAGTCGCAATCGAACTTAACATGGGAACGCAATCTGCCGATCGCATGGTGGGCGAACCCACGACGCCGACGCAGCTGTTCTTCGATGCTTTCGGTGAGATTGCTGGGCAGGTGGTTGACGCAACTCCGCTGCTCAACGAAGCCCGCGCCATCAAAACCCCGCAAGAGATCGAGCGCATGCGGCTGGCCAATGAGCTAGCGGCATTGGCCATGGAACATACTCGCGAACACATGCGTCCTGGCATGAAAGAAAGTGAAGTCGGTGGGATGTATGAGAGCTTCGTGCACGGACTCGGCGTCGGCTATAAAGGCAAAGTCGAAATGGCGCGTGCGTTTACGCTGGTATGGTCCGGGAAGGGAATTGCAACGTTCACAGCGACTGGCGAGCGTCCGATTCAGAAAAACGAACCGACCCTATTTGAGATTTGGGTTTGTGTCGATGGCTACTGGACCGACCTCACCAAGAATGCCTGCCCCGGCGAGCTCACCTCCCCGTATCAGAAGCTGTTGGATCTCTTGCTCATGGTTTTCAACGAAGCGATCAGCTTTGCCCGTGACGGCGCCAGCTTTCCCGAACTCGACCGCTTGGTGCGGGCTCGCATTGCCGAGGGCGGGTATGCCGGTCAGCCCTCGCATCCCATTTGTCACGGTGTCGGCGCACGAGCGCATGAGCCGCCGTATGCGCATCAGGCTGGAGGCGGTAGCATAAAAAAGAACATGGTGTTGGCCATCGAGCCTGGCATTTACTGGGAGGGTGGCGGCGGCCTTCGCCTGGAAGATAATTTCTTAATCACAGATCAGGGAAATGAGAAGCTGTGCAGCTATCCGGATGATTTCCGGCTGGTACGCTGAACTACGGTGTCCAAATCAACTTCAAAACTCGATGCCAAACTGATCTCCCGGATCACCTCCGAAGTGCGGGAAGAGGAAATCGTCGCCATGGCCTGCGATGTGATCAACATTCCCAGCCCCACCGGAGAAGAGTTGCACATGGCGGAGTACATGCAAACCGCCCTGCGGCAATTGGGCTTGAATGTTACCTGGCAAGAGGTAGAAGAGGGGCGAGCCAACGTCGTCGGCCGATGGACCGGCTCCTGCGGCGGCAAGAACCTCATGTTCAACGGCCACATGGACACCTCCAACACCGGCGGCGAAGACTTCCTAACAGGAATCGGCTACAAACCCAGTGCCGTGGTCAAGAACGGTTTCATCTACGGCCTCGGCATCTACAACATGAAGGGCGCGCTGGTCTGCTATGCCCATGCCGTGAAAGCGCTGCAACGCGCGGGAGTCAAACTAAAAGGCGACGTCATCATTGCTGCCGTCGCCGGAGAAATCGAAAAAACTCAGTGGGGCGATTTCAAGGGCAAAGAATACCGCGGCTACGGATTCGGCACACATTATCTAGTGAACCATGGCGTCCTGCCGGATATGTGCATTCTCGGCGAGCCTACCGACACGCGCGTGGTGCTCGAGCACTTCGGCTCTATGTGGGTACGCATCTCTTGTAGCGGTATTTATGTACACACCGCGTTCTGCGAGGGCCGCGAGGAGATGAATTCCATTCGCCGCATGCACGAGTTGATGGAGACGATTCTTAAGTGGATTTCAAACTGGGAGAAAAATGCAGCACACGGCGGAAAGAAAGCTCTGGTAAATTTGGGTGGAATTCGCGGTGGTCATGCCTGGCGCGCCAGCCGCACTCCGGAGAAGACTGACCTGTTTCTGGACGTTCGTGTGCCGCCCACGATTCCCATGAATGACGCTCGCAGAAACATTCAGCAGATGTTTTTTGAGTTGGAAGAGAAGCATCCCGACTGGGGCCTTGAATTCGAGACCTATGTTTCCGTCCCCGGCGCGCGCATCAGCGAAGAGCACGAGATGATTAAAGCCATTGACGCCAGCCACGAGCACATTATGGGCAAGCGCCCCGACCGCGAAGTGGTCACCTGGTGTTCAGATGCCAGCGTGCTCAGCCGTTACGGCATCGAAACGGTGAATTACGGTCCCTCCAGCGGACCGCGTGACAAAGAGGGCGAAAAGGTTCAAATCAAGACGCTGCTGGACATCACCAAAATCTACGCACTGGTTGCCGCCGAACTCTGCGGCGTGCAATCCTAGACAGCTAGTCCGAGGACTCATTGCCAAGCCAGCAGGAAATCGAACGCCGCTACCAGAGTCTCCGCGCTGCCATGGAGCGAGAGAATCTCGACGCTCTCATTGTGTGCGGCAATCAGTACGCCGGGTTCGAGGGCGCGGTTCTTTATGTCTCAGGATTCGAGATCGTCCACCGCTACGTGTACGTCGTATTACCGCTATCAGGCGAACCCACGTTAGTGTTTCCCCGCGAAGCCCGCTGGATCGGCGACAAACAAAAGCCCTGGGTAAAAGACCACGTTTGGCCGGATATTCCCGGCCAATGGATCCGCGATCATGCTCACGACCGCGGGTGGAAGCGGCTTGGCGTTTACGGTATGAATTTCGTGATGGCTGTCCGCGACTACCGTGAATTGACGAATGGCCCTTGCGAGTTGGTGCCCTTCGACTATCAGTTCGATATGGCCCGGGCCGTCAAGAGCGAAGAAGAACTCGTTGAAATACGCGATGCCATAGACATCATCGTGGACGGCTTCTGGGCGCTGGTCGCGGCGTACAAGCCAGGCAAAACCGAAGCTGAAATCATGGCGCCAGCGGTCGAAAGATTCTTCGCTCGCGGCGCTGGACCTCGCATGATGAATATTCTCCTCTCCGGTTCCCACGGCGAAGCCGAAGCTTCATTCAAAGTGCCCGGACACCGCGTAGTCGCCACCGACGACCTCCTACTGTATTCGCTTGAGATCACCGGCACCGGCGGCTACTGGGTCGAGTTCTCGCGCCCGCTGATCCGCGGCAAGTTGAGCGCGCGAACTCAGGCTATGGCCGAAGCTTATCCTCAGGCGCTCGAATCAGCCCGCAAACTGATGCGTGGCGGCGAGCTTGCCAGCACAGTGCACCGCGCGGTCGCCGATACTTTCGCCAAACACGGATTCGCGCTAGGCCACCTCTCCGGCCACAGCATCGGCGCAACTATGCTGGAGTATCCCGCCATCGGAGCCAAAAGTGATGTGCCGCTACAGGAGAACATGATTTTCTCTCTGCATCCCCAGGTGGTGGACCAAGACGGCCAAGTTTGTCTCTATACCCAGGACACCTATCGCATCGGCAAGACCGAAGGCGAGTGTCTCGCGGATGTACCCTGGAAATTCTTCACCGGCGAAGAACGGAGAACCGGGAACTAGGAATGAAAATCTGCGTCATCGGTTGCGGAGCAGTGGGCAGCTTGTTTGCGGCCCATTTGGCCAAAGCAGGCGAAGTCGAAGTCTGGGCATACGACGTCTGGAAAGAGCACACCGACGCAATTCGTAAAAACGGGCTCAAACTTTCCGGCGCGGCAGACTTCACTGCGCAACTCAGCGCCACCAGCGATCCCAAGAGCCTGCCGCGCTGCGATTACGGTATCGTCGCGACCAAGGCGATCCACACCGAGGCCGCGATCGCACAAGTCGCCCACATCTTTGATGACAATAGCGCCGTCTGCTCCGTGCAGAACGGAGTCGGCAACGAAGAAATCATCGCGGAGCACGTGAAGCGGGTGATTCGCGGTACCACGTTTCCCGCCGGGCATCCTATCGCGCCCGGACACATCGGGTACGACATCGCGGGCGACACCTGGATCGGGCCGTTTGAACCGACGAATACCCCGATGGCCAAAGTAGAGGAATTGGCCGGCCTCATCACCCGCGCCGGAATGAACACTATTGCTCTGCAAGACGCACGTGGAGCGCAGTGGACCAAACTGATTTTCAACGCCGCGACCAATCCCGTAGGGGCGCTTACTCTACTCCACCACGGCGCTGCTACTCGATTCGCTCCAACCGGACAGCTGTTCGATGATCTGATCGTCGAGGGCGAAGCCGTGGCCAAGAAGCTCGGGATTGCACTACACGGTGATCCCCGCGTCCTGGTGCAAAAGGGTGCGAACGCTCCGGGAAAACATCGGGCAAGCATGCTGCAAGATATCATTGCCAAGCGTCAGACTGAAGTCGATTTCATGAATGGAGCCATCGTGAAGCAGGGTGAGAAAATAGGAGTTCCCGTTCCACTAAACCGAACCATGTGGGAGTTAATCAAGGGTCTAGAACACGCGTGGAAAGATCCAGATTAGCCAGAAGCTAGAAGCCAAAAACCAAGAGCGATTTCATGATTCCATTCAACATCGGAGTTCTGCAACTCAGCATGGAGCCGGTGCGCGAGACCGTTGCCATGGCCAAAGCCTGCGAGGATGCCGGCTTTGACGCCTTCTGGATCGCTGAGGCCTATCCCTGGTGGCGTAAGCATTCATTCGAGGCACGCTCCTCGACCGCCGTTCTTGCCGTAATCGCGGCCCAAACTCGCCGCATTCAGCTCGGCTGGGGGATTATTTCCCCTTACACCCGTCATCCCGTACAGATCGCCATGGAGGCCCGGGTGATGCAGGACCTTGCCGGCGAACGCTTTCTGCTCGGCCTCGGTGCGTCCAAAATCTTCATGAAAGAGATTGGCGAAGGCGAAGGTGAGAAAGTCGGTCCGGCTACGGTGATGCGGGAGAGCATCGAAGTCATCCGTGGTGTGCTCTCGGGCAATGCCTTCGAATACCAGGGCAAAGTGTTTGCCGCCAGCGTGCCTCCGCTGAAATCAGATGCGCACACGCCGCGTGCTACTCCACCTATCTATGTTGCCGGCACTGGCCCGGTGATGCAGAAAATGGCCGGCTCCATCAGCGACGGCCTTTTGACCGCCAGCATCACCACCCCGGAGTTCGTTCGCTACTCGCGCAAGAACATGGAAGAGGGCGCGCACAAAGTTGGCAAGGATTCATCACAACTGGCGCTAGGATCGGTCATCGTTGGCAGCATCGACCGCGATTCCATCAAAGGCAAAGAAGGCGCGCGCGAGCAGGCTGCCATGTATCTGGCAAACAAGGTGCAGAACATCAAAGGTTCGGCTGACGAATTGCTGCGCTGTGCCAATCTCACTTTCGAGGAGCTTCGGCCCATCGCCGATGCTATGGAAAAAGGCGGACGCAAAGCCGCTGCCAAAGCAGTGACCGATGAGATCCTGAAGAAAGTTTGTGCAATCGCCGGAACTCCCGAAGAATGCATCGAGCGCATCGAGCAGTACCGCGCCGCCGGATGCACTCACATCATGCTGGAAATCTGGGGCGACGACCGTACCGGACAGGCGAAGTTGTTTGGAGAAGCCGTGCTGCCGCATTTCACGAAATAATAGCGACTTCCGCTCCCAACTCGAAAACCCCATCCTCCCTTCGTGCCCTTGGAACTTCAAACATCACTGGCGGCGCATTTCTTCCCTGATACAATTACTTTTCCTAGGAAAAATATTAGTGGCCTGCCCATTTTTTGTGCCGACCCACAAACTAGACGATGCCGGCTGGCTGCATCCGGCGCGCCTGCCTTTGGGTGGCGGTTGGAAGGGACACTGTTCCGCCCCAGGACACGAGGGCGCTGAGCCGGCTGAGCATGATCTGCGCAAGGGTTGCAATCTGGGTTATGCTTCGGCTTGTTCGTGGCTGCCGCAAGAGCGCTCTTGCGATGCTGTCCGCTTCTCCGTAGCTCACGATCGCGGTACTCAGTTGCTGCTCTGGTTTGTTTGCGAATCGGGCCATCTTCCGGCGGGGCACGGAATGCTGGAATTTGACGTCCCGCGGGAGCGCTGGATCACTTCTCATCCTGACGTTCGCATTCAGCGAATGGCCGAGTGTTATCTCGAATCGTATTTGCTGCGTAGAATTCATTCCGCCCCGGCGGATCCTACTTTGAGGCCTAATTCATGAATCAGCTCGATGGTTTGCAACTTTTACCCCGCGCGGTCCGCGACTCCCAGTCCGAAATGGCGGAGATTGTCCTGCCCAACGACACTAACCCGCTCGGGGCTCTCCTCGGCGGACGCCTCATGCACTGGATCGATCTTGCTGGCGCCATGGCCGCGCATCGCCATTCGCGAAACTATGCCCTGACCGCGGGCATTGATCATATGGATTTCCTAGTTCCCGTACACGTGGGGGATCTGGTAATCCTTCGTTCTTCTGTCAACCGGGTGTTCAACACTTCCATGGAAGTCGGAGTCAAGGTCTGGGTGGAAAATTACCTGCAAGACCAATGTGAACACGTTAGCTCTGCGTATCTTACCTTCGTCGCAGTTGATGCCGGTGGCCGGCATCTTACGATTCCAGCGGTCATTCCGGAAACCGACGAACAGCGTCGCCGCTTCGATGAAGCCGGCAAGCGCCGCGAGATTCGTCGCGCACATTTTGAGCGCCGCAAGTCACGTTGAAGAGCGCTAGCTGGCCGCCAGTCGTCTGCGCATTAACACTGCGGTTGCGATCAGTCCGGCCAACACAATCATGATGCCCACGATCCAGCCGTAGTATTGTCCTGGATGGCTTAGCGCACGGATGAAGTGCCGTCCATAGTGGAAGGCGATCAAAGCGATCATGGTATAGCGCGCCGCTCTGCAAATGGTCACCACCCCCAGAAACTTGCGAGCCGGATATTTCAGCACTCCCGCCGCGGCAAACAGAGTGCTCGTAGGAAACGGGAAGGGTACTGCACAGGACACTGCCAATCCACCCGTCCCCCACTTTTCAAAGTAAGCCAGACCCTTCTTGACCCTGCGCTTTCCGAACTTCTTCTGCAAATAGTCAGCCCCCGCCAGGTGTGCCGCGCGATAGGTCAAGTAGGCTCCCAGAACCGAGCCCAAGGTAGCGACCGCCGCGTAGTAGTACCAGGGCTCAACATGGCGCGCGGCAAAAATTGCAGTCAGGATGTCGGGACCTCCAAAGGTTGGAAGCGGCGAGCTGTCCACCACTGCAATGGCAAACAGTCCGATTCCCCCCAGATGGCGGAGCATGGTGGCGTAGCTGACCGGACGCGGCTTGGCACGCGGCGCAAGTCGGACGGCAATTTCGAGAAGAGATGAGATAAACGCCTCAGTCGGCCACCTTGGATTGAGCAGCGGCGGCTAAAGTTGCTTCGTTCTGAAAGTAGCACACCCGCACAGACATTCGTCTAAACTGTTATCGCTATGAGCCCACGTTTGCAGGGAAAAGTCGCCATCGTGACTGGAGCCGGCACCGGCATCGGCCGCGCCTGCGCTTTGGCTATGGCCCGCGAGGGAGCACGCCTGGCGCTGGTCGGACGACGCCATGAAAAGCTTCAGGAGTTAGCGCGCGACATTGGCGATTCCGCCCAGACCATTACCATTGCCGCCGACGTCTCCAAGAAAGCTGACATCGAGAACTTAGTCGCGCGTGCAGTTGCCAGGTTTGGAAGCATCAACGTCTTGCTGAACAATGCCGGCGTGCTGCACATCGGAAACGTCGAACAAATTACCGAAGAGCAATGGGATGAGACTTTCAATGTCAATGTTCGTGGCCTGTGGATGCTTTCCAGCGCCGTCCTTCCTCAAATGAGAAAAGCTGGCGGTGGCGCCATCATCAATGTGGCTTCGGTGCTAGGCATTAACGGCGCACGCAACCGCGCCTCGTACGCCCCCTCGAAGGGCGCGGTCGTTCTGCTCACCAAGTGTATGGCCATCGATCATGGACACGAGAACATCCGCGTGAATGCTATTTGTCCGTCGTTCGTTGAAACCGACCTCACAGCTGCTGTCCTCAGCACGGCTCCCGATCCGCAAGCGGTGCGGCGGGAACGAATCACCCTTCATCCCCTCGGCCGCCTCGGCCACCCGGAGGACATCGCGGGCCTCGCCGTTTATCTTGCGAGCGATGAGTCCTCCTGGGTGACAGGCTCGGTGTTTCCCGTGGACGGAGGGTATTTGGCGGCGTAGGGCAAAGCACTCAGCATTCACTAGATCCTGGTGTTGGAAGGATTATGATCCAGAATGGTTTTTTTGGCTGTTTGGCTGACTGCTGACGGCTGAATGCGGACTGCTGAATCCTGACTGCTCTTCCACGCCTGTATAATTCAACATGTAGTCCGCAAAAGGTGATTCCTTGAACGCACACATGCCTCATCCCGGACAAGCGCCCGCACAGGGACCGCAGCCGCTCCCCGGCGTGGATAACATCATCGCCGTGGGTTCCGGCAAGGGTGGGGTCGGCAAAACCACACTGGCCGTCAACCTGGCCCTTGCACTCGCGAAGCTTGGCCACAAAGTCGGTCTGCTTGACGCCGACGTTTACGGTCCCAACGTGCCGCTCATGCTCGGCATCAACGCGCAACCGAAAGTATTGCCCGATAATCGCATTGAGCCGCTGGATGCACATGACCTCAAAGTCATTTCGGTCGGCTTCCTCAATCCCGGGGACAAACCGCTGATCTGGCGCGGCCCGATGTTGCATTCCATCATCAAGCAGTTTCTGGGTTCGGTGGTATGGGGACAACTCGAATATCTGGTGGTCGATCTCCCGCCGGGAACTGGCGATGTGGCACTCTCGCTCATTCAAACCGTGCCGCTCACCGGCGCAATTGTAGTCTCGACCCCTTCAGATGTTTCCCTACAGGACGCACGCAAAGCCATCGAAATGTTCCGCCAAATGAAGGTCGATATCGTGGGCATGGTAGAGAACATGAGCTACTTCGTCTGTCCCCATTGCCAACATGAGATCGACATTTTTTCCCGCGGCGGAGCAGAAAAGACAGCAAAGCAGTTTGACGTGGCTTTTCTCGGGAACATCCAGCTCGACCCTGAACTTCGTAAAGCCGGGGACAGCGGTAAACCGTCGGTCCTCGAAGGCGAGAACTCTCCGCACGCCAAGTCGCTATACGACTTCGCCCGCAAGGTTGTAACCCGTGTGGACGAGATCAAAGCAAGTGCGGGGGAAAGCGTGATCCAGATTCAGTAATAGTCCTCCATTCTAAGAGTGCTGCTAACGCTTAGTCCGGCATGGTTTTGTCTGATTTGACATGCCATTTCTTGTTTGATATCATGATATCGGATTAGGGATGCTTATGGCTCAATTTGTCGTCCGCAACATTGAGAACGAAGTCAAAGCTCAGCTTCAACGCCGTGCCAAACGCAACCGTCATAGCATGGAGGAAGAAGTGCGTGACATTCTGCGCAATGCAGTCGTCCAGGAGCGAGAGCCGGCTGGCGGACTGGGTACAGAAATCTCTGGTTTGTTCGCGAAGTCCGGTCTCGACTTTGACATTCCCGAACTGCGCGGCCATCAGATCGAAGCCCCATCGTTCGAGGAATGATCATTCTCGACACCAATGTGCTTTCTGCACTCATGCGTCAAACACCGGACGAAGTTATCGTAACTTGGCTCGACCGGCAACCTCGATCATCTATTTGGACAACGTCTATTACGGTTCTTGAAGTCCGCTTCGGGGTACAAATCATGACAGCCGGAAAACGTCGCTCTGAAGTGGTCGAGGCATTCGAAAGCGTTCTCGACAAGCTTGGCCAGCGAGTCCTTTCTTTCGACGTTTCTGCCGCAACACAGGCCGGTGATCTGATGGCATCCCGGCACAAACAGGGCCGGCCTCGTGATCTACGAGATACGATGATTGCAGCCATCGCGCTCGCGCAACATGCTACGCTGGCGACCCGCAATACCGTGCATTTTGACGACATCTCAGTTCCACTGATCAATCCCTGGGCTATTTCCTGAATCTTCCCAGCCGAAACATCGCATCCGTATCTTTTCCTTCCATCACCAGTTCCGCCACCATCTCACCAATCGCCGGTCCATGCTTGAACCCGTGCCCCGACCCTCCTCCGACGATCCAGACATTCTCAGTCTGCGGATGCTGGTCAATGATGAAGTTATCGTCTGGTGTGTTCTCGTACTGGCAGACTTGGGTTTCCACCAACGGCGCACCTTTCATCGCCGGAAAGCGAAAAGCGAGGTACTCACGAACCATTTCCAGCGTTTCCGCACTCGCTGTACGCTCGCCTGAAGTGGGATCGAAAGCCGGCCCGCGTGTGTCGTCAGCAATCTTGAAGCCTCGCCCGTCGTTCGCCGGAATGCCGTAGATAAAGCGGTCCCGATGGTCCGCCCACACCGGCAACTTTGCTTCGGAGAAGCGATCATCTCCCGCTGGCGTTCCAAGGAAGAACACTTCCTGCTTGGTGGGCCGAATAAGTTCGCCGATAGTTTCCGGAAACAGTTTCCCCAGCCATGGTCCACAAGCAAAAACATACTGGTCGGCGACCAGCTTCGAACCGTCTGAGAGCGTCAATCCATCTTCATACTCAGACTCTGATTTGCCGGGCACCACTGCTGCCAGCCTGAACTCTCCACCTTCGGCTACAAATCCATTCACTACTGCCTGACACGCATTCCTGGCGCAAAGAAAGCCGCCGTCCGGTTCATAAATTGCCCAACGCACGTCCTGAAAATTGATCTGCGGCCATCGCTTCGACATTTCCACGGAGGAGAGTTCTTCGAACCTTATGCCCGCCTCGCGGAGCGAAGGTAGAGACGCGCGTTCGTACTGATCGTCTCCCGCCGTGGCCATCCACAACACGCCAGTCTGATGAAAGAGTCGGCAGTTCCAGCGCTCGTCGTGCTCCTTCCACAATTGCATTGCACGAGATGCCATCCTCGGGTACGGCTGATCCGGCCCGTAGGTGCGGCGCATGATCCGCGTGTCTCCTCCCGAAGACGAACGCGCGTTGCCTGCCCCCCAGGCGTCGATCAACGTGACACGTGCGCCTCGCCGCAACAGATAGAGCGCTGTCCATCCCCCGAACGCGCCTGCGCCGACAACTACGATGTGAGGTTTTGATGGCATAGGGAACGCTTAAAGTTCATTCACCGATTTCGGCGGCAATGCTGAAATTAACAACGCGATGACAATCCCCAAAGCTACTTCGATGAAGCGATAGACAGCACTTCTCCACGGAGAGTCGGCGGCGTTGATCAGCATAACAATCGCAACCGTAACGCAAGCCATGCGATAACTCTGCCCGAGGCCAACGCTTTCGCAGATCAGGGCAGTAGCTGCTACCGCGATGCCGAACCACATCAGGTTGGATCCCAGTAATGCAACAAAGACTGCTGCCAACGCTGCACCGATGGCTGTTCCAATTAATCGGTTACGCGACGCCACAATGGTTGCGCCAACATCCGATCCCATAACCACGAATGCGCTGATGGCGGTCCAGTAACCTTGCGGCAACTTGAGCACTCTGGCCACTAGAATGGACACAATTCCGGCGACCCCGATTTTGACGGCCTGAACCATGTGTTGGCCTACCGTATTCTTTGCGATCTCCATAGGTTGTCCGGTTCTTGGACAGTATGCTCTCATGTCTAACAACGGCAATTGGCATTCTGGCATCAAGAGTGCTAAGTATTGACAAGGAGGGGTGAGGTTCCTAAAATCGACACAGTCCCTAGTTGCATCCTCCAGCTTAACTATTGCATCTAAACAACTTAGTATAATGTCGCCCGACTCCCCGAGTCTCAGCGACTCAATGTGATACAAAAGATTATGCCTTCAGGAATTCCCAGCGGCGGTCGCGAACGCGAAATTCTGACCGCTATCGTCGAGACCTTTATAGCGACGGGTGAACCCGTGGGATCTCGAACTTTGGCTCGTTCCAATCGCGAAGGTCTCAGCCCGGCCACCATTCGCAATGTTATGTCTGACTTGGCGGAGGCGGGGTTTTTGGAGCAGCCGCATACTTCTGCTGGACGCGTGCCCAGCCCGGAAGGCTATCGTTACTACGTCGAACAGCTTACTGGCGAAGCTCGGCTGAGCCATGAAGATCAGACCCTGATCGCAGGCTCGCTCCACGGAATCACCGATGTCCAGGAATTTCTGGAGCGTACTTCGCATGTGCTTTCACTGATCTCGAAAAATGTGGGAGTCGCGGTCGCCATCGGCGGCCCCAAGAACGCGCTCGAACATGTTTACTTTTCGCGGCTGGGAGATCAGAAAGTCCTGGCGGTGGTGGTAACTCGCTCGGGAGTGGTGCGCGACCGCGTGCTGCGCCTGGATCTCCCACAAGCGGACTTGGATGTTGCCGCCCATTACATCAACGACAATTTTCGTGGCTGGACGATCGATGCCATGCGCGCGGAGCTCGATCATCGGCTGGAAAAAGAGCGCAGCGAATACGACCGGCTGATGTCGTCGGTCGAGCAACTGTATCGCCAAGGTGCGCTGGTCGCGGATGACGGTCCGCAAATGGTCTATGTGGAAGGCGCGGCCAATCTGCTCACCGGAGACGACGATCGCCAGCGTTTGCAAGACATGCTGCGCACGCTCGAGGAGAAGCAGCGCATCGTGGAGCTACTGGGCGCGTATCTCGATGCCAAACAGGAAGCCGTTCGGGTGGTGATTGGGCTCGACCAGACTCTGCCCTCGATGCGCAATTTTGTGTTGATTGGGGCTCCAGCGCGCGTGGGTGGCGAAGTCATGGGCTCGCTGGCGGTGATCGGTCCCACGCGGATTGATTATCAGCACACCATGACCGCGGTTTCTTACATTGCGCGGTTGTTTGACAAAGTCTTGAACGAATACGAGTAGCATTTTATGGTTAGAGGCAACGGAAAAACCGAAGTGGATCCGCAACTGGATGCTGAGCACGAACTTCCGCCAGCGGATGGGTCGGAAGACTCGCCCCAGGGGGCAGTTTCCGCCTCCGGCGAGGGCAGCGAACTGCAGAAACTGAAAGCGGAGCGGGACACGCTGCTTGATCGGCTGGCGCGCATGCAAGCTGATTTTGAAAACGCCCGCAAACGCGCGGCGCGCGATCAGCAGGAGTTTCGAGAGTTTGCCCTGGCGGATGCGTTCAAGGCATTGCTGCCGGTCCTCGACAGTTTCGAACGCGCGTTGCAAGCCGGTTCGGGAGACAAGTCGGAGCTGCGCAACGGGGTGGAACTCATCTACAAGCAATTGCAGGACGCGCTAGGCAAACTAGGCTTGCGCGCTATTACTGCCAAGGGCGAGCCATTCGATCCCCGTTGGCATGAGGCCATCGAAATGGTGGACACGACCGCAGAGCCAGATCATCAAATCATCGATGAGTTGCAACAAGGCTACAAGTTGAAGGATCGGCTGCTGCGGCCGGCAATGGTTCGAGTGGCACGCAACCCCAAACATTGAGATTGGCATTCTTGGCGAAAAGGACAATCCCATTCCAGCTAGCAACGTAAAACGCGATTACTACGAGGTCCTCGGGGTCGCCCGTGGATCCAGCGAGCAGGAAATCAAAAGCGCCTACCGCAAACTGGCGCTGCAATTCCACCCCGACCGCAATCCCAACAATCCCGACGCAGAAGAAAAGTTCAAGGAGTGCAGCGAAGCCTATGCGATTTTGGCGGATACCGACAAACGCAGCGCCTATGACCGCTTTGGGCATGCCGGTGTAAGCGGGGTTGGAGGATCGGCGGGGTTCGATTCCACGGTCCAGGACTTCAGCGAGATTTTTGGCGACTTTTTCGGTTTCGGCGACCTGTTTGGCGCGGGCGGGCGGGGGCGCACTCGGGCCCAGCGCGGTCCTGACCTGCGAGAAGACATCACGCTGGAGTTCGAGGAGGCGGTGTTCGGCAAGGAGACGCAAGTATCGGTCCGCCGCCATGAGACCTGCGAAGATTGCCGCGGTTCAGGCGCTGCCCAGGGCAAAGCGCCGGTCACCTGCCGCTCCTGCGCGGGACGCGGACAAGTGCGCTACCAGCAGGGATTCTTCAGCATGGCCCGCACTTGTCCCACCTGTCAGGGTGCCGGCAGCGTCATCACCGACCCGTGCTCCAAGTGCAAGGGACAAGGGCGAGTGTTACGCCACAGAACAGTTGAGGCCAAAATTCCCGCGGGTGTGGAAGATGGTACCCGCATTCGCTTCACCAGCCTCGGCGAAGCTGGTGGGTTCGGCGGCCCGGCGGGTGATCTCTTTGTCATTTTGCACGTCAAAGAGCATCCGTTCTTTGAGCGCGAAGGCACCGACTTGCACTGCGTGATTCCGGTGTCGTTCAGCCAGGCCGCACTCGGAACTGAGATTCGTGTTCCCACCCTCGAAGGTGAGCACACCCTGAAAGTTCCCGAGGGAGTGCAGTCGGGTACCACCATGCGAATCCGTGGTAAAGGCGTGCCGGTGTTGAATGGCCATGGGAAAGGCGACTTGTTCGTCGAGATTCGTGTCCAGACTCCCGGCAAATTGAACAAGCGGCAACGCGAGTTGCTGCAAGAACTGGAAGGCTCGACGCACGTCGAGAACAAGCCGCAGCGCCGCACCCTGATCGGTAAAGTGAAAGACATCTTCGGATAAAGCAACTTGCGCGGCGATTTTCCCCTGTGTACTCTGTGCCCTCTGTGGTTAAGTCCCGAAATATGACCCGCCGCCGCTGGATAGCCGACGAAGTCTCTGGAAACCAGGCGACCCTCGTCGGAGCACACGCAGAGCATCTCTCCCGTGTTCTGCGCGCCCGAATTGGCCAGGAATTTGATATCGCCGCCGGCGATGAAGTACGCCGAGGGCGCATTACCCGCATCCAGCCGGACCGTGTCGAATTTGAACTCGGTGAGATCATTCCGGTCTCAAGTCCTCCTCACATCACTCTGGCGCTTTCCATCTTTAAGTTCGACCGCATGGAGTGGGCGATCGAGAAGTGTACGGAGCTAGGCGTGGCCCGCATCGTTCCTGTAATCGCCGGCCGCACCGAAGTTCACTTGGCTGCCGCATCGGCCAAGCGCGTGGAGCGCTGGCAGCGAATCGTGCGCCAGGCAGCCGAGCAGTCCCGCCGAGCCTCGCCTCCCGAAGTATCCCCGCCGATCAAGTTCGAGGAAGCCCTCGGCTTGCCCGGGAGCATCCGGGTTCTGCTGTCCGAATCAGAAAAAGACGTCATGCTGAAAGATTCTCTGCAATCGAAGGCTTCCGACGTCGTGCTCGCGCTCGGCCCTGAAGGAGGCTGGACAACATCAGAGCTGGATCAATTCCGCGAAGCCGGATGGGCGGCAGCTTCTCTTGGCGACACCATCCTTCGCGCCGAAACCGCCGCGATTGCAGCGGCGGCAGTTGTGCTGGCTGAGCTCAGACAATGAGCACACATCTAGAACCGGTCTCACCAACGGTTTTTCCTCTGTGTCTCTGTGACCTCTGTGGTTAAAGAAAAATCAAGCCACCTGTAAGATGCCGGGCTTGTTCTCTGATATCCTCCTGCCCAGTGGCGATGTCGAAACCTATTCCTGCCGTCCCCCGCTTCGAGCCTGACGACCGCCAGCGCGAGGCGATTGACCATCTACTCGGGCCACTGTTGGTCATTGCCGGCGCTGGCACTGGCAAAACCACCGTTCTCACCCGCCGCATCGCGCAACTGGTCCGCGAAGGCCGCGCCCGTCCTGACGAAATCCTGGCCCTCACTTATACCGATAACGCCGCCGCGGAAATGCGGGAGCGAATGCGTGCCGAACTCGGCAACAAAGCCAAAGACCTTCAGGTTGCTACCTTTCATGCCTATTGCAACAATCTGCTGATTCGCAATGGCAAACAGTTAGGCGTGCTCGAAGACTACGATCTCTGGATTTTCCTACGCAAACGGCTTCGCGAATTAAACCTGAAGCACTTCATCATTCCAGCCAATGTCGGTAAGTTCCTGCATGATCTGCTTGACTTCATGCGCCGCTGCCAGGACGAACTGGTAGGTCCGGAAAAATATGCCCAGTATGTTCAGCAAGTGGAGCGCGGCGAACTACCCATCCCCCGAGTCGCAAAATCCAAAGAGGCTCTTGCTCTGACTGACGAAGAAGTCCTCGGCCGCTGCCGCGAGATATCTCGTGTGTTTACCCAAGTCGAGGGCATGCTTCGCGAAAAGAACCTCGGCACTTTCGGCCACATGATCACTCGCGCTCACGAACTGCTATGCGCCGATCCCGCGCTGCTCGCTCGAGAACGGGAACACGCTCGATTCATCCTGGTCGACGAATTTCAGGACGCCAACTTCGCCCAGGTCAAGATCCTCCAGAACCTGGCGGGCGACGACCAGAACGTCTTCGCCGTCGGAGACCCCGATCAAGCCATCTATCGTTTTCGCGGCGCTTCCAGTGCGGCATTCTCTCTTTTTCAGCACAACTTCCCCGGAGTCAGAATCGTCGCTCTCGAGAAGAACCGCCGCTCCACCTCGCCAATCTTGAAAACTGCTCATGCCCTCATTTCCAGGAACCCTGATTTCCCATCTAGCGGCCCGGGGGGAGCTCGCTTCCAACGTGCGCCACTGACTTCGGGCCGCGAGGAAGACGCTGCCCGTGCGGGCAAAGCCTTGCCCAGCCTTCCCGTGGAAGTGGTAGTCCTCGGCCCTAAAGACCGCGACCTCGAATGTTCCGACGTGGCCACGTTGCTCCGCCTGCGGCGTCGCGAATCCCGGTGTGATTGGAAAGACCTCGCGGTCCTTTACCGCCAGCACCTGCATCGCGACGAATTGGTGGCCGAGCTGGCCGAGCAGAACATCCCGTTTTCCATCGAGAACATGGATGTGATGGACACTTCTGAGGCGCGTGATTTGTTTGCCTGCATGGGCGCAGTCGTTTCTGTCAGAGACGATGCCAGCCTGTTCCGAGTTGCCGCGTTGCCACAGTTCACCGTCGACCCCGAAAGACTGCGCGCAGGGCTCCGCGCGCTGCCGCGCGATCAGGAGGCTGGCGGTGTCGCCACAGTTCTTGAGCAGATTCCTGGAGGGCGAGCCGTGCTCAACGCGCTCCAGCAAACGCGGGATGAAATCGCCAAAACTAAAGCTAAGAGCCGAGCCGCCGTCGAGACCATCATCCCCAGATTTGAGTTGGATCGCACCTCACCTGCGGTGTCTGCCATCCTCGAGTTCATTCGTAAATGGGAAGAAAAGCCCATGACCGGCACCGGCCAGATTTCCGAGCTGCTCGAGTATCTCGACTACTTTCGCGAGGCTGGTGGCACGATTCCCATGTCATCACCCGAGGTTGATGCTGTCCGCCTGATGACTGCCCATGTCGCAAAAGGACTCGAATTCGACCACGTTGCCATTCTTCGAGCCAATTCCGGATCGTTCCCCGCATCGTACAAGGAGTCTCTGGTTGAATTTCCCCGTGAGCTCCGTGATCCCGAGTCGGTCGTGCCCGAAGACGACAAGACCCTTTATGAGCAAGAAGAGCGGCGGTTGTTTTACGTTGCCATGACTCGAGCTCGCGACTCGCTCACCATCTACGCCAAAGGTGGCACTGGCAAGACCGACCCCACACCCGCTGGCTATCTTCGCGGCCTGCTCAAGGATCCCACCCTCCACCGCTATCTGCACCAGCGGTCGCCCCGCGGCTTCCAGACCGACATCTTCGCACACGCCAGCCCGTCGCCCGTGGGTGTGGCCGCTTGGGTCGGTTTGTCACCAGCCTCTGATCTAAGCGCGCGCCTGAGCGCCAGCGCCGTGCAGACGTACGAAACCTGTCCGCTACAGTTCAAGCTTGATCGTGAGTGGAGAATCCCGGGAGATGCCCCCGCCGCCATGCAATATGGCGGCACTATGCACCGCGTGCTGCGTGCTTATTACGATGCGGTCCGGCAGGGCCGCCCCATGACGGAGCAATCCCTGCTTGATCTATTTCGCACCGATCTTGCCGATGCCAAGATTCAAGACGCCTATCAGCACGATCTTTATCTCCAGCAGGGGATAGAACAGCTCAAGGAGTTTCTGACCGTGTGCCGCCGTGGCGAAATGCCGGAAGTCCTCCATACAGAGGAATTCTTCGACGTCAAAGTAGGCGCGACTACGGTAGTCGGAAGAATCGATCGCGTCGACAAGCTCCCCGACGGCCGCGTGGTCATCACCGACTACAAGACCGGCAAGCCGCTCTCGCAGGAGGACGCAGATGCGAGCTTGCAGCTCTCGATCTATGCCATGGCTGCCCGCGAAAAATGGGGATACAGCGCCGACCATCTGGCTTTTTACAACCTGAGTGAAAACACCTCGGTCCTGACCCATCGCAGCGAAACCCAGCTTCAGGAAGCCAAAGCCAAGGTGGAGGACGTTGCCCAAAACATTACAGAAGGGAAGTTTGACGCCAAACCCAGCTTCAGTTGCCGCTTTTGTGCCTATCGAGTTTTGTGTCCCGCAACTGAAAAGCGGCTCTCGGGAAGCTCACAGAAATCCAGCCACTAGAATTCAACTCTTGCAAATGGTTTCTACCCCACAAAAACTTAGGGGACGCTTTCCGCGTCCCCTTTGCTTTGCCTTGAGTGAAGGCCTAGTGTTTCTTCTTTGCGGCCTTCTTTGCTTTCTTCTTAGCTGCCATTGATCTATTCTCCCTTTCCATTGTTCATGGATTCGCAACGATCGTTTGTTGCGACTGATTGAAATCTAGAGTCATTGAAAAGTGATGTCAAGAAAAAAATGACATCATTTTCGCATTCGACCACTACACCAAAGTCACTCGATGGCATCGAAGAAGAAAATTTCGCGCGTGTGCATCGTTGTGAATGCCATGCGGAGCAGAATTTCGTTGCGTACAACCACACAACATCGCACGCCGCAGGATTTCCGCTCTCCTCGATTTCATCGCAACGATTTTCGAGTCGACGCGCCTCGTCTCCGTATAAATTCAACTTTTTCTCACGCCGCGCATCTATAATTTGACAGGTCAAATACTCGCAGGAGCAATCATATGGCTGCTTTCGACGATGTTGTCATCATTTCCGGCTGTCGCACTCCAGTAGGAAAGTTTCAAGGAAGTCTCTCGGATCTGACCGCTCCTCAAATCGGCGCAGTCGCGGTACGCGAAGCCGTGAAGCGCGCCGACCTCGATCCCAAACAAGTCGACGAATGCATCATGGGCAACGTGATCTCCGCCGGGCTCGGGCAAAATCCAGCGCGGCAGGCCGCTATCTTCGGAGGTCTCGCCCCCGAGGTGGGTGCCATGACAATAAACAAAGTTTGCGGCTCCGGATTGAAAGCGGTCGCTCTCGCAGCGCAAGCCATCCAAACCGGAAACAGTTCCATCGTGGTTGCCGGCGGCATGGAATCCATGACCAACGCGCCCTACCTGCTGCCACAAGCGCGCAAAGGATATCGCCTCGGCAACGCGCAAGTCATAGACTCCATGGTCAACGACGGCCTCTGGGATATCTACAACAACTACCACATGGGCGTCACCGGTGAGAACGTAGCCGAGAAATACGGCATAACGCGGGAGGAGCAGGACCAGTTCGCCGTGAACTCCCACCGTAAAGCAGTGTCCGCAATCAAAGAGTGTCGCTTCAAATCGCAGATCGTTCCCGTGCAGTTGCCTGCGAAGAAGAAAGGCGAAGCTCCAGTGATCTTCGACAAGGACGAATCCCCGCGCGAAGACACCACCATCGAAATCTTGCGTTCCCTTAAGCCCGCCTTCAAGAAAGACGGCACCGTGACCGCCGGCAACGCTCCCGGGGTGAACGATGGCGCCGCCGCAGTGGTGGTCACCAGCGCGACCCGAGCCAAAGAACTCGGCGCGAAGCCCATGGTCCGTATCGTGGCCCAGGCCACCAGTGGCGTCGAACCCAAATGGGTGATGATGGCCCCCGTTGGTGCTGTGCGCACGATCTGGGAGAAGACCGGCTGGAAGAACGAAGACGTTGATCTCTACGAACTGAACGAAGCTTTTTCAGTTCAGGCGCTCGGAGTCATGCGGGAACTCGGTCTCGATCCTAATAAAGTCAACGTGAATGGCGGCGCAGTTGCCATCGGACACCCCATCGGGGCCAGCGGCGCACGCGTGCTGGTCACGCTGATCTACGAAATGATTCGCCGCGATGTCCATCGCGGAATTGCCGCGTTGTGCCTCGGAGGGGGGAATGCGGTAGCGATGGCAGTGGAGCGGTAGAAGAGAACTTAGTTCACCGGCCCCAGATACTGATCCAGCCAGTTCAGAGTTTCCTTGATCAGCTCGTTGCGAGGAATGTTATGGCCGGTGTCATAAAGCAAGTGTTTCTTCTGTTCCTTCTTTGTTCCAAGCAAGCGATAAAATGGTTCCTGGTTCGACTCTATCGGGAAGAAGAAATCGTAGCGGCCGTTAAGCATCAACACAGGCTGCTTCACGTGTGAAATAAAATTGACAGGTTCGGCCTCGGGAAGCGATAGCTGAAACTCAAGTCCTCCCAGAGCTAGCACACACACTTTGATTCTTGGTTCCAGAGCCGGCACCATGCCGCCCATAGCCGCGCCCCAGCTATAGCCGTAGTACGCCACCTTAGTGTGATCCAACTCTGGACGCGTCTCCGCGTAGTCGATGGCCCGCGAGACATCCTTGACCCACATGATCACGTGGTCCCGCCACGTGCTGGTCTTGTTTGGCACGTCCGACTCCATGCCGTCGCCGCGTTCATATGTGCTCTTGTACACGGGATACAGCACGGCCCGGCCACTGCGGAGAATGGCATCCAATGCGGCGGCGTTATAGAGAGTGAACTTTCTCAGCTGCAACGCATTCGATCCCGGGAAAAAGACGACCGTCTGGAACGGAGGTTTGGCCCTCTTCGGCAGGAACAGGTATGCAGCCGCCTGCTCATCGCCATAACCTGCCGTGTAAGAGATTCGCTCCACTTTCCAATCGTCTTGTTCTTCGCCAAACGGTGCGACCAAAGCATTCAACGGCTTCTTATCATAGGTGTACAGGCCGCTGTAGGCCTTGAATAATTCGTCAGACGCAGGCTTCTCTTTCGACAAATCCCGCCTGGGCATGTTCATTACATCGAAGGCGATCTTGGGAATGGCCTCCGAATCGATGTACTTCACGCAGCGAAACCCAATATTCGACGCACGCAGAAAGGGTCTCTGTGCGTCCGGATCCACAAACATATAGTTGGGTTCGTCCCAGGCTCCGCCCAGTACGTAGCGCTTACCGGAATCTGCCTCGGTCGAGATCCACTCCTTCACATTACCCGCCATGTCATAGCCGCCCCACGGGCTTATGCCGGACTTGCTGCCGACGGGCTGCACACCCGAGCCGCCGAAATTGCTGAGCGGCACGCTGTAGGCAGCCGAGAATGGCCCCGCTGCCCGGTTCCAGTGATAGATGGTCGGCAAGCTCTTGCCGGCAAACTCAGCATAGGCCGCAGCCTCGTACCAACTGATCCCGGTGACAGGGAATTCGTCTTGCCCTTTCGGATATTCACCCTGAATCCAGTCTTTCGGCCCCGGCCGCCCGGCACTATCGCGAAACTCCTTCATCGCTTCATCCCACGCGATAGGTTTGCCATCACGCTGGAAATCTACTTTCCAATATTCACGCTTTTGATAGCCGCCCTGATCGACAAAGGCCTTGAACTGGCGATTCGTTACTTCGTATTTGTCGATCCAATAATCCTTCAATGCCAACTCGGGCATGCCCTCATAGCCAGGGATGTAAAGCGTCTTGGGATATTTGTCGGGGGCAACTCGGACCATTCCCGCCGGAATCTTCGCGGCTTCATCCAGTGTGATATCGGCCTCTGCCGAGTCACCCACGCTGAACGCTCGTCCTATCAGCGAAATCGTTGTCCGAAGCACGGTGCCGAACCCAGGTTTCTCGATCTTCCACACGAACATTCCACGCGGCTGCGGCACATTCTTGAACGGAGTCCTACCCACTAGTTCCCAAGGTGCGTCGGCATCGCCGTAGTCCCTGCGATAAATATCCGCACCAGAGGGTACAGTATCCAACGAGAGCTGGTAAGTAATGATTGGCCACTGTTTCGCGAGCGTGGGATCGCCCGGGATAAACTTCTCAGCCTTCACGGCAAGCGCGTAAGCCTCGCCAAATTTTCCCTGATCGGCCAGTTGCGAGATCTGAGGTAGAGCCACTTCGCGCGCCCAGCGGGCATCGCGGGAACGCTTTACCAGCCAGGTCACCGCCGACCCAAGAATGATGACAGTCAGCAGAAGTGGCACCAGCACTCGCGGACGCTGCACCTCCCTAGCAATCCGAGCCGGACTTAGCACCGCTCCGGATTGAGGAAATAGCAGGTCTCGGCATTGCCTAAGTTCATGCGCAAGTTCGGTGCCAGAAGCGTATCTCGATGCCGGATCCTTTGTCAGGCACCGGGCAATGGTCCGGCGAACCTCCGGCGGAATATCTCGTTTGACCTCGCTCAGCGGCTTGGGATCGTCTCTCGTGATCGCCGAAAGCAGCGCAGCACTGGATTGGCCTTCGAAAGCTCTCCGGCCCGTCAGCATCTCGTAAAATACCGAACCGAAGGAGAAGACGTCGCTACGTGCGTCGATCGCTTTGCCTTCCGCTTGCTCCGGCGACATGTACGCCACCGTCCCTACGATCATTCCAGGCGTCGTTGCCATCGTCATCGCTTCGCTGCCCGGCGGGGAAGCTGGCTCGGCAAGTTTGGCCAGCCCGAAGTCCAGTACTTTGACCAGCCCGGTCTCATCCACCATGATGTTTGCGGGTTTCAGGTCGCGGTGCACGATGCCCGCAGCATGCGCGCGCGCCAGCGCCTCTGCAATTTGTACGGCATACTTGGTCGCGAGGTCCGTCTCCAGACCACCTGAAGGAATCAATTTGTCCAGGGTTTTTCCGGCCACATGCTCCATGACCATGAAGTCAATGCCACCCTGTGAGCCGACGTCATGGACCACGCAGATGTTGGGATGCTGCAGCCCGGAAATAGCCTTCGCTTCTTGCTCGAAGCGCGCGTGCAATTCTGGATTGGACGACAGATGGGCAGGCAGGATCTTGATCGCTACCGTGCGTTGGAGCCTGGTGTCGCGGGCGCGATACACTTCTCCCATTCCGCCGGCGCCGAGAAGCGCAACGATTTCGTAAGGACCGAGTTTCGTGCCCGGGACAAGTGCCATCGACAAGCGATTATACCTGCGGCGCCGATCGGTTCCGAGTCTGGTGTCGGGTCGTCTCCCTTGCCGGGTCGTGTTTACGCTCGAGATGACGCTGACCATCCCAGGGGGAGACGGTCTGTTAACCTGTGGCTGGAGATCAACGGCCAACGCAAAGGCCGCCTTCTTGATGAAGAGATTTGCCGCTCTCTTTTTATTTTTCTATGTCCTGCCGCTCTTTGGCCAGAGCAATAGCGGCGAATTGCGTCTGAAAGTGACCGATCCGTCGGGTGTCGGTGTAAGAACCACAGTTCAGCTCACCAGTGTTGCGAATCAGTATAGAAATACTCTGGCCACCAGCGATCAGGGTAACCTCGACGTGCAGCGCCTGCCGTTCGGTATTTATCAACTCGAAATTAAGCAGCCCGGCTTCGCAGCCGTCGCAGAGTCGGTCGACATTCATTCCTCACTTCCTAGGGAATACCGAATCCAACTCAAGCTGCCGACAGTGAACGAATCCGTCACCGTGAATGCGACCAACACACTCATCGACCCCGATCAGGCAGGTTCGGTCAGTCAGATTGGCACTGACGTCATCCAAAATCGCCTCAGCTCGGTTCCCGGCCGTTCCTTGCAGGATTTGGTGAATTCTCAACCGGGCTGGTTGTACGAAGGCAATGCCGTGCTGCATCCCCGCGGCTCGGAATATCAGACGCAGTTTGTGGTCGACGGCATCCCTTTGACGGACAATCGCTCGCCCAGCTTCGGGCCTCCGATGGACGCAGACGACCTGCAATCGTTGAGCATCTATACCGCTGGGATTCCTGCTGAATATGGCCGCAAAATGGGTGGTGTTGTAGAAGTGAACACGCTGCAAGATCCCCAACCGGGTTTCCACGGTCAGCTAGTGCTCTCTGGAGGCAGCTTCGATTCAAGTGGTGCTTCTGCGAAAGGGCAATACTCCTGGGGCAAGAATACGTTCGGCGCCAGCGCCAGTGGGGCCATGACCGACCACTATCTGAATCCCGTGGTCTCGCAAAACTATTCGAATACTGGCACTCTGGGCGTTTTTTCGCTCAACTACGAGCGCGATCTCACTTCAAAAGACCGCTTACGATTCATCGTTTCTCATGAGATCTCGCGCTACGACATCCCGAACGAACAGGTGCAGCAAGCCGCGGGCCAGCGCCAAACCGCCGACAACCTTGAGACCATGGGAATCGCATCCTACGAGCATACTTTTTCGTCCAATGCGGTGGCTGACTTTCGCTCGATGTTCCGTGACAACTCGAATGACTTCAACTCCAACCCGCAATCGACTCCCATTGCGGTCTTTCAGCACAATTGGTTTCGTGAGGCATATTTCAAAGGGACCGCAACCATCAACCACGGCCGGAATGAATGGAAGTTCGGCATAGAGTCGGACAATACATTCCTGCACGAGAATTTCAACTACATCATCACCGATCCCACCCAGTTTGACAGCAGCACCCCACTTACCTTCGCCTTTCTGGCAAACCGGCCAGACCTCGAACAATCCGTATTCGTGCAGGACCAGATTCACCTGAACAATTGGACCATCAACGTCGGACTGCGCTGGGACCACTATCAACTCATATTGAACCGGCAAGCAGTCGACCCGCGTTTTGCGATTTCTCGCTACTTCCCGTCCGCCGGCCTACTGGTGCACTTTTCTTATGACCGGGTTTTTCAGACCCCATCCTTCGAAAACATCCTGCTTTCGAGTTCGACTGCGGTTGAATCGCTCGACTCGAGTTTCCTCCGGCTACCGGTTGAGCCCTCGGAAGGAAACTATTACGAAGCGGGTCTAACTAAGGAGTTCTTTGGCAAGATTAGGCTGGACACCAACTATTTTCGGCGGCTCGTAGCCAACTATGCGGATGACGATCAGATCGACAACACTTCCATCAGTTACCCGATTGCATTCCGCAAAGCCGTCCTCTATGGTGCCGAAGCCAAGCTCGATCTTCCCGATTGGCACCATTTTTCTGGTTTTGCGAGTTACTCCTATATCGTCGGCAATGCCTGGCTTCCTGTGACCGGTGGCCTCTTTTTGGGTGACGACGCCACTCAAGCGGAATCACAACTCGCCGGCCATTTCCCGGACTCGCAGGACCAGCGCAATACCGTTCGCGGGCGCCTTCGCTATCAAGTGACGTCGCGCTTCTGGGTCGCCGGTGGAATTCAATACGATACCGGACTTCCCTTCGAGTTCGATGGCGACCCGGCCACCGTACTCGCCCAATACGGCCAGCAGGTATTGAATCGCATAAACTTTGCCCGCGGCCGCATTTATCCTGCGTTTCAGGTCAATGCCTCGGCCGGTGCGGATGTTTATAACTCGGACCGTATGAAGGTGAGGTTTCAGATTGACGGGCAGAACCTAAATAACGTTCTTAACGTCATCGACTTCGGCGGTCTCTTCTCTGGCAACGCTATCGGCCCATCTCGAAGCTACGCCATGCGCCTCACCACCAATTTCTAGAGTAGATGCACAGCTCGGTGCTTCCCGTACCCTACGATCCCACCACCGCCGTCTTGTCTGATACGGGCAGCATTACCGTAAAGACGGCGCCGCCGCCCGGACCAGACGTGGCTTCCACATTCCCACTGTGTTCACGCAGAATTGCCTTGCAGATGCTCAGGCCCAGGCCCGTCCCGCGTCCCGGACGTTTGGTGGTGTAGAAAGGATCGAAGATGTTGGGCAGAATGTCCGGCGGAATTCCCGGCCCATCGTCCTGAAAGATCACCGCCACTGAATGGTCGTGCTTCTCCATCCGGATCCGCAGCGTACCCCGGTCACGCACTTCGCGCATCGCCTGCTCTGAATTCAAGATCAGGTTCAAAAACACCTGCATGAGTTGGTGCGCGTCCCCGGTGATGGGGGGGATGGAAGCCTCGTGCAGAAAGTCCACCGTGATGTTGCTCTTGCGAAGAGAGTATGCGTGCAGATGCAATGTCCGCTGCACCAGTTCGCCAAGGTCAATTGGACCCTTGCCAGGCGCGGGGGGCCGGGCAAAGTACATGAGGTTCTGCACAATTTCCACTGCGCGTCTCGCCTGCTGTTGCAACATTTGCAACTGCTTGCGGGATGTTTCTGCCCCCTGCGAATCTTGCAACAGTTCGCTCATCCCCAGAATGCCGGTAAGCGGATTATTCAGCTCATGAGCAAATCCCCCGATCATCTGACCCATGGCCGCCAAACGTTCGCTCTGAATGATCTGCTGCTCCAGCTTCTTTTCCATCGTGATGTCGCGCACCGAAACGATCACACCACTCACTTTACTTTCAGCATCAAACAATTGGCTGGCCGAAGCGCGCATGGTCCGCCAACTTCCATCGTAGTGGCGAGCGCCGCACTCGCAGGTGCCGAACTGCTGCCGCCCCGCTATCAGGTTGCGGACCAGCACCAGCAAGTCAGCCGAGTAGTCCTGTCCCGCCTCGATCTTCTTCTTCAACAGTTCTTCCGGGGTAAAGCCCAGCAGATCGTATACACGGGAACTCACAAAGCTGTAGCGTTCATCGAGATCGATCACCAGAATCAAGTCGGGGAAGCTCTCGAGCAAGTCACGCTGAAACTTCTCCTGACGCCGCAGAGCTCTCTCCATCTCGCGCCGCTCGGTAACGTCCACCAGTGTTCCCTGATAGCGGACGATTTTGCCTGACGCGTCCCACACCGCGCGAGAAGTATCCAGAAACGTGCCGGGGCGTCCATCCTTGCGCCGGAGAGTGATTTCGCGAGTGCGCACCCCGCCCTGATCGTCCGCACTCCGTCCCAACACGGGATTTTGATTAGGCTCGGAGTTCAACGCCTTGGGGTCGAGAGCCACCAACTCCGCCTTACTCTCATACCCCAGCACCCGCACCAGAGCTGTATTGCCGTCGAGAAGCTTTCCTTCCGGGGTGCTGAAGTAAATGCCTTCCTGCAGAGTCTCGAATAGCGCGGTGAATCGGCGTTCCTTTTCGTGCTCCTCGGTCACATCACGAGCCAGCGTGCTGACGCCCACGACCTCGCCACCTTTCACGATGGCATTGACTACGCAATCAAAATAGAGTGTCCTGCGGCTCGACTTCAGCCGCACCTCCACTGCCCCTGACCAGCGCTTCGTTTCAAGAAAACGCCCCAACTCGCGTTCCAGAACCTCGCGTTTGGGTTCATCCAGAAACTCTTCCAACTTGTGGCCCACGACCTCGGTATAAGGGATGCCCAACAGTTCCGCCATGCGGCGGTTAACCGTGCGCAGTTTGCCATCCAGAGAGACCGCGAAAGCCACATCGTCGATGGAGTCGATGAGCTCTTTGAAACTACGTTGTGAGCGTGCAATCAGCTGTCCCAGTTGATCGAGTTGCTGTTCGCTGGGAGTGCTGACTCGCTCCTGTAAATCCCGTACCAGAGCCTTGAGTTCCGTGACCCGCTTGCGCCGGCCGTAGGCAAAACCTGCGAACGCGATGGCGACGCACAACACACCAACCGAGAGCAAACCCAGATGATAGGGGAGATTCTGCAGACGTTCCCATGACTCGGCCGCCAGCGCCGTGGCCATCAGCACCAGAAACAACAATGCGGTCCGCCACAGCCAGTTTTCTTCTTTTTCCAGGCGACTGGGGGTGCGGGCCGGTCCCGGTTGTTTCTCTTCCTCTGACATAATTTGCGAACGCTCTGCTTTGGGTGAGCCGCACCTGGGAACTTGAGTCGTTAGCCGAATCCTAGTTCACACCAGAGGCACAAACAATGGAGGGGGAGTAGAAAGTTTGGTTCATACCTAACTATTGGTCAGCGGTCACTGATTCGCAGTGATCGCCGTCACCAAGGCTTCCTGTCAGAAAGAGTTAAGTTCAGACTTTCGGTGCGTCCGGGCGAAGTCTGGCATCTTGCCGCCGAGGTTTCCTCAACATAACACCATGCTTTATAAGACCATGAGCGCCGCGGTGTATGGCATCGATGCCAACATCATTGAGGTTGAAGTCGATATCTCCGGGATCAAGACCATGGAGGACCATTTCCACACCGTCGGTCTGCCCGATGCCGCTGTCCGTGAGAGCCGCGACCGGGTGCGATCGGCGCTCCGAAACTGCGGTTACGACATTCCCTCCACCCACATCACGGTTAATCTCGCTCCCGCTGACATCAAAAAGGAAGGCTCGGGTTTCGACCTCCCAATGGCTCTCGGTATCGTCGGTGCCTATGGGGGGCTGAATAAGAAGGAAGTCCCAGACTGCCTGTTCGTGGGCGAGTTGTCACTCGATGGCGGGGTTCGCGGAGTTCGCGGCGCGTTGCCCATTGCCATTGAAGCACGCGGCCGCAAGATTCCACGTCTCGTGGTTCCCGAGCTCAACGCCCGCGAAGCGGCCATGGTCGGTGGAGTTGACGTTTATCCGGTGAAATCGTTGCTTGACGTGATCCGTTTTGTCAACACTGGCAATGGAATTGTACCGCTCAAAGTGGATGGCCAAACCATGCTGAGCGAAGCCGCCCACTACTCCGTCGATTTCAAAGACGTGCGTGGCCAGCAAACCGCGAAGCGGGCTCTGGAAGTGGCTTGTGCCGGCGGCCACAACCTTTTGATGATCGGCCCACCAGGATCGGGCAAGACCATGCTCGCCAAACGCATGCCCACTATTCTGCCCCCCTTCACATTTGAAGAAGCGCTGGAGACGACCAAGATTCACAGCGTTGCGGGAGTGCTCGATGCCGGTGCCGGCCTGGTCGGCGTGCGTCCCTTCCGCTCGCCCCACCATACGATTTCAGATGCCGGACTGATCGGCGGCGGCGCCGTGCCCCGTCCCGGCGAGGTTTCCTTGTCGCACAATGGCGTGCTGTTTCTGGACGAACTGCCGGAGTTTCCCCGCAACGTGCTTGAAGTAATGCGACAGCCGCTCGAGGACGGCAATGTCTGCATCGCGCGCGCCGCCATGTCTCTGACCTTTCCGGCGCGCTTTATGCTGGTCGCGGCCATGAATCCGTGTCCTTGCGGCTACTTCAATGACCGCACGCGCGATTGCCGCTGTACCCAACCCATCATCCAGCGCTACATGTCGAAAATCTCCGGCCCGCTGCTCGACCGCATCGACATTCATATTGACGTGCCGGCGGTGAACTACAAAGAAATCCGCTCGAAATCCGAACCGGAGAATTCAGCCGCCGTCCGTGAGCGTGTGGTGCGGGCGAGGGAAACCCAGCTGCGAAGATTTTCTGTCACCCCCCGTGACAAGATCTACAGCAACGCCCAAATGGCGCCCCGCCATATCCGCATCTTCTGTGAACTCTCAGCCGACTGCGAACGCCTCCTGGAGCGCGCCATGCTGCAGCAAAGCCTCACCGCCCGTGCCCATGACCGCATCCTGAAGGTCGCCCGCACCATCGCCGACCTCGAAGGCGCCACCGGCCTCGAACCCAAACACATCGCCGAAGCGATTCAGTACAGAACCTTGGATCGAACGTTCTGGGCGTGAATCGTGATCCGAAAGGGAAGCTGCGGAGCAGCGCAAGAATAAAGCCCACGCCGTAAGGCGTGGGTAGGAAGCGACATGAAGTAGAAGCCCCGGAGGGGCGTAAGACCATGGGCCACACCTCCACAAATCTCCTCGTCCATCTAATCTTCAGCACAAAACAACGCGCCCCCTACATCACCATCGAAATCGAGTCCGATCTCCACGCCTACCTCGGCGGAATCATCCGCGAAATCGGAGGCGCGGCTCTCGCCATCAACGGAACCACCGACCACGTGCACATCCTGACCCGTGTTCCAGCCAAACGCTCCATAGCCGATCTGGTGTGCCTCACCAAAACCAACTCATCCCGCTGGGTCCACGAACGCTGGCCGGACCACCGAGAGTTCGCCTGGCAAACCGGCTACGGAGCATTCTCGGTCAGCGAGTCCGGGGTAGGCGCCGTGAAGGATTACATCTCACATCAGAAAGAGCATCACAAGAAGCGGTCGTTTCAAGAAGAGTTTCTGACGTTCCTGCGTAAGAACAAAATTGCATTTGACGAGCGCTATCCTTGGGATTGATTTTCTTACGCCCCTCCGAGGCTCGCTGATTCGTTTGGACCTGCCCACGGCTTGCGCCGTGGGCTTTATTCTGACTCCGCTCCGCGGCTTTGATCAGACTTGGCCTGGAACTGGGTAGACTAACCAAGTTTCGAACGTTCTGGGCGTATCCGGGCCTATGTAGGCGCGGCGTCCTCGCCCGTGCGGCTGCGTCCAATACCTCTCGGGAAATCAATCCGCTTCCCAAAATGGTCCCACTAACCCCGCTTTGCTTTTCTCTCTCCATCTGCCAAACTGACCCATACCCCATGGGTCGCATCCACATTCTTTCCGAAGCCGTTGCCAACAAGATCGCCGCCGGCGAGGTAGTGGAGCGTCCTGCCTCGGTGGTCAAGGAACTGCTGGAGAATGCGTTGGACGCCGGTTCCACTCGCATCAAGATTCAAGTCGAAGCCGGTGGCAAGAAGCTAATCCAAATCACCGACAACGGTTGCGGCATGGTCCGCGACGATGCTCTGCTCGCCTTCGAACGCCACGCCACCTCGAAGATCAAAGACGCCGAAGACCTGCTCAGCGTCGCAACCCTGGGTTTTCGCGGTGAGGCGTTGCCCTCGATTGCCTCAGTATGCAGGCTGCGCTTGGAAACTCGCGCTGCCGACGAGGACTCGGGAACAGTCATCGAAATCAACGGGGGAAAGATTTTCAGAGTCGAGGAAGCCGGGCTGCCGGCGGGCACGTCAATCACCATCCGCGATCTCTTCTTCAATACTCCGGCGCGCAAGAAGTTTCTGAAGGCGGAATCCACCGAGCTTTCGCATATCGCGTCGCTGGTCACGCATTATGCCCTCGCCCATCCCGACAAACACTTCGAATTGCACTCTGCGACGAATGCTGTGCTGGTGGCATCTCCAGTCGCTGGCCATAGCGAACGCGTATATCAGGTGTTCGGACGCGAGGTGCTGGACCAACTGATTCCGGTGGCGGCAATGCAGCCACTGGAACGAATCGGACTGCCCCAGCCACCACCCTGGAGAAGGACCGAAGACGACGAAAATCATGCTCCGGCAGAACTGGGCGAGTTGCGAGTGCACGGCTTCGTTTCCAAGCCTGAAATCCAGAAGCTCAATCGCAATTCGATCTACATCTTCGTGAACGGCCGCCTCATCAGAGACCGCCTCATCCAGCACGCCATCACCGAGGCTTACCGCAACATCCTGCCTCCGACGGTGTATCCGGTCGTACTTCTGTTTCTGGAAATGCCCAGCGGCGAAGTGGACGTCAACGTTCATCCCTCGAAGACCGAAGTTCGTTTCCGTCAGCAGAGTGTCACCCATGATTTCGTTCGCGACTCGGTACGCGTGGCATTGATGAAGGCCCGTCCCGTGCCGCAGTTCGTCACCGAAATTAGCGCGCACCCTACAGCGCCGCAATCGTTGACACCGGGGGCCCGTTCCGCCAGCGGAGGCGCAGCCGCATGGCCCGCTTCTTATGCGCCCACCGATGCGCCCGGCTTCAGCCTGCAACCTCCTACCCTGCCGCCGGTGAGTGGGCGATTCGCGTTCGGCATGGATGGAATCGCCATCGACGGAAACGCCGCGCTTTCGCTCTCACGTGGACCACAAATCGTTCCCGAGGTCAGCAAAAACGACGGCTGCACCCCGCCGATTGCGGATGAACCCGAAGTGCCCAGCGATCTAGCGCCCGCGCTGGCTTCGCTCAAACCGCTCGGCCAGATTCGTGAGTCGTTCATTCTGGCGGTGAATCACGAAGGCCTGTGGATCGTGGATCAGCATGTTGCTCACGAGCGCGTCCTGTTTGAAAAGATCCTGAAGCAACGGGCGGCGTTGAAAGTCGAAAGCCAGCGCCTGCTGATGCCGCTGGTGCTTGAGCTTACTCCCACGCAGCAAGCCGTGTTTGCCGAGATTTGTGAAGAGCTCAACCTGAATGGCTTCGAGGCCGAACCCTTTGGCACGCGCAGCTTTGCGGTGAAAGTGGCGCCTGCGGGAGTCGATGCTGCCCAAGTCGAACACATGCTGCATGAACTGCTCGACCAGTTTGCTCGGGAAGATCAGGCGCTGAATATGGAGAAGGTGCGCACCCGCGTTGCTGCTTCCATCGCCTGCCATGCTGCCATCAAGGTGAACATGCCACTCGAGCAAAACAAGATGGAGTGGTTACTCGCGGAACTGGCGAAAACCGAGTGTCCCATGTCCTGTCCACACGGCCGCCCCGTAGTTCTGCGATACTCAATGAAGGACATTCAAAAGGCGTTTAAGAGAATCTAAGAAGAAAGCTTTTGGCTTTTAGTTCTTGGCTCTCAGCTTTGTCGCAAAGATGCAACACGACACAGCATTAAGCCAAGAGCTAAGAGCCAAAGGCCAAGAGCCATCTCATGTTCGATCTCGACCAACTCCGGCGCTCCAAATGGCATCTCGACGGGCGGCCCGTCCGCACGCTCGATGAAGCTCGCGAATTCATTGAGTCCGTCGGATTCTGTCAGATGTATCCGCTGAAGACCCCGGTGCTCGCGCCGACGTTTATCGGAGCATGGGTTGGTTCGGACGAACGGTTGCCTACCTGGCAGCACGCCTATTCCGATCCACGCGCGCAGCAAGCCACCGAGTTGATGGTGCGTCTTTTACGCGAGCGTGCCGCCTACGAAGCCAATCTGTTCGATGACAACAGCGGATTGCTCGTGGCGGCTTCAGTTTTCCCCTACTTCTATGCACTGGTCGGGGATCGCAACCCGAAACAAACTCTCCTGGCAGGCGCGCGCTCTGAATATTCGCAACTGGTTTGCGACTCATTCGAGATCATTCGTCGCGATGGTCCTATCTCGAAGCATAAATTGCTCGAAGCTGTGGGAGGTGGTACCTCCGCCCCGGCTCTCGACAAGTCGCTGGCCGAACTCTGGTCGCGCCTGCGCATCACGCGAGTGGACTACAAGCCGGGAGAAGGCGCCGTCTGGGATGTTCTCTACCGCTGGTCGCCGGACGCCGTTCGCGAAGGCATCTCTCTTTCGGTGGCCGAAGCGCTTTCGGCGCTGATTTCGAAATATCTCGATTGCGTGGTCGCGGCCGATCAGCAGGAACTGGAAGCCTTTTTCGGTAATTCCGTTCCCCGTTCGCGGATCAAGGAAGCCATAAACACCCTGCTGGCCGCCCGTGAGTTGAGTTTTGTGCACGTGGGAAATCGATCCCTCATCCAGATCACTCCGGAGAAGGCGCCAACCGTGGCGCCGCTCGTCCGCCATCCCGAACCTGCAAAACGTCAGGCTCCTGTCAGACGCAGGCTCGTCGAGCGGAAACATTAGGATTCCTCGCGTCGCTGCTTCGGAATATCAATTCCAAGCTGTTCTGCTTTTTTGTACAGATGGCTGCGTTCCAGACCCAGCGCTTTCGCTGCTTTCGTGATCTGATATCTCGAGCGTTTGAGTTCGGCAAGAATTGTCTCTCGCTCGAAGCCTTGCACTCGCTCTGCCAGAGGCCCAGAGCCGACCACCGATGGGAGAGCAACCCCTTCAGCAGGCAGCACCAAATCAACCGTCTCTGCCGTAACTCCTGCGTCGGTAGCCAGCAGCATCAGTCGCTCCGCTACATTCCGCAATTCACGGACGTTTCCCGGCCAGGAATGCCGCGACAGCTTCTCAATCGCCTCGGGATTAAAAGCGATTGGCTTCCAACTGTTCTGCGCGCAAACCTGCGCGGCAAAATGCGCCACCAGTACTGGAATGTCATCGCGGCGCTCGCGCAGCGAAGGCAGCACCAGCGGGAATACAAACACCCGATGAAAAAGGTCCTGGCGGAATTTCCCCTCGCGCACCAGACCTTCAAGATTGCGATGAGTAGCGACCAGCACGCGCACGTCAACCGTAATCGGCTTGTCTCCACCCACTCGCTCAATTTCGCCCTCCTCCAGTACCCGCAACAGCTTCGCTTGCATCGCAAGCGGCATGTCGCCGATTTCATCAAGCAAGATTGTTCCGTGCTCTGCCTGTTCGAACTTTCCAATATGACGCCCGGCCGCGCCGGTGAACGAGCCTTTCTCGTGACCAAACAGCTCGGACTCGATCAGTTCCGCCGGTACCGCGGCACAGTTCAGAGTCACGAATGGCCCCTTGGCACGCGGACTATGTTCGTGTAGTGTGCGGGCAACCAACTCTTTCCCAGTCCCAGTTTCTCCCAGGATGCAAACCCGAGTTTCGCTGGCCGCCACTCGTTCCACTTGGGCCATGAGCTTGCGCATCAAGTCGCCGGACCAGACCATCTCGTGTTTCCCCAGCCGCTGTCGCAACTGCCGGTTCTCGGCTTCCAGTTGCTTTAGCTTGAGGACGTTCTCAACCGTGAGCAGCAACCGGTCCGTGGAGATTGGCTTTTCCAGGAAATCGAATGCTCCCAGCCGTGTGGCTCGCACCGCCATTTCGATGTGCGCCTGCCCCGACATCATGACCACCGGAGTGTCGTTTCCTTGTGCACGCAGATTTTCCAAAAAGAAAAGCCCGTCTTTACCCGGCATCACCACATCGCAGAAGATCAAATCAAACGGTTGTGCCTTCGCAAGCTCCAGCGCTTTGGCCGCATTGTCACACACCGAAGCATCGTGACCGGCCAGGCGGAACGCTCGCGCAAGCGACGCCAGAGTATTGGTCTCGTCATCAACAATCAACAGGTTGGCTTGCTGCGCCACGAATCTCTCCTCAGGATGTTGCGCTGACAGCTTGATCCGCCGCCAATTTGTCGACATTCCCAGGTAACTCAATCACGAAAGTGGTTCCGCGCCCGGCATCACTGCGTACGCTGATTCGGCCTCCGTGATCGCTGACGATCGACTGCACAATCGCTAGTCCAAGCCCAGTGCCATGCGCCTTGCTGGTGTAATAGGGCGTGAACAGCCGATCACACTCCTCCGGCGTGAGACCGGCTCCGGTGTCAGCCACCTCGAGAACAGCCCACTCGCCATCTCGTCGGGTGCGTAGTGTCAGTCTGCCACCCTGCGCCATGGCGTCCATCGCGTTCAGTGTTAGATTCGAAACCACTCGATGCAAAAGCTCGGGATCGGCGGCGATTGTCGGCATGTCGCCCGCGAGTTCCAGTCTACATTCAATCGCAGTACGTTCCGGAGCGCGTAGCTGCGCCTGAAACAGGCGGAAGACGGTCTCCACCACTTCATTCAGCTGGACCCGCTGAAACTGTGGTTGCGGCATTCTGGAAAACTCGCTGAACCGCGAGACGATCGTCTTCAGGTTTGCGATCTCGGCCAGCAGTGTGGACGCACTCTCCCGGAAAATCTCCTCGAACTGCTCCCGGCTCTGCTCCCTCGCTCGCAACAAATTCTCCACCGTGAGCTGAAGCGGAAAAAGAGGGTTCTTCAACTCGTGCGCCAAACGGCGAGCCAGCTCACGCCATGCCGCCACGCGCTCGGACTGTACCAACTGCTCCTTTTGCTGCAAGAGTTCGTCGGTCATGCGATTGAAAGACTCCGCCAGTTCCCCCAGTTCGTCCGCCGAAGTGACGGCGACCTGAGTGTGCCAGTCGCCGGACGCAACCTGGCGCGCGGCCTGCGCAAGCTGTTCAACCGGACGCGTAACCCGTGACGCCGCCCACCCACTCAGCAGAATCGCAAGCGCCACGCCCACTGCACTGCCCAGCCATGCAGCCGTGCGGATCTGATGGCGAACTTCGACATAAGGCCGCCGCGAATCCGCTACCAGCAGGACGCCCAGGAGTTGGTGATCCAGGCCAGTGAGCGGAATCGCATTCACGATTTCATCGTCGGATGCATTCAAAGACCAATGCACGAGCGCCGTGACTTCTTGCATATGCTGTTGAACTTGCCGGATCAGTGGAACCACAGGATCGGCTGATTGCACCGGCCCGGAACTATCGATTAGAAGTTTGGGTGAGAATTCGCTTTCCAGGTTCTGATACAGCATGGCTCGCATGCCCGGCGGAGGTTCAAGACGAGCGAGAAAATTCCGGTCCAGTCGTCGCCCTCCGACAACAGAAAGCGGTTTGTCCCCAACGTTCACTTCGCGGATTGCAAATACTCCCAGAGCCGCGCCATCGGGTAGCTCTTCCCGCTTGAGGAACGCTTCTTTGGGGACGGAACTGGGCACAGGATCCTTGTAGCCAAATTTCGCCGGCCATTGTGCCGATGAAAGAATCGTTCCCTGACCATCGACGAACTCCAGAAAATCCAGTTGTTGATTCTCTGCGACCGCCTTGGCCTCATTCAAATAACTGCCATAATCTGGCGCATCATTGCCCAGCGCGAGAGCTATGCGGGATGCGGTGTCTCCTGTGGCAATCGTCCCCACCCGTCGCGCCACTTCCTCGCCCTGGCGGGCGAAGTCGCGGCGGAATTGCTCGACCAAGGCAACCGTGCGCTCTTCATTATTGTGTTCAAACGAACGCCGAACCAAAGCAGATATGATCCACGCTACCGCCGCTACCGACAGAAACGCGGTCACTGCCAGTGTCACCAGTAGCTTGCGCCGAAGATTCATGGCCGTTCCGCGGCCAGCCAGACCTCTGGCAGCCGCCAGTTCCCGTCGCGTGTCTGGACCCAATTCCTCACCGTCTTAGACACCGCGCAGGCCGTCCGCAGATGTAGCAGAGGAATCACACGCTGTGATTTCAAAAGCGTGTTCTCGGCAGCATATAGGTTGTCCACCGAGTCTCCATTGATCTTCAACTGCGGAACGCCGAGCGAAGCGGTGAGTTCGGCTAAAGCCACTTGCGCGTCGAGCGAAGCCAGAGGTACTCGAACCAGTCTTACATCGGAAGCTCCGGACGCAAGCTGGAGCCGAAGTCCGGCGTCACGAGCATTCAACACAATGCGTTCTGCCAATACACGCGCGATGGGATCATTGAAATCGAATCCGAGGTTCCAGACATTGGTTTCCGGGACCTCGGCACGCTCCTGCTGCGCCCGGGTCAGGTTGACTTCAACCGGAAACAGAAAGCTATATCCTGTCACCCAGTTCGGCAGTAGACTGCCCGCGGCCTCGCCTCCGTTTTGCAGCACCACCGAATTCAGCAATCGTCGATCAATGCTGAGCGAAAGCGCATCACGCTCTTTCGCATCCGCGGCCGACTGGGGATCGCGATTGAACACCAGGGCCACCAATTCATGGGGAGCCGAGGTTTCAATCTGGCGGCCCTCGGTCGCTGCCCGCCGCAACTGCTCGGGAGCAACTTCGACAATCTGGGCCTTGCCGAGATCGAAAGAAACCATTTGCTCGCGGAAGTTTTTGCCCATCTCGATTTCTATCGAGTCCAGAAACGGACGTCCGCCCCAGTAGTCATCGCGGGCCGTTACCACCAGCTTTTTCCCAGGATCCCATTGCGTAATCACAAACGGCCCTGTGCCGCCAATTTTCCCGCTCTCACGCTTCAGAATGCTGTTGCGAGGCAGCGCCAGTTCCGCCGGCAGATCGGGATCAGCAGAATCTCGCTCAATGATCACAGCATCGTCCGTCGAAAACACCTTCCATGTGGGATTCGTCGCCCGTAGCGAACTGGCAACGATCTCGGGAGACAACGCCGTTCCATCAGGGAAAGTCACTCCCCGCCGTAAAGAGAATTGCCAACGTTGGTTGCCAGATTCGGCCTGCCAAGCCATGGCCAAAGCCGGTTGTGGGCGGCCCTGATCGTCAAGTGTGACCAGCGTGTCAAAGACCAGGCGAAAGAGATTTCCGGATCCAGCCCAGTCCGCTTGGTTAGGATCCATGGAGGTCGGCGCAGCGTGCAGGCACACGTGCAACGTTCCGCCATAGTGTGGACGCGTAGCCGCCGGAGCAATGACGGCAACCAGCAGACTAGCGGCTGCAAGTAATCGATAGCCTCGATGCTTCATATCGGCCTGTTTCTCGATCTTGTGCGACGGCAATCACGCTGGCGCTGTCGGAATCCGTCCACAGCGCCGTAACGCCGCCGCCGAATTCTACCGGCGCACTCACCGCCACCGGTTCACGGTCTGCAATCTCGAAAGCTTGCACCGTGTCACCGGCGCTGTCCCGCGAGGTGGCCAGCACCTGCCAGCCTAGTCCGCACCCACTTCGCATGCTGGCAATGTCGCTGCCCCAAGCCCACCTCGTCGCCGTCTGATCGGTCATGCCATCCAGCAAATGTACTTGCCCATCAACCGCGCTGAATATCCACAGCGTGTACTTTTCTCTGGGCAACGCTGCTGCGGAATAGAACGGTGCAGTTGCAGTTTGTTTCTGTACCCCGGGCGAGAGCACCCCGGTGAAGAAGTTTCGCATAGGAGCGAAAAAAGCGTTCAATGCAGAAGGTTCTGTCGCCAGCGGCCAGGGGTCGTCGCTTTCGCGGCACTTCAGGGCCAGCGGAGCAACCGTCGTGCTCTGGCATAGCACGCCCGGCAAATATGCATCGAATAAGTGGTCTTTTCTCAGAACCAATCGTCCCCGCAGATCGCGCGGCCATGGATGCGCGTGCGAAATAACCAACATCTGCTGCGCCAGCCAATGTCCATTCTGCACCGCGTAAAGCGCAATCCTTTCCGGCTCCAGAACAATCATGATCTGTGGGCTGCTGGTTGGTAGGGCCACATCCAGAATACGGTCTTCACTCGTCCACAGCAGAGCCTTATGAATCGTCAGCGGTGCGGTCGATCGCTCCCCCAAGGCAGGTGGAGTGCGAGGCGTGGTCACCATCACAACCGACGGCTCGTTGTTGCCTACGTGAATTTCTGCGATCCAAACATAGCTTTGCAGGTTTTCCGACAAAGACACCTGTACCGTAGCAGCGGCTTGATCGGCAGCGACAACCTGAACCCCGAGAGCCGCCAACTCCGCTACCAATCCGCGGCGAATATCATCCACCTCTGACTGGCCTAACGACGACCGGTTGGTGAGCTCAAGCGCAACCGTGCCGGGGCCGGTCGCGGCTGCCATCTTGCGAGCAAATTCCGCCTCGGGAACGCGCCAGTCGGCGGCGGAAACTACTGTCGCAGCGACCATCAACAGCAAGCAGCACAAACCCCGAAGAAAGTATGCGCGCAGCAGGGCCATCTCCTGAATGCGCGCATTATAAACCGGGTTGGGATGGCGTTCTGACATGTGTCCCGGTACTGATTAGAGTCAGGGACCGCTTATTTTGGCTGCTGATCTTCCGGCTCTTCGGCCTGCGTTGCATGATTACTCACGTTCATGCTGCGCAGTACGTCATTGGCGAAGAAAAACTTTCCATCCGCCGGCACCATCATAATTTGCAACTTGTCCGACAACCGTTCCGCAACAATCTTATTGATCAGTAGCGGATTTTGTTTCAAGATCGCGCCTTCACCCCGCATGCGTTCCGCATCCGCCACCGCCGTAACTCGAATGCGATCCGCTTCAGCCTCCGCCAGCAGCTTGCGCCGCTCCATTTCTGCCTTGCTGTCGATCACCTTGGCCTCAGCTTGAGCCTCCGCGTTCTTGACCGTGGTTTCCTTGCGTGCCTCGGCTTCCAACTTCGATTGCTCGATCTGTTTCTGCTTCAGCGGAAGCGTGTACTGCATGGCGTCAGCTTCGCCTTTAGCTTGCAGAACCCGCACCTGAGCTTCTCCCTCCGCCTGCTTCACTTGCTGGGCTTTCGTCGCTTCGGCTTGCAATTCAGCGATCCGCACCTGCTTTTCCTGCAACTCAGTCTCGATCCCCATACGGTCATTTTCTTGTTCCTTGAGTAGCAAGCTCTCCAGGCCCTGGGAATATTCCGGCGGCAGCTGGATATCGCGCAGCATTACTTCCTTCACCACGATTCCATCCGCTGCAAGCTTCTGTGTGATGACATCGGCTGCGCGTTTGCGAACCTCCTCCCGCTTGGCGGCGAATACATCTCGGACCGTGTAGTTGGGCACCAGCTCCCGCCACGCGCTCGCTACCACCGCGGGCACAATTTCCCTTTCCACCGGCTGCGGCAGGTTGGCCTGAATGTAATCCAGATGCTTGGGATCGAGCCGGTACCGCACCGTGATGGCGAGGCCGAGCGTGAGCCCTTCCTTGGCCTGCACATTCAGCGGCTCCGGCTTCTTGCCGGCCGCCGCCGCTTCCACCGAGCCAGTGGTAAATAGCTGATCGCGAGTATCGAACAGCGCCACACTCTCCGCCAGCGGCGTAATAAAATGCGCTCCCGGATACAGGGTTCCCGCCAGCGTGCCGCTGGTCTGGCTCACACGAACTCCGGCCGTGCCGCTGGGAACCACGATAATGCCGAGCGCCAGCAAGATTGGTCCCCATGCCAGCAATGCCAGCCCCAGCGCACCCCGCCAGCGGACGTGCGGAGCAGGAGCCATCGGCGTGGTTCCACCCTCCACCGCTCGTTGTCGATAGCGGAACCCAAGGTAAAGATCATAGGTAAGAACTCCTGCGGCCGTCGCAATCATCGCGATGCCGCCCCAAGTGAGCAAATATTTCAGGAACAACATAAGGTCTCCTCAACTGGCCCGGCGCTGGCGTTCAACTCGCACTGTTTGCGGGGCAAAGAGCATGCTCAGCACCTTGCCGAAGATGAACTCCTCCACCAGGATCGCGAACCCCAGCGAGAACGCCATTCCGCCGATTACGCTGATTGCTGTCATGAGAAATTGCATCTGCATGCTCTTTTGCGCTTGCCTCCAATTCGGCGGCACGCCAAAGACCGGAGCCTAAACAGTTGACTAGTGGGGAGTTTGTAAGAACAAGCCTGGGAAAGGAGCGTGTGCGATCAAACACACCGTGGCAAGCTGACCACAGAAAGAACGCTAGCAATTAGGTCGCAAGTACTGTGTGTCGCCGACGAAGGGCGAGGCGGGGACAGGTCTAATTTGTTGGCTCGTGGCTACGGCCAGCGCTTGGCGGTATCTTCCCATCCCACTGCTCGCGTCGCCGGCTGGGGATTGGTGTTGACCGCGGGTTGCGTCATACGGATGGGCTGTTGCTGCGTTGTGATGGCCGGTTTATTGTTCGTGGCCTCGGCAAGCATTTCTTTGTCTTCGGACAGCAACGGCGCTGTTACTCGAAGCGCTTCGACTTCTTTTTCAAGTCTCGCCAGCTCCAGTTCCTTCTGGCGAAGAACCTCATAAACATTTTTCATACGTAAGCACCTTTTGCCAACGTGTTCTGAGGATATTGGCCGCACTTTAACAGGTATCGCAGGATTGTCAAGGCCCGAAGAGATTCGGTAGTGGGTAGTTATCTAACTACCCACTACCAGAGATTCCTGCCCTAGTGACCACGACCCTGCCTATGCTGAACCGAAATCGGGTGTAACATTGGCGCGCCATGGAACCATCAGTTCGTCCCGGCAACGCCCCTTCACGATGGAAGAGAATCCTGCTCGTGCTCGCTATCCTCTTTTGTCTGCTGTTCGAAGCCGGTCGAATCACCGGCCCTGCCACTCGTCCCACTCAATTCAATGCTGCCAATTAACCTTTTCCGAATCTTGGCGTCTAAGTTATCAATGGGTTAGGGTACGCACCAGACGCCTATTTCGTCCCAGAAGTGGACAAGAAATGTGCGCTTTTGCACACCGAAATTGTCTTTGGAACGATCTTGTCCTGGTTTGCGTATCCCCGAACACGAGGTTGTGTGCGACAGCCAAAAGCGGTCGCTCGCCCACTAAGGTGCAGTCTGGAGGCAGTTATGCAGGACGGCAAGAATGGCAGTAACGGAGCAAGTGGCGCGAGTCTAATGAACGGAGATTCCCACGTTCAGGAAGTGGTCAAGACTGCGCATGAGGAATTACGTCAGCTCATGAAACAACGTGCCGAGATCATGAAACGCATCGGTACGCTGAAGCAGACCATCGCTGGATTGGCGAACTTGTTTGGAGACGAAATCCTGGGCGAAGACCTGCTCGAGCTGGTCGACCGCAAAACCGGAGGTCGTCAACCCGGGTTCACCAAAGCCTGTCGCTTGGTGTTGATGGAAGCGGGGCGTGCCCTCAGTGTGCGCGAAGTCTGCCAGCAAATTCAGGACCGCATGCCGGCGGTGCTGCTGCGTCACAAAGATCCGCTTGCCTCCGTCACCACCGTCCTCAACCGGCTGGTGGATTACGGAGAGGCGCAGAGTGAAGTTCGGGAAAATGGACGGCGCGCCTGGCAGTGGGTGTCGGAACCCGCCCACAGCAACTTTGGATCGGTGCCCATCCAGGCACACTCCATTTCTGAATTGTGAGTTCTAACTTGTAGGCTGAGCTCGGGAGAGTTTAACGTCGGCGCCGCGGAGTCTTTCCCCGCCGAGGCTCGACGGATATCAGAGGTTTTGCAGAAGCTCGTCGAAGTTCCGTTGCCCCATCTCGAGAAAAAGAAAACTCGCGGCGGTCTTCAGCCGGTCGTAGCTTTCCAAACCGAAAATGCCACCCACCTCGCGCAACTCGTAGAGGCTGGGCGCGGGAAGCACTTGCCAGGAATCCAGCCGGATCAACAACCACAAACGCAGCTTGATCGTAGTCAGCAAAGAGTAAAGACGCACTTCTACCGCGAGCTGCTGCAGGTCGCGAGCCAGTAGAGCTGCCTGTTCGTCACCGCTTTCCGCCTCGCGGTTGGCCCAGTCGATCAGCACGGCTGCGTTATGCGCCATGCGCTGTACGAAAGCTACATAAAGATGAATGCGCTTGCGCTGCATTCTGCGGAAGTCCTTGCGGCTGAGGTCGCAGCGCAGGTGGGCTTCGATATTGGCATCGAGCAGGCTCTCGGCCTTTTCCAAATCCACGGGGAGCAGGAAGTCGACCACATCTTCAGCCGTGCGATCGGGGAAATGAAACCAAATCCAGCCTGCAATCACCGCGCAGCTTATGAAGCCTGCGGTAATCGTCAAGTTCCAAAGAATCGTAATTATCATGGTCGCCGTACCCTCCGTACTATCTCTTTATAGCGGCCCAGTTCTTGCGCCGACACAGGAGGCTGCTCGGCGCGGGGAGGTTCTGTCTTAACTGGAACGACAAAATACCAGAGCCAAATCAAGACTGCAACACTGTACGTGATAACCGACACCAATCCCCACAAGAATTTGAATTTTGTTCCGAATTCGTAAAATTTGGTGGTGGTGAACAGGGCCACGGTCGCAAACAACCCGTAACCCGCACAAATGCCGAAGGCTTGCTGCCGCCAGCGCAATCCAAAAAGCAGGACCATGGTCACCAAAAGTGCAAACATGGCCACTTGCAGCAACCTCACCCCAAGTTCAGCACCTATAATCCAGGCAACTACTCCGCCCTGAAGCCCCTCGGGTACGGAAAGATTCCGCCAGATAGTCAACGCCAGGGACAAAAGCACAATCAGGGGAAATATGGGAGGGAACCACCACAAGCGATTGAAGTTCCGAAAAACGTTGCGGAAGACCTCATACATCACCGCGATACCCAGCAGAGCATAAGCAGTTTCGGTAGTCCAGTAAACCCTCAAATAGATGGAGTGGTGATTCTGAACCAGGAACCGGCTGATGCCCGCGGTGACGGCAAAGACCGTGTAAGCAAAAAACCACGGAAAGATCCGAAAGCTTTGCTTGCGGACCAGCACCCACAACAACACTGCCTGCAGCGGCAGCTCTCCCCACCACAGGACGAAATTCAGCAAAGTCATGGCTTGTGAGCAGCTTAAACCAGCCGCTCACAAGCCACCAAGATACTTTCTTTGGGGTAACCAGCCGTTCCACTACAGCAAATGGATCAGTGAAAAGAACATCGACCACGCCACTGGCGCCGACACATGAACGGGAGGCGGTCCCGGGCCTTCGGGCGGTGGTCCCGGGCCTTCACCCAGGGCAGGGATCGCGCAGGTGGCCAGCGAGAGTACCGCTGCCAGCGTAATTGCTTGTAGCGTGCGTTTCATATTGCTCTCCTTTTGTCAGTTTGGCCTTCCCCGGAGTGCAACTCCGACTGGGGGGAGTCCTTATTGGCCAAAAGGATAGCGCGTTGGAGGGATTTACGGCGTGGAATCACGAATTTGTTTCGCAGGGCTGAATTGCATAACCGCGGGAAGCCCGCAGGTACCAACTAAATGATGCCAATAGAGAGCTGGGGCAGCAACACGCAAAAGCTCGCTACGATATTGTTATCAAGCCACTTACCAGCCACTACAGCAGTTTGAGCCCCGTTACTCAGGAGGCAAAAGCATGCCTTTTTCCAGGTGCCGGGTGACGTGGGCATAGGACGCTGCATGGGGATCGTGGGTCACCATCACAACCGTCTTGTGGAAATCTTCGTTCAATCGCTTGAGGATTTCGAGTATCTCCGTGGCCGAATGACTGTCAAGGTCGCCGGTCGGTTCATCCGCCAACAGCAGAGTTGGGTCGCTCACAATAGCGCGCGCGATCGCGACTCTTTGTTCTTGCCCGCCGGAGAGTTGTTTCGGAAGGTGATGAACTCGCTCCTCCAGACCCACCAGCTTCAGCGCAGTCATCACGTGATCGCGGCGCTGCTGCGAGTTCAGCTTGGTGAGCAGAAGCGGCAATTCAACATTCTCGAACGCGGTGAGTACAGGAATCAGATTAAAAGTCTGGAACACATAGCCAATATGCTCGTTGCGCCAGCGCGCGGCCTGGCCGTCGTTGAAGCGGAATACGTTTTCGCCCAACACCAACAACTCACCCGATGTCGGACGGTCAATGGCCGCAATCATGTTCAGCAACGTCGTTTTGCCGGAGCCGGAGGGGCCCATGAGCGCCATAAATTCTCCGCCGCCGATCTCGATGGAAACATCGTCTAACGCCCTTACCTCAAACGCATCCCGTTTGAAAATCTTGCTGACATTACGGACCTGGACTACTTTTGTTTGCGTCGCGGTATTGGTCATTGTCGCTGTGCTCATGACTGTCCCTTAATCTTGATTTTGTCGCCGTCCTTCAAATTCGCCGGAGCGTTAGTGATGACGCTTTCGCCGCCTACCAACCCCTGCACCAGAAAGCCGCCGCTGCGCTGGGAAATGACTTGAACATCGCGCCGCAACGCTTTTCCGTTGAACGCCAGTAGAACCATCTTCTTGCCATCGCGGTCGCGGATTGCTCCGGTCGGCACCAGCACCCCCGATGACTGCGTTCCAACCGTCTTCTTCGTGTCATCCGCCAGGAACTTCACCGTCGCATTCATCTCCGGACGCAAATACTGGTCAGGATTGAGAATCTGTACCTTGACCTGCACCGTTGCCTTCTGACGATTGGCCTCCGGAGAAATCTCGTGGATCTCGCCATCGTACTTGCGATCGGGGTAGGCGTCGACCGATAGCACGGCCTTTTGCTTGGCCGACAACTTGGCGAAATCGTCCTGCGCGATATCAAGCTCCACCTGAAGATCGTTGAGATCCGCGAGCGCGACCACCTGGCCTTGCGGCCCTCCTTCAGCTCCGCTGGCGAACTGCGCCGTCACCAATTCACCCTTCTCTGCCGTGCGTTCCAGAATCGTTCCCGTTACTGGCGCGCGAATCAAAGTCGCATCCAGCATCGACTTCGCATAAGCTGCCTGCCCTTCGGCCTGTAGCAATGCTCCCTTAGCCCGGCTGATTTCCTCTTGCCGTGGGCCAATCTTCATCAACTCGAAGCTTTTCTGGAGCGAATTCACCCGCTGCTGATCGGAATCAAACTTGGCGGTCGCGTCGTCAAACACCTGTTTCGATAAGACTCCCTGTGCCCACAACTCGCGATTACGGTCGAGCGTAATCTTGTCGTTCACCAAAGTGGCTCGGGCCTCGTCGAGGTTGTGTTGCGCTTGGGCAATCTCCTCCGTCCGCGAGCCGTTATGCAGTTCTTGCAGATAAGCCCGCGCGCTGTCGGCTGCGCCCTCTGCCTGCTGATACTGGGCGCGGAATTCATCATCTTCCAGCCGCACCAATACCTGGCCCTCTTTCACATGATCGCCTTTTTCCACGCCGATCCAGGCCACGCGCCCCGTCACCTTGGAGTTCACATTGATCTTGTGGTGAGCCACAATGTAGCCGCTGGCCGTAAGCACCGAACCGCCGACATCGCCGCTATTTTCAGCGGCAGCGCGAACCACTTCCACCTCGGGAGCATCCGGCGACAGCAGCCGGTACGCGAATGTGCCCAGGCTCAGCACGGCCACTACCGCGATCCCAACAATGATGTAGCGGCGCGCCCAGCCGGCAGGCTCTCCCGTCGGCGGCGCCGACCGGTCGATGCGCAAACCCTGCAAATCCGCGTGTTTGGTGTCCAAAAGCATAAGTCAGCTATTTGCCCAACCTCTGTGTACCTCTGTGCCCGAAGCCTGCCCTGAGCGGAGTCGAAGGGTGGTTAAGCCCTAAAGTAGAGAGCACCCAGCCATTAATCCCGTAGCGCAACCAGAATCTCCCGCCGCGCCGCGTGCCAAGCCGGAGCAATCCCGCCAAACAATCCCATAACTATGGCAAATACCACCGCGGAAATCACCACGCTCGGTGTCATCCGCAAACTGAACACAGCTTCGCTAAATGTCACCGGATTGTTCGTCCCCGTCGTCATTCCATTGAATGGCAGCATCAAAACAATGCCCACCGCCGCTCCCAGCATCGACAACAGGACCGATTCGAAGACAAACGAAGTCAGAATGCTGGACCGCGAGAAACCAATCACTCGCAGGGTCGCGATCTCACGCGACCGATAAGCCACCGCCGCATACATCGTATTCATCGCAGCAAAGCAAGAACCGATGGCCATAATTATCGCTACCAGCGTGCCCACAAACTTGATCGGACTGCCACTGCTGGTCTGTTTCGCCCAATACTCGGTTTCAAGCATCCCATTGAGCTTCAGCCGCTGATCATCGCTGACCCGGTTCTTCAGCGCATCCGCGGAAACCGGATCCGTAGCCCGAATCAGCGCCGAGTTATACGTCGGCCGGTCGAAGTCCGACGACAACTGATTGATGTCTCCCCAGATTTCCGAATCATGTGCCGAGCCGCCGGTATCGAAGATGCCCACCACGTTCCACGGGCCTTTGCCAATCCACATGCTGTCACCAATGTTCGCCTGCGCAAACCGGCTGTGAATCGATTTGCTCACCACAATCTCGCGCTGCCCAGGCGTGAACCATCGTCCCGCCACCAGCTTCACCTCCGGACGCATCGCGATCCCGGTCGGCGTCAGAAATCGCACCGTAACGTTCGTCTCTCCCGTCCCGTCATTCCGAGGAAGCACCACAGCGAGCAAATCTTCACCCGAGACCAGCGGCTGACCTTGCGCGTCGCGCGCCACTCCCGGCAACTCTTTCATAATCGGCAGTGAATCTCGATCCACGCCGCCAGCCGATAACTCCGCCGTCGCTCCCTTGCGCAGCACCAGGACATTCAGTGTATCGCCGCTGCCCTTGAAAGCCGCATTCAACCCCGCCAGCAACGCCATAATAAAGATCGCCGTAGTGACCGTCAGCGCAATCCCCAGAGATGTCATCACCGTGGCACTCTTGCGCAGCGTCAGGTTGCGAATGTTGTACTGGATGGGCACTGCCATAATTTGCTCCGCCTAACCGTCGATCCCGTTAGCCAATATGCCGCAGACCGTCAACAATATTCCCTCGCGAGGCGTTATAAGCCGGCACAAACGAACTGATGACACCGACTGTCGCCCCCACCAGCACCGCGACCACGATAGTCGCAATATTCGGCTTCACTCCCGCAAAGAAAAGTCCAAGCCCAGGCATATGTGCGATTAGGAAAACAATCGCCGAAGCTCCCACCGCTCCCAGCAGCCCGCCTACTGCGGCCAAAGTGACCGCCTCACTCATAAATAATCCCAGCACCGCGCCCCGAGTAAAGCCCAGCGTCTTCAGCAACGCGACTTCGCGCGTCCGCTCGCGAATCGACATCGCCATGGTGTTCGCCGAAACCAGCAGCGTCGCAAACACCACCGCTGCGCAAATGCTCAGAATGAATGCCTTCACATTGCCCATCATTGCTATGAAGTCGAGATTAAAGGCCTTCTCACTCTCCGATTTTGTCGGTCGGTCAGTGTTGCGGAAAGCCGCATCGATGTCCTTCGCTACCTGCGGCACTGCCGTCGGTGAATCCGCCAGCACTCCGAAGAACCCGACCAGACCCTTGATTCGCGCGTAGCCTTCGTCTATATAAGTATTGTTGAAGTACAGCGTTTGCGTGTTTTGCGGCGCGGTGAAGATCCCGCGCAACGTGAGGTCCAGATCCAACGGAAATAGCGTCCCCTTAATAGGAATGCGGTCGCCGATCTTCCACCCATACTTCGCGGCCAGTTCGGAGTCCACTACACAGCCAGCGCGATCCTTCTTCCACGCCTCTAGCTGGTCGGGAGGAATATGGAAGTCGGTCATGACCAGAAATAGTTCCTGCGGATCAGTCCCAAACTGCGCAAAGAAATTCTTTGCCTTGTCGTCTTTATATTGCCCGCCAAACCAGGTTTCGTTGACCACCTGCTTCACTCCCGGTATCGACCGGATCCGCTCGCGGTAAGAAATAGGCAGGAACTGGATGAGCGAAACCTTGTGACGCACAATCAGCCGCTGCGCCGATTCCGCGCTGCCATCGGACAGATAAAACGCCCGCCAAATCGTCATCATTACCGTCAGCAGCAACAGGGAAAAACTGATACTCAGCAGCGTCAGGATGCTGCGGCGCTTGTTGCGAAAGGCATTCTTTCTGACAAAACTGACCAGGGTCATGATTGAACTCCCGAACTTCTAAAAAGCGACACCTACAGGAAAGAGAAACGTCCAACGCCCCGCTGCGGGACTCACAATTCTCTCCAGCATAGCCGAGCCCGTGAACCCGGACAACAGTCTTTAACAACCTTTTACAACTTGAATCATCGCTCCCAGCCATCCCCCACCGCCAGTGGAGATCGTCACCGAACCGCAATGACAAATGTCACCCAGCGAGTCTTCTATCTATAACGAGTGGAAGGGGAAAAGGTTACGGGGGAACTGGCGAATCATCGCCACTACACTCATTGACTGGGTTGTGACATCTGTATCATGGAAAAGGTTCCCGACGTGACGTTAGCTTCCTTGCTGCAATCCAATCCGGTTCCAGTCAGTGTCCAGGAGCCCCCGATGGCATTTCTCACGAAGCTTCCCTGAAGCGCAAGAGTGTTCATCCCATTGGGGTTTGAAGGCCCTGACTGGATTGTCAGGTCGAACGTGCCACTCGTAACCCCGTGCGTCGTATCAGTCAGGTTGAACACGCCCGTGGCGGTCGTTCCCGAAGCAAAGCACGATGACGGAGTCACCAAACTAAAATTCGTTATGCTGACTGTGCTGCCGCTCTGGGTTAGCGTCGCCGTGAAGCCAAACGCCGTGGTGTTGTCCGGATTAAGCAGACCCCCCTCCCAGTTTCCTTTGAGCGGGTCGTCGTTGGCGTTGGAGCTCAATCCACAGCCGAGCAACGCCAGCGCCATGGAAAGCACCATTGCAGTACCGAGATGCTTCATAAAGTTGTCCCTTTTGCCAGAACCGGCAGCAGCCGGAAGGCTAGAGCGGCTGACTCCCCCTGTCAAATGAATATTCGGTAAAAGTGACAGTCTGGGGAGCTCTCAACTGGCAGGTAATCGTCTCAAGTGGCGGTACATCGCCGTATCACCCCTTGACCCACAGGGCCGAGCCAATTCTCCATGAGTGCTAACGCCTGTTAGCGTCAGTTGACGTTAACTTCCGGTTAGCCCGTCATCCGCTCCTAAATGCGCACCCGCCTATGAACCCATTCAGACCGGTGCTCCAAACCAAGTAAAATCTCCCAAATGGAAGTCAAGGTGGTGTTCAGTGAAGATCCTGCGTTCGTTTTGAGCAGGGCTGGAGTTTTCCTTTCCTCGCAACCGGTTCTCCACAATCCGGTTCTCTCCATCCTGCACGCGCGCGTCGCACAATGCGATCCAGGCCGCTATTGGATGGCAATTCAACGGGAAGACGTTGTTGGCGTTGTACTGCAGTCGCCCCTGACATTCCCAGCGACCCTCACACCGATGGAACCCCCGGTGGCGACGGCAATGGCTGACGCGATTGCGGATGCGGGCATCCCTCTGCCAGGAGTCAACGGCGAGGCGGCGACAGCGGCGATTTTCTCGGGCCAGTGGAGCAAGCGTTCCAAATCGGACGCCACGCCTTTCCAGGGGAACCGCCTTTATGAACTTCTCGAGGTCAGAGAAGTTCCCAATATCGAAGGCACGTTACGGCAGGCAGGTCCCAAAGATCGCAGCTTGATGATTCTCTGGACCCGTGCTTTCCAGCACGAAATTGATGAGTCTGCTGACGATACCGAACTGCGCGTGGATCGTGGGTTGGCGGCCGGACAACTGTGGTTGTGGGATCGAAACGGAGAAACGGTCTCTATGGCTGTTGCCCGCGAGCCGGCAGATGGAGTGGTCCGCCTGTCAGGCGTCTATACGCCCCCTGAAAAACGGAAACATGGTTACGCGGCGGCGTGCGTTCACGCTCTTTCGAGACGGCTGCGTGAGGCTGGACATCGCTGCATTCTGTACACTGACTTGGCGAATCCCACATCAAATTCGATCTACCGGCGAATTGGATATCGAGCTGTCGCAGAAGCTCTCCGCTATCGCTTTGAGTGATCTGCAGGCGGAACGTGTCGCAGCTAAACCGATAGGTGATGCATCGTCGGCAAACCGGAAGTTATCCGAGCCGCCGATTGGCAGGCAATCGTCTCAATTGACGTTAAATCGCCATAGCACTCATTGACCTAGATCGGCCTATCCCCGATGGGCGTCGAAGCTACTAATGGCAACGTCTCGTTCCCCCCTGGACTTCGCTCAGGATGTGGACATCGAGATCGTCAGAGCGGGAAGGCCGATACGCCGCAACAGCTCCTGGAAGCGCGGGTGGTCCCGCAAGCCGTCCAAGCTCGGATCTATATGAAGATATATGAGCCAATGGGAATGCTCTTCGTAGGATTTCTCCAAGTATTCGATGGCGCGGTCGTTTTCTCCCAAACCGATGTGAATTCCCGCGAAAAAGTAGGGCGCAACATACCTTTGCTTTGCCAGCCTTGTCAGATCATCGAGTATCTGACGGGCTTCCGTTATCCTGCCAGCCACGCCGAACGTGTGCGCCAGCGCCGCACGCATCAGAGGACTGCCTCCTGACAGTTTGACTCCCTTCTCACCCTCGGCAATGGCCATCTCGCAGCAGCCCGTTTCCCTGAGGAGAAGGCCTAGAATCCAGTACGTCATGGGATAGTTCGGTTCCAACTCGATGGTTCGGCGGAGTTGTTCGATGGCTTCCTCGTAGCGGCGGGCATTGTAGAAGGCCCATCCGACTGCGACATTAATAATGAGCCACAACGGATCAAGATCCTGGGTCTTCTTCATTCTGGCCATAGCTTCTTCGTGGCACCCCATCGTCATCACGTACTCGGCATACCAGTGGTTGGCAGTCGCGTAGGTGGGACACAATTCGAGGGTGCGCCTGAATTCTGTCTGCGCCTCCTCCCACTGCCAATCATGAAGCCACAACACCGACGCTAAGGGAGCGTGGGCTTCGGCGAGATCCGGGTCGAGCTTCAGGGCGGCCATTGCCGCTGCTTTGCCTTTAGGGAACGCGTCCTTGGGTGGCAGATAGCTGTTCCATCCCAGGAGCACATAGGAATCGGCCACGCCTGTATAGGCAAGGGCGTAGCTCGGGTCTTTCTCGACTGCCTGCTGAAAGTACTCGATCGCCTTGTAAAACCCTTCTTCGGTCCACTGGTTCCAGTGATGCCGACCTTTTAAGTAAAGCCGGTACGCTTCGGCATTCTCCGTATGGTGTTTTGTTAGTCGCTTCTTTTCTGTACGGGTCAGCTGTAAGCGCAACTTTTCCGAGATTTCGTTGGAAATTTCATCCTGAACCACAAAGATGTCGCCCGGCTTGCGATCATATTGCGCGCCACATAGTTGAGTGCCTGTAGCTACATCGACCAGTTCCGCCCCAATGCGCAAAGAGCCGCCGCTTTGCATCACCCTACCTGTGAGCACCGCTCGCACATTAAGCTCGCGGCCGATGGCTTGCGGATCAATGGCCCGGCCCTTATACCGAAAGACCGTACTCTGCGCCATCACTCGCAGCTTCGGTATCGTCGCCAAAATATTAATGAGGCTGCCCGTGATCCCGTCACTGAGGTATTCATGCTCTGGGTCGCCGGCAGTATTTTCGAATGGCAAAACGGCGATCGAGTCAATGATCTTGGAGACTCGCGGCTTGCGCACACCACCTGTTCGCACGGTGGAAGTCCGGCCTGACTCGGTGTCTCGCTTCAGCCGTTGCAGTTCAACCCGGATGTCGCTCGCGTGCTGATAACGCAGGCTTCTGTCCTTCTCCAAGGCTCTGCGGATCACCTCCTGGAGCAACGCTGGGATGTTGGAGTTGATTTGTATGGGATCCACTGGATCACGGTTGAGGATCGCTTCCGTGATGAGGGCCGAGCTGGCGCCTTGAAAGGGCAACCTCCCCGTCGACATCTGATAGAGAACGACGCCGAAAGAGAACAGATCCGTGCGGCCGTCCAATTCCTTGGCCCGCGTTTGCTCGGGGGACATATAGGAAACGGTTCCAACAGTTATTCCTGGGCTGGTGAGATCTTCATCGGGCTCGCTGCGGGCAGCGTCCGCGCCAATGCCTTCAGGCCTAGAAGTGACTTTGGCAATTCCGAAGTCGAGAATCTTCGCCTGACCGCGATTGGTCACGAAGATGTTTGCCGGCTTGATGTCGCGGTGAACGATCCCCTTCGAATGGGCGGCGTCGAGTGCATCGGCGATCTGGATGCCCAGATCGAGCACCGTTTCGATCTCCATCGGCTTGCTGGCGATCTCGTACTTGAGCGACTGACCCTCCAGCAGTTCCATGGCAATAAAGCTTCGTCCATCGGTCTCGTCAATCTCGTAAATGGTGCAGATGTTCGGGTGGTTCAGCGCCGATGCGGCTCGGGCCTCGCGCTGAAAACGATTGAGGGCATGCGCGTCGTGGGCGAACTCGTCGGGAAGGAACTTCAGGGCAACGAAGCGGCTGAGCTTCATATCCTCAGCCTTGTAGACAACGCCCATGCCGCCGCCGCCCAGCTTCTCGACAATACGGTAGTGCGAGATGGCCTGGCCGATCACTGGCGCGAATCTTACGTCGGTGAAACAGGACAAGTCAATGAAAGCCGCGGAGTTGGCTGTATCTCAAAAGGGTTGTTGACGAAAAATCCCCATAGCACTCATTGACCAGATCGGGCAATTCTCAATGGGTGCTAACGCCTGTCAACCACACTTGAGAAATCTCGGCTACAGCAACCTGGCGAACTCAGCTTTGGCTTGCTTCAGCACTGGAATGTCCGGGTCGGCGTCTTTCCAAAGGGTGAGGAATTCCTGATATACGGCACGGGCCTCGGCGGTATTGCCTTCTAAAGCGTATGCGCGGGCAAGGCCTAGTTTGGAGAGTGGACCAGTTACACAATTCCACATCAAGCCGCGATGGCCAAGAAGTTTCTGGAACTCTTCGCGGGCGTAGGCCGCCTGTCGCGATTTCAGATAAGCCTCGGCGCGCACATAGACGGGATACAAACAGGAATTGATCCCACTACCGGTTAACATCCCCAGCTCAAATGGAGCTGCAGACCGAAGAAGCTCTATGCTGCTTGCAGGGTTATTCCGTGTTAGTTCTATCTGGGACCGGATGGTCGGGAGCCAGACACGTTGCATAATTGTGTCCTGCGGGAAGCGCATGGAGAGGTCACCGACCAGCGCCTGAGCGTGCGCCGTATCACCTAAGAGGGCATAAGCCAGGGTGGCCTGCGCTTCCGCATCTCGACTTCCGGGAGCTAAAGGTGTCACGCCGGCAGCATTCTCGCGACCCACGCGGGTATTCCCGAATAAGGCCTCACGAATTGCCGCGTTTGCCTGCCATAGGGCCGCTGGCTCTTTCTCATCACTACTACGCGCGTTCTCGACAGCTTGCCGGGACAGCTCGCGAGCTTTCCTGAGCTTTCCGAACCATGCCTCAGTATCAGATTCGAGTGAAAGAGCTTGGTCTTGTGCGCCGGGGTTACTCAAAGCCCAATCTGATTGCGATTTCATGGCTGCCGCGTCGCCTTGAAGAAAAGCCAAGGCATACAGATCTAAATGCAGCCCTACACCATCGAACTTGCGGCTCATCGCCTGCTCGACCTCAGCCCTTGAATCATCAAGTCGATTTAGAGCCAGATAGATAAGTGCAAGATTTGCATATTGCGTCCAAGAGCTCTCCAGACGAAGCCCTTCGCGCACCTCGAATTCGGCTTTATCGTATTGCCCGAGAGCCATGTAGTCGCTTCCAAGTTCGGCGTGGGGCCAGGAATCGCGTGGATAGGTTTGTATCCACATTTCATAATTCTGATTTGCTTTTTCCAACTCGCCAGTGGCGGATTCGTAATACAGCGCGGCGATGTGAAACCTCTCACGTTCGGTGGCGCGGTCACGCAGTTCGAAGGCTTTCCTGAAGCAATCGGCGGCCAGACTGGGCTGATTGAGATTGTAGTAATCGACCCCGAGAGCACTGTAAGCCTCAGAGAATTTCGGATCGAGTTCGATGGCATGCTTCTCGAACGGAATGGCTTCAGCGTTCCCCTTCTCATGGAAGATTCTCAGGGCCACACTGTGGGCCTTGAGCGCTTCGAGGGAATCTGTGGTGGCTTGGGCAAGGGGAACGTCGAACCTCTGCACCGAACTGAGCGACTCGCCGACCTCGTTGCGAAGCTTCGCCGCAGCCTCGCCAAGCGCGGCTAGAACTCTCTCCTTTCCGGCGGCGGTGATCTGCTCGCGTGCGAGCACATCCCCACTCTCGCAACTCACTGCCTCCAAGCTAATCACGTACTGCGTCCCCAGCGTAGCAACCGAACCCGCCAAGTAGACCTTCCCGCCCGCACGCTGGCAGACCTCGGTCGCCAGATCGTTCGTCAAAGGTTCGTCCGGTGACCTGGTCATCTGTCGTAGAGTCTGGCGGACTTGTGCCTCAGAAAGGATGTTCAGGAACGGTGACTGCGCCAAGTCCACCGCAAGGGCCCGCTGCAAAGTGTCGTCGAAAACGGGATCTCCAGTGGTGTTCGTGAACTTAGCTAGAACGATGCTGTCTTTCTCAGTGAGCTTAGAGGTATGGTGCTCACGAAAGTAAGAGAAATATCCAGCTACAAGCAAAACGAGCACTCCTCCCGCAACCATCATGAGCGTGACTTTCTTTCGCTTTGCTCGTAACGCAGCCTGTTCCGCCAAGACTAGCTTCTGTGGCAGTTCCCTTTTTCCTGCATCGTCGGTGTACAGGTTATAGATATGTATCGTGACACCGTGCTTGACCTGCACTTCTCCTAGATCGTGCAGGGCTGCCTTCCAATTACTCATTTGGCTCAGCACGTCGGCCACAGACTTGGAGACCAGGATGTGACCTTCATCCCCACAGTCCATCACCCGCTGTGCGAGATTAATCCCGCCACCTGCCACGTTCCGGTTGGTGTTGATATCCTCGACACGCTGCACCGGCCCGGAATGGATTCCCATTCGCACCCTCATGGCGGCTTGTTCACTCAAGGCCCGGCTAACCTCAAGCGCGCAACGAACCGGTGCTATGGCGTCGCCAAAGAAAACCAACGCCATACCATCGCCTGTGGGCAGGCGAAGTAATTGTCGGTGCTTTTGCGCCTGACTGAACTCAGTTGTACTGCGGACGATCTGTTGCAGCAACTCGATCAGACGAGTTTGTTCGTCCATCGGCAACTGTGAATAGGCCACGATGTCCATGAACAGTACGTGAGCGATCTGGAGCGCGCGAACTGAACTCGTGGCCAGGTCCGAAGGTGGCTTCATAGCCCCGCGATAACAGCGAAAGGTGTCTGCACATCTATTACGAGATGGTGATGCAACGCAATGTTAAGCGTGACTACTGGGCAAGTCAATGAGAACGAACGACTTGGCAGGCTTGGGGTTGATAGTTGGCGAAAAATCGCCATAGCACTCATTGACCCCTTCCAAAGATTGCGCCAACGGTTGGACTGTAACTAGGCAATAATTGCTAGGTCATGCCAACTGGAGTTCGGAAAAGACTCCGTATTTCTAAGGAGTAACCATGCAAACCCGCAAACTTGGAAAAAGCAATCTTGAAGTCTCGGCCATCGGCCTCGGCTGCATGGGCATGAGCGTCAGTTATGGTCCACCTGCCGACAAAAAGGAGATGGTCACGCTGATTCGGTCTGCCGTCGAGCGTGGCGTAACCTTCTTCGACACCGCCGAAGTGTATGGTCCCTTCATCAACGAAGAGCTCGTGGGCGAAGCGCTGGCTCCACTCCGTGACCAGGTGGTAATCGCGACCAAATTCGGGTTCAAACCTGATCCCAATGGTGGAACACGCTGGAGCGGGCTCGACAGTCGTCCCGAACACATCAAGCAGGTCGCCGAGGCCTCGCTCAAGCGCCTCAAGACCAATGTCATCGACTTGTTCTATCAGCACCGCGTCGATCCCGATGTGCCCATCGAAGAGGTCGCTGGCGCCGTAAAAGACCTGATTCAGCAAGGCAAGGTCAAGCACTTCGGCCTTTCCGAAGCCGGAGTGAAAACCATCCGTCGCGCCCACAAAATTCAGCCCGTTACAGCGCTCCAGAACGAATACTCATTTTGGTGGAGAGAACCTGAGGCCGAAGTCATACCGGCACTCGAGGAACTCGGCATCGGGTTCGTTCCTTTCAGCCCGTTGGGCAGGGGCTTCCTCACCGGCAAGATCAGTCCAGACACGCAGTTCGACAAGGCTGACTTCCGCAACATTGTTCCTCGCTTCACGCCGGAAAACCGTAAAGCGAACCAGGCGTTAGTTGATCTGATTGGCAAGTTCGCGCAACACAAAAAGGCCACGCCTGCTCAGATCGCGCTGGCCTGGCTGCTGGCACAAAAGCCGTGGATCGTTCCCATCCCGGGTACGACGAAGCTGCATCGCCTCGAAGAGAACATCGGGGCCGCTGCCATCGAACTTACGCCCGAAGATCTCCTGCAGCTGGAAACCGCAACCTCAAAGATCTCGGTGCAAGGCGCTCGTTACCCCGAGGAACTTCAGAAGTTGGTGGGCCGCTGAGCAGCCAGAGCGCACCCACCTGCGAACCGTGCTCCCGGCCTTATAATTAGGACCACGGTGTCACTGACCTTTGGCGCGAAGCCCGGACCCCACGAAATCCAATCCGCCCTCGGCTCCGCGCCAGGAATTGTAGTGCGCGCACTGCTCGCCGCAAGCGTTTCCTTAGTCTTCTTCTCCCCAGCTACTTGTGCACAGCAGACTGATCCGGCGAAGCCCGTGGTGGTGCAACCGGGTGCGCCCGGCGCGCCCAGCAAAACCCTGCCGTCGTCGACCCGAGCCGTTCTACCGCCACGGTCCTCGGCAGACGTAGGGTTCATGCAGAACATGATCATCCATCATGCACAGGCAGTGGAGATGACCGCCATGATTCCATCGCATACCCAGAATAAGAATCTGCGCACCTTGGGCGCGCGGATCAGCAGTTCCCAGTCGGATGAAATCAAGTTTATGAAGCGCTGGTTGGCGGCGCGCGGCGAATCCGTACCCAAGACAACACCTGACATGCCGGGCATGGCGATGCCGGACAACAAGATGCCGCGCATGCCCGGAATGCTTACTCCCGAACAGATGCAGGCGCTGCGCGATGCTAAGGGCAGCGAGTTTGACCGCTTATTTCTGTTGGGAATGATTCAGCATCACAACGGCGCATTGATCATGGTAAAAGATTTATTCGACACCGCAGGTGCTGGACAAGACGCTGAGTTGTTTAACTTCGCGACCGATGCGGACAATACGCAACGAGCCGAGATGCGTATTATGGAAACCATGTTGAAGAAACAGACCCTAGAGGAGAAACGATGAACCGATTGCCCAGTCTTGCCCTGTGTTTGGTGGGGGTCGTGCTTATTTCTTGTTTCGCTGTAAACCGAGTGCAGGCGCAAGCAGCGCCGCCCGCAGCTCCGCCCCAGGACCAGGCGCAGAAGCCCGCCGCCGAGTCTTCTGATAAGGATGCTGACGACGATGATGCGGACATATTCACCCCCGAACCCTCCCCGACCCTGCCGCCGGGCATGAAGGGGGCGGACGCGAATGATCCCCGCGCCAAGCTTGCGCCGGGACTCTACGACGCAGGCGAAGCTGCGATGGGCATCCAGCACCTGCTGCTGCTCAAGAAGCCAGACGCCTTTCAACTCGGCACCACCGATCCCGATGATCCCAAAGTGGAGAAGATTGTGGCGCAGTTGATTCCGCGAAGTAACAAGAAGATCCCAAAGCCGGCGCACTTGCTCATCGCGCAACTTGCCTTTGGCAACTCCGACCTTGCCTTCGAGGGCGCCCACCTGTTTCAGGGAAACTTTTATGGCGTGAGTATCTACGACATCTCTAATCCGGCAAACACGAAATTACTGACCTCAATGGTTTGCCCCGGCGGACAGGGCGATGTCTCGGTCTACAAGAATCTCATGTTCATGTCGGTCGAAATGCCCAATGGACGTCTCGATTGCGGCGTTGAAGGATTTCCTCCCGAACCGCCCCTGCCCGTAGACGCGGCCAAAGACAAAGACACCGACAAAGATAAAGATAAAGACAAGAATAGCGACGACAAAAATAAAGACAAAGTCGCAGACAAAGATAAAGATAAAGAGAAGGCGAAAAAGCATCCCATCCCGGTCGCACAAAAAGACCGTTTCCGCGGCGTGAGAATCTTCGACATTTCCGATATCCGCAACCCCAAGCAGGTGGCGGCCGTGCAGACCTGCCGCGGATCCCATACCCATACTCTGGTCACCGATCCGAACGACAAGGAGAACGTCTACATTTACGTGTCGGAGACTTCCTTTGTGCGTCAGCCAGAGGAACTGGCCGGCTGCTCCGGAGAAAAAGCCGACAAGGATCCGAATACCGCGCTGTTTCGCATCGATGTCATCAAAGTTCCAGTAGCTGCTCCGCAGGACGCCAAAATCATCTCCAGTCCCCGCGTGTTCATCGATCCCCGTACCGGAGCCATCAACGGCCTGAATAACGGTGGCACCCACGGCAAGAAGGGCCCGGAGAAGTCTTCAGACAGCGACCAATGCCACGACATCACCGTCTACCCGGCAATCGGCTTGGCAGCCGGCGCCTGTTCCGGCAACGGAATTCTGCTCGACATTAAAGATCCTGTACATCCCAAGCGAGTCGATGCCGTAAACGATCCCAACTACTCCTACTGGCATTCCGCTTCCTTCTCGAACGACGGCAGCAAAGTCGTATTCACCGACGAGTGGGGCGGCGGCCTGGGAGCGCGTTGCCGTGCCAACGACCCCAACCACTGGGGTGCCGATGCTATCTTCCGTCTGCATGACGACAAACTGAGTTTCACCAACTACTACAAGCTGCCCGCCGCGCAGGGCGACACCGAGAACTGCGTTGCCCACAATGGCTCCCTGATTCCGGTTCCCGGCCGGGATATTGAAGTGCAGGCCTGGTACCAGGGCGGTGTCTCCGTGATGGACTTCACCGATCCCGCGCACCCTTTCGAGATTGCATATTTCGATCGCGGTCCGCTGGATCCGAAAATCTTGGAGCTAGGCGGCGAGTGGTCCGCGTATTGGTACAACGGCTACATTTACGGTTCCGAGATTGCCCGCGGCTTGGATGTGTTTCAACTGACTCCCACCAAATTTCTCACGCAGAACGAAATCGACGCAGCCCGGACCGTTCAGCTGGCTGACCTGAACGTGCAGGACCAGCAGAAGATCGAGTGGCCCGCAAAATTGGTCGTGGCGAAAGCCTATGTGGACCAGTTGTCAAGGTCGCAGGCGCTACCGGCAAGCCGAATCCTCGAGCTACAGAAAGCGATTCAGAACTCAGAGCGCTCGCACCACAGCAAAAGCAGCATGGCGAAACTGAAGAGGATGGCGCCCGCGCTGGAAAAAAGCGCAACTACCACCAAGACCCCAGCCGATTCCATGCGGATTCATGCGCTGGCAGAAGTTCTGAAGCATGCGTCCGCTTGAACCGAGTCGGGAGCGGAAAGGGTTGTGGGAGGGCACGGCTTCAGCCGTGCCGCAAGACTCCCGCTCCGATCAAGGCCCCGGCACAATCCCCGCACCACCTCGGTTTATGCTGGGCTGACACCGCCCTGCCCTCGAAAAGCCGAGGGAAACGTCTCGTTCGTCCCTGGCTCCCAAGCCGACAAGTCGGATGACACGGGATTTGCCGCGAGCCTCGACCCGGTTGCTAAGCAGCCGCCCTACTCCTCCGCGCCCACGCCCGCCCGGCGTAGCAAACCGCGCAACGCCCGCTCTCCTGCGGCGCCACGCTGTTCGCCGGCGATGTTCCCGTCGCGGTCGATCACCACATAGATCGGATAGCTATTGGCCTGATACATGGCGGCGAGGTTCGTGTCCTCGGTAAGCACGATGCGGCAGGTGCGGGGATTCTGTTGCAGATATTGCTTGACCTTCTTCTTCGATTCCGCCACATCCACCGCGAGCACCACCAGGCCTTTATCGGCAAACTCATGATCGATGCCGTCCACCAACGCTTCTTCGTTTTTGCAGTACGGGCACCAGGTCGTCCAGAATTCCAGTAAGACGACTTTCCCTTTGATGGACTCGTTTGTGTAGCTCTCACCGGAAGTGGTCTTGGCGTGGAAGCGAGGTGCGGGCTCACCATCATCCGAGCCGGCGACGGCGGCCATAGCGGTCAAAACTACAAGTACGATCAGCCAACTCCGCCTCAACATGGCCCGGCACTATATCACAAGCGAGAACGACATCGTGGGGAGGGCACGGCTTCAGCCGTGCCGCAAAACTCCCCACTCCGATCAAGCCTCCGGCATAATCCTCACACCACCTCGGATTATGCAGGGCCGACACCGCGCTGCCCTCGACAAGCCGAGGGAAACGTCCCGTCTGTCCCCGAGTTCTTTTCGATTTTCCCTTCCAATGAAATGTCCGGAGTGTAATCATGAAATGGAGCGACGGAAACACGCACCAAATGAAACCGCATATCTCGCGCGCGGTCGCATTATTTCTCCGAGTGGGATTATTGTCCGAGTTGCGATCACGTTGAGCACTACGAGAAATTCAAAGTAATAAATCAGACGCCGAAGGTGAACGATATGACAAAAGAACGTAAAGTCTATTCTCGTTATGTTTTTAATCGCGGGTTGCAAACATTATGGAAAGGCGACGCCGCAGCCGCCGGGTCACAATTTCGTTCTCTAGCGATCACGTCCGACGACTTCAATTCCACCCAGGCGGTGTTCCAAGTACTAGTCCTCGAAGGAACAGGCAGTGGAGTTAATGACGGAAAACTCATTCCCTCCGAGAACGGTCCTACAGTACTCTTCGATGAAGATTTCAGAGGTCTCGACGATGCAGCAAGAAAATTCGGCGAGCTTGTCGCCGATGCGGAAAAAAGAGGCTTCAAGAAAATTACCTTCATCGACATCCTTGAGTACGAAGAGAAGGCGCGGCAATCCAAAAAATGAAGTGGTAGCGTTTACTTCGCCCCTACGGCAATCCCCGTATTGCGCTTAGCTGAGAGTTGCCCCATTATCGGTGCATGATGAACCCGAAATGCTGTCCCCGATGCTTCACACCCTTGGTCGTTACAATATGCAGCGCGGGACCTTATCTTTCCTGCCCGAACTACCCGGATTGCAAGCGGCCGGAGGACCTCCGGAAGCCGCCCCAGAACGTGACCGAACACGCACACGCGGCATAAACGGCGCGTGAGAATCGATCACCGCCGGAACTGAGTATAGAATCGGGAATGCACATGGATTGAGGCTGCCAGAAGCAGGGACTGTCGGGAATCTTTACCCTTCTGTGGCCGCTTGTCTCGTAGGCCTCGCTATTTCGGTCGCAGCAAAGCTAGCTTCAAACTGGTCAGGGGCGAACGTTGTACAGGAGGATTCTATGGATAAAGTGGTTCATCAAAAGATGGTACGTAGCTCAGTGTTCAGCATTATCGGGGACATCGGGACGGCGGCCGTTGGAGGGCTCCTGGCAGCCTGAGTCCATGTGATCCATAGAAGACACGGGTATTTTAGAATTTTCGGCGATTCGACTCAGGGCGACCGCCGGAGATGGTAGCCGGGGAATCAGAATCAATGGGTTTCCCGTATCCCAACAATCTGTCGGCGTCCGACTCGTAACGCCTGGACAATTCTTTCTTCAGATCATGAATGCGGTTGTTGATAACCAACGTTTCCCTATCCTTTAGCGTTCGATCCTTTGGCTGCCGCCGCATAGCGGTTCTCTCCTCACTAAAAAATGTAGAAGGGCGACCCCACCGGGCGGCTTCCGGGACTCCACCCGATGGGGTCGTTCGGGAACAGATGTCACGCCCCCCTGCCTGCAAAGAATGAAGGCAGGTTAGGGACTAGCACATAAAACGCCGAGTGGCGTGTCGCACCTGGATTTGTCTCCAGTGGGGGTTCCATTTGTCGTTCCCCTCGGTTCAGTTGAGACCACGTCCCGGAATCGTTCTGGCCCCTCCCTTGCCTACAGCGATCCTTGCCTCAAAGGCTGTTGCTAATAGCTCAACACTTTCGCCTCCCGATCGGCTACTGCCGCGAGAGCCTCGTGACACCGGCAGGGTAGCGCACTAATTTAGCGATGTAATTCGCCATAGTGCACCTCCCAGTAGACCGTCTTAACCGCACGGCCACTACTTACCAAAATGATAGTACAAAACCCACTCACCGGTTTCCGGGTCCTTTCCCATTTTCCTATAAAGTTCTGGCTTCGTGCCAATTCCCGCGTCCATATAGAGTCCGGTTGCCGCCTCGATCTCGGCTCGATTCACCTCAGCGCGAAATCTCTTGTAGACCTCTAGCTTAGTTTTCCCACGAATCTCGCCGCCCGTTCCACCCATAACTAAGCCTCCATCACCATAGGCCCCGGCATTTCCTGCTACTTTGTAGCACGAACGGGCCATTTGCAGTTCCAGAACTCAAGGCTCAGAATGCGTGGGTTATGAAAGTCATCTCAACGCTTCTGGTGTTCGCGTCATTCACATTTGCCCAAGAGGCCACACTACCCTCACTTCCAAGAGAACAGCCTAAGACGCAATTCAAGGTTGACTGTTTAGGCGTCGAAGCAACCACCTCGTGCCACTCGTACAATGAGCTTGTTGAGAGCAATGACAAGGATGTGATTGGCTCTTTGGGCGGCCTCTATGACACATACGTTTGTTTTTCAACGGACGATGACACCTTCTCAATGGTCTCCGTATCGCCTTACTGGGAGCCCGCTTACCACAAGGCAATCAAATCTCCCCGCATCCTTGAGCAGGATGGCCAGGTGACCTTTTCTGGATATAAAAACGGCCAGACTGACGAATTCAAAGTGGCCGAGGGGAAGTGGAGACGCGCGGCAACGCTGCAGAATGATATTTTTCGAACCGACGACGGGGCTGAGCCGGCCGCGTTCGTCGATGACTATACCGTCAGTTTCCAATACTCCTATCAAAACACGCAGGGGAGAAAACTTACCTATGCAATCTCAATACGAAGATCAACGAAACGGTTTACAGAAACGTGGGACGCGCCTGCAATTCCAGAAAAAAAACAAGAATCAATCCGGATAGTTTCTACAGGTCACTGCGCCGAGTTCAAGTAGCCCACGTCTTCTTCACCGACTCCTCAAGCGCCAACTGTCTAGACGCAACCCACGGCGCATAATGCTTCTCCGCGATCTTCAAGGAATTACCGAGAAGTGCGGCCACCGATTCGGCGAAGAATGCGGGACGGGAAATGCGGGGACACGGAACTGACCCCAATTCCAATCGCGAACTAAAATCCGGGGACAGTCGGAGCGTTCCCCGTAACTAGCCTGCATCGCAACCCAGAGAGAAGCGCAGAGCAGCACACACCTCACTTATTCGTGCGGGACTAAGCTGGGCCACACGTTTCCCCAAACGCTGTTGCGACACCGTAACTGCATTGTGCAGGTTCACCGCACACGCGGACTTCATGCCGTCTTCCTCACTCAGAACGACCTCCGATGGTACGCCGCGAATGGTAGATGTGACAGGCGCCACCGTGACTGTGGATAGATAGGCGATGGCGCTGTCGCGGGTGAGCACGAGGGCCGGTCGTTTCTTGTCGGGCGCAGCAAACTGGTAGAGCCGAACCTCACCTCGAGCTATTCTTCCCTGGGCTATTCTTGCGGCCACGTGGCCTCCGCTTCCCAACTCCGCGCTTCCGCGTCCGCTTGTGACTGTCGCGAGTAGCCCAGGCGGTCGCGCTCTTCATTGGCCCGCAGTTCCAACCGGCGGAGGTGTTCCCGCAGAGCGTCGCGCACCAAAGCGGAACGGTTTCGCCGGGTGCGCTTCGCGGCCTGGTCGGCGGCGTGTAACAGCTTTTTATCCAGCACGATTTGAACGATTTCCATATGTGGAATCTACTCCACAGTATACTCCACATGTCCAAACCCTGCCACCCTGGCAGGGTTTCACTAAACTCCCCAGTTCCAAAATGGAACATTTCGAGGCCAAAAAGAGCCATTTTCCCACTCCGGGGCGAGGCCTGAAAAACCTTGTCAAGCCCCCTTTTGCATCACTTTCCGTATAAGTCGGTCATTCAATTCCAAATATAAATTTCCAAATCGTGTCTCACTTACCCTCGCCATTTGCTAATCTAGAAATAGGGACATAATTTGGTTCCGATCACTTAGAAAAGCAGATTCCTCGAGCCTTCGGCTCTCGGAATGACAACAAACAAAAGCGCGCGGCCCATGTGGCCGCGTTTTTTATTGAGGAGAACAATGAAGATTCAGGACACTGTTTTTAAGACCTGCAAAGAGCAAGGCGAATGGGCCGAGTTGTGTTTCATGGCAAAAGCAGCCGGCATGGGCCTGAAAGTCTTGAGGCCGTTCGGCGATTCGTCCAGTTACGATGTCGGCGTCGAGCTCCCTGACAGGATTTTGCGAATACAAGTGAAGTCAACCAACCGTCAGCGGGCCGGGACCCAATCCTATGCCCTCCGTCTCCATGGATGGAAGTTCGAACAATATGCCAAAGGCACGATAGACTTCTTTGCGATCTATCTGATCCCGGTTGACATCTGGTACATCCTCCCGTTCGAAGCGACCGGAGTGAGTACAGCCTTGCATTTCACCCCTGGAGGAAGGTGTGAGAAACACAAGCAATATCGCGAAGCCTGGGACCTGCTGAAGGCCCAACCTACACTTCCGTCGCAAACACTTTCGTAACTCCCAGGTTCGGTTTCCGGCAGATTATCCTTAACTCGTCCTCCCTCAAGAAATGACGCTGGACCTCTCATCTATCGGGTTGAGAGGAGGCGTCTTGCTGTGTCGAGGGTCACAAGAAATGTCGAACAAACTCGGGCGTTTCGAAATACTTAGCGAACTCGCAAAGTCCGACCGTAGTGCGGTCTACAAAGCCACGGACACCGAAGGCGATAAGACGGTGGCGTTGAAGGCCATTGCTCTCGAAACCTTCGGAGAGCAGGCAGCGGCCGTGATCGAGAGCGTGCGGGAAGAAGCCGCGGCCAGCCAGGTGCTCGCCAGCCACAACATTGCCTTGCTCAACAGCGTCGAGGAAATTGAAGGCAAGCTTTGCGCCTCGATGGAATACGTGCAGGGCAACAGTGTGGCTACCATGCTGGCCCGCAAAGAAGGCTTTTCGATTTGGGATTTGCAGGACATCGCGCGCCAGGCGTGTCAGGGCCTGGACCACGCTCACGTGCGCAAAGTGATGCATTGCAGCCTGGAGCCGGCAAAGATAATGGTGCAGTGGGACGGCATCGTGAAGTTGCTGGGCTTTGGAATGTCGCGATCAGGGATGCCGGCAGCGCAAGCAGCAGGACCAGCGCCCGAGATTCTGCATTACATGTCTCCGGAGCAGTTGAGTGGAGATCCCATTGACGCGCGCTCGAATGTGTTCTCGCTGGGCGCGATCCTCTACGAAATGGTCACGGAACGGAAAGCATTCGACGGCGAAGATGCCGATCAGGTAAGAACTTCAATTCTAGAGATGACGCCGGTAGCGGTGGATCAAATAAATAAGAAGACGCATCCCGCGCTAAGCTTAGTAATTATGAAGGCTTTGGCGAAGTCGCCGGAGGAGCGGTATCAGTCGGGGCAGGAACTAGTGAACGATTTGGAGAAGTGCAAGGCGAGTCCGGCGAAAGTGCAGGTGGGAGCAACGCCTCTGGCGGCAGTGGCGCCGAAGGCTGATCCAGCGATCAGGGCAAAAGCGCCATTCGCGGCCAGGCCGGTAGCTCCGCAGCCCAAGCCGACAGCAGTCCAGAAGAAAGAAGCTCCAGCGGAAGCCGCCATGGCAGCCGCAGCCAGCGCGGGTTGGGCCGGGCCGGCGGGCAACACGCCAACTACTCCGCACCTCGACCCCAGTTCACAGTTTGTGACGTCCTGCGTAAAGGCCACGGTAGAAGCGGCCGCGCTCGAAGAAGCAAGAATGTCCGCAGGTGTGATGGAGCCGGAAGCTCCACAAGTGAAAGCGCCAAAGATCCACGTAGATCCAATGATGGACCCCGACCGGCAGGCGAGTAGCAAGGGTCTGAGCTTTTCCGAAATCAGCGAGTTGCCGCCTCTTAAAGAGGTTTATATCGATCCCACGCCGGCGGTGGAAGTAGAAGAGGTCGAGCCGGCAGATCCGGTGAAAGCGGCAGTTTTCCGCAATCATGTTGAGCCCGAGAAGCCGAGAACCCCACCGCGTGAGATAGCGAAACAGGCCGTCAACGAGATCAAGAAGACTCCGCCGCAAATGTTTGTTTATTCGATCGCGGGCGCGGCTGCAGTGGCGCTCTTAGTGATCGGAACGATTTGGTACCACATCCGTTCCGGGGATACGGACGATGACGGCACCCCGGCGCCGGTGGCCAACGAAGTTGCGAAACAGACTCCAGTGCCGGCGAATGCGAGTCCGGTTGCGCCAGCGGCAGCGGCCACGGCGGTCCCAGCGCAAGTGGCGCCGGAAGCTCCTCCGGTGGAAGCGGCGCCGGCAGTTTCGATTACTCCGAAATACAACCCCAAGGTCAGCAACAAGAAAAAGGGAAAGCCGGTAGCCGCGCCAGCCATTGTCGCCGGGCAGTTGAATGTTGACTCTAATCCTCAGGGCGCACAGGTTCAGGTGGATGGGCAAGCAGCAGGAGTTACGCCCTTCAGTCTGGCTGGCCTGATGCCAGGGCAGCATTCAGTGACGGTCAGCAAACCGGGTTTTGTGACGGATACGCGAACAGTTGATGTGAGCTCGGGCAGCAAGTCGGCAATGAGTGTGCAACTGGCAGTGATGTTGGCCAGCGTGTCGGCACATAGCGAACCGGCGGGCGCGGCAGTGTGGATGGATGGCAAGGACACCGGCAAAGTGACACCGGCACAGATATCGGTGGACCGGCCTGGCACTCACACATTTGTATTCAAGAAACAGGGATATCTCGACGAAACCTCCAATGCCAACCTGCAAATCGGCCAGACCTTCCAGCTGTCGCCGACATTGCGTGCGCTGGGGAACACCGACGAGATCAAGTTTGGGGGGAAATTCAAGAAAGTGTTTGGCGGTTCGGACTCGGCGGGGATGGGCACGGTGAGTATCAAGACCCAGCCTAAAGGGGCGCAAATCGCGGTCAACAATCGCATTGTGGATCGGGCGTCACCGGCGGATTTCTATTTAAATCCCGGCAACTACGTGATTGACATCACCCTGACCGGATTCAAGAGCCTGCACAAGGTGATTTCAGTCGAGAAGAGCGGCAAAGTGGTGATCGACGAGAGTTTGGATCGCGAATAAAGTAGGTGGTTTTCAGTGTGGGGCCCGCTTCCGACGGAGGCGGGCCTTTATTTTTGTTGGGGCAGCGAGTGTACAGTCAAAAGCTTAACCGCAAAGAGCGCAAAGTGTGCGCAAAGAGTGCGCAAAGAGCGCGAAGAAAACTTGAATCGCTGTCGGGTGTTAAACTTTGGAGTTTTCCGGGTGGAGGAAGTTTTCATGACGATCGAGCGGGTGGGAGTGATTGGAGCGGGCACCATGGGCAACGGCATTGCGCATGTGTTTGCCCGCAGCGGGTATCGCGTGATTCTTTGCGATGTGGAGCAGCGGTTTCTGGACCGCGGCCTCGAGACGATTGGCAAGAACCTGGAGCGGGAAGTGGCGAAGAACAAGATCGCCGCTGCCGACAAGGTGGCTGTACTGGGGCGGATTGAGCCGGTGGTCGAGCGGGCGAAGCTGGGAGGTTGCGACTTCGTGATTGAGGCAGCGACGGAGAAGTTTGAAATCAAGGCACAGATCTTTCGCGATCTAGATAAGGTCTGCCGGCCGGAAGTCATTCTGGCGTCGAATACGTCTTCGATTTCGATTACCAAGCTGGGAGCGTTGACCAAGCGGGCGGAAAAAGTTATCGGCATGCACTTTTTTAATCCGGTGCCGGTGATGAAATTGGTGGAAGTGATTCGCGGGCTGGCCACGACGGATGAAACCTTCCAGACGGTGCGCGATCTGGCCGTGAAGTTGGAGAAGACGCCAGTCGAGGTCAATGACGCGCCCGGCTTTGTGTCGAACCGGGTGCTGATGCCGCTGCTCAACGAAGCGATGTTTGCGGTAATGGAAGGCGTGGCCACGCCCGAGGCGGTGGACGAAGTGTTTAAGCTGGGCATGGCGCATCCCATGGGCCCGCTGACTTTGGCGGATTTTATTGGACTCGACGTTTGTCTGGACATCATGCGGGTGTTGCAGGATGGGTTGGGGGATCCGAAGTACCGGCCGTGTCCGTTGTTGATCAAGATGGTGGATGCGGGGTGGCTGGGGAGGAAGAGTGGGAGAGGGTTTTATAGATACTAGCAATCAGCAATCAGCACTCAGCACTTGGCATTTGGCACTTGGCACTTAGACATTTGGCCATGAGGTGGGGCTGCCGCGCCCTTTCACTACGGGGAGAAATTCATGCCGACATACATCTCCATGCTGCGGGGAATCAATCTGGCAGGCCACAAGCGGGTGGAGATGGCGCGGCTGCGCGCGATGTTCGAGGGGATGGGATTCGAGCAGGTGCGGACGTACATCAATAGCGGGAATGTGGTGTTCAAAAGCGGCAGGAGCGCGCCGGCAGTGTTGTCGAAGAAGATCGAAGAGCGGATGGTGGCGGAGTTCGGGTTTAGCGCGTCGGTGATCACTCGGACGGCGGCAGAATTGGGCCGGGCGATCGAGGGTAATCCCTTTGTGAAGGAAAGCCGCAGCGATCCGGCCTATGTCTTCATTGGGTTCCTAGAGCAGGCTCCGAAGGCGGATGCGGTGGAGAAGTTGCAGGCGCGAGCTACGAAAGCGGAGCAAGCGCATTGTTGCGGCAAGGAGATCTATGTTTATTACGTGGATGGGATGGGGCGGGCGAAGCTGCTGACCCATGGTGTTCTGGAAAAAGTATTGGCGGTGAAGGCTACCATGCGAAATTGGAATACGGTGAGCAAGCTTTACGAGATGGCGGGGGAGTAGCTTTTAGCATTCAGCATTCAGCATTCAGCAATCAGCAATCAGCACTTGGCGCTTGGCATTTGGCCTTCGGCATTTTGGTGAGGTGGGTGAAGGCTCAGCTTTCATCGCAGAGGTTGCAGGGGACCTTCGCGGAGATCGCAGAGAAGAGCTTTACCACAGAGGTCACAGAGGTTCACAGAGGAGTTCAGACGGGTGGCGCAGTCCGACGGTTGGGTTTACATGTTGGGGGCGGGGCTGGGGATTGCCGCCGGAACGCTGGATGTGAAGGCCGGCGATCTGCTGGTTACGGCGCTTTTTGTTCTGGCATCGACCATGCTGCTGGCGCTGCTTCGCCCGGAGCGGCCCTGGCGATGGATTCTCGTGGTAGGGGTCTTTGTTCCCGTGGTGCAGTTGCTGGCTTACATCTTCCTGACCGAAAAGCCCTACCGGGCGCAGATCTACGAGTCATTCCTGGGATTCCTTACCGGCATTGCCGGCGCCTACGGCGGGTCCGTTGCGCGGAAGGGGTGGAATGAACTGCATCGCAAGTGATGCGCAGCCATCGAGTGAAATCCAAACTGACCGGTTTTCCTGAGTGCTGATGGCAAAACCGGATGGCCAGCTCCTAGCGGCGCCAGAACCCATGAGCATGGCGAAAAACGTGTAGGTGACCGGTCAGGAGCAAAACCACAAGAACAACCAGGACGCCTGCGGCGACGAAAATCCACTTGTCTTCATTGGTCATGTCTTAAAGGTTTAGCCAGAATCTGGTTTGTGTCAACTGGATAATACGGAATGGTAGTGGGCTACTTTGAATTTCGTTCGGAGCGGAACATCTTGAATCCCTCCCATGCGGCAGCAATACCAACGGCCACTGTTGCCAGCAGGCCGAAGCTGATCTTCCTGATGTAGAACATGTAAACAATCCACAGACAGCTAAACAACAGTGCGCTGACAGAGCCGAACGCCCAGCCTACAAGTTCGATCCTCTTACCAAGGGAGCGCTTCATGCTACCGCTCTTTCCACCTTCCGCTGCTCATAGCTTTTCCCAGAGGGCCACAAGGTCTTCTACGCTCCATAGCCGATCTGTGAATGATAGCGCAGGTGAGGGCATCTCGAAGGCCCAATCCCAGGGATGAATCCCAAGAATTTGCTCAAAGGTGGTGGGCTATCTAAAAAGTTATCGCGCATCCACAGCGAGGGCGAGTATGCTGCGGGCATGGGTGTGTCGGTTTCGGTATTGGCCAGCGGCAGCCGGGGAAACAGCGCGATTGTACAAAGTTCGTCGACGCGCATCCTGGTGGACGCGGGAATTTCCTGCCGCGAGACTTTCAAACGCATAAAGCAAGTCGGAGAAGATCCGCAGGCGCTGTCTGCCATCGTCATTACTCATGAACATTCCGACCATGTGGCGGGTTTGCTGGTGCTGGCGCGCAAGCTCGGCGTTTCCGTGTTTATGACCGGAGCTACTCATCAGGCTTGGTCGAGAGCGGTGCGGGACGCAACCGGAAAGCCGCCGGACACCGAGCAGGTTGAATTTTTCTCTTCAGGACGAAGTTTTCAGATCGGCGACATTGCGGTCACACCCTTCACTATTCCGCATGACGCGGCTGATCCGGTTGGATTTACCTTTCGCAGCGAAGGCATCAAAATTGGCATGGCAACGGATTTGGGATACATGCCAGCCAGCGTGCGGGACCATTTGCGCGGTTGCGACGTTTTAGTGCTGGAATCGAACCATGATTTGGAGATGCTGCGAGTGGGGCCATATCCCTGGTCGGTAAAACAGCGGGTGGGGAGCCGCACGGGACACTTGTCGAATAAGGCGCTCGCGGAATTCTTTGCCGGCGACTATGATGGGAATGCCTCCTACATCGTATTGGCGCACCTTTCGGAGCAGAACAATCATCCGGAAGTGGCGAAAAGAGAAGCTGAAACGGCGTTGGAAGCGCGCCGCTCGTTGCTACACAACCGGGTAGAGCTGGCGACGCAGGCTCAGGCCATGCAACCAATCCGGTTGTAGGTCATCAGTATCCTTTATGAACCAGTGCGTAGATCCCGTCGTGGGCAAAATCCTGGCGGGCTGGCGGTATGACATCTCGGGCATCGCGCCAGAGATGCGTGGCGCCTACGAGGACCACTTCACCGCCTGCGAGCGGTGCCACAAGCGGCAGCGCCTGCACCGGACCATCGACGTCTCCCTCATTGCCCTGGCTTCAGCTTCGGCAGCAGTTTTTCTTTTGGCATTCGGGGTCATTCGTCACTTGGGGCCACGCAATGCTTTATGGCTGGAAATCGCGGCTCTGGCGGGGTTCGCTTTATCGGCGCTGATCTGGCTGGCAGTGGCGCTGGCGACTCCGGCGCCGATGGCGGTGGTGGATGCGGCCAAGATTGGGGCGCGGCATGTACATGACCGCCTGCCGGCAGAAATCCGCGAACGTCTGCCGGAAGATTTGCGCTTGAAAATCACCGGGTCGTAACTTGGCATGAAACCGCTTTGCAAAATGATCGCGTTGGTGATGTTGGTAGCGGTGGTTTCGCCGGTACTCTTTGGGCAGGTCTTTGTCCTTGAGCCAGATCAGACTCCGCAGCCAAGGCGGGCAGGCTGCCATGAGCATGGTCAGAAAGTTCCGTCGCCAAGTCCAGTGACCTATCAGTGTTGCCGGGTGGGACATCAGTTCGCGACGTTACGAGAAGCGGTTGACTTCAGGAGCCGGCTTTCGTCGTTGTCCCCTGCAATGAAATTTGTTGTACCCGGGTTGGCGTGGGCCACTGGCCAATCCCGATTGGAACCTTGGCCACCTGCATTCGGTCCTCCACGCGTGACTTCTTTGCGTATCTAGCCTCGCTTCTTCTCCCTGTTTTTTCATTCACAGTTTCCAGAAGACTGAACCGGCAGTTGGCCTCGGGGGCTAAAGCCCGCATTCTTATTGGGCGGTAGCGGCACGACTGAAGTCATGCCCTCCCGTTTGCGGGAGGTTGCGGTACGGCTCGAAGCCGCGCCCTCCCAAACCAGTTGAGGGACGGTTCTCAGATCGGCGCAATGGAGGATCCGGCGTGCGGAAGTTAGCGTTATACGTTTTGGCGATTAGTTCACTGACTTTGCTGTCAGTGGCGCAAGACGCCGATCCGGATATGGCAGGCATGCACATGGATGAAACGGCCACGATGCCATCTCCGCATGTTTCGTCGGGGACGGGATGGCAGCCGGCGTCGGTGCCTGAACTCGACTGGATGATTTCGCGAGCGGGTTGGGATTTGATGGCTCACGGCGTGATTTTTGTTACCTACAATCAGCAGGGTGGGCCGCGCGGCGAAGGCAAAGCCGAATCGACCAATTATTTTATGTTCATGGAGCAGCATAAGTTGTGGAAGGGCACGATTTTATTTCGCGAGATGTTTTCGGCTGAGTCGCTGACCTCGCCGCACCCTGGTTTCCCGGAACTATTCCAGACAGGCGAGACGTATCACGGAGAGCCGCTGGTGGATCATCAGCATCCGCATAATGTTTTCGCAGAACTGGCATTGCTTTACACCGTGCCGATAAGCAAGAAGGTCTCCTGGCTGTTTTATGGAGGGCCTTCGGCGGAGCCGGCTTTGGGCCCGGTGACGTATATCCATCGGGAATCGGCGTCGGAAGATCCCGAAGCGCCATTAGGACATCATTTGCAGGATTCGACACATACGAGTTTCGGAGTGGTGACGACGGGTGTGGTCATCGACCGTTTCAAGATTGAGGGGTCGGCGTTCAACGGTCACGAACCGAATGAGGAGCGCTGGAGCATCCAGTTGGCGCCGCTGGATTCCTGGTCGGTTCGAGCCAGTGCGGCTCCCACGCGCAATTGGACGGCGCAGTATAGCTATGGACGGCTGGAGCATCCGGAAGCGGTGGATCCGGAAGACGAGCGGCGGCAGACGGCGTCAGTGGAATACAACCGGCCGTTATCGGGTGGGTGGTTGGGAGAAGGGAACTGGGCGACTTCCGTGATCTGGGGACGCAAGCACAAGGAGACGGAACACACCAACCAGAACAGCTATCTGATGGAATCGACGCTGAACTTCTGGCAGCGAAACTATGCTTACACGCGATTGGAGTTGGTGGACAAGGACGAACTGTTTCCCGGGGTGCAGCCGCCACCTTCGTACCGCATTGGGGCATACACGTTTGGGGGAGTGCGTGATTTGGTGCATAACCATCATTGGCAGCTGGGGATGGGAGCGGATGTGACGTTCTACACGAAACCTGCGGTGTTGGATCCTATTTACGGGGATAATCCGGTGTCGTTTCATGTGTTTTTGCGAGTGCGGCCGGGGTTGATGGAGCATGGGCATTAGCATTCGGCACTCAGCACTCAGCAGTCAGCACTCAGCATTTAGCACTTGGCATCTGGCCAGGCGCCGCTACTTTCTGCTCGCCATCGCATGAGATAGGCTAAGAAGGATAAGTCTTAGGAGATAGTTTGTGTCGATAACTGATCCAAAGGAACTGGAAGGAATGCGGGCGGCGGGCGTCATTGTCCGAAAGATGATTGAGGCGATGAAGCAGGCGGTGCGGCCGGGTGTGAGCACCGCGGAATTGGATGAAGTTGGCGCTGCGGTGATGCGCCAGCAGGGAGCGAAGTCAGCGCCACAGATGGTGTACCAGTTTCCGGGGACGAATTGTATCAGCTTGAATGATGAAGCGGTGCATGGCATTCCGGGAGAGCGCGTGGTACAGGACGGTGATCTGGTAAAGCTCGATGTGACGATCGAGAAAGATGGATTCATGGCGGATGCGGCGGAGACGGTGGCGGTAGGTGAGGTTCCGGAAGCCAGCCGCAGGTTGATTGAGTGCGCGGAGCGGTCGTTTGAGAAGGCGATGCTGGTGGCGCGGGCGGGATTTCGGGTGTCGGAGATTGGGCGGGTGGTGGAGCGCGAAGTACGGCGCAGCGGCTTCTCGGTGATTCGCGACCTGGGAGGACACGGGATTGGACGGACGATTCACGAAGAACCGCGGGTGCCGAACTATGCGGATCCGGGGGCGAATTCGATTTTGACCGAAGGGCTGGTAATCACCGTCGAACCGATTATTGCGGCAGGATCGGGCCGAGCGGTCTTAGCTAAGGATGGATGGACGGTGCGCACGGCGGACGGAAAGCTTTCTGCCCACTACGAGCACACGTTGGTGATCACCAAAGGCGAACCGATTCTGCTGACGGCGGCGTGAGTTACGCCTTGATGTGGCAGCTCGCGAGACCCTTCTTCTCCAGATACTGCTGGTGGTAGTCCTCGGCTTCGTAGAAGGTCACGGCGGGAACAATTTGAGTTGCGATGGGCTTGCTGAAACGGTGGGACTTTTCGAGCGCTTCTTTGGAGGCGCGGGCGGCGGTTTCCTGCTCTGGGGTGGTGAAGAAAATGGCGGTGCGATACTGGCTGCCGTAATCCGGGCCCTGACGGTTGACCTGGGTGGGATCGTGGTTCTCCCAGAACACTTCGAGCAGCTTTTCGTAGGCCAGCTTGGCAGGGTCGTAGGTGACTTCTACTGCTTCAGCGTGGCCAGTGCGGTCGGTGCAGACTTCTTTGTAGGTGGGGTCGCTGGTCTGGCCTCCGGTATAGCCTACGCGGGTCGAGATGACGCCGGGCAACTGGCGGAACGTGGCTTCGACTCCCCAAAAACATCCTGCGGCAAAAATGGCTTTTGACATGGGACGGCTCCGTTATTAGAGGATTAATTGTATTGGATGCTGGGACGGGGAGAAAGTCACAAGTGGGGATGGCGGGGACAAAGCAAACCTCACCACAGAGGCACAGAGACACAGAGAAACCCTCGAATCAGATTAAGAACATGTGTAAAAAGTTGGTCAAAGGCGCGGTGGAGGCCTGATTCAATGCTATAGTGGCTGGCCGCTGCTCGGCTGGGCGACGGAAGCTACTTCTGGGTGGGAGCTTTAGATGAAACGCGAATTTCTTGGGTTTATGGGGAAGATTCTTGCGATGGCGGTGGTGTCCGCGATGTCGGTCAGCGGGGCATGGGCGGCCAGCAATGGGAAGATCGTGTATAGCTTTACCGGTTCGGAGGACGGCGGCGATCCGGCTACCAGCTTAACTTTTGACGCCACGGGTAATGGTTATGGCACGACTGTGGTCGGGGGTGCATTCGGGTTTGGAACGGTGTTTGAACTTAAGCGTCTTTCGGGCGGCAAGTTTCAGGAGACGGTTTTGTATAGCTTTACGGGAGGCTCGGACGGAAAGAATCCTTATGGCGGCGTGATCTTCGACGCAGCTGGCAATCTTTATGGTACGACGGTTTCGGGGGGCAGTGGTGGAGTGTGCTCTGGCGATGGTTGCGGAGTGGTTTTCGAGCTGACCAATAACGGTGGCAGCTGGACGGAAACCGTGCTTTACAACTTTACCGGCGGCAATGACGGATCTGGTCCGGGCGGAGGCGTGGTGTTTGACAAGTCCGGGAATCTCTATGGCACGACCCCGGACGGCGGCCAGTTTGGCGTAGGAGTGGTGTACGAGCTATCACTTCAGGGTGGTACATGGAAGCAGACTGTGATCCATGCATTTACAGGTGGAAATGACGGGGCAGTGGGATCGCTGGGATCCTTGTTGCTTGCCAGCGGCAACTTCTACGGAGTATCAGAACTGGGTGGAGCGCATGCAGCCGGCACCGCGTTCCGGCTATCACCACTGGCTGGAGGCAAATGGAAATTCACTACACTGTACGGTTTCGGCGGACAGCCTGATGCTGGTTTTCCATATGGCGGCCTGATCACCGATGGAAAGGACAACTTCTACGGGACGACTTACTATGGAGGCACGAATGGGGTTGGAGCCGTGTTTAAGCTGGATCTAACTGCGAAAAAAGAAAGCGTGCTCTACAGCTTCGCGGAAGGAACGGATGGCGGCTATCCAACCAGCACGCTGGTTTTCGACACTGTAGGAAATATGTATGGCACGACTTCGATGGGAGGCGTTCCTGCCTGCGACTGCGGCACGGTGTTTGAGTTGAGTCCGGTCCGGGGGCAAGATACGTGGACAGAGATCGTACTTCACCGCTTCAAGGAAAAGCCTGACGGTGGATATCCCTACTATGGGCTGACTCCGGATCCTTCCGGAAATTTATTTTCTACCACTGCGTCTGGGGGGAATGACGAGTCGGGGATCGTTTTCGGGTTCACGCCGTAGGGTTCAAGCCTGAGTTCAGATAATTGCCGCCGTCATCGTCGAGGGTAACTGAAATGCAACCTCAAGTTTTCATCGCGGGGGCCGGGCCGGTGGGAATGACAGTGGCATCCGAGCTGGCGCGGTACGGTGTCTCGGTACGGATCGTCGACAAAGCGGCGCAGCGCACTGACAAGTCCAAAGCTCTGGTGCTGTGGAGCAGGACCCTTGAACTGTTGGACCGCGGTCCGGGAGGCTCCGCGCCGTTCATCCAAGCGGGGTTCAAAGCCTTGGCGGTAAATTTTGTCGCGAACGATGGCAAATTCATGGGTCACGTTGCCATGGACTCTGTGAAAAGCCCCTATCCATATGGATTGATGCTTCCTCAATCTGAAACTGAGCGTTTGCTTGAGGAGAGGCTTGCCGGGCTGGGCGTTACCGTCAAACGCCGGGTTGAGGTTCTCGGGTACAAGGGCTCGGAGCATGGAATCGAAGCCACGCTCCGGCATGCGGACGGACGAGAAGAAACCGTGTTATCGGATTGGCTACTAGGGTGTGACGGCGCCCACAGCGTGGTGCGACACACATTGGGAGTGCCGTTCACGGGTGAAACGCTCGACAGCAACTGGATGCTGGCGGACGTCCATATGAGCGGATACCCATTTCCCGATTCCGAGGCTTCGGTCTATTGGCACAAAGATGGGGCGTTTGTTATTTTTCCAATCTCACCGGGACGTTATCGAGTTCTCGCCGATCTGCCTGCGAGTGCTGATGCGGTGCCTCCCGAGCCCACTCTGGAGCAGGTGCAGGCGATCATTGATCGGCGTGGTCCTGGGGGGCTGACTGCCTTTGACCCAATTTGGCTTGCGGGTTTTAGGATCAACGGCCGCAAGGTGGCTGATTATCGCTTCGGACGGGTCTTCCTTCTTGGTGACGCGGCGCACGTTCATAGTCCAGCCGGTGGTCAGGGCATGAACACGGGAATGCAGGATGCATTCAATCTGGCGTGGAAGTTGGCGCTAGTCATTCATGGCGCTTGTGGCGAGCATGTCCTCGACAGCTACGGACCCGAGCGCAGCAAAGTCGGCGATGAAGTACTTAAAGCTGCTGGAAGGCTGACTGCCATTGGGACGGTAAAGAACTCTGCGCTCCAGAGCATTCGCGATCTTGCCGGTCACTTTATGTTTGGGCTCGCGCCGGTTCAACACGCGTTTGCGGATTCGATGACAGAGGTTGCGATCGGCTACCCTGATAGTCCTCTGAACGGTCCGGGGTTGCGAGGAGGTCCGAAGCCCGGCGAACGGGTTGTTCCCATCAGCGGCCAATCGGGAGTGGGATCGGGTGAAAGACCGCTGTTTGCGCTTTTCGCGGAACAGAATGCGGCGACTGATGATCTGGTTAAGCGGTTTAAAGCGCTGCTCGATCCGAATATAAGAGCGCCTTTCAATCGGGACGGCATATGGCTGGTTCGTCCCGACGGGTATGTGGCTTGCTCCGCTAATGATGCTGAGATCATCGCCGCTTACCTCGACGGCCTATTGGGATCGAGCGCGCATTTAGCAGCCTAAAGCTTACTTGAGTTGAATAGGTTGGAGCTGGATTCTCAGCCCGCTTAAGACCTGTTGACGTGGCCCATTTTCCACAATAGACTCCGTCTAGCGGCTCTTCTCCCCAGGGCCGGTTCGAGGTTCTGTGACCCTAACCCTTCCACCACGTGGGATTTCCCGGCATGCCTGGCTTTTTTGTCTGGCATTGCTGTTGACTCCGTTCTTACATGCGGCGGTTGGCGCTCCGGCGTTTACTCCACAGGCACGGCTGGGTTACAGGGTCGGAGATCAGTGGGAGCCGGCGATTGCCGCCGACGGGTTTGGGCATGTGTACGTTCTTTATCCGCAATACGGGCGACTGATGCCGGGATTAAACGGTCCGTTGCCTTCGATGACCCTGCTGGTCAGCGACAATAACGGGACCACGTGGCAGCCGCCGCGGGAGATTACTTCGCATCTCACGGGCCAGTTTGATCCGCAGATTGTGGTCGATCCCGCCGATCACCGGACGGTGTATGCGGCCTGGCTGCAGGACCGCAACCGGGATGCAGTGGTGGCCAAGTCGGTGGATTTCGGCCAGAGCTGGTCGGTGGTGGTCGCGGACCGCGACGACGAAGATGCTGACAAGCCCGTGCTGGCGGTGCGTGGCAAGGACGTTTATCTCGCCTTCAACCGGGAGCGGGAGATGCGAGTGGCGGTTTCGCACGATGGTGGCATCACGTTCATAGTGGGCGATGTGGATCCGGAACTGAATCTGATACGCGCATTGGGCGGCGGAGCTACGGTGGATGGTGAAGGCGGCGTTCACGTCGCCTGGGCTGGGTATGTGCGTCGTAACCAGGTAAATCTTTTCGTCAGCAACTCGTCGGATGGTGGCAAGAGTTGGGCCACGATCCAGATGGCTACTTCGAGTGCAGCTCCGGACTGCTCGGCGTTTCGCTGCGAGTGGGGCTTTCTGGGGGCACAGATCACGATAGCCTCCGATGCGGCGGGCACGCTATATGCGTTGTGGAATTCGGGCACTCGGAACCAGGCCCCGCAAAGAATATACTTCGCCTCTTCGACGACCGCGGGGGAAACGTGGTCAGCGCCAGCGGACGTGTCGCTTGCGCCGAAAGGAGTGGAGCACGCGTTTCCGGCGTTGGTGGCGGGGGAAGCCGACGACGTGCGGATTGCGTGGATGGACACGCGTCATGCTCCGCTGTGGAACACGTTTTATCGCAGCTCCAGCAACGGCGGCGCAACCTGGTCGGCGGAGACCAGGCTTTCAAATTATGTGCCGGGCTATCGCTATATTCGGTCGAAGGGTTACAGCTTCCCGTTTGGCGACTACTTCGAGATGGACATTGACAACCAGGGCCGCACTCAGGCGGTATGGGGCGAAGGACTCAACTTCCGCTCTCCGGGCTCGATCTGGTACAGCAACGGCAGGTGAGCCAGTCTGGAATGGAGCTGTCCCAGAAAGATTGTTACCGAATTTCTCCGATTCGAATGATTTCGTCATTTCGAATAATCTCGTTATGAGGTGGCACGATTGCTAACGACCCGTAGCTCGCCCACGGTTGCAACCGCCCAGGTTTTCTCCATTCTGCTGGTCTTGCTTTCTGGGATTACTTTGTTTGTTAGTCCGCCGGCGGCGCGAGCGCAGAAGCAGGAGATCGTCTGGAACGATCAGGAGAAGCCGATCGTCGAACAGTTGCGGGGCTTGCGCAAGCTGCCGGACGACGTTCGCGGCGAGACTAACAGAAAGCTTGCGCTTCAGATTCGCCAGTTACCAGCGACTGAGAATAAAGTGCGGTTGGCGTACAGTTTGGCGACTCGTTCGACCGAAGGCGACTTTGGTCACGATAACTTGCAAGAAGTCACGAACACGCTGGCCGAGGCGCTGAAGCAACTGCAGCAGCCCGATGAGAAAGGCGGGCCTGCAGCTGCTTATGTTGAATTGGCCCAGCTTGAGCGATATGAACATATGCAAGTTTCTCTGGACGCCCCTGCATACAAGATGGCCCTGGCCAAGCTTGCCGCGGACGACCAGGGACGGCAGCAGGCAGATTTCACATTGACAGATTTGCAGGGCAAGACCTGGGAGCTTAAGAATCTCCGGGGCAAGGTCGTGCTGGTAAATTTCTGGGCCACCTGGTGTCCGCCATGCCGCAAGGAAATGCCGGACTTGGAAGCGCTTTACCAGCGATTTAGCGGTCAGGGTTTGGTGATTTTGGCGATTTCGGATGAAGAGCAGGGCAAGGTCGCGCCGTTCATTGCGGACTATAAAATCAGCTATCCAGTTCTGCTTGATCCAGGCAGGAAGGTCAACGACCTTTTCCAGGTAGATGGCCTGCCAAAGAGCCTGGTATATGACCGCGAGGGCAAGCTAGTGGCGCAGTCAATGGATATGCGCACCCGAAGTCAGTTTCTGGAAATGTTGCGATCCGCCGGGTTGCAATGACAGCGCAGTGTGCAGAAGCTTGCGCAGATACTAGGGTAAAGAGACCCGTGGATACGAGGCCTCTTGCCCGCTGGCACTGGGCTTGAGATGATCGGGTTGCGTTCGGTCAGCCTTCCCTATTCGCCCGCCGATGAGGACCTCTCGGCGGGTTTTTATTTTGCATTGGTGGCAGGTGTGGTCAATCAACTACCAGTCCGTTAGTCAAATCAGCCAGACGGGGCACTTTGTGCTCCATACACCAGTTGCGGAGTTCATCCACGATTTTCTCGGTGGCGCACGGATCCCAATAACTTGCAGTGCCGATCTGTACCGCGCTCGCGCCCGCCAGCATGAACTCAACGATGTCCACCGCGGTGGAAATTCCGCCCATGCCGATGATGGGAATCTTGACGGCTTTGGCGGCGTCGTAAACCATGCGCAGGGCAATGGGCTTGATGGCCGGTCCGGACAATCCGGCGGTGACGTTGGCGATGCGCGGCTTGCGGGTTTCGGCGTCGATGGCCATGGCCACAAAAGTATTCACCAGCGAGATCGCGTCAGCACCGGCTTCCTGCGCGACGTGCGCCATCTGCGCGATACTCGTCACGTTGGGTGAGAGTTTCACGATCAACGGGCGTTTCGAATTGCGGCGGGCAAGCGAGACGACTTCATCGAGCGAGCGCGGATCGCTACCGAACTGGATTCCTCCGTGCGCGGTGTTGGGGCAGGAAACGTTCAGCTCGTAGGCGGCGATGCCCTCGCCTTCATTCAGGATCTGGATGGTGCGCTCGTAATCTTCGCGGGTGTAACCAAAGACGTTGGCAAGGACAACGATGTTCTGGATCTGGCGCAGCTTGGGCAGTTTTTCGTCAACAAAGGCTCGGGCGCCAATGTTTTGCAATCCGATGGCGTTGAGCATTCCGGCGGCGGTCTCGTAAAGCCGTGGCGGGGGATTGCCAGCCATGGATTCCTTGGACAATCCCTTGACCACGAAGCCGCCTAGTTTGTCGAGATGGACAATGTCTTCAAACTCGATGCCGTATCCAAAGGTGCCGCTGGCGGCGATGACAGGATTCTTGAGTTGGATGCCGGCAAAACTGACACTCAGGTCAGGATTGCGAGCGCCATTGGGGGATGGAGGCATTGTAAGTTAGTGTACCGCGAGGGTGGGGCGGTTCGAAAAGTCTTTAACCACAGAGGACACAGAGAACATAGGGGCTTCCGACTGCTGTGTTAACCTGAAATCTCTTCCAATTCTGCTGATTGAGGTTTCGACTTGGCGTTTCGCCTGCGTAATCAAATCCTGCTTCTGGTCACATGCTCAACACTTTTCTCCGTACTACTTTTTGCCGATGGCACCCGCACCTGGGAACAATCGAAGTTTGAAGAGCTGATCAAGGGCACGACTCAGGGCGTGGCTATCCGCAGCACCGGCGGCCTGGAGCTGGCGCCCGCCTTCAAGTTGCTGGCGACGACTCCGTCGGCGTTTATCTGGTCGATTGCGGCGGATCGCGAGGGTAACGTTTATGTCGCGGCTGGATCGCCGGCGCGGGTATATCGGATCACGCCGGACGGCAAGTCCTCGGTGATTTTCGAGCCGCAGGAATTACAAGTGCAGGCTTTGGCGGTGGATAGAACTGGCGCTATCTTCGCGGCCACGAATCCTGACGGAAAGATTTACAAACTTGAACATCGCACTGCGCAGAAAGATAAGAAGCCGGGGACAGGGGAGAAAAGTTCGAACGTCAATCCCGAGTGGAGTGCAGCAGTCTATTTCGATCCTGGTACGAAGTACATCTGGAGTCTGGCGCTCGATGAAGCCGGCAATCTGTATGCGGCTACGGGAGACCAGGGACAGATCTTTCGGGTGACTCCAAAGGGCGAGCATTCGCTGTTCTTCAAGAGCGACGAATCGCACATACGGGTGCTGGCTTTCGACAAGAAGGGCAACCTGATTGCCGGATCTGACAGCAGCGGCCTGGTGTACCGAATTTCGCCGAGCGGGGAAGGGTTCGTGCTCTACAGTGCGCCCAAGAAGGAGATCACGGCGCTGGCGATCGACAAGGATGGGAACATCTACGCCGCGGGAGTGGGAGAGAAACGTGCCTCCGGATCGTCAGGTTTCACATCTCCGTCCATCTCGATTCCTACAGCGCCGAGCAGCGGGACGCAAGCCGGGCCGGGCGGGGCAAATGTAGTGTCCGGTACGACGCAGCCGATGGTGATCAATATTCCGAGCCCAGGGGCCGGGGCGACCGGCGGATCGGACGTGTACCGCATCGCGCCCGATGGTTCGCCGTCGCGGATATGGAGTTCGCGTGAGGACCTGGTGTATACGCTTGCCTTCGATCAACAGGGCGTGCTGCTTGCCGGGACCGGCAATCGCGGACACGTTTTCGCCATCAGCGGGGACGACCGTTTCGTCGACCTGCTAAAAGCCAGTGCCACGCAGGTCACAGCATTTGCCAGCGCTCCGAGTGGACTGTATGTCTCGACCAGCAATTTGGGCAAAGTGTTTTTACTGGGCGGAGCAGCGGCGCTGGAGGGCAGTTACGAGAGCGACGTTTTCGACGCACACATCTTTTCGCGCTGGGGACGCGCGGAGTTCCGCGGAGCCGGCAATGTGGAACTTTTTGCCCGCAGCGGCAATGTGGACAATCCTGACCACAACTGGAGCGCGTGGACGAAAGTTGATCTCGAAAAAGATGGCATGGTTAGCGTCCCCTCGGCAAGGTTTGTGCAATGGAAAACCGTGCTGCACTCGGGCAGCGTGGCTCCGAAAGTGGAAAGCGTTACGCTCAATTACCTTCCTAAGAACGTCGCGCCAGATTTTGATGATGTCACGGTGCTAACCGGGGTGCGCTATCTATCGTTGCCCAAGGCCAGCGGTGGCGACTCCAGTGGGAGCGGCCAGGTGCATTTCGAGGTGCAACCCCCTACGACGCACGACCGCGATTCCATTGGCGTGAAGTGGAGCGTGCACGACGACAACGACGATCAGATGGTGTACTCGGTTTATTACCGCGGGGAAGGCGAGTCACGGTGGCTTTTGCTCAAAGATAACGTGACCGACAAGTTTTATTCTTTTGACGCATCGCTACTTCCCGATGGTGGCTACACGGTGAAGGTGGTGGCTTCGGATGCGCCTTCGCATTCTCCGGGCGAAGGATTGAGCGCGGAACGGGAAAGCGCGCGTTTTGAAGTGGACACAACTCCTCCGCAGATCAAGGCGCTGAAAGCCGCGGTTGCGGACACGCGAATTCATGTCACCTTCAGCGCGTGGGACAGTTTCTCTTCCATCAAAAAGGCTGAATATTCGGTGGATGCCGGTGACTGGCAGTTCGTCGAGCCGGTGGGACAGCTTTCGGATTCGAAGAGTGAGAACTACGACTTTGAAGCGCCCATGCCGGCGGGGACAACCGCACAGGTTGATCACGTGGTGGTAGTGCGGGTCTACGATCGCTATGACAACATGACTTCGGCGAAAACGCTCATCCGGGTAAAGTAGTTCGTTCTTGCGCACTGACCATCTGGTCTGCCTGGCGCAACTCGGGAAATCTCCAGGCCCAGATCGCGATCACGACCAGCGTTCCCACCCCTCCTAAAACCACGGCGGGCACGGTTCCGAACCAGTGCGCGGTCAGGCCAGACTCGAATTCGCCGAGCTGATTAGACGCGCCAATGAAGATCATATCCACGGCGTTCACCCGGCCGCGCATTTCATTGGGCGTGCCCAATTGCACCAGAATGGCGCGGATAACCACGCTGACCATATCGGTAGCGCCGACCAGCAAAAGCGAAATCAGGGAGAGGACAAGGCTGCGAGAGAGGCCGAAGATGATCGTGAACACGCCGAATCCGGCGACGCACCACAGCATGGCGGGTCCAACGCGGCGCTTCAACGGGCGATGCGCCAGCAAAATGGCCATGGCGGCCGCGCCCACTCCAGGAGCGCTGCGCAGCAGGCCAAGGCCCCAGGGGCCGGTGTGGAGAATTTCGCGGGCATAAACCGGCAACAGCGCTACTGCGCCGCCGAGCAGAACAGCGAAGAGATCGAGCGAAATGGAACCAAGGACTACTTTCTGTTTCCAGATATAACCGAAGCCAGCCAGAACCGTGGCAAGATTGATGGGTTCCCGGGGACGAGGTTTTTCACGGGCTTTGATCCTCAGAGTTGCAACGATCGCGCCCAGTGCGACGAGGCCAGCAGTGGCGTATACGGCGGCGGGTCCGCGGAAGAACGCATACAGCAGTCCACCGAAAGTTGGGCCTAGAATGGTTGCTCCCTGAAAGATGCTGGAGTTCCAAGCGACGGCGTTTGAAAAATGCTCCTCGGGAACAAGCTGGGGAAGCAGGGCACGGCCTGTCGGGAAATTGAAACATCGCACGGTGCCCAGCAAAGCCGCGACCGCATAAATGGGGCGGGCCGAGTGGACTCCGCGAAAGGCAATGAGCAATAGCAGCGACGAACAAACAGCAAACCCGGCATAACACGCCATCAGCAGCCGGCGCCGATCGAGGCGGTCGACGGTGTGGCCAGCCGGAAGGAAGAAGGCGATTCCTGGGAGAAATTGCGCCAGGCCGACCAGCCCGAGATCCAGCGGCCGCTTCGTGATTTCATAAACCTGCCAGCCCACGGCGACGGACTGCATCTCAAGCGCGGCCACGATGCAGAAGCGGGCGAAAGCGTAAGCGGTGAAGTCGGGATATTGGAAGGCGATACGAGCAAGCCTGGAGTCGGGCGACGTGGGCATGAATAGGTATTGTGCCATTGTTTCATCCAGGATTGAGATCGCGACAGCCGGCGGGACGACGGCGCTACAGCAGATCGCCGGTTTTTGTGATTCACTGACTGAGTGAATGAATGGCTCAATCTTGCGGGTTGGTTGGCCTGCGTTGTGTACTCGACCATTCCGTGCTTCTGGTTTCTGGTGCATCCCAGAGCGGGGTATTGGCGGTTGCGCAGATGGTCGCCTTATCTGGTGCTGCTGCCCGCTTGGATGACGATGTGGGTGGTGATGGGGCTGATTACAGCGCCATGGCGGCACCTTGCGTTTTATATCGGCGGATGGTCGTGGGCTTCGGCGTTGTTTCTGTTTGGCATCGGCCTGTGGCTCTACTCGCAATCGAGCAAGGACTTCAGCGCGCGGCAACTAGGCGGGCTGCCGGAAGTAATTTCTGGGCACGGTGAGCAACGGTTGGCGATAACCGGGATTCGGGCGCGGGTGCGGCATCCGGTGTACTTGGCGCATCTTTGCGAAATGCTGGCGTGGAGTATCGGGACAGGGCTGCTCGTCTGTTACGGGCTAACAGTCTTCGCCATGGTCACGGGCGCTGTCATGATTCGCATGGAGGACAGGGAACTAGAGGCGAGATTCGGCGAGGAGTATCGGCGATACCGTGCGCGAGTGCCGGCGGTGGTGCCGAAGTGGAGTAAGTGGTGGGTCGATCGATACTTACAGAGATAATGAAGATACTCACGCCAGTCCCAGGATGCGCTAGGTGGCTGGCGAGAATCAGTGTTGTCGTATATACTCTCGATGCAGTTTGTGCCTTATATTTGGCATAAATCGTGTGAAAGATAAAGTAGGCATGCAGTTCACCGTACTCTCAAATACTCTGAAGAGGATCGCTGTAATCATTGTGGCGAGCTTATTGGCGACCACCGCTTACGCTGCACCTACCGAGAAGGTACTTTACACCTTTACAGGCGGAGCGGACGGCGGTAGTCCGTCGTCTGGACTGATCTCCGACACGACGGGGAACCTATACGGCATGACCGGAGGTGGCGGTGCCCATGAGTTGGGGACTGTCTTTGAACTACAGCAGTCAAATGGACAGTGGACAGAAGTTGTACTTCACAGTTTTGCCGACGACGGTGTCGATGGATATTCGCCCCTGGGCGGGTTAGTCGCGGACAAATCGGGCAATCTGTACGGCACAACAATGTTCGGAGGTGCCCAGATATTTGGAATTGTTTTCGAGTTGTCACCATCCTCAAATGGCTGGACGGAAACCGTGCTGTACAACTTTTCAGGTGGAGCTGATGGAGGCATTCCGACGAACGGCGGCCTGGTGTTCGATCAAGAGGGCAATCTTTACGGGGCAACGGAGAACTTTGGAGCCTACGGTTACGGAGTTGTTTTCAAATTATCACCGTCTTCTGGCGGAGGCTGGACCGAAAACGTTCTTCATAGTTTTGCCGAAACGGAAAGCGACGGTGGCGGTCCCACTTCTGTTGTCGTAGACCGAAAGGGGAACTTGTATGGCACGACAACACAAGGCGGCGCATACCGGTTTGGCACCGCCTTCCAGCTCACACCTTCTTCCCAAGGCGCTTGGACTGAAACCATACTCCACGATTTTGGCAATGGCTTGGATGGAGCGCATCCCGTGTCGGGCGTCATCGTTGCCGCAGGCCGCTTGTTCGGGACAACTGAATACGGCGGCCATTATGGTTTGGGGGCAGTATATGCGCTAACGCACGCCGGAAATCAGGTGAAGGAAACTCTCCTGGATAACTTCACAAGCATCAACGGTGATGGATTTGCGCCCCAAAGCGTCGTTACATTCGACGAAGTAGGCAATCTCTATAGTACGACTTATGGCGGAGGAGCAGACGAATACGGTACTGTCTTCGAGTTAGTGCGTTCGGAGAAAAAGCAGAGGTTGCTTTACAGCTTTACAGGCGGCAGCGATGGCGGCTATTTGACGAATGGAGTAATTCTCGACGGGCAAGGCAACCTCTACGGCACCACACAATGTGGTGGCAGTGGGCAGGACTGCGGAGGCTATGGCGTTGTCTTTGAAATCGTGAAGTAGGACTCTCCTCACTCCAGTTTCTACCTAGAGTTTCCAGCTGTCCCGATCTATCTTGAGCGGAAGCGACGGCCACCCTTCTCCATCCAAAACAAACTACCGAGCGACGGACTGAATCCAGCCCGCAAAGGCGTGCCATGCAGCTGTCTTGCCGATGGGGATCCTTATCTGTTGCATGACGATGAGGAAAGAGCCCGCCCAGAGGGTTGCGCGATGAAGCTTATGCGTGGACCACAGGTCGTAAGCCACCAGGATGAGGAGGAAGCCGTAAGAAAGCAGCGTCGCTGCGGGCGCATTTCTGTGGACGACGGCCAGAGGCCAACGAGCGATAGCGGCAGTCATCAGCGTAATGGTGGCGACAAGAATCAGGCGTTTGTGCGCTGGCGGATCGGAACGGGTGCGAAAGGCAAAAAGGATAAGGGTGGCAAAGATCAGCATATCGGTCAGCGGGATGATGTAGAAAAACTGCGGATCCCCGCCAGGACCGGCTCCTCGGGCGAGCAAATCAGTGGCCGCCAAGACGCCGAGGATCACCATCAAGCACGCGAGAAAGAAGCCTGCAATGCCGAGGCGGCGATGGATATCCACGCGGCCGGCGGAGACCAGGAAAGTTTGCGTGACCAGTAGCAGGATCCAACAGGAAAAAGCCGCTCCGTGCAGGTGAATGATCAAACTGGGCAGGGGCGCGTGGAACACTCCGGCGAGATAGTAGGTGGGCGCAAAGCCCACAAAAACCGTGGCCAGGAGGAGCATGGCCATGGTTGAGAAGAAGAGATGGTCGAAACGGCGCCCAGGCAGGCCGGTCGCAGGCCTCGCAGGATTATTGGGATGAGCTACGACAGTGGCCATCGTTCCTCCGTGACCAAAAGTTTTCTCTGGCTGATTCCTATTTCAATCCTGTTTCCACGTAGGCTTGCGACGTGAGCTGGCCGACCGAGTTTGGCGAGGCTCATGCGTGGGGAAAGGGTATCACCTTGAAGGTGGAATCGGACAGATAGTTGCGATGAGGTTGTGTCCTATTCTCCTGATTAGATGAGATTCAGGACATTGTCTTCGAGGTCTCAGTGACCGGCGCATTTCGCAAGTGAAAAGCCCTGACCGCGAAGGGCGCAAAGTGTTGGCAAAGATCGCAAAGAAAACCCAGGTCTAAGCACCTCGGCCTTGACTTTTCCATCGATGGGAGTACAGTTCGCTTGTTCCTGAAGCAGTCTTGGGAAGGGTGCGCGCTGGAGTCATCCAAGAATCCTTATCGCGCGTGGCTCGGGGCGCGTCGTTAAAGCCTCTACGCCCCAGTTTCAGAAAGCCGAATCAGGTTTGATCAAACTCTATTTAAGGAGAAATGAAACATGCGTAAATTATGGTTGATTGGCTGCTCGGTGTAGGTGCTGGCATCTTGGTCGCTGGCGCAGGAGAAATCGACGTCGCAGTGGACGTGCGGCAAAGCGTCGGACGCGCACAACATTGATGTGGGCGACAAGGCGAATCATAGCTATACGGTGTCAGCCAGACCACTTGCACTGCCACTAAAGGCGAAGTGGGCGGTGTAAACGAGAAAGAAGGCATTGGCACGCAATTTAACGAACATGGGAAACACGACCACATGGCACGGCGTGTTTGTGGTGACGGCGGAAAATGGCGACAAGATCTACTATCACTATTCCAACTCGACGAAGGGTGTGTTGAAGGATGGACAATTTGTGTCCGGGGGCAACAAGTGGACCATGACAGGCGGGACCGGGAAGTTCGCCAAATTGAAAGGCGAAGGCACTTGCGCGGGCAAGGGCGATGGCGCCGGTGGCGCCACCTGGGATTGTTCGGGAACATATACGATGAACACTATGAAATAGTGGTGTGGGTCGGCAGGAACTGAGTCTGGAACCCGCTCTGCGTTGAGAGCGGGTTCGGCTTTTATAGAAGAATGCGAGCAGGTATTGGAAGCCCGTGCGGATCACGAGATAATGAAGTTCAGCGGCTGATTCCGCGCCAGACGGGGAAGATCTCAGCTCCGACTCCGGCGAGTATCTCAGTTGCCTTGGGACCAGGATCTCCATAAACCTCGAAGCGGTCGAGGGTCGCGGTCTCGAGGAGTTTCGGAACAAGCTCCTTTACCACCGGGCTGGTCAAGTGTGCCAGCGTAGCATTCTGGTCTGCATAGGTTTCGACGATGCGGCAGCGCTTGCGATCGCCGCTCAAACACCAGTCGTATCCAAGGGCGCCAGGTTCCTTCTGAGTGCCCGCGATCATGGTCTGGGCGATAGCCTGGAAGGCATCGAGCTTTCCCGGGTTGATGGTGAGATCGACGTTAAAGCGTACAGTTTGCTTGCTCACGGAGAAACCTCCTTAAGATTTGTTGTGCACGCACGATTGCGATTTAAAGCTTCATAGTTGCACGGCCCGGCGCAATCCACTCATTCAGAGGAAGCAGGCCGCCGCAGTCCAAACACCGGGTCGCGGCAAACTGAGTTCCGCAGTGGGGGCAGACACCTTGGGTCTGGAAGGTGTCGAACGGCTGACCGCATTGGCCACATTTCCAGAAGTTTCCCACCGGTGGCGCGGTGTTGCATCTGGGGCAGGCGAATCCGTCACGACGCGGCAACTTCGCCAGGCGCGAGAGGAATCGCGCGTGTTGCAAGCCGCTCCAGCAATTCATCAGCATGAACGCGGCGAGTACGCCGTACCAAACGGATTGTGCCCACAAAGCCAGGCCGATGAATGCAGCCACGCCGATGAAGCCGATGATGGTAGCGACAAACAGACTACGAGCACGTCCCAGTACGAACCACAGAAGGGAGCGAAGAATTTGGCCGCCATCCAGTGGATAGATAGGCAGCAGGTTGAAAATCAGCAAAGACAAGTTAATGAACGCAATGGTGCGCAACAACTGATGGAAGTTGGGCGCGGTCTCAGCCCATCCCAATGATCGGCTCAACATGCCGAGCCCTAGCAAGATCGGGAGGAGTACGACATTCACCAGCGGCCCGGCGGCGATGCTCCACAAAGTAGCGCCGGGGCGCGGCGGAGGGTCGACATACGCCACACCGCCCAGTGGCCACAATACGATCTGGTTTGCAGTGCCTCCAACCTGGCGGCAGGCCAGTGAGTGGCCGAACTCATGCATCAGCACAATGAGAAATAGCGCCAGATACTCCAGTGCGTTGAAGGTGAGAGAGGAATAGCTTCTGCCGCGGCCGTTAATTTCGTAGGCGGCAACCAGGAACCACGACCAATGCAGGAAGACAGTGATGCCGGCGGCGCGGAACAGGCGGATTGAGCCTTTATGGGTCGGCATGTGGGAGAGTTATAACACGATCCGTTCTAGTTCGGCGGCAGCTGAGCGGTAACCGGAGGACGCGAAAACACCGTGCCGTGCGCGTAGGCATCCCCTTTAAATCCGTGCGGCCAGGACTTGCCGTCCATGCTGACGCCGGCTTTGTCGCTTCCGACATCGCGAAAATGTTCGTCGAGTGTCAGAGCGCCGTTTTGCGGATCGAAGTTGATCATGAACAGACGATGCTCGCCGTATTCGCCGGAATTTAGAATGATGCGGCGATTGTCGGCATCCGGGGAAATCCAGTGCGGATTTTGCTTGTCATCGAAGGTAATTCGCGATACTTCGCGAATATGGGTGAGATCGGAGATGTCGTAAGCCGCCAGGGCGTGCGCAGAAAACAAGGTCTGCACCCAGTAGTGGCCGATCTGCAATGGCACGGCACAGATCTCTCCGTCAAAGGTTTTCAAGTGGTGGATTGAAGGCTGGCCAGTGTCAATGCCATCCAACTGATACAGGCCACATCTGAATGTGTGTATGAGCACGGTTTTGCCGTCGGCAAGCAGCTGCGGCTCACCCGGCATTAGCTGCTCTTTTCCGCGTGGTCCCGCTGGCAATGTGAGGGTCTGTAGCAACTTCAAATCGGAAAGCCGCCAGACCTGCACGGTGCGAGTATCGCCGTCGCTCGCACGATGCATTGACGTATTAGTGCTGACGACGCGGTTCAGAGCGGGTACGGCCACCAAGCTGTATGGACGAATGAGTTCGGCCTTCGCAGCCGGATCCAGGGCGCTGCCGCTGCGAATGACGTGACCGTGTTCATCGAACTCGACGAGGCCACCGCCGTCCGACTTGGCATCGTGCCCACCGTGATATTGGAATGTGGCGAGAACGTGGCCGTCCAGTAAACGAATGTAGGTGTGCGGATGCATGTAGCCATCGAGATCGCCGAACGATGTAACCAGCGCCGGGTGCAGCGGATCGTGCAGGTCGAACAGAACTGTGTGGCCGCTCTCGAAGGCATTGGCCAGTAGAAAGCCGTCAGCCGGCATTTGCGATTCGGTGTGGTGCGGGGTACCGCTCGGGCCGGGGACCGCGACCGAAGCTACTGCCTGACCGTAGTGAGGAGATTTTGGGTCGGCATCGAGTACGGCGAGGAAGTCGCTGCTCTTTTCGGCGTCGTCGCCTGCCCAAACGAAAAGGTAGACATTGGTTTGGGCAATTCCTTTTTGGACGACCCCATGGATGACACAGAAAAGCAGGAGAACGATACAGCGAAAATTGCGCATGAGTACTGATTGTCACTAGGTGGGGGTGTGGTGTCAAACTGGACGGCGTTGCTAATGCGCCATCGCGGGCTTTAAGGTGTGGCCGGGGTGTTGGTGGGCAATTTTGGTGTGAACTTGCGGACGACAAATTCCTGGAAGAGATTGGCGATGGCAGTGGCGCCAATTCCGATGGCGGCGTTTTCGAAAGTTAATCCCGCGCCATTGCGATCTTCGGCTGGATAGTAGAGGTTTGAAATACCGCCAGCGGCCAGGTTCCCTAGGATATTGGAATAATTTGGCTGCCAGCGACGATTGTCGCCCTTGCAAATCACCGAATTGGCAATTGCATAGAGCGTCCGTGACCGCGTTGTGCCCGTTCCCTTGTAAAAATACCGCGGATCTTGCTTCAGGAGCGAGGGCAGGATGGCGCCTCCAATAAAGGTGCTGGTCACCGTGTCGGCATAGCCGGCGCCGAAACGTTTTCCATAGCCTTCAGCGCCCTGGCCATATCCGCGGAAGTGATTTTGCGCCTGCTCAACTCCAGCGGCCCCGCCAACGATCAAGATGGTGACGGGATCGATGGTCGACTTCCACGCGAGCTTGAACTTTTGTTTTGCATTGAGGGGAGCCGCATTGGGGACGTAGCTGACATAGAAATTCGGAATTACGCCGAGCACCCGCTGCTTCTCTTCAACCTTGATTTGCTCTTCCGCCACTTCGGCGGGTGAGACTCCGACTTGCACTTCGATATCGGCAGCAACCGCCAAGGCGATCTGCGGGACGAGGTAGGTTTCGCCCGAATGCAGGGTGCCGGACGATGTATGGGTCGTGAAGCGCGGCGAGGTAATGGTGAGCTGGAAAGGGCCGGGAGCGACGTTGGCAAAAGAGAATTGGCCGTCGCTGCCAGTTAGCACCTCCTGGCTTGGGGATGACGCTTGGCTATTAAGCCTTACATGGGCTCCGACCATTACAGCTCCGCTTTGGTCGACTACGGTGCCGATGACGGTTCCGGGTGATTGCTCGGGGAGAGGCGCTTGCTGAGTCTGTCCGAACGAGAGGGAAGCGAAAGCTCCAGCGATCAGTGCAAACACGACGAGGCCGGACTTGAGCTTGCGGGCCATGAATACCTAACTTTATCCTCCCCGTGCTTTCTAAACAAATCACCAAGGTTACCCAACCGAGGGGCTAGATTTACTGATGCGATCGGAGCAGTCTTTTTCTGCTTGCACCGTATAATTCGAAGCAGCCGCATTCTCGATCATGCGCTTCGAGCTTTTCATCGCGTCGCGGTATCTTCGCGCCAAGCGCCGTCAGGCGTTTATCGGCGTTATTACCGGCATTTCGATCGCTGGAGTGGCGGCTGGGGTAGCGTCTCTCGTCATTGCGTTGGCCATCAACAATGGATTTCGCCAGGATTTGCAGGACCGGCTGCTGGGCTCGACTTCGCATATCAATTTGCTGCGGGTGGAGAGCGACGGAATCAAAGACTGGGGCCCGTTGATGGATCGGCTGGCGAAACAGCCTCATGTGGTGGCGGCTGCGCCCGCCATCTATGAGCAGGTGTTGATCTCACGGGGGCCGCGGGCGCGGGGAGCGGTGCTGAAGGGGTTGATTCCGGGGGATGAAAGTAAAGTCAGTGATCTGTTGAATACGGTGAAGATTGGTTCGGCAGCCGCGTTGGATGAGGTGAGCCCACAAACAACTTCACAACCAACCGCGGCGGACAAGAGTGTCCGCCCCACACCGGCAGATCAGACTTCTGACGCTCTTGCCGACGTGCAGCACCGAGTCGTCGCCATGCCTCCGATTATTCTGGGAAAAGACATGGCCGACGAGTTGGGCGCGACCGTTGGATCGATTGTTCTCGTCACCAGTCCGCAAGGGGAGTTGACGCCGTTTGGCATTGTTCCCAAGTACTCGCGCTTTCGTGTGGCCGGAATCTTCAATTCAGGTTTCTACGACTACGATTTCTCCTGGGCGTTCGCCCGGCTAAGCGATGCGCAGCAACTCTTCGGTCTCGGCGATGAGATTTCCGTGCTCGAATTCAAAGTGGATGATATCTATCAGGCAGGTCAGATCGCTAAGGGAATCGAACAGGCCGCGGGCAAAGGCTTCATGGCCACCAACTGGATGGAGCAGAATAAGGCCATCTTCCGGGCGTTGCGGCTGGAGCGGTTAGTCACCTTCATCACCATAGGACTGATTGTGTTCGTGGCGGCGCTGAACATTCTCATTTCGCTGACCATGATGGTGATGGAGAAGACGCGCGACATTGCCGTGCTCATGTCAATGGGCACGCGAAAGTCGCAGGTGCGTCGCATATTTGTGTCCCAGGGAGTGCTGATCGGAGTGATCGGAACTGCGATTGGCCTGGTGCTCGGCTACACACTTTCCTGGGCAGGAGGCCATTATCATCTGCTGGCGCTGGCTCCCGAGGTTTACTCCATTGATTACGTGCCTTTCGCACCGCGCGCACTGGACGGCGTGCTGGTGGCATTGATCGCGATTGCAATCTCCTTAGTTGCTACCATTTACCCATCGTGGTCGGCAGCGCGGATCCTGCCTGCGGAAGCTTTGCGTTATGAGTGAATACCGACTGCTCGAAGTGACCCCGGTCACATCTATCACTTATGAATTATGGAATCCGGTTTCGGTCCGAGGCACAATTGAACCAACTGGCGACAAAAACGGCCTGGAACTCGTGTTTAAATGGAATAGTGCCGATAGACGACAGTCGTAAACGGGGCGCTGTCCACCCGCATGTGACGAACCGAGCAGTCGGTGCATCTAACGAGTGTGGCCATGCTCAGGGTTGAAGGCCTTCAGAAGGTTTTTCGATCCGGCAAGTCGGAAATCGCGCTCTTTGAAAATCTGTCATTCCAGGTGGCGAAGGGCGAGATGCTAGCCATTGTGGGCGAATCGGGAGCCGGGAAGAGTACCTTGTTGCACATCCTCGGCGCTCTTGATAGGGCTTCCGCGGGTGACGTATACTGCGCCAACTTGCGATTGAATACGTTGTCTGAAGCGGCGGCAGCCGAGTTTCGCAATCGCGAGATCGGCTTTGTCTGGCAGTTCCACTATTTGTTGCCGGAGTTTACGGCGCTGGAGAATGTGGCCATGCCGCTTTTGCTGCGCGATTGTCCTTGGCATCAGGCTCAGAAGGAGGCGGTGCGCTGGCTGCGTGAAGTTGGTTTGGAGCAACGTGCCGACCATCGCGCGGGCGAGCTTTCAGGCGGTGAACAGCAACGGGTGGCACTGGCCAGGTCGCTGATCACGCAGCCGAAGTTGCTGCTGGCGGATGAGCCCACTGGAGACCTGGATGGTCACACCGCGGACTCGGTTTTTGAATTGATCGCGAGATTGCATCGCGAATGTCAGTTAACTTCCCTGATTGCCACCCACAACCTTGCATTTGCCAGACGCTGCCAGCGGGTGCTCCGGCTCAAGGACGGGCATGTCGAGGAAGTGGCACCGAAAGAGCTACTGGTATAGCACATTGTGGCGATTGACATTTGTGGCACGGCATGACGGAATGGTAGTAGAAGAAACCGCAATCGGAAATACGTGAAGTTGCAATCTGTTGCGGTGGGGAACCGAGACAGGATGTCTTTGGTAACTCAAATAGAAGGACGAAAGTTTCGATATCTTTATGGTAAGCGCGTGGCCCGCTGATTGCAGGGTAACAAGGGTTTGGATTTCTGGAGGACCGAGACCGCGGAGTTGATCCCGGTGGTTTCGGCGAGAAGTCGGGGGGTAGGGCAATATGTTTGAACGTTATACGGAGAAGGCCAGACGCGTCATTTTCTTTGCGCGCTACGAAGCCAGCCAGTTTGGGTCTCCTTATATTGAGACCGAGCATCTGCTGCTGGGATTGTTGCGCGAAGATAAGGCCCTGACCAATCGTTTTCTGCGTTCCCATGCCTCGGTGGAATCCATCCGCAAGCAGATCGAAGGGCACACCACCATTCGAGAGAAGGTTTCGACTTCGGTGGATCTGCCGCTTAGCAACGAATGTAAGCGCGTGCTCGCCTATGCCGCTGAAGAAGCCGAGCGGCTCTCGCACAAGCACATTGGCACCGAGCATCTGCTCCTGGGTTTACTGAGAGAAGAAAAATGCTTTGCGGCCGAGATTCTGCACGAGCGCGGACTGCGGCTTTCAACCATCCGCGAAGAGTTGGCCCGCACCAGCCAGGAAAAAGCTCAGCCACAACGGCAGCGCGAGTCTTCATTACTGAGTGAGTTTTCCCGCGACTTGACCCAGGCCGCGATGGATACGCAGCTTGACCCGCTGGTGGGGCGCGACGGCGAACTGGAACGCGTGATTCAGATTCTGTGCCGCCGCACCAAGAATAATCCGGTGCTGATCGGCGAACCCGGCGTGGGTAAGACCGCCATCGTCGAAGGCCTGGCGCAGCGCATTGCCGACGGCGAAGTTCCGTCTTTTCTGGCGGACAAACGCATTCTGGCACTGGATCTTTCCTTGATCGTGGCTGGCACCAAGTATCGCGGCCAGTTCGAAGAGCGGCTCAAGACCATCATGAAAGAACTGATGGAGTCGCAGAATTCCATCATCTTCATCGACGAATTGCACACGCTGGTAGGCGCGGGTTCCGCGGAAGGCTCGCTCGACGCCGCCAACATCCTGAAGCCGGCGCTTTCCCGCGGAGAGATTCAGTGCATTGGCGCGACCACTCCGGGTGAGTATCGCAAGTCGATTGAGAAAGATCGTTCGCTCGAGCGTCGCTTCCAGGCGGTCAAAGTTCCGCCGCCCGATGAAGTCAACGCCACCAAGATTCTGTTTGGAATCAAAGACCGTTACGAGAAGTTCCACGCGGTCACTTACACCGACGAAGCCATCAATTTTGCGGTATCGCATTCCAACCGTTACATTCCAGACCGCTTCCTCCCGGACAAGGCAATCGACTTGGTCGACGAAGCCGGTGCGCGTGTAAAACTGCGCCAGACTTCGCTGCCGGAAGAGCTTACCGAAGTCCAGAAGCGAATCAAGTTCATCGTCCACCGTATGGAGAACGCCATCGCGAACCACGAGTTCGAAAAGGCGCGCTTCTACTCGGATGAAGAACGCAAGGAGCGCGAGAACCTGCGCGCTCTTCGCGAAAAATACCACCTCGATGAATCCTCTACCGGCGTGGTTGGCCGGGAGGACATCGAGGATGTGGTATCGCGCTGGACCGGAGTTCCGGTCACTTCAATCAAAGAAGAAGAATCGGCGAAGCTGCTGCGCATTGAAGAAGAATTGCACAAGCGCATCATCTCGCAGGACAAGGCCATCGTTGCGCTGGCACGCGCCATTCGGCGCTCACGAGCTGGTCTGAAGAGTCCCAACCGGCCTATCGGTTCGTTCCTGTTCCTCGGGCCTACAGGCGTGGGCAAGACCGAAGTTGCGCGGACCCTTGCGCACTTCATGTTTGGCAGCGAGAAGTCGCTGGTGCGCTTCGATATGTCGGAATTCATGGAGAAGCACTCGGTCTCGAAGCTGATCGGGTCGCCTCCGGGATATGTGGGCTACGAAGAGGGTGGTCAGCTCACCGAGCGGGTGAAGCGTGCGCCTTATTCTGTGGTGTTGCTCGATGAAATCGAGAAGGCGCACCCGGATGTCTTCAACATCCTGTTGCAGGTGTTTGAAGACGGCCAGCTGACTGATGGCTTGGGCAATACGGTTGATTTCAAGAACGTCATCATCATCATGACTTCGAACATTGGGGCGCGGCATTTGCAGCGCCGCGAAGGCCTGGGCTTCCAGTCGAGCAAGGAAGACATGGTTTCGGAAAAGGTCGAAGACCTGGTGAAGAACGAGGTCAAGCGCACCTTCAATCCCGAGTTCCTGAACCGGCTGGATGAAATCATTCTGTTCAGCGCGCTGGGCGAGCAAGACCTGATCCAGATTCTGGAACTCATGGTGAATTTGTTGAACCAGAACCTGGCGCAAAAGGCGATCACGGTCACTGTGACCGATGAGGCCAAGAAGTGGATCCTCAACCAGACGCTGGGCGATCGCAGCTACGGAGCGCGTCCGCTGCGCAGGGCCTTGCAAAAGTACATTGAAGACCCGCTGTCGGAAGCGCTGATTCAAGGCACGATCACCACGCGGCCGGCATTCATCGAGGTCTTCCTCGAAGACAATAAGCTTTACTACCGCCCAGTGGATTCCGAGAAGGCCGAGGGCGTGTTGCTGTACGAGAACAGTTAGGCAGCAAGCAGCATTTGGCATTCAGCCGTCAGCGAAAAGCTGGCGGCTTTTGTTTTGCTCTAGAACCCTCACCAGCTTTCGTGCCTTCCTGGAGTTTATAGTGTGAGGTGAGGATTGTTTCCATGATTGCAGTGAGCTGGTTTTGCAAACGCACGGTATTTTTCATGGGGTTGCTGCTTCTCGCGGGGAGCTTTATGACCGTAGGAAGTCAGCAGACTCCCGATCCACATCAAGTCCCGGTGATGGACGGCGAAGCCGGCCCATGTTCAGTGTCTTTCACTGTGACCGATGAAAAGGGCACGCCGGTTTACGACGCCAGGATTCGAGTCAAAATGCGGTATGGATTTGCCGGGGTTAAGCATCTTGACTTGGAAGCGGCCACCAACGTCGACGGCAAAACACAAATCAAAGGTCTGCCACAGAAGGTAAAAGACGGCATTTTGTATTTTCGTGGCACTCAGGGAAAACGCGAAGGGTCGGCGACCTATGATCCGGCGAAGAACTGCGACGGGATCAACAGCTCAATCGTTCTAAGAGAAGACAAACCGGCCACGGATTGAACCGATTGGTTGCATTATTTAGAGTGGGGAAATTGGTCAGCTGGCCACGATTAAGCTTAAAGATTAAAGCTTACAAAGCCACGCGAGCGCGTCGAAACATTACAAATGCCGTCAATGTGCCCACCAAAGCTGGAAGCGGCAGAATGAATACCAGGAGAACGCCGCATACAAACTGTGTGTTGAAACAACTCGATCCTTGCGGGGGATGGCCACATAGCAATGACACCACAATACAAACCACCAGCAGAAAATGTGGTGACAGCAGCAGCACACCCATAATCCGTTTGCCCGCACTCATCTTCCGCCAGGATCGACAGGCGGCATAGACCACCCCGCCGAACGCCAGAACAATTAGACCAAGCAACAGCAAGATCAAGCGCATGCAGGCACTATACGAAGGACGGGCGGCCCATTCAAGCCAGGTTTGGCGGCCACCCGCCGATTTTACCAATTGAGGCGGCCCCGGAGATGGCTATCATAAAGTTGGAGGACCTTTCGCTATGCGCACATCTGTGGAACGGCGTACCGTCAATCTGTCTGCTTATCCGGATCTGGTAGTCATCTATCTTGGGATGCGAGTGAATCGCATCGCCGGAATCAAGACACTGCTAGGCTTTGGGCCGAAGATTTCTTCTTCCGCTGCGGCACAGCCCGACGGGTTGCTGCGGCACGAGACAATCATCTACTCGTTATTGCCCATGCATGTTGGCATGCGCCAATACTGGCGTGACGCAAATTCACTTTTGGAATGGACGCGTTCGGACCCGCACCGGCAGTGGTGGCAGAGCTTTTTGAAAGACTCCGGCGGAACCGGGTTCTGGCACGAAACCTATTTTCGACGCGGGGGCATCGAGGCGGTTTACGACGATGTACCGGAAAACATCGGCTTAATGGCGTTCGCACCCGTGGTCCCGGCTCGCGGACCGATGTTTGGAGCAGCCGCGAGGGCCGAAAAGGAATTTGGAGAGCGCCCCGTACTGTCCGAGGAAGAGATCTACGGGGAGCCAGAAAAATAACGGCAAATACGCCCAAAACAAGGCTTTAAATCCGATTTCACTCATTGGTATTTGCGGAGCCAAACCGTGGCCACAGTCATCAAATCCTGTCAGGAGGGAAAAGATGTATCACGTGCGCCAGGAGAACCTGCCTTTTGTTGGTAGTTCGCATGAGTTTGTCGGAGCCGAGCAGGGCAACACCAGTGTTTCGGTGTTCCTATACCATGGGAAGCCCGGGTCGGGGCCGGGTCCGCACCGGCATCCTTATGACGAGATCCAGTTCATCCGTGAAGGCCGGGGAGTGTGGACAGTAAACGGCAAGACTTTCGAGGGCAGCGCTGGAGACATCTTTGTCATCAAGGCCGGCGAGATTCACAGCTTTAAGGCGGTTGGTGATTCACCACTGGTACAACTCGACGTTCACCTCAGTCCCCGCTTCATCCAAGAGAACCTATCTGAAGGAAAATCACATGAACCATCTCGACCATCTGTTACAACGTAACAAAGACTTCGCTGCCCAGCAGTCGGCTGCGGGCACGCTTATGCCTTCGCTTCCGCGCGCGCTGCCGAATGTAAAGGCAGTCATCATCGGTTGCGCTGATATGCGTGTAGATCCTGCCCATGTACTTGGAATTAAACCGGGCGAAGCCGTCGTGATGCGTAACATCGGCGGTCGAATCACCCCCGGGTTATTGGAGCAGTTGGGTCTACTCGGGCGAATCGGTGAGGTTGCCGGAGAGATTCCAGGAGGCGGCGGGGAGTTTCACATCGTCGTACTCCAACACACTGATTGCGGTATCACTCGCCTCACCGGCGATCCCGCCATGCTGACGCGCTATTTTCAAATACAGGAAAGAGAACTCAAGACAAAAGCGGTCACCGATCCTCACGCGGCGGTTGCCGTCGACGTTGCTTTGCTCCGGGCGATTCCCGCATTGCCGGGAGACTGGCTGGTCTCCGGCCTTGTCTACGACGTGGCGACCGGGCTTGTTGAGATCGTCCTACCGCCAGCCCCCATTCGTACTGCGTTCGCTGCTTTATAGGTGCCCCCCAGAGAGGCGCTGCCGGAGCTTGTTGCAATATGTCATTACCTAGTTGTAAGTAGTGACGTATTGCAACACAACCGAGGAAAGGAGATTGGTCATGAAAGTAGGATTTATAGGAGCCGGTAGTGTAACAGGCACGTTCGGCCGCCATTTGATAAATGCTGGTCACACCATAGTTGTATCCAATTCCAGAGGTCCGGCGACACTGGCTGGTTTTGTCGCTGATCTTGGTCCAGGCGCCATCGCGGGGACCAGGGAGCAGGCGATCGAGTGCGACGTCGTTATTCTCGCTGTACATTGGGTGAAGGTGCGGGAAGCGCTGAAAGGTATCGATTGGCGTGGCCGAATTCTGATCGATGCGACCAACGCGCATATGGATCCTAAACCCGTTATCAGTCTGGCGGGAGTTACCAGATCGCGGGCCGCGTTGAAAGGGCGCACATCCAGTGAGATAGTCGCTGAGATGGTGGTTGGAGCACGGCTTGTAAAGTCGATCAGCAACATGCCGATGGCCTGGATACAGGACTTCTCGCCGAACAAACCCCGTACTGTCATCTTTACATCCGGCGACGACATCGAAGCCAAGCAGCTAGTGATCGAGTTGATCAACAGCATTGGATTGGTCGCGATCGATCTCGGGTCACTCGTCACCGGCGGTGCGATGCACGAGGTCGGCGCTCCTTTATCCGGCATCGAGTTCCACTTCGTCCGTCGGCTTCGTTGAGAGTGCTCGAACGCCGACTGACAATTCCTTGCAAGCGCCTGGTGCCCCAGGTTCGCGCCCACACACCGAATTCTGCATCGCCATCTCCCCGTTTTAGGGGCGCTAACCTGGGACTAGTTTCTCGGCGTCCTGGCCGATGAATTGCCTAAGAATTCATCGGTGTCTCCGTGCCTCTGTGGTGACTGGTTTTCTGTGACCCCCACTTAACGTATATTAAAGACCGAAGGAGAACCGTCGAGTGGCCTCATTCGGCGTCCGACTGAAACAGGAGCGCGAGCAGCGTGGCATCACGCTGGAAGAAATCTCTGCCACCACCAAGATCGGTACTCGTATGCTGGTCGCTCTCGAACAAGATCATTTCGATCAACTCCCCGGCGGCATCTTCAATAAAGGTTTCATTCGCGCCTACGCCCGCTGCCTCGGCCTGGACGAAGATCAGACCATCGCCGACTATTTAGTCGCGACCGGCACCCCTCCCGCAGATAAAGAAAAAGACAAAGACAGAGACAGAGACAAAAGATCCGATAGCCTCACCGAATCCTCCTTCGATCTCCATGCGGAATCCGAGCGCCGCGACTCGAACCTCCCTTGGGGGACATTCGCCATCTTGCTGCTGTTGATAGCGCTCGGCTTCGCGGGCTGGGGTTTCTATTCCCGAGAAGCCCGGAAAAACGTCAGAAAAATTCCTTCGCCTGTAGCTGCATCTAAAAACCCCGCCGCTTCAACCAACTTGGTTTCGACTACACCAGTTTCAAACCAGCCAGTCTCAGCCCAGCCCGTCTCTGCGCAATTAACAACACCGAGCCCAACCTCGCGACCGCCCGCAGCCCCGAAACCGCTGTCGCTACGCATCACCTTACATTCCGATTCCTGGCTCTTCGTCACTTCGGATGGACACGAAATACTGCAAGGCAGTTTCACCGCTCCCACCGAAAAAACCATCCATGCCACAAAAGAAATCATTGTGAAAGCTGGCGACGTCGGCGCGCTCGACTTTGAATTCAACGGCAAGACGCTGCCCGCCCAGGGCGCGAACGGCGAAGTGAAAACCTTGACTTTCGACGCCGCTGGTCTGCGCGAATCCGCTCCACCCCCCGTACCTCCTGCCCAACCATGATTTTGTCTTCTTGACCGCAGGCGAAAGACCCCTGCCTGACCCCAACTTTACACTTCTTGTCATTCCGCTCCATTCACTCTTCCTCTTTTCCCATCTACCACTTATGCGCTCCCATTCGCTGGCCCCACCTACCATCCAGCCCAAAACAATTGCGCCCCAGCCCCACTCTCTGATAGCTTTTTAAAGACCGCAGAGTACGTCATATTTTCCTGCCATACGTCCTTTAAGGAGAAACCGCTTGTCGCACAAGAATCGCTCTTTATTTACCTCGGAGTCGGTGACCGAAGGCCATCCAGATAAAATCGCCGACCAGATTTCTGACGCCATCCTCGACGCTTGTCTGACTGACGATCCCAGCAGCCGCGTCGCCTGCGAAACTCTGACCGCCACCGGCCTGGTCGTCATCGCCGGCGAAATCACCACTAAAGCCTATGTCGATTTCCAGACTCTGGTCCGCGGAACCATCTCCTCCATCGGCTACAACAACGCCCTCTACGGATTCGATTCCAACACCTGCGCCGTAATCTCCAGCATCAACAAGCAATCCGGCGACATAGCCATGGGCGTGGACACCGGCGGCGCCGGCGACCAGGGAATGATGTTTGGCTATGCTTGCAATGAGACTGCGGAGCTTATGCCGATGCCGATTTCGCTGGCGCATAAGCTGACCATGCGACTGTCGGAAGTGCGGAAGCACGGGAAGCTGGCTTATCTGCGGCCGGATGGAAAGTCTCAGGTGACAGTGGAATATGACGAGCATCGCAAGCCGGTGCGGGTGGATGCGGTCGTGATCTCGACCCAGCACTCCGAGAACGTCGGCAACGAGGAACTTCGCAGCGACATTCTGAAGCACGTGATTCAGGCCACAATCCCAGCTCATCTGCTGGATGAAGACACCAAATATCACATCAATCCCACCGGACGTTTCGTGATTGGCGGGCCCATGGGCGACACCGGCCTGACCGGGCGCAAGATCATTGTTGACACTTATGGTGGCATGGGCCGTCACGGCGGCGGAGCGTTCAGCGGAAAAGATCCGACCAAGGTCGATCGCTCGGCGGCTTACATGGCGCGGCATATCGCGAAGAACATTGTTGCTGCCGGGTTAGCCGATCGTTGCGAGTTGCAACTCGCGTATGCCATCGGCGTGGCCGATCCCGTCAGCGTGCTTGTCGATACATTCGGTACCGGCAAAGTGGACAACGCGACCATTCAGCAGTTGGTGCGTGCGCATTTCAAGCTGACCCCTAAAGGAATTATCGAATCGCTGAATTTGCGGCGGCCGATCTATTGCAAGACCGCGGCGTATGGACACTTTGGACGCACGGATCTTGATTTCACTTGGGAAGCGACGGACAAAGCGGCGAAGCTGGCCAGCGATGCAGGTCTGCGAGAGCCAGCACACGCAGCAAAGAAGTAGTGGTGGACCTTCCTACTCCTTGCGCAGAGAACGCGCAAGGAGTAGGGCACCCGCCTTTTGACCGCAAAGTACGCAAAGTCGTACCGCAAAGGTCGCAAAGAAAATCTGAAGAACGCGCCACAGGAGAAGTAATGGCAACTATACCGACACAAGTTCGTAACGATGTTAAGAGCATCGAGTTCGCGGATATGGGCAAGAAGCGCATTGACTGGGCGAACCAGTCGATGAAGGTTTTGCAGATCATCCGCAAAGAATTCATCAAGAACCAGCCGCTGCGCGGCATTCGCATTTCGGCGTGTCTGCACGTGACTGCCGAAACGGCAAATCTGGCCATCACCCTGCGCGACGGCGGAGCCGACGTGGTGCTTTGCGCCAGCAACCCGCTGTCTACACAGGATGACGTCGCCGCCAGCCTGGTGCGCGACCACGGCATTTCGGTTTTCGCCATCAAGGGCGAAGACAACGATACTTACTACAGCCATATTCTGGCGGCCATCGACCACAAACCACACATCACCATGGACGACGGCGCGGATCTCGTCACCATTCTGCACACCAAGCGGCAGGACGCCCTCAATGGCGTGATCGGCGGCACCGAAGAAACCACTACTGGCGTGATTCGTCTGCGCGCCATGGCCAAGGAAGGCGTGCTGAAGTTTCCCATCGTCGCGGTGAACGACGCCGACACTAAGCACTTGTTCGATAATCGCTATGGCACCGGGCAGTCCACCATTGACGGCATCATTCGCGCCACCAACTTCCTGCTGGCGGGATCGAAGTTCGTAGTTGCCGGCTACGGCTGGTGCGGACGCGGGTTGGCCAGCCGCGCACGTGGCGCTGGTGCGGAAGTGATTGTGACGGAAATCGATCCGACGAAAGCTCTGGAAGCGGTGATGGATGGCTTCCGCGTCATGTCGATGCAGGACGCCGCCAAACTGGGCGACGTGTTCTGCACCGTGACCGGCAACAAGAACGTTCTCCAGAAAGACCATTTCGAGGCGATGAAGGACGGCGCTATCATTTCGAACTCGGGGCATTTCAACGTCGAGATCGACATTCCGGCGCTGGAGAAGCTGTCATCTTCGAAACGCACTACTCGCACTTCAGTCGAAGAGTATTCGCTGAAGGACGGGCGCAAAATTAATCTGCTGGGCGAAGGCCGGTTGATCAATCTGGCCGCAGCCGAGGGACATCCGCCGTCAGTGATGGATATGAGCTTCGCTGACCAGGCGCTGTCTGCCGATTACATGGTCAAGAACGCGAAGACTCTGGAAAAGAGAGTCTACAAAGTTCCCGAAGATCTGGATAAGCGCGTAGCTAAGTTGAAACTTGAATCGATGGGCATCAAGATCGACAAACTCACGCCGGAGCAGGAAGAGTACTTGGCGGGGTGGAGTGAGGGAACTTAGCTTTCAGCATTCAGCGAGGGCATTTGGCATTTAGCAGTTAGCATTTGGTCAGGACGGGGCGGCGCTAGCTGCCCCGTTTGCTTTTGGGGAGGATTGACCGCCGAGCACGCTGGTCGCGCCAAAGAGAATCTTGGGCAAGAACCTTCACCACAGAGACACAGAGGCACAGAGAAAACATCCCCGCCCTGTATGCATTGCAATCAGCGTTCAGCCGTCAGAATCTCGGTGCTGTCTTGGCTGAATGCTGACGGCTGAGTGCTGATTGCTTGCTTCTGCCCATGATAAATTTAGATCAATGAAAGATATTGCTGCCTGGGCCCTCAATGTTGCCACCATGCGTGGCGCTTCTTACGCTGATGTGCGTGTGGCGGATGATCGCAGCCGCGCGTTGTCCACCAAAAATGGAAAAGTGGGTGGGGCTTCGGATGCGGAGTCGTTTGGCGTGGGAGTGCGCGTTATCGCAGATGGAGCTTGGGGATTTGCGGCTTCGGATGATCTGAGCGAGGCGGCGGTCGAGGCTACTGCGGCGCTGGCGGTGGAGATTGCCAAAGCTTCGGCGCGAGTCAAGTTGCATGAAGTGAAGCTGGCGGCGGAGACGGCGGTTACGGCGGAGTGGACTACACCTTTTCGGATTGATCCGTTTACAACTTCGGTGGAGGAGAATCTTGAGTTGCTGCTCAAGATCGATGCCGAGTTGCGCGCGGTGGCGGGGGTGACGCTGGCTGAGACCAACATGAATTTCCGGCGAGAGGAGCAGTGGTTTGCATCGTCGGAGGGAGCGGACATTCATCAGACGAAGTACACCACCGGCGTGGGATATGTGGCGTATGCGTTTGCGGGGAATGAGATTCAGAAGCGGTCTTATCCGACGTCGTTTGGCGGGCAGTGGCAGAACAAAGGGTATGAGCTGATTGGGGAATTGAAGTTATTGGAGAACGCGCGACGGGTGGGGGAAGAGGCGGTTGCGTTGTTGAAGGCGGAGCAGTGTCCGGAGGGTAGGTTTGATGTAGTGCTGGAGGGGTCGCAGCTGGGATTGCAGATTCATGAGTCGGTGGGGCATCCGATAGAACTGGACCGGGTGCTGGGGATGGAGGCGAATTTTGCGGGGACTTCTTTTTTGACTTTGGACAAGTTGCGGACGCTGCGATACGGGAGTGATTTGGTAAACGTGGTGGCGGATGCGCGCCAGGAGCATGGGCCGGGCCTCGGGACGTTTGCGTTTGATGAAGAAGGTGTGGCGGCGCAGTCGACACCGATTATTACGAACGGATTGTTTACGGGATATTTGAGTTCGCGGGAGACGGCTTCGACGATTGGGCTGGGGAGGTCGGGTGGGACGCTGCGGGCGGAGGGGTGGAACCGGCTGCCGATTATTCGCATGACGAATGTCAGCATTCTGCCGGGCGAGAAGCCGCTGACTTGCGAGCAATTGATTGGCGATACCGACGACGGGATTTATATGGAGACAAACCGGTCGTGGTCGATTGACGACAAGCGCTACAACTTTCAATTTGGATGTGAGATTGGGTGGGAGATCAAGCGGGGCAAGCGGGTACGGATGTTGAAGAATCCGACTTACAGTGGAATTACAACTGAATTCTGGCGGGCGATGGATGCGATTTGCTCGCGGGAGGAGTGGGTGTTGTGGGGGATTCCGCATTGCGGGAAGGGGCAGCCGCAGCAGGTGATGGGCACGGGGCATGGGGCGAGTCCGGCGCGGTTTCGGGGGGTTAAGGTGGGGGCGGCTTATAAGGGGAGTGAATAGCATTCAGCACTCAGCAATCAGCATTCAGCCGGGGATCAATAATGAAAGGCTTGGCCTATTCGGTGTCTGTAGTGATGCTTCTCTTGGGTTATGCCCACGTCAATTGCTGGGCACAGGCGGAGAATGATGTCGACGCAATCAAGCGTACAGTCGTGCCGGTTAAGTTGTCGATTCCCTCCTATCCTCGATTAGCACAACAGGCAAGGATAGCCGGTGATGTGAGCCTAAAGCTCTCGGTCGGAAGCGATGGACATGTCGAATCGGTGGACGTGGTTGACGGCCATGCAATGCTGAGGCAGGTCGCCGTGGAGAGCGCTCGGAAGTCGGTCTTCGAGTGCGGGCAATGCAATGGTCGGTCAGCTTCATACTCGTTGAGTTACCGGTTTCAGATAAGCCCGCGCGATGCCTCCGCAGTTTGTTCTGGGCAGCTCGATCCGACTGATCCCCCCGCCGATGTGGACCTGGAGGCACATCGGATCACGGTGGTTGCCTGGGAAATGTGGATCTGTGACCCGGCGGTGAAGAAGGTGCGTTCTGGGAAATGTCTCTATTTGTGGAAATGTGGAGAGCATGTCGAAAAGTGAAGGGTAAATGTTAACTAAAGACCAGGCTGGGGAGATTTTTGCGCGGGTTAGGAAGTTCGCTTCGGCGGGTGAGGTTGAGGTTTTGTTTTACTCGACTTCCAATGCGCTGACGCGGTTCGCGAACAACGTGATTCATCAGAATATGGCGGAGGAGAATGTTGTTGTTTCGGTGCGGACGGCGTTTGGGCAGCGGACGGCGCGGGCGACTACGAATAAGTTGGATGAGGAGAGTTTGAGGCGAGTGGTGCTGGCGTCGGAGAAGCTGGCTCGGGTGCAGCATGCGGATGCGGATTTGCTGCCGATGTTTGGAGAGTCAAAGGCGGCGGGCGAGGGCGCCCGCCCTACACGATATTTTGCGACGACGGCGGCGATTACTGCGGAGGACAGGGCCGCGATGGTTGAGAAGATTGTTGGGATCGCGAAGAAAAACTCTTTGACTACGGCGGGCATTGTTTCCAGTTCGGAAGCGGTGGAAGGAATATTTAATACGCGGGGAGTGGCGGAGTGGCATGAGCAGACTTCGTCGGAGATTTCGATCACCATGCTGGCGGGGGATTCTTCGGGTTGGCAGAAGGCGAATTCTCCGGATGTTGGGCAGCTGGACGGCGTGAAGCTGGCGGAGGTTGCGGCGGAGAAGGCGCGGCGCTCGGCGGGACCGCGGGAGATTCCGGCAGGGAAGTATACGCTGATTCTGGAGCCGTCGGCGGTGCTGGACATGGTCGGCTTCATGTTCTATGACTTTGGCGGGTTGGCGATTCTGGATCAGCGGTCGTTTCTTAATAACCGCGTTGGGACAAAGGTCTTCGGCGAGAATATTGATATTTGGGATGATGTGGCGCATCCCTTGCAGTCGGGGGCGGGGTTTGATGGCGAAGGAGTGCGACGGCAGAGAGTGCAGTTGGTGGAAAAGGGAGTCGTGAAGCGGCTGGTGTATGCGCGGGCTAGCGCGGAGCGGATGAAGCGGTCTGAGTATAAGGATAAGGTGGGTCGGGTCGAGGCCACTGGACATGGATTTTCGCTTCCCAATGAAATGGGTGAGGCGCCGATGAATATTGTATTTGGGGCGCCGGCGAAGCCGCAGACTCTGCAACAGATGATCGCTTCAACCGACCGTGGAATCCTGGTGACGCGGCTTTGGTATATCCGAGAGGTGGATCCGTATGAAAAGATTTTGACGGGGATGACGCGGGATGGGACATTTCTGGTTGAGAATGGCAAGATTCAGGGTGGTGTGCTGAATTTTCGTTTCAACGAGAGCTTGATTCATTTGTTGTCGAATGTGGAGGCCATGGGGAGTCTGGTGCGGGCGAGTGGGGAAGAATCGTTTGATATGGTGGTGCCGGCGATGAAAGTGAGGGAGTTTAATTTTACTGAGGTAACCAAGTTCTGAGAGCGGCAATCGGCATTTGGCACTTGGCATTTGGTCGGATAGATTTCGTTTAATTCCCAGAGCCCTTGCCCGGCAATTGCCTGAGGTTGGCCTTTAGCGTTGGGTGTTGGTCGTCGTACGCTCGTGATCGACTTTTTGTAGCAACGATGTGAGCATTTTTCTGAGGATTGAGAGGTCTTTTTCCAGTCGGGCATAGTCTGCAGGCGGCAACAGGGAGAGATCGCGCGCGAGCAAGAAATGATAGTCCAATTCGCTTGCAGAACCAGAAGCGATCTGAAGATAACGTTGAAATTCGTTGTTGCCGCGCTTTCCGCAACCCTCTGCTATATTCGCGCCAATGGATGCGCTACATCGTCGCATTTGACTGGTCAGTCCGTAGAGTTCTTCCCGCGGGAAGCTTCTGGTGACTGTGTAGACGTCCAGGGTCAAACGGTGGGCTCTTTCCCAGACCTGCAGGGTTCTGAAGTCTTTCATTTGCCGAACTCCTTAAATGCGCATTGATGTTGACGCCTTTGCGGCTTGCTGTCTGTGACTCCTGAACAAGGGGCTCGTTCAGGTTTAGGATGGAGGCGCGGGGTGGCAATTAAGCATTCGGCACTTAGCAATTAGCACTTGGCATTTGGTCAGCATAGGCCGCGAGATGCCTCGGCGATGAGTGTGGGAAGTTCGCGGATGGCGACCACGATAGGCTCTTTCGCCCCGCTTGGGCTCGATCACTGCTACTTTCGTACCCACGGCTTGCGCCGTGGGCTTTATTCGTACGCCGCTCCGCGGCTGGTTCGGAGGTCTTTATGCGCCGTTGGTTTTTGCTGCTTTTGTTGATGGTGTGTGTCGCGCCGATTTTTGCTCAGAGCCGGCGTCCTTTTACTTTTGAGGACATGATGGCGCTTAAGCGGGTGGGCGAGCCGGTGGTTTCGCCGGATGGGAAGTGGGTGGTGTTTAGCGTGGTGGATGTTTCGCTTGAGGCTAACACTAAGACTCCGCATATTTGGATTGTGCCTGCGGCCGGCGGTCAGGAGCGGGAGATTATTGCCGATCAGGATGGGGACCGTCCGCGGTGGGCGCCGGATGGGAAGCGGTTTGCGTTTATATCGACCAAGGAGGATGGGTCGCAGGTATGGAGCGCGGATTTCGACACTTCTAGCGGGATGGTAACTGCAACGCACAAACTGAGTTGGATCGCCACCGGGGCGAGTGGAGAACTTTGGTCGCCGGATGGAAGCCACATCTTATTTACTTCGGATGTATATCCGGAATGTGATGGTGCACCCGAGGCGGAAGCCGCTTGCAATGCGAAGAAGGTGAAAGACGTCGAGCACTCGAAAGTTAAAGCGCAGGTTTTCGATCATTTGCTCTATCGCCATTGGAATGCCTATAAGGATGGCAAGCGCAGTCATATTTTTGTGGTTCCGGCGGATTATTACAACGGGAAACAACTCGCGACTTCTCAGGACTCCCGGGTCGTAGAAATGACCGTGTTCCGGGATTTGACGCCGGGCGATTTTGATGCGCCGGTGTTTTCGCTGGGTGGGCAGGATGATTATGCGTTTTCGCCGGATGGGCAGGAGATTTGTTACACGTCGAATCATGATAAGAATCCGGCGGCTTCGACGAATAATGATTTGTGGATCGTTCCGGTGAATGGCGGGGCCGCGAAGAATATTACAGCTGACAATCCGGCGAGCGATTCGACGCCGCTTTATTCGCCGGATGGAAAGTATATTGCTTACCGGGCGCAAAAGCGGCCAGGGGATGAGAGCGATCGTTTTCGGTTGATGCTGTATGACAGAAAAACGGGAGAGAAGAGAGATTTGTCAGAGGAGAACGATTTCAATCGCTGGGTTGGATCATTTGCCTGGCTGCCTGACTCGATGCGGATTTTTTTTACAGCGGAGGATAAGGGTAGTCAGTCTGTCTATGTCGTCGATGTCGTTTCGAAAAAGCTTCCGACCTTGGCGTACGGCGAATGCGAATTGTGTAATTCCGAGCTCCACAAGTTGATGTGGACAGGGCCTTACAGCGATGACATATCCGTCGGGAAGGACGGGAATATCTGGTTCACTACCATGTCTGTCACGCGCCCAACCAGAATTATGCACCTTGGCCCGGGAAAAATGTGCTTTGCCTCCGGCTCTAAGGACTGCAAGGAAGTGCCCTTCGTATACAAACCGCCGGCGGAGTCCGTCAACGATGCCGTACTCTCTCAAATCGCAATGTCTCCTCTTGAATCCTTCTGGTTTACCGGCGCCCACAACGACAAAGTGCAAGGCTTTCTAGTCAAGCCGCCGAATTTTGATCCCAGCAAGAAGTATCCGGTGAAGTTTCTTATTCATGGCGGGCCGGAGGGGGCTTGGGGGGATGACTGGAGCTATCGCTGGAATCCGGAGCTGTTTGCGGCCAATGGATATGTGGTCATCATGATTAACTTTCATGGATCGACTGGCTATGGGCAGAAGTTTGTTGACGCCATCAATGGCGATTGGGGTGGTGCGCCGTTTGAGGATCTGATGAAGGGGTTGGATTACGCCGAGCAAACATATCCTTTTATCGACAAGGACCGGGAGTGCGCGCTGGGAGCTAGTTATGGCGGTTATGCCATCAACTGGATTCTTGGGCACACCGATCGATTTAAATGCCTGGTGTCGCATGATGGCATGTTCAATGCGGAGTCGGCGTGGGGATCGACTGAGGAGATCTGGTTCAACAACTGGGAGTTTAAGGGCACGCCTTACGACAATCGCGAGATGTACCAGAAGTGGTCGCCGCATCAATATGCGAAGAATTTCAAGACGCCGACGCTGGTGGTGCATGGGCAGCTGGATTACCGACTGGATGTGTCGGAGGGATTTCAGCTTTTTACTACGCTGCAAATGTTGGGTGTGCCGTCGAAGATGCTCTACTTTCCGGATGAAGGGCATTGGGTGTTGAAGCCGCAGAATTCGCAGCTTTGGTATAAGATGGTGAATGATTGGGTGGATCGGTGGGTGAAGTAGCGGTCAGCAGTCAGCATTCAGCGTACCCCCCTCTCATTGGTCAACCCGCACGATGGTCCTCGTCTACCTTTCGCGCGAGCCGGGCCAGCTGCGATATTGGCAGCTATCGATGCAGCACATCTGCGAATCTGGCTTGTCAATCCATAGAGTTCGTGTCTGGGGAATTCGCTTGTAACCCTAGTACGACGACAACGTCAAAACGTGCGCCTTCTCCCAGACCTGCAAGTCCCTGACGGCTTTCCGCCCGCTTGCCAGTGACATCTGAACGTCGGCCAGATTTGTCCGCAAGTCTATGTATCTCAACACTTTATCCCTGATGGTTCAATGACTTCCGTAACTTTCATGGGGTGATTTGGAGGTGTAATCTCGGGCGTGATGTCCAACATAGGTCCAGGGCCCGAGAACGAGAGTGCGGACGCGGTAGCCGGGAAGGAAAAAGTTCCGGCGCGTGAGGCCGCCGCGGTGGAAACGCCGACGACGAAAGGCGCACGCTTTTCAGAGATGCAAAGCGCGCCGCGTTTTCCCATCAAGCTGCCGATTTCGCTGAAATCGAAATCGGGCGAGCAGTGTCAGGCGGAAACCCAGAACATTTCAGCCAACGGAGTCTTGTTTCAGGTAGTGGACTCGGATATGCCGGTGGGCTCGACAGTAGATTTCACCATCTCGTTGCCGGCGGAAATTGTGGGGGCGGAGGCGGATGTGCGGCTGGATTGCAAAGGCCGCGTGGTGCGGAACTTTGAAGAGTCGGGACGCCACGGTGTGGGCGTGGTGATTGATGAATATCGTTTTGACCGGCATTAAGCGGCGAGGGGATTGAATGGCAAGCAGTCCGGTACAGGCGTTGGAGAACGGTGGACAACCGCTGGAGGGTGATAGCGGCCAGTTCATCCGTGTGATCGTTGCGGACACGCAGGCGATCTTCCGCGCCGGGCTACGCAAGATTTTTGCGGTGGAGGACGACGTTCGAGTGGTGGGGCAGGCGGAAACGTTGTCGCAAACTTTCTCCGCGGCCAAGAAATTCTCGGCGGACTTGATGCTGTTTGAAGCGGCGTTGGCACCGAATCCTCCGGAAGCGGTGTCGGACTTGCTGCGGCAGAATCCTGGGTTACGGCTGGTGGTAGTGACGCCGGAGCCGAATGAGGAACTCACGCTGGAGTTGTTGCGGCACGGGGCTTGCGGGATTGTGTCACGCGAAGTGGAGCCGGAGTTGATGGTGGATTGTCTGCGAAAAGTTTCGAAGGGTGAAGCCTGGCTGGATAGCCGCGGCATCCAGTGGGTGTTGGAGGCTTATCGGACCCAGGGCACGCGCGCGGGATCGCCGAAGACCAAGGTGCAACTCACGCCGAAAGAGACGCTGATTGTTTCCTGTGTGACGCAGGGAATGAAGAACAAAGAAATCGCGGTAAAAGTTGGTACGACCGAGCAGGTGGTGAAGAATTATCTGCGCAAAGTCTATGACAAGCTGGGCGTAGCGGATCGCCTGGAACTGGCACTCTATTGTCTGAATAATCGGACGGTGGAGGGGATGGTGAAGGCGGCTACGCCGGCACCGGAACCGGCTGGCCCCAGCAATGGTCACGCCGTTGAAAGTGAAATTCCTACCACGGAAACTCCGGAAGTCTCGTAAGTCACTCCTATCGTTTCTCCCGCCGGCAATGCTATAGTTTCAGAGCATTCAGCCGTTCGAATCCGATGCTAAGCGCTGAAGGCTGACTGCTGAATGCTATCTTGCGAGGCTAATCATGAAGGGTGATCCCAAAGTTATTGCTGTGCTCAGCCAGGTGTTGAAAGCGGAACTGACGGCCATCAATCAATATTTTCTACATGCAGAAATGTGCGAGAACTGGGGCTACGAGAAGCTGGCGAAACATACCCGCATGGAGTCGATTGAAGAGATGCATCATGCGGAGAAGTTGATTGAGCACATTCTGTTTCGTGACGGCACGCCCAACATGAGCGACTACTTCAAGATCAATATTGGGCAGAACGTGAAGGAACAGCTCAAGAGCGACCTGCAGGTGGAGTACGACGCGGTGAAGCGGCTGAATGAGGGCATTGAAGTCTGCGTAAAGGCGGGCGACAACGGGTCGCGCGATTTGCTGGAAGAGATTCTGACCGACGAAGAGGAGCACATCGACTGGCTGGAAGGGCAACTGCACGCGATCGACGAGATGGGGATTGAGAACTATCTGGCGCAGCAATTGCATGAGGAGAAGAACGGCTCCTAGCTCTGGCTTCTAGCTGGAAACGGTCGTTCTGAGCGGGCTTGTCGATTCAGCACCACCCCCATAGAATGAAGAAGGAGCCTTGCAGCGGTTGTAAGGCTTAATATCAGCTTCCCAACTTCCTGCACAAACGGTTCACGGGAGAGATGGCCGAGTGGCTGAAGGCGCACGCTTGGAAAGCGTGTTTACTCGAAAGGGTAACGTGGGTTCGAATCCCACTCTCTCCGCCATTCAGTCTGAGGTGCAGAGAATGCCCACCGCATTCCTCTCAGAATCCCTTGAAAAAGCCGCAATTCCGCGATTCCTGCGCTCAACCCGGACGAGAGAAAGTGTCGCGCTGAACCCGTAGGCGAACCCTTCGTCTATTTTCTCTGGAGGGCAGATAAGCAGTCCGGTTTCGACGAGCCCACTTGGCTACCTTGCCGTGCGACATTCTCTCCGGATTTCTGGTCTTCTGCGACCGCGTGGTTTACCCAGTGTTCTTGTCTTCATCACAATCGTTTGGCTTGTCTGCTTTGGAAGATCAGCAATGTGCAGGTGCGTTGATGTGGACTTCGATGTATTGGTTTAATGTACCTGTCCCACTTGCGACCAACAACGTTCCCAACAAAGTGTTGAACAACGCCAGGAATGGCGATCGCATGGATGTACCGCGAAGACTACGACCGGGCAGGCTATCTGGTCTTGCCCAAGGGCGAGGCGCGAATCCCTTTTGTGGCGCTCGAAACCCTGTTGCCCCTGCTGGCTCTGGTCGCAATCAGCATCATGCAATTTCCGACAAGGCACGCTGTCATTTTTTACTGCGCCGGAGCACTGCAGGGTCTCGGGTTCCTGTACTTTGGATTGGAATTCGTGCTGCAACGGTCGAGGTCGGCCGCACGCCAACTGCTCGCGGCGTCGATAGTATATCTTCCGGTGTTGTTCGCACTAAGCGCGACACTGTGCAATCGGGCCGGAATGTAATCCACGTCCAGACTCTGGCAAACCCTGGAAGGCTATTTCGCTCGAAACGCAGCTTTCGAAAGTGCCGTGGATCCATTCTGGGCAGGGATTTGAGGTCGTGCCGCTGCGCTTAAGCAGCCGATTGCATGTGTGCGCCGCCCAACAGCGCTAATATTTCATCCTGCGTAGCGATCTCAAACTCTGGTATAGAGTTCGCCAGCTCTAGTCTCTCCCGGACCGACCTCTTGGGATTGAATAACTTGAATCGGATGTCGTGATCGTAGGCCCATCGTTCCAGAAACATGAGCATGCCCAAGCCGCCACCCTCTACCGCGGACACACCGGAAAGATCCAGGACGATGGTACGGGCATCTTTCTGCGACATCACCATGTCGCGCAGGGCAAAGGCGCTGTCGCTTCGCACGATTCGGCCATTGCACTCAACCACCGCAACATCCTCAACCCTATCACTGTGAAGACTTAGCATGATTTTCCTCCACCTCGTCCACCTATTCCAGTAGCACGAGCTGTGCCATTACCTATTCGATGATAGGAAAGCGGTTGTGGCGTGGAAGCGCGAGAATTGTTCGCCCAAGACGGGGAAATTCGCGCTAGAGCGAGTACTGTAGGGAGTGACTCACCGCAACCGCGCTTGCGCGGTGTGCCCTCCTTAGAACCCCTAGTCTTCCTTTAGAACGCCTAGTCTTCGCGCGTTTCCATCTGCAAAGGCGGAAGGACTACGGGCTGGGAGCGCTCTTTGTCGTGCCAGAAGATTTGGAAACACTGGCCATCCCGAGTCGAGCGCCATTTGCTGTCCTGATAGACGACGGATTTGGGGAACAATGCCCACCCAGAAATACTGTCTGCCACCCCAGCCAGATAACCCGGTATCTCAAAACTCTTTTGCTGACCGGGTTCGATGGGTCCAGGCCATGACCATTGATTGTTAAACGGACGCCGGCGATATTGAGGCGCCATGAGATGGTCGTACCCAACCTCCAGGTTCCGGATGGGTTTTGCACTTACATTCTTAACCGTGACAAAGAACTTTCCCGGCGTACTCCAGAAATCTCCAGAAACGAATTGGATGGGGCAAGGCTCGCGTTCGGGCTCGTAAATTGTGTAAACCGCCATCATTCCCGACTCCATATGGTCCGACACCTGGCAATGGAAAAGCCAGGTTCCCGGATTGTCGGCCAGCATATCGACTGTGACCATGCTGCCAGGAAGCAACTCTATGACGTCGGTATTCCGCTTCCCGTACTGAACTGTCTTTCCATGCCAGTGTGGCGTGTGCAAGTCCCTTTCATTGCCCATGGCCAGCAAGTACCAGCGAACCTTCTCACCTTTTTTCATCACCAAGCCAGGAAGATTGCCGAAGACGTAGCCATTGATGGTATGAAAGAGGCCGGCATTTTTCCCAGTCATCTCGTCGAAGATCATGAACAAAGCCACGAACTCGCGATCGACTCCCTTCGGTGATCCATCAGGATTGGCTTTTCCCTTGGCGGTAATGATGATTGGCCCGAGAAGACCGGCATTGGTCTCACTAGCCTCCGAAGCATGCGGGTGGTACCACCAGACCACCGATGTAGAACCATCCGATCCCGGGCCGCTGCCTTCATCGGCGAACCATCGATAAGTGAAGCGCTGCCCCGGCGCTACACGGGCGCCCGCTCCGTATGGCAGATAAAGCGCGCCTTCGTTGGCTTTGTCGTAGCGTAGACCGTGAGGATGAATGCTGTGAACCGCGAGGCTGCGATTCAGAAACTCCACCACGATACTGTCGCCGACCTCAGCTCGAATAATAGGGCCAAGAATTCCGAGCCATTCGGGTTGTGGCTTGCGGACAGTAAATGTCGCATCTGTGTACTCAATGTAGCGAGTCTTTTTCCAACGAAGCTGGCTGGACCAAGGCAAAGGGATGGGTTGACCATGCAGAAGATCCTGGCCGCTGGGAGCGTAGTCCCAAGTAAGATCCTCGGCGGCAATGTAGTAATGCCGCGTGGCCGCTTGACTGGTCGACGCAGTGACGACGGTAAACAACAATATTGTAAGAATCCATCTAATCTTCATAGGTTCGACCGGGAATTAGACTCGCCGTTTCTCCTCAGGGATTCTAGCCGAGAATGCTTCTCTCCTGTGTGTTCTGTAGACCGGGGCGGTCAAGGCTTGAGGCGTGGCCGTCCAGCCAACCCCCCATTTGACTGCGGCATCTTGTGACTGTGTCGTAAGGGTGGAGATTTACATGAACCGCCGCAATGGGACGAAATCTGGGCCATGGAGTGGGATCTTGTTTCTGGCAGTGCGTGATCATCTTCGTACCCTTAGCTTTTTGATGCTGGTAGTGGCTCTCACGGGATTGAATGTACTTCGATGAACTGTCGGTCGCCCCTCGTCGCTGCTTGGGTTACAAAGGAGGCATTATGTACTACGTGATAGAGGCGACCCGCTGGTGTATTGCGTTACATCGTGAAACAACCATGAGACTCACATATAGACGTGATTACTTGCCGGAACGGAAACTGTGGCGCGATTTCCTAGTCGCCGCCGAACCTGTGTTTGGTGCGGCAAACAAATGAAGCCAAAATACGATTCCCGACGAAAGCAAGCTCCTTTAGGAAGTGTCTCCACGCTGCAGCACTATTTCAGCCTGGCGGTTCTGATGGTATCCTGCTTTTGCCTTCCGTCGTTGGCTCAAACAGGAACTCAAACTCCTCCGGCAACGTCGTTGCCTGCGGCGTCACCTGCGAGTCCAACACAATCCCAAACGGCGCCCGCAGTCCCCAATACTTCTGTCGCACCGGTGATCCAAACACAATCTCAGGATTCCTCGCCAACTTCCGGGAGTGGTGCATCGCCAGCGATTTTGCCGCCATCGCAGCCTTCCAACGCGGGGAACACGCCCTCGACCGATGCTCCGCAAGCCCCGTCTGACCAGGACAGCGGCATCTTCGTATTCAAGAAGCGAGTCGAGGAAGTGGTTCTGCACGCTACCGTTGTAGATGAACAGCGGCACCTGGTACCTAATCTTGACCGCAACGCGTTCACAGTATTCGAGAGTGGAACGCGGCAGACCATTACATCGTTTCACCGTGACGATGTTCCGGTGGAAATGGGGATCGTGATCGACAACTCAGGATCGATGCGCGAAAAGCGAGACAAAGTCAACGAAGCGGTGCTTAACCTGATTCACGAGAGCAATCCCGAAGACGAGATCTTCGTGGTGAATTTTAGTAAGGACGGCTATCTCGACCAGGACTTTACCTCGAACGTCAACCTGTTGCGAGATGCACTTCACAAGGTCTCGATGCAGGGCAGCACGGCTCTGTACGACGCGATTGTTGCCTCGTCCATTCATCTGAGAAACAACGCTCACCTCGATAACAAGGTCCTGCTGGTGATTACTGACGGCCGGGACAATGCCAGCCGGGAAACCTTGCAGGAGGCCAGACTTCGACTACAGCAGCGCAATGGGCCGACCTTATATGTCATTGGACTTCTGGGGGACGGACTTGAGCCCAAAGACAGGGAAGTTCTCGGCGCATTGGCGGATAGTTCGGGTGGTGCTGCGTTTTTCCCACGGAGTCTGGCTGAACTGGACGACATCAGTCGAACCATCGGCCACGACATTCGCAGCCGGTATACCATCGGCTATAAATCCACAAACCCCCGGCAGGATTCCGGGTACCGTCCGATTCAGGTGGCAGCGCAATCTCCCGGCTATCGCCCGCTAACCGTTCGCACACGGGCGGGATATTATCCGGGTGAGAGCGTCCATTAGAAACCCACTGACCGCAGTGTCCATCAGGTAGTCGCTGTATATTTTGGCTCTAAAGTTGTGAGAATCCTGTGAGAACTGTGCGAAATCTGCGTTCTCGGCGGCCATTCGGCAACGGCCCGCAATACGCGCACATCCAATCCGTGCCATGTCTAAACATACGGTACAAAAACCGGATGACTTGCCGGAAACTTCGTCGTCGCTGACTGAAATTCCTGAGCCACAACGAGTTTTGTTTCAGCAGGTGCTTGCCCTGTTTACAGCTGAAAAGATCCCTTATGCCGTGTCCGGAGCCTTTGCTCTCCGAGAGCATACCGGGATCTGTCGTGATACCAAGGATCTCGATCTTTTCATGACTGCCGACACCGCGCCAAGAGCTCTGGAGAACCTTCGCGAGCAAGGCTTCGAGTGTGAAGTTTGCGACCCGGTTTGGCTTTTTAAGGCTTATCGCGACGATTTCTTCGTTGATCTCATTACCGGCATGAGCAATGCCGCATTTGTCGTGGAATCATCCTGGATCGAGCGCTCGAAACCGGCCGTGGTGCATGGAGTGCAAACCCGGGTACTGGCACCAGAAGAGCTGTTGGTTTCCAAGCTCTTTGTGACCCGCCGGGAGCGATTTGATGGAGCCGACATCGCACATGTTATTTACGGAACACAAGGAAATCTGAACTGGCAAAGGGTCTTAGACCTGGTGGGCGAAAACTGGGAAATGCTGCTGTGGGCGCTGGTGTTGTACCGCTATTGCTACCCGGCCCAAACGTCCTACGTTCCTCAGAGCTTGTGGCATACGCTTCTGGGACGCTTCCAGGAAGTTGTTTCGCGGCCCGATCCCGCAGCCAGGTTTCGCGGCAGTCTGGTCGATCCCAAGATGTTTGCGATCGACGTTAATGAATGGGGTCTCGACGATTTGCTGGCGGAAAATCGTACCCGCCGCCTGCAAAGTATTCGGGCGTTTCCGAGCAGCCCTGCCAGGTTGGCATCTTAAATTCAAGAACTCCATGAGAATCGCCGCCACCGCCGACTTGCACTTCACTCCCGGCCGTCAGAATGTATTGCACGATCAATTCAGCCGGGTGCGGGAGGAAGCGGACGTTCTGGTGTTGGCCGGCGATCTGACGAACTATGGCCAACCGGAAGAGATGACACCGTTATTGAATATAGTGGTACGTTCGCGAGTTCCAACCATCGCAGTGCTGGGGAATCACGATTATGAAAACGGCAGGCAATCGGAACTCATGGCGATGATGGCCACCGCTGGGGTCAAGGTATTGGATGGAACGGCTTACGAAATGGACGGTGTGGGATTCGCCGGGACCAAGGGCTTTGTGGGTGGTTTCGGCCGAGCCGTCCTCACGGCATTCGGGGAGCCGGAAATCAAGGAATTCGTGAAGGCTTCCATCGATGAGGCTCAGAAGTTGGAGCGCGCCATGTCGCAGTTACGGACGCAGAAACGGGTCGTCGTCCTTCACTATTCCCCGATCGCGGGTACCGTCATGGGTGAAGCACCGGAGATATTCCCCTTTATGGGAACCTCGCGCCTGGCGGAAGTCGTGGACCGTCACGGCGCGGATCTGGTGCTCCACGGACACGCTCACAACGGTCAGCCCGACGGAAAAACCGCCGGGGGAGTGCCAGTCCATAATGTCGCCATCACGCTGATTGAGGCGCAGCAACCGTCAACGGTCTATCGAGTTTTCGATATCTAGTTACTATGCAGTAAATCAAGCATTCACCTGATTGTAGGATGCAACGGTATTGTGTATTGATCTAGCTATCCTCATTAGGAAATGTCATGCGATGTAGTGGGGAAGCTATGGACAGGATTCCGTCGCCCCGGGAATTGTGTGGATGGAAGGCTCTATATATTGCGGCGTTGTTCGAGAACGACAAGCCGAAAATTGCCGGGAGGATTGCCGAGGCCCACTCCGCGATTCAGGCCCGAAGACGCGAACTAACGCTTTCCCCCAACGATGTCCGGGAACGTCATGCTCTTGACAATGCACTCTTCTCACTTGAAGCCCTGAGAACGTGCCTATCGATTCTGCCCACCGAAGACGCCACGAGTTTCCAACTCCAGATGGCTGGCTAGCTGAAAAAGGATGTCGAGAAGGAGGAGTTTAGCGCTAGAACCAACGTTTCCTTGTCTAAGGCATGCTGGCCGAAGGGAAACTTCTTTCGAAGATGTTCTGAATTTCTATCGGATGGATATCGATAGAAGCAATATACTCCGTCACACGCCGGCGGTTTTCAGCCGCTGTCCATCCATATTGTCGAGCTACAATGGCAGCTGCAGTGTCAAAGCTGGGGGCAATGACTCGCAAGATCTCCGGTTCGTTCCGTTCTGTATCTTTTCGAAAATAAAACTCGTAGTTCATCGTATTTTATGGAGGATGTGACCGGAGCGACCGTGAGGGTCTAACGTCAACGTTCTGACACTAACCCATGGCCGCTCCTAAGAAAGGTGGCACCCTGCAAAAAGATCACATCCACGACAGAAGTAAAAGTAGAGGAAACCAAAATGCTTTGCAATACGGTAGATTCCGTATGTAAGCTTAGATCGCGACAAGGTTCTGAAACGGCCGTTGCTCCATCGCATCGGCCGATGCCTAACCATCCATCCTCGACAAAAATACCATCTAAACACTAGTGTCCCAACCTAGTTCGTGTAGGTGACAACTCCTCCCACCAAAGACACCATCTCTTGTATGCGCTGGGCAAAACTCTGGATCGCCCTTCGGTTAAGTGGTTAAAATAAGGAGACAGAGTGTGGCAAAAGTTAGTTATACCGTGCTTGCCTTTCCCTTGCTTGTGTTTTTCCTGGCATACAAACAATGGGACAAATATCAGGAGATCAACAGCCGAGTATCGCGCCTTCGTACGTTGGGAGCCCTCTGACAATTGAGAATCGAAAGGCTAAACACACGAAAAATACAGCAAATCCTGTATTTTACGAGTATTGATTCTGGCCTAGAATGGCGGTTTGCGGGGAGGAATTTAACCCACGCCTTAAGCCCTCCCTTGGGGCCGAAACTCTATGGCGGTACGGATCATAATCGCGGATGACCATCCCGTAGTCAGGCATGGCCTGAGGACGCTCTTGACAGAGCATTCAGGATGGGAAGTCATTGCAGAAGCAGGCGATGGCGTGGAGGCGGTTGAGATGGCAGATCGATTGAAACCCGACGTAGTAGTGCTCGACCTCAGCATGCCTAGAATGCACGGCCTGGAAGCATGCCGCCTGATCCGCATGAAAATACCAGATTGCGAGATTCTGATGGTAACTCAGCATGATTCACCGCAAATGATGCAAGAAGCGCTGCTCTGCGGCGCGAAAGGCTATGTAGTGAAGACGGATGCGGCGCGTGATTTGTTGGCAGCAGTGGACGCGGTGAGTCAGCACAGACACTTTACACTGCCCAGCAAGGGTGGCGCCAATGCCAGCTAGGCAGCCAAGCATGAAGCTCCGGATTCTCATCGCTGATGATCACGAACTTGTACGCCGCGGGCTGTGCACGTTGTTGCAATCGCATGAGGGTTGGGAGGTGTGTGGTGAGGCAACCGACGGACGTAATGCGGTAGCCATGGCAAGAGAGTTGAAACCTGATATAGCGATTGTGGACATTGGCATGCCCGGTCTCAACGGTCTGGCCGCCACCCGCCAACTGGTGCAGCAGGATCCGTTCTGCAAGGTCATCGTTCTTACTATTACAGACTCTGATCAGGTGATTCGAGAAGCGCTGGATGCTGGCGCGCGTGGATTTGTGCTGAAGTCCGACGCCGCTCGCGACCTGGAGGCTGCAGTCGATGCGCTGCAACACAATGGCACGTTTTTCACTCCGAGAGTGAAAGAGATGTTGCTGGCCGGTTTTCTGGAACGAGGGAACAGTTCCAGAAATGCGCCGCCGCGTTTGCCACGGTTAACCCCGCGCGAACGCGAGGTTATTCAACTACTGGCCGAAGGCAAAAGCGCCAAGGAGGTGGCCTCAGTACTCAATCTGAGCACCAAAACGGCTGAAACCCATCGCAGCAATATTATGCGCAAACTTGGCTTCCACTCGATCCGGGATCTGGTGGTTTATGCCGTGAAGAACAATATCATTCAGGTAGAGGTTGGGTCGCGGTTCTCAACTTCTGGAGAAGATCCAGCCGCATAATCCCCTTATGTTGAGATTCGAGTTTTGTCAGGCGCTTTAGCTTTTCGCCAGCTCAGACTTTCCGTTGGTGTTGACTGGAGTCCAAACCGCTGGAGTCAGGATAGGGGATAAATCATTGTGCGCCACGCGGCCGCCGGTTAGCGGGGCTACGCGGCGCACAACTCGTAAGGCTAGTGCGATTGGGATCCGCTGCCCATGCACTGCTTGGAAACCATCTTCACATTGGTTACTTGAATGGTTGTTCCGGTGTCCGTGGCGCCGCTGGCGGACGTATCTCCTTGCCCCTGGTTTGAGGTTGCCGTAGATGCCGTATCCCCGGAGGTTTGGCCGGTGACGGAGACTTCATGGCCGACGTGTTTCTTCAGTTGAGCTTCGTCGCCCATCAGCTTAAAGGCGGTCCCCGTGCCGTCTTGCGTCAACACGTAGTTTCCGTCCGATCCACTCAAACAGCCCTGGACAGAGCCGGCACTCGCGGAAGTATTGGTGCTGTTGGCAGGTGGAGTGGCCGACTGATCCGCAGCCGGAGCGTCCTGAGCCAAAGCCATGGACGCACCCAGCAATCCCAGCAACAGCAACATAAGCATTTTTCTCATAACACGTTTCCTCCAATCATAAAAATGTCCGAAGCTGCTTTCCTGCGTTTTGACGTCAGCAGCAAAATACGTCACATACCGACTCGGCCTCCGGCGGCTGCATCCGTCGGCACGCCCGGCGCAATGCTGTCCGACTGGCACAAGAGTAGGCTCTGGCATAAAAGACTGGAATCCCGCTGAATCCGTAGGCCCGCAGGGAAGTAGCTGTATTCGGAATTATCCTTGCAGTAAACAGGAAACTGTGGTGACACGGAGAGACTACCGACGCGCACCATTCGTGCGATTGTCACCCTAAGGACTTCTCCTCGGGTGCCTACTAGCTGTACTGGATTGAGATCGGTTCGGCGTGAGGATAACTTGATACTCAATCGCGTTGCGGAAGTTGCTTTGGCCGATATAGGCGCCCGGAGACGAATACGATGAACCAGTTTCTGAGACTTTTGTTCGGAGTGGGACTCTTGATGACAGAGCCGCGCCAGCGGCGCCGGGTTTATGACCGCGTAACGGACCCACTGGATGACGTCGCCGATCAAGCATCGCGAGGCTATAAGGCCGTAGCAGATCGTGTCGAGCATCTTTACCGAACAGCGCGCGGGGAAGATCATCGCGCGAAGTCAGGCGCTGCCAGTTTTCTGATTGGCATGGGAATCGGAGTGAGTGTTGGCCTGCTGGTTGCACCCGCCAGTGGCAGGGAGACTCGCGAGACCATCGCCGGCAGAGTTCGGGGCTTCCAAGCTGATGTCCGCCGCAAGACTGCCTAGATCATTTTGGGGGTTTTCTTATGACGCGACTGGCGCAAGTGCTGATGGTTTCCATTTTGTGTTTGGCTCCGGCGAAACCGTCATTGTCCCAGAATCCTGGCCGCCAACCATGTCCGGATGTGACCGCGGAAGCTATAGGATGCGAATTGATCGCGTGGTCGAAATTGCAAGAGCCTGTTCCACTCCCGCTAACGCCTCCGGACGACCGCCAGCCCAGCGAGCCTGAACGACAGGAGCGGGTAGCCGCCCAAAATGTTGAGCGACATGAGTCCTTGCAAATTGTCGACGATCACGTAACAAATCATGGGGCAGTATTGGCTGAAACGGAGCGGCGAACTGGCTCTCCTAATTGATAACTGCGAAGTCAGACTGGTGGAAATTAGGGTTCCTGTCTCACAAATCCTAGAAGTGCTGTTGGCGGTGCTATTCAGACTCTTCATTCATTGTGTTCCGCGAGTTGCGACAAGAGAATCGGAGCCAGGATTCCTGGGCGGAAACCAAAAGGCTGGGCAGGGTGGGCTTCAGCACCGTCCGCCTGCTCTTGCGTTGATCCTACTCGCCGCCTCTAGGGCAACTGATTCAAATAGCAAGCTCCGTTGGTGATTTGCGCCGGCGGACTGGGAGGAACCAGCCAAACCGGGTCACTGAAGTTGAAGAATTCCGTCATGTCCATCTGCGCGGCATCACGTTTGGTCAATGACGGAAGATTGAATCGTGTTTCGATAAACTTCAGAATCGCCGTCAGATCGGCCACAGTGTGCGAAACGTAGTTCTTGTTGCTGTATGGCGAGATCACCACCAGCGGAATGCGATAACCGGTGTAGACGAAGTCGCAGGTGGGCCCACTGGTTTGGGTGCAAATGTCTCCCGGAAGTAGATCTACTGGCTTGATCCCATCGGGACTTACGGCCGGCTGCGGCGAAACGTGATCGTAGAACCCTCCGCCCTCGTCAAACGTAAGAATAAACGCGGAACTCGACCATGACGAACTGTTCATGAGGTCATTAATGAGCGATGACACGTAGTTGGCACCGCGCTGAATGTCATTTGGTTCTGAGTCAGACACCGAAGGATGCTCATCATAGCCCGCGTCGGTCGCCGGTTCAATCTGGACCACTTGTGGTAACGTGCCGTTCGCCAGATCATTCTCGTAATCACACGGTGAGCTTCCGCAGGTCCCCGGTGGTCCGATGGTACCGATGTTGTTGGGGTACGTCGTCGGGATGGTCTGTCCCCACTGGAAAAACTGGATGTAGGTGTACCCCAACAGGCATGCGGGATCGTACGGTGGACCAGTACAGCTGGTGCCGGTCGGATCCACGTAGATCTTCCAACTGATTCCCGCGTTTTGCAATTCCTGGAAAATGGTAGTTGCCGTCAGCAATGCTTTGTCGTTGTTATCGGTGCCTACGGGATACACGTAGCCCTGGGAAGTGCCAGCGACCAGGTACTCACGATTTGGATGCGTGCGTGTCATGGCCGGATTAAACCATCTATCCGAGGTGGCGAAGTTCGATGCCATGAAATAGTAGTAATTCAGATTGCTGCCGGTGTAGTAACCCATGGCGCGAATTCCATTGACGTCGAAGAAGCCATCAGCCCGGGCATCGTAGCCGGCAGTCCACACGAAACCATTCAACGTGGCTGGGTCCATACCTGTGGGATCGTAGTAGTCCCAATCGTTGTGGCCCTCATTCCATGAAGGACTTGGATTTTCAACGCACTGAGTGATCAGCCCATACGAGGTTACAGGATTCTGTGGATCAAACTCGCAGGTTTCGGGAGGAGGCGCACTGGGATCGCAGCCCGGAATCGAGGGCGGAGGTCCGTACAAAGGGGGCTGCCCGGATGTGGGATTGAACTGTGGCAAACCGTCGAATGACTGATCGGGATATCCATTTTGCGCCCAGTATTGCCGTATCTGACCAAAATAGTGATCCAGAGAACGATTCTCTTGTGCCAGGAAAACGATGTGGTTCAGCACACTAATTGTGTTTTGAGTGCCGAAGGTTGCGGTGACAGGGATATTGCTATTCATTGTCACTGTGCAAGTCGGACTAGTTCCGTTGCACACGCCTCCCGACCAACCATTAAAGATCGAGTTTGTGCCCGGAGTCTCGGTGAGAACGACTTGCGTCCCGAGGGCGAAAGATGCCGAGCAGGTTGGCGCACAACTGATCCCCGACGGGTTGCTGGTAACCGTACCCTGACCGGTTCCGCTGAGAGTCACAGTCAATACAGGTGGACCTGCGGTGCTGAAGGTGGCGGTCACCTGCGTGTTCCCATTGAGGGTTAGCGTACAAGTGGGACTGCTTCCACTACACCCGCCGCCTGACCACCCGGTAAAAGTCGAATTCGGAGCTGGCGTCTCGGTAAGCACAACCTGGGTTCCTGCCTTGAAACCTGCGGTACAGGTTTTTCCGCAATTGATTCCGGAAGGATTGCTGGTCACCGTGCCCTGACCGGTTCCACTGACGGCTACGCTCAACATCGGTAACGCGATCGGGCTGAAGGTTACGTTGACCTGTGTGTTCTGATTGAGTGTTACGGTGCAGGTAGAACTGTTTCCACTGCACCCACCTCCCGACCATCCCGTGAGAATCCAGTCAGCTCCTGGCTTAGCCGTAAGCACGACCTGCGTAGCAGGCTTGAAAGCCAAAGAGCAGGTTTGATCGCCTGGCGGATACAGGCCGCAGTCGATTCCCGACGGACTGCTGGTAACGGTACCCAGGCCTGTGGTAGCGACGGACAACACGGGCATGGAGCTGAACGTGGCAGTGGCCGAAGCATTCTCCGACAACGTGATTATGCAGGTGCTGGTGCCGCTGCATGCGCCTCCCCATCCAGCGAACATTGAGTTCGCAGCCGGAGTCGCGGAAAGCACTACCTCGGTTCCAACCTTGAAACTTGCCCCACAAGTGGGCTGGCAGTTAATCCCTGACGGAGCACTGCTGACCGTTCCACTACCGCTGCCGGCAGGCTGAACGCTGAGTTGGGCGGTGCTGGGTGATGGGCCGGGTGAAGCGGTCGTCGATCCACCGCCGCAACTGATAGTGAACATGGACGAGGCTAACAAGGCTATACCAAGGAGGGGTATTCGAAACGACATGGCGTTCTAGATCTCCACAATCCGTGTGCCTTGGATGGATGGTCACAGAAAGTGGTTGCATTCTCAGATCGTGGGCACTGGGGTCCAGTTTATTCCCTACTACAAACTCCTGTTTACACCTACTAAAAAGACTGTATTGTCTGTCTTTATGAAGGCGCCTAACCTGAGTTAACCCGAGCGTGACTAATGCGGGTAATGGACGTGGATTCACCGCGAACACATTGCCCGCTATTTTTCTTCACAAAGCAACATACTGCAGAAGACTACTACTGAAGAATAACTTTCCTCGAAGAACCGGTTGAACTCCCCTGTAATCGCCACGTCAGGATCAGTGCACATCTGAGCGGTTGGTGAATTGACGGCGCATTCTACGATGGGAACCACCAGCTGGCAACGGTGACGGCCATAACCATCAAGAAGGACACTGCTACAGCCACGCCTCCCCCAACTAGAAGGATCTCGCTCAGCAGGTCGGATTTCATCAGGTCGCCCGGATGCATGGATTGGTTTTGCAGAATTCGTTGCATGCGGGCATTAGAAGCACGAAACCCGTGGGGAGCCAGCCAACTACCCGATGTTTTTTCGGGGACTCCAGTGTTGACCTGATGAAAGAGGTGGGCGAGTGGGTGTCCAATTTAATGCGGGTCTCGACGTTAATGGCGTCAACTACAGCGGCGCATCCGACAAATTACGCATACTACTCGATGGAGGGCAGAAGGACGCCAGTTTAAGTTGAACGCAATGGCAGTGGATCTGCCGACTTAGTATTCGGCTTCTTAAGGAGCTCTCATGAGTGGAAAAAACACCGCAGCATTCGGAATCTATCGAACTCAAGCCGAAGTCGAGTATGCCGTCGACCTCCTTTGCGCGGAAGGTTTCCGCAACACCGATATTTCTGTTCTGTTTCCGGAAAATAAAGGCACGAAAGATTTTGCTCTAGAGAAGAACACCAAAGCTCCTGAAGGAACGGCAACCGGTGCAACGACGGGCGCGGTGTTGGGAGGTGCTTTGGGCTGGCTGGCCGGGATCGGGGCTCTCGCGATTCCTGGTGTGGGGCCGCTCATTGCCGCTGGTCCTATCGTAGCTGCGTTAACCGGCGTGGGCGTCGGCGGCACAATTGGCGGCATCGCAGGAGCGCTCATTGGGATGGGCATTCCCGAGTACGAGGCCAAACGCTATGAAGGCCGCATCAAGGAAGGCGGCATCTTACTCTCGGTTCATTGCGACGATTCAAACTGGACCAAGAAGGCGAAAGACATGCTAGAACGTACTGGCGCTACGGACATTGCGTCCACCAGTGAGGCCAGCGCCGATTGGCAGAAGACCGACAAACCGATGCCTCGCGCAAGTTGAGGCTTTCAGAAAGGGGGTATATTCAATGCTTGGGACAATCTTTGTAATCCTGCTGATATTGTGGTTGCTGGGAGTTGTGAGTTCCTATACTTTGGGCGGCTATATTCACCTGCTGTTAATTTTGGCCCTGGTCGCGCTCGCTATCCAAGTGATCCAAGGCCGCAGGCCTGTCTAGCGGCTTGTTTTAGGTAATCGCGAGCGGGGCTCCCGCGTCGACGGTGGCGCACGCATCTTGCCGCGTCGGTGTTTTGCAGGGCAGCACCATCTCGACGAGTGTGCCAGGGTTGGCCAATACAAGCCGCAACTCTCCGCCAAATTCTCTGGCTCGCTGGCTCATGCCACTGATGCCGACACCAACGCTCCCCGGTTGCTGTTCGGCAACCCGCCTCTCAATGCCACGACCGTCGTCGCGTACCTTGGCGACCACCTGTCCATCTTTCAAACCAAGGGTCACCCACGCTTTTCGCGCCTTCGAGTGCCGGAGGACATTGCTTAACGATTCCTGAATGATGCGAAATATCGCGGTTTCGAGTTCCGGTGTCAGGCGGGAAAAGTCCAATGGGTTGACGTCCAGGGTGGTCTCGATGCCGCTGCGTTGCGTGAAGCCCTCCAAATACCACCGCAGCGCCGAGACTAGCCCAACTTCATCCAGCAAAGGCGGATGCAGGAGATGGGACATACTCCGGACTTGCTGAATACTTCGGTCAATGATCCCCGCTGCATCACTGGCTGCCTCTTTTCTGACCGCCTCAGAATTCTGCTGTACAGCCCGATGGAGAAGCATTTTGGCAGCCACCAGTTCCTGCCCCAAGCCGTCATGCAGCTCGCGCGCGATGCGCCGCCTCTCTTCGTCCTGCATAGTGATCAGGCGAACAGAAAGCCGGCGCAACTCGCTATTTAGGTTCTGCAATTGCCCGGCTCTGCGGTGCAACTCTGCGAAGACGCTGACCTTCGCCCGCAACAGTTCGGGAACGACCGGTACCGAAATGTAATCCACGGCTCCGCGCTGGTATCCCTTGAGGCGATCCAGGTCGGTCAAATGGACTGCCGAAATAAAGATGATCGCGGTCTTCTGAAAGCGGGGATGCTGTCGAATCATTTCCGCCAACTCGAAGCCGTCGATTTCCGGCATACTTACATCCATAAGCACGACCGCAGTGTCGTTCTTCAGCAGATATTCGAGCGCTTCTTTCCCGGAGGTGACTTTAATCAAGTTCTCATCGAGTTCCCCAAGAATGACTTCATAACTCAGCAATTTGGCGGGCTGATCGTCCACCATGAGAATGTTGACCTTGTCCTCTTTAGCCATGGTTTTCTCGCTTCCGCCCCTTATCTGTGAAGCCACATGCGAAGTGCCGAGAGCAGTTGCTCGGTGTTCACAGGCTTGGCCAGATATTCGGAGGCGCCCGCCTCCAGGCACTTCTCACGGTCTCCTTTCATCGCTTTTGCCGTAAGCGCGATGATCGGCAAACGCCGGAACGCGGCGTTCTGACGGATCACCTGCATGGTTTCGTAGCCATCCATCTCTGGCATCATAATGTCCATCAGAACGATCGCCAAGTCGGGAGTCGATTCCAGAGTGTGAATGGCTTCCCGGCCCGTCCCGGCGGTCAACACCGTCATTCCGCGGCGTTCCAGCACGCTGCTGAGGGCAAAGATATTGCGTACGTCGTCGTCTACGACCAGCACCTTCCGTCCCTGAAGCGCATCATCGGAACGGTGCAAGCGGTCGAGCATTTTCTGCTTTTCGGGCGGAAGGTCCGCGACCACGCGGTGAAGGAAGAGCGAGGTTTCGTCGAGAAGCCGTTCCGGAGATTCGACACCCTTAACCACTACGCTGCGTGCCAGGGTGTGCAGGCGCGCGTCCTCCTCCGGCGTCAGTTCTTTTCCGGTGAAGACCACCACTGGCAAATCGCAGAGCGAAGCTGTGTCGCGGAAGTGTTCAAGGATTTCAAATCCTGACATATCCGGAAGACTCAGATCGAGCACGACGCAATCGAAAGTCTGCTTTTCAAGGATGTCCAGAGCCTCTCGCCCGCTTGCAGCTACGCTAACGTCAATATCCTGATAGCCGAGCAGTTCCCGGATACTCAATTGCTCCGCCGGGTTATCTTCCACTACCAGGAGTTGCTTGCGGCGAGCGGTCGCGTAATCCTTTATCCGGCCCAAGGCGGCCTGAAGGCCTTCGGCGCTGGCGGGCTTGGTTACGAAGGCAAAGGCGCCACGAGCCAACCCGTGTTGCCGGTCTTCGTCGAGGGTCAACATTTGCACAGGAATGTGCCGGGTGCCGGGATCCTGCTTCAGATGATTCAGCACCGTCCAGCCCAACATGTCTGGCAAAAAGACGTCAAGAGATACAGCCGTGGGGTGGAACTCGCGAGCCAGGGCGAGGGCCTCCGACCCCCGGGTTGCCACCAGGACCTTGAAACCCTTGTCGCGGGCGAGATCGCGCAGCACCCGCGCATAATGAGGATCATCTTCCACAACCAGCAGCACAGCGTCATCCAGTTGCAGATCCTTACGATCGTCGTCAATCTGCTCGACCGGGATCTCCTTGACGTTCACGCTGGACAACTGGAGAGACGACTTCGGCGCCGAAAAGTTCTTATCTCCCCGATCCACTCCCGCCCCGGATGGTCCGACATATGTCTGCGGCAAATAGAGCGTGAATGTACTTCCTTTATTCGGAGCGCTCGACAGCTGGATTTCTCCGCCGAGCAAGTTGGCCAATTCACGGCTGATCGCCAACCCCAGGCCGGTGCCGCCGTATTTACGGCTGGTGCCTGCATCTGCCTGTTGGAACGCCTCAAAGATGATGCGCTGCTTTTCTGATGGAATGCCGATACCGGTATCGGATACTTCAAAAGCTATGACCGAAGCTGCTTTGCTGAGGACGGGATGATCTTCACTCCAGCCGACAGCTGCGGTTGAGACAGTGAGCTGGACCCCGCCTTTCTCGGTGAATTTGAACGCGTTGGACAGCAGATTCTTGAGCACCTGCTGAAGACGCTTGGAATCTGTGACCAAGCTGCGGCCCAGACGCTGATCGGTTTGTACCTCGAAGCTGAGTCGCCGGTTCTCCGCTTCGTGACGGAATGGTCGTGCGACGGCATCCAGCATGCTTGCGAAAAATACTTCCTCTGCCTCGACCGAAACGGTTCCCGATTCGATTTTCGACAGATCGAGAATGTCGCTGATCAGGTTCAGCAAGTCTGTGCCGGCGCCGTGGATGGTGCGGGCAAACTCGACTTGCTTGGGAGTTAAGTTGCTATCGGCGTTGTCAGCGAGCTGCTGGCCCAGTACCAGGATGCTGTTAAGCGGCGTACGCAGCTCGTGGGACATGTTGGCCAGGAACTCCGACTTGTATTTCGAAGTGAGGGCCAGTTCCTTGGCTTTTTCTTCCAGAGCGCGGCGCGCCTGCTCAATTTCCTGGTTCTTGCGTTCGACTTCGACGTTCTGTTCGGCCAACTGTTGCGCCTTTTGCGCCAATTGTTCGTTGGTTTGTTGCAATTCTTTCTGCTGTGCCTGAAGTTCGGCGGCCAATTGCTGAGACTGCTTCAGCAATCCTTCGGTTTGCATAGTGGCTTCAATGCTGTTCAGTACGATGCCGATGCTCGCGGTCAACTGTTCCAGAAACGCCAAATGGGAGGCTGTGAACGCGCTTAAGGATGCCAGTTCGATGACCGCTTTAACCCGGTCCTCGAATAGCACGGGCAGAACAATCACATTTCGCGGCGTGGCATCGAATAACCCTGAACGAACCGTGATGCTGTTGGGTGGCAAGTCAGTGATTAGCATCCTTCGCTTCTCTGCCGCACATTGCCCAATGAGGCCCTCGCCCAGCTTAAGTCGGCGGAGGTGGCCGTCTTCGGTGTCTCCAGCGAACGCAGAGAGCAACACCATATTCTTCGATTCCTCGTCCTCCATCTGATAGATCACGCCTTGCTGGGCGTTGATCAGTGGCGTGAGTTCTGAGAGCAACAGCCGTCCCACCGTTGCCAGATCGCGCTGGCCCTGCAACATGCCGGTGAAGCGCGCAAGATTGGTTTTGAGCCAGTCCTGCTCGGTGTTGCGCTCCGTGGTGCCACGGAGGTTATTGATCATGGTGTTTATGTTGTCTTTTAGTTCGGCGACTTCGCCTCTCGCTTCCACCTGAATGGAACGGGTCAAGTCACCTTTCGTAACGGCCGTCGCAACTTCGGCAATAGCGCGCACCTGGTTGGTCAGGTTGTCGGCCAGCAGGTTCACGTTGCCGGTAAGGTCTTTCCACGTTCCGGCTGCGCCAGGTACGTTGGCTTGGCCGCCGAGACGGCCTTCCACGCCGACTTCACGAGCGACCGTGGTTACCTGATCGGCGAAGGTAGCCAGCGTGTCGGTCATGTTGTTGATGGTCTCCGCCAGGGCTGCGACTTCGCCCTTAGCATTGACCGTCAGCTTCTGGGTGAGAACTCCGTTCGCGACGGCAGTCACTACTTTGACGATGCCGCGCACTTGCTCCGTGAGGTTGGCCGCCATCACGTTTACGTTGTCGGTGAGATCTTTCCAAGTACCGGCCACGCCTGGCACCTGCGCCTGACCACCCAGTTTGCCTTCGGTTCCCACTTCGCGGGCGACACGGGTTACTTCAGCAGCGAAAGCGTTGAGCTGGTCCACCATGGTGTTAATGGTGTTCTTCAGCTCGAGAATCTCGCCTTTCACATCGACTGTGATCTTGCGCGACAAATCGCCGCGGGCCACAGCGGTCGTCACTTCAGCGATGTTGCGGACTTGCGCGGTCAAGTTTCCAGCCATGGCGTTGACGGAATCCGTAAGATCTTTCCAGGTTCCGGCGACACCGGGAACGTTGGCCTGTCCACCCAAGCGCCCTTCGCTGCCTACCTCGCGGGCCACACGGGTAACTTCAGCGGCGAACGATCGCAGCTGTTCGACCATGGTGTTGAGTGTTTCTTTCAGCTGCAAGATCTCGCCGCGAACATCTACGGTGATTTTCTTAGAAAGATCGCCATTGGCGATGGCAGTCGCGACCTCGGCAATGTTTCTTACCTGACCGGTCAGGTTGCTAGCCATGAAGTTGACGTTATCGGTTAGATCTTTCCAGGTCCCAGCGACTCCAGGTACCTGCGCCTGTCCTCCGAGTTTGCCGTCTGTTCCGACTTCACGGGCGACGCGTGTTACCTCGCCGGCGAATGCGTTGAGTTGATCCACCATGGTGTTGATGGTGTTTTTCAGCTCCAGAATTTCACCTTTTACGTCGACGGTGATCTTGCGCGACAAGTCGCCGCTGGCCACAGCTGTCGTGACCTCCGCGATGTTGCGGACTTGCGCGGTGAGGTTTCCGGCCATCGAATTGACCGAGTCCGTAAGATCTTTCCAAGTGCCGGCTACGCCAGGCACGTTCGCCTGTCCGCCCAGCCGTCCTTCGGTCCCCACTTCGCGAGCCACACGGGTGACTTCACCAGCGAACGCGTTCAACTGATCCACCATGGTGTTGATGGTTTCTTTCAGCAGCAGAATTTCGCCGCTGACGTTGACGGTAATTTTCTTCGACAAATCGCCATTGGCGATGGCGGTAGACACTTCGGCAATGTTGCGGACTTGGTTGGTCAGATTGCTGGCCATCGAATTGACCGAGTCCGTAAGATCTTTCCACGTTCCGCCGACGCCGGGTACCTGCGCCTGACCGCCGAGTTTGCCGTCCGTACCCACTTCGCGCGCCACGCGGGTCACTTCGGACGCGAAGGAGCGCAACTGGTCGACCATCGTATTCAGCGTGTCTTTGAGTTCGAGGATTTCGCCTCTCACATCGACAGTGATCTTGCGCGACAAGTCGCCGCGGGCAACGGCCGTAGCTACTTCGGCAATGTTGCGCACTTGCGCCGTGAGGTTGCCGGCCATGAAGTTCACGTTATCGGTTAGATCTTTCCACGTACCGGCAACACCAGGAACCTGCGCCTGGCCGCCCAGCTTGCCTTCCGTGCCCACTTCGCGGGCGACGCGAGTGACTTCGCCGGCGAACGCATTCAACTGGTCCACCATGGTGTTAATGGTGTTCTTGAGTTCGAGAATTTCGCCTTTTACGTCCACTGTGATCTTGCGCGACAAGTCGCCGCGAGCCACAGCAGTTGTGACTTCAGCGATGTTTCGAACTTGCGCCGTGAGGTTTCCGGCCATGGAATTGACCGAGTCCGTAAGATCTTTCCAGGTGCCTGCCACTCCAGGTACGTTGGCCTGCCCGCCAAGCCGGCCTTCCGTTCCGACTTCGCGCGCTACGCGGGTTACTTCGCCGGCGAAGCGGTTGAGCTGATCGACCATGGTGTTTAGCGTTTCTTTGAGCTGGAGAATTTCGCCGCGTACGTCGACCGTGATTTTTTTCGATAAATCGCCGGTAGCGATTGCGGTCGCCACTTCGGCGATGTTGCGCACCTGCCCGGTCAGGTTGCTGGCCATGAAGTTCACGTTATCGGTGAGATCTTTCCAGGTGCCGCCGACGCCGGGAACCTGTGCCTGGCCGCCCAGCTTGCCTTCCGTGCCGACTTCGCGCGCCACGCGGGTGACTTCGCCAGCGAACGCGTTGAGCTGGTCCACCATGGTGTTAATGGTGTCTTTGAGTTCGAGAATTTCGCCTTTCACATCCACTGTGATCTTGCGGGACAAGTCACCGCGAGCCACAGCCGTGGTTACCTCGGCGATGTTTCGAACTTGCGCCGTGAGGTTGCCGGCCATGGCATTGACCGAGTCAGTCAGATCTTTCCACGTGCCCGCCACACCGGGTACAACTGCCTGTCCGCCGAGCTTGCCATCGGTGCCGACTTCGCGGGCCACGCGAGTAACTTCCGACGCGAACGACCGCAGTTGATCCACCATCGTATTGATGGCTTCTTTCAACTGAAGAATTTCGCCGCGCACATCTACAGTGATTTTGCGCGAAAGATCGCCACTGGCCACGGCAGTCGCCACTTCGGCGATGTTACGAACCTGACCCGTCAAGTTGCTCGCCATGAGATTGACGGAGTCTGTTAAATCTTTCCATGTACCGGCGACGCCGGGCACTTTAGCCTGCCCGCCCAACTTGCCGTCAGTACCCACTTCGCGGGCAACGCGCGTTACCTCAGCGGTAAACACGCTCAGCTGTTGGATCATGGTGTTGACGATGTTCGCCGAACGCAGGAATTCTCCCTCTAGCGGTCGCCCGTCAACATCCAGCCTTACCGTCTGCGTCAGATTGCCCTGGGCGACGGCGGCAATGGCGCGGGTCACAGCCGTGGTGGGCCGCAACAGATCCTCAACCAGCGTATTTACTGACACCTCCATCTCGCCCCACTCACCGCGGGATTCATGAAAACGAGTACGTTCCCGTGTTTTACCTTCTTTACCGACCACCTGCCCAACGCGCTTCAGTTCATCCGCCATCTGCTGGTTGGCGGCGACAATCTCGTTGAAAGTGTCCGCGATTTTTCCCGACAGCCCGGTCCAAGTACCGGGCAGGCGCACGGAGAAATCTCCGTTGCGCATGGTCTGGAGACTCTGCAATATCACATTGAGTTCAGCAGAGGCAGGGGGGAGTTCGGACATGGTTGCGACATTGCCAGAGACAGCATGACCCGCTTGATCGTTACCGTTCTCTGGGCTACCTGGTGTGGCGCGTAGGGGGCTTCGTTTCATAGCTTTTCTCATTCGGCTTGAGAGACGTACATCCATCTAAACCATTGCTCTTGACCCAACTGATGAGGGATGACGTACTACAAGAATGATAATCCTAGAGTTTTGCCTGATGCCGCAAAATACGGTAAACACTGTAGGCCAGGGTACGGCAACTATCGTAGTCGGGGGGCTAGGACGTGTCACCTGAACATAAAACGTAAAGCGGGAATTCGGGTTTCGGAGGCAGGCACCGGACTTGGTTAAAGGGAGGTATCAACCGACGCCTGCCGTCCGATACCCTTCGCGTTTGGGGCTCTTTATGGATATCTTAAGAACACAGTTGAAGCTATCGGTCTGATTCTGTATTCCATTTGAAGAAGTTCCCTTAAGGAAGAGAACCGCAAAATTCTCCGGAATTTACCTAATCTAACGCTCGCATGTCGCACTCCCCGGTACAAGCGCATGGATACCTGGAGCGTTACTGGCTATTCTGCGTTTGCAAGGTGAGGCGAGAAGCAGGAACCGATCCAGCCGGCTCCTGCTCAAAAGGTGGGCTTGTTGAGGAGTAATCTCACTGATCGCTTGCAGCATAAGTGAATAATCCACACGCGCCAATCCCACCGATTCCGTACTCTCACCGAGGATTCGCTGTAAGCGCGCCTCCATTCCACCGCAGCTGGCTTGTTTTGCAATGTGATTTCGTACAGCAACATACGCAAACCAGTACAGCCAGCACCGGATAGAACATTTTCGCCTCATTCTCTACCTTTACATTCGCATTCGAGCGCGATACGCAATTGATCGATGTTTAGCGGCGTCGCGCAGAATATGTTCCCGGATTTCAAAGGAGACAAACGTGAATAGCGACTCTTCTGTTGTTGCTGCTACTAAAGCCTCATCGGATTCTGAACTTGTCGCACGAGCGCAGCACGGCGATGCGGATGCATTTGCCACTTTGTTTCACACCCACAAACCACGTGTCTATTCGCTTTGCCTGCGCATGACCAACAATGCAGCGGAGGCGGAGGATGTCACCCAGGAAGCCTTCTTGCAAGTTTTCCGCAAGCTGTCCACTTTTCGCGGCGACTCCGCGCTTTCCACCTGGCTGCATCGCATTGCGGTCAACACGGTGCTTATGCGCTTTCGCAAGAAGTCACTGCCAGAGCTTTCGCTGGACGAGGCGAGCACCAAGAACACCGATGCCAAGCCGAGGCGACGCGAATGCGGAACCAGGGACCGTCATCTTGCCGGGTCTATTGACCGGATCGCTTTGATTCAGGTGATCCGCGAGCTTCCCGAAGGATACCGAACGATTTTCCTCCTGCACGAAGTAGAGGGTTACGAGCATAAAGAGATTGCTGCTTTCCTGGGTTGCTCGACGGGAAATTCGAAATCGCAGCTGCACAAAGCCAAACTGCGAATCCGGGAATTGCTGGCAGATCTCCGAGAAAACCGGAACGAAACCGTACGTGAAAGACAAACCAATCGCAAAAGCGGCAATGCCACCGGCTGGCCGTTCGTCGAACAATGGGAGTCTTTGCTCGGGTTTACCCCACCGGCAGCGCTGCATAGCGCAATGCCGGCTGGACCGGGACTGGCAGAAGTGAATGGATAACGCTTACAAAGAATCTGGCTCCGAGTGTCAATGACTGGGACCGGACCAGCCTGGTTAGCCTGCGACTAGCTCGCTTTCGAAGTTGGCTGGCGTACTTCGTCCGCCAACCGCACCGTGGGAATATCCGAGCCCACCACTTTGAGACGTGGCTCTTGCTCAATTGCACTTAGCAGCTCGCGCGTTACTCGCTCGTCAATTTCGAGCCCCTTGCCAAACTCAACTGGGAAGCGAACGTTCACGTCGAGTCCCGATGGGGTCAATCGAAAGCGTGTTCTTGGTTTCAGGCCAACCACCGAGACCGATGCCAGGTTATTTTCAATCTGCATGCGTTGGCGCTCGAAGTCACTACGATAGTCACGAAATGCGTTGTCCACGGCTGCAAACACTCGTTTCTCCACTAACTGATAATCACTGTCGCGATCCAGGGTGATGGTGATTTCGTGCCAGACGAAATTCGTCCCGGGAATTTGCTTAAAGACCCCCGCATTCGGTTGGAAGACAAATGAATTGGAGAAGGCTACGATCCGGCCAGTCGGCTGTAGATCGGTACCTGACCCTCCCAATTCCATCACGTGCAGCCGTACCAGACCAATTTCTACCACTTCTCCCGCGACGCCTGATATCTGGACCCGATCTCCGACCTTGACTCCGAATCTCCCAATTAAGAAGAAATAGCCAGCGACGGAAAGAAGAACACTCTGAAGAGCCACCGCTACGCCCGCAGTCAACAAGCCGGCGAAGGTTGCCACTGAGCCCAGTTGGCTGGCAAATGAAAAGGCCACAATCAGGACGGTCAGTACCCAGATTGCGATCCTGCGCAGCAGAAGAAATTGGTATCTGCGTCGGGTTTCGTGAACATAACGCAGAATGGTTCTTCGCCATAGTTCCGCCGCTCCCCAGACAATCGCAAGAATCAGAACCAGGCTTCCGAATCTGAGAGCCAGGCTCTTCAAGTCCGAGGAATAACGCTCTTTCACCGCATTCCGCCAGTTCGTCAAGTTCTTCTGATAGAGGTCGAGCAGAACGGCCTGTTTGCTAAGAGGGACAAACGACGACGACAACAACTTGAACTGCGCCGTTAACGAGTCAATAGTGCTCTTTTGTTGCGCAACCGATTGCTGATCGGATTCGGATTGGTCGGCCAGCGCATCGCTCTGCTTCGTCAACGCCTTCAGGTTATTGACCAGAGGCGATTCCAGTTGTTTACAGCTCTTCGCCAACTCGTCGGTGAGTTGCAAACCTTCATCGAGAGTGTGGAGTTTTCGGGACATAGCGAACACATCTGCGATCAGCCCCCATATTCCAGAAGGTTCTAGCCGGGTGGCTGTGCCTGCCGCCACTGGAGGGACGGCTTGGCTGGACGAACCGCCTGTTGACGCGTTGGTGGGTTTCGTTAAGGCCGTTGGAACCGAGGATGCCAAAGCCTCGATTTGAGAAGCCAGGTCACCAGAGCCCCGATCCTCTGTGCCGCCGAGGAATTCGGTCATGCTGCGAATCACGTCCCGGCGCGCACCGATCATATCGAGCTCGCTTTGGTTTTCGGCAATCGTCGTTTCGATCTGCGGACGCTGACGTGGTGATGCTGATTGCAGGCTCTGGCGCAATGTGTCCACCTCTTGCTGCACTTGCTGCGCCTTCTCATCCAATTTCGCCAGGATCTGATTCAGCGCCTGATACCGTGAACCGTTGGGCCCCTGCGGCGGGGCTTGAACCTCGCCCGTTCGCTTATCCAGCAATTGTTCGTCGGCGCGTGCGAAGTCAAATGCAAGACGTACAACCTGATTGGCGATTTCGCGACTGTCGTTTACAAACAACAAATCGTCCGAAGTGTCTGCCATCCCACGTTCCCGGTCCAAATGCCGGTACCAGCTGAGGGTCTGATTCAGGAACTTGACTGTATCCGCGGAAGTTGAAGGGCTCATCTGTCGGTCTTGTGGCATCACAGCCGTTGCCACCAATATCAAGTGCGGAAGGATGAGTCGAAAGCACCAGTAGGGTTTCATTATTATTTGCGATCGTCTTAGGTGGTCAAACAGCAACTTCTTCGCACAAACATTCCTGATGTGATAACCGCAGATTAGTCGTAGAAGCCGGTGCAAGCTAATAAGGTGATCCTTGTAGCTGGTCGTGGAATCAGTCGTATGGGGCGACACCGTCGGTGGATTCGGCGTCGAAGAACACTGAAAAAAATACTTATCCGGAGACCCGTACAGGATCCCTGTAGGGCCAAGTACGTGAAAGGCTTAGGACTCCGGTTTGGCAAATGGTGTGCTGTGAGAACCTGATTCAGTCCTCAAATGATCCCGGCTACAAGCGGCAAGGAGGTATAACACACACAATGGAGCCCTCCAATCACCTGTTCAGCGCAGAACAAAGCCATGAGCTTTCGAGTGTCGCAACTCCGGGGATGCCACCACCTGCCTTGGTTAATAAAACGACTAGATTTCGCATCATCGTTGCTGATGACCATGAGATTGTGCGCCAGGGAATCCGAGCATTACTGGACAATCACCCGGGATGGGAGGTATGCGGCGAAGCTAAAGATGGGCGAGAAGCGGTAGAACGCAGCGTTGCCGTGAAGCCGGACCTCGTCCTTCTTGACGTCGGAATGCCCGCACTCAATGGCCTCGATGCCGCGCGGCAGATTCTTGCGAATTGTCCGCTGACCGCCGTTCTCGTGCTGACCATGCACGATTCCGAACTGGTGGTACGAAGCGCTCTGGAGGTGGGAGCTCGGGGTTTCCTGTCTAAATCTGACGCTGGCCGGGATCTTGTGTCAGCTGTCGAAGCCTTGCAACGGCACGGTACTTTTTTCAACTCCCGCGTGGCCGAACTGGTGCTCGAGGGCTATTTAAATCCCCACATGGCAGTGCCTCTCCGGCGGAATCGCCTTACCCCACGCGAGAAGGAGGTCGTACAGCTGCTGGCAGAAGGAAAAACCAACAAGGAAATAGCGGCAGCTTTGAATCTGAGCGTGAAGACGACAGAAACTCACCGAACCAATATCATGCGCAAACTCGATCTACATTCGGTTGCGGATTTGACCCTCTACGCCGTACGTAACGGCCTGGTGCAGGTCTTCTGAGCGCCTTATTAAGAGGCTCAAACCTGGAGCTACAGAAATATCGGCTGTTTCACGACTACCAGTAGGGTCGGCCCCTGGTACCTTCTAAGTGCTTTACCGGATTCCGATTCTCGGCTGGGTTGAGTAGGGTGAATGGAGGCGACAAGTCGAACGTCAAACTCGAAACTAGAGGCGCATGCCGGCCCACACCGATATTACTCGACGAGTCTTGGTCGTATGTTCAAGAGCGGCCAACAGTCAGGTAATCGAAAATGCCATCCGAAACTGGATGTTCGACACAGTGGTGTGTTCCTCGGTTCGGGAGGCGGAAGATCTTTTGGCAAAAAGGGATTTCGCTCTTGTCTTCTGCGAAGACCATTTCAAGGAGGGAACTTATGTGGGGCTCCTTTCGGTCTTTGGGCAACATTCCAAGGTCCCCATAGTTGTGATGATTTCAGATGGGGACCAAGACTTTGTATTTCGAGAAGCGATGGCGCTCGGGGCGTTCGGCGTTATCCCTAATCCATGCTCGGCTAAAGATGTGCAGTGGATGGTCATACGCGCCACGCAACATGGAGTGGTTCGAAGTTGATGACAGGTTCATTGGCGTTTGTCCGTGCCGGCGTCAAATGGCATGCCGCACTTCGAATAAAGGGCGCGGCAAGCATCAAGACGGAGGGTAAGAGACATGCGATTGCTGAGCGCTCGGCTGATTGTGGCACTCATCCTGGGAATAACCCTGGCGTCTCTTTCCTTTGCCTATTATCAAGTCTTAGCTGAGCGCCGTGGTTTACGCAAAGATCTGGAACGGCGCGCGGAGGTGCTAGGCGAAAGTCTTGCGGGGAATGTCGAGCATGACTTGGAAAAGGGCTCTACGCGGGCATTGCAACGCACCGTCGAGCGCTTTGGCAATCGAGAGCACCTTGTGGGGATAGCTGTTTACGATCAACAAAACAAACCCATTCTAGCGACCCCGGACTTGGCTTCGATCCTGACGGTTGCGCCGCAAATTGTGTCGCAGGCGGTCCACGATAATCATGGCGTCGGAGTCTTCCAAAAACTGGGGACTGCACACCTTCACATCTACGTTGTGCCACTGCATCGCCCGGATCAGGACGAGGCCGTCATCGGCGCCCTCGCAATCGTGCACGACACCGGATACATTCCGGCGGAAGCTCGCCGTATTTGGCGGGACACTTTTTTCAGCGCTTTGGTCTATGTTTTCCTTATCACTGTAATCACGCTTCTCATCGTGCGTTGGAGTATTGCCGGACCGATCGCGCGGACAGCCCAATGGATGCGCGCACTCCGCACTGGAAGAGTCTCTTCCAGGCAAAATGCGCCCGACCTGCAACTGTTCCGCCCACTTGCGCGAGAGGTTGCTACGCTCGCGGAGAGCCTGAACCAGGCACGATCCGCCGCCGAAAATGAAGCACGGCTGCGCGATGCCTCGGTCTCGCAGTGGACAGCCGATCGGCTTGCCGTGCATGTGCGCTCGCGGTTGGACGGAGGACGCCTGATTGCGGTGTCCAATCGCGAGCCCTACATGCATGTACGGCAAGGTAAGTCGTGGCAGGTGGTGGTGCCGCCGAGCGGTTTGGTCACGGCTCTGGAACCGGTGCTTCGCGCTTGCGACGGCACATGGATCGCACACGGCAGCGGAGACGCTGATACGCTGACTGTAGATCAGCATGACTGTTTGCGCGTGCCTCCGGACGATCCCCACTACACTCTCCGTCGAGTGTGGCTGACCAAGGATGAGGAAGAAGGTTACTACTACGGATTTGCCAATGAGGGTCTCTGGCCACTCTGCCACATCGCGCACACCCGGCCGCTATTTCGCGCGTCCGATTGGGAATATTACCAAGCGGTAAATCAGAAGTTTGCCGAAGCCGTACTGGATGAGATTAAGGACGTCACGAATCCAGTCGTATTGCTTCAGGATTATCACTTCGCACTGCTGCCCAGGCTGATCAAGCGACAGCGGCCGGATGCGCGAGTCGCAATTTTCTGGCATATCCCGTGGCCCAACCCCGAGGCCTTCGCCATTTGTCCCTGGCAGCGGGAATTGCTCGATGGGTTGCTAGGCGCGGACCTGATTGGTTTTCACATTCAGTCCCACTGCACTAATTTCTTGCAGACAGTGGATAGGGCACTGGAATCGCGCATCGATTGGGAGCATTTTTCCGTGCGGCGGCTCGGCCATCTCACCGCCGTCAAGCCTTTCCCCATCAGCGTCGACTTCGCGGATGAGCCGTTAGTCGGGGATAGCGATGCTCCCGACACGCTCGACCGCGCTGCCATGTTAAAGACGCTCTCTACCGATGCGGCCTTTATCGGTGTCGGCGTCGATCGCGTGGACTACACCAAAGGCATTCTGGAACGCTTCGCAGCGATCGAACGTTTTCTGGAGAGATATCCCAACTATCAGGGACAGTTTACTTTTGTGCAGATCGGAGCTCCCAGCCGTACCCACATCAAGCGCTATCACGATCTGTTCAACGAGATGGAAGCGGAGGCGGAGCGGATCAACTGGCGTTTTCACACCGACAGTTGGAAACCTATTGTTCTGCTCAAAACACAGCACAACCACGACGAGATCCAGGATTATTACCGGATCGCCGACTTGTGTCTGGTCACCTCCCTGCACGATGGCATGAACCTGGTGGCCAAGGAATTCCTGGCGGCTCGGCACGATGATCGCGGAGTTCTCATCCTCAGCCGTTTCACGGGCGCGGCCCGGGAGCTACAAGATGCGCTCCTGGTAAATCCGTACGACATTGATCAGACAGCGGAAGCAATTCGAGTTGCGTTGGAGATGGCTCCGGAAGAAGTACGGGAGCGCATGCATCGCATGCGTAAAATCGTCCGGGAAAATAACGTCTATCGCTGGGCAGGCACGTTGATTGGTGAGTTGTGCGAGCTGCGATTGGACGCCGAGCATGCGGTAACTGAGAAGTCCATCATGCTGGAGCCGGTGGCTTAACTGAGGAGAACTGTTGTCAGTGACCGAGGACCAACTCGAACTTGATCAATTCATCGCTAAAGTGGCGGAGTCGGATCGCTCGGCGCTCCTGCTCGATTACGACGGGACACTGGCCCCATTTTCTATTGATCGCCAAGAAGCATTGCCCTACCCAGGGGTGGTTCCAACATTGCAGGAAATCATGGCGTCCGGGCGGACCCGCGTGGTCATCGTCACCGGCAGGAGTGCTTCCGAAGTAGTAGCGCTGCTTGGAATTCATCCTCATCCCGAAGTTTGGGGTGTACACGGCCTCGAACGCTTGTCGCCCGACGGTGCCTATGAAATCCCCCCCCTGGACGAAAACATATCGCGTGCATTGACAGAGGCAGAGCGATGGCTGACGACCCATGGATTGCAAGCTCTCGGCGAGCACAAACTCGGGAGCATCGCGGTGCATTGGCGAGGGCTGGAGGAGGCTAGAGCGTCAGAAATCCGTCATCAAGTCTTACAGGGTTGGTTCTCAATCGCGCAAGGTGCATTGATGTCGATTATGGAATTCGATGGTGGCGTAGAAATGTGCATGCCCGATCTCGACAAAGGGGATGCGGTTCGAACCGTCGCTGAGGAGATGAAGCCTGACGCCCCGATCGCTTACCTGGGGGACGATACTACGGATGAGCGAGCATTTAATGCCCTCGGCGACCGTGGGTTGAGCGTGCTGGTGCGCGCCGAATGGCGAAAGACTTCGGCACAGTTTTGGCTCCGCCCACCGGATGAGCTGCTGGATTTTCTGACGCGTTGGATGGATGCCTGTTACGGAATGCAACCCACGAAAAGGATCCCCTGTGAGTGAAGAACACGTCGTAGACAATCAAGTGCGAAAGTCGAAGAAGCCCTTCTATTTTAATACTTCCGAACATCTTCTGCGTATCGGCAGGGAGAAGGCGGCCAACCTATCCGAACTGTTGGAGGCATTGCGCCAATGTCCTGCGGATTCGGTTTTTCAACATACCTTTCGAACCCTTCAGGAACATCACTTCATTCGCCGTGGATTCTCCAATGACTTTGCGCATTGGGCATTGTCTGCGTGTAATGAACCGGCCTTGGCCGAACGCCTGGCCAGCGTAGACGTGCGGGAATTTACATCTCTCGAAGATCTACGCCAGTCTCTGGTCCGCGTTCTCGCTGATTATGTGGAGCACAATCCGAATGCTGGCGCACGGAATGCGGATGAATCGTTCTACTTTTGTGCAGCGGATATCGTTGTATTACCTACAACTTTTGTCCCCGATACGCTACGTGGATTCGCCGATGGGCTGCGGCGCGTCAGCATCCATTCCATCCATCACCATTTTATCGAGGCGCGCCTGCGTTTGAAACTCATGTCGAACGATTTTTCACAATGGCTTCTGGAAGAAATGAATCTTACGGACGCAGCTCGCGCCATCAATCGCATTGACATTTACACCTCTACCATGGAAAACGTCCGCCAGCAGATTGTGGGGATCGTGGAGCGTGCCGTCTGATGAGCCCTCAAAAAGCTATGAATCCGTCCGCGTCCATTGACAAGATCAGTTCCTCGACTCCCAGACCGACAACTGCGCTCGCGCCCGGCAAGCAGGCATCGAGTGGCGTGGAGAGTCGACAATCGGTCAGGGATTTCCGCACTCCGCCCGTTCCACAGCCCCCCGCGCGACTGGACGACTACCAGAAAATCATCGGCCAGTCCAACTTGGATTCTCTGCGCTTTCTTGCCCGTGATCTCAAAGGCAAGACGCTCAAGATGGTGAATTCGACAGCCGTTGGCGGCGGTGTCGCGGAAATGCTCAACTGCCTCGTACCGATGCTCACGGAGCTCGAAGTGAACACCCACTGGGACGTGATCACTGGAGGCAACGATTTCTTCGAAGTGACCAAGGCATTTCACAACGCTCTACAAGGTAGTCCCTACCAGCTCACTAAGCATGTGCAAGAGATCTTTCTCATGTATAACGAGCAGAACATGGGCCGGATGCAGTTCGGCGAAGACCTGGTCGTGATCCACGATCCGCAGCCCGCGGCGATAATTCGTGCCCGCGCGGATTCCGCTTCGCATTGGGTCTGGCGCTGCCATATTGATCTCTCCCATCCCAACCCGCAGGTTTGGGATTTTTTGCGTCCTTACATTGAGCAGTACGACGCGGCTATCTTCTCGTCTCAATCGTTTGCCCGCCAGCTTCCGATTCCGCAATATCTTTTTTATCCTTGTATCGACCCCCTTTCGGAGAAGAATAAAGAACTCGATGAGTCGATGGTGCAGGCGGTTTGTGACCAGTTCCAAGTCAACCGTTCACGTCCAATTGTCCTGCAGGTCTCGCGCTTTGACCGGGCGAAGGATCCGGTAGGAGTTATCCAGGCTTTCAAACTTGCCAAGAAGTACGTGGATTGTCAGCTGGTGATGGCCGGAGGAGGAGCTAGCGACGATCCCGAGGGTGCAGCAGTGCTGCAGGAAGTCAAAGCCGCAGCCGGTGACTACCCGGACATTATCATTCTAGATCTGCCTCCCTGGTGTGCGCTGGAAATCAATGCCTTGCAGCGTGCGTCGACATTGGTGGTGCAAAAGTCCATCAAGGAGGGCTTCGGGCTCACTGTCACCGAAGCCTTGTGGAAGGGGAAACCAACTATTGCCTCCGCTGTAGGAGGCATCCCTAACCAGATCATCCACAAACTTACCGGTGTTTTGGTCCACTCGGTTGAGGGATGCGCCTACCAAATTCGCTATCTTCTTACCCACCCGGACTTCGCTAAGCGCCTTGGCGAAAACGGGCATGAGCATGTCAAAGAGAATTTCTTGATGACTACGAACGCGAAGCGCTGGTTGCTTCTATTCCAAATTCTTAATGGCACTCGGGCAGCGCCGCTTCCATGAACCCCCTGACACGCAAACTTTTGCACAAATGATCTACAGCAAAGTGGCTGATGAAACTAGAGGCTACACGGGATGGTCTGACATTGCCACTTACCCTTAGTCTGGTAAATCGAGGAGATGCGTAACCCGCGAGAGCGAGAGTAACGCGTTAACGGAATTCTAAGTGCAGAGGGAACGGGATGTTAGCTGGCGCAATTCTTGTGATTGAACGAAGTTCTCCAGAGCATAACGCCCCCCGTGATTCCCGGGGACAAATGACTGAACCCGGAATCCTGGGAGGGAATCCTATTGCGTGCGTGGAACTGCTGGGTCAGTCCGTGCTTGACCACGTAGTCCAGAAACTTCGGCATGACGGAGTAAAACTTATAACCGTAGTGATCAAGGATGAATTTTCGCATTTGGCACGGATGTCAGCTACACCAGTAACCACCATCAACACGGTTGCGCTGCAAACTGATTTGTGGTCGGCGGCTGAATGTGTCCTGCGCGAATATGTTCAACATGGTGTTGAACTCGTCCTGCTGACCAGAATCGGGGCTTATGCGGAACTTGACCTGGCTGATCTCATTCGATTTCATCGAGACACAAAGCAGGGAATCACAGCCCTGACAAAGCACCGTGAAGCCATGGATTCCTGGATCATCGAAGCTGGCGAAGTGCGCAATATGCGACGGCTGGGGTTGCCGCAGTTGCTGAATCGCGAAGACCTGGGTAGTGCCACGCCTTACGCGCTACCAGGTTATGTCTGCCGCTTGGATGAGCCAAGCGATCTTCGCCAGTTAGTGATCGACGCTTTTCTATCGCGCTGCTCGATCCACCCTCGGGGACGCGAATTGAAGCCGGGAGTCTGGGTAGACGATGGCGCGCAGGTGCATCGTCGCGCCCGGGTTGTCGCTCCCGCTTATCTGGGCAGCGGAGCGAAGCTTCGCGCTGATACTCTGGTCACGCACTTTAGCACGCTGGAACGCGACTGCGATGTTCACGATGGCACTGTAATCGAGGATTCCTCGATTCTTGCCAACACCTGTGTGGGAAAGGGATTGAACGTAGCCCACGCGGTTGTGGATGGTAACAAAGTGTTTCCTCTCCGGCAGCCGATCGTCGTGGAGGTTCAGGATTCTAAACTCCTGGGCCGGACTGCGTCGACTGAGGTTCCGCGTCCGGTTGCCGGTGGCGTCGGCGGGGCCAGCCTGGCCGAACGACTTCTTGCCACGGCATGGAATTGACCCTTCGCACTCAGAAATCCGCTTGACAAGTCCATCAATCGAGTTTCGATTAAATCTTTCCCCATTACTAAAGTGAGGATTTCCACAGAAATCTAGGGTATTCGCTGTATTGCCTCCCTACAGGCTTCACTGTAGCTTGCCTACAGTTTCCCCCGTATGGACAAATCTGATTGCGATTGGGGCAATTTATGAGTTCACGGCGCGAATACGACGGGAATCCCTGCATCCCAGTTTTTTCTCCTTTTCCTGCTTCTGCGAATCAATCACATAGACCACGCACAGCATGCCGCATGGTTGCGGTGCTATTCATAGGTGTTATGTCGTTTTTCTGGAACAGTTTGGCCTCACATGCAACCGTGACTGCAGTTTCAGTGCAAGAGCCAGACTTGTCGGGAGGAGGCGCCATTAACTTGATCTCACCAGTTCACTTTCAAGCCACCGCTGAAAGTGACTCGGAGATCACTGGGTACGTGGCCTATATCGATGGTCAAATTGTCTATCAGAATTTTGCCCCATTGCTGGATGCGTGGGTCGTGGTTGCGCCTGGCACGCACTCGGTTTACATAAAAGCCTGGGACTCCAGCGGTTCGCTTCTCAGCACGGCGACATATGAAATCGACGTAACCGGCTTTAACCCCCCGACCGCCCCTACCAATGCTACTCGGGTGACGCGTATAGCAGAAAGCTCCTCGTGGGTTGTTGATAACAATCCTGGCGTCGGCGGCAACTGCAATGACGGCAGCATTGGAACGTTCCAAAACGCGTCAGACCCAAATACCGGTAACTCGCCCGATTATCCAAAAAGTGGCCAGTTGTTCATGCTCACTAGCAAGTGCCAGTACGATGACAGCCTGTTTTATAAGAAAGATACGGCCAACCCCTCTCCCTACGCCGGCGACACCAATTTTCTTTGGGACTTCTGGTTCTACCTCCCGGCGACAAACGAGAATGGAAGCATCCAGGCGCTGGAAAACGATTTTTTTCAGGCGGTGCAACTGAGTGACGGCGTGCATGAATTCATGTTCGGCTCGCAGTGTAACTATGCCACCAATCAGTGGCAATTCTGGCTCCCGAACAACGGAGGCCTGACGTGGGTAAATGTCGGTTTGTCCCCCTGCCAGTTCTCGACTGGAGCATGGCATCATGCGACTTATTTTGTGCAACGCGTTACCTCGGCTGGATACCAGAAAATTCCGCTAACCTTCACCCAGTCCAGTGATACCAACACCAGCCTGCGTTTTGGAACTCTAACCATTGACGGCAATACCATGTATCTCGGCGGTCTTTCCTATTCGACGATTCCTGACCATTGGTCGCCGGTCTTGGGAGTGCAGCACCAATTAGACAGTGCAAAGAGTGGAGTGACGATCGAGGAATACGACGACAAGGAATCGGTAATTGCCTGGTAATACGGATTCGTCGAAGCGTTGAGAAAGCGTGTGTTTGCTCGCTTCTGCGATATACGGACAGTTAAGCGCTACCTTCGATTTCTCTCTCCTCGACAATGCGGAATTTAGTCTGAACGACTTCTGCTTCCGGCGCAGCGCCGGTCGTCGGGTGCGAAGACCCGGACAAATGCAGACGGTCCCGGGACCAGCGCCGGAAGGTCTGAATCTCGGAAGTAGAACCCAACGCGCGTTTGCGTTCAGCCAGTTCGAACCAGCGAAGGTAATGACGGACGACATTGGGCATGGTCATCCGCACCGCCGCGGAGAAGTTCTGTTCCGCCATGCGACGCTGATGTTCGGGAGACTCCAACACTCCAGCCAGCTTGTCTGCAAGCTCCACCGCATTTCCAGTCTTGTAAAAGCTGATCGCCATTTCTTCATCCGCTGCCATGGTACGGAAATCAGGGATGTCCGCGCACACCATGGGAACTCCGAACTCGCACGCCTGGTGCGCGGGCCCGCTGGAGCCGGTGGCGGAATCATAAGGCATCACTACGATGCTGCTGGTTCCGTAAAGATTAGGGATATCCTGCTCTTCCACGTATCCACGAAAGTCGATTCGCGGATTTCCTCTCTGCGAATCACGGATTGATTCCCAATAGCCGGGCTTAGTGTGATGGTTCGCTCCTGCAATTACCAACCGGGCATTCGGTACTCTCTCTAGTACTGCTGGAAAAGCTTCCACCAATGTCTCCAGCCGCTTGTAGGTTCCCCAATGCCCAATTGCGAGAATACGGCAGTCGGGATTTCCTCGTTTTGAGAAGTCTGGAGGGCTCGGACGGGATGCGAAGACTCCGTGCGTCCCCAGCAGTATGTTATGCGCGGAGTATTTTTCGAGAAGTGTCCGCTGATAAGCGGACAGCAGAACGGAAACCGAATTGGCCCTAAGAAGCACCCGCGTTGCCAGCTCGCTTCCCAGGCGAAAGATTCTATCCTGCCGCACACCGGCGCCGGCAAAATCGACATGCTCGAGAATATGATGCAAAGTGACATGGGTATAACAGCCCAACCCACGAGCCAAAGCCGGCACACACAGGCCTGCAAATGCGGAAAGCGGATGGTCCGGGGTGGCGAACGTCGAGAAAACCAGATTGAACCAGACTACGTCCGGTTTTATCCTTTGGATCATCTTTAAGAGACGATACGGATTTGCCAGATGGTTGAACTCCCAGCACCGGACGACTTGGAAACCAGGAAGTTCCACGCGCTGCGTCGTCAAAGGGTTGCCTTCTCCGTCCGTCGCGAACTCGTAATTGCCTAGTTTATCGGCCAGAATCGTCAGGTTGATTCTCGGATCGCGCTGCAGCTCCCGCGCAATATAGAAAGCGTATTCGTTCAACTGGCGGCCACTGGGAGGAAAAGCTGTGACTAAACAGATCTTCATTGCGTCCTGACTTCAGAATATGGTGATGCTGACGTACGGTCTGAGTTGTTGGGTGTTGCCACCGGTAAAATTGAAGAAGTTCTCCTGCTGTATTCCCGCGGAAAATCGAATGGGATAAACCAGGCCCACGTTCTGGCCTTCGTCCTTGAACGTCCTGTGGATCGGCAGCGCATAAGAAACTGCGAAGCCGCTCTGCACCGCGTCGTAGGCGTGAAAGCTCATATTGCGCGAGTAGGCAAAGTTGCCTTCAATCCTCCAATTTCGAGTTGGCGTGAATTGCACACTGCCAGCGGGACGGAGCGCTTGAGCAATCGCGTATTGTGAGCCTTCGATCCTCCAAGCGCGAAGATCTTCAGCCACGGCCCGGACGGTAAACCGGTTCGATACCCGGCGTTCGATGCCGGCGTAGACCGAGGTGTAATAAAACTCGCGAATGATGGGGTTAAATTGCTCATCGCGGGCTCCCCAACCGGTCAGGAAGAAGGTCTTTCCCCAGGGCCTGCCCACACGAAAGTCCACCGCCGCACTCAGATCGCGAGAATGTTGGAGGCTCTCGGTAAAAGGCCCGGCCTCACGGATGGCGTAGCCGCTGACCGAAACCATGTTGAAAAAAGAGCTGGTCGACATATACACAAACTGTCGAAACAGATTTTGGTTCATGTCGTACGGGTCTTCGGAATCGCGGCGAATGGTCTCCTGAATTCCGGTGTCGAAAGTAATGACATTGGTTCCGAGGTGCAGTGTTGGATTCAGCCCGAAGTTGAAAGAGTAGTCAGTGGTGTCACGATTGACGATGGCATCGGCACTGGGCACCGATATCTGGCCTTGTGCGTTTCGCACCTGGAAAAAACCGCTGGCATCGGGTAGGTTCCCAAGGTGCAAATGATAGGCCCCTGTCCATTCCGTCTGTAACGAAGACCGCGGCGGAGGAAGCAGATTCCGCCGCCCCGGCAGTGTCACATCCAGCCTGGCGTCCAATGGATACACCGTCGTATCTTCAAAGATTGGCGAGACGGAGAAATCCGAGAGGAAACTGAAATTGGGAGTGATTCTCAACCCTTCGTCGCCGGCCGCTTGCATCAGTTCGCGGTCTGCGGTTGGATCTTCGCCGGCAGCATCGGCCGCCTGCGCGAAGGCCGTCAACGCCTGCGTATTGTGATGTTGTTGGCGATAAATACTGGCTTTTGTCAATAGATACTGATACGTGGGATCGCTCTGGTCCGACTTGTCAATGGAAGAAATCTGGGCCTCGGCCCTGGCGGTGTCTCCAATGGCGAGATAGGTATTCGCCAGGCCAAGTCGAACTTCAGTTTCGCCGGTTCCCGTGGCTAGCGCATGCTGATAGTAGCTTTCCGCCAACTGGAAGTCATGCATGCCAAGAAACAGGTCCGCAGCCTCAATCCATTCGCGGCCCGTAGGTGGCGGCGTTTCACCTGTGCGAGCTTCCATCAATCCCAATGCGATCTGGCGCTGGGCATCATCAAGTTGACCTTTGGCGACCATTTGTTTCGCGATGGCCAAGCGAACTTCCATGCGGTCGCTGTCCGGCGCACCCAGGGCTGCTTCAAACCGTTGCATGGCGGCTGCCTGATCTCCAAGCAGGGCGAGGGCTTCGCCGGTGGAAAGCAGAATCGTACTTTCTCCCTTTTGCTCTTTGTGCGCATAACTCTCCGCCAACTGCACGTTTGTTAGCGTGTTCTCGCGATCATGCAGTTGGGCATAGGACCGCGCCAGCTTCGCATAGACAAGGCTGTTGGCGGGAGCCAGCTTTTCGGCAGTCTGAAACTCCGAGATCGCATCGCTGTAGCGGAATAGACCGTACAGGGTATCGCCTAACGCCAGATGTAGGCCAGCGTCGTTAGACGCAGATCTCAAAGCGATGCGGTACTCCGCTGCTGCCTTGGTTAGCGATCCTTCGTCGCCATACGCGGTGGCGCGAATAAGATGGATCGGCATGGAGTCGCCCATTTCCCGCTCGGCCAGTTGGGCTTCCCGCAAGGCGATTCGGGGGTGATGCAGGTCGAGGTTCGTGTAAGCGAGTCCCAGATGTGCCTCTCCGTTTTTGGGTTCGAATCGCAGGGCAGTCTGGAAATCTGTAGTCGCCTCGGCTGGTTTGTGAAGGTCCTTCAGTACGTATCCGCGATTCACATAAGCGGTGACGATGTTCGGATCGCGCACCAACGCACGAGTGAAGTCTTGCTGCGCGTCCTCGAGCTGTCCTGAGTGCTTATGAACATATCCGGCCAGCAACGGAATGTCGGCTTCCTTAGGAAGAAGCTGGGCATAACGCGCCGTCAGCTCCTGTAGTTCATCATAGCGTTCGAGGTGAAGCAAATCGTATCCCAGATAGACGACGACATCGCGGTCGGCGGGGAGTTTCTTGATCGCTTCTCGTCCCACTTCCGCCGATTTCTCATAGTCCCCAATCCAACTCAGATATCGTTCTTTTTCCCTCATCACCAGCGGCTGTTGCTGCATTTCGGGAGTTGCCACGCTCAACCATTCCGCCGCAACTGGAAAACGTTTGGCTTCGATGGCAGCATTCATGCCTCCGGCGACGATGAGGCTATTCGTGGGAGCGAGGTCGTGAGCCTTGTGGTATGAGGCTTCCGCATTCGTGAAGTCACGCCGCGCCGCATACATGTCGCCCAGGGCGAGGTAGGGCACATATAACTTGGGATAAGCCGCAGCCAGTCGTTCGAAATACTTTTCCGCTTCCTTGTCGTGGCCGGCTTCGCGGGAAACGAAGCCCAAAGACGTCAGCGCAAATCGGTTGTTTGCGTCGATCGTCAGAATCTGCCGATAGACCGCAATCGCTTCCTCGGGCTGGCCAAGTTTTACCAACAAGTCGCCGTTCAGTTGCAGATTGTTCGGATCTTTCGGTTTCAGTGCCAGTGCCTCTTTGACGTCATGGCCGGCCCCAGCAAGGTCACCGGCATACATTTTTATCATCGCCCGGAGACGAAGGAATTCGGATCGATTAGACCCACGCTCGTCCAGGCCACCAATTTGCGACTGAGCAATTTGCAAATGATTCTTGAACGCCGCGTCATCCTGCAGACCTTTGTACAGTTCCACCAAATTCAGGTGCAATTGAATTCCATAAAGCGGGCCTTCAGCCGGGGCTTCAGGTAAGTGAGCGATCGCGGCGTTGTACTCTAGAACAGCTTCTCCATTGCGTTCCTCAAGCCGCGCGATTTCCCCGCGAATGGCGTGCAAGCGATAATGTTCTGCATCGATTGAGGCAGCTCGCTTAATAAAAGGCTCCGCACGCTCCACCGAGCCGGCAGCCAGCTGCGCCTGCGCGGCGGAGAGCTGTAGATTAACGTCGTTCGGCAATGCATTCGCCGCTTGCGAGTAAAGAGCTGCAGATTCCTCCGGCTGCCCATCAAGCTGATAGGTGTAGGCCAGTTCGGCCTTGACCTCGGGATTCGCGCTGTGAATTGCCTTCAGGGCCGCAATCGCTGCTGGATAGTTGCCAGTCTCGCGATAGAAACCTGCCAGCGCGCGCTCGACCTCAGGATTGTTGGGTGCGCGTGACTTGGCCAATTCAAGGTAGTGGTTGGCCTGGTCAAACTGCTTCAGACGCTCATGGCTGACTGCCATCAACAGTTCCACACGTGCGGAAGGCTCAATCGCTTCTGCGCGCGCTAGCACCGCGAGCGACTTATCGTATTCTCCAGACCGCAGTAGGACTTCCCCTAACACCTCCGCGTCATTGGCTCGTTTGGGATCGACCGAGAGCACTTGCGTCAGGATTCGTTCCGCCTCATCACGGCGGCCCATAGTGTTGTAAGTCTGGGCCAGGCCAGAGAGTCCATCAAGAGAGGAAGGATCCAGGCGGAGCCCCCGATTGTAGGCATCCAGCGAGATCTGGGATTTCCTGGCCAAACGGGCCGCATAGCCGAGCAGAAACCACAAATGAGGATCGTTGGGAGCAGCCTGAGTTGCGCGTTGGGCATAATCCATGGCGGACGAATAGTTTCCATTCTTCAACGCTTGCTCAGCGGCGCGCGCAAGACGTGCAGTCTCGATGTTTGAACCCCAACCCAGCGATTTCTGTTGAGAAGTCTTGTCGGAGTCGTTCTGCGTCTGTGGCGGCGAATCGCCTCCGACCTTGTACGTCTGCGCCCCCGCGGCGCACGATAGCGCGGCCGCCAGCAACGACGCATAAACTATCCCGCGATGGTGCAAAAGAATCAAAAGACCCCCAAACGAGTCCACAAACTTGCAGAATCTTCGATTCAGAACCGGGCTTAGACGTTGGCTTGAAAATCAGGTTTTCCATTAGACACGGAAGCAACCCGAATCTAAGGCGCAGAATCGAAAAGCGTCGGGAGGACACCGTGCAAAGGGTTGAGTCAGTCGGGGCCGCTCGGCGCCCTGTGCCGATGAGTTGGATCTTCTTGGCGGCGTTCGTGATTCACGCGCCGTTGCTGCTGATGAAGCTGCCACTGAAGTCTTATGACACCAACTTCCACATTTTTTTTGCGTCGCAATATGTAAAGCACTGGTTCGATCCCTGGAACACTAAGTGGTATGCGGGGTTTTCGCAGACCACCTATCCGCCATTGCCCCAGCAATGGCTGGCGCTGATCTCGCACCTTACCGGGCTCGACATGGCCTACATGATCGTGCAGTTCGTGGCCATCCTGCTTCTAGCGCTAGGGGTCTTTCGATTTTCACAATTGTGGGTTGACCGGCGCGCCGCGGCTTTTGCCGCGCTTGCCAGCGTTCTTCTTGGGTCGGAGTGCTTTCTGGTTTATTCTGCCGGACAACTTTCAACCACATTTGCAGCGCCACTGTACCTGAATGCTCTGCCGTATCTTTACGAGTGGGTTCGACGCGGCAGTTGGCGGTCTTTCCTAAAGGGTGCGACGTTGAGCGTGGCAGCGGCCGCCGCGCACCACGCAACCCTGCTCTTCGGATCATTCTTGTTTGCCCTGCCGGTATTGGCCCTGGCCTTTTTTGATCGTGAAGATGGAGAGAAAGTATCGGCTTCAGCTTTCTGGTTTCGGAGCATTGCGGCAGCGCTGCTGGTTGGAGTCGCGATCGCTGTGGTCCTTTTGCCGTTCTGGATCGCGCTCATAAACTATCCCGTCACGCAGGTACCTATCCCGCACCCGAGTCGCGCGAACTATATTCTGAGCCCCGAGTGGGGATTGAACTACTTCGTCATTCCCTATGGCGCCCTGATTCTCGCGCTTCCATTCATCATTTGGAAAGGTTCTGTCACATCCCGTTTACGCCCCCTCTTGTTTGGCTTCTGGCTGGCATTCATGCTGGGCTTGGGTGGAACCACTCCAGTCGCCAAATTGCTCTTAGGGCGGGCTTTTGCAGTGCTGACCATGGAGCGCTTCACCTACTGGGCCACTCTTCTTGCTCTGCCATTTATAGGATTGTTAGCCGAGGAACTCATTGATCGTTTCCGGTTCAAGGCGGTTGCGGGGCTAACGCTCGCGGCAGGCCTGAGCTGTGCTTTGGCAGTAGCGTGGGCAACCTATAAGCCGGCGGACGCAGCAGACTTCAAGGTGGATTCTGTCGCCGCGTGGTTGGATCGAGATGGTCACGACCGTTACCGCTACATCACCCTCGGATTCGGCAACAAGATTTCACGGCTGTCCGTATTGACTGATGCCAGCAGTGTGGACGGAGAATGGAATTCTGGACGCATGTTGCCGGAATTGACCGAGCACGGTGCCGGCGCCCTCACCAGCTCCAAGTACTTCGGAAAATCCGGACTCGACGCACTGAGAGCTGTTCTCGAACATGCCGATCGCTACGGTCTGAAATGGGTCTTCATGCGCGATCCCTACTATGAACCACTTCTGGTCTTCGCGGGCTGGCGCAAAGTGGACGACTTGGACGACAGAACTATAACGGTTTGGAGTAAGGAGGACGCGCCACCTGCGATGCCAATGAATGTTCCCCAGATTCCACCGGCCTGGCAGGGACTGATGTGGGGCGTTCTACCGATTGGAAGCAGCATCCTTGCCATGCTGCTGGTTCTTATCCCAGACAAGAAACCGGTGCTGTCGCGAGTTACACAACCCACGACTGACGATCAGAATCTGGTGTTGGGGAGGCTGATCTCATGAGCCGTGGAGCGCTTCTTGCGTTCACCATCATCGTCGTGACCGTTGTGCTGGTGGCAGTCGGTGTTTTCTTTCCGAACACTTCGGCCTTTGCTTCAGCCAGTGGCGTACCTTCAGCGGTCCGTAGTCCTTCGTCACCCCAGGAGGCAGTTGAGACCCTGGTTCAAGAAATTAGTCGCAAGGATTGGACGGCGGCATACAACAGCCTTGCCAACAAGAATGAGTTCACCGAGCAAGACTTTGTGCGCGACCTCACAGGAACGCACCCTAGCCTGCGGAGTTACGCGTCGCTGGACGGATTCGATCTCCGTCCCCTTCACGCTTCTGCCGATGCAGCCGAGGTCCGAGTTGATCTGACTTGGTCCGAAGTGGTCGGTACGTATCACGAAGTGCGCGAAGTGCGGGTAATACGCGCGGGTGATCAATGGCAGGTCGCGTGGCCGCTGGTTAAGGAACCGAGAGTTCCACCGCAAGTTCTCGCAGTGAACTACCTGCGCTGGGACGTTGTCTACCGCGGTCCTGAGGACGACTGGGGAGCGCAGGACGTCGAGTCTCCCCATGTTCGTATTGTGGACATGCATCCTGTCGATCGAGGAGGCGCAGTGGTTTTGGTGGGCGAGCTTCTGAACGAAGATGTCGTTCCCGCTTTCGTAACCGTCAAGGCGACGTTACTGGCGAAAAACGGCTCTGCGATCGGAACCGAGGACGCCTTCGACAAAATGTCTCATGTTCTTCTGCCCAAGCAGGTAACGCCGTTCCGCATCGATTTTCAGAACGTTCGCTTGGCGGACGTGGACAACATCCGCATGGATCCTTCATCGAGCCTGATCGCTGCCTCGGCGGATCCGGTGATCGAGATCGAAGATCAGAAACTGAATGGATTGCCGGACTCCTCGTTGACTGGCAAGTTGGTCAATCAGAGCGGTCAAGTAGTGAATATCGCCCACGTTCTGACAACCTTTTATGACAATAACGGACAACCAGTTTGGGTTTCGGATGGGTATGCGGACCGCGCACTATTACCCGAAACTCCGGTTCCATTTTCCACCTCTCTGCCAGCCGATCTTTCCGGCCGAGTCAGCCGTTATCGCGTGGTCGCAAGCACATACAGCTCCAGCCGGTTTCAATGAGAATGTCACTCAGATTCGCCGCACTATGGGGCCTCGCCGCGATAGCTACTTGCGCAATTGCGCAGACGACGCCTCTGGATTGGCCCAAGAGCATCGAAGCAGGCAGCGCAGTTTCAGTGGCAACTTCCGGAAATGGTAAGGCTGTGTTGTATATCATCGGCATAGGACAGGTGCTGCGTCATGATGTACAACTGGGGGGAAAGATGGTGCTCGCTCCCGGCGAACTCCACAATGCCGGTCACTACAGTGCGTTTCTCGTGGGACCATCTTCCACTCAGACGGCGGAGTTCGACGTCACCGCTCAGCAACCCTCAAGCCTAAGTTTTCTCGCGAAACCCTCGCGACTGCCAGTTGATCTGCATGAAGGGATCAGTGGAGTAGTTTATGTTTTCGACGCCTTCCGGAATCTCGTCCTTTCGCCTACGCAGGTTTCATTTGAACTGTCCGAAATTGGAGGCGCAACCCAAACGCGAGTTGTGACCACGCAGAACGGCGTCGCCTGGCTCAGACTGGATTCCGCACCCAAGGCGGGAGCAGCGCAGTTCCAGGCTCGCGTCGGCGCCGTTGCCGAGAAACGTATTGTGCAGCAGGTTTCCGGGGAGCCATGTAACCTGCGGATGAGCGCTCGCAAATCCGGAACCCGGGTTGAAGTCGAGACCGAGCCGCTACGCGACTGCAAAGGCAACGCGGTGCCAGACGGCACCATTGTTACTTTCATCGAGCGAAACAATGGCTGGGAATCCACGGTTGATGTTCCGCTTAAGCGCGGGGTGGCGCGAACGGACCTGCCCGCCAACGATGGAGCGACCATCTCTGTCGCCACGGGGGTGGTGATGGGGAATGAAATCCGATGGCGACAATGAATCTGACTTGTCCAACCCGATTTACGGCATTCCTGCTGGTTATAGGCTTGATGGCTGGAACGCTCGCGGTTTCCGCCGACGAGCAACCTGCCGTGACGGTTGCGAATGCTGATTCCGTTGGGCCACGAACGCTGGAACCACAGACTCGTACCGCCGTGGTTCGTGATTATCTTGCGGCTTGGCAGAGCCTGAATCGCGCGTCGGATGAAAACAACGCGGCCCTGCTGGACGCTGACTTCACAGGCATTGCCAAGGAGAAACTGTCAGATACTATCGGCGACCAGCAGAAACTAGGAGTCCGAACGCGATACCAGGATGGTAAACACAACATCAAGCTGGTCTTTTATTCTCCAGAAGGATTGTCGATCGAGCTTCTGGACATGGCGGAATACGACGTACAGATTTTGGATCATGACAAACCGCTGGCGACTCAACATATTCGTGCACAATACCTTGCCGTCCTGACCCCGACCGAAGTGCGGTGGAAGGTGCGGATACTGCAGTCCACACCCCAGTAACTGGAAGTTGGTTCTCAGGATTTCCCTGACAACGCCTTAACTCACCAACCTCATCTGAGGAGGCAATGAATGCGCCACCAGGAGCCCGCAGATGATCTCGATCGTAGTCCCTATTTACAACGAAGAAGAAATTATTCCCCTGCTGCATGAGGCGGTGATCGACGCCATGCGGGAGGTCGATGAACGGTGGGAAGTAGTGTATGTCAACGATGGCTCGAAGGACGCGTCGTTGGAACTATTGCGCGCTCTTCAGGAAGAGTCGCCGGAAGTAGTTGTGGTCGATCTCTCCCGCAATTGGGGACATATGGGAGCGCTGTGGGCCGGGATGCAAACCGCTCGTGGCGACGCAGTCGTCCTTATGGACGGTGACCTTCAGGATCCCCCCGCGGTCATTCCCGAGATGGTCGCGGCATGGAAGAACGGTGCACAGGTTGTCACCACTGTGCGGAGAAGCCGGGAAGAACGCCGCAAGCTTCTGGCTTTCTTGTTTCCTTTGTTCTATCGCGTCTTGGGGGCGCTCTCTGACTTTCCGATCCCTCTGAATTCGGGGATCTTCGGCCTACTCGATCGCCAGGCCATCGACTCGATCAATTCTCTGCGCGAAGCCAATCGCTATCTTCCTGGCCTGCGGGCATGGGTGGGTTATCGTACCGCGATCGTTTACTACGACCGGCATGACCGCGTGGGTGGTGAAGGTAAGCTCACCTTCTTGAGCCGCATCAAGTACGCCATGGACGCGATTACCAGTTTCAGTTACAAGCCTCTGCGAATGAGCTTCGTGTTAGCTTCGCTGATGATTTTTTCTGCACTGGTTTCGGGGTTGGTGGCGCTACTCTCTTCCAATTCCTTGGGGTACGGAATCGCGACAGCTATTTTCTTGACCGGGGGTCTGCTGCTTTTCTGTCTCGGTCTTCTTGGCGAATACGTCGGACGGATCTACGACGAGGTTCGCGCCCGTCCGCTTTCCCTGATTAATACGGTGTACGAGCCCGGAGAGATAGGCCTACGGCAACTGGCCGGTCATCAATCACACACTGCCATGGAGCGTATATTTCCGGCGGCCTAATCATCCCAGGAGCGCGCTAAATGGTCGACCAGGTTTTCCCTAACCTGCCATGAGGACGTTTCGAGAGGGATAATGACCAACCGACAGCTGTACCGCGCCCCTAGGGCCTACGAACTTCATCGCGATGTCTTGGTTTGAAAATAATGTCAAATAACCACATAGCGATGATCACTTCAACGACTTCCACGAGAGGATGTTTCCAGTTCATGATGCTTATTAGGAGCAATAATCTCGCCAAAGGAATCCCCGCTTTATTTTCTATTCGATATCCGGAGTGGAGATGGGATGACGAGACTTTCTTGGGAAAGAAACCGGGAAAATCTGCTCTACAGCAAATCCGGTAGGGCGGCGTGCTAGATTCTTCTGTCTAGAGTCAACCCATGTTCAATAAGCCACCGCATCTCTGCCCTGAGGCCATCAGCTTTCAGAGCCATCTTGAACTTCCCCGCGGCACCGTTCATGTTTAGTCCTGATTGGAGCCTGGTGGATTAGGCTTGAGGATCGCTTTGACTACAAGGCGATTCCACCTAAAGAGTGGTCAATGTGACAGGGATGCGCAACGGGGCCATTCGCGATGGGTCTACTAGATAAACCCGATGGAAGTACGGGGCCTGTGCAGAGCATTCTTTGCTATGCGTGCTCGGCGCCTAGAAGATCGAATCCGGGAGCTGTGTGCTCTGGTGGCAATGGCAGACGCACCGGAATTGAGTCCACTCCTCGTCAAATTGCAATCCGCACTCCGCGAACACACCGAACGCCTGAGAGCGAAGACTCTAGAGCGACTTGTCAGCGGAGAATTCAAAGAGCGACGGTGCTCCCCACCTCTACAGATTTGACTCTTCTGCTTTTTGAGGATGAGGATTCCGGCCCGTCTGAGAGTAAACAGCGTTTATGCTCACACCCAGTCAACGAACGTGATGGCGATTTTAAATTACTACCCCTTCTATTGATTGACCCGCAAAAGCATCAATGTACCGCTTTCCAACTTCACATTGTTTTTGTCAGAACTGATTATGGAACCCTGGGTCGCATCCGCGGCCGACGATAGATTCAGGTTTGATATTCCCACTATGCCTTGAGTCTCCCCGGTAATGGTTGGACGTGCATGTCCTGGCATCGGCCCACCCGTTGGTTCCTCCGCACCCCCTGTCGGACTGCTTGGTGGCGACACGGCGCCTCCGCCTATCCCGCCGGACCGTACACTGGGCGCGGCTTGAGCTGAGGACGGTTGACCCGCACTTCCGGTCCCACCGCTGCCGTCAGCGTTTTGACTCGGCGGCGCAATGATCGCCTGTATCGACATCGACAAGGGCAGATTATCGCCACTCTTCGTAACGGCATGATCAAAAGCGATCCCCACTTGCGATTCCTTCTGTTCCTTATTGCGGGCCTGTGCTTGAGTAACGTGTCCGAGAACCTTCGTATCCTTGGCGATGATGAGTGCTCCGTCCGCCTTGAGGTCCTGCGTAACCTTAGCCTCAACCGGGTCGCCAACCTTCACTTTCTTGGCGTCGATGCTTCTGCTGAGAAGGACCGGAATGACACTGCCGGGCGCGATACGCGAAGAAGTGTGGCTTACCTGTCCCGGACCTCCAGATTGCGCCGGGATTGGCTGAGCGGATTCTTGTGCAATGGCAGTCCCGCACAGGACCGCTGCTGTCAGGATCCCAGTCAAGAGCGTTTTCATATAATTCTCTCTTTCTCCAGATCTAATCTCACGAAGAAACAACACCATCCCTTAGATGAGGCCACGGGCTCGCAAGAAGCTGTAAAAACAAAAGTATGAGACCCCATTTTCCTAGCACCACGCTAGCTTCCATCCTGGCGAATACGTTCGCTATTCGGTTTTGAGCCGGCCAGCGCGTAATAAAGGATGTAAAGATAACAGACGACTGGCAAGAGAAACGCATGATGAATTCCGATGCGGTCGGCAATGAATCCCTGCGCCAGCGGTATTACCGCTCCTCCTACGATCGCCATATTTAGAATTCCGGAACCATCTCCCGCCAACGCCCCGAGTTCGGCGAGACCAAGGGTAAAAATACTGGGAAACATGATTGAGTTGAAGAGTCCGATCGCGAGGATGCTCCACATTGCGAGATGTCCGCTAGTGATGATGGAAGTTACCAGCAGCGTGGTTGTACAGGCTGCGCAGAGGCCGAGGAGGTGTCCCGTCTTCACTTTGCGCAAGAGTGCCGACCCGATAAATCTGCCAACCATCGCACCTCCCCAATAGAAGGAGACATATTTGGCGGCGACTTTCGCTGAGAGACCCGCAATCTCCGGCTGACTAAAATAGTTGACCAGAAAGCTGCCGATGGCCACCTCGGCGCCGACATAAGTAAAGATGCCGATGGCTCCCAGGATCAGATTTCGGTGCCGCCAAAGCGAATCGTTTATCTGCTCGCCCAAGGGGTGCTGAGCGGACGCAATCGTTGGCAATTTGGAGCGACCGATTACGCCAGCAAGCAGAACCAGTAGCAGGCCGATGACAATGTAGGGTATCTTGACCGACGCCGCTTGTTGGGTGCGGTATAGTTGGAGGGCTGCGGGCGTCAGACTCCTTCTTTCCTCAATCGCCAGGGGCGCGGCACTCAGGATCAACAGCGAGCCAATGCTGGGAGCGATGGTGGTGCCCAGAGAATTGAATGCCTGGGTCAAATTCAAGCGACTGGAGGCGGTTTCCGGGGAACCTAGCACGATCACATAGGGGTTCGCGGCGACCTGCAATGCGGTGATTCCAGCCGCCAAGATTATGAGCGCAGTGAGAAAGAGGTGGTATGAAACCACACTGGCTGCGGGCACGAACAAGAATGCTCCCACACTCATGGTCAGCAGGCCCGCGACCATGGTGCGCTGATAACCGATCCAATCAACAACCTTGGCGGCGGGAATCGAAAACAAGAAGTAGGCTGAAAAGAAGCTGAACTGGATCAGCATAACCCGGGCGTATGTCAGCTCGAAAATCGATTTCAGGTGTGGAACCAGTATGTCGTTCAGGCAAGTGAGGAAGCCCCACATGAAGAAAAGGAGGGTGACTACGGCTAGCGGGCGACGGTAGACACCCGGTTGACTAATCGCGACGGGTGCCTTCGGACTAGCCACCTGATCGCTCGGCTTTCCCCACTCCATATTGCGACGCTCCGCCTACTGCGAATTATCGGAATTGGTACCCCGGTTTAAGCTCGCAACGATAGGTCATGGATTGATCCTTGTCGAGGCCCATATGACAATCTGCCCATCGCAAGAAGAGGTTTGGCCCGAGAGGAAAGACAATGGCTTCTCCATCGAGCTCCGCTTCAATGCTCGGACCCTCCGCTGTTGTCGGCAGACTGAAATTCAGCGCACGTCCGAAGATTACGGGATAAGACTCCCGTACCATATCGCTGACCATGGGGTGAACAACCTCGGCCTCCAGGAGAAATGTGGTGGTGTCGGACCAATTGCGGACTGAAATGTTGAGATGACGCCGATCCTGCGAAAGCTGCTCCTGTTCGATCTTGGCGAAAGGGCATGGTCCCGCGATGCAGGAGACTCTGGCATTTCGGAATTCATTCCCCTCGCCAGCGTCGAGCGACATGGAACTGACCACTGCCTTCCACTTGCCGTCGGGTGAACAGGAAGGCTCGTTACGACATGGCACGTCGCCGGTGTTTGTGACTTGAAATGTTTTGACCATGCTTCCTACATTCGCCTCAGTTGTTGCTTTCACCGAATACCTTACCCGGGCATTAGAAATAGTGACCTCGGAGTGATGAGTTTCAACATTGGTCGGTTGAGGGATTGAGACCATGCGTGCGATGTAAATTTTGTCACCCACATAATCATGGAGAGTAAGAGGTTCGTAATCCTTATGCCGAAATTCCAGGGTCACCGGCTGCCGTCGCCGGAGCCCCTTGGGCAGAATAATGCGGAAGAAACCTGAAGAATCGGAGTGGAAATTGCCTATTCCAACACCGTTGGTCGCCGTGATTTCAACATCTCCAATGGGCAACTGCTTGTTTGGGTCGCTGTCCTGCCTCAGGACCGTACCCTTCAGGATGATGGGGTAACGTCGGTGGACAAGCACAACGGTCAACACCGCTCCCAAGATTCCGAAAGCAAGCAGCACCCAAAAGATGGTCTTTTTCTCGTTACCCATAGTGTGCTTAGGTGGCCTGCCAGCCCTCTATGACGCATTTTCTGGTTGGCAGGTTTGCCCGTCGGTGACTCAGGAGGCACTATTTCGTCTTGGTCCTGACGCCCTAATGCCTCCGGAAATCATCTAAAAAACGACAAATGCGAATGCACGACGACAGCGCCCTTGGTCCCCGTCGTCTTTCCCGACGGGATCTTCTGTTACAACTCGGCGGCTTTGGTATAGGAATCACAGGTGTCCTCGGCCATGTGAAGGTCTCTCGCCTTCTGGCTACAGCAGAGAGCCAGCCGGGGCCACAGCCTATCCTGCCTCCCTCCTCGCTCTCACCGGCTGATGATCAGTTTCTGGAGGAACTGGAGAAGCTAACGTTCAAGTATTTTTGGGAACAAACCAGCCCACAAACGGGACTGACAAAGGATCGATGCAATGTGACGTCGAACGACACAACTATCGTCGCGAGTATCGCGGCAACTGGGTTTGGACTGACTGCTCTTTGCATCGGACAAAAGCGAGGATTCATTTCTCTTCACGACGCGCGGGAGCGGGCCCTCGTGACGTTACGCTTTCTAGAAAAAAAGATGCCCACGCATCGAGGGTTTTTCTACCATTTCGCCGATCTCAAAACAGGTGAGAGGGTGTGGGACTCCGAAGTTTCTTCGGTTGACACGGCGATCCTGCTCTGTGGAATCCTCACTTGCCGGCAGTACTTTGACGAGCATTCCGAGATCAGCCTTCTGGCTTACGAGATCTTCGACCGGGTGGATTGGACCTGGCTCTCCGAGGACACTTCTCTATTGCCGCATGGCTGGACGCCCGAGAGCGGATTTCTGCCCTATCGCTGGGACTACTACAGCGAGCTGATGATGATGTATTTGCTGGGACTGGGATCGCTTTCTCACCCCTTGTCAGTTGAGACCTGGAATGCCTGGAAACGAACCCGCTTTGAATATGACGGGATTCGTTATATCGGTTCTTTTGCTCCCTTATTTGTTCATCAATACTCGCAGGCCTGGTTCGATTTCCGCGGCAAGCGCGACAAATACGCGGACTATTTCCAGAATTCTGTCTCGGCCACGGACGCGCACCGTCGCTTCTGTCTGGAATTGGCCAAACAATTCCCCGACTACAGCGATGATTTATGGGGCATTACTGCGTCGGATTCGCAGAAGGGGTATGTGATTTGGGGAGGGCCGCCAGCCCTTGGTCCGATTGATGGAACGGTTGTTCCCAGTGCTTCTGCGGGATCTTTGCCGTTTCTACCGCAGCCGGTGATGCGGGTTCTTAAGAACATTAAAGACCACTACGGACGGGCGTGGAGCAAGTATGGGTTCGTGAACGCATTCAATCCGCTCAACAATTGGTATGACCATGATGTGGTTGGGATTGACCTGGGAATCACCATGCTTATGGCGGAAAATGCCCGCACCGGCTTCGTTTGGGAGACGTTCATGAAGAACCCGGAGGCGCAGCGTGGCATGGAACGCGCCGGGTTCAAGAGATACCAGGCGGCAACCAAGTGACGAGCTTACTTCGGGTTCAATTCTGTTTTGCTATTTCAGTTCTTTGCTACTTCAATTCAATGACAGCCAAGCCATGCGCCGGCAGAGTTAAGGTCAGCTCACTGTGGTCCAGTTGGCGAACTTCGGGAGCGGCAAGTTCTGTGGCGGCGCGCAGCTCGCGAATCTGCTCTTGGGTAGGATAGCGCGGCGCACCCATCTTTTCGTATGTAGGATGAAAATCTCCATGATCGCGATCCACACGGAAGATTGATGCTTTTCGAGCGTTGGAATTTCTGAGGCGAAAGGTGACTGTCCTTGGAGAACCCGTTTCGCCCGGCGGTGCATAGTTCCATAACGCGAGCACTAACGCGCTGTCCTTTCGGCGGGTGAGCAGCGCGAAATCAGAATCAAGCCGCAGCCGTTGCTCTCCGAGTTTGTGTAGGAGTTCGAAAGCATAAAAGGCTGGTTTCGGAATCCCTCCGGCAGCCATCAGTCCGTAACCACCATAGAACGGCGTTTTCACCACGCCTTGTTCTTCGAAAACATCCGAAAAAGTCCAGTAAGACATGATGTCGACCAGACTGTCAGACAGACGAATAGTGTCAGCTAGCCACGGTCCCATGAAGATGGAATCTGTAACGTCGGGTTCGGTCATGTAGCTGGCGTTGTACTCGCTTAAAATCAGGGGCAAGGAAGGCAGGCTCGACGCTGTGATTTGATCGTGGACTTTGTTCATCGCGCGGTACACCATTTGGTCGCGAGGAACATCTTCTTGCAGGCCGAACACGCCTTGGGGAGGATCGTTGGCGTAAACATGGGTTGAAACGAAATCCACTGGGACATTGTTCTCTACGCAATGGCGAATGAACGCGTCAACCCATGCGGCCTGCGCCGTCGACGGTCCACCGATCCGCAATCGCGGACTTATCTTCTTGATCGCCGACGCCGTATGGTCGTAGAGCTCCCAGTAGGCAGCCTGTTTGGGCTCTCCCGCCCAAAAGTCGAGGTTTGGCTCATTCCACACTTCGAAATACCATTGTGAGACTTCATCGACGCCGTAGCGGTCGACAAGGTGCTGAGTGAAGGCCGAAATCAGGGCATCCCAATGTTTCCAATCCTTGGGAGGAGAAATATTGGGTTTGTACCAAAACGTATGAAGGATGTTTCCGGCCGCCAACTTATTCGGCATAAAGCTGATTTCGACAAAAGGACGCACACCGCTAGCCAGCAAGCCATCGTAGATTTGGTCCACGTAAGAGAAATTGTAGACGGAGCTTCCTTGCTTGTCTTCGTCGTAGACGCCCACTTCATCGTGGAAAATGGCGTGGAAGCGTACGTATTCGAAGTCCGTGACCTTTTTGACCGCACGTAAGTCACTGCGATAGCTGTCACGCAGGCTGAGTATCGCCCGCCCCGATCCGAACATGCGCTCCCAAAAATGCGGAAAGGGATGGGCGGGAGCTAGCGTATCGATGACAATCACATTCGGTCCGGCTTCGAGCTGCGCGTTAATCTCGCCTCCGTTCAACCAGCAGGCCATGAGCGCCGCAAGACCGATAATGCGCCAACTCAGCATTCACGCTGCCTTGGTACGGCGCACCGTACGAACGTGAGTCGCAGGTTTCTCCTGTAGGAGCAGTTCCGTGGCCTGCACCCGCGGATGGCTGTGAAACCAACGCTGCACGACGTCATCGTGCAAGAAATTGGCAATCGAGAGCAGACTCATACCTTGGTGATGCGCCATCCAGCAGCGTACTAACTCGCAGCCTCGCAGCCAGGAAAGGCGCCGCTTGGGATCGAAGTCGACGGCCTCATAGAATCCGTAAGGCCCCAGCCACCGCCTATTTTGCATATTGCGCAAGTTCTTCAGGGCGGAGGCGGAATCAACGTGGAGGGCCAGGAACGACGAATACGGTGAGATCACGGACGCGTCCTGATCCAGTTTGCGCGCGGCGAGTTGCGGAACACCAAAAGCGTAGTACTGATAGTTGCCCGATTCATCCGTTCTGAAGTACGCCGACTCGGAAATGCCCCATGGAATCCGTCTCTCAGCCGCATAATCTCGCTGCAACTTTACGGCCGCTACGCTCGCGCGTTCTAGAAGTGTGTTGGGATAAATGCGCATCCAGAGGGCGGGCATCAGGTACTCGAACATTGTTCCAGTCCAAGAGAGCAAAATGGCCCTGCCGCGATCCAGGGCATGAGGTCGGCCAAGCAGAAACCAGGTTTCCTGGGGAATGTCGTCTTTGGCGATGGCGGTAAACACAGCGATGCGCGATTCTGTTGCCAGCAGGTCGTAACATGCGGGATGGAGTTTCTCGGTGTCGACATCAAAACCCACAGACAGTAAACGTCTGTGCGGGTCCAGAAGAAATCCAAAGTCCATTTCATCCGCGAGAGCGCCTGCCTGGTCGGCAATGAGTCTGAGATCTTCCATCAGGCGCAAGACGCGCGAGCGCGCCTCGGGCAGAAGCGCGAGAAGCCGCTGCGGCAACCCGTTCGATTCTCCGCGACTGGCCGCCGCTTGCAAGTGGATAGTGAGAATAGCGATGAAATCTGGTACGCGTTCGAGTGTCATGTCGGCGTGATGGTGCAGACGAATCCCAGAATCGTCCGTCAGCGCAGCAAACTCTGGAAGCGTCCAGGGAGCATAAAGTTGTACAGTTCGCATGACCTGCTTGATTCGTTCTTCAGCTGCGTCCGCAAACCACTTGGCGGCTACGTGCTTAGGTTTGGAGGTTCGTTCATGGACCTCCTCGAAAAGAGCGTCCGGGATGCCTAGCAGACACGGCAGCCAGTCTTGTCTCTGGCGTGCTTTCTTCAGAGCAGAAAGTCGCCGGCGCGGCATCGCATGGAGATTTGCGAGCAGATGCAGATGATCCAGAAAGCCATTGGCCAATTCGGTTTGTAAGAGTGGCTTCCCTAATAGCTCCAGACAACCTCGACGAAGGGTCCAGAGCGATGCTACGAGGTTGCCGCTGTCGACAGTCGACACCATTGCTGGAGGAAGCGGAGCCAGCGATCTGGTGTCATACCAGTTGAACAAATGGCCCCGATACTTTTGCAACTGCAACACGGTCTCCAAGGTTCGAAGGGTCTGTTGGGCAAATTCTGGAACCGTAAGATAGCCGAACTCACACGCAACCTGGCGCGCATTAAGAAGAAATCCGAGATTCGTCGGTGAAATGCGGGGCGCAATACTGGCAGGTTCTTCCTGCACATTGTCGGGGATCAGCCAATGATGTTCTTCGGTGCTGAATTCCGCAAAATATCGCCAAATGCGCAGGGCCGAGAGACGGAGGAATCGCTGATCTTTCGCGGACGCGGGCTTGCGCGGAGCCCGAGGCGGACGGTTCAGCCACAGTGAAACCGGCTTGCTGCCCGCCCATAGAACAAGGATGGGCAGGGCGGCGGGAAGAGCGCTGCGACGCACAAACCATATCAAGAGGAACAAACCCATCGCAAGCGCGGGAGTGCAGTCAAGATAAATATCCAGCACGGTGCGTTTGTAGCCTGCAAGTTCGGCTTGGGCCGCGGTCTCCCACTGCAAGAGTCTTTGACGCGTGAGCAAACGGCGGACCAGGGTTCGCACCACGGCATCCATCGACAAGAGCGCCTGATGTGCCAGGAAAGTTATGGTCAGCCAGTCAGTGATGTTGGCGTCAAGAAACGCATTCCAGGCCTCAAGGGCGATGGCCGCCCGCCTTCGGACTGCGGCGTATCCCAGATCGAACCCAAACTGAACCCATGCCGGCAACAACAGAATGCCGACAGCGGCTAGAGTCCAGAGCGCCGGCCGCCGCAGCGGCATGAGCCACCCTAGCGCCAGTAGAAGAAACATCGCCGGTTCGACCAGGCTGCGCCGAAGATTATCGAGAATCTTCCATTGAGAAATAACTGAGAGAGGATTGGGAACCTGCCGGCCAGACTCATCCTGGACTTGAGTCCGCAGCCACTCTGCAATCTGCCAGTCCCCCCTCAACCAACGATGTTTCCGTCGATTGTAGGCACTGTAGTGAGATGGGTAGTCCTCAATGATCTCGATATCGCTTACGAGACCTGCGCGAGCGTATGCACCTTCTATCAAATCGTGACTAAGTAGAGCATTGCGGGGAAAGCGGCGATCGAGAACCCGGTGCACGGTTTTGACTTCATAGATTCCCTTGCCGACAAAAATGCCTTCTCCGTATAGGTCTTGATATACGTCCGACACGGCACGGGTGTAAATATCGAATCCAGTTTCTCCAGAATAAATACTCGCCAGCCTGGAGCGAGCCGTACTTTGTACGCTGACCCCGACCCGGGGTTGCAAGATGCCGTAACCCGCTACGACCGTGTCCGTGGCGGGGTCAAGCACTGCCTGATTCAAGGGATGAGCCAGGGCGCCGACCATGCGATGGGCTGATCCGCGCGGCAGTTCCGTGTCGGAATCGAGGGTGATCGCGAAGCGAACTCGCGGCAGTATCGAAAGATTCCCAGCTTTAATTGGAAAGCTGTCGTGCTGACCGCACAGTAGGCTGTTCAGATCCATTAACTTCCCCCGCTTGCGCTCCCAACCCATCCAGAGTTCTTCGCGTGGGTTATAAATCCGTCGCCGATGCAACAGCAGGAAAGATCCCATCTTTGATTCGGAGTACTTCTCGTTAAGCCTGCGTATCAGATCCGCACAAAGATCCACCAGAGAGCTGTCCTCGCGCGGTTCGACCGGAGAATCGGGGAGATCGGTGAGTAATGCGAAATGAAGGTTCGGATCCTGGTTTCCCAGGAAACGAACCTCCAGGTCTTCGACCAGCTTTTGGACCTGTTTTTCACTGAAGAGCACGGTTGGTATGCAAACCAAAGTAACGCAATCGGCGGGAATCCCATCGAAATATTCCAGCTTGGGCAGAATATCCGCGGGGACGAACAGAGTCGCCAGGTAGTTCATGATCTGCACAGCACTCTGGGAACTGGGCAACAACAGGGCCAAGGTCGCGAGCAGAATGAGTCCCAGCGAACTGTGCGGATCTGTCACCAGCAGCACCACACCCGATAAGATCGCGAAGGTGAAGACTGCGATTCCAGTGAGATACAGCTCATCTGGGTGAGTTCGCAGGAAGGCGTGCACACGCTGGGCCAGGGGATGATGAAAACCCACTTTCTGCTCAAGCAACGGAGTCCCCTCGGCGAGTAGGTAGAAACCCACATGCGCACGACGCTGAGTCATGCGAGGGTTCTCGTTTGGCTGCTTCCGGGGTTTGCGCGCAAGCGCGACGGCCTCGTAAGCAACTGCCATCTCGGTGCAATCGGAGTGATCTGCAATATTTGCCAGCTTCTTCCGGTAGAGCTCACGGCTGTCGTAATCCATCCGCGAATAGACTCCCGTGGGGTCTTCGCGCAGAACGCGGTCGAAAAGAATTAACGGCTCGATGACATTTTTCCAGCCGGTTTGTCCGACGTCTCGAAGGCTGCGAATCAGTACTTCGAGACCGTTGGAGCCGGTTGGATCCTTCAGCAGATGACTGCCACGCGCAGCAATCTGCTCGAGTAGGCAGAGCTTGAGTATGGACACCAACCTCCAAAGCTCTGTCATTTTGAGCACAGTGACCTGCTGAAAGGCCTGGACGTACGCAGTGAAGCCTGACGCCTCAAATCGGTACTCTGTGGCGGCGAGAAAATCATCGGACACCGCCGCCACTCGTGGAATGACTGTGTCACCTTGGGCGCGAACATGAGGAAGCTTGTGAGGTCGCTTGAAGGCTTCTCGCGCATCTTCCAATTCCGCCTCGAGCAGGCGAAGGTTGTCATGCAGCCAGCGGAAATCGTCGGACACGGCTTTCGGAAGCGGAGATTCCAGCTTTGCCAGTAACAATTCGAGTTTGCGAGAGAGTTTGCGGCAACGACTCCACAGTGGTCGCGATGCATGCTGGCCCGGTGTCCACGCGAGGGTATGGGCTAGTTCTATAGCGCGGAGACTCAACGCAAGTGCATTCGGCGCCATTCCCGTTGAAGGTTGGCATCGGCCTTCAGCTTCTGCACTGCCCGGTTCCAGATGAGCACTTTGTGGCATCTTATATGCGTCCTAGCGATAACTGGAGGCCTGCATTTCAAACATTTCAGCGTAACGCCCCCCAAGAGTCGCCAGTTGGTCGTGAGTTCCGTCCTCGATGATCTTGCCGTTGTCGAGTACTACGATGCGATCTGCCATGCGCACGGTTGAAAATCGATGTGAAATAAACAGTGCCGTTTTACCGGCGGTGAGTTCGGAGAACCGCCGAAAGACTTCGAATTCGCTGCGTGCATCGAGCGCGGCAGTCGGCTCGTCCAAAATCAGGAGTTGCGCGTCACGCAGATAAGCTCGTGCCAGGGCGACTTTCTGCCACTCGCCGCCTGAGAGGTCTACTCCTTGATCGAAGCGGCGGCCCAGCATTTGTTCGTAGTGCCGGGGTAGCCGTCCAACCGTTCCATCCGCCATGCTCTTCCGCGCCGCGTCTTGAAGGAGGTCCAGATTGTCGATCTCTTCCACGCGGCCGACCGCGATATTCTCCCGAGCCGTCATTTCATAACGCATGAAGTCTTGAAAGATCACGCCCATCTCATGATGAAGATCCTCGAGGTCGTATTCGCGAAGATCGATGCCATCCAGCAGAATTTGTCCTTCCGAGGGATCGTAGAGGCGAGTAATCAACTTCACGATGGTGGTTTTACCCTGACCATTTTCCCCGATCAGCGCAACGCGCTCTCTTGGATGCAGATTAAAGTTCAGGCGGTTGAGGATCAAACGCGAGCTTCCGGGATAGCGGAAGGAGACGTTCCGAAACTCAAATCCGCGCATGAACGGCCGGGGCGCTGGCAGCGCGTTCGGTTTGGAGCGAATGGTAGGCTGCATCTCGAAAAAGGCAAGCAAATCGGTAAGAAATAATGCTTGATCGGCGATACCGGCAAGGGTGGAGAAAATCTGTTGGATGTTGTTGCTGGCCTGGAGAATTGCTCCCGCGAGAAACGTCAACGTACCGATGCTTAACGCACCGTTGACGGTACGCCAGATAACGAACACGTAGGCCGAGTAGTAGCCCATAGTGCCGACCACTGACAAAAGCGATCCCGCGATCAGCTTTCGTCGAGATAAGGCGACGTCTTCTTTGTAGATTTCGTCAGATAAACGGGCAAACCGCTCGCGCAGGAAATTCCTCAACCCGAAGAGCTTTAGTTCCTTCGCGGCTTCTTTGCTTCCACCGAGTATTCGCAAATAATCCAGTTGCCGCCGGATCGGCGTCTGGCGGAAATTCTTGGCGTATCCAAGAAAAGCAAAATGGCTCTCGCCGACGAATGCCGGAACCACGCCAACAATCAGCAAAAGCATCAACCACGGGGAAAACACCATGATCGAGGCCGAGAGGATTAGCGTGGTGAGGGACTGGTGCACCAGCCGTCCAATGGCCTGAATCATGCCGAGCCGGTCCGTGGCCTGGACTCGCGCACGCTCCAGGCGATCATAGAAGACCGGGTCCTCATAGGCTGTTAGATCCAGTCCAGCAGCGTGATCCATGACCTTAATGCTGACGTGGCGGGTGTACTTATCCGCCAGCAGCGAATCGGAATAGTCGATGGCCCGATTGACGACGCTGGCTAGAATCGCAAGCGAGAACTCCGTGGCGACCAGCCACCAAAACCCAGCCTGCACCGCCTGATGAGTCGAGACAGCATGCACGATGCCGTCAATAATCAGCTTGGTGATCCACAGAAGTACAACCGGCAGGAGTGCTGCAAACAGTCGAGCGATTAGACCAAATACTACGACCGCCGGGCCGGAGTCCCAAACGATCTTGAGGACTGCCGGCACGTTGCGAAGCGCTGAGAGACGCTCCCGCCATCCAACCCAGAAATTTCCCTGCTCTGCCATTGTTGGGCTCTACCCTCTTCGAGGCCTTCCGCGGCCATGGACGAAATGGGGAAAGGGTTAGGAATCCAATGATTTCGGTTCCGCCCGCTCCGGGTTGCGAAAAAAATGCCCTACCAGATGCCTTTGTCGCTTCCGGTGATCTTCTGTCCCAGGGCGGCGGCGGTCGCCAGACAAGGCAGCAAACTGAGCCGAGCCGTGCTGCGGAGCTGCCCGTTCAGCATCAACGTCGTCCATTCTGAGGCGTAAAGACGCGCTGAGTGCGGCAGAATTGGAATGCGCAAGAACCCTTTGCCAAAGTGGACTTGGTCTGCGCCAAAACGAGCGGCCGAGCGGACTGAGGAAGGCAAGAGGATGCCTCTTCCGCGGTATTTGTGGACATAGTCGGAGACGATAGTAAGAAAGGTCGCGACCCCTTCCCAAATTCCGTTTTCCTGGGCGGAAGATTGCAAATCGTCATAATCGATGATTCCGCTTTCCAGCAGTTCCGTCGTATCCGCGATATCGCATAGACGTGCGTAGAAATGGCGGTACATTCGCTGTAGCGTACAGATCATCAGCCGATCCTCGGCCGCAGGCGCCTGGAAGAAGTAATTGCCGATTTGGAGTAACCGAGAGCGCGCAACCAGGGAACTCGCAAAGCCAATCAGTTCGCCGGTCTGGCCTAAACGACCCATATGTATTTCCACCAGTTCCGGCAATCCCGGAACAATGAAATTCCATTTATTTGCCAACCGGTCTCCCCAACTGCGCGGAGCAGTATGGGCATTGAAGGCGCGGGTCATCACGTGGATGACTCTTGCCGGCTCTGCATTGGTATAGAGATCCACGTCACTTCCGAGGTCCGGCCAGTGGTCCAGCGATTTGATCACGATGACGTCGCATCCATCGGCCGCCAACTCCTCGCATATCTGATGTAAGAATGAGATCGCGTTGTCGATGCGCGCACGCTCACGTTCAATCGCCTCCGTCGCCCACTCGTAGCGGTCGTAGTCATGCGCGCTCGCCATCCTTGTACGGAGAGTGTCCATTGAACGCATGACCACATGATTCGAATCCGCCAGTGACACCATCTCCTCGAATTGTTCTCGGTTAATGCTGGAGAGTGCGTCCTTCTTACCCTGGGAAAACACCAGCCGGGAGAGGACATCCATCAGATTTGCGGGATTCGCGAGTGCAGTCGTCATAAATTATTCCTGTGCATAAAGTTAAGATCTCGGTGGCTGAGCGCTTTGAGGTGATCCCGGCGTTAGCTGTGGCGCAGATTGGGGAGCCGCAGGCGCACCCGGTTCGGTAGGCTCAATCACCGGGGTATTGTCCCGATGTTTCAGCTCGACCGGACCCGATTCCTGCCGTCTGGCTTGGGCCTCTGCGATAATCTTTGCCGCGACTTTCTGGTCATTGTCGTCGGAAACCTCAAACAGCTTCATCCCTTCCACAGACTGGCTAGTTGCCAGATCAACGCGGGCACCGGCTTTCTGTGCCTGCCGGGCCTTTTCATAGAACAACTGGGCAGTCTCGGGGTCACCGGTCATTTCCGCCACATAGCCGATGTTGTTCAGCGAAAAGGCATTGTTCGGATCAAGAGAATAAGCGGCGCGGAAATTCTTGTTGGCATCCTGCCAATCATTCCGATTCATTGCTGCCACCCCCCGCAAGTTCAACAGAGCAGCCTGATCCTGGGCAGTTTCAGTTTGAATGCGTTGCTGTAATCTTCGAGCGCTGTCGGCGGCCATCTCGCTCACCGGTTTGCCACGCGACGCACGGTCGTAGGTGACCACCACCGGCTGGCTGGAGTGAGCATCCGCTGCCTCGGTGTAATACTTCAGTGCAGACTCCAGATCTCCTTCCATTTCTTTGGCCACCCCGAGATTATTCAGGGTGAAAGCGTTGTGCGGGTCCTCAGCCAACGCGGTCTGGAGCAATGCTTCGGCTTCCGAACCCCGTCGTTGCGACAACAGATGGACGGCACTGACGTTGGCACGGCTGATCTGCACCGGCTGGTCATGGACGCCAACGACCGCATCCTTAAAAGGTTCGCCCTTCAATTTCGCCGAACTTGACCGGGCGATGACGGCGTCCGTCGCTTGTAAAGAAGCCAGCTGGTAAAAATGCTGGGCGCGATCTACCTGCCCGTCCAGCTCGGCGATGTACCCCAGATTGTTGAGCGTGAAAGGGTCATCGGGATCGTAGAGATAGGCCTTGTAGAACAGCGCGGTCGCCTTTTCGTACTGATGCTTTTGTACAGCTTCTACCCCTTCCTGATTTAGCCGCTGCACTGGAGTCAATCGGCTTCGCTTAGAAAGAGTAATTTTCAGGTCACCTGCATGTACAGGCGGAATCAGCATTCCAAACGCAGCCGTCACTACCAGTAGCATCTGACGCCGCTTTGATGGTCTAAGCACGCTCATTTGACTTCCGATACTCTCGCGTCAGGCTTAGATGCTGATACACGAGAGGTGTTGCCCGATCCAGTCGGGTTTCGAGCGGAATCCCAGGCTACCCATGAGGTTTGCAAGGCATCGAAAAGACACGGCAATGAAGATGGACGGAGGTATGTTGATGAACCGCCTATTGATGTTCGTTCTCCTGGGAAGCACCGCCTACGCACAAACGGGCTTATCGGCTTTTTCCACAGATGGGCGCGTTTCTTCCGCTCCCGAAGTACGGCCCGCTTTTCCCGCGGTGACTTCGGCGCCTGGGGATGGCATGAAAGGCTTGCCTGACCTGTTACCGCAACCCAAAGGAAACGCAACCCTTATGGGCGGCACCGTATTTAAGGTCGATCGAGTGCGCGATCAATTAACTCTCAATCTTTTTGGCGGAGGCAGGACACGAATTCTGTTCGATGCCCGTACGCACGTTTATCGTGACGGAGCAGTGGCATCTCTGGGAGATTTGCAAAATGGCGCCCGCGTCTATGTGGACACGGTGCTCGCCGGAACCGACATTTTTGCTCAGAACATCCGAGTGCGGACTCAGGACGTCGCCGGACAGAGCAGCGGTCAGGTGGTGAGTTATGACTCTCGTGCCGGGTACTTGGTTTTGAATGACGCAATATCCCCGCGGCAGTTGAAATTGCGCACCTTGCCTACCACTGTGGTCTCGCGAGAGGGACAGGCTGCATCCACCAATGACTTGCTGGCGGGTAGTTTGGTGTCGGTGGCATTCCTTCCCAGCCCGGACGGCCAGCCCACTGCAAGCGCAATTTCAATTCTGGCGGCGCCGGGAGGCACCTTTGTTTTCGTCGGCCGCGTGGTCCAGCTCGACCTGCATCTGGGTCTCGTGGTGGTGGTCGACCCTCGCGATCAGAAACATTACGAGATCACCTTTGACCCTCGAGTGACTACTGTCCCCGACAACTTGCGAGAGGGTTCGACGGTGGAGGCAGTCACCCGGTTTGATGGTGGCCGCTACATGGCCGGCGCAATCAAAGTGGATTCGAACCCCACCCCCTAGGCGGGGACGGCTACGGCAAGTGGTTCAAATAACATGCACCGTTCGTAGGCTGGACCGGCGGGGTGGGAGGCACTTTCCAGGGGACGTTCACGAAATCGAAGAATTCCGTCATGTCCATTTGGGCTGCGTCCCTTTTGGTGAGACTGGGCAGATTGAAGCGGGTCTCTACGAGTTTCAACCAAGCGGTGTGGTCTGCAACGGTGTGCGAAACGTAATTCTTTTTCGCGAACGGAGAAATAACCATGAGTGGAACGCGGTAGCCGGTGTAAACGAAATCACAAGTCGGACCTAATCCCTTTGTACAAATGTCTCCGGGCTGCAGATCGGAAGGCTTTATGCCATCGGGGCTCACCGCAGGCTGCGGCGGAACATGATCGTAGAAGCCGCCGAACTCATCGTAGGTAAGGATGAAAGCGGAATCCTGCCATGAGGAACTCTGCATCAGCGCGTTGATCAGGGTTGACACGTATTGCGCACCCAGTTGCACGCTTCCGCCCGGCTCCCCGTCGTCCAAGCCGGGATGCTCATCAAGTCCACTGTCGAAGCCGGGATCGATGAATACTACTGACGGCAGAGTGCCATTTTGTACGTCGGTGAAATACTGGGAGACGGGCACCATATTCTGCGGATATTTGCCGGCGTTGGCGAAATAGGTAAAGGTGCTGTCGTTGACCGGAGGTATGGCGTACTCGAGATCGGTGACGTAGATCTTCCACGAAACTCCCGCGCTCTGCAACAGATCGAAGATGGTCGGGTTGGTCAGCGTTCCTTGAGCGACGGGATAGGCGTGCCCGGCGGAGGTCGCGGCGAGCATATACATTCGATTGGGCTGCGTTCGAGACATGGTGGGAGAAAACCAGCGGTCGGAAGTGGCGAAAGTCGAGGCGAGGAAATAGTAGTAGGGCAAGTCGGTGTCGTCGTAGGTGGCCATGGCGCGCACTCCATTCACGTCGCTGAAGGGAGGTTGATTGGCCCTCGCGTCGTGAGCCGCAGTCCAGACGAAGCCGTTTGATGTAGCGGTGGCGGAGAGCGGATCGAGGAGATTCCAATCGACGTGGTCTTCATTCCAGGAAGGACTGGGATTTTCGACGCACATCGAAACCATGGAGAACGACTCGACGGCCGGACTATTGGCGTCTGTGACGCAGTCGCTGGGTGGAGGAAACGCAGGATCGCAGCCCGGGTTCGTAGGCGCCGGCCCTTGCAGTGGAGCGATTCCTGCTGGAGGATTGAATTGCGGCAATCCATCGAATGCCTGGTCGGGAATATTCTGGGTGGCCCAGTACTTACGCATGGCCCCCAAATAATGGTCAAAACCACGGTTTTCCTGGGCCATAAAGACGATGTGGTTGACGCTTTGCAGATTGTTTAGGGGATCGTTTGCCACCAGGCCTCGGCAGCCACTGAAGCCTATCACCAGGGCTGATAGGGCCAGTGCAGAAAGTACGACTCTTCTTGGTTGACGATCAGGCATTTGGGCGTCCCCGCACTTTCAACCTGCGGTGAGGCTTCGATGTCAGCTACCAACTGAGCGTTGGCTACGGCAAACGCGTGAGCATGCACTTCCTATTTGTCTCCTAAGGTTTTCCCTTATTGACCTCGGTGGAAGGCTGTATTACCTTCCCATCAACGCAGTTGGACGTCCGAAACGAGTCCAGCCCTACAGAAATCCAGGGTCGCCTTCGCTCAGGGGCTGGTCCCTCTTACAAAAGCAAACTGCCACTCGCCAATCCAGAACTTGCGTTTTAATTCAACGCCGGAGGAATTTTTGCATGAGGAGCTATTGCTACCGCTCTATTTTCTTGATCTTGGCTTTGGCAGCGTCGGCCCGGGCCTCCGTGAATGTGACTAGTCCGCCGAATGGGTTCACTGGCAGTTCACCCGTGCATTACGTGGCAACTGGGAGCAGTTCAACTTGCAATCGGGGCGTCGCGTCGATGGGCATTTACGTCGACGACGTGCTGACTTACGTGACCCAAGGCGCGAGCCTGAACACTGACTTGTCCTTTAACCCAGGAACCTACAACACCGTGGTGGAAGAATGGGATTATTGTGGCGGAGCTACCTATACGCCGGTCAACATCACTGTGAGTACCAAGACCGGCGTCTGGGTAACTTCGCCGACCAACAACGGCACCGTGGGATCGCCGGTGAATTACGTTGCGACCGCAACTACTGGGACCTGTCAGAAAGGCGTGGCTTCCATGGGAATCTATATCAATAACGTGCTCACTTACGTTACGCCCGGGGCTAGCCTGAATACCAACTTGTCCTTCAGCCCCGGCACCTACAATACGGTGGTGGAAGAATGGGATTACTGTGGAGGAGCCGCCTATACTCCGATCAAGATTACCGTTAACGGCGGCGGCAATGGTTCCACGCTCTCCGCCATACAAGCTAGCGGAGGCTGGGTGGCGTATGGCGAACTTCCGCCCGATTACAACACCTGTACAGATTGCGGCGGAGGGATCACATGGTCGATGGACCAGCACATCAAATCCCCCTCTTTGAGCGGTAATTCGACGGAATTCGGCCTCGGCGGGACCACCGCTTATTCCGACGTTCTGTTCACCAACCCGTTAATCGGACAAAACTCATCGCAGGGCCTGCCTGACAAAAATCACACCCTGCTTCCGACGCTCCACAACTTCACCTACGATGCTTACTTCTATACTGGACAACTTTCGCTGTCACAAGCCTTGGAGTTCGATACCAGCATGTATTTCGACAGCTTGTCACTGATTTTCGGTACCCAGTGCCGGATCGCCGGAGGCAATGAATGGGATGTCTGGAACAGTGCGAGCTCGCATTGGGAACCGACTGGCGTGTCTTGCTATCCAGTGAACAATGGTTGGAACCATGTCACGATTGAGGTGCAACGGCAATCGGATAATTCGCTACTGTACGAGTCGATCACACTGAACGGCAACAAAGCGGTGCTGAACCGCACCTACTCACCTGGATCCTGCCCCTCAGGCTGGTGGGGGATCACCGTCAACTACCAGTTAGACGGGAACTACCAGCAGGCGGACTACACCACCTACCTGGACAACTTCACCTTCACCTACTGGTAGAACGATCGAGGGGCAAATCCAGTTCTGGATGCGCCCCTCCTTAAAATATCATCCCTTCTCCTGGCACTGTTCCGCCGAGTCGAGTCTTACCATGCCTCTCCCTCGATCAGCAGATCCGAAGCCGGTGCAATATCGCTCACAATCGCAAAGTCGTTAAGCCTGGCAACCGGGAATTTCTGCAAGAAGCTCCGCATAATCTGAGTGGCGACGTTCTGGACCGAGCCGGGCGCGGCTACGGTTATGCCGGCCATCCTGCTCAAACTCGCGTACGCTGCACGACTGCTACGAAGAAATTCGAGAGGGTACTCCGGCTTCCGTTCACGCGCCTCGCTCGGGTCCGCATCGAGCCAGTAGGCGATGTCGGGCTGGGGAACAAGGTTCAGCAACAGTCGAACGTAGGCCCGGGTGATGGGACGGTCCAGTGGCAGGTTCGCCAGTTCGTCATAGAGATAGCGGTCGAAGATGATGACATCGGCTTCGACGGTTTCGGTTTTGACAACAGTGTTGCAGAGCGACATGGCGTCCAGGAAATAAAGAAACCATCGCACCGGAGTCATGTACCAGAATTGGACGTTCTTATCGCGGCGATTCACCGGATGATCCGGCGAACCTATACCCTTTTCACTTCCGAATACCGAATGGCTGGTGAATTCACGCCAGCGCTTCAATAGCGCCACATCGTCCCAAAAGGCGAGTAACCCTACGCGGAGGCCGGTTTGGCAGAGCCGGCTCGAGAGGATTTCAATCTGGGTGCTTTTGCCGCAGCCGTCAATACCAGAAAAGCTCACCAGTATCGGTCGGAAGTGTCTTGCTCGATCGCGGGTCATTGCAGGCACTTGTTCGCGTGATAGATTTGCTTTGAGCTCCTTCAGCGGCTCCCGGGTGGCTTACTGGGGCTCGCACTGGCCAGAGCTGCTACCGTTCCGACAGCAACCCCCGCCCCCAAGATGGCACCAACCCTGATCAAGATCGTGCGTGCGCGCTTTTGCTTCGCTGGCGCGATGGCCGCTCCCGAAGGATTAGAAGCCGCGAATCCGGTTGTAGGTGGTGTTTCCGCTGCTGCAGTGCCTACGGGCCTTTGTATTGGGCTGGACGGCGTCTCGGATTGGGTTTGCTGCGAAGCAGCAGAAGATGACGAAGTCTGCCCCGTAATTAGCCGTGCTTCGACGATTTGTTGAGCAATTACCGCACTGGGACTATCGGGTAGTTGTCCTGGCTCTTGAGCCGCCGTAGCGATGGGAGCCGCGGCAACAAAGATTGAGCACAGCATCGCACCTACGCGCATCCCTCGTAGCCGTCTGATCTTCATGGTTTCCTCAAACGCGGTCCGAAGTTTTCCAGTCATCCGGACAAATGAAAATCACAATACGTTTTAGCTCCCCGCCGTGGGATGCTCATTCCACGGTTGCTGAGCCCCCTGAAAGGCGTGGAGGGGAAAGTGGTGGAAACTGTCCGCTGCGTCAGAGGCGTTCTCAAAAATCTCGAAAAGGCGATCAACCTGTGTCAGCGCCAAAACCACCGCCGGGCCGGGAGGGATCGCAGCCAGTTTCAGGTCCCCATTTCGTTTCATGGCTTCTTCCATGCAGTTCAATAGGACTTCGATGCCGGCGCTGTCCACCTGCGTGACTTCGGAGAAATCAAATACCAGGCGTGGCCGATCAGCTTTCAGAAATCCCTCAACTTCCCGGAAGAACAATTGAGCGCGTCCTAGAACCAATTTTTCTGGGAGTTCCAGAACTACAACGGGTCTTTTGGTCATGAGCTTTAGCCTTTTCCTTGCCTTACAAGGTTACGGAATTCAATTGCGCCATTGTGCGCATTGAATCCTCAAGCAAAGTGTAGGGAGGATGGTGCGTACGGTCTATCCGGTCCAATCTGTAGGGGAAGTCGGGTGTTACTGTACAACCAAGGGCAAAAAGACTACATCGCGCGAGAGTCTGAATCGAGCACTCCCTTAACGCAAGCTTTGCGGGACAATGACACTAACGACGGGGGACCTTGCAACAGACGGGAAAGATCTGCCTTGGGGTCATGCATGATGTGTCGCAACAGGTTCATCGCGTAGCGGAACAGCGTCGTCAGGTTCGTCTCATACCAGCAACATTGCGCCATGTTGGGAGACAGGCCGCAGAGGATCTGGAACTTACGTATCGCCCCAGGTGAGTTGAGCGCAGCAGCTACCAGGCGATGGTTGCCATCCAGGATCGTTAGCGGGCCGCTTTCAGTCACGCCGATCAATAAAACCGCCCCGGCCACAACATCCTGGTTTAGCCAATCACTCAAGTCCAATATCTTGGAAAGAAATTTCTTGTCGGCGACCTCATAGCAACGCCCGGATCTGAAAGACCGCAGAATCTGGCTCATGGCAAAATTCCCTCGTGCCAGCTTTCGCCACTGTGCCCGCGGGAAAACACGGATTTGCTCTAGATTCGCAACCTGGAGTTCCACCTCAAACCACTCGGTTCCTTGAGGCAGTTCTCTCCACAACGCACCATGCCGAATGAAGAGCAATGCCCGGCGTCTCGCATTCTCCAGCGTACTGCTGAGGTCGGGTTTGGTTAGCAGCGCATGCAAGGCTTCCCGATATTCCCCGAACTCGGGGCTCTGGAAATCATTTTCTAGAAACGCCGCAATGACTTCGTCTTCCGAAACCCGACGAACAGTTCGCAGCCCACCAAGCGGCAAGTCTTTCTCGTCCAGATCCCCGGCCAATACACTCCGAAGAAAGGGGACGGCAACCACAAAGAGCAGAATCACCATCATCACGAGTTGCACCAGGATCACTTCTTGCAACGATCGGTGATAGCGATAAATGCCAGCAATAAGGATGCCGCTGAACACCAGTTGTACCCATGCGGTGTTGGCGATCCGGTAAGACATCTCATAGGCGATGATTACAACGCTAAGCGCGTATACGCAGGTGGTAACCGCGTACAACGCCAATAAATATGGAAGTCCATACTTGCCGGTTGCGGCAAACTGAGAACCGAACAGCGTCGTCCAGATCCATGCGGGCGCGGTTCGTAGGCAGACGGCGACGAGCCCGCCGATGCAAAAAACGAGCAAAAGCGATGTGCCAAGGACGCCGTGCCCCTTTCGCTCCTGCGCCCGCGTTCCTGCCACGATTGGAAACATGGTGTTGACGACTGCCCAGGACAAAGCAAAGATGACGCGGCCCACCAGCGCGATTGCGGCATAAAGTCCGGCCGGAGCGGGCGGAAAGAAGTGCTTTACCACCACGATATCGCTATTGTTGATGATGACTTGACCCACAAAGAAAACGATGGCTTGTAGGGCTTCGCGAAAGGCATCCGGTATTCGCAAATCGGGCGCAACCGATACCGGCAGTTTAGGAGCCGCAAAAAAATAAGCGATTGCGAGTGCGGCAGCGTTCGCCGCGATCACGCCGGTGACTCCATACCCCAGCGCCATTGCCAGCAGAGAACCAAATAGCCGCCCCAGACCTTCGAGTGCCAGGTTTGCAGCCAGACGGTGGAAGCCATGAGCGCCTTGCAGATAGCCTCGCCGGCTGCCTAATGGAACGTAGAAAGCTATACCCACCGCAAGCCACGCAATCAGCATGGAACTTGGCAAGTTTAGATAGTCCGAAACCAGGTTCCGCGACAGCGCCAGAATGAGTCCCACGAGGATGCCGCTCACCCAGGCAATTTTGTGAAACCGTCGATAAACCGCGCTTTTCGCCGGCAGGGATTCTTGTTGGGCAACAGCTTTGGCGGAGACTATCTGGAAAGAGAGGGTCACCGCGGAAATCAGGATCAGGAGTGTGTATACGGCGCTGGCGTGTCCAAAAGCAGCGGGACCAAGAAATCTTGCCACCGCGATGTTGTAGGCAAAATTGATTACTGTCACTAACCCCGAACCCACAAGCAACACAAAACTTCCGGAAAGCACCCGGGCTTGAAGGTTCTTGGTGCCGCTACTACGGTTCGACATCACGTCTAGACTCCGGACAACACCTCGGTGGGATTCTATAGAGCCACGAGCGACACTCTCGGGGCAATCCTTTCTGATGCGGAGAGCGGCAATCAGGCTGCCCACGATAGGCGCCCTGCGAAACCCTCAAATTGTGGCTCGGTTTATGACAACCTGATGCAGTCTCGTGCCCTCTAAATACGAATCTATGCTGCGAGGAGCCAGAAATGCGTGTGTGGCACTACTCTTGTTGCTGCAGGGGTGTGCGCACACCAGTTTGCTCAACACTCGATCCAATATTTCGTCGGTGCAAGTGTATCCTCGCATGTTGGCCGTGTACGAACCCTGGTTTGGCCATCCGCAGCACATCTCAGTCGGCTATTCGTCTCAAGATCCAATTGAGATACGCAAGCAGATTGACCACGCCAAGCAGCTTGGGATTTCTGGATTCGTGGTGGATTGGTACGGAGACCGCGAGCCTTTTCTTGATCGCAGCTATGCTTTGATCCAGTCGATTGCTGCAGAAAAGCAGTTCAAAGTTGCAATGATGTACGACGAATCCGATGGCGATGCCAACGTAGCGACGGACGATGCCTTAGCGGCATTTGAGAAATTCAACGAAACTTATTTCGCGCCGAATGCCGACGGACGCCAGGCGTATCTCACCTACAGCAATCGCCCGGTCATTTTCATTTTCCCCAAAGGCGGGCACACCGACTGGGGTCGGGTGCGGGCGGCGATCAACAAATGGGACCCCGCCCCCTTGCTCATCTACGAGAATCGGCCAACTCCCTATGTCGATGCCATGGATGGCTTCTATGCCTGGGTAAACCCCGGAGAAAAGGGGTGGGCAGCGGACGGAAGCAATTGGGGAGAAGACTATCTGCGTGGCTTCTATCACCTGATGCAGTCGAAGTATCCCGACAAAATTGCCGTAGGCGCAGCGTGGGCTGGTTTTGATGACAGCCGGGCCTCGTGGAGTCTTAATCGCCATTTGTCACAACGCTGTGGCAAGACTTTCAGTGACACGCTTAGTTTGGCACAGGAAAATTCTTCACCGGAACATCCGCTACCCTTCGTGTTGATTGAGACCTGGAATGATTACGAAGAAGGTACAGCCATAGAACCCGGAATTGCGGTGTGCAAAACCAATCCGCAACCTTAGGTCTAGCGCTCTACCCTCGGGCAGCAACAGGTTCATGCTACAGAATTCGCTCGATAGCCACGCATTAAGGTGGTTGCTATTGTCTTGCCCATGACCTCACTGCACGGGCGGTCGATGTTCTCGAGCAAAAGCCTCACATGTAGGCTGTTATGGGTAAGGAAAGCATTGAGAAATTAAGACCATGAAACGTTACATCGAACTCAGTGTTTGTCTGTTCACACTAAGTGCCATCGCTGCATTTTCTCAGGCTGTACCAGCCGTCGCGAACTCCCCGGTCGCGTTCGTTTATGTATCGAGCAACAGCGGCAACGGCTACGAGATCAACGCTTTTAGGGCAAATCCCAGCGGGCAAATGACCCAGATTGAAGGATCGCCCTTCTCAGCCGACGTCCAAAACATGGCATTGAATGGGAAGTATCTGTTCGGCACAAACGGAGTTGATATCTATTCGTTTTCCATCAATTCCGATGGCGCCCTTCAAGAGGTCGGTTCGGTCAATGCCCAACAATTCAACGGAGGAAACTGCGGCGGCCCCAGTGCCCTTTTCCTCGACCATACAGGCGCCACTTTGTATGACGAAGATATCTACGGCAACAATTGCGCTAACAACGCATATCAGTCCTTCAGCATTGATGATTCGACCGGCCAGCTGAATTACCTCGGAATGACCAGTGATGCAAGCCCGGAGTTCAATGTGCCCTTGAGCTTCATTGGCAACAATGTCTACGCATACGGATCGACTTGCTATCACTTCAACCCATCCATTTTCGGATTCCAGCGTAATAATGACGGTACTTTGGCGTCGTTAGATATCAATCCGCCGATGCCGGCTGCGGAGAGCGGGAATTTCTACTGTCCCTACCTGGCGGCCGAGGATCCAACAAATCATTTGGCCATCTCCGTCCAACAACGCACCAGCAATTGGGACCCAGTCGGTTCGCCTCAACTGGCCACCTACACTGCTGACAATCTCGGGAATCTGACCACGAATAGCACCTATTCGAACATGCCCAGCACTGCGATCCAGTCCGTGACTGATATTTGGATGTCCCCATCAGGCGAACTTCTCGCGGTTGCGGGGACAGCTGGGTTGCAAATCTTCCACTTCAATGGAAGCAATCCGATTACGCGCTATACCGGACTGCTTACGCGGGACGAGGTGGACCAGCTATTCTGGGACAACGACAATCATCTGTACGCCATTAGCCGCTCTGCTGGGAAGCTGTTCGTATTTACGGTCACGTCCGCTAGTGTAAGCCAGGCCCCGCGCTCGCCGTACGCAATCACCAATCCGCAGAACATCATCGTCCTGCCGAAACCCTAGCCTTCACCAACGTTCGGCAGCAAATTATGTCAGTTAAGATAGTTCTTCATGGCAGAAAACGAACAAAACCTGGCTCGGCCTAAGGCACGGGTCGGTTTTTGGTGGTGGATTGCCGGAATTGCACTGGCGGTCATTGTGGTTGTAATGATTGTGGGAAGTGTGTTCGTCTCCCGCGCCGAACCGATCCTGCGCGCTCGCGTGGTTGAGACTCTGTCTACCAGGTTCAAAAGCAAAGTTGAGCTTGACGCGTTTCATGTGTCGCTGCTGAAGGGGTTACAGGTTTCAGGCGAAGGGCTCAGGATCTTCGGCGACACCGACCCCAACAATCACGAGGCCGGAGTGCAGCCGATTATCGGGGTTGCAGAATTCTGGTTCCGCACGGGGATTCTGGATCTTCTGCGATCGCCCATGCATGTGGACACGGTGTATATAAAAGGATTGCAGTTGAATTTGCCGCCCAGTGAACATCGCGACGAGATGAAGAAGATGTCGCCCAACGGTGGAAAGATAGAGATCGTTGTGGACCGGCTTATCTGTGACCGGGCAGAACTTATCGTCAATACGCTGAGGCCGGGCAAGCTGCCGCTGGAGTTTGACATCGAGGACCTGAAAATGACCAGCATTGGTCCCGGCGCCCCGATGCATTTCGATGCGAACCTAACCAATCCTAAGCCGGTGGGAAATATTCTTTCCAGTGGATCGTTTGGACCATGGCAGGCAGACCGCCCTCGCGACACTCCCGTGAGCGGGAGCTATTCGTTCACCCATGCGGATCTGGGCACGATCAAGGGCATTGGTGGAATTCTTTCCTCGACTGGAAAATATGCAGGTGTGCTCGACAAGATTGTTGTGGATGGAGAGACCGACACTCCGGATTTTCGTATCGCGATCAGCGGACGCCCGGTGCCGCTGCATACGGGCTTCCACGCCATTGTGGATGGAACCAATGGAGACACCTACCTGCAGCCAGTAACAGCGAGAATTCTCGATTCGTGGCTGACAGCGAACGGCTCAGTCGTGCGGACGAAGGAGCCCAGAGGCCATCATGTGGAACTCGACGTAGTGATTGAGAAAGGGAAGATTGAAGACCTACTGAGGTTGGCGATACGAACTGATCCCCCGATCATGACAGGCGGGGTGCGATTGAAGACGCACTTTGATTTGCCGCCCGGAGATCCCGATGTCGCCAATCGTTTGAAGTTAACGGGAAACTTTGAGGTTTTGGGAGCACATTTCACAAACGACAAGATCCAGAGCAAGGTCGATGCGTTGAGCATGAGAAGCCAGGGCAAGCCCAAGCTTGCTCATGACAATATTGCGGACATCGTCCCCTCCGACTTGACGGGCACATTCAATCTTAGCGATGGGCTGATTTCGTTTTCACAGTTGCAGTTCCAGATTCCCGGCACACAAGTGATTCTGACGGGCACCTACAGCCTGGATGGAGAGCAATTTGATTTTCATGGCAAAGCGCGCATGGACGCGAAACTTTCGCAGATGGTTACGGGATGGAAGTCGCTACTGCTGAAACCGGTTGACCCATTGTTCAGCAAGCATGGCGCGGGGACGGAAATTCCGGTCGCAATTACCGGCACGAAGTCAGAACCTCGTTTTGGAGTGGAGTTTGGGCGAAAGGACGAGGACAATGGCGGTTCCAGGAATTAGCTAACTCTGTGTTCTCGAGTTGGTGGCGTCAGTGCGTAAGGGGCTTCAGTATCTCACTAAGGATGTCGGGCTGGCCTGAAACCGGCTCCAGGTGTGGGTTCTTGTCACCCTCGTGATAAGGAATCGAATAAGTCTTGAAGAATTGAGCGTTCTCCACCAATAGATCGATCGGAATGTCCGTTCCTTGCGCATCATGCAGTGCGTCATACAGGACATGTGATGACCACTTCCGGCCGTTGACGGCGATCAATTTCATGCCCGGACCGATGCCGGCCTGATAGGCGGGTGAGCCGACGATGACATCGCCGAGTTTGCCGTCCTCTTCAACAGTAAATCCAAGCGAGTCGGAGAAGTCGGAGAACTTGAGCAGTTTTTCAATCACTTCGATAAGGGAATTTGGCTTGTCGTTGTACACCAGCTTCCAGCCGCCGAGCTCGATGCCACGGAGGGGAGCGTGATCACTGGTGGAGTTGACCCGCTGCTTAAGCAGAGCAGCCCAGTCGTAAGGCGCAACCTGGTTTAGCCCGCGGACGACATCGTCGAAGGTGTATGGAACAACTTTGGGCGGACCGCTCTCGCCACCATGAAATTGGCGGCAGAAATCATTCAGAGAACGCTGACCGTGGGTCTGCTGGCGAATGATTGCGTCCACTTCCAGCCAGATGAGTTCTCCCTCCGGATAGTAGTCGAGGCTCCTGCGCCAGCTTGACCACTGTGGCCCCAGAAGCCGGAGTGCCTGCACCGAACGCGTTGTGTCTTCCACGGACCGCCAGGTACGGCCGGGGCGATGGTCCATGTTGGCTGCGGTTGCGGCGAGAGCTTCGCGATATTGCTCGGGAGTCCGCAATCCAGTGCGCGCTGCCAGCAGGTTGCCGAGATAATTCGTGAGGCCTTCATAGACCCAAAGCAAATCGCCGATCATGGGCTCCTGGTAATTCGGAGTCGCGAGCCCGGCGGGCCGCCGGTATTTACCATTCCAGGAGTGGACAAACTCGTGGGGCAGCAGATCGGCGAATATCAGGCGCAGATCGGGATCGAGCAAGGTGCGTTCGTTGGCGACGCTGTCATTGGATTCGTGATGCTCGAGGCCGTGGTTGCCGACCTGCTCGCTGAGCGTATAGAGAAAATGATACTGGCGATAGTGGCGCGCGCCGAAGAGTGCTCCGGTCTCGGCGACAAGTTTCTGATAGGCCGCCACGTCTTCCGGTTTCATCGCCAGATCGCCTTCACTGTCGGCAACTATGTCCATGACGTGGACCGGCATTTCTCCAGGTTTGGTCAATTCGATGCGGCGATAATGAACTCCGGCGATGAGCGGGGAATCCACCAGGGTCGTCAGAGATACCGGGGCAAACTCAACCAGGTCGCCGGCGGTGCTACTCACGTTTAGTGCAGTGCCAAATTTCCATCCGGGAGGCAGAGTGACGGAGGGCGCGAACTCGACCGCGTCCGATTTTGCGCCTTGCGGATAAAGAACGACGGCGTTCCAGTTCAAGTCGAGGATATTGCTGGAAGCTGCCGGCCCGCCGCCGCCAGCGCTGTCGTTGGAAGTGATGGCGTCGAGCGAAATCTGAATTTCCCCCACGCCGGCGGGGACGGTAATGTGAAAGGCATAAGTGTCTATGGGATCACGTTGCCAGGATAACGCCAGTCCGGCAGCTTCCATGCGAATTCCGGTGAGACCCGCGATCGGCCCGCTAGGGCGATGATTACCGGGAATCCACTTGGGGAAGACCAGAGTCATTTCGCCTGGCTTAACGGGAACGGTCAGACGCGCGTGATAAATGTTCCGGGGAGCGTCGGTGAGATCGATATGCAGGCGGATAGCTTGAGCGGCGAGGTTAGAAACAGCAGAAGCGAGCAGCAGAAAAAGAAAAGTTACAGACCGAACGCTACAATGTAAACGCACGTCATCCTCGGTGTGGAATCGCGTGCGGGATTGTAGCATGTTTGCAAGAGCTCTCGCGGCACTGGGTGCGCCAATTGATGAGGCGGGAGCGAGCTACCATGGGACTTGCCCCGCGGCTGAGCTTGTATGGGCACCTGGCCAAAGGCCCAGCCAAGCATTTCCTATGCCTGGTGGCACATACTGAATCCTTCGATGCGCCTCTGGCATCTGTAAACGACAATTAAAGGATATTGGGGGATGGTTAATCTGACGAAACTCGCAATCGTTCCATTGGCTTTCGGGATTCTGATGAGTTCTGGATGCAGTGATACCCAAGCCAAGCCGCCAGCCCAGCAGCCGTTGCCGGTCAAGACCCAAACCATTAGTTTGGCGCCAGTGCCGCGGCAGGACGAGTATGTATCGACGATCAAGTCGCGGCGCTCGGCCAGCATCCAGCCGCAAGTGGATGGTTCGCTGACCCGGATTCTGGTGAAGTCGGGCGATCATGTGCACGCCGGCCAGGTGCTGATGACTATCGATCCACTGAAACAGCAGGCGACCGTGGACCAGCAACGCAGTACCGAAGCGCAGAAGAAAGCGACCTACGACTACAACCGAATTGAGGTCGAGCGGCAGCGCCAGCTTTACGAGGGCGGTGTGAGCAGCAAGCAAGACTACCAACTGGCGGTGCAGGCGTTTGAGAACGCCAAGGCAGATTGGGAAGCTTCGACAGCTGGGCTGGTCACTCAGCAACGAGAGTTGGCATATTACAACCTGACTGCGCCGTTTGATGGAATCGTGGGAGACATTCCGGTTCACATCGGCGACTACGTGTCGCCACAGACGCTTTTGACCACCGTCGATGAGAATGCCGACCTGGAGGCTTACATCTACATTCCGACGGAAAAGGCGGCAAGTATCCGCATGGGCCTTCCGGTGCAGATTGTCACCAGCAGTGGGGAATTGATTGAGAGCACGAAAATCGACTTCATATCGCAGCAAGTGGATAACGGAATCCAGGGCATCCTGGTGAAGGCACCGATCCACGGATCGCTGGATCAGTTCCGTAACGCCCAACTGGTAAAGGCACGAGTGGTGTGGAGCACTGTGCCTACGCCGACGATTCCGGTGCTGGCAGTGACCCGCATCGGGGGGCAGTCGTTCGTATACGTCGCGACCCAGGCGGAGAACGGCACCATTGCCAAGCAGCGCGCGGTCACGCTGGGCGATACGATTGGGAACGACTATGCTGTGACCGATGGACTGAAGCCTGGCGAAAAGGTCATCATCTCCGGCATCCAATTTCTTATTGACGGCGCGCCGGTACAGCCGATCAGCTAGCCAACATTTTTCAGAAGCTTGGACGGGCCGCGTTGCGGTCGCGGCCAAAAGGGGAGTGCAGGTTTGGTTGATTTTTTCATTAAGCGCCCGATTTTTGCCACAGTGTGCGCCCTGCTGATTATTCTTGCAGGCGCAGTCTGCATTCCCAGCCTGCCGATCTCGCTCTACCCCAATCTGTCGCCGCCACAGGTTACGGTCAGCAGCAACTATGTGGGCGCGAACGCGCAAGTGGTCGAGTCCGCGGTCACTATTCCGCTGGAGCAGCAGATCAATGGGGTCGAGGGTATGCACTACATTACATCGACCAGTTCGAATGATGGCACCAGCAACATTAATGTAACCTTCCGCACCGGGTATGACCTGAATATTGCGGCGGTCGATGTGCAGAACCGGGTAGCGACGGCGCAAGGCCGCCTGCCGCAGGAAATCAAAAATACCGGCGTCACCATCACCAAAGCGAACCCCAACTTCGTTTTTGCCGCAGGGTTCTACTCGCCAGACGGCAGCCTTTCGAACCAGTACATCTCCAACTACCTGGACGTCTATGTTAAGGACGCGCTGAAGCGCATTCCCGGTGTCGGCGATGTCGTGATCTTCGGCGAGCGCAAGTATGCGATGCGAATCTGGCTTGATCCGACGAAGTTGGCCGCCCGCCAGTTGACGGCGGCTGATGTAGTGTCGGCGTTACAAGAGCAGAACGTCGAAATTCCCGCCGGGCAGTTGGGGCGTCCGCCCGCGGATCCGAAGCAGAGTTTTCAGGTGACGCTGCGCGTGGTCGGCCGTCTGTCGGAGCCGAGGGAATTCGAGAGCATCATCCTCAAGAACACGAGCAGTGGGATCGTCCAGCTGAAGGACGTAGGACGGGCCGAAGTCGGCGCGGAAAACTACGACACTAATCTTTTGTACAGCGGGCACCAGGCGATCGGCGTGGGAGTCCAGCAACTCTCGAATGCCAACGCGCTGGCGGTGGACAAAGCCGCCAAGGCGGAACTAGAGGAGCTGTCGAAGTCATTTCCTCCGGGAATCAAGTACGTGATCGCATTCGATACGACGACGGTGGTGGGGGACTCGGTCAAGGAAGTCGTTACCACGCTGGAAGAAGCCATTCTCATCGTCATCATCGTTATTTTCCTTTTCCTGCTGGACTGGCGTGCCACCATTATTCCCGCGGTTACGATTCCGGTTTCTTTGATTGGCACTTTTGCTTTCATCAAGATTTTCGATTTCTCAGTCAATTCGTTGACACTCTTCGGCATCACTCTGGCGACCGGCCTGGTGGTCGATGACGCGATTGTGGTCATTGAAAACGTGCAACGGCACATCAATCAGGGCGAGACCGACCTGCATGCAGCAACGTCCGCCGCCATGGCGGAGGTTGCGAGCGCGGTGGTGGCAACATCGCTGGTGCTGATTTCGGTGTTTGTCCCGGTATCGTTCTTTCCAGGGACGACCGGAATTCTCTACCGGCAATTCTCCCTGACCATCGCATTTTCAATTGCCATCTCGCTGTTCAACGCGCTTACGCTGTCGCCGGCGCTGGCGGCCATTCTGTTGCGGGGTGAGGAGCACAAGTATTCGGTCTTCGACTGGACACATATCGGATGGGTCTCGAAGGCGTATCGCAAATTCGCACATGGGGTTGATGCGGCAATCCATGCTTTGGGAACTGGCTACGGCAAGGCCATTTGCAAGGTGTTGAATTATCGTTACGTAATGATCGTGCTGTTCCTGGCCGGACTTGGTGCGACGGCTTACATGTATGTTCACGTGCCTACCGGCTTTGTGCCGCAGGAGGACCAGAATTACTTCATTGTGGTGGTGCAAGCGCCGCAAGGAGCGTCGCTATCTTATACGACCGACATCGCTTCGCAAGCGGAAAAGATTCTGCTAGCCGACCCCGATGTATTCGGTACTTTCTCCGTGCCGGGATTCTCTCTGTCGGGAGGGAGTTCGTCGAACTACGGACTTGTATTCGCGCCGCTGAAGCCTATCGATGATCGCAAAGGCAAGGGCCATGCCGCGAGTGACATTGTGGCGAGGGTCTCGCCGAAACTTTTCGGTATCCCGGGCGGAATCGTGGTGGCGTTCGAACCGCCGGCCATCAGCGGCATTGGAAGCTTCGGCGGGTTCCAGTTTGAATTGCAGGACCTGGGCCGCAATACACTGCAGGATATCGACACGGTTGCACATAAGATCGTTGCTAATAGTCGGCAACGGAAGGACCTGGTAGGACTGTTCACCAGTTTTACGGCGAATGATCCGCAGCAGTTGGTGACGATCGATCGCGAGAAGGCGAAGGCCATCGGAGTGCCGATCGACCAGGTCTCGCAGGCGCTCGGGGTTTACATGGGTTCGCAATACGTCAATGATTTCGATTTCAATAATCGTTCCTACCGGGTTTACGTGCAGGCCGATCAGCCGTTCCGCATGAACGCTGCGGACTTACGGAACTACTATGTTCGTTCCAGTGCCAACGGTTTAGTGCCGCTGGGAAATCTTGTCAGTTTGAAGGAAACTTCGGGGCCGCAGGTCATCAATCACTACAATCTGTTCCGCTCGGCGGAAATCGATGGGGCGGCGGCTCCGGGATACAGTTCGAGTCAGGGCCTACAGGCGATGGAAGATCTGGCGAAGCAGAACATGTTGCAGGGCATGACGTTCCAGTGGACAGGCTTGGCGCTCGAGGAAGTTGAAGCCGGCGGCAAGGCAATCATCATCTTTGGACTGGGTATTCTTGTGGTGTATCTGACGTTGTCCGCGCAGTACGAGAGTTTCGCGCTGCCATTCATCATTCTGCTCGCGGTTCCCATGGCGGTGCTAGGAGCACTACTCTTCATCCAGATGCGTGGGCTGGTGAACGATGTTTACGTGCAAATCGGTCTGGTCATGTTGATCGGCCTTTCGGCGAAGAACTCGATTCTGATCGTCGAATTCGCGGAGCAGCTGCTGAAGCAGGGTCGCACCATCATCAACGCAGCGATTGAAGCGGCGGAATTGCGGTTGCGCCCGATCCTGATGACATCGTTTGCATTCGTGTTTGGTGTGCTGCCGCTTTACTTCGCAACCGGCGCTGGCAAGCTGGGACGGCACTCGGTAGGGACGGCGATTGTCGGTGGCATGCTGTTCTCTACCGTGCTGAACCTGTTCTTCATTCCAGTGCTGTACGTGATTCTCAAGACTCTGCTGACTTCGTTCTCAGCCAAGAAGACGGAACCGACGGCAGAGCCTGCGAGCGTTCGTTAAGCTTCGCTCGGTCTATCGGCTGAAATCGCCGGTACCCGGCCCCAGCATGGGCGCTAGAATAGTCTCCTCAATCTCCCAAACGATTACGGTAAGACAGTGGACACGGGCCATTGACTGATACTGCTGCCAAGAGCGTGAAGGCGACCGCCGCAATGAGTCTCTTGCGACCACTGCATGTGCCCATCTTTCGCAATCTGCTGGTGGCAGATGTTGTATCCGATATTGGAACCTTCATGCAGAGTGTGGGCGCTGCATGGTTGATGATCTCACTCGGCGCGGGACCGATTTATGTCGCGCTGACGCAAACTGCTTCGTCACTGCCGTATTTTCTGCTGGCCCTTCCCGCGGGTTCAGCCGGTGACATCGTCGATCGCCGTAAGCTGATTCTTTTCACTGAATCGTGGATGGTGGGTGCGACGCTACTTCTGGTAATCCTAACCGTTGCTGGATTCATGTCGCCCTGGCTGCTGCTGGTGCTGACGTTTACGATTTCGGCTGGGGATGCGTTTGAAACTCCGACCTGGCGCGCTATTCTGCCTGAATTGGTATCCAAGAACGACCTTGAGGCCGCATCGGCACTCAACGGAATCGAATTCAATCTGGCGCGGGCGGTCGGGCCGGCGCTTGCGGGCGTGGTCATTGCGGCGGCGGGTGTTGCAGCGGCATTTGCCGTCAACCTGGTGTCGTTCTTCGGAGTGATCCTGGTGGTGGCGCGATGGAAGAGGCCGGTCCGCAAACGGGCCGCACCGCCCGAAACCCTTATTGGAGCCACCGTTGCTGCCCTGCGCTATGTCCGACACTCACCAGCAATTCTCGGCGTGGTGGTGCGGACCGGCATTATGATGTTCTTTACCAGCGCTATCTTTGCTTTATTGCCCACGATCGCGCGGAGCATTAACCAAAGCGCCATCGGCTATGGACTCCTGCTGGGATGTTTTGGGGCCGGAGCCGTGGCTGGTGCTCTGATGCTGCAGGCGGCGCGCGCCCGATGGTCGACGGAAGTGGTAGTGTCAACAGGTGTTGTGATTTTGGGCGTGGCAACGGCGGCGGTCGGGGGTTTACACCGGCTGAGCACGCTCGCCCCCGTTATGCTCGTGGGCGGAGGGGCCTGGATCACATTTATTTCGTTGATTAGCGCTTTGGTGCAGAACCTGGCGCCGGATTGGGTGCGATCCCGGGTGCTGGCGGTCTTCATACTGGTTTATCAGGGCAGCTTTGCTCTGGGTAGCGCGGCTTGGGGTGCGGTTGCTCAACGAGCAGGCGTCCGCGCGGCACTGGTCTACGCGGGAGTTGGGACAATGGGGACGGCAGTGCTCGCGCTGGTCGCTAAACTTCCTGATTCGACCGCGGATCTGAGTCCGTGGAACCACTGGCGGATGCCGTCGGTGGTCGAAGAAGTTGGATCTGAGTTGCGGCAGGGGCCGGTGCTGGTTACGGTGGAATATGTTGTCACCCGTGGAAAAACGGCGGAGTTCGTGAAAGCGGTCCATGAATACGGACGTATAAGGCTTCGCGATGGCGCATACCGGTGGGGCGTCTATCGTGATATGGAGGCGGCGGATCGCTACGTTGAGACATTTCTGGTGCATTCCTGGGCGGAACATCTGCGGCAGCACGAGCGGCAGACAAAAGCGGACTGCGAAGTGGAAGATCGTGTATCCAGCTATGTCGCCAAGGATCCAGAGGTGCATCACCTGATCTACGCCTCTGCGGAGGAAGCGTAACCGAGATGCGCGCCGATTGCGGCACGCCGGTGGCGATGCTAGACTGCGCAAATGGCTAACAAGAAGAAGACCAAGAAGCGGCCTGCGAAGTCGAAGAAACCTTCACTCAAGAAGGCGACGAAGAAGGTCAAGAGTCCCAAAAAGTTGGCGAAGAAGAAGCCTGCTCCGAAAAAGCTGGCTGCGAAGAAAAAAGCCGTAGCCAAGAAGCCTGCTCCGAAAAGACGCGGGCGGGCGAGTGAAGCGCCATTCTCAATTGGCCAACCGGAATCGCGCTTCGGTGGGGAATCGGGAGATTTGCAGGGATTGTCTAACGTAGAGAGCGCGGATTCGGAGAGTGTGGACGAGTTACTGGAAGAAGGGAACGCGTTCGAAGCCGATGCAGTAAAGGGTGTTGAAGACGCCGGAGACTTCGATGAGAGGGAAGTCCATACTCATGAAGTGCCGGAGGACGACGTACCCGGCGAATATCTGGATGAAGAGTAGGTCTGTCGCGTTAGAGCATTCAGAGCGATAGGTTATGAGCGCTGCAGGGCGTGGGTAGCAGTCGCACGCCGCGCTGGCGTCTGAGCCAGCGATGCTACCGTTTCATAGGTGATGCGTGCGGCCAGTTTACGGTCGGCGAACTTTCTGGTTTCCTCGGCGAAGCGCACCTGGGCACGAATCTGGTGCCGCGAAAGCAATCTCAACAAGTGCGGGAAGAAAGACATCGCGCCCCAGTAGCAGATGTCGCTGGCGGCCGAGCCGTCGGCGACGTCATAGCTAATGTGGGCAGAGACGACGTTGGCGCCGGCCTTGGTGGCGGCGTCGAACAGCGCAGGACGAAATGGCAGCACCTTGCTGCCATCGGAACTGGTGCCTTCGGGAAACAACACCACAACCGCGCCCTGCGAGAGTGCTTGTGACATCTCCGTGTTGGCGGTATGAGCGGCCGAGGTGCGGGCCCGATCTACGAACACGGTCCCTGAGAGCTTCGCCATCAGCCCGAAGAGCGGCCAGGAGCGGACTTCCTGTTTGGACACGAATACGCAGGGGTGCATGGCGCTGAGAACGAGAATATCGAGGTAGCCGAGATGATTCGCCACCAGCAGGCCACGCGAAGGGAATGCACCCTGGAGCTTAAGCTCAATCCCCAGACGATGGAGCGCCTTCGCGCACCAATGGTGCAGCCACTGGGCGCGCTCGAGAGTCGACAGTTTGCCCCATAAGCGCAGAGCAAGGAAATGGGCGCAGCCCTGTAACGCGGTAGAAATCAAGACAATCAGCCGGAAGGCAGTGCGCAGGCGCTGGGCTGGGTTTTGACCGGGGCTCATATGTCGTGCGGGAACCGTGTTCGCATACTTAAACCATGCGCAGTAATTATGCGCGCCGTGCGGTCGAGCAAGCTATGGGTGTGGCGTAATGGAGACTGTACCATACATTGCGGGACGGTCCACCCGGAAGGCCGAGAATCAATGCGAGAAAAAGACCTCGGATTCCACGCCAGCATAGTCATAGTTCTCACCGTAGAGATCGCGGAGAATCTTGAAAGCCAGATTGCCGGTGCAATGTGCGGGAGCGACTCGGCGCACGCCGAGACCGTCTTTCATTAGATGGGCGATATTGGTGATGTAGGTGGCGTCGTAGGGAAACAGGTGGAATCCGCCTTCAACGAGTTCGATGTTGCCGCCAGTAAACTGTTTGGCGGCACGGACGATTTCTTCAACCTTGCTGTGTGAACAGCCCGTGATCAGCACAATGCCCTTCTCCGTCTTGAGGGCCAGCGATATCTCGGGGAAGCCGGCGAGGTCGGGATGACCGGGTTCGCTGGGAGGGTAGGCGCTGAAGTCTCCCATCATGACCGATCGAGTGACAATGAGGTAGATGCCGGGAGCGATCTCACGGCTGGCGGGCACGAACTCAGTGTTGGCGCCGTGAAAGCGGTCGCCAGGTTTGTAATCGATGGAATTGACGCGTCCGCCGAAATACAACTGCTCGGGCGGAAGACCGGCCAGCGACTCCTTGGTGTCCCTGGAAAAGGTAAGGTGAGAGGGTGCGCCCAACGCGGGATCTGCGGGCAAATACGCCTTCACCGCAGGCTTAACTTTCAACATATAGTCGAAGCCCGAGATGTGGTCGGTGTGGCGGTGCGACAGCACGGCCAGATCAACCTGTGTCAGATCCACGCCCAGGGCCTTGACGTTGTGCTCGAAACCATCGGCGTTGTTTCCGGTATCGAAGAGAATAATTTTGCCGTTGTAGCGGATTAACGCAGAAAAGCCCCAGTCGAGAACCGTGCCTCGCTTCTGGTAGCCGAAAGCATCGTAGAGATTCAGGATCGAGTTTGGAGCCGCAGCGGGTGGTTGGGCCGACGGATTCTGGGCCAGGATGAAGAGCGGACAAAAAATCAGCAACAAAGCGGCCACGCGCGGAGGATTTTTCATAGCAACCTTCCAGAAGCGGGATGCTCCCCAGAGGACGAGTCTACATCTGGTTCCCACCTTTTGAAAACCAGGGACGCGGTGACTCAAGAGATTTCTGCTTCCGGTTCGCAGTATCATCAATAAAGATGGTTACGGAAAGATCGCCAGGAGGCACACTGGCCGCGAGTGAAAATGAGCCAGATCGCGGGCGCTATGTGGGGCGAAAGCCGGTCAGCCTGGTGCTGCTCCTAGTGCTCGCGGTGGTTTTCTTCATAGCCGTCAGCGGCTTGTCGCGGGTTTACCATGCGCAGCAAGAAGCTCTCGGGAACCGCTGGTTCGCGCGTGGGGTCGCGGACTTGAAGGCCCAGCGCTTCGACCGCGCCGTCAGCGAATTCCGCACGGCGCTGCTTTACTCGCGGGACAATTACGATTACCAGCTCAATTTGGCCCAAGCCTTGATCGGGGCGAAGCGGACCAATGAGGCTGATGCTTACTTAATCAATCTTTGGGAACGGGAGCCCGAGAATGGGCTGGTGAATCTGGAACTGGCGCGCAGCGCGGCCCAAAAGGGACAAACCGACCAAGCGCTTCGTTACTACCACAATGCCATCTATGCGACATGGCCCGGCGATCAAGAAGTGCAACGCAGTGAGGCCCGGTTGGAACTGATCAAATTCCTGCTCAGTATCAATGCCAAGACGGAAGCGCAGTCAGAATTGATTGCGCTGGCGGCCAATTTGGATGGCGACCCATCACAACACGCACTTGCCGGCGATCTGTTTCTGCGGACCCAGGACTATGAACATGCACTCGCCGAGTACCACTTTAGCCTGAAGTCAGACCGCAGCAACCCGGATGCACTGGCAGGAGCCGGGTGGGCTGCGTTCGAGCTTGGCCGCTATCCGCTGGCCCAAAAATATCTGGAAGGCGCGGTATCCGCCAATCCCAGTGATGCACAGAGCTCGGCCCGGCTCAAAACCACGGAACTGGTACTTCAAATGGATCCGTTCCAGCGGAAGATTTCGGTGGCGCAGCGCAACCAGATCGTTATTGAAGCCTTTGCCAGTGCGGGGCAGCGTCTTAAAGACTGCCCGGTTGGGAGCAACTCGACGGGGACAGGCCCGTCAGCAGGCGGGCAGCCGAGCCTGAGCGAGAAGTGGGCAAAGATGAAGGGCCAAATCAATGAGCGAAGTCTCCGACGAAACCCCGATCTGGTGGAAGAAGTCATGGACCTGGTTTTCAGTGTCGAACGGCAAACTAGCGCGGTTTGTGGAACCCCGACGGGAACGGATCTGGCCCTGCTCCTGATCGCCAAGCTGCACGAAGGGAATTGACTTGGAGAGCGAGCTGAACTCAGGAGCTAATGTAGTGCAAGCCGAGGCGGTGGCTTCGCTCCCAGGGCGGTCTCCAGGATCTCTGCTGCGAGCCATTTTCCGGGAAGAGACCTTCTTTCTGATTCTGTCGGTGTTTATTGGAGTTTTTTCAGGACTCGCAGTCGTTTGCTTCCGCTTCGCTATTGACTGGTGCCGTATCTATTTCGTGGGATCGGGAGCCACGCCTTCGACGATGCGTCTGTTGCTGGCCCCCAGCCTCGCAGGACTGGTCATTGCCGTGCTGGTCATTCATGCGTTTCCAGGGGCGCGCGGAAGCGGAGTCAATCAAACCAAGGCGGCGCTGTACATATATAACGGTTACATTCCACTACGGACCGCCATCGGCAAGTTCATCACGGCGGCATTGGCGATTGGGTCGGGACACTCGCTTGGCCCCGAGGATCCGTCTTTGCAAATTGGCGCCAGCCTGGCTTCGGCGCTGGGAAGGTGGATGCGGTTGTCCCGTGATCGCATGCGGCTGATTGCCCCGGTGGGGGCGGCAGCTGGATTGGCAGCGGCCTTCAATGCGCCGATTTCGGCGGTGCTGTTTGTGATCGAAGAAGTCATCGGGCGTTGGACGGCAGGCATTCTGGGGTCGGTGGTGCTTTCGGCGGTATCGAGCGTGGTGGTGATGCGGTGGTTTCTGGGCTCGGAGTCTCTCTTCCGGATTCCCGCGGTGCAGCTCGAACGGCCATCAGAATTGATCGCGTATTCCATCCTTGGCGTGGCAGGAGGTTTGGCCTCGGTCGCGTTCTCGAGTGGAATCGAGACTTTGCGTCCGCGCTGCAAAGCACTGCCGCGATGGACGCAATATTTTCAACCCGCGTTGGCGGGTTTGCTTATCGGCCTCATTGCTGTGCTGGGCGCGCCGCAGGTTATGGGAGCGGGCTATGAGTACATCGATGAGGCCATGCACGGTCAGTTCACCTGGCAAATGCTGGCCATCCTCGCCACATTGAAGATCGTCGCAACCCTGCTTTCGTTCATCAGTGGAACTCCGGGAGGCATGTTTGCTCCCACGTTGTTTATTGGTGCCATGCTGGGGGCGGCGGTGGGTGGAGCGGAGCATGTGGTTCTGCCGCATCTGACTGGGTCACCCGGCACGTATGCCCTCGTAGGCATGGGGGTCTTGTTTGCGGGGTTTCTGCGGGCTCCCATGACGTCGGTATTCATGGTTCTCGAAGTCAGCGGAAACTACTCGATCATTGTGCCCGTGATCGTGGCCAACACGCTGGCCTATGTGATTTCGCGCGGGCTGCAGCCGGTAGCGATTTTTGATGTGCTCACGCGCCAGGATGGTTTGGATTTGCCTTCCATGGAAGAACAAAGAGAAGAAGGCATCCTGAAAGTGGAGGACGCGATGCGGCCAATGGAAGATCCGGTATTGGAAGGCGATGAGGCGGTCGCGAGCGTGCTTTCGCAGGCAGACAAATCGTCGTCCGACATTTTGCTGGTCCGGCTGAGCCCTACGGGTTGGAGCAGCGTGAGCAAGGAAGAACTTAGGCGAATGGCGGCTGAGGGCAAGGGCGAGCTTAGCCTGAATTCGCTTTTTACGACGCGTCAGATTTCGTACTTGCATCCGGACCATTCTCTGGATACGGCGCTGCGGTACGTTGATCGCTTCCCGCTGGTTCCGGTGGTGAGCCGCGCCGACTTCCGCAAACTGGAAGGAGTGGTTTCGCAGCAGGATGTACTCAGAAGGTACCGGGATTTTGGGGAGGGATGAACTGGCCCATACTAACGGTGGAAGGTACAAAAGTGAATTCGCCCACGAAAACGCTCGCAGATTTGAAGGTACATTCCTTGCCCGCTCCGGTCTTGATTCGCGCCGCAGCATTGGTTTGTTTGTTGGGCGCGGGAACGGTTTTGGCGCAGGATCACAATCCGTTTGCAGGAAATGCCGAGGCGGCCAAGCGGGGGGAATTTCATTTCCGCATCAATTGCGCGTTCTGCCACGGTTTGGGGGCGCGGGGAGGCGGACGAGGGCCTGATCTGACGCGCACACAGAAACGCCACGGAAATTCTGACGCTGAGCTGTTTACGACCATCAATCAGGGCGTGCCCGGAACGGCAATGCCTCCCAACGGAACGACGGGTCAAGGCGTAGGAATGACGGAAGAAGAAGTGTGGGACGTGATCACCTATATAAGGAGTGTCCAGTTAAAGGCCCCGGCACAGCCCGCGGGCAACGCGCTACACGGTAAGCAGCTTTTTTATGGCGACGCCAACTGTTCCGGATGTCACATGGTGGAAGGGAAGGGCGGCCGGTTGGGGCCCGATCTGACGGCTGTGGGTATGGCGCGGGCGACGGATGCGATCGTGGATTCGGTGCGGAATCCAAGCCGGAGGCTGGCGCCCGGGCTTCTGGAAGCGACGAAAGAATTTCCGCAGGAATATGAAACGGTAACAGTGGTAACGGCGCAGGGACAGGAGATTAAGGGCGTGACGATGAACGAGGACAATTTCGGCTTGCAAGTGATGGACACGAGCGAGCAGATTCGCCTATTCGAAAAAGACAAGCTGCGCTCGATCAAAAAGAGCCGGACATCCATGATGCCGATTTATGGCGCGGCCCTACTAAGCGATAAAGACCTGCAGGACATCGTCGCCTATTTGCAAAGTGTAGGTGGAAAGTGAGACCAGCCATGAAGAGATTGGTTCAAGCTTCGCTGGCGGCGAGTTTTCTTGTGCTCGGCGCGTGGGGGCAGGTCACTTCGGCACGGTTGTTAAACTCCGCCAAAGAGCCGCAGAACTGGCTGACGTATTCCGGGGACTACACTGGGCACCGCTTCAGCGCGCTCGATCAGATCACTATAGGAAATGTGAGATCGCTGGTGGCGAAGTGGGTCTATCAAACGGCAGCGACGGGGAAGTTTGAAACCACGCCGCTGGTGGTGGATGGCATTCTTTATGGCACTGCTCCTGATAACCGGGCATTTGCTTTGGACGCCCTCAGTGGGCGGCCGATCTGGCTGTATCAGCGGCAACTGCCAGCGGATATACGGCCGTGTTGCGGACGAATCAATCGCGGCGTTGCCATTCTGGAGAATAAGGTCTTCATGGGGACGCTGGATGCACATGTGATCGCGCTGGATGCGAAGACCGGCAGCGTGCTATGGGACGTGACGTCGATTGACTACAAACTCGGATACAGTTTCACGCTGGCGCCACTGGTGGTGAAGAACCTCGTGGTGCTGGGGGTGTCCGGTGGCGAGTATGGAGTTCGCGGGTTCATCGACGCTTATGACGCCGACACCGGAGAGCGCAAATGGAGGTTCTACACGGTTCCCAGTCCGGGTGAACCGGGGCACGAGACTTGGGAGGGTGACTCGTGGAAGGTTGGGGGTGCGCCAGCGTGGATCACGGGCACATACGACGCAGCCAAAAACGAGTTGCTGTGGCCTACGGGGAATCCGTCGCCATCGAATCGCGGCGAAGGACGCGCCGGAGCGAATCTCTACAGCAATTCGCTGCTGGCTCTTGACGCCGACACCGGAAAACTGAACTGGAGTTTTCAATTCACGCGGCACGATGAGCATGACTGGGATGCGACCCAGGTTCCAGTGATGATTGACAATGGCGAAAAGCATTGGATCGCTCAAGCCAATCGCAATGGATATTTTTATCTTTTGGACCGGACCACGGGCAAGCTGATCCTGGCGAATCCGTTTGGCAAAGTGACTTGGAGCAATAGTAAGGATGCCGACGGTCGGCCGGTCGCGGTCAGAGAGAGTTCGCCCACACTTGAAGGACGGAAAGTGTGCCCGGGGGCGGCCGGTGTGACCAATTGGGAGTCGCCAACCTTCGACTCGCAGACGGGACTGTTCTACGTGAATGCGCGTGAGCAGTGCGATATGTTCAGCACTGCTCCCCAACCCTACGAAGCCGGGCATGCTTACTACGGCAGCGCATACTTTCCGGCGGACGATACCGAGCCTTTTTGGGGCGCGTTGCGCGCCATCGATCCTACCAGCGGCAAGGTGAAGTGGGAGTTCAAATATCCTTCGCCGAGTTGGGCGGGAGTGCTTTCGACCGCCGGGGGACTGGTGTTCACCGGCGATTCAGAAGGGAATTTTGTAGCCCTGGATGCCGCATCGGGTAAGGCTTTATGGCATTTTCAAACAGGATCGGCAGTTTACGCTGCGCCGATGGCATTTGCGATCGACGGAAAAGAGTATGTGGCAATTGCGGCGGGAAGTTCGCTGTATACGTTTAGCTTGCCGTGAGGTCCCCACTTCTCGCACAGAACGAGAAATAAGGCATCCTGATTGTGTTCAAGCCTATACTGAATCGGAGATCCGCCACCCACGCAAATTATGAAAATTCTTCTGGTGGAAGACAGCAGGTTCTTGAGACGGGCGAATGAGCGGGCATTAGAGAAAGCTGGATATGAAGTTCTCACTGCAGCCGATGGGGAAGAGGCTCTGAAGATCGCGCAGGATGCGATTCCCAATCTGATTCTCTTGGATATGATGTTACCCAAGCTCTCGGGACTCGAAGTGCTGCGAGCGCTGAAGCAAGATGCGGTTACGAAGGACATCCCAGTGATTATTCTCACCGGACTCTCCGAACGAAACAAGGACAAGCTATTGCAGGAAGGCGCCGTAAGCTACCTGGAGAAGTCGGACACGCTGCTGGAGAAAGATAGCGCGGTGTTGATCCAAGCGGTAGCGCGGGCGCTTGGTAAAGTAGCGGAGCCTTCGAGTTAGTGTCACGGCGGGCCGTGTCTTCCTCCCGAGTGAGTCCCTCAACCGCTATTGAGGAGTGTCCTGAGTGGTTGACAATACTTCCTTTTCAAGCCACGCGAATAGCAGCGTCGCGGCCGAGGCCCCGGCGATCTGCGCGAAAATGAAGCCGGGAACATCCGCTGGCCGGATGCCGGAGAAAGTATCGGTAATGGAGCGTGCCACGGTGACCGCAGGATTTGCGAACGACGTTGAAGCGGTGAACCAGTATGCAGCGACGATGTAACTGGCAACTGCGATCGGGGTTGCCAATGCGGAGCGCACTTTTACGCAGCCCCAGATGACGCATACCAGCCCAAATGCCGCAACAAACTCACTGAGCAATTGAGCGAAACCGGAGCGTTCATGTACCGAGAACGAGTACCACGCGTGCCGAAACATCAGGTGGGCAAGAATCGTGCCGAGCAATGCCCCGGCAAATTGGCTGCCCACGTAGAAAGGCACTTCACGCCATGGCAGTAGGCCGCGCAATGCCATGGCGAGGGTTACCGCAGGATTGAAGTGAGCACCGGAAAACGATCCGAAGGTCACGATCAAAGCAGCTAAGGCCGCTCCCGTAGCAATTGTGTTCGCGAGGAGCGCAATGGCGGTATTGCCCCCAGCCAAGCGCTCACCCATGATGCCAGAACCGACCACAGCAGCGACCAGCAGGCTCGTCCCTAGGCCTTCGCAAACGCCGCGCTGGTAGAGAGAAGTGGGTTCCTGACTCATTTCTCCATCGCAGTTGGCTGCAAGAGTTCCTGTTCAATCCTCTGCCTGATTTCGTCCCGCACCCTGCGGAACACCGCCAACTTCTCTTGGGGGGAACCGGTTGCCTCGGCTGGGTCTTCAAGACTCCAGTGCAAAAATTTATATGTCCGCGGAAATATCGGGCATCGTTGTTTGGCGTTGTCACAGACGGTAACGACATACGGTATCGCCTGCCCAAGAAATTCCCGCACATCCTTTGATGTCTGCCGAGAAATATCTATACCAACCTCTTTCATCGCTTCGACAGCCAGCGGGTTCAGGCCTTTTGGTTCAATCCCAGCACTCAGAGGCTCGAAATTGCTACTTGCGAGATTGCGTAAATAGCCTTCCGCCATCTGGCTCCGGGCGGAGTTTCCTGTGCAGAGAAAGAGGACTTTTGCCTTGGACATTAAGCCGCTCCCTGGGTCGCGGGCGTGCAGCAGCCAGGAGAGCAGCAAGCAGCACTCGATTGTTCTGTTTGCATCTCAGTCAGGTTGTCTTTGAGAACGACAAAGACTTCCCACTCAGTGCCATCAGGATCATGTACCCAGGTTTTGTCCTGCGTTGCATAGCAGCAATCGGTCTGCATCTCGTCACGAGTCAGCAGGCCCGCATCTACCCATCTTTGGCGGATGCTCAGGACATCTGCGGTCGTAGCTACCTGAATGCCCATGTGCGAGAGCGCCCCAGCGTCTTTGAATGGTGTTTCGTTAAGCGTGAAATTCAGCGGCGGGTTCTGCACATCGAACTTCGCGTAACCCGTTCTAACTTTGCTGGGGTCAATCCCAAACAGCTTGCGGTAGAACTCGATGCTAAGCGCCACATTCTTCACATTGATGGCAAGGTGTGCTTTCAAAGCAACCACTGTCTCTGTCGGCATTTGATTCTCCTCCTGTCATATTCGCACTTGCGAATACGTTAACCGTAGCACTGCGTTATACATTCGTCAAGGCGAATATATTTTGCTAGACTGAGGGGATGAAACAGAGTCAGCCGCTGGACAGACTATTCCGTGCCCTGGGTGACCCGACTCGCCTGAGACTCCTCAACCTGATGGCAGAACAGGAGATATGTGTCTGCTACTTCACCGAGGTTATTGGTGCGCCTCAGCCGAAGATTTCCCGGCATCTGGCCTATCTGCGCAGGGCGGGCCTCGTCGCGGCCAGGCGAGAGGGCAAGTGGATGCACTACCGATTAGCCGCGCCGCCCAGTCCGCAGGCCGCTGCCATCCTGAAAAGCGTCCTGGATGCTCTGAAGCGCGATACACAGCTACGGCGCGACCTTCAGCGGCTCAACCGCGCGTGCTGTGGACCCCGAGGTCTGGTTCAGCTCTTAGGTGCGCCGTCGCCGTCGGTATCAGCCTAGGGTACGCTGTGCTCGGCTCCTCGATCCAGTCGAATAAGAAATCGCGTCCTGGGTTCTTCAATTGGGCCATGGGTGCCGAGACTCACAGCCTAGGCGCCTCAATTCATCCAGCTTTAACAATCTGGTCAAACTGCTGACACATTGGGAGACTAGGCTTACTTTTCCTCGGCTGAATGACTTGTGGTATGGAGCCCTCATATCGGACCGAAGGACGGAGGAAAATGATGTTCGAAAAACTGAGAGCGTCAACCGCCCCCAGGAAAATGCTGGCCTCTTTAACCGCATTGACCATTGCCCTGGGACCGAGTGTTGCGCCTGCCTACGCCGCTTCAAATCCGACGTCGAAGACGGCAACACCCATCCAGCACCTGGTTGTGATTTTCCAGGAAAACGTTTCGTTTGATCATTATTTTGGCACCTATCCCAACGCCACCAACCCAGCCGGAGAGCCAGCGTTCCATGCCCGCCCAGGAACTCCGACGATCAATGGTCTCAGCAACGCGTTGCTGAACAACAACCCCAATCTGAACCCGGCGAACGGCACCGGCGCCACCAACCCCTTCCGTCTGGATCGTTCGCAGTCAGTGACTGCCGACCAGAACCACGACTACACCGCGGAACAGCAGTCTTTCGATATGGGCGCAATGGATCTGTTTCCGGAGTTTGTGGGTGCGGCGGGACCGCCGCCGCAGGGTGGCGGAATTCTCAATACCAATGGCTTGAACCTGGGCTACTTTGACGGCAACACCGTAACCGCGTACTGGAACTACGCCCAGCACTTTGCCATGAATGACAATTCCTACAGCACGACTTTTGGTCCGTCGACACCCGGCGTGATTAATGTGGTTTCCGGCCAGACCAACGGCGTGACTACCGGAACCGGTGGCACCGTGGATGGCGGAGCGGGATCGTTGACTGTGACCGGCGACCCCGACCCACTCGGCGATCTTTGCTCGGGCAGCAGCCAGGTGCAACTGGGCGGAAAGAACATCGGCGACCTGTTGAACGCAGCTGGCGTGAGTTGGGGATCGTTCATGGGCGGCTTTAATCTGAATATCACGAACTCCAACGGGACCACGGGCTGCAGTCGAAGTTCGACTGGGCTCGCCGGCACTACTGGCGATTACATCCCTCACCATTCGTTCTTCGGGTACTGGGCTTCCACCGCCAATCCCAGCCATACCCGCCCGAAAAACATCGCTGAGATCGGGAACAATGGCCCGGCTAACCACAACTATGACATCGACGATTTTGTCAACGCAGTTAAGGCAGGCAATTTCCCGGCAGTGAGCTTCATCAAGAATATCGGAATTCAGGATGGACACGCGGGATATTCTGATCCCCTGGATGAGCAGACCGCAGTGGTCAAGCTCGTCAATTTCCTGGAGGAACAACCCACGTGGAGCAACACGGCGGTTGTGATTCTATACGACGACTCAGACGGCTGGTATGACCACCAGATGAGTCCGATCGTAAATCAGTCCACCGGTACGGCCGACGCGCTGACCGGACCGGGTGCTTGCGGCACCGGTGGCCTGCAGTTGCCCGGTATCAACTCGAACAATCCACACGCCCTGGGTCGCTGCGGATACGGTCCGCGGCAACCGCTGATCGTGATTTCGCCGTGGGCACTGGAGAACGCTGTTGACCACACGGCAACGGACCAGACTTCGATCATCCGTTTCGTCGAAGACAACTGGCTAAATGGGCAAAGAATCGGTGCTGGGTCGTTTGACGGCATCGCCAGCTCCATCAGCCAGATGTTCAACTTCAGCCAGATCAGGAGCGATGGAACCCTGATCCTCAACCCCTCGACCGGAGAGCAGATTCCGTAGTTGGGGTGTGATAGCGAAGATGAGGAGGACAGGCACGCGAGCGTCAGGCTCGCGTGCCTTGTTTTTGGTATGGTGGGTTTGGTGGCGTCGGTTGCGCCGCCGCCGGTTCAAAGAAAGGCTGGCAATTGTCGATAACACGAAGACGTTTCCTTCAACAAAGTGGAATTGCGGCGGCGGCTGCGATGATGCCGCAGGGAATGCATCCCATTCCGCCGAAGCTGGTCAGACCGGTGCTGGATCCCAGCACCCTCGCGGCGTTTGTCGATGCCCTCCCGATTCCTGCCCTGGTCCGTTCCACCGAATTGCGGCCCAGTCCCAGCGATCCTAAATTGAAGATTCCCTACTATCGGCTGGCCATGCGACAGTTTCAGAGCAAGGTCCATCGCGACATGAAGCCCACCCGGCTGTGGGGATTCGGGGCGTCGTCTCCGGGGCCGACCCTCGAAACGGAGAGCGGCAAGGGGATGTTGGTGGAGTGGGCAAACGAACTCCCTCGGGAGCATTTTCTGCCCGTTGATCACAGTATCCATGGCGCTGAAGCCGACAAGCCAGCCGTGCGCAGCGTGATTCATTTACATGGGGGAAAGACGCCGCCCGAGAGTGATGGATATCCGGAGAACTGGTATGTGCCGGGGAAGTCCGCGATCTACCACTACCCCAACCAGCAGGATGCGGCGCTGCTCTGGTATCACGATCACACGCTGGGAGTTAACCGGCTCAATGTGCTGGCCGGGTTGTTCGGCCTCTTCGTGGTGCGCGATCCAGTAGAGGAGGCGCTCAATCTGCCACAGGGCAAGTATGAAGTTCCGCTGGTGCTGTGCGACCGCATGTTCGATCTGGATGGGCAGCTTTACTATCCAGTGGCGCAGAATTCAACGAATCCGTGGGTGTCGGAGTTCCGCGGCAATGCCATTCTGGCCAATGGCAAGCTGTTGCCTTATTTGGATGTGGAGCCGAGGAAATACCGCTTTCGGGTTCTGAACGCGGCTAACGGCAGGTTCTTTCGTCTCGCCCTGGTCAACGGGCAGATGCTTCAGCAAATTGGAACTGATCAGGGATTGTTGCCGGCGCCGGTAATACTGAAGCAGCTTACGCTGGCTCCGGGTGAGCGAGCCGACCTGGTGCTGGATTTCAACGATCATGCCGGAGAGCAGATTGTGCTGAAAAATGACTTTGCGCAGCCCGTCTTGCAGTTCCGAGTCTCGCGTGCCAAAGTGAGCGATCCCAGTTCGTTGCCGGCAACGCTGAGGCCAGTCCCGAAAATTGCGGAGTCGGAAGCAGTGAAGAGCCGCGACCTGAGGCTGGGGGAAATCAACGATCTGCACGGCGATTCCGTGACCGTGTTGCTGAACGATGCCCACTGGAACATGCCGGTGACTGAGAATCCGGTTTTGAATTCGGTGGAAATCTGGAACCTGATGAATGTCACTGACGATGTGCATCCCATTCATCTGCATTTGGTGCGTTTCCAGATACTCGACCGGCGGCGGTTTGACGCGTTTGCGTACCAGAACCGGGGCGTTCTCAGGTACTGGGGCGCGGCGATTCCGCCGGAGCCGGGCGAAGCAGGGTGGAAAGACACGGTGCGGGCCGATCCCGGGATGGTCACGAGAATCATCATGCGGTTCGAGGGTTTCACGGGACGCTACGTCTGGCATTGCCACATTCTGGAACATGAAGATAATGAAATGATGCGGCCATATGACGTGATCGCAGCCCGCTAGACGAGGCATCCTCCTGATCCAACATCCTATCTGCGGTCAGGTCCAGGCCTTTGCGCTCTTTGCGAAGCCTTAGCGCACTTTGCGGTTAGCAGCCTTTCACCGCAAAGGACGCAAGCTAATTCGCAAAGAGCGCAAAGAAAATCAGCTCGCGAATAGGAGAGGCTCACACCACTTCCCAAGGTTTGCCTCGTCAGTAGTTGTGGCAGTAGCATCGAGACTATGCAGCGGGTGGCATAGTTTCCCGACCCAAGCTGCAAGGAGTAGTCGAACCATGGCTCTCGATGTAACACGAAGAACTCTGCAATCCGGAAACGACGCTCCGGCTGATTTGAATCCCGAGAACGACCTGCCTAAGGGATTTTTTCAATTTCTGTTGCCATTGCACAAACAGTTCACGCCCTGGCAGCAAGTGCTGGTGGCGATGCGTAATCAAGTCTTGCAGGCTTCGCTCCAAGGAAAACCCCCGAATTACCTACCAGCGTCGCAAGCGACTACGAGCGATTGGCGGATTGAACTGCCAGACTGGTGCGCCGACCAACGCAATCAAATGACCGGGCCAGCCGATGATACGGAACTGACGGTGAAGTTGCTGAACTCGGGTTCTCCGGGTGTGATGCTTGATCTGGAAGATTCGATGGCGAACGAGTGGTCGCACACGCTTCTGGGAATCAAGACCGTCCTCGCGGCTTACAAATACGAACTGGGTTACTACGACAAAAAGCGACAAAGAGAAGTAAAGGTGCAACGCTCGAAGACTGTGACTTGGGTGCGTCCGCGGGGATTGCACATCAGTCAGGGCGGTGTGATCAAGAACGAGTTGATTTCGGCGTCCTTGTTTGATGTGGCGCTGCTGTGGTATCAGCTTGATCCCGCCGTATTGCCGCATAACTTCTCGGTGTACATTCCGAAGAGTGAGTCTGCCGAGGAGGCCTTGTGGTGGCGCGACTTGTTTCAGATTCTGGCCAAGTCGAAGGGTTTGCCGGCGAACTACATCAAGTGCATGGCGCTGGTGGAGGCTCATCCGCTGGCGTATCAGATGGAGGAGTTTCTTTTCAATCTGCGGGAGCATTGCCTGGGGCTGAATCTAGGGCGCTGGGATTACATGGCGTCGCTAATCCACTTCATGCTCGAAGATCCGAAGTGGATCTTGCCGGACCGCAACACCATTCCGCACGATGTCGCATTCTTTCAGAACTTCCGCACGTTGATGCCGGAGATTTGCCATAAGCATGGGGCACTGGCGATTGGCGGTATGACCGCGCTTTTCCCCAGCCGCAGCGATGCCGAGTTGAACGATCGCGCCTTGAAAGCACTTAAAGAAGATAAGAAGAACGAGGCTAATTGCCTGATGGATGGGGCGTGGACGGGGCATCCAGACCAGAATGAGATTGCAGTAGCGCAGTTTCCCGAGCCCAATCAGATCGGAAAGAGGCCGAAGTTGCCGAGCGTGCATCCTGATCTTCGGCCGGTGCCGGAAGGCGTGGGCAAGATTACTCTGGCTGGGACCCGGGCTGCGGTGCGCATTGTCATTCGCTATCGCAACGGCGTGCTGAATGGGAAAGGTGCAAGTCTGCTGGATGGTTACATGGAGGACCTGGCGACGGACCGCATTTACCGGCTCATGATTGCGCAGCGGGTGAGGCACAAGATCAAAGTCGCAGGCGACGACGGAAACGTTGTGGAGCATACGCCGCAATTGGTGACGAAATTGTTTGATGGGGAACTGGCGAATATTCAGCGCGACTTGCCGGCGGAGATTGCTCGCAATGAAGCCGCGACGCTGCCTGAGGCACGACGCATTGCAGAAGAAATGATTGTGCAGGGACAGCATTCGCCGGTGTAGAGGTGCCTTTAGTCACTTCTGATTCGTCATCACACTTTGTTATTGTTTACACTTGGGGCAGATCGCCCCGTCCTCTCCCGCTTTTTCGCGGTGCGCTCTGTACTTATTTCCAGTGAGAACGCGTGCAAGAAACCGACACATCACGGCCGGAGTCGCAGGAAATTCTGGACAAACCCATCCGCGAACTGGGATTGAAAATTGAAGGCTCCCCTCTGGAGCGGTTCGTGAACCAGTTGTACAAAGAGCTGGAACGAAAAGGGTTGGTGAAGTTTCGTCCGGCGTGCTACCTCACCGACGAGTGGGGATGTCCGTCAGGAGAGCCGGTGATCGGCATTCCGTTTTACTTGGCCGATGCCAAGCTGGCGCAGCTGGAAAAAGAAACGAATGACCTCGAAGACGCACGCGAAATCATGATGTACCTGCGGCACGAAGCCGGACACGCGTTTAACTATGCCTACAAGCTGCATCGCACGCCGGAGTGGAAGCAACTTTTTGGACCGTTCCGGCGTCCTTATCACGATAACTACCGGCCGGTTCCGTTTTCGAGAAATTATGTGCGCTATCTCGCCGGCTGGTATGCGCAGAAGCATCCGGATGAGGATTTCGCCGAAACCTTTGCGGTGTGGCTGACGCCGCGTTCGGCATGGCGCAAGCGCTATCGCGGCTGGGGCGCGCTGGCCAAGCTGCGCTACATGAACCGCATCGCGCGCGAATTGGGACACACGGACCCGGTCCGGCGTCGGGGCGTGACCGATGTTACGGTTGACGAGATGGAGATGACCGTCGCTGAGTTCTATCGGCAAAATGGTGAAGAAGTCGCGTTGGGAGATCTGGCCCTGGATACGGATCTGCGGGACATTTTTGATGCATCGAAGCGGCGCAAGGGGGCTACCCCGGCGCAGCAGTTTCTGCATCAACACCGGAAGGTGGTGGTGGACAAGGTCACCTACTGGACGGGCGCGCAGCGGCCGTTGATGAAGAAATTAGTGGAATTGATTGAGAAGCGAATCGGCGACCTCAGGTTGTTTGCCGATCCACAGCGCGAAGCGGAACATTTGATTCAAGTCACGGTGTATGCCACAGCGCTGGCCATGAATTACATGACCAGAGGAAAGTTCGTGCAGCCGTGAAAAGCTGGAGGCCAAGATGACCGGCACTAAGCTGAAGGTGGCGGTGCTCTACGACGTTTGGGGAGACGAAGCAGCCGCGCCCGAAACGGTTGAGGAGAAAGTGTCCTCAAAGAAGAAGAAAAAGAAGAAACCGCAGAGCAAGAGCAAGCGTGAGAAAGAAGACCGCGAAGAAATCTTTGAGGCATTGGAGAAACTTGGGCATGAGCCGTTCTATCAAGTGTTGGATGGCACGCTACCCTGCTTGACTTCGCTGGCGAAGTGCGACGCCGACCTGGTGTTCAATCTGACGGAAGCGTTTGCCGGCGACGACACTAAAGAAATGAACGTCGCGGCCTACATGGATTTACTGGGGATCCGCTACACCGGGGGCGGCCCACATGCGCATTTTCTGGCGCAGGACAAAGCGACGGCCAAGAAAATGTTTGCCTTTCACGGCATCAAGACGCCTTTCTTTGCGACAGCGTACCGCGGGCGCATCGAGCACGCGCACGACGTATCTTTTCCGTTGATTGTGAAGCCGATGTGGGAGGACGGGTCGATCGGGATCGACGCTGAGTCGGTGGTGGGCAGTGTCAAAGAGCTGATGGAGCGGGTGGAATACATCCAGAATACGTTTGATTCGCCGGCGCTGATTGAGGAATACATTGAAGGCCGCGAGATGTATGTGGGAGTTCTCGGCAGCTATGAAAAAGCGCAGTCCCTGCCGCTGGTGGAGCTCGATTTGTCGCGTCTGCCGGAGGGAACGCCGAAGATTGCCAGCTACGATGTGAAATTCGAAAAGGATACGCAGGCGCACAAGCTGACCAAATCCTATCTCGTCGACGACCTGGATGAGAAGACCACCGCCCGGCTGCAAGAGGTTGGCCTGGCTGCGTACCAGGCGGTCAAGCTGCGTGATTATGGACGCATCGATATGCGGCTGACGCCGAAAGGCGAGGTCTATGTAATCGAGGCCAATCCGAATCCGTGGCTTTCGAGCAAGCAGGAATTTGCCATGGCCGCGAAGGCCTCGGGGCGTTCCTACACCGAACTGATCGGCGAGATAGTGGAACTGGCGATGGCGAGATACGCGACCAGCGCAGAGAACGCGTCCTAGGCTGATCGTTGTAAAGGCGCGGCGAACGTCACGGCGCGCTTCTTCATCAACTCCGCAATCCGGTGTCTTACGTAGCCATCCTCGGTGAGATGCGACGAAGCAGTGTCCTCCGTCTTATGTACGACCATCCGGTCGATGGTACGGCGACTGGCGAATTCGGGATCCATAGCTGAACAGAAACGGCACTCTCGGCCACTACGCGTGTCAGTGTGCTCTGGGTGACGATGGAAAAGATCCATGGGGGGCTGGGTCTCCTTAGAAGCTAAGGGTTAACTACGCGAACAGATATACACGAAGGATGATAGACAGGCAATGCAGGGTTATTATCCCTTGACACCAAGGCACTATATCACAGGGCCGAAAACACCGGGGAAGGATCATATTTGAGGCTGTGGAAAAGTGGGTGGAAAATCTTGCGAGAGCAGGCGTTTCCATCCGACTAAGAGCGGAAGAACAGGGGATCGATGATTCGTCAACCGTTCCCAGTCTACAGCGACAGGGGGCGTATGCTAATAGCAAATGGGGGAGTCGGCTAGAACAGTTCCGCCTTGGGCGATTTACGCACGTGAAGGCTTTCATCGAAGTAGAGCTGATGATTGTCGGGACAGCGTGCGCTCTCCGCGAAGCTCCAGCGTATGGCGGCGGCTTTCGGTTTCCAAGTTTGCGCGCCGCCACTCTCTACTGTATGGATCACTTTTGGAGCTTCGCAGTTGCTACCATCGCATCCAGCTTCTCTTTCAAAGAGGCGACATTCGTCGGTTAGAAATGGGTCATGTGTGGGAGCAAGAAAATCGCGAACATCTTGTCCCGAATAAGCGGACACAATCCCGCAGTCGGGACACACGAGAACTACTCGCTTCGGGTTCGTGGCTGTCGCCTGAAGACTGCCATCTATTCCTGCTTGGCTGGGACGCGGGATCGGAATACCGTGCCCGTTCTGACAGTTGATGACGTAGTGGACGTATCCATCCATGATTCCTTACGGCTCTGTCCACACCCTACGCATGGCCGCAGCCCATTCTTTCCAGGCAAGGGCGAGCAGGGCATAGGGTAGCCAATTGAACAGAACCATCGTTCCGATCAGCTTCATGGTCATGGATGAATTATATAACTACAGGGATCGGGGAAGGTTTTTCAGAATCTCCTCTAGGGCAGTTTGGTGCTTTCGTAGTCGGTGATCCAAATACGGTACCCATGCTTGCACATCGAACACATTGTTAAGCACGGGCGGCTCGGATTCTACATTCGGCCCCGAGGAGTCGGCGTTGCGGAAGACAGCCGCTTCTGAGGATAGACCAAACCCAATGAGCGCCGATGTGGTTGTGGCGATCCATGACTCGTATTTCGCTTTCCATTCCCACAGTTCCTGCTTCGTGTTTATCGTCTGCCGCCTCAACTGCCCTGCCTCGGTCAGGAACGCAGCCAAAGCGGCGTGCACTTGTTGTTTGCCGTACCTAGCCCGCAAAGCCTCGTCCGCAGCGTGCAAGTGCCTTTCTAGAGTCGCGTATGCCTCGTAGTTAGCACGCAAAACACGGTATCCTGCGAACATTCCTATGGGCAGCATTGACCACCACGGCGAGACTCCTCCCCATCCAGTCACGACTGCATCCGCCCATTTGTGATTGAGTAATCCAAGAAAAAACAGGATGACTGCCGTAGTAGCAATCGCTTTGTCGGTTGCGTCCCAAAACTCTGCGAGTGCAGACCACGCCAGCCGTCGGTAAAAATTCCACATTGCGCACACTCCAGCCTGACGCTGAAAGCGTTGACTTGTGTGCGGGTCGCTGCCATACTCCACTCTGAAGCAGCGTAGTTCGGCAACCCGCGTTAGCTTTCATGGCTCCTCGCTCCAAACCGTCGGCCAAGACACAGAGCGAGCAGCCGCCATTCACAGAGTCGGACTTTTTTACTCTTGTAAAACGGGCTTGCGAGACACCATCTCGCCAGCCCGTTCCAGCATCGCGCAAAAAATCAAGTTCCCGGAATCGCGGCGGTTATACCGGAAAGAGTACTCGTCGAGGTAAGACTGCAAATATTTCTGGCTGACCGAGTGGTACACGCCGCCGATCCCACGCTTCACCAAGCTCCAGAATCCTTCGATGGTATTGGTGTGAACGTCGCCCGAGACGTACACCTTCGCAGTGTGATTGATGCGCCGATGCTGGTAGCCCATGCCTTCGACTTGCGGCAGTTGCGTGTAGATCGCCGCCTCGTCCGTGAAGATCATGCTCTCTGGGAGCACGCACTCTTTCACGAACGCGGTTGCGGTCGTCCGCGTAACATCGCTGGTTGCGCGGGCCATGATCCTGCCCTTGCGCTCCACGATTCCGAACACCGAGCTTAACTTGTTGAGATCGCCGCGCAGCTTTCTGCCGGATTCACTCTTGCGCCGTCCGCCTTGGTACATCTCATCCATTTCGACCGGGCCGCTCAGTTTCACCGTTTCCGCCATGAGCTTGCGAATCTGATGGAACATGCGCCACGCGGTTTTGTAGGTCACGCCAGTCTCGCGCTGGATTTGCTTTGCGGAGATGCCGCACCGGGTTGACCCCATGAGGTACATGGCATAGAACCAGAGACGCAGTGACGTGCTGGTCTTCTCGAAGATCGTCCCCGCCAGTGGAAAAACGTGGCTACCGCACTGCGTGCAAGCATAGGCCGTGCGCCCCTTGACGCGATAGTGCTTGCGCGGTGCATCGCATTTTTCGCAGAAGGTGATGCCGCCGGGGAAGCGTTGCTCCTTGATCTGCTCTAGGCAAGCATTGTCATCGGGGAAACGGCGGTGGAATTGCTCAATGGTGTAACGAAGTTCCTTGGGAATGGTCTGTCGGCGGTTCATGCAAGCAGTATGCCATTTGTTCTCCTTGGTGTCAAGGGATAATTACCGCAATGCAGCGTCCTGTGTATGCCTGTGGAAAAGCTGGTCAGCTTGTGTATTCTGAGCGCTGTCTTTCTATCGCGCTGATACGGCATGACTTACAATAAACCGTTGAGGTACCTTGCGGAGACCACCGAGGCCGCGCCCTCGTCGAAAATGCTTCCGAAACAGCTAATAGATGGTGTATCCCGGCGCCGGATTCCTTAGGTCGGGCTTTGACGCCATCAGTAACAGCGCTCCCATACGCTTGAAGGCGCGCAGGTCCTCCAAACTATTGAAAGACTTCGTCACGTAATCATCCGGGGTGGGGGTGTCGTCGGGAATCTGGTGTGCTTCCACCTTCTCAAACGCATGACTCTTCAGAAGCTCAACATACTCGGCGGACGACCGCACATGCACTGGCACCTTGAGCTTGTCTACCCATTGCAGAGAATAAGGATTGTCTTTGTATAGATTGATAAGGATGAACAGACGCCCGCGCGGAGCCATCACTCGAAATAGTTCGGCCAGGGCGCGTTCCTGGTCAGCGTAGTAGTAGAACGATTCGACCGAGAGTACTTTGTCGAAGAAATTCTCTTCCCAGGGAATCTGCTGGGCTGATCCCCACACGTACAAGATGTTCTCGAAATCCTTGGACGCGACCCGCGCACGCCGGATCATCTCGTCCGAAACGTCCAGGCCCACCACCTGTCCGAACCCTTCCGGGCCATCCGCGACCAGGCGGGCCAGTAATCGCGTTGCCCAGCCCGCTCCGCAACCCAGATCGAGCACCCGTTCGCCGGGACGTAGATCCATCCGCCGAATGGTTTTTTCAGTGATATTGAGATGATGGCGTTCCATCGTCTCGCCTTCACCTTGTTCCGCCCAGCGGTTGAATTCGAGTTGCAGCTTTTCGTCGGGAGTGGGTGGTTTGTCCGCCATGGTGGCTGTCGTCCACGTTATTTTTACCACGATGAGCGGACAATTACACCAGAGGGTTCGACTGGTTCTCTGCGACCTTCGCGCGCCCTTCCTTCGCGTGCTTTGCGGTTAGAGTTTTTCTCTGCGATCTCTATGCTCAACTCTTTCGCCACCAGCTTCTAGTACGTGAACGACTGTAGCGTGGTCAACTCCGGCGTCACAATCACGTAACCCGCGCGCTCACTGGGATGCAACGCCATGTACGCGGCGCTGGCCGGAAGGTCAAAGCCGTTGAGCGATTCCACAAAATTGCCTTGTTCGTCAAAGACCTGAATGCTGCTGCCGGAAGGAGCGGTGCTGGAGAATTCTTGTCCGATCAGGAACAACTTGTGAATGGGGTCGACCGCGACGGCCCCACCACTTTGAGCCTGATTGTTAGCTCCGGGGAGCACGACGATAATTCCAGTCTGCTTGGCTAGATCGTAGAACTCCACGCTGAAATCGTCTTCGGTGGTAGTGCAGGCGATGCCGGTGGCGGAGTCGACGGCAATCCCATTGATGAATCCAAATCCGAGACCCTCGAATTCGGTCAGCTTGCCAGTCGTGAGGTCCACCATCCCAATTTCCGTGGTGCAGCCAAAGCACCCATTTGAACCGCCCAGGACTGCCTGATTGGTCGTTGAATTGAAAGCCAGCACGGGAGAATTGTCGAAATTAAAAACCGGATCACTCACCTTAAAGACCGGCCCAAAGGTGTTGGCAGCGACGTTCGAGCTGAACACATAGGAACTAAAGTTGTTGACAGTGTTTTGGAAGCCAAGCACCGCTGCGTTGGAAAAGCCCTGACTGGCGCTCATACTGCTGATAATGTCATCAGCCTTTTTGAAGGGCGGCGTCCATTTGCCGGTAATCCGGTTCGAGTTAAGAGGGTTGGATACACCGTAAAGCCGCTTGTCGACGAAAAGATCAGTCACGTGCTCAAACTCGGTCAGCGCTACGTGATTGCCAAAAATGCCCAGAGTGACAAAGTCGTTCTTGCTATCGGACTGCTGGGACAAAATCTTGATGGTCTTGCCGGTCTTCTGATCGAACGTCTCTACCGCGACGTTGGCTTTGCCATCGGCCAACGCCACTGCCTCACTCAGAATCCCTTCCGTTCCCGTCTGATCAATGTCGTATCCGAGAATGAAGCCGCCTAACGCGGAGTGGACAATGATATTTCCTGGGCCGATGGGAGCCTTGCGTTGAGACTGCGCTCCCGCGCACACCGACACAGCCGATACGAACACGCCCAGCATTACCGCGATCGCAACCTGGTTGAGTTTCATGAAAAATATCCTTTTGGAATGACGTTTGGCGACCGAACCGGAGACGGGAATCCGGCCTGCAACATGGTATGTGCGCTTGGCTGTTCTGGTTGTCAAAAATATGTAAAACCTCGCCTAGTCTTGCGCCAAAACCGGCATCCGCCTGGGTGTCCGGCCAATGCGCAGGGGGCAAGGCATAAGAAGATATGCTACATTTGCCCGTCATGGCTACCAGTCCCGAACCTCCCTCGCCGGAACCCGATCTTCTTTACTGCCCCCGGTGTGCTGCCGAGGTCCCGGACCCGCTCACCTGCGGCGACTGTTCGGCTGTCATTTGCCGCCGCTGCGGCACCCCGCTCGAATCTTCCGATGAACTAGGTATGGGATAAGCCATGGGGCTTCCCGCCACCGCTTCGCCGCCTGAAACTCAATCTGAATCTCAACCCACGCTGCTTCGCGGCCTGACGTTGCTTGATTCGGTCTTGTTACTCGTTGGCGGGGTGATCGGCTCGTCCATTTTTCTGACCGCAAAAGACATTGCCGGCCCACTGCCTCACCCAGTGCTTTTTCTGCTGGTTTGGGTGCTGGGCGGTGCGATTTCCATGTGTGCCTGTTTCGCTTTCGCCGAAATGGGGACCATGTTTCCCGACTGCGGCGGTCAGTATGTGTATCTGCGCGAGGCTTACGGTGACCTGCCAGCATTTCTCTACGGCTGGATGATGTTCAGCGTGGGCAATGGCGGCTCGATTGCAGCCCTTGCCGTAGGGTCAGCCGCGTATCTGGGCCTGATCATCCCAGGCATTTCGCAGGCGCACGTGGTGGTGTCAGTCACGGGTGTGGTGCTGACCCGCGCCCACGTCATGGCCCTGATCATGATTGCAGTGGTCACTTGGATCAACGTCGCTGGGCTGCGCCGGGGCGCGCTGCTGCAAAACGTCGCCACATGGGCGAAGTTTATCGCCATGGCGGCGTTCGTGATTCTTGGGTTCGCCATCGGTAAAGGCGATTGGCATCACTTCACCGCGAGCGCAACTCATGGCATGAGTATGGGCGTGAGCACGGGCCAACTGCTTTCGGCATTCGGGGTCGCTTTGATCGCCGTCTTCTGGGCCTACGACGGATGGGTTTATATCGGGTGGGTAGCCGGCGAAATGAAGGATCCGCGCCGCAATGTGCCGCTGGCCATGGTGCTCGGTGTAACCATCGTCGGCGTCATCTACGTGGCCATGAACATGACCTACCTGTACGCCATGCCGATTAGCGAAATCGTCAAGCATGAGACCATCGCCCACGCCGCTGCGGTAGCGCTGTTCTCGCCCGCGGCGGCTGTGTGGCTTTCCGCGCTGGTCGCCGTTTCCTGCTTTGGCGCAATGGCCTGCGCCATCCTCGGCAGCCCGCGAATCTATTATGCTATGGCGAAGGACGGCCTTTTCTTCCGGCGTATGGCGGAAGTCCATCCCAAGTGGCGCACGCCGGCGTTTGCTCTGATCGGGCAGGGAATCTGGGCTGGACTTCTTACTCTCAGTGGCCGCTACGATCAGCTTTACACCTATGTGATGTTCGGCATGGTGCTGTCATACACGCTGACCGTGGTGGGATTGTTCGTGCTGCGCTGGAAGCGCCCTGATATTCCTCGCGCCTATCGTTGCACCGGATACCCGTGGCTGCCGGGGATTTATGTCCTCATCGGAACTGCTTGGACGTTGAATACGATTTTCACGCGGCCGAGGGAATCGCTGGCGGGTGCGATTATTGTGCTGCTTGGCGTGCCGGGATATTTGTATTGGAAGCGGAGTGCGAGAAAAGCGGTGGAGTAGGAAGATGTTTGAACGCTATACCGAAGGTGCTCGGCGCACAGTTTTCTTCGCACGCTACGAAGCCGCCCAAACCGGCTCAGCCTACATCGAGGCTGAGCATATCCTCCTCGGCTTATTGCGCGAGGACAAGGCGCTGGTCAAGCGTCTGCCCGATGTCGAGTACGAATCCGTTCACAAGGAAGTGATGAACCATACGCAGATTGAAGGTGGTAAGAGAGCTTCCACGTCTACCGACCTTCCACTTAGCAACGCGTCCAAGAGGGTTCTCGCGTTTGGGGCAGAGGAGGCAGTACGGCTTAACCATCGCCACATCGGCACCGAACATTTGTTACTCGGGTTGCTTCGTGAAGAGAAGGAACCCGCGGCTGAACTCCTGCGACAACAGGGTGCCGACCTCGCGAAGCTGCGGCTGGAAATTTCGAAACTGCCAACACCGTGGTCAACGGGCAAAGTTTTTCCTGTTGCCAGCCAGGGCGACGAGTTTGAGACGGTTGAGATTCATGGCGAGCGGTGGAACAGCGAGTATGTTCATGAGAGTGTCAAGACCTTCCGTAAATTCAACTGGTATTGGCAGCGTTGTGCGTGGAAAGAAAGCGACGTGGTGGCCCGCATCAGCGATGGCTCGATATCTCGAGATCTGAGCCTCGCTTCGGACTCCACCAACTTCCGTCTGGTGGCAGGAGGCTGGAAGAAGGACGAGTGTCTGATTTGCAAATGGGAACTCTTCCGTTCGGAAAACGACCCTGCGCATGGCATCGGCTACACCAACGGCCGGGAGTGGTTGTGCACAGAGTGCTATGAGAAGTTTTTCGCTTCCTGATCTTACACTGGTACGCTGACTCGGAACCAACGTGCCAGACGCTCCCACCACTCCCGACGACCCGAATCGGCCCAAGCGCGTCATGGGCTTCCGTGATCTGGTTTTGTTCTATGTGGTCACCGGTATCAGCCTGCGCTGGATTGCGACCGCCGCCGCCGCTGGCCCCAGTTCCATCATCATATGGATTGGCGCGTGGCTGGCTTTCTATACCCCGTTAGCGCTGTCGGTCATCGAGCTGTCATCGCGCTATCCGGGCGAAGGCGGCCTTTATGTCTGGAGCAAGAAGGCCTTCGGCGACTTCTCCGGCTTCATGTCCGCATGGACCTACTGGGCCAGCAATCTTCCGTACTTTCCCGCGGTACTATATTTCGCCGCCAGCAACGCACTTTACATGCGGCAGAGTTCATGGGGACATCTCTCCAATAACCCGGCCTACTACATAATTTTTGCGCTGCTGACGCTGACCGCGGCAACGTTGCTCAACGTGGTCGGTCTCGACGTCGGTAAATGGCTGCATAACGTAGGTGCCCTGGCCATGTGGATTCCCGCGCTCATCCTGATCATCATGGGCGCCATCGCCTGGCATCGCTTCGGGGCGGCGACTTCATTCACATTACACTCGATGACCCCCAGCCTTCATTTCAACAACATTATTTTCTGGTCGCTGCTGATCTTTGCCTTCGGCGGATGCGAGACCGCATCGTTCATGGGAGACGAAATCAAGAATCCGCGGCGCACGCTGCCCTGGGGGCTTTTCATTGCAGGTGTGACGGTGGCCCTGTGCTACATCCTGGGGACCGTGAGCGTACTCGTGGCGTTGCCACCGGCGGAAGTCAGCAATCTGTCGGGGCTGATGCAGGCAATTGCGAAGACGGCTGGACGCATCGGTTTTGAGCGCGTGGTGCCCTATGCGGCATTTCTGATTGCGCTCAGCAACGTCGGCGCGGCCGGAGCTTATCTGGCGGCAGTGGCCCGGCTGCCGTTTGTTGCCGGTATCGACCGCTTCCTGCCGCCGATATTTGGTGCGTTACATCCGCGCTGGAAGACGCCGTGGGTAGCGCTGCTGGTGCAATACGTTCTGGGAGTGGTTTTCATTTTCCTCGGTCAGGCCGGAACCAGCGTGAAGGGCGCATACGACGTGATGGCCAGCATGACCGTGATTACATATTTCATTCCATATTTGTTTGTGTTTGGCGCGATGATCAAATTGCAGCGCGAGCCGGAGGGGCCCGACGTGATTCATGTCCCCGGGGGAAAGTCGGTCGCCAAGTTGGTTGCCGTCGTAGGATTGCTGACCACTACGCTAACGATTGTCCTGTCGGTCGTTCCCCAGCCTGACGAATTCGACAAGCCGCTGGCGGCGTTGAAAGTGGTGGGAGGGTCGGCGGTGCTCGTGCTGATCGGCGCGGGAATTTATGGATGGGGCAAATGGCGGGCCAATCACCCTACACAGGCACCGCCGTCTTCCGCTTGGGATTGAAGAACGGCATAGGCACAATCTTCGCCGTGACTTTCTGCCGCACGGCTTCGATGGTGATCTCCATTTGAACACGCGCACCTAATTTCGAATGATCGGTGTCGATGCTTGCCAGCGCAATCATCTTCTTCAGCACTGGAGACCACGTCGTAGTCGTGGCTTTGCCCACCTGTTTCTCGCCGCAATACACCGGCACGGCCACGCGCGACGCCTGGCTGGGCGCGGCTGGTGTCAGGCCATACTTCTCATAGCGCTGCTCGACTTCCGACCAATCGATTTCGAGGCCAACAAACTGCCGCGATACGCCTTCTTTCTGGTCGCGCTCCAAGGCCGCTTTGCCCACGAAATTCGGTTTATTGAGATGCACCATCTTGCCGAACCCCAGCTCGAAGGGCGAATATTTCTGCGACGCGATCAGCGCTTTCTTACTGCTGCTATAGTCCACCTCGATCAACAGCAGTCCGGCCTCGACCCGCGCCACATCCAGCGCCAACATGCCGGCGGCGTGAATGTCGAACTGCTTACCTTTGTCCATTAACGAGTCCCAAACTTTCACCGCGTCGTTCCACGGCACCCAAATTTCGTAACCCAAGTCACCGGTGTATCCGGTGCGCGAAATATCCACTGGTATACCGGCTATCTTGCCACGGGTCACGCGGAAATATTTCAAGTTCGCGATATCGGCTTCTGCCACGGCTTTCAGCAGCTTTCCCGAAGTCGGCCCCTGTAGCGCAAGAGCCGCTACTTTCTCGGAAATGTCCTCGATCTGGACGTCCGTATTGTTACCGTTCTGGCGAAACCAGCGCAGGCTGGGGTCGGCCGCCGTCCAGCGATATTTGTTTTCTTCGAGGCGCGTGATGGTGCCGTCATCAATGACCTTGCCTTCTTCGTCGCACCAGCAGCAGTAAATCACCTGCCCAACCCCAACTTTATTAATGTCGCGCGTGATGACGCGATTCACCAGCCGGGTGGCGTCTTTGCCGCTCACCAGGTATTTATAAAGCGGCGAAATGTCGATCAGCGCCGCCGCATTGCGGATGGCGTTGTACTCGTGCTCGTGATGCACTTCGTATACGCTGACCGTGTAGTATCCCGACCACTCGCGGTAGTTGAGGCTGTTGCAAAGGGGAAAAGTTCGTTCGTGAAATGCGGTTCCTATGGGCAAGAGATCGGCCTCGACTGGAATGAAGTCACCGAATTATAGCCAAGCGGACCCACATCCACAAAGCCATGCGGCTTAAGGAACGGGCAGGAACCAAGAGCCAACACCGCGAGCTTTTAAGTCGCAACGCGGTTTAGGGTGCCACTCCCAACGCCCAAATGTATGCTCCACCGACGAATTCATCGATCGTTCCGAGAAATACCTGGCCATTGACCACAATGGGACCCGTAGCTGGGGAATCAGTTGGGATTCGGATAAGCGTGGCTCCCGTCTTTGTGTCGATGGCGTAAAGCGTACCGCTATCCGCATGGGCGTACAGCACGCCGTTGGCGACGGCCACCGGGAAATGGGTCGAAACTGGAGCGGTCCAGATTACAGATCCGGTCGCGGCGTTCAGGGCGGTGATGGAATGTCCCGAGGTGTACAGGATCCCATTGGCAAGAGCAGCCGCGACGGAAGAACCGCCCAAGGTGTACCGCCAGATCGTATGGCCCGTAGCCGCGTCAAGAGCGAATGTGCCGGAGGTTGTGCTGGCGAAAACGATCGCCCCGGAGGCGACCATGCTGTTTCCACCGCCCCCGAGATGCCAGAGCAAATCGCCGGATTGGTTAAATGCGTAGCATCCATCTGCGCATACGAAAGCACGGCCGTTTGCCGCTGCGGCTGGGTAAGTTGCCGGCGCCTGAATGTTGTAATTCCAAAGGAGCTTTCCTGTCGCCTGATCTACGGCCCAGAAGGTTCCGCTACCGTCCGAGACAACGACTTTGCCATCCGCAGCCGTCGCCGGTAACGGGGAGTCGTAAAAGGTCATTGTGAGGTTGGCAGTCCATACGGTTGCTCCGTTGGTGGCGTTAACGGCGACCAGCTGTTGTCCGGAATTGCTGGAGAAGGCAACGCCTTTACTGATGGCTGCGGCCCCGTTAACGTAACCGTTTTGCCAGACGTAACCGCCCGAAGTTTCATCCAAGCCGGACAGGCTGGGGTCGGCGCCGTTGTCCCCCGCTACGATGATGTCCGCGTACGTGGTCAGCCCCGGCACCGGTACGGAGTTGCCCTCGCCGGCTGCGTACAACTCCATTTCCCAAAGCACTGTTAGGTTTTTCACGTTGCTGGCGTTGAGCACATTCTCATAAGGATTGAAGTAGGTTTGGCCGGCATCGAAGCCGACTTGCAGCCAAGATGTTTGGGCCATCAGTATGGAAGGAGGCACAAGGGCGAGCAGCACGGCGAACCGGCCAAGGAAGGGATACCGCATATGGAAACTCCAGCTGACAGCGCCCCACTTTACACCCGCGGGCGAGGCTTCGCAATAAGTTTTGTGTGGACCTGAAAGAGGCTCGCAGGGGCGTGAGACCGCATATACGCCTGCACGTGAAGCCTGTTCTGCTAGGTAATTGGCAAAGGTGGAATACATCGGGGCGAGGGATATCGCGACAACGAGACAATCTCCCGCCCCTCGGGTAAAATCAAGTCGCCATATGCATCGCCTTATACACTGGCGCGCTCTGCCCAGCGGCCTCTGATCCGCTCTGCTCTCGCTCGGCTTTACCTATTTCTCAGCTAGCAGCCAGGAGCCAGCAGTCAATGTCTAAATATGACGTCATCGTAATCGGCGGAGGCCATAACGGCCTGGTCAACGCCGCCTATCTTGCCCGTGCAGGCAAGAAAGTTCTGGTGCTCGAACGCCGTCACGTTCTTGGCGGAGCGGCTTGTACGGAAGAAGTCTTCCCCGGATTCAAGTTCTCGGTTTGCTCCTACGTGGTTTCGCTTTTGCGGCCGGAAATCATCCGCGACCTCGATCTTCCCCGCCACGGCCTGGAAATTCTGCCACTCGACGGCACCTTCACGCCCATGCCCAACGGCGATTACCTGTGGCGTGTAAACGATCACGGCAAGACCCATCGCGAGATCGCCCGCCACTCCAAGCTCGATGCCGAAGCCTACGACGAATTTGGCAAAGCCATGCAGGCCATGTGCCGCTTCGTGAAGCCGATTCTCAGCATGGTGCCGCCCGATCCGGCCACGTTGAATCCCAAAGAACTGATGAAGCTGCTGTTCATCGGTAAACGCTTTCAGGGCATGACCAGCGACGACAAATATAACCAGGTGCAATTGATGACCATGAGCGCCATCGATTTTCTCGACCAGTGGTTCGAAACCGATGTGCTCAAGGCCACCATGTCGGCGTCGGGCATCATAGGAACGTTTCTCGGCGTGCGTTCGCCGGGGACTGCCTACGTTTTGTTACACCATTACATGGGTGAAATTGACGGTGCATTCCGCTCCTGGGGATTCGCCCGCGGAGGCACCGGCGCTATCTCCAATGCGATTGCCGACGCCGCCCGTGAAGCTGGAGTCGAGATCCGCACCGAGACCGGGATCACGAATATCATCATCAAGTCGGGCAAAGCCAAAGGCGTTGTGCTCGCCAACGGTGATGAAGTCTATGCCGATGTGATTTCTTCCAGCCTTGATCCGCGACAAACTTTCGTCAGACTCATCGAGAAGGGCAATCTCTCCGATGAGTTTCTCGGGGAAGTCAATCGTTACAAGTTCCGCGGGTCTTCCGGCAAAGTAAACATGGCGCTGGATGCGCTGCCCAACTTCAAGTGCCTGCCCGGCCCCGGCGCGCATCTGCGTGGAGCGATTTCCATTTCGCCCAGCGTCGAATACATGGAGCGCGCTTACGACGATGCCAAGTATGGCAACTTCTCGCGCCGCCCCTATATTGACATGGTGATTCCGACGCTGACCGATCCTTCGATTGCGCCGCCGGGCAAACATATTCTTTCCTGCTTCGTCCAATATGCGCCCTACAAGCTGCGGCCCGGCCTTAACTGGGACGATCAGAAAGAAGCGTTCGGCAACAACGTCATCGACACCATCGCCGAGCACGCGCCCAATATCAGAGACATCATTCTGCACAAGCAGGTGATCACGCCGCTTGATCTGGAACGCGAGTGGGGCTTGAGCGAAGGCAACATCTTTCAGGGAGAACTCTCGCTCGAGCAGCTTTTCTTTCTGCGTCCGGTGCCGGGATACGCGCGATTCCGCACGCCGATCAAGAACCTTTATCTCTGCGGCTCGGCCACGCATCCCGGCGGCGGCATCATGGGTGGCCCCGGCCGCCTGGCAGCTTTGGAGATTCTCAAAGACGTTAAGGGAGCCGCGTAGCCATGGCCAGCACACGCGATGTCGTCATCATCGGCGGCGGCCACAATGGCCTGGTCACTGCGTTTTATCTCGCCAAGGCTGGATACAAGCCGCTGGTGCTTGAGCGCCGACCGCAGCCCGGCGGCGCGGCCATCACGCAGGAATTTCATCCCGGCTTTCGCTGCTCGACTTTGGCCCACTCTGCCGGCCCGTTGCGTCCCGATATTGTTCGAGACATGCAGCTGGAAAAACACGGTCTGAAGCTGATTAGCCCCGATGTCGCGACCGTTTCTTTGTCGCCTGATGGTCGCGCGCTCACGCTCTACCGGAATCTCGAGAAGTCAGCTCAGGAGATCAGCAAGTTTTCTCAGAAAGACGCGGCCCGCTATCCCGAGTTCCAGCAAACGCTGTCGAAAATCAGCAAAGTGATTGCTGAGGCTTTGGCGCTGACGCCGCCCGATATTGATCACCCCAGTCGAGGCGATCTATGGGGAATGTTGCAGACCGGTCGCGCGATTCGCAAGCTGGGCAAGAAAGATATGTACCGACTGCTGCGCTGGGGGCCAATGGCGGTCGCCGATCTGGTGGCCGAATACTTCGAGACTGAACTGCTGCGCGCGACCATCGCGGCTCGCGGAATCTTCGGCACGTTTCTGGGGCCATGGTCCGCGGGCAGCAGTTTGGTGCTGCTGATGCGCGCCGCAGGCGACGCGCATGCTTCGGGCCTGGCATCGTTTGCGGTAGGTGGGGCTGGTGCTATTACGCAAGCCATGGCTGCCGCCGCCACTGAGGTTGGAGCTGAAATTCGCAGCAATGCCGAAGTCATCGAAGTCACTGTCGGCAATGGCGTGGCTAGTGGCGTGGTGCTCTCGAACGGCGAGGAGATCAATGCGCGTGCAATCATTTCCAATGCGGATCCCAAGCGCACGCTGCTGAAGCTGGTCGATCCCATGCACCTATCGCCGGACTTCGTCATGAAGCTTCAGCATTACCGCATGCCGGGTACGGTAGCCAAAGTGAATCTCGCGCTTTCCGGGCTGCCCAAGTTCACCGCGCTGCAGGACAACGACAAAGCCCTGAGCGGGCGCATTCTCATCGCGCCCGAGATTGATTATCTGGAGCGCGCTTTCGATGAATCGAAATATGGTAATTTTTCGAAGCAACCATACCTGGAAGTGGCGATCCCGACGATCGGGGACTCCTCGCTTGCGCCTGCTGGCAAGCATGTGATGTCGATCTACATGCAGTACGCGCCGTTCAAACTTAAAAACAGTGATTGGGAAAAACAAAGGGTGGCGCTCGGCGACACGGTGGTCAAAACTCTTACCCGATATGCGCCCAACCTGCCGGAGTTGATCCTCAGTCACCAGATCATCACCCCGCAGGACCTCGAAGACATTTACGGACTCACCAGCGGTCACATCTTTCACGGAGAGCTGGCGCTCGATCAGTTCTTCACTATGCGTCCGCTGCTCGATTGGGCGAAGTACAACACGCCGATCAAGAATCTATACCTATGCGGATCAGGAACGCACCCGGGAGCAGGATTGACTGGTGGCTCCGGAGCAAACGCAGCGCGAGAGATATTGAAGCAGCTAAAGAAGTAGGTACTGATGTTTTCACGGGTGCTTCCCTGTGGCTCCAATCAGCGAGAGTAGTCGCCAACCGCTTTAGGGGCCGATCGCGAAAAGAGCGCCTACGCCATATCCGCCATATGGGGTCGTGCCGAAAAGATGTCCGCGATCGAATGTGAGGCCCGCGTTGGGCTCTTCTCCATCCGGATCGCCCAAAAAGTCGTGTAGCGTTGTTTCCGTCCAAGGAGAGCCCGGCGAGAGTTCAAAGACCGAACCCTTACGGCCCTCTCCGCCGGAATTGGTCGTTCCGTAGAGATTTCCTGATTTGTCCGCAATCACGCCGGCAGCTGGAGTTGATCCGTCGGTTCCATTAGTGAAGGCATAAAGCACGGTTTCAACCCACCAAGAATTTGTAGGGGAGATTTCAAATACAACGCCGTTGTCGTACTGTCCGGCGCTAGAGGCAGTGCCGTACAAGTTGCCATCTTTATCGATGATCATGTTAGCCAGCGGATAGGAGCCATCGATGCCACCGCTGAAATGGTACATAATTAGTTCCGTCCAGCTTCCTCCTTGCTGGGTGGGCGGCTTTAACTTGAAGGCGGTGCCAAATTGACTGTTGCCGCTCCCGGTGTAGGTTACACCATAGATTGCGCCATGCAGACCCAAGGTAAGTGCGGCTACCGGTTGTGCTCCGTCATTCGGGCCGCCGAACACATGCAGAATGGTTTCGGTCCACAACCCGCCTGGGCCAGCCGGTGGGGAAAGCTGAAAGGCTGTGCCTAAACCATAGCTACCCCCGTACCGTGTGGTGCCGTAGAGGTTACCCTTAAGGTCCATAACTAAGCCCGCCGACGGATTGCCGCCGTCGTCGGTAGCGCCGAAGAAACTGTACAGTACGGATTCCGTCCATGATCCGCCGGGCTGGGATGGCGGGGAGAGTTCAAAAATCACGCCGCAACCGCCGGGATAGCAATTCGCGATCCCGCCTGATGCCGTAGCGCCATAAAGATTACCTGCCTGATCGAGGATCAAGCTGCCCAGGGGATCCGCACCGTTAGTTCCGTCAAAGTCGAAAAGCACAGTCTCAGTCCAAGGCGCTCCGGGTGCGGCGGGTGGCGATAACTCGAATATGGTGCCACACCCTTCGGCGCAATTTGTGTAATTCCCGCCCACGGATGTCGTGCCATAGAGATTGCCTTGCTTGTCGGCAACCATGGCTGCATAAGGGGAAGCTCCGTAGCCATTGCCACCTTTGAAACGGTAGACCACATTCTCATTCGCGGCGAAGGCGCTGCTTACAAAAATCAGAAGAGCGATAGGCATCAGAAATCGGCTTAGTCTAATTGCGGATATTGTGGGACTCATGCTGTTCTCCTGAGCTCGGCTTGGACTACCGAAAGTCGGAAAGGTGCACCGGGAGCCGAGGGCTGAGCGGACACGCAGATGCTAGTCCCTGTGCAAACTTGCCGTCAAGATGAAAGGATTTGCAACTGTAAGATCCATCGATTCAGGCGCTGGCAAGGGCGCCTGTTTCATTCGTACCGCAAGGCCACCATGGGATCAACTCTAGCAGCCCGCCGCGCTGGGATGTAACTAGCCAGCGCACTTACCGCGATCAGCACCGCGCAAACTGCCACCAGCGTCGCCGGATCTGTCGGCTTTACTTCATACAATAAGTTCGCCAGCAGCCGTGTGACCATGCTTGCGCCGATCATTCCGATTGCCAGCCCCACACCCGTGAGTGCGAGGCTTTTGCTGAGCACCATTTGCAATACATCCGCCCGGCTGGCTCCCAAGGCTACGCGAATGCCGATTTCATGGGTGCGCTGGAGCACAGTAAAGCTCATAACTCCATACAGGCCAACCGCGGTGAGCAGCAACGCAATGCCAGCAAAAAGGCCGAGCAACATCGTCTGGAAGCGGGCCCGGCCGAGGTCGAGTGCCAGGTAATCTTCCATCGTCCGGACCTGATACAGAGGCGCGTCGGGATCCATCGCCGCCAGCACTTTGCGGACTTCGGTCTCCACCGTGCCTGGAGGCATCGCCGAACGAATCACCAGAATTGGCTGACCCCACATGAGCTGCGGCAGGGGAACATAGTACGCAGGCGGCGGGGCGGCGCTGAGTTTGCTGGTTCGGATGTCGCCGACGACACCTACGATCTCTCTGGTCTTGTATCGCGCCCGAGCGGCGCCATCGCCGGCGCCGATTGTAACGCGTCTGCCGATGGGGTCTTCGTTGGGGAAGAATTTGTTTACAAATTCCTGGGTAACGATCATGACCGGCGCCGAGTTGCGCTGGTCACGCTCGTCGAAAGTTCGACCCCGCAGCAGCGGAATCTGCATGGCCTCAAAGAAGCCCGGCACCACATCGTAGATGCCGGCGTCAGGCTCATTGGCTTCGGGAACAGGATGATCGAGCAGATTGAAAGAAATGCTCCAGCGGTCGTCGTACAACGGCAGCGGAATGGCACCGGCCGCGCCGCTTACTCCCGGCAAAGCTCGAATGCGAACGAAAAGTTCGCGGATAAACTGGTCTTGTTGATCGGGATTGTAGCGGGTCCCGGAGAGGTCGAAGGTTGCGGTCAGTACATGTTCGGGATTAAAGCCGAGGTCAGTATGGGTCAACCGATTCAGGCTGCGGATCAGCAGACCGGCGCCTGCTAGCAGTACGATTCCGACCGCCGTCTCCGCAATCACCAATCCGGAGCGCAACCGGTTATGGGCAGCTCCGGTTGTGCTGCCACGTCCGCCTTCACGCATGGCCTCGGTCAGGTTTGGTTTCGAAACCTGCAACGCCGGAACCAGGCCGAACACTATCCCGGTCACGACGGCCAAGCCTGCGGTGAAGAGCAGTACCCGGTAGTCGATGCCGATCTGCTCTGCCCGGGGAAGGTTGTCGGGAAACAGGCGCAAAACCGCAGACAGCGCCCATTCCGCCGCGCCGACGCCAAGCACCGCACCCGTAAGCGAAAGCAGCAACGATTCCGCAATCAGCTGACGCATGATGCTGCCGCGGCTTGCCCCCAGAGCGGCGCGGATAGCAATCTCACGCCCTCTGCTCATGCTGCGCGCCAACAGCAGGTTGGCGACGTTGGCGCAAGCGATCAGCAACACCAAACCCACGGCTCCGAAAAGAATCAGCAGCGGCTCTCGCGTGTCCCCAACGATAGCTTCGAGTTCTGACCTCGCCCCTAAGCCATCGTGTGAGTTGCTGGCTGGGTACTCAGCCGACAAAGCGTGCGAAATCGAGGCCAGATCGGCATTCGCCTGGGCTAGTGTGACTCCGGGTTTGAGCCGAGCTATCGCCTGCAACGAATGGCTCCCGCGCTGCTCGGTGGAAGGTTTGTCCTTAGGATCATCAACCTCGGCCTGGCGCGAAAATGTCAGCCAGAGATCACGTGCTTGCGCGCGCACCGGGAACTGGAAGCCTCGTGGCATCACACCCACCACCGTGTAGGCTCGGCCGGTAAGGTTTAGGGTTCGACCGATCACGTTGCGGTCGGCATTGAAATGTGCCCGCCAGAAAGCGTCGCTGAGAATCACCACGTGATGCCCAGGGGCATCCTCTGAATCAAGAAAAGCGCGGCCCACCGCCGGCTGCGTTCCCAGCAAGCGGAATAGGTTGGCCGACACGTTTTCAACGTTGACGTGCAACGGTTCGCCAATCCCGGTCAAGGTAGAGTCGTTGTCGTTATAGACAGAGACTTCCTGGAAGGAATGATTGCGAGCGCGAATATCCATGGCATCGGGATAGGACACGGGTCCTTGGGCAATCGCGGGAGCGCGCCTCGTATCGAAATCTCCCAGCGAGAGCAACTGCTGCGAATTCTGAAAAGGCAACGGACGCAGCAATACCGTGTTTACGATGCTGAAAATCGCCGTGTTCGCGCCGATTCCCAGCGCCAGAGTCAACACCGCAACTGCCGTAAATCCCGGCGTCTTTGCCAGAACTCGCAACCCGTAGCGAAAGTCCTGCATGAGCGATTGCATGCTTCACCCCTCGAAAGATACAGAGGCTCCGTGGCAATTCGGCTGCCATGCGATCACTGTTAAGTGATTGTCAAAGCTAGGCAAACAACGCGAGTGAGTTGAGGCGATGTTCGTTTCTGGGATGCCCTGTACGAGGCCGCACAACGCGCTCAGTTTTACTATTCGATTCCCAGTTGTTTTCGGGCTTCCGGGCTCAGGCGTTCCGGGCCCCAGGGCGGAGTCCAGACGACGTTGACACTGGCGTTGCGAATGCCGGGTAACTGTTCCAGCCGTGCCTTCACCTGCTCACTGATGGTCACATGGGCGGGGCAGCCCTGCGAAGTCAGCGTCAGGTCGATGGTGACGTCCTGCCGGTCGCCGGTCTCGTCGGTAGCCGCTGCATCAAAGCGAACACCGTAGATCAGTCCCAGATCCACGATATTCACCGGAATCTCAGGATCGTAGCATTGCTTCAAGGCGCCTAGAACGTCAGTTTCCGTGACAGTAGACATGACATGCTCCTAAACGATAAGTTTACCTCACCTTATGACCCCTGAACTGAAGCAGAAGATTCAAATTTCGCTGGGAGCGGCGATCCTGATCGCCGGCGTCCGGACAGCCTACATTCTTTACCAGCGTTACGAGGAGGCGCATCCCGCCACCACGCGGGAGCTGCCGCTGAATGCCGACTACTACGTTGTGCCTAAAAAGCTTCATGCCTACGATTTGCAGTCGGCAAAGGATTTGACCAAGCAGCCGGTCTGGGTGAAGGAGGGCTATCGCTACACCTACTATCCCTACGAGCACGGTCGCCCGGATTTCAAACAGGAAGCAGGACTGCTGTTGCCCATCGAAAAGCTGCAAGTCACCGATGTGGTCGCGGAGGCCGCGCCGGGACAGCCCGGCCAACGGCAAGTGCTGGCAGTGTTCGACAAAGATGGCAAGAGCTATGCCGTGCCCATCGGCTCGGTGAAGGGCAGCGATTACCAGATTTACTCCGACGAGATGCTCTACATTCAGGATCCGCACGAGCTCTACAAGCACTGGACGGCTGAGACTTGGGCGGTGATCGACCAGCACCAAGTGAAGCCGGGGATGAATGAATTGCAAGCGGATTTTGCCATTGGCATGGGGATTCCCGAGCGCTCGAGCGATCCGCAACAGCTGAAAACCGTGAATTATCCCAACGGGGGCAAACCGGTGAGCATTACCTATCGCGACGGGAAGGCGGCGGAGATCAAAAACGGGTCTTGAGGCATCCGCTATTTGATGGGTGGAGAATCCGCAGTGGCCGTTTTCTCAGCATCGCCGTGGATCACGCCATCTTCGCCGGCATAGAACGAACGATGTTCCGGGTCTTGTTGTTTGGGCTTCAGAAGAAGGTCAAACCCATCTTTGTGAGGATGGAAACTCACCGTGTAGTCGCCACGATCAGGGTTCACCATGCGTCGGGTGAATGACCCGGTATGCACTAAATCGGCCAGTGAATCGGCATATTTGTGGTTTTTTCGGTTGTAGAGACGTTGCGCCCGCAACACGGTGCGCATGTAACCCAGGGCAATGGCTTCGGAATCGGAGTGGGCGGGATCTCCGGGGAACTTGGGTTGATAAGTGGTCTGCGCGGACGCCAACAATCCCGCGCCTATCGCGCCCACCAAAACCCCAATCGTTGCCCAACGGTAACCATTTCTCATTGCCTTCTAACTCCTTCTTTTTAAACTGCTTTCTATGTTACTCCCGTAATTGCCTTAGGCTTCACGAAGCTTTCTATCCGGGGTGAATGCAGCTATTCTAAGGCCCATACATCGCTCTTAGGAATTACTATGAAAGCGACTGCCGCAAAAACCGCACTTGCGAAAAAACCGCCCATCCGCCTGGCCGTGGTGGAAAGCGATCCACTACGGTTCGTAGGATTTCGAGCATTGTTTGACAACGAACCCGACTTCGAACTGCTCTCAGCATCACTCGCGGAACTCGGCACCTTGCAAAACATTGACCTGGTATTGCTGGGCAACCGCACCGGTCAGAATCTTTTTGATGTGATGGCCAGCATGAAGGCTGCACGCCCCGACCTGCGCATTATCGTTACTGGCTCCGGCATCGATGAAGAGACCATCCTGAAGGCCATTGCAGCGGGCGCCAAGGGTTATGTGGATGAGGCAGCGTCCCCGGCGGAATTTGTGCAAGCCATCCGCGTAGTAAACGAGGGTTCGGTGTGGGCGCCGCGTCGCGTGCTCTCGCTGTTCATCGAGCGGGTGTCGTCTTCTCCGGGAAGAATCTTTCCTGCGGGCCGCGTGACTTTCACCGATCGCGAAAAAGAAGTTCTGGAAATGCTGGTGGCCGGACGTTCCAACAAAGAAATCGGCGCAGCGCTAGGGATCGAAGAGCGCACCGTCAAAGCCCATGTGGCAAAACTGATGCGCAAGGTGGGAGTGCAGAACCGGATAGCGCTCTCCGTTCATGCCATTACGCACTCGCTGGTGACCGCGAAGTAGGCGGTTACCAAAGGACAATTACCTCCGTAATCTTGCCCGTTTTCCGATCCTGACTCATACTCGCCTCACCTACCACAGAACCTGGGAGACGGGGTTGGGAACGGGGATTTAGGGTCACCGTTGCCGACCCCGCATTTTTTTGATGCCTCAAATACTAGTATCTCTCGTTCCACCTCCCGGCAACCAATCCCTAGCTCCGTGAATCCTTTAGACTTGTGCTCGAAACACAGGTGAAAGCCGCTCCAGGTTTGACACGGCATTTGCCGGATGCTACCGTCCCACTTTCCCGCCACATGCGTCAGCGACTCGAGTACGCGCTCGCCTGGATACTGATCAAGCTCATCGGATCGTTGCCGCGTCCACTGGCCCGGGCGGCAGGGGTCACCCTCGCCTTCATTGTTTATGTGCTGCATCCCCGGTTGCGCCGGGTGGGCATGCGCAACCTGGCCCTGGCATTCCCAGAGAAAAGCAAGCGTGAGCACAGGCGAATTCTGCGCGGGGAGTTTCGCTCGCTGGGCCGGCAAGTCGCCGAGGTCACTTTGTTCCCCAAGTACACCGTAGAGAATGTGACCCAGGCGGTCGTGTATGACGGATTTGAGAACTATGAACGGGCGTTTGCCCGCGGCAAAGGAGTCCTGTTTCTCACCGGACATCTTGGCGGTTGGGAGCTGTCAGCCTTCGCCCATTCGTTGCAAGGTCATCCGCTGCACGTTCTGATGCGTCCCCTGGACAACGTCTATCTCGACAACATGACCCGGCGCTACCGCACCATGCATGGCAACAAAACCATCGACAAAGACAGCTCTCCCCGTGCTTTACTGGCGGCCATGAAGGCAGGTGAGGTGGTCGGCATTCTGATGGATACAAATATGACTCCGCCACAAGGTGTCTTTGTAGATTTCTTTGGGATTTCGGCGTGCACAGCGGTGGGACTGGCAAAAGTTGCGCAGCATACCGATTCGGCGGTGGTGCCAACGTTCACGATTTGGGACCCGGTCTTGCGAAAGTACCGGCTGCGCTTCGATCCCGCCGTTGAACTTGTTCGAACGGAAGATGACAACGCCGATGCAGTGACGAACACGGCCCGCTTTAACAAAATCATCGAAGACTACGTGCGACGCTATCCTGATCAGTGGCTGTGGGTGCACCGCCGCTGGAAGACCCGGCCAGAGGGGGAGCAGCCGCTTTACTAGAGGCCACGGAACGGATCGCTGAGAATCACCCTACGGCTTCATCGAGTCCGCAGGCACTACTGTCCGGCCACTCTTGGCAAATTCCAGTGTTGCCAAATACTGATGATTCGGACCAGGAAACACGTAATGCCGCCAACACCGGCAGCTACGTTCGAAGGGAAGCGCAGCCTGTTTGCGGCGATCATGCAGGCTGAACCGACAAGCGCCGCAGTTGCGTAGACTTCGAACCGCAAGACATTGGGAACTTGGTTTAGAAGAACGTCCCGGATGGTTCCTCCGCCCACGCCGGTGATCGTCCCCAGCATGACCGCGACCAGCGGATTCATCTTGTGCAGCATGGCTTTCTGCGTGCCCGCAATCGCAAACATTGCTAGACCCGCTGCATCCAGAGCCTGAAGGGCCGGGACAGGAATGGCTCGCACGTAGGGATGAAGGAAGAAAACGAGTGCCGCACCGGTGAAGGCTACGATCGGATAACGCCAATCTCGTAAAGCTGCAGGCGGAAGCGCTCCGAGCAAAATATCCCGAACGATGCCCCCTCCCAAGGCCGTGCAGAAGGCCAGAACCATAATTCCGATGAGGTCAAGATTTCCGTTGACGGCGGCCAGGGCGCCTTCCACCGCGAACACCAGTGTTCCGGCGATATCGGCCACAAGGAGCAAGCGGTCTTTGACATCGGTTCCAAATACTTGTACGGATTGTGTCACGAGGCTCTCCTGTGGTGCACAATTCTATCTGCATCATGGGTCATTCCGGGGAATGGGATGAGTCCTCAGAACCAGTCGCTGCGGTAGGCGATCCACCAGCTCACGTACACGATCGGGATAGTAGCGGCTAATGCCCACCAGATCGGCAGAACGATGTCGGCAAGTATTCCGAGCACGGCGAAACAAAGCCAGAAGATCTTGCGCTCCATATCAGCATTCTAGCCCCGGCTTTCCTTTCCCGCGGCAAACGTATAAAAAGGTGCAATGGAGCGTTCGGCCAGTCATCGTTCGGTCACAGATCGTTCGCTCAAAGAAGTGGCCGATTTCGTACACGCCCGTCTAGTGGGGGATGGAGCCGTGCACCTGCACGGAATCGCGAGCGTGTCGTCAGCCTCGGCGGGTGACTTGGTCTTCGTGGAGGATGAAAAGAATCTCGCGCTGGCATTGCAGTCGAAGGCATCAGCAGTGATTGCGGGAGACTTTGCTGCCGACATGGTGTGCGCCAAGCCGCTGCTTTTACATTCGCAGCCGCGCCTGGGATTTGCCCGAGCGGCGCAGTTGTTCAATCCACCCTTAGAACTGAAGTCTGGAATCCATCCCAGCGCGGTTGTGCATCCTTCCGCGAAAACCGGAAACGACGTAACCGTTGCCGAGCGCGTGGTCATCGGCAAAGGAGTACAGATCGGCGATGGCACGCGAATCGGGGCGGGCAGCGTGATCGGTGAGAGTGTGGCGATGGGCCGAGATTGTGAGCTATACCCGAACGTCACGATCTATCCCGGCGTGCGCCTGGGTGATCGCGTCATTCTTCACGCTGGCGCCGTGCTCGGCAGCGCCGGTTTTGGCTACGTACGCGACCGTGCAACGGGCCGCCACGAGAAGTTTCCCCAGATTGGACGTCTCGAGATCGAAGACGACGTCGAGATCGGCGCGAATTCCACCATCGACCGCGGAGCGCTCGAGGTAACGCGCATCGGCCGGGGAACGAAAATCGACAATCTCGTGCACGTGGGACACAACTGTCAAATCGGCGAAGATGTGGTGATCGCTGCCCAGACCGGGCTTTCAGGCAGCATCACCATTGAAAAGAACGTCGTGCTGGGCGGACAGGTGGGCATCGGTGAACACGCAAGGATCGAAGAAGGCGTTATGCTGGGCGGGCAGGGAGGCGTTCTTCCTAACAAAGTGCTGCGCGGAAATGGCGTAGCTTTTTGGGGAACTCCAGCCAAGCCGGTGCGTGAATACTTAAGGCAGTTGGCGGCTTTGGCACGGTTGGCAAAAAAGGAGTAATGAGCTTGTGGCGATTCTAGTGGTCGGCGGGCATTCGCGGAGTGTGGGTAAGACCAGCGTAGTCGCCGGTCTCATTGCGGCTCTGCGGGAATACGACTGGACCGCATTCAAGATCACGCAATACGGCCACGGTATCTGTTCGCAGAACGGCGAGTCCTGCCACTGCGCCACTGACGATCACAGTTGGGCGATATCAGAGGAGAAAAACCGCGCGGGCGACTCCGATACTTCTCGATTCCTGGCTGCTGGGGCAGCGCACGCGTGGTGGGTGCGGACAGAACAGGGACGACTGGCGGAAGCTCTACCCACAATCCGCCGCAAGCTGGCGGATGCTAAGAATGTAATTATGGAATCGAACAGCATCCTGAAGTTCGTAAAGCCCGACCTCTATTTGACGGTCTTGGATCCGGCAACCGCAGACTTCAAGCGATCGGCACAGGAGTTTCTTGACCGGGCGGACGCGGTCATATTGCATGAGACAAACGGTGAACAGGCTTGGAGCGGAGTTTCGATGAAGCCGGTTGCCAACCGCCCAGTCTTTTCTGTGAAGCCGCCGCGGTACGTTACCCCGGACTTGGCCAATTTTGTGAAAGATAGCCTCAAAATTCATGACCACAGAGGGCACTGAGGAACACAGGGAATTCGCTGTCGTTCCTCTGTGCTCTCTGTGACCGCTGTGGTTAGGATTTTACCGGCTCGAATACATTTCAATGATCCGCTCAATCGCACGGCGGCACACCGCGCAGAAAGAATCGTGCCGGGTGAACATGATGCAATTTTCCTGCGGCCGGTAGTATCCCTGGGCCTCGTAGTTCGCGCCTTCGAACGCGCCTACGCGGTCCGAATACTTGTCGCTGGCCAGCATAGTGTCTTCTTTCTGGCGCTCTTCTTTAAAGAGTTTGTCCATCTCAGATTCGGGAAGTTTCTGCGCCCGAATCTCGCGCCGCTGCGCTTGAATGTCATGCTCCATGGCCTCGAAATCTTCTTTGGGCCAAGGTGTCGGCACCGGCGTACCGGCGACAACCAAGTCTTTCCACTTGAGATTGGCAGGATCGAGCAGCGCGGTCGCATTCGGCTCCCAGGGTTCAATCTTCCTGGAGGGAGGAAGATAAGCCACCTGCGAGGTGAAGTATTCGTCGGCCAGCCCGGCAATGTGGTGCCCGAATTCGTGAACGAAAACATAGGGCGCCCACTCGCTATCAGCCGCCACCGTCGCATAAAGATTGAAGATTCCACCGCCGCCATAAGTTTCGCCGTTCACTAGGATTTCAATGAACTCATAAGGCGCATAGGAAGCAAAGTCGCGCATGGCGCGGTTCTCGGGAGTGAGAATGTAACGTTCGGTATCAAAGGTGTCGTAGGTGGTGCCCAGCGGTGAACGGCGGTGAATCCCGTTGGAGGGGCGCGAAATACCAGACTCTTCCGCAGGCGGGCAAAGTCCCCAGACGTTGAAATCGGCGCGGTGCTCGCGAAAGGGCGAGCGGGTGAATAATATCTCGGTGAAGTGACGCGCGTCGTTCTCGAATTTCGTGCGCTCGGCGGCAGTGTAGCCATCGCCCATGATCAGCAGATCTACCTTGGTCGCAGGCTCACCGCTCTTCTGGATGGTCAGTAGCGGCCCAGGTGAAGGCGGACGTGAAGTGTCGATGAACTTGTCTTTCGGATCAATGCGAGTTGTCCATATTTCATGAAACTGGCCTTCGTCGCGCCTCTTCAGAACAATCTTTACCGGCGCCTCTGGAGCAGGGAAGCGGAGCGACTCGGAAAATGTGCGGCTGGCGTTCTTGGCTTCTTGGGTCGTGATCCACTCGCCATATACGGAACTGAATCCGCGGGAGTAGAGCACGCGCTCGCTCGCTTGATCGCGCACTTCGAAGAAATAGTTCCCGAGGTTAGTGTCATCGACAGTTTTGGCCATATCACCAGGCCAGGGCAGCGGCTCGATGACGATGCGATCGACGCTGAAAAGTTCGTGGGTTGCATCGCCGGTGTGGTAATAGTCCAAGCGCATGGTGGCCGGAGCAGCCAAGGCGGCGAACGAGAAGCAGAACAACAAGGACACGACGAGCATTGATTTGTAGCGCATGGTCAGCATTGTAGGGAAGTTAGCGCATGTAATACAAAGATCATGCGAGGCAATACTGAAGCCGGCATGCGTGTTTGTTATCCTGCGGTGTGGGGAGAATTCACAGAAACGCCTGGCTGCTGGTCCTGCTTTCGGCGGGATTGCAGATTTTGGTTTTTCCTCTGCCTGATTTCTACCTTCTGGGATGGGTCGCGATCACGCCACTGCTGGTGGCCCTGCTGCGCGCCCGGCCGCCGGAGACGCTGCAAATCCGCGCCGGGGTAAAGCTGCTTCCCGCCAGGCCCCTACAAGCTTTCCTAATGGCGTACGTGTGTGGAATCCTCTGGTATGCCGGGACCTGCTATTGGATCTACGACGTAATGCACCAGTACGGCGGAGTGAATACGCCGGCAGGTTTGGGCATTTTGATTCTCTTCTGTATGTATCTGGCGCTCTACCACGGATTTTTTGGGCTGCTCGTCAGCCTGCTTGCGGGCAGCTCTCACTTCAGCCGGCGGGCGCTGCTGCTGTCGCCAGTGGCCTGGGTTGCGGTCGAACTGGCACGTACGCGGATCACCGGATTCCCCTGGGACTTGCTGGGAATCAGTCAAGTGGATAATATTCCGCTGGCCCGGATCGCGACCGTGACGGGGGTATACGGACTCTCTTTCGAAATCATGGTGGTGAACGTGGCCTTCGCTGCGGCTTTCCTGGTGCGACGCGAGAAGCGCAAGCAGTTGTTTCTGGCTGCGCTGGCTGCAGTAGTAGTTCTTCAATCCGGACGGCTGATTCCGGCGCCTGTAATCCCCGCGGATCGCACGGCAACGTTAGTCCAGGCAAATGTGCCGATTCTCGATGGCTCGGATTGGACGAAAGAGTATTTTTATTCCACGCTGCGAGACTTGAGCAAAGTCAGTATGACGGGCCAGAATTCGTCACATTTGGTAGTCTGGCCGGAGTCTCCAGCGCCTTTTTTTACCAGTGATCCCTTGTTCCGCGATGCGGTCAGCAATCTGGCGCGGCAAGCAAACACCTGGGTTCTGGCCGGCAGCATTGGGATTCGCAACGCTCCGCTGACTCCAGGTGGGGCAACCGAAATCTATAACTCGGGTGCGCTGGTGAGTCCGGCAGGCGAATGGACTTCACGTTACGACAAGATTCACCTTGTGCCTTTCGGTGAGTACGTTCCGTTCAAACACGTGTTCGCTTTTGCGGGCGGATTAACCAAAGAAGTCGGAGACTTTTCGCAGGGAACATCGCATGCGCCGCTCGATGCCGGCGGAGCGAAATTAGGTGTATTCATCTGTTACGAGTCCATCTTCCCGGATGAAGTGCGCCAGTCTGCAAACGAGGGCGCGCAGGTCTTCGTCAACATTTCCAACGACGGATGGTATGGCGACAGCGGCGCCTACGCACAGCACCTCAAGCAGGCTCGCATGCGGGCGGTCGAAAATGCCCGCTGGTTGCTGCGCGACACCAACACCGGGGTTACCGCCTCGATCGATCCCTACGGCCGAATCGTAGCCAGCGTCCCGCGCAAAATCCGGACATCGCTCGAGGCGCCTTACGCGCTGTCGAACCAAACCACTTTCTACACCCAGCGTGGAGACTGGTTCGCATACGCCTGTGCGATAATTTGTTTGCTGGCACTTTTTATCCCGAAGCCGCAATCTACGAGGTCGTGACTATGAATGTTGAACTCGAACAGGAATACGCAGTGCTGAAAGACAAAGTCCGCGAACTCCGGGAGTACCTTTGACACGAGCAAGCTGCGTCAGCAACTAAGCGAATTGGAAAAGCAAGTTGCCGACCCGAACTTCTGGTCCGATCCCAAGAAATCCCAGCAAGTAATGCGCGAGAAAAAGCGCATTGAAGATGGTCTGGCCACTGAGGCCGATCTGCTGCGACGCACCGATGACATTGCTGCTTACTTTGATCTGGCACGCGAAGGCGAGTCGGTTGATGGTGACTTGCGCCGCGAGATTACCTCTCTGCGCGAACGGGTCGATCAATTGGAAACCGAGACCCTGCTCTCCGGAGATCACGACGCGCTTAATGCCATTGTGACGATTCATCCTGGGGCCGGCGGCACCGAGTCCCAAGACTGGGCGGACATGCTGCTGCGAATGTATTTGCGATGGGCGGAGCGCCAGGGTTTCAAAACCGTTCTCTATGACTACCAACCTGGGGACGAAGCGGGGCTGAAGTCGGCCACCTTCGCAGTCAACGGCCAATATGCTTTCGGGCTGCTGACCAGCGAAATCGGTGTGCACCGACTGGTGCGGATCTCTCCCTTTGACCAGGCCAAGCGTCGGCACACATCGTTTGCCAGCGTCTATGTATCGCCGGAAATCGACGACAGCATCGAAGTCATCATCAAGCCAGAAGATTTGCGGATTGATACCTACCGCTCCAGTGGCAAGGGCGGGCAGCACGTGAATACCACCGACTCGGCGGTACGGATTACCCACATTCCCACCGGAATTGTAGCCGCCTGCCAGAACGAGCGTTCACAGCACAAGAACAAGGATCGCGCCATGAGCATGCTGCGCTCGAAGCTCTATGAGTTTGAGATGGAGAAAAAGCGCGAAGCCACCAAGAAGATCGAGGCCTCAAAGCTGGATATCGATTTCGGCTCGCAGATCCGTTCCTATGTTTTACAGCCGTATCGCCTGATCAAAGACCACCGCACCAAGATGGAAGTTGGCGACGTGGATCGCGTGATTGATGGCGATCTACAGCCGTTTATCCGGGCCTACTTGCAGATGCGGAGAGGTGAGAAGGCGGACCAGAACTAGAATCTGTGCCATCATTCCTGCTGATGTTCCTTTCGTAACGTTACCTCCCACGAAAAAACTGGAAAGACCCTCACCTCTGTTTGATCCTGTAGTGTCAGAGATTTTGGAGACAAGACCAGACCTATGCCACGCATGATCGATCTGATTCGCGCTTCGGCGGTGCCGTCCGGATTGATGCATTCGGCCGCCCGAGGCGGCCTTGCCGTACCCCCGCAGGAAATGATCGAGATTCTGGTGCATCTGGCGACCGAGAACAAAGTATTCGCGCAGCAGGCACGGCTTACGTTGGCAGGGTGGGACGAAGCCTCAGCCCGTGATGCCGCGGCCAATCCGGCAACTTCCAAGGAAGTGTTGAACTACCTGGCTGATCCCCAGAATCTAAGGCCGGGGTTACTGCCGCGGTTGCTGGAAAATCCATCAGTGAGTGCGGAATCCATCATGACCCTCGCAGTCTCTGCAACTCGAGAGCAAGTAGAGACCATGTTGAGCAGTGCGCGGGTCAACGCGGCGCGGGAAATCCTGAACGTGCTTAGGTCAAATCCGAATCTCACAGAAGCTGAAACCAAAGTAATCCAGGAAAGCGCGCCGGCGTTGGAGGTTCCAACTTCGACCGAGGCGGACGATGCAAGCGGGGATGCTTCTGAGATTTCCGAAGAAGCCCTCACTGCTTATCTCTCTGAGCACGCGGCAGAAATCGTTGCCGAAGCAAGCAAAGCGTTCCAGCCGATTGGCGGAACGTACGAAGAAGTCGCAAGCGAGGTCCACGCGATGCCGGCCGAAGCCTCGGCGTCGGTCACACCAGATGGGGGAACCAGCGGAGCGGCGGCGGCTGCCAGGCGGGCGCCCATCAAGAAGGCAATCCTGAGCACCGACGAGCAGCGGGGCAGCGCCCTGCAAAAGATTGCTAAGTTGGACATCAAAGGCCGCATCCAGTTAGCGATGAAAGGGAACAAAGAGGAGCGCTCACTGTTGATCCGCGATGGCACAAAGATCGTGGCGCTGGCCGTGCTCGAGTCGCCCAAGGTGACGGACGGTGAAGTCGAGAGATTTGCCGGACAGAAGAATGTCCTGGAATCCGTGCTGCGCGCTATTCCCATGAAACGGCGATTCATTAAGCAATATCCCATCGTCCGTGCCCTCACCTCCAATCCGCGAACCCCAATCGACGTTTCCCTGGGATTGATCAAACACCTGCTTACGCAAGACCTGAGACACCTTTCCGGCAATAAAGAAGTTTCTGACACCGTGCGCAAGCTCGCGCTGAAAATGTTCAAGCAAAAGCTGGATACGACTAAGAAGGGCGAATAGCGGGATCCGATTGGCGTCTCTTCCTTCACACCACTACAATGTTCCGGTATGGCTTCGTCTCCCGACGATCCTATTACTGACCTGCTGAAACGTGCCAGGACCATCGCGGTAGTCGGACTCTCGAACAGCCCGTTGCGTCCCAGTCACGGAGTTTCGGCATACATGCAAACCCACGGCTATAAGATTATTCCAGTGAATCCTGAAATTAAGGGTTCGCTGGGCGAGAAGGCGTATCCATCTTTGCGAGATGTCCCGGAGAAGATCGACATTGTGAACATTTTTCGTCGCCCGGAATTTGTCGGTGAAGTAGTGGATCAGGCGATCCAGCTCAAAATTCCAGCCGTCTGGATGCAGGAAGAAGTCATCAACGAAGCCGCTGCAGAAAAAGCGCGGAAAGCGGGAATATTTGTGATGATGGACCGCTGCATCCTGAAAGAGCACAAAGCGCGTTTCGGGTAGATCTTCCCGTCAGCGTGCCATTCAAGCTCTTACGAAAATCACCGTAGCATCGTCGCGAAGACCGGTTCCGTTGGCAAAGGCGCGAACATCGGCCAGGATGCTCTCAGCGGATGCCTCCGGTTGCAAGACATGGTTTTGCAAGCGCTCGGCCCCATACTCCGCTTGGTCGCCATTTTCCGCTTCGGTGATGCCGTCGCTGTACAACACCAGGCGAGAGTCTTTCGGCAAGTCAACTTCGATCTGCGAATAATCTCCGGAGCCGATTCCTAGCGGCATGCCTTTCTCGGTCTCTACGAAACGCGCCGTGTCTCCTGTAATCAAGAGCGGCTGTAGATGGCCGGCGCTGGCAAACAGCAGTTTGCGGCGAGCGGGATCGAGCACGGCATACACCATGGTCACAAATCTTCCGGCAGGGAAGTCCTCGACCAACAGGCGGTTCAGCTTGGTCAGCACTTCGCTGGGCGTGCAGCTGGTTTCAGCCAGTGAGCGCAACATGCCGCGCGTTGCCGACATCAGCAGAGCAGCAGCCGTGCCTTTGCCCGCGACATCGGCGAGCACCAGCGCCCAGCAGCCATCGCCCATGGGAATGAAATCGTACCAATCGCCGCCCACCGCCCCAGCGGAGATAGAAAACGCGGACACCGCAAATCCCGGAATGTAAGGCGAACTCTTAGGCAACAGAGCCTGCTGAATGGTGCGGGCTTCCTGGGCCTCGCGGCTCATCTCCTGGCGGCGATCTTGTTCATCGCGAAACCGGCGAGCGTTGTGAATCGCCACGGCAACGTCGCTGCACAGCGCTTGCAGCAACCGGATCTGCTCCAGAGGAAACGCATCCAGTTGATGATGCGAGGTGCTAAACACGCCGACCAGTTGACCGTCCACATGAAGCGGAATGGCAACTTCAGAAAGCGTCGATTCTTCGCACCCAATGTAATAAGGATCGACGCGCACATCCGGGGCGTAGCGCATTTGCCCGGTAGCGGCGACGTGGCCAACCATTCCTTCTTTTCCAATCTTCAGGCTGTGGCCGGGTCCGTGGGCGTCGCATCCGTCGCATCCACAGGCGCTGGCCAGCACCAACTCGCCGCGCTCTTCATGGTGCAGGTAGATGTCCGCATCGATGCACCCAAAGGAGCGAGCTACGTCGTTGACCACCATGTCGATGAGTTCATCAAGATCGAGAATTGACGATATCTTCTGGGACGCTTTATGCAGCTTGAGGAGATCCTCCACCTGCTCGGTATGCAGCGGTCGGGACGCGAAAGGCGCGGTGACTGCGGTGGTAGGACTGGTCGACACGACATCCTCCGGCAAGTGAGCCAACTATCAAAATAGATGAGAATCGTACCGGCCGGGATTCGCCTTTTTTTCGTGCATTTGGGTTGAGTTGTCGCCTGGATCCCCAGGCTTGCGTCCGGTTTTTGGACGCTAACCTGGGGGTAGGAACCCGCTGCCCTTCACGCCCTCAGCGACGCCATATCAATCACAAAGCGGTACTTCACATCGCCTTTAAGCAGGCGCTCGTAAGCTTGGTTGATCTGCTGAATCTTGATCAGTTCGATGTCGGCGGTGATGCCGTGATCGGCACAGAAATCGAGCATCTCCTGCGTTTCCTGAATGCCTCCGATGCCCGAACCCGCCAGACTGTGGCGTCCCATGATCAGGTTGAACACAGAAACCGGCAACGGCTTCGATGGCGCTCCCACCATAACCAGCGTGCCATCGCGTTTCAGTAAAGCGAGATACGGATTCAGATCGTGCTCCGCCGAAACTGCATCCAGAATGAAATGGAAACTTCCAGCGTGCTTGAGCATGTCGTCGGCGTTATTAGAAACCACGACCTCATCGGCCCCAAGACGCCGTGCGTCTGCGGCTTTGTTCGGCGATGTGGTAAACAGCACAACGTGAGCGCCCAAAGCATGAGCGATTTTCACGCCCATGTGGCCAAGGCCGCCCAAGCCCACGATGCCAACCTTCTGCCCTTTGCGAACATTCCAGTGCCGCATCGGTGAATAAGTAGTGATTCCGGCGCAAAGCAGCGGTGCAGTAGCAGCAAGATCCACCTTGTCGGAAACTTTCAAAACGAAGGCCTCGTCCACGACGATGCTGTCGGAGTAGCCGCCATACGTGACTCCGCCGAGCACTTTGTCTTCGCCGTTGTAGGTGAAGGTGGGAATACTCTCGCAGTATTGTTCTAGACCGGCGCGGCAGTTTTCGCATGTGCGGTCTGAATCCACCAGGCAGCCGACGGCGGCAAGATCGCCCGCTTTGAATTTCTTCACTGCCTTGCCGACGCGGACAACTCTGCCGACAATTTCGTGCCCCGGCACGCACGGATAAACCGTCGCCAGCGCATCATGCCACTCATCGCGGACCTGGTGAAGGTCCGAATGGCAAACTCCGCAGTAGAGAATCTCAATCTGCACATCTTGCGGGCGAGGTTCGCGACGCTTGATGGTGTCCGGCGCGAGTGGTGAGGTCGTGCTGCGCGCCGAATAGGATTTCACCGAATAAGTTGTAGGAGTGCTGGAGCGAGTTTCTTCCGGAGCGGAAATAGTTGAAGCTGGGGGATTCATACGGGTAGTTCTCCTTTGTACCTTAGACGCACAGGCCAGCAGGAAGGGTTCAGAAGATCAGGCTGAGTGACCGAGATTAGGAAGCCTACTCAGAGCTCTTCCTGCTCCTCTTCTTCTTAATTTCTTCCAGTCTTTCGCTAATTCTTTTTTCTAGTCCTTCATTTGTCGGCTGGTAATAGCTGCGATCCCGCAGGTTGTCCGGCAAACATTGCATGTCCGCGACCTTGTCTTCCAAGTCGTGGGCGTATTTGTATCCCTGGCCGTAGCCCATGCCTTTCATCAACCCGGTTGGAGCATTGCGGAGATGCAACGGCACCGGCTCAGCCGCAGTTTGTTCCACATCTTGCTGAACTTCGGAATAAGCGGTATACAGCGCATTCGATTTCGGAGCGACCGACAAATACACCACCGCCTGCGCCAAAGCCAGATTGCCCTCCGGCATGCCGATAAAATCGACCGCATCGCGCGCGGCCATACAAAGCGCGAGCGCGCCAGGATCGGCTAGGCCGATATCTTCGACTGCCATGCGCACCACACGGCGGGCGATGTACAACGGATCTTCTCCAGCTTCCAGCATGCGCGCCAGCCAGTAGAGCGCCGCGTCAGGATCGCTGTTACGCACGGATTTATGTAACGCAGAGATCAGGTTGTAGTGCTCTTCGCCGGCTTTGTCATAGAGCAAAACACGCTTCTGCAGTGCATCGTGGACGATGGAATCAGTGATTTCATCTGGACGATCGGTGCTAGCACCGGCCAGCGAAGCCGCAACTTCGAGCGCGTTGTAGGCGGTCCGCGCATCGCCGCTGGAATAGGAGGCAATCTTGGCCAGCACCTCGTCGGACGCATGAAGGTTCAGGGCTCCCAGGCCGCGCTCTCTATCGTTCAAAGCGCGCTTGAGCAGCACTACGATTTGCTCCTCTGTCAGCGGCTTCAGCGTATATACCCGGCTGCGCGAGAGCAAAGCCGAAATAATTTCAAACGATGGATTCTCCGTTGTCGCGCCGATCAGGCGAATATTTCCCTTTTCTACATGGGGCAGAAAAGCGTCTTGTTGAGCTTTATTGAAGCGGTGAATCTCATCGACAAAGACGATAGTGCGCGTGCCGTACTGGCGGGCGCGTTCGGCCTCAGCCATCACTTGCTTGATTTCCTTGATTCCCGCGAGTACGGCGGAAAACTCGATAAATTCGGCCTTCGTGACGTGAGCAATGATCTGCGCCAGCGTGGTTTTACCAGTCCCCGGAGGCCCCCAAAAGATGAGCGAGCCCAGATCGTCGCGCTCAATTTGCGTCCGCAGTGGCTTGCCGGGAGCAACTAGGTGCTCCTGTCCCACGAACTCGTCAAGCGTCCTCGGGCGCATGCGGTCAGCCAGCGGCCGGGTGCGGTCGCTGGAGTTGTCGGGATTCGGAGTGGTTGGAAAAAGACTCATGGCAAACCCGTTTCACCACGGAGACACGGAGTCACGGAGAAAACTTGTGTTTACAAAACCCTTCGTACAATTCCGTTCTTTAGAATTGCTACGTTGAAGTTGATCAACAGCCCTACTTTCTTCTCCGTGAGCTTAAGATACGTTAACAGTTGGGCCTGGTGAATCGGCATGATTTGTTCGATTGCCTTCAGTTCGACCACCACTGCATTTTCCACCAGAACATCCAGCCTGTAGCCGCAATCGAGCTTGAGGCCTTTATAGATAACCGGGAGTTCAACTTGCCGCTGAAAATTCAAAGATCGCAGGTGTAACTCGTGACAGAAACACTCCTCATACGCCGATTCGAGAAGACCGGGACCGAGTTCCCGGTGGACTTCGATCGCGGCTCCGATAATCGCTTCTGTGGTTTGCTCCTCAATCAGCATGAATTGACCTGCTTTTCTCCGTGACTCCGTGTCTCCGTGGTGAATTATCTTGTTCTTTGCCGTGCCGCCTCATACAAAACAATACTCGCCGCCACCCCTGCATTCAGCGATTCCACATGCTCCGAATGTGGGATGGCCAAAGTTTCATCCATGCCAGCCAGAAGATCGCGAGGCAATCCCGCGCCTTCACTGCCAATGAAGATGGCCAAGGGGCCAGTCAGCTTCGCCTCATACGCGGGTGTGCCTTTGTGTGAAGAAGTCGCCACCAGTCGCAAGCCCCGGGAACGCATTTGTGGCAGAATTTCTGTCAGCTTTACTTTTGCAATCGGCAAACGGAAAACCGACCCAGCCGAGGCCCGCACCACTTTCGAGTTGAAGGGGGCCACTGTGCCTTCTCCAAGCAGCACCCCGGCAGCGCCAAAAGCCTCCGCCGAGCGCAGGATAGTTCCCAAATTTCCTGGATCCTGAACTCCTGCAATCACCAGAACCGGTCCGGCTGAAGATTTAGCCAGCACATCGTCCACTGTGAAGACCGGACAGCGCACCAGGGCCGCGACCCCCTGCGGACTATCACTAGGGACAGCAGTGGCAAACAGCTTGTCAGGGAGCAGCAGGGTCTCGACATACGCGGCAAGTTGGGGCAGAAGGCGCTCGGCCCTGGCCAGCGCTGATTCATTGAAGAAGACGGCGCGGAAGCGAAGTCCGCTGCGGATGGCCTCTTCCAGGATGCGCATGCCTTCAATGGCGCAGTGGCCGTCGTCGGTCAGATCGCCATGGCTGAAGGCCTTGCGTAGTTCCTTGACCAGCGTATTGTGACGGCCTTCGATAGTGCGCAAACGGTCGTGGACATCCGGGTTGGAGCCGACAGCGTTCTTCTTCAAGGTGCTTTTCCTGGAAGAATCATACCCGTTCTGGATCGCGCACTGCGTGCCGGCGGTCAGTCACTTCGAGTTAAGACAAATTGTCAACTGATCCGGCAAGTCAGCGTCCCCACTGAAATCCCGGCGCAAATGAATATGGAAACCGTCCTTATAGCCAGAGAGTCCTATTTTTACAAGAATTCTTGCGAGACTAAGAAATCCGGGCCGGTTGCCGGAGAGAAACAGAATGCCATCAAGCAATTCAGCTCTTAGTTGGGCCTCTTCCAAGACCTCGTAGGACAGCGCATCGTGCTTCTTGCCAGTCGCCGAAGCCGACTGATCATCAAATTCAAAATCAAATGCCTTCTTGCTCACTCCATGCCTCCTTTGAGTCCTCTATCCAATGATCCACCAACTCCAATAGCCTCCAAATATCGGCCTTACGACCGCCTCCTCGTTTCTGCTGCTTGCACGCCGCGTTCATGGTATGTTAACTTTCGCGTTCTCAGAACATTGTGGCGGAAGGAGCAGTGTGCGCGCCGAGATCGTCAAAATTAACAGTGCGAACCCGGAGCCGTCGCTGATTCGCTACGCCGCCGACCAGATTCGCGCCGGTGAAGTGCTGGGAATGCCCACAGATACTTTTTATGGCCTAGCCGCTGATCCCTTCAATCTTCTCGCAGTCGATCGCGTCTATGACATCAAATCCCGCTCCCGCCACAAGCCGCTGTCGCTGCTAATTGAAAGTGTGGACCAAGCCGAAGAACTGGCGCGGCCACTGCCCGAAGAGTTCTACAAACTGGCGCGGCGATTCTGGCCCGGGCCGCTCACCATCATCGTTAAAGCCGCGTCCCGCCTGCCGTTGAAGGTGACGGCCAATACTGGCAACGTTGCCTTGCGCATACCCAGCGCCAAGATTCCGCTCGCCGTTGTGCAAGCTTGCAGCATTCCCATCACCGCGACTTCCGCCAACCTTAGCGGAGAAACCGAGTGCACCACCGCGGAAGCGGTGCGGGAACAGTTGAAAGACCGCATTGCCATCATTGTGGATGGTGGCACCTCGCCGCGCGAAATCCCTTCAACCATCGTCGATCTTACCGACGAGGAAGCGCGCTGGCGCATCATGCGCGAAGGCGCAATTACCTCTCAGGAAATTTCTGAGTTTTTCGCACAAGGATGAACCCGGTAGGGATGAACCAGGAGCAGAAGCCGCGCACGGCCGGTGTCTGGCTGCGCTACGGCTTGGCAATGGCGATAGCTGCGGCCCTGGCTTATTTCGCATCAATCTGTGGTGGGATCGTCCGCGCGGCTGCTGAAGATCAGATTCATTCCGCCGATGCCATCGTGGTCTTTGGCGCGGCAGAGTACTCGGGACGGCCCTCACCCGTCTATCGTGCTCGCCTGGATCATGGCTTCGAGCTTTTCCGGCAAGGCGTAGCGCCGGTGGTGATTACGACAGGCGGTGCGGCCGCTGATCCAAGTTTCAGTGAAGGCGGAGTAGGGCACGACTATCTGATGGGCCGTGGAATTCCCGATGCCAGCCTGATCGCCGAAACTCAGGGTACGGACACGGCGCAATCGGCGGAGCGGGTTGCGGTCATCATGCGCACCAACCACATGCAGAGTTGCGTCGCGGTGAGCGATGCGTATCACGTATTCCGGATTCGGAAGCTGTTGCAGCACGAGAACGTCCAAGTCTATATTGCCCCACGACCCGATTCTCGTCCGCATTTGGGCTGGCAGCGCGCGGAAGCCGTGCTGCGAGAAGCCGCCAGCTACCTGGTGTGGCGCGTGCAGACGATGATGTAGTTACCCTACCAGCCCATACGCTTGCGCAACTCAGTAACGTGCGCCACATGATGTCGTCCGTGCCACGCATATAGCGCAAGGCTCTTTTCGAGTGGCATGGGGCCCATCTCGGGATGATTGAACTGGCGCTTCCATTCCTCTGGCTGTAGCGAACGCAACAGTCGCACCCAACGGTCGTGTAGAGAATCCAACAGCGCTAGTGAGACTTCCAGCGGTGTCGATTTCACCTCGCCCGTGCTCGCCCAGCGATCTTCCAGGTAGGGCTTGATGGTCGGGGTGTCTTCGGTCAGCCCCAGCTTGAAGCGGATGTAGGCATTCATGTGGCTCTCGGGCACGTGGTGAACTACCTGCCGCACCGTCCAGCCCCCATCACGATAGGGAGTTTCGATTTGTTGCGGAGACAATCCTTTGATGGCAGCACGCAGAGCAGTCGGAGCTTGCTCGATATCACCGATCATTTGCCTGCGCTGGGCTTCATCAGGTGGGTTGGAATAAGTGAATTTGCCGACAGGGTAACGCGGGTCGCTCATGATGGCCTCCGTTTCACAACTATCTGCAGCGCTAAACGATCAATGAGATGAGCACGAATCAAGGAAAGCCGCAGAACTTTCATCAGCACACCAAATCACTTCACCAGGGCCAGAATCCGCACCGGGCCGCCGGAACCGCCTTCCAACTTGATAGGCGCTGCCACGACGATTGCGCCGCTCGCCGGAACGTGGTCCAGATTGGCAACATTCTCCAGGTGGTAAATGCTATGCGCCATGGTGTATTGGTGCACAGGGAAGTCAGTTGAAGGGCCGTAGTCGATGCTGAGAGTGTCGATCCCGAGCCCATTCACCTTGCGCCCTTCCACTAGGAACTTCGCGGCATCTTTTGAATATCCCGGAAAGTGTTTTACCCCCTTGGCGTCGGCATTGCGATACTCCGCAGCCGAATTCCAGCGCGAGTTCCATCCCGTATTGGCGATCACGACCGCGTTGGGTGGAATCTCGCCATGAATGCGTTCCCATGCTGCAACGTCTTCGACCGCAATCTGATAATCGGGGTTTGCTTTCGCTTCGGCGATGGCATCGATTACCACCAGCGGCGATACCAACCGCTCCGGAGGAATCTGATCCACGGTCCACAGGCCTTCAGCAAAATGGGCAGGAGCGTCGAGATGAGTTCCGAAGTGTTCGGGCACACAGAACTCCCGCAGGAAGTAATGGTCTTTGGCCAGCGTGGCGAGGGTCTTCACCTGATACGGAGATTTGTCGGTGACCTCGAAAGTCGGAACCTGCGCATTTAGCGCATGGGTCAAATCGACGACGGATGTAAATCCCAGGGGTTGGGCGTTGCCGTGCCCGTGATGAGCAAACAACAGCACGGTCACAGCCAGGATGCAGCCTACAAAAAACGTACGAGTCTTCATCAGGTTGAGAGTCGATGTTCTCAAGTTAGATGCATCCATACGGCCTCCAGCAGCTCAATTATGAATCGTTTACGTCAGCAACATTGCTCCCGCCGCGGCGACAAGAGTGCCCAGAAAATTGACTCCGTTGTTGTTCAACAGCTTTCGTTTCTCGAGCGTTGCCCCCAGGTAGCTGTCGGCGATCATGCCGAAGAGCGCGGCCATCACTGCGGTCGCGGTCTGTCTTAGCGGAAACATTCCCACACCAACGCACACCAAGGTCACCAACATTGCAGCGGCGATGCCGCCCAAAGTTCCAGCCACGCTGATGCCGCCATCGGTCCCAGCCGGGACTACCTGCCAATTAGTGATCAGTCGTGCCTTCGCTGATCCAGCCTGACCGAGTTCACTGGAAACGGTATCAGCAGCGGCTTCCGACAGTGCGGCGGCGGTCGCGATCAGAAAGGCGGCGTTTCCCGTGATCGCGAAGCTTGCGGCACACGCGGCACTTATCGAAAGATTTGCCAGCACCTGAGATGCACTGCGGCCTTCGCGGTTTTGCGCGGTGCCCAGCCTTTGTTTCCGTCCGTAGCCCAGACGGGTGCTGACCCAGGTCAGAATGAAGACCGAAACCAGGGCGGCGAAAGCCCCGGGGCCGGCGCTGGCAAGAAGCACGAAGCAAATCACGGCCCCGGCGGCAGCGCCGGAAAGGCTCACGCCCCGGACTAATCGGGCCAGCCCGGTGAACGAAAGCGTCACCAGCAACGCCGCCCCGAGAGTGCGAATCGAATGTATGTACCCTAAAATCAATAGGTTGTGCCGCCACTCTGGCATGCGAGATTAAACTCGGTTCCGATGAATATGACGAACCACACCAGATACTACTAGCTCTAGTGCTATGCTTTGTCGCGCCCCACGGCGTCGTGCTTTGTATTGGGGTTACCGGCGCGACCTTTCTGCGTCAAAGAGTTGGATGTAGTTTAGACTCACGTCATTAAAGCATCTCTGGCGTCATCTAAATTCACAGGGTGAACCATGGCAGCCTCCGTTTGGACGGGATATCTTACCTTTGGATTGATCTCCATGCCGGTGCGCTTGTTCTCCGGCGCGCGCAGCTCGGGCGTTTCCTTCAACATGCTACATCGCGACGACCTCTCCCGGCTGAAACAACAATACGTTTGCCTGGCAGACGGCAAAGTGGTGGAACGCAGCGACATAGTGAAGGGCTACGAATACCGCAAAGATGAGTATGTTGTGATCGAGCCCGACGAGATTAAGAAGATCGAGCCCAAAACCGCCAAGACCATGGAGATTTTGGAATTCGTGAAGTCAAGCGAGGTCGATCCCGTCTTTTTCGAATCCTCTTATTACATGCTCCCGGAAGAAGCCGGACGCCGACCTTACGCTCTGCTAACTAAAGCCCTCGAGGAAAGCGAGTACGTGGCCATTGCCAAGCTCACTATGCACAATCGCGAATACACGGTTTTCCTGCGTCCGCACGAAGGCGGAATGATGTTGCACACCATGTACTACGCGGAAGAAGTGCGCAAAGTCGAAGGCTTCGGTGCGCCGGATGTCGAATTGAAAGATGCAGAAGTAAAAGTCGCTCACCAGTTGATCCAGGCTCTCGCCGCAGATTGGGACCCGGAAAAATATCACGACACCTTCCAGGACAATGTGAAGAACCTCATCCAGACCAAACTGGAAGGGGGAAAGATCGCCGAAGTCGAGAAGCCCAAGAAGCTCGCCCCGGTGGTCGATTTGATGTCGGCTCTGAAGCAAAGCCTGGCGGAGATGGAAGGCAAGAAGAAGCCGTCCGCAGCCACGCGAGAATCCGCCGGAGGAAAGAGATCCCGCGGAGGGGCGTAGGAAGCCCTTGCTCTTGGCCGTTAGCTTTTAGCTTAGTACTCTTCTCCGTTGCTTCGCCGCGCGTCTTCCGCCATCGGTTTTGCACCGAGTACAGGCAACCATCCGCCCATCCCCTCGCCACTAATCTCTGAGAAGCCAAAGCCAACAGCTAAAAACCAAGAGCTGTCCTGTGGCACAGATCGCATCCAACCCGTAGAATAGACAATTCTGCCTCTTGGATCGTTGATACAGATCATATGTCGAACCGGATAGTGTGCTTGGTGTCAAGGACAAAGGCCCGCTGCGGGGCTCATGCCCTCGCATTAGGGATTCTCTTTCTTTGCCTCGGTTGCGGAGAGACCTACCGCCCTGTGGCTAATCCGGTCATTCCCAATCAGCCCAATCCCGCCTTTACTCACGTAGTCATGATGATCAGCGACAATGGCACCAACAACCCCGGCGCCAGTACCACCATTGACGTCTCTGGAGACAGCGCGACCTCACAATCGCAAACCGGCCTCGGACCGGTGCACGCCGCGCTGATAGGTGGTACCCAGGTCTTTGTCGCCAATAGTCTGGATGACACGGTTTCCACATTTAGCGTCGCCAGTCCGGCGCCAGTTGTCACCATTAGCCTGCCATCTTCCTGCGGTACGCCGCCTTGCTCAATGCCGGTCTTTGTTGGCAGCACAGAAACCGCAACGGTTTACATTGCAAACTTCAAGAGCAACACGGTTACGGCCATTTCCGCTGCAAACCTTGTGGTCACGAACTACATCACGGTGGGGACGAGTCCGGTTGCCCTGGCCGAAACCCCCGACACCCAGAAGGTGTATGTGGCCAATCAGGGAACGAATGGCAGCGGTGGCTCAGTGACCGTTATCAACACTGAGGACAAGAGTGTGGTATCGAATTCGCCGTTGGCGGGTTTCGGCTGGGTTTCGCCGGTCTGGGTCGTAGCTCGATCCGACAGCCAAAGAATATATGTACTGGATCAGGGAAGCGGCCTGGTAGCCGCTATCGATACATCTTCCGATTCGGTGGTCAGCAGCATCTCCGTCGGCGTGGGTGCCAATTACATGGTGTACGACCCCAACCTGAACCGGATTTACGTGGTCAATCCCGCAGCCAATACCGTGACTTCACTCGATGCCAGCACCGATACTCTCCCAGCCACGCCGATATCCATCGCCAATCCGAAGTCAGTAGCGGCACTCGCGGACGGAACCCGGTTTTATATTTCCAGCGGTGCGGTCGCTGGTGGTGTTCTGACCTCGAAGGTAACAGTGATCAACGCCGCCGATTTCACCGTGAAGACCACCATCCCCTTTACCTCGGTTCCGGCGCTTCCAGCATTTTGCACGGTGAAAACCTGGGCGGAATTGTCAATTGCGGCAGCTGCGGATAGTTCGAGGGTTTACCTTTCGAATTGTGACGCCGGGAATACTTCGATCATTCAGACTTCCAACGACACCCTGCTGGTGCAGATGACAGCGCCCTTCAGTGCCCAGCCGCCACGAGGGCCGGGGGGAACTCCTCCGCCGCAGAACCCGGTTTTCCTTCTGGCAGGACCATAGAAGAGTTGTTGATTCTCGGCTTTGCTCGAAGTCGACAACCAACAATTCTTGCGCCTACTGTCCTACCGCCGCCGAGTGATGGGACTGGCCATAACGCAGCGCAATGTTCATGAAGACATCGCCAATGCCCGTTTCAAAGCAAATCACCAACGCTTCGGTGTCCTCACTGCTCTTGGGACCATGTTCCGAGGTATGGAGCACAGGGGGATGGACGCGGAAGTGAAAACCCTCATTATTGAGCACGGTCACTGCGTTGCCAATCACCTGATTGGCAAGTTCGAAAACGGTTTCCCGCACTAATGCATCGGTTTCCGGCAGTTCTGCGCCCGCGAACTTGCTGGCCACGCGCACCGCGGTCTCCGGGGCAAGATCCAGGATGATTCTGCCTTCAATATCTCCGGTAACCCAGATCAGTGCGGCGATTCCTTTCCGCCGGTAAGCCTCTGCTTCCATGCTGAGGTTGCCGATGGACATGGAACATTGCAAGCCCTGCGCCAGCACGGCGTCCGCCGCATTGATGAAAGGCTGGATCAATTCCATCTTCATTGTTAGTCTCCCGCGCCCGCGGCACTGGCCACGGTGCCGTCATCTCCCATTACGTACTTGATGACTTCGTACAGAACCTCGGGCTTGACTGGCTTCTGCACGAAATGGCGCGCGCCACGCTGCAGAGCCGCCACAATGTTTTCCTGATACCCTACCGACGACACCATGACCACGCGCGCATCGGGATGTTTCTGCACGATTTTCTCGGCAGCCTCGATCCCTTCCATCTGCGGCATGGTGATGTCCATCAGCACAATATCCGGATTGGTTCGGTCGTATTCGGTGATGGCGGTCATGCCGTCTCCGGCTTCGCCGCAAAGCTGACCCCCGAAAGTCTCGATCATGCGGGCCAGGTTCTTGCGGGCGAAGACGGAATCATCCACTACCAGGTAGCGGACTGGCTGACCGTCCTTGCTGCGTTTTACTGGAACAAATTGCTCCATATAACAACCTCCATCTGCTGTTGATCCGGAGCTTTCGCGCCGGACTTACAACTCAACTCTTGCCCGCTCCAGCGGCCCGTCCGCCGTCCGCAGGATCGGTGTTCTTACGCTCCGGCATGCACTGCGCCTGTAAGGTATTGCTAAGCGCTTCCAGGCCGACCACGCGGACAGCATAGCCGCGTTCAATCGCCGCCTTTGGCATTCCGTAGACCACGCAGGACTCCTCGTTCTGCGCGATGGTCATCGCTCCTGCGGCCTTCAACTGGCCAAGGCCCTGCGCGCCGTCTTCTCCCATGCCGGTCATGAGTACGCCTAGACTGTTGTTGCCAAATTCTTCGGCAACGCTGCGGAACAGCACATCCACCGACGGACGGTGGCCGTTGACTCGCGGCTCATCACTCAGCACGACCACGTCGCCCAGAGGCATGCGCTTGACTTTTAAATGGCGGCTGCCCGGACATACCAGGGCGCGGCCCGCCAACAAGAGATCACCCGACTGTGCTTCCTTCACCTTGATGGAGCAGATTTCATCCAGCCGCCGGGAGAACATTTCCGTGAAACCCTCCGGCATGTGCTGCACGATCAGAATCGTGCCCGGGAAATCCTTGGGCAATTGCGGCAGCAAATACTGCAAAGCCTGCGGACCACCGGTGGACACGCCGATGGCGACAACGCGGGTGGGGCGTTGCTTGGTGTTGGGCGCCGCTTTTTCGACCGGCCTGGGATCGGACAGAGACGGCGGAGACACTCTTAGCCCCCGGCTCTGTGCGGCAGCTTTAATCTTGGAGATAAGCTCGTGGGCGATTTCCGGCATGCGTGCGGAAACGTCGCTGGGTTTCGCCACAAAATCAAAAGCTCCCATGGACAGCGCTTTGAGCGTCACCGACGCTCCCTCGGTGCTGTGAGAGCTGACCACGATTACCGGCAGACGGTGCTTGCGGGTGATTTCTTTCAGCATGTCCAGACCGCCCATGCCCGGCATTTCCAGATCGAGGGTGATTACCTGTGGCTTCAATTCTTCGATCTTCTTCAGACCGAAGTTGCCGTCCATGGCGGTGCCAACCACCTGAATCGAACTGTCAGTGGCGAGGATCTGCGGAATCAGCTTGCGCATCAGAGCCGAATCGTCAACCACAAGCACGCGAACGGGTGCGCTCATGGCTGGCCTCCCGCACTGGCTTGGGCAGCTTTCGCACGTTCGGCATGAGACAGCAACAGTCCCATCGCCGGGCCTGTCCCGGTCCCAGGGCGCGATTTGGTGAAACGTTCGACGATCGCAGCCAGGTTCAAGATCAGTACCACGCGCCCATCGCCCAGGATGGACGCGCCACTGACCAGGTCGGTCTCCACGGTGTGATCGTCCAGCGCCTTAATAACCAGTTCCTCTTCGCCCTCTAGTTCGTTTACCAATAGCCCCAGCTTGCGTTCCCCCAGGTTGGTGACCAACACGAAAATCTTGCCGTGCCGACGATCAGAAGGATGATGTTCGGATATCTCCGTGGTGCGGTTTCCCAAACGGATCACGGTCAGCGCGCGGTTGCGCAACTGCAAGACCTCGCGATTATCCACCTGATGCAAGTCCGATTCCTGCACTCGAGCGATTTCGGCCACAGCGTTCAAAGGAATCGCATAGAGACGTTCTTCCACGCGGAACAACAGAGCTTTGATAATGGCCAGCGTAAGCGGAAGACACAATCGGAACGTAGTGCCTTGCCCATGCCGGGTTTCGATCTGGACGGTGCCCTTGAGCCGTTGCAGAATGCTCTGCACCACGTCCAGCCCAACCCCGCGCCCGGAGACTTCTGTGATTTGGTCGGCGGTGCTGAATCCGGGCCGGAATATGAGATTGAGCGCGGTCGTTTCGTCGAGCGCGCCAGACTCCTGTTCGTTCCACAACCCCTGCTGTAAAGCGCGCGCCTTCACCTTTTGTACATCGACGCCGCGGCCATCGTCACTGATCTCAACCATCACCTGGTTGCCCTGGTGATAAGCGCGCAGATGGACAGTTCCTTGTGCAGGCTTGCCCACGCGAGCGCGTTCCTCTGCATTCTCAATGCCATGGCTGACTGCATTCCTCACCAGGTGGGTCAGCGGCTCGGCGATGCCATCGAGCAGTCCCTTGTCGAGGTCTGTGTCCTGTCCGCTTAGCTTCAGTTCCACGTCCTTGCCACACTGTTTGGCGACATCACGCACCATGCGGGGAAATCGCCGGAACAGTTGCTCAACCGGAACCATGCGGACTTTCATCACCGAACGTTGCAGATCGGTCAGAACCCGGGACTGGAACGCCATGGCATCCGCGAAACGGTTGCGCGTCGAATCCTTGGGATGCTGCCGGGTAAATTCATTCAGCGTCCGCTGCAACATGGACTTGCCGATGATCAGTTCGCCCACCAGATTGAGCAGGTTGTCGATGCGCTCGGCGTCCACCCGCAGGATGTTGTCTACGTGCGCGGAAGCTGTTCGGCTAGCGCTCTCATCGTCAGGAGAAGAAGCAGTCGCGGTTCCCTCGGCTTCCGAATGCGCCTGCGCTTCAGTCACAGACTCCGGTGTCCCTCCGCTTGAAGGTCCGGCAGGGCTGGCTTCCGATGATGTCGTCTTTTGGGCGGGGAGTTCAATCGCCTCAACCTGCGCTTTTGAAACGATGGTAGGAATTTGGCACTTTGCTGACAGAAGCTGGGCAGCCTTGTCGCTCGCTAATAGCACCTGGATCTGCTTCACTGCTTCTATCGAGCCAGCATCTGGCCGCGACCCCAGCACTTCTCCGACATCAGCGAGAGCCTTGAGTACCAACTGCCGCGCCGCAATGGGCATGGCGCATGCAGGGTCAACCTGTACACGAATGTGATACAGGAGTTTGCCCTGGTTAGCAGCGCGCTGCATAGCAAGTTTTTCATATTCAGTCCACACCACCTGGGCAGATACCGACGGCTTGTCTTTCTTGGCGCGAGAACTTCCTGGCTTGGGTGCCCGGGCCAGTTCGCGAATCATTTTCTGTAGTGGCGCGGTGGAGGGAAGCTTCGTCTCATTGCGATACGCGCTCAACATCTCGCTGAACAAGTCGGCCGCTCGAAAGGCAATTTCCGCCAGCGAATCTTGCGCTGCAGTAGTTTCCCCTGCGAGGGCGTCCTCCAGCTTGTGCGCCACCTCGCTCAACTCCTGAAACCCAGTCGCAGCCGCGTCGCCCTTCAGGGTATGCACAATGCGCCGGATGCTGCGCACCGTTTCGCCGTCACCAGGCTGCTTCTCCAGTTTCAACGCATCTTCGTTCAGCGCTTGCAGCAATTCCTGTGAGCTTTCGAAAAACAGCGCCCGCAGTTCCGCGCCGCGCTCGTCCGGGACCCGGCTCATAAGGCCACCTCGAGCTTCTGGTACGCAGTTCCGGTTTCGCGGTAAACCATGTTGAACTTGTCGGTGAGACCCAACAGGCTCTCGGCATGCCCCACAAACAGATAGCCACCGGCATTCAGGCAGCGGCAGAACTTTTCGATCAGCCGCTTTTGTTCGGCTTCATCGAAATACATCATCACGTTGCGGCAGAAAATAATGTCGTAGCGCTGCGGCAGATATTCAGTCTTTAAGTTATGGAAGTCGAAATGAACCATCTCTTTCAGCGACTTTTTCACCGCGTAGCGATCCCCGACTTTGTCGAAGTGGCGCAGCCGGTAGCTGTAATCCACCGAAGACATCTGATGCTCGCCGTAGGTGCCTTCCTGCCCCGCTCGCAATACGGCGTAGCTGATGTCGCTGGCCAGAATCTCCACTTTCCAGGGAGGCGGGACGAGAGGTTTTGGCACCGGCAGCTCCTTCCCTGAAGGATTGCGCAAAACATGGTAGGAGATTGCATCCGCCACCAGCATGGCCATGGTGTACGGTTCCTGTCCGGTCGAACATCCCGCGCTCCACAGGCGCAACGAGAAGTCATGCCGCTCCTGCTTGCGGCGCAGCATCTGATCGAGAACGTGCTTGTGAAACAAATCCAGCTGCGCCTTGTTGCGAAAGAAGCTTGTCTCGTTGACGGTGAGGTTTTCCAGCAGCTTGGTGAGTTCTCCTTTACCCTCACTACTGATCAGAAGGCGGTAGTAGCTGTAGAACGAATCCAGGTGGCATTCTTTGAGACGGCGCTGCAATCGGTCCTGGAGGAAATGGGTGCGGCGTGAATCAAAATGCATGCCGCACTCCTGATAGACGAGCGTCTGCAGCAGCTTCAGTTCGGGTTCCGTAAGTTGCATCTGCACAGTGGGGCTAGCCATGAATTGATTGGTGCTTTTCCTCCACGCTATTTGGACGCCGCGGCGCCCCGCGACTCGGTTGTGCTTGTTTTTGTCCGGACTTCTGTCTTGCTTTCAGTCTTGACCTCGGCCTTAGCCTCGCCGGGAGCGCCATTTCCACCTTGGGCGCTGAAATCCAGCAGCTTGGTCATGTCGAGCAGAATGATCAGTCGCCCATTATGTTTTCCCAGTCCGGTCACGCACTTCAGGCCGCCTTCCAGGAACTCTGTGGGAGACGGTTCCACGTCCCCGGCCGGAATCTTGAGCACTTCCGATGCGGAATCGACAATCAACCCGGAAAGACGTCCGTGATGCTCGAGTACCAGAATCCGGTTGCGGCGGTTGGGCACAACATTGGTTTCCCCTAGCCGCTTGCGCAGATCCTGTACGGATACGATCTTGCCGCGCAGGTTGATCACGCCTTCCATGTATGCGGGCGCATCCGGTACGGCCGTGATTTCCGGTACGCGCACGATTTCATGCAGCGAAGTGATGGGTGCGCCGTATGTCTCCCGTCCCACCCGGAAGCCGACAATGTGCAATTCGCGATTCATTGCAATCTTTTCCGTTCTTAACCTTGCGCCCCGGCAGCTGCCTGGCGGGCGTTGGTCAACGTGGACTTATCCACGCGCCGGCCGGTGACACGCTCCAATTGCTCCAGCGCAAATCGATCCATGGAGTCGAGTAGGTCGCGGGACATCTTCGACATCTGTTCCGCCGAAGCCGCCAGTTCGGTCGAGCCGGAAGTGGTTTGCTGTACCAGTTCCCGCATCCGCTCCATGGCTTTAACCACGGCATGCGCTCCTGAAGCCTGTTCTTCCACCGCAGAATTGATCTCGTGGGTGATCTCGTTCAGGCGGGTGGTAGCGCGGGCGATCTGCGCGGAACCGTGAGACTGTTCGTTGGTGGCTGCGCCAATTTCCTGTGCGAACTTGTAAACCTCAGTCACTACGTTGGAAATCTTACGCAGTGCGGTATTGAGCTCCTGTCCCAGACCCAGCCCTTCGTTGACAATCCCGGTGCTGCGGTTCATGTTCTCAACTGCTTTACGCGCCTCCTTCTGGATGCTCTGAATGAGGTCGGAAATTTCCTTGGTGGATTGGGCGGATTTTTCCGCCAGCTTGCGAACTTCATCGGCGACTACGGCAAAACCCAACCCGTGCTCGCCCGCGCGCGCGGCTTCGATGGCGGCATTGAGCGCCAGCAGATTGGTTTGTTCAGCTAGGTCGTCGATAACCTCGATGATCTTTCCAATATCGTCCGCTCTTTGACCCAGCACATCGATGATCTCGCCGGAAGACTGAATGGTGGTATTGATCCGGTTCAATCCATCGGTAGCCTTGTCCATGGTGGAGATGCCGCTATGCACTTCCTCGCGGGAGCGGTTGGAGATGTCCAGCAATACCTTCGCGGTGTCGGCCACGCGCTGGATGGAAGCCACCATTTGGTCGATGGAAGCTGAGGTTTCGCTGACGCTCGAAGCCTGAGTCTGCGTGCTCTTCACCATGTTCTGCACATTGACGCTCATTTCGTGCATGGTGCTGGTGACTTCGTCGATGGCGGACGATGTTTGCAGGCTGATCTTGGCGGATTCGTCGGAGGCCCCTGCCACCTGATTGGAGGCGCTGGCCACCTGCGAGGCGGCATCCCGCACATTGCGCACCAGGCTTCTGAGACCCTCGATCATGCTCACGAAGGCTTTGCCTAATGTGTCACCCTTCGATCGCGGCTGCACTTCAACATTCAGGTTCCCGCCGGCAATTGCCTCCGAGACGGTTGCCATCTCTTTCAGGTAAGTGACCATGGTGGCGAAACTCCGCGACAATTCGCCGATTTCATCTTTGCGGGTGAGATCGATTTCATGATCCAGATCGCCGGCATTGCCGATCTGCCGCGCCACCGTCATCAGGTTTCCTAGCGGTTCCGTGATCGACTTGGAAGTGGAGTAGGCGATGGCAATGCCCAGGGCCAGCGCTAGAAGCGTGCTGAACAGCGCGATCACGATGGTAGCCGTGGCCGCAGTTTCATCGGACTTTCGCCGTAGTTCCAGGACCTTGGTATTTTCCAGGTCAGCCACTTCCAGAGAATCGGTGGCAGCCTTGACCCAGGACGACGCGTCTTTCTGTAAGTAGAAAATCTGCAACTCAGCTACCGTGGCGTTGCCGCTGTCCACATCTTTGCGTTTCTCGATCAACGGTGCCGCAAAGTCGTGCCCCCAGTTCTGTTCGCTGGTTTGCACCTTCGACAGTGCGGCTTTCTGCTGCTCCGAATTGGCCAGATTCTGGGCGGTTTGCAGGGAGTCCTGCAGGACGCGCAGCCCGTCGTTCAGCCTCTCGACTTCACGGGTATCTCCGCTCAGCAGGTAATTGCTCAGATACAGCCGGTTCTGCATCATCTGGAAACGGATCTTGTCGTTGGTCTGCGCCATCTGTAACGCTTGCGAGGCCGCAGCTTTGGCGCTGTGTTCCCGCTGCACGGCGACGAGGTTGACCAGGAACAGCACCACCACCATTGCAAGGACGGCGCCAAAATTCACATAAAGTTTCTTGCCAATCGTCATCGCTTATTCCTCCCCTAAATTGCAGGTTCGTCTCGCGCCGTGGGGTGTGGCTCACTCCGCCGGACGTTTAGGCTGGAAATCGAATTCCAGCGTCACTGTGCTCTCGTCCTGCGCCGGTTCAAACTTCCATTTCTTCACCGCGTCCAGTGCTGCATTTACCAGAACCGGATTTCCGCCCACCACCCTGGCGTCTTTCGGGTTACCGTTGGGGGAAACCACTACAACCACCTTCACCGTGCCGCGGATACTCAAACGGCGCGCCAGGTCGGGGTAGCTAGGAGAGACCCTGGTTTTCACTTTCCGTACTACTTCCGCTTGGGCGAAAGCCCGCCCCGGGATAATCGCTCCTGCCGCGACAAAAAACGCCCACAATGCCAAGACGGCAATCAGTCTCCTTTTAGGCTCTTGGAAGCGCACGGCCTCTCCGCCAGACACATCGAGTCGTAACTTCAGGTGCAATGTCTCTGCCAACCTTGCAGCTCAGGGGGTTACACGGGGATAGTGGCCTAATAGCAATAAATATCAATTACTTAGGGGAATTAGATTACAAGCCGGTGGGTTCGCCTTTGAGAGATTATCGTCTCAGCCGAAGCCCTCACTCTCACAGTGAGACGAAGAATATGGGTGAAGCAGGGACTTTCCAGTACCGGTTCACAATTGGGCACTCCCATCCTTAATAATCTTGACTCAAATTGAGATTGTGGACTACTTTTCCATTATATTCAATTACTTGTAGTTGGCATCGTTGCCTACTATGCAAACTGGCCACTTCACACCAACCGAGGCTCCACTTCATCATCATGGTGAGGAGGCGTTTCAAAGATTGCTCTTGCAATTCTCCGAGGCAATGGCGGACGGCACCCCTTCCGGTTCCGTGATTCAAATGTTCTGCCGCACCACCCGAGAATTCTTTCAGGTCGATGGCACATATTTCTGGCGTGTGAGTCCGCCGGATGAGTTAGTCGCCGCCGAAGCCGATGGTTTGCTGGCGGAGAATTTTCGCGGCCAGCGTTTGAAGGCTCGCGACAGCGCCGTTGCCGTCGAGGCCGTCCGGCAACGCAGAACCGTTTATGTGAATCGCGTGGATCCCAACCGCTATCCCATGGCCAGTGAATTCCACGCCAAGTCTCTGATGGCGGCGCCGCTGGTGGTAGCCAACGAGGTGATCGGAGCGGCCGTTTTTCTGAGTGCTTCGGACCCCGATTTCTTCCACGATGACATGGCTATGAAGGCCACCATTCTGGCCGGCCAACTGGGTAGTCTGCTCGAGGCCAACCGTCTGACCAAGCTCTCCCGCGAGGAGCATCGCCGGGCGGAGATTCTGACCGAGGTTGCGCAAGCCGTGCACGCCATGCCCGATACCTCGACGGTGTCTGAGTCAGTCGCAGCCCATTTGCGGATGCTCCTGAACACCCGTCTGGTTTGCATCCTCTTGCGGCAGGGAACCACGGTGCAGTTGCACGCCGTGGCGGCGGAATCTCCGCAACTGGCGGCTTCCGTGCGCTCTCGTTACGACCGCAAGGGCCTGCAATTCGCCGCCGATCTCACCGCGCGAGCACTGGCCGTTGGTGAAGTGATTGCCGTGGCCATTGACCCTTACACCCACGCTCTTGGCGAGTTGGTTCCTGCCGGTATGCTGCTCGCGGCTCCGATTCGTACTTCCCGCGCTCAGGGTGCTGTTCTGGTCTATCCACGACAGCAAGGTGCATTCCGCCCGGAAGAGCGGTCGTTACTGGCGGCGGTTGCGGGCTTTGGAGCGGTGGCCATTGCCAATGCGGAGCTCTGTGGAACCGCCCGGGCGCAGGCCCAGGAGTTGCAACAACTGCTCGACATTTCGTCGGAGTTGGGATCCATCGGCGATCTTGACCAGTTCATGCAACGTTTCGCATTACGCGCCGCGGGTCTTTTGGGCTTCGACCGCGCATTCCTCGGTCTGCTCGAAGACGGCGTATTTCGGGTTCGCTGGGGAGCAGAGAGCGGACGGACTGAACGCCTGGATATGGTCCTGCCGCAAGGTCCCACCACCCACGCTCTGTTTAATCGCGAGGTCTTCTGGTCCGACGACGCCACTCAGGTTCCAGGGGCCAACCATGAGGTCTTAGCCAAGTTCAACGTCAAACAAGTCTTGACCGTGCCTCTGTTGGACACGCATGGCGAAGTGCTCGGAATGTTCGGAGTGCTCGATCGCCTGGATCGCACCGGAATTTCGCAGTCGGATATTCGTTCCGCCAGGGTTCTGGCGGCGCAAGTCGCGGTCGCGCTGGAGTCCACTCGCAATCTTCACTTGTCCGAGCAGCACCGCCGTCGCGCCGAGTCTCTGATGGGGCTGGCGCTTGAGCTGAACTCTCAGCTACAGCTTCCCGAGTTTGCCAGAAGCTTCGTCACCCGTGCCGCCGATCTGATGGAAGCTCCCATGGCTGCCTTGGCAGTGAAGCAAAATCAGGGATTAGAAATCGTGGCGCTGCATGGAACGTCTGTCTCCAACGACCGCCAGGATTCTCTCCTGCATCGCTTGGAAGGCGGCCTGGCGCATACTCTGGCCATCAGCCCAGAGGCAGTTGTGTGTGGCAGTGCTGCTGACCTTCTCGGCAGCGAAACAAGTTCCGCGCTTGGCTGGAACGATTGCAGCCTCATCCGCCTCCAGGGATCTTCCGGAGAACTGGTTGGAGTGTTGTGCCTGGCCAACCGGCAAAAGCCTTGGGAGCGCAGCGACCAGCAATTGCTGCAAGCGGTTGCGGCGCACGCCTCCATTGCCCTTGAAAACGCCCGGCTGTTTACTCGGATGCACCAGGCCAACCGCCATTGGATCGAGATCTTCGATGCCATCACCGACTTCATCGTGGCCCACGACCAATCGGACAAAGTTTTGCGCGTAAACCGGTCTCTGGCCGACTTCATCGGAGTTCAGCCCCAGGAACTGATCGGCGTCAACATGTGCGGGTTGATGGTTACCGACGATGAAACCCCGAGCCATGCCTGTCCCTTCTGCCGTTCTCCGATAAACGACGCAGGCCCGGACGAATACGTGCTCCCGGTGCTCGACCGCACTTACATTGTCTCCACTTCCCGCGTCCACAGCGCCAATAGCGAAGGCCTGCAAATCATTCACGTCCTCAAGGACATCACCGACCGCCGCGAAGCCGAGCGTCGTTACCGCGAATTGTTCGATAACATTCAGGAAGGCGTCTTCTTCGCTACTCCCGAAGGACGATTTGTTGAAGTCAATGATGCGCTGGTACGAATGCTCGGGTACACCAGCCGCGAAGAGCTTTTGCAGGCCGACATTCGCTCCCAGGTGTGTTTCTCAGCCGGGCAGTACGAAGAATTCACACGCCAGATGCAGCAGCACGGCGCAGCTCGCAACCAGGAGCAAACCCTGCGCCGCCCGGACGGAGCCCCGGTGCATGTTCTGGTGAACGCTTTCGCAGTCCGCGACGCCCAACGCCGCAGCGTGCAATATCGCGGCGTCATGCTCGATATTAGCGGCCTCAAGACCTTTCAATCGGAACTGCATCGTGAACGCGACTTTTCCGGAAAGATACTGAACCACACCCAGAGCCTGATCCTGGTGGTGGATACCAGCGGTCTCATCAGCTACGCCAACCGGCGTTGGTACGAAATGGGATACCAGCAGCACCAGCTTCTGGGGCGGCCACTGGAAGACTTAATCGCACCGCAGAGGCGGCAGGCGCTGGCTGAGGCTTTTGCCACCACCCGCACCGGGTCGCAGGTCGACAATCTTGAACTGCAGATCGTCCGTGGCCAGGATGTGGGACGATTTTCAGTGAATCTCAGTCCCATGCGTGATGAGCACGGAACCGTCACCAGTATTGTGGTAGTCATGAGTGACATCACCGACGCAGCTACACTCCAGGCCAAGCTGATGCATGCGGAAAAAATGGCAGCGGTGGGCCAGTTGGTTTCAGGCGTCGCCCACGAAGTCAACAATCCCCTGACTGCGATTCTCGGCTTCGCCGACCTGCTGCTGGAAAATCCGGAAATGCCAGAAACTGCGCGCAAAGACCTGCGGGTGATCCTGCAGGAAGCGCAACGCACCAAACAGATCGTGCAGAACCTGCTGAGCTTTGCGCGCCAGATGCCGCCACAAAAGAGCCCGGTCCATCTCAATGCCATTCTCCATCGCACCGTGCAGTTGCGTGCCTACGACTTCCGCAGCCGTGGCGCGGAGGTCATCGAGCATCTCGACGAGAATCTTCAACAGGTTATCGGCGATTCCCATCAGCTCCAGCAGGTGTTCCTCAACATTCTCAACAACGCTTACGACGCCATGCGCGATACCGGCCGTCCGCCACGGGTCGAGATCACGACCACCAATTGCGGCAACATGGTGGAAGCCACCTTCCGCGATAACGGCCAGGGCATCTCATCCCCCGAACGCATCTTTGATCCCTTCTTCACCACTAAAGACGTGGGCAAAGGCACTGGCCTCGGCCTCAGCATCTGCTATGGCATCGTGCATGAACACGGAGGCGAGATTGCTTGTCAAAACAATCCCGATGGTGAGGGAGCAACGTTCACGGTACGCCTGCCCGCCCTCGCGATTGGAGTGATTTCGGGGGTGGCCCGGTCATGAGTATGCCTGCAATGAAGCCAGATTTTTTGCCTGTGCTGCTTATTGAAGATGAGCCTGCGGTGATGGCCTACGTCCGCGCCGCGTTGGAACGCAGCGGCTACAGCGTGGTCTGCACCGAGTCCGGCGCCGAAGGCCTGCGCTTGCTGGCTTCGGAGAAATTCCTCGGCGTGGTTTCCGATATGCGCACCCCAGGCGGAGTGGACGGAGCCGATGTCCATGCCTGGTTAGCCGGGAATTGTCCCGAACTCGCCCACCGGATTGTTTTCATTACCGGTGATATTGCCAACGAAGACACCGCTGCCACACTCCGCAAGACGGGCGCACCCTGCGTGGAGAAACCGTTTCGTGTCCAGCAATTCATTTCAGTCGTGGAAAAGACAATGGGGAAGGCGCCGTGAGCGAAGACTTACGAATCCGGCTCTTGATCGTGGATGACGAACAGAGCATCCGCAAACTTTGCATGACCGTGGGCGAAGCCCTTGGATTCACCTGCCTTGAGGCCAATAGCGGCGAAACCGCGCTGGCGCTGCTCGAAGAACAGCCCGCCCACATGGTGCTGACCGACATGGTGATGCCTAATATGTCTGGCATCGAATTTCTGGAAAGAGTGAAAAAACTGCTTCCGCGCGCCGAGGTCGCGGTGATGACCGGCCATGGATCGGTCGAGACTGCCGTCCAGGCCATGAAACTCGGCGCTTACGATTACATCGGGAAACCCTTTTCGCCGCTGGAAGAACTGCGCCTTTTCCTTCGCCGCATGGCCGAGAAAGTGCGCCTGGTGGAAGAAAATCAGTTTCTGCGCGAGCGTGTGGATACGGAAACCGACCTCCACGGCATCGTCGGGTCTTCCAGCAAGATTCAAGACGTCTTGCGCGTGGTCTCGCGGCTGAAAGACACTCGCACCCCGGTGTTGATCGCCGGCGAAAGCGGTACCGGCAAAGAATTAGTGGCACGTGCGATTCATTTCCGCGGCTCCTTCGCGAATCGGCCGTTCGTCGCAGTGGATTGCGGATCTCTGGTTCCGACCCTCATTGAAAGCGAATTGTTTGGCTACGAAAAGGGGGCATTCACCGGCGCTCTGAGATCAAAGACTGGCCTCTTCCAGTCGGCGAGCGGAGGGACGATTTTTCTCGACGAAATCGGCGAACTGCCGCTGGAGATGCAGGCCAAGCTGCTACGAGTCTTGCAGGAGAAAGAAGTTCGCCCTGTCGGCAGCAATCAGCGAATCAAGGTCGATGTTCGCGTGATCGCCGCCACCAACCGCGACCTGGAAGCGGAATACCGCAATGGCACTTTCCGCAAAGATCTTTACTTCCGCTTGAACGTTGTTACGGTGCATCTGCCTTCGCTGCGCGAGCGCCGCTCCGATATTCCCATGCTGGTGCATTGGTTTCTGGATCGCTACGCGGGCGGCGGTGCCATGCAGGTAACAAATTCGGCCATGAAATGCCTCCTGCAATATGACTGGCCGGGCAACGTCCGCGAGCTGGAAAACTGCGTCGAGCGCGCGGTAGCCCTGGGAGACTCGCGCACCATCGACATCGGCGACCTTCCGCCGACCATCGCCTCGGCTTCTCCGATAGCGGAAACTAGCGCGGCACCGCACGTCCCGGGACTATCTTCCAACGATCTCGAAGACATCGAACGCGCCACCATCGAGCGCGTGTTTGAACAAGTGAAAGGCGATAAGGTCATGGCCGGCAAGATGCTTGGCATAAGTCGCGCCACCCTCTACAGGAAGCTCAAGCGCTACAACATCGGCGGAAGGCATGAACTCGTCAGCGGCAGCTCGGCATTGCAATAGCTCCGTGGGTTCCCGCTTTGTTCACGTGAGACAGATGAGTATTGGATAACTGTCTCTCAATTCACCTTCATTGCGTCTCCACAAGCTTGACAAATCCAGGGGCAGAATTTCTCAAACTCGAGATCACGAACGCCCGGTCTTGCGAGATACCTGCACCCTGATCGTCAAGCTTGTCCAGCACAAGCTGTTCGCACAGATGGTACTGATGAACCAGGAAATCGTCCGCCGTCTGACAAAGGACGCCGTATTTATCAAGGCATTCTTTCGGGAAATGCCTCGTGTTTTGGGTAATGATCGCGTTCGCGCGCGCCATGACTGCGGCAGCCAGCACATGCCTGTCGTCCTTGTCGGGAATACATTCGACCGTCCGAAGCAATTCAGGTGGGACTGAAACTATTGCCTCTGGGAACGCGATATTCATTTGTTTGCGCCGATACTCTACTTCGGACACGTTACGACCGAGTTTTGTTCGCAAAGCCTTGCTCATTTCTGCCATTATCTGCTCGCTCCACAACGGGCGGTACATCGCGGGTTCTTCCGCCAGCCGCAATAGGAGATCACAAAGCGAGGCTGGCACAAGGACACATGCATCCAGCACAGCCGAGTATTCATTTCCCTGGGTGAAAATCATCTGGGACTTTGTCGTAATCCCCTTTGGCGAATTCTCGTTTGGCTAATTGATTGAGAGTGTCCCTGCGCGCACTGTCACGCTTCGCCTTGTACGCGATTACATCACGCACGTACATGCGGCGATGCGTGCCGACTAGATGGAAGGGGATTTCTCCTTTCTCCAACAAAGTGACGAGGAATTGCCTGGACATCCCCAATATCTTGCTGGCTTCAACGGTGGTGAGTTCGTGCCTACTCTGCAAGATGGTCACGGAGTGACCCGCCCGCAGATCGGCAAGCAATCGAAGCAGAAATGAGTAAAGGTTGTTGGGCAGAATTTCCGTCTTGCCATCCGGCCCGATCAGCTTCGCTTCTGCTGCGCGAAGCTTTGCATAAATCTCGCTAATCTCCCGTTGTTCTTGCGGAGAAATAGCGATTGCTGGTGCTTCGCTGTTTTGGACCATATCGCAATGACCTCCTACAAGAGGTTAGAAACTATAAAGAGTTTACCTCATTATACGCTATAAACACAACTAAATTAGTTGCTTATATTTTCATATTGGCATCCAGATAGCTTGCTTAATAGTGTTTATGACAAAAGATGGGGGCCTACTCTCGCGACCGTAGAACAAGATTATCGTTGAGACTCGGTATCACTATGAGACACCAGTTTCCGAGAACTCGTCCACGCCAAAATGGAGCTCATCCTATCCCATTGCTAAATAGATAGTTAGCCAAAGACCACCCGCTCTACACTTTGGCTCCCCTCGTGCACTCTCCTTCTCCGCGATGCGGTCCGGGTCCTTGAGTCCACGCTAACCGGCAGACTCGGGAACCCCGGCCTGCATTGGCATTTCTGGGGGAATCGGTGTCCAGACCAGCCGTAGCCGCCGCTCTAACTCGCGAAAGCTCCACCAACAAGCTGGCCAAGTTTTTCCCCAATGCCACGCCCGTGCGGATTCCCATACGCCTCACTCGCCTCGGCGATGCCACCACCACCACCAGCGAAAGCACCATCATTGAATTCGGTACGCCGCAAGAAGTGTTATTTGCTTCGACCCTGCCTCTCGAATTCGCCGACAAGCTGCGCTTACGCAACTCCGACGGTTCGCTCGACACCGAGGCTTGTGTCGTTGCATTGCAATGTAACGGAGGACACCGGGCGGTTGCCGCTCGCTTTACCCGGGAAGTTGCCAACTGGATCGTGAAACCATGACATCACCTGTGAATGATCTCGCCACCGAGTGGAAAGACGCGCTTACACTCTATCCTTTGTATGCGGCGTTGGGCCGGGAATTCGTCATCGAACTTCCCGCTTGCAATGATCTCGAAGCCGGTAACAGCACGCCGCCCCAGGAATCCGTGGAACAGGCGCGGCAATGGTTTCTCGACATGGACCAGCGCATCCAGGTCTATCAACTGCGCCAGTTTCTCCAGACCAGCGCCCTCGCCGGCGAAGACGCTCTGCGGAATCTCCTGCAACATCACTTGCGCAAGCCCGAACATTCTGACACTGACCGCGACAAAGTCGATTTCTTGCTGGTGCAGTATTTCTCGCTAGCCGCGCCCTCACGTCTGGAAGACGCCGATGTCGATGTCCAGTACGTTGCCCAAACCCTCGAGCCAGTACTGGGAACCGCCGACGTAACCCTGCCAGACTGGCTGAGTCCACTCGCTGATCTGATGACCGAAGCCAACGCCAGTAAGACCTTGAGTGAACTGCTCAGCAGCAAGGTCCTCGAGAAAAGCCGCAAACTCAAAACTTCTTCGCAGGAGAACTATTACACACCCGCGGCAATGGTCTCGTTTACCCGTTTCAGTTTCTTGATGCGGCGTGTGTTCTTCCGCCTGATGCATGGCGACCTAAACGCTATTTCCGACGGCCTGCGCGAACTGGAATCCAGTGGCGTCGCAACCCTCGACTGCCGCCGCGCCCAATTCTCCGCCGAAGAGCCTATCGCCCGCCTGCGCATGATCTGCCAGTCGTGGAAGGTGATGTTTCATGCCGAGTACTCCTCTGGGCAGCCGCTACGCATGTTGGTTGACCTGCGCAACGTGATCGACCACGCTCTCGAAAAAAACCAGAAGGGAAACAAGAAGGCCAAAGCGGCCACGGCTGGCGCTCAAGCTGCATCCCCTTCCTCTGACGCCCCCGAATTCGAAGTGTCCCGCCAGACTGCCGACTGGAGCGGCGACGAGCCTCACGCCAGCAGCGACGACACCACAGAATCCTAGACGCCCGAATAGAGAAACAACCGTGGACCAACCCACCGTACTGATCATCTCTGACGACCCGGATTTTCCCCTGGTCATCACCAGCCGCTGGCAATCGGAGCGCAAGATGCCGGCCTTCACCCTCATGAGCAGTGACGTGTGCCTCGATTTCGATCCGGAAAACTTTCAGTTAGCCATCGCTGGACGCATCCGTCCGCAGGCGCTAGCCGTCGTGATGGAAGCCATGGACGCCGCCGGCAAACGCGTGCTCTTCGTCTCCGATGACACTAGAGCCATTCAATCCGTCCGTGATCGCTGGCCCGGAGTGGTCGTCGTTCGCCAGCAGGAAAACTGGCTGGAAACCCTGGTGCTCGTAGCCGGTGAAGTGCTGCATCGCGCAACTGCCGAATTCCACGCCCGTCGCGCCGAACAGCAGAACACGCTGCTCGAGCGGCAAGCCACGCTCGGCCGCTACATACTGGAAATGCAGCACACGCTCAACAATACTCTGACCTCAATGCTCGGCAACTCCGAACTCCTATTGCTCGAGCCTGGATCGCTTTCCGCCGAGGCCCGCTCACAGATCGAAACCGTCCGCAACATGGCGCTGCGCATGCACGAAATCCTGCAACGCTTTTCGTCGCTAGAAAAGGAATTGCGCGTCGTCGAAAGACAATCTGGCAAAGAAATGAAAGCCAGCGCCCACGCCGCAGCGGTATAAGTCACCTCAAGATCATTCCTCTTAACTCACCCGCCCAACTCCCAACTCATTCCCTCTACAATCATTCCATGGATCACCATGCGGTCGCAGCCGTCAGCATCACCGGCACCTGCCTGGATGTGCTCGGTAGCCTTTACCTTGCCTACGATCTGTTGGGTGGTCAACACGGTCCCTTGCGGCTGCTTACGCGGGCCGTAACCTACTCGGTCGTCTTCGGAATTGGTTACGGTCTCGGCCTTGGTCTCTTCTTCGGACTGGCCTCAGGGCTTGCAACCGGCATCACCATTGCGATCGAACTCAATCGAGCGGCGCGCGGATTGGATCACTATTCCTTGCCTTGGGAAGCGTTGTTCAGTGCACTGCGTGGGCTTGGTTTCGGCGTCGGACTGTATCGGAGTTTGGGCCTCGAGTTCGCGATCGCATTTGCCGTTCTCATTACTCTGGGTCAGGTGTTCGCCTATTCCCGCGGCATGCGTCCTGCTCTCGACTATGTTGCCTCTCGCCGAACCCGCCTTTCAAGTCGCCAGTTTTGGGGAACCGTCGTGCGCACCATCGGCTACATTGCCACCGCGCTTATCTGCGGTGCGCTCGTACACCGGGCTGATCACGCCTGGTCTTTTGCCATCCGGGTTGGGCTCGTCACCGGCCTGGTCACGGGCGTCGGCGTAACCGTAAACCCCTATATCGAATACTACGCGGACAACCTTCCCGAGCGGCGCCTCGGAGCCTTCGGCATCGGGCTAATCCTGTGTGGTTTCGCCATGCAGTCATTGCAGTATTGGTTGGCATTATTCGATGTGCGGCTGACGTAGTTGTAGGACCCTGCTCTAACGTCGCCTTTGTTCGACGCTAGAGCAGGGAAGGTGATTGCCAGTGGAGTGACCGCCGTGCGCCGATTACGGAGTCAGCTTGAAAACCACTCCGTCGTTATCTGTGCCGCCGGAAACCGTGGTTCCGTAAAGATTCCCTGCCGAGTCCCGGAGCAGAGTTGCTGTCGGACCGTTTCCATCCGATGGCTCTCCCAGGAAGGTGTGTACCACGGTGAACTTGCCGTCGGAACTGATTTCAAAAAGCGTCCCGCAGCCGCCTCCACCGTTGCAACTTGAGTTTCCTCGCTCGTAAGTTGTGCCATAGAGGTTTCCAGCGGCGTCTAACACCAAGCCGGCCGAGGGCCAAGCCCCATCCGCCTGGGCGGTGAAGCTGTAAAGGACACTCTCCTTACCGGCTGCATCAATCTTGAACACACTACCGTAGCCCCCGGCTCCGCCGTAGTAGGTGGTTCCATAGAAGTTGCCTTCGGCATCCCGAATCAACCCTCCCAGTGGCTCTTCACCTTGCTGACCGGTTCCTGGGAAGTCGTAGTTTTCCATCCCACTTGCCGCTAATTTAAACGCGGTTCCGCAGCCGCTGTTGAAATTGCCGGAGCATGTGCTGTTACCGCCTTGTATGGTTTCACCGTAAAGCGCCCGCCCGACTTGATCAAGCAGCAGGCCAGCGCCGGGATTCGCTCCATCTACCCCGCCGGTGAAGCTGTGCAGGATGGTCTCCTTCCCAGTATCTGCATTCCACTCGAACACGACTCCGTCATTCCCAGCACCGCCTCCCTGGGTGGTCCCATAGAGATTGCCGGCTGCGTCGCGAACCACTGGCGCCGACGGGCTCGCTCCGTCGGGCGTGCCCGTGAAGGCGTGCAACACAGTTTCTTTGTTGTTGGCAGAGTTCAGTTTGAAGACGGTTCCCACGCCCGAGGCGCCAGGTCCATAGTTAGTTGTGCCATACAGATTCCCCGCTGCATCCCGGATCACTCCCGCAAGCGGACCGCCGCCATCGCTATCATTTGTAAAACTGTGAAGTACAGTGAATGTCCCGTTAGCAGCCAGTTTGAACACGGTTCCGCAGCCATTCGGATTGGTGCAATTCGAACCGCCGGCACTCGCTGTGCCATAGAGGTTCCCGGCACTATCTTCAATCAAGCTGGAGTACGGCCATTTACCGTCCGATCCACCCGTAAACGAGTAGAGCAGGGTGTAGGTCTGCGCCTGTGACTGTCCTGGCGCCAGAATCGTGGCCGTCAGCAAGAGGCCAATCGCCAGAATAAAGATGGGGTTGTATTTGTGAGAGTGAAGTATGTCATCGGACCGACGTTTGCTCATTTCAGTGTTCCTTCCTCCGCGCCAGAATTGCCTTTTCCAGAGCTGATTGCGTTACAGAATGCGATTTAGAGCATGGGATGGCGCGGGAGGTTGCCGCCCGCAAAATGGTCGCGGAACCCTAAGGGGAAAACGGTATCCGGCTCCATTCGGCCGCAACTCGTTCACAATTTTTTACTTGTTTTTACTCCGCGTTTGCACATGCGCTCGCCGGTTGAACTATGGTTGCTCCGAATTCAAGGAGGCGTGATGAACCGCAAACGCATTGGAGCTTATCTCATCTTATGCAGCCTGGTTGTCACCGTGCGGCCCTTTGAGGGACTCGCGCAGCAGAATTCAGACGCCTCGAAAACCAGCATTCAACAAACTTCCACGGAACGCGATGGCCAACACGATTTCGATCCTCTAATTGGTTCTTGGAAATATCACTTAAAGCGCCGCCTGCATCCCTTGACCGGTTCCACTACCTGGGTCGAATTTGACGGCATCGGTGTCTGCCGTAGGGTCTACGATGGCGCCAGTATTGATCAGGTCGAAGTCGATGGGCCCACCGGCCACATCGAGGGTCTGACCTTGCGTGTTTACAATCCTCAATCTCATCAGTGGAGACTCTATTGGGCCAACAGCAAGATCGGCGTTCTCGATCCACCCCAGATCGGCCAGTTCAAGGACGGACACGGTGAGTTCTTTGCCCAGGACACAATCAATGGCAAAACCATCCTGATTCGATTTGATTGGACCAATCTGACCACCAATTCTCCCCATTTCGAGCAGTCATTCTCCGACGACGGCGGCAAGACCTGGGAAGTCAACTGGATTACCGACCAGACACGGGTGCCAGATGAATCTGACAAAACGCACTAAACATACCGCCGATCGCACGCCTTATGCAAAATCGTATGGAGGAGAATGACCTATGAAAACTAATCCCAAAATCGTGCTGGCAGCGCTCGCTGGCGTTTTGATCGGCATTGCTGGCGCTAAGGTGATTCAAGCGCAGCAGGCAAAGACGCCACCTGGCTATGTCGTCGCGGAGGTCGAGGTGACCGACCCCACCACCATGCAGAAATATGGTGAGAAGGTGCCCGAAACGCTGGCGCCTTTCAATCACCACTATGTCGTTCGAACCAGCAAGATACAGGCTCTCGAGGGAGAACCGCCAAAAGGAGGCGTCGTGGTGATCGCTTTCGACAGCGCTGAGAAGGCGCGTGAGTGGTACGATTCGCCCGCCTACGCGGCCGTCAGGCCCATCCGCCAAAGCGCCGCCCGGAGCCGCATATTCATCGTCGAAGGCGTGCCTCCCCAATGAGGCAGCCAGACAAATGATTTTCAGCCAACGTCGCTGGAGGGCATGCGCATGAAGCGTTGTGCTCAGCATGCGGATGCCCCCGCAACGTCGAACCTGCCTACACCAACTTTTACGTCAGTTCGCTCCATGCCGGAGCGATCAACTGCGGCAGCAGTGGCGCCGGAAGAGCACAAAGCCCAATCTCGACTGGCGTCAGTTGCCTTTCAAACCTGCTGGCCACCCACTGCTGCAGTTCCGAGTTGTCCCGTGCAGACAGCGACTGGAACTGCAATCCTGCCTGACCCTTCTCATCGCACCGGCAGATCTTGGCCTCGGCTCGAATTGGCACCGGGGTGCGCGGCAAAGTGAATTGCACGATCCCCTCGACTCCTGGCGTCAGTGGGGTCAGGAGGCGTAGCGCCATTCCACCTTCGCTGATGTCGATGGTCTCGCCAAAAACGGGCGCTGCTCCTTCTTGTTGAACCGACACTGGAATCGCAATCGGACAACGGAAGTACCGACGCCGTTCCCGAAGAATCAGACCGTGCGCCGCATGTAGCGTCCGTCGAATCGAATCCAGGCTCAACGGCCTTTCCATCACAAAACTCGACCCCGCTCGGAACGCGTCCGCACTCTGATCGAGTGTACTGCTGATGGCAAATGCCACCGCGGTTCGGTTTGCCGCGGACGATCGTGTTTCTCGTAATATGTCGGTCGCGTGCTGACCCATGGTGAGATCGACCGTTACTGCGTCGAACTTCTGCCGGTTCACCAAGTCAAGCGCAGTTCGCACCTCCGTGCACACCTGCACCGACATAGAGAACCGGTGGGCCGATTTCGCCAGTTGATACATCGTTAATGAAGAGGGGGAAACCAGAAGCATCTTGCCGGCTGAAACGGGTACAACGTTGCTGTACATATGAGCAACCTCCCAGTTAGAGACTTGCAGCCACTGACACTGCATCGAACAATCTCTGCATTTTGCGCTCTGACAAAAAGGGGACGTTGATACCTCCAACCGGATATGACGGAGGTCACATTATCGAGGTGACCGTAGACATCGGGTTTTCAGGATGAATGGGATAACCTGTTACCTTTACATCCACTTCTCGTCTTCCCGTAGGGATTGACATGCCTGGGATGCGGCGGACACTTCGGTCGCCGAGCCCCAAGTCATCACAACTCACCGGGCTTAGAATAGGGAATATGAGCGATGACAAGACTGACGTTTTATGTCCACATTGCAACCAGACTTTTTCCACCTTCCTGCACGACTATGCCGCGAAGAACCTCAAAGTCGTTTGCCCGACCTGTGGCAAGGAACATGACGGCAAACCTCCGAAGGCGGTGAACCCAGGAAAAACACCATCAGCAGGATGATTGCGCACGACCAGTGACCGCAACCTTCAGTTCGAGGTCAACCAGTGGCGTTGTTTTCGAGTCACCAAGTGATTAGCAGAGATGTCTCTCGCATCTCCTCGTTTGCCGCGCGATGCTTTGCTGGCGTTTGACGATCTGCTCGCCGACATCCGTCAAGAGAACGTTCGTTCCTCCGATTGGGCCTTCATATAAGACCGCAAGATGGCATTGATGCGGGTCTGGTAGCCGCTGCCGGCTTTCTTGAGCCATTGCACAACATCATGGTCCACCCGGATGGTCAGGCGGTCTTTGGGTTCTGGCATCCTCAGTTTAGCGGTCTTCCAGAACGATTTACCCAGCTTGGGAATGTCGGAATCGTCGATCGCCGCATCACCCATCTGGCGCAGGCGTCGGAAGTCAGTCTCACCCTTCGTTCGCGCCTTTGAGGCGGTTCGCGTAATCTTGGCTTTCATTGCGGTGTGCCACCTGCTGCGATGCACAAAGTGTACATATACCCCCGACCACTTGTCATCCTGAGGCAGCGGATGCTTCGCAACGCGAAGGATCCCAACGAAGGACCTATGCATTTCTGCGCGGCATGATGATGACTGACGGTGGGCCCACTCTGACGTCGCGCGGGTGCCCCAGGTCTCGCTGCTTTTGCGAGACCTGGGCGGAAGCGAAATCCCCGACGCGCGTGAGCCGATACGACTGTCCAACAAAACCTCGCTAAGCCTGACCACTACACATGTAGCCACTCCCAGGTCTCGCAAAACCAGCGAGACCTGGGGCACCCGGCTGGAGTGACGATTGAGCGATCGACCGGCCGAATTTTAATTCCATGAAAAGAGATAAACTGAATGGAGACATGGATTGAAGCTGCCTGAAGCAGGGACTGTCGGGAGTTTTGTTCCTTCGGTGGCCGCTTGTCTCGTAGGCCTCGCTATTACGGTCGCAGTAAGGTTAGTGTCAAACTGGCAGGCGAACGGTGTGAGGGAGGATTCTATGGACAAGATGGTTCATCAAAAGAAGATGGTACGTGGCTCAGTTCTTAGCATTATCGAGGACATCGGGACGGCGGCCGTTGGAGGGCTCCTGGCAGCTTGAGTCCATGTCAGAAAATCGAAGGAAAGACATGACTAAGAAACGTATCTATTCCCGTTACCATATCAATCGCGGGAATACTGCTCTTTGGAATGGAGATCCCACCGAGCCCGGTTCCACCTTTAGGCAGATCATAATCACTTCCGACGACTGGAACTCAACAGCCGCTATCTTTCAGGTTCTTTCCCTCCAGGGCACCAGCAAAGGCCTCAAGGATAGTGGTCTTGCGATCGACGACAACGAAGTAGAAGTCCTATTTGACGAGGATCGTCACGGTCTCAAGTCCGCTACCGATAAAGCTAGTGAGCTTATCAAACAGGCCGAACACGAAGGATTTTCACGACTTTCGATCTTTGAACTGGCGGAATATGAGGAGAAAGTGCGGCAATCGAAAAAATAGTCTCGATTCCGTCCCGCGCGGCGATTGTGCGTATGCTAAGCTCTACTCATGCGGCCGCTACTGCCGTAAATAATGGTAGAGTGATGGCTCCTCCCGTAAAAGTAGAGCCTGAACAGACCTTTTCAGGTCGAGTTCAAGTCGAGGTGACGTGTATGTACCTTCTGACTTGTTTACCACAATAGAATTCAACGCATTCCGCGTTGCCCTTCTCATCGTTTTCCTAGTCGCCCTTTTCCGGTTTGTGAGGAAAGAGATTGGGGGCGGTAAATAGCCGATTTGCCCAAAGGCCTAACCCCAATCTGAAAAGTGGAGGCGGCGATGGGAGTGACCCCATCAAGACGCCCAGGGTGTGTCTTAGTCTTTTTTAAGGGCATAACTCCGAACACTTCTGGGACAGTCCGGTTGCACCAGCAACTCCCGCCACGTAGATTCATTTCTAGCACGAACGGGCTATTTGCAATTGCGGTTAACAAGGTTCAGAATGCGGGCCGTGAAGAACGTCGCATTTATTCTCCTCTTTGCCGCCGCAGGAGCATTCGCTCAAAATACCTCGGCCCCCTCAGGGTCATCTCTTAAAACAGACTGCACCAAGATCGAATTAACACTATCGTGCGGGTCGTTCAATGAGATGGTTGAGGGTAACGACAAGGATCTATTGAGCGCTATTCAAGGATTCGATCACGCTTTTGTCTGTTTCCGTACGGATGAGGACACTTTCATTGTTGTCTCTATCTCGACGCCGTACACCTCAACCTTCCGTAAGTCCGCGACCGACAAGAGTCTTTCCACGGCATACGGCCGCGTTCGTTATAAACGTTACAAAGACGGCGTTAGCGATTACATTCGATTCGGACCGGGTTCCTGGGTCAGATCGGAAGGTATATCTGATTCGTTTGAGACGAAAGAGGGCGCACCCGTTTCCGCATTCATGGACGACGACGAACTAAATATCAGCTTCAAATACGCAAATATCGTCAAAACCACCAGCGACTACAACCTCACTATCCGACGATCCACGCGCCGCTTTACCGAAACCGTTTATGTCAAAGAAACTAGGCCTGGCAAGCCAGATTACAAATCCACCGAAACCGGACATTGCACGGAGTTTCTGCCTAATTCCAAGTAATCCTTTAAGGCCAAGTAAGATTATTTCAAATCTCGAAACGCAGGATGGTCGTAACGAAACCGTTGGGGCCATCGTGGACCTGGATCATTGGGGGATTGCTCAACAAGCCGAACGCCGTCCATGAGTCGCAGTTCTAAGAGAACCGGCAATATTTCTACAATCGTCCGCCACACCGCCTCAAAAAGTGATTCGGCGTATTGAGGCTGATAAAACTTGTTGAATGGTCGCCGATCACCGCGCTGATGTTCAAGCCAGGTATTTCTAAACTTCGCGAGCTCATTTTGCCACTCCTTGCGGGTTGACTCCAAAAACTTTTCAAACCCATCTCGCAACCGGGGATTGCTCTCTCGAAACGCTTTCGCTCCCGCCTCGAAATCTTCATCATTGTCATAGAGAAAACCGATCTTAAACCCGATCGCCCGTGCCGCTTTCTCAGTGAGGTCTTTGTATGCTTTCCACAACTTTCTTCCAAGGTCTTCATACAACTGGAGTCGATCCAGGACTGGCATCGCTGGATTATTGACGGAGTCGCGAATCTGCCGAAGCTCCAGGAATGCTGGCATAAGCCCGTCCATCATCACGGAATTGATCGTTTCCTTAACCTGCTTGCTTTCTAACGCGGTAAATCGGCAAGCTCCAACGACGGGGTCTAGATCCAAAATACCGCGCACAAATGGTTCGTCCGTGCCAATATTCGCGAAATGAACAGGTCGCCACTTATGTGGCTCTGATGGGTTGAGTCTCTCTGATTCGCTCACGGTTATTCCATTAACTCCATGATCTCTTCATGGCTTCATTCATTGCTGCCTGCCTCGATTCTATCTACTGCGATTAATGCTTTTCAACGATCCTCGCCGAGTTTCCTAGAATCGCCGCGACCTCAGAAACGGGCACTCCCTTTTGAGGAGATCGGTTGCAAACGTGTGCCGCCAGCGGTGGGCATGGATATGGACTCCAGCAATCTCTCCCATGCGGCGCAATGGCAATCACGATTTCGGACGGCCCAATGACGGCTCCCTGCCATCCCCGCAAGTCCAATACCCTCCGTAACTTGAAGCTCCGCACCTAGGTACCTACCATGCCACTATGAGCTATAAGGCCCTCTTATTCTGTCCCGACGAAAGAACCGCCAAAACGGTGACCCAGGTCCTCAGCGAACTGGAATTCCAGGTGGAAGCCTGCAATGAGCCTTTTGCCGCCGTTAAGATGCTGATGGCAGGGCATTTCGACGCCGTGGTAGTGGATTGCGACAACGAACAGAATGCCACTCTGCTGTTCAAGAGCGCGCGCAACTCCGAGTTCAATCAGGCGTCGCTTTCGGTCGCCGTCGTTGAGGGACAAAGTGGAGTGGCCAAAGCGTTCCGTATCGGCGCCAACCTGGTACTCACCAAACCTATTAATGTAGAGCAGTCCAAAGGCACGCTGCGCGTAGCGCGCGGCCTGTTGCGCAAGAACGAAGCTGCCAAGACGTCAGGCAAAGTTACGGAAACTCCCGTGCGCCCTCAGGCCACATCGCCTTCGATTGCGCCGCCGTCTTTCGCGACTTCGACCATCGTTCCTCCAGCTCGGACAATCTCCGTTCCACCGGCGATTTCAAAGCCCGCATTTGTGACTAATCCAGCGCCTTCGTATGCGCCGGTCGCTTCATCCAGTTCAGCATTTGAGCTTGAAAAAGATCCGACTCCCAAGCCCGAGCCAGCCGAAGCCGCCTTCCTCGAATCCGTCTCCGATCAGGCGGATACGATTCGTCCCCACGACCAGGCAACGCCGCCTACAAAGCAATATCCTTGGCAGGCCGCCTCCAAGCCTGTGGCCGAGCCGATGGCAGAGACCATGACCACGGCACTCAAACATGCCGCCGAAGCGACTGGCCGCCCTGACTCTGGCATCAGCGCGGGATATGGCGCAGCCGCCGCGCCGGCGAAAGTAAAAGAACCTGTCGCCATTGACGACGAGATTTCCGCTCTTGACGAACCGACTCAACCTGCTTCGATCCCTATGGCGGTCACCCCACACCCCAGCGGATCGACCGTCAACTGGGGCCGCATCGCAGCCATCATTCTGATCGCCGCAGCCGGCGGCGCCATTTATCGCGCCGGCACCCAGACCCATTGGCAAGTGTCGGACATATCATCCTTGCTGCACAAGACTAGCGCTGCCGCCACTCCACAAATTTCAAAGCCCGCGGCGAATGCTCCCGTCTCGGTGACTCCAACGCCAGCCGCTGCAACCACCGGCATGCAGGTGCAATCAGGATCCCTTTCGGCCCGTCCGATTTCCACTCAGAATTCAACTCCAGTCGCACCAACTCTACAGAAGCCTTCGCCCGCGACTGAGACCATCATGATCGCGCCCTCTCCCAAAAAGTCCGCGGTGAACGCCACTTCGTTCGATCCTCCTACGCCTCCCGGAGTAGTGAAAGAAATCGGCGAGGGCACAGTCTTCGTTGACACCAAGAGTCCGAGACCTGCCGCGTCCAAACCTGCGCCCGTGGAAGCCGTGGATGCAACCGCTCCCGACGCCGTGGCCGCCAGCTCGCAATCGAATGACAGCGCAATTTCCGGCCTGATGAGTATGCCGAGCTCGGTGCCGCAACCCGGTCCTGGGACCCTTAAAATATCGCAGGGAGTATCGCAAGGCCTTCTGGTCAAAAAAGTCGCGCCCGTCTATCCTGCGCGAGCGATGCATGCGCATCTGCAAGGTGCGGTCCTGTTGCTGGCCACCATTAGTAAAGATGGCGACATCACCGCCGTCAAGCTGCTCAAAGGCGAGCCGATGCTGGCACACGCCGCCATGGACGCGGTCAAGCAATGGAAATACAAACCCTATCTGCTCGACAGCCAGCCCATGGAAATCCAAACCCAGATCACGGTCAACTTCACCCTGCCCTGATTGTCATCCTGAGCAAGCGTACTTTGCGCCGCGAAGAGCCTGTCCCGAGCGAAGTCGAGGGAATCTGGGCGAGCCGCGCGACGTGTCGCGCTTGTTGCGACACAATAATCGCGCGTTTGGCTCGCTTCCTTACCCACTCCAAGTTTTTCTCTGCGATGAAGGCTCTTTCGCGGATCCCCGCAAATCCCTTGCAGGTTTTCCTCCGTGATCTCTGTGTCCTCTGTGGTTAGGCCTCCACGTTTATAATAAAGAATTGCCCACAAGCCGAAATTGCATTCTGTAGGCGGCGGATTCAAGCTAAAAGCCAAGAGCCAACAGCTAAAAGCCTTTATGGACTTCAAACTAGTTTCCAACTACACCCCGCAAGGCGATCAGGCCCACGCCATAGACTCGCTCATGAAAGGCGTCTTCGACCGCGAGCAACACCAGGTCCTCCTAGGTGTCACCGGATCCGGCAAGACCTACACCATGGCCAAAGTCATCGAGCAGTCCAACCGGCCGGCGCTCGTGATGGCCCACAACAAAACCCTAGCCGCCCAGCTCTATCACGAATTTAAAAACTTCTTCCCCCACAACGCCGTAGAGTACTTCGTCTCATACTATGATTATTTCCAGCCGGAGGCTTATGTGCCGGCTGCTGATCTTTATATTGAGAAGGAAGCTACCATTAATGATGAGTTGGACAAGTTGCGGCTTTCGGCTACCCGGTCTTTGTTTGAGCGGCGGGATGTGCTGATTGTTTCCTCGGTTAGTTGCATTTATGGGTTGGGGTCGCCGGAAGCTTATTACGGGATGATGTTGTTTCTGGAAAAAGGGCAGAAGATTCGGCGGGAGGACATTACTCGCAAGCTTGTGGAAGTGCTCTACGAGCGGACAGATGGGGATTTTCGGCGGGGGACTTTTCGGGTTCGGGGCGATGTCATCGAGATATTTCCTACTTATGATGACATGGCTTATCGGGTGGAGTTGTTTGGGGATGAAGTTGATTCTTTATCACAGATCGATCCGCTATTCGGAACCGTTAAACAGAAGTATGTGCGTTTGCCGATTTATCCTAAGACGCATTATGTGATGAAGCCGGAGACTCGCTCGAAGGCAGTTACGTCGATCCGCGAAGAATTGAAGTGGTGGGAGGCGGAGCTTGAGAAACAAGGTCGGCTGGTGGAATCACAGCGGGTGCATCAGCGGGTCATGTATGACATTGAGATGATCAAGGCCATGGGCTATTGCCATGGAATTGAGAATTACTCGCGGCATTTCACTGGGCGGCTGCCGGGGGAGCCTCCGCCTACTTTGCTGGATTATTTCCCGCGAGATTTCCTGACGTTCATCGATGAATCTCATCAGACGGTGCCGCAGTTGCATGGCATGTATCACGGCGACCGGTCGCGGAAGGAGACGCTGGTCGAGTATGGGTTTCGCATGCCTTCGGCGCTCGACAATCGTCCGCTGACGTTTGAGGAATTTGAGACCCGCATGAACTTGTCGATCTATGTCTCGGCCACACCGGGGCCTTATGAACTGACGAAATCGGCGGGCGTGGTCATTGAGCAAATCATTCGGCCTACGGGCCTGGTCGATCCTCCGGTGGACATTCGTCCGGTGAAGGGACAGATTGACGACTTGCTGCATGAAATTCGCCAGCGCGTGGCGCGGGGCGAGCGCGTGCTGGTGACGACGCTGACCAAGCGCATGTCGGAAGATTTGGCCGAATACTACAGCGAAGTCGGGGTGAAGTGCCGCTATCTTCATTCAGAGATCGAAACCCTCGAACGGATCAAGATTCTGCGCGACCTGCGCAAGGGCGAGTTCGATGTGCTGATCGGCATCAACCTGCTGCGCGAAGGCCTGGACTTGCCGGAAGTTTCGCTGGTGGCAATCCTCGACGCCGACAAAGAAGGCTTTCTGCGTTCGAGCGGGTCGTTAATTCAGACCATTGGCCGCTGCGCCCGCAATCTGAACGGCCGGGCGATTCTCTATGCCGACCGCATGACCGACTCCATGAAGAAAGCCATGGACGAGACTAATCGCCGGCGCGCTATTCAGGAAGCTTACAACGTGGAGAACGGTATAACTCCGGAGTCGATCATCCGGCCGCTGGATATGACGCTGGTGCGCATCATCGAAGCCGACTACACCGACCTCACAGGAGGCGAAGTCGAAGGCATCCCCGAATTCAAGTCGCAGGAAGAGTTGGATGCCTATATTGGCAAGTTAGAAAGCGATATGCGCGAAGCCGCCAAGCAATTTGAGTTTGAGAAAGCGGCGAAGTTGAGGGATACGGTTAAGGAGTTGCGGACGAAGGAGTTTTTGTTTGCGTAGTTTGTAGGCGGGACATATTTCGAGGCGCGTCCCCGTGTGTCTCCCAAGTGGCCCGTTCGGCCGATTAGGCGAGATCATGTCTGGCAGCTTTGTTCTTCGCTATCAACCAGGTCATCGTCGGAGCGGCAATGCCGGGAAGGCGGACTTTCTCCCGAGCCTTCGGGCTGAGCGCGAGTTGTCTGAAATACGGAGACGCAACGATCTTCGCGGTTTCGGTGCAGCCGAGTTCTCCCGGCTTGAATAGTTTCTCAATCTTGAAAACTTGGTTCACTGCCGCCGCAACCGGATCTTTTCCGGAATAGGCGACTTCGCCGACATGAAAAACGGTCTTCGAGCGGAGCTGAAACACGCTTCTCATGTCAGGAGCGATTTTTCGGTTCCACTCGAATGAGTAGAACTGCATCCTGCTTTGTGTAATCCCCCACCATCGATGGAGATCAACGAAAGTCGAAAAGAGAAACAGTGCGGCGTCCCCTACTGGCTTCACAAACTGAGCGTAGGTGGTGGGCTCCGAGGTCCCGAGGCTCTCGACACACAATGTTATGAACGACTCTACCCTCCGTCGATTCAGCTCCATTCCAAGTTTCTCGGAGGCGGCCGTCGCTCCGCAAAGATCTGTCAGAACCACGTAGTAAACCCCTGCACGTAGGAGGTGTTCTTCCTCCATCTTGCGGACGTGCATGATTGCCTGCATCGCTTCATCCCGGCAGTACTCGGGAATGTGGTCGAAGGCGCCGGGTCCAAGCCGGAGAAGGCTGTCTATGTCCTTTGCGTTTAGCTGTTTCACGGGCTCGGGTATGTGTCCTCCACCTGAGTCATTTCTGGAAGGCAATTCGGGAGCGTTGCACAGTGCGCTGTTCTAGCCAATAGGCGGGGGGTTCAAAAGCCCATAAACAGTAGGCCCTTGAGGGGCAGCCTAAACCTCCCGCTGCTGTAGATCGCATCCAGAACCGTCAGTCCATATTCGAATGGTCTGTCTTCCTGCTCTTTCTGTTTTCCTTTCAGGCTGAAGCGGTATCGCTGCGGAATAGCAAGAACGAAATAGTCCAGGTCAACAATCAGGCTTGCTTGAATGATGTCGCGGTAGATTGCATTACCGCGAATGGAGCGGCCCGCTTCAACCTCTAATCCTGCTCGGATCTCGGGGTGATAGGAGTCGATCTGGTACTGGCGATCTGGGACGCCCCCCTCACCGAAATGTACAGGACGATAAATTGTTGGTTCGTGGGTACCGCCCTCAACCCGAAAACCTAATTCTTCAAGTCCAGGACGAATTATTGAAAGCGCCACATCGCTCTTGTTGTGCATAGCTGTGGTGTCTAGCTTTATCTGCTGTTCCCGGAACACTGATGCAACTCCGCCCACCCAGCTAGGTGGTCTCTCAGATCGCGGATAGTAAATCCATCGTGGGTACTCGCTCATGGTTTCAGCCCTTGAGGTGCCCGGCGAATTTGAGGGACTCTGGCACGGCCAGTTCTTTCGGGAGAATAAGCAATTCTTTGCCCGGCCTCGAATGATGTGCAGTGTAGCGGAGTTTGAACGGTACTATTCGACATTTAGCGTAAATGGCACGTATCGCCGGAACGTCGTCATAGGTCGCCGCCCATTGGTGTTTGCCTGACCGCAACGCCTTGCTGACGGCCACGTGGTCGTCGTGACCGTAAGTTGACAGATACAGGTCCGCACCCTTCTCGTAATATGGTGGGTCAAGGTAAAGGAATAGCTGACTGCTTGGGGAACCATTTCCTAGCCGCTGAATAAATTCCAGAGCGTCTAGGTTGGAAATGAGTATTCTTTCTCGATAAGCTCCGATGCGGTCTACCCGATCCGCGAGCGTCGCTCTAGTAAATCGGGCGTCGATCCCCCATTCCCCTGTCTGCTTAATTCCACCGATTGGGCCACCGTTGACGAGGATGCCCGAACGGTTGGTACGATTCAGGAAAAAGGTCGCGAACCCTACGTCAAACCGCTTGTGCCGACGAGCATTTCTGTAGATATCTCGTTGTCGCTTCCATTCAGGTATGGTCAGCCTAATTGATCGGATTCGCTGCACGAATTGATCCGTGTGATTAAGCGCTGCCCACCAGAATGAGAAAACGCGGTAGTCGAAATCATTAATCAAAATAGACTGAACATATTCGCCAAAGAGCAGCTCAAGGGATGCACCTGCCGCCCCAGCGTACGGTTCCGCGATCGTGGGGCGGACGAGGCGATTTGCTTGAAGGAGTGCCGCAAGGGTGGGAGCGAGAAACGCCTTGCCTCCTGGGTACCTCAGGGGATTTATGGTTCTCATGGCGTTGATGTCGATATTCGTCCGAGGGTCACCTGCAACACGGGTTCGATCAGTCTGACGATAGCGCGAATCTCAACCTCGGTCGGGTCGATCTTTCGGTTGTGAACGAATGCATCAAGGGCGTCCAATGTGTTGTTCTGCCCTTTGGTCTGGACGAATCTCTTCACGGCTTTGAGCTCTAGGGGCTGTAGCCCGACATCTATCGTGGTCAGCAACTCCATCAACTGGCGTAGCGACGGATACCAGTCTAAACCCCTGTTGTCCTTGCTACGAAAACGCTGCAGTAGCGGTTTTATGGCACCGGTCGTGTCGAGATAAAACGACACGCTGAACTCCAGTAACAACCGAAGCAACACGGCCGAGGCGTTAGGGTTCCTGTCAAGGCGAAGCTTACGGAGTTCATCAAAGATGTCATTCACACGCGAGTCAGGACAGAAACATCTCAATCCCTTGGGGATACAACTGACAGATGCGGTCCTCCTGCGTACGGTGACTTTTGTGCTGACGACCGGTGACGGCTGGTCCGTCTGTGACAAATGGTCGCGAATAGAAAAGGTCCCGCGGGCCTTCGCTGCCGGCCTAACCGACGCGAGCGTCCCCACATATTTCTGAATGTTTTCCGCGCTGTTGAGTGTACGACTGTCAACCTTGCCGGTGGCGACGTCGGCCACGACCTGCCGAAACGCCTTGAGGAACCCTTCTGGCTTCGCAGCGCTGACCAGCACCTCTTTCGCATCAGGCTTCAGCATTAAGAACTCGCGCACGGGCTGAGACTCCACCAGTCGTTCAAGGGTAGAAAGAGGGAACTCGCGATTATTCTGAACCTTTGTCTTAACCTCGTCGGGAAAATCGAGGGAGCAGGCAAGTCTGTATACTGCGTCGGCACGAATCCAATCTTGGATCTGTCCGACCGTAACTCCGTAGCTCTGAATCAGGTCGTCGGGAGTCAATCCGCGTTCGAGTAGTTGCCGATAAAAGCGGGCCTGCATCGGCCTCTTCCAAGACTGGATCTGTTGAGCCGTGTGCCGGCTCAGCAAGATTGGCGTTGTAGCCTCTCGTGAAGGCGCAAGGGAAACTTGGACCTTTGCCACAACAGACGCTGTGGTTTTTTCGGAGAGCCGCCGAAATCGCTCCAGATGCGACTGTGGAGCAAGCTCGGGGTTGATGAGAAGCTTTAGTGCAGCGAGACGGCGATTGCCTTCAATAATAACGATCTGATCCCCATCTCGCACCCCGAGCAGGACTTCGGTCGGAAAGAATCCCTGCGTGGTGATGTCCTTCGCCAGATCGTAGACGGAGTCATGAGTAACCAGTTCGTCTATTATCTGTCGCTGCCCCATCGCACCGCCCGATTGTGGCAAACGTGGGTTCTCCTGATCAAGAAGAAGGCTAGTGACTGATAGCCTCTTCGTAGGCCAAAGCATGTAGTCGATCATCGTGGCATCGTCCTATATGAAGCACTCTGGAACTGCCGACCCTGATAAAGCGGGACCGTAGAACACCCTGGGGAAGACCTGAATCGTACTCCAGTGAAGGGGTGCCGCGCAATGCAGTGTTCGGCGGGGCTGAAGCCGTGCCCTTCCACGGTGCTCCTCAACTTCCCTGGTGCGAATCGCGCTTTCGGCGGCGTCCACAGCCCCACTCTAACGTCGCAAAAGGCGCGACGTTAGAATGGGTCGTCCGGCAGTCACGGGGCTGCCTGCATACAGGCAAAGTCAAAGGCGGCGGACAAGAGTGTGTCCGCCCCACACGAGTATTGTCCCTCCTCCCTGATCCCTCAGGGGCTAAAGCCCGGGGTTTAGTTGGCTCTTACGGCACGGCTGAAGCCGTGCCCTGATACGGTGCTCCTCAATGTCCCTGATATGGTCCGTGCTTGCGACGGCGCCGTTTCCGTCCGCGGAGAAAAGCAGATTCCTCACCGCTAAAAGCGGATTCGGAATGACAAGGGGTTGGGGGCGTATATTGTTTTCTCCACCCAAATTGCATAGGTCCTTCGTTGGGATCCTTCGCGTTGCGAAGGATCCGCTGGCTCAGGATGACAAGGGGATTGGGTGTGGCGTCTGTTCTTTCGCCCCGATGGGGCTCGCGTGTGTTTGGCATCGCTACCCACGGCTTGCGCCGTGGGCTGCATTCTTACGCCGCTTTGCGGCTAGGTCTCTCCAGGGGCTAAAGCCCGGAGTTTAGTTGGCTCTTGCGGCACGGCTGAAGCCGTGCCCTGATACGGTGCTCCTCAACGACCCTGATACGAATCGTGCTTTCGGCGGCGGTCGCGAGGCTGCCTGTACACACCCAAATCAAAGGCGGCAGACAAGAGTGTCCGCCCCACACGGGCATTGCTGCTTCGCAGCTTTCTATCTTCTTACTCGGGGCGGCGGGACGTAGTCGTCTTCGATTATGCCGTAGAGGTTGAAGTGGCCGGGTTTTTGGAGTGGGGCGGGGGCGCGATCATGGAGAAGATGCCAGGCTTCGCGGTAGGGTTCCCATTGGTTCAGTTTGTCGCCGGGGACGGCGCGGATGGCGAATCGTCCGGCGGCCTGGGCTGAGGGGATGATGTACCAGATGTCTTTGGGGATGTAGTAAACGGCGAGGTAGTCGAAGTCGGATTCCCGGTAGTGGTGGCCGGGGCCGGCAGCATGGAAGAGGTTGGCGACGAAGCTGCCGGGCTTTAGGTTGGTCCCGCGGAAATAGGTGGACTTGATCTGGATGCTGATAAAGCGACCGCCGATGTCGAGGACAACGTCATAGGGAGCGGCGTCGCCCAGTGGTTTGGCGACTTGAAAGCCTAGTTCAGTGGCTTTGGCCATGAAACGAAGCTCGGCCCATTGGCCGCGTTTCTTGCGGTTGCGAATGTCCATACCGGAAGTTTTCAAGGTTATTTCTCCCAATAGAAAAGGCGCGGCTGCGCGCCGCGCCTGTAAGTAATTACCCTATATATTCAGAATAGCATTTTGCAGGGGTAAGTGAGACACGATTTGGAAGTTTATATTTGGAATAGGATCATCGGGTTAGACGGAATTAGTTACTAAGTTGCTATTGACAGAATTTTGGATATTTATCATTTTGTGCTCGCGGCGGCCAGTGCGTTCTTTGTCGCTGCCAATAGAGCTTCGGGTCCGACGGGATGGCCGGTGGCGTTTTCCATCCAGAGATCGGGAATGACGCGGCCTTCTTTGGCCATGCGTTCGAACTCGGGGCCGATGCTGCCGGCTTTTTTCATTTGTTCTTCGATCTGGAAGGCGATCATGTGGCCGATGGGGTAATCGGGCAAGTAGAGGAATGAGTCGATCATGTGCGAGTACACGCCGAGGAGCACGACGTCTTTCTGGTGGAAGATGGGAGCGTAGTAGCGGTTCCAGATGTCTTTTGCGATTTGGACGGTGGCGTCGTTGAGTTGTTGGGGCGTGGCCTGGGGGTGGTCGTACATCCAGTGCCAGACGCCCATGTCGACGAGCGCGACGCCGGCGATTTCGTAGGTGCCCCAGAAATCGTTGAGGGTCTTTTCGGCTTGGGCTTTGGCGTCGGGCGCGGGGAGGCCGAGAAGTTCGAGGTCGTGGCCTTGAAAGACGAACGCCAAAGCTTCTGTGAAAGCCGTGTTGGGCACGCCGCTTAGCAGCGTGTAGTCGCCTTCATTGAGAGAAAAAGTTTGCTCAACGTTGTGTCCCATTTCATGGACGGCGATGTTGAAAGCTTTGTAGTTCATGCCGGTCTTTTCGACGCGAGTGCGGAGATGGGCTTTCTCGGAACGCATGCCTGCGCCCATGGCGTGGCCGGATCCGCGGGCAGGGTCGACGATGATGTTGTTGGCGACGTATTGGGCCTTCTCGGGCGAGAAGCCGAGATGCATCAGGAGATTTGGAATGTCTTTTTGATAGGCCTCGGCGGTGGGATATTTCTTGGCGACCATTTCATCGAGCTGCGCCTCGGTGAATTTGCTGCCGGGTCGGAATCCGTTGTACCAGACGTCGAATGGTTCGAGCGGCCGGCCGAGGCGGGATTCGATTAGCTTGCCGGTTTGGGCTGCGAGCGGCGAGCTTAGAACCTGTTCAAGCATGGCTTTGACGCGGACTTCGGGAATCTCGCGGTCTTCGTTGAAGCGGCGATCGATCAGTGTGGGCGCGGTCGGAGAATAGGGATCGGCTTTGCGCGAGGCGGTGTAGGTCTTCCACAGCATGGCGTAACGCGTGTCAGGCTCGCGGGCATTGGTGATGTTGGTGGTTGTTTTTGTCGAATCGGCATCCTTCGCTGCGGCCGGTTTCACTTCGTTGGTTACGGGATTCCAGTCGACGCCAGGGTTATCGATGACCACCTGCGGAATGGTTTGAGTGACGATGCGCTCCATGACCTGTTGAATGGCGCGCTGCTTGGCGAGGCCGGTTTGCGGGTCGGAATAGTCGGCCTTGATTTCATCACGCAAGTTCCAGTGGCTGAGCAGGCGCATCTTAGGCGGGAAGATACGCTGACCTTGGTCGTTGACCACGTGGTACATCCAGATGTTGTACTGGGAAATGTATTGACCGGCTTCGGAGGCGGCTTCTGAGATGGCGAGGTTGACGTCGGCGGGAATTCGTTTGTCGAATTGCTGTGCGAGGCGGACTTCAGCCCACTGGCGGCGGGTCCAAGAGGGACCGTTTTTCAGGCAATCGTCGAGGGTGGCGAGCGGGAAATTCAGCAGCACCGTGAAAGCGAGCTTGTTGTTGAAAAAGTCGTCGAGGACGTGCGCGGAAGGATCGTAGCCGCCGAAGGTTTCGTCGAAGGGGAGCACAGGGCCGTAGTCGAGATCGAGTTGTTGGCGGAACTCGCGATTGATCTCGTGCATGTGGCCGTTCAGCGCTTCGAGCAGCGATTGATAGCGGGTGAACATGGTGTCGAGAGTGGCCTGATCGCCGGCAAAGTTGGCGCGGACGAAATCTTCGAAAGCGGCGGCGTCGCCGTCTTCGGAGCGCCAGAACTCGGCGACTTGATGAAGGCCTCGTTGAGCGCGTGCTCGTTGGGTCTCGCCATATTTGGTGACCAGTTCGGTTTCTAGTTTGGCGGCCGAGGCGGTCATCCATGCGGGCTGAATGGCGGCGGCAGTGGCTTTTGAGGAACTTTGCATCGGCATCTCCTGCGCGGCGAGGGGTAGGGCGAGAATGAAGAGCGTTAGGACTAAGTAGACGCGGCTCACGCGAATCTCCTTGGTTGGGAAGCACACCAGTATAGCGGTATAGGCTTGATTACTAAAAACCTCAACACAGAGGACACAGAGGAGCACAGGGGACAGTTCCTCGAAGATTGCCTGCTGGTTCTACTTCTTCGGACGATACACGTGGGTGCTGGTACCGAAGAAAACTTCTGCGGATTCCATGACGGTTTCCGAAAGCGTGGGGTGGGGGTGGATGGTGAGCGCAATATCCTTGGCGACGGCACCCATTTCGATGGCGAGAACGCCTTCGGCGATCAGTTCGCCAGCGCCTACGCCCACGATTCCGACGCCCAGCACGCGCTCGGTCTGCGGATCGATGATGAGTTTGGTCATGCCCTCGGGGCGGTCGAGAGTTATCGCACGGCCGGAAGCGCCCCAGGGAAACTTGGCGACCTTGATCTCGCGATTGTCTTTTTGTGCCTGAGTTTCGGTCAGGCCTGCCCAGGCGATTTCGGGATCGGTGAAGATGACGGCGGGAATGGCGTTGGGTTCGAAGGCGACTTTATGTCCGGCGATGGCCTCGACGGCGGTTCGGCCTTCGTGCGAGGCTTTGTGGGCCAGCATGGGTTCGCCGACAACGTCTCCGATAGCGTAAATTGCGGGGTCGTCGGTTTGCAACTGCTTGTTGACCTGGATGAATCCGCGGGGGCCGATTTTGACTTGAGTTTTGTCGAGGCCGGGGATCTCGGAGTTGGGTTTGCGGCCAACCGAAACCAGAACTTTATCGAAGAGTTTTTCGCGCTCTTTGACTTCGGGACCGTCGAACGTGACACGAAGGCCGGCGGCTTCTTCTTTCACTCCGGCCACAGTGGTGTTCAGCATGATGGAGTTGAAGATCTTTTCCATACGCTTGTATAGGGGAAGGACGAGATCGCGGTCGGCTCCGGGCAGGAGGCCGGGCAGCATTTCGACTACGGAAACTTTCGATCCGAGCGCGGCGTAGACGGTGCCGAGTTCCAGGCCGATGTATCCACCGCCGACTACGAGCAGACTGCCGGGAACGTCGGCGAGGTCGAGAGCGGAGGTTGAATCCAACATGCTGGGAGTATCGAGCTTAAGAGCGGGAACGATCGCCGGACGAGAGCCGGTGGCGATGATGATGCGGTCGAAGCTACGGGACTCGTCGGCGGCGTTGGCGCGGGTAATCCGTAAAGTAGTTGAGTTGTCAAAGGACGCCCGGCCCTGGATGTATTCGACTTTGCGTTGTTTCGAAAGCACACCGAGGCCACCGGTGAGTTTCTTGACCACATTCTCTTTCCAAGACCGGAGGCGAGCCAGGTCGATCTGCGGGGCGGCGAAGTCGATACCCCAATCTTTGGCGTGACGGGATTCGTCGATCAGCTTGGCGACGTGCAGCAGGGCCTTCGAGGGGATGCATCCGCGGTAGAGGCAGACGCCACCCGGGTTGGCTTCGGGATCGATCAGCGTGACGGTCATGCCGAGGTCAGCGGCCAGAAAGGCTGCCGCATAGCCGCCGGGGCCGGCGCCGATTACTGCTACGTGCAGGTTCGATGGTTCGGTCATGAAAAGTTATCAATCAAAAATCTTCACCACAGAGGACACAGAGTTACACAGAGGAAATCTTATCCCTGCACTGACAACAAGAATGGCTGCTCGAATGCTTCGGCGATCCAGCGCAGGAATCGGGCAGCGTCGGCGCCGTCGATCAGGCGATGATCGTACGAAAGCGACAGCGGTAACACCAGCCGCGGCTCGAACTTACCGTTTATAAATACCGGGGCCATGCTGGAACGCGACAGGCCGAGGATCGCGACTTCGGGATGATTGACGATGGGCGAAAATCCGTCGCCACCGATGCCACCAAGGTTGGTAATGGTGAAGGTCCCACCTTGCATTTCTTCCGGTGTTAGCTTTTTCTCCCGTGCCTTAACCGAAAGCTGGGTGAGTTCAGTGGCCAGTTCTACGATGTTTTTCTTGTCGACCTCGCGGATGACGGGAACCAGCAGGCCACGGTCGGTGTCGACCGCGACACCGATGTTGATGTACTGCTTGTAGACGATTTCTTCTTTTGCCATGTCGAGGCTGGCGTTGAACTGGGGAAAGATTTTGAGCGCCGAGGCGCAGACTTTCAGGGCGATGGCGGTGACCGTCATCTTGCCGCCGGCTTCTTGAGCTTTGGGAGCGAAACGGGCGCGCAGTTGTTCGAGTTCGGTGATGTCCGCGTGATCTTGTTGGGTAACGTGGGGAATAGTCGTCCAAGCCTGCCACAAGTGTTCGGCAGTTTTGCGGCGCACGCCGCGGATGGAAACACGCTCGATCTTTCCCCACTTGGTGAAGTCGGGGAGATCTGGTTGCGCGAATTGCGTTCCGCGGGGCGCTGCCGTGGCCGAAGCCAGCAACGACTTGGAGTAATTCTTGACGTCGTCTTCGCTGATGCGGCCGCCGGGACCGGAGCCTTTGACGCCATGAATATCGAGGCCGAGTTCACGGGCGAGTCGTCGCACGTGCGGGGCGGCGGGCACAGGTTCACCGTGATCGCTTCCGGCAACTTTGCCGAGTTGTGCCGGCATGGTGAATGACGGCGGTAGAGGCTGGGGCTTATCGGGTGGCAGCGCCTGCTGTTCGGTTTTTCCTTCGGCCTGGATGGCGGTCTGGAAAGTCAGACGGGCGGCAGTTTGTTCGGAGAAGTGTTCGACGGGGGCGTGCCTGGGTTTTTCCGTTGCCGGGGCTGCGCCACCTTCAAGAGTAAAAATGACCTGTCCTACTTTAATCTTTGTGCCTTGCTTGACCAGGATGTCTTTCACGACTCCCGTGACAGAGGAGGGAACTTCGACGACGGCTTTGTCGGTCTCGAGTTCCATCACCGGCTGACCTTCGGAGACTTTGGCACCGGGGGAAATCATGAGGCGTACCAGTTCGCCTTGTTCGATGTTTTCGCCGAGTTCAGGGAGCTTGAAGTCGGTAGGGGCCGATGCGTCAGTGGCGCGACGCGCGGGAGCAGCAGCGGCGGCGGCAGCCGGAGCCGGGGCAGCAGCAGGGGCTGCTTTCGGGGCGGGAGCGGAGGTTTGCTTCGCCGGCGAGGATGCCTGGGTGCCGACACCGTTGTCCACGGTGAAGATCACCTGGCCGACTTTGATTTTTTGTCCTTCTTTGACGCGGATTTCTTTTACTGTGCCAGTCACCGATGAAGGCACTTCGACGACGGCCTTGTCAGTTTCCAGTTCCATCACGGGCTGGCCTTCGGTGATGGTGGCGCCGGGCGAAATCATCAGGCGGACCAGTTCTCCCTGTTCGATGTTTTCGCCTAGCTCGGGTAGTTTGAATTCAGTCAACGCTTGCTCCGTTCATGACAGCGCCTAAAGGCGGCATTGAAAAGTCATCCTTGCGGCACGTCTGAAGACATGCCCTGATACGAATCGTTCGTTCTCAACAGAATTGTACGGCTCATCTAACTGAATGCCGGATTGGGTTTCTCCGGATCGATGCCGAGTTCACGAACCGCTTTCTCGGCACATTCCGGGGCAATCTGTTTTTCCGTGGCCAGCGCATTGAGCGTGGCCAGGACGATGTGCTTGGCGTCCACCTCGAAGAAATTGCGCAGGGAAGCGCGACTCTCACTGCGGCCGAAACCGTCCGTACCCAAGGCCACCAGCGGTCCAGGCACCCAGCGAGCAATCGATTCCGGCAGAATCTTCATGTTGTCCGATGCGGCCACAAACACTCCCTTCGCGTCTTTCAGGCACTGGCTCACAAACGACACCTGCGGCGGCTGACCAGGATGGAGCATGTTCCAGCGGTCGCAGTGGTTGGCTTCGCGGTACAGACGCTTGTAACTGGTAACGCTCCAGACATCGGCAGCCACGTTGTACTTCTCTTCGAGAATCTGTTGGGCCTTGAGCACCTCGTACATAATTGCTCCGCTGCCGAAGAGCTGAGCTTTGAGTTTCGCGTCTTTCTTCCCGGATGCTTTGAAACGGTACAAGCCGCGCAGGATGCCCTCGCGCACGCCTTCGCCTGGAGGCATTTCCGGCATGGGGAGAGGCTCGTTGGTGACGGTCAGATAGTAGAAAACCGAGTCCTGATCGATGTACATGCGCTTGATGCCGTCCTGAATAATGACGGCGATCTCGTAGGCGAAGGCGGGATCATAAGCCAGAACGTTGGGCACGGCGAGCGCCAGCACGTGGCTATGACCGTCCTGATGTTGCAGGCCTTCGCCTGCCAGCGTGGTGCGTCCGGCAGTGCCTCCGATCATGAAGCCGCGTGTGCGCATGTCGGCTGCGGCCCAGATCAAGTCGCCGATTCGTTGGAAGCCGAACATGGAGTAATAAATAAAGAAGGGGATGGTATTGATGCCGTAAGTAGCATAGGCCGTGCCGGCGGCGATAAACGAGCACATGGAGCCGGCTTCGGTAATGCCTTCTTCGAGAATTTGCCCGTCTCGCGCTTCCTTGTAATAAAGCAGGGTGTCCATATCCACCGGCTCATAGAGTTGGCCGACGCTGGAGTAGATGCCGATTTGGCGGAACAGGGCTTCCATGCCGAAGGTGCGGGCTTCGTCAGGGATGATGGGGACGATCAGTTTTCCGATTTCCGGGTCGCGCAGTAACTTCCCCAGCATGCGCACGAATACCATGGTGGTCGCAACATCGCGGCCTTCGGTGCCTTTGTAGAATTCGTCGAAATGCGATTCCCATCCGGACGCGATGGGCTGGGATCGCACTTTGCGTTCCGGCAAATAGCCTCCCAGTTGCTTGCGCCGCTCCTGCATATAACGAATTTCGGGGCTATCGTCAGCAGGACGATAAAAGGGCGCGTCGTGCAGTTCGGCATCGGGGATGGGGATTCCGAAACGCGAGCGGAACATCTGCAACTCGTCGTCGTTGAGCTTTTTTTGTTGGTGGGTGATGTTCTTGCCTTCGCCGGCTTCCCCCAGACCATAACCCTTGATGGTTTTGGCGAGGACGATGGAGGGTGACCCCTTGTGATCGACAGCCGCACGGAAAGCGGCGTGGACCTTGATGGGATCGTGGCCACCCAGTCGCATGCGCGCAAGCTGTTCGTCGGAAAGATGCTCGACCATCTTGAGCAAGCGGGGGTCGGTACCGAAGAAATTTTGCCGGAAATAGGTCCCGCTTTCGACGAAGTATTTCTGATACTGACCGTCGCTGATTTCACCCATGCGCTTGACCAGCAACCCATCCCGATCATTGCGCAGGAGGCTGTCCCAATCGGTGCCCCAGATGCACTTAATGACATTCCATCCAGCGCCGCGGAAAATGGCTTCGAGTTCCTGGATGATCTTGCCATTGCCGCGGACGGGGCCGTCTAGTCGTTGCAGATTGCAGTTGACCACGAAAATGAGGTTGTCGAGGCGTTCGCGGGAAGCCAGAGTGATGGAACCGAGAGATTCGGGTTCATCCATCTCTCCGTCACCGAGGAAGGCCCAAACCTTGCCTCCGGTAGTTTGCTTCAATCCTCGGTTTTCCAGATACCGCATGAAGCGTGCCTGATAGATAGCTTGGATAGGACCGAGGCCCATCGAAACGGTGGGGAACTCCCAGAAATCGGGCATCAGCCAAGGATGCGGATAAGAAGAGAGACCGCCTTCCGGCTTGAGTTCGCGGCGAAAGTTCTCCAGCTTTTGCTTGGGGATGCGGCCTTCGAGATAGGCGCGGGCGTAAATTCCGGGGGCGGCGTGTCCTTGAAAGTAGACCAGGTCGCGGTCTCCGCTCTCGTTTTGCGCGTGAAGAAAATGGTTGAAAGCGACTTCGTAAAGAGTTGCAGCCGAGGCGAAAGTCGAGATATGCCCGCCGATGCCTTCCTGGAGCTTATTGGCGCGAACCACCATGGCCAGAGCATTCCAGCGGACCAGGCTCTTAATGCGGCGTTCCATTTCCTGACTGCCGGGAAAGGGCGGTTGCTGGATGGCGGAAATCGTATTTGTATAAGGCGTAGTGGCGGTGAATGGGAGGTTCACTCCAGCGGCGCGTTTGGCATGCAGGGAAAGCTGTTGCAGCAGGCGCCCGGCGCGGTCGGGGCCGCCTTTGGAGAGGACATAATCCAGGGAATCCAGCCACTCGCGGGTTTCGAGAACTTCTAATCCGTCGGTCTGCGTCTCGGGCAAGGCTATTTCTCCGTCTGGTGGGAAGCTTCCATCATAGACAATTGCGCGGATTTTTGCTGGCCCGGCTGGGTTGAAACTTGGTACGCGACCAAGCACAATAACAAATGGGAATCCGTTCCCAGTTGAAAAGCATCTCAGAGCACGGAGGACACGAGTCCGAAGTGCCTTCACAACCGAGTTTTTCCGGGCGGGCCGCAAACATCATCCGCCAGAGCAAGCCGTTGGTCGCATTCCCATTTTGAAGAAGAGAGGAGATTTCCCATGTCGAAGAAAAATGATTCTAAGCCGCCGTCACGGGTGAGCGCTCAGCCCCGAATCCATCAGAGGGCAGGCGCAATCCAGGAATACGGAACAGTAACGCACGCTCTGCCGCTGGAACTGGAAGAACCGATCCGGCTCGAAATGACCGAAAAGCTGAACCAGCTATTGGCGGACACCATGACCCTGCGCGATCTGTACAAGAAATCGCACTGGCAGGTTGCCGGACCGACGTTTTACCAACTGCATTTGCTGTTTGATAAGCATTTCGGCGAGCAGTCTGAATTGGTGGACACTATAGCCGAGCGTATTCAGTTGTTGGGTGGCTTGAGCATCGCCATGGCCCACGACGTTGCGGAACTCACAAAGATCGAACGTCCGCCCAAAGGCAGGGAAGAGGTTCCGGTGCAACTGTCACGCTTGCTGGACGCGCATCAGCTGATCATCGGGCAGAGCCGGGAGTTAGCGGAGCGAGCGGACAAACTTGGGGATGATGGAACCAACGATCTGGCGGTCAGCGATGTGTTGCGGACTAACGAACTGCAAGCCTGGTTTGTCAGTGAGCATCTGGTGAATATGCCGTTGGTAGAAGCGGTGCAGACGTCGGCTGCGGCGGACTGACGGCAGTAACGGGGCAATGAGGTTTAGAGCGCGGCGGAAATTTCCCCAGTTGGATACTGCAGACCCAGCAATACGACTTGCCGGGTCATTTGTTCATAGCTTTCCGCCACGGGCGCGGGTGAGAAGCCACGTCCGGGGAAGATCATGGCCAGGTAGAGTTTGGGGATTGCCCGGAAGGCATAGCTGCGCAAACGAATCGCGTTGTCGGTGAGCTTGACGGCGGCTCGGGCGACCGCGGGATCGGGGCTTTGCCGCGCCGCTTCCGCGAAGTTCATCAGTACCGCAGCGTTGAAAGCGGCGCACTGAATGTACTCCACCGCCGCGCGCAGGCGTTCGCGCTGAATACGGCGAAACTCCGCTGCGGGCAAGTGCTGGCGCAGATATTCTTCTTCTTCCGGATCCATTAAGTTTCGAAAGGCGCGGAGGTCGACCGATCGAAGTTGCTCGATCCGTGGGGTGGCAGCACGGCCTTTGGCCAGGCGAATGATAACCGGAACACTCAACGCCAGCAGTGCGAGAATGATGGAGATGGTCATGGCTCTAACATCCGCTCCAACTCCTGGTTCCAGGTATCGAGGTCATCCGGCGGCATAGGGCCGACAGATGGTCGCGGGGCTTGCTCGGGTGCGAGCATGTAGAACAGCCACACCAGCACGGCGATCAAATAAGTGGATTCGTTCGCCAACCGCACGATGGACTCAACCCGGTGAAACTCGGCAGGCCCAAGCTGGGACACAAACGCACTGATCGCGAGGCTGGAACTGGTGAGAATGCCCAGCCCCAGGGCAATCCCAAAAGTTCGATTCCGCCAGGACAAGCGGAAATAACCACAGAAAAGGAACAGGAAAACCAATTGTCCGCACTGCAAGATGCGTAGGGAGCGCCGGATGACAGCGGAGAACGAGGTCCAATAGTTTACTCCTGGCCCAGGAGCGAGCCAGCCAAGGAACAGTACGGCGGCGAGGAGAATGAGCGTGATTGCGCGGAACGCGGCGCTTCCCAGATCTCTAATTACAGGGTACTGATGTAGTCTTTGGACGAATATCTGATAGATGATTGCGAAAGCGAGTATCGCCTCTACTCCGTTGCTAACTGACACACCGGCAAAGTATTGATTTCCACTAACAAAGGGAGCATAATCCATGGCCATTACCGCCATGCCTGCCAGAGCGATCCAAGCGGTGTGAACGGCAAAGAGCGGGAACTGTTTATAAAGGTGACGTCTAATTGTCACTAACAACAGCGCCAGCGAAAGCGCCACCCGCGCAAACCAGATTATGCGCCAATCCAAAAACATAGAGCTACCGCGTTGAATCATAGCTCTTTCCGCGGTAGCTCACAAGAATTTCTCTATACGGACTAGTGGTGCAGCCCGGCAACAAGACCGACGACTGGTTTGGTGCATCCTAGGACCAGGTCGCAATTTGGGTCGGGATCATCCGCTCGCATCAGGGTTGGTGCGGAGAGGGAGGCGAGAAACAACAGGGAGGCGAACCACAACAGAGTTTTTTTCACGGCGTAATCTCCTTTTCAGGTGAATTGCGCCGTGATAATGTGTTAATTCAACCCGTTCTATTTACGGGGTCCGAATAATTTATAAGTTCGGAAAATGTAACTGCCATGACCCTCATTTCAGCTCTGGAAGACCTGCAAGAGACCACGCTTCGGGCGGTTACCGGATGCTTACGCAAGCTGGAATATGTGGCTGGGCTGCGGAGCAAAGCGGGAACTTACACGCACTGGGGTCTGGTCAGGGTTCACGGGGAGGGGACGGCCGAGAAGGCGTTGACGCAAGCCCACCGGGCGATGCTTTCAGAAGTGCTGTCTACTCCGCTGCGGAAGCTGGAAGAAGAGGCGGAGCGATCGAGTCAGTTGGCGGGGCTTCCGCCCAAAGTATATTTGGAGCAGCTTTCTGGCGGGAGTTCAAGGCTTCTGCCGCCGAGCCCAGGAGCGGGATCGGAGCGGCATCTTAGTTCAGTGCTTCATGCGCTTTCGAGTTTGTTGACGCATCAAAGACCGGGCGCCACTCCCCTAGTTTGATGGCCACGCCTACGACTTGACCGATGACTTCTGCCTGCTGGGGATAGCGCAACGCCCGGGCAGCGACCGGCGATAGGGGATGGGGTTGCAAGATAAGCTCTTCCTTGGTCATGGTGCACCAACAGCACACGTGTCCACTGCGGGTTTCCACGAAGTAAATGGGCCGCTCGTATTCTGATCTCCAGCCTCCATCTGCGACTTTGTTTCTGGATTCATCCACCTGCACAAAACTTCCCGGAGGGAGAATGGGATACATGGTCAGATCTTCACTGCCGATGTAACCGTAGGTGAACTGGCAAGATGCGAACTGGGCCAGGTAGGCGAGCGGAACCAGTCCCCACTGTTCGACCATACGTCCAAAATTCACGGTGCGGCGGGGGTCGAAACTGGGGTCCAGGCGCAACGGCACCTGCACCGCCGAAAGATTAGCCAAGGCTTCGGAGACGTGAGACTTCGGAGGAATCACAAAGTCCAGATCTGAAGGCATTGCGTTCAAGTCCACGCCATACCAGGACATAAGCTCACGAATGTCCCGGCGGTAAATGGCGGCGAATGAATATAAACGGAAGATGCTGGGCACTACGCCTTTTGTTTCGATATCGGAAAGCCGACTGGGAGGGATGACGAACTCGTCATTGCCATGCTTCTGCGCCATGCGGGCGCTGGCGTTCTCCACGTCCTTCATGGTCAAGCCGAGCTGCTCGCGGAGCAAGCGTAGATTCTGTCCACCCGGACACATTGGATCCCCCTTCAACCTAACAAGAACATCTGCAACCTTAGCCAGTTACACGGAGTCATCGCGGAGCGAATCGCAGCTCGACAGCACCAGGAGATATCCGCACCCCGACCTCGTTTCCGGTCAAGCTCTTGTTCCGGTTTCGTAACAGACCGGAAAACTCGAATCATACTCGTCGCATAGTTTCCCGAATTGGGAATCGGCGCCCGCAGTTCGGCACTCTCCGAAACCAAAGGATCCAACTTAATGGATGAGAGCCAGACTAAACCAGTCCAGTAGAGTACCAGACCAGGTCTCATCGCTTCCAGGCGATTATTACCAGGACGAATGGCAGGTAAATCACCGATGCATGCACCACGCGGCTGGCTAAAGTCTTAGACGCAGACTTAGTCAAGCGGACAACATGGTACAGCAAGAATGCGCCCGCCGATAGCATGGCGGCCAGATAGGGGAGTCCGGCATGGACGGTTGGCACCAGGGTGGTGAGGACCAGAACCACGGTGAAACCGAGGATTTCGGCTCGGGTAAAGCGGGAGTCCACGTCGAAGCTGGGCAGCATGCGGTAGCCGGCGCGGTCGTAATCTTCCTGATACATCAATGCGATAGCGAGAAAATGCGGAAACTGCCAAAGGAAAAGAATAGCGAACAGGAACCATGCCGCCGAGTCGATGCGTCCGGAGGCTGCGGCCCAACCGATCAAAGTGGGCATGGCGCCGGGGAAAGCTCCTAACAACGTGCAAAGAGGAGTCTTGCGCTTAAGCGGCGTATAAATCAGCAGATACGAAAGCAAGGTTGAGATGGCCAGAAGCGCGGCAAGCTGGTTGATCATCACGGCCAGGTATAGTCCACCCAGGGTACTAAGAATGCTGCCGAACCAGAAGGCCTCGCGTGTGCTGAGCCGGCCAGCCGGCAAGGGGCGAGACGCAGTACGCCGCATTTTGCCGTCCCATGCCCGTTCCATCCATTGATTCAGGGTTGCAGTACCGCTGGCCACGAGCAAGGTCCCGACTAGAGTGTTCACCAGCCCCACAACATTTAACGACCCGTGCGTGCCCAGGTAGTATCCAGCTGATGTGGTCATCAAAATCAGCAGGTTCACCTCGGGCTTGGTGAGTGCGTAGTAATCCCGAAGCTTGGCCGTTAAACCTTGCCTTGCGATATGGCGCGGTATGGGATTTGCAGAAGTGACCATGTGGATCAAGAACCAGGATTCCGACTAGCAATAGTGAAACATTTTGTTGTCAGCGGAAGCGGGTTGAGTATAGCAGAGCGGGCAGCTTGGAGAACACATGGGCGCGGGAGTGGACGAAATTCTGGGCACCGAGCCGGCAAGGTATAGAATGTTGGCTCCCGAAGGGACAATATGCGCTCCGCCCTATTGCTGCTCGCAGTGACCTGGTTGGCTGGATCTTCGATGGCACAGCCGCAAACTGGGCCAGGAAAGATTGATGCGTCGGCGGTATGGCAGCTTCCGCCGCAATTCCTTGCCAGCGCTCACGCGGTTTGCGACAAGTCTTCCCATCCCGGGGCCGAGTGCATGATTGAGCAGATGGGGCAGGCCGGCGCCCCAACCGCGGCCGTCAGCTTTGCGCGCGAACTTTTCAAGCAGAGCCACGGCGACTTCGGTGTTATGACCGGTTTCCAAGGCGGGAGCCCGGTTGCCTTTGCGTGGATTACCTATCCCTTGCGCGCCAATACGAACTATGGTCTTTTGCTGGTGAATGGACGACCACCGATCGTCAACGTCGAGGATTTGAAGCTGCTCGACACCAAGACGATGAAGCAGAGCTTCCAGTTTCAGGACCTCAAGAATCAATTTCCCAAGGTTGATGTGTGGCCGGGAGATCGCGATGGAAAGATATGGCCCACCTCGCAGTCGGGGCCGAACGGCGGAACCCAGTTTATGGTGGGCTATCCGTTGATCAACGGATGCCACGCCTGTGAACGCGCCGGATTTGCGATATTCACCTGGAATTTCGATGCACAGGGGAAATTTCTCGGGACGGCGTTTATGGGGATGACTCCGCCGCCGCTAAACTGAACAAATTCAGGACTGAGTTGAACCTAAAAACGAAAAGGAGCTGCAAAGTAATGAACAAACTGATGGGAGTGGTCGCTGCATTATCGCTGGTGTCGGTTGCTTACGCTGCGGACGACGTGGTGAGCGCCGTCCATGGGACGGTTTCGAAGGTGGACTCGGCTAGCCACACGGTAGTGGTGAAGACGGCCGACGGGACGGAGCACTCGTTGCACCTGGTAAAAGAAACCACCGTCCATGGTGCCCGAGCTTCCGAAGACGCGGCCAAAGATTCCTGGCACGGCGTGACCAAAGGTTCGGAGGTTGTGGCCCATTACACTGAACGGGGAACGGAAGATACTGCTGTTGAAGTGGACAAGATTGGCAAGGGCGGACTCAAAGCGACCGAAGGCACAATCAAAGATATTGATCGAGGTGGGAAAACCATCGTGGTGAAGACCGCCGATGGCTCGGAGAAAACCTTCAAGCTCACCGACCACGCTGCCAAAGATGCCGGCAAGGACATTGGTGAGGGAAGCGAAAAGGGCGCGAAAGTTGTGGTCTACTCGACCGAGGAATCTGGGAAGAAGATTGCCCACTTCTTCGAAAAGATCTAGCGAATTGATCGGGGAGATGGCTGCCAGGAGTATCCCCGTTCAGTTTAAAGGTAGGGGTCGAATAGACTGGAGGCGCGGGTCGGAATCGAACCGACGCATAAAGGTTTTGCAGACCTCTCCCTTACCACTTGGGTACCGCGCCCCTGAGAAATAAGTTAGCTGTACTAGCCCGAAAAGTCCACAGACTGATAAGCCTGTGGGGAACGAAAAGCCCCGCCAACGCGGGGCTAATCAGATTTCTGGAGCGGGAGACGGGGGTCGAACCCGCGACATCGACCTTGGCAAGGTCGCGCTCTACCACTGAGCTACTCCCGCTCAACTCGCTTCAGATTATAACATCGCGCCCAGTAACCCCAAATCCACCACAGAGGCACAGAGTCACAGAGGAAGATCCTGCTAGAAACCAATTCATGAGGTCCTCCCAATGACTCTGTAGTGAGATTCGGACCAGCGAACCACACTCCAAGGCTCTTTACGTCGAGTGTGCCCAAGCCGCCGCCAATCGTGGGCTGATTCTGATTGGCGGCTTCGAGTTGGTCAGGCGTCGCATGGTGTCGACAAGATCGTCCAGGCTGGTGCCACGTCCGAAGTGTGCGTCCACGAACGCCAGGTCCTGAGTAGAAAGAATGGGGTAACCCGAAATGAGAACGATGGGAATGTCCGGGGCGATGAACTTAATCTCCTGCGCTAATTGTGAGCCGGTGAGTGAGGGCATTTGGTAGTCCAGAAGTGCCAAATCAAAAGACAGTTTCTTGCAGCGGCGCAGCGCCTCCACGGGATCGGAAGCGGTGATCATTTCGAAACCACATTCTGTAAGGACACTGCCTAGCCACCTTCGGGATTTGGGGTTATCGTCTACGTAGAACACCGTGGTCATTTCATTGTTCATTGTGTGCTCCTCTCATACTTAGTGAGAACGCACAAACTCGAGAGCCTTGCCAGTAAAGTTGAGCGAATGAAGTAAAAGTGTGTAAACGAGAAGCGTAGCCACCAAGACAGAACGGTGATCAACAGCGTTAGCCGGAGTTGATAGACGCACGAGCGAGGGCGCCCGCGCCTGCATCAACCTTTCTGCGTGGCTTGGTTGGCTTTGGCGGTGATGCGATTGCGGACGTCCCAGAGGTCTTTGTAAAAGACGTGTTCCATGCGCTGGTGCAGGACTTCGACAGGCGTACCCATGGTGCCCACGACCCCGCCCCCGATGATTCTTTGCGCCAGCTTGAGGTGGTGAAAACGGAAAATGTGAGCGCGCTCGTCAAAGTCCAGCAGGCTTTCGGCGGTGTCATGCAGACCGAACAATTCCTGGTGGCGGCGATAGACATCGTCCACGCTGACGCCGGCTTTATGGAGCTGGGCATGGAATGCTTCTCCGAGGCGCGGGCCGATGTGCAGCAGGCTCAGGAAGCCGGGAGAATCGAGGCCGCTGCCGTGTCCCAGGCCAGCGCGAATAATGTGATAGTCGTAGGGTGTGATCGTCTCCAGCACGTGCAACATGGTGATGGGATAATCCAGCATCTGGTTGGCACGGCGGATCAGGCGGCAGGCATTTCCGAAATCGCCTGCTTCGATCAAGGTACGGGCTCGGCCGAGTTCAAAAGCGACGCCCTTCATCAGGATCTCCGAACTCTGGTGGATGACCTGGAAGGTCATCTCGTCCGGGTGGAGAAGTTCCTGGTCGGTCTTCTGGAGAGATAGAAGTTCGTCGGTGCGCAGGTAGCGCTCGTAGTCGGAGTTGCCCTTGCCGGGCAGAATCGGTTTTTTCAGGTCGTCCATAGAAATTGGTTTAGTGATGTCCGGTCCACTGCGGATCTTTTTCCGGCGGCACGATCTCGCCGTCGCGCATGTGGATGATGCGATCGCCATAGGCGGCGGCCTCGGGATTATGGGTGATCATGAGCACAGTCTGCCCTAATTCCTTATTGGAGTGCTGCAGCATATTCAGCACGATCTCCGAATTGGCTGAATCCAGGTTGCCGGTAGGCTCGTCGGCCAGCACGATGGCTGGCTTGTTGATGAGCGCGCGGGCCAGCGCCACCCGTTGTTGCTCGCCTCCGGAAAGTTCCGCCGGGCGATGAGGCAGTCGCCGTGCCAGACCGAGAAGCCCCACGATTTTGTCGAAGTAGGCGGCATCGCGATTGCCGTTGGCACCGGCGATGTCGAGGGCGATGTTGATATTGGAACGGGCGTCGAGTGTAGGCAGCAAGTTGAACTTTTGAAAGACGAATCCGATCTTGCGTTTGCGCAACTGGGTGCGCTCGGCGTCGGAGAGGTGAGCGAAATCGTCGCCGTCAACCATCACGTGACCGGAATCAGCCCGGGTCAGGCCTCCCAGCAGGTAAAACAACGTGGATTTTCCGCTGCCTGAAGGGCCGACCACGCTCACAAACTCGCCCTTTTGAATGCTGAAGGAGATGCCGCGCAGGGCGTGGACCTCGATCTTTCCCACGTGGTAGGTCTTCCGCAGGTCTACGGCTTCGATGAAAGCAGTCATCCGAAGCTTCGATCTTACACGAAGCTCCGCGGGTGGTGGAGGTTCCGCAACCCCCTCAGGCGGCGCTGGTCTGCGACGGCAGATGCGGTGGAGGGACTTGCAGCCGTTTGGGGCCGCGCTTGCGCACCAGAAGCATACGAATACGTTCCAGAATTTCTACCGGAGCAGACATACCCTTGGGTAGAAAAACATCAGCGCGAGTGTCCTGGTCGTAGGTTTTGGCTTTGCTTGAAAGCAGGATGGCCGGAGTATGGGGGGAGAAAGCTTTGACCGATTGGATCAACTGGCCGCCATCCACGCCCGGCATGGTGAGATCGGCGAGCACCAGATCAATGCCGCCCTTCTTGAAGATCTCCATCGCGTCCGCGCCGGCGGTGCAGGCGACCACCCGGTAGCCGCGAGTTTCCAGCATGACTTTGCGAATGGAGAGTTGTTGTTCGTTGCTGTCGACGCAGAGAATCGTTCTTTTAGGCTTCATTCCTGCTTCCAAAGTGGCGTTCCGGCAAGTGGCGCGCCGGGTGGTGAATCAAATTTTGTTTTTATGATGGAGACTTCCAGAGCGAAGGAAATCCTAATGCCGAAACACCGCGGTGTAAAGTGTCGCCGATGTTAACTACCGAGAGAGGCCGAAGAAACTTTTTGCGCAGACCTATCCCGCATGTTTGCAGCGTGCGAGACGTAAAGCGATCAGAAAAAAAGTTCGCCGCGAATGGTTTCGACAACATTTCCACCGACCCGCACATTAACCACTCGGTCATCACGGCGTGAAGCGCGGACAAAAATCCGGCTGGGCCGCTGCATCTCAAGTCCTTGTTCGATCAAAACCTGTTCGTCGGGCTTGGCCACGCCGGTGGCAACCATCCAGGCGGCTGCGCAACCGGCGGCGGAGCCGGTGGCAGGATCTTCGCCGTTGTAGAAGATCATGCGAGCGTGCAAGCGGGCGGCGGTGTCCACGGTTTGCCGGGTGACGAAATAGAAGAACTTCCCGCCAGAACGCTCCAGGTATTCGGCTGAGCCGCGCAGATCTACATTCAGTTCGCGCATGTTCTCTAAACCCCGCAAGGGAACCATGGTGAAGGGGACACCGGTGGAGACGGTTTGGATTGGCAGGGAGGGGTCGATGTCGCCGTCCTTCAAGCCAGCGGCGCGGGCCACGGCTTCGCGATCGTGGCGGGGGCCGAATTCTGGCTCCATCTGGGTCATCTCGCCGAAAACCGGTTGTCCCGGCGCTTCCTCGAAGCGTACTGGAACTTTGCCCACGGTGAGATCGAGTGCGACCTCGCTGACGCCGCTTGATCCGCGCAATTGAAAGGCCGTCCCGAGAGTGGGGTGGCCGGCGAAGGGCAACTCTTCTTGAACTGTGAAGATGCGCACTCGCACGCCGCGCTCGCGTTCCGTCGCCTGGTCACGCGGCACGATGAAGGTAGTCTCGGAAAGATTCATTTCCCTGGCGATGGCCTGCATTTCCTGGTCGCTAAGGCCGCGAGCGTCGGGGAAGACAGCCAGCGAATTGCCCTCCAAAGGCCGTGAGGAGAAAACATCGAGCTGATTGAAGGGGAAACGCCTTGTTTGGTTTGTCATCGATCTATACCTCTGCGATTAAGTCGATTTCGACACATGCGCCAAGGGGAATCTGGGCCACGCCAAAAGCGCTCCGGGCGTGGAGCGCGTTGGTCCCAAACACTTCGCCGAAAAGCTCGGATGCGCCATTCGCCACCAGGTGCTGTTCGGTGAAGGTGGGCGCACTATTAACCAGAACCATCAGTTTGACGATTCGCTTGATCTGGTTCAAGTCGCTGACTGCCGATTGCAGTGTCGCCATCAAGTCAATGGCTACAGCTCGCGCTGCTTCCTTTCCTTCCGCGACGCTCAGGTTGACTCCGAGCTGACCGGTCCAGGGCTTGCCATTCTTCTTGGCGATGTGGCCAGCCAGAAATACCAGGTTACCGGTTCGGACAAAAGGAGTGTAGGCTCCCGCCGCCGGAGTGGCCTGCGGGAGCGAAATGTTCAGGGTTTTTAGTTTGTCGTAAACGGACACTTGCATTTCCTCATGGGGAACCAAAAACGCATGTTGTGGTTTCCCGCGGCATCCGCGTATTATAATTAGTTAGTTGGCTAATTGTCTATATGACTCCTGATTTTACATTGCGGGCGCTGGCCAGCGGGCGCCGGCGGCTGATCCTGGAATGGCTCAAGGCCCCCACTCGTCATTTTCCACCGCAAGTGGAGGGAGACCTGGTCAAGGATGGCGTGTGCGGCGTGTTCATCGCGCAGAAACTTAAAGTCAGCCAGCCGACCGCGAGTGAACATCTGAAAATTCTTTCCCAGGCGGGATTGATTCGTGGAAAGCGAATCAAACAATGGACCTTTTACAAACGCGACGAGGCGGGTATCAGGCAATTCAAGAAGACGATCCTGACCAAAATCTAACGCGCAGCAGTGGTTTGACCGAATACGGAGCTGCCGAGTATCCTGAACCTATATGCGCTTAGACTCCATGCCATGTCCGGTTTGTTGTTGTCGACGGACGCCGGTGTGCGGGTAGCGCGAAAGCGTTTTTTCTTACACCCACCCGGCGAATCAGAGGTGGGTTTCGTTTTTCTATCCGAAAAGGCCGCCCCCGAAGCTGGGATCAGTTCTAACCCAAGCTCCCGGATTTAGCGGGAGGGATTTGAATTTTAGGAGAAGAATCCAATGAGCACCGATGTCGCAACCGCAGCACCCCAGATGCTTCGCATCAATGACACTGCGCCTGATTTCACCGCTGAAACTACGCAGGGAAAGATCAATTTTCACGAGTGGATTGGCGATGGCTGGGCGATTTTGTTTTCCCATCCCAAGGACTTTACCCCGGTTTGCACCACCGAACTCGGCTATATGGCGGGCTTGCAGCCGGATTTTGCCAAGCGGAACTGCAAGATTATTGGTCTCAGCGTGGACCCGGTAACCAGCCACGGCAAGTGGTCGGCGGACATTGAGGAGACACAGGGCCACAAAGTGAATTATCCGATGATCGGCGATCCTGAGCTGAAGATCGCCAAGCAGTACAACATGTTACCGGCTGCGAGCGGCAGCACATCCGAGGGCCGCACTGCCGCCGATAATGCGACTGTACGTACGGTGTTCATCATCGGGCCGGACAAGAAAATCAAACTCATGCTGACCTATCCCATGGCTGTCGGCCGCAATTTTGATGAGATTTTGCGCGCCCTCGACGCGCTCCAGCTTACGGCAAAGTACACTGTGGCGACGCCGGTGAACTGGAAGCCGGGCAATGACGTCATTATTCCGACCTCAGTCTCGAATGAGGACGCGCAGAAGAAATATCCCGGTGGGTTCAAGACCCTGAAGCCGTATCTGAGGGTTGTGGCGCAGCCGAAGTAAAACCTTCGCCACGGATTTGCGCGGATTCTCACGGATATTGATTGGCCGTTGCCTAAAACGCAATTCGTGAGATACGTGCTAATCTGTGGCGTTTTCTTTTGCAGCGAAAACAGGGAAGCGCATGCGGTCCGGTGATCGTCCTGGTCTTCAAAACCTGTGATCGTCGTCTTTCGGCGGCGATGGTGGGTTCGACTCCCACTCGCTTCCGCCAATGAATCCTAGAGTCTTCCTTCTCTCTTGTACGATCCCAACGCCAGTAATAGCATTTTGCGGCGCATCCGCAGGGATTTCAGCTGATTTGAAATATTGTGTGAACCAGCCGGATTGCGGAAAAACAACTTTAAGGAGAAAGCAATGAAAATGTCTTTTTGGGTTTGCATCACCATGGTGATGGCAGCGCTGGTATCGTCCTGCTTCGCCGGCACAGCGTACGTTGTAACCAACAATGACAATGCTGGCGGAAACAGCGCGACTATTTATTCGCTGAACACCAGCACCGGAGCGTTGACTCCCGTGGTCGCAGATCTGCCGACGGGCGGGGTTGGGAACGGGGGCGGCTACTTCGCAACGGTGGGCACGGGCGCGGCTGTAACCGGGGCGATCGGCTGTCTTTTTGTCGATGACACCGGTAGCAGCGACATCGCCAGTTTCAAGGTGAATCTACCCACCCTCAAAATTACTCCGGTGGGCAATTTCAGCAATGCCGCCCTCATCGCAGCTGGCGGGAGTCTGGTGGTAACACCAAATGGAAAGTTCGTGTATGCCACATACTCAAGCAGCGAAAACATTGGCGCGTGGACGGTGAACTCAGACTGTTCACTGACGTTTCAGGGCGTATACCAGGCCTCTGTCGGTCCCGATCTTTATGACGGCATCAAAGTGACTCCGAATGGGAAGGATCTCCTGGTGACGGCTCCAGATTTCAGTGCGGTAGAGCAGTTCTCGATCGATCCAACGACTGGTGCGCTCAACGACCTGGGTTTTGCCAACTTCGCCTCTCTTTCGGAATGCATTTCGAATGCGTGTTATCCCGCCGGGATAGACATCACTGCCGACAGTAGAGCGGCGATTATCGGCAACTACAGCCTGCTCGCGTCCTCTGTTCTGGCTGCAGAAATCACGCCTACCGGGCTTACGCACCCTACGTATTTCAGTCTGGCCAACACTGGAAGCCTGACTACCAACGACAATGTGCCATTCCTGAGTGCTGCTGCGTACAAGGGATCAGGGCCACTCTATTTGGGTTTCTCAGGCACCGGTAGCGGCAGCCAGCCTGGCGAAGTCACGGCTAGCTTCTCGGAAACCGGTAAAAGCATCACTAGCAAGGCTTCGACTCCGATCAGTTCGCCGGTCGACTATCAGGGTCTCATTGCGGCCACAGGCAAGCTAATGGTTGTTTCCGAATGGTTCAATACGCTTCAGGTGTTCACGATCAACAGCAACGGCACGTTGACTGCAACGACGCAAGGTCCGGTAGTAAATGAAAATGCGAATGGTGCGTACTCCTTTTTCATTTACCCGAACACTCGCTAGGTCGTCTTAAGTTGGGTCACGGAACGCCCCGGTTCGTCCCGGGGCGTTTTTCTTAGGGCTGCGCTACCAACCGCGCGTGGCTACCCCGCGTCCGGTTGATTTCGATCCACTTGGCGAAAGACTCTTTAGGAAGTCGTTTGTAATAAATAGTTTAGAAGCCATTTCCGGCCAGCTGGACGTGCAGTCTGCTGGTCTGGTCGCAGCCCGAAAGTAACCTCGCCGAACCGATCCGCCAGATTTAGCATTATTCAATAAGAAAGCTTGTAGTTCGTCCGCTTGAGGTAGTTCCATGCACCAGATGTGTAGAACGGTAACGTATCTTGCCGGGCTGACTTTTCTTCTAATCGGTGTGAGCCATGCCCAGTCTCTGGGAGACGTGGCCCGCGAACAGCGACAAAATCAGCAAGCCAAAAAGGACCAACCTGCGCCCAAAGTCATCACCAATGAAGACTTGCCGGAACGGCAGGCCGCGGCAGCTCCGCAGAAAGCCCAGAGCCACGAGCCCATACCTCATCACAATCCATCGAAGTCTGCCGAGCAATGGAGGAAAGAGATTGAGGCACAAGAACACTCGATCGCTACGCTGCAGAGTCAGATGGAACGGCTCAATTCGACAATTCATTTCGCCGAGTCCGCCAGCTTTTACAACAGCGCGCTACATAACGAGCGCCAGGAGCTGAAGCAGGTACAAGTGCAGCGCATGCAGGACCAGCTGGATGAGCAAAAGAAACGGCTGGGCGAAATGCAGGAAGCGGCACGCAAGGATGGCTTCGGCAATGCGGTTTACGAACCGTAGCGGCGTGCGCTGACTCGAATCCGCCGGGTCCCAATCCGGTTTTCTCCGAACCTCGTCCATGCTTGCCAGTTGCGTGTAGAATCGGCGGTGAGGCTTGTCGGAGCGACCAAGCCGTGACTGGCCGAACCCTCTCACATTACGAAATTCTCGATGATCTTGGCGCCGGCGGGATGGGCGTGGTGTATCGCGCGCATGACACGCGGCTCGACCGCGATGTCGCGATCAAGGTCCTGCCCACTGACCGTCCGCTAAGCGAAACTGCAAGGAAGCGGTTCCAGCGTGAAGCTTTGGCTGCGTCCGCGCTCAATCATCCCAACATCATTACGATTTATGAAGTCGGCTCCGAGGGCGACACCGATTTCATTGTGATGGAGTACGTGCGCGGGGCGACTTTGTCTTCGTTGCTCAAGAAGCGCCCTCTCGGATTGGCGGAAGCGACACGCTATTGTGTGCAGATTGCCGAGGCGCTGGCCAAGGCGCATGGCTCCGGCATCATTCATCGTGACTTGAAGCCCGGCAACATCATGATCACGGAAGACGGGCTGGTCAAGGTACTGGACTTCGGTCTTGCCAAGTTCGATGTTTCGGCAGCCACGAAGGACGGTGAGATCGCCGACAACGATACGGCTGCCAAAGAGTTTACCTTGACGCAGCCGGGAATGATCACGGGCACAGTGGCTTACATGTCTCCGGAGCAGGCGCGCGGGGAGCGGGTAGATGCGCGCTCCGACATTTTTTCGTTCGGCATTGTGATGTTCGAAACACTGAGCCGGCATCTTCCGTTTCCTGGGCCTAATTCCATCGCCTTGTTGCACAATCTCCATTTCAGTCCGCCGCGGGATTTGGGGGAGTTGGCGCCCAAGGTGCCGAAGCCGTTGGCATCTCTGATCTCGAAGATGCTCGAGAAAAAGCCGGAGAAGCGCATTCAAACCATGAGCGAGGTGGCTACGGAACTGCGCAAGCATGCAGCCGGCTTGGTGGATGGACCCGTGACTTGGCATCCCAGCGACGCCACAGTGGAGATGGGAGCGGTTGCGGCGGCGGGCACGAAGAAAATTTGCTGGCGGAATGTATGGTTGGCGGGGGCTGCGGTCGTACTGGTTATTCTTGGCGGCATGATGGGATGGCGTCACTTTCGAAAGGTGAAACTGGCACAGACTGCGAGTGCGCCGATCTACCAGCCGGGCGATACTGCCTATACGCTCTACCAACGTGCCAGGCAGAATCTGGACCATTGGGACCGCGAAGGCAACATCGACAATGCCATTAAGCTGGGCGAGCGTGCGGTGCAGTTGGATCCCCAATCGGCGGCGAGTTATGCGGTGCTGGGCGAGGCGTATGTTATCAAGAACCGCACGAACAACCCCGATCCGCAATGGATGAAGCTGGCATCGCAATATGCCAACAAAGCGGTTGAACTCGATAGCTATCTTTCTGCCGCGCATATTTCGCTGGGTCTGGCGAAGATGGAATCGGGCGACACTGCCGATGCAGAGAAAGAATTGAAGGCCGCCGCGGACCTGGATCCTAAGAATGAAGCGCCTCACCGTTGGCTGGCTATGGTATTCGACAAAACGGGAAGATCGGATGACGCCAAGCGGGAGTTGGCGCGTGCAATTGAACTTGATAGGAATCAGTGGGAAATCTACATGGAGCTGGGGTTGAATGCCTACCAAGTTGGCAATTACACGGAGGCCGTATCCCACTGGGAGGAAGCCCTGCGGATGGAGCCGGATAATGTTCCAGCGTTGCGTAATCTGGGGGGGGGGTACCACGTGCTCGGGCGAGACGAGGACGCGGCAGGCGCGCTGCAGCACGCTCTGCAGATCAAAGCCGATGCCGATGTATACAACAACCTGGGAACGATTCGCTTTTACCAGGGCCGCTATCAGGACGCCGTACCGGCGTTCGAAAAAACCGTGGCACTGGGTGCGAATAGCTTCGATAACTGGGCCAATTTAGCGGACGCTTACCGCTGGACGCCGGGAAACGCCGACAAGGCCAAGCAAGCCTACGACACGGCGATCCGGCTGGTGCGTGAAGAGATCGCCAAGAACCCCAACCAGGCTGATCTGCGTGCCGACCTTGCCCTATATTTGTCGAAGAACGGGGACAAGTCGGGCGCGTTGACAGAGCTGAAGGCGGTGGAACAGGCCTACAGCAAGGACCCCTCCGTGCTCTACAGCGTGGCCGTCGCCTATGAGCTTTGTGGTGGTCGGGAGAAGGCATTGGATGGTCTGCTCGCCGCAGTTAAGGCCGGTCAGAGCCTCGACGAGATTAAGAATGACCCGGAACTTGTCTCTCTGCGCGCGGATCCCCGTTATCATCTGAAGATTGAGGGCGGGAAGCCTAAGCCGTAGTCCCGTCCGCCCGCAGCGGGGCTTGACTTTCCGTCCAGTGGAGACTAACTTGCCTTTCTGTTCGGTTTCCGGCCCGGTTGTCGATCTCACAAACTCAGGAGGAACGATATGGCAGTTTACCTATACAACTTGCTGTTCTCGCTGACCGGTACTGATTTCACTCTGGGTCGCTTTACGCAGTACAACACGGCCATCGCGAACCCGACTATTTCAGATCAGTCATGTGCCTGGTTTACATACTTGACCGCTGGCGTTCCTCCCGGTCTGGGGGATTGGTACACACCGATCACGACTGCGCTCGCTCCTGGATCGTGGGGCAACTGCCAGCAGGATACAGGCAGCCTATCGTTGGAACCGGGAGACTATCTGGCAATGCGAGTCGCGTCACTGGATGCCAACGCGGGAAGCTATCTGGTTCGGGTTACCGGCGTCTTTGGGCGCGGCACCAGCCAACTCGAGATTGGGGGTGACGACCTTCAGTCCCCGCTGCAAATGAGTACCTCGACCACTCCGAACACAAACCCGCGGGCGGTGATCGATGTGGATGGAAGCTCAGGGCCGAGTTGGCCAGGACCTATCACATCCGATAATTCCTGGGTGAGTTGGCTGGGCGCGGCTCACACGCCGTCGAATGCAGCGGCCAACGATTACACTCTCAACGTCGGAATCAGCGTGTATGCTGGAGGCGCTTACCACACTTTCGGAAGAGATCCGCGCGTGCACGTCGGAGGAACGATGAAGCACAAACGCAAGGATTGCGCGGCGTAGAAACGGCGGTTTGGGCGCATCCCGTTGCGTCCGCACGGGGACTTTCTCAGGGAACGACGGGCTAATGGGATTCCCGGCGGCCTTTCATTCTTTCAGTGCTCTATCTTAGCAAATGCAATCCGGCCGCTCACCGCGTCCCGAGGTATGTCCTGCAGCCATCATGCTGAACAGATGCTGCTCGAAACTCACGCCCGGATCTTGCGCAAAGCGGTCAGGATAGGAACTCAAGGCCAGCAGATAGTTTTCAATTTCCTGCTGCACCTCGCGCCGGCGAATGGTTTCTCCGACGCTCAAACTTTCCGGCTGGTACTTATCAGTTTTCATCTACTTCTCCCTGGAGCAAGGACAATCCCGCATGACTCATCATGAGGGAAGTGGTCTCGCTTTAGAAAATCAAGGGGAGCACACAGGCTATGTCCAGTCGGGGAAGGTGTAAATGGCACCTCCGTGCTACAGAGTATCCTGTAGCACGAAGGCGAGTGCCAAACCTACCGGCTTGCCGGCGGAATGATGCCGTTCATTCGCAGATACTCCACCATCTGCCCGTAGTGGTCGAAACAATGGCCGACGGCCAGCGTGGACATTCCCAGGCGAGTGGTCTTGCCTTGTCCGAAAGGGCTCTTGATCGGATCGGTCAGATTATTCTCGTTCACTGAGGCCACCGCTTTGTGCAGGTAGGTAAACGAGTCCTTGAGAAACTTTATAATGTCCGCCTTGCTTGCGATCGAGTCCGGCCCGTTCTCTCCGCCCAGTTCCACCGGAGGCTTCTCCACCAATATGGATGCGCCGATCATATAGTTGACCGCGGCAATGTGTTTCACTTGCTGCGCGAAGGTGCGCACGCCCTTAAACTCGCCGGCCGTGGGAGCAAACGAATACTTGTCTTCTGGCATGGCCTCGGCTGCGGGAACGAATTCACCTTCCACTCCGCTGACCGAACCACTCAACACCTGGCCGACAGTTTTATGCTCTTCGCCCTTCGCCCCCTGGGCGAACGCCAAGCTGCTGCACGCTAACAGCACGACAAGTCCAACTACCCAACGCATCTTGTGCATGAGATTCTCCTGAGCAAAATTTAGATGAAAGAAGTCCGAAAGAGATTAAACCACAATACCGCGACCTTGAGGTGTCTAATCCCTGGTCACGGCTGGCTCTAGGGTCAGTTCCTGGGTGTTCAACGGGTAGTGCCGCACCGTCAAAAGGCCGGCTAGCATGGCAAACGCCGAGCATAGCAATGCTGTCGGCACACCCACTTTGTCGGCGACCGCGCCCCAAAGCGCGCTGCCGATCGCCATTCCGCCCTGTAGCACAAGAAGGTAAACGGATAAAGTCCGTGCGCGCAGGAACGACGGTGACATGGTTTGCGCCGCTACATTGAGGCAGGCGAGAATCCCGATCCAGGCGGTGCCGCCGAGAAATAAAACGAGACTTAGCCAGCCGAAGTTCTCGACCTGTCCGGCCGCAAACGTCATTGCCGCAAACACCACGATGGCGAAAGCCACTACGCCATCGACGGAAATCCGTCCGCGCAAGCGATGCAGCACGGATGCTCCCGCCAACGCTCCCAGCCCGAAGAAACCCAGCAAAAGACCATAACCGTCGGCTCCGTGGGGACGCGCGATCAAGGGCAGCAGTGCCAGCAGGGCACTGGCTCCGAGGCTGAAAGCTCCGGTGCGAATCAGCACACATCGGACCACCGGTGCTCCCCGCGCATAACGTAAGCCGGTCAGAATCGCGTCGCTCACGCGCCCGGTTTCCATGTCCGGGAAATGAGGCCGCTTCCAGCGGTATAGGAAAAAGATCACTCCGAAGAACGACACTGCATTCAGCAGGAAAGCCACCCCTGAACCGGCAATCGCGATGACCATCCCTCCCAGCGCCGGCCCCACCGCGCGAGCTACATTGAAGCCCACTGAATTCAGCGCTACTGCAGGCGCATGTTGGGACGGCGAAACTACCTCTGGCGTGATCGCCTGCCATGCGGGATCATTCATCACCGCCCCAATTCCCAGCAGGAAGGTGAATGCCAGCAGCATCCACGGCGTCACAACGCGAGTCAAGCTCATGATTCCCAGTGCAGCCGCTGCAACCACCATCCAGCCTTGAGTGATGAGCAGAAGCCGCCGCCGGTCCACCATGTCGGCCAACGCACCGGCGGGAAGAATCACCAGAAATACCGGCAGCAGCGAAGCCGCTTGCACCAGGCTCACCATCAGCGGAGACATGGTGAGCTGCGTCATCAGCCAGCCTGCGCCCACGTTCTGCATCCAGGTGCCGGTGTAGGAAATTACCGCTGCCACCCACAGCGAACGGAAGAGTGGTTCGCGCAGAGGCGCCCATGGCGAACCGTTGTGGCGCTTCGCCAGGTTGACCGGCATCGAGGTGTTCACTAGACCGGACATATCAATCGCCAGTAGGGGCGTGGGTTGTGAATGGCCACTCACGGTTCCGCCATGACCGCGCTAGATAGATCGCAGTCCCGCTTGCCAGAATCACCAGCGCATAACGAATCTGAAGCATTGAATTCGTGCGCGACACCAAAATGAAGATGAAACCCACAGATGCCAGCAAGGCCGGCAAAGGATAAAGCCACATGCGGAACGGCCGCGGAAGGTCAGGTCGGCGGATGCGTAACACCATCAGCCCAATCGCCTGGGTCAAGAATTGCAACATGATGCGAATCACCACCAGACCGGCGATCACATCGGCCAAAGAAAAGAAGCAAAACAACAGCGCAACTCCGCCCAGAGCCAGCAGCGACACGTTAGGGAACAAATATTGCGGATGTACTCGAGCAAATACCCGAAAATAATTGCCGTCCAGGGCGGCGGCGTACGGTACCCGCGAGTAACTGAGCATGACTGAGAAAACTGAGGCGAATGCCGTCCACATCACCAGTGCTGTCACCAGTGCTGCTGCCCAAGGCCCATATACCTTTCGCATAAAAATAGATGCCACGTACAAGCCGTTATTCGAGTGGGAGGAGACAGCTATTTCCTGCCACGGAATCACCCCCAGAACGCTGAGGTTCATCAGCAGGTATAGACAGGCGATGAGCGAAATGGATAGCAGCAACGCGCGCGGAATGGTCTTTCCGGGGTCTTTCACCTCATCGCCGATGAAGCACACGTTGTAATAGCCCCAATAGGTGTACGTCGCCATCAGGCTGGCGGAGCCGAGTCCCAGGAACAAACTGCGGGATGGAGTGAACGCGCCGGGCGGAAGATGAAAGGCGAGCGCGGCGTTGAAGTGCGTCAATCCCGCCACAATGATCCACACAATCGTCCCTACCGACCCTACCCACAACAGCTTCGACAGCCAACCGATGCGGGTGATCTTGCGATAAAGAAGCACGACTGCAAGTACCACGACGCCGAGGGCCACGAAAGTGGCTCCCGAAACCAGCCAGCTCAATTGCATCGTTCCTACAATCGGCAAGTGGAGGCTCCAGTTGTGCACTGCATACTGGTGTTCGAGTCCCGGCCAGAAGTACGAGGCATACCCCGCCAGTCCAATCGCGCCCGTGGCAATCGACATCGGCGCGCTGAACGATAGCTGCCAGATGAACAGAAATGAAATCAGCCGCCCCAGGCGGTCCGGACCATAAATTTCTCGCAGATAGTTGTACGACCCGCCGGATCGCGGCATGGCCGCACCCAGTTCCGCCCAAACCATGCCGTCGCACACCGCGAAGACCGCGCCCAGAATCCAGCCCAGCATCGATTGTGGGCCGCCCAATGCGCCTACAATCAGCGGGAGCGTGATAAACGGCCCCACGCCGATCATCTCAATCATGTTGAGAGCGGTGGCACTCCCCAGCCCGACTCCGCGAATCAGTCGGGGCTCGGCCGTGGAAGGAGATGTCATGAACTGAGGACTGGTTTTATAAGATTCCTATTTCGCACTGAGCAAATTCACATAAAGCCGGATGGCTCCCGGAACCCCAGCGGGCAGTTGCCGGAAAAATGAATAGCCAGTGTAAATGTATGTTCCCTTGCCGTATTTGGCGCGCAATAATCCGCCCTTCTGCTCCGGTTCTCCCGGATCATGACATGACAACAGGGGGGTGAAATGACTGTCCCACTGGTCCATGAAATACAGCCCGCGCTCCTGCACCCAGCCATCGAAATCGCGGGCGGTGATCTCATTCGGAGAATGAAACACTCCATCCTCCGGCGCCAGAATCTGCACCGGCGTCTCTTCCACCGTGACCCGGGCCCGGCTGATCTGCGCATGATACGGAGTAAAGTTGCCCTTGTTGAAATCCGCTGCACTCGCGTTGTATTGCACGATCAAGGTGCCGCCGGAGTAGACGTAGTCGAGCAGCTTCTTGTTGTTGTCTGCGACTTCTTTCTGAGTGTCGTAGGCTCGAATCCCGAGAACGATGGTTCCGTAGCGGCTCAGGTCCTGGTTGGCCAAAGTCTCCGCCGGAATCATCGTGACGTCCATACCGATCTGCTGCAACACCGTTGGAATGTCATCGCCCGCACCCATGATGTAGCCAACTTTTAATCCCGCTGGCACCTTTACATCCACTACGCTCACCCGCTGCACGGCCGGCTGATAGTAGTAAAACGTATTGAGGTCCTCACGCGTGACCACACTGTATCCCTCGCGATACTTATTGCCACCAGCGTCGAACACGGTGCGAATCTGGGTTCGTGACTCCGTCAATCCATCATGGAATACTTTGAATTCAGCTTCCTGCTTCTCGCCGCGCTCATGAAACTTCAATACCACGCTGGCCGGCTCGGCACGCCATCCCACCGGCGCTTCCACACGCAGCGTGCCTTGGGCAGGTCCCGTCAAGTTGCTTGACACTGCTATCTTGACCTTGCAGGCTGCGTCTCCGCGAGTGGGAATCACTTGTTCTCCCGGTTCCAACATGACCGAAAACGCCGGCGCCACCGCCAGCGCCCGCTCCGCTTCGCCCACGGACGGCTCTTTATAGCGGACCATGACTATGGCGTGCGCCACACCTGGCTTTCCGTTCAAAATGTAATTCGCATGGGCCTGCAACGGTGGCGGCGGGAAGGCAAGTGTCACGTATCGAGGGTCGTCGATGGTATTGATCGCGTCTCGCTCCGGATCATCCCGATGCCAATAGGGTCTTGTGTAAGCGGCATCCTTTGCTACCGTCACGCGGAACGTAGTCGTAGCGCCGGAGCCACGCTTCGTGGCCGTCCACCCCGGCGGCAGATCCAGAGCAACTTCTTTGACCTCAACTTTCACCTGGCTGGAGAATCGCGCGGTGACATCAAAACTTTGCCCCGGCACGGCCATGAAAGCGGTGTCGGCATCCGCTCCTACGGGGACGTCGGCGTTCACTTGAAATGCCACGCCTAGCGCCAGATTGGCAGCCCGTTCCAGTTGATCTGCCTTGGTGCCGAGTTCTGTCCACAACTCTACTTTGGTCGCATCCTGGAGCGGATAGCTCTTCAGTAGTTCGATCGTCTTTCGGGTCTTTTCCAGTCCCGCCAGCAACGGGCCTGCCGCACTTCCTGGATCGTGCGCCGCCGCCGTCTTCGCTTCTGCGATGTCGCCCTGTATCTCAACCAGAGCGGGCCTCAGGAAGGGAGCCCGGATCGCTTCTCTTCCGATCCCCATTGCCAAACCCGGCAAGCTGGTATTGATGCCATCGAAGAAGTCCTGCTCATGAGCGTTCTTGTCTGCAGCTGGAGGCAGCACCGAATCCGCCAGCTTGTAGAACGCATAGTGCTGCCCGGAATCGACCGACCACCCGCCTGCTCCCTGCGAAAGCTGGTGCTTCAATCCCTGCATGGCGAATTGAATGTAAGACATTCCCAGCGCCGGACTCGCCTCACCGGTGCTTAACTTCACTGTGTAGTTCTCATCCGCGCATGTCGTCGCCCCAAACCCGCAGACATTGCCGATATAGAATTTCTTCGCTTGCCACGGTTGCAAGCCTTCTTTTATCTGATCCGGAAAGCGCTCGGGATCGGCGGCGGCGCGAAAGGCTTCGCGGGCCAGAATGCTCGACGCCTGATGATGTCCATGCCCATCGCGATCGGTCCCGGAAAACCGCGCTACCAGCACATCCGGCCGGAAAGTCCGGATCACGCGCACCAAATCACCAAGCGCAGGATCATGCCCCTGCCATTTCTGGAACGTCTCGTCCGGTGTCTTGGAGAATCCGAAGTCTGCGACTCGTGTGAATCTTTGGTCGATTCCGTAATACCGGTCGGCGGCCGTGACCTCAAGCGTACGCAGCACGCCCAACACGTCGAACAGATTGCTGCCGATTTTATTCTGCCCGCCTTCTCCACGGTTCAGCGTTTGCAACAGCACGGTCGCGCCCTTACCGCGAGATTCCAGTGTCAGCATTCCGCCATCCTCATCATCCGGATGCGCCACCACCTGCATCAACCGCGCCGTGGTCCCCAGGCGCAGCAACATTTCTTGTAAACCTGCAGTCCCGCTGTCTTGCGGCAGAGGTTGTACCGGATCGTCAGCTTTCGCTGGGTCCGGAGCCACCGACGCGCCACACAGTAGCAGCACCAAGGTCAGTGTCGCTACAAATCGCATGAAAAGAAGCCTCAGCCGCACCGGTTTGTGCCCAAAATAACCATTTAAATCCATCATATAGAAAGGGAAGTAGCTCTCACGGATGGGAGACAAAGTTTTTTCCGATACCCGTTCTGTTCGACTCACCGTGCCTTAGAAGGATAGCTGATGTAAGCAGCTCTTGGCTCTTAGCAAAAACTTCCGATCGTGATGAGCTAAGAGCCAAAAGCGTATGTCACTGCATGCCCTTCACTGCCTGCTGGCATTGATGTGCCGCGGTCAACACTTCGTCGAATTTCGGGTCGCTCCGCAGCTTTGCCAGCAACGGGTCTTCAAGCAGGTTGGAATATGCGCAATAGTTGCTTTCCACCGCCGTCTGCAGCATGTGCAGGGCGGCTTCCTTTTTTCCGCAGTAGGCCAAGATCGCGCCCTGGTAATACGAAAGCTCAGGATCTGGGTCAGTGGGCTGGCCAGTTTCATCGTCATGAGCGATTTTGTCCAGTTCCGACGGGGGCCCGAACAAGCAGGCTTGTAGGAGATCTTTATGGTAGTGAGGAGCGGATGACATACGCTTCACCGCTTCCTTCGCTTCCGCCACTTTCCCCGCCCGCAATAAAAGGGAAGGCATAAGGTAGTTGGCGTAATCCGATCCCGCATCCAATTGGACGAACTCCATGGCCCGTTGCGTCTTGCCCAGTTCCATGAACGGCCACGCGCATGACCGGTACAAATAATTGTCCCGGTCCAGGGCGTGCGCGGTATCACATTCGTGTGCCGCTTCTTCCAGCATTCCCGCATAACGCAGCACATAACTCAGCGTGAAGTGTGCCTCACCGCTCTCCGGACGCCGTTTCACCAACTTCTCGGCTTGCTCATAGGCTTTGCCCAATTCTCCCCGCTCCACGCGATTGGTGATCAGCCTGCCCGCCGCCTTCATGCTATTTGGATCCAGCCCGACCGCATGCTCGGCCGCTTCATTCGAATGCTGGAATTGGTCTTCGCCGCCACCGCCATAGGTCGCATCCGCGTAGTAGCGCTCGCCCAGCGCCTCCCACGCCGGGGCATAACTGGGATCCATTTTGACCACTTCCTGTAGCACCGCGATCGCGTCCTTGTTGGCTCCGGGATCATGCGGCAACGCCAGGCTGTGCAGGTATAAGTCGTAGGCTGCCTGGTTCTTCGGCTTGGTGCCGGTGTCGAGGAAACCGCCGGCTGCACCCATCACCGGCAGCAATTCGTTCCGAATTCGCCGGGTCATTTCATTCTGTAAGGCAATGGCGTCGTCGGAGGAAGCGGTAAAACTCGTTTGCCACAGTAGCCGGTTCTTGGTCACGTCCACCGCCTCCAGCGTGACCATAATTTGATCGCCCTGCTTGCGGAAGTGTCCAGTCAGAACGGTGGAGACATGCAGTTCGTGGCCCACCTGTTGCGGATCGACGTCGGGGCTCACATATTTCCGCGTCACGGACGAGGGCCGCACATCGAGACCGCGGCTGTAGGTCAGCACACTGGCGATTTCATCCGCCAGCGCGAAGCGCAGGTAGTCCACGCTGAAGTCCCCGTTCATGTTTTGCAGCGGCAGAACCGCAATGGTGTTCTGACCTCCAGAACCACCCGCTGCGCGATGCTTGAACCACCATGCCCCCAGTGCTGCCAGCACCGTCAACAGCAAGCCGGTCATTATCAGGAGCAGGTATTTCTGCCAGGGACTTGGGCCGCCGAATGTATTTGTGACCACACGCAGCGGCGCTTCCCGCGCCATCGATTTCACGCTTCCCGACTGCGTTTCCCGTTTGACCTGTTGCAGGTTGGTTCGGATCTGCGTTGCAGTCTGATAGCGCTGGCCACGGTCTTTCTCCATGGCCTTTCCGATGATATTTTCCAGTTCGCTTGGGATGTTGGGGTTCAAGGAGCGAGGCGGAACCGGCTTTTGGTGCAGCATCGCATCGAGCGTGGTTACAACGTTGGCCCCGCGGAACGGCTTCTTCCCAGTGGCCATTTCGTACAGCACTACGCCAAAAGAAAAGATGTCGGTGCGGGGATCGAGGTCCTCACCTCGCGCCTGTTCCGGCGCCATGTAGACCGCCGTTCCCGGCACCACTCCCACCGCGGTCAGGGAATCTTCGTACGGGGTCTCGTCCGATGCTGGAAGCCCATCGCGCGAAATCTTCGCCAACCCGAAATCCAGGACCTTCACCTGGCCGTTCAGAGTGATGAAAATATTTGCCGGCTTGATGTCGCGATGAATGATGCCTTTGGCATGCAGCGCTTCCAGCGCTTCCGCAACCTGTACCGCGATGTCGAGTATCGCTTCCACTTCGAGCGGCTTACCTCCCTGCATCCGCTGCTTCAGGCTCTCGCCCTCCAGCTTCTCCATGACGATGAAGGGATGGCCGTTGTTGTCCTCGATGTCGTGGATGGTGCAGATGTGCGGATGGTTCAAGCGGGACGCCGCCCGCGCCTCGCGTTCGAAGCGGTCCAGCGACTTGCGGTCGCCGATCATATTGTCAGGGACGAACTTCAGGGCCACATGCCGGCCGAGGCGCAGGTCCTCGGCCTCATACACTACGCCCATGCCTCCGCCACCGATTTTCCCGATAATGCGATAGTGGGAGACCGTCTGGCCGATCATGAGGGACCCGTCGGCGTTATGTTAGGCCGCGGGCGGCGGCAGGTCAACCGTCGCAGGGGTTAGCTATTAATGCCGGGGAGATCCGTACACTTGGTGAGGGAGTGCGCAACCGGTCAACGAGTGAAACGGCGATGTTTCAATAGTAGGGCGGACCCCGAACCGACGAACTTGTCTATCCTAAAGAAAACATTATGATTCAAATGGGCGAAATTGGCCCTCAAAAGGAAATCCCATGATACTGTCTCTCACTGATTGCCAGCGCCGACTTGCAGAGCACCGAATCATGTTTGATCACCCGCTTGCTCCCGACGTTGAGGAAGCTGTGCGTAGGACATCGCTGGCATGTGCCGAGAACGGCAAGAAAGAGACTGATTTGATCGAGTTGTTTTGTGGCTTGTACCTGCACTACCAAAGAGAACTGTCCGATCATTTCAGCGGGGACTTCGCCGCCGTATTAAAGCGGACTTTCCCGAAGCATCGTTACGGTGTTGAAGGTCTCATTCCTGAAGCTGCGCTTGAGAAGGTCGCTACGGACAACGAGTCCGGGGGGATTTTCTATTTCGTGAAACATAGCGATGAAGTTCTTCGTCTTTTGTGGCTGGCAACGGCATTGGCGAACGCAGTGGGGAAAAAGGCCTCGCTCAAAGATATGCTTGCGGCCCTGACGCAGGAGGGGCACTGGACAAGCGAACTCTCGCGTCACGGATTGACACTCGCACATCGAGTCGCCAACTTTAGCTCAGATATTGGAACAGTGATATTTCACGCAACTATACACACGAATGCCGCCTGGCCAAGGCGAATGGAATTTCCGCACGACGGGACTCTGAAACCACCTTTCACGCTTGAGGTCAGAACTCCATCAGGGGGTTTTCAGCCCGTACGCACTGCACAAATCAAGCTCAATGGCAAGAAAGTAGCGGAGATCGCGTGGCCAGAAGCAGCAATTGTGAGTGCTGCTGTCGAACTCAATCCATCGAATACGGTCGAGTTGGAACTTGATGGGCCAACCTTCGGTAGCATTGAGTTCATGATTCGGGGAACTTCAGGAACTCTCAACTGACGCAATCAGGCGTTTACACTCAAACCCCGTTATCCAGCAAATAGTCGTGCTTCGCTAGATGCCAAGTGCTAACTATTACTTGGGTAGAACGCTGCCGAGCTTCCCACCCACTTCATATTCTTATTGTGGTCAACGCCCATCATTTTGCCTCGGCCCATGCGCACGATGGTCAGCACCGGTAGCAGCTTGTCGACCCAGATATACATGATGCGAATCTCCGCTTTGGTGCCGCCGAATGGCGTCTCAATCACCGGCTCGAATTCCATGCGTTCTTGCAGGATGTAATCGCCGCATTTGTCTTGGGGGATGGCCGCGAGGTCTTCCTTCGTGGGATTGATCAACACGCCGAGGCCGGCGAACGAGAACAGAGGTTTGAGCACGCATTTCTCAAGATCGACCGGCACATCCTCGATTCGATCCAGAAAATATGTTTTCGGCACGCATTCATGGCGCAGGTAAGGGAGCGAGAACTTGCTCATGCGAAAGTACCAGTTGGGATGCCCGGCCCATTCCACATCCAGCTCTTCATCAAACCGAAAGTTGAGCTTCAGCTTCTTCCGCACCAATTCATCCACGATCGCGCGGTTGTAGACGCGCTGGATCGGAATCCGCTTGCCGTCTTTCTTGTAAAACAAACCCCGGCCGTGTTTCTGAATCTCAGTAATCTCGACCGTCGGAATTCCCAGCAGTTTTTCTGTTACCAAGAAATCCGGCAGTGTTTTCTGATGCAGCGGGTCAAGCTCCATCAGAATTACATTCTTCGGATCGTGTTCACCCACGATTGCTTGCCGCAGCAGCGCCTGGTAGCTCTCCCAATCCATGCCGCCATGCAGATAGCGCAAGTTATTGTCGAGCCCGAAAACTTCCTGGTACACCTGCGAGAGCACTGCCTGATACGCGTAGAGAGAAGGGAAGCCCTGCAACTCGACCAGTTTTGGCTGCAACGCGCCGGAGGCATCCTTCACAAGCCCGAAATCCACCTGGATGAACATGGGATGCGGGGTTTCGTTGGGAACATTGAATTCCGGCGGGATCGCCTTCGACGATGCCTTGTGGTACTCCGGAGTTTCAAGCTGATGAATCAGTTCCGCGCCATATCGCGCCATCTGCTCCAGAAGCGCCTTGGGAAAGAAGCACGGAGTTTCCGCCAGACGAAACTCAACCGGCGCCCCGCAGCGCTCCGCCATCCGCTTGAGGAACGCCTGGTATTTTGCTGGAGTGAAGCGCTCGTTGAAATGTTGGCGTAGGGAAGGGATCACGCTTACGCCTCAATCAGAAACTGTCCGCCGCGCATGATCTGCTCGTCATCCACCCAAATATCAAATTTCCTACCCACTACATCAATATGGGTACACGAGTACCATTCCGCGCCGGTGTGCGCGCCGTAGGGATTGCCGAACGCAATGTGGACCCCCGGGAATTTTTCATCCTGGAGTATCTGGCCAATCACGTCCTTCAATTCAATGTTTGTCCCGATGGCAAACTCGCCCACGCGGTCGCTACTCTCGTCGGTGTGGGTGTAGCTCCAGAAATCGCTTTCCAGTTCGCGGTTCGAAGAATTGGCTTCCGTGATGCGGTTGGCCTTGACGCGAATACTGAGCGGGTTGGCATGCAACTCACCAAATTTTGCGGAGAGCCAGTCTCCAGCTACGCCGTCGGCCACAAACGTCCCATTCACCTCACCCGGTGTCGTAAATACCTCGCCGCCAGGCAGGTTCCCCCACTTTTCAGGGCTGATTAAGCCACTGGTTTTAACCCAGCGATAATTGGGATTCAGATCCGCCACCAGGTCAGTTCCGGCGGGAGTCTTCGCGCGAATCTGGCGGGCTTTCCGCACCATATCGACGACTCTGGTGCTGATGCGGTCCACTTTCAGGAAATCCGCACGCATCCCTTCCAGCATGATCTGCCGGTTGATGTTCACCATGTGCGCATGGCGGATCTTGCGCCGGTTCACGATGTCGGTCATCGCCATGCGGGTGCGCAGTTCGTTGGCTTGTGCCTGCACAGCGAAAATGCTGACCTGGCTGGTTTCGAGATCGTCCGCAATTTCGCGGGGGAACTCGGCCAACGGCCGCGGAGCGATTTCTTCCAGCACGAATCCCCGAAAAGGCGCGCCCACGCTTTGGAGTTCGCGCACAATGCTGGCAGCGATTTCTTTCGTGACTTCGTCAGTGATGACGGTAACTTTCTCGCTGGGCTGCACCCGCAGGCACACTTTGGCTGCGTTCCGCGCGCCGGGGGTGAGTTCAGGATCGAAAGGAAGGTTTTCTAACTGGGTGCGCCGCGGTCGCGTTGGTTGCGACAGGGCGGGGTTTTGTGTCTCATCAACCGAATTTGTCATTACCCTACTTTTCTCGCCGGAGCCGCCTCTGCTGTCACGCCGACTTCCGTCTCTTCTATGATGTAGTCGACGACCTTCTTCAGATCGCCGGTTTCCTGGAACACACGCAATTGCCGGTCCGCTCCGGTCCCCATTTCCAGGATCTCATGAATGTAATTCAGTTCCTCGCGCGAATCCAGCTCATCGGCTACGTCATCCACAAAGTCCAGATACTCCAGCACCAGGTCGCGGGCCGGGACCTCTTTCTGCTTCCCAAAATCGATCATCTTGCCATTCAAACCATAGCGCGCAGCGCGCCATTTGTTTTCCATCAGCAACGCCCGCCGATAGAGCCGGAATCCCTGGTTCGCGGAGTACAGCTTGTAGAGTTTGGCAACCGTGGCTTGAATGAGCGCAGCGAGGGCAATGGTTTCCTCGACTCGCATGGGAATGTCGCAAACCCGAAATTCCAGTGTATTGAAAAACGGGTGCGGCCGGATGTCCCACCAGATTTTTTTCGCGTTATCGATACAGTTGGTCTTGATCAGCAGCTTGATGAAGTTTTCGTATTCGCCCCAGCTGGGGAAATAATCCGGAATATTCGTTCGCGGAAACTTGTCGAACACTTTGCAGCGATACGACTTCAGCCCGGTATTCATGCCCAGCCAGAAGGGTGAATTCGTCGACAGCGCCAGGATGTGCGGCACAAAGTATCGCGCATGGTTCATCAGGTGGATCGCGGTTTCCCGGTCCTCCACGCCCACATGCACATGCAGGCCAAAGATCAGGTTGGCACGCGCCACCAGTTGCATGTCTTCCACGATGTTCTTGTAACGATCGTCCGGCGTGATCTCCTGCTCCCGCCAGTCGGCAAACGGGTGGGTTGCCGCTGATGCCAGCCGCAGGCCGTTATCTTTGGCCAACTTGATCATGTCCCGGCGCAGTGCTATGACTTCGGCTTTGGCATCCTTGATATTAGTGCAGACCGAAGTGCCGACTTCCACGACTGCCTGGTGTAACTCTGCCTTAACTTTCTCCTGCAGTCGCATCCGTCCCTGTTCCATCATTTCGGTGTGGATGTGGGAGCGCAGATCGCGCGAGACCGGATCGACCGTCTGATATTCCTCTTCGATCCCGAGTGTGAAAGTGGGTTGCATACCGAGAAAACGAGCCGAAACGCCAGCTCAATAATAACAATGACAGGCCTTCCAAAACTGCCTAACTTTCGACCCCAACCGAAGGCTTTCCTCTGTGTTCTCTGTGCCCTCTGTGGTCAAGCCTTTAAGCCCGAACCCTCTTCTTCACAGCCGGCTTAGCCGCCTGCACCTCCACCGGCCCCCGCAAAAACGCCGCCCAACGCAGTTCTTCCGCCGGATTCTCCCCGCTAAGCGCCTTATTCACAGCCATTTCCGCCACTGCATCCACTACCCAGTCAAAGTTCGCCTGACCGACGGAAGTGATTTCCGCATCCGGCGCCGGATTCATGAAGTCAATCGCATAGGGCACGCCGTCCTCCACTGCAAACTCCACCGTGTTCAAGTCGTATCCCAGCGCCTGGCACAAGGTCAGCGAATCCTTCACGATTCGCTCCTGGAGTTTGGCGCTCGAGGGTGGCGGATTGCCTTTCACATAGCGCTCGTGATGCGGCGCTTTGGGATCGTATTTCATGATGTGAACTTTTTCCTGTCCCACCACATAGCAGCGGTAGTATTCCTCGAACTCCACGCCGTGTTGCAGCGTCATGCACAAGTCGCCGGTCTGGTTGTAATTGAGGAAGAACTCCTCCGGTGAATCTACCTTATATACATGTTTCCATCCCCCGCCCGCATACGGCTTTAGGAACGCCGGAAAGCCAACGTAATCAAAGACCTCGTCCCAGTTCAAGGGATAAATCAAGTTCCGCATCGAGCGATCGGTGGTCCCCTCGGGATGCTTGTTGTGCGGCAGGATCACAGTCGGCGGAATCGCCACGCCCAGCTTGGTGGCGAGAGCGTAGTTGAAAAACTTGTCGTCGGCCGTCCACCAAAACGGATTGTTGATAACGATCGTCCCGGTCAATGCGGCGTTCTTCAAGTACGCCCGGTAGAAGGGAATGTCCTGCGAAATGCGGTCAATGATGACTTTGTATCCGCTGGGATCGGCCATCTTTACTCCGCCCAGCTTCACAAACTCCGCTCTCACGTCATCCACCTTCATGCCGTTGATCTTCTCGACCAACGCCGGCGGAAACGTATTCTCCATCCCAAACAAGACACCGATTTTCTTCATAAGAGCGCTCCTACACCAGAACTCTGAACTTCCAGCGGCCAACGACCAAAGACGAATGACCAACGACGTTTTAAAAGTACTTCGCCGCCATCCTTTGCCACAGCGGCCAATCATGTTTCGAATTGTCTCCCCAAACGTCCAGCCAGTGCGGCACTCCCTTATCATGCAACTTCGTTGACAATTTCACATTCTGGTCCAGACACATGTCCCAATCCGACGATCCCAGAACGATCTTCATCTGCCGGTAGCGGCTAAGGTACCAGTCGTCATGCGTGTTCGGCAGGAAATCCTGCGGACAATTGAAGTAGCAATCGTCGTCGTAGTATCCGTCAAGAAATTGATGAATATCGTACGCCCCGCTCATGCTCACGCAATGCGTCACCACCCCGGGATGTTTCAGCGAGAAATTCACCGCGTGGTAACCTCCGAAGCTCGCACCCGTCACCGCCAGATCCGGCGACGCGTTTTTCCACTTTATAAACGGCAAGAACTCATGCAGGATATAGCGCTCGTACTGCAAATGTCGCAGCACCCGCACCCGCGGATGCACGTTCTTGTTGTACCAGCTCTCGTTGTCCACGCCATCGGGACAAAACACCTGCAACTCGCCCGCCTCGATCTTCGGCGCCATTACTCCGATCATGCCCCGGTCTTCATACTCAAAAAATTTCCCCATCGAGGTGGGAAACACCAGCAGGGGCGTTCCCCCATGCCCAAACACCAGGGCTTCCATGTCGCGATGAAGCTCCTGGCTGTATCCCTTGTGAAATTCGCGGTTCATCAGGCCGAAACATCTTACCTGATTTTCGACCATGGAGGGCGGGTAGTTCCTCCGCGCGTTGGCTGGCTGTGAGAGGGATACAACGAAGCCGCAACTACTATTGTGGACCTTGATTGGGCGGTGCTTGGGGAGGCTGCGGCGACGACCCAAAGCTGCCCGGTGCAGTCTGCTGGCCCCCGCCGAACCCGGAAGGTGAAGTCGGCGCGCTCTGCGTGCCCGGAGCGCCGGAGGTTCCGTTAGCGCCAGGAGCTCCGCTTATGCTTTGACTGACGGTCTGCACCGGCGTCTGGTAGGGCGTAGTGATCAAACCTCCGCGGTCGGTGGTGGGGTCATAGATGAACTGCCAATCTTTGTAGTGGTCTTTCTTGCTGAAGACGCGAATCGATTTATCTTTGCTGGTGCTGGCCACGCCGACAACCGGTCCTCCGCCGAAAACCGGGTTGCCGTTGCTTTGCGAATTAGACCCAGGTAAACCCTGAACTGGCTGACCAAACCCGCCTTGCCCTTGCGGCGTTCCAGGCGCACCCGGGGCTTGGTTGGGGTCAGAACTGGTCCCCGTGTTAGGTTGCCCTGAGCTGGCCCCCAAGCCTCCGGAGGTGCCACCGAACGCGCCGCCCGAACTTCCGCCGAAAGCACCACCGGAGTTGCCGCCGAAACCACCGGAGCTTCCGCCGAATCCGCCAGAGTTGCCACCAAAGCCGCCAGAGTTCCCACCAAAACCGCTGGAGTTGCTGCCGAAGCCCCCAGAACTGCTGCCGAAGCCACCAGAACTGCTGCCAAAACCTCCAGAGTTTCCGCCGAAAGTGCTGCCGCTGTTTCCGGTGTTTCCGCCTCCAAAGACACCGCTACCTCCAAAGGCTGCGGTGTTTCCGCCGGCGAGGGCGTTGCCCGCAGCCCCGCCAGCGAGGCTGGCCGCCGAGTTAGCACCTGTCAGCGCAGCCCCGGCTAAACTTTGCACCTCACCCATGTGGAGCAGCTTGAAGTCCTTCCCGTTGATCGGATCCTTATAGCGCTTGCGCAGATAGCGGATGTTATTGGTGTTCTCAAGATCCTCAATGCTGGTGGGGTACTTGTTGAGCTTCTTCATGTAATGCTTGATGGCGCGCGAGTACTGGGTGCCACGGTGGACCAGTTCTTCTTCGCGATCGCGTTTGATCTGCTGGGTGATGACCGGCGCAAGCGCGGTCAGGGCAATCGCCAGCAGTGCTACAAACAGGATAAGAGTAATGAGGACGTAGCCGCGCTGGTTAGCGCCAGGGGGCGAACTGGACTGCCGGGATGGTGTACACAGCTTCATGGAAATTCTGTATCTACTCAGCTCTGGCTCAGCGGAATCATCTGGCGGTTGTTGCTGAGCACATCTTCGATTTCCACGGACACCGGCGAGATGTGCAGGACCTTGTAACGGCGGTCAACAATCTCGCCTTCGCTGGCGATGAATACATCCTCACCCTGCGAAAGGAAAACCTTTTTCGGTTCGCCGGGCTTGCTGGCGAAGCCATAGAACTTCAGGTTGATTGGCGGGGGCGGGGGCGGCGGTGGCGGGCCTTTTGCTTTCTCTTTTTCTGCGTCGGTTTGGCCGGGAGCGACCGGCTGGGGTATCTCGGCCTGGGCCAGGAAAATGTTTCGTCCGTTACCCTCATACTTGGTATCTTCGCTGGCCTTCAGCCAGTCGTAGCGCAGGCTGGGATCAATGGAATGAGGCGGCCCAGCGGCGAGCCGGCGCGCACCACCGTGGGACTTGCCCGCCGGTCGCGATGGCGGCGCCGCGGTCACGACGGGCGCCACTACTGGGGCATCCGGCTCCGACGGCGCGGAAGGGAACAGCATACGCGCGACTAACACCAGGGCAATCACCCCCAGCGTTGCTGCAGCAATTAGCTTATTCCGGTTTTCGGTTCCCAGCTTCACTTAGGCTGCACCTGTTTTCAAATAAGTTTCCATCTTCATTTGCAGCTTCACCATGCCGGCTTGCTCTCCGCCCAGCTGTACGCTGTCAACCAGGAAAAACATCTGGTCGCGCTCCAGGGAGTTGATGAAGCGGACCAGTTGCAGATAATCGCCGTTCATGTCGGCTTCAATCTGCACTCGCCGGACGCCTAAAGTTTCGGGATCCTTCATGTCGTACCGGATGCTGCTGATTTTTACTCCAGCCTGTCCCGCCAGCTTGCCGATGTTTTCTGAGATGGATGAACCCTCAGCCGGGAGACGGTCCTGATAAAACTGGTCAATCTGTTTGCGGGCCACGGGAACTTTCTTGTCCAGCCCACGAAGCGGTTCGACTTCGCGGGTTTTCTGCTGCAATTCCTTCCAGAGTTCGTGGAGTTGGTCCTGACGCGCGGACTGCGACCCTACTAGCGGGGAAAAAAACACAGCCACCGCGATTACATCCACCGCCACCATGGTGCCCAGAGCGATCTTGACTTTCCGCCGAGTGTCCCGGAGATCTGGCATTACTGAGATCCTCCTGATTTTCCCAGAGCCGGGCTCTTGGGCGTGGTTTTTCCCGGAGCAGAGTTTCCCGGAGCTATATTGCCCGAAACCGGATTCCCTGCGACATAGAGAGCGCTGATGTTGAACTTTACGCTATCTCCTGACGTGGCCCCGGAGCCGACCTCAGCGCTTTCTTGTTCGATCTGCGTTTGCTGAAAATGCTGTGACTCTTCCATCTTGCGTACCAAATCGAGCGCACGATCGCGAGAATCTCCAGCCACTGTCAGTTTGATGGCCAATTCATTATCAAGGCCAAACTCGGGCTGAATGGAAACTACGTGCAGCCGTGGCGGCATGACCCGCTCCAGTTCCTCAAACACCTGGGTCCAGGAAAACGACTTACGGTAAAACAGGCCATTCAGAAGCTGGGACCGGTCACGAGTCACGCTATTCTGGGGAAGATTCATGAGGGCCTGTGCAGCTGCCTTCTGGTTGTCACGATCCGCAATTTGGTGCAGGTTTTGACCGATGACATGCTTATCCTTATTGGCGGTCACCCAGCCCAGAAGAGTGAAATACACCAAGCCCAGAGTGACGATGCCGAGCGCCACCAGCGCTCCGCCCCAGCGGAACCAGAAGCGGCGGGCATCCTCGTAAGGGTTGGTCGCGAGATTGATCTCAACGCGCATATCAGGAAAGCAGTGCTCCTACCACTCCCGCCATCCTCCATTTAGGGACCGATCCTGCGCCGCTGCCTAGCTGCGAAGCTCCGACCAGTTCGTGGACTTCCGCCCCGGTTTGAGCGCGTAACGCCGGCACCGCCCCGCCGACGTCCGCCAAACCTGCGACGAATATGCGCTCAATGTTCAGGTGATAAGTGTCCTGAAAGAACACGATCGAGGGATAGACTTCGTCCGCCAGTTGCTCGCCGGAGATGGTGACGCCGCGCGGGTTCTCGAGATTGCGAAAGAGTAGTAGTTGCTGCTTGTCGAGGATGGCAATGCCGATGGTGCGGGCATCCACCTTGACGACGAGTGTCGGGCGATCGGCATCGGCCGCGCCCAGCGCCGCCAGCATGGAGGGCAACACCACTCCAGGACTGTAGCCGGCCTCGCGGAAGACAGATTCGTACTCTTCAATGACGCTGGTAAGGGCTACGGCCGCGATCAGACGCGCGCCGGTGGTAGAAGTTTGCGTGTGATAAGAAATCTTGGCCTTGTCCACGTCAAAGGGAAGCGACTTCTTCAGCCGAAAGCGCACTACGCCTTCCGCGTCGTCGTGTTTGGCGGGAAGAGAGTCAAAGTCGAGCAGCACTACGCGTATGGCAGCGTCGGGCAGGACGGCAATCACATCGCGGGAGCGTCCACTTAGACTGTCGAGAGTTTGGCGGACGGAGTCGAGAATACGCCCACGATCGCGCAGATTGGCCTCGACCATATCTGGGACGACACAACCCGGGGCGAGTTCGCTGGCGGCGCACATATCCACCGTGCCCGGTTGCGACAGCCGGGCGGCAAGCACGCGATCGGCAGCGACTTCACATGCCAGCTGCGGTTTTGATGTCATGCCCATTTTCGACACTTCTCCCCGTACCTACAAGTAGAACGCTGTAGTGCGAATAATTGCAATATCTCGAAGGGCACTTGAAGGAATGGCCTAAAGGTCGGCTTCCCTCGAATCGCGCTTCTGAACCTTCTAGCGGCTGCTCTCGATGAAGGTGACTTTGTTGATCTCTTTCAGTGTGGTCAAGCCCAATCTCACCTTATCGAGGGCGGACTCGCGCAGGAACCGCATCCCCTCTTCGCGGGCAGCGCGGCGAATCTCCGAAGTCGGCTTTTTGAGCAGGATCAGTTCACGCACGCGGTCGCTCAGGTTCAACAGTTCATGAATCGCGGTACGGCCGCGGAACCCGGTGCCGGCACACTCGATGCATCCCTGGCCCTCGTAGAACGCGACTTTGCCCCATTGTTCAGCATCGAGCCCACTGGCCTCGAGCGTCTCCTTGTCATATTCCATCTGGGTACGGCAGGATTCGCAAATCAATCGCACCAGGCGTTGCGCCAGAATGCAGTTCAGCGCGGAAACGAAGTTGTAAGCTTCAACCCCCATGTTGAGAAAGCGGCCGATCACGTCGACTACGTTGTTGGCGTGGACGGTGGTGAACACCAAGTGGCCGGTCAGGGCGGACTGAATCGCGATCTGCGCAGTCTCAGTGTCGCGGATTTCACCGACCATGATCTTATCCGGATCGTGGCGCAGGATGGAGCGCAATCCGCGGGCGAAAGTCAGGCCTTTCTTCTCGTTGACGGGAATCTGAGTGATGCCGCGAATCTGATATTCCACTGGATCTTCAATGGTGATGATCTTGTCTTCGTCGGTCTTGATCTCGCTGACGGCGGCATACAGCGTGGTGGTCTTGCCGCTGCCCGTCGGCCCGGTGACCAGCACCATGCCGTAGGGTTCCTTGATGTAGCGGCGGAACTGCCGCAGGTCTTGCTCGTCGAAGCCCACCACGTCGAGTGTGAGCTTATGGAACTTCTCGCTCATCGACTCTTTGTCGAGCACGCGGAGCACAGCGTCTTCGCCGTGAATCGACGGCATGATGGAAACGCGGAAGTCGATGGGGCGCTCGGGGGTGCCGTACTTCACGCGGAAACGGCCGTCCTGCGGAACCCGGCGTTCGGAGATGTCCAACTCGCTCATCACTTTGATACGGGAAATAATGGTGGAGTGATGTTCCTTGGCGATGGGCGGCATGGCTTGGGTCAACACGCCGTCAATGCGGAACTTGATGCACACGGAATCGTCGCGGGTCTCGATGTGAATATCACTGGCACGCCGCTGCAAAGCGGTGAAGATGGTGGTATCGACCAGGCGAATAATGGGACTGATGTCGCCTTGCGCGGTCAGCCGGTCGATGGAGATGCTTTCGTCGGCGGCGCCGTCCTCTTCGTGGATTACATCCAGAGCGAAGCCTTCGCTGGCATCTTCCAGTACGCGCTTGGACTGCTCAGTTTTCTTTAGGATTTCGCGAATCTGGCCGAGGGTGGCGACTTTGGTGAGGATGCGCTTGCCCAGCAGCAGGCTGATCTCGTCGATCATCATCAACTGGCTGGGATCGGCAATCGCAATGGCCAGCCGGCCGTCTTCAATCTCTTCCAGAGGCACAAAGTCGTAGCGGAACATCAGGTGGACAGGGATGTTCTTAAACAGGTCGTGATGGAGTTGGAAGTTGTGCAGGTCCACGAATTGGCAGCGATAGCGGCGCGCAATATCCTGCGCCTTTTCCAGTTCTTCACTCGCCACCACCGGGGTGCCATTGCCCCCGCCCACGAATACAGTTTTGTTTTCTGCTGTGCCTGCCATTGATGTACACACCTTCCGTTATCAGTGAATGCTTGATCCCAGGGTGAAAATGGGCAGGTACAGCGAGATCAGGATTCCGCCCACAAACACCGCCATAATAATCAGGATGACGGGCTCGATCAGAGCCATGGACGCGCCTAGCGCGGTCTGCACGTCTTCCTCATAAAATTCTGCCACCGAATTCAACATCGCCGGCAATGCGCCGGTGGACTCGCCAACTTCAATCATTTCCACCGCCAAGTCCGGGAACATTTTTTGTTCTTCCAGGCTCTTAGCCAATCCCTGACCTTCGCGCACGCGGACAGCGGCAACGTTGACACCGTTCAGGATTCGACGGCTGCTCATGGACGCGCCGGCAGTCTCTAGCGAAGGAACCAGCGGCATGCCTCCAGCCAGCAGGGTGGAGAGCATGCGGGAAAAACTCGCTACCTGATACTTGAGCCAGATCTGGCCCAGCAAAGGAAGCTTCAGGATGGCGCCATCAATGGTGGCCGCACCATTGTCGGTTTTTTGCCAATACCAAAATCCCACGCCGGCCGCCACCACTGCTACGATCACAATGGGTGCGTATGTCTGCGCGTGGGTGCCGATGTTCAGCATGATCAGCGTGATTTCTGGCAACTGGGCGTGCATGTCTTCGTAAAGTTTCGCGAACTGCGGCACCACGTAGGTCACGAGAAAAATCATCATGCCGAATACCACCGTGACCAGCAGCGTGGGATAAACCAGCGAGACCGCGAGCTTCTTCTTGAAGGTCAGAGCCAACCTTTGGAAAGCGATATAGCGGGTGAGCACTTCTTCCATGTTGCCGCTTTTTTCGCCGGCCAGCAGCGTGGTCGAATGGATGCGGGGAAACGCGCCCTGCGCGGCGAAAGCGTCCGAGAGCAATTCGCCACCTTTGACCCGGTCACGCACGTTCTGCAAAAGACTTTGGAAATATTTGTTCCGCTGCCGCTTGATCAGCAGGTCGAGCGAATTGAGGATGGGCAAGCCGGCCTTGATCAAGGTCAGGAACTGCGAGTTGAAAATGACAAACTGGCTCTGCTTGACTTTCCCCTTCCGCCGGACGGTGAGGTCACCGGAAAGCAGAGTGCGGGGTTTGACCCAGTAAACCAGTAGCCCTTGCTGAATCAGGCGGTCGCGAACTTCGGCCTCGGAGTAACCGTTCTCCACCTGCTGGAGAAGGCGCCCGCGCTCGTCGGCTGCTTTGATTAGGAATTCGGCCATGCTGTTGTCCGGCTACTGCTGTCCCCACCCAAGTTTAACATTCGGGATTGCCAACCCTGTGTTAATTGACCGTCAAAGCATTCCGGGGGTAACAGCTTAAACGGTGGTGGGGAGTTAAGGCCAAACCATTGAAAATATTATATTTGAAGTGTCGTCATGGCGCGAAGTCCCCGTCGATCACCTCGACTCCCGGCGGCACCTCGAACCGGAAGCTCTGATCATCAATTTTCCCATCTTCCGTCTGCCCGTGAAAGCGGAATTCCGTACTGGAGCCATCGGTCTCCTCCAGTACGATGCGCTCGATCCAGTTGGCTGGTGTGACCTCGATTATCACCTGATTGACGCGATCTGCCATGGTTTGTGGCACTCCCCTCAGAACCACATTGCCTGCGGTCAAAGGAGCAACATCCAGGGCTAGAGAGAGTCCGGACAACTCCTTTTCCAGCTTAGTTTTACCCAGGAGGAACGCCAGTGGCGACCGGAGATCATCGAGTTGTCGCACTGGCGTCCTCCGCACCTGTGGCTCACCGGGCACATAAAACCAGGCGCTCTTGCCGTCGCTCACGAACAGCTTCTCTCGGGGAGAACGGTATTGCCAACGCATCTTGCCAGGTTTTTTTAACCAAAGTGTTCCCGATTCAGTGCGTTCCATTCCGGCCCCGCGATAGATCTCGGTGAACTCGGCTTGCAGGGTTTGGAGATGGTTGTAGCGGTGATCGACAGCAGAGGCGATGGAGTGGATGGAAGGGGTGAAGGCGGCGGAACCGGCTGGGGCGAGAGCGGCCGCTAGTCCGAGGACGACTAGATTGCGCGGGAAGAAAGCTAGGTGCACAAGGATAGTTTACGGGAATTCAAAACGTGTCGCGCATATACTGGTTTAGGCGAGGCTACCTCGTTGCATTGTACTGAGCATGAACGGCTGGAACAGGTGCTAATTCAAAGGAGAGCTGCGACCCGCAAGATATCCCTTGAAGAAAACATGGAAGAATTTCGAAGATTGTACGTCGAAGAATCGCAAGCCTTAGAGGACTTGAAGGATCACGACGCAGAGCACGGTTGCCAGCGAATCTGAAGCTACCCAGAATTCGGCTTGCGGAACATCGCTCGGCAGCGAGACAATTGTGTAGCGTCAAGAACCAGTAGGGAAGGTGTTTTGGATTAACGCGCATGAAACCTGGGACGAGAATTCTGATTGTTCACGAACTGGTCGGGCATTAGTGAGGCCTTCAAAGTTGTATGGGTGACTGGTGAACGCTGGCACGGGCGACGCATCCCCGAATCCGAACTGGGTGAGCCTGATCTCGTCTGGCAGGTTCAAAACTAAGAAAGACTCCGGCACCGGTCGGGGCCTACGTATTGACGCGGTCACGCCATGACCCTGCTAGTGCTCGGTGCAATCCTCTGTGCGCTCCTCGTAATTGCGCGTGAACTGAGGTTCCTTCGCAAACAGCGCGAAACGCCCTTGCTCTCTGGCGCGAAGCACGCTCCCGAAAAATATAAGGCCCCAATCTTCACGTTTCACAGGTCGGGCTGGGCAACGCGCGTCGCGGACGTGGACGAGTTTATCGGAACGATTCTAGCGGTTGCGCTTTGGTTTAAGTTCGTTCTACCGCTGCTACCAGCGCAGCCATGGATCAAGTACCCGACTACTATTATCGGCCTGCTCATTTCAGTTTTCTTGCAATCATGGTTGTGGAACTACTCGACCCACTTCACGGTGGATGGACAGGTACGACGAGCGAGTTTATCAACGGGTGTTCGGTGCAGATGACTGGAGGGAGATAGAGTCCATTCGTGAGGGCGCAATGTACCGGTGCACTTCTACCGACAACATAGAAGAGCAGTCCCGCGCAATCCGAGAGGAAAGGGAGCAGATTGAGCGGATATATCGGCAAAAAGGTCTTTAGCTTCTTCCCGGCCAATACCTGGCGATCCGTCGGCTATCTGGATCCGCGCTCGCCGGGCTCATGCGCCTTCATATACGCCCGCAGAATGGCATTGATACGGGTCTGGTAGCCACGCTGTTGCCGGAACCAGGCCAGTAAGTCAGCATCTAGCCGCATGGTCACAATGGTTTTCGGAGTCGGCCAGACTACCTTGGCATCTTTCCAGAAGGCTTCATCCGTGGGGTGAACGTCAGGATCGGAGGCAATGCCGCTGCGTATCTGAGCCTCGCTCATGCGGCGCAGCTTGCTCCAGTCTGTGCGCGCGACACGCTTAGCTTTCGATGTTCTGCCAGTAGTAGCGCCGTTCGTACGGTTCTGAGCGCCACGCCGAGATGATGCGCCTTTGGTCATCGTTTTCATCCGTATAAACCACCGTGATTTCCAAGCCGTTCACCAAGCCAATCGCATACACGCGGGTTTCGCCATAGTCGAAGCGGTCGTCAACCTTCTCGACCGTCGGTCCTTCGAAGATCCGTTGCGCATCCTCGAAGGCGATGCCATGCCGTGCAAGATTGCGGCGATTCTTCTCTTGGTTCCAATTATACCGCATAATGTGTATTTACACAATGTAAATATCGCGATCATAACATTGCGCAACCCTTCGCACATCGTCCTCAAGGGAATTTCAACGGAGGTAGACCTGTCTAGGTCCTGATTTGGTATAGCATCATCGCGCATCCTATCATTCACGGCGTCGCAGTTCTCGTGCCATGATGCCGACATACGACGCGTACTGGTGAGTTCCGCCGAGCTTCCTGAGCCACGCATTCCCAACCAGCACATGCTCCAGCACCATGTTGTGATAAATCACAAACACCGGTCGCGGATGTTCCCGCAATGAGTGTTCCAGGTTTGCGAGCAATTGGACCAATCCCGGCTCCGGCAGCGGATTGAACAAGTAGAGGACCGTCGGTTCGGGCGGGAAGATGAATTCGCGGGCGTCGGCGCAAATGGATTCCAGTGCGAAGCACCTCTGCGAATCGCTCTTATATTTGCGAATGTTTTCCTGAGCCACGCGGTGCAGCTCGGGCAAAAGTTCGACGCCGACGATACGACGAAACGGGTAGTCAGACGCCATGAGCAGAGTGCGTCCCTTGCCCGAGCCGATGTCGATGAACACGAAATCGCGAAAGTCGATCTTGAGGCTGGCAAGCATTTCTTGAAACAGTACCGGCTCGGTCGGCTGGTAAGGGGAATGCAAGAGGCCAAGCAGACGATCGCGCCAGCCCACGGTCGCGCCGGTCGTGTCCACACGATGATCCCAGTCGTAGTCCACGTCGCCAAAGCGCTGGCGGCGACGCGAGGGCAGGGAATCGAGCACGAACTGCCCCGCCAATGCGGCAAGAAGGTGTAAGCCAGCGAATAATCCACGTGTGGCAAGAGTCTCGCGCCACCATCGCGCTACGCCGCGGAAAATGCCGGGATTCGCCGAATCAGTCATAGAGGCGGTTTCAGTGTAAATCCCCGCTGTCTTCCTATCCCTACGGAACAACCGAACCACCGCTCGCGTATAGCAGAAGGGCAAGTTTGGAGTGTGCCCTAGAGGATACTCATGCCTGATCCCGGTGATGGCTCACACCATAAATTCTCCGTAGCAGCCTGTTTTGTCGCGGCTGTGGTTCTGCTGATGTTCTCCAACGGACGCTTTCCCATCGCCATCTGCGCCCGGCTGGGTCCCCTGTTCCTGCTGCGCTTCACCCGTGGCGGAAAGGGAATTACCCGCCTCCCGCTGGCGTACCTGGGACTTAGCTTCGCTTTTGGCAATCAGTTCTACGCGATGACTCCTTTTGGCGGCTCTGCATACTGGATTTTCTCGGCTGCTTTCGGAATCGCGCTTTTGATTCCCTACGTCGCTGACCGGTATTTGCTGCCACGGAGCCGAGGCCTCGCACGCAGTCTGGTGTTCCCGGTAGCAATGGTTGTCTCCGAGTATCTAGCGTCGTTCAATCCCTTTGGAACCTGGGGCTCGGTCGCCTATACCCAGTATGAGTATCTACCGCTGTTGCAGTTGCTGAGTATTGCCGGCCTTTACGGGATCACCTTTGTGATGGGATGGTCTGCGTCGGTAGCCAATTCGCTCTGGGAAAAGGAATTTGCGATCTCGCGAGCTCGGCGCGAGTGCATCGCGTTCGGGATCGTCTTCATTGGGGTCCTACTTTACGGTGAAGGCCGGCTGAACCTCTACCCGCCGGCTTCGCAAACCATTCGGCTGGCATCGATTACTCGCCCGGATGAGAGCCTGTTTCCGTATCCTCCCAGCGCCGACTTGAATCGGAGAGTGATGATGGGCGAACCGCTCAGCGATACCGAAACCGCACAACTGGAACAGCGAACCATCGGCATCACGGACTTTCTGCTGGGTCGTGCCGAGGTTGAGGCAAAAGCAGGCGCGAAGATTATCACTTTCGGAGAATTCAACTTCCCAGTGCTGAAGCAATATGAGGGTGGGTTAATTCAGCGGGGCGAGGAACTGGCGAAGGCGCGGAGCATCTATTTAGCTTTGCCGCTCGCGGTTTTCAACATTGGGCACAAGCCTCCGTTGGAGGACAAGCTGGTAATGCTTGATCCGTCGGGCGAGGTGGCTTGGGAGTATCGCAAGAGCGAAATTCCGCCGGGGTTGGAAGTAGCTATTCTAGCGCCGAGTTCAGGGCAGATCCCGGTTATAGAGACGCCTTACGGCCGGCTGGGCGCTGCCATCGCGTTTGACATGGACTTCCCTTCGTTTCTGCTCCAGGCGGGTCGTAAGCATGCGGATTTGATGGTCGTGCCGGAGAATGAATATCCGCAGATCGATCCCCTGCATTCGCGGATGGCGCTGTATCGCGCGGTGGAGAATGGCTTCAACCTGCTCTTGCACGCCAGTCAAAGCCTCTCTCTGTCTTGCGATTACCAAGGCCGCGTCTACGGCATCATGGACCACTACCACGCGGCTGATCGAGTGCTGGTCGCGCAGCTCCCCACCAAAGGAGTGACAACGCTCTATTCGCGTGGCGGGTATTTGTTCCCCTGGGCCAACATTGTGGGTTTGTTTCTGCTGTTCCTAGAGACCCTGCGCCAGAGGTTCACGCGATCATTCTGAATTCGCGAGGTGACCAAGGTGTGCTTCCGTGGTTCCGGCGCGTCTTTTCTGTGCAACCCGACAATATAATGGCGCACACGAGGGAAATGTTGTCCTCAGCTGCCGCCAAGGCTCAACCGGTGAAAGCCACGCCTGACTCTGCTGGACTTTTCTCGTCACCCCAAAAACGGACTGTGGTCTTGTGCCTGTTGTTGGTGGCGGCGACGCTCGCGGTCTATAACCCGGTTAATCGTAATGCCTTCGTCAATTTCGATGACGATCACTACATCACCGGCGACCCACATGTGTTGGCCGGGTTGAACTGGGAGACGGTGAAGTGGGCCTTCACCAATTATTACGAGGCCAACTGGCACCCGCTGACCTGGATCTCGCATGCACTGGATGTGCAATGGTTCGGACTGAATCCCGTCGGCCATCACTACACCAATGTCGTGCTCCACGCGCTGAATGCGATGCTGCTGTTTCTACTGCTGCAATCGGCCACCGGATTCACCTGGCGCAGCCTCATGGTGGCGGCGCTGTTCGCGCTGCATCCGGTGAATGTGGAGTCGGTGGCCTGGGCATCGGAGCGAAAGAACGTCCTCAGCATGATGTTTCTGCTACTGGCGTTCCAGGCTTACGGCTGGTATGTCCGCCGGCCTGCCGCTGGGCGATACGCGCTGGTTGCGGGGTTGTTTGCCTGCGGTCTGATGAGTAAACCGCAGGTGATCACGCTGCCGTTTCTGCTCCTGCTGTGGGATTACTGGCCCCTGGGAAGATATGCTTCTACGGCGGGCAGGCAGGTTGCGAACGTGTCGGCGCTACTGCTCGAGAAAATACCGCTATTTCTAATGTCCCTGGCCAGCGCCGTTGTTACCATGCAGGCACAGAAGGCGGGCGGGGCGATTCATTCTGCCATTATTTATCCCTTTCGCCTGCGTCTGGAAAACGCCGTTGTGTCTTACCTGCGGTATCTGGGAAAGGCGTTCTGGCCCACGCAGCTTTCGCCTCTCTATCCTCATCCGCTGGATTTGCTGAGATTCTGGCAAGTGATTGCGTCAGCTATTTTCTTGCTGGTGGTCACGGCTTCGGTCATCCGCAATCGACGTCACGGCTACCGGGTAACCGGCTGGTTCTGGTTTCTCGGAGCGCTGGTCCCCATGATCGGATTAGTTCAAGTGGGCGAACAAGCGATGGCGGATCGCTACGCTTATTTGCCGTTTGTCGGACTGTTCGTGATGATGTGCTGGGGAATTGGTGAGTGGGCGGAGAATAGAAAGATTTCACCGGTGTGGCTTGCGGTTCCTTCGTTAGCAGTGATTGCCGCGTTTGGCGTTCTCACCTATCGTCAAATCGGCTACTGGCGCGATAGTGAGACGCTATGGTCCTACGCGCTCCGAGTCACCAGCGTGCGTAGCTACAAGGCGCACTTCAATCTGGCGGTCACTTACGACGCGGAGGGACGTTACGACGAAGCAGTGCAGCAATTTCGCGAGGCCATCGATCCGCGCGATGATGATCCCCGCATTCATCTTGGGTTGGGGATTTATGACCAGCGGCATGGCCACGCACAGGAAGCGATTGAAGAGTTTAAAACGGCTCTTCGCCTAAGTCCGGATGACCCGCTTGGCGCGGATGCCCTCAGTAATCTGGGGTCGGCGTATCAGCAGATTCACGACTACGCACGCGCGAAAGAAAGCTTTGTAGCGGCCTTGCGGCTGAATCCCAACCAAGCTGCGGCCATGGTTGGGATGGGACTACTGGCGCAAAAGAGCGGAGACTTGGAGCAGGCGATTATCCAGTATTCACATGCTATGTCGGTAGAGCCCACGGCAGTGGGATATGTTTTGTTGGCGCGGACGTTGCAGCAAGCTGGGCATCAGGCAGAAGCAAAGGCGGCTCTCGACAAGGCCAGACCGCTCACGAATGATTTTGATCAGGCGCGGAAGACTGCTGATGAGTTACTCGACTTCTGAGGATTCTAGTCTGAGGGCAGGAACTTCGGCGGCGGGGCGACGTATCCTGGCGGCGTGCCTTTCGTAAGAAAAGGGAAATCATCAGGAGTGCGTACTTCAACCCGGCCGTCATCGGTCAGTTTGTAGGCGTTGCCAAACGGGTCTACAGGAGTCTCATGCAGTAGACCGGCCGCCTGCACGTCAGAAAAACTCGAAGGCAGCCGCCCGGTCTTGGCGCGATACGCAGCCACCAGATTTTCCAGGTTGGTAACGTCCTCTTCCACCTGCAAGGCGCGCAAATGAGTAGCGGCGTTGGCGCGGACGTCGCGATCCTGCGCGGTCTGGTAGGTGGTCGACCACATCATCTGCGCCATTTTTATCTCCCCGCTGTGTTGGGCCATCTGCGCCGCCATCACGCCGAGAAAGGGATGAGCGTTGGAAACCCTTGAACCGCGCGCGAAGGCGTCGGCGGCGCCTTGGTAGTCCTTGAGTTCCATGTAGTAGATGAAACCGAGATCGTAGTACAGCCGCCATTCGTCGGGATTGTTGCGGATGCCGAATTCACTTAGTTCAATGGCACGCCGAGGCTGTCCGGCGCCATTCGGTGGTTTGGGCGCGAGAAAGTTCGCGCCGAATTCGTAGGCCACGGTGAGATGGGGATCGAGCGCAGTGGTGATCTCGAGCAGAGGGGCCAGTAGGTCGTAATGCTGCGATCCAGCAAAATGTTTGCTGCCAAAATACTGCACGGCGCGCGTCCAGTAGATGTCAGCCAGCAGGCCGTCGTATCCCAGGCTCAGGCGCTTGAGCGCTTGGGGAGATGAAATGTAGAGAACCTCTTGCAGCGTGGCTCCGCTGCGCAGACGGTCGACTTTCTGCAATAACAATACCGAGGCAAACATGCAGACCACCAGCAGCGTGCCGGCCACCAGGGTGATTTGGCGGGAGGGTTTCATTTCAAGTTACGGCGTTCAAAGATCAAAACTGCGCCGCACAGGGCCATGGCTGCGTACATCATTGCATACGCGGTTTCGCTGAGGATAAGAGTTCCGGCAATTCCCTCGCCATGGGCAACTGAACTGATCACATTGAGCGAAGCGAAGTTAGGCACCAAATAAGCGGCGCCGGTGGCCAGCCAGCGCGTGGCTCCCTGCGCCATCGCTGCGAATCCACGCAGATCTTCCGCGAAACTTCCGATGACAAACAGCGAAAAGGCGAATACCGCCGACAACAATGGGGACGAGAACGAGGAGAAAAATAGAGCTAGGGCGGTGATGATCAAGAATTGCAAAATGATGAAGTACAAGGCCACCAGCACCCAGCCATCTTCCGACTGAAAGCGCTGCGACACATACAGCAATGCGAGGAAAACGCCGATGGCCATAAAGAATGTGTTCACCACCAGGGTCCCTGCCAAACCAAAAAACTTGCCAACGATGAACTCCCAGCGCTGCACTGGGCGCGACAGCACAGTGTAGAGAGTGCGCTTTTCGATTTCCTTCGAAACCAGGCCGATGCCGATGAAGATGGCGATGACCATGCCAAACAGAGAGATCGCGGTGAGGCCGAGGTTGATCACGACCAGGCGCTCGATCCCGATGGAGATTTGTCCCACCAGAATAGAGGCTCCACACATCAGCACGGCAAAAGCGATCAAGTTATAGAGCACGCGATCGCGGACTGCTTCGCGAAAAGTGTTGGAGGCGATGTGCCGTATGCGTGAACTCATGCCCGCACCCCAGCCGCGGCCCCGGAGGGCTTGAGCTTCTGCACGAAATACTCTTCCAGAGAAGTCCGGATCGGGGTCACCGAGACGATACGCAACCGTTCGCGGCGCAGGGCGTCAATGAGCGCGTCCTGGCTGGCTTCGGGGACCACAGCGCGAACCGTGTCTCCCGTCACGCTGCAAGTCGGAGACAGGGTCTTCACGTTGGCGGGCACGGAGTTTCCATGCCACACCACTTCGACTTTGCCTTCGACACTGGAGGTCAAGTCGGCGACCGCGCCCACACCGTGCAACTCCCCTTGATGAATGATGGCAACGCGATCGCAAAGTGCTTCTGCATCGGAAAGAATATGAGTGGAGAAAAAGACGGTCTTGCCGGCGTGCTTCAGCTCTTCCATCAGGTCGCGAACTTCGCGGCGGCCGATGGGATCAAGCCCGGACATGGGTTCGTCGAAAAACAGCAGACGCGGGTTGTGCAGGATGGCTTGAGCGATGCCCACCCGCTGTAACATTCCCTTAGAAAACTTCCGCAACTGCATGCCGCTCACGTCCGGCAAACCAACGCGGGCCAGAACTTCGTTGACTTGGCGTTTGCGATCCTTGGCCACCACGCCCGATAGCTGCGCGTAATATTGAAGCAGCTCGGCAGCGGTCAAGTAATCGTAAAAATAGGGTTGCTCGGGGAGAAATCCGATCTGGGCTTTCATTCGCGGATCGTTGATTTCGCTGCCCAGGATGCGAGCCGAGCCCGCGCTGGGATATACCAAGCCCATCAACAGCTTCAGGGTAGTGGTTTTTCCTGCGCCATTAGGCCCGAGAAAGCCAAAAATCTCCCCTTCCTCGACATTCAGATTAAGGGGCTTTAAGGCGCATTTCGGCCGCTTCCGCCAGAATCCCACCTGGTAGGTTTTCGTCAGACCAAGGATCTCTATAGCCGCCATTGAGGAGAACCGGGTTCGTTCCGTACCGCTGAGTACTGGAAAATTATAAGCAAAATGGCTGGAGCCGCGTGATGACAGCCGGGGTACACGGTGTTACGAAGGTAAGGAAAGGTCTGGCTATTGCGCGGAGGTGTATCCCAGGCAGGTGGCAACGTCTGGCGCGGGAACACCACCGGAGGTTCCCGGTTGGTTGCGCAGGACTCCGTCGCTGACAATGCAGAAATTCCGGAACCCGGTCACGTTGAACGTCAGGGGCGCCGAGGCCGCCACAAAAGCGCTGTTGGGACCAGCGCCCCCATTGAAGCCCACTGCTGCCAGTTGGTACCCGCTCTTACTCCCACTGGATATGACGCTATCCAGAATGCAGGCAGTGGTGGAACTGGGATTACAGCCAGTTGCAGGTCCGCCCATGCTGGCCAGATCCGGCGAGTATCCCACCGTGGGATAAGCTGAATTGTAGGCGACCTCCGAAGTTGCGATGCGGCGAACCGAAGATGCGGCTGAGGATTCGTTGGCCGCGATTCTGGCCCGAAGCAGGTTTGGAATCGCTATCGCAGCGATGATTAGGATAATGGCCACCACGATCAAGAGCTCAATGAGCGAGAACCCCTTATTACCCGCGCTCGGCTTGTGCTTCGCAGACATGTCCATTGCTCGCTGGAAATAACGATGCACGTTGCTCGCCAACGCTCAAATACTCGGCAAAAAGCTGAATGCTAGTAGGATGAGTAAGTTAGGCGCGTTCTGAACCATCCAGAGAAATCCCGATTGTGAATCCCGCTGACAGTTATTGTCATTGTGCAACTCGATTTGATCTCAAATCGAGCGTGGAACCAGCGCTGACCGGGAAAAACAAAAAGGAGCAACGGATTGCTCCGTTGCTCCCGGGCTTGTACCCTCCCCAAGGTACTTTGCCATTTCAAGACTTACTGCAGGGCTGTGTAGGCCGCACAAGCAGCTTCGCCGCCGGACCCGGCGAGTCCAACTGCGGTGAAGCGAATCACGGCATCTTCGTTCGAGCAGAAGCCGCGTACACCGCTCTGGTTAACTGCCGCCGGGATACCATCCAGGGTGTAGCCGGGGATGATTCCGCCCGGTCCAGCGCCAACTGGCGTGTCATTGAACCAGTAACCGCTCTTTGCCGTGCCAGCAGCGCCAGCCTGGGAAAGAACCCAATCGATCAAGCAAGCGTTGGTGGAAGCCGGCGTGGTGCAACCGGTCGAGGCGCTCGGCCCCAGTATCGCGACAGTAGAGGCATAGCCAACCGTCGGATAAGTTGACTGGTAAGTGACTTGGGCAGTGTTCATGGTACGGACAGAGCTGACCGCAGACGACTCATTGGCTGCGATACGCGCCCGCAACAGGTTCGGAATAGCAATGGCAGCGATGATAAGAATGATCGCGACCACAATCAGCAACTCAATCAGTGAAAAGCCCTTCTGTTTCCGCATTTCGTTTCTCCCCTTCTCCGTTTTAGTCTTAATCTTGTCAAGCTGGTGACTATTACTTCGCACTTTGCTGCCCAGAACGGGACTACCGGGATCGAAATGCTGGAACGACTGCGTTTTCAGTCGGTAAGGGACGGTTAGGCAACGCCCTGTTCCTCGGACGAGAAGCAAACGAGGGCTTTTGTTATCAGATTGTGACTTGGGAACGACAAATTGTGTCAACTTGGGAATCGGGTGCGATTCTTCCCAAGTTGGGATCAATGTTCAGAGAACGAAAAAAGGGCCGCGTCGTTAGACGCGACCCTTTGCGGTGCAAGTCTCAGCGAACTCCGCTTACTGCAGGGCTGTGTAGGCGGCGCAAGCAGCTTCGCCGCCGGACCCGGCGAGTCCAACTGCGGTGAAGCGAATTACGGCATCTTCGTTCGAGCAGAAGCCGCGCACACCGGTCTGGTTAACCGCGGCCGGAATACCATCCAGGGTGTAGCCGGGGATGATTCCGCCCGGTCCAGCGCCAACTGGCGTGTCATTGAACCAGTAACCGCTCTTTGCCGTGCCAGCAGCGCCAGCCTGGGAAAGAACCCAATCGATCAAGCAAGCGTTGGTGGAAGCCGGCGTGGTGCAACCGGTCGAGGCGCTCGGCCCCAGTATCGCGACAGTAGAGGCATAGCCAACCGTCGGATAAGTTGACTGGTAAGTGACTTGGGCAGTGTTCATGGTACGGACAGAGCTGACCGCAGACGACTCATTGGCCGCGATACGCGCCCGCAACAGGTTCGGAATAGCAATGGCGGCGATGATAAGAATGATCGCGACCACAATCAGCAACTCAATCAGTGAAAAGCCCTTCTGTTTCCGCATTTCGTTTCTCCCCTTCTCCGTTTTAGTCTGGTCTCTTCGACCCGCTGAACGATGTATTTCGCACTTTATTGCCCAAAACGGGATAGTGGTGTCGGGATGCAGAACGATATTATTTTCAATCACTAAGGCGACGCCATGTTGCTCTGAGGAGAACCCAAACGGGGTTTTGTTATCAGATTTTGACTTGGGGATGACAAATTGTGTCAATTTGGGAATCCGATGAGATTTTCCCAAAATGTGGCTCAGTGGTTCTGGGGACGAAAAAGGAGCCCGTCGTTAGACGTGGCTCCTTTAGCTTTCAATGGTGTCTGTGAAACGTGTTTTATTGTAGGGCCGTGTAGGCGGCACAAGCAGCCTCTCCGCCGGATCCTGCGCTGCCGACCGCGGTGAAGCGAATCACAGCATCTTCGTTCGAGCAGAAGCCACGCACCCCAGTCTGGTTAACTGACGCCGGAATACCGTCGATGGTGTAGCCCGGGACGATCCCGCCGGCGCCGGCGGCTACAGGAGTGTCGTTGAACCAGTAACCGCTCTTCGCCTTGCCCGCGGAGCCGGCCTGGGAGACGACCCAGTCGACCAGGCAAGCGTTGGTGGAAGCCGGCGTGGTGCAACCGGTCGAGGCGCTCGGCCCCAGTATCGCAATGGTAGAGCTATAGCCAACGGTCGGATAAGTAGATTGGTAAGTGACCTGGGCAGTGTTCATGGTACGGACAGAGCTGACCGCAGACGACTCGTTGGCTGCGATACGCGCCCGCAACAAATTCGGAATGGCAATGGCGGCGATGATAAGAATGATCGCGACCACAATCAGCAACTCAATCAGTGAAAAACCCTTCTGTTTACGCATTTTCATTTTCCCTTTTTGGTCTCAAGTGTGTGTTTTCGAATGTTCTCTCGGGCTGACTCTCCCATGGCACTTTGTTGGCCACGGCCCGGGGTTATGAAACTCCGTGCCGGACTGCTGTAACCCACATGGTTTGCGATCACTAAGGGATGGGTGGCGGGACGTGCGTCTCGACCGAGGCACAGAAAAAGTTGCGTGCTATCAAATTTTGACTGAGAGATGACAAATTGTGTTTAGGAAAGAAGTCACTCGACACGAAGAAAATGAAATGAGCCGCGGTTTGATCCGCGGCTCATTGGACATCTATTCCATTTCGGAACCCAATTTATTGCAGGGCAGTGTAGGCGGCGCAGGCAGCTTCGCTGCCAGAGATCCCTGAACCGACCGCCTTGAACCGAATCACAGCGTCTTCGTTGGAACAGAAGCCTCGCACCCCCGTCTGGTTGACTGCTGCCGGAATGCCATCCAAGGTGTAACCCGGGATGATGCCGCCGGCGCCGGCGGCAATCGGCGTGTCTGTGAACCAGTAGCCGCTCTTGGCGGTACCTGCAACCGTGGCCTGCGACACGACCCAATCAACCAGACAAGCGTTGGCGGAAGTGGGGGTGGTGCAACCGGTGGACGCGGCAGGTCCCAGGGCTGCGACGGTAGCAGCGTAGCCAACCGTGGGATAAGTGGACTGAAAAGTGACCTGCGCTGTGTTCATGGTGCGGATGGAACTGACCGCCGAAGATTCGTTGGCGGCAATGCGCGCCCGCAACAGGTTTGGAATAGCAATCGCCGCAATAATCAAGATAATGGCTACTACGATCAACAGCTCGATGAGTGAAAAGCCTCGTTGTTTCTTTCGCATTTCGTCGTCTACCTCTCGCCTGGGTAATTTCTGATCAGGCAGTCTCTTTTCGGGCAATTCAGTCACCATCGGCAGCAGGGTGAAAGATGCCCGTCAGAGAACCCCTAATCGCAGTCCTTGCAGTGTGCTAGAGGCTCTCCCCGGTGGGGGGGTAGCGGGAAAGCCAATTGTTCTCATCATAGGGGTGTCTGCATTGGAAGGCAACACAAGTGGAAAATCTTGTTACCAGAGAAGACCGTCGCGATGCCTTGCTCTACAATGCCCGTGACGCTATGAACGGCTCCTTCGCCAGCCTCAACGTCGATGCAGACATCGCCCGCGCGTGGTCTATTCCATCGCTGTTTTACACGGACGCCGACGTTTTCCGAGCGGAGCGGGAGGAGATCTTTGCCCGCAACTGGCAGGTTGTCGGCCATGTTCACCAACTGGTTAACGCAGGCGATTTCTTTACCACGGAGGTGCAGGGCGAGCCACTGTTGCTGGTGCGTAGCGCCACGGGGGAACTGCGAGGCTTCTACAATGTCTGCCGCCACCGGGCGGGCCCACCGGCGGAAGGCTGTGGTTCGAAGAAGCTCTTTCGTTGCCGCTATCACGGCTGGACGTATGGCCTAGATGGGGCGCTCATCAGCGCTCCGGAATTCGAAGGCGTGGAAGATTTCAGCCCCGAGCAGTTCGCGTTGAAACCTGTCCGAGTGGAGCAGTGGTTCAACCTGATCTTCGTGAATCTTGATCCCGCTGCCGAGCCACTGGTAAAGACCCTCGGAGAGTTGCCGCAACAAGCAGCGCGTTTTCAATTTGGCGAGATGAAGCTCTCCGAACGCCGGACGTACGAGATGAAGTGCAATTGGAAGACGTACGTGGATAATTATTTGGAAGGCTATCACCTGCCCAGCGTGCATCCCGGATTGAATCGAGAGCTGGACTACAACGCTTACACGGTTGAACCGTATGCACGGCACGTGCGGCAGTTCAGTCCGATTCGCGGCACGCAACCGGGCGATGCCACCCCGCGCCGCTATCAGGAAACGCGTGAGGACTTAACCACGGACTATTTCTGGGTCTTTCCCAACTGGATGCTGAATTGCTATCCCGACAATATTTCGCTGAATATCATTTTGCCGATCGACGCCGAGCGGACGGTGGCCATTTTTGAGTGGTACTTACCGGATAAAGAGTTGCGAAGCAAAGCCGCGCGGGAGGCAGTCGAGTTCAGCCATCAAATTCAGTTGGAAGACGTGGCCATCTGTGAGCGGGTGCAGAAAAATCTGCATTCCCGGAGCTACGAGCGCGGCCGCTACAGCGTGAAACAGGAGAGAGGTGTGCATGCGTTTCATCGAATGTATGCGGAAGTGATGAACGGGTAGCGCGCTACGGAGACTCTCTACCACATGATCACTGCAGCTTCGCGTACTCAGCCTTGGCTTCTTTCAAGATGGGAATATCAGCATCGGCGTCTTTCCAGAGCGTTAAGAAATCCTGGTAAGCAGTCTTCGCTTTGGCGGTGTCGCCGGAGACGACATGCGCGCGGGCGAGTTGGAGATGGGCAAGCGAGCCCAGGAAATTCAGCGGCTGCGGCAGAACCGTTTTTTTGCGCAAGATAAGCCAGGCCGCGAATGTATGCCGGATACATTAAGCCGTTGGTTCCGGGAGGAGCCTGCCCGAGTTCTTAGGGTAGTGAGGGCTCCAGCGCGACGACGGCCCGGTCGGGTGCCTGTTGTGCCATTGCAATCGCGGCCTCGATCACAGGGAACCAGTACACCTTGAGAAGAGTGTTGCTCGGTTCGGACTTTTGGAGCGCTTCGAAGATGGTTCTGGATTGAACAGTTTCGCCGCTACGTGCCAGCGCCAAGGCCGAGAGGACTTTGACATCACGCCCGGGAGCGAGTGCCAACGCGCGGGCGATAACCTGCCGGGCAGCAGTGACGTTGCCTAGCTCAGCTTCACGAAGCCCTTGATAAACTAGCCACTGGGCGCCGGTCTCTTTGGCATCCGAGCGCACCGCGGAGTCAGAAGCCCGGCGGGCGAGATCGCGCGCCTTGTCCAGACGTCCGTAGTAGGCCTGGGTGTCGGCGTGGATGTTGAGCATCTGGTCTTCTTCGTTGGGGCGGCCAGCTGCCCATGCCACCTGGCGCTCCATTTCAGCAGTATCCCCCGACAGAAATGCCAATGAATACAGATCGCCTCGAATGACCAAGTCATCGAAGTTTTTCCGCTGTGCTTCCTGGATCGTCTGCCGTGCGTCCTTGAGCCGATTGACAACGATGTAGAAGCTCGCCAGGTTCCCATAGTTGGCTCTCGAGGGTTCCAACCGTTGGGCGGCTTCGGTTTCCGCAATCGCTTTGTCGTATTGGCCCAGTTCGGCATAAAGAACACCGAGATTCGTGTGCGGCACCATGTCACGAGGGTAGCTTTTCGCCCAGAGTTCGTAGGCTTCCGTGGTCTTCTCCACTTCACTGGTGACGTTCTGAAAGTACAAGGCGGAGATACGGTATCTCTCGCGTTCACTCACGCGGTCGCGCAAGTCGTAGGCTTTCCTGGCATTGTCCGCGGCCAGGCTCGCTTGTGCAAGATTCCCATACTCGACGGCCAGTCCAGCATAGGCCATGGCAAAGTTGGGGTCGAGTTCGAGGGCCCGCTTCATGAACGGAATGGCTTCGGCGTTGCTCTTGGTGCGGCCGGTGGTGATGCCCATGCTGTAAGCCTTCAGGGCTTCGAGTGAGGGCGTCGTTGCTTCCACTGGCACATCGAACTTCTGCACGGAAGCCAGCGATTCTCCCAACCTGGCGCGCAGGCTGGTGGCCGCCGTGCTCAATGCCTTAAGCACGCCTTCTTTGCTGGCCGCCTCAGCTTGCTCCTTAGCCAGCGTGTCTCCGGTGGTGCAAGCGGCCGCCTCCAGACCGATCACATACTGACTACCCAAGCTGGAAACCGAACCGGCCAAAATGGCCTTGCTCCCCGTGCGCAGGCAGAGTTCCTTGGCCAAATCGGCGGTGACGTGTTCGGTGGGCGGGCGGCCCATCAGCTTCAGGGTCGCGCCAATCTTTCGGTCGGAAAGAATGTTGAGGAAGGGAGACTGTTCAAGATCGACGGCCAGGGCCTGCTTGAGGGTGCCGTCGAAGACCGGGTCGCCGGTCGTGTTGCTGAAGTCGGTGAGGACAACCGTGTCTTTCTCAGTGAGCGGGGCCGCTTGGGTCACCGGCGCCGCGGAACGCGAGCGGAAGTAGAACACTCCCGCGATTGCCACCACGACAAGCAGCGCGGCGGCGGGAATCAGAACCTTCCGAAGTTTCCTGCTCGCGACGGGGACTTCCGCGACCTTCACGGCGCTCGATGACGGAGGTGCAGCAAGCCCAGGAGAGGAACCGGATACCGGCGACGGCAGCTGGACTGCGGGGTGAGCGCCGCTCTCCTGCGCCACGACTGCTGTTCCAGAACTAGAAGATACGCCGTGCCGCGATTCCGTTTCCCGTTTCAGCCGCTTTAGGTCGGCCCGCATCTCGGACGCAACCTGATAGCGCAAGTCGCGGTCTTTCTCCATCGCTTTGTTGATGATCCGTTCCAGTTCGGGTGGAATATCACGATTGAAGCGAATCGGCGGAGGCGGATCAGAATCGAGGATGGCTTTAAAAATGAGTCCCGAACTTTCGCCATGAAAGGGCAATGCTCCCGTGGCCATCTCGTACAGCACCGCACCGAACGAGAACAGATCACTCCGCGCATCCAACTCCTTCGCCCGCACCTGCTCCGGCGACATGTAAGCGACCGTGCCGAGCGTAGCACCGGGACTGGTGAGATGATCTGCGTCCACCGAACCCGTCTGCGTGTTAAGAGACCCAATTTTGCCCGAAGAACTCGCTGTGACCTTCGCCAGTCCGAAATCCAGAACCTTGGCGTGGCCGCGCTTAGTGACGAAGATATTCGCGGGTTTGATGTCGCGGTGGACGATGCCCTCAGCGTGGGCAGCATCGAGCGCGTCCGCAATCTCGATGGCCAGGGAAAGGATTTCTTCTGTCTCCAGCGGACGCCCGGCGATCTTATGCTTCAGCGTTAGCCCATCGAGAAACTCCATCGCGATGAAGGCATCGCCGTGCTGGTCGTCAATTTCGTAGATGGTGCAGATGTTCGGATGATTCAGTCCAGAGGCGGCTTTGGCTTCACGCTGGAAGCGGCTGAGTGCCTGCGGGTCTTTGGCGACGTCGTCGGGCAGGAACTTAAGGGCAACGAAGCGGTCGAGCTTTACGTCCTCCGCTTTATAGACCACACCCATCCCGCCGCCACCGAGTTTCTCGACGATGCGGTAATGCGATATGGTTTGGCCAATCAAATGACGAAGCTCGCGCTGTGCGCGACCATAGTAGGGGCCAAGCTGAGACAAGTCAATGCAAAGCGGGGCAAAGAAAGGCCGTCCATTCGACCGGTTCGTTATCCCACTTTGATCAGCATGCAAGTCACATCGTCATGCTGCGGCGTTGCTCCGACGAAGAAATCGAGATCGGCCATCAGGCGGCGAAGCAGTTCCTCGGGGGTGGCTGTGATCCCGTTCTGCAAAACATTCAGCAGCCGCGATTCCTCGTATTCTTCACCCTTCGCGTTAAGCGCTTCGACCACGCCATCGGTGAAGATCACCAGCCAATCGCCGGGTTGCAAGTTGACGGAACCCGATTCGTAGGGAGCATCCGCCATGATGCCAAAAGGAAGCCCGCCGTTGGTCAAGCGCTCGATTGCGCCGGAGCTGCGGCGCAGAATGGGAGTGTTGTGTCCGGCGTTGATGTAGGTCAGAACGCGGGTGCGCGGGTCAAATTCGGCCAGAAATGCAGTGGTGAAGCGACGGCCATCCTGACTGTTGCTGCTAGCATAACGATTCAGCCCCGCAACCAGATCGGCCAGCGAACAGGGAGTTGAGGAGAGAGTCTTGAGACCGGCTTGAAACGTAGCCATGAGCAGTGCCGCGGGAATGCTCTTGCCGGCTACGTCGGCAACGGCGAACAGAAATAGTGGTTCGCCTCTTAACCCTGGCCGGGCAAACACATCGTAATAATCTCCTGCGACGGTGTTCGCAGGCCGGGTTGCGAACGCCATGGTCAAGCCGGGAATCTCAGGCGGCATCGCGGGAAGCAGCCAACTCTGAATGTCGCGAGCGATTTCAAGATCGCGCTTCATAACCACGCGGTCGGCGATCTCCAGCATCAACAGAATGAACAGCGAAGCTCCGCCCAGAAAGCGGAGATCGAATTCAACAAATTCGACATGCCCCTCTTCGGTGCGATGGCTGTAACCGCCCGCGGGGAATAGCAACAAAACCACACCGAGCAGTAGGAGCACGCGCCGTGCCGGCGTCAGCTTTTCGAGGATGGCCCAGGCGAAGGCCTGGGCAGTGCGCCAGAAACCGCGCTTTTGACTCTCCTGCGGGGCGCGCGCCTGGAAGTCTTTCTGGTAGAAGCGATAACTGGCGCGGGCATCGGTACTGAATTGTTTCCACAGTTCACTGAGTTCGAGCCCTTCAGTCACACGATGCCAAAACTGCTGGAGATGGCCGAGCACTCCCTGATGCGGGTGCCGGGGCGGAACCGGAACGGTTTTGGGCGGGGGAGCGTTCATGCAGATCGGTAGAACTCACATTATAAGCTGCGGTATCTACTACGAAGCATTCTCCGGCTTGGCCTGTAGCACGACGAGGGTCATATCGTCGTGCTGCTTGGCTCCGGCGACGAACTTGTCGGCGGCTTGCATGATGCGGGCGATGGTCTCCGATGGGCTGAGACCCGAGCACGCCTTTACTGTCTCGATCAGTGCCTTCTCGCCCCATTCCTCGTCCGTGCCGTTCATGGATTCACTGATGCCGTCGGTGAAGGCGATGAACACGTCTCCCGGCTCGATTCTCAAACTCCCCTGTTCGTAGGGGAAACTTTCCAGCAGTCCGACTACCGTGCCGCCAACCTCTAGCCGTGACAGTTGTAGATCCTTGCCTGTTCGATGAAACAACATCGGCGGATTGTGTCCAGCATTCACGTAACTGAGCTGGCGGGTCGCAGGATTGTATTGACCGTAGAAAAACGTCGCATAGCGATTGGAAGAGGACGCTTCGTAAACCAGGTGATTTACATTGCTCATCAGCGCTGCCAGATTCTCCGGCGCGCGCGTGGCTTCGCCGCGCAAAGAGGCTTGCAAGCTGGCCATGGTGAGGGCCGCGGCAATCCCCTTGCCGGATACATCGCCAATGGCGATCCCCAACTGCCCACCGGGCAGGGCAAGAAAGTCGTAGTAGTCGCCACCAACTCCCAGTGCGGGGCGGCAGGCGCCAGCGTAGTCAATGCCAGCAATCGGCGGCAGAGTTTGGGGAAACAGCCGCTCCTGCACCTCGCGGGCGATTTCCACTTCACGATTCAGACGCTCGCGCTGAGCGACTTCGTCGGCGATGGCGGACATCAGCCGCGCATTCTCCAACGCCAACCCAGTCTGTGCCGCCACTGATTTAAGCAGGCGCAGGTCGGTACCGGAGTAGGGCTCGTCGGAACGCTTCGGCCCAAGGCTGATAAATCCCAACAGCTTGTCGCGGGTACTCAACGGAAGAAGAAGTTCAGCGCGGAGGTCCGCAAGTCCGGTGCGCTCCCGTTCGTTGATCTCCGGATCTCGATACAGCCATGAGCTGGGATCGTCGAAATAAACGCGGGCTGGTTCTTTGTTGCTCTGAAGCGCCTTCACAGTGCCCGTACCCGGGTTGAAAGAAACGTCGGGTGGAGTGCCGTATCCCAAAGCGAAGGCTGGGCGATAGGGGTCGCTGCCTCCCAGCAAAACAGCGACTTGTGGGATATGCAACGTTTCAGAGATGCGAGTGGCCACAGTCTCGATCAGGGGCCGCGTTTCAACCATGCTGCGCACCTGATCGCTGAGTTCACCAAGCACTTGGTCGGCATTGTAGGCTTCGCGGAAAAAGCGCCGGTCGGTCCAAGTGCGCAGACGGTCTCCCAGTCTCGGGATGCTGAATCCGACCGTTACCGCGATTGCAATGACGACGATCTCTCCGAGCTGGCTCGATTTGCGACCCAGAGCCAAGGCAGCTGCGATGACGATCGCAATGGCGATGAATTGAAATGCCCGAATACTGTTCTTTGCCAATCCGTATTGCAGACCCTGGCGGACCACCACGCGCACATCCATGGCGCGCTGTACCACGATGACGTAAGCGAGGCTGAGCGGGAAAAGCACGGTCAGGATCAGTCCAACGCCGATCAGCCAGTCGGGGAACAGGTCGTACATCGATTTCCCGCGGAACATAGAAACCAGCGAGAGCAAGAACAAAGGTACTAGGGCGACGGTTGCACCCCAGTAGAGCAAGCGTAGGCGTCGCTTGGCATCAGGAGAAATCGCCATGGCTGACTTGGCGAAGATCGAACTGAAAAAGCCGAAGCCAACGACACAAAACATATAGATGGTCAAAGGCGTTTGAAAAGGATGGAACTTCCGAATGATCTGATCCGCACGGACGTAGTCGGTCATGTCGGTGATCGAAATCGCCACGAAAAAAGCTATGTTCACAAGAGCCGGCACGATCACCAATACCGGGATCCACTTCCGCGAGGGCGGCATCCGTGTGTAGAACGGAAAGGGTTCAGGAAAGAAGAATCCGAACAAAAACATGAAAATCGGCCAGCCGGCTCCAAGCGCGGAGTGATACGCCATGGCCACGTCGCGGTAACCCGGGCCCCAGCTCTCGATTTTTAATGAGCTGAATAACTGGGAGAAACAGAACATCAGCCCGAGCAGGATCCACGCCAGCCCGTCGCGCGGGCGAACCAGCACGACCCAGGACGCAAGCAGGATGCAGCCGATGGGCGCAGCGATGTTCAGCAGCACGTCAAACAGCACCTGGGCGGCCGGAGTGGTTCCTGGGGTCACGGGGAGAACCACGGTATGTTCGCCGGAGGAAGATCTTACGGTGAGATCGATGTGATCTCCCGGGCGCGCCTTGGCATAGGCTTCCGACAAAAGCGCGGTCCCGGTGTACCTCTTCCCATTCACCGCCTGCAGAATGTCGCCGGTGTGCAAGCCGAGTTTCTCGGCGGTGGGGCGCACAATCTCGAGGGATGCGCTGGCAGTGGCGGGCGCTACGAAGCCTAAGTCTATTTTTTCTTCGCGCCAGATGTCTCGGCCATAACGGACCTGAAACAGCATGGCCCCGAAAAAAAGCACAGCCAGGCACACGTATTGGAATACTGGAGGGGGTAAGTTTCGTCTGTGGAGGCTAGTCGGCATATCTCGGGCAGCACCGATTGTACTATCGGGCTCGCGCCAGTTCAGAAGAGTCGCAATTGTTCGCCAGTCTCAGGGCCGGAAGTCGGATGGCTGCGTTCGCTGTAGCGGTCGTAATCGGTTCGGATGCCGTACTTTTGCCTTAAGCGGGCCATTAGTTGCGAAAGGCGTTTGCGATAGGGAGTAGAGATAAACGCGCGGTCTTTGAAGCGTTCGCGATAGCTCTCGACCAGCCGCGGGAATTCTTTTTCGAGAAAGGGCATGAAAACGGCCGCGGAGCAGGGCTTCAGGAAAAGGGAATTGGCGAAAACATATTTTCCTCCGGCTTCGGAGACAGCGCGGACCACAGCTTCAAGATCCTTGGGAGAATCCGTGATGCCGGGCAGCACGGGAGCGCATATGACACCCGCGGGGACTCCCGCTTCGGTGAGTTTTCGCAAAGCTTGCAGGCGCAGATCAGGACGCGGCGCTCGCGGCTCCAGGATGCGGGCGAGGTCTGTGTTTAATGTGGTGATCGTAATGTTGACGAAAACTTTGTTGTGAGCGCCTACTGCGCGCAACAGGTCAGCGTCGCGGACGACCAGGTTGGACTTGGTGACGATGCCGATTTGAAATCCCTGATGGCGGGAGAATTCTTCGAGAATCGTGCGCGTGACTTCGAAACGCCGCTCGGCGGGTTGATAAGGATCGGTCGCGGTGCCGATGGCGATTTCTTCTCCGGGCTTAACGTGGCGCAACTCCTGCCGCAGCAATTCGGCGGCGTGCTGCTTGATGAAAATCTTTTGCTCGAAGTCCGCGCCATCGCGCATTTCCATAAATTCGTGGGTGTAGCGTGCGTAGCAGTACTTGCAGGCGAATTCGCAGCCGCGGTAGGGATTGATGGTCCAGGTGAACGGCATGCGGGCGGACGTGCAGCGGTTCAACAGCGAGCGGACGGGCAGGGTGAAGTATTCGACATCGTGCCCTTGGCGCACGGATTCGCCGGTGGCTGCCAGACGGGCAATGCCGACCAACTGGGGCTTTAGATCGGGTAGCAAGGGAAGAGAGGCCACGGGTGAAATTCGCCTTTTGTTCGCCTGATGATACGACAGGAAAGCAGCAAGGTCAAGTCGAGGTTAGGGTACCTATCGGGAAAAATTCGGCTGACTCTCCTACGTCCCTGTTCTCCCGCACGTAATGAGTCACGGGGTTCTGAGTGCTATCGCATGATGACAACAGTTACACCGGACAATTCCACCCGTCGAATGGTAGTCTTTGCCCCATGCCACTACAAAGGCCAATCAACACTCACTTTGTTTTGGAGCGTGATGAGTTTAGCAAAGCATTGAGGCTCGTGCTCCGCAATCTGCCGCCAAAGATAAGATGGGCCGGATACGTGCAATGCGGACTGTTGGTCGTTCTGATGTTGACGGGGGTTGCGTTTAGACCAGGCCGCGAATTGCAGCCTGTTTCTCTCGTTATTCTCATTCTGGTCTGGCTCGTATTCTTGACAGGTCAGATTGCCCAGAGAGCCGGGGCAGAACTTCGATTCGCCCCGATGGAACGCAAGGAGATTTGGTACGAATTCAATGAGACGGGCTTCCGTTGTGGTCTGCCAAACGCAGAATCACATCTGAGTTGGCCGGCAATTTCTAGCTTTATCGAAACGGACGCACTATTCGTCGTTGTTGAATCGGGAGTTCTATATTACACAATCCCGAAGCGAGCGCTTGCGGCGGATGAGGTCAGCTCCCTGCGGCAGTTGCTGGGGGAGAAGGTGCCTGCTCGGGCATAGTTGGCGATAAATCGTCGTAGCGCTCATTGATCTCCCGTCCTGCAATGATTTGAAGAGTGTTACTGTGTCGGCTTGGCCTGCGCCGCCGGCTTCTCAAACAGCTTGGGATCGATTGTCGGGTTGTACTGCACCTTGGTGAATTCCACGAGGCTGCTATCTTGTCCGTTCTCTTTGTTGCGGTGCAAGGCAGGCAGCATGATTCCGTCGGTAGTTTCCCATTTGGAGAGAATGGTCTCGCCGTGCATTTGGCCGGATCGGCCCACCGCTTCGTACGCTTCCCGAACGACGTGGCCGGTCTTCGGATCCACAAACCAGCGGATCGCCATATTGCCTCCGCTGACGTCAACGATTCGAGTCGATACACCCCCGATCGTCTCACTTCCTCCAGCGGCAAAGATGAACTTCGGATCGTTCAGGTGCTGTCCGATATAAACCAGGTCGCGATGAATTTGCTTTACAGTTTCTTCTTTCTGCGGCGCGGGCAGGTCTTGCACTCCCATGGCTGCCGCCATGAATCCAGCGGTCGGGGTCACGACGATAGAGAGCGGTCCCTGCGGAGTTTGCACCGTCACGTGCATGCTGTCGGGAAAAACGATGGTGACTTGTACGTTCGTCGAGGGCCCACCCTGGGCGTCCTGCTCAGTGAGATCGGCCTGCAACGACTTTACCGATTGCAGCTTTGCGAGACCGCCCATGGCTTCTACAACTTTTGCTGCCAACGCTTTGCCTTCGGGATTGGAATCGGTGGGCTTGGCAGGCGGCGCTTCCTCTTTTTCTCCCGGAGGCGGCGGGATGGCGATGTCAATATTCGTCACTACTCCGAGAGACGAAAGCGGCTTGTCGAAGTCCGCGGTGTTGCCGACTACGAGTACCGCGAATTGATCCTTGTGAACATATTTGGCGACCGCGCTGGCCACATCCGCCGCTTGAACCTTCTCTACTCCGGAGCGAAAGCGTTCCAGGAAATCGGCAGGATAGCCGTAGAACTCATAGGCCATTCGTTCGCGCAAAACCTTGTCCGGCGAATCAAAGTTGAAGACGAACGAATTCAGGATGGAATCCTTGGCACGCTTGATCTCGTCGTCTGAAATCGGACTGGTTTTTAGTTTGTCGAGTTCTTCGTAAAGCGCCTGGATGGATTCCACCGTGCTTGCACTTTTGGTGCCCATACTAAGGCGCACCACGCCGGGATGATCGAAGGCACTCCCGATCCCGCCGCCTACGGTGTATGCCAGACCCTTCGCGGTGCGAATACTCTGCACCAGGCGCGAAGAAAAACCGTTGCCGAATGCCTCATTGAAGACTTGCGTCGCGTAGTAGTCAGGGTTGTCACGGCGAATGCCGAGTTCCACCATGCGAATGTTGCTCTGATTCACGTCAGTTTTCGGAATCAGATAGTAGCCGGGCTTCGCGGGATGGAATTCGATATCGGGTGCTTTTACAGCCGGGCCTTTTGCCCACCCCCCGAACACCTGGCGGAGCTTCGCTTCCATGGCGGTGGAATCGAAATCACCGGCTATCCCCAGAATGATGTTGTTGGGATGAACGTGAGCACGGTGCCAGTCGATAAGATCCTGACGCGTGACCGCAGCCACGGTGGCATATTCGGGTTCGCGGGTGTAGGGATTGTCAACGCCATAGGCCAGCTTCGCCGCTTCGCGCCCGGCAATTTCTCCGACTTCATCGTTGCGGCGGGAAATAGAGTCGTCCATTCCTTTTTGCGCCAGGTCGAGTTTGTCAGCACGAAATTCCGGGTCACGCAGCAAGTCGGCGAACACTTTGAAAACGTCGTCGAAATCGCCTTTCAGACAGGACCATGAAATCGAAGTGGAATCCGCGCTGCTGCTGGTTTCAACTTTCGCGGCGCGGACTTCGAGATAGTCGTCAAGCTGGTCGCCCGTCTGCGATTTGGTTCCGCCGGTGCGCCAGACATCACCGTACATATCGAGCATGCCGGCCTTGTTGGCAGGCTCGGAGCGTGATCCGCCACGGATGCGCGCGGTCCCGTCAATCAGCGGCAGTTCGTGATCCTCTTGCATGAAGACGACCATGCCGTTGGGAAGCTCGATGCGCTTTGGCTCCTGAGGATGGAAAGCGTGCAGGGCAGGGATGGGCACCTGTTGCCAATCAGGAGCCTGGGCAGCGGCATGAGGTGTAGCCAGGATTCCGCATAGGCCTATGAGGACCATGATGACTGTTAGACGCCGTTTCATTGCGCACCTCCTTGACCGGCGTCAGCCGATGCAGGAGTTGTGGTCTCGATGATCCCCACGGTGCGATTGTTGTCGGTAAAAGTTTTGTTGGCGACACGGCGAATGTCGGCTTTAGTAATTTTGTCGATGCGGTCTACTTCTCGAAACAGCTCCCGCCAGTCGTCATAGCGCGCTTGATTTATTCCCAGTTCGTTGGCCAAGCCAGAATTGCTATCGAGACTGCGAATCAAATTCGCCTTGGCTCGGGTCTTAATCATGCTCAGTTCATCATCGCTGATGTCTTCCTTCTTCAGCTTTTCGATTTCAGCGTGGATGGCGCCGGCCATTTCGTCGGGTTTGTGACCAGGTAGCGGAAAAGCATAGAAGGCAAAAAGATGCGGATACTTGTTTCCGGGCAGACCGGAGAAGCCGGCAGAGGCCGACGCGATCTTCTGATCGCGCACCAGCGCGCGATACAGCCGCGACGTGCGCCCCTCTGACATCAGATCGGAGATGGCGTCATACACGGCGTCGTCGGGATCGCGGTAGTCGGGCCGATGATAGCCTTCTAGATAGAGTGGTTGCGTCTGTTCGGTAAGCACCACGCGGCGCTCGGAATTCTGTGGGGGCTCGGTCGTGACTCTCTCATCCGGTTTCGGGTGCGACGGAATGCGACCGAAATATTTCTCGATCATAGGCATCGCTTCCGACGCTTTGACGTCGCCCACCACGGTCACCACCATGTTGGAAGGAATGTAGTATTCGTCGAAGAACTGCCGCGCGTCGGTTGCGGAAAACGAATTCAGGTCCGACATCCAGCCGATGGTGGGGCGATGATACTCACTGGCTTGAAATGCGGCGGTGATGAACTGTTCGAGCAGGCGTCCGGTGGGATTGCTGTCGGTGCGCAGATGGCGCTCTTCGATGACGACATTGCGTTCTTTGTAGAATTCCCGCATTACGGGATGCAAGAAGCGCTCGGACTCGAGATAAGCCCAAAGTTCAAGTCGGTTCTGCGGCAGGGAATAAAAATAATTGGTTTCGTCCAGGTCAGTCGAGGCGTTCAGGCCTTCTACGCCGTTGCGCTCGAGGATCTCGCTGAACTGGTTGGGAATGACGTATTGATTGGCTGCCTTGACGTCATCCTGCCAGGCAGTTTCCAGTCGCTTGAGCTTCTGGTCGTCTCGACCCATGCGCTTGTCACGCTCCGCGAGATAGGCGGCGTACGCGGTCTCAACTTTCGCGAGCGCAGCTTTTTCCGCGGGGTAATCCTTGGTGCCAATCTTGTCGGTGCCCTTGAAGGCCATGTGTTCGAACATGTGGGCGAGACCGGTCTTGCCCAGTGGATCCTGAGCGGAGCCGGCGTCCACGTGGGTGTAGAAGGAAAACACAGGCGCCTCAGAACGCTCGCAGATCACGACCGTCAAACCGTTGTCGAGTTTCTTGACGGTGATGCGCTTCTCGAAGGAAGCAATGTCCTGCGCGGCAGAAAGGATTGCCAATGACAATATAAGGATGACGAGAGTAATCGGGAAACGGCGTTTCATTCGACCTCCACCACAGGTTGGACGTATGAGAAGAGCAGAAGTTTGAAATTACGTGGCGGGAGGGAGGGTTGTCAAACGGAGACGCGGCAATCTGTTAAAAGCAGGCTTTGTCCTTATATTCGTTTGAAACCGACAAGCCCCTATAATCGAAAAATAATATGGCAGGCAAACCACAGATTGTCGAAATCGGCGGCAGGCACCTCAGTCTCACCAACCTGGACAAAATCCTTTACCCGGTGGCGGGATTTACCAAGGGCCAGGTCATTGATTACTACGCCCGCATCGCGCCTGTATTGGTGCCACATCTCGCGGGACGCCCGCTCACTCTGAAACGCTATCCCGGCGGAGTGGATCAGGAATATTTCTTTGAGAAGAACGCCACCAAGCACCGGCCGGATTGGGTGAAAACCGCGCCCATCTGGAGTGAACGAAATGGGCATGACATCAATTACCTTCTTGCCAACGATCTGCCCACGTTGACATGGATTGCGAACCTGGCGGGGCTCGAGCTGCACCCATCGTTGTCGCTGGCGGAAGACATTTTGTGTCCGACCATGATGGTGTTCGACCTTGATCCGGGACAGCCTGCAAACATTGTGCAGTGCTGCCAAGTTGGGTTGTGGCTGCGGGAAGTCTTCGAGCATTTCGGATTGCAAAGCTTTCCCAAGACTTCCGGATCGAAGGGCCTTCAGATCTATGTTCCGCTGAACACGCCGACCAGCTACGACCAAACTAAGCCCTTTGCCCATGCATTGGCGCGATTGCTAGAGAACGACCACCGCAACCTGGTGGTCTCAGATATGAAGAAGGAACTCCGCGTCGGCAAAGTACTGGTGGACTGGAGTCAGAACGATGAGCACAAAACCACCATCAGCGTCTATTCGCTGCGGGCGCGGGAGCGGCCGACAGTTTCGACTCCGGTGAAGTGGGAAGAAGTTGAGTCGGCGTTGAAAAAGAAAGATGCCGACCTGTTGGTATTTGAGGCAGCCGAGGTGCTAAAGCGCGTGGAGAAAATGGGCGATCTGTTTGCTCCGGTGCTGAAGCTCAAACAGAAGCTGCCAAAGCTGGCGGGAATAGAAGAGGGGACAGGAATTGATATCGCGGCGCAGGCGGAGAGTCCTCGGCGTGACGCAAAGCGATCGAAAACCGCACCAAGGGTAGCCGCGAAACCAAAGCGGCGAAAGGTATAATCCGATCACTTCCATGGCGAAACTCTACGCAGGCACGTCGGGATGGGCTTATCCAAGCTGGAAGCCTGCTTTCTATCCCGCCAAACTGGCGCAGACGAAGTTCCTCCAGCATTACTCGACCCAACTCAACGCGGTCGAAGTCAACTTTACTTTCCGGCAGTTATTGAAAGAGACGACGGCGCAGAAGTGGATCGACCAAACTCCCACTGGTTTCCGGCTTAGCGTCAAAGCCCATCAGGTCATCACCCACATCAAGCGATTGCAGAAGACTGAAGATTTCCTTCCACGGTTTCTGAGCACAGTGGAACCGCTGGCCCGCGCGGAAAAGTTGGGGCCGCTGCTGTTCCAGTTACCGCCGAACCTGAAAGTGGACGTTGCGCTGCTCGAGGAATTTCTGCGCGGCTTGCCTCGTGCCGTCCCTTCGGCTTTCGAATTCCGTAATGTCTCGTGGTTCACAGATGAAGTTTACGAACTCCTCAAGAAAAGCAACCGTGCGTTGTGCATAGCCGAGACCGAAGAGCGAGTGACGCCGGATGTGACCACCGCTGACTTCGCCTACTACCGGTACCGCAAACCGAGTTATACGCCAGAAGAGCGGCAGACCATGATCGGACGCATCCGCGATCACCTCGCAGCCGGAAGAGACGTCTTTGCCTATTTCAAGCATGAAGAAACGCCGGAAGGCGCGATGTACGCGGTGGAGTTGCTAAAGGAGTTCAGTTAACCACAGAGAGCACAGAGGACACCGAGACTTCCCCCTGTGCCCTCTGTGGTTTAATATCTTGCGCATCCCAGTCGTTACTTCTCCCAGTGTCCGATAACGCGCATACTCAATCGGTGCAATCTGACGCCAATGCCCGCCTTGTGGCAGGCTTTCTCGATTACCTGAAAGTAGAAAAAGGTCTGGCGCCGCTGACGGTCGCGGCCTATGCCACTGACATTGGTCAGTTTTCTGCATTCCTTGAAAAGCGCAATAGAACGTTGCTCAAAGCGAGCCGCAGCGATGTTCGTGACTTCATCCAGGAATTGTTTGCCAACTCGGTCGATGGGCGATCCGTGGGTCGGAAGCTTTCTGCGTTGCGACACCTGTATCGCTATTTACTGCTCGACAAACTCATCGAGCACGATCCGACCTTGAACATCGATTCACCGAAACAGTGGAAGGTTTTGCCCAAATCGCTGGCCCACGACGAAGTGGAGGCCGTACTGCGCGGGCCGCAGCGGGTTTCGGGGCTGCTAGCCGACGCTATTTCCACGCGCGACCGCGCCATGCTGGAGGTGTTCTATGCGGGGGCGCTGCGGGTGTCGGAGATCGTCGGCGTCAAACTCGAAGACTTGAAGGTGGATCTCGGCTACGTACTGGTGCGCGGCAAAGGTGACAAAGAACGCATCGTGCCGCTTGGGAAGTCGGCGCAAGAAGCGTTGACCTTTTATATGAAGACTGCGAGGGGTGTGCTTGCCAAAGGCCGGAGTTCGCCGTTGCTTTTTCTGGGACGTGGGGGGCGCAAGTTGACCCGGCAGCGGGTCTGGCAGATGGTGCAGGCTGCGTCGGCGAGTATGGGACGGCGTGCCAGCCCCCATATGCTGCGCCACAGTTGCGCCACGCACATGGTGGAAAACGGCGCTGATTTGCGTACCGTGCAGACGATCCTGGGCCATTCCGATATTTCGACGACGCAGGTGTACACGCATGTGGCGCTGGACCGGCTGAAGAGCGTATATCAGAAACATCATCCGCGGGCGAAGGCGAGATAAGAACAGCTTATTCACCACAGAGATACAGAGGCACAGAGAAGATCAAGCGATTGTTTTCTCAGGGGCTCTGTGACTCTGTGGTAAGGAAAAACGAATGACAGCTAGCACCAAGCGCACGATCGTCGAAAAAGCCTCCGACCAGTTTCTGCGGTCGCTGCGCGAGCTTAATGCTTCGCCGCACACCATCAAGGCTTACACCGGTGACCTGGACAATTTCGCCGCATACATCGGGCCACGCGACTGGCGACAGATTGATCATCTGGCCATCCGCGGATTTCTATCCCATCTTTACGAGAAAGGCCTCAGTAAGGCTTCCGTGGCGCGGTCATTGGCGGCGGTGCGGTCGCTGTATCGCTGGCTGGCGCAGGAGGGAGTGGTGGAACAGAATCCTGCGGCGTTGGTTTCAACGCCCAAACTGCCCAAGAAATTGCCACGAGTTCCAACCATTGAAGAAATGAATACTGTGCTCGATGGGCCGATGCCCGAAGTTGCAGCTTTTCCTGAGCGCGACCGCCTCATGTTCGAATTGCTCTACGGATGCGGCATCCGCAACTCAGAATTGGTTGGGATCAATCTCGATGACATCCGGCTCAGCAACGAGGCTATTTTGATCCGGGGTAAGGGTAAGAAGGAGCGTTACGTGCCTTTCGGCCATTCGGTGAAATCAGCGCTGGCATCGTACTTTCCCCTACGCCTGCAAACGCTGGCAGAGCGAAAGAAAATCACCAATGCGCTCCTAATCAATCAGCGCGGCGGGCGATTGACCACGCGCAGCGCGGGACGCATCGTCAAAAAGATTGCCGTAGCTAAGGGATTGCCTCCGGATGTGCATCCGCACACCTTGCGGCATGCTTTCGGCACTCACATGCTGGAAGAAGGCGCCGATCTGCGCGCGATTCAGGAGATGCTGGGACACGAATGCCTCTCGACCACGCAGCGCTACACCCAGCTTTCTATGAAGCACGTGCTTGAGGTTTACGACCAGACCCATCCGCGGGCAAAGTAGCAATCAGCCGTCAGCTTTCAGCCAACCCATCAGCATCCCCGATACAATCATGAGGATGGTCTTCCGCTCGTCGCTTCCTCCAACTGCTCCCACATGGCCACCACTCGCCCCTTCACCTTGGCGATAAGCTGCTCATAAGCTGCTTCCGATCCTTCCGATACCGGCGGAGGGAAAATCGGATCGCCAATCTTTATCCGCAGCGGCGCGAACTTCTGAAACGGTTTTCCCCGAGGCCATGCTTCGTAAAATCCTTCAATCGCGACGGGAACAATGGGCACCTGCATATGCATCGAGAGAATGGCCGCGCCTTTCTTGAATCTTTTTGGCGTGCCGTCAATCGAGCGCTCGCCCTCGGGATAGAGGACCAGCACGCGCCCACGGCTCAGCCCGAACGCTCCGGCGCGCATGGCTGGAACCAGATTGGCATCGGGATCGACGACCACCACGCGCAACCACCGCGCCAGGGCGCGCATCGGTCCGCTGCCGAAGATTTCGCTGGTGCCAACCGCGAAGGCGTCGCGAAACACCGACCAGGGCAAAAGGCCAGCCAAAATAATGGGATCGATAAAACTCTGGTGATTGGAACACAGTATGAAAGGTCCGCGCGGGGGAATTTTTTCCAGCCCGGTCGCCCGGAGATGGAAACGGTCGGCGGCGGCGATGTGGATCAAGCGGCTCACCAGGAACCAGAACGCTGCCGAGATACGCCGAGGGCGGCCCAGCGCCAGCACTTCCGGGTCGGTAGTTTGCTCGCGCAGCAGCGTGTCCCATCCGGCTCGTGGTTTGGACGAACCTGCTCCGCTGGCGGCGCTTTCACACACTATGTTCACCAGGTCACGTACGGTATAAACCTCAGCCAGGCGTGATTCTTCCACGTCGCCGCCGATTTCCTGCTCCAGCGCAACCAACAACTCCACGCGTTGCATGGAGTCGAGGCCGAGATCGAGTTCCAGATTGCTGTCCGGACTTATGATCTGCGGTTGGTTCCGCGCTGCCTCGCGGATGATCTTGAGCGCCCGCTGCACCTCCGCTTGATCCAGCCACGCCAAGTCTTCTACGGTGAGCGGCTTTTTCGATCCGATTTCGGCACCAGCTTTCCCTTGACTCGCTTTTACTCTCTTGGCGATTTCGAAGCGTTTCAGCTTGCGAGTGGTAGTTCGGGGTAAATCCTCCTGCCAGATTTCGTAACTACCAATGCGTTTGGTAGAGGGTAGTTGTGCGGAGAGGTTTTCAATGTCGAAGCGAATGACTTCCTTCGCATTTGTGATCTTGCGCTGCTTTAGCACATCGAAGTTTGGAACCACCACTGCGTGCAAACGGTCCGCTGTGACTTCACCTGGCCTTCCCTCGAGTCCCATCACGCAAATTTCCTTGATGTACGGCGACTTCAGGTAGTGGGTCTCGACTTCCTCGGGATAAATGTTCTTGCCATTGCTGAGGATGATGACGTCTTTCTTGCGCCCAGTGATGAAGAGATCCCCACCCGCGTCTATATAGCCCAAATCGCCGGTGTAGAGCCAGCCGTCTTTTAGAACATCGGCAGTTGCGTCGGGGCGGTTCCAGTACCCCTTCATGACAATTGTTCCGCGGATCAGAATCTCGCCAACCGGCATGGGAACATCTTCTTGCGGCTGCGGATCTAGAAGCTTGACCTCCACTCCGGTAAGCGGCGGCCCGACCGAGCCGATCACGTTATTGTGCGGGGAAGTGGCAAACGCAGCGCCGGTGGTTTCGGTGAGGCCGTAGGCTTGCAGAACGTCGATGCCAAGCGCGTGGAAGTCCAGGGCAATGTGGGGATCGAATCGCGATCCGCCGGTGACCAGGTATCGCATCCGATCTCCGAAGGTGCGGTGAATCTTGCTGAAGAAGACTTTTCCGAGGTTGACGCCAAATCTTCGTCCAAAGACAGTGACAGCCATCAAAGCCCGCAGGATCGATTGTGCCAGCTTGCCGCGCTGAGCAACCTCTTTGAAGATGCGTTCGTGAATCAGATAAAAGAACTGCGGCACCACGGCGAAGGCCGAGATCTTACGCTCGGAAAGCGCACGCAGAAGTTCCGTCGTGTTCAGGGTTTCGAGATAGACAACGCGGACCCCCTTTACCAGGGGCAGCAGCAGATTGGCCATCTGCGAGAGCACGTGGAACAGCGGAAGCACGCCCAGTACCGCATCGTCTGGGCCAAGATCAGCCCATCCAAATACCGCTTCCACTTCGCCCATGAGATTGCCGTGGGTGAGCATGACGCCTTTGGGGTCGGCAGTGGTGCCGGAGGTGTAGAGCAGGGAAGCCAGCGAATCTTCAGAGGAAGCTGCCGGCACAAACTCGCCGGGTCCGGCGGCGAAGATGCTGTCGAGATGGGTTTGCGTGGCGCGGGCGTCCTCGCCCGCGTCTTTCGTATCCAACAGTACGATCTCGATTGTCGATTCACCCACAGCTTGCCGCGCGATCGCGAGGTGCTTCTCGTCACAAAAGAGCAGCAGACTGCCGCTGTCCTTCAGCAGCTTGGCGACCTGATCGGCGTGAAAGGCAGTGTCCAGAGGGACAGCGGTGTGTCCGCTGGCGATTGCGCCCAAATACGCCGCGACCCAGCGGGGATGATTGTCGGCAAAGATGGCGAGGCGCGAACCCGGGGGAAGTCCCCGTTCAGCCAGCCAGCGGCCGATCGATTCAGCCATCCGACGAAGTTGGTCGTAGGTGTAACTCTCGACCTGATCCCGCCGCTGGATTTCGAGCGCGACGTTATTCGGCCAGCGCTGGGAGCACTCGCGAAAGCGGTCGTAGAACCTGGACATGGGTCAGCCGGAAATATACCCGAAAATACCTCGAACCGCAGAGAACGCAGCGCAAACCGAAAGATCAAGCTTCGGCGACCCACCTGCTCCGCCTGCATCTAATATGCTAGGCTTCTAAAGATACTGGTAGAAGTGTGTCCGGCGAGGAAAATTGATTGATTAATGCTCTTTTAGGTAAGGTCTTCGGCACCAAGAACGAGCGCGAAATCAAGCGCCTGATGCCCAAAGTGGCGTCTATCGGCGCGCTTGAGCCCGCCATGCAGAAACTCAGCGATGACGAGTTGCGGGCCAAGACTGCCGAATTCCGTCAACGCATCCAGGACCGCCTGCAAAGCATTGCTGACGAACCTGATGCCGATATCGAACGCCTCAAAGAAATTGACGACGAACGCCGGAAGGCTACTAACGAAGTGCTTGACGACATCCTGGTGGAGGCCTTTGCTGTGGTCCGCGAAGCCGGCCGCCGGGTGCTCAACATGCGCCATTTCGATGTGCAACTCATCGGCGGCATGGTGCTGCATCAGGGCAAGATCGCCGAGATGAAAACCGGCGAAGGCAAAACGCTGGTCGCCACTTTACCGGTTTACTTGAACGCGTTGAGCGGGCGTGGCGTGCACGTGGTGACTGTCAACGACTATCTCGCCAAACGCGACTCGGAGTGGATGGGCAAGCTCTACAGCTTTCTGGGGCTGACGGTCGGTGTGATTGTGCATGACCTCGACGATCAGCAGCGACGCGAAGCCTACGCCGCCGACGTCACCTACGGCACCAACAACGAGTTCGGCTTCGATTACCTGCGCGACAACATGAAGTTCGATCTGCACGACTGCGTGCAGCGTGGACACAACTTTGGCATCGTGGACGAAGTAGATTCCATCCTGATCGACGAAGCCCGTACTCCGCTTATCATTTCCGGCGCCAGCGAAGAGTCTACCGATAAATACGCGCGCGTCAACCGCATAATCCCCAAGCTGGAAAAAGGTGAAGAGATCGACACCGCGCCGGGGGAACCCAAGGAGCTCACGGGCGACTACGTGGTCGATGAAAAACACCGAAGCATCACAGTCACCGACGAAGGCTGGGTAAAGGTCGAGCAGTTGCTCGGCATCGGCAATATCGCCGACCCGGAAAACTGGGACCTGAAGCACCACGTCGAGACTGCGGTCAAAGCGCACGCGCTTTACCACCGCGACGTGGAATATGTGGTAAAAGACGGCGAAGTCATCATCGTGGACGAATTCACTGGCCGCCTGATGCCGGGGCGCCGCTGGTCCGACGGCTTGCATCAGTCCGTGGAAGCCAAGGAAAACGTTAAGATCGAGCGCGAGAACCAGACGCTGGCGACCATCACCTTCCAGAATTACTTCCGCATGTACAAGAAACTGGCGGGAATGACCGGTACGGCGGAAACGGAAGCCACGGAATTCGAAAAGGTTTATCGTCTCGAAGTGATGGTCATCCCTACTAATCGACCGTTGCTGCGTCTTGAAAATCCGGATGTGGTTTACCGCACCGAGAAGGAAAAATATTTTGCCGCCGCGGATGAGATTCAAAAGATGCATGAGACTGGTCAGCCGGTGCTGGTAGGTACGACATCGATCGAGAAATCGGAACGGCTGTCGGAATTGCTGAAGAAAAAGGGCGTGAAGCATTGGGTTTTGAACGCCAAGCAGCACGAGAAAGAAGCCGAGATCGTAGCCCAGGCCGGCAGTAAGGGCATGGTCACGATTGCCACCAACATGGCGGGCCGCGGTACCGACATTCTGCTGGGCGGCAATCCTGAATTCATGGCCAAGCAGGAGTGCGTGAAGAAGGGGATTGCGCAACCGCTGCGAGCGGCTCAAGGCAAAGTTCAAGCGGTGGTGGACGACAGCAAGAGCACTGTCTGGTATTACGTCGGCAACGAATACGTTGTCCCCACCGATCAGTGGACGGAGATTTTGAACCGTTACAAACAGCAGACCGACAAAGCCCATGACGAAGTAATCGCCGCCGGCGGATTGCATATCTTCGGCACTGAGCGGCACGAATCGAGGCGCATCGACAACCAGCTTCGCGGACGCGCCGGCCGCCAGGGCGATCCCGGCTCTTCGCGATTTTATCTCTCTCTTGAAGACGACTTGATGCGCATCTTCGCCAAGGAGTGGATCTCGACCCTGCTGCAGCGCCTGGGCATGGAAGAGGGTGTTCCGATTGAATCTCGCATGATTTCGCGGCGTATCGAAAAGACGCAGGAAGCGGTGGAAGCGCAGAATTTCGAAGCCCGCAAACATCTGCTCGAATACGACGACGTAATGAACAAGCAGCGCGAGGCGGTATATGGCCTGCGCCATCAACTGCTCGAAGGCGTCGATCAGAAGGAGATCATCCTCGAGGACTACGTCTCCGGTATCCTGAGCGATTTGATGGACCAGTTCTGCGCGGTCAAAGTGCATCCCGCGGATTGGGATGTCAAAGCTTTGAAGGATGCGATTTTCACACGTTTCGGCGTAGACATTCTCGCCGAGGGCATCAAGCCGGAGACCTTAAACCGTCAGGAACTGGGCGACGCCATTTTCGACTGCCTCAAATCCCGCTATGACGCCAAAGAAAAACTGATTGGTCCAGATGCTATGCGCTACCACGAGCGCATGATCATGCTGAGCGTGCTCGATGCGCAGTGGAAAGACCACCTGCGCGACATGGATCACCTGAAAGAAGGCATTGGTCTGCGCGGCTATGGGCAGCATGATCCGCTGGTCGAGTACAAGCGCGAATCTTTCGACATGTTCGAAGCCATGATGCGGCGCTCCCAGGAAGAGACGGTGCGCTACCTTTATTTGATGCAAGTTTTCGAGCGGTCGGAAGGGCCTCCGCCTGGCCGCCCAGCGATTGCAGGTCAGCCCGCGGCAGTGCCGGGAGGCGATGGCAATGGACGCCAGCCGCGAAACGTTTCTACCTCGATGGATGAACTGGAAGAAGCCTTTCAACGCAAGAAGCGCCGCGAGTTGGAACAAGCCCGCATGGCCGGCGCCGGAGATCGCCAGCCGGTGCAACAAGTCGTGCGCGGCGCCGCTAAAGTTGGCCGCAATGATCCTTGTCCCTGCGGGTCAGGAAAGAAATACAAGAAGTGCTGCGGCGTGGACGGCTAATTGGCTTGGCGGTTGATCCGTGAAATCTGTGGCCGATGTTTATGGTTTAGGTCTGGTCAGCACAAACGATTTCACCACGATGTTATTCGGCTGAATGCCCACCGGAATCATGGTCAGCAGTGAATACTCCCCCGGTTCGAACTTCTTTTTCGGCGTGCGCTTCTGGATCACAGTGACATCGCCGGAACCGGAATTTACCACCAGCAGATAATTCTGACTCTGCGAAAGTGCCAGCGCATCGGGATGGCTTCCCACAGGCAGCATTGCCACAATTTTCCCTGAGTCGATGTCATACACCGCCACCGCGTTTGATCCGAAGTTACTGACGTAGAGCCGGGAATTGTCGACGCTGACCAAGCCGTGGGCTGGGTGGGTTCCAATCAAGTAGCTGCCGCCGACCTCATTGGTAGTGGTTTCGATGATGGAGATATTGTCAGAATCGAAGTTACTCACCATGATCTCGCCGCCGTCAGGCTTGAGCGCGAGGTGGACAGGGGTTTTGCCTATATCGAGCAGGGCAAGAAGTTTGTCGGTCTTCAAATCTATCGAGGCCACTTGCCCTGATCCCGTGCATGCCACGAAGGCTTTGCTGCTGTCGGGGAGGATGGCAATGTCTTCCGGCTGCTGGCAGATCGGAATGGTACTGCGGACGGAAAGGCGTTTCGTGTCGATGACGGAAACCGTGTTGTCGGCGCGGTTGCTGGCCACCACGATGGAACCGTCTGGCGAAACTCGTGCCAGACCGGGCGCAGCGCCGACCCGAATGTTGCCAACGACTATGCGCTTCTCCAGATCAATCACCGAAACATTCGCCGAGCCTGAGTTGGCCACGTAGCCGCGCTTGCCATCGTCAGAGACATCCATGAAGTAAGGGTGGCCATGGACGCCGATGGCGGCGCTGACGACGTTCTGCTCAGCGTCAATGATGGTGATGTTGTTCGATTGGGTATTTACAACGTAGATTTCATTCTTCTGGGGATTCGCGGCGATCCCCGTCGGCTCGATACCTACATGAATGGTCTTGGCCAGCGCAAAGGTTCGCAGATCGATGACGGATACAGTGTTGCTCTTGCCGTTGCTGACGTAAGCATACTCGCGGTAGGCGGGGCCGTAATCGGTGAGCTGGCGCTCGTGAAAGTACCACCAGCCGAGGCCGCCGAAGATGGGCAGCACGACGATGATGAGGAGAAGTTTTCGCACGCCTAAGAAGGAACTCTGCAGGACAAACTTACAAACTAGCCCTTCGCGATCACTTCCACAGGCGCCGTCGACTTAACCCCCGCCACTGTCCGCCCTACCACCGGCGCGATCTGTCGGACTTGCGTCATTAATTCATCGAACTGGTCGGGATAGAGCGACTGCATTCCATCCGAGAGAGCTTTGTCCGGCTCATTGTGGACTTCGACGATCAGACCATCGGCGCCGACGGCCACCGATGCACGCGAAAGCGGCGTCACTTTATTTCGTTTCCCAGTGCCATGGCTGGGATCAACCACGATTGGCAAATGGCTCAAGCGCTGCACCGCCGGGACCACGCTCAAGTCGAGAGTGTTGCGAGTGTGATCGGCGAAAGTTCGCACGCCACGCTCGCACAGAATTACGTTGTAGTTGCCTTCACTCATCACGTATTCCGCCGCCATCAGGAATTCTTCAAGTGTCGCCGCCAGCCCGCGTTTGATCAGCACCGGCTTGCGGCTGCGGCCAGCGCGCTTCAGCAGCGAAAAGTTCTGCATGTTGCGAGCGCCAATCTGGATGACGTCGGCGTACTCCTCTACCAGTTCCAACGATTCGTTATCGATGGCCTCGGTCACAATCCTCATGCCGAACTGATCGCGAATCTCCGCCATGATGCGCAGACCCTCTTCGCCCAGTCCCTGAAACGAATAAGGAGACGTCCGGGGTTTGTAAGCGCCTCCACGAAAGAACTGCGCGCCGGCGCGATGCACGCGTTCCGCTACTGCGAACGCCTGCGCACGACTCTCAATGGCGCAGGGACCGGCGATCACCGCCAGCGCCGGGCCGCCGATGGTGGCGTCAGTGCCGGCAAAGCGGATGACGGTGTTGTCTTCCTTAATGTCGCGGCTTACCAGCTTGTAAGGTTTGGTGACGCGGATGACTTCCTGTACGCCTGATAACTCTTCAAGCGTCCCGGCCTGGACCTCGCCCTGGTTGCCAGTGATTCCAATGGCTGTCCGTTCCGCACCCGGAATGGAGTGGGCCCGGTAGCCCAGCGACTCGATCTTTTGACAGACCGCACGAACCTGCTCTTCGGTGGCGTGCGCCTGCATGACAACAAGCATGGGAGTCCTTACCTCAGACCATCTAAGTCTATCGTTTGTTAACGCATTGCAGCAATACGTCCGCGCAGAAACGGTCTTTGCGCTGTAAACGGTTTACCGCCGCAAAGTACAGTATCAGCCTGATTTGCGATGCCGATCACGTATTGATAATTAAAGCTGAAAATTGGAGGATCAAATGCGCACACTCTTAGCCTTCGCCATTATTGTTTTGAGCAGCCTGTGTTTCGCTCAAGACGACACCTTGGCCGCAGTCCCACAGCAGAGCCAGGGCAAAGATTATGCCGGCCGTCCGGTGAACGACGCCAATGTTCCTCTTGCAACCGACTTGCCTAAACCCGAGGAACAGCAATTCCAGCAAGAGGTAAAAGATGTCTACTTCGATTTCGACCGGTCCGATCTCCGCATGGATCAGCGCAGGACTTTGGCTGCGGATGCCGAATGGCTCACAGCACATCCCGAGGTTCTGATCACCATTGAGGGTGACGCAGACGAACGCGGTGATATCGTTTACAACGTTGACCTGTCCGACCGCCGTGCTATTGCGACCAAGGACGCATTAGTCAAGCTGGGCGTGCCCGCCGATCGTATTGTGTTCTTCACCGGATGGGGCAAACTCTACCCCACTTGCGAACAGGCCGATGAGAGTTGCTGGAGCCAAAATCGTCGTAGCCATATCGAGCCTTGGGAGCCGATGCCGGAGCTGGCGCAATTAGCGTCGCGTTAGTGAACGTAAGTTTGTGTGGAGGTTGCACCGGGCAGCAATTTCTGCTATGTTAAACATGTTAAACAAATGCTCGGTATCCGGCTCGAACCCGAACTCGAAAAAAAGCTTGAGTCTCTTGCCAAAGAGACTGGGCGCAGCAAGAGCTACTACGCCCGTGAGGCCATCCGGCAATTCTTAGAGGATCGCGAAGATTATCTGAAGGGCATCGCCGCACTGGAACGGCGCGAACCCACCATTACGCTCGACGAGCTGGAGCGGCGGCTTGGCTTGGAAGATTGAAATCAGCCGCACCGCCGAAAAGCAGATCACAAAACTCCACCGCGCGGCGCAACGGGCAATCATAAGCTTCCTACGAGAGCGACTTGCAGGGGCGGAGAACCCGCGGCAGTGGGGCAAGCCTCTACAGGGTGAAAAGCGCGGGCTTTGGCGGTACCGGGTCGGCGACTACCGGCTGATCTGTGATATCCAGGATGAGTGGATCGCGGTAATTGTGCTGCAGGTTGGCCACCGCAAGGATGTCTATCGCTGAGTGCGATCAAGAGACTCTAACGAGGATGCGGGACCCCGCAGCCTGCTTCTCGTTGTAAAATCTAAAGTTTAACCAGTGCTGATTTCCTTTATCTATGCCGCAGGAAGAAACTACGTCCGCTGATCACGAAGTGCGCGCCGACGAAGTCCGGGCCGACGACCGCTACGATGCTCAGCGCATCGAGAGCAAGTGGTTCGAACGCTGGCCGCAGGACGGATCTATCTACGCCGCCGAGCCCGACTCCGCCAAGCCGAAATATTACGCGCTCGAAATGCTGCCTTATCCCTCGGGCGCGCTGCACATGGGCCACGTACGCAATTATTCGATCGGCGATGCGCTCGCCCGTTACATGTGGATGAACGGGTACAACGTGTTGCATCCCATGGGCTGGGATGCGTTCGGACTTCCGGCGGAGAATGCCGCCATTTCAGCCCAAACTCCGCCGCGCGACTGGACCCTGCGCAACATCGCCAACATGAAGACGCAGATGAAGCGCCTTGGCTTTGCCTACGACTGGTCGCGCGAAGTCACAACTTGTTTGCCCGAGTACTACCGCTGGAACCAGTGGTTCTTTCTCAAGCTTTATGAAAAGGGCCTGGCCTATCGCAAGAAAAGCAAAGTGAATTGGTGCCCAAAGTGCGCGACCGTCTTGGCGAACGAGCAAGTGGTGGGCGGTTGCTGCTGGCGTCACGAAGATACGCTGGTTGAGCAGCGTGAACTGGAGCAGTGGTTTCTGCGCACCACCAAGTATTCCGAAGAATTGCTCGACGGCCTCGACAAGCTCGAAGGCTGGCCGGAAAAAGTACGCACCATGCAGCGTAACTGGATCGGCCGCAGTGCAGGCACGCTGGTGGATTTCAAACTCGACGGCGCTGCCGACTCTCCCGAGAACACCATCACCGTCTTCACTACCCGTGTGGATACGATTTTCGGCGCGACTTCCGTTCAGCTTGCGCCGGAGCATCCGCTGGTGACTCGGATGGCCAAGTTCAACGATCCTTTGCGGACGCAGGTCGAACAGTTGATTGCCGAGCAGCGCAAAGCCAAGGAAACCGGCGACATCGGCGCCATCGAAAAGCACGGAATAAATATCCACCACTTTGCCGTGAATCCCTACAACGGCGAGAGGCTGCCCATCTGGGTCGCCAACTACATCGTGATGGACTACGGCACCGGCGCGATTATGAGCGTTCCGGCGCATGATGAACGTGATTTCGAGTTCGCCCGTAAATACGCCCTTGAAGTCAGGCTTGTCATCGTACCCAACCCCGACGATCCCGACGAAACCGTCACCGAACCGGTCCCGCCATTTACGGATATGAAAGGATCGCTCGTGAACTCCGGGGAATTCACTGGGCTAACCTGTCAGGATGCCATCGCGAAGATGTCCACTTACGCCGAACAGCACGGCTTTGGCAAGGCGACGGTCACCTATCGTTTGAAAGACTGGGGTATCTCGCGGCAGCGTTATTGGGGCACGCCCATCCCCATGCTTTATTGCGAGAAGGATGGCATCGTCCCCGTTCCGGAAAAAGATTTGCCGGTTGTGTTGCCCGAGAACGTGGACATCACGCTTACGGGCGGTTCACCGCTGGGCCGGGTGCCGGAATTTGTCAACGCCATCTGCCCCAAGTGTGGCGGTCCGGCGCGCCGTGAAACCGACACTATGGACACATTCGTCGATTCGTCCTGGTACTTCTATCGTTACACCGATCCGCACAATCAGCACGCGCCGTTTGATTCAAAGAAAGCCAGCTATTGGTTCCCCATCGACCAGTACATTGGCGGCGTTGAACACGCGATTCTGCACCTTATTTATTCGCGCTTCTGGACCAAGTTCATGCGCGACATGGGCATGGTCACGAATGACGAGCCTGCCGAACGCCTATTCACTCAGGGCATGATCATTAAGAACGGCGCGAAAATGTCGAAGAGCCTGGGCAATGTGGTGTCGCCAGATGAAATGGTGGCCCGCTACGGCGCCGACGCCACCCGCATGTACACGCTTTTTGCCACTTCTCCAGACCGGGAACTCGACTGGCAGGATGAGGGCGTCGAAGGCATTCGACGTGCTTTGGGGAGAATCTACCGCTTCGTCGCAAGAAATGCTTCTATAGAGACGCAGCTTGCTGTGTCTCAGACATTGCAAGCAACTTCTCTATCACCAGCGGCGCGGGACATCCAACGCAAACTTCATCAGACCATTAAGCGCGTGAGCGACGACTTCCGTGGGCGCTGGCACTTCAATACCTCCATCGCCGCCATCATGGAATTGGTGAACGATCTTTATGTTGCTGTAGCCCTGCCCAAGTCGCTGCTCGCGGATGTCCAGCATGATCTCGTTCTATTGCTGGCGCCCTTTGCCCCTTACCTCTCGCACGAGCTATGGGAGATGCTGGGCGAAAAGGGAAGTCTGCTCAAGGCGCCCTGGCCGAAGTATGATCCGGCGCTGGCAAAAGAAGATGAGATTGAAATCCCTGTGCAGGTTAACGGCAAGCTGCGTAGTGTAGTTGTCGTGCCCACGGGTTCCTCGGAAGACATCATTCGCGAGGCTGCCTTGGCTGATGCAAAGATCAAGTCCCTAGTCGACGGAAAGCAGATCGTGAAGCAGATCGTCGTTCCCGGCAAACTGGTTAACATCGTGGTGCGGTGACGCTGCATTCCATGACTTCTCGCTCTCCAACTCTCGAAGGCTTTCGCGCCATATTCCGCCGGCCTTCTCTTGGCTTCGCGGAAATCTCCTGGCGCTGGACTTTCGGCGCAGCCGCCGGGCTGCTCATCACGCTCTCCTCGTTCGAATATCTCGATACTCTACCTGTCACTCGCGGCGACTTGCTATTGCTGCGCACCCGGCAGCCACTGCTGATTTCGCAGGCTCTGGGCAACATCGTCCATGGCAGTGGGGGGCTCTTGGTGAAAGCGTTCATCGTATTGGCGGTGGCGCTTACTATTGGCTGGATTTTAGTGGCCGCGCTGGCCCGGGCGGCCACCATCAAGGCTTTGTTGCAGCATTTCCGCGAAAAGCCGGAATCACCCGTGCCTGGTGCCGGGTGGCCTAACTCTCTACTGGGCCTGAATTTCCTGCGGGCTGCAGTTTCCCTGGCAGCGGTGGTCGCTTGCTTTGCCGGCTTTGCGTTGGGCGGAATGGCATTTTCCCCAGATGACCCAGTTCCTGGTGCCGCTTTTCTCATCGTGCTGATCGTCAGCGCATTGGTGTGGCTGGCATGGTCGATGATGAACTGGCTTCTTTCGCTGGCGGCAATCTTCGTGGTCGCAAACGGTCGAGACACTTTTGGCGCGATCACAGATGCCGTGGATTTGCTGCGTCGCCGCAGCGGCCCGGTGTTGGCCGTTGGCACATGGTTCGGTCTGGCGCATACACTGGCATTCATTGCGGCCAGCACCATTGCCGCCTTCCCCTTGGGCCTGGCGACGATTCTTCCCGGCTGGATGGTACTGGGCGGCCTGATTGCCGTCAGCCTGCTCTACTTCGCTGTCGCGGACTTCTTGTACATAGGCCGCCTCGCCGCTTATGTCGCGATTTTGGAATTGCCGGAAGTGTCTGTGCCAAGCTTTCAGCCATCATCTTTCAGTCCACAGCCAAGCAATAGCATCGATCCGCATGAATTGATTTTGAGTGACATTCCTGCGGCTGGCTAGCGAACTGCAACCACAGAGGAAGCTTGGTCAGGAAATGCAATCGAGCCCCTGTGAACCTCTGTGCCCTCTGTGGTTCAGGCCTTTGGTCTTTACATCACCCCTTAGCTTTTGAGACACTCGTCAGTGGAAACCCAATCAATTGTTGTCCTCGACTTTGGAGCGCAATATTCGCAGTTGATTGCGCGCCGTATCCGCGAACAGAACGTCTTTTCGGTGGTCCTGCCCTGCACCGCCAGCCTTGACGAAATACGCAGCTATTCGCCGGTTGGCATCATTCTTTCCGGCGGCCCGTCGTCGGTTTACGACAAAGAGGCGCCCGCCGTGGACCCGCACGTGTTCACCATGGGGCTGCCCATGCTCGGCATCTGTTACGGATTGCAACTCATGGTGCACGCACTCGGTGGCAAGGTACAGGCCGCGGACAAGCGCGAGTACGGCCATGCGACGGTCAACCTCAAGACAGCTTCAGGTTTGTTCCACAACTTGCCTGGCAAGCTAAACGTCTGGATGTCTCACGGTGACAAAGCCGTCGAATTGCCACCCGGATTTCACGAAACTGCTAGTTCGCCCCACGCGTTGGCCGGAATCGAGAACGTGGAAAAGAGAATGTGGGCAGTGCAATTCCACCCCGAGGTTCACCATACTCACCACGGAACCGACATCCTGCGAAATTTTGCCCTGGTCATCTGTGGAGCAAAACCCACATGGACTCCGCAGCACTTTATTAACGCTACCATTGCCAGCGTCCGAAAGACGGTGGGGAGCGGCCGGGCTATTTGTGCGCTTTCTGGCGGAGTGGACTCCGCGGTTGCCGCCACGCTTGTGGATCGCGCCATGCGTGACGCTAAACACCCCACCCGTCTCACTTGCGTGTTCGTGAATAACGGCGTGCTGCGCAAAGACGAATTTCAGAAAGTGCAGCAGAACCTGCGTGACAAGCTGGGCCTGCATCTGGTCGCAGTAGATGCTACCGAACGTTTTCTTAACAAACTCGCCAACGTTACCGATCCCGAGAAGAAACGCAAAATCATCGGCAAAGAGTTCATCAAAGTGTTCGAGCAGGAAGCCCGCCGTATCGAGAAAAAAGAAGGCAAGGTCAAATGGCTGGTGCAGGGGACGCTCTATCCCGATGTGATCGAGTCACGCTCGGTGCGCGGGCCGTCGCAGATCATCAAATCACATCACAACGTCGGCGGACTGCCGGCGAAGATGAAGCTCAAGCTGATCGAGCCGTTGAAAGAATTATTCAAAGACGAGGTCCGCAAGATTGGCCGCGATCTGGGGATGCCGGAAGAGATCCTGCAACGGCAACCGTTCCCCGGGCCGGGCCTCGCAGTACGTGTGGTAGGAGAAGTGACGCCAGAACGCCTGGCGATTCTCCGTGAGTGCGATGACATCGTCGTCAATGAAATAAAGAATGCAGGCTTGTATTCGAAAATCTGGCAATCATTCGCGGTACTGTTGCCAGTGATGTCAGTCGGCGTCATGGGCGACCAGCGCACCTACGCCTACACTTGCGCGGTGCGCGCAGTCCATTCCGAAGACGGTATGACTGCCGACTGGGTGCCGCTGCCGCATGAAGTGTTGAAGACCATCTCCAGCCGTATCGTGAATGAAGTGAAAGGTGTCAACCGCGTGGTGTACGACATTACGTCGAAGCCGCCGGGCACGATTGAGTGGGAGTGAAGCCCTGGCTGTTAGCTCTTAGCCTTTAGGAGACCACCTGGAAACAGAGCAAGGCGGACGAGGACATCCACCCTCAGTACTATCCCGCCCCATCCAGCAGCTTTCTAGATACCGCCGTCACCAATCTCCTCGGGCTTACTCTCAACGACTCCGCCAACAGCCAGTTGCGGAAGCCGGAAATCACCAGCGTCTTCCCCACCATGAGCCCGCGGTAGCCGTCGCGCGCGACTATCTTGGCATCCATCGGGCGCATGGCTTTAAAGAGCAGAGTCTTCTCGGTTCCGGCGCGGCCCTGAAAGCCGGTATCAGTCACGCCTGGACACAAACAAGTTACCGTCACGCCTGAGTCTTTCAACTCATTCGCCAGCGCTTCCGAGAGCGAAATCACATAAGCTTTCGTCGCGTAATAAACGGCCATCAGCGGGCCGGGCTGAAATCCGGCGGTTGACGCAACGTTCAAAATCCTGCCTGAATGACGCTCCAGCATCGGTCCTAGAAAGAGTTTGGTCAGGTGCGTAAGCGCGGCAACGTTAAGCTGAATCTGGCCCAACTCCTGCTCCAAAGGGATCTTCGCAAACTCGCCGAATACGCCGTATCCAGCGTTGTTCACCAGAATATCGATAGCGATCCCTTCCCGTTGCAATTGGTCGAACAGGAATTGCGGCGCGGGGCCTGTCGTTAAATCAAGTGGAACCGCCTTGGCAGAAATGCCGAACTGGCGCTGCAATTCATCGGCGACTCGCGCCAGCTTGTCAGTGCTGCGGGCAACCAGCACCAGGTTGTGACGGTCTTTGGCGAAGAGCTTTGCGAGTTCATAGCCAATGCCGCCGGATGCGCCGGTGATGAGAGCAGTCTTGGTTGGAGCTGCCATGCCACGAGAATCTTAAACCACCGAGATCGCAGAGAACACAGGGGGGAAAAAGAAAGGGCAGGGAATGCCCCGCCCATTCTGTCATCTCAAATCTAACTTCCGCAGTACCCTACGCGTTTGCCATCGCCGGCGCAACTTCATACATCGAATACCACGAAGTCGCAGCCTTCAGGCGATCATTGACGTTGTTGATGTTCTTCACGCCCTCATCCTGCAACCATTTGCGGAAAGCCTCAGCCCCCTGCTTGGCGTAAATCGGGATACCTTCCTTCCAAGTGGCGCGCCCGCAAAGCACACCATTGAACTTCACTCCCGACTCCGCAGCCAGTTCCAGCGCCTCGGTAAACTCGGCGTTGCTGACCCCGGCGGAGAGATAAATGAACGGTCTGCTGACAACCTTCGCTGCCTTCAGAAACAAATCGGCGGCTTCCTTCTTAGTGTAGGCTTTCTGCCCGCCAAAGACCTTCGCGCCTTCCACGAACTTCATGTTCACCGGCACTTCCACCTTCAGCACATCGACGCCATAGCGGTCTTTGCTGAACTCGCGCATGCTCTCGATTACTATTTCTGGTTTCTTCTTAGCGTACCCGAGACCTTTTTCGTCGGCGCCTTCTTCATACCCTACGAACTCCAGAAAGTAAGGGATGTCATTGGCGCGGCATTCGTCGCCGATGCGCTCCACCCATGCATGTTTCTTGTCATTCACATCCTTGGGATCGAAGGGAGTGTAGTAGAGCAGAATCTTCACGCAATCGGCGCCAGCTTCTTTCAATCGCTTGGCTGACCAGTGATCCAGCAGGTCCCCTAACCGTCCCGGGCCAGTCTTGTCATAGCCGGTTTTTTCGTAGGCCAGCAACAGGCCGGCATTTTTAGCGCGGCGCTTGGAAGCGGGCAACCCCCACTCCGGGTCCAGAAGAATAGCGCTCGCATGCGGCGTGAGCACTTCCGTGACCAGCGATTTGAACTCTTCCATCATTGCATCGCTGACTTCACTGCCTTTTTCTTTCGCCAGTGCTTTCTGCAGCGAGCCGCGCTGGTCCATGGCCGCAGCTGCGATCACGCCGCGATCGTTCGAAACGCGCTTGAGTCCTGCCAATTTTCCCGGGCTAAGTTTCATAAATCCTCCTATGAGTGCTCAAACCAGCCAATTGTAAACTATGGGATACCAGCGGAAGACAAGATGAGGGAAGAACTTTCTCGCAGTGTCCCATTGGGAAAATGCCGGATAACGGGACCAACTCATCATGATCTGACGAATGTCCCGTAGGACTATAATGGCGCCATCGGATGGCCCTCGCCACTGGCACCAAACTCGGACCCTATGAAATCATCTCGCCATTAGGTGCCGGCGGCATGGGAGAAGTCTATCGCGCCCGCGACACGCGCTTGGATCGTGATGTTGCCATCAAGGTTCTGCTGACCAACCTGTCTTCCGATCCTTCATTGAAACAACGCTTAGAGCGCGAAGCCAAGGCTGTCTCCAAACTTTCTCATCCCCACATCTGCACTTTGCACGATATCGGCCACCAGGATGGAATTGACTTCTTGGTCATGGAATTGGTCGAGGGCGAATCTCTGGAGCAGCGCCTGTTCAAAGGCCCGCTGCCGGCGGATCAAGTCATTCGCTATGCAGCCCAAATCGCCGACGCGCTGGCCAAAGCCCACAAACGCGGATTCACTCACCGTGATCTGAAGCCTGCCAACATCATGCTCGCCAAGTCCGGCGCCAAGCTGATGGACTTTGGACTAGCGAAACAATCCGGACCTGCTCCATTAGCAACGGCTCTCACCGAGATGACGGTGGACCAGGCGAAGCTCACTGGCGAGGGAACAATCGTCGGCACCTTTCAGTACATGGCGCCCGAGCAACTCGAAGGCAAAGAGGCAGATGCGCGCACCGACATCTTCGCGTTGGGAGAAGTGATCTACGAAATGGCGACCGGCAAGCCCGCATTTAGTGGCAAGAGCCGGGCCAGTTTGATCGCCGCCATTCTGACCGTCGATCCACCATCTATCTCGGAACTTCAGCCGCTGGCCCCGGCGACATTGGAACGCGTGGTCAGGAAATGCCTGGCCAAAGATCCCGACGATCGCTGGCAAAGTGCAAGTGATCTGGCCAGCGAATTGAATTGGATGTTGGCCGGCGGATCGCAGGCGAACGTGGCTGCGTCGGCGATCGCTCGCCCGACGCCACCCCGGCGTGCCATCTGGATTGGCGCTGCACTCGCTCTGATTGTGGTTGCGGGCTTTCTGGGTTGGCAGATCGGACACCACGAACCCAGCACCACCCCCGTACGCCTGACCATCACGCTTCCGCCCGGAATGTCATTGCTCAACAACTCGACCGAGCCTCTGGCCATTTCGCGCGATGGTTCCACGATCGCGTACGCGGCGTACGGAGAGGACCGCAAGGCGCAACTCTATGTTCGCAAGCTGGGCAGCTTCGAGAGCACGCTCGTCGCCGGCACTGAGGGAGCGCGGAGTCCATTCTTTTCGCCGAACGGTGAATGGCTGGCATTCGTATCGGACGATTTTAAGTTGAAGAAAGTGTTGTTACGCGGCGGGAGCGCTGTGGTCGTACTCGATGGGCCGTTCTTCGGGGGCGCGTGGGAAGACGACACCATCTACTACGTCAAGGGATTCACTTCAGGGATATTTTCCGTCCCGGCCGGGGGAGGCCAACCGCGGCAGTTAACCAATCCGGGATCAACCCCGGAGGACCGCGCTCATTTGTGGCCCAGCGTGCTTCCCGGCAACACCGGCATGATCTTCACAGTTTGGACAGGGCGAACTTTCAACGAAGCGCGAATTGAAGGCCTGCTGTTCAAGTCGGGGCAACGGAAAGTGTTGATCGAGGGTGCCACCGGCGGACGCTATCTTCCCAGCGGTCACCTCGCCTATACCCGCAACGGCACTTTGTTTGTGGTTGGCTTCGATGCTGAACGATTGGAAGTGAAGGGCACGCCAGTTCCGGTGATCGAGGGAGTCATGACTGGCGCGTCGAACGGCGATGCCGATTTCGCGGTTTCAAACAACGGAACGCTGATATTCCAACCTGGAACCCTGACTTCGTTTCAGCGCAATCTGGTCTGGATGGATCGCAGCGGTAAGGCCACCAATATCACTCCGGAGGTGAAGCCTTATGCCTCGCCTGCTATCTCGCCTGACGGCAAACGCATTGCCTTGACCTTGGAGGGCAGTACTTTCGATGTTTGGGTATACGACCTGGAGCGAGACGCACTCACAAAAGTCAGTTTCGGGGGTGACGATTATCGACCGCTGTGGTCGCCAGACGGAAAGATGCTGGCCTATAGTTCCTCAAAATCCGGTCATATGCAGCTATATCTGAAGCACGGTGTTCTGCAAGGCGAAGAAACCATGTTAACCGAGGGACCTGAAACCAAAGCGCTCTATGCTTGGACGCCGGACGGCCGCGAGATGATTTTCGGCCAGCAAAACAAAGACACGGGTTGGGATCTCTACGCGGTAACTGTCGACGGTGATCATAAAGTGCGCCCGTTGGTGGTGGCGCCGTTCAATCAAGGCTTGGCGCGTGTCTCACCCGACGGAAAATGGATGGCGTACGTTTCAGATGAATCCGGCCAGGGGGAGGTGTTCGTGCAATCCCTGAATGATCCCAATACTCGCGTCCAGATCTCGACCGAGGGCGGCACCGAACCCCGATGGGCGGGCCACTATGAATTGCTGTTTCGATCCAAGACCCGGCTCATGTCGGTGAAATTCTCGCCCGGAGATGGACTCAGTCCCGGCAAGCCGGTCCTCTTATTCGAAGACAAAGCGCCGTGGACTGGCTACGACGTGGCAGCGGACGGGCGCCTCGTGGTGGTACGCGATGCAACCGACAAGGCTTCAGGAACCCAGATCGATGTCGTGCTGCATTGGTTCGACGAGCTGAAACAGGAACAGCCAAAGTAAGCACTCCCGAGTCGTACGATCCATGAATGTACGGTGAATTACAATACATCCATTAACTCCTACTCGCACTCTTAGATACAGGAGGATGATACGAACGACGGAGCTTGGCGTGGTGCTAGGTTAGGTTCGAGCCTCCGTGCGAGACCGGTTGCGCCACCGTCAGCGTGCTTTGGTCTCTCCCTCTATGCGCTTTAGCCTGATGCTTTTCAAGCACTTTCGGAGGTTCGGCCCGGTTGCAATCTTCGTGGTGCTGCTGGTGGGCATAGGCGCCGGGCAAAACACAACCCTTATCACTCTTGATCAAGCCATCGATTTGGCTTTGGCCCACAACCATTCCATCCTGGCCACCCGAACTCTGATTCTTCAAGATCAGGCCCTTGAGATCACCGCCAATCTGCGTCCTAATCCGACTCTGGGAGCCGATTCCCAGTTCGTCCCGTTTTTTAGCCCACAGGATTTCTCCGGGACGAATCTGAACGAAACCCAACAGTTCGATATCGGGATCGGCTATCTCTTCGAACGTGGCCGCAAACGGCAGCATCGCTTGCAAGCCGCTCGCGATCAAACCGCCGTTCAGCGCGCACAGGTCGCCGACGCCGAACGGACTCTCGCGTTCAACGTGGGCCAGCAGTTCGTCAGCGTCCTATTGGCCGAATCCACGCTTCAGTTCGCGCTTCAGGACCTTAAGGGCTTCCAACAGACCGTCGATATTGGCGAAGCGCAGTTCAAAGCAGGATTCATCGGCGAAGGTGACTATCTTAAGATCAAGCTGCAGCTTTTGCAGTTCCAGACCGACGTGTCTACCGCCCGGCTGGCCAAGGTACAGGCGCTTGTCGCTCTGCGCGGGCTTCTGGGCTACAGCACGGTGCCGGCTGATTATGACGTAGTTGGCGACCTGGCATATCAGCCCACCAAGGGGAATCTGGAGGATTTCCAGACCAAGGCACTGATCGAGCGTCCCGACTTCCGCGCCGCTGAATTGGGGATCACCGCGGCCCAGAGCCAAATCCTCCTGGCCAAAGCCAACGCCAAAGTGGACGTAAATGGCACCTACGACTTTACCCATGTTTCCGGCGAGAACACGGCTTCGATCTTTGTGAATTTTGAGCTTCCCATCTTCAACCGCAATCAAGGGGAGATCGCGCGCACCGGCTACGCACTTACCCAGGCTCAGGAACAGCAGCAATCGGCCAGTGATACAGTTCTCTCCGATGTTGCCAACGCCTATGAAGCCGTCAGGAGCAACGATGAAGTGGTGCAACTCTACACTTCCGGATATCTCAAACAGGCGCAGGATTCGCGCGATATCAGCGAGTATGCTTATAAACGCGGTGCTGCCAGCTTGCTGGATTTTCTCGACGCCGAGCGCAGTTACCGGTCTGTTCAACTAGCTTATCGTCAGGCTCTGGCAGCTTATATGACCGCGTTGGAGCAATTGAAAGAAGCAGTGGGAACGAGGAACCTGCCATGAGCACGAATCCTGGGCAACGGTTGGTTGTATGTGCCGCTTTGTTGACGATCTCGCTGATGCTTGCTGGCTGCGAGGGCCCGGGATCGAATGCCGCCTACTCGAGCAACGCTAAAAGCTCCGATAATGCGGAACTGTTTACTATTCCCCAGGACCAGATGTCGCATGTCCAGGTGCTGACCATTCAGTCCAGCACGCTAACTCGGTCTCTGCGCCTAACGGGAGCTGTCGCGTACAACAGTTTTCGCACGACGCCAGTGATCACGCAGGTCAGCGGACCGGTGAGTCGAGTCGTGGTCGTTCCCGGACAGAAAGTAAATCAGGGCGAGCCCATGTTGTACGTGGCAAGTCCGGACTACTCGCAACTCCGCACAAATTACTTGAAGGCCAAGGACGCTTACGCTCTCGCCCAGAAGGCCTATTCCCGGGCCCAGGATTTGTATCAGCATCACGCCATTGCCGAGCAAAGCCTGGAGCAGGCGGAATCGGCAGAGGTGCAGGCGGGGGGTGACCTCGCAGCAGCACAAGCCGCCCTGAAAGTCATGGGAATCACAGATCCTGACGCCCTGATAAAAGCTCCGCCATCTTTCGAAGTCCCGGTAAGGGCTCCCATCGGCGGCCTGGTGGTCGAGCAGGATGTGGCCGCGGGCCAATTGCTTCAGACCGGCGCCACCCAATGTTTCATGATTTCCGACATCAGCACCGTCTGGGTGCTGGTCAACGTCTATCAGAAGGACTTGCCGTACGTTCACGTCGGGGACTCGGTCACCATTCAGACGGACGCTTACCCTGACGATTTCCATGGCCGTATTTCCTATGTCGCCGCCTCCCTGGATCCGAATACACGCACACTACAGGCGCGCATCGAGACCAGCAATCCCGGCGACAAACTGAAAAAAGACATGTACGTGGTGGCGACCGTCAACGCCGGCACCATCCCCAACGCCATTGCGCTACCCGACGCCGCAGTTCTGCGCGACAGCGAAAATCAGCCTTTTGTCTACGCCGCCGCATCGACGAACCAGTTTGGCAGACGCTCCGTGACCCTCGGCGAAAGCTTGAATGGACAAACTGAGATTACCAGCGGGCTGAAAGCGGGTGACCGAGTGATTGGGAATGGAAGCTTGTTCTTACAGTTCGCGAACTCGCTGCAGCGCTAGGTAGAGGAAAGTCCACCACAACCGAATGATCCACCGAATCGTCCAAGCGGCACTGCGGCAGAGGTTCCTGGTCCTGATGCTGACCGGGTTCATCACGGTCGGCGGGATCCTCTCTTTTCAGCGGATGCCAGTGGATGCCTACCCCGACCTCGCGCCTCCGCAAGTCGAAATCATCACCCAGTGGCCGGACCATGCCGCCGAAGAAATTGAGCGCTTGGTCACGCTTCCTCTGGAACTGGTGATGAACGGCGTCCCACACATGGTGGTGATGCGCTCCGTCTCTCTCTACGGTCTCTCCGACCTGATCCTGACTTTCGAAGACAGCACCAACGACTATTTTGCACGACAGATTGTTTTCGAACGGCTCGCTCAAGCCACGCTGCCGACCGGTGTAACCCCGACCATGGCGCCGCTCTTCAGCCCCAGCGGCCTGGTGTATCGCTATGTGCTCGAAAGTCCCGACCGCTCGCCGCAGGAACTAAAGACCATCGAAGACTGGGTGATCGAGCGCGCCTATCGATCGGTGCATGGGGTGGCGGACGACTCCGGCTTCGGCGGGACCGTGATGCAGTATCAGGTGCTGCTCGATCCCGCCCGCATCTACGGCTACCACCTGACGATTCCTCAAGTCACTGCCGCTCTCGCCGCCAACAACTCCAATGCCGGCGGCGGTTTCTATTCTCAAGGCGGACAGTTCTACTACGTTCGCGGCATCGGCCTGGTGCGCAACACCGACGACATTGGCAACATCGTCGTCGGCGCTAACAAGGGCGTGCCCATCCGCGTGCGCGACATTGGAGACGTAGCCATCGGGCACGCGCCGCGCTTGGGCGAGTTCGGCTTCCAGAAAAATGACGATGCCGTCGAAGGCGTCATTCTTATGCTGCGCGGTGAACAGACGCAGAACGTCCTAAAGGGGGTGGAAGCGAAAACCGACGAACTGAATCGCCAGATCCTGCCGCCTGACGTCAAAATTCATCCTTATTACGATCGCAGCGAGCTGGTAGCTCTGACCACGGACACCGTGGAAGCGAACCTGCTTCGCGGCATGGTCCTGGTCCTGATCGTCCTGATTTTCTTTCTGGTCAGCTTCCGCGCTGCTGTCATCGTTGCTCTCACCATCCCGCTCTCGCTTTTGTTTGCTTTCATCGTGCTGCATGCTCACGACGTTGCTGCCAACTTGCTCTCCATCGGAGCGATCGATTTCGGAATTGTCATCGACGGTACCGTGGTGATGATTGAAAACATCTACCGCGAGCTGGCCCTGCGCGAGGGGCAGCAGTACAACCTGAACAAAGTCATTCTCGCCGCCGCGAAAGATGTGGATCGCCCGATCTTCTATTCAGTGGCCGTCATCCTCGCCGGCTATCTGCCCATCTACGCGCTCAGCGGCCCCTCGGGCAAACTGTTTCACCCCATGGCCGAGACCATGTCGTTTGCGCTGGTCGGCGCGCTCATTCTGACGCTTACGCTCATCCCGGTACTCGCCTCCTACTGGTTCAAGGGTGGTGTTCGCGAGAAGAAAAACCGCGCTTTTGAGTGGATGAAGCAGAAATACGCAGGTCAGCTCGATTGGGCGCTGAATCGCCCCAAAGCCACCATCGCCATCGCGACCTTGATCTTCGCAGCCACCCTGCTGCTGGTGCCTTTCATCGGCGGCGAGTTCATGCCTCACCTCGACGAAGGCGCACTCTGGGTGCGAGCCACCATGCCTTACACCATTTCCTTCGAGGAGGCTAGCAGTATCGCTCCTCAGATACGCGACATTCTGATGTCCTATCCGCAGGTCACAGTGGTCGGTTCAGAATTAGGGCGGCCCGACGACGGCACTGATCACACCGGCTTTTTTAACTGCGAATTCTACGTCGGTCTGAAACCCTACAAAGACAAATCCTGGACTGGTTCAATCAGCGAGAAAAAACAACTCATCGAATCCATCAATGAGAAACTCACTGCCTTCCCCGGGATTATTTTCAACTACACCCAGCCCGCGGAAGATGCCGTGGATGAAGCCCTCACCGGCCTCAAGAGCTCCTTGGCCGTCAAAGTCTACGGCGAGGACCTGAACATCCTGCAAGACAAAGCTATCCAGATTAAAAACACACTGTCCAAAGTTCCCGGTTTCACCGAGCTTACGGTAGTGCGCGAACTTGGCCAGCCCAGCCTGTTGGTCGACGTCGATCGCGACAAGATTGCGCGTTACGGCATCAACGTGGCCGATGTGGAAGCCGTGATTTCAGCAGCGGTCGGCGGACAGGCAGTCACGCAAGTCATTCAAGGCGAGAAGCTGTTCGATCTGGTGGTTCGCATGCAGCCGCAATTTCGCAGCAGCGCGAATGAGATCGGAAACTTGTTGGTGGGCACACCCGACGGCCAGCAGATCCCACTCAGCCAGCTCGCGAATATCAGCCAGGGAAACGGCGCGTCTTTTATCTACAGGGAGAACAACTCCCGCTACATCGGCGTGCAATACAGCATCGAGGGGCGTGATTTGGAGCGAGCGGTGCGAGACGGCCAGGCCGCCGTCAAAAAGGTCGTGACCCTGCCGCAAGGCTACCGCATGGATTGGGGAGGCGAATACAGCCAATTCCTCGAGGCGAAATCACAGTTGTACATTATTGGCCCGTTAGCCATAGTTCTGATCTTCATGATCCTGTTCGCGCTCTACGGAAATTTCAAATTTCCCGTCACCATTGCCCTGGGCGTAATCATGACCGAACCGGTGGGCGCGCTGGTAGCGCTAAAACTCACTCACACGCCATTCAGCGTTTCTTCGGTCCTGGGCCTTCTGGCGTTGCTCGGCGTCTCCGTCGAGACGGCCGTCATTCTCGTCTCTTACATCAACAAGCTGCGGCAGGAGGGAATGGACATCCGCACTGCCACGCGGCAAGCTTCGCTCTTGCGGCTGCGTCCCATCATGATGACGGCCCTGGTCGCCTGCCTTGGATTGCTGCCAGCGGCGCTTTCCACCGGCATCGGATCGGATACGCAACGGCCATTTGCCATCGTCATCGTGGCCGGCCTCATCTCCCGCCTGTTTATCGGCTTCTTCGTCAACCCCGTGCTGTATGAGATGGTCGCCCGTGATGGCGATGTGCTGCAGGTGTAGGGGAAGGCAGGACCACTACTGCCTCAACGTCAGCGTCCTCAGAACCCCTTGCTGTTTGGCGATCAGCGATTGCACCCCCTGACGAGCCAGCACCAGCATCTTGTCCAACTGTGTTTGATCGAATACCTGATGTTCGGCTGTTGCTTGCACCTCCACCAGCTTATGGCCGGCCGTCATTACGAAGTTCATGTCTACATCGGCACGGGAATCTTCTTCATAGGCAAGGTCGAGCAGGATTTCTCCATCCACAATCCCAACGCTCACTGCCGCGACAAAGTCGCGTAGCGGGGCGGAAGTCAGCGTCCCGGCTTCCACCAGTTTTTCAAAAGCAAGCCCTAGCGCTACAAACGCGCCGGTGATGGACGCCGTCCGTGTACCGCCGTCGGCCTGAATCACGTCACAATCAATCCAGATGGTGCGTTCGCCCAGCCGTTGTAGGTCGGTCACCGCCCGCAGAGATCGTCCAATCAGCCGCTGAATCTCGTGAGTACGCCCGCTAGGTCTGCCTTTATTTACCTCGCGCGACGTGCGAGTCAGCGTGGCGCGTGGCAGCATGCTGTATTCGGCGGTGATCCAGCCTTTGCCGCTGTTGCGCATGAATTGCGGCACCGTTTCTTCGATGGACGCGGTGCAGATCACCCGTGTATTTCCCACCTCGATGAGAACCGAGCCTTCGGCTGTGTTGATGTAGTCAGCGACGATGTTCACTGGGCGGAGTTGGTCGGAAGTGCGATTGTCGGAGCGATAGATCATCGTTCGCGATTGTAAATGATGGTAGCCGGTACCGCTTAGCGCCCGCTCTGCAGCTGCAGCGCCAATTGAGAAAAGGCGGCGACATCATAGAAATTCGTCAGGTCGAGATGTCCCGCCAGCGTGTCGCGCTCTTTGCCGTCCACCAGGATCTTCGCTCGCGTAATTCCTGGAATGTTGGCGGATAGTGTCTCCACCAGCGAAGCCACCGTCAGTTCTTCAATCAGCACGCCGGAACGATGCCCGTCCGCGAAGGCCGCGTTGAGATCGATCACAGCCAGCCCCGGATCCACCAAATAAACGTCGCGGATTTCTGAATCTGTGGCCAGTAAATGCGGAGATGCCTTGTCGAGATAAATATTGAGCAGGGTGCGCAATAATTCTTCCGCTCGCTCCTGGCGTCCCGTCGGCAATGGAATCCGCGCAGACTGGGCGCGCAAGACTCCGCCATCATCGTAAGCGACATACAAGGTTACCGCTTCTGTAGGTCCCGAAACCGGAGGAGCCACCGGCTGGGTTGATGCGGATTCGGGCCGGCTAGCGCCTCCGCGCATGCGCCATGCATAGAAACTCATGCCCATTGCCAGAATAATCATGACCACCGCGCCCAGAATGAGATGACGTGGAATCATCTTCGCGCCGCCTGAAGTTTGTCACGCGCATCGGCTACCCCGGCGGCCACCGCGGCGGCAAGAGGTTGCTGGTAGGCAGCAGCGTTTAGCTGAGCTATGTCGCCGCCTGGAGGCGCAATCTCAATCGCGACCGCCGCGGTAGTGATGTTGTTCAATGGCCGTAGCGGAGCCGTCAGAGTCCGAACCGAAATCTGCTTATCGTGTAATGCCGCTGCTATGCTAGTGGCCGCCGCGTCGCTCAACCCTTGAACCGGAGATTGCGCTGTGTCCCAGTCAAGAAACGGCCCGGCATTTTCTCCCCCGGACACAGTCAAGCCGGTGTACAGCCGCACCCCGGTTCCTTCCGAGGTAGCATGCACGCAGAGATAAATTACCGGGGCCGTCGCGTTCGTCATCGTAGCCCGCTGATCGAGCGTCAATGTAGTATCAGCATCGCGAATCAGCAGCGTGCGTAGTCCGCGGTTGTCGAGTTCGTGGCGAAGCACACGCGCGAAAGCTAAAGTGACATCTTTTTCCGCCATCTGGTCTGCGAGTGCCGCCCCGCGCTCGTCGCCACCGTGGCTGGCATCCACCACAGCAAAGTAATGTGGCGCGCTGGAGATCGGCACACCGGCACTGCTCACGGGTACCGCAGGCGCAGGTGCGGGAACCGACGAAGACGCGGATGCAGGCGCCGCGGCCGGAGAAGATGCCGGCACACTTGCGACTGGCGGCGGAGCCTGTGCCGCTGTCGCAGCCACCGGCGGTGGTCCCACAGTGATCGTGCGTCCGTTATTGCTGAAGCTGGCCAGTAACGGGACGGTGCTGGTGATCACCACCTCAGCCTCACCGTTGTTTTCCAGAAAACTGGCAGAAGTAATTACTGTGCTGTCAAAAGTAAGTCTCGGAGAACTGGGTGCCACCACCGCGTCATGACTGAATGTCATGCGCAATTTTCCCGGCTCAGTGGCGATCGCCGGGTTCACCGGAGAGCTAAAGTTCATGATCAGCTTCGGTGATGTAGTGGCATTGACCTGCGCCGTGAAGTGAATCGCCACACTGCCCACAAACAACCGCCGCGCTCGCGGATTGAAAGTCACCGGGCCGCCGAGAATGCGCGATAGCAGGCTGCTGAGATCTGTCAGCGGCACTAATCCCCGGCCGCCTTCCAGAACGAAATTCGCAGACAGATCGAAATTAGTATTCCGGGTCCGCGCACCCCGTTTGCGCGCTGTGAACTCCGCATCGGCGCCGTTGTAGCGAAGCTTCCAATGGTCTCCGCTGACCCGGGCGCTCACCGTGCCCAGAGGTTCGAGCACTTCAAGCAAGCCCACATAATCCTGTTTGTTTCGTTCGACCACGGGAAGAGAATAGTTCGCAACCGTCGAGTAGATGGAGACGCGTTTATCTTCCGCAGACCCGGAAAGCAGAACTACAGAAGCAATTGCCAGCAGCCCGGCCACCGCAATGCGCGTAAGCCCGCGACGTCCCGAACTTACGATGCCGCCTGCCGTGGTGGTCAAGATGCATCCATTATGGCGCGACTCGCTTTAATTTAACTGCTTTTCTTCGTGTCCTTTGCGGCCTTTGCGGTTAAAAGCTCTCCCCCGAGTGCTCCGGCTTTACTGCCTGCTGAGTTTTTTCACCTACTCCAACGCGTAAATCGTCAGCCCGCTGAGCAGTTTGGGATAGAAGTCAGTCGATTTCTGCGGCAGCACCTCGCCGGCAAACGCAATGTCCCGCACCTGCCGCATCCTGACCGGGTTCATCAGAAAAGCTACATTCGCCTCGCCTGACCTCACCCGTGCCATGGCTTCGCTCGCATCTCGCACGTAGCTGATATTTTGCTGATTTCGGATCGCTTCCTCGGAAATCCCCAGCACCCCTTCTAGCAGGCACTTGTGCAACTGAACCACATCGAGCGCTTGCTGTCGGATCGAGAGGCCGCTGAAAAAGTTTGAGCCGACTGACTTGGGAGTATCCAGGAGAAACACTCGGTGCGCAGTCACCGCCATCAACGTCGTACCCGCGCGTCCGGCTTCTCGCAGGATTCCACTCGCCCGCGCCGCATCGACCGACGGATCGACTTCTTCCACGCTGAAATACTGTCCCGCCCTTTGCCGCAGTTCCTCTGCCGAGAACGCCGCCAGCCCATGTACCACTCTGTGAGTCGGCAGGATCAGCAAACCGGGGCTGTCCATATTGATAAACGTCATCATCACCATCTCGTAGGGCGGGACAGCAGAAAGGCTAACCGGGCCGGGCGCGGTCTCCGCCGTACTGTTACGCTCGTTGCGATAATTCAACGCCGTCTCATAACGATGGTGTCCGTCCGCAACGATCAACTTCTTGTCGCGCATCTTCCCGCGAACCAGATCAATCAGGTCAGGATCAGAAATCGTCGACACTCGGTGCCGAACTCCGTATTCGTCGCGAGTTTCAATCTCCGGCGCAGCTGTCGTCGCCGTCAGCAACCCATCAATTTCTCCCGCCGGATCGCTGTACAACATAAACAGCTGACCAAAGTGCGCCCGCGTAGCCCGCAACAGATCCAGCCGGTCAGCCTTGGGCTTCGCCAACGTCTGCTCATGACGAAACACCACGCCATCGGCGTAGTCTTCCAACTGCCCCAACGCGATGAATCCCTGGCGCTCCAATTCCGTGCTTCCTCCAGGGACCGTGAAATGCTGCGCATAGCTGTAAATCGAAGGCTTCGCCTCTTGTAGAAAAACCCCCTGTCGCCGCCAATCCTGGAAGTAAGCCGCAGCCCGGGTATAAGGGTTATCTCCTGGACGATCCGCCGCTTCCCGCTTTCCCAGGATGATGCGTACCAGATTATGTGGGCTGGCCGCGTAGTACCGCTCCTGCATCTCTGGCGTGATCTTGTCGTAAGGCTGAGTTACGACCTGCGAGAGATCAACCCGCGCGGGATCGTATCGCAATGCGCGAAATGGAGCGATGTGTGCCATGTGGTGAAGCTGACATTCTACTAAAACCCTCGTGCATATCCAGATTTCGGGAGATCAGCCATCAAAAAACCTGCGGCTCCCGAATTTCATAGGGATCGAGAGTCCGGCTTCAGGCAGGCAAAGAAGCAGGAGCAGATTTTTGCCTGAAAACGCCTTTATACTTCCGAAAAAAAGCCTGTCACCGTGCCCATTCGCCTGTGTTACGATCAGCCTCAGTGAGGTTCTTTTATGGCCCGCCTTTGTGGGCGGAGCGGGTCATCTCGCCCTGACCAAAGACGGTTCCCAGTCAGCCCCTCTCTCTGGACGCTGAGCGTAGAGTTATGTCTGGCATCATAAGCCGAACCCCGAGCGGTTTCGTCGCCCTCGCAATCGTTGTGACCTCCCTGATTTCTGTTGCATTCGCCCAGGTCTCCATCGAGGATGTGCATGTTGCCCCGCGAGTCGAGCCCGCAAAGCCCAATCCACTCGATTCTGTCGATCCCTCGCTCCGCACCCACACTCGTCCCATGAAGGTCGATGTGAGCCTGGTATTGATTCCGGTCACCATTACTGATCCGATGAATCGCCTGGTCACCGGTCTCGACAAAGAGAATTTTGAGATCTTCGAGAACAAAGACCAGCAGGAACTGAAGTCCTTCTCCAGCGAAGACGCACCAGTCTCGATCGGCGTGATCTTCGACATGAGCGGCAGCATGAGCAGCAAGATCGAGCGCGCCCGCGAAGCCGTGATCGAATTCTTCAAGACCGCTAATCCCCAGGACGAATTCTTCATGATCGCCTTTGCCGACAAACCGCAGGAAGTTTCCGACTTCACTTCTTCGGTCGAAGACATTCAAGGCAAACTCGTCTACACCGTTCCCAAAGGAAGAACTGCCTTGCTCGACGGCATCTATCTCGGCATCAGCAAAATGCGTCAGGCAAAATATCCCAAAAAGGCGCTGCTCATTATTTCCGACGGCGGTGACAATCACAGCCGCTACACCGAAGGCGAAATCAAGTCTACCGTCCGCGAAGCGGATGTCATGATCTACGCCATCGGCATCTACGACCACACCATGCCTACTCCCGAAGAGGTGGCGGGGCCCGGCCTACTTTCTGACATCACAGAGATCACCGGTGGCCGCGCCTTCACTATCGACAATCCCAACGATCTGGCCGATGTGGCTACCAAGATTGGCATCGAGCTCCGCAACCAGTACGTGCTGGGGTACCGTCCCAAGAACCCTGGGCATGATGGCAAATGGCGTAAAATAAAAGTGAAACTCATTCCGCCCAAAGGATTGCCGCCGCTCCGTGTGTTCGCCAAAACGGGATACTATGCGCCTTCCGAATGATCGTTGGCTGGCCCTGCTGATCATTTTTCTTTTCCTTACCACGGTCGCTCCCACCCAGAGCACATCCGCGCCCGCTTCTCCTCAGTCCGGGACCCAGCAACCGCAAGAGAACGCTCCCCTCGAGGACAACAGCATCTTCGTCTTCAAGAAAGATGTCGAAGAGGTAGCCGTTCATGCCACCGTGGTCGATGATAAAAACCACATGGTGATGAATCTCCCCAAGACAGCTTTCACCGTTCTTGAGAATGGCCAGCCTCAGCCCATGACGTCATTTCGCCTGGAAGACATTCCGGTCTCCATGTGCATCGTGATCGACAACTCCGGCTCCATGCGGGAAAAACGCGAGCAAGTGAACAAAGCCGCGTTGAATCTGGTCCGTTCCAGCAATCCCCAGGACGAGGTCTGCGTGGTCAATTTCAACGACGAGTACTACCTCGATCAGCCCTTTACCGGCAAGTTGCCCCTGCTGAAAGAAGCTCTCGAAAAAGTGGAAGCACGTGGCGGCACCGCCCTGTACGATGCCATGGTTGCCACCTCGAATGAAATGAAAGCCCACGCCCGTCGGCAAAAGAAGATCTTATTCGTGGTCACCGACGGCGAAGATAATGCCAGCCGCGAAACCCTGGAAGAAACCGTCCGCAACCTGCAACAGGAAAATGGTCCGACGGTTTACGCCATCGGCCTGCTCAGCGACGAAAGGACGCGCCGCTCTCGCCGCGCCCTGGAAACCGTCGCTCAGGCGACTGGAGGCATCGCCTTTCTGCCCAAAAATCTGGCCGAAGTGGACCAGATCAGCAGTGCCGTCGCCCACGACATTCGCAGCCAGTACACCATCGGATACAAACCCACCACCCCGAAGAGTGCCGGCGGCTACCGCACCATCAAAGTCGAAGCCCGCGCCAAAGGATACAAGAAGCTCACAGTCCGTACCCGTAGTGGCTACTACCCAGGCCAAGATCAGTCACGCTAGCTTCTCTCAGCGCGCTCTGTGGTTTTTCTCTGCGAACTCTGCGATGAAAAGCTTTCTCGCGCCTTCCAACGTGACCCTACCTTCGTGCAATTGACGCTTCTGCTCTACCTTCCGTACTCTGTAGAGTGCACAAGACGCTTATCGAGCGAGGCCGCTTGCAGGTAACCGACGACATTACTCAACTCGTCGGCGAAACTCCCATCCTTAAACTGAAGCGGATTGTCCCCGCGACTTCCGCCGGAATCTACGCCAAGCTGGAGTACTTGAATCCAGGTGGCAGCGTAAAAGACCGTGCCGCCATCGGCATCATCGGCCGCGCCGAAGCCGAAGGAACACTCAAGCCGGGCGGGACCATCGTCGAAGCTACCGCCGGCAACACTGGCATTGGCCTGGCGCTGATCGGCGTAAACCGAGGTTACAAGGTCGCTCTCTTCGTCCCCGAACGCTTTTCGGAGGAAAAAGTCATGATCATGCGCGCCCTCGGGGCGGAGGTCACGCGCACCCCGGACGCCGAGGGCATGCAGGGAGCCATCAAACGTGCCAAGGAGCTTGCTGCGGGCAATCCCAATGCTTTCATGGCTTCGCAGTTTGAAAACTCCGCCAATCCTGATTACCACTATCAGACCACGGCTCGCGAGATCTTCGAGCAAATGGATGGACAGATTGATGCCGTGGTGATCGGCGCCGGCACCGCTGGAACCTTCACCGGCGTGGCACGTTATCTTAAAGATCAGTTGCCCAAAGTATTGGCCTTCGCGGTTGAAACCCAGGGCTCGGTTCTTGGAGGCGGCAAGCGTGGCCCACATAAAGTGGAAGGAATCGGCGCCAGCTTCATCCCCAAGAATTTTGACCCTTCGGTATGCGACGAAGTCCTGATGGTCAGCGACACCGACGCCTTCGGAATGGTGAAACAGCTGGCTGCGCGTGAAGGAGTATTGTCGGGATCGAGCGGCGGTGCGAACGTTTTCGCATCCTTGCAGATCGCCAAACGGCTGGGGGAAGGGAAGCACGTCGTCACCGTGATCCCCGACTCCGCCGAGCGCTATTTATCAAAGAAGATCTTCGAAGGCGGAATTTGAAAGCCGTCAGCACTCAGCATTTAGCATTCAGCAAGAGCTACGCTCCATCCCGCCGCAATATTGGCCCGACCCACGCGGTGCAGGACTGAATGCTGAGTGATAAATTGCTGATTGCTTGGAACGCATCGAGTCTTACCTATGAATAAATCCAAACTTCCCGGTTTCGCCACTCGCGCCATTCACATTGGTCAGCAAGCCGATGCTGAAACCGGCGCCATTTCTGTCCCCATCTATCCCACTTCGACCTACCTCCAACAAGAGTTGGGCAAGAACAAAGGCTACGAGTATGCCCGCGTGTCGAATCCCACGCGTACTCGCCTCGAAGAAAATCTGGCAGCGCTCGAAGGCGGAATCGCGTCGCGCGTTTTCGCTAGCGGCATGGCTGCCATCAATGCCCTGTGCACCTTGTTCCGGTCGGGAGATCACATTGTCGCCGGTCACAACCTTTATGGCGGCGTACCACGGCTGTTCAACCAGGTTCTTTCCGGCTATGGGATCGAAGTCACCTACGTGGATACCTCCGAAGTAAAAAACGTGGACCGTGCGATTCGCCGCAGCACGCGCATGGTTTATGTCGAGACTCCCACCAACCCGCTGATGGCCCTCAGCGACATTCGTGCCATCAGCAGCCTATGCCGCAAGAAAAAAGTTGAATTGGTCGTGGACAACACTTTCATGTCACCCTATTTCCAGCAGCCCATCGCTCTGGGCGCGGACATGGTGGTTCACTCCACCACCAAATTTCTCAACGGACACAGTGACGGTCTGGGCGGCGTCGTGGTGTGCACCCGGCCCGATCAGGTTGAACAATTAAGCTTTGTGCAGAAGACCGTCGGAGCGATTCTTTCGCCGTTCGAGTGCTGGCTGGTGTTGCGCGGTGTCAAGACGCTTGCCGTCCGCATGGAGTTGCATGACCGCAGCGGCCGCATTGTTGCGGACTTTCTCTCGCGGCATCGCAAGGTGAAGCAGGTTTTTTATCCCGGCCTGCCCGACCATCCCCAGTACGATCTGGCGCGTGAACAAATGACCGGCTTCGGCGCCATGATCACCTTTGAAACCGGTTCGCTATCCAACGCTAAGAAATTTCTGAAGAGTGTCCGGCTCTGCTCATTGGCCGAGTCGCTGGGTGGCGTCGAGACGCTGATCTCGCATCCTGCCACCATGACTCACGCCGCCATCGGCGAAAAAGGAAGAAAAGAAATCGGACTGACCGACGGCATGGTACGAATTTCCGTAGGCATCGAGGACGTTGACGACATCATGGCTGACCTCGATCAGGCCCTGGCCGCGATCTAAGCCGCAGATCACGCAGATTTATTGCTTGGTTAATCTGTGCTTTTCTGCGAAGTCAGCGGCTGCAATTATTCCACCGACTCATCAATCCACTTCATGTACGCCGGACAACCATCGTCCGCCACTAGACTCATGCATTCCGGCAGCTCGTAAGAGTGCATTTCCTTGATGGCGTCGCGCACCCGAGGATACGCCGCTGCCGTCGTCTTGATCCACAGCAGCCACTCTTCCGCTTCTTCCACTTTTCCTTTCCAGCGGTAAATCGACACAACCTTCGGCACAATGTTGACGCAAGCAGCGAGTTTGCGGTCCACCAGCCCTTCGGCGATGCGCCGCGCTTCATCTACCGATCCCGCAGTGGTCAGGACGAGTCTCTTGTCAGTCATATAGAATTACCTTTACGGAAAAAGCTTATCACTTTGCGCGATCGCGCTGAATCCATGCCCACCCAAATCAAGTTCGGCACTTCCGGCTGGCGCGCAGTTATGGCCGAAGACTTCACTTTCGCCAACGTACGCCGCGCCGTCAGCGGCATCGCCCGCTACGTAGCTTCGCAGAAACCCGTCGGCGCGCGCGTCATCGTCGGCCGTGACCCGCGTTTCCTCGGCGAAACCTTCTGCGCCATGGCCAGCGAGATTCTTGTCGCCCACGGCATCACCCCTCTACTCGTCGCCGACGCAGCACCCACCCCCGCGATCTCCTATGCCGTTACTCGCGAACACGCGGACGGAGCCATCAACTTCACCGCTTCGCACAATCCGCCAGAGTATAACGGCATCAAGTTTTCGACTCCTGACGGAGCTCCAGCGCTGCCCGAAGTCACCCAGCGAATCGAGGCGGAAATAGCCGCTTTCGACTCCGGTGGCGCCGCGAAAGCAGGGTCCGCGAAGCCCCGGCAGGAATCCCTGGACCCTCGTGGTCCCTACCTCGCCCGGCTTCAAGAAATCGTCGATATCCCGACCATCCAGAAAGCTGGCCTGCGGGTCGTCTTCGACCCCTTCTGGGGAGCCGGCTGCGGCTATCCCGACACCTTGCTAAAAGACGCCAGCGTCGAAGTCGCCGCTGTCCACAACTATCGTGACGTACTCTTTGGCGGTCACGCTCCCGAGCCCGACGACCACCTGCTCACCGATCTTCGGAACAAGATGCGCGACACCAACGCCCACATCGGCATCGCCACCGACGGCGACGCCGACCGCTTCGGCATCGTCGATCAGGACGGGACCTTCTTCCAGCCCAATTTCATCATTGCGCTGCTCTTCGATTACCTCGTCGAAACTCGTGGTTGGAAGAACGGCGTAGGCAAATCCGTCGCCACCACCAATCTCGTCAACGCCCTGGCCGAGCATCATCACATTCCACTGTACGAAACCCCGGTCGGCTTCAAATACATCGGCGAACTCATCAAGCAGGACAAAATCGTGATCGGCGGCGAAGAAAGTGCCGGCCTCTCCATTCGCCATCACGTCCCGGAGAAAGACGGAATTCTCGCCGGACTCCTCTGTTGTGAGATGGTGGCCCGCCGAAACCAGCCTCTAAAACGCCAGTTGGACGCTCTATTTGTCAAAGTTGGTTCCTTTTACCCCATGCGTGAGAACTTCCGCTTGACGCCGGAAGTGAAAGCGAAGTTCACTGGTAAGCTGGCGCTTAATCCTCGCGACTTTTGCGGCCGCAAGGTGAAGGAAGTGGTACGCACCGACGGACTGAAGCTGGTTTGTGATGACGGCGCGTGGGTATGCTACCGGCTTTCCGGCACCGAGCCAGTGGTGCGTGTCTACACCGAGGCCGGCAGTGAGCAACAGTTGCAGCAGATGAGCGCGGCAGCCAAGCAATGGATCTTCGAGTAGGACCTCTTTCCCGAGTTCGCATCATCCCCAGCCCCGAGGAACGGCTGCGCACGCTCGTCCAACGCGCTCCAGAAGCCGAAGCCTGGGCCGACCGCATGATGGCAAGACTTCGCCCCGCGCTGACCATGTTGCACGGAATTTGGCGGCGCCTGGCTACCGTTGCCGTGGCTGCGCTCACCATATGGTTGTTCGTACATGTGATGTTCGGCGCCAACGGCATGGTGGTTTATCGTCAAAAGAAGACCGAGTACGTTGGCTTGCAAAACGAAGTTCGCAGCCTTCAGCAGGAAAATGATCGCTACACCGATCAGATCAAGTCGTTGCAGACCGATCCCAAGACCATCGAAAAAGAGGCTCGCGAGCAATTACATTACGCGCGTCCCGGCGAGGTTATCTATGTTTCGCCCCCGCCGCCCGCACCTCCAAAGCCCGAAACCAAGTCCGCGCAAAAGTAGTTAGGGCTATCCGTGACGCCGCCCGGTGCCCGGTGTGATATATTGCGGGAAAATCTTCAAAACATAGTTCCGCTCGGCCCAGCAGCGGCAATGCAACGGACTGAGTGGTTGGTCACGCAACACAAATCTGCGGCTTTGGCCGCTGAATTCGAGGATCTCATGAAAAAACTCTCGTTGCTTTCGCTTGCCGTTTCTCTGCTGTTCATGGCCGCATTGGCCATAGCCGCCGATTCCACCACTGTCAATGGCACGGTCAGCGACTCCATGTGCGGCGCCAAGGGCGCCAGCACTACCCACGCTGCCTGCATGAACAAGTGCCTGGGCAAAGGTGCCAAGGCCGTCATCGTCACCGACGGCGAACAAAAAGTGCTAATGGTGGATAACCCCGACGCCCTCAAGGGACATGAAGGCCATCACGTGGCCGTCAGCGGACAGGTCTCTGGCGATTCCATCCACGTTGACAGTGTGACAATGTTGAAGGGCTAATTCGACGCAAGCTTCATAGGGCGGCGAGCAGCCGCCCTATATTTTTTCTCTTACCGCACCACGCCCTCAAGCGGCGAACTCGCCGTCGCATACAGCTTCCTCGGCATCCTTCCCGCAAGATACGCTTCCCGCCCGGCCAGCACCGCATGTTTCATGGCTTCGGCCATCAACACCGGGTCCTGTGCGCTCGCAATCCCTGTATTCATGAGCACCGCATCCGCGCCCAACTCCATCGCAATCGTCGCATCGGACGCAGTTCCCACCCCCGCATCCAGAATCAGTGGCACCGATGTGATCACTTCGCGCAGTATGCGGATGTTCGCCGCATTCTGAATCCCCAGGCCGCTGCCAATCGGCGCGCCCAGCGGCATCACCGCACTCGCGCCCGCATCCAGCAACCGCTTGGCAAACACCACGTCGTCGGAAGTGTAAGGCAGGACCGTGAAGCCTTCTTTCACCAGCACTCGCGTAGCTTCAAGCGTCGCCTGCACATCCGGATAAAGCGTCGCCTGGTCGCCAATCACTTCCAGCTTCACCCAATCCGACAACCCAACTTCGCGGCCCAACCGCGCCGCACGAATGGCCTCGTCAGCGGTGTAGCAGCCTGCGGTATTCGGCAATAGAAAATATTTCTTGGGATCAATGTAGTCGAGCAGTGATTCCTTGCTGCGGTCGAGATTCACCCGCCGCACAGCGACGGTGACCATATCCGCGCCACTCGCTTCCAAAGCCCGCACATTTTCCTGAAACGACTTGTACTTTCCCGTCCCCACAATCAACCGGGAACGGAACTCACGGCCAGCAATAATCAGGGAGTCCGCCATCCCACTATTGTACTGCGATCACAAAGCCGCTATGCCGACGCCCCTCCAGCGGTTGCGCGAAAGCTCGACTTTGTTCTCATGGTGTCTAATCACGTACTGACTAAATTCCGGCCGCGAGTATCACCCAGACCCGTGCTACGCCGTTCGTATAGGTGAAGCCTCCAGTCTCGCTAGAACTGCTCTCAACAGTATTTGCTGTCGAATCATGTCGCAAATCATAAGAGCGTTCGCCTGCTTGCGCTGGATCATGAGCTCCTCTTTCTTTTTCACCGAAGTCACCATTCCTTCCTCCTATCCTCGCTGCACTCCGAATCCAATTCATTTCTTTGCCGTCATCGCTGCCTCATTAGCCGGCTGCGCGAGCTGCTGATCAACTATCTTGCGCAGAGTGGCATAATCAAGCGCGCCACTGAGGAAGTGACCGTTCACAAAAAAGCTGGGAGTGCCGGTGAGTCCAAGGCGCAGGCCTTGCTCGCGATCCTGTCGCACTGCGGCGGCTGTCTCGCCCGTATCTAGGCATTGGTTAAATGCCGCCGAGTCCAGTTTCAAGGCATGCGCCTGCGCTTTAAGTTGGTCGACGTCCAGCTCTTTGCTGCTAAACAATTCGTCATGGAAAGCCCAGAACTGTCCTTGCTTGCCAGCGCAACGTGTGGCTTCCGCAGCTTTTTCAGCGTGCGCGTGCATAGGCAAAGGGAAATCCTTGTAGGCCACCGCGAGCTTGCCGCCGAAGTCCTCCGCGAGCTTCTTGATCGCAGGCGCGACCCTCTGGCAATAAGGACACTCGTAGTCGGCGAATTCAACCAACATAACCGGCGCGTCCTTCGATCCCAGCACATCGGCGTTTCCCAGATCCACCACCGTGCTCGGTGGAGTCAGCGCCACGTAGACATTGGACTGCTCACGAAGCGCCTTGACGTAGGCGGCCGCAGCTTTGTTGGTTCGTAGCGTCCGGATTTTCTCTAATATCTTTCCCCGCATTGTTTCGTATGGCTGGTCGGTTTCCAGACCCTCGTAATAAACTCTGATCTGATCTTCCGTCGGGTCTTTGATTTGCGACTTCACCTCGCGGTCGAGAAGCTGCTCCACGGTCAGGTTTTCGCTCTTGGCTTTCTGCGCGATCAATGTCGTGTCAATGAGATCGTCAAGCGCCTTGCTCTCCGCTTGATAGAAATCAAAACGCGCCTGCAGCAGCTTGGCCGATTCTCGCTGTTCGAGATCGCTCATAGTGAGCTTGACCGGTCCTATCTCAGCGATTACATCCGCGCTTTTCTGGGCAACCGCGCTTCCATTGCCAAACACAACCAGTATCATCCCTAACCCGAAGCCTAGAAGTCCTTGCGAGAACTGCATAAAATTCCTCCGCTTATTCAGAAATTTGTAGAGCCGTCCAGAGCGAGAAATCGCCAGACAAGAAACCAGAAATCCTGTCTGGCGAGTTAAGGTGGAAAGCCCAGCTACCAGCTCGGGCCGGCCAACGTTGGGTTTCTCCGGGCGCCCTAGTTGTTGCAGATTGCCGATAACGCGGCGCTGTTGGCGCAAATCCCATGCCCACTGCCATCCTTCACAATGGCGGAACATTGCCCCGCCAGAGCTTTACCTTCGGCGAGACTGAGGGACGCTTCCTGCGAGGGATTTTCCGTGATCGTGCCACCGGTCTGAATGTGGGTGGTCCACTCACGGAGTGTCGCTACGGGGGAAGGGACTGTCGGCACCGGGCATAGTCCACCAGACGTCGCGGCCGACACGATCTTGATGACGCCTGTGTTAAGGACCACACCGGTCAGGGGATTGCTGGTGAGGTCGTTATTCACGGAAAGCGTCAGCAGACCATCTGGTGTCGTGGTGCAGCTGCAGCATTCAGACATCTCTTCATTAGTGTCGAACACGTAAATATCCGCGCACAGGTTTCCGCCTGACGTGCCCGGGTTGATGATGCGCACCGTGCCATCCGGAGCGCCCGACGTGTTGGCATTGGAGAAGTAGTCAACGTTGTACACATTCGGTGTGCCCGCTGTGGCTGGGTTTTCGGCCACTGCGATGCCACCGAACGAAGCCAACGCTGCCACCAAAGTACAGGCTACTAGCAGTTTGGTTCGAGACATTATCTTCCTCCTTCAGAATTGCGCTGCCGGCTGGGGGAGGAAACTCGGCTGTTGGCGCATCGGCACTGTAGCGGCAATCGCTGTTTTTCCCAATTGCCCAGATGTACTAATCCATCTTCCATACGCTCTGGATTAGCCTGCCGGACTACGCCTGAATGTCTGTCTTGCGGAGATTACTGATTGGACCCCGCGATTTTTCCGATGATGCCGGATCGCGTGGAGACGCCCATCTTGACCATGACCAGCCGCAGAAAAGCTTTGACGGTGTTAGGGCTGATCTTCATCCGGCCCCCGATTTCCTTGCTGGTCAGACCCTCAAACAGCAACCTTACTGTCGCCTGCTCGCGCGGCGTCAAACCGAAGTGAGTACAGGTCTCGGCTAACTTCAATCCTCCATTCGTGCGCCTTTCCAATAGCAACACCAGTGCCGGACGACTTGGCATCGGGGCAATGCTTTCGAGGTTCAAGGGAAAGGAACAATAATCATAAGTCCTTCTCGCAGATTTGAACTGCCCGACTGACCTGAGCGGAACCGACGACCCGCGATTGATTAAACTCTCGCGAACTCGCTTTGTGATCCAGCCCTCCAGATTGGGGATCTTCTCCGGAGCGCTGGGAAATGTAAGTACCTGGATGGCTTCGATGTTTGAGGCGACCAGGTTTAGCGAGTGATCTACCACGATTAAGCCCGCTCGGCCGGCAATAGCGAGATCATTCCTCGCGAACTCCGCATCTTCGGATCGTAGCTTGGTTGCCATCGTACCCGCCTCCAAAGCGACGAAAATCTCAAGAGACCTTACGTCCAATTCCTAAGGAGCACGAGCGTGGCCACTCGCATTGACGTTGTATTTTGCGCTAGATAGCGCTTTCAAAGCGCCAGAAACAGAGAACTTTCGGGAGCCAATCACGAGTTTCTGCTATACAGCAAACCCAGCAGGCTCCAAATCCAACCACCTTAGGCTTCACTGCCGACTAGCTCGCCTGAATAGCTGCGGTGTCGACACCTGCCTCGATCCTGCTATTTTTCCGATGATTCCCGATCGGGTCGAGACCCCCATCTTGACCATAACCAACCGCAGAAAGGCCTTCACCGTGTTAGGACTGATCTTCATCCGTTCGGCAATTTCCTTGCTGGTCAGACCCTCAAAGAGCATCTTCACCGTCTCCTCCTCGCGCGGCGTAAGACCGAAGCGTGTACCGATCTCATGCAACTGCACGCCTCCATTCGTGTTCCGTTCCAGCAGGAGCACCAGCGCGGGATGATTTTGCACTCCGGCATTGCCGTTGAGATTCAGCGGAAAAAATCGGCAACGATAGGTTCTCTTTGCGGATTTGAACTGCTCGACAAAGTTGAGCGTCGTCGGCGACTTGCGATCCACCAACCCTGCACGAATTCGCTTGCTGAGCCAGCTCTCCAGGCTAACAATTTTCTCCGGGGAAGATGGAAACGTGAGTATTCGAATCGCTTCGATATTCGAGGCGATCAGATTCAGTGAGCGATCGACCACCACCAGCCCTGGTTGCCCAAGAATCGAGAGATTAGCCGCTACGAAGTCCACATCATTTTGTGCAAGGTTGTACACCAGCGCACCTGCCTCTGGGGGAGGACAAATACGAATTCTCTTTTACTCGGGGGAGTCGAGCGGAAACATCTGTTGATTTCAGAAGCGAATTCTCGTCTACCTCGCGGCCATTGTCAAGGCTCTTTGGTTGATGCTGGACGCTTTTCCTGCCTTAGTCCATTTGGATTAGGCTGTACGGCTAGCCCGGGTCCCATAGGCGTCGGGGGGTGTCGCCGCGCACCCTGATTTCAACCTGCTCTCCGCTGCTGTGATTCGCCCACGGCACGTTTGCCGGAACTCTTTGTTCCCGATTCATCGGATCGACTCTGCGCCTTCAGCCCAGACGTCGCTACCTGAACGGTGCCCGGGCAACATAACTCTTCGAATGGTTCGACACCTAATTGAGCGGTTGTTTCCCCGTGAGAGGCTCTGCCAGTAGCTGAAACGAGTTGTTGGAGTTTTTCTTTCAATTTCGCAATGAAGGTGTCAACTCTCGATTGCTGAATCGGGATTATGCTAATCGCTGCCCTGTACTTGGCAATCCAATCGTAATTTTCGTCGCTCACTCGAATATGCCTCGCTCTACGCGATTCGAGGTTAGAGAATACCCTTTAATATGACGTTGTAAATGCCTCCGAATGGACTAGTCACTTAGTTTAGGGCAGGCGCGAGAAAGCGTCCTCGCTCGTGCGCAATCGGCATCACCGCGGAGGATCGCTGCTTCAGCCGCACCTCAACCCAAATGTGGTAGTGTAAGCACTCACGAGGAAATAATGTCAAAACACGATACCGCCACCAAACGCCACCGCCGCCCAAAGTCTGCGAAACGCATCGACTACACCGCCCGCACTATGGCCGCTCTTAAAAAGCTCAAAGAAGCAGACAAGCAGAAAAGTAAAACCGCCTAGCTATTTCGCGAACAGAGGGACTCACCGAACCACGCGGGTCCAGACGCCCTTAGCCCGCCCTGAGCGAAGCTCAACAGTTCTTCTCTGACGATCTCTCCAGACCGTGTGGGGCGGACACTCTTGTCCGCCGCTCTTGACTTTGAACTGAAGCAACGGGAGGGCACAGCTTCAGCTGTGCCGATAAGATCAGAAAAGACCGGGCTTTAGCCCCTGAGGGTGAAGCGGTTCTGGGCGTTACCTGGAAGGGACTTCCTACTCCGCCACCACAAACCCTTCTTCCTCCGCCTTCGCATACATCTCCTCGATCTGCTTGCGATAACGCTCCTCGACTGCATGCCGCCGCAATTTCATGCTGGTAGTAAGCGTCCCGTTCTCTGCCGAGAACTCTTCCGCAATCACTATCACTCGCTTTAACTGCTCGTAACGCGCCAAGGTTTTGTTAAGCTCCGCAACCATGTTTCCATACAAATCACATACTTTGGCGTTCGCACACAACTCCTCGCGCGAATAGAACACGACTTGATTGCTCCGCGCCCAGTCTTCCAGCAACGGAAAAGACGGCGCGATCAGTACAGCAGGGAATTTCCGTTTGTCTCCCAGCACCACGGCTTCGGCGATCAGCGGATTGTGTTTCAGCGAACTCTCCAGCGGCTGTGGCGCTACGAACTTTCCGCCCGAAGTCTTGATCAAGTCTTTCTTACGATCTGTGACCGACAGAAACCCATCGGCATCAATCTGACCAATGTCTCCGGTCTTGAACCAGCCGTCGCTGAACGCTTCGGCCGTCTCTTTCGGTTTATTCCAATATCCCTGAAACACCGATGGCCCGCGCACCAGAATCTCTCCATCCGGGGCAATCTTCACTTCGACGTTGGCCAGAGGTTTACCGACCGTGCCCAGCCGGTGGTTCTTGGGATTATTGACCGCAATTACTGGAGAAGTTTCCGTCAGACCATAACCTTCATGAATGCGAATGCCAATGTCGGCATACCACTCAGCCAATTCTCGCCCCAGCGGCGCTCCTCCCGAAATAAAGATATGCGCCCGGCCGCCCATTCCGGCCCGTACCTTGGAGTAGATCAACTGATCGGCAACCATCCATGAAACAGTCCGGGGCGTTTTGCCTGCGAGAGTCTCGTCCCGATTGGCCTTACCAACCGCCAGCGCCCAGCGATAGATCGCCTCTTTGGGGAAGCCTGTGGCCTTTTGCCGCACCTGAGCGTAGATCTTTTCGTACATGCGCGGCACACCCAGAAAAATCGTTGGACGAACTTCGCGCAACGCCGGCAGCAAGTGCTCCTGAAAAGAAACGTAAGCCAGCGTGACTCCGTTGTGAAGCATGGCGAAATCCACGTGACGTGCGGTCACATGCGACAGAGGTAGAAACGAAATGCTGATGTCATCCTTGTTGACCCCAAAATCCGTTAGCGAGAAAGCCACATTCGACGCCATGTTGCCGTGGGTGAGCATCGCGCCCTTCGGTGTACCGGTCGTGCCCGAGGTGTAGATGATGGTGGCCAAATCGCCTGGCTGTGCCGATCTTCCCAGCGCATCCAACTTGGCATCGCGTTCGAGTGGACCCTTGCCCATCAACTCTTGCATGGAGACGGCCTTCGATGTCTCCAGAGCGTCCATGATGGCGATGTGCTCCAGGCCAGTCTGTTCGCGAATGCTGTTGACTTTCGCCAGTTGCTTGAAAGAGGAAACAAAGATCGCCCGCGCTCCGGAATCGCGCAGGATGTGAGCGGTTTGTTCCGCGGTCAAAGTCGCGTAAACCGGGACCGTGATGGCTCCAATCAGCAAACTGGCGAAGTCGGCGATGGTCCACTCCGGCCGATTCTCGCTGAGAATTGCGACGCGGTCTCCCTTGGCAATGCCCCACTCGCGCAAAGCTTGCGCGACTCCCACAACTTTCTGATACAGGTCCTGCGAAGAGATGGAGACCCATTGAATGTCGCGGCGGTGCATCATGACCACGCGGTCATTGCGCTCCACCACAGTAAAGAAGATGTCGTTAAGGGTTTCTAGGTTCATGCGCGGGGACGAGGCGCTCTCTCGACCGAATGTACTGGTTTCTCCGATACTTACGCAATGCCTGATGGACCTTTTGAAGGGCCGTGAACCACGAAGGACACGAAGTCTCACGAAGGCTTCCGATTTTCCTCTGTGTACCTCAGTGTCCTCTGTGGTTAAGAAGAGACTCTAGTGTTCTTCTCTGCAGGCTGCGACAATAGCTTAAGAAGGGAGTATCCAAAATGAGACGAGTTGGGGTTAGTGCCGAAGTTGTAATTCTGCTTTTTCTGGCTCTGATAACGCCGATTGTTCGCCCCGCGAACGCGGCAGATCAGCCACCACCACCCAAACTGAAGGTCGGCGATGTTGCGCCCGACTTCAAACTGCAATATTTCACCGGCAGCGATTTGAAAGACGTCAGCCTCAGCGATTACCGCGGCAAAAAAAACGTTGTGGTAGCGTTTTACATCTTCGCTTTCACCGGGGGTTGAACCGCTCAAATGAAGGCGCTCCAGCAGAGTCTGCAAAAGCTGGAAGCCGCCGACACCCAGGTCCTGGGTGTGAGCATGGATAGCCCCTTCGCCAACAAAGCCTTCGCCGATCAAATTGGAGTGACCTTCCCCCTGCTAAGTGATTGGGGCGGCGAAACCACCCACCAGTACGGCATCTACCTGGACAAATACAAAGCCGCCCGCCGGGTGAACTTCCTCATCGGCAAAGACGGAAAAATCCTGGAAGAGCAAATCGACAAAGACGCTATCGATCCCACCAAGATCGTCGACGCCTGCCAGCGCCCTAAATTAAAAAACTGAAACGAGATCAAACCGCGCGATCAGTTGATCGCGCGGTTTGACGCTGTGGAATGCGGTTGTTATGATGAATGCGCGGGGTGGAGCAGTCTGGTAGCTCGTTGGGCTCATAACCCAAAGGTCGGTGGTTCAAATCCACCCCCCGCAACCATCCTTATCAATTACATACGGGCGTTCGCCAGAGAACGCCCGTTGCATTTCCCCAAGGATTTCCCCAAACGGCTCTGATCGGGGCTCGCTGCGACACCCATCGCAACCAGATCGGCTGATGTCGCATCAAATAATTAACGCACGCGGTAGGCCAGTGAGTCCTCAAACTTACTGGGCAAAAGTGACGGCGTCGCCTGGGGGCATTCAGTCCTTCCAGGATTCGACATCCCTGCGAAGTGCGAAATTTAGCTCAATCTGCACGCCGAGAGGCTGTGCGGAGGGGGCACGATTTCGAGTTCACAGGATGTCGAATACAGAAGCCAATAGTTTCATATCCCCACTCCAGACCGAAGCCCAAGCAGCAACCTTGCTGCGTCACTCGCTTTCCACATTGCGGCGATGGCGACGAGAGGGCTCGGGACCAACATTCCTCCGTTTCGGTAGGATCATCCTCTACCAATTAGAAGACCTCAAGAACTTCATCGAGACGCACCGCAGCAGACAGGAGGTGTCCTAATGGCACACCTCGCTGGTCTGTATCGCCGTCGCCAATACTTTTACTTCAAATACAAGGACGACAACGGGAAATGGATCGAACGCGCTACACGAACGAACGACCGTAAGAAAGCACTCTCGATCAAGAGTGAATTCTTGCGCGAGTTGGAGGCGGGCCAGCTTCCCAACGACCGTTCCCGATGGACTCTCGGTACAGCCTCTGAAGCATGGCTCGTGGATAGAAAGCTACGTGTCGCGCGCAGCAGCTACCATTCGGAAACAACCATCGTTCGGGCTCTAAAACGCCACTTCGGTACCGACGCCAAATTGGCGAAGCTGGCAAATATCCGCTCTATCAATCAATATCAAACCGCTCGGCTGAATGAAGGGTTGAGCCCGAAGACTGTCAATAATGAAGTTTTAGTCCTCGGGTCGATCTTGCGCGATGCCAGCCTTTGGCATCGTGTCTCGGGGCAATACAAGCCTCTGCGGTTCCGAAAGAGCGACATCGGACAGGCGCTGGACGGTGAGGAGCGAGTCCGCTTGCTACAGGTTGCAGGTCTGGCCAGTCCCACTGCTGTAGCCCCGTATGCGGCAGTGCTTGCTTTTGCCACGGGTATGCGGAGCCGAGAGATACAACAACTCCAAATCGGCTCAATCCACCTCGACGAGAACAAACCCTTTCTATACGTGCGTCGTTGTACCACCAAAACGAACGCTGGGGCACGTTATGTTGCTCTGGACACAATGGCTTGTTGGGCGTTGAGCCGCCTGATGGCTCGGGCTACATTGCTCGGAGCGACAGACGCTAAGCATTACTTGCTCCCGACGTTGCTGGATCGTCACACGAAGCAAGGAGATCCGCTACGGGGAAAATCTGGTTACGATCCCTTTCACGCCCAGTCATCTTGGGACGCAGAATGGAACCGCCTGCGGAAAGCTTCCAGAATTGAGCATAGGCGATTCCATGATCTGCGACACACCTACATCTCACGAGCTGCTGAGGCTGGAGTACCACTTCTGGTCATTCAGGCACAGGTCGGTCATATTTCCGCCCAAATGACTCAGCACTACACACACATCTCTACGACAGCAAATCATGACGCGGCAACTCTTATTGAACAAAAGAGTCCTAGTCTCCTTCTGCACTTGGCAGACTCCGACACTTCCACTAGCCAAGGAGGCACAAGATGAGGACGCAACGGAAACGATTCACGCGGCACGCCACGGCAAAGCGGAAGCAGGCCATATATAGATCCAAAGATCCTGTGAAAGCGCCGCTACGACTGCCCCAGGCTGACCGAAGCACAACTAAAAATCCTGATTGCGAGGTTAAGAGTATGAACACACCGAAGAAACATAAGGCACAAATGCATAACAAACATGCTGAAGATTTGGCGCAGCGCATCCTTGAGCAGTTAGAAAGCGCATGGTGCGTCAAGCTGAAAGAACTGAAAGACGAAATAGAAGAACTGCTCGTCCACTTCAGAAACCTGAAGGGAAAACAAGCGATAGCAGGGTGCAAGACCTGGGCGCAGTTCTGTGAAAGGAAGCTGCACAGGACAGATCGCGCAGTTCGGAAAATGTTGAGACCACCACAGGCGAAAGCACAGCAAAGGCCAGCGGAACAAAGTTCCGCCAGCCCAAATGCAGGTGGACCATCCGAAGCTAGTGACGAAAGTGGTGAAAAGGAGGAAACAGAAGGTAGGCAGCGAAAGACAGCGAAAAAAACCCCGCCTCTCAGTAAGCCCGAAGAAGACAGGATCGCCAAGGATCAGGCGATATCCAAAACTATCGGCTATCTTAACCGCTTCGATGGCAAGGAGTTTCGGACAAAGTTCGTGGACTTCTGGCACGAACTGCGAAATGAGATGTGGGATAAGCTCGCGCCCGCTGGAGCGAAGAAACCGCCAGCGATGGCGACCGAGCGGAAAGCGGAGGTTGCAAGCTAATGGCTGAGAACTCTGGTATTTCATGGACGCACAATACGCAAAACTTCTGGGTGGGCTGCGATAAGGTAGCTCCCGAATGTGCCAAGTGCTACATCGGCAGGATTCTCCCAAAACAAGGTCGGGAACCGTGGGGCGAGGTGCACCGAACTCAAACATGGGCGGAGCCATGGAAATGGGAACGGGAAGGCGTTCGCCTCGGTACAGCAAAGCGTGTCTTTACCTGCTCCCTGTCAGATTTCTTCCATGTCAAAGCTGACCCATGGCGCAGGGAAGCGTGGGCGATCATCAAGCGTACGCCTCACTTGGTCTGGCTTGTGCTGACCAAGAGACCTGAACTCATTGAGGCGCGGCTCCCTCGGGACTGGGGCAACGGCTATCCCAACGTGTGGCTCGGTGTCTCTACTGGGTGCCGAAAGACTCTGAACAAGATGGATATACTGCGGCGCATACCCACCACTGTGCGGTGGGTCAGTGCGGAGCCATTGCTTGAGGACATTTCCGCAGACATCAACCTCGAAGGATTCGGCTGGGTTGTCGTCGGCGGAGAAAGCGGCAGTGGACAGGAATATCTGTGGGATCCAGACGCCGATTGGAAAGCCGAACTGAAACATGAAGACGGACGCCGCACCATGCGCTATCTGTGGGGAGCTAATCTGCGGGATAAAGTCAAGGCCGCAGGTTTGGCGTTCATGTTTAAGCAAGTGACCGCGTCCAGGAGTGGGTTCGGTCATAACGCTTTGGACGGTGTGGACTGGCACGAGTTCCCGCCCGCCCCTAACGGCTTGGAGTGGGCACAACGGGAAGCGATACTAGACAAGAACAAGCTGACCGACGAAGAGATAAATGCGTTCACGTGGATTCCTGGACAGGATGAAAGCGTTTCAGTGGCGGAGTTGGTCACTCACTTGGAGAAAAACCTATGATCATCGGGGAAGAGTTCACGATAGGAGCTGTAGCGGCTAAAGACTTGTTGAACATCTTTCTGACCGTCCCTAGAGGGGCTAAGGTCCTGCGTCTTGACCGCGACGGAGCGGCTGCATTAGTTGGCGTGAGCTTCTTTTTCAAGCCGCTACCGCTTCCATTACCCGAGCCTTACCTTATCCACCGCAAACGCTTCCCACACTTCAAGAAAGCGCTTGGATTTATGAAAGGTGATGCCCCTGTGTTCATTCGCACGAATCACGGTGAAGTCGTTTTCACCTTTCATCAGGACAACTGGAAGCTCACGGTCAAGGGAAGTCTGGGCGATAACGAGGTAGCCGCTTACACGTATAAACCTTCTGTTGCAGTCTGCTGCCCAGGCGTTGAGCCGTTCAGTGTCAGAGACTGCTTTACAAGAACACGCGGCTCGGAGGGACGGAAGTATTCAGACCTGATACGTGAGCTGAAACACCATAAGAACGCGGGACGCCTGCCCAACCTCGGGCGGATAAAGATAGTGAGGGGCCAGCACGAAACCACGTTCACCAGTCCAAGCGGGAAGCTGCTGTTTGCCTCAAGTTGGAGAAGTAAGACGAAGGTCCACTACTCGCCTGAGGTTATTAACGAATGGCTCATTCTGTCACGCGCGCGTGTGAGGCTGGCTGCCGTGAACACGCCGCAACCGAAATCTAAAGGCGGCAAGTAAATGCCAACAGCAGTAGAAGCGAATCAGGAGCCAACGCGGACCGCAAACCCACTCACGAGTCAAAAGTCTGGCCGTCGCGGAAGGACATGACTGCCGATGACACTGTCCCCCATGCCGAACCTCACCCAAGGTGACCTCATTCGGCATTTTCGGGACATTGCTCGGGACACCAATAAGCATTTCTCAAACTCCTCATGTGCGGGCCACATGCCTATACTAAGAAGTTGGTAGATGGGCGATAAACTCAGTCGCAGAAAGAGGCTCAAATGTCATCTACCAACAACACCCCCTGTCAGCAATCCACACAATCACACATCGACACGTGTTCGGCTCATGCAAATCCAACATGGAAGGAAGCAGCCCTCGCAGCAACAATGCGTATTGCGAGCCGATGTGAACGGTTCACCTCCTACGATGTTCTACGGGAGGTCGAGAAGTCAGGAGTGACAACTCACGACCTGAGGGCAATCGGCGGCATAATGCAGCAAGCGAGAGACCTGGGTCTGATCGCTAGCGTTGGTCTTGTTCGCAGAAACGATGAACATTCCAGAGGAGCTACTACCCTTTGGGCATCAAATATCTGCCGTCACTCCATCCAGACAACAGCCCCCGAGTCGCAATAGGCGTCATCGGCAGCAGCACGGTAACTGGTACGCCGCTTAAACACGCAAGGTATCAGATCGCAGTTGGCAGAAGGAACACGGAAGCCAGTCAGGTGATGCAAGCAAAACGGCTCCAGCGAACAGCGAAGAGCGACCTGGCCCACGGTAGGGATTACCGATTGAAGCAGCCCTACAGTGACCCCTCAAGGGAGAAAGTAACCGTCAGCACACAAAGCCAACTGAAGTCTTCTTGGGAAGAAGGCAGGCACCTGGGCAGTGATTGGAAGCACCTGGCTGCTAGAGGGAGTGAGATTCCCCGCCCAAGTCGTAAAGTGAAGAGGAGCCCCAATCGGTGATGTACATGGGCTACCTGGTAAACGCCAAGGCGTGCTGAGCGTGGCTCTCAACGGATACCTCAACGGACACCTCGTTATGCGTTCCTGATTGAGCTGTTGATAATCGTAGGTTTACTACGAGGGATTCAACAGCTATACGTGTGCCTATACGTTTCCTGTTGTCGTCCTGAATGACCAGATCCAACCGCAATCAACGAAGGAGAGAACATGGATATTTCAAGCGATGGAATACGTAAGGGAAGCATTATCGACAATGTAGAGAGACTTCGCGAAGCGATTGAGCAGTACTTTCGATGGAGACGAAATCACTACCAACGAACGCTTTTGCCGCACGAGATTGAGGAGCACAACCTGAACACTGACAATCTCGCAAGAGAGCTTCGGGAGCTGAAACAGAGTGTTGACTTGTTAGTAATGCAGGCAAACGCCGATACCGCCGAGCAAGTTAAGCATTGTTAAGGCCGACATTTATAGTGAAAGGAAAGGGCAGTTTCGGCCGCCCACCTCTCTCTAGCGAGTAATGACACACCTGCTGATTATGCAGGTGGTCGTGCACTCGTGAGCCTCGATTTTCCTCTCGCAACAACGAGTTCCTTTACGACACATCGTTCGGCTGCCGAATGGACGAAGCCTTTACCGACTCCCCAATATCAACAACGCATAAAGCCAAGAATCACGAAACGAACTATCATAGGAGCGAACCATGACGAACAAGACATACGAACTCTGGCTGAAAGACGTGCAAGCAGCATTGAACTCAATCAACATGCCATTTGACGACTGGCAGCACATGTGGCGGTTCGATTTTGAAAACGAGTTCAACGCTGGCGTCAAGGCCGACGACGCCGCAATGAAGGCGAACCGCTACTGGTGGCAGGAGCAGAACAAATCTCTGAAGCGAGACTGCCGAGAGAGCGAAGAATGCTGGCTCCCACGGGGGCATCAGGGACCTTGCCAGCCTGTATCCAAACCGACTTACGAGTGTGGGGATTACGTCAAAGTCGAATTTCCAGACGAGGCAACTGGTATCGGCGAATGGATGTGGGTTCGCGTGCATCACTGCGACGAAGAGAAGAAACTGGTGTTCGGAACGCTCGACAATGAGCCAGTCAATGATTACAACGGCACCGTTGAACTCGGCTCGGAACTGGCTGTCAGCTACGACAACATCCGTGAGCACAAGAAGGCTTCGGACTCCCGGTCAAACTGAGAAACCATCTTCCCCTGTTTCTCACACTTCACGCCGATCTACGGTTGAGCGGAAATCGAAACAGTTTGGCTCTTGATCCAAGAATCGAGATACCTATTAAACGCATGTGCGAGTGAGGTTACCCAATCGTCGAAGTCCTTGCCGTCCTCAAATGCGTTCATGAGACGTTTATCAAAGTAGTCTGCTTGGTAGTGGTAAACACCATTGCGGAATCGCGTCAGTACTTCCAGATGTGGAGATTTCAGAAGAGCATCTATTTCTGGATCAGATAATTTCAATTCCTGCCATCCCTCGCAAACCACATAGAGTCCGGCGTACCAGTAGCTCAAGTACATGAAGGCTTCGTTGGCTGCTTCATTCTCGAAGAAACTGGGTGTGGGTGAGACTCGCTGCCCGGTTTTTTCATAATGATCTTGCATGACGAGAGCCCACAGGAAATAACGGTGTAGACTAAAAACCTTGAAGGTCGCTGGAACAGGTGTGCTCATATCTCTTCCAGAAATCGGTTTATCCGCCGCATCTGTGCAGCGATGGAGCGAGTCTGGCATTCCCAGATCACTAACGTCTTCCAACCAGCTTTCTTAAGCTCGGCTCGGCGTAACACGTCCCGTGCTACGTTCTTATTTAGCTTGTCCAACCAGTAGTCAGGGTTGCTTTTCGGCAGTCTCGCGATCTTGCATCCGGGACGTGTGTGGTTGTGCCAGAAGCAACCGTGAACGAAGATGACCTTCCGCTGTTTGGCGAACACCAAGTCCGGTTTGCCTGGAAGTTTGGCCCCGTGCAATCGGTAACGGTAGCCCATTGCGAACAGTGCTCTGCGGACGATGAGTTCCGGCTCGGTGTCTTTCCCACGTATCCGCCGCATGTTCTCGCTGCGGCGTTCTGGGCTTATGGTGTCCATCGACTTCTCACTGCAAGGCTGGGAGGCATGCCTCCATAAAGCAGTCAAGGAACTCGTCGTTCACGCCCGAAATTCTTCGCCTCTGACAAAGCGAGTACAACTCATCGACCGCTGAGTAAGGAAAGAATCGTGCTTTCAAACCTCGGAACTGCGGTTTATTGCATTCTTGCATCACCTTGTCCCGATCTTCGTCCGCTGCGGCTATGACCCAGCGGGTCGGGAATGGTGGAAGATGATCCTTGAAGTTCTGCATCCTCGTCAGGCCGCTCGTCACGCCTGTCGTATGCTCAATCTCAATGACCGCTGGCATGAACCTCGCATTGCGAAACCACACCACATCAATCAACAGGGCTGCCTTGATCGCAGCGTTATGTGCCGACAAGAGTTCCATGTCTTGCAGCCTGACAACGATTCCGTCCAAATCTCCCAGCTTCTTACCCTTATACATGATCCCCTTGTCGTTCTGTGCGACCCACGTCTTGAATCCTAGCTGCTTGCCGATCTCGACGAGGGCAATCTGAATCTGGGCGTGACGCCGCTGCACTTCTGGCGGAACAGCGGCTTCGGCGGGCAATGCATCCGCTGGCAAAATCAGAGCCTCATAAACCGCATCTTGTGATGGAATCTCTGAGATAACCATGTCTTTGACATCACGTTTGACCATGATGCCAGGTTGGTGTGGTTCGTTCGGGAGCCACATCAAATGCTTGTGGCCCCTCTTGATAGCGGTGGAAGATTCCCCGAACTCAATACGCCCCGGATAACAATATTGGAATTGTGGAGTGTGAGCCATCAACGCTTCAAGGGCCGAACGTGTGTTGTAACTTGCCCCGAGAATCCGGTCGATGTTGATGGGCACGTCAGGACTAACGGCATGTGCGACCCGCCGGATCATCGCAGCCGAAATCGTTTCGTCTTCTGCCGCCGCTGGAGTCCCACCTTTTGATGGGTTGTACCGCTTGATCGTGATTGGGCCTTCAGGCGGAGCAGCGTTGACTATCTCAATCTTAGTGCGGGTTTTCGGCGAGATGTAGTTGTATGCCCTGTTCTTGGGCAAATTTGCTATCGCCTGAAGAATGTCGGATGCCGTCAGTCTGGTCATGCTCACCTTGCAGGAAAGATTGAATTGTACGTGCCAATCCCTTCGCCGCCAAGTAGGGCACACCATTGCCGACGGTCTTGAACATGCTTGAAAGACTCATATCGGGCGGCAACTGAAAGCCTTCTGGCAGGCTTTGCACCGCCAGGGCTTCAGCGACCGAAATACGTCTCGCACGGTAGGGATGAAGGTGAACCTCGTTATTGCCGTAGCAAGCAGTTGGCGAATAACGCCAGCGATGCAGACGCTTGAATGATTTCCTGCTGTCATCGCCTTCCGCAACCGACTCGAATCGTGCAAGGCCTGCTCGTGGTTTGAAGCAGTGCTCTCTGTTCGGATGATCTTCAACGCCGTTCATCCTAAACCAATATTCAACTGTCAATTCTGCTGGCACTCCAGTCGGCATCGGGATGTTGCTGTCTACCGAGAAGGGCTGCAATGTCGGCCACGGCTTCGAGAAGACTTCGTTCGCACGGTACTTCGCGAATCTCGACCACGGGAAGAACCCGTTCGACATGGCGTCAAAGGAATGCCCGTTGCGTTCAGATACAGTGTCACGGAATCCGACCAGGATGATGCGTTCCCGGTCTTGCGGAACTCCGAACTCAACAGCGTTGATGAGTTTGTCCGAAGTCTTGTAGCCTGCGTCCCCGAGGTCACTCTTCAATTCCTCATAGAACCTGCGGTGCCGTTTCGTTAGCCACAACCCTTTGACGTTCTCAAACAGGAAGAAGTCGGGCTTCTGCTCACAAATGAGATGTGAATAGGTCTGGGATAACTTGCCATTCTCACCATGCCTACCACGATTCTTTCCACCGACGGAGAAGTCTGGGCACGGAGGCCCGCCGATGAACCCTATCAACGAACCGTCACGCCTGCTCTCTTTGACTAACCCTTTCAGCTTCTTCGCAAGGGTGACGTTCTCGGCGAAATCAGTGATTGATCCGCCGTAGTACCCGTGCTCTGGCCCATCGAGTTTGAGGGCTTGACGTGAAAATTTGTAGGCATCCAAGAAGGCTGGGAGATATTCATTGACGAAAGAAATGGAGAACCCCGCCGTCTCAAAGCCCAAGTCGAGAAAACCTGTGCCTGAGAAGAAAGAAAAAAGTTTGACCTTCATGCCTTTGCCGGACGCACTAGTGTGAAACTCTTCTACACGTCGCTCATGCCAACCGCAACTGTGAATCGTTTGCAAAACAGGTCCTCCACTGTGGAAAGATCTTCCAATATCGCAGTATCACACAGAAACACATGGAGAATAAATAGCGAAAGAGGTACACTTCAGGACGTGGATGAGGGCCGCAAACGTGTGCTCGGAATCATGGCGGCAATTTTAGCCGCTCGGAAACTCGCCCAGTACGATGGCGGACGCCGAGTGCCTGCGACCGTTGCTGCCATCTCCGATGCCCTTCGCTGGGCTGAGGAGATCATGCGGTCGATTGATGATCGTTGGCCGTCGAGGTCAGCATGAAGCGGGCTTATCACTTTGTCCCCGCTGAATTTGCTCTACAAGACCTACGAAATCGACGGCTCAAGATCGCACGATTTGACGAACTCAACGATCCGTTTGAACTCTGGGCTATCGCTCAACCCGATCAGCGGCTTCGTCAGGCTCTCAGAAGAACAAAAGAAAACATGACCCGGCTGTACGGTCTCATGTGCTTTAGTCTTTCTTGGCACAACCCACTGCTCTGGAGTCACTACGCAGATCGGCATCGTGGCCTCGCCCTCGGCTTTGATGTGGCTGATGAGATATTGAAATCAGTTTCGTATGTCGAGCAACGGCCCACTTTGACGAAGATAGACCCCACAGTCGCCCAATGGTTGCTGTTCACGAAATTCGTTGACTGGCAGTACGAACAGGAGGCGAGAATCTTCACTACGCTGCAAGAACGAGACTCTTCGGGGCTGTACTTCGGGAAGTTTAACGAACAGCTTGCGTTGCGTGAAGTGATTGTCGGCCCGCTGTGCAAAGTGACAAAGAAGGAACTGCAGAACGCACTAAGCCGCGATGACGCCGTGACATTGACGAAGAGCCGCCTTGCGTTCAACACCTTTGAGGTCGTGCGTGACAAGCGTGGCTTCAAATAGATCAGGAAGTTGCCCTTCAACGGGATAGTCGGTCAACTCCCGCTCGGCCCACGTTCTCAGCAGCGGGACTTCTCCCGACGACGGCAAGCGGACAGATTGCGATCTGGCGGCTGTTGCTAGGACAACAATCTGACGACCTTTTCCAACCGGCTCTTGCGGAAGTATTTGATTCTATCGAGTGAAAACTTCTTGCCCTTGCCCTGCTGATTGTAGAAAGGAATCTCGCCGTACGTCGCTTTGAAGGTCGCAAGCAGGTCTCGCTCTAATATCTCCCATATTCGCACGCTTTGAATACCCCGGAATGTCAGCGGGTGAACGTCGATGCGTCGAACGCCGGGAAGCACTCCGAAAGTCCGCATAGCTTTCATTGCCGCAGACCCAGCAGGACGCCGGGTTCCTCTCTTAGTTTCACCGATGTACACAACGCGAGAGTGACCTGCGTCATATCGAATCGGTTTATCAGCCCGAAGAACGTAGACCATATGGGGCTTCCAGTATCGAGTGTTAAACACTGTCATCGCTGGGTTGGCTGGGTCGAAGCGTATTCGAGTTTTGCGTCGGATTGTCGGGCTGCCGGAGGTATTCATGGGCAAACAGTTTAAGCCTAATAATGATGCGAGGGAAGACGCTAAAGCCCTCCTGTTTTAAACCCCGCACGACTCGGAAATCTTCCCGCCAAGATAGATCCACCAGGTCACCACTTTGAGACCGTCCGCTTAGCCTTCCAGTCTAACGACCGATTAAAGGCTGCGAATCGACCCGCCTTCAACATTCGGGAGAATGTTTGTGCCGAGAGCGTGTAAAGCCCCTCATTTCGACCTGTCGGTTCGTAAACCTGGTACTTGTGGTGCAGCCTCGAAGACATTGGCAGTGTTTACAGAAGGGGGCAAAGTAGTATCCTCCCGTGGTGCTCAAATCGAGCAAATACCTTCCCAACTGACTTAAGCAGCTTTCCTTCGTCTCGCCTTCCACGTCGCCCGTTGAGCAGCAACAATCCTCCTCCGAGCGGCAGCCGACATTGTGGGACCCTTGTGAGCTGAAGGCTTGGAGTTCAAGCTGAGAACACAACGGGATAAAGGTGCACGCCGCCCAACATCTTAAGCTTTCAGGGATCGAGAAGCCGAAATCCTTACTTCGGGAGAACGTCGATTGCGTCCGCCCCTGCTCCCCTTGCGGAAAACACTGGCGAAAATGTCACTTCCTGACCCACTCTCAATATTAGTTTGCCAAACCTAGAAGCTGGGCAAAAGAAACGCGGGTAGTCTTTGTTCTCGACAAAACAATATCCCGGTCTTACCGCTGCTACTCTTCCCCGCAAACGGAGGGCTTTGACCTTATCAGGCCCCCTGGGTCGAAAGTACACATTGTTCGACTCGATGTTAGAAAAGTTTCGTTTTCCCGACTCCGCGAACGTGTCCTGCGCCTCACTAAATTGGGTGTTCATAAAAAGCATTCCACCAAGCACCGCGATGTAGCGCGGATCACGAAAACCGTAGAGGCTTCCGATCCGAATGCCGCTAATGGCCGTACTGTATGTTTCGCCAGTGCCGAGCAGAGCGAGTGCATAAACAATGCAGGCACGGTACTCATCAGGATCAGAAATCACTACAGGCTTGATAACATCTATGGCCTTCTGCGGTTCTTTCTTGTACAGATAGGCGCGACCAAGAACATAGCGAGCAATGTTGCCCTGTTTGTCCGCACGAACGGCCCGCTCCAACTCTTGTATACGTTTGGGGTCATTGCCAAGAAACTCCTGTACTTGGGCAGAAACAAGCAACAAAGATTCACGATTCTGGCTGGCGCGTAACCCTTCGCTAATGGTTTGTTCACATTTAGATAGGTACTCCGCCGAATCCTCCGCCTCGCGCCTTGCCCAGTCCAGGTACAGCATCGCCAAACCTGAATACGCCCAGTCATCTTTGCTGTACATCGACAAGCATTGTCGAAAGGCCTTTTCCGCCTGAAACAGTCTTTTTCGCGCTACTTCGATGCTATCCGTGGTACGGGCAAGCTGAGCTAAGATCACCCCCTTTGTGTGATAAAGGACGCGCAAGTCCTTAGTGACTTCAATTGCGCTATCAATCTGGCCAAGGGCCAATTCTGGCCTTCCTTCGTGCAGCAGCATACGAGCATAGTGTTGCTTGACATAGGGGCTCTGAGGGTCCTTCTTGGATGCCGCTTCAAAAAATCTGGTCTTGGCATCGAAAGTTCGCAAGCTTTCCACGACTCGATCAGATCGCACAAATTGTTCAAATGCACTTTGATCAGCTCCGTAGTTCAGATTAAGCGCCTCGATGGACTGTTGTAAAAGGTTTTCCTTTTCATTGGTGTCACCGCAACGTTCCCACACGGTTGCGGCAATAGCTCTGTGCCTCGCCCTCGCGCCGTACCGACCTGATGTCGAATCAATCAAATCGTAGATAACTACTCCTTCGGTCTGGCTCCTTGTCGCGTCATACATTTTGGCTACATCACACCCCAGCAGGCTAGCCAATAGAACGTCCCGCACATACGCACCATGCGTATAAAACCCGCATACAGTGAGATACAGGCGTCTAGACAAATCATTTCCGATACCCTTAAATTCGTCGATCAGAATTGCATCGAAATTATTGTCTTCCGTTGCTTCTCGAAGCGTGACCAGCAACTCCTTGCCGTGTTTGCTCTTCACTACGCCGAACTGTACGTCAAGGCTGAGAGTTGCGAGTTTGTTAAGTTCCCCATTTTGCTTCAGCGTGTCCAATAACCGCATTATTTCAGCATCGCTCAGACTTTCGAGTTCGTACTCCTTGGGAAAATAACGGCCACGCGATTGCCTCCATTCATTTTTCCTTTCTCCCATCACAAGCAACGCAGGGCTCTTTAGCCTTCTTAGTCGATCAGAAATATTGTGAAGATCACTGGAGTGGTCTGCTGCGTTGTCAACAAACAAGAACTTCTTCGTGCCGCCAAAGAGAGAGGCAGCAAATTCGAGGTCTCCTTCGATCAACGGTGCGCCAGATTTGTGATAAAAGATGTGGCCTGCACGGTCTGATACCAATTGAGTAGCAAGAATGGTTAATAGTGTCGTTGTTCCATATCCTGCCGGTCCGATGACGATCAACGAGTCACTGAAACTACTTGTGCTTGTATAAAAATCCAGAAGCGTGTCGTAGACCTCTTCTTGAATATCGCGCTCGAACGGTATCTTCTTAGCCGCCAACGACCAATTTGGCCGATCCCCTCTGAAGAAGATCTTTGTGTTTGGCTGCTCATTAAAATCGGCAGAATTCACGTATTTCCAAGACGCAAGAAGCCTCAGCATGGCTGTAGGGTTATTCTCGTACTCGGCAGCGAGAGAGGCAGGGATCTCGTATTGTGCTTTTCCGAGCAGGTCTATTGCATAAGCTGACTTATCCAGCGCGACGGATGCGGCACTGACGAAGTCCGCAAATCGAGCATTTATGGTTTCCACACCCTTGCGGGTCAAAATCTCGGCATTCAAAGCTTGCGTATCAGGCGCGACCCTGTAGGAAGGGAGGAGTGGTGATGGGTAGAATTCCTCTCGCATTTCTTCCAAAACCAACTTCCAGTTGGGATCACGATTCGAGTAACCAACGTACAGGATCGTTGAGGTTGCGAACTCCTTCTTGAGCAGTTCGAATAGCATCCGTCGGGGATCTCGGAACGTCACATAGTCACTTTGGGTAATGACTATGAATGGTTTCTCAATCCCGGAGAAGCGACCATGCAAGTGGTAAACGGGGACGTCAAAACGGGTGTCTATGGGGAATAGTTCAGGGGTGATACCAAAGGGAACGGGCTTCAGCGGCGGATTTGGGTTTAGGTTGTAAGCGGTTTCAATGACGTTGTCGTAATTCGTTGTAAAAATTGCTTTCCAGCGAATCCTCGTTAGCCATTGAAAAGCTTCATCGGGCCGAAGATCACCGACCTGCGATTTGATAAAGGTCTCAAGCTCAGGCCTTCCTATCCTGAGTTCAACAATTTCAGCCACTTCCGCCAGGTCATAATCGCCGCCGGTATCAATCTTGAAATTGTCGGCCATCCGGCGAGCCAATTCCCGCCCATCAGGTGCGGGTTTACCTTCCTTGTCCAAAACGTGTTCGCCAAGACCAGCCCCCACAAACAAGACACAGTTGCCTGACTCTAGGGCGGTTCTCAATCCGAGCGGAACGATCACGCTGTCGTTGGCCGGAATGGATGGGGATGTCGCCATGCTATCCCTTCAAACGGAGGATGATAGCAGAATCATGGAAGTCAGCACGGGAGTCACCGCGTCCAACTGAACCGAGGTCCATTGGGAAATCGTCGAAAACTTGCGTTGTGCGTCACCTCCGACTCCTCTATTCCCCTATAGCGCACAAGCGCCGGTGCGGCAAGAATGTGCTGACGGTCCTACTAACTCCTTTCGTTGTTTTCAACCTCCGCACGAAGCAAAACTGCTCTTCGGATAGCAAACCCAGGTGATGTGAATGAGGTCTTGATCCCTTTGTTGGGTTCGAGCCCAGGGGGGTCTTTTTCTGTACCCTCACACGCCTAAATCCAAAACAAGGAGCTAACCAATGTCAACGACTACTCAATCCACCAGAACTCCAGTCTCAAAAGAGACTGGACTTCTCAACCGCAAGTGGAGGTCGATTCTCTTCTTCATCGAGAAACGTGCTTTCGAATCGAAGCTCGAAGGCATTCTCAGAGCAGCCGCTGGACACGAAGGAAACTCGTTGCCAGCAGGCGATCAACAGTATCACCTGCTCAGTTCTGAAGCAGGCTCGCTTTGCACGGAGTTCGCTAACCGTTGGGGTCTTGATATCGAGCTTCTGAAAGCTCGGATTGCTGGTCTCACAAAGTTGGAACGACTGTCAGTTCCACCGCCGACGAAGAACTATGCCGGGCTCGCCTGCCTCGGCATGTTCGCCATACCAGTGCTCTGCTTCCTCGTGGGAGCAGTGGCTGGCTTCGTCAGCCTCGGGTTCCACCTCGTCGGGGGTCGATAACCATGATGGTCATCGCTCTCATTGCAGCCGCAGAAGCAATGCTGTTCTCGGTGTCTGGAGTCAAACGGAACCGGACACGAAGGCAGCAGGTGCTGATGGGCAACAGTCTGGACTCGGTCCGTACGCTACCGCTCGTCGATACATACCTCAAGCAGAAGACAGCGGGTGCAAGCAGAGGCCAGGTCTTCATTGCTTCCAAACTGGCAGAGGTCTGCCGTCGAGCTGTCCATACACGGTCGTTCGAATATGTGCTTTTGCAAATGATTCGGACGGCAACCCTTAAGAGTCGCAGCAAGTTTCTCAACCTACAAAGGAGGATCACTTCATGACTTTAACTCCGAGCTCGAAGGGTTCGTTTATTGCGGGATTCGGTCTCTGGTGCCTCATCTGGGCGGCACTGTTCAAAGCCGACGAGATCGCAGAGGCAGGCGGATTACAGCGTTGGGTCAGTTCCGAGCGATGTCTTCGCTGGATTCGTCAACACAAGAGTACGTCGCTGATCTCGACAGAGATCCTCAACTACTCACACACTGGATTAGATCCGTTGGGGGTGACCTTCGCCCTTGGCGGAACACTGGTCAATCTGCTGGTCATCTTCGTATTCCTGCCCCTTCGAGCGTTTCTCAAACCCAGGTCGTAACAATCACGCACCACGAACCGAAGGGCGGCTACCAAGCCGCCCTTTTTCATTTCTGCCCGAGGTGCTCCCACTAGTTCTATGACCGTCGCTGTTCACGGACACACGACCGTAAACCTCGCGACAGCAACAGCAGCATTCACCCGCTTCACATTTCACAACTCAACTGAAAAGGAGATCACAATGCCAAGCGTATATGAAGTCATCACTGCACGAATCATCGAACAACTCGAATCTGGCACGGCTCCGTGGCAGAAGCCCTGGAAGGTCAGTGGGACGAACGGGCTTCCACGAAACCTGGTCACAGATCGCCCCTATCGTGGCATCAACAATTGGATGCTGCTGAGCAGTGGATTCGGTTCCCCATATTGGCTGACCTTCAGACAAGCTGGAGAACTCAAGGGACACGTTCGCAAGGGCGAAAAGGGACTTCCAGTTGTCTACTGGAAGTTCGGCACCCGCGAAGTACAGGACGGCGACGAAACGGTGGAGAAGACATCTGTGCTGTGCCGCTTTTACACCGTCTTCAACATCGACCAGTGCGAGGGGATTTCTGCCCCTGAAAAGCTGACGGAGCCAACACTAGAAGTCAAGCCCATCGACGCTTGTGAGCGAATCGTAAACGGCTGGGTTGAAAAGCCAGCGATTCAACATGGTGGAGACCGTGCCAGCTATCACAAGATTACCGACTGTGTTCGTATGCCGAACACAACCGCCTTCGAGAGCATGGAGGAATATTATTCCACGCTCTTTCACGAGCTGACCCATTCAACTGGACACCCAACCCGCCTGAACCGCTCAACATTGATGGACGCCGAATCATTCGGGGACCAAAACTACAGCCGTGAGGAACTGGTTGCGGAAATGGGAGCTGCATTCCTTGCGGGCTACTGCGGGATCGAGAGTCGAACCATCAACAACAGTTCGTCATATCTGGCGAACTGGCTAGATGCACTGAAGAACGACTCTCGCATGGTGCTGGTCGCAGCCAGCCAAGCCCAGAAGGCAGCGGATCTGATTCTCGGTGTTATACCCAGCGACGCTGGGCAACCAACTACTCCCTGACCTATGCCATCTAGAGAGTGGTCATTTCCCCAAGGATTTCCCCAAACTCGGAGGCAATCTAATAGTGAGCACGGGTATCTATCCGTGCTCAGAACTAATCAAAGTGTGAGAAAATCCAGCAACGACGAGCCTTTGCTCAAAGGTGCTGAAGAAGTATGACTAAAGGAGAACACTCGTGAATACACTGAAGCTCGATCTCATAACCCAAAGGTCGGTGGTTCAAATCCACCCCCCGCAACCATCCTAAACTTCCCTGGCTAGCCTTGGTTTTCGCGCAAGTTCTGGCGAAAGGTTTTAGATCTGGTCCTGAGCGTCCCCGGTTTGCTTGTCAGCAGGGAATCGAAGGCCGCGTCTTCGGCTACCGTAGCTTTGGAGCAAGGCCAAGGGCGCATAGGCGAAACAAACCTCCCGGAATTGTTCGAAGGCACGTACCGCGCGATAGGCCATTTGGTTGCCAACCCTTTGTGGTAAACGGGGCAGTGCAACCTCGTCCGCATCCGTCAGAACGGATGGCGGCCATTGGTTGTTATAGCGGCGCTTCCAGAGCTTCACGTAGCCGTCTATTTTCCGCCGAGTTGCCGGGTCGAGGATGACCGCGCGCGGCGTACTAACTATTTCATCTCCGCGCACCAGAGAAAAAAATTCCTCTTCGAAGATGGCGGACCGGTCGGCACCGCGGAGATCAGCCAATTCGTCGCGGTAGGGAATCTCCAGAAAGCGGCAGACTTCACGCATGACTTTCGCGGTATCGCTGGTCAACTCTTCATAAGTTATCTGACAGACAGGTTGTCCGCGGGAGAGAAGAGTATCAACCCCACGCTTGAGAACCTGGTACCCAATCAATCCTCGCAGATAGACTCCGCGCTTTTGGTACGACGGAGCGCCGGCTTGGGCAGCGCGCGCAATAGCATTCGCAGTCGCCGCGGGATCTCGCCATTGAATGATGAATCGCGCTTGAGGAAATAGCTTGGCGAGTGCAGGCAGGGAATCATAGTAGATGGGAGACTTGTCTCCCCAGATCATCGCACCTTTGCGCGCGGCATAGGCCTGGTGAAAGGCGGTAAACGCCGTGGGAAAGTCTGCGACTCCGCGAGGCAGATCGTTCGCGACTATTCCATGCCGGGTTAATGCGCCATAGCGAAGTTCCCAACGCGCTGCCCAATCGCAATAAGCTGCGGGTTTGCGAAACACCGAGCGCAACAGCCAAAGATCGGCCTCAAAAGTCAGTGCGACCTGGGGATGCTTGTTCAGGAGCGCGTAAAGAAGTGAGGAGCCACCACGCCACATGGCCACGATGAACAGTGGCCCCGGAACCATACTCGCACCCGTGGCAGGTTTCGAAGACTCGTGCGCTGTTGGGTCCATGAGGCGACACCCGTCGGATTATATACTCTGCTTCTCAGCGCAGCTTCATCACGCCCGTGGCTGCACCGTGCAACTTCACTTCTACATTGTCTTCTTCTTCCAGCGTGTCGTAGTACTGCTTCAGAACCGCGATCACCTCGGGTTTGGAGAACTCCGCGGGAACTGGCTTGCCTTCGCTCATCAGCTTGCGAAGCAGGGAACCGGAAAGCAGGAGTCTGGCGCCGCCCTGGTAGTTGCCATTGTCGTCTATCACAGCATTGCTCTCGTGGGGACAGGTCTTCATCGAAGCCATGCGCCCACACTCATAGCAGTAGAAGGTCCAGTCCATGCAAAGCGGACGGACGGCCAGCGCCCCCTGCGGAATCTCGTTGAATATCTTCTGCGAGTCAAACGGCCCGTAATAATCGCCTACGCCGGCGTGGTCGCGTCCTACGATCAGGTGCGAACAACCGTAGTTCTGGCGGAAAGTGGCGTGGAGCAAGGCTTCGCGAGGGCCTGCGTAGCGCATCTCCAGCGGGTGGCCACCCTGGATTACGCGTTCCTTGCGGAAGTAATTGGTGACCAGCGCATCGATTGCTTTCACGCGGACATCGGCGGGAATGTCGCCGGGCTTGAGTTTGCCCAGCGACTGATGCACGTAAACTCCGTCGCAGACTTCGATCGCAATCCAAGCCAGATAAGCATGCGAGTTGTGCATCGGGTTACGGAGCTGCAAAACCGCCACTGTGCTCCAGCCGCGCTCGTCAAACAGCTTGCGGGCTTCCGCAGGACGCTGATAAATCCCTTTGAACTCCTCAGGGAAGACTGACTCGGACAGCGCCTGCACCGGCCCGGCCAGATTCACTGGCCCTTGTTGCATGATCTTCTGCACGCCCGGATGCTTCGGGTCGTTGGTGCGGAATACCTGCTTGCACTCATGTTCCTTGTCGATGGTGTACTTCTCGTTCACTTTCATGGTGCCCACAAGCGCGTCGGTCGCTGTGTCCCACAGCGCCACTTCTTCTCCTAGGCGGATGGATCTCGCGAGATCCTCGTCCGCCGAAAGTGTAATCGGGATGGGCCAGAACAGACCGTTCTTGCTGGGCAATTGGTAGTCGTCGCAGCAACTTTTCCAATCGTCCTTGCCCATGAAGCCATCGAGCGGAGTGAACGCGCCGATGCCCATCATGATCAGATCGCCAGTTTCGCGGCTGGTCAGCGGAACTTTCTTCAACCCCTGAGCTTTCTTCGTCTCTTCGCGGTTGGCTTGGCCTTCCAGCAAGAGCGGTTTCAGTTCAGAACTGCCGTGCGGTGGGAGGAGTTTGCTCATATCGGTTCAAAGCCTAAAAGATGCGCATCCTGTGATCCTATACCCGCGGGCGGCACACTCTAATGAAGGGAGCTACGGTGAAATGCGGTCTCATAAATTACCCACGCGATAAAAGCAATTGTACAGAGAAGAACAATCGCGAAAACAATTGCCAACGGCCAGAAAACCCACGACCATGGTTGTCTTTTTCTGATGCGTTGTATGGTGTCGCGCAATGAGAAAGCAGCAGCGATTGAGCCAAACGGAATAAGAGCGAAGGCGGGCAAAAAAGCATCGAGCTCACCCGGTCCCTTGCATCCGTGATGGAGGCAGTAAACGGAAGGCAGCAGAATCGACAAGGCGTAAACGATGGCAATGAAATACGAAATTGCGAAGCTTAGTTTGCGTAGCATCGACCTATCCCAGAATCTTATTCTCGTTGGCGTACAGATAGTCACGTTAGCACAGGGGCAAGCCTGCCCTGAGTGAGGTCGAAGTGGACTGCTGTTATGACGTCGCACGGCTGTAGGGAACGCTGGAGATCGAGTCAAAACAGACGGCACGAAAACGCGAACGAGCCGCGGGAGGACTTTGTCCAGCTGCCTGGTGCCCCGGGTTCGCGTCGGTTTTGACGCTTAACCTGGGGCAGCACATACTGACGCGGCTCCCAGGTTCCCGCCCAAAAACCGGGCTGAAGCTGGGGCAGCGGGCCTCTCTCTCAACTAAGCATGAATTCAGACTTGGATGGGTGGAACAAGTTTCTACCTGCCCAGTACCAGATCAATCCCCGAAAAAAGTAACTCCAACTTGGACCGCGGAAGTTTTCCGACGCGTTCCGTCAGCAGGGATTTGTCGAGAGAAATGATTTGCGACACGTTGGCGACCGAATCTCTTGGCAGTCCAGCTACCCGCGCGGATAAGCTGACGTTGCCCGGAGCGAGAGCCCATTTCAAGTTGCTCGTCAGCGGCACGCAAACCACTGTGGAGATTCGGCTCTGGTTGAGCGCGTCGCCTTGAACAACTGCTACCGGCCTACGGAACCCCGGGCCTGAACCGGTCGGGGCGGGCAAGTCTGCCCACCAGATCTCGCCTTGCGAGATCACCACTCGCTCTGCTCCAGCCGTCTGCGGGAAGCCGCCGCTACGAAGGGATCGTTACTCTCACCGATCTCAGCGAGAGCCTGATCCATCGCCTCCGTGATTTTGTCTGGCGAGCGGCGCGCCACATACTCGCGTAAGGCATCGCTAAACAGCCGGCTCCGCGACTTCCGCGTGCGCCGCGCAAGGCGTTCCGCTACGTCGAAAAGTTCATTGGGAATGGAGACTGCCGTTTTCATACCCAAAGTATAACCGCGCTTGCGGCGGTTGGCAAGACATAAGTGGTCGAGCTGCCTCTACCTTCTGCACTCGTGGCCCTAATCTCAATGCATTCTATCCAATAGATGCACATTCCGTGATGCCAGCACTCGCTTATCGTTTGGCGTATCCCAGTCGATGATTCTGAGTTGAGATGCAACGATCTTGTATTCGAGGCTATAGGCCTTGAATGAAAACGAGTCAAGAAATGCGCAAAACGTCGCGATCTTTTCCCTTTCTTGCTCGATACAGCGCATGGAATAGCCAAATTCAGATTGCATCTGCAAATTGCTGAGCGCAGATTTCCGCGGAAGATGAACATGCTCAATGGAGTAAGGCCAACCCCAGGAATATCGCGATGCCCTCACATAAGGAAATTCAAAATCACCACAATAGGTCTCCAGCAATCGAGGACTGCCTCGCCACAGTTGTTCAATAATTTGGGTCCCTCCAGTGTTAGCCGCGTTGAAGACGATACGGCCCGCAACACTGAAGATTTCAGAATCAATACGAGTACGGCAATACCAGGCTTCGAGGTAAGTCTCACCGCTATGAGCGGTTAGAAACGCAACCAGCTGTTTCAATTGAGAGCTCCGTTCTACCCTGAAGTTAGGAAGCTGACCTTGAAGATCAGCAGGCACTAACTTCACCACGTACAGGCTACGGCGAGCTCGCCGGGAATCGTGACGAATATCGGAGCTGATATCACTGACCAAACGACGAACTTTGCTTTTGGGATAACGCCGAATCTCCGTGGCTAGCTCGTCTGCGGACTGGAAACCAAAATCTACCAGCGCAAGATACTTCCTCCATTTCACTGGCGCTACGGGCACGAGGTCTGACCTGCTCATCCGAGGCGAGATTTCTCCTCCATGTGTGCCGTAACCAACTGCAAAGCGTCCTGGTGATCGCGCATACGCCCTTGTCGAAACGATGACAGGAATTCGCTGCAGTAGAACTCATGCTGCTTTTGTTTCTCGGTGGAATTAGTGCGGGCAAGAGGAGTCATCAAACGTTGAGGGAGCGATTCTAAATAGCGCACGTAATCCATGGTGAAGCCGCTAAGGTCGGGGGTGCGTTCGCGGCATAGAGGGTCGGTGGGATGACAAAGCGCTCTTCCGATCCAAACGCCGTACTGGAGTGTCATTCGTATTCCGGTGAAACCGAGCCGGTCGAGAGTATCGCTATCACGGACACACACTGCCTCCATCGGCAGCGGAGCCGGGAACGCAATCTCTGCCTCGTGGTAGCGAATCGCCGTCAAGAGAAGATCCCGGACACTCGCCAGTTCGGGCATCTCCTCGCATAATGCCGAGGCGATCTGTAGAGATCGCTCGATGTGTCCTTCTCTACCGACATCGGGGCGCATTCCTGCGTCATGGATATAACAGGCGGGGCCCACTACGAGAGGGTTAGCCCCTTCTGCCGCAGCAAGCTGGAGTCCCATCGCATACACACGCATGGCGTGATCGGGACCGTGGCCATGAATTTTATTTGGCTCCCAATAATGGCAGACTGCCTGCCAGACGTGTTGATGGACGGTGTCAACTTCAGCCGCTAGCATAGCTATTCCAATTCGCGTGTCTCAGCGTCTCTACGGTTGAACGAAGATTGTCGCTCAGTATGTGACGGCGCCAATCCCAAAGCGGATCAGGAATTCCGATCTGCCTTGCTATTTCAGACCTGAAGAATAGCCTTTTAAGGTCGACAATTCGATCGGCAACAATGCGTTCGCCAGCGCAACTTTCGAAGTAGATATAGGCTTCATCGCGAGCGGCCCAGCGTGATAGGTCAGAGAGACTCGCAATCGTGGTTGTGTTGAAGTTCAGGAGGGAGTCACGAATGTCGATAGCGGCGGGCACAATGTGCAAGTGCGCATGTGAAACATGATCAGCGACATCGTCGACCGACCTTGTGCCATGCTCAAGAATGACGGATGGACCATAGTTCTCTTTTATGATCATGCGCGTGGCATTCACAATGCTTAGAAACTCTTCCCATGCGCTATCTTCAACCGCCCCATAGCAGAGAATGTGTGCTTTGGGCACAATCATCACATGGCCAGGCACAAGGGGGCTGATATCAGGTATGACGACAAACCGGTTGGTTTCATGCAAAATGCGGGAACCGATATCCGGATCAACAAAGTCGGGCAGCCTGCCAGTCTGGATTTCTCGACAAAATGGGCAATTTACCATTGGAATCGTCGCGGACTGCTGCCGATCAGTTCGAAAAGTAGCGATCCATTGCAAGTTTCAAGCCCTGCAGTGTGCTCAATGACGACCAGTTAGGTCGCGTTCCCAAGCAGCAGCACTGTCCTCATCCATCGGTGCCGTTCCGACTACCTTTCGGTGCAGTGACTGCGAGACGCTTATATTCATTCTTGAACCGTTGAAGAACGTCCCGCAGAGGCGTGTCGCGCCAATCCCACAACTCAGGCTCACCCAACGCTTGACAGGCAATTCGCCTCAGCAGTTGGCTGGGCACATCCTGTGATAGTTCGACAGCGTGACTGCGGAGCCCTTCTCTTTGGTAATACAGATAGGAAATCTGTGTGTCATTGAAGCGTCGCACCTCGCTGATGGACCCTAATTCAGCGAATGAGAATCTCTTGCTTAAGATCGGGTATAAGTCTGGGGCAAGAGGCATCAGATGCAGGTGAGCATGATCGATGCATGAGCCCCCTCGCTGGCAACGATTGATGGCACCATGTTCCAGTATGGTGATCGGGTGCGGGCAAATGTTGTGCAGTTTGTCGAGGACATTGTCCCGGAAGGCTTCAAGTTCGGGGAATAGGTGCTCGGGCACATGCGCAAAGCTGAGAAAGTGTTCTTTGGAGATAATCAGCGTGTACCCAAAGACAAAGTGGCCCAAAGCCGCCTTGGCGTAGAAATTTTCGGATTCATCGATGATTTCATCCTCCGGATTAGAAGGGTTAGACATCTCTTGTATAGAACAAAACAGACAATCCATCCGGAAACTCCTTTTACCTCGAAAAAGACACCATCATACACCCATCTTACTGAGGTTAAACTAGCTCGCTCTGTCTTGCCCGATGTGATTGGGTCGGATCGTAAAGGAGAAGGGAATCGAAGGTACGCTCGGATGGGTGCAAGCCCCCCGCAACCATCCTCAAGCTCCCCATCATCAATCAGTTGGAGAAGCCGGCCTTCCCGGCCCATTCGGGGTTCCGGAGGGGTACGAGAAAGACACCAAGAATTGCACGAAAACGGGTCCGAATGGGTATAGAATGGCTGGCGCTTTTGGAAGCCGAGAAAGAAATACCGGGGTAGATCCCCCTCCCTCACTCCCCGGCACGACCACTTTGAAACGCGAGGTGTCTCTATATGATTTGCAAGTTTGGATCAGAAGCTGTTCGGATGAGAGTTCGGAACCTGCCCAGCAACGCATTCTCCTGTGGTCTCGCGATTCTGGCGGTAGCGGTGATTCTGTCCGCCGTCATTGCGCAAGGACAGGAGACACCGTCTTCCCTCTCTTACACCTACACTTCCTTCGACTATCCCGGCGCCATCTACACAGAAGCGATGGGCATCAACACCGCGGGTGTCGTGGTAGGCGCGTACACGGATACGAATGATGTGACGCATGGTTTCGCCCTTCTGCCCACTGGCAAGTTCGAAAATCTGGATTATCCCAACGCTATCTCAACCGTTCTGGCGCGCATCAACGATTCCAACCAGGTGGTGGGTTCCTACGTCGATTCCAACAATGTTTCGCACGGCTTCATGTTCGTTTCGCCGAACAAGTTCACGCCCATTGATTACCCCGGCGCGGCGCAGACGCAGGCGTACGGGATTAACAAGGCCCAGGAGATTGTTGGAACTTGGTTCGACGCGGCCGGGAACACATCAGGCTTCTCGCTGATTAGCGGAAACTTCAAGGACTTGGTTTATCCAAAGTCAGTGAGTACGGTTGCGAGCGATGTCAATTCGTCCGGCGAAATCTCCGGTAGCTGGGGAAATACCGGCTCCAATGAGCAAACGAACGGGTTCATGCTGAGCACAAAAGGAATTTACACGAACGTCGAATACCCAGGCGCATTGGTGACACTTATTTACGGTATCAACGATTTGAACGAAGTGGCTGGAGCCTACGTTGATCCCGCAGGTGCCACACATGGATGGGCTGCCTTGCCGAGCAAGAAGGAATACGTGACCCTTGACTATCCGGGAGCGAGCAGTTCCAGTCTGGGTGGTCTTGGGAACAATGGCACCTTTGTTGGGGGTTACATTGGTTCCGATGGGAAGGGCCACGGGTATTGTGTCATCTCTGGTCCTGCGGCCGCACAGGTACCAGATGGCACAGAGGAGAAGGCGATTGTGCCGCCTACCAAGGGTCGTTGCCCAGGCTAATTTTGATGACACGTTTCCGGTTGCAGAGGGGATGGCGTCGCGGCCGCCTTGCCAGAGCAAAGCGGGCTGATTCTTATTTGAATTTCGCGGACTCGGTTTGGGCTGTTCGAAGGATGGGCACGTCGGAATCGGCGCCTTGCCAGAGATCCAGGAAATCGCGGTACTGCGATTTGGCTGCGGCAAAGTCCGCTTGTCCGGCGTGGGCTCGTCCCAGCATCAGCAGTGTCAAAGCGCCAGTGGGGAAATTCCAGACGAGGCCACTGTGGGCTCGAATTTTCGCGAATTCTGCCACTGCTTCACTCCACTTTTGCTGTGCCAGATACGCCTGGCCACGCAGGTACACCGGATACATGGTTGCTCCTGACGAGAACGGCGGGGTCGCGCCGCCCAATTCGTAGGCGGCTGTTACTTGCAGGAATCCGATGGCAAGCGGGGCGTCGCCTTCCCTGAGTGCGATGGCCGCGCGGATACTCGGCAGCCAATAGTTGACCACCAAGGTATTTGCAGGGAACTGTTTGTAAAGATCGTTGACCATAGTCTGCGCCCTAGCAAGGTCTCCGGAGCGAGCCAGCGCCATGGCTACGGCGACGCGGACATCGCGGGTGGGTGCGAGAATGAGAGCGGCGGCAGCCTGCTGTTTTGCCTCAGCCGTATTTCCGAACTCCGCTTCGCGCAAGGCTGCAGTCGCCTGCCAGGTAGCTGCCGTTTCCTTTGCACCAGCCTGTACTGCCGCAGCCACTGCGCGGCGGGAGAACTCTCGAGCGCGACCCAGTCGACCGTGAAATGCCTCCGTGTCCGCTTGGCTCGAAAGTAATGCACTTTCGTTCCCGGTGCCGAGGCCGGCAGATACACACGCCGACATTCTCTGGTCATCATTTTCCAGGAACGCCAGTTGATAGCGGTTCGGTAACAAGGATTCATCCAGCTTCTTGGCGCGGGCTTGCTCAAGTACGGCTTTGGCTTCCGGCAGACGATCCAGATTCATGTAATCGTACGATAGATTTTCGTAGACTGTGGCGGTGTCAGTCTGCAGTTGCATGGCCTCAAGGTCATGAGCGAGAGCCGGCTCAAGCCTTCCCAGGTTGGAGTCGATGACCCCAAGATTGATGTACGGCGCCAAGTCGCGCGGATAGGTCTGTTTTCGCAGTTCGTTGACTTGGGCGGCCTTTTCGAGATCGCCAGTCACCGACTGATAATAGGTTGACTCGATCGAAAACCTTTCCCGTTCGGTCACCCGTCCGCGTAGCTCGTAGGCTTTGTTGGCGCATTCTGCAGCTGAATCCGCTTCTCCAAGGTCCTCATACATCAGGCCTAAATCCGCATAGGCCAGCGCGAAGTGCGGGTCCAGTTCCACCGCACGTTTGAACAGGGGAAGGGCAGCCGCATCCTGCTTGGTGCGCCAGATTTTTATCGCAATGCTATAAGCCTGCAGTGCTTCGAGGGAAGATGTGGTCGCCTGCTCCAGAGGAGTGTCATATTTTTGTATGGAGGCCAGCGACTCGCCCAGCTTATTGCGCAAACGTGTCCCTGCCTCATGCACCTTGGCCAACACGTCTTCCCGCCGATCGGCCTCCACTTGTTCTTTGCCCAGGGAGTCACTGTTCCGGCAATTCATCGCCTTAAGTCCGATCACATAATGGCTGCCTAAGCTCGCAATCGAACCCAACAGCATGACCTTACTCCCCTCACGACGGCAGACTTCCAGGGCAATCTCCGGGGTCACACGGTCATCGAGGGAACGGCCCATGTAGCGAAGTTGCTGGCTTATCCTGTCCTCGGACAGGATGTTCAGGAATGGCGATTGCTCGAGTTCAACCGCAAGCCCTTGTTTCAGGGCATCATCGAAAACGGGGTCTCCCGTGTTGTTGACGAAGTCGGCCAGCACGATGGTGTCTTTCTCGGTGAGAGGGTGCGGGCGCATCCAGTGCAATACACTTGCCGTGGTTGCGAGCAGCAGAATTCCGGCGAAAGCCAAAGACCAGCGCATCCGTCTGTGCCGTACTTTGGAGCGAGCTAAACGCGCCGCCTCCTGGGCATCGCGAAGCTTGTGGGGCAGCGCAGGATTGCCGGCCTGGTTGGTGTACAGGTTATAGATATGGATGCGGAGGCCATGTTTGACTTCCGCTTCGCCGAGGTCGTGCAGAGTGTTTTTCCAGGCGTCCAGGTGGCCGAGCACGTCCGCAACCGATTGTGAAACCAGGATGTGTCCGCCGTCGCCACAATCCATTACCCGTTGGGCAAGATTGATTCCACCCCCAGCGACATTTCGATTGGCGTTAATATCGGCAACCCGGTAGACGGGCCCGGTATGAATCCCCATCCTCAGTTCCAGCCCCGATTCTGCGCGGATGGCTTGGGCCAACTCGACGGCACAGCGGGCGGGAGCCTCTGGGTCATTGAAGAAAACCAGCGCCATGCCGTCGCCGGTGGGGAGCGTGATCAAGCGATGCGTCTTCTGGGCGCGTGGGAATTCCGGAGTTTGGCGGACCAGTTCCTGCAAACGGTGTAACACTCCGGCTTGCTGTTCCATGGGAAGGCGCGAGTAGGCAACGATGTCCAAAAACAAGACATGCGCCAGCTCAAACGCGAGATCTGGGCGAGGCGCGACGGGAGTTGGGTCTGAAGACATGTACGGCCAGTCGGGGAAGTGTAAGCCGGGCTGTGAAAGTGGTCAACCGGAGGCACTCAGCGCATGGTGGCCGAACGAGATTCTCCATCATCAGACTTATCGATTTTCCGGTTGACATGGATTCGATCCGGGGAGAGGATGTGGCTCATCGGTTCATTTCCGCAACATGACTTGGTTTTGCTGTTGTCAATCCAGGCTGGATTTTGGAAACCAGATCTTTCTTCAAAGACGGTCTCCATGAGGCGGTATACATGATCAAGCGCATTCTTGCGATTGTGCTGTCTCTTACGATGACATGGCTACCGGCGATGGGCGCCGATCAGTCTGCCGGAAAAATCACCGCCATTATTCCGTCCGCGACCCGCAACGCCCAACCGGCGCAGAACAAAGATGGCCTCCAATGGAATGACCTTTTGCAGACGACCGACTCCGGCCGCCTGCGGGCGGGCTTGACCGACGGCTCGATTCTGAGTCTGGGATCGAGCAGCCAACTGCGAGTGGTGCAGCACGACGCCGCATCGCAACAAACTTCGTTGGAAATTGGCTACGGGAAGCTGCGCAGCAGGGTGGTAAAAATCACGCAGCCCAATGGCAAGTTCGAAGTAAAGACGCCAAATGCGGTCATCGGTGTCATTGGTACCGACTTCTATGTGGCTTATGAAAACGACCTGACAACGGTGATTTGTTACGTTGGCCAGGTCACCGTAACGGCTCAGGTAGGCGCGAAGGTGGTTAGAAAGTCCGAGAAGGCGCAGTCCAATCAACAGCAAACTACTTTGGGGCCGGGGCAGATGGTTGTGGTTGGACTGAAGGTTCCGCCCGCCGGATTTCCACCCGAGTCGGAAGTGATTCAGGCTTCGATGCTGGATACGAGGATCAACACTACGGTATTCGTAGCGCAGCCGAAGTTTTGGATTCCGGTGGTGGTTGGAGCGGTGGGCGGCGGTATCGCTGCCGGCATCGTGCTGACACACAGCAATGGGTCATCGTCACCTGCTTCAACCATCCCCCCGCCCGCGACTTGTGGGGTCGTGAGTGCGGGCAGGGCGAAGTGCGGCCTTTAAAACGAAAAGTCGGAGGACGCCGTGCGTAGACTTAGATGGATGCTTCTGATAGTCCTGCTACCGTCGGTTAGCTATGGTCAAAACACCATCAACACGATCGTGGGCGGGGGAACACCACTGGGCAACGGAACCGCGCTAACGGCGTCACTGGGTTCGCCCACGGGAGTGGTGGTAGATGCCAACGGGAACTCCTACGTAACTTCGCTCAATGGCGAATATGTCTTCAAGATTGATGCGCTGGGCAACATCACCATTCTTGGGGGGACGGGTGTTGCTGGTTTCATCGGAGTTGGCGGCAAGGCGACGAGTGCGACCCTGACGGCTCCCACCGGCATCGCGTTTGATAGTAACGGGAACCTGCTGGTTACCGACTCTTTCAATCAGCACGTCTACGGAATAAACCTCACGACTGGCGTACTTACGAATGTGGCCGGAAGTGCGGCCCCAGCCAATCCTCTTGGTGGTTTTGGTGGGGATGGTGGGCCGGCGACCCAGGCGCTGCTAAATACGCCCCAGTCCGTCGCCGTGTTCGGAACCAAGATATACATCGCAGACTCGGCGAACAACAGAGTACGCCAAATTGACACGACGACGGGTACGATCACGACCATCGCGGGGAACGGTACTCCTTGTTCGCCCTCCACGGCGGTTTGTGGAGATGGAGGACAAGCGACAGCGGCAAACTTGAATAACCCCTCGGGTGTTGCAGTCGACGGCGCAGGCAACATCTACATCGCCGACACAGGGGATAACCGGGTCCGCGAAATTAGCGCTGGCACGATTACGACCATTGCGGGAACCGGTAATCCCTGCCTGAACCCCGGTCCAGGCGGATGCGGGGACGGTGACCTGGCGACCGGGGCGACGCTGACCAATCCCTTTGGAGTGTTCGTAGTGCAGCCCCCGACAGGTGGCACTAGCGTATACGTCGCCGACGAGTTCGACCAAGAAATTCGGATTGTGACTCTTGGCGGAGCCATCGAGACGGATGCCGGCGATGGCACGTTCGGATTCTCTGGAGATGGAGGAGTTGCGGTTTCGGCTTCTCTCTCCGATCCCACCGGGGTCTTCGTCGATGCCGCCGGCGATATTTTCATCGCCGATCAAGGCAACAATCGCATTCGAGAAGTCAGTGGCGGAAATATCAGCACGACTATCGGCGGGGGTACCGGGGGTGACGGTGGTTCCGCATTGAATTCTAATTTTTCCTATGCCTACGATCTGGCACTCGACGCTGCGAACAACCAGTTCATCATAGATTTCGGCACCAGCCGCATCCGGGAGGTGACAGGGGGCGCGATTACGACTGTGGCGGGGAGCGGCACGGCGGCCTACAGTGGCGATGGAGAGGCAGCGACCGGTGCAACCTTGGATTATCCGCGGGGCGTTGCCCTGGGTGCAGGGGGCAAAATTTTCATTGCGGACTCGGCCACTTCAGTGGTTCGCCTGGTTCAAGGCGGCGTGATCACAACCTACGCAGGAGTTGGGTTCTCTACATGTACCCCTTCTACCGGGGTCTGCGGGGACGGTGGCGCGGCAAATTCGGCGAGTCTGAACACGCCCAACGGCGTCGCGGTAGACAGCAACGGCAACCTTTTTATCGCCGATACAGGCGACAATCGAATTCGCCGGGTTGACGGTACGACTCTCAATATTTCTACGGTGGCGGGAACCGGGGCTGCTTGCACAGTTCCTACCGCCTGCGGAGATGGCGGTCAAGCCACGCTGGCGCAGTTGAATGGCCCCAGCGGGATTGCTCTCGATACTGCGGACGATATCTTCATCGCGGACTCCGGCGACAACCTTATCCGCAGGGTGGACGGGACGACCCAAGTCATTACCACTGTGGCCTTCAACGGTACGGCCACTTTTTCAGGCGATGGCGGCCTAGCCGCACTGGCTAGCATGGCAGCGCCTAATAAGGTGGCCGTAGATCCGGCTGGCAATCTCTACGTTGGAGGCGGTCTTGATGAAGTGGTACGAAGAATAGACTTCGCCTCCAAAACCGTTGTAAGCGTGGCGGGGAATGCCAAGCAGCCTCTACCATTCGGATTCACTGGCGATGGCGGCCCTGCTACCAGCGCAACTCTATCGAACCGTGGTCTGGCGATCAACGCGACCGGAGGCCTTTACATTGCCGACAACAATCGCATCCGGTTCGTGCAGCTTGCTCCGGTTTCAGTGCTTGCTCCGGCGAACTTGGCGTTCGGCGATCAGGCGGCAGGCGTTGCCAGCGCTCCGCTGCCGGTTACGCTCACCAACTCAGGAAGTGACGATCTTCTGATTTCGAGCATTGTGGATGCCAACAGCTTTTCGCAGACCAATAACTGCCCGATTGCGCCTGCTCCGCTGGCGCCGATGCAGTTTTGCACCATCAACATCACCTTTACGCCGGGGGCGGCAGGAGCCGCGACTGACACGCTGATCATTACTGACAATGCCGCTGGCAGTCCCCACAACGTGCCGCTGGCCGGTGTGGGACAGACGCCATTCAATCTCTCCACTACCTGCACCAGCTTGAGCGTGGTGCCCGGACAGTCGGCGATATACACTGTCGACCTGGCTCCGGCCAAAGGATTCACTCAGTCAGTGGCACTCAGTTGCAGCGGAGCGCCGGCGCTGGCGAAGTGCACGGTGAATCCGAGTTCAATGACGCTGGACGGAGCTACCACAGTACAGGCGAAGGTCACGGCCACCACTACGCCGCCGACGTCGGGTTTCCTGAAGTCGCCGTTCGACAGACGCGATGGCAACAGGATGGCGGGATTGGTTGGGCTTGCGGGCATGGCGGGGTTAGCAGCGTTGGTGATACTGCCGGGCAAGAGCCGGGTTAAGCATGCGCGAAGATTGTGTGGGTGGATCTTCTGTTTATGTCTGCTCGCGAGTGTGGCTGCGATGTCGTCATGCGGCGTGGGCGGGGGCAATGCGGATCCTCCGGGCACGGCAGCCGGTACTTATCCGCTAACGGTGACGGGGACTTTCAAGTCGGCGGCGGGAACGACATTCACGGAGAAGGTCAGCTTTAATCTGGTGGTGAAATAGGCGTTTGGGCCGATGAGCCGCACGCGACGCGTTCGTCAAAAGCAGAAGCAGGCGGCGAACGTAGTTCAGGCTGCGGCAGCGGCTCAGCCTCCGGTTTCTCACGCTTGGCTTTGGTTGGCGACGGCTTTCTTGTTACCAAATCTCGGAGTGCTGGCCTGCGGCTTTCTGCTCGACGACCTGCCCCTTATCGTTAACAACGAGTCTCTGCACCTTCACTCATTTCGCCAACTGGCTCACATTTGGGCATCCGGCTACTGGCCGGATAGCCGCAGCCTGGGTCTCTATCGCCCGGTAGCGCAAACTCTCTGGGCCCTGATCTGGACTGCTGGTGGGGGCGCCCACCCGGCCGTGTTTCATGCCGTCAACCTGGTGCTGGGCGTGGTGGTGGTGCTGCTGCTCTACCGGTTCTTGCTGATCGTGCGAACTCCGCCGCGCACTGCGTTTATTGCCGCCATGCTGTTCGCACTGTTTCCTGTTCACACTGACGCCACAACTTCGGTTGTGGGTTCATCTGAGCTGTTGGCTGCTGCCTTCGGCTTGGGCGCACTACTGCTCTACTATCGCCAGCGGCACTTGCCCGCACTGCTTCTGTTCGCTCTCGCGGTCTTCTCCAAGGAGAGCGCTGCTGCCATCGCCGCGCTGCCTTTGATTTCTCCGCGTAAGGACTGGCGCTCCCGCGCCTCTCTGCTTACTGCTGCCGGCGCGGCTGGCATCATCGCCGTTGCTTTGTTGGCTCATCACATGGTTGCGCGCGGTTCCAACATTCCGGCGATCGATAATCCGATGGGGTTGGTTGACGCCGGTCCTCGTATTTTCACTGCGCTCTGGATTCAATGTCTCTACTTGTTCAAGACGGTGCTGCCGATTACGCTCTCGGCTGACTACTCATACAAGCAGATCCCTCTGGTGATGGGACTCGACGACTGGCGCGCATGGATGGGGTTGGGGCTTGCGGGTGGCGCGATCTGGTTGATCTGGCGGCGTCCTCAACTCCGCTCCCCGGCGCTGGTTTACGGGGTCCTATTTTCCGCGACCGCGAACATTCTGTTTCCGATTGGTACGATGATGGGCGAGCGGCTCATCTATCTGCCCAGCCTGGGGTTGGCTCTGCTATTGGCAATTCTTTTGGCCCGAAGCCGCTACTGGAAAACTGTGCTGATCGCTGTGGCACTGCTGTTCGCCGTGCGCACCGCCTTGCGCAATCTCGACTGGCTCAACGCGGATCGTTTCTACACCAAACTGGTGGAAACCTCACCGAACAGCGCCAAATCCTACTACTCTTATGGCGCGTTGCGTGCCTCCCGCGGCGATGACGTTGGCGCTATTGCGGCATACGACCGTGCCATTGCCATTTTCCCCGCTTATTCGGAGGCGTTCCATAATCGGGGCAATGCCCTGGCGCGACTCGGCAGGAGGACGGAAGCGATGGCCAGCTACCGCCAGTGTCTGCGCTTCGACCCTGGCCATACCGGCGCCGCTGCCAACCTGATGCAATTGCAAGCTGGCCTGCCGCTGAACCCGCCCCGCCAACACATGTGATGGTGGGAAGCCAGCAATGCAATTATTGATTTGCCGTACACTGTCGCAAAGGATGAGCGTTCCTGCTTGAAAGACAGCAGCAAACCCCGACGAACCGTGGCCCAGCTGGCCGGCCACCATGCCGATGCGGCTATCGCCGTAGTCGTCACCGTTCTTGGACTCGTAATCCTTGCCTACACTGGAATCGGGGGTAACCAGCGCGCCGGTTTCCTGTTCCTGCAGAATACCGAGCTACGAACTCTCGATCTGCGTTTCGCTCTGCGTGGATCCCGTGTACCCGATCCGCGGATTGTGATTGTGGGTATCGATGAGAAAACTGTACTGAACACCGGGGCTTATCCTTTGCCACGCAGCTCGTATGCGGTCCTAGTTAACAAGCTGGCGCAGGATGGCGCTCGGGTCATCGCCTTCGATGCCACTTTTCCGATTCCTGAGAGCTATCCCGCCGGGGCAGCCTTGCAGAAACTGGAGACAGAGTTGGGGCACAACGCTCCTTCGGGAGTACTGAAGAAAATCAAGCAACTGGAACAAAGCGAAGATCCCGATGCGCAGTTCGCAGCGGCCATGAAGGCGAGTGGCAACGTGGTTTTAGGACATCTTTTTCTTGGCCACGACGCAGCGACGCAGGTCGATCCCAAGCTGGCGGAAGATTATCTCAACGTCATTTGGGCCAAGGCGTTCCCGCAGATATTGAAAGTGAAGTCTCATGGAAAGGACTTCGACCTCGGACAGGCCTGGATTGCGAGCGGAGGCTCGGTCGCGGAAGGTGCGGAAGCGAATCTGTTGAAGCTTGCGGAAGCTGCGGCTTCTTACGGGTTCTTCAACATTCGTCCCGATGCCGATGGCACCCTGCGCCGTGCTACTTTCATTATTCGCTATCACGAAGATTTGTATTTTCCGTCGCTCGACCTCGAAGTTCTCCGCCAAAGCGAGAACATTCCCGATCAAGAAATTGCTGCTTTCATTTCAGAAGATGGTGTGGAACACATTCAATATGGGAAACATAATTTGCGGCCGTGGCATGACGCGACTGCCTTGATCAACTATGCCGGCCCCTACCGTACCTATCCTCAAATATCGATGTGGGACGTAATCGCCGGAGCCGTCCCGGCGGAAACTTTCCGTGACAAGATTGTGTTTGTGGGGGCAACCGCGCTGGGAATTGGCGACATTCGAAACACTCCATTCCAGAAGCAGGATAGCGGCTATATGGGAGTCGAAGTACACGCCAACATTCTCGACAATCTGCTGCACAGCGACGATCCCTCCCGCACTTTCCTGGTCCGCGGATTCCGTGAAGAATTATTCGACATTGGGTTCATTCTCTTCTTTGGATTGGCGCTTGGAACCTGGTTCGGGCGCAGCCAGCCGCTTACTTCCACTATCTCTTTGCTCTTCGTTCTGGCGGCATTTGCGGGGTTCAGCTATTTCACGTTTGCGCATTGGGGACTCTGGACCGGATTCGTAGTTCCCGCCGGCACCCTGGTCGTGAATTACGCCGCCATTACCAGTTACCGTGTGATTTTTGAGGAGCGCGAAAAGAGGAGGATTCGCAAGACGTTCTCGCAATACCTTTCCCCGGGAGTGATTGCGCTGATTGAAGCGCATCCGGAAAAGTACATTCGTCCAGGCGGCGAAGAGAAGGAGTTGACGGTGATGTTCAACGACATCCGCGGCTTCACGACGATTTCTGAAGGACTCAGCCCGGACGAATTGGCGCGATTGTTGAACGAATATCTCAGCGTGATGACCGACGTATTGTTCAAGAACCTGGGTACGCTCGACAAGTACATTGGCGACGCCATCATGGCTTTTTGGGGCTCGCCCTACCCACAAAAAGACCACGCATTCCAGGCTTGCACGTGCGCCGTCCAAATGATGACGGCCCTGGAAAAGCTGAATCTGAAGTGGGAGGGGGAAGGCCGCAAGCGAATCTCCATTGGCATCGGCTTGAATACCGGTCCGGTGAACGTGGGCAACATGGGATCGGACAAACGGCTGGCCTGGACGGTGATGGGCGACAACGTCAATCTGGCATCACGGCTGGAAGGCATGAGCAAGCAATATCGTTGTTCGGTGGTCATCAGCGAAAACACTTATCGCCAGGTGAGCAGCCAGTTTGCCTGCCGTGAGCTCGACAAGATTCGGGTCAAGGGGAAAACCCAGCCGGTCACGATCTATGAACTGTTGGCCCCGATGAAAGAGCGCCCCCACTTCGAACCTCTTCTATCGAGGTTCAACGAAGCGCTCGCTTCCTACCGGACTCATGATTGGCCGAACGCAGCGGGCAAGCTGGGGGAGTTGCTGGCGGACTTTCCTGATGATGGTCCGACACAGATTCTGCTGCAGCGGTGCGTAGAGTTCACGCAGGAAGCGCCGGAACCGGATTGGGATGGCGTATACGAGATGAAATCTAAGTGAAGGTCTATCGACCTGCGGCGGTGACTTCTTTGGCTTCGTGACGTGCCTCGCGAATATTTTTCACGTCGCCCATCACGATAATTGCTGCTCCAGCGCGGATCATCAAACCTTCAGGAGGATTGACCCACAACTTGGGAGCTGCCGATTCTCCCGCGTTCTTCACCGCGAGCACCAGCAGATTGTGCTTGGGATGGATCTGCAGTTGGCTTAAGGGATGGCCCACCCATGGCGAAGAAGCATTGATTTCGATCTCCTCTACGCGCAGGGTCTGCGACTGATCCTTCAACATGAGATCAAGAAATCCTACGACTTGGGGCCGAATGGCTTCACTCGCCATCCTGAGTCCGCCAATGTGACTTGGAGAGACTGTGGATTTTGCCCCCGCCCGCAACATGCGGTCCGCAAACTTCTGCTCGGCGGAGCGGGCTACGATGAGCAGATTAGCGAATTTCTGGTGGGCTACGACCGTCACTACCAGGTTGTCTTTATCCTCAGGAAGAACGGTGATCAGGCCCCTGGCATGTTCGATGCCCGCTTTGCTGAGGGTTTCCTCTTCGGTGGCGTCTCCGACGACGTACAGCATGTCGCGGAAGAGATCGGGGTGGGTCTCGCCGACTTTCTTGATCGACTCCTCGTGGAGGTCAACGACTACATAGTGCGTCCCGGTGCGATGCAGTTCTTCCGCCGTGTACCTGCCGGTATCTCCCAAGCCGCAGACGATGTAGTGTCCCCTGAGTTCGCTGATTCGTTTCTGCATGGTACGTCTCCAAAAGGGATTTGTGATTTCGATCTCTACTAGGAAAGCCGCCACCACGGAAAACACGTAGACCGTGACCGCTACGCCGAAGAGGACTACTCCCATGTTGAAGACGCGGAGGGCGGGGTTATGAGCGGTGTCCACAATCTCTCCATAGCCAACTCCAGCCAGTGTTATAACGGCCATGTAGAGTGCTTGCAGAAAAGTGATGGATGGTCCGCCGAGCAGGCGATAGCCAGTAACACTCACCGTGATGAGACTCAGGAACAGAATTCCCGCGAAAATCAGGCGTCGGCGAAGCATCAGCGACGCCACTCCTCGATCAAGTTGGCCACCATGCCCGTCCATCCGGTCTGATGACTCGCGCCGAGGCCCTGTCCGGTGTCTCCATGGAAGTATTCGTTGAATAGCAAATAATCCCGCCAGTGAGGATCCTGCTGAAACTTGCGGTGCGGGCCCAGGCAAGGACGGTGTCCATCTTCATCCTTGCGGAACAGGCCGATCATGCGATCAGCGATTTCCGTGGCCATAGTGAGCGGCTTGATCGGCTGGCCATTGCTGCCGGGCGTTATCACCGCAAAGTCAGGACCTAAGGCGCGGCCGAATTTTAGCAGGGAACGAATCAATAGGTAGGTGGTTGGAAACCACAATGGACCCCGCCAATTGGAATTCCCGCCTTTGATTCGTTCGGCGGACTCGCCCGGTTCGTAGCCGACACATGCTCCCCGGAAACAGAATGGATGCTGCTCGTGGTATTTGGAGAGGCTGCGAATGCCGTGCGGGGAAAGGAACTCCTGCGGGTCCCACAAGTATTGCAACACGCGGGCAAACTGGCCGGCGTCCACGATAGAAAGTACGTAGCGTTGCCCTTCGACCGAGTAGCAGGCGTTGCCAACCAGGTCTGGGCGGTTCTTGATGAACCACTCGACGTTGCCAAGAAACTCGGGATGGGGTTCCAAGTCCTGCTGGTCGATCACTTCCACGGCGTAGAGCGGAATCAGGCCGACCATGGAGCGCAGGCGGAATTTATTAAAGTCGCCATTGGGCAGGCGAAGCACGTCATAAAAGAAGCCGTCTTGCTCATCCCAAAGCTGGTAGTTTTGGCCGCCCATCTTCTTCATGGCCGCGCCGACGTAGATGAAGTGCTCGAAGAACTTGGTGGCGAGCAGTTCGTAGGCTTTATCGTCCCTAGCTAGTTCAAGAGCGGCGCGCATCAAGTAAAGACAAAAGAAGCCCATCCAGCCGGTCGCGTCCGCCTGCTCGAGCACGGCGCCTCCGGGGAATTTCTCGCTGCGGTCGACGACGGTGATGTTGTCCAAGCCCAGAAAGCCGCCCTCAAAAACGTTGTTCCCGGTGCTATCGACGCGGTTGACCCACCAGGAAAAGTTCATCAGCAGCTTGTGCAGACATTTCTCCAGAAAGTCTCTGTCGCCTTTGCCGGTACGGACTTTTTCGTTTTGATAGACGCGCCAGACGGCCCAGGCATGAACCGGGGGATTCAGATCGGAAAATTCCCATTCATAAGCGGGGATCTGTCCATTGGGATGCTGGAACTGTTCGAACAGCAAGGCCAACAGATTCTCTTTGGCGAATGCTGAATCGACCAAGGATAGGGTCGTGCACTGAAAGGCCAAGTCCCATGCGGCAAACCAGGGAAACTCCCATTTGTCGGGCATGGTAAGCACGCGCATCGAGTTCAGATGTCGCCAATGGACGTTGCGAGTTTTCTTGTGGCCCTCCGGCGGAGGGACACTGTCGCCTTCGAACCAGCGATTGACGTCGAAGAGGTAAATTTGTTTTCCCCACAACATGCCAGCGAAAGCGCGGCGTTGAATCATCTTTTCTTCCGCGGTCGCTTGGGGAGGATGGATGGTTTCGTAGAATTCGTCGGCTTCTTGCTTTTTCTCTGCGATTACTTTGTCTACATCGCGGAGCGGGCTGTCGACTTCCTTATCCGTCAAGCGCAGCTGGAAGACCACGGAACTTCTTCCCTGAACCTGCGCGCGGTAATGGATACAGGACTTGGTGCCCAGTGCCCGCGGATTCACCGATTGCTCGCCATTCACCACATAGCGATGAAACGCGTCTTTCACGTAGGGCGAACGGCTGACCGCAGGCGGGTTGAGACGCGAGGCGTTGGTTTCATTGTTGGTAAACAGCAACTCTCCGCCCTTGGAGGCATACAAGTAGCGTCGGCCGAGAGCGTACTTCAGTTGAATATTTTCCAGCGGTTTGGCGGTGGAATCGTCGGCTACGAGCACCATGTGCTCTTTCCCGCCGACTCCTTTCTGGATGGTTGGCTCGCCGCTAGGCGGGTCGGTCCAACTCCAAGTGTTGCGGAACCACAAATGCGGCAGAATGTGGAGCTCAGCGGAATCCGAACCGCGGTTGAACGCTTCTACTCGAATGCAGATGTCCTCCGGTGATTCTTTGGCGTACTCGATGAAGATATCGAAATATCTGTCGTCATCGAAGATGCCGGTGTCGAGCAGTTCGAATTCCGGTCCTGCTCCCCGCCGGCGGCTTTCCTCGATCAATTGGCGGTACGGATATTCGCGCTGGGGATATTTGTAGAGCATGCGCATGTAGCTATGAGTGGGGGTGTTATCTAGGTGAAACCAATATTCTTTTACATCCTCGGCGTGATTGCCTTCGCTACCGGAGAGTCCGAACATGCGCTCCTTAAGAATGGGGTCGCGGCCATTCCAAAAAGCCAGAGCGAAGACCAGCAACTGATAGCGGTCGCAGATGCCGGCGATGCCGTCCTCACCCCAGCGGTAGGCCCGGCTGCGCGCCTGATCGTGCGAAAGGAAATCCCAGGCGTTGCCATCGGCGCTGTAGTCCTCGCGCACGCTTCCCCAGCTCCGGTCGCTGACGTACGGCCCCCATTTTTGCCAGGGTGGCACCGAGCCGACATAGGGTTCTGCTAAGCGGGCATCTTCCTTTGTATTTATCCGGGCGGCAGTCCTGGTCTGAGGGAAATGCACTGCCTGCTGCTTGCGATCGGCCAAATGTCCTCCAGTGCTCCGGAGAACGAACGTTGCTACCGGTCGCACCCCGTAAGGGCGAAATTGTATCTGAAGTTTTGCAAATCAGGTCACCGAGTTTTCGCACTGGGCGATCGCAGAGAAGAGAATCTCAACAAAAATAGACCGATTGCAGTCCGATACGAGTACACTCTCAAGCTGATTCATGGGCTGGAGGAATGCAACGTGTTGCCGAGTCGTGGTCAAGAAGCGTTGGCCAAATTCTCCTATCGTGCCAACCCGCGGCTATACGAGATCAACACCTGGGTGTGGTTGGAAGAGCTTTCCGCCAAGCACGGCCATTGCCTGAATCTGCAGGATGTTCCGGATGAAGAATGGGACCGCCTTGCGGGCTTAGGATTCGATTTTGTGTACCTGATGGGAGTGTGGAAGCGAAGCATTACGGGCAGGCAAATCTTTCGCACTGACCCCCGAAACTTCCATAATTTCGATGTGGCGTTGCCGGGTTGGAAGGCGAGCGATGTGGTTGGTTCGCCCTTCTCCATTCAGGATTATGCTCCCGATCCTCGTATTACCACTACCGAAGGTTTGAGCGAAGTACACGGCCGGCTGCGAAGGCGAGGCATGGGTTTGATTCTCGACTTTGTGCCGAATCATACTGGCTTCGACCATCCTTGGATATTGAAGCATCCTGAGCGCTACATCCTGGGCAGGGAAGAGGATTTCCGAAGCGATCCCGCGGCGTTTTACCTGGTAGAGAGGGACGGTAGTGAGAATTTGTTTGTGGCTCGTGGCCGAGATCCCTACTTTCCCCCGTGGTCTGACGTGGCACAGCTCAACTACTTCAATCCCGATTGCCGCCAGGGCATGATTGGAATCCTGAAAAACATCGCCCAGTATTGTGATGGAGTGCGCTGCGATATGGCGATGCTGGTCACGAATGAAATTTTCAATCGCACCTGGGGCCGTTTTCTGCAACCGTGGCCGGTGCCGAAAACCGAATTTTGGGAAGAAGCGATTGGGGCCGTGCCGGGCTTAGTGTGGCTGGCGGAAGTTTACTGGGACCTGGAATGGAGAATGCAAGAACTTGGGTTCCAATTCACTTACGACAAACGCCTCTATGATCGCCTGAAGGAGGATTCGATCGGACAGACCCATGCCCATCTTTGTGCTGACATCGGCTACCAAAGCAAATTGGCGCGCTTTCTCGAGAACCACGACGAGCCGCGCTCCGCAATGTCCTTCTCGCGTGACAGAATTGCAGCCCTCGCCACTCTGCTGGCGACGCTCCCGGGGATGCGCTTTTACCATCACGGTCAGCTTGACGGGAAAAAGACATTTGTACCGATGCCTCTGGCCAGGGTGCAACCGGAACCTGCAGATCCGCAGATTCGGGCGCTGTACGAACGGGTGCTGCGCTTTTCTGACGCAGACGTCTTTCATGGCGGTGAATGGAAGCTTCTCGAAGTGCAGCCTGCCGGGGATGATACGTTTCAGGACCTGATCGCTTACCGTTGGCGTTATCAGGATGATTGCAGGCTGATCGTTGTGAACCTAGGAGGACGAATGGCTCAGGGGAGAGTCCGCGAGGCAGCAGTGGGTGCATCCGGGAATTGTGTGTTCTGCGACTTGTTGGACGACAACGAGTATTCGTGGGCGCGCACGGACCTGGACAGCAATGGGCTATATGTGAAGCTGGCGCCGAACCAGGCGCATGCTTTCCAGGTTAAGGAAGGCTAGCGGCCAGCGACGTCACTGACTCTCTGCATTTGGGCCGCGAATCGAGGCGCTGAGTAGGCTGATGGATCTTGCAGCAATGCGAACAGGCCGTCGATTGCAGTGCGTAACTCGGCGCCGTTGGCCGGCTTCATATTCTGGTTATAGGCCCTGAACAGCGAGTCGAGGGTCATGGCAGCCTGCTCGGCCGAACGTTCACCTTCGATTGAAATGGCACTACCATCACGAGCGACACGCCGCATCAGGCGCAACGTGAGAGCCGAGTCATAACCCTGAGCGTCCACCTGCTTCACCAACTCGTCGGCGAGGGCGGATATCCTTGTCGCTGACGTGGCGATTTGCTCCCGATTGCCGTTTAGCTGATTCATCAGGCTTGCGAGCTGCGTAACTTCGTCGTTCAATTGCTTGGCAGCGTTGGGGCTGATCTCGGCGACCAGATCGCGGAATACTACGACGCGTGATTCATTCCACGGCGGATTACCTGGCCGGCGGCCAGCGTAACCGCGTTCCTGACGCCAGCTATCTTCCGGCCGTGTCAGGCTATGGTGGCAGGCAGAACAGTCGATTTCTGCGTACTCAGGCCATACCGGACCATTCGCGCGACGGGCCAAGCGGTTGAGAGATTCGCGCAGCTGCACCGCCTGTCCGACACCCCAGGCCTGCACCTCTCGCCAGGGATTACCCTGCTCCGGCATCTTCCAGTGTGCCGGCATGACAGAAGTGAATAGCCCGAGCTCAAAGGTGAGATCCGGGTGTCCGGCGGCGATCATTTCGTGATCGACAAATTTGTCGGTCGTACCCAGGTGGCAGGTCAGGCATTTGGCGCTGCGCTTCTCCAGATTGCGAGTGTCGTACATGCCCAGCTGAACGGATTTCTCATGCGGCCAGTCTTTCGTGGTATGAGGCCCCAGCCAACCCGAGGCCGGACCGTGACAGTTCTCACAACTCACGCCGTCAGCTGGTTCGAAGGTCTGCGCCTGCTGGTCGGCGGGGACGTAAAGGGAGTGGCAGGCCAGGCACTTGGGAGCGTTGCTGGGCGGGCCAATGTTCAGGATTCTGCCAATTCGCTCGGAAGCCGGGTTGCTCAGGACAGCGAAAGCTTTCGCGTGCTTGTCCTGCGCGATCCAGATGGTGTACTCATTCTGAAAAATGCGGGTGGTGGTCTTCGGCTGCACGCTGCCGTGGCAACTGCTGGCCGCGCACCCGCCGGGGCCGTTGTACCTACCGGCGGCGACAGCCTTCTGGTCGTATGGCGGAGTAGCCATCGCCGGGCTTGATCCAGCATTCTGCGCTACGCTCAGGGAGAGCGGCATGAGCAGCGGCAAGACGACCGCCAGCAGTTGCTTTCGCATTTTGCTATCTCTCCTCACGAGCAGATCTTGCTTGCCTCGTGATCCCCTAACCAACACGCCGGGAGTGATTTTTGCCGGGGTGTTGGTTATACGACGAGTCCGGGAAGAAATCAATCGGGAGCACGAAGCTTCGTCAAAACACGAAGTCTCAAATCGCGGAGGCCACAGAGGACAACCGCAGAGTGCGCGGAGAACCACCCTAATGGTTTATGTTCTACAATTTCTGCCGTGTGCATCAGACCTTGCGCGTCACGCCCGCGATGGAAGCTGGTCTCGCAAATCACATCTGGACACTACGCGAATTAGTTGATTTACTAGACACGCCCAACTTGATAGTCGTCTAAAGGAGGGACATGTCCAGAATCCTGCTTGGCGTCATCTGTGGTCTAGTGTTCGGCGTGCTTGACGTTGGAATCATGCTGCCGATGAGTTTCCCAGATAAGAGGGCTGCAATCACGGCAGCTTTCATTGCACGTTTTGGAATCGGATTCGCCGTCGGCGCGGCTCGTTTGCCTTGGCCCGGCTGGGCAGTCGGACTCTGCTTCGGACTGCTCCTGAGCATCCCGGATGCCCTTATCACAAAAGCCTACGGGCCGATCATCGGCATGGGAGCTATTGGCGGCACCATCATTGGCGTAATTGTCGGGCGATTCGGAAACTGATTTCAAATTGAGCCACTACCGGCCATTCCCCCGTCTGGACAGCGAATGCATTTTGCTATAGCATTCGCCCTCTCGCCTGTCTACGCTAGGTTTTGATCTCTCATCGCTTAACGGAGTCTCTGGCGTCGTGTTTGAAGAACTCAGGGCCATACAACGAGATTTCGGCTACCTGCCCGCCGATCAACTCAAGGCGCTCGCGGGAAAGATACACGTCCCTGTCAGCCAGATCCACGCGGTAGCCAGCTTTTATCCTCACTTTCATCTCAGCCCGCCGCCGAAGGTGGATGTGCGCGTTTGCGCGGACATGAGTTGCCACCTGCGCGGAGGTGACCAGGTCCGATCTGCGCTCGACTCCGCGTTTCAGGGTACTGACGTGAAAGAAGTTTCCATTCGTGATGTTTCCTGTCTTGGCAGGTGCGACCAGTCCCCGGCGTTGATGGTCAACGACACGATTTACGCTCACGCGAATGGCCGGGACGCGGTCGCCATGGCGCAAGACGTGCTCGCTGGCAAACCGCTCCCAGAAAATCATCATAGCCAGGAACGGATGGCAGTAATGTCAGACCCGTACAAGGGGTCGGGCGAGTATGCGGTGGTGCGCCGTCTGGTCGAAAGCCGGGATTTCCTGGGAATTATCGCCGCTCTGAAAGCTGCAGGCTTGCGTGGCATGGGCGGCGCCGGTTTTCCTACGTCGAGCAAGTGGGAAATTGTCCGCAATGCGCCGGCGACGCCGAAATATGTCGTGTGCAATGCCGATGAGAGTGAACCCGGCACTATTAAAGACCGCGGCATCATGGAAAACGTTCCGTACTTAGTGATTGAAGGCATGATCACGGCCGGCCTGGTTACAGGAGCGCACAAAGGGATTCTTTACATCCGCCACGAATACGAACATCCCAAAGAGGTTCTTCAGGAGGAGATTGATCGTTGTTACAAGCAGGGTTTATTGGGCCGCCGAATCCTAGGGAGCGACTTGGCTTTTGACTTGGAGATTTTTGTCAGCCCTGGCGGCTACATCTGCGGAGAAGAAAGTGCGCTGCTTGAGGCGATCGAAGGTAAGCGAGCCGAACCGCGTAATAAACCTCCGTTCCCGGTCATCAATGGATTGTGGAACCAGCCTACCGTCCTCAACAACGTCGAGACTTTTTGTTTGGCTACGGTAATTCTTGGGCGTGGCGCCGACTGGTTCAAGGGGCAGGGCAAGAATGGATCGGTGGGAGTGAAGTTTGTGGGTGTCAGCGGCGATGTAGTTCGCCCTGGCATTTTTGAAGTTCCCATGGGAACCACTTATGGCGAATTGATCAATGAGAATGCCGGTGGCATCGCAGGCAGCAAGCAGCTTCTTGCGTTTGCGCCTTCCGGACCATCTTCAGGATATTTGCCGGCTTCCATGACCAACCTGCCGCTGGACTGGAACGCAGTTGCGGCGGTGGGGTCGATGGTTGGATCAGGAGCAATCGTGGTGTGCGCCGAAGGCAGGTGCATGTTGGACATGGCGCTCAACGCCACTCGCTTCTACCGCAATGAGTCGTGCGGCAAGTGCGTGCCGTGTCGCGTGGGTTCGCAAAAGATGGTCGAGATGCTAAAAGGCTGGACCGAGGGTCGAAGTGCAAAAGAGGACATGCAGGTGATGGACGAACTCTCGCTGGCCATGCGGCAGGCATCCATTTGCGGGTTGGGCCAAGTGGTGCCAGTTCCCATTGCTTCGGTGATGAAACATTTCCCGGGTGTGGTGGAAGACCATATTGTTCGCCGCAGCTGTCCGGGAGGTATTTGCTTCAGTTAGTGCTGAGAAAATCATGAATCCCGCCGCAAAGCACGTGGAGCTGACCATCGACGGCACGCCGGTGTCGGTGCCGCAGGGGACTACTATTTTTGATGCTGCGCGCACCAACGGCATTGCGATTCCCACGCTTTGCCACCAGCAGAATGAGAATCCGGTGGGCGTTTGCCGCGTGTGCGTCGTAGATGTCGGCCAGCGAGTTTACGCCGCTTCGTGTATTCGTCAGGCCGAGCAAGGGATGACGGTGAAGACGAACACCGATCCGGTCGTGGGAGTGCGCCGTACGCTGGTCGAGTTGTTGATGTCAGACCATCCCTCGCCGTGCGCGCGGCAGCAGCAATCCGGAGATTGCGAACTGGAGCGTCTAGCGGAACAATCCGGCGTCCAGCAGCCGCGATTTGCGAAACGCACGACTCCGCGCGGACATGACGATTCGTCATTGGCGATTGCTGTCGATCACGAAGCCTGCATCTTGTGCGACCGCTGTATTCGTGGGTGCGATGACATTCGCAACAACTGGGTGCTGGCGCGGCGCGGGAAGGGATACCAAGCGGGTATTGCCTTCGACAACAATTTACCCATGGGCGGCTCTTCGTGTGTGTCGTGCGGTGAGTGCATGGTGTCATGTCCCACGGGAGCCCTGACCAATCGGGCCGTGGTTGGCACCAAGCTCGAAGGCGGCGCTCTTGATATTGGGGCACTGTTGGGGTTGCCGATCTTCAAGAATGTTTCCGGAACGTTTCTGGAGCTGAACAGTCACGCAATTGTCGAACGGAAGTTCCGCGCCGGAGAAATCATTTGCCGCGAAGGCGACTTCGGAGCTACTGCTTTTTACATTGTGGAGGGCAGTACGGAAGTTTATCTTTCGAGCCCCATCGCGCATGTGAAGACCGAAGGCAGCGCGAAGGGATTCTTGAGCAAGCTGCGAAGCATGCTGCAATCGCGCGAGCAGGATGAGCGCAGCGAGGAAAGCAGCCGGGTCTCGATTCCGATTGATGCTCCGGTTGATCTTCCTTATGACCACCCGATTGCCGAACTCGGGCCGGGAGATCTGTTCGGTGAAATGACGTGCATGAGTTATTACCCGCGTTCGGCGACGGTGCGCGCCAAGACGGACTGCACGATGCTGGAGATGTTGCGCAACGTTCTCGACATCATGCAGCGAAACAAAACCTTCCGCGAGCAACTTGACCGCACTTATCGGCAGCGGGCTCTGGACTCGCATCTGCGCAGCGTTCCGGTGCTGGCGTCGTTGACTCCGGATTTCATCGATCACTTGCGGAATCGCGTGGAACTTCTGCGCTTCACGCCTGGACAGGTGATCTGTACTCAGGGTGAGCCCGCGGACAGCTTCTACTTGGTGCGTCTTGGATTTGTGAAGGTGTCCCAGAGCCGTCCGGGCGGAGACTTGGTGTTGGCCTATCTGGCACGCGGTTCATACTTCGCCGAGATGTCCCTGCTCACGGGCACTCCGCACATGGCCACATGTAGCGCGCTCGATCATGTGGAGGTTGTCCGCGTCCCCGGAGAAGACTTCCAGGTCATGCTTGATCGCTTTCCGGAGATCCGCCAGAAGCTCGAAGAAGCGGCAGCCGAACACATGGAGCAAAACCGGCAGCGTGTCACGAAAGTTGCCGACGCCACCGTGGACCAGTTCCTCAACCAGGGCCTGATGGAGGCGCAGAGCCTGCTGATTCTCGACCTGGACCGCTGCACGCGGTGCGACCAGTGCGTGCGGGCCTGCGCCGACGCTCACGATGGCGTCAGCCGGCTGATTCGTGACGGGCTGCGTTTCGATCGCTATCTGGTTGCCACTTCTTGCCGGCAATGCCGCGATCCGCTGTGCATGGTGGGCTGTCCGGTCGGTTCTATTCGCCGCCGAAACACGCTTGAGGTGATCATCGAAGATTGGTGCATTGGCTGCGGCCAGTGCGCCAACAATTGTCCGTATGGAAATATCAATATGCACCCATTCCCAGTGGAGATGGACGATCCCGACTACCCGGGCAGAAGAATGGCGGGAGTGAAGGTCAAAGCTACGTCGTGTGACTTGTGCCTGGATCACGCGGAGCCGAGTTGCGTGTACGCTTGCCCGCACGATGCCGCGCATCGCGTGAATCCATTGGAGTTTTTCGGTGGGTTATTGAAGCAGCAGACCGTGCCGAGGCCGGGGAAGTGATACTTGCGGATTGATGAGACACATCGGAAATGGTTTATCGGCAGTCTTGCCGGGCTGGCCGTGGCCGTCATCGCGTATGTTCCCTACAGCCGAAGTTCGCCGCAGGGAGCGGGCGGCGGAACCACGATGGGCCTCATCTACGGCAGCGTTGCGTTTGCCTTCATGCTGTTCGCAGGCTTGCTGGGCGCGCGCAAAAAGGTGCCTATCTGGCGGTTGGGGCGTGCGCAAGCGTGGATGCGGGGACATCTCTGGCTGGGTTTTGTCAGCTTTCCCTTGATCGTGTTGCACTCCGGATTTCATTTTGGTGTGGGACTTACCAAGGCGCTGATGTGGTTGTTTACGGTTGTCTTTGTCAGTGGAATTGTGGGAGCGGTGCTCCAGCACTTCATGCCACGGATCACGACGCAACGAATTCCGCTGGAAACCATCTACGAGCAGATCGGGCGGGTTCGGGTGCAGCTGATGGAAGAGGCGATTTCTCTGGTGGATGAGGCCTATGCCGTGCTTCACGGCGACGTTTCTCAGGCTAATGAGCTGCAGCGTGCTGCCTCGGCGAGCGCAGGTACGATGGGCGGGCTGACGGTTGCATCTGGTATGCAAGTGGACGAAGAGGCCAGCGTCGAACTCAAGCAGTTCTTTCAAAGTGAGATCCAGCCATTTCTCGCGCAGAGCGGATCGCACGGACATTTCTTGGCCGATCGCAACCGCGCACAAGCGATGTTTAGGCAACTGAGAACGCTGCTTCCGCCCAATCTGCATTCGACCGCCGATGACCTCGAGAACATCTGCGAAGAAAAGCGCGAAATTGACCAGCAGGCCCGCTATCACCGTGTTCTGCACGGCTGGCTGTTGGTTCACATTCCTGCTTCCTACGCATTGCTGATCCTAGGAGCGGTGCACGCCGTAATGGCGTTGCGATACTGAGACGAACATGCTGCGACGCATCCGAACAACCAAGAAGCTGGCCAAGCGGATGGACCTGCAGTATTTCACGCAGCCCCATCCCTTTCGCAGTTGGCGTCTGTGGCTGTCGGTCCTGGTCCCGGTCGTGGCTGTGGTGTGGTTTGCCGCGCTGCGTGCCAACGGACAAAAGGTTTACAGCAGTGGACCGCTTTCGAAGTCTCACGCTGTCTTCACCAAGCGTTGCGATGTTTGTCACGTAACCACTCTGGGATTTTTCCGCGCGAAAGTAAACGATGACGCATGTCTGAAATGTCACGATGCGCCCGCGCATCAGATCGACAAAGTCACGTTCACACCAGCCTGTGGGTCTTGTCACCTCGAGCACAAAGGTTCGTTGCGACTGGCAAGCACCGCCGATTCCAGTTGCACGCAGTGCCATGCGGACTTGCGCACGCGAACGGGAAATCCGCAATACGTCCGTGAAATCAAGGACTTCGATAAAAGCCATCCCGAGTTCGCTGTGTTGCGGTCAGGTGGCAGGGATCCTGGGCAGGTCAAACTGAACCACTATGCGCATCTGCGACCTAATCTTCCGGGCCCGAATGGCCCGGTGCAGATGGATTGTCAGGACTGCCATCGCCCGACAGGGATGGAAGGGAACTGGCCTTATGCGGCTCAGTCAACGCCTCAGCTAAAGCCAGTCGCGGCCGGCGTCAATGGAGACATAAGGCCGTCGCGCTCACGGGATTACATGTCGCCGATTCTTTACGCTACGCAGTGCGCTGGCTGTCACGTGAAAGACTTGCAATTTGATAAGCGCTTCGATCAGTCGGCACCGCATGACAAGCCGGATGTTGTTCAGGCTTTCCTATTGCAGAAATATGGCGACTACTTCGCGTCTCATCCGGGAGCGTTGTCGGAGCCGGTTGCGCCGGAGCGGATTCTGCCAGGCAAGTTTAAGTTACCTCTGCCTGTCCCACACAACCGCCAGGAATGGATGGATCAGCAAGTCATGCTAGCGGATCGTTTATTGTTCGATAAGGGGTGCAAGCTGTGCCACGTGATGATCGAGGGGAACGCGCCGCTGCCCGCGGTTGCCAAGTCCTCGATTCCCACGCGCTGGCTGTTGCATGCGGATTTTAGTCACAACTCTCATCGCTTGCTAATCTGCGTCGCCTGCCATAACCGGACACCAGAGAGCCGCGAAACGGCCGACATTCTGTTGCCGGGCGTCGTGTCATGCCGAAGTTGCCACCAGCAGCGGGGACCGCAACACGATGCCGCTAGCGGGAGCTGTTCGGAGTGCCACTCTTATCACGATTGGAAGCGGGAACAGCCAGTCAAGGGAAAGTATTCGATTCTGCAATTGCAGGCGGCGAGGTAGCGGATGGGACCTTACAGGGCGCCGCTGCTGGTCACTGAGTTGACGTGATACCGGGCCTCGGTATTCGAGACATCGATGGTGAAGTTCACGGTGACCCGGGCGTAGGTCTCGACCGGCTTTCCGTTCAGCAGGTAAGGTTTGAATTTCCACTGCTGCACGGCTTGTCGCGCGGCTGAAACCAGAATCGTAGGACCGCTGATCACCCGCATCTCCTCGACCGAACCATCTGCGGCGATTAGGGTTTGCAGTAACACCGAACCTTGTACCGCTGTCGCCTGAGTTAGCAGAGGATACGACGGCGTTGGCTGGTGTGCTTGAGCTTGATCAGATATGCCTGCCCGCTTCGCGGCGGCTGTAGCCGGACCCCATGTAGCCGAAGGTCCCGCAGAGGCAGATCCCGAGTTGCGCGGCATATCACGTTTCGTGGAATTGCCGACAAGGCGACTTGTGCCGCGTCCGTGGCTGGAAAGCGTTTGGCTGGACGTCGCGTCAACGGAATGCTGGGTGGCAACAGGCATCTCGGCTTCGGCGGCAGGGACAACCGGTGGTGGCCCAGCTGTGCTCGGCGAGTAAACGGGCTGCTCGTTGTAAACGGCAGCTGTTTCATCGTTATGATTGCCGAGAGCGGACTTGTAGTCTCTCACCAGAACCGCTGTAATGGCCGCGAGCAGGAGGAGAACCGCAACAACCAACTTGCGGCGTTGCTTGTCCGCATAAACCGCGCCCACCCAGGTTGTCGTGCTTGCTCCCCGTGTTGGCATCGATTGCAGCATCTTCCACGTGCCTCGTTTGGTGTGCTACTAAGATGATGCGCTTCGCGATTGCATGCAATGGCACAAGAGGTGGGTGGGGTAGCACGAGTGGGCCATGCAGAAGCTAGCCTCCACGTAGCTTGTGATCGCAAGGTCCTGTCCTTTCTTTACGCAGGTGTCACTGCAATCCATCACAAATGTCACCTTCTTGTCGCGAACAGCTGACAGAAAAATGACAGCGTGGTGACATGAATTAACCGTGCGATGACCGCACGGTGACACGCCGCCAATCGATTCCTCATACGTTTGATCTCACCGGAGCACAAATCCCGGAAATTCTCAGAGCAAGCTCTCTCCGTTAATGGGGAAGGCAGCAAGCAGGAGTCATGAAAATCAGAAACCTCGTACTTTTGATTACGTTGGTAGTTCCGGCCCTCTTTCTCAGTCAACGGAAAGCGAACGCCGCTGGTCCGGCAAACGTCAGCGCCGGGACGGTATCGTTGAAAGGCACAGTCAAGTTCCAGGGATCTGTGCCCGCGTCTAAACCCATCAACATGTCCGCCGACCCCAGCTGCGCGAAACAACATTCATCTCCGGCGATGAGTCAGGAGATTGTGGCCGACGCAAAGGGTGACCTGCAAAATGTCGTGGTATTTGTTTCAGAGGGCCTGGGCAATCGCACTTTCGACCCGCCTAGCCAGCCGGCGGTCATCGAACAGAAGGGCTGCATGTATGCGCCGCACGTTCTAGCGGTGCGCGCGAATCAACAGTTGGATGTGGTCAACAGCGATCCTACTCTGCATAACATTCATCCTTTGCCTGCGAACAATCGCGAGTGGAATAAGGCGGAGGGCCCGAATACAACTACGGAGGAAAGCTTCTCACGCGAGGAAATTGCCATCCCCATCAAGTGCAACGTTCATCCCTGGATGCGCAGCTACGTTGCCGTATTCAACAATCCTTATTTTGCGGTTACGGGCAAGGATGGCAGCTTTGAATTGGGCAACCTGCCGCCGGGGACTTACACCATCAAGGCCTGGCATGAAAAGCTGGGGACAGCTACCCAGCAGGTAACCATTGGCGCCAACGAAACCAAGCGTGTGGATTTTGTGTTCAAGGCCATGTGACAGACGAAGTGCTGCTGAGGCGAAAAGCGCCGGATTGCGAGGATGTCGATAAATTCTCGCTACCGGCGCTTCGCAAATGTTACGCAGAATTGACGAACTTATGACGATGCGGTGACAAATCGACGCCCGCGCCATTACTAGACTGAATTTGCTCACCGCAACTGAAACTGAAGCAGTTGGCTGTGCGGGCACATTGACGCGGGCGAAGCCGCTCCTCCGATTTCGTCTTTAAGTCAATGGAAAACGATGGCGCGGCGAGAGGGACGGTATGCACGGGTGTCCTCCTAGTGGATTTCCGGCTCTACCTTTCGCCGGCCGTCGTATCAGTTTTCATCGGGGAGCTTGACCCGCACCCAAGCTGGGAATAGATTCTATCTAAGTGTCGACTATTCCTATGTCCAGTCAAGGCAGCCGGTTTCTGAGATTTGGGGGCGCGATCGCTCTCATCCTAGTCTCGCTCGCCTACCTCGCCTACACCGGGGTGCAACAGAGCAAGAGCTATTACGTCACCATCAAGGAGCTGCGCGGCATGGGCGACGATGCCTACAGCAAGCGCTTGCGTGTTGCCGGCAACGTGCAGCCGGGATCCATCAAGCGGGTGGGAATCAAAGTGGAATTCCTGCTGGTGGAAAACGATCAGACTCTGCCCGTCGTCTACACCGGAAGCGAAGCTCCTCCGGATACGTTTAAAGACAATTCCCAGGCGTTGGCGGATGGCAGCTTCGGACGGGATGGCGTGTTTCACGCCAAGCAGCTACAAGCCAAGTGCGCATCGAAGTACGCGCCGCAGCAGCCGGGAACGGCGCCTGGAGCGGCGGCGCCGAAGGGCATGACATAAGCGAAAACTCAATAAGGAAGCGAGCCAAACACGCGTTTGCCGGGTCGCACAGAACGCGACCCATCGCGCGGCTCGCCCAGATCCTTCGCGGCGCAAAGAACGCTTGCTCAGGATGACAATCCCGCCCTCGACTTCCCACCCTGCATCGGATATCTTCACTCAGTTCAGGCGGTTTCTGCGATTGTGACCGACTCTTCCCTCATTACCGTCACTGATCTGGTGAAACAGTTCGGACGATTTGCGGCACTGCGCGGAGTGAATGCCAGCTTCGAAGCGGGACAACTCTACGCGATTCTCGGCGACAACGGGGCAGGGAAGTCTACGCTGTTGCGCGCGCTCGCGGGATTGACTCCCGCCACCCGTGGCAGCATTTCTATGCTGGGAGCTATCAAGATACGCGAGGTTTGCGCACAGCTTGGCTACATGGCTCATCCGTCGCTGCTGTACGACGAGATGAGCGGCATGGAGAACCTGCGTTACTTCGCGGGACTGTATGGAATTCACAATGATGCTCGCTGCGAAACGGTAATCCGCTCAGTTAATCTGGATGCGTCGCTGGAGCTTCCCGTGGGACAGTATTCCCAGGGCATGCGGCAACGTATGTCGCTGGCACGGGCGCTGTTGAACGATCCCAAAGTTCTTTTGCTTGACGAGCCATTTTCCAACGTGGATGTGCGTTCTGCCCGGGAAATGGCCGGACTGCTCCGGCAATTGCGAGATGGTGGCAAAACGATACTGGTGGTGACGCATCAGGCGGCATTGTTGCGCGGGATTGCGGACGAGTTCCTGTGGATGGAGTCTGGGCAGATTGTGAACCGCACTCGCGACTATCAGCCGGCGGAGGCAATATGAACAGCCCTCCAGGAGTGACGCGAGCCACATTGGTGAAGGATCTTCGGCTGGAATGGCGATCCAAAGACGCCGTCAACTCCATGCTGTTCTTTGCGCTGTTGGTGGTTGTGATTTTTAGCTTTTCGTTTGATCCCACGGCGGAGGAATCCCGACGCATCGCGGGCGGCCTGGTATGGGTGGCATTTCTGTTTGCCGCCGTGGTCGCCCTGAATCAGACCTGGGCACGGGAGCTGCGCAATCAGGTGCTGGACGCATACCGGGTATCGCCGGCTCCGGCGAACTCGCTGTTTTTGGCCAAGGTGTTGGGGAACTTCATTTTTGTCAGCGTGCTGCAAGCGCTGATGACGCCGCTGTTTGTGGTTTTCTACAATTTGCGGGCAATTGGTCCGGCCTATCAACTATTGTTCGTTGCGGTGCTGGGAACCTGGGCACTGGTGGTCAATGGGACGTTCTTTGCCGCCATGTCGGTGCGCACTCGCAGCCGCGAAATCATGCTGCCGCTGCTGCTTTTTCCCATCACGATTCCTGCGCTATTGGCTATGGTCGAGGCCACTGCGTCGATCCTGACTGGAGAATTCTCGGGGAAGTTCTGGATCGTGTTGCTTGCGGTCTACGATGTGGTGTTTACTACAAGTTGCCTTCTCTTTTTTGAGATTGTTCTGCACGGCGAATGAAACGGGCTTTCCCCATCTTCGCGGTTTTGACCGCTGGCTTGCTGACCTACGGTCTCTACGGAGCTTTGATTCAGGCGCCCACTGAGCAAACCATGGGCGATGTGCAGCGTATCTTCTATTACCATGTGCCGTCAGCATGGACCGCGTTTTGTTTGTTTTTCGTCAATCTGGTAGCTTCGATCGCATATTTGGTTCGGCGCAATCCGAAAGCCGATGCGCTAGCTTTGGCATCCGCGGAAGTCGGCGTGGTGTTCTGCACCGTCGTGCTAGTGACCGGGCCCATCTGGGCGCGGCCGGTCTGGGGAATCTGGTGGACGTGGGACTTGCGCCTAACACTGACGCTGGTGCTATGGCTGATTTACGTCAGCTACCTGATGTTACGGCGCTTTTCCAGCAGCGGACAAACCCCGATGATGGCTGCCGTGCTGGCAGTGCTGGGCGCTCTGGATGTGCCGCTGGTTTACTTTTCTATTTGGTTTTTCCGCACCCAGCACCCGCAGCCGGTGATTGGCGGGGGCGGATCGATTGATCCTCGAATGTTGCACGTACTGCTCATGAACTGGCTGGCCTTCATGTGTTTTGCAACTCTGGTTTGCTGGTCACGCTATCGCCTGGAGATTCTGCGCCGCCAGGTGGAGGAGACACAAGCGCTGGAGTCGCTGCTGACGACCAGGAGTTCGCGATGACTTACCTTTTCGCCGCTTATGTCGCCACCTGGGTCATCCACATCGCTTACCTTGGGCATTTGGCCCGCAGTTACGCTCGTCTGAAGAGAGAAATCGAGGAATTGAAGCCAAACCGGTAGTCCGTGGGCAGCGGGTTGGCAAACCTCTTCAAAGAATCGTCGATTCTGGGGAATTCGGGAGAATCGGCGGCATCTCGGGGCCGCATTCGGAGCATCTGAGGATTCCAAAGGCAGGAAAGGCGATGCGGCGGCTTGACATGCTATCCGTCAGATGATTAAGTAGTTATTTATTTTTCGAATACAATTTCTGGTGACACAGGCCAGCTTTGCGGGCTGTGCGGCCAGGTTTGTACGCCGTCCTTCTTCCTCGTCCAGGGAATCAGGAAATCCGGAGGAGCTCTTGAGATTGAATCGCCGTCGGTTGGTAGTAGCTTGCGCACCGGGCGGAATCTTCGTGGCCGTAGCAGTGCTGGTGGCCCTCGCGGGCGCCGTTTTGATGCTTGGTACGCATGCGAGTGTCGCCGACGGTGCGCAAAAGACTCAGCGGCAAGGTGCCAGTTCCAGTCCAGTTGCATCTTCGCAAAATGCGGTCCCGGTGATGGCTGCCTACCATCACCTTCCGCTGATCTTCGAGCCGAACCAGGGGCAAAGCGATCCCGAGGTGAAGTTTCTGGCTCATGGCAGCGGATACGGCTTATTTCTCACCGCGGACAAGGCCGTGCTCACCCTCCGGCGTTCCGCGGTTGGCGCCCGGCATTCAGTCCCCCAATTTTCGGTGGTCCGTATGACGCTGGAAGGTGCTAGTGCGAATTCCGCCGTGAGCGGGACGGACGAGCTTCCAGGAAAGAGTAATTACTTCATTGGCAATGATCCGGCGAAGTGGCACACGGACGTCCCTCAATTTGCGCGTGTGCGCTATCACGAAGTCTATCCGGGCATCGATCTGGTCTACTACGGAAAACAGGGTCAGCTGGAATACGACTTTGAGGCTGCTCCGGGGAGCAATCCTAAAGAAGTGACACTCCGCTTTCAAGGAGCTGAGAGCCTTGCTATCGACGCTGCGGGAAATTTGGTGCTGGCGGTCGGAGATGGCCGTGTCAGTCTTGAGGCACCACGGGTTTATCAACGCTTCGGAGAAGAGGAGCGCAGGGTGGATGGCCGGTTCGAGTTGCGCGGCCAGGATCGTGTTGGTTTCGCACTGGGTACGTACGACCAACGCCGGGCCATCATCATCGATCCGGTACTCACTTATTCCACCTATCTTGGCGGTAGCAGTGATGAAGCCTGCACCGTGATTCTGGGAGTGGCAACCGGAGTTGCCGGCTGTCCGGCGGTTGCCGTGGATACTTCGCTCAACGCCTACATCGCCGGTTCCACTATGTCCACGGATTTTCCGAAGAGGGGATCGCCATTTCAAGCCGGTTTAGCGGGCACCGCCAACGTTTTCGTCGCAAAGTTCAACAGCACCGCCAATACCCTGCTGTTTTCGACCTACCTCGGCGGCAACACGGTTGACACGACGGCCGGTCTCGCGGTGGATGCCGGCACCAACGTGATTGTGGCGGGGAATACGACTTCAAGCAATTTCCCAACCGGTGGGACCAATGCGGCGTTTCAGACCATACCGATCAGTACTCACAACCACGCCTTCGTGAGCAAACTGGATAGTCTGGGCCACACCTTGATTTACTCCACCTACCTTTCGGGCAATAGGGTTGACACGGCGACCGGCGTGGCTCTTGACCCCGGTGGCAATGCCTATGTGACGGGCATAACCACCTCCACAGAAGTGCAGACTGGTTTCCCCTCCACCTTGGGGGCGTTCCAAGGTTCTCCCAAAGCCCCAAGTCAGTTTTTCCTGACCAAAGTGAACCCATCGCTCTCGGGTGTGAACAGCGTGCCGTACTCAACCTACTTCGGGGGGAGTACACCCAGCAACGGTGAAACGATGGGAGGCGGTGTAGCCGTCGACTCCAATTCCAATGTGTACATTACCGGCGGAACAAACTTTACCGACATGCCAGTGCTGAACGCATTTCAGACGACGCTGGCGGGTGGGCTGGACGTCTTTGTGGCTGCGTTCAATCCTGCAGCAGTCACGGGCACTCAGCTTCTGTATTCCACTTACCTGGGTGGAACCGGTGATGATATCGGTTACGGGATTGCAGTGGACTCCGCACTGAACACATATGTCACGGGTTCGACTACTTCGACCAACTTCCCGGCTGCGGGAACGGGTGTATTCCAACCTGCTCAGGGGGGCGGGACCGACGCCTTTTTGGCGAAGCTGGGTGCGGTTGGGACGAACGGGATCAACGTGGGCACGGTTCCTCTCAACTACTTCACTTACTTGGGCGGGTCGGCTGACGATGTAGGTCTTGGGATCGTGGTGGATAATACCGGTCAGGGCCTGGTCGGTAGTCAGGGGGCGCGCATTACAGGATGGACGGATTCGGCGGATTTTCCCGTCAGGAACAACCCAGTGCAAGCGGGTTTTGGAGGCGGTCATGACGCGTTTGTGGCCCGCATAGACACCACTGCCACCAGTTCAGATGCCTCCGGTCACTACGCCACATTTCTCGGTGGAAGCGGTGACGACTACGGCACGGGGATTGCGGTCGATGTCCAGGGGGCCAGTTATGTGTCGGGGGAAACAAAGTCGGCCAATTTCTTAATTGAGGCGCCTCCTCAGAACCCTTCATTCCAGCCCAGCCTCAACGGGGGGAGTGATGCGTTCTTAAGTAAATTGGGTCCGCTACTCGCGTTCAACGTTACGGTGGTGACGTCTCCCGGCACCACGGTCAGTGTGGGGAACCAGGTCACATTCACTTACACCATAGAAAACGTCGGCGATTTCGCGAGCGGTATTACTTTCACGGACAACCTTCAACCGGGCGCGGCATTTGTCTCAGCCACGACTTCGAACTCGAGCAATTCTTGTGGCCAGCCCAACGGTGGAACCGTGGTGTGCAACATCGGATCGCTGAATTCCGGCGGCACGGGTGAGAGTGGAGGAACGGCCACCGTTACCGTGATCTTGACGCCCATAGCCAACACGACTCCGCAAACCAGCCCCATTTCGCTGTCGAACAGTGGCTCGGTCAGCGTGGCCGGTTCCACGTTCTCAGCCGGTAGTGGGGCGACTGTCACGGTGAATGACTTCAGTCTCAATATGGCACCGTCGACGGCTACAGTGGTGGCGGGCGTGCCAGCCCAATACACCGCGACCCTTGCGCCCACCGGTATCTTTCCGAGCACGGTGTCGGTTGCCTGTAGTTCGGGCCTGCCAACCGCGGCTACGTGTACCGAGACGACTTCAACCTTCCAGAACCTGAACGGACCTGTAAGCACCGATCTCATCATCAATACGGTTGCGCGAGTAACCACTACCACGCAACTGGCTCCGCGTGAACGACTCTTCTACGCCATGGGACTACCCGTGTTTGGTTTGGCGGTGCTGGGAATAGGCGTGGGGAAAGTCCCGCGCACACGGCGCGCTGTGATGGGTTTGCTGCTTAGCGGATTCTTAGCGCTGATCGTCTTCCAAGTCGGTTGCAGTTCCAGCGCCACCACCACTACCACCGTAGGGACGCCGGCTGGAACCTACGTTATCACTGTGACTGCGACATCCGGTTCAGCCACGCGCACTCAGACGGTGACGCTGGTAGTGCAGTAGAGCTACAGCTGTAGGGATACGACTGGTCTGCGCTGCGTGCACTATTTCTTGGGACGCGACTCCGGTGGCACCAAACCCGCTACGCGGTAATAGACCGCAAGTTGACCGTAGTGCTCTCCGCTGTGCTCGATCAGGCCATAGGCGAGATCGTAAAGGCGCTCTTGCTGGTGGCTGTCAGGATCGACCACCAGGCTAGACATGCCTTTGTCGCCTTTCGTCTTGATCGCGGCTGCGCCGTCGGCAACTGATTTCTTCACGAATGCGACTACATCGGTTTTGGTCTTGTAATTTTCACGCTTGGGATCTTCTTCCGCCGGCGGCTTTTGTCCCAGGGCCAGGTTGGTGAAAAAGTAATTCGCGTTGGCGGCATGCAGCAACTGGTCTGCGAAACCACGCTCGGTGGGATTAGGCTTGAAGTCATACTTGTCCTCGGGGAAGTCTTCGGCCATCGCAATCAGCTTTCGTCCAATATCATTCCAGGCTTCTAATACTGCTTGCGATACGCTGGGCGCGGATTTAATGACGTCATCCTTCTTCGCCATTTCCTGGGGGTGGGCGGGCAGAGTCAGAACGCTAATCCCCAGTATGAGTGCTGCAGCGCAAATCATTCTTCGCATGGTTTTTCTCCCTGTTGTATCGGTTCCGGGGAAGTATACGCGACAGGAGTCAAGGGGAGAAATGCACGATGCAGTAGGCTGGAAATAGTGGGGAAATCAGATGCAAAGGGGTTGTTTAATATTGTCCGTGTTATTGATGTTGATATATCCAGCGGCTCAGACGCATCATCCGGGAGGCTACGCGGGTAGGAACCCGTTGTGTGCCAGCTTGATCTTTCCGAAGCTGGCAGTTGCTCCACGACAGATAGAAGGCGAGACGGTGTATCCGGTTGGAAACGATGTTTCCGCCCCTGTCTCGGTGAAGGAGACGAAACCCGTGGTGCCGCCGGACAAGGTAAATTTCAAGGGCACTGTAATTGTCTGTGCGATTGTCGCTCGTGATGGAGTGATCCGTACCGCTGGCATCGACCGCGCTGCCGGGCAAGGTCTGGACGAAATCGCGCTGGAAACAGTGAAGCAATGGCAATTCAGACCCGCTATGAAGGGCGCTCATCCTGTGGCAGCTCCGGTCAGTCTTCAAATCAAGTTTGGGAACTAGGGCTCAGGTGGGGTTCTGATCGCTGGAAGAGGGTGTGCCTCGACGAGGTCTTAGTTCGACTACGCGCCAGCGGACAGCTTGTGGTGACCCTTCGCTTGAGCGATGCCATATTGGCGGATTTTGTATAGCAGAGCTTTGTAGCTGATCTTCAGCAAGGCCGCAGCCTGTTTCCGGTTCCAGTTGGTTTCGTCGAGTGCCTTGGCGATGGCCTCGGCTTCGGCCCCGTCTTTGGCGGTGCGGGCCAGAGATTTCAGGCCCCCGGAACCTTCGGCATTCTTCCCCGCAGGATCGAATTGCGCACCGCTACCGTCGCCCTTCGGACGCAGTTCGTTGATGGCCAATTTCTCGTCACCCAACACCAGGTAGCGCTTGACGAAGTTGCTTAACTCGCGCAAGTTGCCGGGCCAGGGATGGTCCATGCAAGCGCGTAGCAGTTCGGGTGTGAGTGGCAAGGGCGGCCGGGCATAGCGCTCAGCTTGACGCGACATGAAATGTTTCAGCAGAATCGGAATTTCCTCTTTGCGCTGGCGGAGGGGAGGAACGTTCAGGGTGAAGGCATTCAGGCGATAGTACAAATCCTCGCGTAGCCGTTTGGTGGCCAGAGCCTCGGGGATGTCGATGTTGGTGGCGGCCAGGATACGCACGTCAGCCTTGATTACGGAGCGGCTGCCCAGGCGGGAGAACTGTCCGTCCTGGAGAATGTGCAGCAGCTTAGCTTGCAGCGTGGTCGGCATTTCACCGATTTCGTCCAGCAGGATGGTGCCTTTGTTGCACAATTCGAACTTGCCCGGCTTGGGATGATTGGCTCCGGTGAAAGCCCCGGCTTCGTAGCCGAACAGTTCGCTTTCCAGCAGATCGGCGGGGACGGCGGCGCAGTTTACTTTGAGAAAAGTGCGATGAGCGCGCGGCGAGAGCTTGTGGATCAGGCGCGCCATGACTTCCTTGCCGGTACCGCTTTCGCCCAGCATGAGCACGGGAATATCGACGTTAGCGACCAACGCGGCCTCGGACCGCAGCTTGCGCATAATCGGACTGGCTGCGACAAAGAACTGGTCCTCTGCCAATTCCTCCACTTCGCCGGGATAGTTCTGCTGATTGGTGCCCAGGCACTGGTCGAGTACTGCATCCAATTCTGCTTTCTGAAAAGGCTTGGTCAAATAGTCGTAAGCCCCGAGGCGCATGGCTTGGACAACTTTGCGGGTGTCACCGACACAGGAGAGCATCACCACTTTTGCCCCCGGCTGAAGATGGCGAATTTGTTCCAACGTCTGCAAGCCATCAATCCCCGGCATTAACAGATCGCACAACACCAGGTCCGGACGCGAGCCTTTTTGCACGCGTTCCACGGCTTCTTCACCGGTGCTGGCAGTTTCGACCTTGTAATCTTCCACTTCGAGCAGAGTACGGATGTACCGCAACATTCCCGGTTCGTCGTCGACCAGAAGAATGTGGGCTTTGTCTGTCATTTGCGTTTCCCTTGATTGGTGGCAGGGTGGAGGGGAATGATAAACGAGAACTTGCAACCGGCCCCGGGATCACTTTCGACCCAGATTTTTCCGTACATGCTGGTGACCAGGCGGCGCGCAATGGCCAGCCCCAGTCCCATGCCTGCCTGCTGCTCGTTCTGTGGGAGTCGGAAGAAATCGTCAAACACTTCCATATGGTATTCGGGAGGAATCCCCGGTCCGGTATCGGCTACGCTGACCTTGACTGAGTTGGGCTGTGAACTTGGTTGCCGACGCCGTTCCGCCGGTAGACCGGATTGGTCCACGCTGCGACGCTCCCACATGTAAGGTTCCGCATGCAGCCACACCGTGCCGCCTGCCGGCGTAAATTTGGAAGCGTTTTCGAGTAAGTTGGAAACCACCCGCTGTACTTTGGCGGAGTCGAAAGCGAATTCCGTCAATTTGTCGTTGGCCAGAAAATAAAGCGCCAGTCCTTTTTCCTGGAAAGGGTGGGACCAAAGCCGGCAAACTTCCGACAGGCAGGTATTAATGTCGCCCATCTCGAAACGCATTTTAATTTCGCCGGTCTCCAACACGCTGTAGCTGAGAAAGTCCTGGATGAAATGCTGCAACCGTTGCCCGCTGGAACTCATGTCGCCCAAAACCTCGCGCTGGCGATCATTGAGGCCACCCAATTTCTCACTTTGCAGAAGCTCCACGTATCCGTTGAGAATAGCCAGGGGCGTTTTCAGATCGTGTGCGGCAGAAGCTAGCGCGTGCGTAGTGCGCGAAAAGCGTTCTTGTAGCTGGGAATACTGCTGTTGTAGATCGGGATCGGCGAGCGCGCCCGGGGCTGCTTCGGCGACGGCAGGCTTAAGCGAGCGCACACCGGAACCAGCCACCCCCGCCGCTTTGGCTTGGGGGAGACACGTATTTTCTGGCACCACCGCCATGGTCAGTACTCAATTGGTTCAAAGACGGGGAGGAATCATTCGATGGTAAGGCAGCCATTTTCACGTGTCAACGGAAAACGCGCAAGCGAATTGCCACTCATGGGCAAAAGTATGCAGTCGAAAGTACTTACGGAGACTTGACTAATCTCGGTGTGTGGCGAAAGGATGGCAAAAGGCAACTCCGTGAAACTCCGTCTTTACAGCCTGATTTACAGGCAAACACCCGAGATACGGTGGTTTTAAGCAGTAACCGATCTGCATTCGATGGGTCATTTGGCCCCCCAGGTGCGGTAAAGAGCAGGTTATTCAGCTTTTCCAGGAGCCCTTTTGAGCCGAAGTCGACTGCCGCACGAACGCCGTGAGTGGGCCCGTCTGCCGCTGGCCATCCCCGTTTTTGTTCGCAGCCGTGACAAGGATGGCAAGGAGGTGCTGGAATTTGCCACTGCACTGAACATTTCCGCGACCGGCGCCTTGGTTGCCGTGCGGCGTTCTTTGCCGCTCTCCTCACAGGTCTTGCTGGAGATTCCCAGTGTTCCACTGGCCTCGACTGCGGTTTTGCCCAAGTCCTGCCGCAACTTGCGAGCCAAGACCATGTGGATCACCCACGCCGCAACTTACCAGCTAGTCGGCCTGAGATTCTCTCAACCGCTACTTGGCCGCAAGTCTCTGCGAGTGGCGGTGCGAAGGAAAGTTGTTTCTACAATGTGAAAAGTTTTTCCTACTCGAAAATCTGGCTATGAGACATTAGACCACGGTCGTTTCATCCCTTTTTCACACCTCTAAATTCAATGTAACTGATTGAATTATAAACCACTAATATCGATTTTAACAGCGTAACTGGAATGCGCAAAACTTTGGCGCTCGGGATGCACGTTCCTTCGTGCCTGCGACCGGCGTAGGCAACTTATGGCAATGCAAACGACGAATTCTTTCAGTTCGCTAGTTCAATCCCTAGGCGAGTTTCCTCCAGATGCGGTGGTTTTCGGCAAGTCGGAGGCCATGCAAGCGCTGCGCGCACGTATGAACAAAGTAGCCAGCGCCAACGTCCCAGTCCTGATTCAAGGGGAGAGCGGCACCGGCAAAGACATTATCGCCCGCATGATTCATGCCCTGTCTCCGTGGAAGAGTGGCCCTTGGGTGAAGGTCAACTGTCCCGCGATTCCTGGCACGCTTCTCGAGAGCGAACTCTTTGGGTACGAAAAAGGAGCTTTCACTGGAGCCTACGGCTCGAAACCCGGCCGCGTAGAGATGGCACACCGCGGCACGCTTTTTCTGGATGAGATCTCTGAGCTCGATCTGTCTTTGCAATCGAAGCTCTTGCAGTTGCTGCAAGACGGACAGTTCTGCCGCATCGGCGCCCAGGAAGACAAGAAAGTGGAAGTGCGCGTGGTCTGCGCCACCAATCGGAAACTGGAAGATGAAATCGAAACCGGGGCCTTCCGTCAGGATCTGTACTACCGCATCAACGTGGTGAATCTACAGTTGCCACCGTTGCGCGAGCGGCGTGGCGATATCGAAGATCTGGTCCGTTACTTCCTGGACTTTTACAACCAGAAATATAACTGCCGGGCGCGGCCCTTGTCTTCCGACCTGATTGCGATCCTACAGAAGTATCATTGGCCGGGGAACGTGCGCGAACTCGAGAATCTGATGAAGCGTTACGTGATTCTGGGTACTGAGGATGTGATCAGCAACGACCTGATCGCCCGCAACGAAAAAGAGTTCTACAATTCCGAAATCAACCTGGATGGCCCGATCTCACTGAAGAAAGTGACTCGTGCCGCCACGCGGGAACTGGAACGCAAGATCATTCTGAAAGTTCTGCAAGCCCATCACTGGAACCGCAAGCAGTCGGCGCGCGCGCTGAATATCAGCTATCGCGCGTTACTGTACAAGATTCGCGATGCCGGCTTGCCACCCAACCGCATCGCGCGCAAGCGTCCCGAGGCTGTGGTTGGCGAAGAAGCTGATCAGGATACGGCGGTCGTGTAGCCGCTTCCAGCTAACGGTCCACCTTCTCATCTCTGTATAATTCCGGCGGTCATGGATTGGGCAGCTTCCTTCCGCTGGCTGTTTGATTCGAAGCGTGGCGCTTCGAATCGCCTGATCCCACGCTGGCTGTTCCTGCGGGCGCTTGGACTGATTTACTTTTCTGCATTCTTCCCGCTGGTCTATCAAATCCGCGGATTGATTGGCCCGAATGGAATCTTGCCTACGCGCGATTACCTGCAAGCAGTGGCGCAATCGCTCGGCCACATTTCCCGCGTCTGGTATGCGCCGACTCTGCTGTGGTTATCGAGTAGCTCGCAAACGCTGTTGGTGCTGTGTTGGATCGGCATGGCGGCATCGCTGCTGTTGGTGTTCAATCTCTGGCCACGCGCCATGCTGGCAATTTGTTTCGTATGTTTTCTTTCGTTCGTGAGCGCTGCGCAGGATTTCTCCGGCTATCAATCGGACGGCATGCTGCTCGAAGCAGGATTCATTTCTCTTTTCTTTGCTCCGCCGGGACTTCGGCCCGGCCTCGGCGCTACTCATCCGTCGTCGCGTGCCAGCATGTTTTTACTGCAATGGGAGTGGTTTCGCATCTACTTTGAGTCGGGTGCGGTGAAGTTGCTGAGCGGCGATCCGCAATGGCGCAACTTCACGGCGATGGACGAGTACTACCAGAATGGCCCGCTGCCGACCTGGATCGGATGGTATGTGCAGCACTTGCCGCACTGGGTCCACGCCACCAGCGTTTATGCGACGCTTGGCCTCGAGTTAGGTCTGGTGTGGATGTTTCTTCTGCCACGGCGCTGGCGCATCGTTTGCTTTTTCATCGTGACGCCGTGGCAGATCATGGTCATCTTGACCGCCAACTATACGTTCCTGAATTATCTCGTGCTGGTGCTGGGAGTGCTACTGCTGGATGATCGGTTTTGTCAGCATCTCTTGCGCATTCTCGGAATTCGGCATTCCGAACCGGACGCAGCCGTGCCTGCATCGGTTGAGAACACGCCGGCAGTAAATGAATCTCCATTTCGCTCAACTTACAGGGTGATCAAGCTTTCGTTCGCTTCCGCAATCCTGCTCTGTATCTTCTACGCCACCACCGCGCTGATGCTTCTGATGTTCTCACAATCCATTCCTTTACCCACTGAGCCCATCGTCGCGCTCGAACCGTTTCGTATTGCCAATCGCTACGGATTGTTTGCGGTCATGACTCGCGGCAGATATGAAATCGAGTTCCAGGGATCGAACGACGGCCAGAACTGGGTGGCGTATCCGTTCGCATTCAAACCACAGGACATTAGCCAACCACCCCGTATTTATGCGCCTTATCAGCCGCGCTTTGATTGGAACCTGTGGTTTGCGTCGTTAGGGGCGTGGAGAGAATATCCCATCGTGCTCAATACCGAGGTGCGACTGCTGTCTGGGGACAAAGATGTCCTCGCACTGTTTGGCGGCAATCCCTTTCCGCAAAGTCCGCCAAGGCAAATTCGCGCGGTCCTCTGGCAGTATTGGTTCACCACGTCGGCCGAGAAACAGATTACTGGAGCGTGGTGGCGCCGTGAAATGCTCGGCTTGTATGCGCCGACGCTGGAGCGCGCAGCCGACGGCAAGATTGGAGCTGTCGAGATGCCGAATGTGGCTCCGCGCGAATAGCCGATGGAGATCACACGGATGTGCCATCATGAAGTGACATGCGGAGCGTGCTTCGATGAGCCGTAAAGCGTGCGTGGTCGGCGCTGGTCCCAATGGCCTGGCCGCAGCTATTGTTCTGGCGCAGGCAGGTTTCGACGTCTCTGTATTCGAGGCCGAGCCCACTCCCGGCGGCGCGGTGCGCACGCTACCGCTAACCGTGCCCGGCTTTCTCCACGATTTCGGATCGGCGGTGCATCCCTGGGTCGTCGGGTCGCCATTCTTTTCGACCCTGCCATTAAATGATTACGGATTGGAGTGGATACACTCGCCCGCGCCGCTCGCCCACCCTTTGGACGACGGCACAGCGGTGATGTTGGAGCGTGATCTGAGTGATGCAGCGACTTCACTGGGTGTCGATGGAAAAGCGTGGCGGCGGCTGGTGGGGCCATTCGTTGAACATTGGCAGGAATTCGCGCCAGAAATACTTCAGCCGGTCCACTTGTTCACGCGCCATCCCTGGCTGATGGCGCGTTTCGGGCTGAGCGCGTTTCGTTCGGCAGAATCTCTGGCGGCGAGTGCATTTCGTGACCAACGGACGCGCGCGCTGTTCGCGGGAATGGCTGCGCACTCTTTTCTAAGACTGGACGACACGTTGAGTGGGGCGTTCGGCATTCTGTTGGCAGTGAGCGCTCACGCAGTGGGTTGGCCCATTCCCGGCGGCGGTTCGCAGTCGATTACGAATGCCTTGTGTGGCCACCTGGCGAAACTTGGCGGCAAGGTGAAGACTTCCCGCCGCATCGAAAGTCTGGAAGCGCTCCGCGAGTACGACGTCACGCTTTGCGATCTTACTCCCCGGCAACTCGTACGCATCGCTGGCAGCCGATTGTCGAACCAATACCGGCAGCGGCTGGAAAAATACCGTTATGGCCCGGCAGCCTTCAAAGTGGACTATGCGCTATCGCAACCGATTCCATGGAAAGCAAGAGAATGTGAGCGAGCCGCCACCGTTCACCTCGGCGGCAGCTTTGGTGAGATTGCCGCGTCCGAGAAAGCCATGGCGACCGGCCAGCCTCCGGAGCGGCCATTCATGATTCTGGCGCAGCCCAGCTTGTTCGATCCCTCACGCGCGCCCAGCGGCAAACACACGGTGTGGGCCTATTGCCACGTCCCTAACGGGTCGCGCTTTGACATGCTGCCGCGAATGGAAGCTCAGATCGAGCGCTTTGCGCCGGGATTCAGCGATTGTGTTCTGGCTCGAAAAGTGTTTTCCCCCTCGGATCTTGAAAACATGGACGCGAATCTGGTGGGAGGAGACATTGGCGGCGGGGCGATGGATCTGCGGCAGTTTCTGTTTCGTCCGACGCGCCTGCAATATGCGACTTCGGCCGAAGATATCTATCTATGCTCGGCGTCCACGCCGCCGGGCGGCGGAGTGCATGGAATGTGCGGATATCATGCAGCGAGGCTGGCAGTATCGCGAATGAAGGGCTAGAGTGGCTGGCAAGAAATGCCCAAAATAATATTGATGGTTGTATTTATCGTCATCGTCGCCCTACTTGCTTCTACTTGCGCGGAGGCACAGAATTGCGCGCTGTCCGGAACCGCGACGTGGTCGTCGCAACTGCGCGACATAACTGCGGACTGTAACAACCGCTTCCCGTCTCCGGATAATCGCGTCACCCTCGAAGTCGGAACCCACGGGGACATGACGCTTCTCGATGAGCCTGAATCGCGAAAGCTTGAACTAAGCGCACGCCGAGTAGAAGCTCCCGCGATGGTTGCATGGTCTCCGACGTCTAATGCATTTTTCGTCAACGACGGAGAAGGTTCGGGAATGTCTAGTATCGTTCGATTATTTAGGCTGAACGCTAACCATGTTCTTGAGGACGAATCCATCGAGAAGAAGGCTGTCGCTCTATATCGGCACCGAGCACATTGTCATTCGCGTGCAACGGATCCCAATGTGTGGGGATTTGGATGGACACCTGACGGGCGAAATCTGTTTATCTTGGTTCAAGCGACCGCAAACGATCCATGCGGTTGGTCCGAATCGTTCGTAACTCTAGTTGTTAGTGAAACTGACGGTGCAATTCTCGAAACACTTGGCAAGGCGAAGTCTAGAGAGAGATTCGCGCCTTTGTTGCCGCCTGCACTTTTTGGAAGGTAATCGCTAGCGCTTCGCCGATGTCGCCGGCAGATTGTCACTCACCAGGGCAAGCAAATCTTTTTGCAGTCCCGGCCCGCACGCGACTAAACCGGAAAGAAGCGGATTGCGGTTGTTGCAGCGAAGCGGTTTGTGATCCAGAGTGCCTACGTAGCCTCCGGCACTAAGCACTAACGCGGCCCCAGCCGCCACGTCCCATTCGTTCTTGGGGGTCAGTGTGAAAGTCGCGTCTGCCAGTCCCGCGGATACCAGGGCCAGCTTGTAGGCAACCGATCCCATGGGGCGAATCTTGAACTTCGCGTTTTCGAAGCGTTTCCACTCGCCGCGCTTGGTTTCGCTGCGGCTCGCGAGCAGAAGTGATCCCTCAAGGACGGTTCGCTGGCTGGGACGGGCTGGCTTGCCGTTGTAGGTTAAGCCAGTTTCTAGTGATCCGAGAAAAACCTCGTTGCTGGCAGGATTACAAATTCCGCCTGCGACCGGTACACCATCTTCCACCATCGCGACAGAGATGCAGTACTCGGGAATCCCGGCAACGAACTCGCGGGTGCCATCGAGCGGGTCGACGACCCAGACCCGGCTCTTATCCAGACGGTGCAAGTCGTCCACACTCTCTTCCGAGAGCCAGCCTTCGCCATCCCGCAACAGTTCCTTGCGAAGTACGGCATCCGCGGCGCGGTCGGCTTCGGTCACGGGATCGTGTCCCAGTTTGTATTCGGCGTCGATCGCCCCGGCTGTGAAGCGGTCGAACACCAGGCGGGCCGCCGCCAGAGCAGACTGAATGCGTTTTACTATTTCGGTATGAGAATTTTTTGTCATGGATAGTTTCAGGTCCGGCCGGTCATGCCATCAGCATGCGCGCTCCGGATACCAGCAGAATGGCACAGAGAATGCGCCGCAACCAAACCGTGGGCATGCGAGTGCTCAACTGAGAACCGAGGATGCCGCCGGGAATCGAACCAATGACCAGCGCACCCACCAGGTAAGGATCGATATTGTGAATGCGGAAGTGCATCAAGCTGGTCACGCCAGTGAGGATGACGGCATGCATTATGTCTGTGCCCACCATCATTTTTGGCGGGAAGCTGTAGAACAAGAGCAGAAGCATCATGATAATGCTGCCCGAACCCACCGAAGTCATACCCACCAGAAAACCCGCCAGCAAGCCGATGAAGAACATGCCCACAATTGACTTCATGGTGGGCTTGCGCTGGGTGACGTGTTCTTCAATCCGGCGCTGAAAGAGCATCAAGGTGGGAACACAGATCAGCAGAATGCCGACGGCCGTGGTGATGAAGGTGTTTACGCCAGTGCCGTAGACAGTCCGAAGATGGCCCAGCAAGCTGACTCCCGCAATTGATCCTGGGACGCTCCCGGAAGCCAGGCACATGACGACTCTGGGTTTGATGGTTCCCTTTTTCACGTGAACCCAGGCGGAACCGATCTTGGTGACGAAGTTGAAGAGCGCATCGGATCCCACCGCCAGAATAGGCGGGACCCGAAGCACAAAAATCAGGATGGGCAACAGCAGGACGCCGCCCCCGATGCCGGTCATTCCAATCAGGGTGCCGACTACAAAACCGATTAGAATTTTCTCGATTAGCATAACGTCAGTCGCATCTAGCGGAGAGAACGAACTCCACCCATTAGGCGCTGTGGCCGTTCACTCCAATGAACCCCTCGCGTTCCATGTGCAGAATGATCTGCTGTGCTGCCTCTTCAGGACTTAGATCCGCGGTGTTGATTACCACATCGGCGTCTTTTGGTTCTTCGTAGGGATCGGAGATGCCGGTGAACTCTTTGAGGATGCCAGCGCGCGCCTTGGCGTAAAGCCCCTTGCGGTCACGCTGCTCACAGGTTTCCACCGAGGTGGCAATGTGCACCAGGATGAAACCACCCACCGGTTCAATCATGCCGCGGACTGCCTTGCGGGTTGAATCGTAGGGTGCGATGGGAGCGCAGATGGCGATCCCGCCGTTCTTGGTGATTTCCGAAGCCACGTAGCCAATTCGTCGAATGTTAATGTCGCGATGCTCCTTGGAGAAACCTAGTTCCGAGGAAAGATGCTTGCGCACCAAATCGCCATCGAGAATGGTGACCGGGCGGCCGCCAGTTTCCAGAAACTTGGTCAGCAGGACGTTGGCGATGGTTGACTTGCCTGAGCCGGAGAGCCCGGTGAAGAAAATGGTGACGCCTTGTTGGTGTCGTGGCGGGAAACTGCGACGCAATTCCTGCACGACTTCGGGATAGGTAAACCAACTCGGTATGTCGCGTCCTTGATTGAGGCGATCCCGCAGATCGGTACCGGAAAGGTTCAGAACGCGAGAGCCATTTGGCACTTCGTTGTCGGGGACGTATTGGTCCTGGTCTTCGAGGTACACCATCATGTTGAACGGGACCATGGTCACGCCAATGTCGGCTTCGTTTTTCTTGAATAGTTCCTGAGCTTCGTAGGGACCGTAGAAGGGCTTTCCGTCTGTGTCCTTGCCGGGACCAGCGTGGTCGCGGCCCACAATGAAGTGAGTGACACCGTGGTTTTTGCGGATCAACGCGTGCCAAATAGCCTCACGCGGTCCACCCATGCGCATCGCCAACGGAAGCAGGGAAAGCTTTACGGTTCCTGCGGGAAACTTGGACAGGAGTAATTGGTAGCAGCGCACGCGGGTGAAGTAATCAACGTCGCCGGGTTTGGTCATGCCAACCGACGGGTTAATCAGCAGATTTGCTTCGATCTGCTTGGCGGCACGGAAAGTCAATTCCACATGGGCACGGTGCATGGGGTTGCGGGTCTGAAATGCGACCAGACGGCGCCATCCTAAACGTGCGAACTCGGCCCGCAGTTCAGCGGGAGTCAGTCGTAGCGTACGGAAGTCGTAGTGGGAAGGCATCTGAAGACCTTCCAAAGTCCCACCGACGTACCAGGGATTGGATTTGTTGATCGCGTAGTCGGCGCCGGGGTGAGCGGCACTGGTGCTATTGAATACCGCTTTCGCTTCGGCTGCGCGGTCGGGTTGCCAGACATCTTCTACGGACAACACCGCTAGCATCACGCCTTCGGGATCACGCAATGCGATCTTGCTGCTGCCCGGCTTCAAAGTCTTGGCGAAGGCTTCGGTGACATCCAAGGTGATCGGCATGGGCCAGATCACGCCGCTCTTCAGCCGCATGTTGTGACAGACGCCCTCATAGTCGGCCCGGGTCATGAAGCCACGCAAAGGCGAGAAACCACCGCTCAACAAAAGTTCCAAATCGCAGGTCTGACGGGCGGTCAGGTCCCACGATGGATATTCGCGTGATTGCGCCTTGAGTTCAGTGGAACGCGCGGATGTTGCAATGAGATTAACAAGCTCTCCGCCGTGCGGCGGAATAAGATGACTGGTCGAAGCGGTCAAATCCGTGAACCTCCCAGGTTCATAAGAGTGTTTGTCTACTATCTCTATATCTTTCCCGGCCTTTTTCCTGACTGAACTGCGAGGCTCAGCACTTGCGGATTCCAGATGGGAAGTGAAACCTTAAAGCGTTGCCCTGCCAGACTACTACGCAATTGGGTGCGGCATCAATTGCAGATGGGGCCGGTTGCAGCAAACTAAGTGTGGAGCAATTCGGTTGCCTTCGTGGAGGCAGCGAGACTCCCGTAAGCCATTGAAAATAATTGTCTTGGTGACATTGTTTGCGAATCCCCTGTAATCCTATCGACAATATGCAATTCTTTGCGACAAAACTCCACTCGAACTTGCAATGCTTTATTCCAGCTGACTGACTGCGACGTGTAATTAATTCCTCGGCCGTCGGCCAATCGGGGAATTTTGACACAAGAGACATTCCCCAGTAGGGTGCCATTGCAGGCTTAGGATGGCAGTACCTGTTGTAGAGTTTGGTCCACTCAAAGTCGTTACTACCCACGATGAACGCCCGTTCCGTCGGCTGAAAGACGTGAGCGGAATTCCCTGTGGCGAACTTCGCAAAGAGTGTGTTTGCTCGACTTCCGGTCGGAGCCAACCCCTATAGACGCTATAGAATCCGCGCCCTGCTCGACAAATCGGCAGTCTCGGGTTGTATGGCTTGTCGGGCCGGGCAAAATTATCCACAGAATACTTGAGAAGATGGCCCCATATGGCATCTCGAATGCTCTTTGCTTCGACACAGCGGATACATTGATCTTTTCCTCACCGACTAGTCGAACGTGTGTGAAGGGAAGGTCGCAGCAGCCAACCTCTATTTCTAATGTATTTGGGGATTTCGGGTAGTTGGGATGACGGAGAAGACTGTTCGCTTGGGTCCGCGAGAGGAGCAAATCGCCAACCTCTTGTTGCAGGGTTGTGACAACACTGAAATTGCCAGCGAACTGAAAATGGCGCGGCGTACCGTCAAGGCCCACTTCAACCGGCTGTTCCTCCGCTTCGGAATCACCGATGGAATCAAACGAGTTAAGCTCGCAACTCTCTTATACCGGAGGCAACTATGTCAGCAGCAGCCCAACTCTACGGCAGCCGCGTCCCCAGTGAACGAGAGCGGTGGGTCATTGAACTCGTGGCCCAGGGACTTAAGAATAGTGAAGTCGCGGCCGTCATTGGAACCACGGAACACGTCGTCAAAAACTACCTCCGGAACATTTACGACAAGCTCGGACTCTGGAACCGGGTCGAATTAGCGCTGTGGTATGAAGCGCGCCGCTATGAAGACATCGCCCGCGCGTGAGGGCGCCTGAATTGCGATTGGTTTATGCCGAAACGTCGTCACTTGAGTGGACCTATTGGCAGCTAGCGCGCTCGGCTGGTTGGAACTGATCGATTTGGGCATCGCGCTGAAGGGCGAACTTCCCGCCCGGAGTCTTCCCATACAATTCCGTGCCAGGGCAATAGTAGAGAGCGGTGTGAACGTCTACCCAAACCCACACATTAGGATTACCGGCCGCAGCCGGTTGTGGCGGGGCTTCCGCTACACCAAGACTCACCAACATGCGTTCAAACAAGGTGAGTCTGGGCTGAGTTGAACTTCCGGCACTGCCCGGATGCAATCCCCAGCCGGTGAGGGCAATCAGCAGGACCAGCGCTGAAAGTGCGATCGAGATATCCCCGCGGTGCTTGGTGAGCCAGATGCGTCCCGGCGAGTTTTCCTTTTCCAGTGACTTCAGCCACTGTAGCACCCCGGCCGCGGATGTCCAGGTTGCAGGCGAAACTGATTCCGGTTGCTGGGGAATAGGGACAACTGCGGCTTCGGATTCCTGTATTGCTCCCCGCACTTTTTCCTGAACTTCGGACTCCGGAGTCGTGACTTCGTCGGCGATGCTGAGTGCGAGAGCGGAGCTACCATCGGTCAGAGATGCCGAATCGGGAAATTGCGATGATGTTGGTTCGAATGGCGGAAAGAGTATCTCCTCATTGACCAAGTGCGGACCACCCTCCGCTTCCTGCTTCTCGTCCTCCACTGCCGCGTGTGCTTCGCTAGGTGAGCTTTGTGGCGATGGGGGTGTTTGGTTGGAGAAGTCTAGATCTTCCGGTTTGGAACTCATCAACCGGGGCGTTCCACAGCGCCCGCAGAACAACTCTTTGTCTCCAAACTGGTATCCGCATTGCCCACAAGTTGCACCAGTGCCGTTTCTTTCTGCTGCCTGGCTCATAGCAGCCAGCAGTGCCTCGATTTCGGGAGCTGTTCTCTCTCGGGCTGGCGCCGATTCGAATTGCTCCCCCGCCTCAACTTCGGTCGAAGTTCCTTCGTCTGGTTCTGCCGCGAGACGTTCTAGTTGGGGCCGCAGCCGTTCCAGCACGTCCAGCATGGTGGCGCGCTCGGTTGCGAGCGCCTGTTTCCATTCCACTTTAGCGGCGTTGGCAATCGCCTGCCCCATCAACCCCGACATTACCTGACAGCTCTGAACTTCCTGCACAGGGATGCCATCGCATTCCGCGAAGCGCACGTCGAGCAATCCTGATACTTTCCCTTCGTGGTAAATCGGAAACAAGAAAGGCGATTTGCTGCTCTGTCGTTTCAACAGTGCGCCAATGAGCGCAGGGTCCGTGGCTGCAGTTTGCAGGAATTCTGACAAACTGGAATCAATTGGCATTGCCATTCCTGCCAGGGAAGCAGCGTTCCCGACTGCCGCGCAGTATTCCAATTGATCTTCGTGGATGAGGGCCACCGCTACTCCCGTGGCGCTTGTGATCTTTTGTAATTGTTCGGCGATCAGCCGGGCGGAAGTTTTCAAGTCCCATTCTTTGGAATGCAGAACTTTCTGCGTGGCGGCAATCTCCGCCAGGGTATCGCCCAGTTCCGGCTTGCGATGTAATACGGGCTGTTGTTTGCGGCGTTCTTGAAGCACATAGGCAGCTTCCAGCATCTGCTGGAAAGTGCCTTCGTCCAAGCCCGGCAGCGTATGCGCACTTGCCATTTGCGGGTTCACCTCTGACCGATTTCTCCGTATTGATCGCTTCAATCTACCGCCCCTAAGGAAGTGCAATTGGCAGTCCAAACGCCGACGATACACCCGCAAGCCCTTGATTCTAGCAGCCTTGGTCAAGCCAAACTATGCTTCCGTAATAGCTGCAAAAGTGCTTTCCGCTCTTGCGATTATGACGCAGGCCGCGACCGGGGCAGATCCGCCACTTTCACCTTGCTCACCTGTCAAGGTAACTCTTACCAAAGATCCAGCGGTATCTAGCGCAAGAATTTGCACCCAAGGAGGGAAGTCTCCCGCTATCGGGTTGTCCGGTTGTGAACATTTGAATCTCGCGCCCGAACATATATCTTCGGGCGGAGCAATGTACGCGCCATGAAATCAGCGACTTATGAATCTCGGCAGCGGAAGCAGGCCTGCACATTGCTTGGTGGTCACAGAGGCGATTTGTCTGGCCTTTAGGCTTTAGAATTCATATGACAACTCTGTCGGAAGACATTCGTTATGGACTTCGGATGTTGTGCCAAGCTCCGGGGTTTGCGCTGATTGTAGTGCTGACGCTGGCGCTCGGCATCGGCGCGAATACGGCGCTCTTCTCCGTCGTGAACGGCGTTCTGCTGCATCCCTTGCCTTATCCCGAGCCCGAACAACTGGTCCGGCTCCACGAAAGCAAACCGAGTTTTGAAACTGGTTCCATTTCCTATCCCAACTTTCGCGACTGGCAGAAGGAAAACAAGACGTTTTCCGCAATGGCGATTTCGCGTGGTAATTCCTTCGCTCTGTCTGGCGTCGGCGAAGCCGAACAAGTGAACGCAGAATTAATTTCGTCAGACTTTTTCTCGTTACTCGGTGTGAAACCGGTGGTTGGCCGGGTTTTCGCGCCCGGGGAAGATGAAATCGGTGCCGCTCCCGTCGCCATCATCAGCGTCAGCCTGTGGGAACGCAAGTTCTCTTCTTCCTCCAGCATCCTAGGCAAGGGAATCACTCTCGACGGCAAAGATTACACCGTCGTAGGCGTAATGCCTTCGAATTTCGATCTGCTGCTGCGAAGCTCCAGCCGGAGCTTTCAGCCCAGCGAAGTGTATGTGCCCATTGGTCAGTGGGGCAATCCGGCGCTACTAAACCGTGGCGCTGGGTTGGGACTTCATGGCGTAGGCCGCTTACGCCCTGGCATCAAGGTTGAGCAGGCTCAGGCAGACATGGATCGCGTAACTCGCAATCTGGCTGTCGCCTACCCTGACAGCGACCGCGGCATCAGTGCCAAGCTAGTTCCTCTCAAGGCCGAGGTAGTGGCCGGCATTCAGCCGATTCTGCTGGTGTTGCTGGGCGCGGTTGGCTTTGTTCTCCTGATCGCCTGCGTGAATGTTGCCAATCTGCTACTCGCCCGCTCGACCATGCGCATGCGCGAGTTTGCGATTCGCGCGGCTCTGGGCGCGTCCCAGGGACGCGTGGTCCGGCAACTCCTCACCGAAAGTATGATGATTGCCTTGGCCGGCGGCGGACTCGGTTTGCTGCTTGCGGCTTGGGGAACTCGTACCGCCCTCGCACTGTTGCCGGCAGCGTTGCCGCGTGCGCAGGAAATCGGGCTCGACATCCGCGTTCTTGTCTTTACTACGGCTATCTCCGTGATCGCCGGCGTGCTGTTTGGTATGGTTCCGGCCCTGCGAACTTCCCGGCAAGATTTGCATGGCACCCTCAAAGAAGGCTCCCGCAGCGTGAGTGGCGTACATCATCGCACCCAAAACGCTTTTGTGGTTGTCGAAATGGCGATGGCGTTAGTTCTATTGACCGGCGCCGGATTGATGATCCGCAGCCTGGTACGGCTCTGGAGCGTCAGCCCCGGATTCGATTCGCACAACGTATTGACGTTCAATGTGTCGCTTCCACCGTCCACAGCTCAAGCCAGTCCTGATGCCATTCGCGCCGCCTGGCGGCAGTTCGACGACAAGGTGAAAGCGACTTCCGCCATCGAGTCCGTCTCGCTGTCATGGGGCGCATTTCCCCTGAATGGCGATGACGAAGCGCTCTTCTGGATCGAAGGTCAGCCAAAACCTTCGAGCGAACACGACAAGAGCTGGGCGGTCAAGTACGTGGTCGAACCAGACTATCTGCGGACCATGGGAATCCAGTTGCAACGGGGCCGATTCCTGAACGCGCAAGATAATGAACACGCGCCCCCAGTCGTAGTCGTGGATGATGCTTTTGCCAGCAAGTACTTTCCCAATCAGAATCCCATCGGCAAGCGGTTGTATCTGGATGTGTTCGATCCCGATGCGGCAGAGATCGTCGGCATCGTGGGCCACGTGAAACAATGGGGTCTCGATCGTGATGACGCCGAGGCCGTCCAGGCTCAGGTCTATCTTTCGTTTATGCAACTGGGAGACCCGATCATGAAGCTGACAGCTCCGGGAGCGGGAGTAGTGGTGCGGTCTACCGGTTCGGCACCTACGCTGTTCGACTCTCTGCGTCACGCCAGTGCACAGATGAGCAGCCAGCAGGTGGTTTACGGTCCCGAAAGTATGGACGAAATTATTTCCGGATCGCTGGCGGCGCGGCGCTTTTCCATGATCCTGTTGAGTGTTTTTGCCGGCTTGGCATTGCTGCTGGCCAGCGTGGGCATCTACGGCGTGATTTCCTACGTGGTGGGCGAGCGCACCCGTGAAATGGGAATTCGCATGGCCCTGGGCGCGCAACGTTCGGATATCCTGTGGCTCATTCTGCGGCAGGGTGGAACCTTGGCGGGCGCGGGTGTCGTCCTTGGTTTGATCTCGTCGATGGGACTAGCCCGCTTCATGACTGGCCTGGTTTACGGAGTAGGCGCGACCGATCCAGTAACCTTCCTCGCGGTCGCAATGCTGCTCGGCCTGGTCGCACTGGCGGCATGTTGTATTCCCGCTCTACGTGCGGCCAAGGTCGATCCTATGGTGGCGCTCCGCTACGAATGAGTGGCGCGCGAGAAACTTCGCGCTAACCAAACCCATTCCGGAACCAACGGTGAGTATTGCGCCCATTCTGGCTTTTCGGAATCTCCCCAGCTGGTACCCTCCGCGAACGAAACTGAGAGATCACAAGTCTTTAGCCATTCGGGTCCCGCAGCGAAGGTTTGGCGAAACGCTTGCTTTAGCTTTCAGTGACGGCGCGAACTTGATGATCTGCAAAATGGCGCTGATTAGGAGAAGCTATGGTGGACCTCACCGGAATCAAGATCACCCGAAGAGATGAACAAGTTCTCAACCTGTTGGTGCAGGGATGCAGCAACAAGGAAATCGCAGAACAACTCAACATCAGCCCGCGCACCGTGAAGCAGCATTTGCGTACATTATTTCTGCGCGCCGGGATTATTGACGGCCGCAAACGTGTAAAGCTTGCCACCGCGATGTATCAGAAAGGAGCTACCTGTGCAGCCCTGTGATCAACTTACCGGCAAAGAAACGCAAGTTGCGACCCTGGTCTGGCAAGGTCTCACCAATCGTGAAATCGCCAGCGCGATCGGCACCACCGAGCAAGTAGTCAAGAACTACCTGCGTAGTACTTTCGACAAACTTGGGGTATGGAGCCGGCTAGAACTCGCGCTTTATGTGGCGAGTCACGGCGGGGCCGAGTGGCGAACTCCTTTGGCGTGGCCGCAGCCGGCTTGATCGGCTGCTTAAGGCTGCGAAACGGCAACGGTGAGGCAGCGGATGTTAATCGACGCTAATCAGAAGCCAGTGCCAATTTGGGGCTAAGACGGTGCCGTCACTATTGATTTGCACCCAGTTTTTCACAGGCTGCGAACGGCAGCCAGATGCGGGTTCAATCCTCCGTCGGTTGGGTTGAGGGCATTTGCACTTGTGCCAGTTGGATCGAGCAGCCGTGGCTTTCCACTCGCTGCACCGTTTTTAGGGCAGTGGGCTGTGAAGGGCAGGCATGTGCTAGAAAATCAAGAGTCCTCAGCGCCTACAAAAGTGGTTGACGCAGGCCGCTCGATAGCGTAGACAGCCATGAAGTTTCGCCGTCTCAATGCGCCGGGATCAGGATGTTGTGGGAAGGGCTGCCTACTTTTAGGGTGCGGCCTTCGGAAGTGCCCGCACGGCGCGGGTATGTTGGCGAATCAATTGTGATCCTATGATGCCAACTACTGGATTTAGTCCGACGAAAGCTTCAGTCTTGGTAGTTGAAGACTCCCCCGAACTCCAAAATTACCTACGCCTCCTGTTAGAGCTCGATCGTTACCAGGTCGACATCGCCGGCAACGGCGAAGAGGCGTTGCAGCGCCTGCGCAACGGATGCACTCCCAGAGTCGTGTTGCTCGATATGCAGATGCCAGGAATTGATGGGCTGGAAACGCTACGAATTCTGCGGCGCCTGCATCCCGCAGCGAGAGTCATCATGTGTTCCGGTGTGGATGATCCGGAAAAGATCCGGCAAGCCATTTCGCTGGGCGCCCAAGCCTATCTAGTCAAGCCCGTTCAGCACTTGTACCTCTCGGCTGCAATCGAACGCTGCCTGGGTCAGGATTCTGGCGAGAGCGATGAATCCATCAGGTCGCGTATCGGCGCGCCAACCTTGCAATTAGTGAGCAGGCCGAATTAGCTCAGCCAGGCCATGCTCATCTCGCGATGCGAATTGTGCTCTCGAGAAATCGCTGTAGTTGGCCTTTGTCCTGTTCAGAGATTTCGATAAACTGCACGCCGATTCCGAATCCCGGAGTACTGGTCACCACTTTGCCAGTGGCCCACAACTTGGCGTCATTTACCCAAAGTGCGATCTTTATCTGCATACCTTGGGGAAGCGGATTGGGCATTTCGAGGAAACATCCGCCCATACTGAGGTCCGCAGTCCGAACCCGAATCGGGGCCTGCGCTCCCTCGGGATGTATTTCTACCGAGTTCACAGTCTTAAACCGAGGATGTGCCCGGCGGTCGTGAGCATCGCGGGCAACGGTGCCGTCTGTGCCCGGCCCCGGCAGGGCAAAGTCCCAAAGCGGCTTGTCGGGTGACAAGTTGAGCAGCCCGATGCGTCCTTCTTTTGGCCCGCCCGGCGACCCCACCCACATGATTCGGAAGTGAACCTTATTGGTTCCGTAGGTCAGTCCAATGATCTCGCCCATCTTGAGCTGTGCTTGAACTCCGCCCAGTTCCGCGCCGTGGCGGCTAACGTTAAGTGTGATTAGCTTCTCAGAGAAGATTTGCCCATTGGTGTCGGTGCCGAAGATTCTGACCGGCACCGCCTTATCGACTCGGGGCTCCCTGCGTTTCCCCACCATGGTTAGTTAGCTCACTCCGCTGACTGAAACGGATTCCCACTCGGTGTCGTGATTCTAATGCAAATCTTGCGCGTGCCAAAGTAACGCCACCGCCACTCTTTAACCTCAGTGCACAGCTAATGGGAAAAACGCTGCAAAAGGTTGCACGATGGTGACTCGGGGACGCTCACACACTGCCCGTAAAACAAGCGTTTGGGCCAACTGGCGCGGTATTCCGATTGCTCATGACATCATGGCAGTCTCGGGCACCGGTGTATCTCCCGTCCGGCACTCGCGAAATCTGAGGTAGGGAATGACCCACAAAGAGACCTTCTGGATGGCCTGCGATTCTACCGAGTCCCTGCGGGCTGAATACGGCCCTTTTCATACCCGTGCCGAGGCCGAGGCGCAGGCACAACGCCTTGGGTTTGGCTACCTATTGCGCTACGAGCACGTCATCGACGGCAAGGACGACATCAAAGAAGTCCGCTGCATTTTCATCGAATTGCCCGGGCCCACCGCTTCCGTTCCCGCAGTTCCACGGGAAGCTAGAAAATTCCATACCCGCTGCGCCAGTTGTGGCGAAACTGCTGTTCATGACGAGCCTTGGCGGGCGGAAGTATGGGCTGACATTCATGAATTCGAGCACACTCGGCATCGCGTTCGCTTGTTCGAACAATCGCGCGGTGAAGGCTTTAAGGAAATCAGCGACTGGCGCGACCAGTGTGCCTGATCTCGATACCACCTGCCCGTCCGATCTCCAAAAGATGACTTTTTTCTGCTAGTCTGTTCTCGCTACTCTTCGAGATCTACCCTATGACCTTGCTGGTTCTGATGGTGCTGGCGGGAATCCCGCTACTGGGTGTGCTTTGGATCGCAATCTACGGCAGTCTAACCACCGTGGACGGCCTGTTCATGTCGCTGATCTTACTGGCGATGTCCGGCATTCTGGGAGCGACGGCGTTATTCGAGTTGCGCCGGCCCAGGTCAGCGGCGTCATTCGGAGGCCGCGTGGTTGCTGGCGGAACGATGCAGAGTGGACGAGTGCAGGGTGTTGTGTTCTACGAAGCTCACGTGGGAGAGCCGAACAAGTCCATTGTCACGCTGAGCAACGACGGCAAGTCCTCGCAAACTCTGGTGGTCGAAGGCGACGTGCGCAACGCTCTTCCTGTAGGCCAGAAAGTGCAGATCACCTTGCGCAAGCAGCATGGACAAAACGTGCTGGCCGACGTTATCTACTCCTAACACTCACTGCAGTTTCGCGTACTCCGCCTTGGCGTCTTTCAGGATAGGGATGTCGGGGTCGGCGTCTTTCCAGAGAGTGAGGAAATCCTGATAGGCGGTCTTGGCTTTTGCAGTGTCACCGGAAACGGCGTACGCGCGTGCGAGTTGGAGATGGGCAAGCGAGCCCAGCAGGAAGTTCTGCACGATTCCGGAATGGTCGAGAAACTTCTGGAATTCGGTGGCCGCGGCGGGGCCGTTCTTTTCGGCAAGGTAGGCCAGGCCGCGAATGTATGCGGGATACATTGTGCCGGATACGGGAGGAGGCTGCCCGAGTTCGTAGGGAAGAGCGGGCTCAAGCGCGACAATCGCCCGGTCGGGTGCTTGTTGTGCTATCGCAATCGATGCCTCGATCACCGGGAACCAGTACACTTTGAGAAAAGTGTTGGTAGGCTCGGACTTTTGCAATGCCTCAAGGAGAGTCTTGGATTGAGCGGTTTCGCCGGTACGCGCCAGCGCCAAAGCCGCTAGGACTTTGACGTCACGCCCTGGGGCCAGCGCCAAGGCGCGGGCGACGGCTTGCCGGGCGGCAGTGATGTTGCCTACCTCGGCCTCGCGGACCCCCTGATAAACGAGCCACTGGGCGCCAGTTTCTTTTGCATCCGAGCGCACGGCGGAGTCAGAAGCCCGACGGGCGAGGTCGCGCGCTTTTTCTAGACGTCCGTAATAGGCCTGGGTGTCGGCGTCGGTACTGAGCATCTGGTCTTCTTCGCTGGGGCGGCCCACCGCCCAGGCCACGTCGCGCTCCATTTCAGCCGTATCCCCGGAAAGAAAAGCCAAAGAATACAGATCGGACCGAATGAACAAGTCATCGAAGTTCTTCTGCTGTGCTTCCTGAAGCGTCTGCCGCGCGTCCTTGAGCCGATTGACGTTGATGTAAGCGCTCGCCAGATTCGCATAGCTGTTGAGGGTGGGTTCCAGTCGCAGCGACGCTTCAGTCTCTGCGATCGCCTTGTCGTATTGGCCTAGACCGGAATAGAGAGCACCGAGATTCGTGTGCGGCACCATGTCACGCGGGTAGCTTTTCGCCCACAGTTCGTAGGCTTCCGTGGCCCTCTCCACTTCAGCGGTGACCTTTTCAAAGTACAAAGCAGAGATGCGGTACCTCTCGCGTTCACTCACGCGGTCGCGCAAGTCATAGGCCTTCTTGGCATAATCCGCGGAGAGACTCGCCTGTCCAAGATTGCCGTACAAAACGGCAAGACCCGCGTAGGCGATGGCGAAGTTGGGGTCGAGCTCGAGGGCCCGCTTCATGAAGGGAATCGCCTCGGCGCTGCCCTTGGTGCGGCCGGTCGTGATGCCCATGCTGTAGGCCTTAAGGGCTTCAAGCGAAGGCGTAGTGGCTTCCACGGGCACATCGAACTTCTGCACCGAAGCGAGCGATTCGCCCAATCTGGCGCGCAGGCTGGTTGCCGCCGTGCCCAACGCCTTGAGCACGCCCTCTTTGCTGGGCGCCTCCGCTTGCTCTTTGGCCAGCGTGTCCCCGGTGCTGCAAGCGGTCGCCTCCAGACCGACCACATACTGAGTGCCGAGGCTGGAAACCGAGCCGGCCAAAATGGCTTTGCTTCCCGTGCGCAGGCAGAGTTCCTTGGCCACCTCGGCGGTGACGTGCTCGGTGGGTGCGCGGCCCATCAACTTCAGCGTCGCGCCGACTTTTCGGTCGGAAAGGATGTTGAGGAACGGAGACTGTTCGAGATCGACGGCCAGGGCCTGCTTGAGGGTGCCGTCAAAGACCGGGTCGCCGGTCGAGTTGGTGAAGTCGGTGAGTACAACTGTGTCTTTCTCGGTGAGCGGGGCAGCGCTGGTCGCTGGCGTCGCGGATCGCGAGCGCCAGTAGAGGCCACCGGCAACGAGGGCGATGAGAGCCGCGAGCGCGACCGGGAGAAGGACCTTCCAGCGCGAACTGGCTGGCGCCGCGGCTACAACCGAAGCCGAAGTTGGCCGGGCTGGTGCCACGCTCCCCGAGGAAGGCGACGCCGGAGCGGGCGTATCTTGCACGACCGCCATTGTCCCCGAACTCGCTGGTGCGCCATGCCGCGATTCTGTCTCCCGTTTCAGCCGCTTCAGGTCGGCGCGCATTTCCGCTGCGCCTTGATAGCGGAGGTCGCGATCTTTCTCCAGCGCCTTGTTGATGATCCGTTCCAGTTCGGCCGGAAGGTCAGGATTCAAGCGCACTGCGGGCGTGGGCTCCGCGTCCAATATGGCTTTGAAGATGACTGCGGTGCTCTCGCCACGGAAGGGCAATGCACCCGTCGCCATCTCGTAGAGCACAGTACCGAAGGAAAACAAATCGCTGCGGGCATCCAGTTCTTTCGCCCGAGCCTGCTCCGGCGACATGTAGGCGACAGTTCCGAGGGCGGAGCCAGGACTGGTGAGATGCTGCTCGTCGATCGTGCCGGTCACGGTGTTTGACGGCACTTGCTTCGAAGCACTGGCTGCTGGCGTTACTTTCGCCAGCCCGAAGTCCAAAACCTTGGCATGGCCGCGCTTGGTAACAAAGATGTTTGCGGGCTTGATGTCGCGGTGGACAATGCCGGCAGCGTGAGCGGCATCGAGTGCGTCGGCGATATCGATGCCCAGCGACAGCACCGCCTCAATCTCCAGTGGCCGACCCGCAATGCGGTGCTTTAGCGTCAGCCCATCGAGGAATTCCATGGCGATGAAGGTCTGTCCATGCTGGTCATCAATCTCGTAAATGGTGCAGATATTGGGATGATTCAGTGCAGACGCGGACTGAGCTTCGCGTTGAAAGCGGGCCAGCGCCTGAGCATCTTTCGAAATGTCGTCGGGAAGGAACTTCAAGGCCACGAAGCGGTGCAGCTTGACGTCCTCAGCTTTGTACACCACACCCATACCGCCACCGCCGAGTTTCTCGACGATGCGGTAGTGCGAAATGGTCCGGCCGATCATTCTTGGACGATCAATGAAAGAAGGCTCACTCTGCGCGCGACCATGTTAGGCGGCAAGCCGTCGCGAGTCAATGGATTGCGGTTACGGCGAACTGGACCACACGCAATCGGCGCATAGCATCCCGCTAGCAGATCAGAGAGTCCCCTGGGCCGAACCTGCGCCGCTCGTGATTACCGTCGCGCGGTCGCGATCCGAGGCGAATTGGGTTCGTAGGCGACCGAAGCGTCGTCACAGACGAATCTCTTTGTAACGTGGTACGAAGAAGCAAGAGCGTCCAAGGCTGGCTGCGACCAGCGAATTGCGCGCGTGCGGGGCGTGCCGATCATGACCAGGTCCGCGGTCCCCTCCTGAAGCATTGTTTCGACGCGACCACTCGGCCACGCGCCGCTGCGCACCAATTGCGCATACACGAAAGGGTTCGACAACAACACCGGCCTGCCGGTCAAGACTAAGGCGCCCACGTTTTCCGAGAGCACCGAATCGTGATCACGAATGTAGGCGTACGCCTGGGGACACTCGTCCACCAGGCCTTGAGAAGTAAAGAATGCCCGATTTGCGATCCCCTCTCCGGCAAGAACTACACCACATAACATGACCATCGCAGCCGTCAACACGGGCAAGTCTTTCATTTTTTGCAGTTCATAAAAGCCAATCGCAGAAGTGATGCAGAGTGCGGCATCGAACTCGAGGAAGTGATTGCTGTTGGAACCTAATTTTAGCGCGGTCACGGTGCCGAAGACTGCCACGAGAAGGTAGATGAATGGTTCAGATAGCCGGCGCTGGCGAAGAACTCCAATTAAAGACAATGCGCCCAGTATGGGTGTTTCTAAGAGAACCCGGAAAGCGTTTCCTCGATAATTTGCCCAGGAGAAGGCGTCTGCATGCGTGCCAAATTGATGAAAAAGAAATGCGCTGTGTGTGCTCCATTGCAGTGTGGCGATGGCCGCGCCCAGGATCAATCCGCAGGCTAAAGTGCCGCGGGCTAACTCTTGCCACTGTTTACGCCTGACAAGGATAAAGGCGCTGGCTATAGGGGCGGCCAGGAAGGTTACCTTGCAAAGGAGTGCGAGCGCAAACAGCAACGGGGCGAAGCAACGCAGCCGCGGCAGGCGGATGAATACGACGAATCCGGCAAGCGAGAACGCCAACCCGAGCATATCGACGCGCAGAATCGGAGTCCACTGCTGCACGAGCGGGATGGCGAGAAAGAATCCGCCGAAGCAGATGCCCAGGAGAAAACTATAGGTGAAAAAGCCGGCAAGCAGCGCGATCTCTGATGCCACGATTAAGGTTGCGACCAGGCTTGTGATTCGTGGCCGGAAGAACTCGGGTGCCCGAGCACGGAGCCACAGAGCAGAAATGAAATAGGGAACGGGTCCATACGGATTCAGCACAACTGGCCAGGTACGGGGAGGCGGGTACGGGGTGAGCCCGGCGTCAACGCGCACGGCAGCGTTGAGGATATTACCTTCCTCATAATCGAGCTGGTAGGGCTCGCGAGCGAGCCGTACACCGTTTGCCAACGACACGACGGCGGCATAGATCAGGCATAGGGCGACCAATCCGTAAAAAATCTTGGTTGCTTGTCCCAGAAACGGTTTGGGGTTATTCCGTTCATCGCCTTGAGCAAGCGGAGTCGGTATTTCCACGATATTTCCTCTTGAATTCGAAAACGGCAGCGATTATACGCCTTGCAACATTTGTCTTCCGCATGCGAATCGCTGCGTAAAGCTCAAAACGGGTCCACTTGTGATTACGGTCGTAACCGGGGCGATCAGTTCTCTCTCGCTCCAAGTTCAATCTTCGGAGGAAAATTCTGTCTGGTGTCGGTTCCAGCTCACATCGGCTGGAATCTCGAGGTGAGTTTGTGCAGAAAAATGAGGAACAGGCCGCGCAGCCTTCGATGCTGGTGCGGACGGAGCAAATCCAGCGGGAGATTCAGAACCTCTCAGGGCGAGACTTGCAGCTGTGGTCGATCGGGGCCTTGGTTATGTTGGTACTCGCGGCTGGTCTTTCGGCCCTGATCTTTCCCCACGTTATGTGGGCGCAACGGGTGGTGCGTATCGAATCCGCATACCTGCCACAACTGTTCTTCGGACTGATCTCGCTCGTCCTGCTTTTCAACATTTATCTAATTGGGCAAAAGCTCACGCTGAATCACACCCGGCGGGCTTTGATCAGCGAACTGGTGCTCAATGAACGTCTGGAAAGCCTTTCCCTGATCGATCCTCTGACCCAATTACTAAACCGGCGTGCAGTGAATGAAATGATTCCCCGCGAAGTTGCCCGCGCCAACCGCATGGGTTGCCACTTGACCTTCCTGACCATGGACATCAACAATTTCCGCGAAATCAACTCCAAATATGGAGCGTTCGAGGGAAATCTGATTCTGACGGAATTCGGCAAGATGTTGAAGACGGTTTTTCGCGGTGGCGACATGATCTTCCGCCATGGCGGAGACGAGTTCCTGGTGCTCATGCCAGACACGGAGGAGCAGGAAGCCGACGCTCCCATGCAGCGCCTGTTGCGCTCGGTAGCAGACTGGAACCTGAACAATGGCAAGCGCTACGAGATGAGTTTTAGCTGGGGCATCGCGCCCTACATCACGGGCAGCGACTTTTCCGACGTGCTCCGCGCAGTTGACCGCAAGCTCTACCAGAAGAAACACAACTTGGTGCCAGTATTTTAGGTGTAGTCCTGGCGCTGGGTTAGGAAAGTGCGCGGATTTCCGGCCGTGCGCTAAATCTCCAACACCTTGTGCGGCGCGGCTGAAGCCGCGCCCTTTCAAAACTAGCTGTTGACGCTAAGCTGAGGCCGCCTGCGCTACCGCGCAGCGAGCCGCACCTATCAGAGCTGTCTGGTCATTGGTGATAACTTTTACCGGCATAGCTTCGAGCAACGGCTGCATGCGGCCCTTGCCGACGAATGCCTGCATGAACAGGGGGCCGGCCAATTTCGATACCAGCTTAGGAGCGATGCCGCCACCGAGATACACTCCCCCGGTCGAAAAGAGCTTGAGTGCCAGGTTGCCAGCTTCGGCGGCATAGATGGAGATAAATAAATCCAGCGCATGCTCGCATAGCTGACACTTTCTTTCCATCGCGGCGCGTGAGATGACGGCCGCCGGATCACTCTTTTGCATCTCGTCGGTGAGCCACTGCGGTTCTGTGCCGCGTCCCGTGTCCCGCAAAAATTGAAATACATTGACCAAGCCTGGACCTGACACAATGCGTTCGTAGCTGACGTGGCCGTAGCGCCCGGAAAGATATTGGAGCAACTCAATCTCCAACTCATTGCGGGGCGCGAAGTCCGAGTGGCCGCCTTCGCAGGCAAAGATGTGGTGCTTGGTTCCATCCCAATACATGCCAGCTTCGCCCAGTCCAGTGCCGGCGGCGATTACCGCCTGATTTCCCACGGGATGGCCTTTCCCTGGGTTGAGGCAAAGTACATCTTTGGCATCGAGAGCGGATATGCCCCAGGCATTGGCCTCGAGGTCATTGATCAGGACGGCGTCCTTGAGCTTGAGTTCATCCGCCAAATTCTTGGCTTCGACGGTCCAGGGGAGATTGGAGGTTACGACGCGGCCATTGCGTACCGGGCCGGCAATACCGAAGCAGGCAGCGTCCGGGTGAAGCGATGAAGAATCTACAAACTTGGCAACGATTTCATCGAGGCCGGCGTATTCACGGCTGGGAAAGACTGAGGCTGAGACCAGGCGGAAATCTCCGTTGGTGACATCAAAGAACGCGAGACGTGCATGCGTACCTCCAATGTCGCCCGCCAAAATCATTTTTCGAAGTTCCTCCAGCGGCGTCCATCGCGCTCCAGCAGTTCATCGGCATCTTTGGGGCCCCAGGTTCCAGCGGCGTAGTTGGGAAAGTTGCGCGGCGGCAGTGCTTTCCAGACGTCGAGCGCGGGACTCACCACGCACCATCCTGCTTCCACCATGTCGGCACGCTGGAACAGAGTGGCATCGCCGATCATGCAGTCGTGCAACAGCCGTTCGTAGCCGGTGCTGGGCTGGGTTCCGAAGTAGTCGGCGTACTCGAAATTCATGTCCACCGCTCCCAATCGCATGATAGGGCCGGGAACCTTGGCCGCAAATTGCAGTGAGATGCCTTCCTCTGGCTGGATATGAAGCACCAACTGGTTGGGCATAAGATTTTCTACCGGCGTGTCGCGGAACAAAACAAATGGCGCTCGCCGGAACTGGATTACGATGTGCGTATTCTGAGCCGCCAGTCGTTTCCCGGTGCGCAGATAAAAAGGAACGTCAGCCCAGCGCCAGTTGTCGATCTGCAACTTCATAGCGACGAAGGTTTCGGTCTTGGAATCGGGCGGCACGTCGCTTTCTTCGCGATACCCTGGCACCCGCTGGCCGTCGTGGGTGCCGGGGCCATATTGTCCGCGCACCGTCTTGCTGAGTACTTCCTCGGAGCTTAAGGGCTGGATGGCGTGCAGAATCTTGTTTTGTTCATCGCGTACTGCATCCGCCTGAAAGGAAACCGGAGGTTCCATTGCCGTCAGGCTGATGAGTTGCATGATGTGGTTGGGCACCATGTCGCGCAGTGCCCCGGCAGTATCGTAATAACTGCCGCGCTGTTCCACGCCGACGGTTTCCGCAACTGAAATCTGCACGTGATCGATATAGCGGCGGTTCCAGATGGGCTCGAAAATTCCGTTGGCGAAACGAAACGCCAGAATGTTCTGGACCGTCTCTTTGCCCAGATAGTGGTCGATGCGATAAATCTGCTTCTCTTTTGCAACTTTCAGCAGTTGCTGGTTCAGCACCTTGGCCGAATCCAGATCATGGCCGAATGGCTTTTCAATAATTACCCGGCGCCAGTGTCCATTGGCTTCCTCCATCAATCCCGCTTGGGCAAGTTGCTCGACGACAGGACCAAAGAAACGGGGAGCAGTCGCGAGATAAAAGAAATAGTTCTCGTGCGTGGTGTGATCGCGATTGACTTGTTCCAGAAGTTCTTTCAGCTTTGTATAGGCATTTTTGTCATCGAACTCCGCGGTAATGTAGTACACCCGCTTCAAGAACCACTCGACAATGTCGTTGTCTACGTCTTTACCCGCGTATTGTTTGATGTCGTCCTCGATCCATTTGCGGAAGTCGTCCGCAGACATGGCTCCGTGGGATAGTCCGACGACGGCGAATTCGCGCGACAATAGCTGCTCTTTGGCCAAGTTGTAGAGTGCGGGAAACAGCTTGCGCCGGGTTAGATCGCCGGCCGCACCGAATATCACCATGACACAGGGATCGCCGGGCCGGCCTACAGGGTGTGTTTGCGAGTTTGCATTTGCCGCAGTGTCGAGCATTGGGGTCATCTTAATCAGGTTCCTTCCGGTGCAAGGCTTATGCGTTTACGCCGCCTCCCCGTAACGTCATCGAAAAAAACCTAAGGCTAGCGGAAGTTCGTAGAATGGCTGGTCATACTCGTCACTTGGACTGAGAACTCTTATCGACGGCTTTCAAGAGCTTGTCAAAGGCTTCCGCGAACAGACGAACGCCGTCGTCGGTCAGCTTGTCGGTGACTTCCTTGATCGAGATACCCAGCCGCGCCAGGGTCGCCATAGTGCGATTCGCCGATTCCACATCTTCAGTCAAACTGGCTCGCGGATGACCATGATCGCGAAATGCATCGAAGGTCGCCGGAGGAATGGTGTCCACAGTATCGGGCCCGATCAGTTCCTCGACGTACATCACGTCACGGTAATTGGGGTTCTTGGTGCTGGTGCTGGCCCAGAGAACGCGCTGCGTCTGTGCGCCTTTCGCAGCCAGTTTCTTCCAGCGGTCGCTGCCGAAGATTTTCAAATAGCTTTGGTAGGTTTCCTTGCCATTGGCAATCGCCACCTTGCCCATCACGCTTTGCAAGTCAGCCTTTTCGCGATCATCTTTGGGAGTTTTCAATCGGGTCGCAATAATGGAATCTACCAAGGAATCGATGCGGCTGATAAAGAAGCTGGCCACACTGGCGATCCGGCTTACATCACCACCGCGAGCCGCGAGCTGCTCAACGCCGGCAATGTAGGCTTCCGCGACTTTGGCATACACTTCCTGGGCGAACAGCAGCGTCACATTGATGTTGATACCTTCGCCGATCAATTGCTGGAAGGCAGGAATGCCCTCGGTCGTGCCGGGAACTTTGACCATCAGGTTCTCGCGGTTGACGGCTTTCCACAGCCGGCGCGCTTCTTTCAAAGTGCCTTCTGTGTCACGAGCCAAGTAGGGCGAGACTTCGAGACTCACATAGCCGTCGCGGCGTTTGCTGCTGTCATAGACAGGGCGCAGGGCGTCGGCGGCGGCCTGGATGTCGCGAATGGCGAGAAGTTCATAGCGACCTGTGGCATCCAGGTCGGTTCGTGACGACAGTTGCTTGAGCATATCCGCGTAGAGCGTGCTGTCACCGATGGCTTTTTCAAAAATCGCAGGATTCGAAGTCATCCCCCGCAAGCCATCTTCATCGATCAAGCGCTTGAGTTCGCCGCTGGTGAACAAGTCGCGACGGATGTAATCCAGCCATACCGACTGGCCAAACTTCTGCAGATCTTTCAAGGGGTTGGTGGCTTTAGCGGTTTCGAGAATTCCAGTTGGTTGCATAAACACCTCGCTGTTGAATAACGATTAGCCTGCTACTTGGATTGCGCAATCGCCTCGCGTGCTGCTTCTACTAGATGTTCCACGGTAAATCCGAACTTCTTCTGCACGTCTTTAATAGGGGCTGAGGCTCCGAAGCTGTGCATGCCGATCATCTTGCCACTGGGACCGACGTACCTGTCCCATCCGAGGGTCGCAGCCTGCTCCACCGACACTCGTGCTTTCACCGTTGGCGGCAAAACTTGGTTCTTGTAGCCTTCGGTCTGTTTTTCAAAGATGTCCCAGGAAGGCATGCTTACCACTCTCACCTTGACTCCAGCGGACGTTAGCTGTTCGCGTGCACTGATGCAGAGCGAGACTTCACTCCCCGTTGCGAGCAAGATAACGTCGGGCTTGCCATCAGGCGCGTCTACCAGTACGTAGGCTCCCTTGGCAACACCTGCAGCTGACCCATATTTCGTGCGATCCAGAGTCGGCAGAGCTTGCCGCGTCAGAACCAGCGCGACCGGCTGATGAGTCAGTTGCATGATGACCTTCCACGCTTCCACGACTTCGTTGGCATCCGCAGGTCGCAGTAAAACCAGCCCTGGCATCGCGCGCAAACCAGCCAACTGCTCGACCGGTTGATGCGTCGGACCGTCTTCGCCCAAACTGATCGAGTCATGGGTATAAATGAAGATGCTGGGGATCTCCATTAGGGCGGCAAGACGAATCGCCGGCTTCATGTAGTCGCTGAAATTGAAAAATGTTCCACCATAGGAACGAATCTTTGAGACCACCAGTCCATTTACAGCCGCACCCATGCCGTGCTCACGTACACCGAAGTGCAAATTGCGCCCACCATAGCTTCCTGGTTGAAAGTCTCCCGCGCCTTCGAACTTAAGCCGCGTGCGGTCCGAGCCTGCCAGATCCGCCGAGCCTCCAATGAGCCAGGGAACATTCTGTGCAAGGGTATTGAGCACTTTGCCCGAGCTCTCTCGAGTTGCCACACCTTTGGCGTCAGCTGGGAATGAAGGCAGGTCTTTGTCCCATCCCTTGGGCAATTCCCGGCGCTGCATTTGTTTCAGTTCTTCGCCGAGTTCGGGATACTTCTTCGCATAGTCGTCAAACAGCTTGCTCCACTTCTGCCGCATTTCAGGACCACGCTTGCCAATACCGAGCCGAAAATGATCAAGCACGCCATCCGGAACCAGGAAGTTAGCATCTTCGGGCCAGCCGTAATTCTTCTTGGTCAGCTGCACTTCTTTTTCGCCCAGTGGTTCCCCGTGAGCTTCGTTGGTATCGTGCTTGTTAGGTGATCCATATCCAATATGACTGTTTACCACGATCAGCGTAGGCCGGTCGTTCGTCTGCAGGAAGTTGTTGTAAGCCTTCGCCAACGCATCGAGGTCATTGGCATCGGTCACGTGAGTGACATTCCAGCCATAGGCGAGGAAGCGTGCACCTACATCTTCCGTGAATGACCAGTCAGCAGGTCCATCGAGTGTGATCCGATTGTTGTCATACATCCAGCACAAGTTGGAGAGCTTCAAATGGCCGGCAAGTGAAGCCGCTTCGGAACCGATGCCTTCCATCATGTCGCCATCGCCGCACATGGCGTAGGTCTTAAAGGTAAACAGCTCGAAGCCTGGGCGGTTGTAGTGCGCCGCGAGCCATTTGCTGGCGATCGCCATGCCTACACTGTTGCCCACGCCTTGGCCAAGCGGCCCGGTAGTGGTTTCAATGCCCGCCGCTACGCCGTATTCGGGATGCCCGGGAGTGCGGCTGCCGAGTTGGCGAAATCTCTTTATTTCGTCCAGAGAGATGGCAAGCTCGTTCGTCGGTTGGCCGGCGGAGTTCACGTTACGAACCCCGCTCAGATACAACATCGCGTACAGCAACATCGACGCGTGGCCGTTGGAGAGCACAAAGCGATCACGGTCAGGCCATGTGGGATCGTTCGGATCGAAGCGCAGGAACTGCTGAAACAAAGAATAGGTGACCGGGGCCAATCCCATAGGCGCGCCTGGATGGCCGGAGTTGGCTTTCTGCACCGCGTCAATGGCCAGGGTGCGAATAGTGTTGATGCAAAGAAGGTCCAGTTGCTTGCCGGTCAGAATCTGCTCGCTCGCCACCATAGAAGCGTTCTCCCTTCAGGGACGGATCGGAGTTCTACTCACGCAGTTTATCAAGATATTGCCTTACGCGGGTGACGAACGAAATCGGTACAGCCTCAGCAACGGGAATCTCGATACTTGAGATGATTTTTCCTTCCGGAAGGATTCAGTGGCGTGGGAATATACAAAGCTGGAAGAGCGAAACTCTAGCGCTTGATCTGCGCCAGGTAGCCGTGCTCGTAGTGGTAACCCTTGGTAGTGTTTTCCACAAATTTCAGGAACTCGCGCAGCCGTTCGCGTTCCGAGGTCTCCATTTCGCCAAACTTGATGCGGAGTCCGAAGGAATTGCTTCGTGTCACGATTCCGTTGATGATCAGACCCTTGACCCAGATTTTTCCGTTGGCCACCCACAGCCCAATTTCAAGCTTGGCCCCATCGCCCAGCATGGTGGCCGTTTCTACGAAACATCCTCCCCGGCTGGTGTTCGAGAGGTTGCCCCAAACGGGAGTGGATGAACCCTCCATGCGCAATTCGACCGCGACAAAACACTTCATACGAGGATAGTGCCTGCGATCTTCTCCCCATGACGGCGTAAAAATGTCAGGCTCGAAAGGTGGGCTGGCAGCGGAATCAGTAGCGACCACTTGCTCAATGGGATTGGGATGAGATGAAGACGACAAGCCGCGTGAGGGCTGCGCATTGGCTGATTCGCCTTTGATCTTACGCATGGCTTCGAGCAGCGCGCGATCGCGCTTCTCGGGCGGAGCTTCCCTATAGGCCCGTAATAGCTCGCCGAGATGGCTCGCGATCTGCGGGTCGGTAAGAAGCTTAGTCCAATCCGCGCCCGGCGCGGCGGTTTCGGATTTGTTCATTTCCGGTCAGTTGGTGCGCGCTTCAGCAGAATTTCCAGCACACCCTAGAGTGAAGCAGGTTGGCGGGATGGGCAAGATGACCGTGGTTACCATCGTCAGTAACCGCACGGTTGGTTACCTCGAATGGTGGCCTTTGTGTACTTGGTCGATGGTATCAATTTCAAGACAGTGAAAGGGTCGGACGATCATAGAGTCGGTGCGCCGCGGGTCCACCTCGCAAGTCTGGTCGTTTCCGTGGTCGGCAGTCTCAAAGTGACAGGAGCCGCTTCGCCGCGAACACACTCGGGCTAAGAACAGGCCAATTACCCTCATCCTTGGCCATCTAACGCGAACCAACATCTTCGCTGCGCGAAAATGGGATCCCGTAGCAAGCACATCATCAACGATTACAACGGTTCTGGGCTCCGGATCTACCTGTAGCTCGTTCAACGTTATAAGTTGCGCCCGCTGTAAGGGCGTTGGTCGCCACCCATTGTGGGAAGCCAGGGTGCATCGGCCCTGTGCAAGAAGATTCCGGACATCGCCAACGGGCAGTCGCCAGACTAGCGATTTAAGTGGACTGGAAAGACCCGACGACGGCGGCATGGGAACGAATGTATAAGCGCGAGCCCACTCATGCGGCAGGGCAGATGTTAGTTGCCGGGCTAGGTCTTGGATCACGGGCTGATGACCGCGCTTCAATGACAGAATCAGCGGTTTGATACCGCGTTGGTGGTGGCACTCGTACTCGTCGGTAAAGTAACACTCGTCCGTCATATCCAAATAGGAGTGGTCTCCGAGGAGCAGTGACTTCCAATCGAGCTTATGCAGTTTCACGACGCTTTGTTCCCACGTTTCCGCCACATTTCGGTGGCATCTTCGACCGATGGGGTTGATCCGAGCCCGTCGCGCTGCCACAGCAGACAACCCTTTACAGCCCACCTAAGGATTCCCGTTAGCTCACTATTTAGCTCAACTTTCAGTTCTCGATTAATCCTGCCTGCAAAGGACACGTCGAACGGAATTACACGTAACCGGCTCCAAGCGGCACTATCGTTGGCTCTGAGGGTTGGCACGCGGTTCACAGCCAGCCACAGTTTATGAGTGGGTTGAAACTCTTGCGCGTGTTCGTATAGACGTCGCGCACGAATCCGGTCGCCACCGGACACCCACTTCAACGTGGCTTCTGCGAATGCACTATTGATAGTCGGCTCTTGGGAACTCACGAAGCGACGGCCGCGCATGTCTGCGATATCCTCCCTAAGCGCGTTCCCCCGCGAAGCCAGAAACGTATCCATCTCCGCAACGCCCCCATAGTCCCCGAAAAGGCCGTGCAGCAGGCCGATAAGGGTGCTTTTCCCATTGCGACCGCTGCCTACGAGCACGAACACACATTCCTCTCTTGTGTCGCCGGTTAACGTATAGCCGATCGCCCTTCTGAGAAACGGAATGACTTCGGGGTGCGGTTCAAAGACCTCATCAAGAAACCTCTCCCATCGGGGGCATTGGGCGTCGGCCTGGTATGTTGCACCAGCAAACTTTGTGAGCAGTTCCTCAGGACGGTGCTCTCGGAAACCGCCACTATCAAGATCAATTGAGCCGTTCTGCACGCAAAGCAGCCAGGGGTTCCTGTCAAAATCCGCGGGAACCACCGACAGCCGAGGATCCGATTCTGCCATGCGGAGCATCGCGCCGATCTGTGCAGCGCCCTCGGAATGTGTTGCCCACTTGCCCAGCGCATCTGCCCGTCGTCGCAAGAGCTCCCAGTCACCTGGGTTGCGATCTGACTGGCCCGCAATTTGTTTTCGCTCTTGTTGCATCGCCCGAACCGTCTTCTTGGCCAGTTGAACGGCGGCGTCTCGATCCCCAATCCACCGGTATCCGGTCCAGATAAACCACTGGTGGCTGGCGCGACAGAAGCGAAGGCATCCACTGTGCTGATCGATTAGCCTTTCCGCGTTACCACAGTCTGTTAATGGGTAGGTTGAATAGGGATGGACGAGGGCTTTTGCGTCTTTCGCAATACGAAGTGGGCTAACGCTGTTCCGCACGGGATTCTCCTCAGAGCAACAGGGGGAGGGCTCGTCCGAAGAGCAATCTGTTTTGAATTACCGCCATGCTGGTCATTCCCCTTGGCTGAGGGAATGTCCCCACGACGGGCGGCGCTGCATTTAGCGAGGTCGACCTTGCTTGTTGTCGCCATTGTTAGTTTCTTTCAGTCCAAGGTAAGCCCATGCGCACGAAGATGATAGACCTCTAAGGTCCAGTCTACTTTGGTGGCTGTTCAGAAATAAGCGAAGCGATTTTCCGAGAGCAAGTCAGGTGGAGAAAAACTGCAAGGAGAAGATTGTCGCCCGGGAAGCGGCAACCTTCTCTTTGCCGAGTGCGAGAACGAAACCGGTTCAGCGGTTCACGACTGCGGTCCGCAGAACCGGAAACCCCTTGCGGAAAGTTTCCGTGCTATTCGCCCTGCGATCTCCTGGGTTATGCTTGTAGGCTAATGGAGCTCCCGACCGATACCGGATTCGCCTCGCTGGCAACCGCAGCCGTCGGAGAGGGTGGAGAGGATTGAGGCTGAGAGCCAAACTCTGCCCAAAAATCTCCCTTTAGGTCAGCCAAAGCTTGTCCGCCTGCTGGATTTCCCGTCTGCACATCCTTTTCGTATCGGTTGAAATCCTTAGTGAGTTGCTGCCCTGCGATTTGGCTGGCTTGCTGTTGGGCGCCCGTTAGATCTCCCGCCTGGATCGACTGCCCCAGGCTTTTGAACTCAGCAGCCTGGGTGGAGTTAGAGAACGGACCAGAGTTGTTCGGCCCGAACGAAGCCAGGGTGTTATATGCCTGTTGCGTTGCAGTTTGATTGCCGGATTGTAGCCCTTGTTCCAGCTGCCGCCAGGCAGCATCTTCCTGTTGCCTGACGGACGGCGGTTGGGCGGTGGCTTGACTGAGAATGCTACTTGAGATTCCCGCGACGGACATGTGCTGCCTCCTGAAATGGAACTACGAAGTCGGTAGATTTCTGTCTCTTAGACCTATCGGCAGCCCAAGCGAGGTCTTTAGCAGCAAAAACTGCCGTCGAACTGGCCGGTTACCCTAGATCCTTCAACAGATGACACACGCTCAATCGCAACTCTGATGCCAACTCCGTCTCTCGAACCCCCTGTTGGCAGGTGGTTGATTTCATTCGGACTGCACTCTAGAACGGCCCGTCGTTGGCAAAGCTCTTTGCCCAAGGACAGGCAAGTGCTGCCGGGCGCATCATGACGCTGGCAAGTTGTGCCTGGACGCAAGTCATTCCCCAGCCGCTTTCCATTTACAATCAAGCATTAACTTAAGGGACACATTGGTTTAAATGGGCTTCGATGTTATTGAAGGAATCGGAAGCAATCGTTCTGCGAACGTATCCGTTGCGGGAAGCCGACCTGCTGGTCACTCTATTCACTCGTGCGGAGGGCAAGGTTCGCGGCGTTGCCCGCTCAGCCAAGAAATCCAGGCGCCGCTTCGGAGGTGCGCTAGAACCTCTGACCTATGTGCGAGTCCACTACGAAGACCGTGAACGGCGGGAGTTGGCGCGGTTAGATTCCTGTGAGGTGTTGGAATCCCCTCTCGCCTCGGAAGTCACGTATTCACGGGCAGTAGGGCTCGCGCATGTGGCTGAGTTGCTGGATGAGCTTCTGCCCGACCGCGAACCCAACGATGCAGTTTTCCGTCTAGTCCTTGCTGTTCTGGCCGGCTTGCGCGGCTCTGACCTGTGGTTGCCCATTACCTATTTCGAACTTTGGATGACCCGCCTCATGGGTTATCTGCCCGAACTATCCGAATGCATGGCTTGCGGGCGCACACTGAACGGCAGCCGGGCGTTCTTTCACGCCTTGGCTGACGGATTGGTTTGTAAGGATGATAAGCGGCTGGCGTCTTCGGAAATGTCGGCAGAATCGCGGATACTGGCAGCACAAATGTTCCGTGCGCCTCTCGAAAGCTTCGCTGATGCGCCGCGCTTCAAGGCCCAAGCAGCCGACCTGCGCAAGTTTTTGATTCAGACGCTGCAGCGGCACATCGAAAAGAAGCTGGTGACTGCAGGAATGCTGGAGAAAGGTGGGTTCTAGAAACTTGATCGATCAGTCGCAGCAAGCGGTTTAGCTGAGCCAATCCGCGGACATTCGGTCAGGACGGCTTGCCAAAGACAAGAGCTTGATGCGTACCCCCAAAACGAATTTCAAGCAAGGTTCGCGATCCGTCAGCATTTCTCCTATATACATAAGCATCTCGCGCAAATTTGATGTCGCGTTTTACCCACCTCCCGTTGGCGCTGGCAACCAAGAGATCGTTGTGTAGCAATTTCACACTGGCATCGTCGAGAGAGGATTCCCAACTGATGATGTAATCTCCCGGGGGCGTACGTGTACCGTTTAGCGTTACCAGGGCGCCTAACGTGAAGGGACGGGAACCTCTTTCGAAAGGTCGTGGCTTGAACCCGTTGGACACCAGATTCTGGTGTGTGGTTTTGGCCCGTTCCTCATCACTGTAGGGGCCAACCAGTATGTGATAGGAATTGCTCCAAAGGAAACCCTTCTGAACCGCAGTCGTGGGAAAGCCAAGCTGCGATAGTTTGTCCATCTGGAGGTGTGCCTGCGACTGATTTTTAAATTTCCCCACATCGAAATACAGCTCGGATGTTGAGGCGGCATTCTCCGCTGTCGAACTCTCGGTCTGCACCTCAGGTTGCTTCGCCGCTTCGACGTTTGGCACTGGTGCAGGTTTAGCTGGAACAAGGTTGGGAGCGGACGCGACGGGGGTTGGCGAAGGAGTCGCCGGAGGCGTTGACGAAGTCGTGGGAGCAGTTGTGTCCGTAATTTTCGGAGCAGTCGCGGCAGTCGCGGTTGACGCAGGAGGCGTAGCCGGCCTCGCGGGTTCGATCTTTGCTGGCTGCGTTGGGACTGGGTTTGCCAAGGGCGGCGACACGACCTTCTGCGGCGGCTGCACGGGTTTGTTCGGCGGAATTGCTGCCTTGTCGTTATGCGGTGAGGTCTTCGCAGACGGCGGAACCGGAGTCGGCGCTGCTACCGGCACTACCACCGGAGTCGCGGGTGGCGGCACCACCATCGCCGCCGCTGTGGGTGCGGCCGGCAATGCTGTTGGCGTGGCTACGGTCTGCACTTGAGGTTTTGCCGCGAATCGTTCTCCCAGCCGAATCAGCGACTCGCCGAACTCACGACGATAACCTTGGAACAAGAATGCAGCTACCACGACGGCCGAAACCAAAAGTCCGGTGACTAAGCCTCGGGAGAATCCACTGAATTGCTTCGGGGCCTTTAACTCGGTTGAAACCGCCCCGAGCGCAGCAGAACCAACCGGCCCTGGCCTTATTTCCGCTCGTTTGTCAGGCCGAGCCGGAAATCCGCGGGGTGGCAAAGCCGCCGGTGCGGATCCATCGACAGTGCCGAGTGGAGTTGCCGATTGGATCATCCATTGGCGGATTTGTTCGCGAGCTTCCGCGGGCAAAGTGGTGAATTGCAAGCCTGCTTTTTGCGTCTCATCCGTCCACGCTAGCTTGGCTTGCGCCTCGATTCGCCGGTTGCGTTCGGAGAACCAGAAGCGGACCTTCCCATTCCGCGGTACCGGGTCAAAGGAGTGAAAGCAGAGTCCTTCATCCGATACATTCAACACGATGCCGCCGTTGTTTGGCTCGATGTTGACGTAGGCGTGCCCGGTAATTGTGGTTCGCGGAGTTCGGCGGCGTTCCAGGTTTGTCATGCCTTGCACCACTGGGTTGGGGGAAACCATATGGATTATTTTGTCAACCGTGCAGCAATCGAGTCCGTTCAATAAGCGGCGAACCGACCTGCAAGAGGGAACCCGCACGTCGGATTTGGTTATAGCTTTCCGCCGTGGGGTATAGTCGGAATCTTTTTCCGACTTCAAAAAAGTGCACCGATTTTACACCACTTTGCTTTTTTCGCAAGAGGAGAAAATGGCGTCCATTGATGCGTCCGACGATGCGTCCGAATTTGGAACACTCGCCGGCAAATTCTCTTGGCCGCCACCCGACCTGACGAAATAGTTGGCACTTCAAGCTGCAAGCTGACGACTTCCTCTGCTTCCGTTACAATCGTTGCTTGATCCACGCGCCACTGAACAGGCATTGAACCCATTCAACCCCAAATCGTTGACGTTTCAGGAACTTATACTGCGGCTCCAGACATTTTGGGCGGAGCGCGGCTGCGTATTGCAGCAGCCCTACGACGTGGAAGTCGGCGCCGGCACTATGGCCCCTGAGACTTTCTTGCGGGTGCTGGGGCCACAACCTTATAAGGTCGCGTACGTCCAGCCCTCACGCCGCCCGGCCGATGGCCGCTACGGCGAGAACCCCAACCGTCTTTATAAGCACACACAATTGCAAGTCATCCTGAAGCCGCCGCCGGAAAACGTGCAGGAGCTATACCTGGAGTCGCTGGCTGCCATCGGCATTGACCTGCGCCAGCACGACATCAAGTTTGAGGAAGACAACTGGGAAGCGCCAACGCTCAGCGCATGGGGCGTGGGCTGGCAGGTCATGCTCGATGGTCTCGAGGTCACTCAGTTTACCTACTTCCAGCAGTGCGGCGGAGTGGATCTCGATCCGATTTCGGCGGAACTGACTTACGGTTTGGAGCGAATCGCGGCTTTTTTACAGGATGTGGATTCAATTTATGACATCGTGTGGGCGCGCGATCCAGAAGGCGGCAAGGCCACGACGTACGGTGATGTCCGCCTGGCCGACGAGCTGCAATTCTCGGTTTACAACTTTGAGGTAGCGGACGTCGAGAAGACCTGGAAGCATTTCGAGCTGTGTGAAGCCGAATGCAAGGTCCTGCTCGATCAGTATTTTGCGCTGAGCAAAGATAAAAAGTCCGGCGACGGAATGGCCCGGGACAAGAAGCGTTTTCCGATCCTTGCCGCCTACGATCTCTGTTTGAAGTGCTCGCATCTGTTCAACATTCTTGATGCTCGCGGCGCAATCTCGGTGACAGAGCGCGTGGGAGTGATTGCGCGCGTGCGGGCATTGGCCGTAGGGGTCGCGAAGGCCTGGGTGGAGCAGCAGCATCCAGGACGTCAGGCTAAGTCAGATGAATCAGCACCCCCTGACAAGAAGCAGAAAAATAGATTCGAAGCTGCCCCATCCGTCTCCTGACTATGAATAACCGAGATTGTAACCGTGCTTACAGGTGCTGGCATCGGGTTTGCGAAAGTGAGAGTTTACTGAATGCCTGACTTCCTCATCGAGATCGGCTGTGAAGAAATCCCGGCGCGCATGATCGATGCGGCTGCGCAAGACTTGTGGAGCCGAGCAGTGGCCGTCTTGCGTCAGAGCAAATTGCTTCCGGAGATCCATGGAGAGATCTATGGAACGCACTACTCGACTCCACGAAGGTTGGCCGTCATGTTCCCGGACATCCGCGAGATGCAGCAAGACAGCCACGAAACAGTCGTAGGGCCTTCGGTTGCAATTGCCTTCAAAGATGGCCAGCCTACTCCTGCTGCCCACGCATTTGCGAAAAAAGCAGGGATCGATGTTTCGCAGTTAGAGAGAATCACAACTGCCAAAGGCGAATATCTTTCCGCGAAAGTGACCAGCAAAGGACGATCGGCATCCGAAGTCTTGGCCGAACTGCTTCCCAAAGAGATCAACTCCATCTATTGGCCCAAGAATATGTATTGGCGCAAGCCGGGCGAGGTATTCGTGCGTCCCGTGCGCTGGTTGGTCGCGTTGTTAGACAAGGAAGTGATCTCACTCGAATTCGACGGCATTCGCGCTGGAAGCCAATCGCGCGGACATCGAATCCTATCCCCAAACTTAATTCGGATTCCAGGCGCAGGCCCGTCGTACGTGGACACTCTGCGAGGAGCGAAAGTCCTCGGCCGCGGTGAGCGCGAGCAACAAATCCGCAAAGCGCTCGACGCTTCGACGCGCACTATCCCTGGTGCCCGCTGGCGCGAAGACAAGAGCCTGCTCGACACGGTCGTCAACCTCACCGAGTGGCCGTCGGCTATCCTCGGCAGCTTCGATCGCGAGTTTCTCCAACTGCCGGAAGAAGTCCTGGTCACGGTCATGCGTGACCATCAGAAATACTTTGCGGTTGAAGACGGCTCGGGCAAGCTACTGCCCCATTTTCTCGCAGTCTTGAACACTAATGGCGATCCGCAGGGCACCATCCGCCACGGACATGAGCGTGTGCTGCGTGCCCGCTTCAACGATGCTCGCTTCTTCTGGCAGACCGACCAGAAACATCCGTTGCGTGAGCGAGTGCAGTGGTTAAAGAACGTAACTTTCCAGAAAGACTTGGGGAACTATTATGACAAGACGCTTCGTGTCCAGCGCCTGTGCAGTTGGCTGTGCGAGATCGTGCGCCAAAGCGGGATGACGATTCGCCCTGGCGTGGTTCACAAAGCCGCCTACCTGGCCAAGACCGACCTTACGACCGAATTGGTGAAAGAGTTCACCGAATTGCAGGGAATCGTTGGTGGTTTGTACGCCGGGGTACAGGAACTCGATACCGATCTCCCGGATGCCACCCGGCAGTTGATCGCACAAGCCATCTACGATCAGTACAAGCCAGAGTCGATGGAGGATTCAGTCCCGCGAACTCCCGGTGGTGCGGTGCTTTCGATCGCCGACAAGGTCGACACCATTGCGGGAATGTTTGCTTTGGGATTGCAGCCCACCAGTTCGAAAGATCCGTTCGCCCTGCGCCGTCAGGCCAACGGCATTGTAAAGACGATCGCTGAGCACAAGTTGCCACTGAATTTGAGCAGCATATTCCGCGATGCGCGTGAGATTTACCGAGGGTCGGAAGCCGAGCGCAAGTTCTCGAAAGAGATCGACTACGCAGGTGCGATCCGTGAATTCTTCCGCGAGCGCCTGGAGTTTTACTTGCGTGATGCCCTCAGCTTCAGGTACGACGTGGTCAAGGCCGTTCTGGCTTCGGGTTCGGACGACGTAGTGGACGCCGTGGCACGTGCACAGTCGGTCAAGAGCGTACTGCACATGCCCGAATTCCAAGCCATCGCGTCCGCTTGCAAACGCATGCGGAACATCTTGAAGCAGGCAGAAGATAAGGCGATCAAGTCGGCGGAAATGTTCGAGGCTTTGCCGGAGTCTTCGCAAGAGGAAAAGAAACTGGCAGCCTACTTGGACGTGAATGCCCCGAAGATTGAGGCCCATCGGCAAAAGAGAGAATATGGTGATGCGCTTCGCCTACTGTCGACTGTAAGACAGCAAGTTGACGCCTTCTTCGACAAGGTCATGGTGATGGTTGAGGACGAGCGTGTCCGTGCCAACCGGTTGGCCCTGCTGCAGACGTTGTTGAAGAAATTTTCCACCATCGCCGACTTCTCTGAAATCGTAGTCGAAGGCAAGACCTAGATTTCTTCATCCGGATCCCCACCGGGAGATCGGTCGTCAGTTGCATCAGAGCAACGCCACAGGACTGAAATATGAATCTGATTGAAAGGAAGATCCGCGATGGGGCGTTTGCCATTGGCTACAACTTCACCGATCAAACCAGTGATGCTGCCGTCCGCGATTTGATCCGAAGGCTGAGACCTTTGCATTGTGGAAGGGAACTGATACGAATCGGAGGAGGTGCTGACGGTGGATATCTGCTCCCGAACGATCTCGATGGCGTGGAATATTGTTTCTCGCCTGGAGTCGGTGCCATGGCGGATTTTGAAAGCCATCTGGCGACGCTAAACATAAAGTCATTCCTTGCGGATCATTCCGTCGATTTTCCGCCGATTGCAAAACCGGAGTTCACCTTCGACAAGAAATTTCTGGGTGCTATCGACAGCGAGACTTCATTTACCCTCAAATCCTGGAGAGACAAGTATCTGGCAGCCAATATTCATGATCTTCTGCTGGAAATGGATATAGAGGGAAGTGAATATGAGGTGATCCTGAGTACGCCAAGCGACACCCTGACTGATTTTCGAATCATGGTGATCGAGTTTCATTCTCTCGACAAGATATTTGACCCCTTTGCTTATGCGGTGATTGAGAACTGTTTTGAGAAGATACTGAGACATTTTCATGTGGTGCATATTCATCCCAACAATTGCTGTGGCAGTGTGAGAAGGCGGGGAATAGAGGTGCCGCGGATTATGGAATTCACTTTTTACAACAAGGATAGGGTAAGAGAAACAAAATATAGGGAAGATTTCCCCCATATCCTGGATAGAGACAACACTAGTCGAAAAAGACCGCTGCACTTGCCGAAGTGTTGGTACAGTTAGGGCAAAAGGAATGCCGGAGCAATGATGAACGAGGGAAAAAAGACTGGAGTTCTGGCCGTCGCGCCCACTCGACGCCAAGTGATTGCCAGCGGTGCCGTCACCTTGGCGAGTCTGGCAATGGGATCGGTCCGCGTCAGGGCGCAGCAGACAATGGTGGAAACGCCGAGCACCAGTGCGGACAAGACGCGGACGTCTCTTCACCAGGAAGTCGATTTTAAAGCCACTCCCCATCGTATTTACACGATTCTGCTGGATTCCAAACAGTTTAGTGCGTTCTCCACCGAGCCGGCGACGATCAGCCCAGAGGTTGGCGGCGCTTTCAGCATGTTCGGGGCCAGAATCGTGGGACGAAACATCGAACTGGTCTCCGACCAGCGAATCGTGCAGGCTTGGCGTCCCGCCTACTGGGAGCCGGGGGTCTACAGCCTGGTCAAGTTTGAATTCAAGGCGCAGGGACCTCAAACCCATGTAGTGCTTGATCACACCGGCTTTCCGGAAGGCGATTTCGCATCCCTCAGCTCAGGGTGGAAAGAGCATTATTGGGAGCGCCTGGCGAAATACCTGGGTTAACGGCTGCGCCGTTCCCTTGCGAGCACGTGTTCGAGCCGCATGGAGGGCGGGGATCGCTGGCCTACTCCAGCGATCCACAACGACTGCCAAGCGTGAATCGTCCCTCGAATCAGGACGGACGCATTCCGGGGACGCGCGAATCAGTCAGGCTGGCGCGAATCACATCCAGCAATTCAGCGTTATCAACCGGTTTCTGAAAGAAGGCTGCGGCGCCGCCTTTAAGGGCGCGCTCTTCGTTGTTCTGCGGGTCGCGCGCGGTTAATACCACGACCGGGATACCGGCCAGAGCATCTATGTTCTGCAGCCGGTCGAGGACCACGAAGCCGTCGCCCGCAGGCAGGCCGAGATCGAGAACGATGAGGTCGGGATGCTCTTTCTGCGCCACGGCGACGGCAGTGTAGCCATCCTGGGCATGAACGGTGTCGTAGTTATTGGCCCGCAGGCGCAGCCGCAAGGCGTGCCGCAGGTCGGGATCGTCGTCGACAATCAGGATTTTCGGTTTGGACATTTGGAACTCTCCTTTTGAATGGATTGAACTTGCCGGATGGATTTCGACGTAGCGTGGCCGTTGCCGGGCCTGGCCGGTTCCGGCGCCATGCTGGCCATGATGATTTCGGTGACGCGGTTGGCGACGGCCTGAACTTGTTTGTCCAGTGAGGCATCGACCGGCGGCGGAGCGAAGTTGACGGGCACCGCGGAAATTACCAAAGAGGCGCTGGTCTTCAATTCTTCATTGCGCTCGAGTTGTCCGCGTATGCGGGCCATCATGATCCCGGAATGCTCGAGGTCGGTGGAAGCGACCACGAAAAAAGTTTGGGCCGCGGCCGAGCCGCCCATCGGAGGCAGCACCAGGTCTTTGTCGAGATAAACGCAGCGCCGCAGGGTCTCGATCGCCTGCTGCCAAACTTCCCGCCAGTTGCCGTGCAAGGTCTTGGACAGCGGGACCAGTTCCACTTTTTCCAGTACGATGTGGTCGCGTATCCGCCCCTCATGCACAATGACGGGCGCCAATAGCTTCGCCAGAGAGTACAGCGGCAAGGTAAAAGTGAAGGTGCTGCCCTGGCCGGGTTCGCTTGCCACCCAGATTTTTCCGCCGTGCAGCTTTACCAGTTCCCGGCAGATGTAGAGGCCAAGGCCCAGGCCGGTGCGGTTGTTGTCGATCAATTCTGGGTCCTGGTAGAGGCGTTCGAAAATGAGCGCCTTGGCGTCCGGACTGATGCCGCGGCCGGTGTCGCTGACCGAAACGTAGACGGCGTCTTCGTCGGCTTCGACCATGCAGGCCTTGATCATCACCGAACCTTCTGGAGCGGTGAACTTGATGGCGTTATCAGTCAGGTTGATGAGGACTTCGAGAATGCGGTCAGGATCGGCATGGACCAGGGGGATGCGGCTATCGAGGCCGATCTCAATGCCGACTTGCCGCTCGCCCGCGATGGGCCGCATCATGGTGGCCACCTGCTGGATCAGTTCGCCGATCGAGATACAACGCGGTTCGACCCGGATCTTGCCACTTTCGGCCCGCGTCGCCTCCAGCAGGTCGCGAATCATGGCGTGCAACTGGTTCACGCTCTTGAGTACGGTTTTAAGGTGGTCGGTTTGTTCCGAGGCCATCGGTCCAGCCAGTCCGTCGAGCAGGATGGTGACGTACTGGTGAATGCAGGTCAGGGGAGTGCGCAACTCGTGTGAGACATGGGACAGAAACTGGTTCTTGAATTCCAGTTGCTGTTTACGGGTGATTTCGAGCGATCGCAGCAGCGCCTGCCGTTCGACCGCGTAACGCATGGCGCGTTCCAACTGCTTGCTGGTGATGTCGCCCTTGATCAGATAATCCTGCACGCCCTGGTGGACGGCCTTAAGCGCCAGCCCTTCATCGTCCTGTCCGGAGAGAATGACCACCGGAACGTCGGGCGAATGAGCCATGACCGTGCGAAAGGTTTCCGCGCCGTGGCTGTCGGGAAGGTTCAAGTCGAGCAGTACCACCGAGGGCGGGTTGAGACCAAGGGAGGCAATGCCATCCGCTAGGCGGTCCACGCAGGTCACTTCCACCAGAGATTTGCTTTCGACCAGGCGCAGCCGCACCAGGTCGGCATCGCCTGGGTTGTCTTCAATCAGCAGCACGCGTGTAGCTTGATCGCTCATCGCTTCTCCCTCTAATGCGGCAGGCTGGTAAAACCAAACCAAAATTCTTCAATAGATTGCACGGCGGAGAAATAATCCCCTAAATTTCCGGGCTTGCTGATGTAGCAGTTCGCGCCCAGTTCGTAACTGTTGGTGATGTCTTTGTCGGCGTCGGAAGTGGTGAACACTACGATGGGAATGGTGCGCAATCCGGGGTCAGTTTTTACCTCCGCCAGAACCGCGCGGCCGCCTTTGCGTGGCATATTCAGGTCTAAGAGGACGAGGTCGGGGCGCGCTGCCTCCGTGTACTTGCCGCGGCGGCGGAGAAAGGCGATGGCTTCCTCGCCATCGGGAACATTGTGGATATTGCTGTGGTGCGCGCTGGCAGCCAACACCTCGCGGGTCAATCCCACATCGGCCGGGTTGTCATCGACCAGCAGAATGTCAGGCGCTTCCTTCATTGCGTGTGATCCATTTCTCCATCGGCAGGACTGGCGGGTAGCGTGAATTTGAAGCTGGCTCCTTCTCCGGCCTTTGATTCCACGGAGATACGGCCGCCATGCTGCTCGACAATCTTCTTGCAGATGGCCAGCCCCACGCCGTTGCCCGGGTACTCGGCGCGGGTGTGCAGGCGCTGGAAAATGACGAAGATGGCCTCGGCATGTTCGGCGGCGATGCCGATTCCGTTGTCGCTGACCGAGAACTCCCATTCCGCGGCGCTCCTGTTCGCACTCACCGTAATCACCGGAGTTTTCTCGCCGTGAAACTTGATGGCGTTGCCGATCAAGTTCTGGAACAGTTGCACCAATTGAGTGCGATCGCCGCTGACGGTAGGGAGCGCTTCATAGTGGACGACAGCGCCACTCTCCTGCAGCGCCGCCTGCAGGTTCTCGAGCGCTTCCCGCACCACCGCGTCACCGGCGAGCGGGTTGCTCTTGCGATTGCGGCCCACCCGTGAAAATGTCAGCAGATCTGTTACCAGCGTCTGCATGCGCAGCGCGCCTTCGAGGGCATAGCGGATGTACTTGTCGGCATTTTCATCGAGCTTGCCGGCATAGCGCTCGGCCAGGAGTTGGGTGTAAGCCGCCACCATACGCAGCGGTTCCTGGAGATCATGCGAGGCCACGTAGGCGAATTGTTCGAGATCACGGTTGGAACGCGCCAATTCCTCGGCCTTTTTGGCCAAGTCAGCTTCCGCCTGCCGCCGTTCTTTCCGCACCTGCTTTTCTTCCAGAGCACGGCGCACCGAAGCCGGCAGCCGGGTCAGCGAGTCTTTGAGAACATAATCGGTGGCCCCCAGCTTGATGCATTCGACGGCGGTCACATCGCCCACCGCGCCCGACACCAGGATCAACGGAATGTCGAGGCCGGCGCTGCGCAAAATCTCCAACGCTTCCATGCCCCGCCATGATCCGAGGTTGTAATCGGCCAGCACCACATCGGGGGTGGTGGTCTGCAATTTCTGCCGGAACTGGTCGGCGGTCTGGACGACGTCGCAAGTGACTTCGAACCCGCTCCGTCGCAATTCGCGCAGCACCAGTTCGCTGTCCGCCAGGTTGTCTTCGACCAGCAGGGCCGAGAATCGCACGATGGCCCGGACTCCGTTAACTTCAACCCGGTCGATGGCGACGGCTTCGCTCATGGCTTCACTGGTTCCGCCAGCTTCTTAGCCAAATGGTTCTGCGGACGCTGATTGATCAGCAGCCAGTAGAGCCCGATGGCTTTTACCGTTTGGCGGAACTGGTCGAAATCCACCGGCTTTTGGATGAAGCTATTCACCCTCAAGTGATAACCGTTGGCCACGTCCTTTTCCTCTTTCGAGGAAGTCATGATGACGACGGGAAGACTGGTGGTGCGAGGGTCGGCGCGAAGCTGGCGCAGCACCTCCATGCCATCCACTTTGGGCAACTTCAGGTCGAGCAGTACCAGCTTGGGCATGTGTGCCGGGTTGCGATCGGTGTAGGGGCCGGAGCAGAACAGAAAGTCCAGCGCTTCCTCGCCGTCGCGTACCACAAAGATGTGGTTGGCCAGGTTCTCCCGCCGCAAGGTATGCAGGGCGAGGTCAATGTCGTCTTGGCTGTCTTCGACTAATAAGATGTCCACTTCAATATCAACGTCATTCATGAGTTTTCTCCTACGTTGGTGGCTTTCGATTTGGGATGGTCGTGGCTGGGACCAAAGGTGAAGTAAAAAGTTGCTCCCTTATCTACTTCGGAATCGGCCCACGCCCGTCCGCCGTGCTTCTGCACGATGCGCTGCACCGTGGCCAGCCCGACGCCTGTGCCTTCGAACTCTTCGGCGCGATGCAGGCGTTGAAAAACTCCGAAGAGCTTATCGGCGTATTTCATACTGAATCCTGCCCCGTTATCGCGGACGAAGATCGCGCCCTGCCCGTTTGCTTCCAGGTGTCCGATCTCGATCACCGCTGGAGTTCGATTTCGCGAGTATTTAAGGGCGTTCGAAATCAGGTTCTGGAAAACCTGCCGCATGAGCGTGGGATCACAATCGATTTGCGGAAGTTTGGCAATCTTCCACTCCACCACGCGGCCTTCGGTATCCGCTTTGAGCATGGTGATGACATCGTCGAGCAAAGTATCCAGCCGAGTGGGCTGGTAGGTGAGCGGCTGGCGGCCGATACGCGCCAAAGCCAGCAACTCATCGACTAACACGCCCATGCGGCGAGTGCCTTCCTGAATGCGTGTGAGATGGCGTTTGGCCTCGCCATCGAGCCGGGGCGCGCAATCTTCCATCAGGATGCCAACGAAGCCGGCAATATGGCGCAGCGGCGCTCGCAAATCGTGGGAGACCGAGTAGGTGAAAGCTTCGAGTTCGTTCTTGGCTGCTTCCAGTTGTGCCGTGCGTTCGATGACTCGCTGTTCCAGTCGCTCATTCAGTTCCTGGATTTCGTGTTGCGCCGCTTTCTTCTCAGTGATGTCACGGAAGGCGACCACCCCGCCACACACGGCACCCTCTTTGTTTTTCAGAGGGCCACCGCTGGCCTCGATCCAGACACCCTGGGTGAGCGCAGGATTGCGCACAAACATTTCGGCGGTGCTCGCTTCCCCGCGGATGGCGCGTACCATGGGGAGTTGATCCACTGGAAAAGGGGTGACGGTGTCGGCCATATAGAGCTCGTAATGCTCGGCCCACTTCTGGCTGGAAAGGTCGGTTGCACCCCGGCCAAGGATCCTCTCTGCTGCCGGGTTCCAGATGATGAACTTTCCGTTTTCATCAGCTGCGACCAGCCCCTCGGCCATACTGTCCAGCACCGACTGAAGCATCAGCGTCTGTGTTTCCAGGGCGTGCTGTGAGCGCAACAATTCGTCGGATTGACGGGACAATTCCTCGGCTTGACCAGCGAGTGCCTCTTCCGCCCGCTTGCGCTCGGTGATGTCACGCGCAATTTTTGAAGCGCCCACAATCGCACCGCCGCTGTCGCGAATCGGCGAAATGGTCGCTGAAATGGCGATCTTTTTGCCGTCCTTCCGGACCCGCACGGTTTCGAGATGGTCAACGCTTTCGCCACGTCTAATGCGTGCCAAAATGTCGGGTTCCTCATCCAGGCGCTCCGGCGGCAAGAGTATCGCCATGGGTTTGCCAACGGCCTCGGATGACGAGTAGCCGAACAGCTTCTGGGCGCCGCGATTCCAGGCGGTGATCGTCCCCTGTAAGGTTTTGCTGATAATGGCGTCGTCGGAGGAATCCACGATGGCCGCCAGGCAGGCGTTGCGCTCCTCCGCCCGCTTACGCTCGGTGATGTCGGCCCGGATGGCAACATACTGCCGTGGCTTGCCGTCGGTTCCGACGAAGGGCACAATGGTGGTGTCCACCCAGTAAATCGAACCGTCCTTGGCCCGGTTCTTGATCTCACCATGCCAAACTTGGCCGTTAGCAATGGTGTGGTACATGCGCTGGAAGAATTCTGTTGGGTGGTGGCCGGAGTTGAGAATGCGGTGATTCTGGCCGATCAGTTCATCCTTGGAATATTGGCTGATGATGCAGAACTTTTCGTTGACGTAAGTAATCGTGCCCTGGACGTCGGTCACCGCCACGATGGCGTGTTGATCTAGGGCGAACTTTTGGTCGGCCAGATCTTTGAGCGCCGCCTCGCTGGTGGCGAGGCTTTCCTTCAGGGCGCCCTCAGCCCGCTTGCGCTCGGCGATCTCCGATTCCAGGGCGGCGGTTCGTTGCCCCACACGCTGTTCCAACTGGAGGTTGAGGGTGTTGAGTTGTGCCCGGGCGCGGGCGCTGACGTGAATCTCGCGGTTGACGGCGACCCATCCGAGTCCCCATAGGCCGGCAAGGAGAACTGCACCGACCAGGTCGATGATCCTCGCCAGCCGTTGGCGGGCCTGGATTCGGGGAGCGCGCTGGCCCAACAATCGGGTTTCTTCAGCGTACATGTCTCGAGTGGTTGCGCGCACTACATCCATGAGTCTCTCGGTCTCTAGCGCGTCATCACCGCCTGGATAGGCGTGCGTCTTCCGGCGATTGGCGATGATGCTGTCGGCGAATGCGACTGCCGTGCCCACCTGCGGATCGAGCGCATCCAAGCGTCTTTGTTGACTGAGATTGTCTGCTGTCAAATGACGCAATACCTCCTCGTCCCGGTAGACGGCGTCTCGCGCCATCTGGTAGTGGGCCAGCAGCGGCTCTTGTCCGCTCAAGGCAAAAGCCCGGGCGCTGGTTTCGGTTTCGATTACATGTCTGGAGGTGCGCTGGATCGCTTCCAGCACTTCATGGGTGTGGGATACCGAGTATGCATCCTGTTCCGCCCGCAAAGTGCCTCGCCAGGACGACACGCTGATGAAAAGCGTCAACGACAAGGCTACGATGAAACCAACGGTGAGTCGGCGCCGCATCGGCCCTTCGATCGGTGCATCGAACTGCGTGCGTTCGGCGATTTCCTGGTGCAGCTTTCGGTTCATTTCCTGTAAATGCATCCGGGCAGGAAGTGATATGACTTTCGGAACTAGGGGGATGAGCATCGCCGCCGTGACTACGGACACGGTTGCGGTGATGGCTTTGAGAATGCCCGCGATCAAGTAATTGGCGTGCCAGATGTTCCAGATTTCCATCAGGTGTGTAGTTCCACAGGCCAGGATGAAGGTTCCGAACATCCAGAAGATCCGATTGAACGGGATATCTCGATTCTTGCGGATGAAGTAAATAAGGACGACGGGAATGCAATAGTAGGACAGCGTAATGAGGCCGTCGGAGATAACGTGCAGCCAGACCATCCTCGGATCCCAGAGATAGCAGTATCCGTGGGGCATGAAATCCGGCGAAAGCAGTTGACGAATTGGCTCCAAGCTACTCCTTCGGCGTTAGGCGGGGGACATCATTCATTGCAGCACAGGTGGAAGAAAAATCAGCCTTTCCAAAGGTGCTGGTACGTATCTAAGCGGCCCACGGTGGGACGGAGTTGCAGATCGGGAACGGCGCGCGACTCTGTGCTAGGCTGACGCCAATGAAGGTCTCTTCGGTTTTATTTCTTTTATGTTGCTCGGCGACGACTGGTGGGGCGGGTCCGGCTGCTGATACGGCTCAACCGCCCGACGTCTTTCTGGTGACGATCGATACCCTGCGCGCCGATCACATCCATTGTTACGGCGATGCCGACATAAAGACCCCTGCACTGGACAGCTTGGCTATGGATGGCATCCGCTTCGAGCAGGCGTTTACTCCCAGCCCGATCACCAATACTTCGCACGCTACGATCCTGACCGGACTGCTGCCGAGCGCTCACGGTGTGACTGACTTTGCGGTGCCGCTGGCGGCGGATCATCTCACCTGGGCGGAACTGCTCAAGCCGCAGGGCTACCAGAACGCGGCCTTCATCGGAGCTGTGATACTCGATAGCAAGCAGCTTGCACCGGGGTTCGATCGCGGATTTGATTTCTACGACAACTTTCCCGAGCATCCGAAGACCAAAGAACGCTGGGGACGGGTGGAGCGGCGGGGGATGGAAGTGGTGCAACACGCGGAAGAGTGGCTCAGCAGTCATCGGTCAGGCTCGCGATTTGTGTGGGTGCATTTGTATGATCCGCATGATCCCTATGAGCCGCCGGAGCCGTTTGCGTCCATGTATAAGGAGCGGCTCTACGATGGCGAGATCGCATATGCCGATTCCGCGCTCGGTGCTTTTCTCGCTTATTTGAAGAAGCAGGGATGGTACGACGGCGCGATGGTCATGGTGGTGGGTGACCACGGCGAAGGCTTGGGCGAGCACAACGAAGATACTCACGGAATCTTTCTCTACGATTCGACCACGCACGTTCCGCTGCTGGTGAAACTGCCAGCGCAAGAAGCGAAGGGAAGGGAAGTTGCGGCGCAAGTGCGAACCACCGACATTCTGCCTACGGTTCTGGATCTCGTGGGCGCGCAGGCTCCAGCCCGGCTCGACGGTAAATCGCTGAGGCCATACTTCATTGGCGCAGAAACCGCTGGTCGCACTGCCATCGGTGAGACTGATTATCCTTTGCGCTTCGGTTGGGCGCCGCTGCGCTCGGTGCGAGAGGGTGGCATCAAGTTTATTGAGGCTCCACGGCCGGAATTGTACGATCTGCAGGCTGATCCGAAAGAACTGCGCAATAGTTACGAGCCGTGGGATGCGAGCGTCCAGAAGTCGCGCGCCATGCTGGCCGAGATTAGAAAGAAGATGCCTCCGCCAGGGCAGTCTTCCAGAGGTGCGGTGGGACAGGGCACAACCGACGAATTGCGCGCTCTGGGCTACCTGGGGCCGGCCGATGCTTTGAGTTCGACCGACGTGCCGGAGCCGTCGCTGCTGCCGGATCCCAAAGACAAGATAGAAGAACAGAACCTGCTACACAAGGCCATGTTAGCCGTCGACGATGAACGCACGTATGCTGCGCGTAATGCGTTCGAGAAGGTTCTGGAACTGGATCCGAAATCGCCAACGGCTCTGGTGCAATTGGGCCAGCTCGAGTTGGCGGCGAAGAATTATGCCCGGGCAATCGATTATTTGGGACGGGCGGTCGAGATGCGTCCCGATGCTGCCGCAGAGTTGAATTACGGCGAGGCACTGCGGATGACGGGCAATCTGGGCGGCGCGCGCAATGCATTGCAAGCCAGCCTGAGGCTGAATCCCAAGCAGTTTTTGGCGCGATTGCTTCTGGCGAAGGTATATGTGGGTTTGAAGGAAGCGTCTGCGGCGGAAGACCAGCTCGAGGCCGCGCTGCTACTGCAACCAGCAAGTGCGGAAGCCCAACTCAGCTTGGCGGAAATCTTGATTGCGCAACGCAAATTCAGTGAAGCCGTGCCACAACTGCTGGCCGTCACCCACTCACAGCCAGCTAACGCGGAGGCATACAACTGGTTGGCAAGAGCGTACAGCGGCTTAGGACAAAAAGAAAAAGCCCTGACGGCGGCAAACCGCGCCAAGGCGTTAGAGAAGCAACAAAGTCCCCACTGAAATTATCGTTTCAGCGCAACCTTCTTATCTGAGTCTTCGAAAATCTGCGTCAATACGTGCCCGCGCATCTGCTTGGGCTGCTCGATGCCGTAGATGTGGAGAATGGTGGGCGCGACGTCATAAACGCTGGCTTCAAAACCCATCAAGCGCAGGTCGTGCTTGATTCCAGGACCCATGGCTATGATCGATCCCGGTACATCGTCGCCATCGGCAAAGTCATGTTTGGCGATCACCGGCGTAGTCTTTTCATGGTCCATATGGGCGTGCGGATCGGTCTCTTCAAACTCGCGCAACGGCTTAATGCCGTGGTCGGAGACGATGAAGAGGTAGGTGTTCTCGTCCACGTGCTTCAAAATCGTGCCCAGCACTTTGTCAAAACCGATGTACTGGTTGGGGAACGCATCTTGGCGAACGCCGTTGATAGCGGGGTTGTAGCCGACATTAAAAGGTGTAATCGGATAGAGCCAGTGTCCAGTGCGATCCTCACAGGACTGCACCATAAAGGTGAAGTCGGTGGGATGGTTGGTGAGCAGGTAATCGAAGAGTTTGGTCTGCTGGTCGCGGATGAGTTGCACTTTAGCGAGCCAGTTATCGATGAACTCTGTCGCGTTGCCCTTAAGGTCCGCGGCGGCGGGCATGCGTTCGCAGTCAATGTAAAAATCACCGACGTTTTTAAGCAACTCAGCTTGCAAGCTCTGCGGATAGACAGCGTCGCCACCTTCCACTTCGCTTAACTTAGGCGCACAGAGTACGCCGTCCTCGCAGTTCTTGCCGCGGGTCAGCATGCCGCTGATCATGTAGCCGTTCACCGGCATCACTGGGAATGTAGCCGGCACGTTCGCCATACCCACCGTCACATTGTTCTTCGACAGAATGGACCAGATGGGTTCTTCCTTCAACATATTGGTGTTGGCGGTGACTCCGCCGACCAGGAAGCCGGTAACGCCATGCTCTTCTGGATTCGTGCTGGTGAATATGGTGCTGTAGACACGGGGGCAGTTGGGCATCGAAACCGTGCGCAACTTGCCGTGTACTCCTTGGCTGATCACCTTGGCCATATTGGGCAGGTCGCCTTTCAGGAGCAGTGGCCGCAGCATGTCCCACTCCATGCCGTTCACGCCAACAACAATCACGCGCGGTTTTGGTTTCGCAGTAGACGTCTGAGCGTTCACGATCGAGACAAAAACCAATAAAACTCCAAAAATTGCAAGCAATCGTCGGGGAACCACAGGAACACCTCTGGTTTGGAATTGCTAAATACTATAACACCATAGCGCAAACCAACGAGTGTCCCGGCGTGGCGACAAATCGCACCGTTTGCAATCGATCCTGCAAGCGAGAAGACCTCGTTGAGATGCGTTTATCGCCGTGGAACCGCAAAGTGTGAACCGTGAAAGACCAAGATTTTTTGATAGTCTCACTTCGAGACGATCAGCACACGCGAGGTTAAGACCTTATGAGTTTACGGATGTCGTCATGCAATATTCTGAAATTCATAGCCACGCCTACAGTCAGTTATGTACTACCGCCCTTTAAATCAAGTACTTATAACAATACATGGCTTGGCACTGCATGTGCTTAATCTCAAGTGACCGCTTCTGTGTTGTGGTGTAAGAAGTGTGCTTTTTACGGGCGGAGCATGTAGGCCGCAATCAACAACAATTTCTTGAAAGCGACTCGGGTTCGCGGAGGAAAGAAATGAGCTTTAAGCGTTTACTGATGTTCACTCTCCTGGTTACATGCGTGCTGGCAACGAGCACTGTGCTCCTGGCCCAGACGACCGTTTCCCAAGGAAGTATTCAGGGAACCGTTACCGACCCATCCGGTGCCGTAGTTGGTGGCGCCAAGATCACGATCACTCACAAAGCCACGGGGCAGGTCATCACCACCACCTCGACGAGCTCGGGCACGTACAACTCCGGCGGATTGATCCCCGGTGATTACGTATTGCGGATTGAAGCCAAGGGCTTCCGCACCTCGGAACGAGCGTTTGCCGTACAAGTCGGCGTAACCTCTTCCGGCAACACCAAGCTCGAGGTTGGCGAAGCCAGCCAGGTTGTGGAAGTGCAGGCTTCTTCGATCCAGGTCAATACCGAGCAATCGACGGTGCAGGGCGTCATCACCGGCGACCAGATTGACAAACTGCCGGTTGACGGCCGCAACTTCCTCGATCTCGCCCAGCTCGAACCAGGCGTGCAGATTCAGGACGGCCAAACATTCGATCCTACCAAGGCGGGTTATTCTTCGATTTCGATTAACGGCGTGTTCGGACGTACTCCGCGTATCGAACTGGACGGCGTTGACATCAGCGACGAGACCGTCGGCACGACTACGCAGAACGTCGGCATGAGTTCGATTCAGGAATTCAATATCAGCCGGTCAAACCTTGATCTCTCCACCGAGTTGACGTCGGCGGGTGCGGTGAACGTGACCACGAGGTCTGGTACTAACGACATTCACGGCCAGGCGTTCTATAACTTCCGTGGCCGCGACGCGGGCACCGCAGCATTCCCTGGAGCTCAGGTCGGCTATTATCAGCGCAACAACTTCGGCGGCCGCGTTGGCGGACCAATCATTAAGGACAAGTTGTTCTTCTTCATTGACGGCGAACGCATGAAGCAGGATGGATTGCTGCCCATTGTGGTGCCGGCTCCGTTCAATGCGCTCACTGGCGGTTTCCTCTCGCCCTTCCGCGACAGCGAAGTCACGGGCAAGTTGGACTGGCAGGCGACCAAAGATGTCCACGTTTTCTACCGCTTTACCTATAACTGGAACAGATCGGCGGCCAACTTCGGCTATGATTACCAGGTTTACTCGAACCGGGACAACACTCCCTCTGATGCCGTTGGCGTTGACTGGAACAAGGGATCGTGGTCGCACAGCTTCCGCTTCGGCTATTTGAAATTCCACAACCTCATCGGCAATGGAACTTCAGGATTGTCGGCTGCCCAAAACCCGATACCTGAAGCTGAGATTCTTGTGGCCGACCTAGGGGTTCAGCTGTCCGGGCCAAATCTTTTGGCACCGCAGCAGACCTTCCAGAGCAATAAGCAGATCAAGTACGACGGAAGCAAAGTGTATGGTTCGCATGTGTTCCGCTTCGGTATCGGCTTCAACGATATCAACGGTGGCGGGTTCGCGAGCTTCTTCGGAATTGCGCCGCTGGACATCACAGTGTCGGGTGCATGTGCTAAGCCGGGGGATGTAACCAGCTGCGCGTTGTTGCAGTCGATTCTGGGTAATGGCCAGGGGTTCTTTACCGAAAAGCCAAACTTTGGCTTCCCGGCCGGCGGACAACTTGACCACCGCTTCCAGTTCTACTTGGGCGATTCGTGGAAGATGAAACCGAACTTCACCTGGACCTACGGTCTGCGCTACAACCGCGACACTGGCCGTTCCGACAGCGACCTGGCGTCCATTCCATGTTCCGTGGTTACCACCATCGCGGCACCATGCGCTGGCAGCACTCCGCTGTTGGATCAGTTCGGACCCGGATTGGGTCAACCAGTTAAGCAGCCGAACACTCAGTTCGGACCGCAAATCGGCTTTGCCTGGGATCCGACCAAGAAAGGCAAGACCGTGATCCGGGCAGGCGCTGGTATCTACTACGAGAACTCCATTTTCAACAACACACTGTTTGATCGGCCGGCCAAGCTGGCCAAGGGTCTGTTTTTCCAAAGCGCAAACCTGATCTGTAACGGTCCGGGAACCACCACCTTCCCCATTCCGGGTGCGCCGGGAGGATCGGTCAGCTCGATTAATGGAGTGGATCTAGGATCGGGCGTTTGTGGACAGCCACTCTCGATTTCCGGTCCGCTGGTGTTTGACTTGCAGCAGGAGTTCCAGGCGGCTGTGAAGGCGCAGGGGCCGACATCGAACCCCAGCTTCGTTGGCAACACCCTGGAAATTAGCTCGCCACAACAGGGGCTGTCGGCGTTTGATCCTAACTTCCGCAACGCCCGTTCTTACCAGTTTAACTTTGGAATGCAACACGAGATCTGGAAGGGCGGCGTGGTAACCGCGGATTACATCCGCAACGTCAGCACCCGCTTCATGCTGACGATTGACCAAAACCACGTCGGCGATGCGCGGTTCCTGAACGTCCCGGCAGCAACTACGGCGATCGCCGCAACCACGGCGGCTGCGGGCTGCGTCGGCGGTGCCAGCTCGGCAGCAATCGATTGTGCGATTGCCGCTGGGGACAGCATCAACGACTTCGCCGGCAATGGGCTGGATTCCGGCAACGTCGCCGGTGGCGGCCCGACGGGAGGAGCATCAGGAAGCGGCTTCGCTTTCGGCGGCATCAACCGCAACGTAGGCGTTGGGGACTTCGAACAGCCAGAAGGCCGCTCCACTTACAACGCGTTGCAGATGTCCTACAAACAACAGTTGGCGAATCCGATGCCTGGGTTTACCTCGATGAACTTGACCGTTGCCTATACCCTGTCGCGCTTCGTTGGCGACGGTGGCAACGACCAGTTCTTCAGCGCCACTGCGGTTGACTTCAACAACCCCAGTTTCTTCACTGGCCCAACTTCGCTGGATCGTACCGACGCGTTTAAGTTTGGTCTTACGATGGAAGTTGCACATCACGGACCACGCCTCAGCGTAATCGGTAACTTCGGTACTGCACACCCGTCTACACCGTTCCTGCAAGCTGCGAACGGGGGATCATCTGGTGGAGTCACCAGTGTGGGCGAGATATTCCGCACCGATCTGACCGGTGACGGTACCGTGCAGGATATCTTCCCGACAACTCCCGGCGAAGCTGCCGGAAAGCCTGGGCAGTTCGGTCGCTCAGTCTCGTCGACCGGTCTGGCCAACCTGATCAACGGATGGAATAGCACGACGGCAGGTACGCTGACGCCAGCGGGACAAGCGCTGGTCGGGGCGGGCCTGTTCACAACCGCGCAGTTACAGGCGCTGGGTGCAGTAAAGCCGTTCGTTATTCCGCCACCTCCAGGCGCAGTGGGTAACGGCATCTTCCGTGAAGTCAGCACCACGCTGGCTTGGCCAATCAAAGTGACGGAACGGTTCAGTCTCGAACCCTCCTTTAGCGCATTCAACGTGTTCAACCTGGCGAACTTTGGGATTGAGAATGGATTCCTGACGAACTCGGTCACACCATTCCCCCCGGGCAGCCTTGCTCCCGCTGGGAACGTCAACGGAACTACAACGGGCTCCACTCGTGAATCACTGCGAGTTGGGACCGGTTCCGGTGTCTTCTCGCTGGGTGCTCCGCGGCAAGTGGAGTGGGGTATCAGGCTGAACTTCTAGTCGCGAGGTTCAACACAAACAATCAGCCGCTGACCTTCGGGTCAGCGGCTTTTTTAATTGCCCAGAGGAGCTATCTCGCCTCGCAGATGCTTGGAAAGCTTCTCAATACGCTTGAGTTTGTCAGTGAGGTCCTTGCGCAAGAGGCCACGACTCAGCGATTCGATGTCTGGCTGTATGGATTGGGACAGTTGCAGCAGTTCTCTGGCTTCGCGCTGCAGTTCGCTTGCATCAACCCTCAAAGCCGGCAGTCGCCCGGGGTAAGGCGGGAGGTAAATGGTCGGCGGTGATGTCCCATATCCGGGAGGGATCGGCGCGCCAGGCGGGACCGATTGCCCCGCTGCCGATAGGCATAGTCCCAGCAGGAAAAACCATGAGGAAGCGAGAAGAACTTTCATAGCGGCCTCCTGAAAGACTTGGTGCGGATTGTACACCCGCCGTCGAATGCTAAACTGACGGTACGTCATGTCCTTGCGTCGGTCATTCGGGTATGTTCTGGTCTGTATCGTGGTCTGGGCGAGTTGTTCTTTGCCGAGTCTGGCTGCGCCCAGTAACGTCATTCTGATCACGCTGGACACCACCCGTGCCGACCGCATGGGTTTCCTGGGCTCGAAGCGGGGGCTTACGCCCAACCTGGATGCCTTAGCGAAGCAAGGCGTGGTATTTTCACACGCGTATTCCCAGGTTCCGTTGACGACTCCATCGCACGCCACCATCCTCACTGGGACTTATCCACAATTCAGTCATCTTCAGGATATGGGAGATCCTTTGGGTAAGGATTTGCCATATCTTCCCGATATCCTGCGACAACACGGATATCACACTGCGGCCTTTGTCGGCTCACAGATACTCGATCCTAAGAGTGCGGCCGCGCCCGGCTTCGATCGCGGCTTTGAGGTTTACGATGCCGGGTTCCACAGCCGAGCGCCGGGAGAGGATCGCTATCATAGTGTGGAGCGTCGTGCGACGCTTGTGGTGGCTCACGCAATAGACTGGCTCAACCGGAACCAGCGCGGTCCCTTCTTTCTTTGGGTACATCTCTACGATCCGCATGATCCCTACGATCCGCCGGAGCCGTTCAAAGCCAAGTATCGCGCTTCCCCCTATGACGGCGAGATTGCTTACGCCGATTTCGCCGTGGGAAAACTGTTGGCCGTGCTACACGCCAGCGGACGGTATGATTCCACTGTGATTGCGGTTGCAGCCGATCACGGGGAAGCTTTTGGAGAGCATGGAGAGCAGACCCACGGGCTATTTCTTTACGACGAGACAATCCATGTGCCGTTGTTGGTAAAGTTTGTTGACGAAAGGCCGGGGCCAATGCTCATCGACACCCGGGTCGGCTTGGTGGATTTGGCGCCTACGATTTTGCAAGCGGTTGGGATCGTGCCGCCTACTACCATGCAGGGGGCGTCTTTGATGGTGTTGGTGAAGCCCGACTCCAAGAGTGGGGTGGCGGACCGTCCCGCTTACGCCGAAACCGACTATCCCTTTCGGGCTTTCGGCTGGAGTCCGCTACGCGCATGGCGGGCCGGGAAGTATCTCTATGTCGATGCGCCGCAGCGCGAACTCTACGATCAGATAGTGGATCCTGGGGCATCGCGCAATCTCGCGGGCAATTCAACCGCGGTTGCGGACACTTTGGCGTTGCAACTCGATGAGTTTCACCGCAAGACTACCAGCGCTACTCCGGCGCAGGCTGGGATCACACCCGATCAGGGGGAGCAACTCCAGGCGCTCGGATACATCACGTCCGAGTTTCGCAAGCCTGGAGCAAACGAGACACTGACTGGTCCCGATCCCAAAGGGAAAGTCCGGATCTCAAATCTGCTGCACCAGGGTCTGCTCGACATGGATGATGAGCGTTACAAGGATGCCATCCCGCAGCTGCAGGAGGTGCTCAAAGACCAGCCAACGGTAGGACTCGCAAATCTCGAACTGGGCCGGGCCTGGAGCGGTCTGGGAAACTATCCGGAAGCGCTGCCCTGGTTACGGAAAGCGGTCGAAATCATGCCGGAATCCGGTCGCGCGCATTATGAGTTGGGGGTGGTGCTGGCGGAGACCGGGGATTGGGCTGGCGCGGCAACTCAACTTGAGATCGCGGTGGCGCATGCTCCCGATTCTGACGATATGCAGTTCTACCTTGGGATGGCGTACGACGAACTCGGTCGTACGACAGACGCTGCTAATAGCCTGCACCACGCGCTCCAAATCAATCCCAACCACTACCGCGCAAATCTATTGCTGGGACGAATCCTGGGTATGCAGAACCGCCCCAGCGAGGCTTTGCTATATTTGCAGAGAGCGGTGAAACTGCAGCCGAATTCGCCCGACGCGCACAAGTTTCTGGGCAACGTTTACATCGAACTGGGGCAGGAGGAGAACGCTCGCCGCGAGCAGATGGAGGCGAAGCGTTTGCAAGACACGCCACAACCCTGATCGGCTGGCCCGCTGGATAAGCGGGCGAATGATCGCTTCTCGGTTCAGGGATTCAATTCGCCGCGCAGCTGTTTCGACAGCTTCTCGATGCGCTTGAGTTTATCCCCGAGGTCTTTGGGCAGCTTGCCCTGCGAAACCTGATCCATGTCGGTCGGAACCGAACGCGCAAGATCGGCTAGCTCATTGGCCTCGGCGTGGAGTTTTACCGGATCGATGGATCTCTTCGCCGGAGCTGACGGCCCTTCAAGCACCAACGGGTGCCTGGCAACTTCCAGTTTGCCAGGTGCCTCAAATCCTCCCGAAGACCCCGGTCCCTGAGACCACGCACAGATAGAGGGAGTTACTACGACGATGCCGACAAGGCAGAAGAATAGAAGGCAATGTCTCATAGAGAGACCTCCTACTTCCGCCGATTGTACTCCCGGCTGCCGGGCCGCGCCTACCTTATATGGCAGAAATCAAATTCGAAGGCGGCATGGCTCTAAAGGAGATAACCACCGAAGTGCATGCCGCCCCGGATGATCAGCTGTGGGTTAGTGCCCGCCGAAGCTGTAACCCAGAGAGCCCCCGTAGCGTACCACCGTGTTCGAGCTGAACTCGTTGTTGTTGTTGATCAGGTAAAGCCTGACTTCCGGGCGAATAAAGACATTGTGCCAGATGTAAGCACGAATGCCTCCTCCGAAGTCCCCCATGAAATGATTACTACTGGTATAGCTAGTGCATCCGAAGAAGTTGTTGCAATTGGTGAACCCGTAGAACCTAACGTCTTCGCCCCCAATTCCGGCCAAGAGTTCAGCTGTAAAATTCTTGCTCAGCTTCGGAGCCCAGATGGCATTGAAGGAGTAGAACACCGGACGGTAGGGTTGGGATCCGCCATATAGATCCTGGCTCGCTCTCCAAGAGAGATCACCCTCAAACCCTAGATGATGGCTCAAGAGTAGGTCGGCGCTAAACCCAGGGTAAGCGCCGCCCCTGTCGGACGGGAACAAAAGTCCGTTAGTGACGGTCGACGATGGCGATGAAATTGTGCTGACGCCGAAGGCTGCATCGAATTGCTGCCCAAAAGCGCTCGTAGCAAGTAGAGAACATGCGATGACGAGAACGAAGACAACTGTCAATTTTTTCACTTTCTTCTCCATTGATTGTGGGGTACACACTTTGGATGTTCGACCGGCCCGATGGGTTGGATTTACAGTCTTGACGTTTCGTATGTAAAACTCCATAACTACTTCTGTTTCAACGGCCTGCATGGCCATCCAGCCACTATACAATCACAAAACTTGGCCTACCGCGAATGACAAAGAATGTTCCAATACCGCGAACGGAATACGCTTGTTTACCATGTTGATTCCTAAAACCTGCGGCAGCGGCAAAAGTTGCGTTTTTGGGGTGAATCCGTCCACAATGACTAAGGTTACCCGCGATATCTTGGCTAATCCGAGGGGTTGAAATACGGTTGACCCAGTCCTTATATGACCATTCTGGAAAAGATTCCCACGGTGGTAACCGTGGCCGTGCTGGTGGGCATTTTTGCCGGACTGAAACGCCATAGCCATTCCGCTCGTCTACAACTCTGGTTGATCGCGTGGTTTCTGATTTTTATCCACTTTGTGGCTCAGATGTTCGAACCGGCATCAGGAGCGTCCAGTTCGTTGCTTCTGGCATTCGATCTGGGTTCGTTGCAGGCTTCCGCTGTAGTATTTGTCGCTTCTGTGGCATCGATAGTCGATGACCGAGTGAAACGTGGCCTGATGTTGACCGTCGTGGGGTTGCCGTCGATTGCCTACACAGTTCTTGCCGCCTACGATGTTCACGCCCGCTGGCCGTTTGTGGTGAGCCTGACAGCGGCCATTGGCGGTGGAATTGTCTTTCTGGCATGGGTGAGGAAGAAATCCTCATGGTATGTACTTTCCCTGGCAGGACTGGGTATCGGGGTGGGTGCCTGGGCTATCGATGCCGCATCCCGCGGTTCCTTTGATGAAGGCCTGACCGCCCTGCTGGGTCTGGGGTTCGGATTGCCCGGGGTTTTGATCTGCCGAAATTACTGGCGGCCCTCACCTGGCGTTCTGACGGTTGCCGCGGGATTCTTCTGCTGGGGAGCGGTATTTCCCGTGGCCATGCTTCTGGCTCACTTCGCTCCTGCCTTGAATGTCCCACCCGAGCTTTGGAATACGCCGAAAATGTTTGTCGCTTTTGGCATGATCCTGGCGATTGTTGAAGATAAATCCGAATCCATTGAAGTCATGCAGCGCAAGGAACGGGCCCTGAATCATCAATTGGAGCGATTCTCCGCCATCACCTCGCGATTGCTGAGCGGCGCGACCGTGGAGCTGCTATGCGACGAGATTGCTTCTGCAATCGCAGAAGTCAGTAACTTTCGGGCCGCTGTGATTCACCTGGACAACGCCGGACATGGTCTGCGGGTGGCTGGAGCCAGCGGACTGCCGAAGGACCTGCTGGCAGAGTTGCAAAGCAAGGCGCGGAGATGGACCACCGACGACATCAAAGACTTTTGCGTCCGCGGCCGGCAGATTGGACAGAACTCCTTTCTACTGTCGCATCGCGAAGCTGCAAAATACCAGCCGGTCAAGAGCCAGAGAGAATATCCGCCCAATCCGCATTGGAATACGGGCGACGAGCTGCTGATCCCGTTGTGCTCGGCGCGGGGCGGGTACCTGGGATGCATTGCCCTCGACGATCCTCGGGAAGTGGAAGCTGTCAACGCCTCTGAGCTGTCGCGAATCGAGTTGTTGGCCGCGGATTTGTCGGTGGCGCTGGAGCTGAAATCGCTGCATAACCAGTTGATTCGCTCCGAGAAACTCGCTGCTTTGGGACAGTTGGTAGCCGGTGTGGCCCACGAACTCAACAATCCTCTTACCGCAGTGATGGGTTACGGCGAATTGCTCAGTGAGGACGCGCCTCCGGGCACGATGCGCGACCGGCTCGACAAGCTGGTGAATGAAGGCCGCCGCATGAAGAAAATTGTGGAGAATCTATTGCGCTTCTCGCGCCAGCGCGCGGTGGATCGTCAGGCGGTCGACCTGGCTGCGGTGGTACAGGAAGTGTTGGCTCTCCGCGAGTATTATGTCCGCACCCGCGGCCTGGAAATTGTGGTTGACATCAACGCCGCGCTGCCTCAAGTCGCGGTGGATGAGGACCAATTCAAACAGATTCTTTTGAACCTGGTGAATAATGCCATCGATGCGGTGGAGGCGGAATCTGGCTCCAAGAAGATCAGCATCCGCGCCTTCTCAAGGGGTAACCGCGCCATTTTGGAAGTCGAAGACACCGGGCCGGGATTCTCGGATGTGAATCGAGCTCTGGATCCGTTCTACACCACCAAGCCGGTGGGCAAGGGCACTGGCCTTGGACTAAGCATTTGCTACGGAATCATCAAAGAGCACGATGGTGAGATTAGAATCGAAAACGTGCAGCCCCACGGAGCGCGCGCGACCGTGGAATTGCCACTTGCCGAGGCGAACAGATTTAAACCTACGGGGATGACCGCCACAGTCGCTGGCTGATGGCACCGTCTGGTTATACAACTACCGCTGCTGAGTCCTACGTTGCCGGGCAATCTCCACGCGCTGAACCCCCGCACCACGGCCCAATAAACCACAAGCGACAACCACCCAAAAGAGCTACAATGTGGGCCTTCGCCGATTAACGTAATGGAGGGAATCCTATGGCAACAGCTTTGAAGATTGTTCCACCGGAAGCAAGAGTTACCAGTTTTGTTTCCAGAAAACACAAGATGCTGATCAACGGCAAGTGGGTGGATTCGGCCTCCGGCAAGACCTTCCCCACCTATAACCCCGCGACTGGAGAAATTATGGCACAGATTGCCGAGGGCGATCGCGAAGATATCAACCGCGCTGTCATAGCCGCGCGCACTGCGTTCGAGAAAGGACCGTGGCGCAGAATGACCGCGTCGGAACGGGGTAAGCTCATTTGGAAATTGGGAGACCTGCTGGAAGATAATCTGGAAGAGTTTGCTGAACTTGAGAGTCTGGACAACGGCAAGCCGCTCACGGTTGCGCGGGTTGCGGATATTCCGTTGGCCGCGGACCTGTTCCGCTACATGGCGGGTTGGGCAACCAAGATCGAAGGCAATACCATTCCGATTTCTGTTCCTTACACTCCCGGCGCTCGTTACCTGGCTTATACGCTACGAGAGCCGGTCGGTGTCGTCGGCCAGATCATTCCCTGGAATTTCCCGCTGTTGATGGCGGCCTGGAAGCTGGGGCCGGCGCTGGCTACTGGAAACACTGTGGTTTTGAAGCCGGCCGAGCAGACGCCACTCACTGCGCTACGCCTCGGTGAACTGATTCAGCAAGCGGGCTTTCCGGACGGCGTTGTCAACATCATCCCCGGTTACGGCGAGACTGCCGGCGCGGCGCTGGCTGCGCATCCTGATGTGGACAAAGTCGCTTTCACCGGATCTACCGAAGTTGGCAAACTGATTCTGCAGGCGGCTGCAGGGAACTTGAAGAAGGTTTCGCTTGAGTTGGGTGGCAAGTCACCCAATATAGTCTTCGCGGACGTGGATCTGGATGCAGCCATCGCCGGCGCGGCCAGTGCCATCTTTTTCAACCACGGCCAGTGCTGCTGTGCTGGTTCGCGATTATTTGTCGAAAAGAAAGTCTTCGACAAAGTGGTGGACGGTGTGGCGGACAAGGCCTCGCAGATCAAGGTTGGCCATGGGTTTGATCCCGCCATCGATATGGGCCCGCTGGTTTCCAAGGAGCAACTGGACCGGGTTTGCGGTTATCTCGAATCCGGATTCTCCGAGGGGGCAAAAGCAGTCATCGGTGGACACCGGGTTGGGGACAAGGGTTATTTTGTAGAACCGACGGTGCTGGTGAACACCAACGAAAAGATGAAGGTCGTGCAGGAGGAAATCTTTGGACCGGTGGTGACCGCCATCCCGTTCGAAGATCCCGACCAGTTGGTCTCGCAAGCTAACAACTCAGCCTATGGCCTGGCGGCCGGCATTTGGACTCGCGACATCCAAAAGGCCAATCGCCTGGCGGCTGATCTGCGCGCGGGTACGGTGTGGATCAACTGCTACAACATCTTCGACGCGGCGCTGCCCTTCGGCGGCTACAAGCAGTCCGGATGGGGCCGCGAGATGGGTCACGAAGTGTTGGAGCAGTACACGGAAGTGAAAGCGGTTTGCAGCGCAATGTAGGCTGAAGTCAGGGATTCAAAAAGGCGGCGGGATGGGAACAATCGGACCCTTCCAGCCGCCTTTGTTATTGAAGGCCGGTTCGTTGCTTGGCATGAGGCGGTCGACCGTCGTTCCTCAATTGAATTCGTCTTTCTCGCTCTGGACAATACAAAATCCTGTTGTTATGTGGGCCAATTATCCCACACGACGAAGGCGACGCTACAACGGGCTTTACCCTTGCTTACGATTGCCGAAGTTCCGAGTCTAAGACTGGTATCCTTAAAGCACGCGTTCGTTCGCGTTTGTACCACCCCAGATTCGTGAGCCCTTACATGAAAAAACAATTGTCGTACTGTCTGTGTGTCCTGCTACTGGCTTCGTTCGCCGTGGCCCAGCGCCTCGCGGAAACTGCTGTCCCCGAGAACTACAAACTAACCTTCACGCCGAATTTCGACAAGAACAACTTTGCCGGCGAGGAAGTCATAACGATCCAGATCTTGAAGCCGAGTTCGCAAATCGTTCTTAACTCGGCGGACATCGAAATCAATCAAGCTTCCGTGGTCGGCAACCGAGTCACCCAAACCCCCACCATCACCTTCGATAAAGAGAAAGAGATGGTGATCTTTGCGGTAGGGAAGGAACTGCAGCCGGGACCGGTCACACTGAACATCAGGTATGTAGGCATTCTGAACGACCAACTGCGCGGCTTCTACCTGGGGAAGGATGCGCAGGGACACAAGTATGCGGTAACGCAGCTCGAGGCCACCGACGCGCGCCGTGCATTCCCATGCTTCGACGAACCCGCCTACAAAGCCACTTTCGACATTACGGTTGTTGCCGACAAGGGGCTGATCGCGATCTCGAACGCCAAGATAACTTCCGATGTTCCGGGACCTGGTGAAAAGCACACCGTGAGCTTCGCCACTTCGCAGAAGATGTCGTCGTACCTGGCGGCGATTGCGGTAGGAAACTTTGAATATATCGAGGGTGAAGTGGAAGGGATCCCAATCCGGATCTACAGCATGCCGGGCAAGAAGGAACTGGGCAGGTTTGCCTTACAAGCAACCGAATACTCTTTGGCGTACTACAACCGTTATTTTGGTATCAAGTATCCCTACGGCAAACTGGATTGGATCGCACTGCCCGACTTTTCCGCGGGCGCCATGGAAAACATCGGCTTCATCACTTCGCGTGAGGCCGAGCTCCAAGTGGATGAACAACACGTGTCGCTGGCCCATGAGAAGAATGTGGCCATCACCGTGACTCACGAGATCGCACATCAATGGTTTGGCGATCTGGTCACCATGAGCTGGTGGGACGACATCTGGCTTAACGAAGGATTTGCCACCTGGATGGAAGGCAAGCCGGTTGACGCGTGGAAGCCGGACTGGCATGTCGGTCTTGACGAAGTCAGCCGTGGAGATATTCTTACCACGGTTGGAGCGCTGAACATCGATTCGCTGGCCAGTACTCGCGCCATTCACCAGCCGGTTGAAACTCCCGGACAGATTCAAGAATTGTTCGACGGCATCGCCTACGGCAAAGCTGCGGCTGTGTTACGCATGATTGAAGCGTACATTGGGCCGGAAACTTTTCGTGCCGGCGTCAATGAATACTTAAAGCGTCATGCCTATGGCAACGCCACTGCGGAGGATTTCTGGACCACACTGGCCCAGGTGTCGAAGAAGCCGGTGGATCAGATTATGGCGACGTTCGTCCAGCAGCCTGGGGTTCCAATGGTGAGCCTCAAGGCGCAATGCACTGGCAATTCGACCATGGTTTCCATGAAGCAACAGCGGTACTTTTACGACCGGGCGAAGCTTGACGCCGCTAACGATCAGTTGTGGCAAGTGCCAGTTTGCCTGAAGTCTGGACCGGCATCAGGCTCCCGACAGAGCCCGCAACGATGTGAATTGCTTACCAAACGGGAAGAGAGTTTTACCATTCCGGGCTGCTCAGCCTGGGTGTTGGGCAACGCCCGCGGCACTGGTTACTATCGCACCGCGTACGAGCCCGAAGCCGTGCGCGCTCTGGCACATGATGCTGAGGCTGTGCTTACTCCTCAGGAGCGCCTGCTGTTGCTCATCGACACTTGGGCGTCGGTTCGCGTGGGGCGGCAGCCGGTGGGCGACTATCTGACTCTCGCGGAGGGCGTCAAGACCGAACCTGCCACCGCGGTTATGGCACTCGTGCTTGGCCAGCTAAACGGCATTGGGCGCAACATCGTGACGGACGACGACCGGCCAGCTTATCAGCTCTGGGTTCGCAATACCCTGAACCCGGTGGCCAAGAGAATTGGCTTGGAGCCAAAGCCCGGCGAGAGCGAAGATGCCGAGAATCTGCGGCCGCATCTGTTAAATGCGCTCGGAGGCAGTGGGCGCGATCCCGAAGCTATCGCCGAGGCCCAGAAGCTGGCAGATCGGGCCTTGCAGGATCCGGGTTCGGTGCAGAGTGACTTGGCTAACGCTGCATTTGGGATAGCCGCATCCAACAGCGGCCCAGATTTCTACGACAAGGTCATGGCGGCAATGAAGGGCTCGAAGACGCCGGAGCAATACTATCTTTATTTCTATACCCTATCGAATTTCAGCGATTCCCACCTCATAAAGCGCACGCTGGACTTCGCTGTTTCACCGGAAGTGCGTTCTCAGGACAGCTTGGGACTGATTGGCAACGTCATGGCCCATCCTGACGGCCAAAAACTCGCTTGGGATTTTGTCCGTACTCATTGGGACGAGGTAGTAAAGGCCGGCGGGCCGTTCGCCAGCGCACAAGTCCAAGGCAATGTCGGTGGCTTCTGCGATCCTGCCATGAAAGATCAGGTTCAGGAATTCTTCGCAGCACATCCATCGTCTGCGGCGGAGCGGACTCTACGGCAATCGATGGAACGCATCAATAACTGTATCGCGATGAAGACCGATCAATCTGGTCAACTGGCATTGTGGTTGCAGAACCAGGGCGGCGCGTCTGCGGGTGGGACAGCGGCTCACTGATCGATGGAGATAGCCACCATTGGCAGGCGGGTTGCCCGCCTGCCAGCCGACGACGAAGCCAAGCGCCACGACCTAGTCAACTTCCCGGAATACTGCGGTTTGGGGCTTCGCTCCAGACCCGCTGTCCTGCTGTTTTTGCCAATCGGATTCGTTGAGCACGGAGATGATCTCCATCTTCTTCTTTTTCAGATCGGCGTTGATTGCGGCTAGCTCTTTGTCCGTGAGTTTACGGAAATCCGCTATGACGTCATCCAGTTCCTTTGCGAGCGAAGCAGCGCGCGCGGTTTGATCCGCGGTTGGCCGGCCTTCGTAACCGTTCACGTCGCCGTATACCTCGCCGAGGTGCTCACGGATTCGTTCTTCACCGGTGATCGCGCCGCCCTCTTTTGTGGCCACAATCCTGGAACGCAATTCTCCCGACTGTTCTGCAAGATGCTCCAGTCGCGCGCGGAGAGCATCCTTTGCCGGGAGCTTGGAGGCATCGGCGGTCGCCGCATCGCGCACTCCCTCGATCGCGGCTACCCCGTAGGTCATGTGGCCCATCGTCTTGCCCAACTGAACCACCAAGTCGTACTGTGCCTTACGATCTTCCACCGTGTAGGTGGCGCGCGGATCAAGCACCACTTTTAGCGGGGCGGTATACACCTGGTCCCCCTTTGTCATCTTGATGGTGTAGGTGCCAGGCATTACGCGCACGCCCTGAGCCGCGGCAAACAAAGCGCTCGCTGCGGGAGGCACTGTGGGTGGTTTCAGGCGCATCGACCAGGTGGCGCGGTTAATACCGCGATGTTTGCTGCCCGGAACCGTGTCCACCAACTTGCCATCCTGATCAAGAATTTCAATCTTTAAGTCACCAAAGATGTGCCGGCTCTTCTGGTAGTAGGTGATGAAGGCATCTCCGGGCCGGCTGGGGCCGTTGAAAGTTTCGTCGCCCTCTGCCCAGCCTCCATTCGCCTGAAAGTATTGAATTCCCGGACGACCTTCCAATAACACGGCATCTTTGCTCATCAAGTCAGGAGTGAGCGCGCGCAACGGAGAAATGTCATCGATGATCCAGATGCCGCGCCCGTGGGTTGCCAGAACCAGGTCCGAGTCCCGCGTCTGCACGGCGATGTCACGTACTGCGGCCGAAGGGAAATTGGTGGCCTTGTACTGCGCCCAATGCGTTCCCCCATCGTAGGAGATCCAAAGCCCCATCTCGGTGCCCAAAAAGAGCAGATTGGGATCGACGCTATCTTCTTTGATCACGTGGGCGTAACCAACCGCGCCATTTTCCTGAACGTTCAGCGACGTCCATGTCTTGCCGTAGTCGGTTGTCTTGTAGGCGTAAGACTTCATGTCGCCGAACGTGTGGCGATCGAAGGTCGCGTACGCTGTGGCTTCGTCAAAACGGCTGGCTTCGACAGTGGAAACCCATGAGTACTTGGGAAGCCCGGGAACGTTACCCACGACGTTATTCCAGGTCTTTGCGCCATCGCGAGTGATTTGCAGGTTTCCGTCGTCAGTTCCCACCCAGATGATCTGACCATTCTTTGGCGATTCTGAAATGGAATAGATGGAGGTGTGCATTTCGGCAAAGGAGTTGTCCACGGTCACTCCTCCCGATTCCTCCTGCTTCTGTTTCTCCGGATCATTGGTGGTCAAGTCGGGAGAAATTCGCTCCCAGGATTGCCCGTGATCGCGCGAGCGAAAAAGGAACTGCGCGCCGATGTAGATCGTCCCTTTTTCGTTGGGACTCATGTGCATGGGCGTATTCCAATTGAATCGCAGCTTCTTTTCGTTGTAATTCGGAAAGGGTTTGATGCTGCGAGATTCCAGGGTGTGGCGATTGATGCGGCCGATTTCACCGCCCTGCGACTCGGCATAAATGTAATTGGGATCGGCAGGATCCTCGAAAGCCCAGAAGCCGTCGCCGCCATAGACGTTCTCCCAACGTGAATTGCTGACACCTCCCGGGTACGACGAGTCCGCTACCCACACGCTGTTGTCCTGCAAGCCGCCATACACGTGGTATGGGTTCGCGTTGTCCACGCTCACGTGGTAAAACTGCGAAACCGGCAGATTGAGCTGGTGCTTCCAGCGCGTGCCTCCGTCTTCACTGCGCCACAGGCCGCCATCGTCTCCGGCAAAAACCATGTTGGGATTCTTGGGATTTATCCAAACATCGTGGAAATCACCGTGGGCATTGGCCACGAAGCTGAAGCTCTGGCCTCCGTTAACACTCAGCAACAGGCCCAGATCAACTTTGAAAACTTTGTCTTCGTTCTTGGGATCGACAATCAGGTTGCCGAAATAAAAAGGACGCCACACCATGTACTGGCTGGCATCGAGCTTGTTCCAGCTTGCGCCGCCATCGTTGGAACGAAACAAAGCGCTCTTCTTCGACTCGATCATCGCGTAGACCACTTGCGGATTGGAGGGCGCAACCGCCACTGCGATTCGTCCATAAGGCTTGTCAGGAAGGCCCTTAGCATTGCTGGTGGTCAGTTCGGTCCAGGTGTTGCCGCCGTCGGTCGATTTGAACAGCCCGCTGCCGGGGCCGCCCGAGCGGAAAGTCCAGCCTTGGCGGCGGAAGTCCCACATGTCGGCGAATATGGTGCTGGGTTCCTGGGAGCTTCTGGCGAGCATGCCGCATCCGGTTGAGCCATTGGTCCCGGCCAGAACTTTCGTCCAGGTCTTACCGCCATCCTTGGTCTTGTAGACGCCGCGCTCGTCATTGTCGTTCCAGAGATGGCCAGTGGCGCAGGCGAGAACAACATTGCTGTCCTTGGGATCGACCAGAATCTTCGCGATATGCTCGGAATCCTGCAAGCCTACGTTGGTCCAGTTTTCGCCGCCATCGGTGGACTTGTAAATGCCATTGCCAACCGAGACGCTATTTCGGGTCCAGCTTTCGCCCGTGCCCACCCAAACCGTGTCGGGATTGGTTTGATCAATGGTGACTGCGCCGATCGATTGCACCGGCTGACGGTCGAAGACCGGTCTGAATGTCGTGCCGCCATTGATCGACTTCCATACTCCGCCGCTGGCCGCGCCAATGAACACGGTTACGCGCCCATTTTTCTCGATTGCATCCACGGCCGCGATGCGTCCGCTCATGGCAGCGGAGCCAATGTTGCGAATCGGCAAACCGGAAATGGTGGCAGAGTCAAACTTGATGGCCTGCTGGGCTGCGCCGGCGCCACATAACAGCAACGCGATGGCGGGTAGAAGTAGTCTTTTGAACCAGCAGGAACAGCGAGTGACATGAGCAGTCATTGAGAGTCCTCTTGAATGTGACAAGAAATCATGAGCATAGTTCCGTGCGTTGTTTCGACTCCGTCATTTTTTCAGCAAAGCTGGAACCGCGAACTCTGAATTTCCCAGCGGCACGTTGACTTCAATCTTTTCGACACTGGTCGTTTGCCATTGAGTAGGATCGTTCTTAGGCCCCGTCGCGATGGAAAACGGGTACATGACGCCGGCAACTGGCTTGTAGGAACCCATTTCACTGGCGCTTTCCCGCACCGATCCGCGGATGAACTCCTGGGTCTCGCGGCGGATCTCGAGGTAAGTATCCGGGTCGAGGTAGTAATAAAGGATATCGCCATTCTTGAGCGTGACTTTGAGACGAAGCGCGTCATCGCCATCCACAACGTCGTGGCCCAAATATTCAATCGTGTTGCCTTTTTCCCTGTAGTTGACCATAGGGCCATCGAAGTCGGAATCGATCAGAAGATCGCGCAAGTCGTCTTCGCCCATGAGTTGCGGGTCTTTGCGTCCGCCAAAGGGCTGAATCTGCCAGCCTGCGCTGCCATCGTAGGCTTGCACCGCGGTCATGCTTTGCAGCGAAAAAGTCTCCCGTACCAGGTTTGGACGCGAGTTTTCCTGGGTCACGGTGCCAACGAATCCTCCCGGAAGTAAGGCTTTTCCGGTCATGCGCATCGTTTTTACGGCTTGGATCTTGTCCATTCCACCTTTGGCCTCGATGTTCTTCGCGACCAGTTCGTCGGCGGTTTGTGCAGAGGACAAAAGGCTCAAACACAAAGCGGCGGGCACAAGAAGCAATCTGCAACGCATGCATGCTCCAATCTAAAAAACAAAGAGATTCCCTGCGGAAATGACACTATAGTCCTATTCGACGTAGTTGCCAAGGCTTTGGTGAGCAGTGTAGTACGCTGTTTTTTGACTCCATCCCTCTTCTTCGATAGCCTAATCGTTTCCGAATGTCCCCCGACAGCCCAGCCATCTCGGTGCAAGGCCTGAAGAAGTCTTACGGCGACGTTCATGCGGTGAAGGGAATTGATTTCGAAATCCAAACCGGTGAAGTGTTCGGTCTTCTCGGACCCAACGGTGCAGGGAAGACCACCACAGTAGAAATTCTAGAAGGCTTGCGCCCGCGCTCGGCGGGACAGGTCACCGTCCTTGGATTCGATCCTGACAAGCAACGGCAGAGCCTTAAGGACCGCATCGGAGTTTGTCTGCAGGCTACGAATCTGCCCGAAAAGATTCGGGTGCGCGAGGCGTTGCAGGTATTCTCATCTTTCTACACCAAACATGCCGACCTGAATCAATTGCTTCGCCGCCTTCAGCTCGAAGAAAAACGCGAAGCTTTCTATGGGACGCTGTCGGGTGGCCAGAAACAGCGACTGGCATTAGCTCTGGCGCTGGTCAACGATCCCCAGCTTATTTTTCTGGATGAGCCTACCACTGGCCTTGACCCGCAAGTCCGTGTGGAAATTCATTCTTTGCTCGAAGAGCTCAAGAAAGAGCATCGCACGATTCTGATGACCACCCATTACATCGAGGAAGCCGAGCGCCTGTGCGACCGGGTAGCTATTGTTGACGAAGGCAAGATCATCGCCCTAGATACGCCCAGTCGCCTGCAACAGCAAAGCCGTAACGCGTCGAGCATCGTGGTCACGTGCGCTCAGCCACTTCCGGTGAATCGTCCCGCATGGGCGGAAGCCACGCAAAGCGCTCTCGACTCCACTGGCCGCACGCTGACCGTGCATTCCCGCCGTCCGGCAGCGACGCTGGTTGATCTGGTGAAGTGGATTGATCAGCAAGGGCTGGAACTTACCGACGTTCATCTTAAGCAGCCGACGCTTGAAGATGTGTTCATCGAACTCACGGGAAAGAGCCTGCGCGAATGAATGCATATAAGGCATTGATCGCGCTCGATCTGAAACTGGCCATGCGCCAGAAGTCGGTACTTTTCTTCAATTATTTGTTTCCTCTGGTCTTCTTCTTTGTGTTTGCCCAAGCGTTTCATGCCGAGCGCGGCGCTGGCATGACCATTGTGATTGCCATGGTCATGATCATTGGAATCCTGGGTAACGGACTGTTCGGCGCTGGGATGCGCGCGGTGCAGGAGCGGGAGGCCAACATCCTGCGGCGGTACAAGGTCACCCCCATTTCACCTGCGCCCCTGCTGATTGCATCCACCGTGACCGGCTGGATCATTTTCATGCCGTATGTGTTCGTGATGTTTGGCTTGGCGCATTTCATCTATGGCATGCCCTGGCCGAAAAGCATGGGCTCAATCTTGATTTTTGTCTCTGTGGGCATTGCCGGGTTTCGCGCGATCGGTTTGATCTTGGCCGCGGTTGCCAACTCGATGCAGGAGAGCCAGATTCTGATCCAGTTGGTTTACCTGCCCATGCTATTCCTGAGTGGTGCGACTTTCCCTTTGGCGATGTTCCCCTCATGGCTACTGATGATTACCCAATTCCTGCCTGCAACTTACCTGGTCACCGGCGTACAGGCGATGCTGATGCGTGATGAAGGCATTATGGCGAACATCCAGCCGGCAGCGGCGTTGTTGCTGACCATGGTGGTGGGACTGTTTATCGCCTACAAGCTCTTCCGCTGGGAGAAAGAAGAGAAGATCCGCAATTCGGCAAAGCTGTGGCTGGCCGCCGTGCTGGCGCCGTTTGTGTGCCTCGGCCTCTGGCAGATGCACACTAACAGCAATATCGAAAAGACCAAAATATTGCAGCGCCAGCTCAATCGCAGCGAGACGTTCCTGATTCGTGGAGCACGTATTTTCATCGGCGACGGGCCGGTCATTGAAAATGGAACTGTGCTGGTCCGCGGCGGCAAGATTGCGGAAGTGTATCAGGGCAACGGGCCGGATCCGAAATCGGTGAATGCGGAAGTGGTCGAAGCCGCCGGTAAGACCATTCTTCCGGGCCTGATCGACATTCATGTGCACCTCGGCGCGCCTGCTGGTTTCTATCCTGACATGAAGTCGTATGATCCCGACAAGATGATGCTGCGCAATCTGGCGGCATATCTTTACAGCGGGGTCACCACCGTCCGCAGTGTGGGCGACGGACTCGACGGCATTCTCAAGACACGGTCGAAGATCAACAGCGGAGAAGTGCTGGGCGCGGAACTATTCACCTGCGGGCCGCTGTTTACCGCTAAGGGCGGCCATGGAACCGAATACTTTAAGCAGCTTCCAGCAGGAATCCGCGAGAATGCGGAAAAGCAGTTCACTCGCATTCCGGCTTCTCCCGAAGAAGCCAGGCAGCAGGTGGATGACCTCAAAAAGGCCGGTGTGGATTGCATCAAAGCCATTCTGGAATCCGGCGCTGGTGGCCGGGTGTACAACCGGCTGGATCCCGGCATATTCCAGGCGGTCGCTCAACAAGCTCATGTCGACCAATTGCCGCTGGCGGTCCACACCGGCGATTTGCGCGATGTGGAGGAGGCGGTTCAGGCGATGGCCAATTCCATTGAACACGGGTCGTTTCGTGAAGCGATTCCGGATGCTCTGTTAGATCAGATGGCTCGCCAGAGAACTTTTTATGATCCCACGCTAAGCGTGGGCGAGGCCTTCAAGGATTTTGCGGCAGGCAAGGCCGATTTGCTCAAGCGTTCATTAGTGCAGCAAGTCGGGCCGCCGGAATTGCTGCGAGGAACCGAGGATGCCCTCGGGTCCAAGGATGCCGAGGTGATTCGCGCTTCGATTGGGCAATATCCCATCGACATGCAGATCGCGACTGCCAACCTTAAGCGTGCGTACCAACACAAAGTGTTGCTGGTCACGGGGAGCGACGCCGGCAATTTTCTCGTCATCCACGGCCCCACGGTGCAGCGGGAACTAGAGTTGTGGGTACAAGCGGGAATCCCGCCGGCCGTGGCGTTGCAAGCAGCTACATCCAATGCCGCGCGGTTGCTCGGGGCCGACGCTCACATAGGGTCCGTACACCCCGGCAACGACGCTGATCTTTTGATCATCGACGGCAATCCGCTCGAAGACATCACCGCAACTGAGAGAATTTCCTCGGTAATCTTCAAAGGCGAACGCATCGACCGGACGCAGTTGTTCGAGCAACACTGAGTACCGTTATTCAATTCCGAGCTTCTTCTGCATCTGTTCCAGCGACAAACCCTTCGTTTCCGGATACACGAACAGGACCACAAAGAATTGCAGCACCATCATCGCCGCAAAGAATACAAACGGGTAGCCTCCAGACGAGGCAGCTAACAGCGGGAACGTTCCGGAGATGAGCGCATTCATAAACCAGTGTGAAAAGCTGCCCAGGCTCTGACCTTTCGCTCGAACTGCGTTGGGGAAAACTTCCGCCAAATAAACCCAGATCACGGCTCCCTGCGAAAAAGCGAAGCGGGCAATGTATCCGATCAGCAGCCCCAGCAACAGGCTTTGATGCTGTCCTGTGAAGAAAATTGCTGCAACGCCAGAGAGGCAGGCGGCCATGCCGACAGCGCCAATCAGCAGCAGAATCTTGCGTCCAATCTTGTCAATTACCGACATGGCAATCACGGTGAAAAGCAGATTCGTGCCACCAACGGCCACGGCTTGAAGACTACCCGATACTTTACTGAAGCCGGCGTGGGCAAAGATATCGTTCAAGTAGTAGAGGATGGCGTTGATCCCGGAAAGCTGATTGAACATTCCGACAGTGACCGCCAGAAAGATAGGAAAAAGATACTTCCGTGAAAACAGAACCTCGGTGGCGTGTGTATGTTCAGAATCGATGGAGGCAACGATCTCCTGCAACTCGGCTTCGAAGTCGCTAGCTCCAGTGCTTTGCAAAACCGTCCTTGCCTCGGCAATCCGTCCTTTTTTGACCAGCCAGCGCGGGCTGCGGGGAATTGTGAACAACAGGACAAAGAAGAGCGCCGCCGGAATGCCAGTCACGCCCAGTTCCCACCGCCATTCCAACAGACCGAAGCGTTGCAGTCCGATCAGGTAATTCGAGAAATAAGCCAGCAGAATACCGAAGACGATGTTGAACTGGAAGAACCCCACCAGACGTCCGCGCAGCTTCGCGGGAGAAATCTCCGCAATATATATAGGGCCCAGAACCGAAGACCCGCCAATGCCCAATCCTCCAATGAAACGAAAAACAATGAGCGCCGGCCAACTCCAGGCCGCCGCACAGCCTATGGCCGAAATCAAGTAAAGAATGGCCATAATCCGCAAACTATCGCGACGACCGTAGCGATCGCCGGGAAACCCCGCCAGCATCGCGCCCAGAATTGTTCCTGCCAAGGCGCTAGCTACGGTGATGCCGAGGCCGCCCGGCGAAAGCTGGAAGGTTTGGGTGAGGGTTCCGGTGGCGCCGGAGATGACGGCGGTATCGAATCCGAATAGCAGACCACCAGCGCGGCTACCGCAGTACTCTTTGCCAGGTTCGGGGTCAGATTCATGCGCCTAGTGTGCCCCGGACATATACTTCGCGGGAATCGGGTTCTCCGCAGTCTCGTGCTGCCATAGCGCGCCGCTGATCCACCAGCGTTTACCGTCGTTCATCAATTGAATGCTGTTGATGCCACGAGTTACTTGCGGGTCATTTGGCGTCTTGCGTGATTCATAACTGCTCCAGACGTTGGCGATATTTCCGTACACGTCGACGCGTTGCGCGAGTTCGTGCTCGATGTGGCCGTCTTTGCCAATTGCGGCGATCACCATGTCCGTGAACTCGGATAACGTCATGGTATGAGCGACGACGCGGCCATCTTTAATACTCATGCTTACCAATTGTGCCTGGGGCTGGAAAAGAGAGCGGAAGCGATCAAGGTTAAGCGCCTGTCCAGGTGGTCCTGAAATCGCGACATAAGACGTCCGGACGACTGCAGAGGGAGAAACCACGTCCTCGGCCCGAGCTTGCGGCGCTTGTGCGGAGGCAAGCCCGCTTGCCACTAGCAGATAGGCCAATACCACATATAACCGATGCAAACGGCTCAGTGATCTCCTGCTTCCAATCTGCATGTTTCCTCCCTGAATGAACCCGCTAATCTTCGAACGCTACGATATGCTTGTGACTGCCGCCGACCATCGGCCGAGACGAATCTGACAGTCCACTGCTTCGACCGCGACAGCGCTGCGCAAGTCCGGACCCAGGTCGAACTGCCACATCGACCAGCCCGTTGACTCTTCAGGCTTGTCATAGATCTCCAAATGTAATTCTCCAGCGTCCGAACGGGGAATCACGCCGAAGCCGTCAAGCGGAGCCGAAAGACCCGCTCCGCAGGCCTTTATGTATGCTTCCTTCGCGGTCCAGCAGGCGAAAAAGGCCGCAAAGCGTTGGTCCGCGGGCTGCAATCGCAACCACTCCGACTCCTTTGCCGAAAAGAAACGGGTACCCAGCTGCAGCGGATCCAGGTTCTCCCGGATTCGCTCGACATCAATGCCCACGCGACCGGCTCGGGTTAACGCGATCATGGTTGTCCCCTCGGTGTGAGACAAATTGAAGTACAGGTCGCCGCCCGCTCCGGCCAGTTCTGGTTTCCCGTACTCAGCGGTGCGAAAATGCACTTCCCGAGGTTCGATCTGGAGGTATTGACCCAGAGCGATGCGCAGAAATGCCCGCGAAAGAATGAACTGAATGCGCGGCTCGGGAACAAGGAAGTGCGCGGCCCGTTTTTGTTCATGGTGGTCCAGAAGCGAAGATAGTCTGTCGACGGCCGCTTCCTGGGCTGTCAGATCGGTGTGCCAGACGTGGATCTCGGTGCTGCCGAGGAGCCCGTCCATCTTGATCAGGTCCGAACCAGCCACCATTGCTTATTGATCTCCATTTGCGCGCCGCCTTCGATTGCTCCACGCGCTCCACCTGCCCGCAGGCCTTACATATCATGGACGCTTCACTGGCGCAAATGTGCTTTTTCGCAGTAGCAATCTATCGCAGCCGTAGACTACAATTCTCAGCAATCCAGCCTAAGACGAGCGCGTATTCGATTCTGCCAGAGAAGTGGTGCAGGAGCGCTGCATTTCGTCATGAGAAGCCTACTCGAAGTATTGCGGCAGAAGGAAATAGATCTGGCGCGGGTGCGCCAGGAAGTCGAGGCGCTGCGGTTCGTGGCGCCATTGTTGCTTGAAGGGGATGATCAATTCAAAGACCGACTTGAGGTTCTTTGGCCGGAAACCCCGCCGAAGAACCGCTGGCCGCTCGAAGTCGATGAGCTACCACGAATCTCCCCAGGTTAATGACGCTATATCCAACTTAATGTCGGCGATGAGCAGGGAAAATCCGAACGGCAGCCAGAGTGTTCGATTTTTTGGAAGTGGCTATAGAAGACAACGGCCAAGCTAGCTTGGTTACTGGCCGATGGCACTGGCCGTCGAAGAAAATGCGTTGTTGGCGTTAGCACCGATCAAGCGGATGGTTCCGACCACTAAAACCAGAATCACCGCCAACATCACGGCATATTCCGCGATATCCTGACCCTGGTCTTCAGACCATAAACTCCGAAACAACTGACTCATACACCCTCCACATGACACCTTGCGTGCTCTCCATGATGCCGGGCCGGAGCGCAGTTGTCAAATCGAAGTCGTGAAAACTCTGCCCTGTAATTTGCGTCGGACGCGCGCGTTTAGAATGAACGCGAATGGCCGTCGCGCGAGCTTGAGGGCAAAGGGTTTGCAAGCTGACCGAATTCAGCGGGCCCATGCGGTCGCAGTCCGCGAAGCGTATTCGAGCACTCTGCCGGGCAGCACGCCGAGATAGATAGTTGCCACGAGGCTGATGGCCAGAGCGGCCCCGAGTCCCATAGGAATCCGCGCCACCGGAACTTCCTGTTGTGGCTCACGCATGTACATCACGACGATAATCCGCAGGTAGTAGTACGCTCCCACCGCGCTGTTCAGCACGCCAATGATCACCAAGCCGACCAGATTCGCTTGCAAGGCGGCGCTGAAGACGTAGAACTTGGCAAAGAAACCGCCGGTGATGGGAATGCCGATCAGCGACAGCAGGAAGATGGTCAACGTTGCCGCCAGCAGCGGCGATCGTCGTCCCATGCCGGAGTAATCTTCCAGGGTCACATAGCGTTCCCCTGCGCCGCCAAAGTAGCTGATCACGGCGAACGCGCCCACGTTCATGGCGGCATACGAAGCCGCGTAGAACATAGCAGCGGGGATGCCGTTATTGGGCAAAGCCGCATAGGCGACCAGCAAATATCCAGCGTGGGCGATTGAGGAGTAGGCCAGCAATCGCTTGATGTTGTTCTGCACCAGGGCGCCAAGGTTTCCGATTGTCATGGAAAGCGCCGCCACCACCCAGATCAGCCCAATCCGGCCGGGAGCATGGGCTTCAAACATGACCCGTAGCAATACCGCAAACGCGGCGGCTTTCGGAGCGGTGGACATGAATCCGACTACCGGCGACGGCGCGCCTTCGTAAACGTCCGGCGTCCAGACATGAAACGGCGCGGCAGCCACCTTGAATCCCAGGCCAACGAACATCAGCGCAACTCCCGCATAGGCGAGGAGCGGAATCTGCCCTGAGCGCAGAACGTCGCCGATGGTCGAAATGTTGGTTGAGCCGGTGGCTCCGAACATGAGAGCAACGCCGTATAGAAAGAACGCAGTGGCGAACGATCCTAAGAGAAAATATTTGACTGACGACTCGCTGCTGATGGCTGCCCGCCGCCTGAATCCCGCCAACACGTAGGTTGAGATCGAGGAAATTTCGAGCGCGATGAAGACGAGCACCAGTTCAACCGCGGACGACATCAGGCTCATCCCGACGGCGCCGAACAGGATCAAGGCGTAGTATTCGCCGGCGCGAATTTGTTGCACTCTCATGTACTCGAAAGAGGTGAGAATGACGACCGTCGTTACCGCCGCGACCAGCAAGTGAAAGAAGACGCTGAACGAGTCCACCTGCACCATGTTCCAAAAGGCGAAGCCAGGATATTGCGCCTGGACGAACGTGGCGGCGACCGCCGCCAGTGAGCCAAGCAACGCGATCGTGCCCAGAGTCTTCTCGATCCGTTTTTCCTCGGCGGCTGCGTCCACCACCATGACGATCATGCCGAAGACGGTGAGCACGATCTCGGGCAGCAAGCGCATGTAGTCGGCAGCTTGGGGAAGCATGGTGGAGCTATTCACCGTCCCACCACCTTGGCTGCCAGTTGTGTGAAGGGAGACAACACAGCTTGAACTGAGGGATCGATCGCGTTCAGCCAAAGCAGTGGCGCGACGCCCATGACCAGCGCGGCGATGGCAGTCGGCCAGAGCGCAGCTCGCTCGCGGCCATCGAGGTCGGGCAATGTCAAGTTGACCTCGTGTGTCACCTTGCCGAAGAATACTCGCTGATACATCCACAGCAAGTAACACGCGCTCCAGATCACACCCGTAGCGCCCAAAATGCCGTATAGAGCCCGGTCGCGAAACGTCCCACTCAACACCAGAAATTCACCGATGAACCCGTTCAGCAAGGGCAATCCAACCGATGCCAGCATGATGAACATAAAGAAAGTCGCATAGACCGGCATGGGAGCGGCCAGGCCGCCGAACTCGGCGATCTCATAAGTGTGCCGCCGCTCGTACAAAATCCCCGCCAGCATGAAGAGCGCACCGGTAGAGACGCCGTGGGCCAGCATCACAAAGGTCGCGCCATCCAGCCCCGCTTGCGTGAAGCTGAAAATTCCCAGCACTACAAATCCCAGATGGCTTATGGAAGAGTAGGCAATCAGCTTTTTCAGATTGGGCTGCACCATGGCAACCAGCGCGCCATAAATGATTCCGATCAGCGCCAGGATCATGACCCACCAGGCATTGCTGCGCGACTGCTCGGGAAACAGGCCGAGGTTGAAACGCAACATGCCGTAGGTGCCCATCTTCAGCAGAACCCCAGCCAGCAGTACTGAACCCGCGGTCGGCGCTTCGACGTGGGCGTCAGGCAGCCAGGTGTGAAAAGGGAATAGCGGCACTTTGACCGCGAAAGCAATGAAGAATCCCAGGAAGAGCCAGGGCGCGGCTGTAGCAAAGCCTTCGACCTGTCCACTGTGGATTGCGGCTTGTATGCTGACGAAATCGAACGTCCCGGTCTTCGCGTAGAGCCACAAAATTCCCGCCAGCATGAAGGCTGAGGCGATCATGGTATATAGAAAGAACTTCAATGCCGCATATACCTTGCGGCCGTGGCCGTACATGCCGATCAGCAGCGCCATCGGAATCAGCGTGGCTTCCCAGAAAAAATAGAAGAGAAACAGGTCGAGCGCCGTGAACACACCGATCAACGCCGTTTCGAGTACCAATAGGATAATGAAAAATTCTTTCACCCGGTCATGAATCGATTTCCAGGAAATCAGTACGCAAAGCGGTGTAAGAAAAGTCGTGAGCACCACTAGCCACACGGAGATGCCGTCTACACCCATGTGGTAGTGAATGTTGGGATTCGAAATCCACAAGCGGTTGACTTCGAATTGAAACCCCGCTTGACCGCGCACTAAATGCACTGGCAGATGCAGCGAGGCCAGGAAAGTGGCCATCGATATGCCGAGAGCCAGCCAGCGGGTTTCACGGTCACGCCGGGGCATGATCAGCAATAACAGCGCCCCTGCGAGCGGGATGAACGTGACCAGGGTGAGGATGACGCTGTCGAGAGCCGTGGTCATCGCGTCCCCATCCAGACCATATAAAAGACGACCACTGCGGCCCCCGCTGCGACCCAGCCGGCGTAAGACCGAATGTTGCCCGATTGCATGTGCCGCACTGAATCGGAAACTTCACGCGCTCCCTCGGCGCTGTTGTTCACCGTGGCATCAATCATGTTCTGGTCCACGCCGTGCCACAACAATTTTGTAGAGCCTTCGATTAAAGGTTTGACGAATACAGTCGCATAGAACTCATCGACGTAATATTTATGGAGCACGGCTTGGTAGAAGCCACCGAGGGATGCGGCAATCTTTTGTGGGAGTTCGGGCCGACGATGGTAGAGCTGCCAGGCAAGCAGGAAACCGAGGAGCGCCGCTGCGACTGAGATGCCAGTCAGTTCTCGTTCTGACAAGTATTCATATGGTTCAACCTGGAGCGTTTCACGCCCCTGCGACACATTTATGCTGACACTCGTGAACTGGTTGGGGTGAAGTTGGAATGCGGGCGCCAGAAACTTGTCGAAGCGCTCGCTGCCAATCCATCCGCCACAAACCGAGAGCAGAGCAAGAATCACCAGCGGAACCAGCATGATCGCTGGGCTTTCATGAATACCGCCATGCCCGTGCTCCCCATGGCCGTTCTCAGCGCGCTCCTCGCCGCGGTACTCTCCGAAGAACGTCAAGAACCATTGCCGGAACATGTAGAACGAAGTCAGGAATGCGGTGAACACGCCGATCACCCAATAGACCCAACTTCCATAGGGACTGGAATATGCCTGCCACAAAATCGCGTCTTTGCTGAAGAATCCGGCCAGCGGTGGAAATCCAGCGATCGCGAATGTTCCTGCCGTCATGGTCCAGAATGTCCAGGGAATCTTGGTTCGCAGACCGCCCATGCGGCGCATGTCTTGTTCGCCGCCGACGGCATGGATGACTGATCCCGCTGCCAGGAACAATAACCCCTTGAAGAAGGCGTGCGTCATCAAATGGAAGATTCCCGCTGAAAACGCACCCACTCCGCAAGCGATAAACATGTATCCCAACTGCGAGACCGTGGAATAAGCCAGCACCTTCTTAATATCGGTCTGACACATACCTATCGTCGCCGCGAACAACGCCGTCAGTGTGCCGATGATTGCTACCACCATCAGCGCCGTCGGTGCACGTTCGAAAATCACATGGGACCGCGAGACCATATACACGCCAGCCGTCACCATGGTGGCGGCATGGATCAGGGCGGAAACCGGCGTCGGGCCTTCCATGGCGTCAGGCAGCCAAACGTAAAGCGGAATCTGCGCTGACTTGCCCGCCGCGCCGACCATGAGCAACAAGCCAATGGCCGTCAGGAGGCCTGCGCCGCCAATCTCGGGACTGATCGGCGTTACTTTCTGCGCCACCTCCACAAAGTTGAGCGAACCGAAATGCTGAATCATCAGAAACAGCGCAATCAGGAACCCAAAATCGCCGATGCGGTTGACGATAAATGCCTTCTTGCCCGCCGATGCCGCGGAATCTTTGGTGAACCAGAAACCGATCAGCAGATACGACGCCAGCCCCACACCTTCCCAGCCAATGAACATGAGCAGGTAATTGCTAGCCAGCACCAGCGTCAGCATGAAAAACATGAACAAGTTGAGGTATGCGAAGAAGCGGTAGAATCCACCTTCTTCCCACATGTAACCGATCGAGTAGATGTGAATAAGGAAACCCACCCCGGTCACCACCAGCAGCATGACGAGCGAAAGCTGGTCTAGGTAGAAAGCGAAATCAGCCTGAAAGTCCCCGGCACGAAGCCAAGTGGCAAGAGTTTCAATGTGCGGCGTTTGCAGCGAAGAAAACTGCGAAGCGATCCACAACGCCATGGCAAAAGCCACGCCGCTGAACAGTAGCGCTACAGCGACGACCGTCTGTCGAGAAAAACGTTTCCCAAACAGCCCATTGACGGCCGCGCCGATCAACGGCAGCACCGGAATCATCCAAAGATGGAGATCGGGCGTCATAGTTTGAGCAGGTTCACCTGGTCTACGTTCAATGTTTCCCGCGTCCGGTAGACAGCGATGATGATCGCCAGTCCCACCGCGGTTTCCGCCGCAGCCACCACCATCACAAAGAATACGAATACCTGGCCGCTGAGCGCCTTCCACTCCGCCGCAAAGGCAACGAACGACAGATTTACGCCGTTGAGCATCAACTCGATCGACATGAAGATGGTGATGATGTTGCGCTTGATCAGAAAGCCCGTCACACCGCAGGCAAACAGGATCCCGCTTAGCATCAGGTAGTAGGAAATTGGAACCATTATTCTTTCCTCCCCAGCGATCCCGGAGATGCGGCCAGAACCACAGCCCCCATGATGGCAATCAGCACCAGCACCGACGTGACTTCAAACGGCAGCAAATATTCGTGAAAGAGCAGCCAGCCGATGGTCTTCGGCGGCCCGGGGAGCGCTCCGACAGCTACCGACTGATTTTCCGAATGTTGGAGCAGCACCCACGCGATCAGTAAGCTCCCCACCAGCATTCCAGGAATGCCAAACAGCATTGCGACACGGCTGCCTTTGGTGGGTTCTTCCTCTCCGGCATTCAACAGCATGATTACGAAGACAAATAGAACCATGACCGCGCCGGCGTAGACGATTACTTGCACAGCAGCGACGAACTCCGCGCCCAGTAGCAGGTATTCCGCCGCCAGCGATCCCATCACCACCACCAGCGATAACGCGCTGTTGATGGGATGCCGCTGCACCAGCAGGTTGACCGCGCCCGCCACGCAGACTGCGCCGAACGCCAGAAATAAAATCAAATGCATGGGTCGAATTCCAACTAAGATTGAACCGCCACTATTAGCGCTGTTACCACCAGATTTGCAATTGCCAGCGGCAGCAAGAATTTCCAGCCAAATGCCATGAGTTGGTCATAACGGAAACGCGGCAGCGTGCCACGGATCCATATATACACAAAGAGAAAGCCAAAGATTCGCAACGCGAACCAGAACACCGGCAAGATCGCCTGTAATAGCGGCGGTCCAAACACCGGCCCATGCCATCCGCCTAGAAACAACAGAGACGCCACGCAGGCCACGGTAATCATGTTGGCGTACTCAGCCATGAAGAACATGGCAAATTTCATGGCGCTATATTCGGTGTGGTAGCCGGCCACGAGTTCGGTTTCGGCTTCGGGCAAATCAAACGGGATGCGGTTGGTTTCGGCATATGCCGCCATCAGATAAATAAAGAATGCGATGAACTGAGGGAAAATGTTCCAGCGCGGAATGAATCCTAAATATGTTCCTGACTGCGCATTGACAATCTCGCGCAAGCTGAAACTGCCTGACAGAATCAGAACACCTACGAGCGACAGCCCCAATGCAATCTCATAGCTCACCATTTGCGCGCTGGCCCGCAACCCACCCAGCAAAGAATACTTGCTATTGGAGGACCATCCCGCCAACGCCACCCCGTAAACGCCGAGCGAAGTGACACCGAGAATGATCAGCAGACCGATGTTTACATCGGTAATCTGCAGCGACGTCTGAATGCCGCCGATGGAGATCGAGTTGCCCACGGGAATTACCGCGATCGAAGTCAGGGCGAACACGACTGCCAACATAGGTGCCGCGATGTAGAGCGGCTTATACACATGTGGGGGAATCAGATCTTCTTTGAACATGAATTTGACGCCGTCGGCCAGCGGTTGCAGCAGGCCAAACGGGCCGACCCGCGTCGGCCCCCAGCGGTTCTGCATGTGGCCAACGACTTTGCGCTCCAGCCAGACGGTGTAGGCCACCGCCGTGAGCAGCACAAAGAGTGCGATCACAGTCTTGATCAGCGAGATCGCGACGAAACTTTCAATACTCAACAATGCAGGTCTTCCTCGAAAAGCTTGCTAGTGGTTACGAAATGCCGTCACGCGACTCAATCCGCGGCGACTTCCTCCACGGACTGCTTCTGCCGGCTCTCCATCACGGAGTTCAAGGCACGGGAATAACGGCCCAAAGTTCCGGACGTAAACAAAGTATCGTTGGCGGGCTCGATTAACCCCGGATCGTGCTGCGCCCCTGGGCCACTGCCCGACAAGGTGGTGTGCTGGTCGTTGCCCGCAAGAAGGTTGGCGCGGGAAACACTGTATCCGGGCACCAACCGTTGGATTTCATCGAGAATCGCCGTGGGGTCGAAGGGGCTCATCTTAAATTCCAAGCCCTGGGCTTCGAGCCACACACCGTGACGATCCACTTCGCCGGACTGCGCTCCTCGCGATTGACCCATATCGGAGTGCGTTCCCCGGCTGAAAGGAACCAGCTTACGGACATCGAAGCCCATCGCATCCGCGATCCGCACTGTCATCTCGAAGTCGGACTTGGCGCCTGCGATCTCGCCGGCTTTCTGGAGGAATTGGACATCGCCACAAGTGTTGGTAACTGTGCCCGATTTCTCGTAAGCGTTAGCTGCTGGCAAAACCACGTCCGCAATCAGCGCAGTTTCGGTCAGAAACATGTCTTGCACGACGACGAAACTTTGAGAAAAGCTGAAAGCATCGATTCCCAGTCGCCCGACCGGATTCGCTCCCACCACATAGAACGCCTTAAGATTGCCGGCTTTCGCGCTTTCGACCATCTGGGGAAGAGTGAGCCCCGGCGTTGGAGGAATGCCGTCCCACTCCTCGCGCCATTTCTCGGCGTCCGACAGGGGGTGGTAGCCGGGTAGGAGATCGGGATAAAGTCCCATATCAGCCGCACCTCGCGAGTTGGCGTAATCGCTGAGGCACACAAACTTCGCTCCCGGTAGGGCAGATCCAAACTTGACCAGCGAAGCGATGTCCTGGCTGCGAATCTCCGAGCCAAAAATGATTACAAGATTCTGTTCCGTACGCAGCTTGTCGCGGAGCGCGACCCACGCATCGCGAGTGGCGGTTAGGGTGGAGATGGAGCCGGCAACCGAGTCGTCTCCCGCGAGGAACCTGGCGACGCTATTTTCGCTTCCCGCGGGAATCTGCATGAAACTCGCGGCCTGCCTCCGCAACTTGATCGGGTGCGAGTTGACCACGTACAGCCGCGCTTTGTGCAGGCGGACATTATTACGAATCTGCCATGCCAGCAAGGGGTGCTGATCGGTGGGGTCGTTGCCAATCAATAACATCGCCGGTGCGTTGAACACATCGCGCATGCTGGCCGTAGCTTCGGGCTTGCCGCGAAGCGCCGCTGCCAGGGCAGGGAAGTCGGCGGTGCGATGGTGGTCGATATTGTTAGTGCCCAGCGTCACACGCGCGAACTTTTGCAGTAGGTAATTTTCTTCGTTGGTGGTGCGGGTCGAGCCAACCACGCCGATAGCTTGTCCGCCCTCGCGATCGCAGATTTCTCTAAAGCGCTTCCCAATCAATTCAAACGCTTCCTCCCAGGTGGAAGGCGTCAGCCGCCCGTCTTTGCGAATCAGCGGTTGCGTCAAGCGATCTTCATGATTTGCAAAATCGAATGCGTACCGACCCTTCATGCACAGAAAATCACCGTTGATGCCGCTCTTGTCGCGGTTGTCGCCGCGTACAATCTCCATGCCGGTATCGGAGCGACGCACTCCCAAGGTGGTCTTGCAGCCGTCGGCACAGTGGGTGCAGGTGGTGCCCACGTGCTTCATCTCCCAGGGACGTGTCTTGTAGCGATACGCGCCCGAAGTCAACGCCCCCACCGGGCAGATGTCAATGCACATGCCGCATTCTTCGCACTCAAGATGGTCTTCCTTATTGGGAGCGATCACAGAACCGACGCCGCGGTTCTGCACGCCTAAAGCCCACACGTCCATGCCCTCACCGCAGACTCGCACGCAGCGAAAACAAAGAATGCAGCGCGGTCGGTCGAAATAGACCACCGGCGACCATTGCTGCTCTTCGCGATGGTTCTTGATATCGATAAACTTCGACTCGGCGGCGCCGTAAGAGAAAGTCATGTCCTGCAATTCGCATTCGCCGCCGGCGTCACAAACCGGACAATCGAGGGGATGATTCCCCAACAGCATCTCGACCATCGACTTGCGCGCCTGGTGGATCTCGGGGGTATCCGTGCTCACCGCCATCCCTTCACTGATGAAGGTGGTGCAGGCGGTTTGCAGCTTGGGCATCTTCTCCACCTTCACCAGGCACATTCGGCATGCGCCCTGCGGGGACAGATTCGGGTAGTAGCAAAAGGCTGGTACCTCGATGCCCGCACTCTTGCAGGCCTCGATCAGCAGCGTCCCCACGGGAGCTGTGACCTTCTTGCCGTCAACCGTGATGTTTACGTCAGCCATAGAAAACCGTCATTCGTAGGTACTGCTAAGCCACTACCAGTTCTGCCACCCCCGCTTTTTCAAACGGGCACGGCTTGCCGTCCAAATGATCTTCGAATTCCTTGCGAAACTTCTTCACAATGGAAATTGTCGGCATGGCGGCCGCGTCGCCCAGCGGGCAAAACGTGCGTCCCAGCATGTTTTCCGACAGATACTGAATGTTGTCGATGTCTTTCTTTACGCCGCCGCCGGAGTGGAAACGAGTCAGGGTTTTCTTTAACCAATCCGTACCCTCGCGGCAAGGGATGCACCAACCGCAGCTCTCATGCTGATAAAACTTCATGATCCGCAGCGCGAACTTCACCATGCAGGTAGTGTCATCGACGGCCACCAGGCCGCCGGAACCAAGCATGGAACCAGCCTTCATCATCGAGTCAAAATCCATGGAGACATCGATTTCGCCAGCGGCTAAGATCGGACAGCTCGAACCTCCCGGAACTACAGCCTTCAGTGTGCGCCCGTTAGGAATGCCGCCGCCCACCTCGTAAATCATCTTCTTGAGGTTGTAACCCATGGGCAACTCATACACCCCGGGACGATTCAAGTGTCCGCTCAAACAAAACAAGCGGGTTCCGCCATTCTTCGGAGGCCCCAGTTTGGCAAACCATTCCGCTCCGCCGAGCAGGATATGCGGAACGCTGGCCAGCGTCTCCGCATTATTGATAACTGTCGGTCCGCCCCAAAGCCCGACCACCGCCGGAAATGGCGGCCGAATGCGCGGAATGCCGCGTTTGCCTTCGAGCGATTCCATCAGCGCCGATTCTTCTCCAACTTCATACGCTCCCGCGCCGCCGTGCCAATAGACTTCAAAATCCTGGCCGCTGCCGAAAATGTTCTTGCCCAGAAATCCCTTGGCATAAGCGTCGCGAATCGCCTTCTGCATGATCTCGAGCAAGTAACGATACTCGCCGCGAATGTAGATGTATCCGGCACGCGCGCCGACGGCGAGGCCGGCGATGACGGTTCCTTCAATCACTGAATGCGGATCATGCTCGAAAATCAGACGGTCTTTACAGGTGCCGGGTTCGCTCTCATCACCGTTGCATAGGATGTACTTCGGCTTCGCCGATTGCTTGGGCACGAATGACCACTTCAGTCCGGTATTGAACCCGGCTCCGCCTCGGCCACGCAGGCCCGAGTCTTTTACCAGGTTGACGATGGCATCCGGCTGCATGGCCAGTGCCTTCTGCACAGCCTTGTAGCCATCAAGCTGCAAGTAGCGATCGATGTCGGCCGCGCCCTGGCCAAAGCGCCGGGAAACGACTTTCACTTCATCGGGATGGGAAACGAGGTCAGCCATTGTTTACTGCGTTGCTTTCTTCTTGTACTCGTCCAGAACCCTGTCCATCTTCTCTGTCGTCAAATTCTCGTGGAAGGCATAGTTCACTTGCACTGCTGGTGCCCAACTGCAAGCGCCGATGCATTCCACTTCTTCCAGAGAAAACATTCTGTCCTGGGTCGTTCCTTTGTTCGCAATCCCCAGCCGGCCCTTGCAATGCTCCAAAAGTTCTTCGCCGCCGCGCAGCAGACAAGCAATGTTGGTGCAGACCTGCACGTTGTACTGGCCGCGAGGTTTGGTGGTCAGCATGGAGTAGTAGCTGATCACGTTGCGCACTTCGAGCTCGGTAATATCCACGCGGCTTGCGAGTTCTGCAATGACTTCATCGGTCAGGCAACCGACTTCATCCTGCGCGTACAGCAGTGTCGGAACCAAGGCAGAACGTTTCGTCGGATAATGCGTCAGCATCTCCGCAAAGCGCTGCTCGAATTGTTCTGAAAACTTCATCTTCATAAGCCGCCTCTGTGAACCCCTGTGCCCTCTGTGGTTATGTTTTTTTTCTAACCACAGAGGGCACAGAGAATACAGAGGAAATCATCGGTCGATTTCTCCCAGCACAATATCAATCGACCCTATGGCCGCCACCACGTCCGCGATCAACCTTCCTTCACACATCTTCGGCAGCAGTTGTAGGTTGGCCAGGCAGGCCGAGCGCATGTGAACGCGATAAGGCTTGGCGGTGCCGTCGCTCACCACGTAATAGCCCATTTCGCCACGCGGCGACTCCACCGCCTGATACACCTCACCCGCCGGCACGGCAAAGCCCTCGGTAATAATTTTGAAGTGATAGATGAGCGCCTCCATCTGCGTCTTCATCTTCTCGCGGTCGGGTAGAACGACCTTGGGAGCATCGGCCTTAATCGGGCCTTGTGGCATGCCATCCAGTGCCTGCTGCACGATGGCGATTGATTCCCGCAACTCCTGTACCCGGCACAGGTAACGGGCGAAGACGTCGCCATCCTGAGATACCGGCACCTTGAATCTAAAATTCTCGTAGCCGGAGTAGGGCATGTCGCGGCGCAGGTCAAAATCGACGCCGCTGCCGCGCAACGTGGGCCCACTGGCGCCTAGAGCGATGGCATCTTCCGCCGTGATCCGGGCAACGCCCTTGGTCCGCATTCCCCAAATCGGGTTCCCCGTCAGCAGGTTCTCGTATTCGTCCACCTTGGAAGGGAAGCGGTTGGCGAACTCCCGCACCCGGTCAAAGAAATCCAGTGGCGGTTCGAGCGCCACTCCCCCGATACGGAAATACGAAGTCATCATGCGCTGACCGCTGACCGCCTCGAATAACCGCAGAATGTCTTCGCGTTCACGGAAGCAATAGAGGAAAACGGTCATGGCGCCGATGTCGAGAGCATGCGTGCCCAGCCACACGAGATGTGAATTGATACGGGTCAGCTCATTCATCATCACCCGCAACCATTGCGCTTTCGGGGGAATCTCGAGGCCGAGCAGCTTCTCCACTGCCAGTGCATAGCAGAGGTTGTTGGTCATGGGGCAGAGGTAGTCGATGCGGTCGGTGAGCGGCACCACCTGCTGGTAGAACTTGGCCTCGCAAGTCTTTTCAATACCGGTGTGCAGATAGCCGATATCGGGCATGATCCGCACAATCGTTTCGCCGTCAATCTCCAGAATCACGCGCAGCACCCCGTGGGTCGAGGGATGTTGCGGCCCCATATTCAGAATCATGGTCTGATCCTGCGTGGGTTCGAGCGCGATGGTGGACGATAGGTGGGCCATGGCCGGATCTAGCGATAGCCCTCCACGGGATAATCCTTGCGTAACGGATGCCCTTCCCAATTCTCCGGCATTTGAATGCGCCGCAGATAAGGATGCCCGGTGAAGCGGATACCGAACAAATCAAAGACTTCGCGTTCGAAGAAGTTGGCGGCGGGCCAAACCGAAGTGACCGATTCAACAGCCGGACTGTCGCCACTCAATCGCACTTTCAGGCGAACCCGTTCCTTCTTGGAAATCGAGAGCAGTTGGTAAATGACTTCAAAGCGTGGCTCTCTGGGATGCCAATCCACGCAAGTCACATCCGACAGAAAATTGAAAGGGCAGCTGGCGTCATCCCGCAACAAAGCGCAGGCTTCGCGCAGCGAAGAACGCTCGATGTATATGCTGATCTCGTCGCGATCAAATTTTGCTCCCTCAACCGCAGCCGCATTCCATGAACGCAGCCGCTCGACCGCAGGGTGCTCCTTCAGTTGTTCCAGATCGGTGATCGCCGGAGTCAGCATCTAGACTTCACCTATTTCCCCGGGGCGCGAACGGATCGCACCCCAGTCCAGAACACCCTTCTTCCAGACGTAAAAAAAGCCTACCAGGACAATTCCGATGTAGACCAGCATCTCCCAGAAACCAAACATCTTAAGCTGGCGGAGAATGACCGCCCAGGGGTACAGGAAAATGGCTTCCACATCGAACAAGATAAAGAGCATGGCCACCAGGTAGAACTTGACCGAGAAGCGCCCGCGGGCGTCACCGACCGGGGTCATCCCGCATTCGTAGGGAGACAGTTTGGCCCGGGTAGGCTTGCGGTAGCCGATCAGCCACGAAAGGAACACAATCGCCGATGCCAAAGCACCTGCTACGATGAAATGAATCAGCAGAGGTAGGTAACGGGCGAAGTAATTGTCCGGCATAGGGGAGCTATATATAATTTGCAGCCAAGGATTGTCTAAACATTCTAGATTAGTTTTCGCCGTAGGGAGTGTCAAGCAACCGGGCCGCTGGGTAACAAGTTTTTAACAATCGCGCCGCAGTCCTTTGCGGGGCGAATAGCCGGACGAACGGAAAACCATGATTTTTGGCTTCAATACCGACATTAAACACGAAGGCACGGTTTACCACGTGCAAAGCGAAGCGCGCGAGCACGAACTGCTTTTGCAGACCCAGGTGTTTGTGCGGGGACGCTGCATCGGCAAGCACGCCGTTTCGTACGCCGATAAAGCTAGTGGCTCTGGCTTCACCGATCAGCAAAGAGAAGGAATCCTGCGCGACCAGCATCGCATGGTGCTCGATGCCATTCGTGACGGCCACCTCGAATCCGTATTTGATCGGCGAGAGACTACGGAATCGCTTTCTACTGTCAAAGAGCTAGATGTGCAATGGCTGAATGCCGAGTCCGTCCACTCCGACCGTCAGTTACTTTTACGCTTACGGGTCACCGACAGCGGCGCTACCGTCGAGGGTGCCCGGCTGACCGTGCGCTTTGCACGTCCCGATGCCGCTCCTTTCTATGCGCAAGTCGCCACCGGATCGGATGGCGATGCCGAAATGAAGATCGATGTGGACGAATCTTCACTTCCCGATTCCGCGATTCTGGTCCAGGCCAGCTATTCCGGCCGCACCGCAACCCGCAAGTTCCAACTGCGAAAGGTCGAAGCCTAACCCGTCCGCTTGTCGGCGAACGTCTCTGCCTGCGACAATCCTTGTGAGATGAAGCTTCAAATCAATGGCGAGCCTCGTGATTTTGCCGCCCCACTCTCGCTCGGTGCTTTGCTCGAACAACTGGGGATGAAAGCCGATCGGGTCGCCGTGGAACTAAATCGTGGCATCGTTCCCCGCGAGCAATGGGCCGAAACTAGCCTTAGCGACGGCGATCACCTGGAGATCGTCCAGTTCGTCGGCGGGGGATAATCCACCTACGGCCTGCCAGGAACTCCCCTAGTCACCCCCTTATCCACAGAATGTTTCCTTGACAGTCCCCGGCTCGCGCCTAAAATGTTTAAAACATTCAGCCATACGATTGTTTGAAACATTTCGGCATGGAAATGCATGGGCCATTCACAACTCGTGAGGTCATTCAGTTCACCGGCATCACTCCCCGGCAATTGCAGTGGTGGGACGAACGGGGAATCGTGGTTCCATCACGGAAAGGGCATCGGCGCCTGTACTCCATGGAGGACTTGGCCGAGGTGGCCGTGATCTGTGAGTTGCGGCAACGCGGGTTCCCTTTGCAGCGAGTGCGTAAGGTGATGCGTTTTCTGCAGCGGGAATTCAGCAAGCGCCTGGCTGAGACGGTGAGCGGGAGCTCTGAATATCACTTGCTCACGGACGGAAAGACGCTTTATCTGGAAACTTCGGCCCGGCAGATTGTTGACCTCTTGAAGAACGCGCGCCAGCCCATGCTGTCCATTTGTCTGAGTGATACGGTTCAGCGGGTGCGTGCGGGGATAAGAGCAAAAAAAAGTAGCAGCAGCTTTAATCGCTCATCACGAAAAGCAGGAACGGCTTCATAGCAGGGAAGTTTGGTTCCACACACGTCAGCCGCACGAGGAGGCAACATGGTTGGAGAACTCGACGTCCTGAGCGAATGGATCCCCGAACAAATGCTGCCCGGCACGGTCTTTGTGCTGGAGAATGCTGGTCGCGTGGGCGAAAAGGAGGATCCCTACTGGGCGGTGCTTTCCTGCCCGGAATGTGGCACGCTGGGTCTGATCACGCGTAAACAATTGGCTGGTTTGCTGCCGGTGATCTGCGGCTCCCAGGATTGCCCAGCACAGTTCTTCATTCACGACAGTGAAGTGGTAATTCGAAAACCGTTCTAGTTCGATGGAAGCGACTGCGTATTCCCCGTGCGGCTGGATTTCCACAGGGCCGAGCGCCCTTCCAGCGCCAAGGTCTGGTTTTCACCCTCCGATTGGCTGGACAGAAAACACTCCTGCACCGTAAATTTGTTGCATGCCAGCAATCACATCTTTCATCAAGAAGCACTATCGGCACTTTAACGCTGCCGCCCTCGTGGATGCAGCCGAGGGTTACAACAAGCTGCTCAGTTCCGGCGGCAAGATGTTTGTGACCCTCGGAGGCGCGATGAGCACCGCCGAACTCGGCATCTCGTTGGCCGAAATGATCCGCCAGGACAAAGTCCATGGAATTTGCTGCACCGGTGCCAATCTTGAAGAGGACGTGTTCAACCTGGTGGCGCGTGATTTCTACGAGCGGGTGCCGCACTATCGAGACCTGACGCCTAAAGACGAGGCCGCTTTGCTGGCGCGCCACATGAATCGCGTCACCGATACCTGCATTCCTGAGATGGAAGCCATGCGCCGTATAGAAAGTGTCGTTTTGGAGGAATGGGTCGCGGCCGACAAAGCGAAACGGCGCTTTTTCCCACACCAGTTCATGTTCAAGATCCTGTTGTCAGGCAAGCTCAAAGACTCTTACCAGATCGACCCGAAGGACAGCTGGCTGCTCGCTGCCGCACAGAAGAACTTGCCAATGTTCGTGCCCGGATGGGAAGACGCAACTCTCGGCAATATGTACGCCGGACATTGCATTACCGGAGATGTAAAGAACGTCCACACGGTCCGCACCGGGATTGAATACATGATGGAACTGGCGGAGTGGTACACGAGCCTCACCCAGAAATCTCCATTGGGGTTCTTCCAAATTGGCGGGGGAATCGCAGGCGATTTTCCGATCTGTGTGGTCCCCATGTTGCATCAGGATCTGCAACGGGGGAATGTCCCGCTGTGGGCATACTTCTGTCAGATCAGCGATTCGACGACCAGCTATGGATCTTACTCGGGAGCCGTACCAAACGAGAAAATTACTTGGGGCAAGCTCGGCATCGACACTCCCAAATACATCATCGAGTCCGATGCCACAATTGTGGCGCCGCTGGTGTTTGCTTACGTGCTGGGCTGGTAGGTTCGAATCCTTGTCGCGACCGTCCGAGACCTGCCAGTGCTACAGCGATGCCTTCTCAAGCACCACCGGCACCTGCTCCACAATCTCGATGTCAAAGCCCTCCAGCGCCGCGACTTTTCGGGGATGATTGGTCAGCAGCCGGATGCGCCGCAGATTCAAATCCGAAAGAATCTGCGCGCCGATGCCGATCTCGCGCTGGGTCTTGCGCTCACTCTCGGGTAGTGATGGCAGACGCTTGTCGCGGTGAAACATCAAAGAGTTTCGCTCGCCGGCGCGTTCAACGGAAAATCCCTTGGAGCTCTGATGCAGATAAATCAGCGCGCCCCGGCCTTCACGTGCGATGGCCCCCATCGAGCCTTCGACGGTAGCATGGCAGTCGCAGGCAGTCGAGCCGAACACATCTCCCATCACGCAGTGCGAATGCATGCGCACCAGCACCGGCTCGTCTCCGCTTTCGATGTCGCCGCGCACCAACGCCACATGTGATTCTCCGCCATCAATCGCGCTCTCATACGCGATCAGCCGAAACTCGCCATAGCGTGTCCCAATCAGCGCTTCTCCCACCCGATTCACATAGCGCTCATGCTGCATCCGGTAGCGAATGAGTTCTGCCACCGTCAACATTTTCAAGTCATGCTCTTTACAGAATCCGACCAGGTCGGGAACGCGGGCCATGGTTCCGTCATCGCGCATGATTTCGCAGATCACGCCAGCAGGAACCAATCCAGCCAACCGTGCCAGATCTACCGAAGCTTCGGTCTGGCCGGCTCGCACCAGAACTCCCCCCTTGCGCGCACGCAAAGGGAAGACATGCCCGGGACGTGCCAGGTCAGCAGGCCGCGTCGCCGGATCAATCGCCACCTGAATCGTCCGGGCGCGATCATAAGCAGAAATGCCGGTGGTGACCCCATCCCGAGCGTCGATGGCTTCGCAGAATGCGGTGCCGTAGTTTGAAGTGTTCTCGGCGCTCATGGGGCCGAGGCGCAGGTGATCCAACCGATCTTCCGTCATGGCCAGACAGACTAATCCACGGCCATACTTTGCCATGAAATTGATTGCTTCGGGTGTGACCTTTTCGGCGGCCAGGGTCAGATCGCCTTCGTTCTCGCGATCCTCGTCATCCACCACTACAATCATGCGCCCGGCGCGAATTTCCTCAATGGCAGTGGGAACATCAGTGAAGAGGGATGCCATATCTCGAAATTATAGCAAAAGAGCTTTCTGGCTTCTGGGCTTACAGCTACCACCAAACCTCCACGGATCAGCTAGTAGCCAAAAGCTAGGAGCCAACGGCCGAAAAGCAAAAAGGGCCGCCGTCAGGCGACCCTTCAAGCTTGCCAATGCTTGTTTTACAGCGTGGATTCGATTTCAAATCCCCATGCCTCAAGCAATGGCTCAGGAATGTACTTTGAGTTCTTGTTACGTCGTGCCCACTCGCGCAGCCGTGTTGAACGCAGGTATTGGTCGGGCGAAAGCTTGTATTCCTTTACCACCTGCTCAAACTCAGTGATAGTGGGGACAATAGGGCCAATAGGCTCTGGTTTGCCCCAGTTGGGATTTCCGCGTCGCTTTGCCATAGATTAATGACGTCCCTCGCTTTAAATGCGATCTACTGGAGTTAGATTCATCCGGTCTTCCCAGAGTTTCGCACTAATTCTTCCTATCACCCAAGACCTCGGGGCGATCCTGCAACCCTGATACTGGCCGGAAGTCAATGATTCTATGGGTGTTTGCGTCTGATGTCAACCAAAAACTGCATTTGCAATTTGATTATTTCGGAGCAAATACCTGAGAACAAACCCGTTCCCGTTCTGAATCCGCTCATATCCAACTAGGTTCCCGTTCCAGCGAACACCAATTTTCCCAGTCTTTGGGGCGATTACGCCCGTAACCCGCTGACCTGTGGCCTTCATTGACCACGGCGGTGGCGAATTCTACATTGCCTATAGGGGGTCTAACGTGAGAGACATCCATGAAGTGCTGCGCCAGAAGCAGGCTCAACAAGCGCAACTAGGCAAACAGATCGAAGCTCTACAGGCCGCGGCCGAACAGATTCGTGGCGTCGCCCACCTACTGAACGAAGAAGAAGGTGAGCGGGAAACCGCCGGAATTGATTGATTCTGGCGATGCGGTCACTGTATGGATTTGAATGCGCTGGTTCTTTGCACCGACGACAAGATCATCCGCGTGTTACGCCGTGTGCTAAGCGACCTTGAAGTTGGGATTGAAACTTGCACCGACGCCGATTCGGCCGTCCGCCGGCTGACCCGCACCAGATTCGAAGCCGTTGTCGTGGACTGCGCTGACCAGGACGTGGCGGCGAAGGTCCTAAGCAGTGTTCGCTCCGCTCCTTGCAACAAACGCGCGATTGCCGTCGCCATGATCGACGGCCAGACGGCGGTACGAAGCGCCTTTGCACTGGGTGCACACTTTGTCCTCTATAAGCCGGTTAACTTCGAGCGCGCCCGGAGCAGCTTCCGCGCCGCCCGCGCCCTGATGAAGTGCGAACGCCGCCGCAATGTCCGTGTCCCAGTCGAGATCCCGGTCACGCTTTTCGCCGGCGCCGACCAGCAACGGATTACAACTCTGGACATCAGCGAGGGAGGAATGGCGGTTCACGTCCCCCGCTATATTCCCAGGAACCGCGGAGTGCGCATCAGATTCACGCTGCCCGATGTCGATTACGCTGTCGAATGCGCCGCAGAAATAGCCTGGAAGAATCCGGGATCGAATACCGGGGTGCGTTTCCTGGAACTGTCACGCGAACATCGTCAACAGCTCAAGACCTGGCTGGCCCGGCATTCTCCCGAGATCGAACCCGATGATCCTCCACTCAGTTGCAACCTTACCGACGTAAGCGCCGCCGCCTGCTACCTGGAGACCAGCGCTCCTTTCCCCGCGCGTACCAGAGTAGTGCTGACGATGCAGCGGGGCAGCGTTCGCATCCCGGTCGAGGGCGTAGTCCGCGTCATGCATCCAGAAGTCGGCATGGGAGTCGAATTTACCCAAAATGCTGACGAACAGCAGGCGCAGGCCGGGAAATTCGTTCAGGCGATGAAGGCAGGCACATCCTCGCTGGAATTTACAGTCCTGCCTGAAGGTATGGATGATGAGGACGTATCCGGCGCCGCGGTGGAACCACTGGCGCAGATCGAGGATCCGTTGCTGAACCTGTTCCGTCGCAGTGCGGAATTAACCAGTGAATCCTTCCGCGAGGAACTGCGCGCGCAACGCCGTGCCCGTCCGGCCAGCCAGTCTGCTTCAGCTGCGGTCTAATCCACAGCCCTTTGTCCGCAATGATTTCAACTTGCGCTCGTAAAAAGGGCTCCGGTGATCCGGAGCCCCTTTTGCTTTCTTTCCCCGACAATCTATTACTTCTTCACGTTCACTACAGTGAACAGACCGTCCGCATACTCCCCCGGCCCGGAGGTCAGAAAGAGCTGGTTGGTTTGCCCGTTGAATCCCTTGCCGTCGCCAAAGATGAGCGCCCACAGGCCTTGGAAAGAAACCGCCGATTTCCCGACGAGCTTCCCGGTGGTGGGATTGAATGCATTGATGAAACCATCACCCAGATTGCCCACCAGAAGCGCTTTGCTGGCTCCGCCGAAATTCGTCGGCGCCAGTGCTACTCCCCACGGGGTATGCAGGTTCCCGCCGGAAATGAGGGTCTTGACCTTAGTGCCGGCAGTGGTAAAAATGTCCACCACGCCGCCGCCGCTGCTGTTAGTAAAGGTTACGTAAAGTTGACCGCCGATGTTTACCACGTTGTAGGGAGCCGATCCCGAAGGCAGGCTGGTATCGGTAAAGGAACCTACCAATCCAAATGTGCTGTTATAGATGTCCACCTTATTGTTGAGGTTGTCGGCTGCAAAAAGGTAGCTGGCGCCGTTGCTGACCCCCATTGCCAAACCGGTATACCACGCGCCGGTGTTATTAACCGCGATAACGGCGGAGGTTCCATTGACTGACGAATTCCAGCCGCTAATGGTGCCGTCGAATGTAGCAAAGAGGAATGTGGCGGCTCCGGAATGTCCGTTCTGCGAAATCACAAATCCGGTCGTGCCGTTGTAAGCCTGCCCGGTGGGAGAACCTGTGCCGGTACCGGATGACGGAGGAATCGTCACCACGGGCGAGAATTTTACGCCCTGGGCGTTATACAAAGTGGACAAGCCGGTTCCATTATCGCTAATCCAGAAATAGCCACCTGGAGCATAAGAAATCCCCCAGGCGTTAACCAGCGAAGTATCCTGATGCTGCGCCTTGCCTGACTGGTTCGAGACGAGATTGGTGACGGTATACTGCGCGAATGCGGAGCTCGAGATCATACCCAGCGTGACGACCAGCAACGCGACGAGTACGATGATCCGGCCCATCCTATTTTGAGCAACCATGGGTGTTTCTCCTTTGTTTATTCAAGAGTGACGGTAATGGCGTAATGCCGTGAAATGCGGAGTCTGAGCGGGGCTCAAAACCAAATTAACCACTCAACCCGAATCTCCGGCATTCTGCCGCATTCCTGCCACCGTTGTGTCAAGGATTTGTAATTTCTTTAGGATCGCGCGTAAGGAACCCGGCCAGCTGGCGGCTAGGGACTTTCGTCTCGTATAGAGTCCATGCGAAGCCGTCGAGCGGAAGCAGTGTTTCTGTAGGTTTGACCAGCAGTCTTTTGCGAGAACGGCGAAGGGGTATTGAAATGAGGCGGTAGAAGACGGTTAAGCCATCCTGCAATATGACGGATGGAAGTAGACGGCGTGTTTGTACTCCCAACTCTATTCCGCTACCTTTTCAACCAAAGCGCCGACTACGGCGATGTTCTTTACCAAGTCATCCGGGACAGCATGCCGCTTCCTCAAGTATTCCGCGCTATTGTAGGAAAGCCAGGTTTTCCCCCGGCTGTCCTCCCAGACCAGAACCTTCAGCGGCAGATCGATGGCGATGCTGGGAGCAGCCAGCATTACAGGCGTGCCACCCTTGGGGTTGCCGAAGACTAGCAGTTTGGTGGGAGGCATTTTCATCCCAGCCTTCTCCGCTTCGCCGCTATGATCGACCAGCGCGAAAAGAGTGATTCCCTTGTCTTGCAGAATGCTCTTCAGCTTTTCCACGGTTTCGGCTACTGAGTGATTGCTGGGTGTATCGATGATCCCGTTGTCGGTAGTTGACGTCATAGATGTCTCCTGATTTTGTTCAACTTGTGAATGCGCGGAACTTCGCACCGAAATCAGATAGATCGCCATGGCCAGCCCGACCAATGCAAGAAAAAACGCAATCGCGACGGCTGGGGTCGAAGGACGCGAGTGTTCAGTTTCACCGCGATCCAATTCCCGGACCAGTCGGGCGTGGTGCCATCCTGAAAAAACATTCACCATGACCCCGACTGCGATTAGCGCGGTGCCGAACCAAAGCGACAGTCCGTAAGACTGCGCTGCAGGTGTGTGCTGCACGACTTGGATCTCCTGTAGGAAGAGTCCGAAGCGTGCCACCACAAAACCGAACCCCATCAAGGCCAAGCCGGTGCGAATCCAGGCCAGCAGAGTCCGCTCCGCAGCTAGATAGTCGCTGAGAGCGGCCCTCTGTCCGGTTCCCGTTGACGCATCCATTTTCATCGTTGCACAGGGCGCTAGCGGCGCTTGCGCAGGCTACGTGCTTTGGGACCACCGTTAAGGTCTGGAACTTTTTCGCCGAGAGCAGTGGCCAAATCGATTTGATGGTCCTGCTCCTGCATGAGAATCTGGCGGATCTGTTCCGCCATCGCGTATTCTCCCAGCGCTTCACATTGCCGGATGCGATCGCGGTAGTTACGAATGGTGTCGTTTTCATTCTGAAGATCGTAGCGGAGCATGTCTTTCGCATTTTTCGACGTCCGCACCGGCTGCGGGGTGACCACCGGCATATGGCCGAGATAGTCGATCTGCCGCGAAAGGATCAACGCATGATCGAGCTCCTGCTTGGCGTGGATTTCGAGTTGGGCGGCGATGTCCATGTACTGGGCGCCACTGAGCACCTGGGAATAAACGACGTAGGCGATAATGGCTTGATATTCGCGGGAAAGGTCCTCGTTCAACAGTTCTGCGAGTCGGTCGCGGGAAATTTCGTTGTCGTTTGCGGTGGATTTAGGTTTAGCCATTTGCTTCCTCCTTTGAACTGAGAGACAGATTATAGAAACAATTTCAGGTTTCGCCAATCTTAACGGCAGTTCGAATTCTGGCCTGCTAACACCACTGGGCATCTGCTAGAAACCCAGGTCGCTCAATCCCGGGTGGTCATCCGGACGCCGCCCCAACGGCCAGTGATATTTGCGGTCAGACTCCTTGATGGGAAGATCGTTGATGCATGCCAGCCTCCGGCGCATCAGCCCGTCATCATTGAATTCCCAGTTCTCGTTGCCGAACGAGCGCAACCAGTTGCCTGAGTCGTCGTGCCACTCATACGCGAATCGCACGGCGATGCGTTCTGCGGTGAAGGCCCAGAGTTCTTTGATGAGCCGGTAGTCCAGTTCTTTTGCCCATTTGCGCACAAGAAAAGCGACGATCTCTGACCTTCCATTTACAAATTCAGAGCGGTTTCGCCAGCGCGAATCCAGCGCATAGGCCAGAACCACTTTTTCCGGATCACGGGAGTTCCAGCCATCTTCGGCCAGACGAATTTTCTGAATCGCGGTTTCGCGAGTAAAGGGAGGCAGCGGGGGACGGGTCGTCATGATTTCTCCACAGGAAACGGAACGTATGCATTAGACCAGCAAAAGCAGTTTCTTGGAAGCCGTCCGATGAGGAGAAGTCTAAGGATGAAGTGTTCTGCCCTTGGATAGCCGCAGATAAGCCGAAGATAAAGCAGCAGGGTGGAAAGTCATTCTGATCGCAGCTTTCTCGGTTTCGCCGGGAATACTGTCGCGAAAGAGAAACCCCGGACCATCGTGTGATGATCCGGGGCGTGTTCTGGGGTGCAACTATTCTATTGAACGGTGAGTGGCAGTGTCTGGGTAGCCGTCGTCGTGCTGGTCTTGGCTGTTACCGTGACGGTATAAGATCCGGCGGTCGTGCCCGCAGTGCCGCCTCCAGTGCCACCACCTCCGCTGCTACCGCCGCCTCCGCAAGCCACCAGGAACAGGCAGCCCGCAATGGCACAGAAGATCAAGAGGTAGCTAAGCAGCTTGCGGCGACGCGATGCGCCGAGACCTGTTGAGCTCAACAGCATGCCGGGCAAGAGCAGCCAGACGGCGTAGAACGGGGCCGATCTGCGGACAACGCCTGGAGTGAGAAGCGCCGTCGACGCTGCCACCGTGGTGACCGTCAGAGTCGATTTTGTGGTCCCAGGGGTCAGCGAAGCCGGGCTGAGAGAGCAGGTCGGCGGGACCGCGGTTGCCGGAGTCACCGCACATGTCAAGTCAACTGTGGCCGCAAGTCCGCCACCCGGCGAGATTGTGATCGTGGCCGTGGCCGAGCCTCCAGGAGCGACGCTTGGGTTGGAAAGCGTTCCGGTCTTGGGCAGAGTGAAGTCCTCACCCGTCCCGGAAAGATTGATGGTTTGTGGGCTGTTGGCTGCATTGTCCGTGATTGTGAGAACGGCGCTCAGCGCGCCCGCGACCGACGGAGTCATGGTGATGTCGATGGTGCAGGATCCGGGGCCGGGAACCGAGGCGCAATTGTTGGTCTGGGAGAAGTCGGATTTGTCCGCGCCCGTGATGGTGATGGTTGTGGTGAGATTCGCGCCATGGCCGGTGTTGGATAATGTGACCGGAACCGACGCGCTCTTGGTCTTAAGCGCCTGAGCAGGGAAGCTCACACTGTTTTTCGACAGTTCTGCACTGGGCGTGGTGGCCACCAGGCCAGCCACTTTGCGGACCCGCCACTCTATAATGTCGGCGATCAACAGGTTTCCGGATGGATCTCCGCTCACGCCGAAAGGCACTGCCAATTGTGCGCTGGTGGCCGGTCCTTCGTCCCCGGAAAAGCCTTGCGTTTCATTTCCCGCAACGCCTTGAATGATGCCGTTGGACTTGGTCACCTCGCGTACTTCAAAGTCGAAGGAATCCGCGATGAAAACATTTCCCGAGAAATCGACAAAAAGGTTCTGCGGCAGGTCCAGAAGAGCGTCGAGAGCTGAACCGCCATTCTTGCAGTCGGTGGTGCAACCAACACCAGTTCCGGCAAAAGCATTGATGACGCCGCTGGTGGCGCCCACGACGCGGACCCGGTTATCGCCGGTATCCGTGATGTAGATATTTCCGGTGCCGTCTAATCCCACGCCGCCGGGACCGTTCAATAGCGCGCTGGTAGCGGGACCAGCATCGCCGCATTGGCCAGCCAGCGAATTCGTACAGGCATTGTTCGGATTGGCGGCTCCCGCTACCGTCGTGATCGTACCCGCAACGCTAACTTTCCGAATTGCATTGTCGTTAGTATCGGCGACATAAATGTTGCCGGCTGGATCGACGAACAGTCCTTCAGGAGAGTCAAGCTCGGCGTTGATGGCGGGACCACCGTCGCCGCAGGGCGAAGTGGCGCAAGCGGTGCCATTGCCAACCACCGTGAGAATCTGTCCCGCCCCAATGGTTTGTCCTGCAACCGTAATTGAAGTTGCTTGATTGTTCACTACGCGGATCAGGTTATCGCCGGAATCCGCGATGTACAGATTGCCGGCCTTGTCGAAGACAACATCAAAGGGGGTGGTGACCGTAGCGGAATTGGCAGGCCCGCCGTCACCGCAATTCGATGTGTTGCAAGGATTGCCGTTGCCGACAAACGTCGAAATCGTGCCGTCCGCGTCCACCTTCCGGATCGCATTGTTGAAGGTGTCGGCAATGAAAGCATTTCCGGCAGCGTCGGAAGCGACTCCGGCTGGCCGGCGTAGCGCGGCTTGCGTGGCGGGCTTGGTGGTGAGGGTTACAGGGTAGGGCGAGTACGAGGTGTTAAGCAGAGCGCCCATCAAAGTCTGAATGTTTCCACCGATTACCACCTCACGGATAGCGTCGTCGTTCTGGTCAGCGATGAGCAGATCGCCAGATCCTTCCACAAACACACCCGTCGGAGCCCAGAGGTTTGCACTGGTTGCCGGGCCGCCATCCCCGCACTGGTCAGACGTGAAGGTGAAGGTGGAGCATCGCGTGCCATCCCCAACGATGGTTGAAATGATATTGCTGGTATTTACATTGTTACTTACTTCGCGAATTACTTCATTGCTGGTCACGACGTTCTGCGGAGGCGGCAGATTGTCGCCATCGGCAATGTAAAGGTTGCCGAGGTTGTCGGTGACTGCGGCAGAAGGATGATTGAGTTCGGCAAGGGTGGCGAGTCCGTTATCGCCCGAATATCCTTCAGTACCGTCGCCGGCGACAGTGACGATATTGCCTGCAAGAATGGAGACGCCCGCAACCGACGCTGATAAGGAAGGTTGGGTATTCACTACGCGAACACGGTCGTTAACGGTGTCTGAAATAACAATGACGACGGTGTTGCTGACGGCTGAGCCAGTAACGAAAATTCCGTCAGGGAGGTTGATCTTCTGGGTCGGAGCCGGCCCGTCATTGTTGAACCCCGCCACACCAGTTCCAGCAATCGTCTGGATATCTCCTGGTTGAACCGTGATTGCAGTAACACCGCTGGTGCCGCCGTAGAAGGTGATTGCGCTGGCTTGCATGTTTACGACCCGGATAGCTGAGTTCTGGGTGTCGGCAATGTAGATGTTCCCGTCAGTGTCTAACCAGACTCCGCCGGGACCATTGAGGGTTGCGCTCGTTGCCGCGCCGCCGTCGCCCGTGTAACTCGCCGTACCATTTCCCGCGACCGTCTCGATAACGCCTGCGGGAATCACCAAGCCTCCCACAGTCTGCGAGGAACTCGTCGTGTTCACTACGCGAATGGCGCTGTTATTGGTATCTGCAATGTAGAGAATGCCCTTAGAATCCAGCGCAATTCCCTCAGGAGCATTGAGGTAGGCCGCAGCGCCAGGATTACCGTCGCCTTGATTCAACTGGTCGTACTTGGGCACGATATTGCCCGCAACCACGGTCAAAATGCCGCTTGCATCCACCTTAAATACGCGATTCGAGAGGTTGTCCGAAATGTAGGTGTTGCCGTTTGAGTCCTGCACCACCGCCCAGGGTGTACCCAGGCTCGAGGTCTTTGCCGACAGACCAGTCGGCCCGCCGCCAGCGAGCGTAGTGATGTTCTGGGCCTGAACCACCGCGAGGAACGCGACCAGTAAAACCCCAACTGCTGAAATAGTGAATGGACTCTTGCGCATGGCGACTACTTCCTCCCGATGGAAAACGACTGGATGCAACTTGTGCTGACGACCCTGTTCTACGTCACCGCTGCACCATTATCAGGGCAGCGCTCTCAATCTGTACTCCCAATTCGCAGACACACGTTGGGGACAGGACCCGCTGGACGTGGCTGCTTTCGACTAGTCACCGTTGTTTGATCTGGCCAGGAGAGTGACTGACTCTTGGTAAACAGAGGTCAAGCAAAGCAATAGGTTTTTTAACATCCGGGTGGGCAAAAGTCAAAGGAAATAAGCCACTTGGAGACCTTAGTCTCTGTCGGCATGGAGACCTCCGATAGAGACTTCCGGCGCTGTCTGGTCTTTTTGCCCTGACGAAAGCTATATACCAAGCCTGCCGCGAAAATGGGTTCGATGGTGCCCGGGGCCGGAATTGAACCGGCACGTCCCTTTCGGAACTCGGGATTTTAAGTCCCGTGCGTCTGCCAATTTCGCCACCCGGGCATGACGGGCAACAGCCGAATTCTACAGCACTGGTGCCCTCGGACAGGGGCACTCTCAACCTGCCGCTGCTTCCGACAATGGAAGCCAGACTTGAAAGCGTGTGTCGCCGGGTTTCGAATTCACTTGAATGTTGCCACCATGCTTCTTCACAATGCGCTGCACCGTATCGAGGCCTAGCCCGGTCCCTTGTCCGACTGCTTTGGTGGTGAAGAACGGCTCAAAGATGTGAGGAACTACTTCCGGTGGAATCCCCGGACCGTTGTCGCCGATTTCCACCACCACACAGTTGTCATCGCGGTAGGTCCGCACCCGCAACTCTCCCTGACCGCCCATGGCGTCGATGGCATTGTCGATGATGTTGGTCCAAACCTGATTGAGCTCACTGCCGAACGAATTCACCAGGAACGGAACCCGCTGGTAGTCGCGCTTTACCACAACTCCGCGTTTCAGTTTGTGATTCAGAATAGTAAGCGTAGTCTCCAGGCCCTTCACAATATCGACATTCTGAAGCGGAGCCTGGTCCATGTACGTATATTCCTTGATCGCGCGCACCAGGTCTGAGATTCGCGTGGTGGCGCTTTCAATCTCATGCAGCAAGTCGAGAATCTCGATCCAAGCCGCAATCCGTACCAACGCGGCACGTGCGGTGGGCGCATCAAGAGTTGCAAACACATGCTCCAGAACTTCCGGCTTGACGTTCTTGTGCGCCAAATCGGCAGCTAACTGCCACAAATCGTCCTGTCCGTGGCTGCGCAATAATGAATCCAGCCGGTCTTCCAGATCGCTGATGGTCAACGCATCTGGCGGAGGTTCATTCGACAGCGCCACCTCATCTTCAATCTTGGCAATCTCTTGTTTCTGCTCGGTACTTAAGTTGCGCCGGCCCAATTCCTGACTGGCGTCGCGAATCCGTTGCAAAACGCCGCGCAGTTGACTGGCGGCGCGGGTCGCAGCCGATGCTGGATTGTTAAGCTCGTGCGCCAGTCCCGCGGAGAGTTTTCCCAGACCCGCCAGCCGGTCGCGCTGCTGTTCCATCCGTGTGGTTTCACGGATCCTGTCGGCCATCAGGCCCACCAGACGTTTCGTCAGCTCCGGCATCTTTTGTACGAGATCTGGAAACAGCGAGGCAGGAAATCGCAGCGCGCGGCTGTCCGTCTCCGCTCGCCCGCTCACCGTAAACTCCTTCATCCGCGAAAAGGGCAGCACCCCGGTGACAGCGCCCGGCGCCAGATTAAAGACGAAGGTTTCGCCACCCAGTTCGCCCCGCCCCTGAAGCACTCCTTCAAGCAGCACAAACATGGCGTCCGCGGGGCTTCCCTGGCGCGCATAGGTCTCCCCCGCCTTGAGATGGAGTTCTTGCGATTGGCTGAGGAACCATTCAATCTGATCGTCCGGCAGATCGGCAAATACCGGCACACGGAGTAGTTCGGATTTTTCCGCCATTTATACCTTGCTCAAGTATTGATGAATGAATTGCACTGCCACAGATCCTTCGCCCACTCCCGAAGCCACACGCTTGACCGAACCGTGCCGCACATCGCCCACCGCAAAAATTCCGGGGACGTTGGTCTCAAGCAGAAAGGGATCTCTATCCAGAGTCCAGCCACTCGGCCGCTGCCGGTCCTGCATAAGATCGGGACCGGTCAGCAGGAAGCCGCGTTCGTCTCGATTCACCAGGTCTCCCAGCCAGTCGGTGCGCGGCAAGGCTCCAATAAAGATGAACATTGAACTCGCCGGCACCCGTTCAATCTTGTCCGTATCCGTACACAGCACGGATATTTCTTCCAAATGGGTCTCACCGTGTGCTTCCTCGATGCTGGCGTGCGTCCATAGTTGGATGTTGGGAGTCGCCTTGATCTGGTCAATCAAATACTGCGACATGGTGCTTGAGAGCGATTCCCCTCGTACTAGAATGATCACGCGCTCCGCGTAGCGGGCAAAGTTCATCGCCGCCTGACCGGCCGAGTTCGCTCCGCCCACTACATAGACAATCTCGTTCTTGCAGGACAACGCTTCCGTCGCTCCTCCGCCGTAGTAAACGCCCGCCCCTTGCAGCCGGTCAATTCCTGGTGCGTCCAGTTTCCGCCACTGCACTCCGGTGGCAATCATAAGCGCGTGGCAGGAAATCTCGCTGCCGTCTGTTAGTTTCAGAATGCGATACGGCCCCTCGGTTCGCGCCCCGACCGCTTCTTGTGGCGCCAATATTTCAACTCCAAAACGCATCGCCTGCGCCACCGCGCGCCGCGCCAGATCGCCGCCGCTCAGCCCGGTCGGAAATCCCAGATAGTTCTCAATCCGCGAACTCATCCCCGCCTGACCGCCTGGAGCTTCTCGTTCGACAATCACCGTGTGCAGACCTTCCGACGCGCCGTATACCGCGGCCGCCAGGCCCGCCGGCCCCCCGCCCACGATTGCAAGATCGTAGAAGTCAGTCTGGGCGCGGGTGCGCAAACCAACCTTTTGCGCCACATCCGCAGGCACACTTTTCAGAAGCTTGGTTCCGTCCGGGAAGAGCACGATCGGTAAACTGGGTGCGTCCGGGCCGAGAGCCTCCAGAAGACGTTTTGTCTCCGGATCGTTGACGGTTTGCTCAACATCGATCCACTGGTAAGGAACTCGATTGCGCGCCAGAAAATCCCGCAGCTCGTAGGATCGCGGCGACCAGCGCGTGCCCAGCACTCGAATACCTTCAAACACCGGACGATAGGAAGCTTGCCAATCATCGAGAAGATCATCCAGTTGCGGATACAGATGCTCGCTGGGTGGGTCCCACGGCTTCATAAAAAAATAGTTGATGCTGGCTTGGTTGATGGCGCCAATCGCAGCGTTGGTGTCAGCGTAGGCGGTAAGCAATGCGCGTTTCGCGTCGGGGTAGATCTGCATCGCTTCCTGCAGGAAGCCAATTCCGTCCATGCGCGGCATGCGCTGGTCCGCCAGCAACAACGCTACACTATCGTTGCGCAGCTTCAAATGCCGCAGCAGATCCAGCGCCCCTTCAGGAGAATCACTCCCGATGACGCGATAGTCTGCCCCATAGTGTGATCGCAGATCTCGCTCGATCGCACGCAACACATCGGAGTCGTCGTCCACACTCAACAAAATTGGTTTCGCCATTCCGTCTCAGTTCCTGTGGAGAGGATTTCGGCTTGCTTGCGGCTGCCGGATCAATCCTATTAGATACGCAACCTCAACTTTGGTCGCGCAATCATACTGGGGCAAACCCGGGAGCTCCCTATCTCTCGCATTTTTCCGCAAAAGCGGATATGCTTATCCGACAACTAGTTGCAGCGCTTGTTCGAATTCTGACCACACCTCAAAGCAGTGCGTGGGGGGGCGCGCATGCGGGGTGCAGAGGTTTGTTATGTTAGCTGACATTGCCGTTGTGCAAGTCTTTATTTTGGCTGAGAACCGTCTTTTGCGCGAAGCTCTCGCACGGATTCTCAACAAGAAGAGCGACATACGGGTCGTAGGCGCATCGGCTTTCGCACCTGATATCGTTCAGCAGATCGTCGCCGCCGCCCCACATGTCCTGCTTTGCGATTCCGCAACAGTTGCGCTCTCCGAGTTGCGTCTGGTTTCGGAGGTTCGCGTCGCCATGCCTGACGTCAAGGTAGTAATGGTGGGTATGGAATCCGAGCGGGAAACATTCCTGAAGGCCGTGCGTGACGGCATTGTGGGGTACGTATTGAAAGAGGCCTCGGCAATGGAGGTGGCTGCATGCGTCCGCGCCGTAGCCAACGGAGAAGCGGTTTGTCCTCCCGCCTTGTGCATCGCGCTGTTCGAGCAACTGGTCAATCCCGCGCCGCATGCGGAAGCCTTCGTGTTCAAACATAATCTGGGCCTGACTCGTCGCGAGCAGCAATTGGTGCAAATGATCAGCCGCGGTCTTACCAATAAAGAGATCGCTGCCCAGCTCAATCTTTCCGAGCAGACCGTGAAGAACCATGTCCACCGCATGTTGCGCAAGCTGGGCGCGAGTGATCGCTTGGGCGCGGTGGAACGTTGCCGTGTACCCGGTGCGGTAGCATGAGGTGATCCCGAACACTGGCGGTACTTTTTTGGTACTGGCCTGCCCGCAAACAGACAGATGGTTCCCGATTGACGTAAACTCTTTGGTACTAAACATCTAGGTTCTTTGGACCGGATTTGAGTCTTACTTTTCCTCCGGTTCTGGGCGAGACTTGTGGCACGGAGAAAACAGCGTGCAAAAAGTCAAAGTGTTGGTTGCAAACCGGCCACGTCTGATGAAGGATCTAGTACTAGCTACGGTAGTAGATCAGCCAGACATTGAGATCGTGGGCGAGACCGAAGACGATGCCGAACTCACTGAATTGGTGGAACGGACACGGCCAGACTACTTGATCATCGCGCTGGAGGAGCCGGAGACTCGTCCGGGCCTGCACGGTTTTCTCTTGGGGCGGTATCCTCAAATGAAGATTCTTGCGGTTGCACCCGAACGTAACAGCGGCATTTTCTATTGGGCTTTTGTCGACATTCGCTCCATGCGGGTGGAGTCGTCGGAACAAGGCATCCTGAGTGTGTTGCGGAACAAAGCAGAGTTGGTAGGGACTGCCTAACGGTGGTCGGATGGCTGCGAACTTTAAGCTCTTGGCTTCGCATCGAAGTGGGTCGCGGTAATCTTTCCCGCGACTTTGTGCTTGGATAAGGGTTTGGAAAGGCATCGATTCCTGCGCTCGTGTAGAGATGCCTTGGGTGCGATAGTTCGACAATCTTGTAAGCTGTTTGATCCGTAAACAGTTTTAATAACTAGGTTTAGCTCACACAGGCCTCATAAGTGAGAGGGCGGAGCCGTGGAGTGTACATGGTTTCCAACGCCGAAATCCCAAGTCCGCTACGAAAACAATTTCAGATAATCCTTTGCTTACTTGGCCTGCATTCAATTGGGGTGGGAGAGATGTCATGAGAGTTCGATTGTCAAACATACAGTTTGGTTTCCTGGTAGCACTGGCATTGCTGGTCGCCTTTTTTGGAGCGACCCCGCTATCCGCCCAGCAAGATCAGCCGATTACCAAGTCATACGATAAATCGTACCCCAAACAGGATTATGATCGAACTCGAGCGGTTCCCGTTGAGCGTTCTCGCGCCGAACAGGAAGCGGAAAAGTTGGTTTCCTTGTCGGCCGATAAGATCGTCTCCCTCCTGACACAAGAACCGGGCTTGTTCTTAGTGTGTAAGAGAGTGCTCGTTCGCAGTGCGTTCTCACAAGGTCGCGTCCTGACCGTTGAAGAGCTGTCCGACGACGCCGTCTTGCGATTAGTGCGTAACGACCAAGATGTTCGCATACTGTTTACCCATGAAATTCAAAATCGTTCCTACATTCGTGCGAAGCCTACCCAGGAAGAACTCGAAAACGACTGGGAGCACGGCCGCATCCGAGTGCCGGATGCCACCGAACTGCAAGCTGAGGGGTCGCCTAATCCCGTCAACGCCACGAACCAGGAGGAAGCGTACTGGCTGAGGCATGAGCGCGACCTTGACCGGACTGAGTTCCTAAATAAAAAGGCGGGACAAGATGCCTCGCCCCCCCCTCAAACGATTCCCCCAAACTATCAACCGTACCCGCCAGACTATCCGTCCAATGATCCTCGGCGCCAGTTGATGATGACGCAGTCGCAAACTCAGGGAGACTCGGATTCCTCACTTGGCGACAACGGTGTTTCGGGCTTAGGCGGGGGCCTCTCGGGTATGGGGAGTGATCAGTTATCGACGCTTATCCGAACCGGGGACGGCGGCAATGCGCTTGGGAGTGGTTCCATGTCAGGTGCCGGGGGTTTCCCTTCAGGCGGTGATCTGAGTAGTGGTAACCTTATGGGAGGCGGAGTAGGAATGCCGGGTTTCGATGCCTTTTCATTGGGAGGACTTGGTCCCTCGGGTTCCAATCAGGATCCCTTCGCCTCGAGGACATCCCAAGGTGGTGCTTACTATCCTCGCTATCGTCCTCGTCCGCTGGATTCAAAGGACAAGCAACCTGCCTTGCGGCGGAGACCCAATCCTTACGCGGACATCCCTTCACTCTACGACCTCTACGCCCAATACCCGCTGCGCTCTCCCAAGCTAGATCGTTTTGCTATCGATGTCTTTCGGAACGGTACCGGTAATTTCGATATGTTGCCCATGGATGTGCCGGTCGGACCGGACTACGTATTAGGTCCAGGTGACAGTCTGACGATCAACTTGGTCGGCGGTGTGGCCCAGCGCTTGCGTCGGGTTGTTGACCTGGAGGGCCGGGTTGTTCTGCCGGAAGTGGGAGGGGTAGAGGTTGCAGGCAAGACGCTTGGCGATGTGCAGCAGATGGTTCAGACCGTGATGCGTACTGAATATCGGGATGTCCAGGCCGATGTTTCGCTGTCGAAGCTGCGCAGCGTCCGCGTCTACGTGGTGGGTGACGTGGATTATCCAGGCGCCTACCAAGTGAGTGCTCTTTCCACGGCACTAAATGCTGTGTATGAAGCCGGAGGGCCGACCTCTCGGGGTAGCATGCGCATTTTCAACCATTATCGCGGGAAACAACTGGTCGAGAAGATTGATGTTTACGATCTCTTGTTGCATGGGGTGAATGCGAACGTTCAACGACTGCAGGCCGGAGATACAATTCAAGTGCCGCCGCTTGGTGCAGAGGTCACCGTCTCAGGCATGGTCCGGCGTCCAGCGATTTACGAACTGAATGGCGAGACGAGTCTGGCGCAGGTTCTCGAGGTTGCGGGTGGTGTTCTGCCCAGCGGTACGCTACGCCATGTCGACGTGGAACGAGTGGAAGCCCACGAAAGCCGCTCGATGCTGCGGCTGGACATACCTGAGAACAACAATCAGGAGGCAGTGACCAAAGCTCTCGAAGATTTCACCATCCAGGACGGTGACAAAGTGCAAATCTCGCCCATCCTGCCCTATGCGGACAAAACGGTTTACTTGGATGGGTATGTCTTTCGTCCTGGCAAGTTCGCTTATCGAGACGGCATGAAGGTCACCGATCTGATCAAGTCGTACAAGGATGTTCTTCCCGAACCCTATAAACAGCATGCGGAAATCATCCGCCTGTCGGGCCCGGAAAACGCTCCGGAGGTTCTTGCTTTTAATCTTGACGACGCCTTGGCGGGAAAAGATCAGGATTTGGTTCTCAGGCCATTTGACACGGTGCGCGTGTTCGGACGGTTTGATTTCGAAGACCCTCCGATCGTAACCGTTACCGGGGAGGTCAGGGACCCTGGCGACCACGTGACCAACGGGGTCATACACCTCCGCGACGCCATTTTCTTGGCTGGCAATACTACGTCGGATGCCAATTTTAGTAATGTCCAGATTTTCCGAAAGACGGAAAGTGGAGAGCTAAGGGTCATCAGCGCGAATCTGACCAATGCGTTGGCTGGGGATGCAAAAGACGACATTTTGCTGGAGCCTAAAGACCGTGTGATCGTTTCGAGAAACCTGACAAAAGTCGATCCTCCAACCGTCACTATTCAAGGAGAAGTCGGACGCCCCGGGAAGTATCCGCTGGGCGAAGGCATGACCGCTGCCGGTCTCGTTCGCTTTGCCGGAGGACTCACTCGTGGCGCTTACGCTGACGCGGCCGACCTTACCAGCTATATGGTCCAGGACGGAAGCAAGATCGTCAGCGATCATCAGACAGTGCCGATTGCGCGCGCCCTCGCCGGGGAACCTGATACCGACGTTCGCTTACACGATGGGGATGTCCTCACAATCCGGCAGTTAACGGGATGGAATGACTTAGGTGCAACCATTACGGTTAAAGGTGAGGTGCTCCACCCCGGCTCCTTCGGCATTCAGGATGGTGAACGCCTCAGTTCTATTATCAGTCGAGCCGGAGGCTTCAGCGTTGATGCGTATCCCTACGGCGCAGTTTTTGAGCGATCCCAGATCAGGGAACTGGAGGAACGCAACCGGGCGGATTTGATCCAGCGAGTGAAAGACCAAGAGGCCTCAGTCAAGCTCCTGCCTTCGCAGGAGAACGAGGATACCGCCGCCAAGCAGGCTGCAGTTGAACAGTATCAATCCACGATTGACAAGCTCCAGAGAACGCCGCCGGCAGGAAGGTTAGTGATCCACATTTCCAGCAATCTTCGGCGCTGGGCCAACACCCAGGCCGATATTCAGGTGCGTGCGGGCGACTCGATTTACATCCCGAAGAAACCAGGCATTGTGATTGTGAATGGCGCAGTGTACAACCCCACCGGGATCACTTACAAACCTGGCAAGAATGCCGGATGGTATTTGGGCCAGGCGGGTGGCCCCACCGAGGAGGCCAACAAGAATGCTGTTTTTGTAATTCGGGGGGATGGCTCTGTCGTGGGAGGGAAGGGAGGATTGTTCAGTGGCGGTGTGGAAAATGCGGAGCTACAACCCGGGGACATGGTGGTTGTGCCAGAAAGAATCTATGCGATCAGTCGCAGATGGCAAAACACGGTGCAAGCGGCGCAGATTCTGACATCGGTAGCAATCTCCGTCGAAGCCGCGAGGAGCTTCTAGAGACTGGATCGCAAATCGACTCTTTTCGTTTACGTGTTGCATCCTGATATCTGTTGTCGTGCCGGGAAAGCATTTCACTCAGCCACGGTGCTAGAACGTTGACTTGAAACATCTGTCAAAGTTTCCTCCTTATGGTTTTCTTGGACGAGCTAGAATAACTGCTCACCCACGAATCCAGTGAGTTAAGAGGTGTTTGGTTTGTTGGGAACCATTCTTGTCGGAACTGTCATTGCCTTTGGTTCGGGTGCTACAATCCGCGTTAGCTCACAAAACCTACTTGTCCGGCAGGTGGGAGAAAGCCTGCACGGCGTACTTGTTCATACCCGGTTTCCGGGGAGAGCCGTACGAGTCTTAAGACTTCTTGCGAGAAGGCGTTATAGGTGAAAATGGTAAAGAGAAAAATTTCGCAGTTGTCCAAGGGGCTTTTCTTTCTGGAACACCGGGCCCCGTTTATTGTCTCTCTCAATGTTTTCTTGGTACTAATATCCTTCTTGGCTGCTTGGGCGTTGCGGCTCGAATTCCATCTGCCCCCGCCATCCCTTTTGTTGCTTACCGCTCCGGTGTTAGTTGTGATGCGGCTAGCCTCCATGGCACGATTCAACCTGCTTCGTGGATGGTGGCGTTATGCCGGCCTGAACGAAGCGGTTGATGTTGCCAAGTCGACTTTGGTGGGGTCTCTGGGGTTTTTCGTTGCGGTTCATTATCTATTGAATCTTAGACAGGTCCCCTTGTCAGTCTATCTGGGCGAGGCCATTATTACGGCTGGGTTGCTCTCGTCGGTCAGGGTCTTTTCGCGTTTATTGGCAGAAGCGGCGCACGTGGACGTTGTCGGACGTAAGCGGGTGGCGATCATCGGGGCGGGTTTCGCTGCACAAATGATCATCCGTGAATTGAAACGGCCTGGTGGTGACTTTGTCGCAGTGGCCTGCTTTGATGACGATCGTTCCAAAGTCGGAATCCGCCTTCACGGCGTGCCCGTTATGGGAACGGTCGACCAGTTGCCTCAGCAGAGCGAAAGGCTGGGGATTGACGAGATCCTTATCGCTGCTCCATCCGCCACCGGTATACAGATGCGGCAATTTGTGAAGACATGTGAACAGGCAGGACTTGTGTTTAAGACGGTCCCATCCCTACGGGACCTCATTACAGGTCAGGCGCAGATTAACCAGCTCCGCGAAGTGGACGTAGAAGATCTGCTTGGCCGTGAACCTGTAAACCTCGATCTTGAAGCCGTTCGTAAGAATATTTCCGGTAGGGTTGTCATGGTTACGGGCGCGGCTGGTTCGATTGGTTCGGAGCTTTCCCGGCAGGTTCTCGACTATGGTCCTTCCAAACTCATCTGCGTTGATCAAAACGAGACTGGCATCTTTTACCTGGAACGGGAACTGTCGCGGCGAGGTCTCGGCAACGTGGTGTGCTGCGTTGCCCATATTGGCGACGCCGAGCGCATGCGTAAGCTGTGCTCGGTCCACGGTGTCAAAATGATCTTCCATGCGGCAGCCTACAAACACGTGCCAGTTATGGAGGAGAATGTTCAGGAAGCGGTTAATAATAATGTCTTTTCGCTTTTAAGCTTCTTGGCGGTGTCAGAAGAAACAGGGTGCGAAACGTTCCTGATGATTTCTTCGGATAAAGCCGTGAACCCCACCAGCGTCATGGGTTGCACCAAGAGAGTGGGTGAGTTGATCCTTTCTGCTTGGCCACGGAAACAAATGCGATGCGTTTCGGTCCGTTTCGGTAACGTGCTGGGGTCGAGTGGAAGTGTAATCCCAGTCTTCAGGGAACAATTGAAACGGAATCAAGCGATTACCATAACGCACGCTGAAATTCAGCGTTTTTTCATGACCATTCCGGAGGCGGTTGCGTTGGTTTTGCAGGCTTCCGTCCTGGGTGAACATCGGGACATTCTTGTTCTCGATATGGGAGAACCGGTCAAAATACTGGACTTGGCTCACACCTTGATACGGCTGTCGGGAAAGTCGAGCGATGATGTAGAAATCCAGTTTACGGGCCTCCGGAACGGGGAGAAGTTGGTGGAGGAGTTGTTCTATCCGACGGAGAGCATAAAGAACACAAGTTGCGAGAAAATCAAGAGAACCATGACCAAGAGCATTGACTGGATGGATCTTAACAGTGATCTCGGAAGGTTGAAATCTTCGCTTTATGTCGATGGTGCCGATCCTATTCTCAGGATCCTGAAGAAGTTGGTTCCCGAGGCGAGCTTTTTTGAGGGAGCGAATACCGAGAAACGCCGTCCATTCCCTCACGGCCCAGTCATGTCGCGCGAGATCAAGGAACTTGTCCCGCTGGAGGCCGACACAGTCGCATCTCCTCCGGAAAGATATAAGACCAACTCAGCTTAGGGTTTCTGCTGCAAAGACGGGGATTAACGAGAGCCCTCTAACCATTGGATCTCTGACCCCGAATGCACTTGCAGCAGTTCCAATCGACATCTCCTCTGTTTTCAATCAACTGCAAGTTTAGGTCCTGGGCCGATAAATTAGATCCGCGTCAACCGAGCTTCCGCTTTCTGATGATGTCTGTCATAACTTTAAGTAGAATAAAAGTTGCTAGTGCCAGAACTCAGCTACATTTATTGACCACAGCCCACTTGCGCGTTCTGGCCGTACGTTCGAAATGAACGAACGCGGAATTAGGCACTGACCTAATGGGTAGGAAAGGTGATAGTGTGACGCACACCGCAACGAGATCGCATTCCGATGAGGCGTCGCAGGGCACCATCGCCGAGTATTCGCTGGTGGAAGTGCCGCCTATGGATTCGCGCGAGCGGCAGATAGAACGCCTGCGTCTGCTCTGGAATCGTCGCCGATTCCTTCTTCGCGGTGCAGCCATAGGTTTGCTGGTTTCAACCCTGACCGCTTTTCTGATCCCCAAGTCCTATGTTTCAACGACGGAGCTAATGCCTCCTGATTCACAGTCGTCTTCAGCGTCGAGCATGGCGATGATGGCCGCGATGGCGGCGAAGATCAGTGGTCCGGGTTCAGCGGCTGGAGGTCTTGGCTCTATGGCGGGAGATTTGCTGGGCCTGAAGACTTCGGGAGCGCTTTTTATTGGGGTATTGAAGAGCCAGACGGTTCAGGATCGCCTCATACAGCAATTCGATCTGAGGAAGGTCTATGGCAAGCGCCTGGTTAAGGATGCCCAAGTCAAACTCGACGAAAACACCTCGATTACAGAAGACCGGAAGAGCGGCATCATTACTATCAGCATCACCGATCATAGCCCTCAGAGGGCTGCTGCCCTTGCGAATGCCTACGTCGACCAACTGAATTTGCTGGTTGCAGACCTTTCGACTTCTTCCGCGCATCGGGAAAGGGTATTTCTTGAAGCTCGCCTCAAGGTTGTCAAGCAAGGCCTGGATGATGCCTCAGACCAGTTGGCTCAGTTTTCCAGCAAGAACAGTACGCTCGATATCCAGCAGGAAGGGAAAGCCATGCTGGACGTGGCAGCCAATCTTGCGGCACAGACGATTGCTGCGCAATCTCAACTCGAGGGACTCCGGCAGATATACACCGATAACAACTCTCGCGTGCAGTCCTTGAAGGCCCGCGTTGCAGAGCTTCAGAAGCAGCTGGGGAAGATCAGTGGGGCCAATAACAATGTTGCGGACGGCGCGGATGCTTCGGCCGGCTCGTCGGCGGCCATGCCCTCCATTCATAATTTGCCGCTGCTCGGAGCAAAATACGAGAACTATTACCGAAACGCGAAGATACAAGAAACCGTCTACGAGCTTTTGACCCAGCAATACGAACTCGCCAAAGTGCAGGAGGCGAAAGAGACGCCCAGCGTCAAGGTCCTCGATCCGGCGATGGTGCCGGAAGACAAGTCGTTTCCCCCGCGGTTGATGATTGTGTTTCTCGGCACCTCCCTGGTCTTTGTCGGCTGTGTGGTCTGGGTGTGGGGGGCCGAGCGCTGGAAAGAGGTCGATCCGCGGGATCCACGCAAGATTTTTTTGCAGGAAGCGGCCGATAACCTGAAGGCGCGGATGGCGCGGATGTCACGTGAGGGCGAAGTCCAGGAATTGGGAACGCCCGAGAATGAGCTTGGCAGCTATCACTCGCCCGGACGCGGACCGGTTGATCGGTAAACCAGTCTTGGACCGGGTACATCCCGTCTTGCAAAGAGAATCACCGGGTTGCGATTTTGAATAGCGAGCACCGGGTTGCTGCAATGGAAATCATGTCGGTGCAAGAATCTCAAAATGCATCTCAGTCTTGTTTCCGGACAATAAACAGTGAACCGAGTTCGAAACCATTTGGGCGGGCGCTTCCCCCTGGCATTTTCCTCTTTTGTCGCTGAGGTCTCTCTTCAGTTCCTGTGGCTGACGCTTTTCTTTCTGATCCTTCCTGCGAGCCTCTGGATCCTGCCGCCGCTCGTACTGCTTTCCGGTCTGATAATCGTTGTTTCATTATGGATGATGCAACGCTCCGTGAGCCTTTTTAACCTGAGGCAAATGACCATACCGGCCCTTTTTTATTTCATGTATGTTGGCATCATCCTGATTCCAGGATTTTTCATATTTGACGCTGAGATTACGCCTTCTCGATGGAGGTTTCTGTTTGGCATCGAGAGTGTGCTCCTTACGGTGCCACTCGGCATATGGGTTGCTAATCTCTTCTTAAGGTTCCGCAGGCAGGAGATCGCAGATTATTTTCGCCAGCCAGTCGCGCCGGAAAAACCGGGCGCCCACCCTAAACGCATTTATCTCGTCGTCCTGGCGCTGGCATTCGTACTGGTGCTGATGAACCTTTGGGAGACGCCGGTCATCCCCTTGCTCTACTTAATTTTTCACCCGGGAGACTTTCTGCAAGTAGCGCTGCTGAGGGAGGATTCGTTTAAGCTTCTCACTTCGCATTTCTTGTATGCATACTATGTGGTCCGCACAACCGTTCTGCCTTTTCTCATCATCCTTGCACTGGGCCGCTACTTACAACAGAAGGAGCCTGCCTGGAGGCGGCTGTTCGTGATTTCTTTGGTTTTAGGAGTCCTGTATGCCGCAGTCACCGTTGAGAAAGCGCCGGTTGCCGCCATCGCCGCGGTGCTGGGCATTTTCTATTATCTGTTCAAGGGCGGAAAACTTGGCAAGATGGCGACAGTGGTTTTCCCGCTGCTTTTTCTTTCGTTTCCCATCATCGTCGTTCTTCTCGCTTATAACGGATCGGAAGCGGGGACTCTGTCCGGTGCACTGCAAGCCATGGCGGCCCGCATCTTTTATAGTCCGGCCGAGGTGGTATATGCCTATTTTGAGGTGTTTCCCGGTGTGCTTCCTTTCCAACATGGGGCAGGAATGGTGAAGCTAGGTCACCTGATGGGCTGGACGGTCATAGATATTCCCAACTTCGTCGGAGTGTACATGGAGGGTGCGAAGGACTTAGATACGATCACCGCGAACACTTGCTTCATCGGGAATTTTAACGCCGACTTTGGCCTGCCGGGCGTTGTTGTGAGCGGAATCACGGCTGGTTTCATTATGCAGTTCGTGAATGTTTACTTCTGCCGCAGACCCAAGACCGTGGTTCATCTGGCTGCATGTGCGCTTTGTTTTTGGGCGTTCGGCATGTTGGTGACCAGCGCGCTGTCGACACAGTTGCTTTCGGGCGGTGTGACTTTCGCGCTTCTCTTGCTCTGGCTTTTTAAGGATCGCGAACGAGTTCTTCCCGGCGATTTCTGGAAGGAGCCTCCCTCATCCCTTGGATCTGGACTCACGCCCGCCGGCGGCTAGCGGTTTGCGGCGGGGTTCATGCTTGCGAGGTTATCGAGGCCGCAGCGGTTGTGTCCCATGGGTGACTGAAGATTGACCCGAGTGAACACGGGAGGTAGTATGTTGCGGAAAGGAACGAAATTGAAATGCGCAATTCTTTCATGAACATGAGACGCAGTCCCGTGTGGCCAAAAGCCTGGGCGAAAGGAGAGCGACAGTCATGAGCACTTCCTCAGCCAAGATTCCTGAGCGGTTTCCTTTCAGCCCAACATCGCCGGCGCCCCAACTGATGGAAGCGCTCGACAAGTTGCGATCGAGGAATTCCGAAGAATTTTCCCGGCGCCTTGAAGAACGCAAGCTGAAAGAGCGGGAGTGGGCCAATTTTGTTCGAGACCCGGAAACCGTACGCGTTCAAGAGAGCAACAATGGAGAACTACCTGCCATTAAATGGTATTCCGCGACTCAGCTTTCCGATGACTACCGCAACCAGTGGCTGGCCAAGCACGTGCCCGGTAAGGTCGTTCTGGATTACGCCTGCGGCAACGGCGGGCAAACCTTTCAAGCGGCTCGGATGGGAGCCTCACTTGCGGTAGGGATCGATGTGAGCGACGTCTCCGTTCAGGGGGCAGCTCGAGTGGCTATGCGCGAAGGCCTGTCTGAGCGTTGCGTCTTTATTGAAGGTGATTGCGAGGACACCGGCTTTCCAGATAATTCGTTCGATGTAATTCTGTGCTGCGGTATGCTGCATCACCTCGATTTGACGAAGGCATATCCTGAAATGCACCGCATTTTGAAGCCAGGGGGCTGCGTGTTTGCTCAGGAAGCACTCAATTACAACCCGATTATCAAGCTCTATCGCTGGCTCACGCCGGGACAGCGCACAGAGTGGGAAAAAGTACACATCCTGTCTCTCCGAGACCTCCGTGCGGCTAAGGAGTATTTCAATGTGGGGGAGATCCGTTATTGGCACCTTACAAGCATGTTTGGAGTGTTCGCTCGGAGAGTTCCATCGCTATTCCAGCCCGTTTCCCTGATTTTGAATGGTGTGGATAAATGTCTGCTGGCTCTTCCGGGTGTTCGGCTGATGGCCTGGCAGTTTACCTTTGAATTATTCAAGCCAACCTCGCCGAAAAGTAAATCTACGGCCTAAAGCGGTCACATTTGCTGGTACCAGCAGCGCCAGCCCCCATCAGCGACATCAGAATCGAGCAGAGATGAAACGCGATTCCCCTTTTACGGTGAAGTTGTTTCTTAGAGTGATCTTGATTGTTGTTGCCGGTGCTCTGAGCACGCCTGCTTTTTCGCAGAGTCCTCAAGTTGTACCCACTGCACCAGCGGACGAACTGCACCAACTTTGGACCCGGGTTGTCGACCCCATATTGCGTCAGACGATCCAGGGTGGCCAGCAGTCTGAAACCGTTGGCACAACGATGATGGTCCCCTTGCAGGCGGCTTTCCGGCTTCGGGACGCGCAATGGCAGCGCACCTTCACGGACCATTTTTCGCGCCTGGTGGATAATGCCTCATTGTTGCCTGACGAGGATCTTGGCCGCCTTCAGTATCTCTATCTGGCGAGTCAATTCCTGCTTCTTGCCCAAGCGAGCGGGCAGCAGGAGATCATCCCGCTGGGCCTTCCCGAATTGCTTTTTTCCCAGATCCACAACGTTTGGTTGGTGAAGCCAGCCTGGCAATTCGCGGGAGGGGGGCCGGCTTTCCCCGGGGGAGTGCGCGAAAGGACCCTGTGGAAACTCAAGACTCGCCGAGTGGGGAAGAGCTATTTTCGCGAGATTAATGACGTTGACTTCTATGTGTTTGTCATTGCGGCGGACCTGAAGGCCTACGGTGGGACTGCGGCCCAGAAGCAGGCGTGGAACCCAATGTTGGATGACGTACTTGCCATTGCGCATCGCGTATTCGTCCAGGAAGTGGCGCCACAGCCCGGAGGAGGATGGATCCTGCAACCGGGGGTATGGACCGATCATCCGGAATATCAGTACGCAGGTAACAAGGAAATTACTCCTGGGATGAAGCCGGTTCCGGTGCGGGGTATCGCTCCGGATTCCTCCCACGCTCATCGCTTTCCTCTTTGGCTGACCAGCCTGATGCGGGCCTATCCGCCGAACAGTGAGGAGAGTCGTTTCTATGAAGGACTGCGAAGCGGTTTCGAAAAGCAGGTTTTCAACAGCGTCTTAGTCAAACCATCCAAGGATTTCCCCTGCTACCGCATGAACAACTTTATGGATGGTTCGAACGGCGTATACCGTTGGAATTATCCGGGGATGGGCCAAGGCAGTGGATTCGGTCCGTACGGAAACTCCTATGCGTTGCTTGTGGGATGGTGGGCCTTTGTGGATACGGATCGAATGCGAGCCGTGTATCGCGAGCTTGCGGCCACATTCCCCTGGCCCAAAGAATGCGTGGAAATATATCTCGGTCCCACAATCCCGAACGGACATCCGGCAAGCGCTTATGATCCCGGGTCGTCGTCCATGCGCTTATGGCATCTCAGTGTATGGCTTGATTCTCAGTTATGAGTGGGATTCTTGCAGAGCGGCTTTTCGCAGTGCTAACATCTTTTTCGCTCCTACGGTGCGATGTCGTGAAGGAGCGAAACGGTTTCTCCTCGAGACCCTACTAACCTCAAAGACATGGTGACGATGAGACAATTTGGCTTCTGCGTTTTCGGGTGTTTGTTGTTTTTCATCACCGGCTGCGGTAGCGGTGATCCAACTGGCAGTTGTGGGAGCGGCCGGCCGGTTGACGCTTCGCTGGTTCAAATAGCCAGTTGTTCGGGGACAGCCGCGACCTCGCTGCCGAATTACGATCGCCTCTCGGCGCAATTTCTCGATGACGAAACGCGACATCCCACTGGCAATTTGTCGGGAAATGTCGTGTGGGGTACCCGCTACTATCTGGAGTCCCTTCTCACAGCGTATGAAGCCACCGGCAATCCCAAATACATCGAGGCGTTCCTGGATTCTGGACAATGGGTGCTGAATCTTGTTCAGACAATGACGATAGTTGATGCCCCCGATCCTGGCCAACCCACGGCGCCAGGCGCGGGTCCGCTGCTCACGGTGACCGGGTGGCCCACCTCGGTTGCTGGTTTCGGCGTTCCGGTCGCGGTCCCGACTCAAACCGGCCAAATCGCCTTGTACGCACAGAACCTCAGCGCAGGAGCTATCTTTTTCAAGGTTACACAGCAAAGTGATGGAAGCCTCCAATTGGCATGGACTGCGGGAAACACGGGAGACCAAGTTCTGCAAAGCAATACGATTCAAAGCGTCGCGGACCTGAACGCGCTTGCTGCGGCGCCCCTGGTGTGGCCGCAGTCGGTGGGAAGAATAAAGCTGACAGGCGCGGGATTGCCGGCCCCCGGCATATACCAAGTTAACCTTCAGTTCGAAAAGACGATGTGGAATTCAGAGCAAGCCGGCGGGATTCTTCTTCCCTTTGCCCATTTTCTAGTGCTTGCAAAGGAACACCCTGGACTGGTGGACGAAGTCACGCGAGAAGACTGGACAAGCAAAATTCTTGCAATCGCAGCCGGTTATGAAGACGTCTTCGTTTCAGATGGACAAGGGGGCCTGAGACAGCACAATCCGCTATGGCTTCCCAACGTGGTGGCGGATATAGATGCACCGATGGACTACATATCCGCCGAGGCTACGCTTCGGTTGTTTCTTTACGAGCTAACCGGAGACCCGCATCAGCTTGCGATTGCCACTGGCTTGATCCTCCACCAGCAAAACTTCCACTTGGGGGTTGGCCCCCAAGGGTGGTTACTGCTCCAAAGTTGGCCGGATTTCGTTCCCTGGTCGACCCGAGCGAACGCTCCATCAGGCAGCGTATGGGATTCGTTCGAATATGATCCCAGCACGCCATCTCCAAACACCGACGGAGGATTCTTTGTTGACCTTCTGCATTACGCGAAAATCTTTGAAATCTGCCTTTCGGACTACGTCTACAACGGCAATCGCACGGCCTTTCAGCAATATCTTTTTTATGGTTCCAGTCCTGTAGAAGGGTCCGCGGCTCTTTTGCGAGGCTATTATCCGAGGGTGAATTCAAAGGCCTCCGACCCGATCAACGTTTCGCAGGATCCGTTCGCGGGGGGAGGATACCTGACACCGGAAGTGGCAAACCAGTCCATTATCGATGCCAATTGGAAGTGGATGCAAAGCTACGCGCAAAATCCGCAAGGACAATCGATCGGGTATTACCTACGCGACTGGGCCCGTTCGGAAGCAGCGGAACTTAATCGCTGCCAATACGCGGGAACATCCGCCCCATGAGAGCGAACATTCCGCGGACCCTATCAACAATGTCTTCGTTCAAGGACTCCAGGTTTGAGGCACTCCAGACTTCGGATTTTAGCTTACTCATCTGAATGTTGTTCGACACTAATTCAGTACGTGACTGGCAGAGCGCAGTCCGGGCAGTCCTTCGGGAGGGCGCATAAGTGTGCGGGATTGTAGGAGTTGTTGGCGGTGCTCGTAGGATTTCGACGAGTTTGTTCCTTGAGATGCGCGACAGTATTGCGCACCGCGGGCCCGATGACGCCGGAATCTGGGAATCTCCCGGCGGGATTGCCCGTCTTGGGACCCGCCGGTTGGCAATTCTTGATTTGTCACCCAGTGGGCATCAACCCATGGTGGATGAAGCCAGCGGTCTGGCGATTACCTTCAACGGCGAGATTTACAATTATGTCGAACTGGCTGACGAGCTCACGAAAATGGGATGCCGTTTCCGGTCGCGTTCTGATACGGAAGTATTGTTGAAGAGTTATCAGGTTTGGGGAAATGAATGCCTGAGTCGATTGAATGGGATGTTTGCCTTCGCCATATGGGACGAGAGCCGGCAGGAACTGTTTGCGGCGCGCGACCGATTTGGAGAGAAACCGTTCTTCTACTACTTAGATAAAGAGAGAGAGTTCCTAGCGTTTGGCTCCGAAGTGAAGGCCCTGGTCGCGGGGAGATTCTTTTCGCCACGCCCGGATGGCTCAGCAGTCTACGGCTACCTGGAAAACCGCGAGATTAACACCGGTACCGGAACCATGTTTGCAGGTGTTTCCTCTCTTCCGGCTGCACATGCCCTGCGCTTTTCCTGGCGGGACCGTGCTCTTAAGACTTGGCGCTATTGGGATCTTGATCCTGGGAAGCAGATTCGTCTGCCCGACGCCCAGCAGTATGCGGAACGATTCCTGGAGCTATTGTCCGATTCAGTGCGAATCCGCCAGCGATCTGATGTTCCAGTCGGCTCCAGCCTCTCGGGAGGACTGGATTCATCGACCATTGTTGGCTTGGTTGCACGAAACCGGGCGGGGGGCAGGCAGGACACTTTTTCGGCCCGTTTCTCAGATCCTGCGTTCGACGAAGGAAAATACATTGACCTTATGACTCAGTGGGGCGACGTGAACAGCCACCACGTCTATCCAGATCCCACACGGTTGCCGGAGGAAATGGAAGCACTCACCTGGCATCAGGACGATCCGTTTTATACCACCAGCATCTACGCACAGTGGTGCGTGATGCGGCTGGCAAAGGAATGCGGAGTCACGGTGTTGCTTGATGGCCAGGGTGGAGATGAAACCCTGGCTGGATATCATGAGTACTTTGCAGCGTATTACAGGTATCTATTGAAAGAGCGCCACTTTTCGGAAGCCATCACTTCCTTTAAGCGTTACATGACTGATCACAACCGGCGTTTTTTGCTAGGTGTGCTTTCTAGTTTCTTGCCAACAAAGTTACGCTCAGTCGTTATACAAAGAAGGAGGCCCAGAGGTCTCCGCGAGGAATTCAAGAGCAAGTGGCAGCAGCCGCCGGTGCGGATCGCTCGAAAATTCGAAGATGCCGTGCACCAGTCCCTTTATGAAACATTGACGCAGACTAGTTTGCCGCAGCTTTTGCGTTACGCGGATCGCAACTCTATGGCCTTTTCCCGGGAGGTGCGACTTCCGTTTCTTGACCATCGACTGGTAGAGTTCCTTTTTGCCATCCCAGTTGAGCAAAAGATTTCCGGGACTACGACAAAAGTCGTGCTTAGGAATGCAATTCCAGGAATTGTGCCGGAGGAAATTCGTAATCGCAAAGATAAGCTGGGATTTGCTCCACCAGAAGTCTCCTGGCTCAGGGGGCCACTGCGCCCCTGGGTGGAAGAGATGTTTTCTTCGGCCGAATTCAGGCAGAGGGAGTGGTGGGATCCGGGGATCGTCGACTCGGTGTGGCGCCGCTTTTTGAATGGCGAAAGCGGTTGTTACACCTCGGTTTGGAGGTGGATTTCTTTGGAAGTGTGGGCAAGAGCTTGCTTGACTCCCAGGCCGCTGGCGCAGTTCAATAACGCGGTACTCGCGGTTGCGACGGCTCCAGCCGTGAGGGTTACGTAGAATTCAGACTGCCTTGCCAGAGCAAGCGTGAACGCTTGTTTTGTTTTCGTTTTCCGTCATGTCTATCGACAAACCGTTACCTGACAAAGTGCGCAAAGTCGCTCACCTCACAACGGTGCATACGCCGTTTGACGTGCGCATCTTTCACAAGGAATGCAAGTCGCTCTCTCGGGCTGGATACGACGTGACGCTGATTGTCTGTCACGATAAGGACGAAATACGAGAAGGGATCCGGATTCGCGGGTTGCCCAAGTCGCGTGGCCGCCTGTCGCGAATCATGCAGGGAACTTGGTCCATGTATCGAGAAGCAGTTCGCCAGGATGCGGATCTGTACCATTTTCATGATCCAGAACTGCTTCTGGTCGGGCTGCTTTTGCGGATGCGCGGAAAAATGGTTGTGTATGACGCCCATGAAGACGTGGCAGCGGATATGGCGGCCAAACATTACGTTCCCAGAGCTTTTCGACGGCCATTGGCGTGGATGGTGGGCACACTCGAATCATGCAGTGCCCGGTTTTTTTCTGGCGTAGTCGCGGCGACCGTGAAAATTTACCGGCGTTTCACGGTTGAAGATCCGCGCAGGGTGGTGGTAAGCAACTACCCTATCTTGCAGGAGTTTCAATCTGTAATTCCGAACGCTGGGCATCGCCGCAGCAGCGCGGTTGCGTATGTCGGTCTGCTTTCGAGAGATCGCGGTCTCCCAGAGGTCCTTCAAGCCATGTCGGTGCTTCCAGAGGGATTGCAAGCGACACTGAAACTGGCAGGTAGTTTTTCTCCCTCTACCTTGAGGGAGGATCTGGCCGGGACGAATGGGTGGGACCGCACGTGCGTGATGGGGGTGCTGGATCGCGCAGGAGTGACCGGGCTACTGGCCGAGGTGCGCGCAGGACTGGTGGTTTTTAAACCAACCCCTGGTCACCTGGAGTCTGCTCCGGTCAAAATGTTTGAATATATGGCCGCTGGCATTCCTGTGATCGCGTCTGATTTTCCAAGGTTTCGTGAGATTGTCGAGGGTGCGAAGTGCGGGCTTTTGGTGCGACCCGACGATCCTGTCGGGATTGCGAAGGCTATCGAATTTCTCCTTACCCATCCTGAGGAGGCCGAAGAGATGGGGAAACAAGGGCGCGAAGCGGTGCTGAGTAAGTACAACTGGGCCAGCGAGGAACGAAAACTCCTCCAACTCTATCGCATGCTCCTGGACTCTCCATGTGCGGCATAGCCGGGATTGTGGCGCTCGCAGGGTTTGATCCTGCGATTCTCACGGCCATGACAAATCTGGTGCACTATCGGGGGCCTGATGGGCGCGGTTTCGTGTTTATCGATGTCCACTCTGGGTCAGCGGGGGAATGCATTTACAATCGAGACACTTCGCCCGTTCTTCAGAGACCATCTTTGGGACTCGGAGCTCGACGCCTTGCCATTCTGGATCTTTCTGAGCTTGGCCTGCAACCCATGCAGATCGACAACGGGGATTACTGGATCACGTACAACGGCGAGATTTACAACTATCTCGAAATTCGCAAGGAGTTGGAGGGACAGGGCGAGTCATTTCGCACCCATACAGACACCGAGGTCATTCTAAGAGCGTACCGGCAGTGGGGTGAGGGCTGCGTGAAGCGATTTAATGGCATGTGGGCCTTTGCAATCTGGGATCGCAAACAGCGTAAGCTCTTTTGTTCGCGGGACCGTTTCGGGGTAAAGCCGTTCTACTACTTCGCCCAGGATTCCCATATCGTTTTCGGATCAGAGATTAAGCAAATTCTTGCTTATCCCGGCGTTCCACGTATTGCCGACGAGAGTATTGTTTTGCAATATTTAGAGCAAGGTGTGCAGGACCATTCGGAAAACACTTTCTTTGCCAGCATCCGCCAGCTCTTGCCTGGGCATTCGATGACGATCGACCTCACGAAGCCTTCTATTTCGGTCAAGATTGCCGGATACTGGGAACTGCCAATCAGGCCGGAAGATGATATGCCGGAAAAAGAAGCTGCCGAGCAATTCCTGATGCACCTGCAGAGAGCAGTGAATTGGCGGTTGCGTAGCGATGTACCGGTGGGTTCGTGCCTCAGCGGAGGGTTGGATTCTTCGTCGGTCGTCATGCTGGCCAGCAAGACCAAGCAGGCAAAGGAGTTTCATTCCTTTTCCTCATGTTTCAATGAAGCAGCGATCGACGAGCGCGAGTATATTCAAGAAGTAGTCCGTTCCTCAGGGGCCACTCCGCATTATGTTTTTCCTCAGACCGCTGGTTTTTGGGACGACCTGAATTGTCTGATTTGGCATCAAGACGAACCGGTGGGCGGAACGGGCGTCTACGCGCAATGGTGCGTGATGCGGGCCGCCCGACAGGCTGGAATCCCCGTCCTGCTCGATGGGCAGGGGGGGGATGAAATCCTCTGTGGATATCGGAAGTTCTACATTTTCTATCTGTGGCATCTTCTCAAAAGCGCGAATCCTCGGGTTCTTCCCGAAGGTGTCGCCTGGATGCGAAACGTCAGTCAAAATCCTTGGACTTGGAGCACCGCAAAAAGGTATATCCCTTGGTTGCGCGGGGCCAAGCAGCCGCTCCTCGCTCGGGTTGGCAATCCCGAGCTCGCCGCCGCGAATCACGAGTCTGCACAGGTGAGTCTTGGACCAGGGGCGAGCCTGCAGCAGCGTCAAAAGGACGACCTGAGTCGCTACAGCATTCCGGCCCTGCTCCATTACGAGGACCGGAATTCTATGGCTCACTCCATTGAGGCGCGAGTGCCGATGCTCGATTACGAACTTGCGAGCTTCGCGGTAAACTGCCGGTCGTCGTTGAAACTCCGCGGCGGTTGGACAAAATGGATTCTTCGCAAAGCCATGAGCGGCGTTCTGCCGGAGGCGGTGCGCTTGCGAAAAAGCAAGTTGGGTTTCGCGACGCCGCAGCGAGCATGGCTTCGGCAAGACGCCCGCGGAACCATTCGATCGATGATTCACGAGCCCGGCCTCAAGATGAGCCGCATTCTTTCAGCCCAGAAAGTTCATGATGAACTCGATGCCTTTCTCGTGGAAAAACCTGGTTGCCTGACGGATCTCGAAGCCTTTCGTGTTTTAAACTTAGAGCTGTGGGCCCGCACATTTGCAGTCAACTGAAGCGGCGTCTAGCAACGGAAACGATTTCGGGTCGCTAGTCCCGTGGGAGAAACTTTTGCAGGAAATTGTGCAGAAGGTCCAATGGGTAATCATGGATGGAATGGGCGAGGGGGTTGCCTTTGGTTCCAGATTTTAGCCGGACGCATATGTGCATCGTCGTTAACATTGCCCCAGTTACGGTCAGCAGTCCTGGTTCCGCACTTCAATATTGATTAATCAGAGTTTCAATAATCTTTCCATATGCAAAACCACGGACAAAACGAGCAGCTGAACATCTGGTGGGTTTCACATTACGCCTCGACACCAGATCAACAATACACTGTGCAATACGACCTCGCCAGAAGACTTGTTGGGAAAGGTCATCGTGTCACTTTTTTTTCCGCCGGGTTTAGCCATTATAAGTTCAAGGAGATGAGATTAAAAGAAGGTGAGAGTTGGCGCGCGGAAGAATATGACGGGGTTCGATTTGTATGGATCAAAACACCGCCGTACAAGAAGAACGATTGGAAACGCGCTCTCAATATGTGCGTTTTCGCGTGGAGGGCCTATTGGACGGCCAAAGAGTTGGGCGAAACTCCTGATGTGATCATTGGCACCACAGTCCATCCATTAGCGTCTCTTAGCGCTTATGGAGTTTCGGTCGCAAAACAGAGACCATTTGTTTTTGAGGTAAAAGACCTTTGGCCATTGACCATCATTCAGTTCGGTAGGTTGTCTGCGAACAGTCTGATTGCTCGGGGATTGAGCCGCTTGGAAAGATTTCTCGCTTGTCGAGCGGTAAAGATCATGACTGTTCTTCCAGGCGCTTCAGAATACTTCAGCCGGTTCGGAATCCCGAAGGAACGAATAGTTTGGATTCCCAACGGCCTAGATCTTTCGCGCTACGCGAATTTAAAACCTTATAGCGGACAGATTTCGGGTCCCTGCACGCTGGTTTACGCGGGCGGTCATGTCCAGGCTTTTTCGCTCGAAACGGTGCTGCGTGCGGCACAAATCGAACAAAAAAATGGCAATCGGGCTCGTTTTGTTTTCGTAGGTGGCGGGCAAGAAAAACCGAACCTTGTCCAATTGGCTCAGGATCTGGAGCTCCGGAACGTGGAGTTTAGAGACACTGTCCCCAAGAGCGAATTGTATCAAGTCATGGAGGACGCTGACGCGTTTATCCTAAGCATGCAAGATCTTCCCGAGCTTTATCGTTATGGAATCAGCTTCAACAAATTATGCGATTACGTTGCGGCTGGCAGGCCGGTGTTGTTCGCCGGCAATCCGAGCAACAACGTCGTGGAGGAGTTTAACTGCGGCATCGTAGTACCACCCCAAGACCCTCCAGCTTTTGCTGCCGCCATTCGCAAGTTTGAGGAAATGACCACTGAACAACGCGCGGAAATGGGCAGGAACGGAATCCGTTGCGCTAGGGAACGGTTTGACATCGCAGTCATGGCAGATCGGTTGGAGAACATGTTGATTTCGGTGGTTAACGAATCTCTGACGCCTGGGGAGTCGATGCGGCAACCCGTGACGGGAAACCGGCATGATCGGCAGGCAGTCCAAAGCTCATTTACGGAAGTGTCGAGTAGTGCTTCCCCACAATAGAGAGAGGAAGCCGTGCACTCCGAATCGAAGCAAGGCATTAAGAGTGCAATCGATTCCAGACGGCCGGGGTACGGTTTTCAATGTCAGGGGAAGGGAAGTGGTTGCCGGAGAGCATGGGACCATTTGAAGAATTGGTCAAGCGGTCCGTTGATCTACTTCTTTCTGCTCTCGGATTGATGTTGATCTCTCCACTTCTCCTCCTGATAGCGCTCGCAGTTAAACTTGATTCCCGCGGCCCCGTCTTCTATCGAGGAGTGCGCACGGGAAGGTATGGAAAACCCTTTCGCATATGGAAATTTCGATCTATGCTTTTGGGTTCGGAGAGTCGGGGTGGTACCACCGGTAAAGATGACCCCCGAGTCACGCGGATTGGCAGGTTTCTGAGACGATACAAGCTCGACGAATTGCCTCAGTTGATGAATGTCCTCGCGGGAGACATGAGCCTGGTGGGTCCGCGGCCAGAACTCGATGAGCATACTTCAGCCTACGAGGGCGAGGAAAGACTTATCCTTTCTGTCCGGCCGGGAATCACAGACTATGCATCGGTTCAATTCCGCAATCTCAATGAACTGGTAGGTTCGGAGGAGCCTCACCGGGTGTTCATCGAAAAGTTCAGGCCGGAGAAGAATCGTTTGCGCGTGGCTTACGTTAAACAGCAGTCTCTGAGAGAGGATATGAAGATTTTGATTAAGACTCTCGCTTGCATAATTCTGAGACGATAAATGGAATACCGGCGACTTGGAAAAACTCCTGTTTCGATCTCGCGGATTGGTTTCGGAGGCGGTCCTGCCGGCGGTTATGACTATGGACCGGTGGATGAAGCGGAATGGAAATCCGCAGTCCATGCTGCCTTGGAGAATGGCGTTAATTTTTTCGATGTCGCGAACGTCTACGGATTGGGACGAGTCGAAGAGTTGCTCTCGCAGGCTTTGGGCGAACGACGCCATGAGGCTGTGATTGCTACCAAGTGTGGTTTGGTGTGGGACCAGCATCGCAAAGTGCATCGCGACCTGGGGAAAAGCACAGTAATGCGGTCCCTGGAAGCCAGTTTGCGGCGACTAAGAGTGGATACCATCCCGCTCTATCAAATTCACTGGCCGGATCCCGCCACTCCCATCGAAGAGACCCTGGAAACACTGACATTGTGTCGCGAGCAAGGGAAATTTCAATTTCTGGGTGTGTCGAACTTTCCTCTCGATTTGATGCGGCGAACTCACGCGATTCTGCCCATCGTCTCGCAACAGGTGGCATTCAATTTGCTGTGTCGAGAGCCTGAAGGAGAAATGTTTTCCTGGTGTGCTGCGTCACATGTTAGCATTCTCGCGCACTCCGGGCTGGCCCAGGGTTTGCTTGCAGGACGGCGAACCATTGGGCAGGTGGTCGAAGTCAATGATGTCCGCAGGAAGAGTCCTTATTTCTCGGAGGAGAATCGCAGGGAGAAGCAGGGAGTCCTGGATGGCATCCGGTTGCTTAGCGATAAACTCGATCGGCCATTTTCGGCGGTCTCCATTCGCTGGGTTCTCGACCATCCCGATGTCGGCGCTGTGTTAGTCGGAATAAAGAGCCGGCAACAGTTGGCAGAGAATCTGAAGGCGATCGGTTGGCAGCTTTCGGCCGAAGAAAGGGAAAACCTTAGCTATCTATCATCTTTGTGTCCAAGTGGATTGGCGGGAACCCCTGCGCACAGTGCCAGCAATGGATAGTCTGGGTCGAGAGTTGATTGGCGGACGTCACCAGTATAATTACTTTGCCGGCGGGAGAATGCGGAATAAAACAGTAAGGTTGAGAAAGACCGGAAAGTCGGAGCGAAAGTGAATAGCGCAACATCTTCAACGGTCCCGGCTTCAACAGCCGAGGTGGAACTTCTTGCAAATCGTATTCGTCGGCGCGCCATAAAGATGATCCATCGCGCCAAAAGCTCACATGTTGGGTCGGTTTTCTCGTCGGTGGACATTCTGGCAGTTCTGTATGAAAAGATATTGCGGATTGATCCGACTCAGCCGGATTGGATCGATCGAGACCGCTTTATTCTCAGCAAGGGCCATGCCAGTGCCGGTCTGTATACGGTGCTGGCTGAACGGGGATTCTTCCCTAAATCCTGGCTGGACGAGTTCTGCCTCGACGGCGGTCGTCTCGCTGGCCATGCAACTCACGTTGGCGTGCCCGGCGTGGAGGTCTCGACGGGTTCTTTGGGGCATGGCTTACCGCTCGCGTGTGGAATGGCTCTTGTGGGCAAGAGGGAGAGCCGCCCTTTTCGGGTGTTCACCATGCTGAGTGATGGTGAATGCGACGAAGGGTCGACGTGGGAAGCAGTTTTGTTCGCGCCCTTCCATCGGCTGGATAACCTAGTTGCGATTGTGGATTACAACAAAATTCAAAGTCTCGGAACGGTGAAGGAAGTTCTGGATCTCGATTCTTTGGCTGCAAAATGGCGAGCTTTCGGCTGGTGGGTGCTGGAAATCGACGGTCACAACTTTGCACAAATAGAAGGCGCTCTACGGGAGATTCCCGCGCGGCCTGGAAGTCCCACATGCATTATTGCGCACACCATAAAAGGGAAGGGTGTCAGCTTCATGGAGAATAAGCTGCTGTGGCATTATCGCTCGCCTGATGAAGGAGAACTTCGTCTGGCGCTTGCTGAATTAGGAGAAACGTAATTGAGAGGCGCATTTTTCCAAACGCTGGTGGAACTGGCTGAGTGCGACGACCGCATCTATTTGGTGGTGGCGGATATTGGCTTTGGCGTGGTTGAGCCTTTTGCCAATAAATTCCCCGAGCGTTTTCTCAACGTTGGGGTGGCAGAGCAGAATTTGACCAGTATCGCCGCCGGCATCGCGATCTCCGGAAAGATCGTGTTTACTTATTCAATTGCGAACTTCCCCATCTTGCGATGCTTGGAACAAATACGCAATGACGTGTGCTATCACAAAGCGAACGTGAAGATCGCATCGGTGGGCGGTGGATACTCTTATGGTCCGCTTGGCATGACCCACCACGCCACTGAAGACATCGCAATTCTTCGCGCCCTTCCTGAAATGACGGTGCTGGCTCCCGGTGATCCACTCGAGGTACGAGCGGCTACTCGAGCGATTGTAGAGCATCAGGGTCCGTGTTACTTGAGGCTGGGGCGCGCCGGGGAGCCCATTCTCCATGAGTCTGCCTTCAAGTTCCGGCTCGGCCAAGCGATTCAAGTTCGAGACGGAGATGCCATCACCATCATCTCCACAGGCGCTTTACTGCAGAATGCGATACGAGTGGCAGACAAACTAGCCGCTCGTGGAATTCAAGCACGTGTTCTCAGCATGCACACTATAAAACCCCTGGATGAGGATGCGATTTTGGCCGCCGCTCGCGAAACCCGAGCCATCGTCACTGTAGAAGAGCACAGCATAATTGGCGGTTTAGGTGGGGCGGTTGCCGAATGTCTGGCAGAAGCGGGTAGTTCGGTGCCTTTCAAGAGACTGGGGATCTCATCCGCTTTTTCCTCCAACGTCGGGAGCCAGGAATATCTTCGCTCTCAAGCTAATCTTTCGCCGGACGGCATTCTCAATACACTAGAACCCCTTTTGGCCGTTCACTTGGTCTAAGACTCTTAGGGCCTGAGCCTCGGCGGGTTTGTAAGGCACGGAGCAACTCTCCGTGCCTTTTCTATTTATTACTGCAAGTTTGAGTCTTGGATTGTTTCTACTCGGCTGAAGCTTCCTCACTCGGTCGGGGCTGCTGGCGGCAATGTCGCCGGATGGCCATCAAGGCCAGTCCGAAGAGAGCTATATAGTTCGCCAAGAGCGAGACGCCGTAAGCCGCGATCGCCCAACGGCCGGACAATCCAAGATGATGGGCGTAGAACATCGTGAAAGCCATTAAGAGGGTGCCTAGTAGATCCACCCCAAATTGCCAGTCTTGCCGCTCTAAGATCGTCAACGTGGGGAACACCGGCCCAACCGTAAGAACGATCAGGAAAGGTACGGACAGCAATTGAGCGTATCGCCCGGCTTCAATCCACTTCGGGCCGAAGACCAAACCGAACAGCTGAGGGCCTACGAAGATCAGCAGAGCGAAAGGAACCACCCCCAGCAAGAAAGCAGCCCGACTCGTCCTTAGGAATAACGAACGCAACTGAGTCGGAGAAGTATGTGCGAGCTGCGCAGCATTACCATAATAAACCTGGGCGATTGCCAGCCCCAGCAGTCCGGCTCCGATCACAAGAATCTGACTAACCAAACCATACCAGCCGGCCTCCTGCAGGCCATAAAACCGGGTTATGAGCAATGCCGGCAAGACCCAGAAACCTGCATGTACCAGAACTGAAGCCGTCCCAAAGACGGGAAATCTCTTGTAACGAATCGCGGCTTCGGCAAGCTTCTTTGCCGACATATGAAGTTGGTGCTCCTCCGCATACTTCTTGGCGCTGAACGCCAGTTCTAACGACCCGCCCGCTCGCCCTACGGAATCACCCAGCAGCAGGCCAAAAGGACCTCTCATTAACAAAGGCACACACAACTGTGTAATCACTTGGGCCACAGACTGGATGATCCGCCGTTTGGCGAGAGATCGGAAAGCCTGCACCCGTATCGACCATGAGTTGAGAATTTGGAAAGTGCCCCCGCCCAGCAAACTGAAAGGCAGAAGCCACAGGTAACGCTCTAACTGCGGAGTATGGAGGAGCTGAGTGAGAGGACGGGCCGAGAAGATGACCACTGCTCCAGAAAGCAGCGTAGCCAGGAACAAAACCGCGAAAGAAACACCCATTACATTCAGCCCAAACTCATCGTCCTTGGGCAGGGGTATGGCGGCTTCGTAATTCAGAGAACTCGCCGTGACCGTGGCCGTGACCATGGAAAAGAACACAGAGAGCACGCCAAAATCTGCAGGCTGATAAATACGGGTGAGTATGGGGGACACAAGCACTGCTAGCGCGCGTGCAATGATCGTACCGCCCGTCAAGACCAGCACGTGGCGGCCAAACTTGCTTTGGCTGATCCGCAGGTAGAGAGTTCGGTATAAACCGGGAATACGGTCGAGGTAAGGGACCCTGCTCGAACCGGGCACGAATAGGCTCAATTCTGTGCCTTGAAGCGCAAAAGTAAAAAGCGACTATATCGCACGAAGGCCAGCGTCAGGACCGCCTGGGCCCAGCGCAGGGATTTTAAACGAAAAATCCGCAAGCGATAGCGTGCCGTGAAAAAACTGCCATCCGAGTCCAACATGAGATTCAGAGTCTGATCGACGACCTTAGGGAGAAGGGCGACTATTTTCTCCCGCAACCTGATGTCAACCGCGGCACAGTCGGCTGCATCGATCAGGGTGTTGATGGCTTGACCGCAGGAATACGAGTCGAGTGGGTAAAGCCTCCTCATGTCATAACGCGGTCTACCGTCGGGGGCAAACAGGTTCTGAAGATAGAAGGCGAGTCCCGTATTTAACGCAGATTCGCAATCTCTCTTCAAATCCGGAACTTCATGCAATTCTGAAACGATCTGTGTCAACGCAGTCAAAACCATTGCCGTATGAAATCCATCAATGAAGGGTACGCGGCGTACTCCGGGTACGAACTCGTCGTAATACCAGCTGCCATCCGGCTTTTGGATCTCAACCACAAACTGGACGATCCTCCGGGCTATTTCGCGATATTCTGCTCGCGCAGCGGCCTTTCCAACGCGAAGCAGAAAGCTGGCAGCGTCCGCGTTCACGTTGATGCATTGCGACCGGTCCATCGGAGTATAGCTAATCGCCAAGCTGCCGGACGAACGCTCCGCTGAGTTGAGGCCGTAAGCAAAAAAATCGCAAGCTCGGATGGAATGTTCCAAGGCCCATGGATCCCGGGTTGCCTCATAATATGAAAAAAAGGCATTGGCTGCCCAGACGGTGCTATGCGCATTCCCGACCGTAGGAGGCACGACCCCTGCGTAGGTGAACCACGGGAAGGGAAGTCCCCAGCTTTCGCCGACCGGCGACTCGGCGGTATTTTGCTCGAGCCACTGCAGCAGAGACTTCGCCCGGAGTGTCCACAGATCTTCCGATGTCAAGTTCGAGAGTTCGAGGTAGGTCGAAGCGAGCGCGGCGGCAGCTTGTGGAAGTCGGCTGGGTTTAACGCCTAGCAGGTTCCGCATTCTGATGGGGGCCAAGTAAGCTCCACCGAACAGGGTCAGGCGTAACAGACGCGCCAGGAACGTGCCCTTGGTATACGTCCACAACAGAATCTTGGTGCCTTTGAAATCCATGGTGTCGTAGGTTTCAAGACCATGGCCTTCGGCGAACGCCAGCGCCCCATAGGCAACTTGCAGCATACGAGCCAGACGCGCCAGATCCTCATTGGCGTTCCCGTCGAACCCCGCTTCCTCCAATAGCTGCAACGGCTCCGCAAGGGAGTTTGTAAGCGGGTTCAAAAAGGACCTCCTGTATGACTTCGCTTGGGCAGGAATTCGAACTTAGTTCCCGACCCAAAGAACTCTGGGCGATAGTGCAATTCCTAACCGCAAACTAATGATTCTATAGGCGCTTACCGTTAGCGTCAAGAGCAGCCTAGATTCCTCGCCACGTTTAATCACTGGACGGTCAACTTCAGCGTTTGCGATTGAGTCGTGTTTCCCATGGTAGCCGTGACTGTCAAAGTGTAAGTGCCAGCCGGGGTGCCTCCGTAGGGTGATCCACCGCCTCCGGTGTTACTGCTACCATTCCCTCCTCCGCACGAAACCAGGAACGTCACCAACAGAAGGGACAATACTGCCGCAATTGTCCGCGCAAAGCGCCGGGGCTTTCGACTGACCGGCAGCCACACCATCCCGATCAGCGCGGTGGCCCAGAACCAGGTGAACGACCAACCTGTACGCTGTAATATAGCGCTGCTTGGGGCCGTAGTTGACACGCTCACGGTAAACGTCGAAGCCGACGTAGCACTCACACTCTCGCTGCCGGGGACGGTGCACGTAGCTTTCGCCGGCGCGCCTGTGCAGGTCAAGCTAGCCGAGCCGCTGATTCCGCCGCCACCAATTGCCAGCGTGTACTTCGCGGTGGAACCTGCCGAAACGGTGGCCGAATTGGAACCTCCGGATGGAGTTCCGATGCCTAGACTCGGCGAACCCGCGCCGGTGCCAGTCAAAGCTACGGTCTGAACACCAACCGCGTCAGTGATGCTAAGCATGCCGCTACGCGCTCCAAATGCCGTCGGCGTAAAGGTCACAGAGATGGTGCAGCTTGCATTCGCATCGACAACGTTTCCGCAGGTGTTGGACTCAGCAAAGTCCCCGGCATCTGCCCCCGAGATGGCGATCTGCGTGACACTCAAGTTCACCCCGCCCGGATTTGTCAGGGTTATCTTCTGTGCAGGGCTCGTCGTATTGAATTCCTGGGCGGCGAAGGCCAACGTCGTTGGACTCAGCGAAGCGCCCGGCACAAGTCCAACGGCGTTGAACAGCAAAGCGATGCTGAACCCGTTCAAGGTTGCAAGATCAATCTTTCCGTCTCCATTGAAATCGGCGGCGACAAGGGCCCCCATCCCTAGAGGACCGGCATCGTAAACTACGGGGGATTGGAAGGTGCCGTCTCCGTTTCCCAGCAGCACTGAAACATTGCTGCCGCTGGCCGCTGCCAGGTCGGGGATTCCATCCCCGTTGAAGTCGCCCACAGCCACCGCGCTTGGATTTGTCCCGGTGGCAAACGTCCCCTTCGATTCGAAGGTTCCGTCACCGTTGCCTAAAAGAACGAGCACTCCACCGCCTACATTCGCCACCAAATCCAGCTTGCCATCATGATTCAAATCTGCAAGAGCGGCAGGCGCAGATTCCATGCCGGTAGAAGTTGTTACTTCCTGGAAAGTCAAGTTGCCGGTATTCAAAAATACCTCTACGGAGTTGCTACCACCGGACACAAGGTCCGGTCTGCCATCACCGTTAAAATCCCCGACTAGCCCGACTGGTATGCCAGCAACCTCGACCGGAAAGCCGAATGTCCCGTCGCCATTTCCGAGATAAAACTGTGCACCAGTCGATCCCGGGACAACGATGTCCTGGTTTCCGTCTCCATTGAAATCGCCAACCGCAACTGCCGTAGTCCCAGTGGTTGACTTATACAAAGCCGGATCCTGGAACGTTCCGTCTCCATTCCCCAGAATAACCGCGAATTGATCTAAATACCCAATTGAGACCACGTCGGGTTTACCATCGTTATTGAAATCAGCCACCGCCCCGCCGAAAGCCATACCCGCACCTTGGTAATTCGCTACGGCTTGAAAGGTGCCATTTTCGTTCCCAAGGAAGGTGCCGACATAGCCGAGCCCATTACCATCGTCCCCAAACAAAATGAAATCGGTTTTTCCATTGTTCCTTAAATCCGCCGTTGTAAACGTATACGGGGTGAAGTATAGGTTTAGGGTGTTTAGGGTTACCTCCGCTCGAAATGTTCCGTCTCCATTGCCGAGAACAACCGTCACAATATCTCCGTTTCCTGCCCCTGGCCCTGCCAGATCGATCTTCCCATCCCCATTGAAATCAGCAATGGAGATGGGGCTAGTTCCAAAGATTGCGAGCGGATTCAATGACGATTGAAATGTGAATGGTTGCTGAAATGTCCCGTCTCCATTTCCCAGGAAAATGCTTGCATCAGAGGAATATGAACCACCTCCCGAAATCGATACCAGATCCAGAATCCCGTCATTATTGAAGTCCGCAATCACATTAGGGGAAGTGACCGCGTTGGTAATAGGCGACTGAAACGTTCCATCCCCGTTCGAGAGAAGTACCGCATCGCTCACGGCCAAATCGTCTTTCCCGTCGCGATTGAAATCTCCTACGACCAGGGCGCTAGTCTCTAAGCCGAAAAGTGCGCTATTCTGGGCCGCTTGGAACGTCCCGTTTCCATTACCTAGGAGAACCGAAATGCCGGTGTTGTCGAAATCCTGCCCAGCGGTGACAAGATCGAGCTTTCCGTCGCCGTTGAAATCTCCCACTGCAATCTTCCACGACAAGTAAGCGTTGGGGTAGGCGACGGGAGCCTTAAATGTTCCGTCGCCGTTGCCGATCAATATCTCGACCGTTCCCGCGCCTTGCTGGGGAGCGTTGGCAGTGAGGGCGACATCGCTCTTTCCGTCGCCATTGAAATCGCCTACCGCTAATCCGTCCGCCAACTGAGGAGGGCTAGCCAGCGTGGTCGTGATCGGTGTTTGAAACGTACCGTCTCCGTTACCCAGGTACACAGAGATAGTGTTGTTGCCGTATTGCCCTTGGGTAAAAACAAAATCGAGGTGTCCGTCCTCGTTGAAGTCTCCTACCTCGATGGCAGCGATCCCCTGCGATGGCCCGGGGCCGATGGTTGCCGGGGTCTGGAACGTTCCGTCGCCGTTGCCCAGTAGCACAGACAAAGTGTAGCCGTGCAGGCTACTCGTCACCGCAATCAAATCCGGCTTACCGTCACCGTTGAAATCGCCCTCGACAGTAAGGATGGCAGTTGTGTCACTCTGCGAGGCGGGAAAATTACGCCCGGTCAAGAAGTTAGCGCTCTGTGCCGACGTTGTACCGGGAATTAGTAGGAGCAAGCACACTGCAATCAGTGTGAAGGTCATGCGGACGCGTGGCATAGCGCACCTCGCTATTTCAAGTGTCTCAAGTGAAAAACCTGGCGCTCGGTGTCGCTAACCCGGCGGGGGGAGGGAAGTTGCGAGATCTAATGCAAGACTTACAGCAGCAGCACCGAACCTCTGGCATCTTAAGTCATTGTCCTGGAAAACGCCAGGAGCGTTGTCGCGATTTTCGCATGACAAGAGAACGGACCATAAGCGTGCGTTCTCGCAATTCGTGGCGGAAGCAGATATATTGATTTGAAAGTCGGCCACTTCGGTTTCACAGGCACCAGGGAACATGGGGTGAGGGGCGCATGCGAAGATGGAGCGGTGTGTGCGGTGAGTACAACCATCCCAATCGAAAGAGTCTTCTAAATTCTAGAGATGAAGTATCGGCTTGCGGGTTTTGTCCTCATATTGTCGGTGGTACACGCGTTGAGTTCGCAGGCATGGGCTCAGGAAGTCCCTTCACAAGCGCCATCCTCCACCACTAGCGGCCCCGCTTCATCTACGCCGAAGCCAGAACACGACGACCACTTGCCACCCGGAGAAGATCCGCAGAACCGGCTGCTTACTCCGTTCGTCAAGCATCTGGCCGGAGACCAAAAAGAGTTCTGGACGGCCCCCACACGCCTTAGGGTGAAAGATCTCCGCTGGATTCTGCCTGCCGCAGGTGTGACTGCCGCTTTCATTGCAAGCGATAGTTGGTGGGCGAAGCAGGTGAACACGAATCATGTTCAGACCAGCCTGCATATTTCGGATTACACGACGTATTCGATGATTGGACTGGGCGGGGCCGCATTCGCGCTTGGCTACCTGAACCATAACGATCATCTGGAGGAAACCGGACTACTCAGTGGCGAGGCGGCAATTGACAGTTCGGCAGTGGCATACTTATTTAAGGGAATTACTGAGCGGCAACGTCCTCTCGACGGAAATGGGCACGGAAATTTCTTTCAGGGAGGAGCTTCGTTTCCCTCTGAGCATTCGGCGATTGCCTGGTCCCTCGCAAGTGTCTGGGCGCACGAGTATCCGGGTTGGTTCAGCCAAATGGCGGCGTACGGGTTGGCGTCAACCGTAACCATCACCCGCGTAACCGCTAAGCAGCACTTTCCATCGGATGTGATTGTGGGCAGCGCGCTGGGGTGGTATTTCGGCCGCCAGGTATACCGGGCTCATCACGATCCGGAACTAGGCGGGTCGGGTTGGGGTAGCTTATTGCCCGATACCACGGGCGAGAAGACTCGCAATCCCGACAATATGGCGTCTCCTTACGTCCTGCTCGATAGCTGGATTTATCCCGCGCTCGAGCGTCTCATTGCCATGGGATACATTCGGAGCGCCGCTCTCAATATTCGTCCCTGGACTCGGATGGAATGCGCTCGCCTGCTCGAAGAGGTGCAGGACCGACTGGGAAATCAAGAGCCCGGTGCGGGAGAGCCGCAAGCTATCGCCGCTGCACTTGCCGACGAGTTCCGCGAGGAAACTGCGCGTCTCGATGGCGCCGCAAATGTAGGAGCAACCGTCGAGTCTCTCTATTCGCGAAGCACGGCGATTGGTGGCACTCCTTTGACCGACGGATTCCACTTTGGCCAAACCATCATCAATGATTACGGCCGCCCCTATTGGACGGGCTTCAATAATGTATCGGGTGTGACTGGCTGGGCCATGGCCGGGCCGTTCGCGCTTTACATCAACGGCGAGTATCAGCACTCACCGGCCATGCCTTCGGAATCTGCGGCGACACGTCAAGCCGAAGCGACTGTGGATTTTGTTCCATTCATTGCCCCCAATGGCGTTTCGCAGATTGACAGGCTTCGACTGCTGAATGCCACGGTTTCTTTCCAGACGGGAAACCTACAGTTTTCCTTTGGGCAACAGAGCTTGTGGCTCGGACCGACGGAAGCCGGCCCGATGCTCTTCAGCGACAACGCTGAACCGCTTCCGATGTTCCGTATCGACTCGGTCGCACCCTACGAGATACCGCTAATCTCACGCCTGCTGGGTCGCGTGCATAGTGAGTTCTTCCTGGCACGGCTTTCTGGTCAACTCTGGTCGTTCTCTACCGGTCCCGGTCTTCCGTCTCAGCCCTGGGTGCAGGGATCAAAGGTGAGTTTCCAGCCCACTGACAATTTCGAGTTCGGCTTTGGTTTCACCGCGCAATTTGGCGGGACGGGAAATCCGTTCACCTGGGGTAATTTCCTGAAGACGTTTTATTCTCACAAGGCATCTCCAACTGAAAATCCCGGCAAAAGACTCTCGGAGTTCGACTTTAGCTATCGTCTCCCTGGTTTGAGAAATTGGGTGACGCTGTATACCGACTCCATGGTGATTGACGAGTATTCGCCGATTGGATCGACTCGCCCTCAGATCAACCCAGGAATATTCCTGCCGCAGTTACCGAAATTACATAAGATGCAATTACGTTTTGAGGGAGTTACGACCGACCTCAATATTCCCTCTACCTTCGGCCCCGGAGCTGTTTACACTGACGAACGATATCGCTCAGGCTATACCAACAATGGGATTCTGTTGGGAAACTGGATTGGCCGCAGAGGCCGCGGTGAACAAGCCTGGGCCACGTATAACTTTTCGCCGCGAACCCAGATTCAGGTAGGTTATCGTCACAACAACGTCGACCCAGGATTCTTGCCGGGCCACCTGCAAGATGTGAATGTCCGCGGCGATCTCAAGCTGCGGCACGACCTCAGTCTTTCGGCCAATGTTCAGTATGAAACCTGGAATTTTCCGGCATTGGCCGCAACCAGTCAAACCGACGTTACCGGTTCCATTCAACTAACCTTCTGGCCTAACTGGACTAAGAATAAGCGCTGAAGACGACCGGAGTGGCTGGAATAACTTCCACATAATTTTGCTTTGCCAGTATAGAGAACTGAGCTGCTCGAAAACTGCAGCACCCTAAGACTTCACTAGAAGGAAAGTCAGGGCAAGAACATAGTCCGCGGGATTGACCGTTATGGTCGCGATTATCCCGTCCCCATCCTGAATAGCGAACGTGGATGACGACTCGCAGCGTTGTTGCGAAAAGTTAGCGCCCGTTTGCACCTGAAGCGAGCATGTGATGCCACTGTTGAGTACCTGGCCGTTCCGGATCACCCACACTTCAATGACGTCAGTTCCAAGCGGTGGCGGCGGGACAGCTAAATTTTCCGGGTACCCATAGACCACGAGCGGACCAAGAGTCCCAGGTCCCGTCACTGGAGCGGTAGCAAGATTAAGGTTCGTCGCGTTTGTAAGATTGAACATGGAGGCGAGTGCTTGACCGGGATCCGTCGAGCCGGTAGCAGTTCCGTCGAGGCATTGGGTGGGGTCGCCGAATCCACAATTGTTGTTATAGGTGCCCACTCCGTAGATCGGATAGGCTAGGGGCACACTGCCTTGAGAAATCGGGTTGCCGAATCCCTCGAATTCCGCGCCCTCTTCGGCACCCGCATATCCGCTGTAAGTTCCACTCAGGGTAACCGTGGTTCGAGCGTAAACGGTGGGGAGAAACGAGAACTTATACGCCGTAGTTTGCTTGGCGATGCTGCCATGAAAACCTGCACTCGCCCCTCCGGCGTTGAAAGCGGAGGAAGTCGTAGGAGCATTCGGTTGCGAAGGGCTGGTCGGTTGCGGTGAAGAACTGGAGTTACTCGAACATCCGGTTAGCGCCAAACTTAGCAGAAGAGCAGCGATAAACGCTTTCATAGTCTTCCTCCCTGATTTTTAGTCTCCTAAATTGTCGAATCGTCAATGCCGAGCATCGCAGCAGGGACCGAAAGCCTGAGGCTAAGTGTACTCCGCTCGCAAGGTATAGGCACCAGGCTGGGATAATCGGGATCGGCGCCTGAAGTTCGAAGGTCGCGCCTAAGGCAGCCAGCAGCAACTCTTTGTCGAGTTATGTGTATCCGGCCAGTAGGCACATAATCACCGGGGGTAGCCATGAAGATCGCCCGCTTCGTTTGCCTGTTCGTACTTTTGGCCATCGCGACCGCGCTGGCGCAAAATCCCGTTCCCTTGGTTAACCAGCCGCTGGTTCCGGATGCCGTCGCGCGCGGTGGGACGAGATTCACACTCACGGTGAACGGTACTGGATTTGTCTCGGGCGCGACCGTGAACTGGAATGGCACGGCCCTGGTCACAACCTTCGTAAGCGAGTCGCAACTGACTGCCACGGTTCCTGCTCCTGACATTGCCGACGCCGGCACAGGGGCGTCACGGTGACGAATCCGACGCTGGGAGGCGGCACATCCAATGTTCAATATCTAACGGTTGCTTATCCGACGGCTCCGTTAAGGATTGCGTCAGCGGTGAACTACGGTACCGGAGGGTTTAATGCCAATTCGTTTTTCGTGGCGGATGTCAACGGGGATGGCAAGCTCGACCTGGTGGTGGCGAATGGTTGCGCAGACAGTGACTGCAACGACGGTTCGGTAGCCGTTCTCCTGGGCAACGGTGACGGAACCTTTTAGACCGCAACCACCTTCGCCCAGGAGGGAACGGGAGGCAATTATGTAGCAGTTGGGGATGTGAACGGTGACGGGAAACTTGACTTGGTGGTGATAAATGAACGCAGCAACCCCAACAACTAGTTCTGTGGTAGCGATGCTGCAGTTTTCTTGGGCGACGGCGACGGAACCTTTCAGTCTCCAGTGACCTATAACATCGGCGGAACTCTCTCGCAATTCACTCGGACCCCTGCGAATCGCTGTTGCCAGTCCCGTTTCTTGTTCCGATAATTCACCATAAAATCCCCGTCAAAATTGTCCGGTCATGCCCGTCCAATTCTACTGATCCACCACTGTTCTCCAGTTACGCAGAATGATGTGTTTGTGTTTCAGGCGACTGCGTTCTGAGACACACACTCTTTGGCCTGGAGCACTACCAGATTCCAGGCAAAGAAACGCGACAACTTCGAACGGCAAGCCTCATCAATGGAATTCAGCAGCTTCAACCAGCCAGGAAAAAGCACGACCTCGTTAAAGTTTTTTACCAACTTGTGCCGTGTTCCTCGGGAAACAAGTCGCAGCGCTTCTAGACCCTGGAGTCCCAAGGCGAGCGGAGCAGTTGTCATTACGTACCAGGTATTCATCAGTGGGCCGATGGCCATGTCCCATGCGGTAATATCAAAACCAGCGGACTCAAAGGATTGCTTCCATTCCTTTGACGTTTTCACAGTGAGATGCGGAACACCGGCCTCCATTTTTCGACCAGTCAGCCGGATGAGCTTCAACACGGCCATCTGATACAGCTCAAATGTTGAAAGTTTGTTAGGTACAGTGATCATCAAAACTGCTCCCGGATTAAGCAGCGTCCGTAGATCGCTGAGAGTTGGCTGTAGAAGCTCCGGAGGCAGATGCTCAAGGGTGTCAAATGTGACGATCAAATCAAATCTGGACGATTCTTTGGCTATGTCAGATAGGGAAGCTGCTCGAAGGGCCGGCTTTGGAAGTCCGCTCCAATCGTATCGGCGCTCGTACTCCTCTAACCGCTGGGCTTCAAGATCAATTCCGGTAACTCGTAACTTTCGCTGTGCAAGATAATGTGTTTCTACGAGGCTGCCACAACCCATATCGAGAACGCTGCTTCCTTCGGCAAGCCGATCAACATAGGGTCGAAAAACGTTCCATCTGTATTCAATGCCACGGGTAAAACAACCCTCTAGTTTGGCGAGAACAGCGGATTTCCCGGTACGATCGAAATTCATGGTTCGCCTCAGAATCCGCAAATCAGGGGTTCCATAGGCCACAATTCTACCACTCCCCCTCCCTAGCGGGGATGCCCTGAATGGAGGCGATCCTCCCAGAAAGAAGACTCCCGCCGGGGCTGGTGATCTTGGGCTCGAGCGCAGAACGGTGCCGCAGCCGACGAATCGTCTGTGGATTGGCATTTGTCTGCCTGTTCACTCTGGCAATCACATGGACAGGATGTGGCGGCGGGAGCAGCGGCAGTGGTGGTCCGGGCAGCTACGACCTTACAGTGACAAGAAAGTTCACTGCCGGCGCCACCACATTGACTCACGATACGAACCTTACTCTAGTGGTTCAGTAGTCAGCGCGCTCGATGGGACGGAGGCTTTCGGCACGCCGGCTCAATTCAGCGTAACCTCAGATTCGCTCATCTTGACGCATGTGCCAAGCGGTGCGACTACAGGCAAGATCGAGGTTACCCTGCCGGGGCAAACGCTCTCGAGCGATGTCCCGTTCTACGTGCTGAAGTGAGCGTGCGCTGGGGGCTCACGCTGTCGTGCAACAGGTTAGCCCCAGATGGTAAAAAGCCGGTAGGTGCGGGCTGTCAGACAAGCTAAATCAAGCCCTCATCGGGTTCCGTTCATCTACACTAGGATGATGCCGGCAAGCGCATCCAACAAGACTTCCGCCCAGCAATTTCCGTTTCTCGATCTGAAGGCGCAGTACCGCACCATCAAGGCGGAGATTGACGCTGCCATCCAGCGGGTGATGGAGTCGCAGCATTTCATTCTTGGCCCGGAAGTGGAGAGTTTCGAGAAAGAGATTGCTGCCTACACGAAGACGCAGTTTGCCATCGCCTGTGCTTCCGGATCGGATGCGTTGCTGTTGGCACTGATGGCGCTCGGGGTCGGTCCGGGAGACGAGGTTACCACTGCTCCCTTCACATTTGTGGCTACCGCCGGAGCGATTGCCCGGCTGGGTGCGCAACCCGTCTTCGTTGACATCGATCCCAGTAGCTACAATCTTGATCCGCGAAAACTAGAAGCCGCGCTTACTCCTAAAACCAAGGCGATTATTCCGGTGCATCTGTTCGGGATGGCAACCGACATGGATTCGATCATGGGGATCGCGAAGACGCGCGACATACCCGTAATAGAAGATGCAGCCCAAGCCATCGGAGCCACCTATCGCGGGCGACCGGTGGGAAGCATCGGCTTGTGTGGGTGCTTCAGCTTTTTTCCTTCAAAGAACCTGGGTGGTGCGGGCGATGGTGGTATGTTGACGACCGGCGACGGCGAATTCGCCGACCGGTTGCGCGTGCTCCGCAACCACGGGGGACATTCCAAGTACGAGTGCGAGTTGATTGGCGTGAACAGCCGGCTGGATGCGTTGCAAGCGGCGATTCTCCGGGTCAAGCTTAACTACCTCGATCAGTGGACAGCGGGACGTCAAAAGAATGCCGCGCGGTATGCAGAGCTTTTCAAGAGCTGCGGTCTGGACCGCGTGATCACACTGCCTCGAGTGCAGACGGGTTGCACGCATATCTACAACCAATATGTGATTCGGGCGCCGCAGCGGGATGAGTTGAAGGAGGCGCTACGACAATGCGGGGTTCCGAGCGATATCTATTACCCGATACCGCTGCACTTGCAGCGGGCGTTCGCTTGTTTGGGATGCAAGCCAGGCAGCTTCCCAGAGGCGGAAGCGGCCAGCAGGGAAGCGCTGGCACTACCAATCTTCCCCGAGATGTCGGTCGTCCAACAAGACCTGGTAGTGGACTCGATTGCCAGATTCTATGGTGCGGGCGCCTGAGTATAGCTGTCGTCTGGCAGGACTTGGCGCAGGAAATGGTGCGCCGGGGATGGGACTCATAAAAGTTCGTGTCGCGTTGACGGTATAGATGCTTTCGGCTCGCTCGAGCGATGGCCGGACAGACTTGGAAGCAGTCCCGCTTCTGTCTCTGTCCTGCCGGTGATTCAGTTGAACCGCTTTGGAGCGAGATAGAGAATGTCGTGGATACCTCCAGGTACTGTTCGGTGCAGCGGAGGTCACTCACAAATTACTTGGAAACGACTTTGACGAATCTCTGGGAGGAACGGGAAGTACCTACCACAAAGAGGGCGAGAAAACAAAAAGGAATTGAACGCTAATCGATCCAGGTTACAGATAATGGCATTCCGGAATATCACTGCTGCGAGGAAAAGCCGATTCAGTGGACTCGGTCGAGGCGATACGCGGGCGCCACAGGGACATCTAGTCCGGCAGCCCGGTAGTGCTCCAAGTGGAACGCGACAACAAGCTGGAGTGGGTGGCGTTCGAAATGGAGTAGAAACCCTCGCCTCCTGGATCAAAATTTCCAGGCGGCGGCCACGGTTCTGGTCATGGAGTCAGATTGGAATCGACGCAGGCCGAACCATCGCAGTTTCCGAACGGCCTAGCGCACCACCCTCCAATTCATGTTCACATTGCGGGGCGATATTGGATTCGGCGAGGTGTTGCAATGCTGAATGTTGACAGCATTGGGGGTTGGGAACGTGTTCACAGTCAACGATCCGATGGTCGCGCCCTGGGCCGATCCGTAGGACCAGAGAATGACATCAGTGTTGACCACGCCAGGGGCGGGAACTGTAACTACAGCCGAGCAACCTCCTGAACCGATCATTGCGGTCGGCATCGCGACCGTACCGTAGGCAATGGTTTCGGTCCTCTGATGAGGCCCGCCCGGCCCTTGCGGCATAGCCGCAGCGTTTCCGTTAGAAGCATTGCTCAAACTGAAAATACCGAAAACCGCCACGAGCGTTAACAACAGGATGGTGCACAACGCGTATTTCTTCACAGGCCACCTCCAGAACAGGGATATTTCGTGAGTTCCTACAACAATAACCATAATGTTATGCGGCGGGTCCTCGCCCGTCAATTAATTAGGTGTGTACGCCTATCACACTTGGCCTTCGCGAAGCGGTCTTCCTCTTATCTTCTTCCATGCGGCCACCTTAGGATGGAATCCCGCGTCCCGGGCCGCTTTCGCAACCGCGCTGCCGCCGTTTTCTTCACTCTTGCCAATCCTCGCCCTCACATCACGAATATGTAAGCCATCCACTGCCGTACAGCCGAAAAAACCGATATTTCCTGAGATGTCGGCCGGGCAGCAAGATCTCGTGGTGGAATCGATCGCGCGGTTCTTTGGCCCGGCATCTGCGCACGTTCCGCAGAGGCGAAACCACCCCTGATCCGCCGCCGCCTACGCTGCCGCCGTTTTGCGTTACTTACTGGTTAATCGAACTGGCGGTTTGAGAAAATACGTTGTTGGCGTTGGAGCCGATTAGCCGAACCGTTCCCACGACTAGTACCAGAATGACCGCCAGCAATACCGCGTATTCGGCAATATCCTGACCTTCTTCATTCGACCAAAGCCCGCGAAGAACATCTGCCATATCTTGCCTCCATGCGACGGGGTGACGCGCCCATGATACCTCGGAATGTCAATACCGTATAGGGATTTATGAGAAGGTAGTTGGATACGCGGCCCCCTGGCCTTTACCGATTGGGGCCCGCGCACCGCACAGTTGTCTCACAGCCTAGAGGGGGCTACGACTTCAGTTGTGCGAGCTGTTTTTTCACTTCGGCGGCGTCGCCGTAGTTGGGATTGATCTTCAAGACCTTCTCCAGATGCTGGCGAGCGAGCGCGGGCTGGTTGATCTTTTCGTAGGCCAGCCCCAAATGGTAGTGGATGCCAGGATCTTCAGGAGCTTTGTTCTTTTCCGCCAGCTTGAGAGCCTCCTGGAACAGATCGATAGCGGGTTGATAGGCTTTCTGCTGATAGTAAACCCATCCCAGCGTGTCAGCTGCGTCCGGGGAATTCGGCATGCCTCGGCGAGCGTTCTGTGCCAGCGCCAAGGCAGTGTTCAGATTGCCTCCCAGTTGCATAATCACATTGGCCAGATTGTTGGAGGCGAGAGGATCGTTGGGGGCAAGATCCAGTGCTTGTTGATACGCGGCTTCGGCCGGCTTCCAATCGCGCTTGGATTCGTAAAGCTCTCCCAGCAGGATGCTGAAGTTGGCATTGCGTGGGTGGTCCTTGATGGCCTGCTGATAAGTAGCGATCGCCTGATCCACTTCTCCCTTGGCAGCTTGCACTTCACCGAGTTTGATCCCGGCGTCGGAATTGCGATCGATCTCCACGGATTTCTGCAACGCTGTCGCAGCGCCGTTCAAGTCTTTCTTATTTCTAAAGAGTACGGTTCCGAGCAGATCGTAGAAGCTGCTATTGTCGGGCACCTTGGCGATTTGAGTTTTTGCGACAGCGATGGCTTTGTCGATTTGGTTCTGTACCAGGAAAGTGTTGACCAGACCGCGTAGAGCATCGACGGAGTTTGCGTCCCGATTCAATGCATCCTGATAGGCCTTACCTGACTGGTCGTACTGCTTCTGCACAAACCTCAAACTTCCCAATTGCACATAGCCAACGGGACTCTGTGGCGCGACTTCAATGGCTTTGCGCGTGTCCTCTTCCGCTTCCTTGAAATGGCCGCGGTTGATCATTGAAATGGCGAGCAAGGCATAACCGTCCGGTGACGTAGGCTGCAACTCGATGATCTGAGTGGCGGTCATCTCAAGCGTCGTCATGTCGCCCTTGCGCAGAGCCACTCCAGCCAGGTCTTTTTGTGCGTCCACTAGATTGGGACGGCGGCGCAGAGCTTCTCTCCACTCTGTCTCCGCACGCCCGGAGTTGCCGGATTTTTCCAGCGCGATCCCAAAGTAGTAGTGGGCAAGGGCATTTTCAGGGTCGTTTTGTACGGCGGCTTGCAGCGTGGAACTGGCATCGTTCAGGTTTCCACTTTGGATCTGAATCTGGCCACGGTTGACCAGAGCGTCCGTATTCTTGGGATTCGCGGTTAGAATCTCGTCATTCAACTTCCCGGCTTCCGCCAAACGGTTCTTCAAGATGAGGAGTTGAACGTAGTTATTCTTAACCTGGAGATCTTTCGGGTGCTCCTGTAAGAGGTTGCCGTATTCGGCAGTGGCCTGATCCATATCTCCCACGGCGAAGTAAAAATCCCCAAGCAGGCGGTAGCCCACGGAGTTGTCGGGGAAGTCAGCTTTGGCCTGCCGGAGAAGTTCTATAGCTTCGTTTTTCTTGCCCTCGGCCAGATAGAGCCGGGCCATGGCGCCACGCGCTCCCGGGTTAGTCGGGTCTGACGTGATCGCTTTGTGGAACAGCGGATTGGCATCGCTCCAGCGGCCGCGCGATTGGTAGTAGCTGCCCAGCATCAACTGCGCGGACGCTGACTTGGGATCAAGTTCAATTGCTTTCTTGAAACTGGTCTCGGCGTCAGCTTGATTGTTCTTCTGTTGCAGGATTCCCAGCGTCAAATATGAATCGGAGCGGCCGGGCTCGAGCGCGATGGCTTTCTCCATTTCTGCGATTGCATCCGCGACGTTATCACGCGCAGTCAGTAGGCTGGAGGCCATCACATGCGTTTGCCATTGGTTTGGCCACTTCTTGAGCAGTAGATCAACTTGCTCCTGTGCCTGCTGCAGGTTGCTACCGGCGATCAGCAGTTTGGTCAAATCAAGGCGCGCTTGCCAATTGTCCGGATCCAGTTCCGTTGTGCGCACGAACTCCTGATAAGCCGGGGACCATTGCTGCATCTTTAGATAACTCTGCCCTAGTTGATAATGGGCATCGGAATAAGCGGGATCGACGCGAGTGGCGTTCAGGAACTGTACCGAGGCCTCGGAGTATTTGCCTTGTTGAAAGTATTTCTGGCCGCTCTGAAAGTATTTGTGTTTGCGCACATTGGGGTCACGCGCGCATCCAGAGAAGGTGGCTGCAGTTACTACGCAGCAAAGAATCAGACGCGCGGAAGCAAGTCTAGCCATGTCCTCCTAGTTTACGCGCAACCTGCTTGAGCCAAATGGCTCCAAAGTACCAGCGACAGGATTGTACGAGCAGTGCGTCATGTACAGCTCCGTTACCGCTGTTCGTTAATAATAAGGATTGTCGTGCTCACCTGAAAACTCGCTCGAAATGGAGGGAGGCGCGGGTTCTGATTAATGGGAATGTTAACTAGAGACCAACGTCCATACGAAGGTAGAGTCTTTTTGGCTAAGTCTGGGAATGGCCAATGATGCTGTTGCATTAACTATGTTATTTATGTGCGTGTTATTGAGCTTCTCAGAGATATGAGATCGACGACGTCTAGCTGGTTAATAGTGGCACTTTGGTGGTTGTAGCGGCTTGCAACGTGGTCGCAAGAATTATCATTCTTGACAACAGTTACGGTTGGGTTAGAGTGGAGACCGTAGCAGTAGTAGTTGTGGATAAACGGGCCCTTCCCTCAGCATTTCCCCCTCGAATGCAGCTCACGAATCCCTAGGTTTGTTCATTACTTTGAGGAGATGGAATGATGCGAATGAGTCGCAATTTGTGGTGGGCCATGGCGGTGGCAATGTTGTGCTTCGCGCCCTGTGCTCTTGGCCAGGTCAATATCAACTTGACCAGCGCCGGGAACAACGTGATGGACGGGGTCTACGTGGGACCGTACAACGCCACGGTTAACGGAACTTCTACGCAAATCATCTGTGATGACTTCGTCGATGACAGCTATGTAGGCGAGTCTTGGACGGCCAACGTCACCACACTCGCAAACCTGAACGGAACAAAATGGGGCGGCATGACCAATGCCACCACGCTTTACGACGAAGCCGCATGGCTGGCTACGCAAATGCTGTCTCCGACGTATTCCGGAAACGCCACCCAAGTAGGCTATCTGGCGTATGCGTTGTGGGCAGTATTTCAACCCGCTGCGGTCGAGAATTGGTTAGGTGCGAACTCCTCTACCTGGTTGGCTGTGCAGGCCTGGCTGAATTCGGCTAGTGCGCAGCATTTCACACCTGGTGAGTTTGCTAATTTCTTCCTCTACACACCTAACTTGAATTATCCGATTACTTGCAACGGAGGAGGGTGCCCAACCGCACCCCCGCAGGAGTTCTTTGGATTCATCTCGACACCGGATGGCGGATCAACACTTATGTACGTGCTGATCAGCATGCTCGCATGTTTCGGAGCCATCTGGATTCGTTCGCGTCGGCAGGTTGAAACGCGAGTAACCGCAGTTTAGATTAGGTCCGTGAGTTCGTAGAGTGCTCCCGCCGCTTGTGCGGGAGCACTATCCAGCCCAACCCCCAGCCCCTTCCCCTGGTTTTCCACAGTTCCTTCTCGCCCGATCTTGCCAGACTGCACTTCTGTGTCAAAGGCTACGCTGGAGCAGTCAGCAATTCATGCTAAGTACAAGGAAGCGGTAGATTTAGATCTCTGTCGCAAGCACTTGCATAGTGTGCAAGATCTCACAGTCTAGACAAGGCAATCCAACATAGTAAACTCAGTGACAGCGTATTATCGGTTTGTGCAGAGCGAATGAAGTCCTATCTCAAGTTCGGCGTTGTGATCTGCGTGATGGCGTTTTCAATTAGCGCTTTCGCAGGGTCCGTCTCGCAGTTCAGCTACGATACGGGTTTGACAGGTGTGTCCAACTCTACCCTGCAGGCAACGTTTACCTACAACTCGAATAGCGACACGTTCACCAAAGAGACGCTCACATTTTCGGGTGGTATTTTCAATGGCGTCCAAGTGACTATCACCCAGCCGCAGCACGGAGACACGTTTACATTCGACAAGACGGTTGACGGTGACCTCATCGCCTATATGATCGTGTTCAATCCGCTGACCGGTACCTATGATGCGTACGGAAGCATATCCAAGGGCAGAAGCGAGGGATATTTTCAGCACGATACACAGCAGACGCCCGAAGGTGGCACGCCACTCGCCTATCTAGCGGCATCCGGGCTAGCGCTGTTTGCAGGGATCTTGCTAGCTGGGAAACAACGCCGCCAACCCTCCGAAAACTAGCAGAAATCCAGACAATCAATCAGACGCACAGGGTGGATTACTTTCCGTCGTTGCTATGCGGAAGACGCGTTGGCGTTGTTCCGGGGAGGGCGGCTAGGTGCACTCTTCATGCGCGGAGGCGCGATCTCCCTCGCCTTGCCCAGCCAGTCTGCGGCCATCAGTTCAGCTTGGAGCAACTCCTCAGTGCTGAGGGATTCACTCACATTCTTGCCGGCTTCCGAGATTCTTTCGCTGGCAATCAAATACCACATGTAGGCCTGCATCAAGTCCCTGGAGTTGGCGCGGCGAGTACCATGCATTTGAGCAAGCGCCAACTGGGCGATCGGCGCTCCTTGCTCGGCCGCTGTCTGGCACTCGGAGAAGGTTGCCTCATCCTGAAACTTGGGTGCGGTCAGACTGGATAGGAAGTGCTGAAACAGAGATCGTGAATGATTGCTCTGACTCAAAGTCATGAACAGGAGTTCAACCCGGCTGGACACGCCAAGCTTGTCGAAGACGCGAAATAGGTAATTCTTGATGGTGTGTTGGCTCAGTTTCAGGTGCTCGGCAATTTCGCGATTGGTCAGGCCCTCGGCCAGGCAGCGAACCACCTCCAGTTCGCGTTTGGAGAGCAAATTCAGGCCTTGCGCATCCACCGCGCGTACGCTGTGCGAGGCCGCCAGCGCTTCCGCTGCATATGCCATCTGCTGGCTGTTCGCCCAGATCTGCCCACGATGTACGCTATGCACGCACTTCGCCAGGGTTTCCACGGATTCGTGACGGCTGAAAATCCCTCGGGCGCCGCAACGAAAAGCCTCCAAGATTATTTCGCGCTTGGAGGACTCCAGCAGGACGATTGCTCGAAGATGAGGGTGCGATACGCGTACTGCGCGCAAAGCATCAAATCCGCGGCCAGGCTCTTCATCCAGAGTGGAACTCATCACCAGAACATCGATGTCGTGCAGGCTTCCGCGAGCGGTTAGACCCTCAAACCCCGAATCCGAACTGACCACCTGCAGACCACTGTCTCGCCGCAGAACGTCCGCCAGCAGCTGAGTGTGAATTCGAGTATCGTCGGCCACGAATACCCGGACGGTTGCCCCGGACGCGGGTTGGTCTGTCATGAACTCCTCCAAAGGACTCTGCCCCCAAATGCGCTCGGAGAACTCATCCAGTCTGCTGAAACGCCAAGCGTCCGTGAGAGGCCTGACACTAGTGGGGAAGAAGCAATAACAAACAACCGGCGCGGGGGGATCCTTGCGGGCCGCGGTTACAGATAACGGCGTCAGTTTAATGGAACCAGCCGGAGTGAAGCAAGCGTAATCCAACGCGCGATGCGCAATAGATTGCGATAGGGTGCAGGACACTGCCTACTAGATCCTTTTGGCGCTCGTTTGATGGCAGTAATTACCCCGCCCAAGATCCACCAAGCATAGGTTAACCATTTAAAATCATATATTTGGATTGAAATGCAGAGATAAGTTGGAGGGACCACTTGCCCTTCAATGGATCCTTCCAAAAACGGGGTACAGGCTAACAAGAGAAGTTCGTCTCTGAGCTATATTTCCTATAAGAATGAGATATTACCCCCCATCGATGATGAGAAGGACGCCGTCGAGCACATGTACCACTTGCAGCAATCTGCATCCGATTGTAACCTGAGCTCACTCGGGGCAGTGCAAACAGGGAATTTAAGCAATTTCCGCTCTATTGCGGGTCGGCGAAGTCTCTCCCCTCGGTGTACGATCCGACGACATAGCCCAATGGTGGTATTTGAAGCTGAAGCAATTTGTGCAATGATGCAGAAAAGGTAACAGGCTAGTCCTTCCCCCACAGCAATTTCGTAACTATTTGCTTTTGTTTGCATTTTCCCCGACCTCATGGGTTGAGGTCATCCCCCCGGTAACTTGTGTGCGTGGCAGCAGGGTCAAGCTGTATTTGTGACTCAGAGGGCGAAGCTATGAGTATCGTCAATCAATCTTGGGATAGCGTGGCGACTCCAGCTCCCGGAGCAGAAATTGAGACGGTCCCCCCGAATTGGTACGCCGTGCAAACCCGTGCCCGGCACGAGAAGGTTGTGGCGCAGCGTCTTCAAGAAAGTGGAGTGCCGACGTTCTTGCCGTTGGTTACCGAGATACATAGCTGGAGTGATCGCAAGAAGTCAGTGGAATTACCACTGTTCGGTTGCTATGTTTTTGTACGGCTGGCGTCCACCAGCGATGAGCGCCTGCGGGTGCTCCGGATTGACAGCGTGCTGAACTTCGTCGGGGTGCGGGGACAGGGAACTCCAATTCCGGACCTGCAAATCGACGCGGTACGGATGCTCGTCGAAGAGCAGTTGCCCTGGACCATACATCCTTTCCTTAAAATCGGTCAGCGCGTCCGCATTCGCAGCGGCGCCCTAACCGGACTAGAAGGCATTCTGGTTTCACGCAATGGAGACCGCACCCTGGTCTTATCCGTCGATGCCATTCAACGATCGCTGGCGGTTCGCATCGAAGGGTACGACGTCGAGCCCCTGTAAGACTTTCCGCCTAAACCTGTAACAATAAATCTTGCCAGCATCTATCAAAGGAGCCACTAATCCCGTGGCAGAAAACGCAATCGAAACTACCTGTCTACTAGTTGTGAGCCGTGAACCTGCTATTCTGCGGCCGCTGTGGTCGATTGGCGAATCAAATTCCTGGCGCCTGGAAACCGCCGGTAGCGGTTGGGAGGCCATGGAGCGAGTGCAATCCGGGGCCACGCCCGACCTGCTTCTGCTTGATTTGCCGCGTGGCGACGCCGACAGCCTGCATATCCTGCGGTGGCTGCGCCGCTTGCGTCCAGAGCTGCCTATCATCCTGATCGCCTACCCCGAAGACGCCAATCGCGAGAAGGAAGCGATTCGTCTGGGAGCCCAGGACTATCTGGTCCGGCCGGTGGAAGATCGGCAACTGGAGCAGGTCATCCGACGAAATTTGTCATCGAACCAGACCCCGGGAACCGACATCACTAGCGAGGACGTGGAGCAATTGAGTGCCGAGGCCTTCTTTGTCGGCGCCAGCCCGGTGATGCGCAAGCTTCGCGCGCAAGCGGAATTGCTGGCCGAAGCCAATGTCCCGGTAATGATTCTTGGAGAAAGTGGAAGCGGCAAGGACACCGTCGCCCACCTGATCCACAAATTGTCGGTTCGTTCTGGATTCCCGTTTGTCAAAGTGAATTGTGCCGCTCTTCCTGAGGACCTTCTGGAGAGTGAACTCTTCGGTTATGAACACCAGGCTTCGAACGGCTCCCCGCGGATCAAGCCGGGCCGGTTCGATCTCTGTGACAAGGGAACGATTCTACTGGATGAAATTTCGGAAATGCCGGCCGGCTTGCAGGCTAAGCTGATCCAAATACTGCAAACCAAACAATTCGCCCGGCCAGGCAGTCACGTAATGGTGGATGTGGATGTGCGAATCATCGCCGCTATCACGGCCAGTGACGAGCGGGCCGCTTTCGAACGCAGATTGCGGGAAGACCTGTACTACCGGTTGAGCGCGTTTACCGTCCAGGTTCCCCCGTTGCGCCAGCGTCGGGACGAGATTCCGTTATTGTTGCAGCATTTCATGCACCATCTGGCCAAGCATTACAACCTTCAGCCTCGCGCCTTTTCAGCCTCTGTGCTGGATGCTTGTCAGGCCCATTCGTGGCCGGGAAACCTGAAAGAGCTCGAGAGTTTTGTGAAGCGATACCTGGTGATGGGGGACAAGAATCTGGCTCCCGGAGAGCGATCCCTCGATGCGGAAACCCGCGATGCTGAATCCTTTGATCGCGGGATCGATTCCTCGTTTGCGAGCCATGAACCGAGCGCCCCAAGGTCGAACCTGGGCTCCTTGAAATCGCTGGTTCAAAGCGTAAAGTTGGAAGCGGAGAGAAATGCAATTGCCGCGGCACTCGACAAAACCGGATGGAACCGTAAGGCAGCGGCGCGTTTGTTGAAGGTGAGTTATCGAACGCTACTGTACAAGATCGAGCAATATCACATGCACGCTTCCGACCCTGCACCCTTCGCGGGTGGAAACGGCACACGAACAAATGGCAATGGATTTAAGAGCAATGGCAGGATAAGCTGAGCAGAACGGTTGGTAGACGACATTGATGAGTGACTGTTCAGGAGCGCACATGAAAAACAACCTTAGAGTGGAGTGGCTCGGACTACTGTTCGTTTGCCTTCTCATGGCCACCGGGTTGTGGGGGCAAGCCGGTTCGGCACCGCCGCCGTCAACCTCGCCTTCAGAGGTCGCCGCCAGTAAGCCGCACGATAACAGCTTCGTGATTGGCAACGATGATGTTCTGACGATCAACGTTTGGAAGGAGCCCGACGTCTCGCAAAAGGCAATTCCGGTGCGGTCCGATGGCAAGATCTCGCTGCCCTTGGTTGGAGAAGTGCAGGCCGCCGGGCGGACTCCATTAAGTCTCGAGCAAGACATCGCGGCCCGTCTGCAGAGTTACATTGCCGACGCTGAAGTGACCGTGATGGTCCAGCAGATTAATAGCCAGAAATACAATGTCCTGGGACAAGTCACCAAGCCTGGCGCGTATTCGTTGACGAATTCGCAGACAGTGCTGGACGCGATTGCCATCGCCGGTGGCTTTCGTGATTTTGCTAAGCAGAAATCAATCTATATCCTGCGGCAGAACCCGGACGGTACGGTGACCCGCCTTCCCTTCAACTATAAGAACGTGGTGAAGGGCCAGGATACTGGGCAGAACATCAAATTGCAGCCGCGCGACACCATCGTCGTCCCGTGAATTCAATCATCCTGAGAAAAGCTGGGCTAGGTATAGTGCTAATGACTGGCGTACCGCTATGGTCGCAGGCGAATGGCGCACCCGATACCACTGCCGCTCCTCCGGCCGCCGATACTGCGACTGCTCAAACCACGGATAACGCCACTGTTCCGGCTGTAGTTGAAGATCGCATGCAAACTCCTCCTCCGGTCAGTGGGGCCGCTTACCCGACCGCATACACATCCGAACAGCGGTCAAATTACCTGCGCGGCGGATTAACTTTCACTACGGCGTACAGTGATAACGTCCTGGGGGGGTTAACCGCCAATCCTGTGAGTGATGTGAGCTATTCGATTTTTCCGAACATTGCGCTGGACCGCACTACTTCGCGCTTGCATTGGGTCCTTACCTATGCTCCTGGGTATACGTTTTATCAGCGATTCAGTTCGCGGAACCAGGAGAACCAGAATGTTTCCATCGATTTCAAATATCGTTTGAGCCCGCATGTGACTCTGAGCTTGAGAGACTCGTTTCAGAAATCTTCGAATGTCCTGGATCAACCTGGCCTGCCCTCAGCTAACCCTGTGACCGGCGGTATTCAGGGTGTAGGGATCACGGTAATTGCCCCGCTCGCCGATCAGCTCAACAACAACGGCAATGCGGAGATTACCTATCAATTCGGCGCAAACGGGATGATTGGGGCGAGTGGAACACTCACTAATTTGCACTACCCGCAGGGGCAAGTCCCCGGGTTATTCGATTCCAGTTCGCAGGCAGGGTCGGCATTCTATTCGCACCGCCTCTCGAAGAAGCATTACATCGGCGCGAGCTATCAATACCAGAGGATTGTGGCTTATCCCGTCGGAGCACAGAACGTGACCCAAACCCAAACCGTGCTGGCGTTTTATACGTTCTATCCGCAGCCTAAACTGTCACTCTCGGTTTCCGCAGGGCCGCAGCACTACGAAGTTGACGAGTCCCCGCTGCCGATCGCGCAGTCATGGTCACCGGCAGTGACCGCCAGCATGGGGTGGCAAGCGAAGCGCACAAATATTGCGGCCAGCTATTCGCGAATCGTATCTGGAGGTGGTGGATTGACGGGAGCGTTCCATTCGAACACGGCGAACCTGTCGGTGAGGCAACAGTTAAGCCGAAATTGGAACGCGGGAGCGGTAGGCGGCTATTCGATTAATAAGACCGTGAGTCCACTGTTCCCCACTCCGGGAGGCCATACGATTTCGGGGAGCGCATCGATCCAAAGAATACTGGGCCAGCATTTCAATGCGGAGGCAGGATACACGCGGCTGCATCAAAGCTACAGCGACATCGCCGCGATCAGCAGCGCACCCGATACCAATCGCGAGTGGGTTTCCATCTCCTATCAATTTGCGCGGCCGTTGGGAAGATAATCATGGCAGAAGATTTCGAAGAGAAAAGTCCGGAAGGGTTCAATCTTCAACATTACCTGGGGATAGCGCGCCGCCGCCATCTCCAGTTCCTGATCCCGCTGTTTATCGGGTGGGTGGCGGTGTGGAGTGCGAGCTGGATTTTGTCGCCCCGCTATAAATCGAGCACGCTGATTCTGGTCGAACAGCCGACCATGCCCAAGGACTACGTGACGCCCAACGTCAACGACGATCTGCAGGAGCGATTGCAAAGCATCACCCAACAGATTCTCAGCCGGACCCGGCTCTTGCACATCATTGATGAGCTGAATCTTTACGCTGCCGATCGTCCCCGTCACAGCCCCGATGAGCTGGTTGAGCGCATGCGTAAGGACATTCAGATCGAGCTGGTGCGGGATGCCCGTAACCAAATCACCGCATTCAATGTTTATTACACGTCGCGGGATCCTTATGTTGCCCAGCAGGTCACCAGTCAGCTCACCAACCTTTTCATCAACGAGAATCTGGAGAGCCGCCAACAAGAGTCCGAAGACACAACCAAGTTCATGGAGGGCCAGCTGGAGACTGCGCGGCAGGCTCTGGCGGCGCAGGAAGACAAAATTCGTGAGTTCAAGGCACAGCACGTGGGCGAATTGCCAGAGCAGCTAGCCACCAATCTACAGATACTTGGAGGGCTGCAGGCTCAGCTCCAGGGCGAAGAAGACGCTCTCAACAGTGCCCGTCAACAGCACGTCTATCTGCAAACCATGGTGGATCAATACCGGGCTCTCCAGGGATCGGGATCGTCGAAGACCGCCGACGGAGTTCCATTGGGGCTGCCGGCCGTTGACCAGCAACTCGACAAACTAAGGGCACAACTCGCCGACCTGAGTTCCCACTATACGGATCGTCACCCCGACGTTCGCAAAGTGAAAGATCAGATCGTGACCACCGAGAAGCTGCGAGCGCAGATTGTAGCTGGCACGAAGACGAACGCCGACGGCGGCGCAGCCACCACCCAGAACGTTTCCGCGCCTCACACAGCCGCGGACATTCGCGATGCATCCCCAATGGTCCAGTTGCAGGGGCAATTGCAGGCAAACGAGACGGAAATCGCCAACCGGGAACGGGGTATCGTGGCCTTGAAAGCCAAGGTGGGCGATTACCAGGCGCGGCTTAACCAGGAGCCGGTGCGAGAGCAACAACTGGCGGATTTTACCCGTGGCTACGATCAGTCCAAGGCAAACTATGACGGGCTATTGAAAAAGAAGAATGAGTCTGCCATGGCCACCAGCATGGAATTACTGCAGCAAGGCGAACGCTTTCGCATCCTTGACCCACCTAGCTTGCCTCTAAAACCCGACTTCCCGGACCGCTTGAAGTTCTGTGGCATCGGGTTGGGGATTGGATTAGCATTAGGGGTTGTAGTGGCGGGTGCATTTGAGATGGCCGACGACCGGGTGTACAGCGAAGCGGAAATCAAGAGCTTGTTGCCGGTGTCGGTCATTTCCGAGATTCCGGTCATCATTACTGCAGCCGACGAGCAAATCAGCAAGAAGAAAGTCTGGCTAGGGTGGGCAGTAGCGGTATTTGTAGTGGTCACTATTCTGGCAGGATCTGCGATCAGCTATTTGCGCAGCTAGACGCCTTCTCAATGTATAAGTCTTTTTACAAGCTGAAGCGGAACCCATTCGAGATCACTCCGGATCCGTCTTTCCTGTTCCCCACTCGAAGGCACAACGAAGCTTTGGCTGCCCTCTATTATGGCGTGCGGCGGCACAAGGGGTTTGTGGTGTTGACCGGGGAAGTAGGAACGGGGAAGACCCTGGTCTTGCGTTGCCTGCTGCAATTGTTCAAACAGAACAACGATGTAGCCTATGCTTACATCTTCAACGGGCGCTTGTCTCCGGTTGAGTTCCTGCAATATGTCGCCAGTGATTTTGGGCTGGCCGCGTCGGGAAGAAACAAGGGTGAACTGCTGCTGGATCTAGGCAGCCATGTAATTGCCCGCGCTCAAAAGAAACTGACGACCGTGCTAGTGGTGGACGAGGCGCATCATCTCTCCGCCGATATTCTTGAGGAAATCCGCCTGCTGACGAACCTGGAGACGGCCCACGACAAACTGCTGCAGATTCTGTTAGTGGGACAGCCCGAACTTGACGACAAACTGGACTCGATTGGGCTCCGGCAGCTCAAGCAGAGAATTGCCCTGCGTTCCCGCTTGGAGCCTCTTGATCCCAGCGAAACCAGAGGATACATCGAGCGTCGCTTGCAACTGGCAGGAGCGGACAACACGGAGCAAAGGTTGTTCCCGGTCGAAACCATCGCCTGCATCTACCAGCATTCCCGGGGGATTCCGCGTCTGATCAACACTGTATGTGAGAACGCGCTGATCGCCGGATATGCCCGGCAGATGCACAGCATTACTGCGGACATCATTGAGGATATCGCAGTCGACTTTCGCCTCGGAGTGGTGCATCAACCTCATGCCGAACGGCCCAAGGAAGTGGAAGACCCTACCGACCTGCGCCTGGCCGCCAAGACGCTGCTCGACTTGCATTCCTTTTTGCAAAAACCACTGCGCGAACTTGAAGAGCGTGCCCCAGTGGCAACCCGTGTGATTAAACAATGAGCCATATATTTGACGCTTTGCAAAGGTCCGAGGCAGAACAGTCGGGCGAAGCCCCGGCGTTGGCCGTTGCAACTGAATTGATACAAGCGGTGGAGCGGAAGGCAACCACCGAACGCGAACCTGTTGTGGAACGCGGGTTCGCCGTTGAACATGAAATTGGCCCGGAAATTGGAACCCTGGGGCCAAATCCAACCGCGCTTGATGAATTCCCGTCATTGCAAGTGGCAGTGAATCCGCAAAGCCGTCTGGTCTCCCTGGTGGACCATGAAAGTTTGGCGGCAGAGAAGTTCCGTTTTCTTGGCGTGCGCTTGCGCCAGTTCCGGCAAAACCGTCCGCTGAAGAAGATCTTGATCACCAGTAGCATTCCGCAGGAAGGGAAGAGCATGGTGGCGGCGAATTTGGCGTGTACGCTTGCACGGAGACAACAGCAAAAGACGCTGCTGCTGGATGGAGATTTGCGGCGGCCGGCATTGTCCCAGACCTTCGGGTTAGGTCACCTACCCGGGCTATGCGACTGGTTGCAAAGTGAGCCTGGCCCGATGCGAAACATTTACCGCCTCGAAGGGCCGGGGTGCTGGTTTCTGCCGGCGGGCAGTTCCCCGAAGAATCCTTTGGAACTGATGCAATCCGGCCGGCTCTCCGTACTCATGGAGCAGTTGACTGCCTGGTTCGATTGGATTGTGATCGATTCTCCTCCGGTGCTTCCGTTAGGCGATACCAGCATCTGGACGAGACTGGCGGATGGTGTCCTGCTGGTGACGCGGCAGGGTGCGACGCAAAAGCAGCAATTGCAGCGTGGTTTGGAAGCCATCGATCAATCGAAATTGATCGGTGCTTTGTTAAACAGTTCGCGAGAAGCGGCATCTGGTGATTATTACTCGCGTTATGTTCCCTCGCCAGCTGTAGCGCAAGATAACTCCCCTGAAAAATAAGAGTTTTTGGTCGAGAAACTCCGCTATTTCGTTCCTGTAATTCAGCAAAATCCCCCCTGGTTAATCAAGCAAATCAATTACTGAATGATCCGGCGCGACGAATGACGCCGGACAGACGGAGGGAATTGTGAATGTACGACGTTCAAACAACGGTGCGACTTTGAGCCCGCTCCCAGTGGAAGCGCCAACTAACGGGCAACACTCGGTTCTGAACGAAGAGTCTTTCCAGAGGATGATCTCTCTAGAGCGGAAACGAAGCGAACGTTCTCGTAAACCGTTTTTGCTCATGTTGGTCGATATGGGTGGCTATTTGCCCTCGGAAAGGACCACCAAGGTCTTGGGCAGCATCCTCACCGCGCTATCCGTGTCCACTCGGGAAACCGATGTGACCGGCTGGTACAAGCACTGCAGCGTGGTGGGAGTGATGTTCACGGAGATTGGTCTCGAGGATCGGGCCTCAGTCTTGGGGACCATGATTACGCGCGTGAGTGAAACGCTCAAGAGTGCATTGAGCTTTGAACAATTTAACCAGGTCAGCCTCTCTTTCCACCTATTCCCCGAGGACTGGAACCACGAAGACGAGAAGAGACCGACTGACTCCAGGTTGTACCCCGACCTGGAAAAGCGGGATGAATCCCGCAAGGTGTCGCACGCAGTGAAACGCGCCATGGACATCGGTGGCAGTCTGTTTGCCTTGATCGTCTTTGCTCCGTTGTGGCTGGCGATTGCCGTGGCAATCAAGCTGACCTCGAAAGGACCGGTATTCTTCCGGCAACGGCGAATCGGCCAGCATGGTACACCGTTTACCTTTTTCAAGTTCCGATCTATGCTTGTGGATAACGATGCCACTACTCACAAGGAGTATGTCCAGCAATTGATTGCTGGGAAAGCGGAGCTGCATCCCGCCAATGGAAATGGCGGCGGAGTCTATAAGATGACCAAGGATTCGCGCATTACCAAGGTGGGGGCGTTCTTGCGCCGGACGAGTCTGGACGAACTACCGCAATTTCTCAATGTATTGAGCGGCGAAATGTCGCTGGTGGGACCGCGTCCTCCGGTTCCCTACGAAGTGGAAGCTTACGATTTTTGGCATCGCCGTCGGGTGCTCGAAGCTAAACCGGGCATCACTGGACTTTGGCAAGTCAGCGGACGCAACCGAGTGAAGTTCGATGATATGGTACGGTTGGATCTGCAATATGCGCAGAATTGGTCGCCTTGGATGGATCTGAAGATCATCCTCCGTACTCCAGGTGCAATGCTAAGTGAAGGTGCATACTAGTCCGGTCTTTCCCTGTCTGATCTCTATGGCAAGTTGTTTCCCGGTTTTGCAAATCTGAATGAGTGGTGAGTGGAACGAATGATTAAGTTCGGAGTGATCGGATACGGATACTGGGGTCCGAATGTGGTCCGGAACCTGGACCTCCTCGACAAGACCGAGGTTCTGGCGGTGTGCGATAAGAGCCCTGCATCGCGGAAGCGAGTGCAGAAAGCCTATCCCGGTGTGCGCGTCACCAGCGACGCAGCCGAACTGATGTCGTCCAAGGATCTGGATGCGATCGCAGTGATCACGCCGGTCTGGACGCATTACGAACTGACCAAAGCTGCACTGGAACACGGCAAGCATGTTTTTGTGGAGAAGCCATTTACCAGCAACTCAGCCCAGGCCGAAGAATTGATCAATTTGGCGGCCAAGAAAAACCTCAAAATCATGGTGGACCACACCTTTTTGTTCACCGGGGCAGTGAACAAGATCCGGGAATTACTCAAGGAAGGCACGCTGGGAAATCTTTACTACTACGACTCAACCCGAGTCAATCTCGGTCTGTTCCAACACGATGTGAATGTAATCTGGGATCTGGCGCCGCACGATTTGTCGATTATCGACCATCTCATCGCGGAGACCCCGGAGGCTGTAGTCGCGACCGGGCAGACCCACCTCAACGGTTTTGAGGATGTGGCCTTCATAACCCTGTATTTCCCAAACAAGATCATCGCTCACATCAATGTCAACTGGCTCTCGCCGGTCAAGGTGCGCACCACCCTCATCGGAGGCGAGAAAAAGATGCTGGTGTGGAATGATCTCGAAGCTGACGAGAAAATCAAGATCTATGATAAGGGCATTGATGTCAAGAGCCAGCAGGGACTGTACAATCTGTTGGTAAACTATCGTTCAGGAGACATGTGGTCGCCCCAGGTAGACAGGATCGAGGCCCTCAGCCACGAGTTGGCGTACTTCGTGGATTGCGTCACTCACGACAAGGTGCCATTCAACGATGGAGCGGCTGGACTTCGCGTGGTCAAAATGCTGGAAGCCGCCGACGAATCCCTTCGCAAGCGGGGTGGTCTGGTCTATCTCTGATCCTGACTTCTTCCAACCTGCATTCTTCTCTTAGCTCTAAGCAGGCAATTCCATGAAGAAGTTAGTGGAGCGCATCTCAACCTTATGAATTCCCACCTCAGCATTGCGCCTGACGTGAAGCTTGGCCGGGATGTGAAGCTTTCAAAGTTCATCAACCTTTACGGCTGTGAAATTGGCGATGAGACCAAGATCGGTGCGTTTGTCGAAGTGCAAAAAAACGCCACCATCGGCAAGCGCTGCAAGATCTCGAGTCACACCTTCGTCTGTGAGGGCGTGACCATTGAGGATAATGTCTTCATCGGCCATGGAGTGATGTTCATCAATGACAGCTATCCCCGCGCTACGACCGAGGGCAAGCTTCAGACCGAGGCCGACTGGAAGGTGGAGCGGACTATAGTCAAGAAGGGCGCTTCGATCGGTTCGGGCGCCACAATTCTTAGCAATGTCAGCATTGGCGAAAATGCGATCGTAGGCGCGGGCAGTGTGGTTACCAAAGATGTCCCCGCGAATAGCATTGTCGTCGGCAACCCAGCAAAATTCTTACGTCATATCGAACGGACTATGGAGGCTTCACAATGAGCGTTTCCAATAATATGCCAAACAGCATTCCTTTTCTTGATCTGATTACTCCCCACATAGAACTCGAGCAGGAACTCACCGGTGTTTTCCACCAAGCGTTGCGTACCGGAGGATTTATCGGTGGCCCGATGGTAGAAGAATTTGAGAAGGCATTCGCTACGTTCTGCAACACCAGTCATTCGATTGCCATCAGCAGCGGCACCGATGCCTTGCGCTTCGCCATCATGGCCTGCGGGATACAGGCTGGTGATGTGGTCTTGACGGTGCCTCACACCTTCATTGCCACAACGGAAGCCATTTCGCAGGCGGGCGCCTTTCCTGAATTTGTCGATATTGACGAACGCACCTACAACATGTCCCCGGAACGGCTGCAAGAGTTCCTGGAGCAGTGCAAAAAGGACAAGTCTGGCAAGCTCATCAGTCCACGCAGCGGCCGCTCGGTGACGGCGATTGTCCCCGTGCATCTCTACGGACAAATGGTTGACATGGACGCCATCCTCAAACTGGCTGAGAAATATGACCTGACTGTGATTGAGGACGCGTGCCAGGCGCATGGAGCTGAGTACTTTTCCCGCAAGCACAATCGCTGGATGAAAGCGGGTTCGATGGGACGCGCGGCGGCCTTCAGCTTTTACCCGGGTAAGAATCTAGGAGCGTGCGGCGAAGCCGGCGCGGTGACCACAAACGATCTCGTTCTCGCGGACAAGATAAAAATGTTGCGAGACCACGGCCAAGCGAAGAAGTACTATCACGATGTAGAGGGCTATAACGGACGCCTCGATGCGATTCAAGCCGGGCTCCTGCATGTGAAACTGACTCATCTGGCTAAGTGGAATGCTCAACGGCGGGAACGTGCCGCTGAATACGGCCGCTTATTCGCCGCGGCAGATGAAGTTGTTCTGCCTTTTGAGCCTTCATGGTCTCGATCCGTGTATCATCTTTATGTAGTTCGCACCAACGACCGAGATGGACTGATGAACCATTTGAAGAAGGCTGGCATTGGTTCTGGAATTCATTACCCGATTCCGTTGCATCTGCAGAAGGCCTACACGGGGCTGAACTACCGCTTGGGGGACCTGCCTGTGGCAGAGAAAGCTGCCGCCGAAATCGTCTCCTTGCCTATGTTTCCGCAACTGACCGCAGAGCAGCAGGCGAGGGTGGTAGAGCAGGTTCTTAGCTTCACCGCCAAGTTCGCTCGCAGGCACGCCGAGGCCGACGGAAAGTCTTTGGCCACGGCCGACGGTCGGGCATAGAATTTCTCCTGGCAACCCGCTCGGATAATCCGGGTAAGGACAAGATCAAAGCGATGAAACTTTCAGTTATTGGTGCGGGCTATGTAGGTCTCACCACCGCTGCTTGCCTGGCCCAAATCGGTCACGATGTCTTCTGCAGTGAAAGTGATGCTCAAAAGCTCGCTCAACTGCAGAATGGAGTCATGCCGTTTTTTGAACCTCACCTTGAGGACGTTATCAAGAACGGTAAGAAGTCTGGCCGGTTGAGGTTCGGACTCACGGACGAAGCCATTACTTGGGGAGACGTGATCTTTATTTGCGTCGGAACGCCGCCCTTGGCCAATGGCGACGCGGACCTTTCTGCCATTGAGGGAATCGCCCGGCTGATCGCAAAGCGAGCTTCAGGGTATCGACTGATCATCGAGAAGAGCACCGTGCCGGTCCAGACCGGCGAACAGCTTCAAAAGCACCTGTCGGTGCATAGCACGGATAGACTGCAGTATGACGTGGCTTCAAATCCGGAATTCCTGCGGGAAGGAACTTCGGTTGAAGACTTTCTTCATCCTGATCGCATTGTGGTTGGCGCCGACTCGCCCCGTGCGGAACAGATCTTGCGGGAGATTTATCAGCCGATCGTCCAACAGGAATTTACTTGTCCCATCCATTCCAGTTGCCCAAGCCGCAAGAGCCCGATTTTCCTGGCTACGGATACCAATTCAGCAGAATTGATTAAGCATGCCTCCAACTCTTTTTTGGCGATGAAGATTTCCTTTATCAACATGGTGGCCAATCTGTGCGAAGTGGTCGGCGCGGATGTGACCAAAGTCGCCGAGGGCATGGGCCTCGATCCTCGAATTGGTCCCGCCTTCTTGAATCCCGGGATCGGTTTTGGAGGGTTCTGCTTTCCTAAGGACGTGCAGGCGTTCATCCGGATCGCTGAGAAATCGGGCTGCGACTTCTCATTGTTGAGAGAAGTCGAGAAGGTCAATCAACGCCGGATCGAACACGTGGTTGAAAAGCTTCGCAAGGAATTGTGGGTGATACGCGGCAAGAAACTGGCGGTATGGGGTCTTGCCTTTAAGCCAGATACCGATGATGTCCGTTTCGCCCCGTCCCTGGCGCTGATCAAGGTCCTCTTTGACGAGGGAGCGATTGTCAGCGCGTATGATCCGGAAGCGATGGAAAAAGCGAAAATGGAGCTTCCGCAAATTACTTACTGCAACGACCCCTACTCGGCCGCGCAGGGCGCTGACGCCGTATTGATCGTCACCGAGTGGAATGAGTTTCGCGAGATCGATTGGGATCGGCTTAGCACCGTAGTCGAGCGGCAGCTCATCGTGGATTGCAGGAACATGCTCAACACATCCGAAGCGGCCGGCCACGGATTCCAGTACTTCAGTGTGGGGAGGCCTCCGGTGCTGCCGATGCGGGCCACTTCGGTCGCGATTGCTGCTTCCTCGCCTGTCAGTCGAAGCCGGCAGGAAACTTTCTAGCGCGAGTCAGTACTTTTATAGGTCTTTCGAATCGAAGCGATGTTGTAAGGAGAGAAACAGGTGAAAGAAAACAAGAAAATAGTTGTGGTTGGACTCGGCGAGGTGGGGAAGCCGCTGCTTGAGCTCATTTCCGAGCACCACGATGCAGTTGGGGTGGACGTTGCACCAACTTCCGAGCGCGTCAGCCGGCCGGATGTCCTGCACATTTGTTACCCGTTCGAGATCAAAGATTTTGTCGGTGAAACGGCTCGCTACATTGCGCGCTTCGAGCCCGGGCTGACCATTATCAATAGCACTGTGGGGGTCGGGACGACCAGAGCCGTGGCTCAACGAACGGGTACGGCCGTCGTACACAGCCCGGTTCGCGGCAAACATGCCCGTATGCTGGCTGAGATGCGTAGTTATAAGAAGTTCGTAGGGGCAATGGATCCTGAGGCTGGCGAGCGAGCCGCCGGGCATTTCAAGTCTTTGGGATTGAAAACCGAGGTCCTTACATCTCCCGAGGCGACGGAGCTGGCCAAGCTAACCGAGACGACCTACTTCGGACTCATGATCGCGTGGGCCCAGGAGCTCGAGAGGTATTGTGATCAATCGGGTGCCGACTACGAGGAGATCATTTCGTTCTATGACGAAATAAAATTCTTTCCGCCCGTAAAGTACTTTCCGGGTGTGATCGGCGGCCATTGCGTCATGCCGAATATCGAAATCCTAAGCAAGTTCGACCATTCAACGATTCTCAAGGCGATCAAGGCATCGAACCAAGAGAAGATCGAGCGAGACGCAGTAAAGAAAGATGTTGATAGCGTTACTGCGACTGCGGGATAGTGTTCGACCCCAAGTCCGATAGGCTCGTAAGCGCAGTACTTCTGGCGCTGTGCGGTCCTTGGCAGACCGTAAACCTTTTGCACCCGTCCATCTTCATCAACAAATCTAACCGGTAGCCGAACCCCGGATCGTAGAGTCAACCCATTAACCCCTTTGCGAACATGAACGACTATATTGATTTTTTCTGGTCTGGCCTGATGAAGGGCTACGGGCGCGCGGGTAAATCTGTTTTCGCGCCGAACCCGGTCCGATTTGTCACGAACGAGGTCCGCCCAGCTACAGATCGCGGCCCCACGATGCAGCCTACCGAGGGACCTTTGCGCTTTTCTTCTCCGGTGAAGGGTTTGGGCCTTTCGACCAGACCTAATCTTCAGGGCAAGCGGGTCGCGATGGTTTCGTTTTCGCTATTTCCGTTCGATCCACGCCCTCGCCGCGCCGCGGATGCACTCTTCGGGCAAGGCATGATCGTAGACTTTTTTTGTGAGGGGGAGAAAACGGCGCCGAAGCGCGAGATGGTAAGTGGAATCAACGTCTGGCGGCTTCCGATCTCACACGGTCGGGGTGGAAAGCTTAGATACGCTTACGAGTATTCTGCTTTCATTCTGATGGCTTCCGCTATTCTGGCCCTGCGCTCGCTAAGACGCCGGTATGACTTGGTTTATGTGCATAACATGCCCGACGTTCTCGTCCTGAGTGGTTTGATACCGAAAATGCTGGGGGCAAAAGTGATTCTTGATCAGCACGACCCTATGCCCGAACTTATGACGACGATTTTCAACCTGGACCCAGACAGTTTGAACGTCCGGCTGGTGAAGCGACTCGAGAAATTGAGCCTGGCATGCGCAGATCTGGTGATCACGGTAAATGTCACGTGTAAGCGTATATTTGCCACGCGAAGCTGCCCTCCAGAAAAAATTGGGGTGGTGATGAATTCTCCTAACGAGGACATCTTCCCATTTCAAGTCACAAGTAAGGTCGAGCCCCGAAGCCAAACTCCAAACAAGCGTTTCGTGATCATGTGTCACGGTTCGATCGTTGAACGGAATGGTCTGGACCTGGCTATCGCTGCACTGGCACGGGTGAAAGAGTCTGTTCCCGAGGTGGAGTTCCGCATTTTTGGCCGCAGAACTCCTTTTCTTGACCGCATCATGGAGGATGTTCGAACCCACGGTTTAGAGGAAAATGTGCGGTATCTCGGGGGAAAGATGCAGGAGGAGTTGGTCCAGGAAATTGAAGCCTGTGATGTGGGAATTATTCCCAACCCTCGCAATGCATTTACCGAGATTAATACGCCGACACGGATTTTCGAGTACCTGGCCATGGGCAAGCCGGCAATTTGTCCACGAACCTCAGGAATCCAGGATTATTTCAGTGAAGATTCCCTGATCTACTTCGACCCCGGCAACGTCGAGGATCTCGCCAAGAAAATCGAATATGTGGCAACCCATGCTGACGAGGCTGTGGAAATGGCGAAGCGCGGACGGCAGGTTTACCTGGCCCACACCTGGGCTCAGGAGAGAGAGACCCTGGTGGATCTGGTGGACAACATTCTAGACAGGAGCAACTGATTTGACGAACGTCGGCACCATGCCTGAAACGAAGCTCGTTAAAGTGACTAAAACTCCTGACCTGCTCTGTGATCGCGAAGTTAAGCGGTCTCTCGATTTGGTCCAGCAATGGGTTGAGGACCATGAATACCGCGGCTACGAGCCTTTCGACGGGTTGTCTTCATGGGCGCGATCCTTGACCTTTGGCAACCAACTGGCCGAGCGGATTCTTCAGCAGACCATCCGGCAGTCCCCATTCAATATCAGACCATTGTTTGGCATTCGACCGCAGGATTCGACAAAAGGCCGAGGTTATATGGCTTGGGGGTATCTAACACTTTATGAAATGAGCCCGGAGGCAGCCTATCTTGAGAAGGCTGTGGCCTGTCTTAAGTGGCTCGACCAGCACAAAGTCCAGCGCTTCAAACACCACAGTTGGAGCAACCATTTTGATTTTGTCTCCCGGAGTGGCGGGTACACCAAGGACGATCCCATCATCGTCTGGACAAGCCTCATCGGCCACGCCTACCTCCTCGCCTTCAAGATTACCCGCGACCAATGGTTCCTAGACATCGCAGAGAGCGCGTGCAGGTGGATCCTTGAGTTACCCCGTGAAACGACGGCTCGCGGAAATTGTGTGAGCTACCTCGCGCATGTGCAGAGTTCCATACACAATGCCAATATGCTGGGGGCGAGTCTTCTTGCCCGAACCGCGATGTACAACGGGAACGAAGAGTTCTTTCAGGTGGCTCGCTCGGCGATGGAATATAGCTGTTTGCGTCAACTCCCGGACGGTGCCTGGAGGTACGCCGAAGCACCCAACAACCAGTGGATTGACAACTTTCATACCGGCTACAACCTGAACAGCCTGGATTGTTACATAAAGGCCAGCGGCGATAACGAATTCCTTCCCAACATTGAGAAGGGCCTAGCGTACTATAAAGCTCACTTCTTTGAGGACAGTGGACGCCCGAAGTACTACCACACGCGGACGTATCCCGTAGATATTCAATGCGTCGCGCAATCTATCGAAACTCTTACGCTGTTTGCGGACCGTGACCCAGAGTGTCTCAAGTTGGCTGAGAAAGTGACCACTTGGGCGATCGGAACAATGCAGGATAAGAAAGGCTACTTCTACTATCGGCAGTATCCGTTGCTGATGGCCAAGACTCCCATGCTTCATTGGGGACAAGCCACCATGTTCAAGGCTTTAGCGGATCTTCTGGTGTGCTTGCGGTCGCGCGTTTAGCGTCGAAAAAAGTACGTCCTACTTTAATGATCGGTGTTATCGCCAACCCGTCAGAACATGCAGTGGTTAGGGAGTTCTTCGAGCTTTTCAAGACACCATGGGAGTTTTATGAGCACGGCCGAAAATATGATGTCTTGCTCTGCGCAGGAGACGGCGAGTACGGTCGCAACACTGCAAAGCTGGTATTGATCTACAGTGGTCACAAACTTTCATTCGATGAGACTGCCAAGATCGGTGTCACTCCCCAGATGACAAAACCTGGCACGGTATCTCATAAAGGGTTTAGCATCCCGATCTATGGCGACAGCGTAGCATTCGCCGAAGATGGCGGCTGCGTAGTGCATCGCGGCCGACGCGCCATGGCGAGGCACGGAGAAGATTCCGAGGCGTCCGTCGCCCGCGTTGGCTATGACCTGTTCAAGGAAGTCCGAGCGCTTCTGACTGAGGGGCAACCGGAAGAGAATGCCGCTGTTCCAACTCTGGAATTGCACATTGCTTTGTTGCGGGAACTAATCGTCGCAAGTGGTGTTAAGGTCTTCGAGGTCCCACCTGTTCCGCCGGGGTATCGGATGATCGCCTGCCTGACTCATGACATCGATCATCCTTCGATCCGCCTTCACAAGTTCGACCACACGATGCTGGGCTTCATATACCGCGCCATTTTCGGTTCCCTCATTGGCCTCGTGCAGGGGCGGATCTCTGTAGGCGATCTCCTTGCCAATTGGGGAGCCGTCGCGAAGCTGCCACTTGTTCACTTAGGTTTGGCCAAGGACTTCTGGAGCGGATTTGATGGTTATCTAAACATCGAACGTGGATTGGGCTCCTCTTTTTTCGTGATTCCCTTTAAGAACCGTCCGGGAAAGAATGGTTCGGACAATGCGCCCAGTTCACGTGCGGCTCGTTACGGCGTGGCCGACCTGAAGGCACAAATCGGCGGGCTAATGGGTGCGGGTTGCGAAATCGGTGTACATGGGATTGATGCCTGGCGTGACAGCGCTATTGGGCACGAAGAATTGCAAGAAGTTCGTCGGATCACGGGACGAACCGACCTCGGTATTCGCATGCATTGGCTTTATTTTGAGGAAGGTTCTCCGGCGGTCCTGGAAAAGGCTGGTGCCAGCTACGATTCCAGCGTTGGCTATAACGGGACGGTGGGCTATCGTGCCGGCACCACACAGGTTTTTAAGCCGCTGTCGGTTTCCCGATTGCTTGAGTTGCCCCTGCACATAATGGACACGGCTTTGTTCTACCCTGGTTATCTCCACCTTTCCCCCCGGGAGGCCCAGAAACAAGTTAGCCAAATTATCGCCAATGCAGCTCAGTTTGGTGGAGTGGTCACCGTCAACTGGCATGATCGGAGTCTTTCGCCCGAGAGATTATGGGGCGGTGTTTATGTTGACCTAGTTGATGAACTCAAACGCCAAGGAGCATGGTTCGCGACTGCTACCCAGGCCGTCTCATGGTTTCAAAAGCGTAGGTCGGTGGTATTTGAAACCCCCGGCTCCGAGTCGCGGACGAAGATTGCAGCCGAGGGAGATGACGGTCTGCCAGCTTTGCAGTTAAGAGTGCACAACGGTCGGCACGAGCAACAAGAGTTTGAGATTCAGCCTGTGGCTTCGCGACCGGGTGGGCCCGAGGTGAATAATGCTGGCCATCGGTGCGTTGCCCTCTCATAAACCGATGCAAATCACTACAACAAAAGAAGACCGGCGCGAGGCTGTGATGACCACACAGAACTTTACCTACGTTTTGATCACTCCCGCGCGCAACGAGGCGGATCTGATCGAGCAGACAATCCAATCGGTCATCTCTCAGACTGTTCTTCCGAGAAAGTGGGTCATCGTAAGCGATGGCTCGACCGACGGAACCGACGAAATCGTCCGAAAATATCTAGCTGATTATCCATGGATGGAGCTGGTACGAATGCCAGAGCGCACAGAGCGGCACTTTGGCGCCAAGGTTCGATCCTTCAACGCAGGTTACGACAGGGTGAAGGATCTGAGTTTCGATATTATCGGAAACCTAGATGCCGATATCACGTTCGACAAGCAGTACTTCGACTTCCTGTTATCCAAGTTTGGCGCGGATTCACTGCTTGGAGTGGCGGGAACGCCGTTCGTTGAAGGAACGACCTCCTATGATTTCCGGTTCACGAGTGTGGAACATGTGTCCGGAGCCTGCCAACTCTTCCGACGTCAGTGCTTTGAAGAAATCGGCGGTTATACACCGGTCAAAGGCGGGGGAATCGATTGGATCGCGGTGACGACGGCGCGAATGAAGGGATGGAAGACGAGGACGTTTGTTGAGCAGGTGTGCCATCACCATCGCCCAATGGGCACCGCCTCCGCCGGAAGGTTGGAAGCGAACTTTAAGCTGGGGAGGCAAGACTACTATCTTGGAGGGCATCCTTTGTGGCAGATGGTCCGAGGATGCTACCAGATGGGGAGGAGCCCTTATCTTCTGGGCGGCCTGTTCCTGCTAGCCGGCTACGGGTGGGCATGGATTACCGGCGCTCAGAGGCCAATTTCCGGCGAACTGATCCGATTCCATCAAGGCGAGCAAATGCGCAGGCTGCGCGAGAGCTTGGTCAAGACAATTGGGATTGCAGGTGCAAGTAGGGCTAGCAGTCAGTCGTAGGAGCGTCCTATCCCGCGCGGCAGGGAATGACGGAAATCACACGCGACTTTACAGACAAATGGAACCCAACAATTTCATAAGCGGACCGGATGCGCCGATCGTGGTTACAGGCGCAGCTGGCTTTATCGGACCGGCGTTGATCGAGAGCCTGTTGCGTCATGGCTTCCGAAACATCCGCGCATTTGTCCGGCCATCGAGCGATATGACCCGACTCGAAGCTGTCGCCAGCAGCCACCGACCAGCAGCACAAGTCACAGTGATCAAAGGGAATCTCTTGTCCCGTGAGGATTGCTTCACGGCGACCAATGGAGCTGCAGTTATCTTTCATCTCGCTACGACCAGCGACAAGTCCTTTCCCAATGCTTTCATGAATTCGGTGGTCACAACCAGGAATCTCTTGGAGTCGAGCTTGGAACACACCCGGCTGCGGAGATTCGTCAATGTCAGTTCATTCGCGGTGTACAGCAATGCACAGAAGTTAGGGAAGGTACTTGATGAGTCTTCGCCAGTGGAAGAGCATGCCGGGCATGGGTCGGACGCATACTGCTTTGCAAAGATAAAACAAGACCAACTCGTTAGCGAGTATGGGAAGACATTTGGGATTCCGTACGTCATTGTGAGGCCCGGATCCGTCTATGGTCCGGGCAAAGAGGCCATCACCGGCCGGGTGGGTATCGACACCTTCGGCATATTTCTGCACCTTGGCGGAGGAAACCGTATACCGTTTACCTATGTTGACAACTGTGCTGACGCGATCGTACTTGCAGGGTTGCGGGCAGGGGTCGAGGGGGAAGTCTTCAACATTGTGGACGACAACCTGCCCACAAGCAGACAGTTTCTGCGTCTTTATAAGCGCAATGTCAGGCCCTTTTCATCAATCTATGTTCCCCGCTTTGTGAGTTATGCACTTTGTGGCTTGTGGGAGAAATACTCGGACTGGTCCGAGGGGCAGTTGCTTCCTGTCTTCAATCGTAGGAGATGGCGCTCCGAATGGAAAAAGACTCGCTATAGCAATGAAAAACTAAAGGCAAGGCTGGGCTGGACGCCCAAGGTGCCGACCGCCGAGGGATTGAGTCGCTACTTCCAGAGCTGCCGGGAGCGACGACATGCTTAAGGTCGGCATCGTTGGCTGCGGCAAGATCGCCGATGATCACGCGTCCCAGATCAGGAGGATAAAAGGATGCGAGATTGTCGGTGTATGTGACCGGGAACCGTTGATGGCCAGGCAGCTTTACGAGAGGTTCCCCATCAAGCGATATTTCAGTGACGTGACGGAACTTCTGAATGAGGCTCAGCCCGATGTAGTTCATATCACTACACCGCCCCAGAGCCACTTCGATGTGGCGAGATTGTGCCTCGAACGGAACTGCCATGTGTACGTCGAGAAGCCATTTACATTGTATGCGGAGGAGGCACGAACGCTCGTCGCACTGGCTGAGCGGAAGGCTTTGAAGATGACCGTCGGACACGACGATCAATTCAGCAATGTTGCCAGACGCATGCGGTCTCTGGTTCAGAGCGGATACTTGGGCGGGACTCCCGTTCACATGGAAAGTTATTTCTGTTACGACCTGAGTGACCCGGCATACGCACGAGCTCTACTTGGAGATAAACAACATTGGGTTCGTCGCTTGCCCGGTCAGCTGTTGCAAAACATTATCAGCCACGGGGTTGCGCGAATTGCTGAATTTCTGACCAGTGACGAACCTCAGGTGATCGCGCACGGCTTTGTTAGTCCTCTTTTGAAAAGTATGGGAGAGACTGAGCTTGTAGATGAGCTTAGGGTCATTATCTCTGAGGAGGAGCGTACCACCGCGTATTTCACCTTTTCGTCGCAGATGCGCCCGTCCCTTCACGAGTTTCGTGTCTATGGACCGCTCAACGGACTGATTGTCGATCAGGACCGCGAACTATTGATCAAGCTCCGGGGTGCCAAGTTCAAGAGCTATGCGGATAAGTTCATCCCCCCGGCTAATCTGGCGTCGCAGCTTCTTGGGAACGTGCGGACGAACGTCAGGAGCTTTCTGGGGAACAAGTTCCACATGAAGGCCGGCATGAAGTGTTTGATCGAATCTTTCTATGACTCCATAGTTCAAGACACCCCTGTGCCGATCCCATATCGTGAGATTCTGTTAACTGCCAAGATCATGGACGATATCTTCGACCAGTTGCACGGTAGAACCGTGCCGGCACGGGAAAACGAGACATTCGATACCATGACAAGCCCTCGCTGAGCAACGGCACGAATGGTTTATCGATGAAATCGAAAATGCAAGAATTGGCCCCTGGCTTCGTGTCGGATGTCGACACCGTGGATGAGGCGGAGTGGTGCCAACTCCTCGAAGGCTTTGATGACGCAAACATCTACCAGACCTGGTCGTATGACGAGGTGCGATGTGGCCGAAAGAATATCAGTCATGTGCTGTTGAAGCACAACGGCCAAGTCGTCGCACTCGCCCAATCAAGAATCGTAAAAGTCCCGTTTGTTAGGGTTGGTATCGCCTATGTCCGTTGGGGACCGATATGGCAGCGCCGCGGTGAGCAATCGGATCCGGAGGTATTTCGTCAAGCCATCCGTGCCTTGCGAAACGAATATGCAGGGCGACGCGGGCTGGTGCTAAGGGTTTATCCAGCCCTATTTCGGGACTCTGCTTCCGAGACCTTCGCCTCGATTCTGGCCGACGAAGGCTTCCCGCCCCGAGGCAAAGAAAGGGTGGACAGGACGCTGTTACTCGATTTGAGCCTTCCACTCCCGGAGTTGCGCACCAGCCTGCGACCTCACTGGCACCGCTACCTCAAGGTTGCCGAGAAAAACGGGCTGGAGATCATTGAGGGCTCAGACGACAAAACGTTTTCCGCGTTCATCGAAATCTACAAGGAAATGGTCTCCCGAAAGAAATTTCCCGAGCCCAATGATATCGCAGAGTTCATCGCAATTCAGCGACGGCTCCCGGAAAGCTTGAAGATGAAGGTCATGTTGTGCAAGGCAGGCGATGAGGTATGCGCCGGACTGATCTGTAGCGCCGTCGGCAATACCGGAGTTTACCTGTTCGGGGCGACCAGCGATGCGGGACTGAAGAGCAGGGGGGCGTATCTCTTGCACTGGAAGTTGATCGAGTGGTTGAAGGGAAATGGTTTTACAGTTTACGATTTGAACGGAATTGATCCAGTCCTGAATCCTGGAACGTACAAGTTCAAGGCGGATCTGTGCGGCAAGAACGGGAAAGATCGCTACTTCATGGGACGCTTTGAGTCTTATGTCAATGCTTTCAGTCATTCGTGCGTGTCACGAGCCGATAGGCTGAATGAATTGCGTCGGACCGCAAGGCAGAAGTTGACGGGGTGGGCTCGGCGTAGTCCGGCAAGCGAGTCCAATCCGGCAGCGGGTACTGGTGTCCCTGAAGAAGTGAAGTTATAACCTGCTTGACGTGACAGGCAAAGGGACACGAAATGGATCTGATGGGGTCGCCTCAGCTGGCGCTTGGGCACAAAGCGGAATCAGCGAGTGTAGCACACAGGGAAAGACGGGTTTCGGACGCCGGCGTCAAAACCGGTGGCTTCCTTGTGGTGAATGCCGACGATTGGGGCCGAGATCCCGTCACCACAGACAGGACGCTGGAATGCTGGGAACGGGGAGCGGTGTCGTCGGTCAGCGGCATGGTGTTCATGGAAGACTCAGAGCGAGCCGCTGCTCTGGCTCGTCAGAAGGGAATCGAAACCGGTCTTCACCTGAACTTTACCACTCAATTCTCGGCTTCCAACTGTCCCGCTGGACTCCGGCAAAAGCAGGAAGAAGTTGGCCGGTATCTATTGCGGCACCGCTACGCCCAGATCCTATTTCATCCGGGACTTATGGTTTTTTTTGAGTATCTCGTGGCCGCGCAAATCGATGAATTTCGGCGGATTTACGGGAGCGAACCGGCCAGGCTCGACGGTCATCATCATATGCACTTGTGTGCGAATGTGATTCTTCAGCGGTTGCTGCCGCGCGGGACGATTGTGCGTCGGAACTTCTCTTTTGAGCTGGGCAAGACTGGCTTAGCCAACCGCCTCTATCGAAAGCTTTCGGATATGGCCCTGTCGAGGCGACACCTGATGACCGATTTTTTCTTCTCGCTGCCTCCTATCGAACCTGCAAGCCGGCTCCGCCGGATCTACTCCTTAGCTGGTCAATCTGTTGTTGAACTGGAGACCCACCCCGTGGTGCCGGAGGAATATCAATATCTCGCGGGGGGCGAGATCTTCCGTCAGATGGGGGAGGCAAGCATTGCGCCCCCCTCGGCGATACTGCGTCTTTCCACGGGAGATTATCTGTGAACATTTGCGGCAAGGATATAAACGTCCAAGGTCGAGTGATCCGGATTGCACAAGTCGATGGGGACGGCTTTGAGTTTCTGGAAAATCCCGAAGCGGTAATCGCGAGTCTGCGGAAATCGGGAGTTCGCATCGATCTCTTCACGTTCACGCAGAAAGTACTTGAAACCTCACCGAAATATACATACCCGACGGAATGGCACAACGTTGCTGCTCTACCGGTGTCTACATTCGAAAACTGGTGGACATGCCAAATCGACGGGAAGACCCGAAACATGGTGCGTCGCGCCGAAAAGAAAGATGTAGTCGTCCGTGAGGTACCCTTTGACGACACCCTAGTACGCGGCATTTGGGAAATCTATAACGAGTCTCCGGTTCGCCAGGGAAGACCGTTTCCCCACTATGGCAAAGACATCGAAGCAGTGCGTAGAATGAGCGCAACCTTCCCGGCCACCAGCATCTTTATCGGAGCATTTCTCGGTGACACGATAGTCGGTTTTGCTAAGCTGACATGCGATGAGACGGGCACACAAGCGGGTATTATGCACATACTCTCGAGGGCTGGGCATAGGGATAAGGCTCCAACGAATGCGTTGATTGCACAGGCAGTCCGATCCTGCGCCGAGCGTGGGATTTCCCATCTTGTTTATTCAAACTTCGCATACGGCAAAAAGCAGCATGACAGTCTTAGCGATTTTAAAGAAAATAACGGGTTCCTGCGTATCGATCTCCCGCGCTACTACGTGCCCTTATCTTACTTCGGACGCATCGCTCTTCGCTTAGGTCTGCACCATAGCTTACTAGACCAATTGCCCGAGCCCGTTGTCGCCAGGGTACGCAGCTTGCGAAATACATGGTACAACCGACAACTCCGGCCCAGGGCCGAGTCGCCTTCGATTACACCAGTTTCACGCTAAATGCCACGTATATTAGCGCTTCTGTTTTGTTGTGCCTTTATCCTGATCCTCTTTAAGCTGGATTCAAAGCCACGGTCTGGTGTGTCCACTGCGTTGTGGCTCCCATCGATATGGATGCTGATAATTGCTTCGAGAATGGTCGGGGAGTGGTTCAATCTGGGTGCTGGCGTACAGTCGGCTGATAGTTACGCAGACGGCAGTCCTGTAGACAGAAACATATTCTTGGTTCTTATACTGGCCGCCCTGGTCGTGGTGATCAAGAGACGACAGAGTATTAGCAAGCTCTTCCAAAACAATCGTTGGCTGTGCTTGTACATAGTTTATTGTGGCATCAGCATAGCCTGGTCCGACTTTCCGGTTGTGTCCTTCAAGAGGTACGTGAAGGAAATCGGCAACCTGTTGATGGTGATGATTGTATGGACCGAAGTCACTCCCGTAGAGGCGGTAAAGGTATTGATGAAACGGTGCGCCTATGTGCTCATACCCCTGTCGATTATCATGTTCAAATACTATCCAGAATTTGGTCGCAGTTACAGTAGGTGGACAGGGGATCTGTCGTTTACAGGTGTAACCAACAACAAGAATAGCTTGGGCGCGTTATGCGCCATTAGCGGCATCGGGCTGGCCTGGAGCCTTCTGTCAGAGCAAGGGCGATCGCAAGCAGCGCTTCGTAACAAGAAAGCATGGGTTCAGGGCGGAATGCTGCTCATGACAGTATGGGTTCTCGTGGAATCCCATAGCGCAACATCCTTGGCATGCTTTGTTCTCGGGGTGGGCATTCTTATAGCAACTCGGGTAAACGCGATAAGAAGGAACATAGGAGTGTATGTGGTTACAGCGATTGTTGCCGTGTCAGGCATGTTGCTAATGGGCAACGGCTTGTCCGTCACGACGGGAATGTTAGGGCGTGATGAAACGTTGACGGGAAGGACTGACGTATGGCACGCGGCCATAGGATTGGGTACAAACCCCGTAATTGGAGATGGATACAACAGCTTTTGGCTCGGCCAGAGAATGGAGAGAATGTGGGAGATGTTCTCGTGGCATCCCACTGAGGTGCACGATGGGTACTTGGACATCTATCTTGATCTCGGCGTTATTGGGTTGATAGTTCTGGCCGGGTTGCTGACCTCCGCGCTGGTGTTCGCCCTGAAGATGGTTCGCAGTGACTTCGAAGAGGGTGTCCTGCGATTGGCGGTATTGACTGTGGCGATACTGTACAACATTACGGAGTCGTCATTCAGACCGGGCCTTTTGGTGTATTTTGCACTTATTCTGGTTGTCTTCCGTCTACCGGCTGGTGTCCGACTCGGCCCTCGTGGCTTGCACGTGAGTTCCGCTGAGCCCATTGCTGTCACAAGCCCCGACAGAGTGGTCCAAAAGTTCGGTGTCTCGAGCGTTGCCCGTCCGTTGCGCGTTGGCGACCATTTGTTGACCTCCAGTTCCAGACTAAATGTGATGTGATCGCGCACGAGTGCGGGGTTAGTTGCCCGAGCCGCGATGCGCCCGCTCGCAAATATTTGCAGGGTGATCGGTTGCGCAATGTAAGGTCGAAACAAGGAGTAGGTATGCAAAGACACAGCACCAATTTCCTACGCGTCGTTGCGATTCTGTTGGTTATTAATTCCCACATGGACACTCTTTACCCTGCGAAGTTTGCCGTTCTCGCGACTGGCGGAATGATGGGAAATGCTCTTTTCTTCATGCTTTCAGGGTGGGGCTTGCTGTTAAGTATGCGGGAGAAGCCGAGATCGTTTGGGGAGTGGTATGGGCGGCGAATCACTCGTATTTACCCCCCGGTATGGGTCACAGTAATCCTGCTCACGTTTCCCTTAGGTATATACGGAGGTTCGATCACACTCGACAACAGTCTCGACGAAATGCGTAAGTTTTTTTATCCGCCGTTTTGGTTTTTGGAAGCGTTGATGATCTACTATGTTTTGATTTTCTTTGTCATCAGAGACTTTTCCTATAAGCGACTGGTTGGTGTCTCTCTGGCAGTGGGGATGGTGTACACCCTCTACTACGCTTTCTTGCTCGACCTCACGAAGTTTTCCATAGAAGGGACACCGTTTAGAGTCATTTTTTATTTTCTGGTCATGTTGTGGGGACTTTACCTGGGGGCGGAAAGCGACAAGCTACGGTTCAGAGGCACATGGGATGTCGTGTTATTACTAGTGTCGATCTCGTGCATATACGGGCATAAATACCTGATGCAACGCGGCCTGTTGCTGTCGTGGCAATGGGTTGAGCACTTGGCCTCGTTTCCGATGTTGTTTTTCTTCGCCAGGGTTGCACGATCCAGTTTTGTCAGCCAAACGATCATGGGCAGTCGGCACCTGGGGAAGGCGCTCACGTTTGTGAGCGGAATGACCCTTGAAATCTTCATGGTGAACAATTCAATCGACATTCTAGACGCCAAACTGGGACCTTTTCCCTTCAATGTGGTCGCCTTGCTGTCAATAAACGTGGCAATTGCGTTGCTGATACTCTACTGCGCGAAACCGATCCGCAAGTTCTTAGAAAACAATCGTTCGGTAGCCACATTTCCGCTGAATAAAACACAATTACCTTCGGAAGTTGCCTTAACAGCGCGCTGAACCGCCAAGAATTCTCTCAACCAAAAGGAGTCATTCGAAGGTTGTTGAATGCAAGGTGAGCGGCCACGGTCGCAAAAGCAGCTGCATTTGCCGTCCAAATTGTTCTTGAGATGATGAGGAATTAGTTGAAGCCTTTTGATAGTAGCGGAGCATTCCATCCGTTGGTGGAAGCAGGCGGATTGCGCCGGGCAGCCGTCCGAAGTGCCGCAGTTACGGTGCTTGCGCAAGGCGTTGCATTCGCAGTCCAGTTGACAGCCATGGTTGTCCTGGCACGGCTCCTGGTGCCCTCAGACTTCGGAGTGGTCACCATGGTGACCACTTTCAGCGTTCTGCTTGTGAGTTGCGGGCAGATTGGGTTCCCCGACGCTGTTCTCCAATCGGACGAGATGAACCATCTCCTTGCCAGCAATTTGTTCTGGATCAACGTGGGTATAGGTCTGGTTCTGACGTTGGTCTTCGCCGCAACCGGCTCGCTGCTGGCACGGTTCTATAGCGACCCACGCGTGACCCATGTTGCCATTGGCGTGTCGCTTACGATTTTCGTCACCAGCACTTCAGTTCTGCACCTCGCCCTCCTCAAGCGGGCGATGCGCTTTTCCGCCGTGTCCGCCAACGATATTGTGGCCCGTGCCGTCTCCGTGGTTGTTTCGGTGCTTCTTGCATGGGCTGGATGGGGATATTGGGCGCTGGTCGCAGGGGTGATCGCACAACCCCTTTCAACGTCCGTCGGCGCCTGGGTTCTGTGTCGCTGGATTCCTGGCCTTCCGCGGCGTGCGGACGGAACGGGAGCGATGGCACGGTTCGCGAGAAATCTCTTCGCTCGCTGGAGTGTGGGATACTTCACGCAGAATACGGATAACCTGCTGGTGGGCTGGCGATTTGGTTCCGGCCCGCTAGGCTTCTACAAAAAGGCATATGACCTTTTCGTGCTTCCGTTCAACTTGCTAACTGTGTATCCCGTAGCTGTATCCACCCTGAGTCGACTAAACCGCGATCCTGCCCAATACCGGCGCTATTTCCTTCGAGGCTTATCCATTCTGGCCTTGCTAGGTATGGGGTTGGGTGCGAGCCTTACTCTAGTAGGTAAGGATCTAGTGCGTCTCATGCTCGGTCCCCGCTGGGAAATGACAGGACAGATCTTCACGCTTTTCGGACCTGGGATCGGGGCCATGTTGATCTACAGCACTCACGGCATGCTTCATCTTTCCCTCGGAACCACGGGCCGCTATTTCCGTTGGGGGCTCATCGAGGTTACGGTGACCTGCCTCATGTTTTTCCTGGGATTGCGGTGGGGCCCATCCGGCATCGCGCTGGCCTGGACAGCCTCCTACTGGCTTCTGACGCTGCCCTCGTTCTGGTACGCCGGCAAGCCGATACAACTGGGCGTCGGCCTAATCCTGGCTGCGGTATGGAAGTATACGCTGGCCTCTTTCGCGGCAGGTGTGGCTTGCTTCGAGATTGTCCGGCAGCTTTCATCGTTGACTGCCATGGCAGGCGCCGCCGGAGCGCTGGTTCGGATCGTGGTGACTTCCGCGTTGTTTGTTGCCCTCTACATTGGGGCCGTCATCATGTTGCACGGCGGCTGCGAGCCTCTTTATCAACTGCTGCGACTGGTGAAGGAGATGGCGCCATGGAGCAAGGTTTCGAAACCTTCTTCGGCAGGGGCCGTGCCTTCTGCCGGCGACGCTGGTTTAGTTCTGGCTCCAACCGGCAGCGGGGAAGCCACCTAGACCGAGGATAATCGGAATGACAACCTGTTTTTCATCTCCGCCGACCGTTGTGAAAGATGCGGAACCCGCTACACAGCAACCGCTGAAGCGGCCCACCGAGGTTGGAGCGGCTCTACTCACCGGCGGTTTTGACCGGCCGTATGCATTCGGCCTAGCTATGGCATTGGCCTCAAAAGGCATTTGCCTGGATGTGATCGGCAGCGATGAAGTGGACAGCCCGGAGCTGCATACCACTCCCCAACTGAAATTTCTCAATCTCGAAGGAAGCAAGCGAAGCACCGGCCTGGCGGCGAAAATATCCAGGGTGTTGACCTACTACGCGCGACTCCTCAGTTATGCTGCGACTGCCAAGCCAGAGATATTTCATATCTTATGGAACAACAAGTTTCAGTTTTTCGATCGAACGCTCCTGATGCTCTACTACAAGGCGTGGGGGAAGAAGATCGCGCTGACGGTACACAACGTGAATGCAGGCAAGCGGGACAGAAATGACTCGCTTTTCAATCGCCTTACATTAAGAACGCAGTATCTGCTTGCCGATCATTTATTTGTGCACACCGAAAAAATGAAAACTGAGCTGTGCCAGGATTATGGGGTTCGTGCCCGAGCAATCTCAGTTATCCCTTTTGGCATCAACAACTCTGTCCCAGACACAGATCTTACCTCGGCTGAGGCGAAACAGCGCCTGGGCATCAGGAACGATGAAAAGACAATCCTATTTTTTGGCGCGATCCGGCCGTACAAGGGTCTCGAATACCTGACAGATGCGTTTCGGCAGCTTTCGGCCCGCAATGTGGACTACCGGCTGATCATTGCCGGCGAGCCCAAAAAAGGCTGCGAGAAATACATCGGGGATATCCAGCAGGGAATCAGCAATGACCCCAGCCGGGAGCGGGTAATTCAAGAGATTCGCCATATTCCCGATGAGGAGACGGAGCTTTATTTCAAAGCAGCAGACGTCGTGGTGCTGCCTTATACGCAGGTTTTTCAGAGTGGTGTGCTTTTCTTGGCGTATAGCTTCGGTCTGCCTGTAATCGCCACGGACGTCGGTTCCATCAAGGAAGACGTAATCGAAGGCGAGACAGGCTTTCTGTGTAAACCATGCGATGCAGTCGAGTTGGCCAGGGCCATCGGGACATATTTTGAGAGTGATCTATTCAAGACTCTGGGCCGGCGACGGCAAGAAATACGTGACTACGCCGGAGCAAGACATTCATGGGACACCGTCGGCGCGGTGACCCGAAACGTCTATGTAGAGTTGGCGGCGAGATAAATCATGCGGCCCCTCGTATCAATTCTCATTCCTGCGTACAACTCCGAGAAATGGATCGCGGACACGATTCGTTCGGCGATGGCGCAGACCTGGCAACCCAAAGAGATCATCGTCGTGGATGACGGATCCACGGATCGCACACTTGAAGTTGCGCGGCAATTTGAATCGGAGTCGCTGCGAGTTGTCACACAAGAGAACCAAGGTGCCGCAGCGGCCAGAAATAAAGCCTGCTCCCTAAGCCAGGGAGACTACATTCAATGGCTGGACGCCGATGATCTCCTGGCTCCGGACAAGATCACCAGACAGATGGAAGCGCTGAGCGTAACGGATACGCGGCGGGTACTTCTCTCCTCATCTTGGGGACACTTCATGTACCGGCCCCATCGGGCACGGTTCGTTCCCACCGCATTGTGGTGTGATCTGTCTCCCGCCGAATTCCTTGTGCGCAAACTAGGTCAAAAGGCAGCGATGCAGACTTCCGCGTGGCTGGTCAGTCGCGAGTTGACCGAAGCTGCTGGCGCATGGGATGTCAGCATGATTTCGGACGATGATGGCGAATACTTCTGCCGCGTGCTTCTTGCGAGTGAGAGGGTTCGGTTTGTGCGAGAAGCCCGGGTTTATTATCGGTCGGTTGGAACGGGAAGCCTGAGCTACATCGGCCGATCAAACGCTAAGTTAGACGCATTGTGGCGCTCCATGCAGTTGCACATCCGCTACCTACGGTCTCTGGAGGACAGTGAAAGGGTCCGAGTTGCTTGTATCAAGTATTTGCAAAACTATTTAATTGATTTCTATCCGCTTAGGCTCGACATCATCGAGCAGTTGCGCCAGACAGCGAAGGATTTGGGAGGACGACTGGGCTCTCCACGACTGTCCTGGAAATATTCATGGATACAGGCAGTTTTCGGGTGGGATTTTGCCCAGAGAGCTCAACTGCTCCTGCCACGCGTCAGGTGGTCGCTTGTGGGGCTCTGGGACCAAGCGATTTTTCGAATGGAACGCAAACAACTTGTACGGACCAATTCGGAATCGTGAAACCAGCTATACGAGCAGCGGACGCGGGGCACGGAAACCCAATCGTACGTACCTTTTCCACTCTAGGAGTGCACCTTCGTGTCTGGAGTTCCGTCCTGTGCTCTGTATAAGATGTTCCAAAGGAAATCTTACAGTTCAATGATGGGCCTGGTTCGGGCCTCAGCGAGGTAACACTTGACGCGGAAAAGCTGGTCCGTCTTCCCTTTTATGCTGGTCTGCCTTTCCTTTGGAGCCCACGCAGCAAACGTGAATGCGGCGTCTTGTTCGTCATCTGATGTCCAAACTGCTGTCAACAGCGCGTCCACGGGCGACACGGTAGTGATCCCTTCAGGCAACTGCACGTGGACATCACCGGTCACGATAGCCAGCAAAGGAATCGTCGTCCAAGGCCAGACAACCTGCACCGGAACTCCGGTATCGTCCTGCGTGGACAGCACCAACATTACTGACAACACAAGCGGCGACAATCCGGCGTTTGACATTGCGGGGCTGGACGCAAACCACTTCGTGCAACTGACAGGAGTGACCATCACCACTCAGGCGGTCATTGCCGATGGCGTCATTCAGATCTACGGAGCCGGAAACAACAATTTCACGGGCACGGTCAGTTTTCGTGTAGATCATGTCCATATGAAAGACCCTACAACCGGGGGGCGTGGCATTTCTGTTTTCGGCGTATATGGGCTTATCGACCATTACTTGGTGGACGTTACTGATGTTAGCGGTTCCGATCAGTCGATCTCGCTTTACGGTTCATCCATTGGTGCCGACGGCGGATTTACTCCTTGGATGAGTCCGCTTAGTCTCGGTACGGCCAATGCGGTTTATGTTGAGGACTCGACCTTTAACTACGCCAACCAAAACGAAGATTCCATCGATGCCTATACCGGGGCGCGATTAGTGATTCGGCACAACCAGTTCAATAACATCAGTCAGGGTTTTCACGGTACCGACAGCGGGAACAATCGGTCGGTGTTTTCTTACGAGATTTACAACAACACCTACACCAACAATTCCACGACTACGCTGCGCGCTGCCGGGATGCGGGGTGGCACGGGCGTCATCTACAACAACACCTACGGTGGTAGTCACGGCACATGGTACGATATCACCCCGATGAACTACCGCGCATGTCCTCCGTTGGACCAAAGCCAATGGCAAACCTGCGATGGCACGAACTGGGAGATTGGCTCGACGGACTTCTCAAATATTGGTTCTCGTACTTGTAGCACCAACGGAGGCGTGAAATTCTGCGCGATCAACCGGGACACCGTTTGCACAGCGGACGCCACGTGCTCGGCGATCACTCAAGGCGATACCTGTTCGACGTACTTCGATGGCGCGGGAGCGGGTGGAAATGCCTGCCGCGACCAAGTTGGGCGTACCCACAATCAGGTTCTCTCTCCCCTCTATGCCTGGAACAACGGTTCAATCGGCATCACGCCATACAATGGCGGGTACAGTTGCGGGCTGGGCCTGTCTAACTATCTTCAAGCAGGTCGGGATTACATCAACGGCAGCACTATGCCGGGCTACGTAGCCTATACCTATCCAGACCCGCTTCAGGGAGGTTCACCTCCGGCGCCTCCAACGGGCCTCAGCGCCCAAGTTCAGTGATATTTTGTCCCATTTCTGCACATAAAGCTGTGGCACACTGTGCCGCGAAACGGCTTGCAGCAGGCTCAGGTGAAGGTTCCAACCTCCCTTCTGCATCCCCCCAAGGTCGAGCTCAGTAGCGGTCCTGCGGAATCGAACCTGCATCGCTAAGCTAGCTCAATCCTAAAGTAAGATTAACTTGTCATGCGAATGAACAAGATCGCCCTAGTCACCGGTGCGGAAGGCTTTATCGGATCGCACCTCGTCAGGTTCCTTCAAGCGAAGGGGTGGGACGTAGTCGGCACCTATCTTCCGCATGGGTTGAATTTGTTTCCCAAACTGAAGAACGTGCGGTTCGCGCAATGCGACCTCGCCAACGGTCAGCAGGTGGAACAACTCTTCAAACAGAATCAGCCGACGCATGTGTTTCATCTGGGGGCGCAGAGCTTGCCGACCGTATCCTGGGTGGATCCGGTCGGGACGTTCGAATCTAATATTATGGGCTCGCTGCACGTGTTCGAGGCGGTTCGGCACATGAAGCGCCTTCCAGTCGTAGTTTCGGCCTGCTCGAGCGCTGAGTACGGACACGTTCCCGCGTCGGCCATACCGGTGACTGAAGAGCAGGCGCTTCGACCTTTGCACCCTTACGGAATCAGCAAAGTGTGCCTGGATCTGCTGGCACGACAATATTTTCTGGATTACAAGATTCCCGCAGTGAATTTGCGGCTTTTCAACACTACGGGTCCGGAGAAAACAAACGACGCGGCGTCGGATTTCGTGCGCCAGGTGATTCGCATCAAGAAGGGCCTGCAGCCCCCCCTTATCGAGGTGGGAAACTTGAAGCCCCATCGCGCCATCCTCGACGTCAACGACACGGTGAATGGCTTTTACCTGGCTGCACTCAAAGGAAAGCGCGGCGAGGCGTATAACCTTTGCGCGACTACGACCCACGAGGTTGGCCAGATACTGCGAACCGCGATCCGCCTTGCAGGCGTAAAAGCGGAGATACGGCCTGCCGCCCGTCTGATGAGGCCTTCCGACGAGAAGATCATCTTCGGCAGTACCAAGAAAATCCACAAAGACACGGGATGGAAGCCCGTGTTTTCGATCGAACAGACCCTGACATCGATGTTGGAATACTGGGACCGGGTAATGTAGCGTCACATGCTCAAGCGATCCAGAAGATTCGTAAGTCGAAAGCACCATGACAGGTGACGTTAAAGCTGTTCTCCTGGTTGGTGGATTGGGAACCCGCTTGCGCTCAGTTGTGCCTTCTGCGCCCAAGGTTCTCGCCTCGCTCGGAAAGAAATCTTTTCTCGAGTTGCTGATTGGGCAGCTCAGTTCGCAGGGAATCCGTCGCTTGGTCATGTGCACGGGATATCTAGCAGACCAGATCGAGAAGGAATTTGGCGACGGGCGCGCATGGGATATTACGATTGAATATTCAAAAGAAGAGAAACCTCTCGGTACGGCAGGCGCAGTAAAGCGGGCTCAGCAATTTCTGCAAGACGTTCCCGACTTTCTGGTAATGAACGGAGACTCATTTCTCGAGATCAATTTCTGTAACTTGATGGAATGTCATCGAAATCACGATGCAATGGCGACGATGGCCGTAGTGCGGGTAGAGGACACCAGTAGATACGGAACCGTGCAAGTCGACTCTGGCGGCCGAGTCCGAGGGTTTGCCGAGAAGACGGGCAGCGAAATAGCTGGATTGGTGAACGGCGGCGTCTACGTTTTTAATCAGTTGGTCTTTCAATATATTCCCGAGGGACCGGCCAGCCTCGAAAGAGACGTATTTCCTCGATTGCTGGACCAAGGGGTGTACGCACTGGAACAGCACGGAATGTTCATTGATATCGGTACGCCGACCGACTATGCGCGCGCTCAGCAGCTTTGTGATTCCCTCAACCAGGCGGCCGCTAGAGGTCGACTCCCTGATTCCGCAGCCGGGAAATGAGTTGGTACGTATTTAGAAGGATCGAACTAGAGAAATGAACGATACTGGAAACTTCGAACAACGTGTACGCCGCTCGATCCAGGCATCTATTGCCGTGAAGCAGCTTTTGCTGGGGAATGGCGAAATCATATCCATAATCGCCCACGTCAGTGAACTCTTGGTGGACACATTCTCGAAGGGGAACAAGGTGCTTCTGTTCGGTAACGGCGGAAGTGCTGCGGATGCCCAGCACATCGCTGCGGAATTTGTGGGACGCTTTGCGTTTAATCGGCCTGCTCTGCCCGCCTTGGCCCTATCTGTGAATCCATCGTGTGTCACGGCGATCGGCAACGATTACGGATTTGACGTGGTTTTTTCCCGGCAAATTGAGGCTTTGGCGCGCCCGGGCGACCTCGCCATTGGCATTTCAACCAGTGGTAATTCGCCCAATGTACTCCATGGCCTTACAACGGCCCGCAAAATGGGGCTTGGCACGGTTGCCATGGCCGGTTGCACCGGCGGTAAAGTCAAGGATGCTGTGGACCATTGCGTTTGTGCGCCATCGAACGAGACACCGCGCATCCAGGAGTGCCACATCTTGATCGGACACATCATTTCAGAGCTGGTGGAAGAAACAATATTTCATGAACAAAGCCGCGTTTCTAGATCGTGACGGTGTCATCAACCAAAAGGCCCCGACCGAAGAAGAGTATATAACTCGTTGGGAGGAGATGCAGATTCTCCCCGGAGTAGTGGAAGCGATTACTCTTCTCAACCGGGCTGGGTTTCACGTGGTCGTAGTCAGCAACCAGCGCTGCGTGGCGAAAGGGTTGTTGACCGTATGTGAGTTGGATTCTTTGCATCAGCGGCTACGCAACGAGCTTGGGGCTTTGGGCGCGAAGATCGATGAAATCTATTATTGCCCGCACGAGGAGCAGCCTCCTTGCAGTTGCCGCAAGCCTGAGCCTGGCATGCTGTTTACGGCTGCGAGCGAACACCAGATTGATCTGAATTCTTCGTGGATGATCGGCGATTCGGAGAAAGATGTGAAGGCTGGAAGAAGAGCGGGATGCAGGACCGCTAGAATTCTGAGACCTCGCGTCACCGCCGACGGTAACGCTGATGTAATCGCACCATCCCTGCTTGACGCCGTCCACCAGATCCTTGAGCATGAGGCGACGGTGCCTGACCGTCAGGAAGGCGGAGCGGTGAAAGCCAATCTCGGGAACGTTTCTTAACGGATGGAAGACCTTACACATGATCATAACTAGCACTCCGCTTCGCATTTCTTTTTTCGGGGGCGGTACCGATTATCCTGTTTGGTACCGCCAATATGGTGGATCGGTATTGTCAACCACCATTGACAAGTCCTGCTACATAACTTGTCGTCGGCTGCCGCCTTTTTTTGAGTACCATAGCCGAATTTCCTATTCCAAGATTGAAAACGTCGACAGGAACGACGCGATTCAGCACCCCTCGGTGCGCGCGTGCCTGCAATTTGCGGGAATGGATGAGGGAGTCGAGATTCACCACGTAGCGGACCTGCCCGCTCGCAGCGGTTTGGGTACGAGTTCTGCATTCACGGTGGGCCTTTTGCTCGGCCTGTACGCGCTCAAGAATCAGATGCGCGATAAGCACGCCCTGGCCTCGGAAGCCATTCACGTAGAGCAGGATCTGCTACACGAGGCCGTTGGTGCACAGGATCAGGTGAGCGCCGCATACGGCGGCTTCAATCGCATCGATTTCGGGACGGATGGCTCGATTGACGTGAGGCGCATGGTGACTTCTCAGGACCGGGTGGCAGAACTCGAGCAGCACTTGGCGCTTTATTTCACGGGTTTCTCACGGTTTGCTTCTGAAATCGCGCAGGAGCAACTGAGAATGACGCCTCACAAGCAGCAGGAGTTAAACACGATGTTGCAATTCGTGAGCGAAGCCGAAGCGATTATTGCGAATCCCAATCGCTCAATCCTTGACTTCGGACGACTGCTGCACGAGAGCTGGAAAATAAAGAGAACCCTGACACAAAAAATCTCAAACGCCAGCATCGATGAAATCTACGAGGCGGGTCTCAGCGCTGGCGCGCTCGGCGGCAAGTTACTGGGAGCCGGCGGAGGAGGCTTCATGCTGTTCTTTGTACCACCGGAACGGCGCGAAGCCCTAAGAGCCAGGCTGAACAAATTGCTTTGTGTTCCGTTTAGTTTCTCCAATCGGGGAAGTCACGTAGTTGTCTATGAGCCAGAGATGGTCTATGACCAATCCTTGACGAGGGAGAGGTCTGAAGTATACTCGCAGCGACCCTGAAATGGCTTTCGCATGTCTATCACACCATCATCCGCCGCCGGTATTTGCGATTCTCCGGTCCGCCATCTTGCTTTAGCGACAGATTCCGGATCCGCAAGGGACTGACAAGATATAAACTGCGAGCCCAGCCCACGCGACGATCATCGGTGCTGACTGGCTCAGAAATGCTTTAACTCGCTCGCCCCTCCGAGTAGACCATCTAGCGCGCTTAGCGCAGTCGAAAGTGCAGCAGACGACCCGCAAATTGCGGCTACTCAAATCGTTTGGAGCGTAAAAACGACATGACCGACGGCTTGGTCGAATACTACAACCTTCCCGAGAGCTTGGTAGGGATTGTCCAACAGGGGGAATCGAAGATTGGCAATGGGTATTTCCGGTTCGGGACCGAGATTTGCTATGGACAATGCGCGGGCCTCAACCTGGTGAGCACTTTAAATGGTTCGCTGGCGGATGCTCTGCCGGGCACTAGCAGCCAGAACGGAACGGTTTCGTTGCCATTCGATCTGGCCCAGGTGGCCGATAACCTTCGCAACGAGCGCTACGTCAGACGGTCGATCCTCAACTCAACGACGGCCGCGGCCTACTACTTGGTACGCCCGCTACTGCCGGTCGCGGTCCGCAAACATCTTCAGAAAACGCTTCTGATGAATTGGGACAAGTTGACTTTCCCCCATTGGCCGGTGGACTTTACAGTGGACAATTTATTCGAGCGATCAATGCTGCTGGTCCTGCGGTCACGCGGACTTGATCGAATCCCGTTTGTCTGGTTTTGGCCGGAAGGCACAAGCAGTTGCGCCATTATGACTCACGATGTTGAGACTACCGCGGGCAGGGATTTCTGCTCCAGCCTGATGGATATCGACGACCGTTTCGGAATCAAGGCGTCGTTCCAGGTTGTCCCGGAACGCAGATACGATGTCCCTGCCTCCTATATCAATGAAATTCGTGGCCGTGGATTCGAAATCAACGTTCAGGATTTAAATCACGATGGGCGCCTGTTTCGAGACAGAAAAGAGTTTCTGACACGAGTCCCTAAGATCAACGCCTACGGTCGCCAATGGGGCGCACGTGGTTTCCGCTCGGCTATTCTCTACAGACGGCAGGAGTGGTTTTACTCCCTGGAATTCTCCTACGACATGTCAGTACCGAACGTGGCTCACTTAGATCCGCAGCGAGGCGGATGTTGCACGGTGATGCCGTACTTTGTTGGAGACGTCCTGGAATTGCCGGTCACTGCTACTCAGGACTACTCCCTGTTTCATATTCTCAACGATTACACGATCGATTTATGGAAGCGCCAAATCGGCCTCATCATGGAGCGGCACGGGCTGATTAGCTTCATTGTCCACCCCGATTACATCATCGGCCCTCGTGCGAGACGCACTTACGAAGAGCTGCTTACTTATCTGGCGCAGTTGCGAGGGGAGCGAAACATTTGGATGCCTACTCCAGGTGAAGTAGATCACTGGTGGAGACAACGCGCGCAGATGCGGCTTGTAGCGGATGGCGACTATTGGCGCATCGAAGGTTCCGGAAAAGAGCGAGCGCGGATCGCCTATGCGAGCGAAGAAAATGGCCGGCTCGTGTTGTCCCTCCAGGGAGCAAATAGGGCAATGGATACGCCCGTTCGCAAGTGAGAAGACTCGTGACCGAAGTCTAACGATGATTGCCGATCCACATACTGCGGAGCAAAACCGAAAGTGAAGCCAAGCGTCCTTGTTACCACGACGTGTCACTGGTTTCCGACTGCCCGTTTGGCAGTGGCTCTGGCAAATGCCGGATTCACGGTTGGAGCTGCCCACCCGTCTCGCCACCCCCTATGCAAGACGACCGCGGTTTCCAAGACATATCCGTATCGGGGCTTGGCGCCACTGACTTCGTTCGCTGTTGCGATTTCCGCGATGAAACCAGATCTAATCGTTCCAGCGGATGACTATGCCGCCCGGAACTTGCACAGCCTCTATGATCGAGAATCTCGCTCCGGAAAAGGAGAGCTTGGCGCGCTAATAGAACGGTCACTCGGATCGCCTGAGAGCTTTTCCGTCGTGAACGCAAGATCGGCCTTTATGCAATTGGCCGAGCAATCGGGCGTGCGCGTTGCGCAAACGCAGGTTATCGCGACCGCCGGTGAGCTCAGGCGGTGGATTTCCCGGGTGGGCCTGCCTACGGTGTTGAAGGCAGACGGAACTTCCGGCGGTGACGGCGTAAGAATCGTCCACACCCTCGAAGATGCAGAGCAAGCACTTCGTGACTTGCAAGCTCCGCCGCTTTTGGCGCGGGCGGCCAAGCGGGCGCTGGTCGACCAGGACCAGACGCTGCTGTGGCCATCACTGCTTCGACGCCGATCGTTGGTAAACGCGCAGGCATTCGTATCGGGGAGTGAAGCGACCAGCACCGTCGCGTGCTGGAAAGGCAAGATCCTGGCCAGTCTCCATTTCGAGGTGCTCAAGAAGGCAGATTCGGCGGGACACGCCACGGTTGTGCGCTTGATCGAGAACGCCGATATGTCTAAGGCTGCCGAGATCATGGTACGGCGTCTTAACCTGTCGGGTTTGCTGGGGTTTGATTTCATCCTGGAGGCAGATACGGGACACGCGTACCTCCTAGAAATAAATCCGCGAGCCACACAGGTTGGGCACCTTACGCTTGGCCATGGGCGCGATCTTCCCGCAGCTTTGTATTCCGCCGTGTCTGGCGAGTCTCTTCAGCCGGCTCCGATAGTTACGGACAGAGACACTATCGCGCTTTTTCCGCAGGAATGGATAAGAGATCCTGGCAGCGAATTCCTGCGCTCGGCATATCACGATGTTCCATGGGAAGAACCCGAATTAGTTCGCGCCTGCGTTCAAGCCGGTCGGAAGCAGCGTGGCTGGTATTCCGAGCAAAACGCGGATCGGGTACTTGCTGCAGCCTGCCAGATTCCGGAGCACAAATGAGAAGGCCGCTTCGAATAATGAAATTCGGCGGGACGTCGGTCGGTGACGCGTCTTGCATCGCGAAAGCGGTCGAGATCATTCGCGCGGCTGCACAGGAGAGTGAAGTCCTGGTAGTCGTCTCTGCCATGAGTGGCGTGACCAACAAATTGATCGACGCAGGCACAAAATCAGAAGCGGAAGACCGTGCCTCGGTCGCATTGATCATCGAGGATCTGCGAGAGCAGCACGTCGCAGTAGTCAACACACTGATCCATTCCGCTGCCCAGCGAACTCGCATCACCCGGGAAATTAACAATTTGCTTCAGGAAGGCGAGCGCCTGTGCCAAGGCACGGCGTTGCTGCGCGAACTGACGCCGCGCTCGCGCGATTCGATATCGAGTCTAGGTGAGCGTCTCTCCGCTCCGATCATCGCGGCTGCGCTCGCGGAATTGGGAGTGACGAGCCAGGCAATCGAAGCTACCGAACTCATTCAAACCGACTCGTGCCATGGCGCAGCGGACCCCCATATGGACGTAACTCGAAAACGCTGCGAGGCGCGCCTGCTCCCGCTATTGCGGGAAGGTATCGTTCCAGTGGTGACCGGTTTCATTGGTGCTACTGCGAACGGCGTGCTGACGACACTCGGGCGCGGCGGGTCGGATTATTCGGCGACCATCTTGGGCGCAGCTCTGGGAGCCGATGAGATCCTCATTTGGACGGATGTGGACGGCATGATGACGGCTGATCCGCGCTTGGTGCCCGGCGCCTGCACCATTGCTGAAATCTCGTATCGCGAGGCTGCCGAACTGGCGCACTTTGGCGCCAAGGTGCTCCATCCGAAAACTCTTCGCGCGCTGACGCAATGCGGCATTCCACTTTGGATCCGCAATACTTTCGCGCCTGAACAGGCCGGAACCAAAATCACTCCCGCAGGTCCACCGAACGGCAGAGGCATCCGAGGCCTTACCTGTACCAGCGACGTCGCAATGATTACGGTTGGTGGTCCGGGCATTGTCGGTGTGCCTGACGTTCTGGGGCGCACCTTCGCCACTACTGCGGCAGTTCGAGCCAATGTGCTGCTGATTTCGCAATCCTCTTCGCAAAATGACATTTGCCTGGTGGTTTCCTCAGTAGTCGCAAAACCCACGGTCGAGGCGCTGCGTCGCGAGTTTGCCCACGACCTGACGCACGAAAAAGTGGAACATGTCACTCTTGACCCCACGGTGGCGATTGTCACTGTTGTCGGCCGTAACATGCGCGGGTCGGAGATCGTCGGGCGCACGTTCGGCGCGCTCGGCCGATCAAGCGTCAACGTCATCGCGATCGCGCTAGGTTCTTCCGAATGCAATCTCTCTTTTGTGGTCGCCAGAGACGATATGGAGGCAGCGCTCGTTACCACCCATAGCGAATTTCAACTGGGTGGTCCTGAATACGGCCACCTTTCGCTGGCGAAACCCGGCGAATCTAAGGCGGCCAGTACCGATCGCGCCTGAATGTCGGTTCTTGCGGAACGGAAACCGGGACCTCCGAAGAGATGTACAAGAAAGGGTCTTACAAAGGAAGGCTATCGATCAGCGAACTTAGATCGAACTCCAAAACATCGGTACAGAAGAAAAACCACCTGTCGCAGCCCCTGCCTGGTTACGAGCACGAACCAGGCCGACCTTCCGATCGCAGATTGTGCTGAGGTCTTCCACATGGACCACAGCATACTGAAACGCTGCCGATGGCTCACACGAATCTTCACTCCTTTGGAAGCGATGATGTCGAATACCCTGGCTTCTAGGTATGCCGACCGGAGATCCTTGCGCAGGCACGCCAGTAAAGACAATGGAATCGAATGTTGAACGACAGCGCTGGGAACGAATAAAGGAAGCTCTCCACTCTGCATGAGGTTCGCTAGCAGAAACGTATCTTCGGCGCGAATGGCGATCGGGTCGAATACGCCCTGGTCGAAGTCGACTCTGGTTCGTCGCAGGGCAAATCCCGCGGTGTTCAGGTATCGAATGCAGCCGTTCGGCTGCAGCATATGATTCTGAAACGTTTCGAGCCGCAGTTGCTCTGCTCTGCCGACAAACTGCGAGCAATCTCCGACCAGATGCAGTTGAAAAAAATCGTGTTGGGGCGAGTTGTTGATCGCCGAATCCAAGGCAACGAGACAATCCTTCTCGAATCTACAGTCAGCGTCCACGAACAGCAGCGCCGATCCTTTAGACTCCTGAACACCACGATTTCTGGCCACCGAAATTCCTGCGTGAGGTTGCCTCACAATGGTCAGAGGGTAACTCTGAACCCACTGCTGGATGTAGTCAGGGGTAGGCTCGCTACTGCCATCGTCCACCACGATGACTTCGAAGTTTGGGGCGTTGGCTTGCTGAGTCAGGGAGCGCAGGCATGCATTGAGCGGCACCCAGTCGTTGTAAACACCGATGACGATGCTCCACAGGGGAGTTGTAGGGGAGATCGAGTCGCGCGTGGCCATGCGTCTTCCCGAGCTTAGTGGAAAGCATCAGGTCCCGCAAGATCTGGTTTTACGCCGAAAGAACTAGGCAGCGCGTGATTTCTGTAGCACAAGCTCCACCCGAAATGTGTGGAGTGCAATCATTCTGAGATGAAGGAAGGTCAATCAAGCGTGAAAGTGAATAACGTTGTCGCGCGTTCTTCCCAAACTGTGAGTCGGACGGCTGCGGTGCACTGTGACGTTGCGGTCATCGGGGCTGGCCCTTATGGCCTTTCGGCAGGGTCCCACTTCAAGGCGAATGGGATCACAGCGCGTGTATTCGGTGAACCGATGGATTTCTGGGCGAACAAGATGCCAGAAGGCATGCTCCTTCGTTCACCCCGCGTCGCATCCAGTCTGTCTGACCCCGACAGGGCCTTCACACTTGAAGCGTATGAGGCTATGTCGAAGAGAAAGCCCTGCTGGCCGGTTCCCTTGGAGACGTTTGTAGAATACGGGAAATGGTTCCGACACCAATTGGGTTCGGAACTCGATCAGAGGACCGTACTGCGTGTGGACCGGGACCAGCCGGGATTCAGGCTTACATTGGGAGACGGCGAGGAGATTCGCTCGACATATGTGGTGATCGCCGCAGGGATTGGCCCGTTTAAGAAGAAGCCCGATGTGTTCAAAAGCCTCTCCCCTCAACAGGCAATTCACTGCTACGAGGGGAGGGAAGTGCGACAATTTTCCGGAAAAAGAGTTGCAGTCATCGGCGCAGGACAGAGCGCCCTGGAATCGGCAGCACTTCTACACGAAGCTAATGCGCAGGTTGAGGTGATTGCGCGAGAGTCGGATCTGCGCTGGATCGGCATGCACTCCTGGTTGCACCATATGGGTCCGATTTCGTCGCTGCTCTATTCTCCACATGATGTGGGGCCGCTCGGAATCAGCCGTCTGGTTGCGTATCCCAAACTTGTTTCCCATATTCCCTTGAAGATACGGGATAAGATGCGAACACGCGCGGTGCGAGCGGCTGGAGCTCCTTGGCTCATCCAGCGATTGGCTGCGGTCAAGATTTCGACGGGACGCAGAGTGTCGGAGGCCAAAGCCTTGGGCGATGAAGTCACGCTTAAGCTTGACGACGGCAGCGAGCGCCACGTAGACCATGTGTTACTTGGAACCGGTTACCGGGTGGATATTTCCCGCTACGATTTCCTTCCGCCAGAATTGACAGGGGACATCGAGCAGTTTGACGGCTATCCGAAGCTCAGCAGCGGTTTCCGTAGCTCTGTGCCCGGACTACACTTCATTGGCGCCACAGCGGCCCGAAGCTTCGGGCCATTGCTTTATTTCGTGGCAGGCACGGAGTCGGCGTCTCGGGCGCTAGTTTCGCATCTGTCGAGAAGCCGTCGGTAGTCCGGGCTCTCAATGAATCCTTCCCACAAAGAAATAGCCATGAACTCCCAGCAGGTGGGAGCGGTGGTCATTGGTGGTGAACACCCCGGACTGGGTATTGCTCGGAGCCTAGGGCGCAGGGGCATCCCAGTCTATGTCATCGACGACCAGCACTCGGTTTCAAAATTTTCCAAGTACGTTACCCAAGTCGTCCGGGTAAAGGATTTGCGAGATGAGCAAAAGACGGTCGACAGTGTGATGGAAGTTGGTCAGCGCTACGGGCTGAAAGGCTGGGTTTTGTTTCCCACCAGAGATGAAACAGTGGCTGCATTCTCCCGCCACCGCGATCGGCTGGCAGAGTTTTTTCGTGTTACCACCGCACATTGGGATACAGTACGGTGGGCGTGGGACAAGAAAAATACCTATGATCGGGCACTGGAACTCGGGATCCCGGTTCCACACACATACAATCCCAGAACCGACGAAGAGCTGGTTGGACTTTATAGCCGCCTGCCGCTAGCTATCAAGCCGGCTGTGAAAGAGAATTTTTTCTACGCCACCGGAGCCAAGGCGTGGCGTGCCGAGACCCCCGATCAGCTCAACGATCTTTATCGGAAGGCGCATCGCCAAATCAGGCGCGAAGAAATTCTGATCCAGGAGATTATTCCTGGCGATGGTCGGCAGCAATATTCCTATTGCGGATTTTTTCGTGATGGTAAGGCGCTGAGCACTCTGGTGGCGCGGCGGATACGCCAGCATCCCCGAGAATTTGGCCGGGCAGCTACCTACGTGGAGACAATTGAACTCCCTGAGGTTGAAGAGCTCTCTGAGCGTTTTCTGCGAGCCATCAATTACTACGGATTGGTGGAGGTGGAATTCAAGCAGGATCCCCGGGATGGTCGATTCAAATTGTTGGACGTAAATGCGCGAACTTGGGGCTTCCACAGCATAGGCGGGCCCGCAGGAGTCGACTTTCCCTATCTGCTGTATGCAGACCAGTTGGGTAAACCTGTCGAACGGACCAGGGCGCGAGCAGGCGTCGGCTGGCTTCGGGCGGTCACGGACTTGCCAACGATGGTCTCGGATCTATGGGCAGGAGAATTGGATCTCGGCTCCTACTGGAATTCCCTCAAACATACACGCGTTGAATCGGTGTTCTGTTTACGAGATCCTCTGCCTTCCGTCGCAGAAGTGCTGATGCTTCCATATTTGATAAGACAGAAGTACCTGGTGAAATCGGGAGGAAAGCCTGAGAATCAATCAGCTGGTAACGGCGGAGCCGCTGAACTACCCTCAAGTCGGACAGTCGAATAGTTGAATTGATTCTGGATAAAGAATGTTATTTCACTCTTTTGCTCGCAACGAAGGTCCTTTGCCGCATTCTTGAGGGTGGAACTGCATCCCGGTCGTATGCGATCGTGTAGTTCGATGGCAATAATGCCTACATTCCTGATCCATGGGCAGGACTCAAATACCTCCTTTTCGGCGCCTTCAATGTCCACCTTCAGCAAGTCGATGGAGTAAATCCCGGTTTGGCGCATTACCGTCTCCATCGTGACCGCACGGACTCGTAATCCGCCATTTTCGACGATTTGAAAAGCTCCCTTGGGAGGGGCACCGGACGCGCCGAGGGTAACCTCTCCGTCCTCTCGCCACAAGGCCGCTTGAATCGGAGTAACCGTCTTGTATGGAGTTGTATTTCTAACCAATGCTGCGAAGTTCGCGGGTTCTGGCTCAAGCGCAATGATTCGCGCCTTCGGGTATTGTAGGGCAAACAGAATACTCGCAGTGCCAATGTGTGCCCCAACGTCCACTATTGTGTTAGGACTAAAACCTGCTATGCCGGGATCGTAAGATTTGCTTCTGAATATCAAAACGTCTCTGTAGGCACAAAAATCAGACGTGTCGATTCGGAGATACACTCGGTGATCCGATTCAAGAGGGGTTACAGCCAGGTCGTAAGGTTTGCCGCACAGACGAAAAGCGGCAACCGCGCAAACTCCACGGCTCCCGCACAACTCGTAGTACCATTTCAGTCCTTGCCAAAGGCCCACTGCAGCCTCGCACAGAGAACTAGATTCTACTACGTGGCATTTAGGTGCATGCGAGGGCTGTAGGCACAGGCGTCCCATATGTATTCTTTTGTAATGTACAGGCCGGAACCGTTGGAGAAGTGAATGTCTATGCCCAAATTCCCCCCAATTCGGCGGTTCTTCCAGCCGCAGATCCCACAAGTTATTAGACCAACACTAACTTCAGTTTTGGCCAGGACGGTTGGACGTTTGAATCTTGAGGCTCCAGCCGTAGGACTTACCGCGGTCGCTTATTGGGCGCGCTTCTCTCGCTGGTGTCGCACCCATCCTGCGCCAGGGGCGAATAACGGGAAGGGCGCTCGGGACCGAAGCTGGCTGTATCGATCGGTCATAGATCAAGAGGCATTGGATCAAAGTCCGATCAACTATCTCGAGTTCGGGGTATACCGGGGTGATTCCCTGAGATGGTGGCTTGCTGGAATCTCAAATTCAAGCTCACGATTTGTCGGATTTGACACTTTCACGGGGCTCCCTGAGAGGTGGCGACCGACCGAGCCGGCCGGACATTTCAACGCAGCTGGCCTAGTTCCAGATATCAAAGATCCGCGCTGCAGCTTCGAAGTCGGACTCTTTCAAGACGCCTTGCCTCCTTTCGTGGCCCGCACTGATCTGTCGGGACGTGTAGTGATCAACTTGGATGCAGATATGTTCACTTCGACGCTTTTCGTGCTCACAACGCTGGCACCGTATCTGAAGTCTGGAGACCTCATTTTCTTTGATGAGTTCTCTTGTCCGCTCGACGAATTCAGAGCCTTCGAGGAATTTGTGCGATCGTTTCGAGTGAAATACGAAGTCGCAGCTGCGGTTTACGGGTACACGCGTGTCTGCATCAAGATCCAGTAGAGGTGACGCCGTGGTTGCGCAGTTCTTGGGTTCAGAAACAGAGTGAGTTCAGGTATTAGTGCAATGGCGATCATCACATCTCCCGCTGGACGGGCGGCGTCGGCAAACATAGAGTCACATGTGGCTAGCGTCCTAGAAATCAATCCTCTCAGCGATTCGCGGTGGGAAACCTTCGTTCACAGCCATCCTCGGTCTTCGGTGTTCCACAGCACAAACTGGCTCCGTGCTTTGCAGATGGCGTATGGCTATAATCCAGTTGTTGTCACGACCAGTGCTCCAGAAGCTGCCCTCACCAATGGCCTCGTGTTTTGCCGTGTCAACAGCTGGCTGACCGGCCGCCGACTCGTGTCTCTGCCTTTCTCCGATCATTGCGAACCCCTGGTGAGAAATTCGAATGAACTGGATGATCTGCTGGTGCATATGAGGCGAGATGTGGAGAAAGGAAGTTTTAAGTATATCGAGATCAGGCCAACTTCCAGTGAGCCGGGAAGCCAGACCGGACTCACCCAAAGTGACACTTATAGTTTTCACCGCCTCGACTTGCGTAAGAACGAGCAGGACTTGTTTCGCAGCTTTCACAAGGATTGTGTACAAAGAAAAATTCGACGGGCGGAGCGGGAGAAATTGCATTACGAGGAAGGAACATCGGAAATTCTGCTTCAGCAGTTTTATAACCTTCTGGTAGTCACCCGCCGCAGGCAGTATCTGCCACCCCAGCCCCTGTCCTGGTTTCGCGGATTGTTGGCCACATTTGGCACAGACCTGAAGATTCGAGTTGCGACCAAGGATGGTTTGCCAATCGCGAGCATACTGACCCTGAACCACAAGAAAACCATGGTTTACAAGTATGCTGGCAGCAATGCGGAATTCCACAACTTAGGAGGAATGGCATTTTTGTTCTGGAAGGCAATCCAGGAGGCACAATATAAGGGACTTGAGCAATTTGAAATGGGCCGTTCCGACAGCGACAATCTTGGACTCATTGCATTCAAAGAGCACTGGGGTGCCGCTGGCACGGAACTCCATTACTGGAAGTACACGCGGAGCCCAGGGAAGGATGCGGATAGCCTGGAGAAGAGCGTCCTTCGGCGATTGGTGCCGATTACTCCGGATTCCGTCCTCAGGATCATGGGTGGACTCCTCTACAGGCACGTGGGCTAGAGCTGCACAGCTGCAATCCTTTCGAAATGATAACAAAAGCGATCCTGCGACCGATGTGCCTGTTGGTCTTGGGCTGCATTCTAGTTGCAGGATTGTGGCCGTTCCATGCACCCAAGAATGACATCAGTTGGTTGAGCAACGGGAACGGGCTGCTCTTCGGAGAATACGGCAGCATCCTGAGTTCGGGCTCTCTCAAGGCTCTTGAGTCCAGCGAGGCAGCTTGCAGTGTAGAGATCTGGCTGCAACCGGGCTTCGAACACTCGGGCACGATTCTCGCGTTTTACCGGCCAGAAACCTCTGTTCTTCCCTTTGAAATGTGGCAATCTGGGGCTGATCTTGGAATCAGGCGCTCGAGCGTCGATCAGTCTCAACATATAGAGAGATCGAGAATCTATGTCGGCGACCTCTTCCGTGATGCGAAGTTGGTCTTCATAACGATTAGCTCGGGCCCGGCGGGGACGGCAGTGTACGAGGATGGTGTTCTCGCCAGAAAGGTTCCCGACTTCAGATTCTCGGCTAAGGACTTGGCCGGTCAATTTACGGTTGGCAATGCTCCCGGGAGACTCCATCTGTGGCATGGGAAGTTGAAGGCGCTGGCAATCTACGATCGCGAACTTGAGGCTGCCGAAGTGTCACAACACTACGCAAACTGGACAAAGAACACACCATCGGAACTTGCCAACAGCCATGATACCGTTGCGCTTTACCTGTTCGATGAAGGGAAAGGAAGCGTTGCCCACAACCTGGTGAATTCAGCGGCAGATCTTTTCATTCCAAATCGTTTCTTTGTTCTGCGCGAAGAGTTTCTGGAGCCTCCGTGGAGCGAGTTTTATCCAAAGTGGAGCTATTGGGGCAATGTCGGCGTCAATATTGCCGGCTTTGTGCCTTTTGGATTCTTTTTCTGTGCGTATTTCACATTCGTGCGAAAGATCAAACGGGCTGTGCTTGTGGCAGTGATTTCGGGATTCGTCGTCAGTCTTACCATCGAAGTCTTACAGGCATTTCTGCCCACGCGAAACTCAGGGATGACGGATCTGATTACCAACACGACTGGCGCCGCATTGGGAGCGATGGTATGGACCTGGATCGCAAAGCAGACCTGGTTTGTCCAACTGATACCTGCGATGAGTAGTTCCATCGAACACGGAGATGAGGACGTCGAGTTGGAAGAGGAGTTGACCGAATTATGCAACCGCGATGTCTAGCAACGAGGCTATCCGGAAGTGATTGACCCGACTTCCACCATTCGCGGTATTTCCGACACCGCCCGCTGGGTGGCATATTTTCGCGCGCGGGAGACGGAACGGCCCGACGCACTGTTTCGCGATCCCTACGCTGAACGTTTGGCTGGCGAGCGTGGGTTCCAACTCGCGAACACTCTGCCCGACGGCAACAAGCACGAGTGGGCTTGGGTGGCGCGGACATACTTGTTCGACCAGTTCATCGCGCGTGCAATCCGAGAAGGGGCAGACCTGGTAGTAAATCTTGCCGCGGGGCTTGATGCCCGGCCTTACCGGATGACCTTGCCGGCCACGCTACAGTGGGTGGAAGTCGATCTGCCGGACCTCATTGCCCATAAGGAAGGAGTTCTGGGCAATGAGAAACCTCAGTGCCGGCTGGAGCGAGTTTCGCTTGACCTGACAGACTTGGCGGCGCGGCGTAAGCTCTTCGCAGCACTCGATGCCCGGGCAACGAAGATCGTGGTTGCGAGCGAGGGTCTTCTCATCTATTTCACGGCGGAAGAAGTTGCGTCGCTTGCAGAAGACCTGGTTGCGGGGAAAAGCTTTCGGAGTTGGATTATCGATCTTGCATCCCCCGGCCAACTCAAGTTAATGCAGCGCACCACCGGCAAGCAATTGGGCGAAGCCGGCGCGCCCTTCAAATTCGGGCCTCCTCAAGGTGCCCAATTTTTCTCGCCGTATGGTTGGGAGCCAAAGGATGTTCAGGGGCTTCTGAAGACCGCGGCGCAATTTAACCGACCGCCAGTCGAACTATTGTCATTGCTGCCCGAGCCCAAAGGCAATTTCGGAAATTATCCGTGGACTGGGGTGTGCCTCCTCAAGCGACGCTAACCACGCCAAGAATGAAGAAAATCCCGCAATTGGATGCCGTTCGCGGCCTAGCCGTGCTTCTCGTGCTGCTGCACAACACAGATCGCTACCCCTCACTTCATTTGCAGTTCATCTCGGGCAACGGATGGATGGGTGTCGATCTTTTCTTCGTGTTGTCGGGACTCCTGATCACAGGAATCCTGCTTAATAGCGAACAATCGGAGGGATATTTCAAGAATTTCTACGCTCGGCGGTGTCTTCGCATTTGGCCTTTGTACTACTCGGTGTTGCTGTTCATGTTCGTGATTGTCCCCATCGTGCGTCCGTCCGAAGCTCACACCGTTTTCGAAGCAAGATCGTCGCCGTGGTGGTCGTATCCAATTTTCCTTCAGAATTTCCTGGTTCCGATTCCAACTATGGCCACCGGACCGCTCGGGGTGACCTGGTCGCTTGGCGTCGAAGAACAGTTTTATCTGGTCTGGCCTCTAATAGTATGGTTCTGCTCGGAAGCGCGGCTTCGCAAAATCGCCATTGCCGTGATTTGTCTTTCTCCGGTGTTGCGTTTTTATCTATTGCAGCATCAAGTCAATATCTACTCGAATACGTTCTGCCGATTGGATGGGCTGATGGCGGGAGCGCTTCTCGCGCTTGCGATCCGTTCGGCCGTATTTTCCCCATCGAAATTCCTGACTCGAGCATGGATCATCTTTCTTGTTTCCGCGCCACTGGCTCTCGTGATCGAGAGGTTGAATGCGAGATGGATTGGCTTCTCTGTTATTGCCCTGGCCTCGGGGTCTTTCGTGTACCTGGCTCTGTTCTCGCCCCAGAGATGGTTGCAGGCGATTCTCACAAACCGGTTTCTGGTTTACACCGGCACCATCAGCTACGGGATTTACTTGCTGCAGAAAATTCCACTCGATGCTGCGAAAACGTTCCATCTGGATAAGCACCAGTTTCTGGCGCTGCCGCTCACGACTGCCGCGACCTACGCCATGGCGGCTACATCCTGGAATGTGCTTGAAAAGCCGATCCTGAAGTTGAAGAGATTCTTCGAACCAAGAACGACACCTGCGGGACAGCCCAACCTTGAGCTCCTTAGCGTAGGTGGCAAGTAAGGATTTGCGCCATAAAATCTCGTATATCATTGATAATAAATGGCCAGCAACGCGGAAGACACTTCGCGTGAATGTGATAGAATCTAAATGTCTCCCCTTCAGTATCTTCCCCCAAAATTCATCGGCACAGGTCCAAGTTTCCGTGCCTAATGTGATAAATCTCAAAGGAGCATCTTTTCAGGCATGCTGAACACTGCGATCATTGGCGCGGGTCCGTATGGACTCTCGGTCGCCGCGCATTTGCGGCATAGTGGCATTCCGTTCCGCATTTTCGGTCGTCCCATGGACAGCTGGACGGCTCACATGCCGAAGGGCATGATGCTCAAGTCCGACGGCTTTGCTTCAAACATTGACGACCCGGAGAATGCGTTCACGTTGGGACAGTTTTGCGCGGAGCGGGGCATCGAGTACGCCGATTCCGGCATACCCGTGCGACTTGAAACCTTCAGTGCGTATGGGCTCGCTTTCAGAGATCGCATGGTGCCGGAGCTTGAAGACAAGCTCGCAGTCAATGTCGACCGCTCGCCGGACGGATTTCTGTTGCGCCTTGAGGACGGTGAAACCGTGCAAGCCCGTACGGTTGTGCTGGCGGTCGGTATCACTCACTTCGCCTATGTTCCCGAGAGCCTGCAGCATCTGCCGGAGGAGTTTCTTTCGCACAGCGCTCGCCATCACGAAGTCGAACCCTTTCGCGGCGGCAGCGTAGTCGTGATTGGGGGCGGATCTTCGGCGATAGATTTGGCGGGATTGCTTCACGAAGCTGGCGCCAACGTGCAGCTCGTCAGCCGCAGGAGCGAGTTGAGGTTTCATAGCATGCCCACCGGAAAGCCGCGTACTGCGTGGCAGAAAGTTCGGCATCCGTCATCAGGGCTTGGGCCCGGCCTGCGCTCGCGTTTCTTTTCGAATGCGCCCATGGCTTTTTATTACTTGCCAGAGCGCCTGCGGGTGGAAGCGGTTCGCAGATCGCTTGGTCCGTCCGGTGGATGGTTCAGCCGAGACAAAGTAATAGGGAAAGTGCCTTTGGTGATGGGCTGCACTCCGCAAGGCGCCGAGGTCAAGAATGGCAAGGTCGAATTGCACCTTCGCACAACGGATGGCAGTGAAAAGAAGATTGTGACCGAGCACATTATTGCTGCGACCGGTTATAGAGTGGATCTCGAACGACTCAAGTTCCTGAATCCAGAAATTCGTTCGAGGCTCAAGACTGTCGAGACTTCGCCGGCTCTCTCGCCGACATTTGAGTCGTCCGTGCCAGGTCTCTATTTCGTTGGCGTCGCGGCGGCAAACAGTTTTGGGCCGGTAATGCGCTTTGCATTTGGCGCCGCTTTTGCCGCTCGCACCGTTGCCCGCACCATGTTGGAGTTACGCCCTCGGGAAACGGTATCGGCATCGGCCAGGAGCATGGCGGCGACCACGAAATGAGATACGTTGGGACCACACGGGAATGAAGAGAGAAACGATTGCCATTCATGTTGGCTACGACGGTGATCCCACGACCAAAGCGGTCGCGGTTCCCATCTACCAGACCGTCGCTTTCGAGTTCGACAGCGCCGAGCACGGAGCGGCGCTTTTTAATCTCGAAGTCCAGGGGAACATCTACACGCGAATCGGCAATCCGACCAACACGGTTCTCGAAAAGCGAGTTGCAGCATTAGAAGGCGGGGTCGAGGCTTTGAGTGTCAGCTCCGGAATGGCTGCCATTGAATACTCGCTGATCAATATCGCCGAGTCGGGTAACAATATCGTTTCGCTGCCGCAGCTTTACGGCGCTACCTATACTCTTCTCGCGCATATCTTCCCCAAGCGTGGAATATCTTCGCGTTTCGCAGCCAGTGACCATCCTGATGACGTCGAGAAACTTATCGACGAAAACACCCGCGCGGTCTTTTGCGAAAGTGTAGGCAATCCTGCGGGAAATGTCGCCGATATCGAGGGGCTCGCGCGGGTGGCTCACAAGCACGGCGTTCCTCTGATTGTCGATAACACCATTGCGACCCCAATCCTACTGAGGCCTATCGAATACGGTGCCGACGTCGTGGTGCACTCCATGACCAAGTTCATGGGAGGCCACGGTACCTCCCTGGGCGGAGTGATTGTGGATAGTGGAAAGTTTCCCTGGCGCAAGTATCCGGAGCGCTTCTACATGTTGAACCAGCCGGAAATCGCGTATCACGGCGTGGTCTATGTAGAGCACTACGGCGACGCTGCTTTCGTCGCCCGTTGCCGAACAGTCTGCCAGAGAAACACCGGCGCCACTTTGTCTCCGTTCAACGGTTTTTTGTTACTGCAGGGGATTGAGACCCTCGCTCTCCGAGTCGAACGCCATGTGGAGAACGCCCGTAAGGTCGCGGAGTGTTTACGGGATCATCCCATGGTGGAATGGGTAAATTATGTCGGCTTTCCTGACAATCCCTTGTACGCCATGGCACAGCGATATCTGGGGTCGAGACGTTGCTCGTTGCTGACGTTTGGAGTGAAAGGTGGGTTTGAAGCCGGCACTAAGTGTTTCAATTCGCTGAAATTATTCAAGCGAATGGTGAATATGGGCGATGCCAAATCGTTGGCGTGTCATCCCGCTTCCACAACGCATCGGCAATTGACGCCGGAAGAGCAGCTCAAAGTCGGCGTAACCCCGGAGATGATTCGGCTGAGCGTGGGCATCGAACATATCGACGATATTCTCGACGATCTGGGTCAGGCACTCGACAAGTCCAAAGTATGAAGCGAAGAACATACATCAGCTCTGGAGCTCTCGCGTGCCGTTGATCATCGACGGCGACCGGGTTCCTGTTCGCTGGGCGGAGAGGAAATGTCCAGCGGGGTTGGTGGGGAACCACCTCACCGGGCTGGAGTGCCTTCGGTTGGCGTTCATCAACAATATGCCCGACAGCGCGCTTGAAGACACCGAGATGCAATTCTTCGAGCTTCTGGATGATGCGTCCGGCGATCTTCCTGTGTTGCTCAGTCTCTATTCGCTGACTGGGGTTCCTCGCGGGGAACGGGGACAGCAGCATGTAGCAAACTTCTACTCCGGTACGGACGATTTATTGAACAGCCAGTTTGATGCCGTAGTCATGACCGGAACCGAGCCGCGGCAGCCCAACTTGCGAACTGAACCCTACTGGGCTCCCTTGACCAACGTTCTCGACTGGGCAGAAAACAACACGGCCTCGGCCATATTGTCGTGCCTGGCGGCTCATGCCGGTGTACTTCATAGCGATGGGATCGAGCGTCACCCGCTGGCTGACAAACAGTTCGGCGTTTTCGAGTTCGTTAAGGCTGGGTATCACCAGCTAACCGATGGCACGGCGGATCGAGTTCGCTTCCCGCATTCTCGCTGGAATGAAGTGCGAGCGGATGCGCTGGCCGCGAGTGGTTACCAACTATTGACCCAATCGGCCGATGGTGGTGTGGACTCGTTCGTAAAAAAGAAAAAGCGCAGCCTGTTCGTCCACTTCCAGGGCCATCCTGAGTACGGCGCTCAGACCTTGCTGAAAGAATATCGTCGGGATATAAAGAGATTTCTCAGGAATGAGCGGGAGACGTATCCGTCGATGCCGAAGGGTTATTTCGATGAGGGCGCCGGAAGACTTCTCGCCGATTTTCAGAATGTTGCTCTGCGCGCTCGACGGGAAGAGACTATCGAAGGCTTTCCAGAAGCTGCCATTGTCGCCAGCATTAGGAAAACGTGGCACTCCTCAGCCACAAACATCTATTGGAACTGGCTGCAATATCTGGTGGCGAAGAAAGCGGATGTGCCAGCCTTCACCGCCGTGACCGCCGTCTATCATCAAAGTGCGCGAAAACGTTCTGCACTGACATAAGAGAGGATTACGTGTCAAAAGTAGGTTCTTTAACGAGCGATGGATCGGTCGAGCGTGCCGCTGAAAGCCAGCCTGAGAGCGCCTTACTTCGGTCAATCATGGTTGCCGACCCGTCAACGGTCGAGCTTGCGTCAGAACCCATTCCCCAAGAATGGATTTTGAGCGGTTCGCCAGTCGCGCGCAGCAAGAGTATGGTAAGAAGCCGTGATTGGACCTCCACCGTCGTCGTGTGGGATTGTACTGCCGGGCGGTTTCGCTGGCACTACGGGCAAGACGAGGTGATTCTCGTCGTTTCCGGCGAAGCTTTCCTGCTGCTCGAGAATGGCGATGAACGCCGCTTCGGAGCTGGCGATGTAGGATTCTTTCCCGCTGGAACAACCGCAACGTGGCGTGTCGCCGACTACATTCGCAAGGTTGCCGTCGTGCGTGAAACCGTCTGGCGCCCCCTGGGATTCTGCCTCAAAGTCTGGAAAAAGCTCCTTCGCATGGCGGGGCTATCGGGCAAGTCGCCATTTTAGTATTTGCTAAGTTCACAGAACTTTGATCTTTCGTTGCCACCAAACCAACTGTGAATCCTCTAACCGCGAACCTTCGCCCTGGTGACTTTGTTGAAGTAAAGTCTCCAGGAGAAATTCTGCAGACCCTTGACGCCGATGGGGCTTTGGACCTGCTGCCCTTCATGCCGGAGATGGTGGACTTTTGCGGCGAAAGGTTTCGCGTCGCGAAGCGCGTCGTAAAGACCTGTTACTACGGAACCAGTTCTGGTATGCGGAAGTTCCCGGCGGAAGACGTGGTCCTGCTCGAAGGCCTGCGTTGTTCGGGTGCCGCACACGATGGTTGTGAGAAGGCCTGCAACATTTTCTGGCGCGAGGCTTGGCTACGAAAAGTTGATGGCCCCAATCCGAATCAATCCGTTCCGGACCCAGAGAGCAACGGGCTGCGAGCCCGGCTGAAGACATCGATTGGTCCGAAGACTTATTTTTGTCAGGCCAGCGAGATATTGAACGCGACCAGAGAATTGTCGCACTGGGAACGATTCGGGAAGTGCGTCAGCGAGGTGCGTGCGGGAAATTGTGGCGTTACGGAGATGGCGCAACGCGTCAGCGTATGGCTGTTCTGGAGGATTCGAAGAGTATTCTTTGGCGCCTACGCGCATGGAAGTCAAAAGGCAACCCCGGTGGAGAGTCTGAATCTGCGGATCGGAGAATTGATCGAAATTAAACCGCTGGAAAGCATAGAGAAGACTCTGGATGAAGAGGCCTTTAACCGCGGATTGTTTTTCACCCCGGCCATGGGAGGGTTGTGCGGCCAGCAGCACCGGGTCGAGAGCAAGCCTGAAAAGATTATTGTCGATGGCACGGGAGAAATGCGGCAGCTTCGCAATACTGTGTTTCTGGAAGGTTCGCTCTGCGGATGTTCCTGCGTAGCTTTCGGCGGCTGCCCGCGCGGCGAATTCGCCTATTGGCGTGAAATTTGGCTGCGCCGGACGCCGGTCTCGTGAGCAGAGCCTGAGCCGTCCGAAATCGCTTAGTCTTTTTTCGTACTCTAGAATCTAAAGCATAACTTCGTGTCGGAAATGACTTCAGAAAGCGTCGCTGATCTCTTGACCAATCTTCCCGAGCGCATTTCTGATGTCATCAAGCCGTGGTCTGAACGGATGCCCGAGCGACCGGCCCTGGTGGAAGCATCTGGCGCCTGGACCTATCAGCAACTCGCCTCCGTCGTCGCTGACTCTCAGCGGTTGCTTCTCAAGTCGAATATACGCCCCGGTGACCGGGTGATGATCGTATGCGAGAACTGCCGGGCATTCGTCGCGACTCTACTGGCCCTGGCCGGAATCGACGCCTGGCCGGTATTGGTGAATGCGCGTCTGTCAGCTCGCGAAGTCGATGAGATCCGCGACCACTGCGGCGCCCGGCGAGTTATCTACACCACCAGCGTGTCGTCACATGCGCGAGACCACGCCAAGCGCCACGGTGCGGTCACGCACGAGGAGACTCCGGTGGGGCCGATTGCATTCGGGCCACTGAACGAAAGCGTCGAACCAGAAATAATGGACCCCGAAGTCACGCAACGCGTCGCCGCGCTGATTTATACGTCTGGCACAACCGGACTTCCTAAGGGCGTCATGTTGACGCACAGAAACCTGCTTTTCGTCGCAGCCGTCTCAGCCAAAATTCGCTCCCTGATCCCGGATGACCGGCTTTATGGCGTTTTGCCAATGTCGCACGCAGTCGGCCTTTCCGTAGTCCTGCTGGGTTCCTTGCTGAGCGGCGCGACGTTGTATCTGTCGCCACGTTTCGATCCGGTAGCAGCTCTCGCCGCGTTGGAAAAAGACCAGTTGACTGTGGTGCTGGGCGCCCCCGGAATGTTCTCGCTGCTGGCCGACTATGCGAAGCTCAAGGGTTTGAAATCGTTCAAGTTTCCCGCGCTGCGCATCATTTCGTCTTCTGGAGCTCCGCTTCAGCCCGCCGTCAAATCGCAAGTCGAGAGTTTATTCGGCACGGTGCTGCACAATGGATACGGCGTCACAGAATGCTCTCCCAATATTTCACAGGCGAAAGTAGGAGAGCACAGAACTGATACCTCCGTGGGACAAGTGCTCCCCGGGGTAGAGGTCCGGCTGGTCGGACCTGATCAACAGGCCATTGCCGACGGAGAAGTCGGCGAATTGTGGGTGCGCGGTCCCAATGTCATGAAAGGTTACTACCATGCCCCCGAGGACACTGCGGCAGCCGTCAATTCCGAGGGATGGTTCAACACTCGCGACCTAGCTCGCCTCGAAAATGACTATCTTTTTATCGTTGGCCGAACCAAGGAATTAATCGTTCGTTTTGGACTGAATGTTTACCCGGCAGAAGTCGAAGCGGTGCTTAACACCCATCCCGAGGTTATCCGTTCCGCGGTTATTGGTCGAACCGTCGAAACGGAAGGTGGCGAGGAAGTTGTCGCCTTCGTGCAGCTCACACCGTCCTCATCAACTTCGGAGACTGAATTGGCACAACACGCTGCCGAGCACCTGGCGCCCTACAAGCGGCCGTCGCAAATCCTGCTCGTGCCCTCGATGCCGTTAACTCCAACCGGAAAAGTTGCCAAAGGCGAGCTCGCCAAGATGGCGCAGTTCGCCCACACCCGCTAACGACGCCGAGCCGCCAGGCTCATAAAGGCACTTCAATCAGCGTCGGTCCTTCGCCCTCCAGCCCCGCCCGCAGCGCCTTCCCGAATGCATCCAAGGAAGTGACCCGCGTCGCGGGCACACCCATTCCCTTCGCCAGTAGTGTCCAGTCTAGGTCGGGCCGCCCTATCTCAAACATGTTCGCGGCGCGAGGTCCAGGACTGCCTCCGCCCAGATAGGAAAATTCTCGCTTCAAGACCGCGTAGTCCCGGTTGGCGAATACCACCGTTGTGACGTTGAGACCTTCCCGCGCCATCGTCCACAGGGCCTGTGCTGTGTACATCGCGCTCCCATCGGCGGTCAGGCACAGAACCTTGCGACCCGGCGAGGCCACTCCTGCGCCTACCGCAAGTGGCATGGCAATTCCGATCGAGCCGCCGGTGTTTCCCAGCCAATCGTGAGGCGGAGCCCCCTTTGTTGTCGCCATCATTCCACGCCCGGACGTCATCGACTCATCGATCACGATGGCGTTTTCCGGCATCAGGGCGCCAACTGCCGCGGCCAGTCCCGGCAGCGTGATGTCTCCGCTCGGCATGGGCGGCCGTTCCGCTTTCTCGGCCAAAAGTTCTGTCCCGCGTACTGACAAGACTGCCGCGAGCGCGTCCAGCGCGCCAACATAATCCTCGCCCGGGGTCGCCAGTGCATGGATCTCACACTCCGGAGAAGTGAATACACTGCTCTTTCCCGGATAAGCGAAATATGCAACCGGGGCCGGAGCGCCCACCAGAATCAGCTGGCGAAACTCCTTGAATTGTTCGATCCCGAGTTCGAGGACGTATTGAACACGATCGACCTTGGGCAGTCCTGCGCCGCGTTGCAAACGAGTGAATGGATAGGGGGCCAGTAGTTTCGCCCCGGTCGCAGCTGCAATGCGCCCGGCGGCAACCAACCCCTGGCCGTACAGCGTGTTCCCGGCCATCAGGATTGCAGTGCGCACACCCGAGCGCAGCATGTCGGCGGATCGTTCGACGGCATGAGCATCCGGCACTGGAGGTTTTGCCAATGCCGGAATGGCGGCAACTGAACCGCCTTCGCCCCAGGCAACATCAGCGGGAACGATCAGCGTAGCAATCTGGCCGGGTGCTCTACGAGCGGCGGCCACGGCGTCGCTGGCATCACGACTTAGTTCGGCGGAGGTTTGAGAAGTCCGTAGCCATTTGGAATACGGTTTCGCAATGCCTTCAATATCCGAACTGAGGGGAGTGTCGTAACGCAGATGAGCCTTCGGATGTTGCCCGACCAGGTTGATAATAGGCACGTGCGCCCGGCTGGCGTTGTGTAGATTCGCCAGCCCGTTCGCCAGTCCCGGTCCGAGATGCAGCAGCGTGCTTGCCGGTTTTTCGGCCATGCGGGCATAACCGTCCGCTGCGCCAGTGACCACGCCTTCGAACAAACCCAATACACAACGCATTTCGGCGATCCCATCAAGGGCGGCAACGATATGAATTTCCGATGTGCCGGGGTTGGTGAAACACACCTCAGCCCCACCAGCGAGCAGCGTGCGAATTAGACCTTCTGCTCCGTTCATCTTCTTATCCTTGCAAACTCTCGGAAGGTTGGCAAAACACGTCTCGGAATCCGCGGGCTAGCGCAGCTCTTCCTCTACATAGCGAGAGAGTGCGGCTCCTAGCTTGTCGTAATGCGTCGACATGATTTCTAGATGATTGCCAGGTACAGTCTCCACCGTGAACTCAGCCGCTAGGTGTGCCCAAACTGCCGCAGGGTCAGCCGGGAAGTCGGTGGGGATTGCGGCCCTCACGAACCTGATCTTGCCCGCATAAAAACGCGGTGTGTAGCGGGTGAGCGCCACGTACGCACGCTCGCGGGAGCGTTGCATAGCCGGCGACAGCGACACATCGACCGGCAACTGATAGGACACTTTGGGCGCGACTGAACGGTGCCGAGAGGGGCGAATGATCAGAGACAACGCCTCGCCCGCAGGCAATTTCATCGCGGTGGTGGCGCGCCGCGTCGTCAGACGCGCTACCAGACGCGCGCGCTGCATGAGCGATAAGTAGCGTATGTCGGGATAAGAATCCAGCATGGCTAGCAACGCCACCTTTTCCCCGGCGGCTGTCAGCCGGTGCGCCATCTCAAACGTCACCAGGCCACCCAGCGAGTACCCCGCCAGAAGATATGGCCCGTTGGGCTGCACTTTCCGGATCGCATCCATGTGGAACTCGGCCATATCTTCGATCCGGTCGAGCGGCTCTTGCTTGCCATCGAGTCCCTTCGCCTGCATCCCTTGGATTGGATGGCGGGTCTTGATATGTTTTACAACCTGGAAAAAATCGATGACGCTCCCGCCCAGGCCGTGTGCGACAAAGAGCGGAGGTTGTTCCGCGCCGTCCTTTAGCAACACAAGGGGCGGAAATCGCAGGTCCGCTGGCTGTTCCAAGACGGTGGCCAGGGCCGAGATAGTTGGGGCGACGTAGATGGTTACTGGTTGAAGTTCACGGCCGGATGCAACCGCGATTTCATTAAATAATTGCAGCGCTAACGATGAATCTCCGCCAAGATCGAAAAAGTTGTCTTCGACGCCGATGTCGGAGCACTGCAGCACTCGTCGCCAAATCGGGGTGAGCATCTCGACCATTGTCGAAGTCGGCATGGGATTCACATTACACCCAGGGAAGGGCTAAATCAGTGGACATACCCCCACATTTCACGTTACCTGGATGGTCCATCCGTCAGGAATGGGCAAATGCCCAATAGAGTTCTCGGGCCTTGGCGTACAAAGGGCCGAAGGCAAGCGAGCGGTCGCCGATCCGGGTAATTGGAACGACCTTGGAGTAGTTTCCAGTGGAAAAGATCTCGTCGGCTTTTTCGAAGTCCTGGTACTTAAGAGTCTTCTCCAACACGGTCACACCACTATCCCGCAGGAGACCGATGGTTCTTTGGCGAGTGATGCCTGCGAGGAATGTACCGTTGGGAAGAGGGGTAAATACAACTCCATCCTTGGCCATAAAGATATTGGCAGTCGCAAGTTCGGCGACGTTACCCAGCACGTCGCATACGATAGCGTTGTCGAAGCCTCGGGACTGCGCTTCAAAGAGCGAGCGCGCGTTGTTGGGATAGAGACAGCCAGCTTTGGCATCCACCGGCATCGTTTCCACCGTCGGCCGGCGGAACGGGGACAGAGTGATCGAGAAGCCTTTTGGCGTTCGCATGGGCGCCTCGTAGATCGAAAGGCACCATTGAGTGGACTCCGGATCGTGCGCCTGGACCCACGGTCCTTCTCTCTCCGCCCAGTACATAGGTCGAATGTATAAGCAGGCATCCTTATCGAAACGCTTGATTCCTTCGCGTGCGAGTTTTACCCACTCGTCAGTTGACACCGTCGGCTTCAGGTAGAGCTTCTTCGCGGAATCGTTTACGCGGGCGCAGTGGAGGTCAAGGTCCGGTGTGACTCCCTCGAATGTCCTCGCTCCATCAAACACGACCGAGCAGAGCCAGGCGGCATGGGTCCGTGGACCCATGATTCCGACATTGCCCTCGTGCCAGGCACCTCGGAAGAACGTCCAGGTTTTCGACCAACCGTCTCCTAGTGGCAACCGGTTTCTCCTTGGTTATGGCTCTTACTAAATCTTCTGGTGATGCATGGCCTCGCAGCACATCATGGCTGCATCCATCGATCGCCGCAGCGCAACCGCCAAATCCTTCACGAACGGTTCCACCAGCATTCCGGCGGGATAAACCGGGAGAACGACGACTTCGACGCCGCCTTCAGCTAGTTGATCCCATTTCACTCCAGGCCTATCGAAAACACGATACTGCGTTTTAGGACGAATATCCGTGACCGTGCCCGAATAAGGTCGAGGCACGTAGCTCCATGTGGCCGAATCATTCGCCCGCCAGATCTGCCCTAACAGCAACAAGTCTGAACTGCCATGGCGCGAGCGTCCTCCGAACCTTGCCAGCAGCATACTTCGCCAGACCGGGATCCGGCTCCGCAGAATGCCAAGCTCTTCCTGGAAGAAACTGGCTTTCTCATGCAAACTGAGGCTCATGAAATTGGCGGCATGAAAGAAAACGCGCTGTACAGTGTGCGAGGCTTTTGTCCAAACGGTAAGCGGAATCTTGTGCCAGTTTGTCGTATCGAACATCGCCAGCAGCGCAACTATTTCACCTTCTGCCTGGAGTTGCTGGGCTACCTCATAGGCAACCGTGCCGCCCATACAATAGCCGCCGATGAAATACGGTCCGCGGGGTTGCACTTTCCTTATCTCCGCGGCATATAAGGTTGCCATGTCCTGCACGGTGGTCAGCGGAGCACAACTCCCGTCCAGGCCCTGCGACTGTAGCCCGTAGAACGGCTGATCAGCGCCCATGCGCCGTGAAAGGTCGCGGTACATCAGCACCGTGCCACCCGCTCCATGCACGCAAAAGAAAGGCGGGCGTGATCCCTCGGGTTGAATAGCCACCAGCGGCGACCATCCCGTCCCTGCAACCTCGCCGCGAAGAATCCGGGCGAGCTCTTCGATCGTGGGGGCGTCGTAAAGCGTAGCCAGCGGCAGCTTGATGCTGAGGGTCTTTTCGATTTCAGCGAACATTTGCACAGCAAGCGAAGAATCGCCGCCAAGGTCGAAATAGTTTTGGTCAACGCCGACCGAGTCGAGCCTTAGAATCTCTTGCCAGATGCGAGCGAGATGCTGCTCGGTATCGTTGCCATTCGCGGCGATCGCAGTTGTCGTCGATTGAGTCACTGTTCCCCTAACGGTGTGAGATGCGCTTACGTCGTTCCATCTTCGTTAGCTGGGTTCCCGGTTAACCATCGAGCGGTCGCTTGGAGGAAGGTGCGCGACAGGCGCTCACGCGCAGTCGCAAAGGGGGCACTCGCGACCCGTTTCTGTTCAACATAAGTATATGTAACCAAGCGCTTTATGTCTAGTCAAAATCAGGGTTCAGCGTTACTTCGGAATCCATTTGCATGTCTCAGATGGGCCGGTACTTGAGCCAACTGAGCACTTGGGCCGCACTGTCATTGGGTGGAAAAACTGGATAGAAAACGTGTTCGATTCTACCGCATTGAATCACCAGCGTGAGACGTTTCAGAAGCCGCATTCCGTCCGCCTCAAACCAGGGCAATCGCAAAGCTTCAGACAGTTTCCAATCAGCATCGCTTAAGATCTCGAAGGGAAGTTGTAGCCGCTTCGCCATTTCCAGTTGATACTCGCTGGTCTGCGTGCTCAGTCCAAAGACTTCGGTCTTCAGATCGTGCAATTCCGCAAAATGGTCCCTGAATCCGCAGGTTTGCGGAGTGCATCCTCGGGCACCCGGAATCAGATCCCATCCCGGCGGAAGCGGCTTTCCCGGTACTCCGGTCATGGGATAACAATAGACGACGGTTCGGGCCGCGCTGAGTTGCGAGATATCCACGGTTCTCCCGGCAGTTGAGGGAAGCGATATGCGCGGCAGCGGGGTGCCGACAAGATGGTCAGCCGCTCCATCATCGACCGGCACCGGCAGATCGGGTGGCAAAGGGAAGTCCATCTGATGCTTTGGTCTGTTCATCATAGGCCCCGGGTCGCTCTAAGTAACTAGGGTCATGGTGGCACGAACGTTCCACCGATTACAATCGAATGACGCCATTGCAGCTTGATCGGCGCGAGGACGTGGGAAATAACTTCTCCATAGACTATAGACTATGAAGCCAGTGCGAATAGGCATCGTCGGTTTTGGCGCAGTCGGTCGCGCCACTGCTAGCATCATCTCGGAACATGCCGCCCTGATCGCAGAACGAAGCCGCGTTAAGCTCGAGGTTACAGCCATATGTCGGCGCTCCCCGGTTGAAGCGGGAAGCATTCCTAAAGGCGCCCGCTTCGTTTCCGATTGGAACGAATTGGTTGGGGCTTCCGATGTAGACATAGTCGTCGAGGTCATGGGCGGGACGACGCAGTCTCTGCAACTAGTTCGCGCCGCTCTGGAAGCAGGGAAGCCGGTAGTGACAGCCAACAAGAATCTATTAGCGGAACATGGCGAGGCAGTGTTCGCTCTGGCAGCTTCCCGCAATCTACCCGTTGGTTTCGAAGCTAGCGTAGCCTCAAGCATCCCCATCGTACGGGTCATACACGAGTCGACCACCGGCGATCGGTTGTTCGCCGTCTATGGAATCATGAACGGCACCGCGAACTACATCCTCACCCAGATGGAGGACCGTGGCATTGAGTTCGACAAGGCACTCAAGGAGGCACAAGAAAAAGGCTACGCCGAAGCCGATCCATCATTGGACATTGACGGAGTCGACAGCCGCGATAAGCTCTGCATCCTGGCGCGAATGGCCTTCGGCGGAGGATTGAACATCGCCCGCATTACCACTTGCGGTATACGTCAGATCCGCGCCGCTGATGTGCGCGCGGTAAACCGTCTCGACAGCACCATCCGCCTGATAGGCTCGGCGGAGAATACGGCATCGGGGATTGAGGTCTCAGTGCGGCCCTGGATGGTGAGCCGCCATTCCATGCTGGCCCGAGTGCGAGGTGTGAACAATGCGATCTTCATAACCGGAAGCAAAGTTGGAACGCAGATGTTCTACGGGCACGGCGCCGGTGGCAATGCCACGGGAGCCGTGGTGGTTTCCGATCTCATTGAAATTGCACGTGACCTGGTGCAGGGTCATTTGCGGGCTAAAAGTGCGGTAGGGTTTGTAGATTCTCCGCAGCTGAAACTCTGCGAAGATCCCCGTCCGGTTCGCTGGTATTTAGGTCTGAACGTCAAAGATCAGCGCGGTGTTGTCGCCCTCGTGGCCGAGGTCATAGCTCGCTATGATATTCATCTCGAGTCCTTAGGGCAGGAACCTCGCGTGTCCAGCGATGAATTGTCTCTGAGTATTACGCTAGAACCGGTTTCTGAGCCTCTAATTTGTCGTGCGGTAGATGAAATCAACGCTCTTGATTTCATGGTCAGACCATTATTGCTGCTTCGCATTGAATGACTGGACTCACCAATGAATACCGGTTGGCCGGCCTCTTCCGACACTGAACCGCGATGACGGTTTCGTGGGTTCGATAGAATACGGTGTATAATTGGTGCCTCTTGAAAGGCTAGGCGATTAGTGCCTGCCTTGGTTTCCCTGAACGCGTCTACCTTGAGCTAGTTTCAACCCTTGGGGGCAGATTCATGCGGAGCGCCACACGTGTCTCGGAGGGTTGGCAGATTAACGGGCGGCATCTCAAAGCTTTTGTGCATAGGTTTGCGTACATGGATATGACCCTGTAGTTCTTGAAGTTTTGGAAAGAGGATTTCAGATGAAACATGGATTGATGTCAACTTGCTGCAATTGCATATTGGCTGTGGCTTTCATGCTCGGCCTCGGGGTATTCGCCGCCCCACGGGCTCAGAGTCAGACCTTTAGTGTAATTTACAATTTCGCAGGGCCAAGGGGTGATGGCGGACTCCCGCTCGCTGGCCTCGTCATCGATGCGTCGGGAAATCTTTATGGCACGGCTAGTTACGGTGGAAGCACATACAACGGGGTGGTATTCAAAGTGACACAAGGGGGCCAAGAGACTGTGCTGTATAACTTCCTTGGCGGAACTGATGGTTCCACTCCGGAAGCCAGCTTACAGATGGATTCCGCAGGCAACCTCTATGGTACGACCAACGCCGGGGGTGCCTTCGGTTTCGGCACCGTGTTCAAGTTGACTCAGAGTGGCCAGGAGACTGTGCTCTATAGCTTCGCGGGTGGAACGGCTGACGGGGCGAATCCGGAGGGCGGTTTGGCTGTGGACAGAGCACACAACATCTACGGCACGACCTATGCCGGGGGCCAGTACGGCGCGGGAACCGTATTCCGGTTGAGCACGAAGGGCAAAGAGACTGTACTGTACAGCTTCGGCAATGGAACTGATGGCGCAAATCCGGTCGCTGGCGTTACTTTGGGTTCGGCTGGTGAAATTTATGGCACAACTTCTGCAGGAGGTACTGGCACCTACGGTACCGTTTTCCAGTTGACTCCGGTCACGGCGACAGGTTCCAAGTACGAAGAAGAAATATTGCATAATTTCACACATCAAAATGATGGCGATGTCCCCTACGCTGGCTTGATATTAGATCGCGCCGGAAATCTCTATGGTGCGGCCACCGGCGGCGGTGCGAATAATGGTGGCACGATTTTCGAATTGACGCCGTCAGCCAGCGGCTGGAATTTTACGGTTCTTTACGGCCTGGCGGGATGGGACATTTCGGGAGCTTTTCAAAATCTTTTCATGGATGCATCTGGCAACATCTGGGGGACCACACATTGCGACGGCTCCGACGAGGCTGGCACCGTTTTCGAGCTTACGAATTCAGGGGGTACTTGGAACTATACCTCGATGTACGTCTTTACGGGCGGAGCTGATGGTCTCTACTCCATCAGCAACCTAGTTTTCGACACGCAAGGCAATCTGTACGGGACGGCAGAGTATGGCGGTGCGTATAACAACGGGGTGGTGTATAAAATCACGCCGTGACTCGCACCATGATGCCAAATGGCAGAGGCCGCTTTTCGTTTCTCAAGGTTGATCCTTGGATCACGTGAAGTGATAGGTGCTGGCAGGCCGAAAAGGGAAGGCTTCTGCCGCGAGGTTTTCGCGAGACCTGATCTGGGATCGACCAAGCGCCGTGGTGCTCGTGGAGATCTTTGTCAAATCACAACCTGCCTGGTTTAGCATGTCCGGCCATCCCATAAGGTCGGCGCTGAAATTACCGGTCGCCGCGGTCTTCCGCACGCCCAGGCACTCGCAGCGTCCCATGCTAACATTCATTCTTAGGGCTAACGGTTCAAAATGACTGCCACTACTACAACATCCGCCAACGTGTTTACCGCTCTGAAGAGCAGGATTGAAGAGAAACGCGCTGCAGTGGCAATTATTGGTCTCGGTTATGTGGGCTTGCCGTTGGCGCTGCTCTATAGCGATCAGAAGTTTCCCGTCACCGGGTTTGATATCGATCAACGGAAGGTAACCACTCTTGACCAGGGCGGGTCGTACATCGTTCGTATTCCGGCCGCCGATATTAAGGCTGCCAAGG